>OGIR01000001.1_pt1 | contig 953198 bp, 857 predicted proteins | sample 1571831 | NCBI WGS metagenome assembly OGIR01 (sample SAMEA2582124, study PRJEB24529) | metagenome | biome: Human gut stool | place: China | collected 2011 | reverse complement strand
ACGGCAAGTACGATTAGACTTATAATTTTGCAAAGTGCTTATTATGTCAATTTATGTTCCCCTCAAATTTTGCCCTGCAAAATTTTCGATGGGTGATTCTATCATAACTCATTTCATGATTTATGATAGAATAAGCACAGCAAGTGTGATTAGATTTATAATTTTGCAAAGTGCTTATTATGTCAATTTATGTTCCCCTCAAATTTTGCCCTGCAAAATTTTCGATGGGTGATTCTATCATAACTCATTTCATGATTTATGATAGAAAGCATGGCAAGTGTGATTAGATTTATAATTTTGCAAAGTGCTTATTATGTCAATTTATATTCCCCTCAAATTTTGCTCTGCAAAATTCTCGATGGGTGATTCTATCATAACTCATTTCCTGATTTATGATAGAATAAACTCACAACATAAGAAAGGGTTAACAAACAACCGTTATTTACATTCGTAAAGACAGGACGGCTTGATTTATAACAAGTCTTGCCCGAGCGTGACAGAATAAACGGTGATAACCCATGTTAAACAGCTTACAAGATTTTCATTTGATATATTTTTCCTCTCTCTTTAATTAAAAATATGGAAGAAACAGCGAGTTACACCGCTGTTTTTTTCATTTTACGGCAAAACCGCAATGAATAACTGTATGCCGTTTTTCATATACATTATTGGTGATTGATATGAAAAAACTGCTCTGCGTGTTTTTTTGCGTAATGCTTGCGGCATTGTCGGCTGTCGTGTTTACGGGCGGAAAGGACACGCAAAAAAACTACATAAAATATGTTGAATTTAATGTTACGAAAGACGCTTTGCAAAATGCCGTTGACCTCGACATACAAACTCACGATGACGACAGGCATTCCGACTGCATAACCACGCTTGCGTACCTCGGTGCGAAATACGGCGGTGATTTTACAAAGTACAAATACAGCGATATGACAGATTTTGCCGACAAAATCAAAAACGGCGAAACCGTTGAAAACCTGACAAAGGATATGAAATATTTCAACTATTACTCTCAGGCATACGGTGCGGCACTTTCTGGAATTGTCGGTGATTACGAAAAAGAAACTTCAAACGGCACTGAAAAAGACTACGGCTTGTGTTGGTTTTCACCGATTGCCAAATCTTTTCCGTATTCCTGCTATGATGATTTCGGTGCGGTCAGAACCTACGGCTACACAAGACCGCACCTCGGTCATGACCTTATGGCGGCTGTCGGCACACCTGTCGTGGCGGTTGAGTCGGGAACGGTTGAAATTATGGGCTGGAACAGGTACGGCGGTTGGCGAATCGGAATCCGTTCTGCCGACAAAAAACGCTATTGGTACTATGCCCACCTAAGACAGAACCGTCCGTTTGCAGAAAACTTAAAGGAGGGCGACAGGGTTTGTGCAGGCGATGTAATCGGTTATGTGGGAAGAACGGGTTACAGCGATGCCGAAAATACAAACGGAATAACCGAAAGTCATTTGCATCTCGGACTTGAGCTTGTGTTTGATGAGAGCCAAAAAGAGAGCAATAACGAAATATGGATTGATGTGAGTGCTATAACAAGCGTTGTTGAGCAAAATCAGAGCGAAGTCGTGCGTAATAACGCAACAAAGGAATTTACAAGAAAATACAAATTTTCGGTTAGCAATGATTTACAAAAAACTACAGCAAAATAAAATAAAACTGGCTCAAAAATTGAATATTTTGATAGTTGTTGACAATATAATGTGAATATAGTACAATGTGACCACTATGTTTTTTAAGGAGAGTAAAACAATGAAAAAAATTGCACTTATACTTGCTGCAGCACTTATCGCAGTAACATCAATCTTCTGCTTTGCAGGTTGCGGTGAAACACCTGAGCAGAAACTCGCAAACTACATTGCATCAGATGCTTGCCAGAAAGATATTGATACATTGAAATCTTCTTTTGGCTCAACTTTGGATATTGATGTTAAGGCTGAGGGCGAAAAGGTAGTTTTCACATTTGCTTACAAAACAGACCTTCCTGAGGAATCACTTGACACTGTAAAGTCAACTCTTGAAACAGGTTTTGATTCTATGTCATCAACATTTGAAGGCTTTGCTAATGATATTAAAGATGAAGCAGGTGTTGACAATCCATCGGTTGTTATTGAAATTAACACTAAGGACGGCAAGAACCTTTTCTCAAAGACTTACAATGCAACAAAATAATTTGATTGCTTGCAATCTGCGGACTGTCACACGGCAGTCCGTTTTTTTGTTTGTCTGTCGAAAAAAGTCACGAAATGTCAACAATACCGAACAGAACAATTTATTCTGTCAAAAGCACAAAATCATAAACATTACTTTTATTCTTTATGGGCAAAAAATCATATAATTTGTATGTTGACTGAAAAAGAGTGATAAGCTAAAATATGTAGGACGGTATTTGAAAAAATTATGAATTTAAATTTGCAGGAGGATAAAACGAGTGGTATTTTCGAGCCTTGTATTTATGTTTGCGTATCTGCCGATTACCTTGCTTGCTTACTATCTTGTGCCAAGGCAGGGACGCAATATTTTTCTCTTTATCGTAAACCTTATATTCTACGGTTGGGGCGAGCCTAAGCTTGTTCTGCTTATGGTGTTCAACATCTTCTTTAACTACATAGGCGGTTGGCTTGTTGACAAATACAGAGCCGACGCCAAAAAGAAAAAGCTGTTTTTGATTCTGACCTGTGTGCTTGATATAGGTATTCTTGCGGTGTTTAAATATACGGGAATGATAACCGAAACGCTCAATATGCTGCCGTTTCTCAATATTCCGGAGCTTCAAATCAGCCTGCCGATCGGCATCAGCTTCTACACATTCCAGACAATGAGCTATGTTATTGATGTTTACCGTGACGATGCGCCCGTGTCGAAGAACTTCATAAACTTCGGTACTTATGTTGCACTCTTTCCGCAGCTTATTGCAGGTCCGATTGTCCGTTACCGTGATGTTGCCGAACAGCTTGTAAACCGCCGTGAAACGCTTGAAATGTTCACAAAGGGTGTAAAGCTCTTTATGGTCGGCCTTGCCAAAAAGGTAATTATCGCAAACACCATGGGAACGCTCACAACAAACATTTTTGCAACAACCGATGAAAACGGTGTTGTCGGAACATGGGTGGGTATGATAGCCTATACATTCCAGATTTACTTTGATTTCTCGGGTTACTCCGATATGGCTTGCGGTCTTGGCAATATGATGGGATTCGAGTTTCTTAAAAACTTTAACTATCCCTACATCGCAAAGTCGATTACAGACTTTTGGAGAAGATGGCACATTTCCCTTTCGACATGGTTCAAAGAATATGTTTATATTCCTCTCGGCGGTAACAGAAAGGGCGTTAAAAGGCAGATTCTCAACCTTCTCATCGTGTGGGGACTTACAGGACTTTGGCACGGTGCGGCATACAACTTTGTACTTTGGGGACTTTACTACGGACTTCTTCTTATTCTTGAAAAATTCGTACTCAAAAAATTTCTCGACAGACTGCCGTCATTTGTTCAGCACATTTACACTCTGTTTATCATAATCATCGGTTGGGGGCTTTTCTACTTCACGGATGTCGGACAGCTCGGTGAGTTTATGGTTGACCTTTTCAATTTCGGCAACGGAATTTGTGGTGATCAGGCGTTCAATTTTATTATGAGCAACCTGCCAATGCTTATTATTGCGGCTGTTGCGTCAACTCCGCTTGCAACAATGCTTTACACACGCTTTGAACACACACGCTTTATGTGGATTCCCGAAACACTCTACTGTATGGGTGTTCTTGCTGTCAGCACGGCAAGCCTTGTTAATCAGAGCTACAACCCGTTCCTTTATTTCAGATTTTAAAACGGCTGTGAATAATTAGAAAAAGTCAGGTGAATATATATGCGTTTTGCTGATAACAGAAATAAAATCGGAAAATACATTCCTGCGGTTGTATTTCTGATTTTCATATACGGGATGGCTTTGTGGTTTATCTTTTCTCCAAAACCCGACTACAGCTCTTCCGAAAAAAGATACTTGCAGAAGTTTCCGGAGGTTACAGCCGAAAAATTGCTTTCGGGTGATTTCGGCAGTGAGTTTGAAACATTCTTTGCCGACAGGTTTCCGCAGAGAAACACATGGGTAGGTCTTAACGCATACACCGCCCTTGCAGAGGGTAACAACGGTGCAAGCGGTGTGTATAACTGCAAAAACGGCTACCTTATCAACAAGCCTGTTTCGACTGAAAACAACCTCGATAAGAATATCGGTGCGGTTGCGGATTTTGCAAAATCAATCGACACTCCAACAACGGTTATGCTCGTTCCGTCAACAGGATATATTGTTGATGATGTGCTTCCGACATTCCACGATAAATACAACGATGATGAGGATATAAGCAGGATTTCTTCAACGCTTTCAAAGGATAAAATCGGATTTGTCGATTTGCGTGAACGCTTTAAGAGCGAATACAAAAACGGCAGTCAGCTTTACTACAAAACCGACCACCATTGGACAACAAAGGGTGCTTACACGGGCTACCAAGAGCTTTGCAAGGCACTCGGCATTACTCCGATTGATGATTCAACCCTGAAAAAAGACAGCTACCCCGACTTTTACGGCACAACATATTCTTCAAGCGGTTTTTGGCTCACACCGCCCGATAATATCGAAATTTGGAATAACCCTAAAAATTCCGACAGGAATATCTCCGTAAAAATTACCGAGGGTGCAAATATTAAAACTTCGGGTTCAATGTACTTTACCGACCATCTCAAAGAGGACGACAAGTACCCCGTGTTTATTGACGGCAATCACGCTCTTACGGAGATTACAAACACCAATGCAAAGAACGGCACAATTCTTCTCATCAAGGACAGCTTTTCGCACAGCCTTGCACCGTTCCTTGCAGAAAATTACAGCAGGGTGGTTCTGGTTGACCTGCGTTATTATAAGGAAAGCGTGTCAGACCTCGTGACAACCTATAACCCCGAACAGGTTGTTGTGCTTTACGGAATTGACAACCTTGCAACCGATACGGATATCGTATGGCTCAAGTAAGTTTTTAATATTCAATTGAATTAAAAACGGCTGTTGCTGATGAATTGACTTTCATTAAGTGACAGCCGTTTTTCTGTAATTCTTTAATCAGTTATATCCCACATTCCCTGTAAAACAATGCAAAAAAATAACCACCCATAAATCGGGTGGTGTCGGATACGATTTTATAAGCGCTACGCTTGAGCGTTTTATGTTTATTTGTAAATCAAGCTATCTACACGAACTAAAATTCAACACCGATTCTGCCGGTGATGCCTCGGTCGTAGGGGTGTTTGATTTTCTTGAACTCGGTTACATAATCGCAAAGGTCAATCATCTTTTGTGACGGATTGTGACCTGTCATAATGATTTCCATACTTGACGGAGCGTTGGTGATGAACTCAACAACCTCGGACTCTGTGAGCATTTCAGCATTGATTGCGTCAATAATCTCGTCAAATACAACCATATCGTACTTTTCGGTCAGGGCAAGCGTGACGCTGCGGTCAAAAATACCCTTAAAAATTTTTGCCGCCTGAGCCTTTTCTTTTTCGTTCATCTGAAATGTGAACTTGAGGTCGGCGGGGCAGAGCGTGAGAGTCACATTCTCGGTGTGGCTGAGAACATGGCGTTCGCCCGAAAATTCCGTCTTTAAAAATTGCACAAACAGCACCTTGAGGTTACTGCCTGCCGCCCTGACGGCAATTCCTATGGCGGCTGTGGTTTTGCCCTTACCGTCACCAAAATACAAATGTTTCATTGTCTGTCATTCCTTTTCATAAAACTGCACAATTGACAAAATGGAATCCCTTATATACAATAATATAGAAAAGACATTTTCGTCTGCCTAATTATAACATAAAATCGGCAAACGGGAGTATGTACAAATTAAACAAAATTAATTAAAAATATTTTAAAAACTTCTATACCGCTTATTTTGCCGAAAAGGTTGAAATAATGCGGTATTTCGTTTATAATAATGCTTGTGTGACTGCACAAGATATGCGATGAAGCGGGAGGTTGCGGCATTAAGCCGGTTTTTCCGTGGAGTATGTCCGATTTTAAACCGGGCGATTAAATTGAAACACAGAGCGATTGAGTGGCAATGGGGTTGCTTTGCCATAACTGCGCTCAAACGCTTTCAGAACTTCCCGGTTAACTGAATAGTTAAACGGGTTTTTTAATGCGGGGTGAGGAAACACCCGGCTGAGTTTCAAAAAGTTTTGAAAAGCAACGCCCGCCAACTAACATTTTTAAGGAGGCGACGATAATGGCAGTCAAGGAAAAGATTAGAATAAGATTAAAGGGTTATGATCATCAGCTCGTTGATCAGTCTGCAGAGAGAATCGTGGCAACAGCTAAGCGCACAGGCGCAAGAGTTTCAGGTCCCGTTCCGCTCCCAACTGAGAAGCAGGTTGTAACAATTCTCCGTGCTGTTCATAAGTACAAGGACAGCCGTGAGCAGTTTGAAATCAGAACTCACAAGCGTCTTATCGACATCTTAAGACCGTCAAACAAGACAGTCGAGGCTCTTATGAGCTTAGAGCTCCCTGCCGGCGTTGATATCGAGATTAAGTTATAATCGGATACCAACCTACAAGCAGACAGGGTCATGTTGGGAAACCAACCAATAACCTATAAGGAGGATACAATTTATGCAGAAAGCAATCATCGGTAAGAAAATCGGTATGACACAGATTTTCGATGAAAAGGGAATCATGATTCCCGTAACTGTTGTTGAGGCAGGCCCTTGCGTGGTAACAGCCAAGAAAACAGTTGAAAATGACGGCTACGCTTCGGTACAGCTCGGCTACGGCGATGTTAAACCTCACAAGGTAAACAAGCCAATGAAGGGCTTCTTTGATAAGGCCGGTGTAGCACCAAAGAAAACTCTCAAAGAGTTCCGCTTTACAGACACAGACGCTTACAGCATCGGTGATCTCGTTAAAGCAGACGTATTCACCCCCGGCGACAAGATTGACGTAACAGGCAAGAGCAAAGGTAAGGGTACAGCAGGTGTTATTAAGAGATGGAACTTCCACCGTCTTAAGGAATCACACGGTACAGGTCCTTGCGTACGCCACGGCGGTTCAATCGGTGCCTGCTCATCACCTTCAAGAGTTTGGAAGGGTAAGAGAATGGCAGGTCACCTCGGCGCAGAACAGGTAACGGTTCAGAACCTCACAGTTGTTAAGGTTGACGCAGAAAACAACCTCATCGCTGTTAAGGGTGCTATTCCGGGTCCTAACAAGGGAATCGTTGTAATCAAAGATTCCGTAAAGGCTTAAGGAAGGGGGATTATAAATGCCAAATTTAGCAGTAGTAGATATGGAAGGCAAGAATGTCGGTACAATCGAGCTTGCCGAGTCCGTATTCGGTATCGAACCAAATGCAGCTGTTATGCATCAGATGGTAGTTAACTACCTCGCAGCACAGCGTCAGGGCACACAGTCCGCTCTTACAAGATCAGAGGTTTCAGGCGGCGGTAAAAAGCCGTGGAGACAGAAGGGTACAGGCCGTGCAAGACAGGGTTCAACAAGAGCTCCGCAGTGGACACACGGCGGCGTTGTATTCGCTCCGAAGCCAAGAGATTACAGATTTTCCGTAAACAAGAAGGTAAGAAGACTTGCTATGAAGTCAGCTTTCTCTTCAAAGGTTATGGAGAACGAGCTCATCGTTGTTGATTCAATCAGCATGGACGAGTACAAGACAAAGAAGATTGTTGCAATGCTCAGCGCAATCGGAGCTGAAAAGAAGGCTCTCATTGTTCTTCCTGAGGTTGACAGCAAGGTTATTAAATCAGCTAACAACATCCCCGGTGTTAAAACAGCTCAGGTAAACACTCTTAATGTATATGACATTTTGAATGCTGACAAGCTTATCATCGTTAAGGATGCGGTAAGCAAGATTGAGGAGGTATATGCATGATAGCTCATGATATTGTAATCCGCCCTGTTATTACCGAAAAGAGTATGCTCGGCGCAGTTAACAAAATTTATACCTTTGAAGTTGCTAAGTCAGCAAACAAGATTGAAATTGCAAAAGCTTGTGAAGAAGTTTTCGGCGTTAAGGTTGCAAAGGTAAACACAGTAAGCATGAGAGGCAAGTTCCGTCGTCAGGGCAGAAACAACGGCGGCTACTCAAAGAGCTGGAAGAAAGCAATCGTAAAACTTACCGAAGACAGCAAGCCTATCGAATTTTTTGAAGGCATGATGTAATACTGACTCAGGTTCAGTATTGAGTCTGAAAAACATTATTCAGGCAGAATGTATGGGAAATGCCATATTCCCGCAAAGCCATCATGAGGAGAGTGAAACCAAATGGCCATTAAAGTATATAAGCCGACCATTAACTCAAGAAGAAATATGTCGGTTACAGATTATTCGGGTCTTTCAAAGGTTGAGCCGGAAAAAAGCTTGCTTGCTCCTTTAAATAAAAAGGCAGGTCGTAACAGCTACGGCAGAATCACCGTTCGTCACAGAGGCGGCGGCAACCGCAGAAAGTACCGTATTATTGACTTCAAGCGTCAGAAGTTTGATGTTGAAGGTACAGTTAAAACATTAGAGTACGATCCAAACCGTTCTGCATTCATCGCTCTTGTAGAGTACACAGACGGCGAGAAGGCTTACATTATTGCTCCGGAAGGACTTAAGGTAGGCGACAAGGTAACAGCAGGTGCAAACGCTGATATTAAGCCCGGTAACGCACTTCCGCTTACAGCAATCCCTGTTGGTACATTTATCCACAATGTAGAGCTTTATCCCGGCAGAGGCGCTCAGCTCGCTCGTTCAGCCGGCAACATGGCTCAGCTCATGGCTAAGGAAAACGGTCTTGCACTTTTAAGACTTCCTTCAGGCGAGCTCAGAAACGTTCCTGAAAACTGCATGGCTACAATTGGTCAGGTAGGTAACACCGATCACGAAAATGTTAAGATCGGTAAAGCAGGTCGTAAGAGAAACATGGGTTGGCGTCCTACTGTTCGTGGTTCTGTAATGAACCCTAACGACCATCCGCACGGCGGTGGTGAGGGTAAGTCACCTGTTGGTCGTCCGGGCCCTGTAACCCCATGGGGTAAGCCCGCACTCGGCTACAAGACTCGTAAGAACAACAAGAGCAGCGACAAGCTTATCGTAAGAAGAAGAAACGGTAAGTAAGGCGGAAAGGAGCTAAAACATGAGTAGAAGTACTAAAAAGGGCCCTTATGTTCAGCCTGTACTGCTCAAAAGGGTTATCGAAATGAACGAAGCAGGCGAAAAGAGAATTCTCAAGACTTGGTCAAGAAGTTCAACAATTTTCCCTGAATTCGTTGGTCACACATTTGCCGTTCATGACGGCAGAAAACATGTTCCTGTATATGTAACCGAAGATATGGTTGGTCACAAGCTCGGTGAGTTTGCTCCGACAAGAACATTCAAAGGTCACGCAGGTTCAAAGACAAGCAAATAAGCGGAAGGAGAGTATTGCAGATGGAAGCAAAGGCAAATGCAAAATTTGTTCGTATTTCACCCCGCAAGGTTAATGTAGTTCTTGACCTCGTAAGAGGCAAAGACGTTAAGTATGCGGAAGCTGTTCTTAAGCACACTCCCAAGGCCGCTTGCGAGCCGCTTTTAAAGCTGCTCAATTCAGCTATGGCAAATGCTGAGAACAACCATGACATGGATGTATCCAAGCTTTACATTGCTCAGTGCAATGCAACAGCAGGCCCCATCCTTAAAAGAATTCGTCCGAGAGCACAGGGCAGAGCGTTCAGAATTAACAAGAGAACTTCTCACATTTCCCTCGTACTCAAGGAAAGAGAAGACGACTAAGGGGAGGTTAGATTATGGGTCAGAAAGTTAATCCGCACGGTCTCCGTGTCGGCGTTATTAAAGATTGGGATTCCCGTTGGTTTGCAAACAAGAAGGACTTCGGTGCTACACTCGTTGAGGACTATAACCTCCGTAAGACTCTGAAGGCTCAGCTTTACAACTTCGGTATCTCAAAGATTGAAATTGAGCGTGACGGCAAAAAGGTTAAAATCAGCATCCACTGCGCTAAGCCCGGTCTTGTAATCGGTAAGGGTGGTTCTGAGATTGAAAAGCTCAGAGCACAGTGCGAAAAGATGCTCGGCAAGCCCGTTGCAATCAACATCGTAGAAGTTAAGGCTCCTGAGCTCGATGCACAGCTCGTTGCAGAAAGCATCGCTCAGCAGCTTGAAAAGAGAATCTCTTTCCGCCGTGCAATGAAGATGTCAATCGGCAACGCAATGCGTCGTGGCGCTAAGGGTATCAAGATTATGTGTTCAGGCCGTCTCGGCGGTGCTGAAATTGCTCGTTCAGAGCAGTACCACGAAGGTACTATTCCGCTTCAGACACTTCGTGCAGACATCGACTACGGCTTTGCAGAAGCTAACACAACCTACGGTAAAGTAGGCGTTAAGGTTTGGCTTTACAAGGGCGAGGTTCTTAACGAAGTTAAGTCAAGAAAGCCCCGCAGAGAAGGAGGCAGAAAGTAATGTTATTACCTAAGAGAGTAAAATACAGAAGAGTTCACAGAGGTCGTATGACAGGTAAGGCTCTTCGTGGTAACAAGGTTACTTACGGCGATTTCGGCCTTCAGGCTACAGAGCCTGCATGGATCACCTCAAACCAGATTGAGGCTGCCCGTGTCGCTATGACTCGTTACTGCAAAAGATTCGGTAAAGTATGGATCAAAATTTTCCCTGATAAGCCTGTTACAGCAAAGCCTGCTGAAACACGAATGGGTTCAGGTAAAGGTTCACCCGAGTACTGGGTAGCCGTAGTAAAGCCCGGCAGAGTTATGTTTGAACTCGGCGGCGTAGATGAAGCTACTGCAAGAGAGGCTCTTCGCCTTGCTGCAAATAAGCTTCCGATCAAGTGCAAGTTTGTTAAGAAAGAGGAGGGTGAGCAGTAATGAAAGCATCAGAACTCAGAGATATGTCAGTAGAAGAGCTTCAGACAAAGCTCACTGAACTCAAAGAAGAATTATTCAATCTTCGTTTCCAGCTTGCTGTTAATCAGCTCGAAAACTCATCCAGAATCGGTGCAGTTAAAAAGGACATCGCAAGAATTTCAACAGTTCTTCGTCAGATGGAACTTAACGGCGCTGAAGCTTAAGAGAGGAGGACTTAACAGTGAGTGAAAGAAATATGAGAAAAACTGTTGTCGGAAAAGTTGTAAGCGACAAGATGGACAAGACAATTGTCGTTGCAGTTGAAGACAGCGTAAAGCACAAGCTTTACAACAAAATTGTTAAGCGTACAGTTCGTTTCAAGGCACACGACGAAAACAACGAGTGTGGCATTGGCGACCGTGTAAAGATTATGGAGACCCGTCCTCTTTCTAAAGACAAAAGATGGAGACTCGTCGAGATTATTGAGAAAGCTAAATAAGTTTATTTTAGCGGCTTTGAGTAAAGGAGGAATTACACTGTGATTCAGCAGCAAACTATCCTCAAGGTTGCCGACAACACCGGCGCAAAGGAACTTATGTGCATTCGTGTACTCGGCGGTACCAGAAGGAGATATGCCAACATTGGCGATGTAATCGTAGCCTCGGTTAAAAAGGCAGCACCCGGCGGTGTTGTTAAAAAAGGCGACGTTGTAAAGGCTGTAGTTGTTCGTTCTGCAAAGGGCGTCAGAAGAGAAGACGGTACTTATATCCGTTTCGATGAAAATGCAGCTGTTATTATTAAGGAAGATAAGAACCCGAAGGGTACTCGTATCTTCGGACCGGTAGCAAGAGAGCTTCGTGATAAAGATTATATGAAGATTCTTTCTCTCGCTCCCGAAGTACTTTAATTGGAGGTGTCACAATGAGTAAAGTTCATGTTAAAACAGGCGACACCGTTATCGTATTAAGCGGTAAGGACAAGGGCAAGACAGGTCAGGTTATGGCTGTAAGCCCTAAAGAAGGCAAAGTTATCGTAGAAAAGGTAAACATGGTTTCAAAGCATGTTAAGCCCAAGAAGATGGGCGAGCAGGGCGGTATCATTAAGGCTGAGGGTGCTATGTATGCATCTAAGGTTCAGATCGTTTGCCCAAGATGCAAAAAGCCTACAAGAGTTGCTCATAAGTTCTATGAGGACGGCTCTAAGGGCAGAGTTTGCGCTAAATGCGGCGAAGCACTTTAAGGAGGAAATAAGATATGGCAAGACTTAAAGAATATTATTCAAAAGAAGTTGCACCTGCTCTTATGTCAAAGTTCTCCTACAAGAGCACAATGCAGATTCCTAAGCTTGATAAAATCGTTATCAATGTAGGCGCAGGCGAAGCAAAAGATAACTCAAAAGTAATTGATGCTATCTGCACAGACCTTTCTGCTATTACAGGTCAGAAGCCTCTCATCTGTAAGGCAAGAAAGTCAGTTGCTAACTTCAAACTCAGAGAAGGTATGGCAATCGGTTGTAAGGTTACATTAAGAGGCGAGAGAATGTATGAATTCCTCGACAGATTCTTCAATGTAGCACTTCCCCGTGTTCGTGACTTCAGAGGTATCAACCCTGATTCATTTGACGGCCGTGGTAACTACAACATGGGCCTCAAAGAACAGCTCATCTTCCCCGAGATTGACTATGACAAGATCGACAAGGTTCGTGGTATGGACATTTGTTTCGTAACCACTGCAACAACAGACGAAGAAGCTCGCGAGCTCTTAAAGCTTATGGGCGCACCGTTTTCAAAGTAAGGAGGGATTGTTGTGGCTAAAACTTCAATGAAAGTAAAGCAGCAGAGAAAGCAGAAATTCTCTACAAGAGAGTACACAAGATGTAACATCTGTGGTAGACCACACGCCTACCTCCGTAAGTATGGCATTTGTCGTATTTGCTTCCGTGAACTCGCTTACAAGGGCGAAATTCCGGGTGTAAAGAAAGCAAGCTGGTAAGCAAGGGAGGTAAAGCATAATGCAGATTACAGATACAATTGCTGATTTACTTACAAGAATCCGTAACGCAAATTCAGCAAAGCATGATTCTGTTGAAATTCCCGCTTCAAACCTCAAGAAGTCAATTTGTCAGATTCTTGTTGACGAAGGTTATGTAAAGAATTTCACAGTTATTGAAGACGGCAAGCAGGGCGTTATTAAGGTAACACTCAAGTATACAGACGGCAAGACTCCTGTTATCACAGGTCTCCGCCGTGTATCAAAGCCCGGTCTCAGAATTTACAGTAATGCAGAAGATATGCCAAAGGTAATGAAGGGTCTTGGTATCGCCATCATTTCAACCTCTAAGGGTGTTATGACAGATCGTGAGGCAAGAAAGCAGCACATCGGCGGCGAGGTTCTCGCTTACATTTGGTAAGAGGAGGTGCGATAAATGTCTCGAATTGGAAGAAAACCTATAAATATTCCCGCCGGCGTTACAGCTTCAATTGACAACGGCGTTATCACAGTTAAAGGTCCAAAGGGTTCACTTGATTTCAAGTTTAATCCTGCTATGACTGTTGAAATCAAGGGCGATGTAATCGAGGTTACTCGTCCTAACGACGCAAAGGAAAACCGTTCACTTCACGGCCTTACAAGAACACTTATCCATAATATGGTTATTGGTGTTACAGAGGGTTATTCAAAGACTCTCGAAGTAAACGGCGTTGGTTACCGTGTTCAGAAGCAGGGTAACAAGTGCGTTATGAACCTTGGTTATTCACACCAGGTTATCGTTGAGGATACAGAGGACATCAAGATTGAAGTTCCCGATCCTAACAAAATCATCATCTCCGGCATTGATAAGCAAAAGGTTGGTCAGTTTGCTGCCGAAGTAAGAGAAAAGCGTCCTCCGGAGCCATATAAGGGCAAGGGTATTAAGTACGCTGATGAAGTTATCCGCCGCAAGGAAGGCAAGGCCGGTAAGGGCAAATAATTAAGGAGTGAATAATTAATGGTAAGCAGACCAGATACAAAAAAGGCACGCGCAAAACGCCATAAGAGAGTCCGCAGCAAGATCAGCGGTACAGCTTCTTGTCCTCGTCTTTGCGTATTCCGCTCCACAAGCAACATCTATGCTCAGATTATTGACGATGTAGCCGGTGTTACACTTGCTCAGGCTTCAAGCCTTGATAAGGAAATCACAGGCAATGGCGGAAACAAAGAGGCAGCTAAGGCTGTTGGCAAGCTCGTTGCAGAGCGTGCAAAAGAAAAGAATATCGTTGATGTTGTATTCGACAGAGGCGGTAACATATATCACGGCCGTGTTAAGGAATTGGCCGAAGGCGCCCGTGAGGGCGGCCTCAATTTCTAAGGATTGGAGGAATAACTTTGGCTAAAACAGTAGAAGTAACAGGCGAATTAAAAGAAAGAGTAGTTACTATTAACCGTGTTTCTAAAACAGTTAAAGGCGGTCGTATTTTTAAGTTTGCAGCTCTCGTAGTTGTAGGCGACGGTAACGGAACAGTTGGTTTCGGTATCGGTAAGGCAGGCGAAGTACCCGACGCTATCCGCAAGGGTATTGAGGATGCTAAGAAGAACCTCATGAAGGTTTCACTCAGAGGTACAACAATCCCTCACGAAGTAATCGGTGAGTTCGGTGCAGGCAGAGTTCTTATGAAGCCCGCTGCTCCCGGTACCGGTGTTATTGCCGGCGGTCCTGTTCGTGCCGTTGTTGAAGCAGTAGGTATCAAGGACATCAGAACAAAGGCTCTTCGTTCCAACAATCCCTGTAATGTAGTTAGAGCTACTCTTGCAGGTCTTGGCGCATTAAGAAATGCTGAAGAAGTTGCTGCAATCCGCGGTAAATCCGTTAAAGAAATTCTTTAATAGGGAGGTTGTAAATTATGACAATTAAGTTAGTAAAGAGTCTTATCGGCTCTAAGAAGGATCAGATTGCAACCGCCCACGCTCTCGGTCTTAAGAAAATCGGTGATGTTACAACTCAGCCCGATAACGCTCAGACTAAGGGTAAGGTAGCAAAAATCATCCACCTCGTAGAGGTTAGTGAAGCATAAGCAAGGAGGTGCGAACTAATGAAGTTACATGAACTTTCTCCTGTTGAGGGTTCTAAGAAGGACTCAAAGAGAATCGGCAGAGGTCACGGCTCGGGTTGGGGCAAAACTTCCGGTAAAGGTCATAAGGGCCAGAAGGCTCGTTCAGGCGGCGGTGTTCGTCCGGGCTTTGAAGGCGGTCAGATGCCATTACAGCGTCGTATCCCTAAAAGAGGTTTCAACAACATTTTTGCAAAAGCTGTAGCAGCAGTTAACCTCAGCACTTTGAACAGAAAGTTTGAAGACGGTGCGACAGTAGATATTGAGGCTCTTGTTAATGCCGGCGTTGTAAAGAACGGCTTTGATGCTGTTAAAATTCTTGGCAACGGCAAGCTTGACAAAAAACTTACAGTAAAGGTTTCTGCTTTTTCCGAATCAGCTAAAGCTGCAATTGAGGCTGCGGGCGGAAAGGCAGAGGTGATCTAAGTGTTTAAAACCATTAAAAATGCTTGGTCACTCCCCGATTTAAGAAAGAAAATTTTATTTACTCTCTTAATCATTGTTGTATTCAGAATCGGCTCGGTTATTCAGGTTCCTTTCCTGGATACTGCGGCTCTCAGAAGTGTTATGAACCCGGATGACTGGTCTAACACAATGCTTTCTTATATGAATACACTCTCAGGCGGTGCATTCTCCAACGCAACATTGTTTGCAATGGGTATCACCCCTTATATCAACAGCTCAATCATCATCCAGCTCCTCTGCGTTGCTATTCCTCCTCTGGAGAGATTGGCAAGAGAAGGCGAAGCCGGCAGACGCAAAATCAGTGCTATCACTCGTTATGTAACAGTCGGTCTCGGTATTATTCAGGGTACTGCATATTACTTCTACCTTCTCAACAGCAAGGTAACACTTTATAACAGCGGTTTTGAACTTTGGTTCTCTGCTATCGTAATCATCCTTGTTTTTACCGCGGGTACGGCGGTTATGATGTGGCTCGGTGAACAGATCAACAGCCACGGCATCGGAAACGGTATTTCCATTCTCCTTTTTGCAGGTATCGTTGCTCAGTTCCCACAGATTATCAACACACTCGGTCAGTACTGGAACCTTGCTGTTAACGGCAGCACACAGTTCTTCTTCCTCGTACCTCTCTGGGTAGTTCTCTTTGTTGCTGTCGTATGGATTATCACATTCATGCAGGACAGCGAAAGAAGAATCCCGATTCAGTATGCAAAGCGTGTTGTGGGCAGAAAGATGTACGGCGGTCAGTCAAGCCACCTTCCTATCAAGGTTGCTCTCGGCGGCGTTCTTCCAATCATCTTTGCAAGCTCAATTCTTTCAATTCCAAGTACAATCAACCTCTTCCTCAAGATTCCTGCAGGAGAAGGTTTCTGGGGTGCATTCTTTGCAGCATTCAGCACCACAGGCTGGCTGTACATGGTACTTTATTTCTTGTTCATTATAATGTTCGCTTATTTCTATACATCAATTCAGTACAACCCTGTTGAAATGGCTAACAATCTTAAAGCTAACAACGGCACAGTTCCCGGTATTCGTCCGGGTGCTCCGACAGCCGATTATATCAGAAAGATTTTGTCAAGAATCACTTTAATCGGAGCTATGTTCCTTGCTGTTATCGCTATGGTTCCGCTTATTTACGGCGCTGCTTCCGGAATGGGACAGATGTCAATCGGCGGTACATCAATCATCATCGTAGTTGGTGTTGCTCTTGAAACTGTTAAACAGCTCGAGTCACAAATGATGATGCGTCATTACAAAGGTTTTCTTGACTAATTGAGAAAAAAGGAGTATAATAGATGAACATTATCATGTTAGGTGCTCCGGGTGCAGGTAAAGGCACACAGGCTGCTGTACTTTGTGAACACTTTGGTATTCCCACAATTTCAACCGGAAACATGATCCGTGAAGCGCTGAAAAACGGCACTGAGATGGGCTTGAAGGCTAAATCCTTTATGGATGAAGGCAAGCTTGTTCCCGACGAAGTAGTAATTGGTATTGTAAAGGAAAGACTTTCTGCCGATGACTGCAAGAAGGGTTTCATTCTTGACGGTTTTCCAAGAACTATTCCTCAGGCTGAGGCTCTGGATAATATGGGTGTTGAGATTCAGCATGTCATCAACATCGACATTTCTGATGAAAAAATCATCAACCGTATGTCCGGACGCCGTGTTTGCGAAAATTGTGGCAGACCTTTCCACATTGTGACTTTAAAGCCCAAAAAGGAAGGTGTTTGTGACGATTGCGGCGGCACCCTTGTTCAGCGCAAGGACGACCACCCCGATACCGTGCTTGCTCGTCTCGAAACATATCACAAAGAGACCGAGCCCCTCGTTTCTTACTATGAGAAGCAGGGTAAGCTTGTTACTGTAAAAGGACAGGACGATGTAGAAGCTACTACAAAGGCTATCCTTGAAGGTATTGAGGCTTAATTCATGGTTGTAGTTAAGACAGCACGGGAACTTTCAAAAATGAAAGATGCCTGCAGAATTTCTGCCGAGGCATTGCGTGTTGCGGGAGAGGCTGTAAAGCCCGGCGTTACTACTTATGAAATAGATAACATTGTCCGCTCATACATCGAGAAACAGGGAGCAGTTCCCTCGTTTCTCGGTTACGGCGGCTTTCCTGCGAGTGCGTGCATTTCCGTTAACAATGTGGTTATCCATGGCATACCCAGTAAAGAACTCGTTTTAAAAGAGGGCGACATAGTAAGCGTGGATGTTGGCGCTTTCTACGGGGGATTTCACGGCGACAACGCCTTTACATTCCCCTGTGGCAAAATCAGTGCAGATGCACAGGCTTTGCTTGACGCCACAAAAGAGAGTCTGTATGAGGGAATTAAACAGGCTCTTGCCTTCAACCGTGTCGGTGACATAGGCAACGCTGTTCAGAAGTATGTCGAAGCTCGCAGTTACTCGGTGGTACGAGATTTTGTCGGCCACGGCGTAGGTGCGAAACTGCACGAAGACCCAAGCGTACCCAATTACGGCACTGCTCACAGAGGAGTGCGGCTTATTCCGGGTATGACTATTGCCATTGAACCCATGGTGAACCAGGGCAGGTGCAATGTGCGTGTTCTTGATGACAAATGGACTACCGTCACTGCTGACGGAAAGCTTTCAGCTCATTTTGAACATACTGTTGCAATAACTCCTGACGGACCTAAAATTATGACTTTGTGCGATTAAAGGTGATTTTATGAACACAGTAAAAGGTAGTATCGTAAAGGCTGTGGCAGGAAGGGAAAAGAACGGCTTTTTTGTTGTTCTCGACTGCGATTCCGTTTTTGCTTACATTGCAGACGGAAAGCGAAGAAAGGTTGAGAAGCCTAAAAAGAAAAAGCTCATTCATATTTCTCCTACAGGAACCGTGATAGAGGGTTCAATCAAGACCAATCCGCAGATAAGAAAAATTTTGAACAATTTTAGAAAGAGCGAGGGTTGACAATATGTCAAAACAGGATGTAATCGAAATTGAAGGTATTGTTAAGGAAGCTTTACCGAACGCACAGTTTAAGGTAGAGTTGCCGAACGGTCACGTGATATTAGCTGTTATTTCAGGCAAACTGAGAATGAACTTCATTCGCATATTGCCGGGTGATAAGGTAAAGGTGGAAATGTCCCCCTATGACCTGACAAGAGGCAGAATTACCTGGAGAACTAAATAATTTCGGGTAAAAACACGACTTTTTAGAAAGGAATGATTATACATGAAAGTCAGACCTTCAGTAAAGAAAATGTGCGACAAGTGCAAAGTAATCAAAAGAAAAGGTAAGATTTTAGTTATTTGCGAAAACCCCAAGCATAAGCAGCGCCAGGGTTAATTTACCTAACGAAAACAAAACTATATTTTAGAATTTATATGGAGGTGCAACTATATGGCTCGTATAGCAGGTGTTGACTTACCGAGAGATAAAAGAGTTGAGATTGGTTTGACCTATATCTACGGTATCGGCCGTAAGACTGCAGACGACATTATTGCTGCAACAGGTGTTAATCCGGACACTCGTGTCAGAGATTTGACAGAAGAAGATATTGCAAAGCTCAGAGAATACATCGAGCATCACTGCCGCGTTGAAGGTGACCTTCGCCGTGACATCGCTTATGATATTAAAAGACTTATTGATATTGGTTGTTACCGTGGCGTTCGCCACAGAAAAGGACTTCCTGTAAGAGGTCAGCGTTCAAAGACTAACGCTCGTACTCGTAAGGGTCCCCGTAAAACCATGGCTAATAAGAAGAAGTAAGGAGGGCAAAGGACTATGGCAGCACCAAAGGGTGGTAAGAAGGTTATCCGCCGTCGCCGTGAACGCAAGCACATTGAAAAAGGCGCAGCGCATATCCAGTCTACATTTAACAACACAATTGTTACTATTTCCGATACACAGGGCAACGCTGTTTCATGGGCAAGCGCAGGCGAGCTCGGTTTCAGAGGTTCAAAGAAGTCAACTCCGTTTGCCGCTCAGTCAGCAGCCGAAACAGCTGCAAAGGCAGCAATGGAACACGGCATGAAGTATGTTGAAGTATATGTAAAGGGTCCCGGTCAGGGTCGTGAAGCTGCAATCCGTGCATTGCAGACTGCAGGTCTTGAGGTAACAATGATTAAGGATGTTACTCCAATCCCGCACAACGGATGCCGTCCTCCAAAGAGAAGACGTGTATAGTATTTTAAAAGGAGGAAAATTCTACTATGGCTAAAAATATGCAGCCTATCGCTAAGCGTTGCAGAGCTCTTGGCATTTCACCCGCAGTTATGGGTTATTCCAAGAAGACTTCCAACAGAAATCCCGGCGGTAAGATGAGAAGAAAAAAGAGCGAATACAGCATGCAGCTCACTGAGAAGCAGAAGGTAAAATTTATCTACGGCATCATGGAGAAGCAGTTCAGAGCTTACTACGAAAAAGCTGAAAAAGCTGAGGGTAAGACAGGTGCTGTATTGCTTACACTTATTGAAAGAAGACTTGACAACGTTATCTTCAGACTCGGTCTTGCAGCTACAAGAAGAGAAGCAAGACAGCTTGTTAGTCACAGCCACTTTACCGTAAACGGTAAGAAGGTAAACATTCCTTCATACCTTGTTAAGGTTGGCGATGTAATCGAAGTTAAGGAGAAGAGCCGTTCAACTGCAAGATTCAAGGCAATCGCAGAGGGCGAAACATCTTCAATTGTAACACCAAAGTGGCTTGAGAAGAACGAAAACCTTCTCGGCGGCAAGGTTGTTGCAGCTCCCCAGAGAGAAGACATCGACTTTCCTGTTGAAGAACACCTCATCGTTGAGTTGTACTCCAAGTAATCTTATATTTCACAGGCAGATTACACACAGATGGGCTGCTTTTGCAGTCGCATAATGTTTAGGAGGATTCGCGAATGATAGAAATTGAAAAGCCAAGAATTGAAACCGAGGAATTAACCGAGGATGGAAAGTACGGCAAGTTTGTTGTTGAACCGCTCGAGCGTGGTTTCGGCAACACACTCGGCAACAGTTTGCGCCGTGTGCTGCTTTCCTCTCTTGAAGGCTGTGCTGTTACATCAATCAAGATTGACGGCGTTCTTCACGAATTTTCAACTATTCCCGGCGTAAAGGAAGACGTTACGGAAATTGTTCTTAATATGAAAAGTCTTGTTGCAAAGCTCCATGAAACAAGTCCCAAGGTTATAGAAATTGCAGCCGAGGGTCCCTGTGAGGTAAAGGCTGCCGACATCAAATGTGATGATGAGGTTGAAATTCTCAACCCTGAACTTCATATTGCTACACTCGGTGAGGGTGCTAAGCTCAATATGGAAATCACAGTTGACAAGGGCAGAGGATATATTCCTTCAGAGCGCAACAAGCAGTTAAGCGGCAACAATGTTATTGGCGTTTTGCCGATTGATTCAATTTATACTCCCGTGTTAAAGGTAAACTATACAGTTGATAACACTCGTGTAGGTCAGATTACTGACTATGACAAGCTCACTTTGGATGTTTGGACAAACGGAGTTATCAATGCTCAGGAGGCTGTTTCTCTTGCAGCAAAGGTTCTTACCGAACACCTTAACCTTTTTGTTAATCTTTCCGACAAAGCTTCAAGTGCTGAAGTTATGGTTGAGAAGGATGACAAGGGCAAGGAAAAGATTCTTGAAATGACAATTGAAGACCTTGATCTTTCAGTTCGTTCTTTCAACTGCCTCAAGCGTGCAGGCATTAACACGGTAGAGGATTTGATCAACAAGTCCGAAGAGGATATGATGAAAGTGCGTAACCTCGGTAGAAAATCTCTCGAGGAAGTTGTACAGAAGCTCAATTCTCTCGGTTTTAGTCTTCAGAAGGAAGACGAATAACTTCCCAAAGTCTTTGACAGGCTATTCTGTCAAATTCTTACCAACAAACTCAACGGTAAAGGAGTGAAAGAAATGCCAGGTACAAGAAAATTAGGAAGAACTACTGCACAGAGAACTGCAATGCTTCGTGCTATGGTTACTTTCCTTTTGGAAAACGGCAAAATTGAAACAACTCTTACTCGTGCCAAGGAAGTTCAGGCTATGGCAGAGAAGATGATTACTACAGCTAAAGAAGATACTCTTCACAACAGACGCCTTGTTTTGGCTTTTGTTACTAAGGAAGATGTTACAAGCAAGCTCTTTAAGGAAATTGCTCCAAAATACAGCGATAGAAACGGTGGCTATACAAGAGTTACTAAAATCGGTCCCCGTCGTGGTGACGCCGCTGAAATGGCAATTATCGAGCTCGTTTAATTCTTTTTAAGTTAATACAAGTTCAATTTGACTCCCGACTTTTTAGTCGGGAGTTTTTGCGTTTGTTTCAAAATGTAGGCTCTTTTACTACCCCGACTTTTATTATAGAGTTACAAAAAGTTCATCAGCAGGCGAACACGGTTCGGCGCTGTATTGAAATTGTATGAACAACTACAATAACACGCTCGGCATAAATGCTTTTTATTTATCAAACTGTATTCACGAACAGGAAACGGGGGTGCGCCGTGCTTTTATACAAAACAAGTCAGGCTGTGAAGAACGAAGTCTTAAACTTCATTTCTTCACAGCCTCATTTTACGGTTTTAAAAGCAATTCAATTTTTATTTGGCAACCTAATCTTTATAAGATGTGCTGAGCTTGAAACCGCTCGCAGGCTTACCCTTTTTGTCGATAAGGTTCTTACTGTCGCTCGCTCTGCAGGCAACTTCCCAGTGATAGCTTGGTGATGTTGAGCCGCCGCCTTTAACTTCATATACTACGGTCATAAACGCACCGCCGTTTGTGTAGTCATAACCGTCACCGATGTTGACACCGCTTATAGAAATTTCTCCGGCAATCTTTGTGTTGAGCATAGCTCCGTATTTAGCGGGTTCAGACATTTTTGCACTTTTGCAGGTAAGCTTTGATGAATCATATTTGATCGTTGCCTGATAGTTTTCGAGAACTGCCGGTGTTGTCAGATTGTATGTGCATACAATTGTGTCACCGACATTGAATGTTTTGCCGCCGATTTTAAGTGACTTGCTGTTGTTATCAGATTTTGATGAATCCGACTTTGAAGATGAACTGTTATTATTTTTGTTGCTGTTGTTATTATTCTTATTACTGTTGTTATTATTATTCTTGTTGTTATTTGTTTTGCCTGAGTCTGTTTTTGAAGAACTGTTGTTAGTAGTTTTGCTCGTTTCACTCTTTTCAATAACGGAACTCTGTTGACTGTTTGAATTTTTGCCCGAAGAACTGCCACCTGAGTTTTCGGAGTTATTGCCTGAATCGCCTGACTTGCTGTTGCCGCCGGCGTTGTTGTTTACAGGCACAGCTTTTGTTTCTTCAACATATTCAGTGTTGCCCTGAGCGTCTGTTACAACCTCGGTGTATGTTTCAATTTTTGTTTCAATCTGAGTATCTATGCGTGTTTCGTGAACAATCTTTGTTGTTTTTTGCTCATCCGAATTTTCTCCGCAACCACTCATAACGCTTGCAGCCATAGTTGAAAAAGCTACAAGTGATGCAAGTGCCGCAATAAGACAATAGTTTTTCTTTTTGCCGTAATTACGCATTATGCCACTTCCTTAATGTGATTTAAAATTTCTGTAAGTGTTACCGTATCTTTACCATAATATTATATCAAATTAATCAACGAAAATAAAGAAATTTCGCAAAATTGTACCGTTATATATTGAAAAATTACTTGTATTAATTTTATGCAAATGGTACAATAATTTTGATAGATGTGATTAACAAGTGAACTTTTTGTGAATATATCTAAAAGTTCCTTATTGATATAATTTTTTAGGAGTGATTATAGTGAGGACAACAAAAAAAGCGATTTCAATTGTACTTGCTGGTTTGATGACCGTTGGCGGTATGTCGGTATTTTCTGTTTCTGCCGCTCAAACATCAACACCGACTCTTTCATTTAAAACTCAGAATGCACTTTATGCACACGCAGTAAGCGGTTCTGACGATTCTGATGCATGGGTTGCATGGCAATGTGAACACAACGAGGATATGGAGGAATTGAATACTAATAGGAAGTATTTCTTCCTTCCAAGCAGTGTTTCGTCAACAAGCGTTGAGCTTTATAACGCATATTCAAAAAGCGTTACAGTTAATAATGTAACTATACCGTCAGGCGAGTCGAGGGAGGTTTCGTACACAATTGATAAGGCAGGCAATGTTACTGCCGACGGAAAAACCTATTCCCTCACATTCTTAAAGTCCTCTGCCGAGTCTGCAATCTATGTAAACAACAGCAATGCTGACGGCAACGGCAAGGAACTTATCTCTTATCTTAACGGGGATAAGAGCAACTATTCCTCTGCAACAGGCGCTATTGTTGATAAGAACGGCAAGATTGACAATACTTCAATCAAGAAAATCAAGGGCAGAGGCAACTCAACATGGGGCAAGGCTAAGAAGCCTTACAACATCACATATTCCGATAAGGTTTCAATCGGCGGTATGTCAAAGGGCAAAAAGTTCTCTCTTCTTGCAAACTATCAGGATGATTCACTCACAAGAAACCGTTTTCTTTATGACCTTGCAGATGCAGTAGGAACTCCATATGCTTCGGATTCAAGATATGTTGATTTCTACTCAGACGGTTATTACTGGGGTTCATATCAGATGACCGAAAAAATTGAGGTGGGTAAGAGTGCCCTTGTCAACGATATTGACGATACTGCATACCTTGACGCTGACGGCAATGTAAACAAGGATTTCCCGTTTCTTTGTGAAGTTGATTCCGGTGCTGTAGACGGTGAAGATTACTATGTAAAATGTGATGACGGTATCAAGGTTACAATTAAAGCTCCTGAGCTTTCGGAAGGTGACAAGGGCTATAATGAAGTTAAGAACTATGTCCGTGAAAAGTACAATGCTTTCCACAATGCCGCAAAAAACACCGCTTCCGACCTTTCACAGTATGCAGATGTCGATTCCTGCGCAAAGCTGTGGCTCATAAATGAGCTCGGTAAAAACTGGGATTCAGGTGTTTCAAGCGTTTACTTTGTTTATAAGCAGGATTCTGACGGTAACTATAAGTTCTTCGGCTCTCCTGTATGGGACTACGATAATGCGCTCGGTAATGCTACAGGCAGTGCTTGGGATCTTCAGAACTTCGGTGTTAAGGATTACACACAGTATTCAGGCTGGTGGTGCAGATTTAAGGACAGACAGAAACGCTCCCAGAACAGCAGTAATATTATTAATAATATTTCAAGAAACACTCAGGTTAATAAAGCTGCCGTAAATATCTGGTTTGAGAAGTTTGTTCCTGCAATCAACTATTTTGCAGGCAAGACCACATCTTACAAGGGCTCTGACGAATTCTATACAAAAACACAGTATTTTGACCTTCTCAAGGACAGCGGTGCGATGAATTACAAAAGCGGCTGGCATATAAGAACGAGCAGTTGGATTTGTGACCACACATCAATGAACAAGGCTGACTTTGATATGACAACAGGTACATATACCGTAAGTAACACTAAGACAAGCTACAATCAGGGCAGTTTTACGGATATGTATAACTATGCGGCTGATTGGATGACAAGCCGTGCGGCATGGATCAGCAGTAAGTGGTTTAGCGAGTACACTCCTTCCGCTAAAATCGGTGATGTTGACGGTGACGGCGAAGTTACTGTAATGGACGCAACTCTTGTTCAGAAGTACATTGTAAGTCTTGAAACACTCACAGACAGTCAGCTCAATGTTGCCGATGTAAACGGTGACGGTGAAATCAGCGTTCTTGACGCAACACAAATTCAGAAGATTGTCGTAAATCTTGTATAATTTAGGCACAGAATCGGGCAGGAAACTGCCCGATTTTTTGTTATTGTTTTGAAAATTTTTGTACAAGCCACAGAATGTAAAATTTTACAAATCAAAGATTGAAATTGTGTTGTGAATAATATATAATGAGTGTAATCAAAATTTTTACACAGATTTATACATATGCACAATAACAGAATATAAGCATTTTAAAAGGACGGAGAAAACATGAGAAAAACTAAGATAGTTTGTACCATCGGACCTGCCTGCGATTCAAAAGAAATGATGCGTAAAATGATTGACGCAGGTATGAATGTTGCCAGAATCAATATGTCACATGGTGTTTATGACCGACTTGAGGTTACAATCAAAAACCTTAAAGAGGCAATTGCAGAGAGCGGTCAAAATGTTGCAATTCTGCTCGATACAAAGGGTCCTGAGGTCAGAGTCGGCACATTCAAGGACGGTTCTGTTGAACTTGTCGAGGGTGCAGAGTTCAGTCTTTTTAAAAACAAAGAAGAGGGCGACGAAACAGGTGTAAGCCTTTCGTTTCCTAAGCTTGTTGATATTTTTGAATCCGAAGGTCAGGAGGCAATCGGCAGAGAGCTTTTGCTTGATGACGGTATTATCTCGCTTGTCGTTAAGTCGGTAAATCCCGAGTCAATCGTTTGTACCGTAAACAAGGGCGGTGTGCTTAAAAACCGCAAGAGTATCAACATTCCGGGCTACTTTATCAATATGCCGTATGTAAGCGCTCAGGACAGAAAGGACATTGAGTTCGGTCTTAACCACGGTGCAACAGTTGTTGCCGCATCATTTGTCCGCAATCACGATGATGTTAGAACTCTTCGCGACTTTATTGACAGCCTCGGCTATGAATATGTTGAAATTATCGCAAAGATTGAAAATCAGAGCGGTGTTGACGATATGGACGCAATCATTGATTACGCAGACGGTATTATGGTTGCTCGAGGAGATATGGGTGTTGAAATTCCGTTTATCAAACTGCCTGAAATCCAGAAAACAATCATCAGAAAGGTTGTTTCAAGAGGTAAGTATGTAATCACTGCAACCCAGATGCTTGAGAGTATGACAACGGCTCCCCGTCCTACAAGAGCCGAAATCAGCGATGTTGCCAATGCAGTTTATGACGGCACAAGCGCAGTAATGCTTTCGGCAGAATCCGCCGCAGGTAAGTACCCGATTGAAAGCGTAAAGGCACTTGACGCAATTTGTTCGGAGGCTGAGGAAAACGGTGAATTTACCGCACTTCATGAGTATGTGGAAGAACACGGAATGAAGGACACTAACCCAATCAGATCAAGTATCTGTAAAGCTGCAAAGAATATTGCGCAGGCAGTAGGCGCAAAGGCTATTATTGTTGAAAGTGCAACAGGTCGAGTTGCAAGAGCGATGGTTCATTACAGACCTGATTGTCCCGTTATTGCAGTTGCAACATCACAGCTTGTGTGCAGAAAGCTCTGTCTTAACTGGGGTGTTATGGCTGTCATGGGCGAAGAAAAACGCACATCTGATTCAATCACGAAACAGGCTATGGAAAAGGCACTCAGCACAGGCGTTGTCAAAAAAGGCGACACGGTTGTTGTGCTTTCGTCAAACAAAACCTGCCCGACTTCAAGCACAGATTCACTTAATGTAAGGATTCTTTAATATGAAAAATATAGTTTTAATCGGAATGCCTGGATCGGGCAAAAGCACAGTCGGTGTGTTGCTTGCCAAGGCGCTGGGTTATTCCTTTGTTGATGTAGATTTGATAATCTGCAAAGAGGCAGGAAAGCCGTTGCAGAAGATTCTTGATAATGAAGGTCTTGACTTTTTTCTCCACCTTGAGGGAAAAATCGGTGCAGAGCTTGACTACGACAAGACCGTTATCGCAACAGGCGGTTCAATGGTTCTCAGTGAAAATGCCATGGAAAACCTCAGAAAAAACGGCAAGGTCGTTTTCATTGATGTTGACCTCGATGAAATCAAGCGCAGAGTTACAAATATCAAAACAAGAGGCATTGCATTCGGTAAGGGTGAAACTCTTGATGATGTGTACAGAGTGCGTTATCCGCTCTATAAAAAGTATGCCGATATCACGGTGTCAATGGAGCTGAGCAGTATCGAAACCACGGTTGATGCAATTGTTGAAAAGCTGAAGCTTGAAAAACAGAATTAAGGAAAAGTAAAAGCGTCCGTTATTCGGGCGCTTTTGTTGTTAAATATGAAAATTTTTTATAAATAAAAATATGCAGGGGATTCATTGAACGCCACATTCGGAAAATCGGGGTGCTAAACCGACATTTTGTCCCGAATGGCGGTGAGAATTTTCTTTTCCCGCCGACTGATTTGAACCTGCGTCATGGAAAGAATTTTGGCGGTTTGAGTTTGTGTTTTGCTCCGATAGTACCGCAGTTGAATTATTTTTCGGTCGGTGTCGCAGAGGGATTTTACCGCCTGTTCAAGCGACAATCGTTCCGAGATTTCGTCCTGAATATCATCTGTCGGGACATCAAGCTGTGGGTTGCCCTCGCTGTCATATTCGGCAGTCAGGGAGAGAGGAACTCTTGTACTGTTGAGTGCGTCAATGACTTTTTCCTCGCTTGTATCAAGCCTTTCGGCAAGCTCGCTCACGGTGAGTTCTCTGCCGTTTTTCAGCTTGCTTTCATTGTTAAGCCTTGATATTGCAAGTGAAAGCTCCTTTAATGTACGGCTTACCCTGACTGCACCGCCGTCACGAAAAAGTCGCTTAATTTCGCCCATAATTACAGGAAAGGCGTAGGTTGAAAACTGCAGGTTACGGCTTTCGTCAAAGTTATTAATCGCCTTTGCGAGTCCGAGACAACCCGATGCAAAAAGTTCTTCGTACTCTATTCCTTTGCCTGAAAATCGTTTGCAACAGGCATGGACAAGTCCCATATTTTTGTCGGCAAGTTTATTTTTATCGGTCATTTTCCGAACCTATATTTTTTTCAAGAGTTACGGTTGTTCCGCTGTCGGGCTTTGAACGGACACGCACCTTGTCGCAAAAGCTCTGCATAACTGCAAAGCCGAGTCCTGCCCTGTCCTCCTCGGGAGCGGTTGTAAACAGCGGTTCCATTGCCTTTTTAATATCGGAAATTCCGCAGCCTTTGTCACGGATTGTGATTATCACCTTGTTTTCGGAGGTGATTTTTCCGTTTATGTAAATCGTTCCGCTTTGGTGGCGGTAGCCGTGAACAATGCAGTTTGTCACAGCCTCGGACACAGCGGTTTTTAGATCGCTGAGTTCGTTTACGGTAGGATCAAGGCTCATTACAAATGCCGACACAACGCACCGTGCAAAAGCTTCATTACAGCTTTTTGACGGCACGCAAAGTTTCATTTCATTTACTGTTTTCATCTCAACACCCCCAGACTTTCAAGTCCCGACATTGAAAAAAGCCTGTACAATCTGTCGGGAATATTAATCACACGCAATGCTCCGCCGACAAGCTTCATCTGGCGGTATCGCCCCATTACAAGACCTATGCCCGATGAGTCCATAAACGATACTTTTGAAAAATCAAGGCACAAAAGTTTCGGTTTGTTTGTCTGAACGGCGGCGTCAATTTTTGTGCGTATTCCTGCCGCCGAGTCGTGGTCAATTTCGCCGTCAATGTATGCCGTGAGAATATTATTTTTAAATTCCGTTTTCAGCAATTTTATCAGTCCTTCTAAAAAATAAGAGCTCCGCACCTGTTATCTTAATGATAATAAGTGCGGAGCAAAAAATTTGTTTTATTCTGTTGTAACGAAAAATTTACTTTTCGGCTGATTCGTTTTCAGCCTTAACTTTATTGATAATATACGGACGGATTTCGCCTGCAAGATAGAGCGAACCGCAGATTACAACTGCACAATCGGTCTTTTCAGCCTGTTCAAAAGCCATATCAAAAGCGTGTTCGGCACTTTCAAAGGTTACCGTGTCGTCAACAAATCTTGCATACTGTTGCATAAGCTTTGCAGGGTGCATTGCCCTTGGATTGTGAACGGGAACTGTGTAAACTCTGTCAAAAACTCCGTCAAGCAGTTTTACCGAAGTGCTGACATCCTTGTCGGCAAGCATACCCGTGATTGCAATTATATACTTATTCGGAAGGAATTTTTGGATTGCCGATTTAAGCGCCTCAATTCCGTTAGGATTGTGAGCACCATCAAGCAGAACAATCGGCTTTTCACTCAACAGCTCAAGTCTTGCAGGGTTGACAGCCTTTGAAAAACCGTTTGCAATCTGCTCATCTGTTATTGAAATCAGTGAATTGCAACGGAGCATATCAAGTGTTGCAAGTGCGGTTTTTGCATTTTCAAGCTGATGATCACCCGAAAGCGGAAGGTCGATTTCAACACCGTTAAACATAAAGCGACTGCCCTTTAAGGTGGTTTCGATGACATCAATATTAACGCTCTCGCTCGTTGCAAGCGGAATTTTCTTTTCTCTTGCAGTTGATTCAATAACCTTCATCGCACGGATATCCTGCTTTGAAGTAACCGCCATTGAGTCGGGCTTGAAGATTCCGCATTTTTGCTGTGCAATTTTTTCAATTGTATCACCGAGAATTGCCGTATGGTCAAGTCCGATTGTGGTGATAACGGCACAAAGCGGTGATTTTATAGTATTGGTGCAGTCGAGCAGACCGCCCATTCCTGTTTCAAGAACAACAATGTCACAATCTGCATTTGCGTGTATATAAAATTGAAGAGCGTTGACATACTCAAATTCTGTGATGATTGTGCCCTCTTTACGCAGTTGTTCGATAATAGGGAAAGTTTTTTCAACCGCATCCGTGAGAACGGACTCGCTCACCATACAATTGTTTATTTGTATCCTCTCACGAAAATCCGTGATATACGGTGAAATGAACAAGCCTGTTTTGTAGCCTGCCGCAACAAGTGCGGATGAAAGCATAGCACAAACAGAGCCTTTGCCGTTCGTACCTGCAATGTGTATAAATTTCAGCCTGTCCTGCGGATTTCCGAGCCTGTCAAGCAAAATTCTCATTCGGTCAAGTCCCGGACGAGAACCGAATGTCAAAAGTGAATGAATTTTTTCAACAGCATTTTCGTATGTCATTTACAACAGCTCCCTGTAAATCTCATTTTTCTTAAAGCCTGTTATACTTGCCGCCTCTTTTGCCGCCTCGGTGGGCTTTGCACCGTTTTCAATCAGCTTGCGAGCGGTTTCAACCGCAAATTCAAGGGTGTATTCTTCGGATTTTTCCTCTTGCTTTTTGCCCTCAAGCACAAGCACAAATTCGCCCTTCAGACTGCCGTCTGCATAATTTTCCGCAGCATATTTTGTTGTGGTGCGGATTACTTCTTCGTGAACTTTGGTGAGTTCACGAACAATCGAAAGCTTTCTGTCACCGAAAAAGTTGTACAAATCTCGGAGAGTTTGCGGAAGCTTGTGCGGCGCTTCATAGAAAATCATTGTTCTGTGTTCGTTTTTCAGACTGTCAAGATGCTCGTTGCGACTTTTTTTGTTCACACTCAAAAAGCCTTCAAATGTGAATCTGCCTGTTTCAAGTCCCGAAACCGCAAGTGCGGAAATCACGGCACTCGGACCGGGAATCACCACGGTTTTTATTCCACGCTCCTCGCAGAGCTTTATCAAATCTTCACCCGGATCGGAAATGCACGGCATTCCGGCGTCCGTTACAATTGCACAATTTTCGCCCTGTTCAATTCTGTTGCAGATGATTTCGCCACGCTCACGCTTGTTGTGTTCAAAATAGCTCACCATAGGCTTTTTTATGCCGAAATGATTCAAGAGCTTAAGCGTTACCCTTGTGTCCTCTGCCGCAATGAAATCAACCGATTCGAGGGTTTCTGCGGCTCTCGGTGAAAAATCTCCGAGGTTGCCGATCGGCGTTCCCGTTACATATAAAATTCCGCTCAATTTATATAGTCCTCCTTGTAACTGCCGTAGATGTTCAGCATTTCTTCGGAAAAGTTTCCGCTTTCGTCCTCAATAAACAGGGTTGGCATAACCTCAAGAAATCCCCTTTTGCCGCCCCTTCTGCCTTCAAGCAAAAAGAGCTTCGGGGCTTTTGACTTTCGCTGTTGAACAAGTCTTAATTTTTTCGGCTCAACCGAATATTTACGCATTGCCTCCATTGCATCGGCAAGCCTTTCGGGGCGCTGACAAATGCAGAGCCGTCCTCCAAACTGCAAAAGCGACGAACCGCAACGGCACACATCGTCAAGCGTACATTCGGATTCGTGCCTTGCAACAAGCTTTGCGTTCTCGGGATTTGTAATTCCGCCTCCGCTGATTTTGTAGGGCGGATTGCAGGCAACAAGGTCAAACGAGCCGAGCGGCAATGCACCGTCAAGCTTGTTTAAGTCCGAGTTTACAATTCTGATTTTGTCCTGAAGATTGTTGTATTCAAGACTTTGTGAAAACAGCTTGCAGGCATTCTCCTGTATTTCTACCGCCGTGATGTCAAGGCGGTTGTTGTTTTTGTACCACAAAAGCGGAATAGTTCCGCAGCCCGTGCCGAGGTCAACACATTTTTTCGCACCGATTTGCTTTGAAAAATCGGCAAGTAAAATTGTGTCCGTTGAAAAACGGTAGCTGTCTGACACATATATTTTAATACCGCCGCCAAGCGGTTCAAGATGTTTATTGTTCATCGGTATTCCCCTGAAAACAGTAATTAAAAAGCGGCAAGGAAATCCCTGCCGCCTGTCTTTGTGGATTAACCCTTAATCAGCCTTCCTGTGGAGCGCCGACGGGGCAAACTTCAGCACATGAACCGCAATCAACACAAGCGTCTGCATTGATTTCATACTTGCCGTCGCCTTCTGAAATAGCGTCGCAAGGGCAGTTGTCTGCACAAGCACCACACATGATGCAATCGTCACTGATAGTATATGCCATAGGGAAATACCTCCTTCATGAATTTCACCTTTATTGTAACATAAATTTTGAAAAAAGCAACCTTTTGGAAAGAATTTTATATTTTAAACTGAAAACAGTTCCTTTTTACTGCAACTTGACGAACGCTGTACGCATTACAAAAAATTATTCAAGTCCCTTGAATTTTTCCATTTCCTTTTTGTCAAGCTTGATGTAGCCGTCCTTAACAAGCTTGCATTGCTTGACTGTGAATGATTTCGGAGCGGCATCTTCGGGAGTGTTGTTGAGCTTAACCTTTAAAGTTCCTGCAATCAGGTTGTTTTCAACAACAAGACCTCTGCCCTCGGGAGTATTTACAATTGCTCCTACCTTTGGGGTGTGTTTAAGAAGGTCTGTGTATGCCTCCTGTTCATATTTAAGGCAGCACATAAGTCTGCCGCAGGTTCCCGAAATTTTAACGGGGGAGAGTGACAGACCCTGCTCCTTTGCCATTTTGATTGAAACGGGCTGGAACTCACCCATAAAGCTTGCACAGCAGAACGGCTTACCGCAGATGCCGAGTCCTCCGAGCATTTTTGCCTCATCACGCACGCCTATCTGGCGAAGTTCAATTCTTGTTCTGAATACACTTGCAAGGTCTTTTACAAGTGCACGGAAGTCAACTCGTCCGTCAGCCGTAAAGTAGAAAAGAATTTTGCTGTTGTCAAATGTGTATTCAACATTTACAAGCTTCATTTCAAGCTTGTGGTTGGCAATTTTCTGTTCACAGATTCTGTATGCTTCCTTTTCTTTGAGTTTGTTTTCCGCAAGGTGATTAAGGTCTTTTTCGGTTGCAATTCTGATTAACGGCTTGAGCGGATGCGAAATTTCCGCATCATCAACGGTCTTGTTCGGAGTTGCAACCTCTCCGCACTCAAGGCCTCTTGCCGTTTCAACAATTACCCTGTCACCTGTGTTAAGCTTATTGTCAAGCGGATCAAAGTAATACACTTTGCCGACTTCTTTAAATCGTACTCCGATTATCTCTGCCATGAAATCCTCCTGTATTCTCCGCACAGCCAAGTTGTGAGAAGATTTATATTTATGTGTTTCGGTATTTTCAGTTTTGCGTTCTCGGTAAGCTCAATCATAGAAATCAGCTTTGCCCGAGTAAATCGTCTTGCAAGCTCCCCGGCACATTCCTCGTCAAAAACCGCATCCGCTCCAACGCTTTTTGCCATTCCGTCACGCAGAATCAGCTTTACGACAAGCAGAATTTCGTCTGCAAGGTTTTTATCGCTGAGGGCATAGAGTGCCTGCATAAGGTTGTACTCCCGTGTCGATAAAATTCCTTTTACAATTTTCTTTGCACCTGCAACCGCATCCTCACTGAAAACATCTTTTGTTTTCAGACGGAATACACTTGAACGGGAGAGAATTGTCGGGAGCAGTTTCTTGGAGTTTTCGCAGAGCATAATGAAATATACATTCTGCGGAGGTTCTTCAAGAAGTTTCAAAAACGAGTTTTGAACAATGTCTGAAAGCCTTGTGTCGGCAAAAGGGAAGATATACACCTTTGCATCTGCCTCATTCGGCTTTATGACAGAGTCACCGATTATCTCTCTCATCTGCTCAATTGAATTTTGTTTTCTGTCATTTGGAAGTTCAACATATTTAATGTCGGCGTGTGCCTTATTCTTTGCCTTGTGACATTGCTCACAATGACCGCAAGGCTTTACTGGTTCGGTACACACCGCATACATTGACAGAAACACGGCAAGGTTCATCGCCTTTTCGCTGTCCCTGCTTTCTATTACAACAGCGTGGGGAACTCTGCCCTGAATATCAAGGGTGTTGAAGGTTTGTTTTATATTGTCGTCAAAATCAAAACCGTCAAAATTCAAAATCCCACCTCCGCTTATTTATCACATTTAATTATATCATTTTATTTTTGCAATTTCCACAATTATTTTAAGGCTACGGTATTGGTAACAATTTCGCCCTTGTCGGTGATGTCGATAATGCCGTAGGACGCATAGTATCCGTGGCATGAACCCGGGTTCATAATATACAGACCGTCCTCATAGAGTGTGAGAGGCATATGTGTATGACCGAAGAGGAGAATATCCGCTCCTGCTTCTCTTGCGGCGGAGGTAATGCGGTAAAGTCCCGATTTTGCGTCATAGAGATGTCCGTGTGTTACAAAGATGGTTTTACCGCAGGCTTTAAAAATCTCCTTTGACGAAAAAAAGCTGTTCCAATCGCAGTTGCCCCTTACGGCAACAATCATTTTGTCTTTGTAATTATCTTTTAAAAACCGCTGTTGTTCTTCACCGTCACCGCAATGAACAATTATTTCCGCCTTGCGCTGTGCGTCAACGGCTTTGATAAGACTGCGAAGATCTCCGTGAGTGTCCGAAACTACCAAAATACGCATTGAAAATTCTCCGTTCTAAAAATAAAATTTCCGCATAGTATATGTTGAGGTGTTGGTATGTCTGATAATAAAAAAGTTAATAAACTGCTCGGTGAGGTATCGAAAAAGTACGGTATCTCTAAGGAACAGCTTGAAAGTGCCGCACAAAGCGGTAACATAGAAAATCTTTTGAAAAATACAAATCCAAATCAATCAAAGCAGATTGAGAGCGTTCTGTCGGATCCCGAAAAAGCAAAGAAACTTTTGCAAAGTCCGCAGGCTCAGGCGCTGATGAAACTGCTCGGCGGTGAATGATATGTCTGATTTACAGGATAAGCTCAATCAGATTTTGCAGAACCCCGAGGCAATGAAACAGGTGCAAAGTCTTGGGGCACAGCTTGGTCTGACGGGTGAGCAAAAACAACCGCCAAAGCCGAAACCGCCCGAAAATAACCTTATGTCAGTGCTGGGCGGTGACGACACAATCGGCACAATTGCCAAATTTGCACCGCTTTTAAGCTCACTGAACAACAGCGATGATACCACCCGACTGCTTGATTCGCTCAGACCGTTTCTTTCACATGAACGGCAGGAAAAGCTTGACAAAGCCGAAAAGATGCTGAAATTATTCCGCCTTATGCCGTTACTGCGTGAAAACGGATTGTTTTGACAGGAGGTGATTTTTTGCCGAGTTTTGAAGAGGAGGCTTTTAACCGAGCGCAGCAGATGCACCGAAAGCCGCAATTCAATCGTGAAGCACCGAGAAGAGAAGCTCCGAAACAACCCGAAAAGCAGGAAGAACCAAAGTCCGAAATTCCCGAACCGTCCGTTGTGAAAAAGGATGACGGTCTTTTGAATCTGATGTTCAAAAACAAGGAACAGAGCCTGATTCTTTTGCTTGTGATACTGCTTATGGAAGAAAACACTGATCCGTCGGTTCTGCTTGCACTGATGTATCTTCTGATGTGATTATCGGATTTGTCCGTTTCCTCTGATGATATATTTTGAGCTTGTAAGCTCGTTAAGTCCCATAGGTCCTCTTGCGTGGAGCTTCTGTGTTGAAATTCCGATTTCTGCACCGAGTCCGAATTCTCCGCCGTCGGTAAAGCGAGTTGATGCGTTTACATAAACCGCCGCAGAATCAATTCGCGCTGTGAACTCGTTTGCACTGTTGTAGTCGCTTGTCACAATGCATTCGCTGTGACCTGTACTGTACTTCTGAATGTGAGCAATTGCGTCATCAAGGCTGTCAACAACCTTTACGGCAATGATGTAATCGAGAAATTCGATTCTGTAATCTTCTTCCGTTGCAGAAACAACGCAGTCGCCGAGAATCTGTTTTGTTCTGTCACAGCCTCTGATTTCAACATTCTTTTTATCAAGCTCTGCTTTGATTACGGGCAGAGCTTTTTCTGCGATATCCTTGTGTACAAGCAATGTTTCAAGCGCATTGCACACAGATGGGCGAGAGGTTTTGCCGTTGAAAACAATATTCTTCGCCATTTCAATATCTGCACTCTTGTCAACATAGATATGGCAGTTACCCACGCCTGTTTCGATAACGGGAACCTTTGCATTTTCAACAACGCTTTTGATAAGTCCTGCACCGCCACGGGGAATGAGCACATCAAGATAATCGGAAAGCTGCATAAGCTCTGTTGCGCTCTGTCTTGTTGTGTCCTCAACAAGTGCTACGCAGTCACGGGGAAATCCTGCCTTTTCAAGTGCGTCACGCATAACCTTTGCGATTGCCATATTTGAATGAAAAGCCTCTTTACCGCCACGAAGAATTACGGCACTGCCTGCTTTAAGGCAAAGAGCCGCCGCATCGGAAGTTACATTAGGTCTTGCCTCAAAGATGATTCCGATAACACCCATCGGAACTGTTACCTTTTCAATCTGCAAGCCGTTTTTGAGGGTTCTGCCGTCAAGAACTCTGCCCACGGGATCGGGTAAAGCCGCAACCTGTCTTACCCCGTCAGCCATACCGTTGATTCTCTCCTCCGACAATCTGAGTCTGTCGAGAAGTGATGCCGTAAGACCGCTTTTTTCGCCGTTCTCAAGGTCAATTTTGTTAGCCGCAAGAATTTCTTCGCAGTTTTCGCAGAGTGCGTCTGCAATTGCACCGAGGGCAATATCCTTTTTTGAACCGGCTGTCATAAGAAATCTTGACGCATCTTTTGCCTTTGCGCCCATTTGTTCAAGTGTAGTCATAATTTTCCTCCGATTATTTAACAGGTAAAAATTTTGTTCCGATTTTGTTTCCGTCAATTACTTCATAAAGATTTTCGGGATTTGAGCCGTTAATAACGCTGACCTCAACACCTCGTTTTGTGGCATAATCAGCCGCCTGAAGCTTTGTAATCATACCGCCTGTACCACGGTTTGAGCCTGTGCCTGCCGCCATTTCAAAAATTTCCGCATTGATTTTTTCGATAATATCAAGCTTTTTGGCATTTGGATTTGTTCGTGGGTTTGAATCGTACAGACCGTCAATATCCGTAAGAATAATGAGCCTGTCTGCGGCAACAAGTCCTGCAACAATTGCGGAAAGCATATCGTTATCACCAAAATTGTTGCCCTCAAGCTCATCAATCGTAACGGTATCGTTTTCGTTGATTACGGGGATAATGTTCATTCTGAGAAGCTCGTCAATTGTGTTGATAACATTCTGCCTTTTCTGCTCTGTTTCAACAGCGTGGCGGGTAAGCAGCAGCTGAGCAACAGAGTGGTTGTACTCTCCAAAAAGTTTGTCATACATAAACATAAGCTCACACTGACCGATTGCGGCAAGAGCCTGTTTTTTCTTGGTTTCGGTAGGTCGCTTGTCAAGACCTGCCTTGCCCATTCCTACAGCAATAGCACCCGAAGAAACGAAGATAACCTGTTCTCCGCGGTTCTGCAAATCAGAAAGCACCTTGCAAAGCTGTTCAACTCTTCTGTAATTTATTTTTCCGTTTTCATAAGTCAGCGTTGAAGTACCAACCTTGATTACGGTACGCTTTTTCTCCATAAAAACACCTGTTTCATTGCGGATTTTCATTTTTGCACTTTTTCATTATGTACAATTAAAATAATTATAACATAATGTACACGATAAATACAACACTTTACATAACAAAACCCCGAAGTTTTGGCACTTCGGGGTTGATTTTGTATTTAATTTAGTGAGGATATCTGTTGATAAGCTCACGGAGGTCATACGGAGTCGCCTGATAAACGAAATAGTTGAGCCAGTTTGTGTAGAGCAAGGTTGCGTTGCTCCTCCAAATCATCGGCGGAGTTTTTGACGCATCGTCATTCGGGAAATAATTGTAAGGAACATTCGGATTGAGTCCCTTGTTTTTATCTCTGAAATATTCCTTGGCAAGGGTGTCACGGTCATACTCTGCGTGACCTGTAACAAACACCTGTCTGCCGTTTCGACTGCAAATCACGCATGAACCTGCAATCTCGGAAATAGCAAGTACTTCAAGCCCTCTGCACCTTTTCAACGCCTCTTCATCAATTCCCGTATGTCTTGAATGAGGGATTGTAAAAGTATCGTCAAAGCCTCTCATAAGCTTGTGATGCGGAACAAGCACCTTGTGAGTGTAAATTCCGCTTAATTTTTCGGGCAAAAGGTGCTTTTTTATGCCGTAGTGATAATAAAGACCTGCCTGAGCACCCCAGCAGATGTGGAATGTTGAACACACATTATGCTTTGACCACTCCATAATTTCACAAAGCTCACCCCAATAATCGACCTCTTCAAAGTCGAGCTGTTCAACAGGCGCACCCGTGATAATCATTCCGTCAAAGCTTTCGTTCTTCACCTGATTAAATGTCTTGTAAAAAGTTGTCAGGTGATGCGGAGAGGTGTTTTTAGAGGTGTGTGATGCCATCTGCAAAAGCTCGATATCAACCTGCAGAGGACTGTTGCCGAGCAGCCTTAAAAGCTGGGTTTCAGTTTCGATTTTTGTCGGCATCAGATTCAGAATAAGAATTTTCAACGGACGGATATCCTGCCTGAGAGCGACCTCGTTCGGCATTACAAAAATATTTTCCGATTCCAGCACCTTGATTGCCGGAAGATTACTTTGTACCTTGATTGGCATTTTCTCACCACCTTACTATGTTTTTACACAAAAAGTATTATTTATACATCAATACTGCTTGCCCCAGAATACCATATGCTTTGCAGGCTTGCCGCAGCATACGCAAACATCCGAGAGATGCTCCTCGTTGAACGGGATACATCTGCTTTTTACACCGCCTGTAACTTCTTTGATTTTTTCTTCACAGGCTGTATCGCCGCACCACATAGCCTTGATAAAGCCGGGCTTGTTCTTGGCTGTGTCAACGAACTCATCAAATGTTGTTGCCGTGAATGTCTTTTCCTGAGTGTTTTTAAGAGCACGGTCATACATATCGTTGTGGATTGTAACCATAAGGTTTTCAACAAACGGTACAAGCTCGTCAATTGAAACAAATGCCTTTTCACGGGTATCACGGCGGACAACCACGCACTGGTTCTTTTCAATATCCTTAGGACCGATTTCAACTCTCACAGGCACGCCCTTCATTTCATACTCGGCAAACTTCCATCCGGGAGCGTGGTCTGAAGAATCGAGTTTTACTCTGAACTTTTCGGCAAGTGCTTTTCTAAGCTCCTCTGCCTTTTCAAGAACACCCTCTTTGTGCTGTGCAACAGGAATGAGTGCAACCTGAATAGGAGAAATCTTCGGCGGAAGAACAAGACCGTCATCATCAGAGTGAACCATAATGAGCGCACCGATCATTCTTGTAGAAACACCCCATGATGTCTGATGCGGATAATGAAGCTTGTTGTCCTTGCCTGTGTATGTGATGCCAAAGCTCTTTGCAAAGCCGTCGCCGAAGTAGTGTGATGTACCGCCCTGAAGAGCAACACCGTTGTGCATCATCGGCTCGATTGTGTAGGTTTCTTCGGCACCTGCGAACTTTTCTTTTTCTGTCTTTCTGCCGATTACTGCCGGAATAGCAAGAGTTTCTTTGTAGAAATCAGAATAAACATGTAACATTCTGAGAGTTTCTTCTCTTGCTTCTTCTTCGGTTTCGTGCATTGTATGACCTTCTTGCCAGAGAAATTCCGATGTACGAAGGAACGGACGGGTTGTTTTTTCCCATCTTACAACGCTGCACCACTGATTGTAGAGCTTCGGAAGATCACGGTATGTGTTGATAATCTTTTTATAGTGTTCACAGAAAAGAGTTTCCGATGTAGGACGAACGCAAAGACGCTCCTGAAGCTTTTCCTGACCGCCTACAGTAACCCATGCACATTCGGGGGCAAAGCCCTCAACATGGTCTTTTTCTTTCTGTAAAAGACTTTCGGGAATAAACATAGGCATATAAACATTCTCGTGACCTGTTTCTTTGAAACGGCGGTCAAGGTCAGCCTGAATATTTTCCCAGATAGCATAGCCGTAGGGGCGGATAACCATACAACCCTTTACGCCCGAATAGTCAACGAGCTCAGCTTTTTTAACGATGTCGGTGTACCATTTTGCAAAGTCCTCATCTCTGCTTGTGATAGCTTCAACCATTTTTTTGTTGTTTGCCATTATATTCCCTCCGTAAAATAAAATTTTACTTATTTTTTAACATATTTTTTTACATATTCAAAATGCCGAATACACGGCCGTCATAACATTACTATTATACACTAAATTTTTAAATTTTCAACCTTTTCAATATACACTAAATCTGCAAATCTGCAAATTTTCAACCTTTTTGAGCAAAACAAAAAGAGGCCGTAAAAACGACCTCTCAAAAATTAAGTGCGAAAAAACAAGAGCAAATTATGAGTTAGCCTCGATGTAAGATACGAGTGAACCAACTGTCTTGATGTTTTCGATTTCCTCATCGGGAACTTCAACCTCAAACTCGTCTTCGATTGACATAAGAAGGTCAACAACATCGAGTGAATCTGCGCCGAGATCTTCCTGAAGATCTGTGTCGGCAGTAATCTTATCCTCTTCAACATCGAACTGTTCAGCAAGAATTGCCTTAACTTTTTCTAATACCATTAATAATTCCTCCCGGTAAAAATATTGATTGTCCAAAGTAAATTATAGACAAAAGCACTTAGTTTATGCTACAATGGTATGAAAGCAAACGGATTGCTTCACTTCCCTTATATTATTGATTATTTACCCCTTTGTCAATATATATTTGAAATTTTTTGAAAAATTTCTGATTTTTGCATAAATAATTTCTTTTAAGTTTATTTCTGCATAGCTAAAAATATGAACCTCGGAGGTATTTTTTTATTATGGAAACCAAGAAATTTGCCGTAATCGGTCACCCAATCGGTCACACAATGTCACCGTTTATACACACAAGACTTTTTGAACTTCAGGGCGTCAAAGCCGAATATACAAAGCTTGACATTGCTCCCGAAAATCTTGAATATGAATTTAAAAATACCCTTTCAAAACTTGACGGTTTTAACATTACAATTCCGCATAAGCAGGCAGTCATTCCGTTTCTTGACGAAATCGACGCAAAGGCCGAAATGTACGGCAGTGTGAACACGGTTTCAAACAAAAACGGCATTTCCAAGGGCTACACAACAGATCCGGACGGATTTTTAAAGGCTCTTGATGCGGCAGGAATTATGCTTAACGGCAGAATCGTAATCATCGGTTGCGGCGGCGTTGCAAGAACAATGGCGTATGAGGTTGTTCTCAAAAAACAGCCCCTTCTCTTTGCCGTAAGAAAAGAGGATTTGAAAATTGCCGAGGCTTTATGCGATGAAATCAGAAAAACAGTTGCAGATTGCGATGTAAGCTTCTGCCTTATTGACGAACTTTCGGGTGACATTGATGTGCTTATCAACGCAACTCCTATCGGAATGTATCCTAAAATTGAAAATCAGCCTGTAAGTGACAGTGTAATAAACCGTTGTGCAAATGTATTTGACGCTGTTTACAATCCGCTTGAAACAATGCTTGTTAAAAAGGCAAGGGCAAACGGTGCAACAGCCGAAAGCGGAATGGCAATGCTCGTATGGCAGGCAGTTGTTTCTCACGAACATTGGGACGGCTCTGTTTATGACAAGGGCGACATTGCTCAGCTTTGTATCGACTCTGCAAAAGAGCTTGAAAAGAATTTCTGATGAACGGAGAAATTTAAAGTGAACAACATAGTTTTATGCGGATTTATGGGTTGCGGAAAATCAACCGTAGGCAAAAACATTGCAAGAAAATCGGGGAGAAAATTCCTTGATATGGATTCATACATTGAAAAAAAAGCAGGAATGACCGTTTCCGAAATATTTGAAAAATACGGCGAAGAAAAGTTTCGTGATATGGAACATGACGCCTGTGTTGAGCTTGCAGGGCTTGAGGGTCTTGTAATTGCATCGGGCGGCGGTGCGTTTACATTCAAGAGAAATGTTGAGGCCTTCAAGGGCAAGGACAAAATTGTTTTTCTTGATGTTCCGCTGGGAATCATCAAAAGCCGTCTTAAAAATGACACAACAAGACCCCTGCTTCAGCGTCCGGACAGGGACAGGGTTATGAAAGACCTTTATGACAGCAGATATCCGATTTATCATGCCGCTGCCGACATTGTGGTAAAGGGCAAAAATACGCCGTTAAAAACCGCTTTTGCGATAATCGACGCAGTAAGCGGAACAGATGTGGCTGAAAAACCGCATAAAAACGCTTGATTCTGCATTTATTCTATTGACTATCACGCTTTAAAGTGCTAAAATGACTAAAGAAATGTGACGAACTTCGATTCGTTTCGTCAAAAGTGAATTGAAAGGAAATTAAAGCAATGATTATAGTATTAAAACCGTCTGCAACAGAGGAGCAGATTACAAAATTCACAAATATGCTCAAAGAGAGCTATGATGTAAGGGTTAATAAGTGGGACGGTGTTCAGTCAACCGTACTCGGTCTTATCGGCGATACAACAAAGATTGACATTGAGTACATTGATGCTCAGGATATTGTTGAAAATGTAAAGAGAGTTCAGGAGCCGTACAAAAAGGCTAACAGAAAGTTCCATCCCGACAATACAGTCATTAAAATCAATGACAATGTAACAATCGGTGACGGCAGTCTGCACATTATGGCAGGTCCCTGCTCTGTTGAAAGCGAGGAGCAGATTGTTCAGATTGCAAAGGATGTTAAAGCATCGGGCGCAACACTTCTCAGAGGCGGCGCATTCAAGCCCCGTACTTCACCATACGCTTTCCAGGGACTCAAGGCAGAAGGACTTGATCTTCTTAAAACAGCAAGAAGAGAAACAGGTCTGCCGATTGTAACAGAAATTATGAGAGCATCACACATTGATATGTTCGAGAATGTTGACATTATTCAGGTTGGCGCAAGAAATATGCAGAACTTTGAGCTTCTCAAGGAGCTCGGCAAAATTGACAAGCCTATCCTTCTCAAGAGAGGTCTTTCCGCAACAATCGAAGAATGGCTCATGAGTGCCGAATACATTATGGCAGGCGGTAACGATAAGGTCATGCTCTGCGAAAGAGGTATCCGCACATACGAAACCTTCACAAGAAACACTCTTGATATTTCGGCTATCCCGATTATCAAAAAGCTTTCCCACCTTCCTGTTATTGTTGATCCGAGCCATGCTTCGGGCAAGTCATGGCTTGTTGAACCGCTTGCAATGGCAGCAGTTGCCGCAGGTGCAGACGGTCTTATCATAGAGGTTCACAACGATCCGCCGCACGCACTTTCGGACGGTGCGCAGTCACTTACTCCAAAGCAGTTTGACGGAGTTGCAAAGAAGGTTTTCGGCTTAAAAAAGGCTGTTGACAAATTAAATTAAGATTTTTACTTTCGGTACGGTTTTTCAGCCGTACCGATTTGGACTTTAATTAACTTTACTAAAGAATACACAAACGGAGGCTAATGCAGTGAATATTGCAGTTGTAGGACTCGGAATTATCGGCGGCAGTTTTTGCAAGGCGATAAAAAAGTACACCGACCACCGTGTAATCGGTATCAACAGAACAAAATCTACTGCCGAAAAGGCTTTAAAAGAAGGTGCGATTGATGAAATCGGCACACATGAAAGCCTTGAAAACGCAGACCTAATTATTCTTTCAATGTATCCGCAGGCGGTTGTTGACTATGTTTCAAGGTACGGAGGACACATAAAAAAAGGTGCGGTTGTAACCGATGTTTCAGGCATCAAGAGGGCAATTTGTCCGCAGATGACAAAGCTTTCCGAAAAATTCGGCTTTGTTTTTGCCGGCAGTCATCCGATGGCGGGCAAGGAAACAAACGGTTTTGATGTTTCAGACGCCGACCTTTACAAAAATGCAAGCTACATTATCGTTCCGTGCAAGGCTGGTGACAGCGTTGTAAATATGTTGTCCGACTTTGCAAAATCAATCGGCTTTGGCACAGTAAAAATCACAACTCCCGAAGAACACGACAGAATGATTGCTTTCACATCACAGCTTCCGCATGTGCTTGCGTGTTCATATGTTTTAAGTCCGTGCTGTCCGAACCACAAAGGCTTTTCGGCAGGAAGTTACCGAGATGTTTCGAGAGTTGCAAACATAAATTCAACGCTTTGGAGCGAGCTTTTCCTTGAAAACAAAGATCCGCTCATTTCCGAGCTTGATATACTTATAGATAATATTACAAAGATTAAAGATGCAATAAGTGCCGAAGATGCCGACGCTCTCAAGGCACTTCTTGAAAAGGGCAGAGAGGTCAAACAGGCACTCGGAGAATAAAGAGGAAGGAGAACTTTTATGAAAACTATTCATGTTTCCACGGGAAGTCCCTATGACATTTTGATTGAAAGAGGTATCCTTGATAATTGCGGCGAGATTATCAAAAAGCTTTCAAATGCAGAAAAAATCACTATTGTAACAGATACAAATGTTGCTCCGCTGTACAAATGGAGAGTTCTCAACTCTCTTTCACAGCAGGGTTATCAGACTACCGCCCATGTTTTTCAGGCGGGCGAGCAGTCAAAGAATCTTAACACAATCGCAGATATCTATGACACACTTGCAGATTTTAAGATGACAAGAAAAGACCTTATCGTTGCACTCGGCGGCGGTGTTACGGGCGATATGGCAGGCTTTGCCGCCGCAACATATCTGAGAGGAATCGACTTTGTTCAGATTCCGACATCTCTGCTTGCACAGGTTGACTCATCCGTAGGAGGAAAAACAGGCGTTGACATTGCACAGGGCAAGAACCTTGTCGGTGCATTCTATCAGCCAAAGGCTGTTTTGATTGATCCCGACACTCTTTCAACTCTTCCCGACCAGTTCATCACAGACGGTATGGCTGAGGTTATCAAGTACGGCTGTATCAAGGACAGCGAATTTTTTGAAATGCTTGCAAACGGCGACGCTCTTGAACACATTGACGATGTAATTGAAACCTGTGTAAAAATTAAGCGTGATGTAGTAAACCGTGACGAAAAGGAAGCAGGGGAAAGAATGCTTTTAAACTTCGGTCACACACTCGGTCATGCAATCGAAAAAATCTACAACTATACAGGCATCACACACGGTATGGCAGTTGCTGTTGGCATGGTAATGATGACAAAGGCAAGCGAAAAGCACGGATTTACAGAGCAGGGAACCGCATACAAAATTGAAGAAGTTTGTGCAACCTACGGCTTGCCGACTACCGATGACGCAAGCCTTGAAAAAATTGCCGAGGCGGCTCAGACCGACAAGAAAACATCGGGTTCGTCAATCAATGTTGTTCTTCTTGAAAAAATCGGCACAAGCTTTACAAAAAAGGTTGCAATCTCCGATTTGCTCGACTTCATCACACCGTAACACGGTAAACATATTTTAATTGAAAGGCTGTGGAAGTATGGCTTTGTCCACCGACAAAAGCAGTAAGCCGTATGTACGGTATCTTCCGTTTGTACCAAACGGCACGGTAAATATTCCCCCGTCAAAGAGCGATGTTCACCGTGCAATAATCTGTGCCGCCCTCACAAGGGGCAAATGCACAATTGCACCCGTTGCTCTGTCAAATGACATCAAGGCGACAATCGGCGTGATTGAGGATATGGGATGCACCGCCTCAATAAAGGACAATGTGCTGACTGTTGACGGTACAAATATTTTTAAAACAGATAATGTAACGCTTGACTGCGGCGAAAGCGGCAGTGCTTTGCGATTTTTCATACCCGTAGCCGCAGCCGGCGGTATTAATGCCACCTTTGTCGGTCACGGAAAGCTTCCCGAAAGACCTATCGGAATTTTCACGGAGGCTCTGCCAAAAGCAGGAGTAAAGTGTGAAACCGAGGACGGTCTGCCGCTCAAAATCAGCGGTCGGCTTGAAAGCGGAACCTTTGAAATCCCAGGTAATGTAAGTTCGCAGTTCATTACGGGACTTCTGCTTGCTCTTCCGCTTGTTGAGGGTGACAGCGACATTGTGCTGACATCTCCGATTGAGAGTGTCGGCTACATAAATATGACAATTCACACTATGGCACAATTTGGTGTTGAAATTGAAACAACCGACAACGGCTGGCACATCAAGGGCGGTCAGTCATACATTCCGCATGATTACACAACAGACGGCGACTGGTCGCAGGCGGCTTTCTTTATGGTTGCAGGCGCACTCGGCGGAAAGGTGACTGTGAACGGCGTCAACAGAAATTCTGCACAGGGTGACAGGAAGATTGCCGAGCTGCTTGCACGGTTTGGTGCAAAGGTAACGCAGACGGATACATCCGTAACCGTTGAAAAGGCAGAGCTTAATGCAATTGACATTGATGCGTCACAGATTCCCGACCTTGTACCCGTGCTGACGGTTTGTGCCGCATTTGCAAAGGGAACAACCAAGATTTACAATGCCGAAAGACTTCGCATAAAGGAATGTGACCGTCTTACGGCAACCGCTAAGCTGATAAACGATCTCGGCGGTAAGGTGACTGAGTTGCCTGACGGACTTGTCATAGAGGGAATTGACACCCTCAGGGGCGGATTCTGTGAGGGCTTTAACGACCACAGGATAGTAATGTCGGCAGGTGTTTGCGCAGTAAGGCTCGACGGTGAAATTGAGTCAAGCTATGCGCTTTCAATCAACAAAAGTTACCCTGATTTTTACATAGATTATAATAATATTGGAGGTAAGGCGAATGTCCTCGACCTACGGTGATAAGATAAAAATTTCCGTTTTCGGCGAAAGCCACGGTAACGGAATCGGAGTTGTAATTGACGGACTTCCGGCAGGATTTGAGGTTGACTTTGACAGGGTTCTCACTCAAATGGCACGCCGTGCTCCGGGCAAGGATAAAACAGCAACTCCCCGAAAAGAAAAAGACCTTCCGAAGGTTCTTTCGGGTATGCTCGGCAACAAGCTGACAGGTGCTCCGCTTTGTGCCGTAATTGAAAACACCAACACAAAAAGCGGTGACTACGGTAATCTTCTTGATTGTCCCCGTCCCGGTCACAGCGACTACACAGCCTTTGTAAAATATAATGCGTCAAACGATATTCGTGGCGGCGGTCATTTTTCGGGCAGACTTACTGCACCGATTGTTTTTGCAGGTGCTGTCTGCCGTCAGATTCTTGAATCAAAGGGCATTAAAATTGCCGCCCATATCAGCAGTATCGGCAATGTTTCCGACAGCTCCTTCTGTCCGACGGAAATTGATGACGCACTCATTGAAAAGCTGAACAACTCATCGTTTGCACTCATTGACGAAACTGCCGAAAAACCTATGAGGGATGCCGTTGAAGATGCCAGAATGGCACAGGACAGCATTGGCGGAACAATTGAATGTTGCGTAACGGGCATTGACGCAGGCTACGGTGAGCCGATGTTTGAAGGTGTTGAGGGCGTTATTGCCAAGGCTGTTTTCGGTGTTCCCGCAATTAAGGGCATTGAGTTCGGCAAAGGCTTTGAGCTTTCAAAAATGAGAGGTTCGCAGTCGAACGATCCGTTTGAATACAAAGACGGCAAGGTTGTTACGACAACAAACAACTGCGGCGGTATTTTAGGCGGAATTACAAACGGAATGCCGATTATTTTCCGTGCCGCCGTAAAGCCTACGCCGTCAATTTCACAACCGCAAAGGACTGTAAATCTTCAGACAAAAGAAAATGCAGAGCTTGTTATTCACGGCAGACACGATCCGTGTATTGTGCCGAGAGCAGTCCCCGTTATTGAGGCTGTTACGGCTGTTGCAATTATTAACCTTATGTGAGGTCTTTATGAGAGATTTAAAAGAAATCAGAAAAGATATTGACAAAATAGACAATCAGCTTATTGAGCTTTTTAAGCAGAGAATGGACTGCGCCAAAGAGGTAGGTATCTACAAACAGGCAAACAACATTCCCGTTCTTAATGAGGGCAGAGAGAATGAAATTCTTGATGCCGTTGAAGAAAAGGGAGGCGAATACGGCGCATCCGCAAGACTTCTCTACTCAAACATTATGGAGCTTTCAAGGGCGCTCCAGCACAACATTGTCGGCAGCGGCAAAGAGCTTAAAAGCGTTATCAACAATGCAAGCACGGATATTCCGTCAAGCGGAATCAAGGTTGCGTATCAGGGAATCAAGGGTGCTAACGGTCACGAGGCAACTTTAAGACTTTTCCCGAACGGCGAGGCTGTCAATTACAAAAGCTTTGCAGATGTATTTTCTGCCGTTGACAACGGCGAGGTTGCATTCGGTGTTCTTCCTGTTGAAAACTCAAGCGCAGGCTCTGTTTCGGCAGTTTATGACCTTATTCTCAAGCACCGTTTTTACATTGTAAAGGCACTTGATTTGCCTATTGACTACTGCCTTGCAGGCCTTAAACAATCTGCTTTTGAGGACATTGAAATCGTGTGGTCGCATCCGCAGTCACTTTCACAATGTGCGCAGTATATTGCCGACCACGGCTTTGATTCTGTTCCATTCTCCAACACGGCAATTGCCGCCCGTGATGTTGCAAAGGAAAAGCGCCTCAATGTTGCGGCAATCTGTTCATACAAAGCGTGTGAGGAATACGGCCTGAAGGTTCTTGACAATCATCTTCAGGACAATGACGAGAACACAACAAGGTTTATTGTCATCTCCAAAAAGCTGTACATTCCCGAAGATGCGAACAGAATCAGTCTTTGTTTCTCACTCCCTCATGTTACGGGATCGCTGTACAGCCTTTTGTGCAGATTTAACTCGCTCGGTCTTAACCTCACAAAAATCGAATCCCGTCCTCGTCAGGGCAGACAGTTTGAATATCTGTTCTACCTCGACTTTTCGGGCAATGTCAGAAGTGAAAATGTTATTGAACTTGTAAGTCAGCTTAGCGAAGAGATGCCCGAATTCAGCTTTTTGGGCAACTACGCAGAACCCGAGTTCCCGATTAAATAAACCGCACGGCGAGCCGCCGGCAGCGTGTCGCTGCACCCAATTCGTGTAGATAGTTTGTAATGTAAAAAACTTATTATGCCCGACTGTAAAAATGTATTGTTTTGCACACAAATCAATTGGCGAACACGGTTCGCCCTTACAATGTTACAATTGTTTTGTTCAATTTCAAAAAATTACACCCTTTCGGAATTTATCGAAAGGGTGTTTTTATATGTCAAAATGTTGATTTGGTTTTCATTTCAAAAACTCAATTAAGAGCAGGCTTAATATTTTTTGTTGGCGTGATGAAAGCTCTTTACCTTTAAGATTGCAATCGGTAAATTCTTCGTAGAGCAGTTTCATTATATTTGTCTGTGTTTCGTTCAGATTGTTAATGTAGAGTGCGTCCTTTTTTTCTATGCCAACAAGGTAATCAAGCGAAACATTGAACACATTTGCAATTGAAATCAAAACTTCAAGCGGAGGATATTTGATGTTGTTTTCATAATTGCTTATAACAGGCTTGCTTCTGCCGATTCTCCTGCCCAAGCTTTCCTGCGACATATGTCTTGATTCTCGTAACTCTCGAATTCTTAACCCGAAATCAAACATTATATTCACCTCAAAAAAGTTTTTGATAAAAATATTCTAAAGTACTTGCGTTTTGTAAACAAAAACTGTATAATACAAGTGTTCGCAAAACAAAAACTAAATTATATAAAAGTTTTCTAATAGTGAATTTACGGCAGAAAAATTATTTGTTTATATATCAAATAAAATAAAAAGGGGAAATTCAAATGAAAAAAATCATAAGCATTTTATTATCGGCTTTGCTTATTATAGTAAGTCTGTCGGGGTTGACAACGGTTTGTCAGGCACTTGACACAGATGATACTGTTTATCCGGGTGACAAGGTGACAGTTACTTACAGCTTTGCAAAAGATATCCCGGAGGGTTGTGAGTACTATGATTTTGAGACCAATTATCCGTTTGAAATGGTAAAATATAGTGGTTTTAAAAACCATTGGGTTTTGAAGCCTTGGATTGATGAAGCTACTATATATTATTATAAAATAGTACCTGTTCAAGGCATGACAGCTGATAACTCGCACTATGGTCCACAGGTAAAAGCGGGTCAGAAAATTATTTCAATTGTATATGATGTAATAAAAAAGACAAAAGTAAGCGACCTTAATTTCTCTCTTATCGAACTTGAACTTGGTATTAATGACCAGTATGAGTACTTAAGGGATTCTTCATACATTTCATATGATGTAAAAATCACATCAAAGAATGGAAAGCCTGTTAAACCTACAACAGTGGCTCCAACAACTGCTGAGCCTACTACTGTAGCACCTACTACAGAGGAGCCCACAACTGTAGAACCCACTACGGCAAAGCTGAAAACTGTAAAGGGTACTGTAAAAAGCTATCTGTCCGAAAGTGATACGGTTACAATTCAGCTTATAAAATCGGGTGAGGTAGCATATGAAACAACCGTAAAAGGCAACAACGCCAAATATTCAATTTCGGGTGTTGCAAGCGGAACATACACGATGAAGGTTTCAAAAAATGCCCATGCAGACAGAGAATACACGGTCATAGTTGCAAATTCCGATGTAATACGGAATGCTAAAATTTTTGCGATTGGCGATGTAAACAGTGACGGTGATATTTCGGTTGTCGATGCAACTCTTGTTCAGAAATATATCGTTGGTCTGGAAAATCTCACAGATTTGCAGAAAAAATCGGCAGATGTAAACGATAACAACGAAATTTCGGTTGTCGATGCAACTCTTATTCAGAAATATATTGTCGGTCTTGATAATTTCGCATAATATGGAGAAATAGTTGCTTAATTAAATTAAAATTGAAAATTGAAAATGGAAAATTATGGTCGAGCGCCCCTACTGATTTGTAAAAAACACCCTTTCGGAATTTATCGAAAGGGTGTTTTTATGCTTAAACTATAAAATTATATTTAATCAGCCGTCAATTTCTACAAGGGCGAAGCTTTGCGGTGACATTGTTACCTTGCCGTTTGCAAATTCAGCGTTGCCGAGGGCATATACTGTTTTGCCTGTATATTTTGCGTTCATTACTGCACTTTCACCGAGGGGGTTGAAGTACATAACGAGGTTGCCTCTCTTGTATGCAAACGGAATTTTGCCTTCTTCATACATAAATTCAAGCTCACCGTTGCCTTTAAGGTCATCGTACTTGTGACGAAGTGCAATGATGTCTGTTACAACCTTGTAGATGCTGTCGGGATCGTCCTTCTGATTCTCAACAGTCGGAGCGTCGGCACTCTTATCAACTGCAAGATACGGCTCGTCGCTTGTTGAGAAACCGAGGTTCTTACCGCTGTTCCACTGCATAGGAGTACGGGAGCCTGTTCTTGAATAACCGCCCTCCTTGCTTACGATGCCTTTCTGATATCTCATACCGATTTCATCACCGTAGTAGAGGAACGGAACACCCGGCATTGTGAAAATGAATGCATTCACAAGCTTGATAGCCTCTTTGTCACGATATGCCGTAACTCTCGGCATATCGTGGTTGTTTGTCATAAAGCTGATGTAGCCGTTGTCCTTTGTCTTTTCGTAGTTTGGAAGATACTCGTCTGCAAATGCTTTGATATCACCCTTGCCGTTAGGATTGAAAACAGCCTGATCGCCGAATTCACCGTAGCGGAAAAGTCTGCTGTAGCCGTTGCCGTAGTGGTCAAGATAAAAGTCCATGTGGAAACCTGCGTTGTTAATTGCTCTTTCGGGATTGCACCACTCTGCAACCATTGCGGCATTCGGATATTCCGTGTCGAGCATATCACGCACACCACGCCAGATTTTTGCCGTTGCAATTTTATCGTCATCGTTTTTAACAAGTGAGTCAGCCATGTCAACTCTGAAACCGTCAGCACCCTTGTCAAGCCAAAAACGCATAACATCCTTCATAGCTTCTGCCGTTGCAAGACAGTCGGGATGATCACACGGCAACTGCCATTCGGGATGTGTGATTTCGTGGAAACCGTAGTTAAGAGCAGGCTGTGAGCTGAAGTAGTTTACCATATAGTTGCCGTCACGCTCGCAAAGTCCGCACATCATACGGTACTGCGGCGGTGCGTCCCATACGCTCTTTGTAAAGATGTAACGGTTTGAATATTCGCTCTTTGCGGCTTTCTTTGCCTCTAAAAACCATTCGTTTTGGTCTGATGTGTGACCGGGTACGAGGTCAAGAAGAATCTTAATGCCCTTTTTGTGAGCCTCGTCAAAAAGACGAACAAGGTCATCGTTTGTGCCGTAACGCTCTGCAACCTTCTTGTAGTTGCGAACATCATAGCCTGCATCCATAAAAGGTGAATCGTAAATTGGGTTGAGCCAGATTGCGTTGCAACCGAGGCTTTTTACATAATCAAGTTTGCTGATGATACCCTCGATGTCACCGATTCCGTCACCGTTGTTGTCACAAAAACTCTGCGGATAAATTTCATAGAAAACAGCGTCATTAAGCCAGTTTGGCATAAAAAATCATTCCTTTCGCTTTTTATTTTCTGTGGCTGTATCTTACGGCATCATTGTAGCATTAAATTGTTATGTTGGCAACCTTTTTGCATTGCATACACAAAACCTGACAATTATGTGTGAAAAAACAGCCAAATTTTATTCCATTAATATTCACTTGCAAAAGTGCTCCGTTCATCATAATATGTAAACAGATGTATGTGTATCGGAATTTAGGGGAGGGAGTATTTTGACTGTTGACAAACTCGGCGATAATAAACTGCTGATTAAGCTTGATGAATCGGATATGGAGAATTTTGAGCTTGATTTCGGGAAAATGAGCTTTAAAAACGAGGATAATCAAAAGGTGATTATAGGGCTTATGCGACTTGCCTGTTGCAGGGCGGGACTTGACACGAACGGTAAAAATGTGAAAATAGAGGCTTTTCTGCTCGGCGATGAATGTTGTATCCTGGTTACGGCAAATCCGAAAAAACGAAAATACAGGCTGAAAAAGTCCGACAGCGGTCTGTGCTGGAAAATGGCGAATGCGTCGGATTTTCTGAATGCGGTAGAGGCTTTGTACCGCAGTAACATATGTTGCAGAAAAAGCTCCGCATACGAAATGTCGGGAAATTATTATCTTGTGTTTGATTATTTTTCATTGCCGAAGCATATGATACGGGTGTTGTCGGAATACGGTGAAAGACAAAAATCCCGCAACGCAGCGGCAAGAGTGCGTGAAAACGCAAACCTGTTGTGTCATGCCGATGCAGTTGCGGTGATAGGAAAGTTTCTTGTGTAAATTGAAAATGGAAAATTGAAAGTTGAAAATTATTTTGTTTGATTAAAAAACACCCTTTCGGAAATACTCCGAAAGGGTGTTAATCTATGTGTATGTTTAATCTTTTTTTACTTCAATTTCGCCGTGTTCTTCTTCAAAGGACTTAACCCTTTGCTTTATATACTGCTCAATTTCACGATTTGCGGAACGACCTTCATAGTCGGCAACATATCTGAATTTCTGAAAAAGCGTGCGGTTAACTCTCAGAGTGTATCGTAAAATATTATCATCCATAATCGGTACTCCTAAATGTTATTATGACACTATTTTAATGTAATTATTGCGTCAAAACGAAAATGGTGCTATTATGATGTCATAATGGTGTCATAATTTTAGGAGTGTGAAAAAATGAAAATTGCGATAGTAGGCTCAAGAAGTATTACAGTGAATAATTTAGGCGATTATTTACCTGAGAATACATCTGAAATAGTAAGCGGTGGTGCTATTGGTGTTGACAGAAGTGCGAGAAATTACGCTAAGACACATAATATTAAACTAAAAGAATTTTTACCCGAATACGAACGATACGGGCGGTCAGCACCTTTGAAAAGAAATTTGCAAATAATTGATTATGCCGATGAAGTTATTGCATTTTGGGACGGTATGTCACACGGAACATGGTTTGTTATAGAGAATTGCAAAAGAAAAAATGTGCCGATTAAGGTTTATGCTTTGGCAAATAAGTAATGTTGCAAACGAACCGAAAATTTCATATATAAAAAACGGTCGGGCAACATAGCTATGCGTTTTGCAAAGCAACTGCCCGACCGAAATTTTTATTTTACATTTTCAATTTTCAATTTGTAAAACTATCTTTGTTTTGTGAATGAAAACTCAATTCTGTTGTTGTCGTAATTAAGCACCATTGTCAGCACACCGCTGTCATAGCTCAGCTTGTATGCCGTACCGTTTACCGTCAGGTCAACGGAGGTTCCGTTGAATGTGTAGGCTGAATCACACGAAATTCCTGCAAGAGTAACCGTGCAGTTACTGCTGTCCTTGAAATCAAGACCAAACTGATCCTCGTCAATTCCAAGCTCGCTGTATGAAATTGTTTCGCCGTCTGTCTTTGCTGTTGTCGGTACCCATTTGCCGATTATTTCGGTATTTCCGTTGCTTCCGCATCCGCAGAAAATTGATGCGAAAACAAACACGCACAGCACAAGGCACATAACCCTGACTTTCATATAATACACACCCTTGAATTTGTTTGTTCCTCTTATGCAGTATATTTTACCATTTTACGCTTTATTCGTCAAACTTTAAATGTTATAAAATTGAAATTATATGCCACATTTTATTTGCTGATAATTGACAAATCGACACATAAATGAGATAATAAAAAGGTATATGAACTCGGTTTATCCGAACAATAAATCAAGAGGAGTAATGACTATGGCAAAGGAACTTGCTAAATCCTACAACCCGTCAGAGTTTGAGGACAGAATTTACGACTTCTGGCTGAAAGGTAACTACTTTCATGCAGAGGTTGACAAAGATAAAAAACCTTATACAATCGTAATGCCGCCGCCAAACATCACAGGTCAGCTGCATATGGGACACGCACTTGACGAAACACTTCAGGACATTCTTATCCGTTGGAGAAGAATGCAGGGCTACAGCGCACTTTGGCTCCCCGGTACAGACCATGCGTCAATCGCCACAGAGGCTAAAATCGTTGAGGCAATGCGTAAAGAGGGTATCACTAAAGAGGATATCGGCAGAGAAGAATTCTTAAAGCGTGCATGGGAATGGAAAAAGGTGTACGGCGGAAGAATCACAAGTCAGCTTAAAAAGCTCGGTTCAAGCTGTGACTGGGAGCGTGAGCGCTTCACAATGGACGAGGGCTGTTCAAAGGCTGTTAAAGAAGTTTTTGTTCGCCTTTATAATGACGGAAAAATCTACCGTGGCAACCGTATGGTAAACTGGTGTCCTCATTGCTGTACATCAATTTCGGATGCCGAGGTTGAGTACAAGGAGCAGAACGGTCATTTCTGGCATTTGCTCTATCAGGTTAAGGAAACAGGCGAGTACCTTGAAATTGCAACAACCCGTCCCGAAACAATGCTCGGTGATACTGCTGTTGCCGTCAACAAGGACGATGAGCGTTACAAGCACCTCCACGGCTGTCATGTAATCCTTCCGCTCCTTAACAAGGAAATCCCGATTGTCTGTGATGAACACGCAGATATGGAAAAGGGAACGGGTGTTGTTAAAATCACTCCTGCACACGATCCTAACGACTTTGAAGTCGGTCAGCGTTGCAATCTTCCGATTGTCCGTTGCTTTACATATGACGGTCACCTTACTGGTGCAAAGGATGTTGAAGAATACAACGAATTAAAGGCAAAGGGACAGCTTGCCGAAAACGAACCCGAGGTTCTTGACTGCGGAAAATACGCAGGTATGACAACAATGGAGGCAAGAGAGGCTATTGTTGCTGACCTTAAAGAAATCGGCGCTCTCAAAGAGGTTGAAGAGCTTACTCATGATGTCGGCACTTGCTACCGTTGTCACACAACAATTGAGCCTATGGTTTCAAAGCAGTGGTTTGTAAAAATGGCTCCGCTTGCAAAGCCTGCAATTGATGTTGTCCGCAAGGGCGACACAAAGTTCATCCCCGAAAGATTTGAAAAGGTTTACTTCCATTGGATGGAGAACATCAAGGATTGGTGTATTTCCCGTCAGCTTTGGTGGGGACACAGAATCCCGGCGTGGTACTGCGATGACTGCGGCGAAGTTATGGTTGCAAAAGACGCACCCGAAAAGTGCTGTAAGTGTGGCAGTACACACATTCATCAGGACGAGGACACTCTCGACACATGGTTCAGTTCGGCACTTTGGCCGTTCTCAACACTCGGCTGGCCCGACAAAACTCCCGAACTTGAATATTTCTATCCCACAAGCACTCTTGTAACAGGTTATGATATCATCTTCTTCTGGGTTGCAAGAATGATTTTCTCAGCTTGTGAAAATATGGGTTCTGCTCCGTTCAAGACCGTGTTTATGCACGGTATTGTAAGAGATGAAAACGGCATCAAGATGTCAAAATCTCTCGGCAACGGTATTGACCCCCTTGAAGTTATTGACAAATACGGTGCAGACGCACTCCGTTTCTTCCTTGCAACAGGCAACACACCCGGTAACGATATGCGTTATTCCGACAAGCGTGTTGAGGCTTGCGCTAACTTTGCAAACAAGCTCTGGAACGCATCCCGTTATGTTCACATGAACATTGACGACCACGATGTTAAGAATGAACTTCCGAAAACTCTCACAACAGAGGACAAGTGGATTGTTTCAACTCTCAACACAGTTGCAAAAGAAGTAAACGAAAATCTTGAGAAGTTTGAACTCGGCATTGCTGTTCAGAAGATTTATGAATTCATCTGGGACTGCTACTGCGACTGGTACATTGAGCTTGTTAAGACAAGACTTTCAAGTGACGGCGAGGACGCTCAGAATGCAAGACAGGTACTTCTTTATGTGCTTGATCAAATTCTCAGACTTCTCCACCCGTTTATGCCGTACATCACAGAAGAAATCTGGCAGACAATTCCTCACGAGGGCGAAACAGTAATGCTCGCAAAGTACCCTGAATACAACGCAGAGCTTGATTATCCCGAGGCAGCGGATGAAATGAAAAAAATTATGGATGCAATCCGTGCAATCCGTAACCGCCGTGCAGAGATGAATGTTCCGCCGTCAAGAAAAGCAAAGGTTTATGTTGCAACAAAGTTTGCCGACACATTCAGAGACGGCACACAGTTCATTCAGAAGCTTGCATCAGCAAGTGAAGTTGAAGTTGCAGAAAGCTTTGAAATTGAGGGTGCTGTAAACATTGTAACGGCAGACGCAAAGATTTACATTCCTATGGACGAGCTTGTTGACAGGGAAAAGGAACTTGCAAGACTCAACAAAGAGCTTGAACAGGTTAAAAAGCGTCTTGCACAGAGCGAGGGCAAGCTTAACAATCAGGGTTTTGTTGCAAAAGCTCCCGAGGCTGTAATTGAAAAGGTTAAGGGACAGGCTGCAAAGGAAAGAGAGCAGATTGCTCTTATCGAGGCCGCAATTGCCGCACTCAAATAATTCGGCAATCCGATAAAACAGAATAAAATTATAATCAAAGGCTGAAAGAGCATAGTTGTTCTTTCAGCCTTTTCTATGTTCGTGCAGATAGTCTTAATAGGGCGAGAGTAAGCTTTTTAAATTGAAAGTTGAAAATTGAAAATGGAAAGTTATAGTCGGGAAGACAGTTTGCAAAATGCAAAGCAATGTCTTCCCGACTGTTTTTGTTTGTGTAAAAGTTGTTGTTTAAATGTAGTGGCGTTCATTGGACGCCCGCACGGCGAGCCTCGGTTGTATGTTTTTAATATTTCAACCTATCTCCAATGAACAAAAATAACATCTGAACCGGTCAGGAAAAGTCAAAACGCAGAATTGTCCGCTTTAAATGTAAAATCTGTGAAATAAAGAACATTTTTTCCGAAATCCAAATTATCCCTTTCGTACAATATGTAGCAAAATTTGTACAGAAACACGCCTGTTTAGCGGTTATAGGTCGGAATATGGGCTGATTATTGTTGTTTGACTGTTCAATCTTGATAAAAATAACAGATATGTGAAATAAAAATATGTATATGTGCTAATTGCACAAAGAACAATGTTGTTTTTTAGGCATTGCTACAAATCTGCGAAAAACAGAAAATAATGCTTGAAATCCACATTTTTGTGTTGTATTATATAGGTGTCAAAGGAAATAACCGATTCGGAAAACGGAAATCAAACAAACGAATCGGAAACATTAAATCTTATTTAATAAAGAAAAGGAGAAAATATTATGCATGCTTTAAAAAGATTTGGTACAGCTTTCGGCGGATATAAAATGATGGAAAACTACCCCGTTCCCGAATGCGGTCCGGACGACATTATTCTTGAAATCAAGGCAGCCGCTATCTGCGGTGCCGACATGAAACACTGGGGTGTTGACAACGGTTACGATGACACAAACATAACTCCCGATCAGCAGCAGTCGGTTCGCGGTCACGAGTTCGCAGGCGAAATCGTTAAGGTTGGCGAAAATGTAAAAGACTGGCATATTGGTCAGAGAGTTGTTTCAGACAACAGCGCACATGTTTGCGGCGTATGTCCGGCTTGTGAGCAGGGCGACTTCCTCTGTTGCGAACATAAAGTAAACCTTGGACTTGACAACAACACATGGGGCGGCGGCTTCTCAAAGTATTGTAAAGTTCCGGGCGAAATCCTCGCAATTCACAAACACGCAATCTGGGAAATTCCTGAGGGCATCAAGTACGAAGAAGCTTGTGTACTCGATCCTATCTGTAACGCTTACAAGGCAGTTGCTCAGCAGTCACATCTTATCCCCGGACAGGATGTTGTAGTATTCGGTACAGGTCCTCTCGGACTTTTCTCGGTACAGGTTGCAAAGCTTATGGGTGCCGTAAACATCGTAATGGTTGGTCTTGACGATGATGTAAAAGTAAGATTCGGCGTTGCAAAAGAGCTTGGTGCTACACATTGTGTAAACGGTTCTAAGGAAGATGTAGTTGCAAGATGTACAGAAATCTGCGGCAGAGATAACCTCGGACTCGTAATTGAGTGTTCAGGTGCTAACATAGCTCTCAAGCAGGCAATCGAAATGACAAGACCAAACGCTGAAATCGTTCGTGTTGGTATGGGCTTCAAACCTCTTGAATTCTCAATCAACGACATTACAGCTTGGAACAAGAGCATTATCGGTCACATGGCTTATGACTCAACATCGTGGAGAAACTGCATCAGACTTCTTCAGTCAGGTCAGATTAAGGTTCAGCCGATGATTACTCATCGCCTCGGTCTTTCACAGTGGCAGGAAGGTTTCGACAAGATGGCTAAGAAAGAGGCTATCAAGGTTATCTTCCACTACGATTACGAAGATTAATTAAAGAAAATATGCATCAGGGAGGATTTTCAAATGAGAAAGCTTATGATTGCCCCGTCAGTGGGCTGCTGTGATTTGTTCCATGTTGAAGAACAGGTTAAGTTGATTAACGAAAAATCAGATTACCTCCACATGGACATTAAAGATGGTGTTTATGTTCCGAGTTACGGAATCGGTCCTGATTATCTCGACTACCTTAACAAGCATGTTGAGAATCTCAAACCAATGGACGCTCACCTTATGGTAAAACATCCTCAGCAGTATCTTGAAACCTTTGCAAAGGCAGGAGCTGCTTACATAACACCTCACACAGACTGCATCGAAGGTGACGCATTTGTAACGATTCACAAGATCAAAGAGCTTGGCTGTAAGGCAGGCGTTGCATTAAGTCCCTCGGTTCCGCTTTCAACTATTGAATATTACCTCCCGCTGCTTGATAAGGTTACAATCATGATTGTTGATCCGGGCATCGCAGGTCAGCCGGTTGATCCGCAAATGTTCGTAAAAATCAACCAACTCGCTAAGATCAGAAAGGAAAGAGGTCTTAACTTCTTAATTGAAGCCGACGGTTCAATGAACAGCAGTCTTTACCGTCCACTTTACGAGGCAGGTGCAGATCTCGTAATTCTGGGACCTCCGGCATTATGGAACAAGGACACGGATTTCAATAAGGCTTGGGATATAATGGAAAGTGAGCTTGAGCGAGAGCTTGACGGTGCTGAGAGAAAAATCTGATTTAAATAAAAAGTCAAAGAGGAAATTAAAAGGAGAAGAAAAATGGCTAACAAAACTTCTGTCAACATTGGCGCAAGACTTGACCGCTTGCCCCAATCAAAATGGCATGTTAAGATCTGGCTGATTACAGCTTTTGCACTCTTAGTATGCTGGTCAAACGGTATCGGCGGTTCCGTTCAGAACATTCTTTTGAACGAACTTCACTGGCTCGAACCCGGTTCAACACTCCTCGCAATGTGGGGTACAACTTACACAGCAGGACAGCTCTTCGGCGCACTCATCGGCGGACCTATCGGTGATAAAATCGGTCGTAAAAAGAGTATCCTTCTTTACGAAATTATCCATATCATTGCTATGATCGGCGGCGCTCTTTCACCGAACATTGCAGTTCTTTATGTGTTCAGACTTCTCCAGGGTCTTGCACTCGGCGCTCTCCTCGTAGTTCTTTTCGCAGGCTTCACAGAGTATGTTCCCGGTAAAAACCGCGGTACATGGTCAAGCCGTACATCATTCATCGGCAACTGGGCTCACCCAATCTGCAACGGTATTGCTCTTCTTATCGTTTCAACAGGCGTAAGCATGAATATGAACTGGAGAATCCAGTTTATGATTCCTTCAATCCTTTCAATCATCGCTTGTATCTTCATCTATGTTAAGTTCCCTGAATCACCGAGATGGCTCGAATCACAGGGCAGACTTGATGAAGCTGACGAAATTATGACAAGCATCGAAAAGGAAATTGAAAAATCAACAGGCAAGCCACTCCCACCCGTTGAAGTTACAAATCCAAAGCCTGTTAAGAAGCTCCCGTTCACAGCTCTCTTTAAAGGTAAACTTCTCAGAAGAACTATCGTTGGTTCGCTCGTACTCATCGGTATGAACACAATCCAGTACACACTTATGAACTGGATGCCGTCAATGCTTTCAGGTCTTGGCTACGACACATCAAAGTCACAGTTTATGACAATGTTCGGACTTTTCGGTGCTCCGTTCGGTATCTTTATCGCATCTCTTATCATGGATAAGATTCCTCGCCGTGTAATGGGTGTTATCCTCCTTGCAGGCATGGCAGGTCTTGGTGTTGCAACAGGTCTTCTTGCTCCGACACTCGGAATGACAGGACTCATTGTTATGACATTCCTTCTTAACACAATCATCTATATGTATGTTTGCTACGCATCAGCAGTTTATGTTCCTGAGATGTGGCCTACATCGGCAAAGCTTTCAGGTTCAGGCTTCAGTAACGCAATGGGTCGTGTAAGTAACATCTTCTTCCCGTTCCTCGTTACAAATGTTGCTGCAAGCAGCATGGGCTCAGGCGGTGTGTTCATTCTTATCGCAATTGTTGCAGCAATCATCGCTGTTGCAGTTATCTTCCTCGGTGTTGAAACCAGAGGCGAATCCGTTGAGGACATCGGTGATGTAGAGTAATCTCTGCAAAACCCTCTAATACATACAACCAAAAATTTTAGATGCGGTGCCTGAGTGCATCGGGCACCGCAAACTAAAATTCCTTACTAATGAAACAGATAAACAGCAATTAAAAACATTCAAGAAATTTTAACTTTAAATTATTTAACTCATATAGGCAAATTAAATCAGAACATACGCAGAAAGCGCATCGGGCGCAGAATGCTTAAATAAATTATTATAAAGAAAGTGCAGGAGATTATTATGAAAAATTCAGAAGCTATCTTAGTTACTCCAAAGCAGTTTGAAATTCAGGAATGTCCCGTTCCCGAACCAAAGGATCATGAAATTCTTATGAAGGTTGAATATGTCGGAATGTGCGGTTCCGATATCCACGGCTTTGAATTCGGTCCTTTCATCCCACCTAAGGATCCTAACCAGAAAATCGGTCTTGGCCATGAGGTTGCAGGCGAGGTTGTAAAGGTTGGCTCAAAGGTTACAAGATTCAAAGCAGGCGACAAGGTTCTTATCGAACCCGGTGTTCCGGATGACAAATGCGAATACTGCCGTACAGGCAGATACAACATCTGTCCTGATGTTGACTTTATGGCTACACAGCCTAACTACAAGGGCGCACTCACACAGTATATGACACATCCCGAGGAGTGGACATACCACATTCCCGAGGGAATGACAACAATGGAAGCAGCTCTCGTTGAGCCGGCAGCAGTCGGTATGCACGCAGCAATCCTCGGCGGCGCACAGCTTGGTAAGAGCATTGTTATCCTCGGCGGCGGTACAATCGGTCTTATGGTACTTCAGGCTTGTAAGAGCCTCGGTGCAACAGACATCACTGTTGTTGATATTATGCAGAATCGTCTTGACCTTGCATTAAAGCTTGGTGCAAGCAGAGTTATCAACGGCAAGGAGCAGGATACGGTTGCACTTCTCCGTTCACCCGAATATTTCGGCGATCACGGTTGTGAACTCGTATTCGAGGCAGCAGGTTCTGTATTCACAGCTCAGCAGGCTGTTCAGATCGTTGCAAGAGGCGGTAAGATTATGATGGTCGGCACACAGTCAAAGCCTGTTCCGATTGATTTCCTCAAGATTAACCGTGAGGTTATGATTCAGACATCATTCCGTTACTGCAACAACTTCCCGCAGACAATCGAGGCTATTGCAAGCGGTAAGTTCAATGTTAAGGATATGGTTACAAACATCTATGATTACAAAGATGTTCAGCAGGCATTTATGGACGCTATCGACCCCGAAAAGAAAGCCAATATGGTTAAGGGCGTTATCAAGGTAGCCGACTGATATACACAGATTTATTAAAAATTTTCATAAGGAAAGGTGATTAAAATGTTATCAGATATCAGATATTGGGAAAAGAAGGCAACAGAGGGACACTACGCTATTCCTCACTTCAATGTATGGAATGCAGAAATGCTCATGGGTGTTATTGACGCAGCCGAAGAGCTCCGTGCTCCAATCATTATTTCATTCGGTACAGGTTTCACAGGCAACACTTCTTTTGAAGACTTCTGCTACATGATGGATTCAATGGCAAAGAAGGCTACTGTTCCTGTAATTGAGCATTGGGATCACGGCAGAAATATGACAATTCTTCAGAACGCTGTTAATCACTGCATGAATTCGGTAATGCGTGACGCATCCGCTCTTCCTTATGAAGAAAATGTTGCTGAAATCAAGAGATGCGTTGACTACTTCCACGCTTACAACATTCCTGTTGAGGCTGAGCTTGGTCATGTAGGTAACGAAACAGTATACGAAGAGGCACTTTCAGAGTATCAGTACACAGATCCTTCAAAGGCTAAGGAATTTGTTGAGAGAACAGGCTGTGACTCACTCGCAGTTGCAATAGGTAATGTTCACGGCGTATATTCTTCTGAGCCAAAGCTTGCTTTCGATGTACTAGAGGCAGTTGCCAAGGAAGTAGATGTTCCGCTCGTACTCCACGGTGCATCGGGTATCGGTGATGAGGACATTAAAAAGGCTATCTCACTCGGTATCGCTAAAATCAACATTCACACAGAGCTTTGCCAGGCTGCTATGGAAGCTATAAATGCTCACAAGGACGAGCCGTTCCTTGCTGTTGAGCGTGAAGTAAGAAAGGCTGTTAAAGAGCGTGCAATGTACAAGATTAAGCTCTTTGGCGATGACGGCAGAGCAGATGAGTAATATGAGTAATACAGAGAAAAAACTTGATGTTATCTGTCTTGGCGCAGCGGTAGTTGACATTCCTCTCCGTCCGGTATCAAGAGATATTTTTGATATCGAGTCATATCCGGTTGACAGAATCGCAATGTCTGTCGGCGGTGATGCAATGAACGAGGCAACAATCATCAGCCGTTTAGGCTTTAAAACAGGCATTATCGCTTGTATCGGTGATGACGCTGCAGGTCAGTTTATCCTTCGCTCCTGCGAGAAGGACAACATAGATGTTGAAGGCATCAAGATTGATCCGACAATCGACACCTCAATGAACATTGGTCTTGTAACCGATGACGGTGAAAGAACCTTTGTTACAAACCGCAATGGCAGCTTGTGGAAAGAAAACATTGAGCATGTTGACTTTGAAAAAATGAAGCAGGCAAAAATCCTTTCCCTCGCAAGTATCTTTAACTGTCCTCTTCTTGACGGCAAGACGCTTGTAAAGATTTTCAAAGAGGCAAAGGCGGCAGGTATGACAATTACCGCCGATATGATAAAGCCACGACTCGGTGAAACTCTTGACGATATCAGAGAAGCATTAAGCTATGTGGATTATTTCTTCCCGAACTTTGACGAGGCTTGCCTTATGACAGGCGAAACCGAAGAATCAAAGGTTGCGGACAAGCTCTTTGAATGCGGCGTTAAGAATGTAATCATGAAGATAGGCAAGCGTGGATGCTACATCCGCAATGCCGCAGGAGCAATGATTGTTCCTGCCTGCAAGGGTGTAACCGCAATCGACACAATCGGTGCAGGCGACAACTTTGCATCAGGCTTTATTTCGGCACTTCTTCAGGGCAAGGATATCCGTGACTGCGGTATCTATGCTAACTGCACAGCGGCTATTTCGGTTCAGTATGTCGGTGCAACAACAGGCGTTCGGAACAAAGAAATGGTTGAAGAAATGCTTGAAAAGTATAAAAAAGATTATATCCTGTAATAGTAATAAATCTGTGACATTAAGCCCTGTGTTCGTAAGAATGCAGGGCAACCCCCCACCAATATATTATTAAAGAAAGGTCAGATGCAAAATGAAGACGATGAAGCTTGGCAAAACAGACATTGATATTTCAAGAATGGGACTCGGCACCTGGTCAATCGGCGGCGGCTCGGCATGGGGCGGCGACCACGACCTTCAGGTTGTTGTGGATACAATCCGTGAAGCTCCGAAGCTCGGTGTAAACCTTATCGACACAGCTCCCGGTTACAACTTCGGCAACAGCGAGAAAATCCTCGGCAAGGCTCTTGAGGGCATGAACCGTGAAGATGTTGTAATTATCACAAAGTGCGGTGTTACATGGGATCAGGAGATGAAGGGCGACCTTTTCAACAAGGTTAACGGCATTCAGCTTTATAAGAACCTCAACAGTGCTTCAATCAAGAGAGAAATTGAAGAATCACTCAAGAGAATGGGCACAGACTATGTTGATGTATATATGACACACTGGCAGTCAATCGAGGGCAGCGAGTATTATGTTCCGATTCAGAAGACTATGGAGGTCCTCAATGATCTCAAGGCTCAGGGCAAAATCAAGGCTATCGGTGCAGCAAATGTAGATATCAAGCAGATTCAGGAGTACCTCAAGTGGGGTGAGCTTGATATCGTTCAGGCTAAGTATTCAATTCTTGACCGTGGCATTGAGGACGAAATCATTCCTTGCTGTCGTGAAAACGGTGTTACAATTCAGGCTTATTCACCGCTTGAAATGGGACTTCTCTCGGGTACATTCCCAAGAGATTACAAGCCTGTAGGCGCACAGATTCCAAAGAAATGGTTCCAGCCCGAAAATATGCAGAAGGCTATGGATGTTATGGATCAGTGGAAGCCTCTTTGTGAAAAATATAACTGTACAATTGCTAACCTTGCTCTTGCATGGATTCTTGCTCAGGGCGACTTCATTAACCTTCTCAGCGGTTCTACTACTGTAGATCAGATTGCCGAGAATGTTAAGTCAGCCGAACTTGAACTTGATTCCGCTGATGTTGCAATGATGCGTGATATGGTTGAAGCTATCGACAAATAATTAAGGGTTGCTTAATACACCTTTGTGTATAGGGTGAAGGAATCCGCTCCCGATTGTTAAAATTATTGTAAAAACAGTCGAATTCCCTTTACTTTTGTTGATAATTATGTTAATATGTAATAAAAGTTGAGGGAAATGTTTATGGCAAAGAGAATTGACGAAATCAGACAAAAGGTTGAAACCGAAGGCGAGGTTTTCGTCTCGGATTTAAGCAGAATATATAATGTAACCGAAGAAACTATCAGGCGTGATCTTGAAAAGCTGAAGAATGACGGTATCATTACCAGAACTTTCGGCGGAGCTGTTCTTAACACAACTCCTCAGAATGACAGAGTGCATTTCTTTAAACGCAAGGGAATTAACCTTGAGGGCAAAAAGAAAATTGCTAAGCTGCTTGTTGATAAATTTATCGGTGTGAACACGATGATGATTGATAACAGCACAACTGTTCTTGAGGCTGTTAAGCTTTTTAAGGACAATGAAAATCTTACCGCAATTACCTTTTCTGCACAGATTTTTCAGGAACTCGACACTTGTAAAATGAAGCTGGTTTCAACCGGTGGACTTTATGATGAAAAAACCCGTTCTTTCTACGGAAAACCTGCAAAAGAGGCTATGAAGAAGTACAATGTTGACCTTGTTCTCCTCGGATGCAAAGGGCTTGATATGGAAAGAGGCATAACTGATTCTTCCGAAGGTGAGGCTGATTTGAAGTCTGAGATGGCAAACCGTGCCGAATGTGTGGTGTTACTTGCAGACCATTCAAAATTCAACCATACTGCGTTTGTCAATTTTTTGGATTGGGATAGGATCGATTATCTGATTACCGATGAAAAGCCGTCACAGGAATGGCTTGAGTTTTGTGAGCAGATGAAAATAAAACTCATGTACTGATTTACCTTGTCCGGTACATAGTTTGTGTCAGTGCTTTTTATAATTTTACCCATTAAAGCTCCTGTTCTTTTTAATCAAAAACGGCAGGAGCTTTTGCGCTGTCAAAACTTTAGCAGATTTAACAGTTTTGAGAACGCATTTGAAATATTTTTATTATCATTAGACAGTATTGTTAAATCTGAGTTGAATTTTAAACATAGTGATTATTTTATATATCACTATGGAAATTCTATTAATTAAGGTTATTTTTGCAGACGGGAGACCAATCGGAGACGGTTCCCGTCACATTAAGGACACACCGATTAAATATGAGGATAGGATGTGCAAATATTCTTTGATGCAGTTTATTCGGCAGTTCCGAAATAAAGGGGTTACCCAAATTCACAGATAAGGAGATGTAAAAATGACAAAACAAAAGGAGAAGAAGAAAGCTTCAATTGTCAAGAAAATGATGATTGCCGTTGTCGCAGGTTTTGTAGTCGGCTTTATATGTCTGCTGATTAAAAGTGCGGTAATGGGAACAGACGGCGAAGGAGCCTGGAAGGTTGTTGAGGCAATTTTATTCCAGGATATCACCGCAACAAAAGATATCGAAGGACTCGGCTTGTTCTACATCGTAGGTCAGCTGTTTATGAAGGGACTTCAGATGATGATTGTTCCTCTCGTACTTTGTTCGCTGACACTTGCACTTTGCAGCCTTGCAAACCCGAAAAAACTCGGTCGAATCGCAGGTAAAACATTTGTGTCCTACCTTTGCTTCTATATCGTAGCAGCAGCTCTTGCAGGCGCAGCAGCTTATCTTGCAAAGAGCCTTGGTTGGTTCACAGTCAATCTTCCGGCACAACAGGCTCAGGACATCGTTACAATGGAGGGTTACAACCCGCTCGTAACAATTGTAAACGCTGTTCCGAGCAATATGATTAACGCAATGTCATCCAACAACACAATTCTTTGCGTTGTTGTTATCGCAATCATCTTTGGTCTTTGTATGACAAAGATGGGCGAAAAAGCAGATCCGCTCAAGAGAGTTTTTGAAAACATCAACGATGTCGTTCAGATGTTCCTCAACTTCCTTATCAACAAGATTGCTCCTATCGCAATTTTCTGTATGATCGTAAGAGCACTCGCCGTTTACGGAATTGAGTACATTTCACCGACAATGATGTGGATTGTTGTAACAATTGTTGTAAGCCTTCTTCTTGTTTGCACAATTTACCCAATCGGCATTTTCATTACAACAGGACTTAACCCGTTTATCTTCCTTAAAAAGGCGGCAAAAATCGGTATGTTTGCAGCAGCAACAAACTCGTCTGCCGCAACGCTTCCGCTTAATAAGGAAACCTGTATTAACGAACTCGGCTGTTCCGAAGAAATCAGCAGTTTTGTTCTTCCAACAGGTATGACTATCAATATGAACGGTACAACCGCAATGCATATGATTGCCATTACATTCATCGCCACAGCCGCAGGCGTCAACATTACTCCTGCAACCCTTTGCCTTACAGCATTCCTCTCAATCTGCACGGCAGTCGGTACTCCGGCAATCCCTGTTGCAGGCACAACAATGGTTTATGTTGTAATGATGGGACTTGGCTTGAACTCAGATCTTTGTATGATTGGCTACTCGCTTATTCTTGCCATGAACTACCTCCCCGGTATGGCTGTTATCACACTTAATGTTATCGGTGACGCCGCTACAAATGTTATAGTTTGTGCAAAAGAACATTGCCTTAACAAAGAAATCTATAACAGCAAAACCCCTAAAAACAACTGATTTCAGTAAGATAACTTCAGGAAACCCCTTGTAAAACCGAACCGCCCTCGACAGCGCATGCACTGCCGAGGGCGGCTTAGTTTTACAGTGAGCCACCGTTCCCAGTTCGTGAAGATAGTATGGTATAAAAAAGGACATATTATGCCCGAGCGAAAGGTTTAATTAAATGTAAAATTGAAAATTGAAAATGGAAAATTACGGTGAGCCGCCTTGCCCAGTTCGTGTAGATAGCTTGTAATGTCAAAAAAACATATTATGCCCGAGCCTAACATTGCAACCGTTCGCACAATTCCGTATGGGAGGATATTATCCGCCCGCAGGTAATGGCAGAAAATTTATGATGAAAATAAACTGTATAAATGGGATACATTTACCGAAATAATGTAGCAGTCAGTTACAATTAAACTTCATTATTTATCAGCCAAAAATTTCTTGCCGGCTTTATCGGTTGCAAGAATTGCATTGATGAATGCGTCCTCGGTAGGATTACCGGGGACATACTTCCACTCAACAACGCTTGCGGCTTTGTGCGCAATTGCAGGCACATCATCCGGAGTAAGTGCAATTTCGCCGAGAGTGCAAGGAAGTCCGATACTGTGGTTAAATTCAAAAATTCTGTTTCGCTCCTCAAATTGTCCGTCATATGTCAGCAGACACAGCACACCGAATGAAACAATTTCGCCGTGCAGATGTTGCCGTTCACATTGCGGAAAGAGTGACGCACCGTAATAAACACAATGTGCGAGCGATGAATTGTAGTAATAATCCTCCTCGGGATTCGGATTGTTTTCGTGTACGGTAAAATTTGAAACAAGTCCCGCCGTGATAATAATGTCAAGCGCAACCTGCTCAATTGCCTCTGTCGGCACATTGTTTTTGCAGTCCTCAAGAGCTTTTTTGCCAAAGCTTATGAGTGGTTCGGTACTTGCGGAGGCAATTGCCTTGCCAAGCAACGGTGTGTGAATCATATTCTTTTCACGACACGCAAAAATTACTTCATATTCCTTTGAAAGTGCGTCACCGATTCCTGCCCACATGAGCTTTTCGGGTGATTCGGCAATAATTTTTGTGTTGATAAATGTGTGAATTGCAGGAGCTTTGTGGTACGAATATTCCTTGAAAGTACCGTCGGGATGGTACATTACCGAAAGTGAGGTGCATGACGCACAGTTTGATGCAATTGTCGGGAATGAGAACAACGGTTTGTTATATAAAGCACAATAGGTTTTTGCCGTGTCAACAGCTCGTCCGCCTCCGATACCGAACACCATATCAGCCTTTTGCACAGACGGATTGTTCTTTATTTTTTCAACATTTTCATAGCTGGAGTCACCGCCGTACCATACAAAATCAATGATTTCAATGTCAGAGCCTTTGATGCCTTCAAGCAAAGCCTTTTTTGATTTTTCCATAGCTGTTTTACCGCCGACTGCAACCGCCTTTTTGCCGTACGGCTTCACAATTTTGGGAATAGCCTTGTAGCAATCAACTCCCACGCTGTAACTCGGTAAAAATTCGCTGTATGTGTGTGACATAATTTATCCCTCCGAAAATAATACTTATAAATAAATTATATCACCGCAGCCTGTGCATTTCAATACATTAGCACAATAAATTGTTAAAATTATTATTGCCTGACAGATGAAAATATGCACACATCTTATGCAATTTAGCAAAAAATTGCGAAGAATATTCGTGAAAAATACTTATGGAAATGGCTTTTGCAAAGTGCTATAATCTTGTAAATATATATAAGAAGGGCGGTGCTTTTATGCAGGAAATATACGGACAAAAAACAGACAGACAGCTTGCAGCAAAGCAGAGAATAATTGCAGTTGCGGCAGGCAGGGAAAAGGCAGACCTTGTTTTAAAAAACGCAAAGTATCTTAATGTGTTTTCAAATGAATTTTTGTGCGGTGACATAGCCGTTGCAAACGGACTGATTGCGGGTGTCGGAAAATATGACGGCAAAACAGAGATTGATGTCAGCGGAAAACTCGTTCTTCCGGGCTTTATTGACGCACACATTCACCTTGAAAGTTCAATGGTGACTCCTGCTGAATTTGCAAAGGCAGTTGTTGCCCACGGTACAACCACAGTCATAACCGACCCTCACGAAATCGCAAATGTATTGGGCATTGACGGAGTTGAATATATGATTCAGGCATCGCAAAATTTGCCGATTGATGTTCATTTTATGATACCGTCATGTGTGCCTGCCACAGAAATTGATGAGAGCGGTGCAGAGCTTGACTGCAAGGATATTGACTTGTATTTGGATAATAAAAAGGTACTCGGACTTGCAGAGATGATGAACTATGTCGGTGTTATCAACGGCGACAAAAATGTGCTTTCAAAAATTGTCACCTCGCAGGCTCATCACAAGAAAATTGACGGTCACGCTCCTGAGCTTTCGGGCAATGACCTCAACGCATACATTGCCGCAGGTGTCTATTCCGACCACGAGTGTTCCACCTTTGAAAATGCCCTTGAAAAGCTGAGAAAAGGTCAGTTTATTATGATTAGAGAGGGTACTGCCGCTCATAATCTCAAGGCGCTTATGCCGCTTTTGACTCAGCAGTATTACTCAAGGTGTATGTTTGCAACAGATGATAAGCATCCAAGTGATTTGCTCTATGGCGGTCATATTGACTACATTGTAAAACAGGCGCTGAAAAACGGTGCAGATCCGATTGTTGCCCTCAAAACAGCAACCCACCATGCCGCAAGATACTTTTTGCTCAATAACAAAGGTGCGATTGCTTCGGGTTATCTTGCCGATATTGTTGTTGTTGATAATCTTGAAGATTTTAATGTTGAAACTGTTTTCAAGCGTGGCAAGCTTGTTTTTGACGGCGAAGTTAAGGACTTTTCTGCTCCCACAGTTGATGAAGAGCTTGCCGAAAAATGCTTCGACACTTTCCACCTTGACAGCGTAACTCCGAGCAGTTTCAAGGTTGACGGAAAACTCGGACTTATCGGTCTTGTCGGCGGTGAATTGCTCACACGCAATCTCGGCACAGCAGATAAAATTGATGTGGAAAACGATATTCTGAAAATCGCCTGCATTGAGCGTCACAAAGGCACAAACCATATCGGTGTCGGCTATGTTAAAGGCTATTCGCTGAAATCGGGTGCAGTCGCAACCTCTGTTGCCCACGATTCACACAACATTATCACAGTCGGCTGTAATGATGATGATATTGCCGTTGCCGTGAACGCTATCAAGGACAGCAAGGGCGGTATCGCAGTTGTTGAAAACGGCAAAATCAAGGCTCTGCTCGAACTCCCGATTGCAGGCTTGATGTCCGATGAACCGCTGACAACCGTAAACGAAAAGCTTGAAAATGCAAAGTTATCTGCATATGAACTCGGTGCGGATAAAAGCATTGATCCGTTTATGACTCTCTCGTTTCTAAGTCTGCCCGTTATCCCAAGCTTGAGAATAACCACCAAAGGTGTGTTTGATGCGGAAAATTGGAAAATGCTCTGATGTGCGGAAATTTTTAATAGTACAATAAAATATAAAATAAATAAAACAGGAAAACAAAATGCGTATTGTCACTTTGTTTTCCTGTTTTATTTTGTAAAAAGGCTATAGTCATTTTACAGTCACTTTGCATTTGTATAATTTGAATATAAAAGAAATCGGTTGATTTAAAGCATATAGCAATACAATATTAAATAATAGCCATTGTGCAATATTTACAAATTATTGTGTAAAAATTTGTCGTAAAAATTACCTGAATTGCTTGAAATATTATTAAAATGTGATATAATAGCATCATAAAGCCAATGTATAAAAAGTATTGCAATAATAATTACAGAGGTAATTGAAGTGTAATCTACTAAATTGCCAGTTGTAAGCGACTAAAGATGTAATAACTTAAAATTAAAAACATCAAAATATAATAAATAATTTAAACAGATAAACGCGCATTTGCGTTTGTTTAAATGGTAAATCTGTACAATGGCTTGTGAGGAGGTCTGGATATTAAGAAAAATGAGGTGACGAAATGAAATTCTATAAAAGATTATTAGCAATGGCAATTGTGGCAACCGTTTTTATTTCCGTTTTTGCATTTGGTGCAACGGCATACGGATCTGATAATGATATTCCGTTTTCAGTGAAGGTTCCTGGATATCAGGGTAAGGTTTATACTAATGCAGAGTACAGAGGTAATTCAGGAATAGAAGTTCCTTGGAAAGTTAATTTTACTTATTCAGAAGAAGGTAAAGGTACCATAATGTACTTCTATCTTTCAGGACCTTGGTATTCAAAAGAGTCAAATGTAAAAGCTGTAAAACAGGGAAGTGGCAATAAATATTTTGATGCGTATGATTCCTGCAAAAAAATGAATGTTGGACTTGCTATTAAGAACAATAACAAGGAAGATGGCAATAAGTATAATGTTTCAGGATATTGGGACGAAGAAACAGCAAAACACGCATTTTCATACTAATAAGTTTTACTGCTTTTAAAAATTACTGTTAGTTAATTAACTTTTATTCCTCATAAGTCATTTGCAGATTTACCATATAACTATATAACGAATCAGCCTATAAATTGAGGTGAAAAATATGTCATATTATATTACCCGAATATTTAATAACAAACTTAAATTAGGTGTTATACTTTTTATTTTTGTAGCTCCGATTTTAGATATATTGATGGCTTTTGTGGATGTGTTCAAAGGAGCATCTGTTCCTGTTCCCGGATTAGTTACTTTTTTGGGATCTTTCATGACGGCAGGACTTCAAGGCGTGTTGACAGGGTATTTACCGTTGTTCTTGGCAATTATTGTTGCGGATGATTGCATTGAAGATTACAGAATAGGGTACAAAAATATTCTTGTCACCAAAAGAGGTAAGAATAAATATTTTGCATTAAATATACTTAAAAGTTTTACTGTTTCATTTTTTGTGCTTATAATTCCTCTCTTACTCAATCTTCTTATGGTGCATATTGTTTTTGCGGGAGGTACATATATTCCTGCTGATGTGGAAATGCTGAAATCTGAATCCAATCTACTTCAGTCTTACAGCAATCCGATGTTTTATAACATACTTTATATTCTTGTTTTTTCATTCATTGGCGGTATTGTGGGAAGCGGTGCAACGGCACTTGCAATGGCATTTCCAAACAGATTTATTCTTTATCCGTTAGCTTTCATATTATGGTATATATCGACTGCCATCAAACCGTCTATCATAGGAGCATTAACCCCGTTTACTGTGTATCCTTTATCACATTATACTTTTACAATTATTTTTGTAGTAGCAATAAATATAGTTGCTGTTCTGTTTTCGTTCTTTAAGGTGACTAAGTATGATCAGGTGTAAATTAAAAAAGTATGCAATCATACTTCCGCTTTGTGCAGTGTTTTTCACTATGCTTTGCACATACACATATTTGCGATTTTATAATTATTTTAATTCGGATTATGCTGAGAAGTTAAGCCCAAAAGGTGTTTTTTACAGAGTTGCAGGTAACGGAGATTTTAATGCATCAGGTAATGTTGCTTGCATTTTCATAGTAGTGTTTGTTCTGTTTTTGTTTTACATATTTACCGATGATAATGTAAGTTACATTGTAAGACTGAAATCGAGAGCCTCTTTTGTTACAAGAAGAATTGCTGATTGTGCGGTATTTGCTTTTCTGTTTTCATTTTTGATAGAAGCAGTCAGCGTAGTTGCGGCACTCATCTGCTTTGACATTAACCTGATTTTAGAATCGAATTTTCTGCAATATTCGGCACTTGAACTTTTGACTTTGTTTTTGTTTTATTTCAGAGCAGGACTCGTTATGCTCTCATTCGGAATAATCATTTCTACAAAAGTTGCTCCAATTATCACCATAGCTCTGATTTTTACAGAGTTTTTTGCAGATGTAGCCTTTATGATAAGTAGGGTATGGCTTCCGTTCAGAGATGCCATAGTGGTGTCAAAACTTATGAACGGCGAAATGGTTCTGTCGGATATGTGGGGCATTATATTAAGAGCATTGCTTATGATGTTTTTGCTTATCTTCTCTTCCTACTTTTTGTATCAGAAAAAGGATGTTTTGAGTAATGTTAAAAAGTAAGCTTGTTTTGTCGATAATACTAATTGTTGCGTGCCTTGCTCAATTGTTCAGTTGTGTATTTCAGGGGAACTTTCAAAATGCCTTTATGATTGGTTTAGCCCCAAGCGATTACGGTCTTGAAATTACAAAATTTCTGCCGCTTTTGCTACCCGTATGTTTTATTCTCTTCTTTACAAGCGGCTCAATTGAGAACCTTAAACAAGGCTACGGCAAGATGTTGATTGTACGCAATTATTCAAAAACAGTGCTGATTTTAAAGCGTTGTCTTAACAATTTTATAGCATTGATTTGCATTGTTTTGTTCCAGTTCATAATCTTTTTTGTTGCAAGAGAAAGTATGACTCCCGTTGAAAGCGGAACTCTTAAATCTTTGATTATGTACTTTTTGACAATTTTTTCGCTGATAGTTATTCAGTCTTTGCTTGAAATCAGTATTCCTGCACACATTGTGAACATAGGAATTTTCATCTATTGCTTTATTGCGTACTATTTGGTTCAGAATTTTGTTGACGCACCGATTTGGAAAATGATTCTCTTCCCGAGTTTGATGTTCGGAATGCAGAACGGTGCTGTGTCGGGCGAGAGCATTTACTACGGATACCTGTTATTCATAGTTGCGTTAAATGCTTTGTGCATTTTTATTCTGAATTTGAGATTTAAGAAAACCGATATTTTTTGAGGTGATATTATGGTAGAAATAAAAAATTATTGTAAAAGTATCAAATCAAGACCGATTTTAAATAATGTAAGTTACAATTTTGAGTACGGCAAAATCTACGGAATTTACGGACACAACGGTTCGGGCAAAACTATGCTTTTGAGAGCAATTGCAGGCTTGCTTGTTCCCGACAGCGGCTCTGTTGTGATTGACGGAAAGGTTTTGCACAAGGATATGTCGTTCCCTCCGAGCATAGGCATCGTGATTGAAAATATGAACCTGTTGCCCCAGTACAATGCTTTTGACAATCTGAAAATCCTCGGCAAAATCAAGAAAACAGCCACCGATGAAGACATTAAAACAGCGCTTGAGCGTGTTGGATTAAAGTCCGATTTAAAGGTGAAAAAGTTTTCGCTTGGTATGAAACAGAGGCTGAATATTGCTCAGGCTGTGTTTGAAAAGCAGAAAATCATCCTGCTTGATGAACCGACAAATGCACTTGATAATGACGGTGTACAGCTGATTTACAAGCTTCTTAAAGAAGAAAAAGAAAGAGGTGCGCTCGTGGTTATCACAACTCATCACAAAGAGGATTTGGAAGAAGTTTGTGATGTTGTTTTGGAAATGACAGAAGGTGAGCTGCATGAAAAGTAAACTGTTTACTCATAAATTTTTCGTTGTTCTTTGCATCTCGGTTGCCGCTTTGCTCGGCTTGTCTTTCCTTGCCAGAGCAACAATCGTAAATAACAGATTTGAACAAATGGCTGTTGATGAAAAATATAATCTAAAGGCTTCAGCTGACGGTCAGTTTGTAATTCAATTTCAAGACGATGAAAACGGAAATTTTTATGCCACTGTCGGCTTGTTTCAGGGCGGATATTACGGCTTGGACGATGCGTATATTCCGACTTCATATGATGAAAATACAAAGATAACAGCTATTGAAAAGGAAGCGTTCAGCGAATTTGATTGTCTGAAAAAAGTTGTTATCCCCAACGGCATTTGTGAAATCAAGGATGACGCATTTAAGGATTCAAAAAATATAACGGAAATTTATATTGCGCCCTCCGTAAATAAGATTGCAAAAACCGCTTTTGACGGCATTGACAACCTTACGATATATGCCGAAAAGGGTTCTTATGCTGAAAAATTTGCGGTTGAAAATAAAATCAATTATAAAAGCTATACGACCGAGCCTGAAAATCCGGAGGCTAAAAATACCGATTATTCAAAAATCAGAAACGGTGCGTATTACGGCGAATATTATAATTATGATGTTATCTATGATGACGGCAAGCCCGTGTGCGTAATAACTAAATATAACCCAATGTCGTCAGAGGAAAAGCTTGAAATTCCTGCACATATTGACGGCTTGGATGTGATTTCAATTGCAGATGATGCAATAAATTACGGTGGTGCAAAGGAAACAGTCGTTCCCGACACAGTAAGATTCATTGCCGATAATGCGTTCAAAGAATCCTACTCCCTTGAGGATATCTACCTGACCAAAAATGTGTCCTACATAGGAAAATCTGCCTTCAAAGACTCAAAAGACCTAACAATCCACGCCCCGACAGATTCCTATGCACACACCTTTGCAACCGAAAATAAAATAAATTTCAAAGCTACAGACGATTAAATCTGATAAGCAATGAATAAATCTTTAAATTTACAGCCCTGTACCCATTTGCAGGGCTGTTTTTGCAAGCAAAGGGTAGATAATGGGACAGTGACCTTTGGTATAATGTTGATAACAGGTTGAAAGAATTATAAATTTAAAAATGCAGGAGGATTTTATCATGGCAAAACAGAAAGCATATGGATTACTTGGAATATTTATAATAACATACCGGGATAAAAGTCGAAGAATATTTGATAAAGGAAATTTAGTTTATTATACAGGAGAACATATTGCGAAGATATGTTCTCCTATTTGATTTGTGTAAAAGTATTAATAGCTAATGTAAATAATGAATAAAAAAATTGAAAAGTATTGCAAAATATTGTTATTAGTGGTATTATAAAGGTGAATGATATATATAGCTTGCTGTAAATTGAATTGCATACTAAAATAAATTTGTAGGTATTATTTTGTAAGTCAACATTCAAAAAAATAACATCTGATTGAGGAATCAAAGAAGAATGAGTTTTTATTGCGTGATATATTATCACACAATAATTTTTAATAAAAACATATAACAATGAAAGTGAGGATTATTAGATGACAACTCAAGAATATCAAAGAAAGCAAAAAGAAGACAAGCCGGTATTGGCGATATGTTATGATTTCGATAAAACGCTATCTCCGGATGATATGCAGGCGCAGGGATATATTCAGTCAGTAAATTACGATGTTAAAAAATTTTGGCTTGAATCTAATAAACTTGCTGAAGAAAACAAAATGGATCAAAATTTAGCCTACATGTATAAGATGATGGTTGAAGCAGAAGGAAACTTTGTGTTTAACAGAAAGAAATTGGAAGAGTATGGTTCCAAAGTGAAATTATTCTCCGGTGTAGCCGAGTGGTTTGAACGAATCAGAGATTATGGAATTAGAAATGGTGTAATAGTTGAACATTATATTATTTCTTCCGGCTTGAAAGAAATGATTGAAGGAACTCAGATAGCCAAGAACGGCGCTTTTGAAAAAATCTATGCAAGCTCATTCTATTTTAATGAAAAAGGAGTAGCAAAGTGGCCTGCTCAGGTTGTAAACTACACCAATAAAACTCAATTTCTCTTTAGAATTGAAAAAGGTGTGTTAGATGTGAATGATCCGTGTGTTAATGATTATTTTGCACCGGAGGATATAAGAGTGCCGTTCAGAAATATGGTGTATATCGGTGACAGCGATACAGATATTCCGTGTATGAAATTGGTGAATACATACGGCGGACATTCAATTGGTGTTTATAATCCGGACACAATTGATAAAAAGAAAGTCTATAAAATGATGAATGATAACAGAATAAAATATTTTGTTCCTGCAGATTATTCTGAAGGAACTGAATTAGATTTACTCATCAAATCCATCATAGACAGAACAGCATATAATGAAAAACTTGAAAACTACCATTATGAATGTAAGAATGAAGCAGAAAATGTTAATAAGAATTGTATTCAGACCGACGAAGAAAAAGCAAAAGAAGATTTGATATATGCATTGGAAAACAGTTCTGACTTTATCAGTACGCACACGATTGTAAAAAAATTGAGTGCATATAATGAGTGGTCATCCAAACAAATTAAATTATTATTTGAGATTGCTGTTAGTAACAATCAAGTGCTATGGATTTTAAAAGACCATGATATAAAAGCTTTTTATTTAGATTTGTTGCAAAAGGTAGACACACCTGATGACAATGTAAAAAAGGTACAGGGTATATTCAAGTTGGAAGATAAAGCATAGAGATGTAGTTCATTAAGAAAAAAAGGTGGAAACAATATGAATTGGAAAAAATTATTATGTGAAAAGCGTCAATGCAATCAAAGTAATAAAAATAATAAGAAAAATAATAATGATATGCGTAATGAATTTCAAAAGGACTATCACAGAATAATCGGAAGTGCTTCTTTTAGAAGATTACAGGATAAAACACAGGTTTTTCCTCTTGATAAAAGTGATTTTGTCCGCACAAGGCTTACGCATTCGCTCGAAGTTGCTTCGTTCGCAAAATCTTTGGGGCAGTCGTCTTTTTTGTACATTATAGATCATATAGACAGTTTTAAAAATAAAAGTGGCTTTCGTTCTGAATTTGAACCTTCAAATGAGGATATTAATAAAATTTGCAGTATCCTTGAATGTGCGGGATTGATTCACGATATAGGAAATCCGCCTTTCGGGCATTTTGGCGAATATTCAATAAGAATATGGTTTAAGAATAATCTTGAAAACTTAAAAATTGGTAAAAATTATGTCAAAGATTTGCTCAATGAACAGATGTGTAATGATTTTTACAACTTTGAGGGTAATGCACAAGCGTTAAGACTTTTAACAAAACTGCATTACCTTGTTGACGAAAATGGAATGCATTTAACGTACGCTCTTTTAAATACAATTGTAAAATATCCTGTTTCTTCATGTGATTTTAATACCAAAAGCGGAGATATCAAGAATAAGAAAATGGGGTATTATTATGCAGAAAAGGACTTGTATGATGATATAAGTGAATCCACAGGAGCTGTAGGTTGCAGATATCCGCTCACATTTCTGCTTGAGGCGGCTGATGACATAGCTTATCGAACAGCGGACATAGAAGATGCTGTAAAGAAAAATTATCTGACATATGATATGATTCTTGAAGAACTTAAAAAAGATGCATATCTCAATATGTGTAAAGGTGAGGAAAAAGGACACTATTTGGATGCTGTGAAAACACTTGAAAATAAATATGAAATTGCAAAAATCAAGAAAATTGCCAATCCGGATCTATATGCGGTACAAAATTGGATAGTCAGTATACAGGGCTTTTTGATCAGTTGTGCAATATATGGATTTACATCAAATTATATTGACATTATGAACGGAACATTCAAAAGTGAAATATTAAAAGTGTCACATGGCAATGTACTTATGAAAGCTTTGGGGAATATTATAGCAGAAAAAGTGTTTGAGTCACAACATATCCAAAAGCTTTAAATATCAGCAGGTACAATAATAGATTTTTTGCTTGATAAATTTGTGAATGCGGCAATCAGTTACGATACCGAAATTGAGCAAAATGCGTTGGATAGACGCCTGATGAATATAATTTCACAAAACTATATGAGCGCATACAGACATCATTCCAGAGAAAAAACAAAGGAGGAAAAATTATATCTTCGTCTTTTGCTTGTAACTGATTATATATGCGGAATGACCGATACTTATGCAAAAACATTGTATCAGGAATTACACGGAATATCTTAATTAATCATTGTAATTTTCTTTATCGGTGACAGCTTTTTTGAAAGGAGAGAATTTATTTATGAAAGTTGCAGAAGTCAAAAAGATACTTATACACAAAGGTGTTACAGAATTATTTCATGTGAATTCGGTAATAACGTCATTAACTTTTATCAATAATGGCGGACTATTGTCCAGAGAAACGGTTGAAAAATATAATCTCCCTCAAACGGATCAGCAAAGTGACGACATTGATAAAAAATTCAATATATACAATGACATATTCTTTGATTCGGTTGACATACATGAGCGTGCAAAGGATGTGAACAATTACGGCGTAATAACATTTGTTTATTCCGTAGATGTTTTGGATGAGGTTTCAGATTATGATATATGCATTACTCAGGAAAATCCTGCAAATTGGGATGAAGACATTCCTTATGAGGAACGATATTTTCCTGATGTTGACAGCTTGTATTATGGTTTTCATAAGGGAGATTTCGGTAATCATATTACCGTCAGAAATATAAGCAAACCGATTTCTTTTCAGTATTTGAAGAAGATTATTATTGATAATCCCGGAGAAGATGGACAAAAGTATTTTTCTCTGGCGTATGAGGCAATTAAGGATTCAATAGAAAATAACAACATTAATGTTCCGATAGAAATCCGAGAATGTCCTCCCAAATGTAAATGCCATCAAAAATATGAAACAAATATAGGATTTACATATCATAGGTTTAAAATCCGTTGATATAATTTGCAATATTTCTGCAAAAAGAAAATGTCTCAAAAACGGCTTATCTAAGCCATTTTTGAGACATCATACCTTGGCAGGGGCAGAAGGACGCTGACTGCACATAAGGATAAAATGCGTAGTTATTAGTGCCTTAAGATTTATATTTTAAAACAATTTTATCAATTGCCTCTTCTGACATATTAACATTATTTCTTAAAAATCTTTGAACACTTTCTGTTGATTCTCCTTTGAACAACTTGAGAATAGCTTGTCTAGTATACAAAACTCCCTTATATTCTAAAGTAACAACTGCTTTTTTAAGTTCGTTAATTGTTTTTTCCATTCCTACAATATCTTTTGATCTTTTATAAATATCAAATTTATCCCTTATTAGATACATAGAACCAGGAAAATTAGTAATACCTTGATTTATTATATCAATAGCTTTATCTATATTTTTATTTTTATAAGCTTCATTTTTAGCTATTAACTGATAGTATATCGGAGTGGATTTTATTCTATGTATTCGTTTAATAGAAGAAAGCATATTATCTAAATCTTCTTTTTCTTGTTTATCTAATACATTTTTTTCAATAAGGCACTCAAAATATGCTTGGATTACAAAAGTATTTTCACGATTTTTATAGTAATTGTTTTTAGCTAAAGAGATAGCAGAATCATAATCTTGAAGTGCTATATATATCATAACTAACTCTCTTTTTGCTGCCAAATGACTTTGATTCATTTGTAAAACTTTATCTAACATTTCTTCGGCCTTTTTATATTCCCCTGAATATCTATAGTTAAAACCTTGTAAAAAATAATAGTCTATCCATAACTTTTCATCAGCAAAGAATTGAACTTCAGCATAAAAATCAGCGTTTTTGTTTTTTATTAGTGCCTGACAGTAATATCGATGTAATGTGTTTTTTACAGATTGATCAAAATATTGGTATCTGTTATTTTGCTTAATTTCATTGAATAAATTTATAACTTTCGAATATAATTGCTCATGATATAATTCTGTTATTGATTTTAAAGTTATAGTTGAATATATAAAGCCACTTACATCACATATATTTTCTTTTAAATTGGCTTTTAAATAGTATTTTAATTCAGAAGTATCCCATAAAAACAAATCGGTTGTTTCGTTTATCTGGGTATTAAATTTTTCTAATTCATTTCTAATTAGTTGATTTATATCATCTAAAACTTGCATATTATTTCTAGTAACAAAATTTGAAATGAATGAATTTAATTTCACGTACTCCTTATTGGCACCTATATAATAACAAACAGAGTAACGCCTTATTATAAGAAAAACTTCTTTGTAGCGTCCATCCAATTTGCATATCTTATTTAGCATATTAGCAGAAATAAATTCTAACTCTGCAATAATTGCTAATAAACTTTGAAAATGCTCTTTTGAACATTTTTCTTGACAAAGGTTTACAATGTTAGAAGAAACTTGCTCAGGTATTTCGGATACTAAGTAAGTGTGTTCAATAATATAATCTATACCATATTCTTTAATTAGTTCTATAGTTTCATTGATTTGTGGAGGATACCCAGTAAGACAATCTTTTAAGACACTATAATCCTCTCTTTTTATATTTATATTATTCTTATTTGCTAAAACTCTTAATAAACCCATCTTATCGGTATCACTTAACTCAGATAAAGATATATATTCAATGCATTTATATTTTTGTGATTTAAATTTGTTTGCATTAATATTACTTGTAATTATAACAGAAAGACCATTATCTGACTGTTCAATAGCATTCTCTAACCAATAGCACATTGTTCCATTAAGAGTTATAAGACATTCATCATCTTCAATGATTATTATTTCATTATATTTTTGAATGGTGTTAAAAAGATTAACTAATATATTTATTTTTGTTTTCATATCTGTTATAGAAACTATTTTGTCAAAACTATAATCACCAAATCCAGCATCTGAAATTGATAGAATCAAGTCTTCAATATTGTTATTTTTAGACATTGATAGTAAAATGGGTTCATAGTATCTTTTTATTATGTCTGTATTAGATAATGCTTCTTTTATAAATGCTTTTTTACCAATGCCAGGGATACCTGAAACAACAATAGACTTCAATGGTGGTAAGTCTATATTATCCACTCGATTTCTGAATTGTTCTATCTCTTTATCTCTACCATAATAATTATTTGTACTCTCTCCTAAAAGCATATTATTATTAAAATTCGATTTTGATATTTGTTGCCGTATCTTTCTGTACGCAATTTTATAGTTGAGGACTCTTTGTAAATTGTAATTTTTTCTTAAAAATGGAGCGATCCTATTATCATTATGATTAATATCAGGGTCAATGATTATAGGAAATATCTGTTTTAATTTTTCTGTTGATGATGGAATAGCTTCCTCAGCTCTATTTAATTCATCTTTAACCCATTCAGAATTCAAAGAATCATTAGAAATAAAATAAACAAATATATCAGTAGATTTGAGTCCGGAAATAATCTGTTCTATTGTTTCTGTTCCTATTTCAAATGTGTATTTATCATATACGCATTTTTGTTTTCCAAGTAAATTAGCGATTGGTTCTACAAAATCTTTATCGTTACTACTATGTGATAGAAAAACTTTTCCCATAATTAAGCCACCTGTTCTTAAATGTTCTAAATAATTTATACAAATACAAGATATTTATATAGACTTTTGCAAAATACTACTGATTTTTACAACTTGAAAGATTTGTATGTGTTTGCGTTTAAAAATAAAATTTTATAACAATAATTTACCATGAATAAAAAGTTTTGGGAATTTTCTAATGATGTCTAATACATTATTGATTTCTATAACGGATACACAAAGCAAAATCACCATCAGTATTTTAAACCGATTAGCACAAAGCTAATCATAAAAGCAGTTTGCTACGCCAGATAACAATTAAATATATATACAAGAAGAAAAAATTAAATGTATTTATTCACTATTTATTTTTGAAACAAGAGCTGACATTGTTTCACTAAAAACATTTCGCTTCAACTGGCATTCCCACACAATAATGACTTTCCAGCCAAGCTCCTGTAGCTCATCTATTTTTCTGTAATCCCTTTGTTTGTTAGCTTCAATCTTATTAACCCAGAAATCAGTGTTTGTTTTGGGAACTACAAAACACTTACAGTTTTTATGCCCGTGCCAGAAACAACCATTAACAAAAATTACTGTTTTATATTTAGGTAGAACAATATCCGGTGTTCCGGGTAATTTCTTGTCATTCTTTCTGTATCTGAATCCCTGAGAAAAAAGATATTTGCGTACTATTTCTTCAGGTCTGGTATTCTTTCCTTTGATGCAGGACATATTATAGCTTCTCGTTTCTTTATCATGTACATCCATTTTTATAATCCTCTATAAATTCATCAGTCTGCAGCATAAGCCAGAAGATTCCTTCAAGAAGCTTTACAGGAATACTATTTCCTGCCATTCTGATTATCTTGTCACGGGGAAAAAACTGATTCCCTTTGTGAAATTCGACATTTCGTTTCCTGATATTATTGTAATCTTCATCCTTAAAACCCATAAACAGTAAGCATTCTCTCGGAGTGAGGTACCTGAATTTACTTTTTCCTTCTATGCCACTGTCGAAATAAAGATTACCTGAATTAGGATTTCTGTCTTGTTTTGTAGTTATGGTTCGTACAGTTCTGAGCTGTCCATTGAAAGTGCCATCAGAAAGTATAATCTGCGGATTTTCTTTCCAGATTTTTCTTCTTGAAGGTGTATCATTAGGAGTGCATTCAACTGCTTCCTTGAATAACTGCTCATCTGAATAATCTGTCTTTAACAACTGTTTTACTTCTCTTTTTCCAGCTATATAATATTCAGTTTTACTGTATGATTCTTTTATGAACTCCTCATTTATTTCTTGAAAGTATTCTTTCAGCCTGTTATGAAGTTTTTCATCATTACCACAATAAACGCTCAGCATCAATAATCTCGGTCTGTTCTGCGGAAGTCCGAAATCCGAAGCGTTAAGCTTAAAATATTTGCTGAAATACCCCAGACTTTCCAAATCGTCCATCCAGTTTCTGAAGTTACTGTAATGTCTTCTGGACAGTAAAGTCGGTACATTTTCCATAACAAGAAACCGGGGAAGTGATTTATCAGCATCTTTCATTTCCTGGAGTATTCTTCCGACCTGCCACAGCAGACTTGATCTGCTGTCTGAACCCTTGTCTATACCTTTGTTATATCCGTGAAAAGCACCTACATTTGATAAGTCCTGACAAGGAAAGGAATATGTGAGTATATCAATATTCTCAGGCATATCAGCTCCGTTCAGTGAGCTGATGTCCACAAAGTTATTGCTTCTCTTAATACCTGAAAGGATATAGCGGAGTGCTTCAACTGAATAGGTTTTCAGCATACTGTAATCCATCTGCTGCTTACCATCATTACTTAAAGTGTAATCTTTAAGAATTTCCAATATATCCGTTTTTTCCATTTTTGCAGTGTCTTCATCAAGGTCAGGAGAATTGTGTATTGCATCATACGCTACAAAAGCGTGTATATCCCATTCGCAGGTAGCGAGCGTATTGATCTTAATGTTGAGATTTTCAAGTGCCCGTGCCTGACTTCCGATTCCACTGAAAAATTCAACCAGATTATAGGTCTGATTCATTATTTACTTAATAACCCTTCTGTTTTCAATTTATCTTCAAGTGCCAATGCCAGCTGAACAGCTTTTGTAACTTTTGAAGGTACTTTTCCCGATGATGTAATCGGGAGTTTTCCGGTTACCGACATATCAATCAATTGCTTGATAGCCGTAAGTTCCTGGTATGAAACACTTATCCTGTTATTCTGAGCAATTCTTACAAGGTTCTGCCAATAATCCGCACCCCGGTTAATTATAGCCATTATATTTTTCAGATTATTGTCATCCTTCTTGTCTGATTTTGCATCATGCTCGTATTCTTTCACTTTTGCTGTGCTTATCAGTTCACTGAGAAAATCAGCAGAAGGACTATATCCTATTTTATCACGAAATTCTTCCCATGTCGAAAGTTTTTTACAATATTCTGTAACAATAACACCATTGCTGTCACAAATGAAGTCATTTGTCATCTTTGTAACGATCTCTATTTCACGCATAAAGGAGGGAGATATTGCCTGTTTGTTCCATATCTGTGTCCAGTCAAGAGATAGTCCTTTAGGAATAGAAGATATTATTTTAGCAATAGAATATGGGACAATATTCAGCTTGTAACCACCTGTCTTGTACCAGAATCCGGTAGGCTTTCTTGCAGAATCCTTGTGTGTTTCAAGGTAGCTGTCAACCGTTCTGTAGATAATTGCAGCACAAATGCACTTTTTGAAGTAGAATTCGTTGAATGCTTCTTTATTCTTTTTATAAGTTTCACTGATCTCTGTACCGAACGCTTTCATAGTCCAGTTTTTACCTTTTGAAACGATGTCGGGTCGCAAGGAAAAAACAGTTGTGATATACATAGCAAGCTGTTCTTTTGTAATAACCTGAGATTTCGGGAATTTGGACTGGAAACGCTTCTGTGAATCTTTAGACAACTTGATTTGTTCCTGTTTGTATTTCTTTCTTGAACGCTCATAGTACCAGCCTGTCGGAACGGCGGACTGTCCCGGAGGTGCAAGATATCTCTTTGACATCTGCTCCATCTGGATATGAAACGGGTCGTTGGAAAACAAATCGGCAGCAGTAACCTTATTCTGGCTGTTAGCAAATTTTGCAATGGACTGTACCATTGCATCATAAAAGCGTATTCCATTCCCATCTTCTGACTCACGGTCATCAATTACTGTCAGCTTCATAGGCACATAGATACCATTCAGCTCAGTATTGGTCTTTTTCAGTACCGCTTCGGCAAGAGAAGCTGTTGTCTGACCGCCGTTTATAATCTGCAAATCAACAATCTTTGTTATGTAGAGCTGACCGTCAACAAAATTTGTTTCTACATCCGAGGCAGTTGTAGCAATACCATTGTTATATGTAAAGAACTTCGTAGGATCAGTATTGATGGTTCTCCTTATACCACTGTTTACGCTCTTTGAACCACCGGTGCCGAGAAATGCCCTGACATTTCCTTCAAGAACACGGCTGCCGTGCTCAATATATATGTCTGCAAGCAGCTTACCCGGAATGATAGCAATATATGCTTCATAATCCAAATTGTCACCGATGTTGCCCTTGATACAGGGAATACCGTTACAACCATAATCCTCCGCTACATCTATGACGATCGGCTCATTATTATTGCTGTTTTCCATTTCGAAGAATCTTTCAGGATACCAGAGCGCTATTTCAAGAGGTTTTCCATTGAAATTTTCTTTCTTGATTTTCTTTGTTGTCTTTGCCTTTTTCTTCTTTCCTCTGGTGTTACTGATTGTAGTTTCCAGAAGATTTGTACTGAGAAGTCGTGTGTCAAGCTCCTTGTTGGTGAGAATGTAGAATTTTACCTTCAGTACAAGCTGAGGATCATCATGTTGCGCATTCATTCTTCGGCGGATATAGTCAGATATTTTCAGTACATCATCAGAATCATCAAAATAAGTGCTGATGTTTCCATTACATACTTCGTCAAGGAAGTAATACAGTCTCCAGTATAATTCGTCTACTCTTGTTCTTGTAAGCTTATCAGGCTCTCTGGAGTCCTGAAAATCACTTATTAGCAGTATAAGACTATGATCAGTCTCATCAAAGCAATAACCGTCAGCTCTCATAAGCCTTCCGCCCTTGCCCTTTTTATCTCCCATACCTGTCATTTCGGGAGAATCAAGCTCATTGAAGTCCATAAGGAGATCGAGGGTATGATTCAGAAATTCATCTTCTGTATCTGTTCCGCTGTGGACAGAATCAGCTCTTAGTGTATTCAGAAAGTCCTCTTTATACTCCTGATAATCCATAGTTGTTCACTTCCTTCAGTCCGTTATTTCAAATTCAGCTATACTGTTCAGGTCAATATCATATATTGACTTTGTAACCGCTTCAGGGACATTATCAGGTGTGAGCCGGGGAAAATCCGAATTAACCCTGAAGTTCTTATTGTAAATCTGCTCATATACGAAATCATCATAGTAATTGTGATATTCATACCCCTGCAAAGCCACTTTGGACATAAACAGGTCACGATCATCGTTATCCGGAAAAAGATTTCTCATTTCAACGATTAACTTATTTAATGTAATACCTTTATATTCCGGACTCATCTTTTCAAGGGCGTATACAGCAAGCTCGCCGTCATATTCGCTGTCGAGCTGTTCCAGGGAAGATATACGAACCGATTGAGAGCTTCTCCTGATTGTCTTGACTTCAGTCCAGGTATCTCCATAGGAAAAATCTTTGTGTGTCAACTCCTGTCCGCTCCAGCTTTTGAGAGCTTCTGAAAAGCCTATCCTCTTACTCAACTGATCTTTCAGAAATAACAGCTCTCCGATCAGCCCCATAATCTGAGGTTCATTCAGAAAGTCTTTTTTTGAAGAAATAAACATCTTTTTCCATTGATGAAAACGGACTACAATAGCATTATAGCCACCGGTTTTATCAGGCAGATTTCTTGTCTGCTCTATCAGATCTTCGCAGAAAGTATAGAACAATCCGCTTATTTCTTCATCTGTAAGAGAAAAGCGTATTGTCTTGTATTTCTGGTTTTCATACTGATTTACTTCAATAGCAGATGTACCCTTGACTTTACGGGGATTGAAGGTTGATCGCAGTTCTATTGATCTGCGTCCCTTTTCATCAAGTCCTATGTAAAGTTCCAGGATATGTTCTGAATCAACTCGTGAATAAAAATCAGGGGTTGTGAATGTATCGAATCTTTCTTTGAGTGTCATTATTCTTCTTCCTCACTTTCAGCAAGGATATCATTAAGCTCAAACCAGTTATAAGCTTTGTTTGCGCGGTATGTCGTGTATTCAAATACCGATGCTCTTTCATTCTCGGGAAATCCGATAGCAAGTCCAACAGACGGAATACCGTCCATTTCTGCTTTGAATTTATCAAATACTTGTTTCTGATTCTCCTGTCCCTCAATATCAACAAGATAAATAATCAGAAGTGGTTTACGGTCTTTAATATATCTGAACCATGTGATACCCGGGTATGTTGAATTTTCCTTGAAGTCCTTTTTCTTTTCTTTCTTGTAGGCTGCCCTGAAACGCTCTCTGGCAAATTCAATTATTTCCTCAGCAGTTTTGCCGTCAATATCTGCAATACCCGTCATACCGTCACCCGGACCGCCGAGCTTTCCTCTGCGACCGATATTGAGTCTGTTTTCTTCTACGGAAGCCGAGCAACTGCTGCGGAAAACAGCAACAATCTCTTTTCCTGCAATCTCAATCTTTTTCTCACTCTTAGTACCTTCTATAAAGGCAATGTCAAACATGTCCAGGCAAGGTTCATCGCAATTATTGATGAAGTTTGTCAGCTGATAAGGATTGAAATGACCGTTGTATCTTGAAATATCAAGTTTCAGAATAAGATCAGCTATTTTTGTTTTCGGGACATTCTGTATCATATATCTGTTCTTGCCATAGGAATTATGCTGACGTTCAAGAGGCATTCCATCTGATACAAGAGTTTCAATAAATTCTTGTATCTTCATGAAATTTTTCTTCTGAATCGCAGGATCAAAGATGAGATACGGAGTTTCAATAATATTGCCGAAGTAGCTGTTGACAAGTAATTCGTCTTTAGAATTACGCATCTTGTTAGCGGCAGTAATCTGAAGATCATCGGCATCATTCTTTACTCTGATACCGAAATCTTTAGGTCTCATTTTGTTTTCATTCATCAGGCGCATATCTGATTTAAGTTCTTCTGTTGCTTTTGAAATTTCCGCATACCACTCTGCCGATGCTCTGTGTGTCCAGATACGGAACAGATCTTCATAACCTCGTCTGTAACCGAACCATCTTCCCATTTGCATAAGTACATCGTATGTGCAGGTGTTTCTATAGAAATAGCTGATAATCAGTCCGTCGAGAGTCAAACCTCTTGAAAGAGCAAGACCACCGATTGCAATAACCCTTATGCTTTCATTTTCAGGGTAAACAAGTTTATCAGTTCCTCTGGCACTGTTGACTACCTTAATCATAATAGGTTCAACTGCTTCATAGAGAGCATTGACAATGTCGTCCCAGTCGAATTCCGTATCTGAAAAATGTCTTTTCCATAAAGAATAGATTTTCTCCAGTACAGGACTTTTCATTGATTCAGTGAAATCATGGCTGAGATTGAATTTTATTTCTCTGTATGCTGTGCTGTGAATATTTTCAATCTCTGAACGGATATATTTCTGAACCCTGACAAATCGTGACATATTGACAAGCATTGAGCGATGTGTTTTCTTGTCACCACGCAGGTCTCTTATCGCATTTACGATATAGAAAGAATATATCGCATCTGTAAGACTTTCAGGGAGTTCACCTTCCCATTCCTTCTTGTGTTTGAAATAGAAAGAATATCCGTCGCTCTCCTCTATACCTGCATCAGTGATGTAGATCAGCTGAGAATGATATTCACCGTTTTCAGCAAATATCTGTTCCGGTCCGATGTAGTTTGATGGAGTCGGAAGAGAGACAATGAAATCTTCAGGGAAAAGATCCTGATTCTCCATTTCTTCAGTTGTTTCGGGATCAATGAATACATTGGCGAAAGGTGTTGCTGTGAAACCTATATAGTTTGAACGGGTAAAAAGATTAGCAAGATTTCTGATAAGCCGGTTGATTGTAGTAGGATCTTCTTTGCTTTTGCTTGTGTTGATGGAAGCATTATCCGCCTCGTCATCAATCATCAGCATGGGAAGATCGATTTTCTTTGTAAGAGTATCAGCATTGAGATTGATAAGCCATTTTGTCAGTTTGTTAAGTACATCTTTCTGCTTCTTGATAACAAAGACAACTGCATTGAAATTCTTTAATGCAACAGCAATTTTATCAGAATTTCCTGTGAAGTCGTTATTCCTTGAAGTAAGCGCCGTAGCAAATATATCCTTATTGTCCAGTCCTACGCCTACACGCTTACCGCCAGTATTCGGATCTGACATATCAATACCGATGAATCCTTCCTCAACTCTCTCCTGAGTCTGCTTTCTGAGAGATTCTATTGTTCCGGTAAGAAGAATAAAGACCTTGAAACCTGCATCGGCAGCCTTACATATAAGACCTATATATGTAGAGGTTTTACCTGACTGAACATCACCGATTACAAGCCCTCTCCTGAGGACAGGGGTATCTGTTTCAATATTCGGATTGAGCAGGTAATTCATCAGATCCTGATCGAGCGTTTCATTGCCGAGTTTGCTGACTACATTCGGACTGAAATGTTTTTCATCAATCAGATAATCTTTATATCTTAACCAGAATTTCTGCTGAATATCGTCCTTTATATCCGAGTACCATTCATCCTGATTATAATCATTGAGTATTTTGCTACCTGGTATGGACTTTATCATATATCTGTATTTCAGGTCACGACGACACGCTTCCAGTTCTTCATCAATACAGTTGATGCCGACAAAGCCGATCGCTTCTTTAATGAGCTCATCTATTATTTCTTCAGTAAGATTATCTGAAATACCTCTTACCTCAATCAGATTCCGTACTATGACAACAATACTGTTGACTCTCTCCTGATTAACCATTATGATTCTCCTTCAGTTTATCTTTCAGCTCAGGAAAATTACTGAACGGTTCAGACAGAAATAGTCTGTCTATCATTCCGTTTATATCCGTAGCACCTGCACTGACAGCAAATTTTATCATTACTTCAGCTTTTGCTTCAACATCAGATATTCTTTCATCTGTAGTTTCTTCATCTATGATATTATGTGACTTGTCAATGTAAATCTGCTGATACGGAAGATTGTTCTCAATTTCTTCCAGAATCATATCAAGATACGGCAATGCTTCTTCATTGATTGTCTCTTTTATAAGGTCAAATACCTTTGAATCACGATTAATGCGGTATGTAAATAAACCTTCCCGTTGACTGATACGATCCCATACATAATCCCGCTCCTCATCAACTTTAGCTATTCTGCCACGGTAAGTCTGCTTATGTACGGATATATCCATAGCTTCATCAACAGCTTTTGTCAGCCTTTTTCTTATCGAAAGAGGAATAGTAGCACTCTGCTTTTTAATATCAATACCCCAGATATCATCGAGAGAATTAGGAATATCAACCCTGATTCTTGCATATTTGGTGAGTTCATCACGATGTCTGTTGAACCATGTGCCCCATACAATAAGTCGTTCATTTCTATATATGTAAAACCCCTGTCTTGAACGGTAATTTTCGATACCGCCTGATCGTTTCTTATCTTCAGGTGATAAATCTTTCTGAAAAGGAAGAATAAAGGGCTGAACTGTTACAATATGCTCATTTCCTTCAGAATCCGGAATTGTGATTTTTATCTCTCTCCGTATATTCGTCTTATTGTGATTTTCAAGGAATGGATCAATACCACGGAGCTGAAAATTGTTAACGCTTATTTTTACAGCCGATTTGTCGTTTCGATTAAGAAAACGATGGAATATCAGAGAAAGATAGTCGGATGTCTGTGTCATATAATTGCTGAGTGTACCAAATACATTTCCTGTAGATTTCTCAATAATATCAAAATTTTCCCACAAAACAACAGTACCGCTTTTGTACTTCTCCAGACAATCAATAAACCGGATATTCTTTGTCTGTTCCTGAGAACATTCTATTACATACCAGTCACGTTTCTGTTCTACTACATCGAGATCCCAGATAAACGCTGATATAACACCATTTTTCTTGCTTGCAACAGTAAGTCTTCTGCACTGGGACAGGGAAGCAGCCTTTAATCCCAGACCAAATCTGCCAAGGTCATCATCTGCTCTGCCTTCTCTTTTAGATTCGCTTCCGTATTTCATAGCGTCAAAGAGTTCTTCCGCTGTCATTCCGTCACCGTTGTCATATATTGCAATATAGCACTCTGAAGGATCTATGGGAAATCTGACAGAAATATCTTTTGCATGGGCACTTATGCTATTATCAATAATGTCTGCAACAGCACTTTCAAAAGAATATCCCATTGCCCTCATTGAAACCATCAGCACATCGGCAGTAGGTTTGTTTTCTCTGAGTTTGTTCATACATAATCCGCTTCCAATAAGTATATTTTGTCGATATTGGGTATATATTAGTAAATTATATCACAGTTTACATTCAGTTGCAATAATTTCACAAATTTTTTCGGAAATGCCTGACTTTTTCGGTAACAATATAGTCATTCCAGACAAAAACAAACTGTAGCTCATATTCTCTCTCAAGTGTCACTGAAGAAAGTTTGAAATAAATAAAGCTATTTCTTGTTATTTTTAAGCTGACCTATTGCTGATCTGTTATTGCTGTATAAAAAAGTCTGGACTTCTGAAAACAGTTGTGATATTGTTGCTTGCTGAAAGGCGGTGCGACAATGAATACACTTGAAGATTTATATTACGGAAACTTATTCCCTCAAGAAAAATGTGCAAGACTGGATGATGAGGTCAAGGAGCTATTGAAACTGCTCAACAGAAACGAAGAGAAACTTATATCAACTCTTTCTGATGAGCAGAAAGAAACCTTTGAAAAATACAAGGATTGCAATCGTGAAATTTCTGAAATCTGTGAGCGAGATGATTTTATTAGTGGATTTCAGTTGGGAGCAAAGATAATCATTGAAGTGATAAGTTCAAAATAGAAATAATTTCCAAACAATATCACATCAAAAAACAGACAGGAACACATTAAGTTGGTGCTCCTGTCTGTTTTTGCTTTATTCTACATCTATGATTTTTGACGCTTGCTCAAATGAGATAATCCCATCTATACAATCATTTCTGGCTTTGATAGCGTTGTCGTGCCAATCACAATACTGAGTATAGGTCAGATCCTTTGCAGAAGGTTTCTTTTCCAAGCTTAACGCCCGTTCGTAACGCTTATACATTCTCTGATTAACTTTTTCAAAGAGGATTTCTATATCGGACTTCGAGAAAAGTTTTGGTGCAAAAACTCTGCATGTGGTTGCTCCGTCACCGAGGGTATTTCCACAGTACTTATTTTTCTTTTTGGTTTTCGTTTTAAAATATCTTCCACAAAGCCGGCATTTCGATATGTTCGGCTTTAGCCTTACAAAGTGCAACAGAAGAAATTTATAATAGTCATCTGGATACTGGAAATGATATTCCGTTTCAATAGAGTTCTTCTTATCGTTATAACTGTATTTTATATTGCAATCAAAATTGCTGAGAAAGCTAAAACTATCGTCAAGCCCCATATCGGTATTCTCATTGATGCGATATAGAAATTTATTAATGGAGAAGTGTAGATTTGCAATATGAAGGATGGCTGTCTTAAGTTCATCACTTGCGATAAAGCTTGGACATATATCTTTCCTTGTCCAATAATCGTTGACCAACTGAACTGCGTGATTGAAAGCATCAAAATCCACGCAGTGCTTCAGTTCTTTATTTTTTATGTACTGATTTTGAAAATAATCAGTTAATTCAGCGTTGCTCAGAAAACGCTGTAGCATAATTCCTGCAAAATCAAGAACTTCGTCAACGGCAGTTGTATCAGGCAACTTTTCTGCACTGCTGTCAGTGTGAAATATTCTTTTTAAATTTCCCTCATCATCTATACGAACCGATAAATATTTTTCTTGCAACACAATGAATCTTCCTTTTGTCAAAAAGTAAACTTTTGCGTTTTTGTGAAAGTTTACTTTTTTATTTAAATATGATTTTAGCTGTTTTACTATTATATCATGACGATGTAATAATTCAAACATTATACCACCGAAATTAAAACAATGGAGGATTAAAAATGTCAAGAGAAAATGATTTGCTGAAAACTATTGACGGTGAAACGCTTTTGAATTCGCCACTGAACTCACCTGAGTTTATTGTATCACACCTGATTCCGCAGGGAATACATTTGCTGGGTGGTTCACCAAAGATAGGAAAGTCGTGGCTTGTGCTTTGGATGTGTCTGCAAATTGCAAACGGTGAACCTATCTGGAATTATGAAACACGCAGAGGAACGGTTTTGTATCTTGCACTTGAGGACAGCTTTGAAAGATTGCAATCAAGACTTCTTGAAATCACAGACGAAGCTTCAAACAATCTGCACTTTGCAATATTGTCAAAAAGTATTGATGACGGCTTGAACAGGCAGATAGAAAATTTTATTGATGAACATCCGGATACAGTTTTCATTGCGATTGATACTTTGCAGAGGATAAGAAACAATGATACAAAAAGCAATCCATACGCAAGTGATTATGACGACCTGACTTTCCTGAAAGAGATTGCAAACGAAAATCATATTGCAATTTTGCTTGTGCATCATCTGAGAAAGCAGAGGGACGACGATCCTCTGAATATGCTTTCGGGTTCAACCGGTTTATCGGGAGCAGTTGATACTGTTTTTGTTTTGAACAGGCCAAAACGAACAGACAATCTTGCAACGCTGTATTGCTCGGGCAGAGATATTGAAACGATTGAAATACCGCTTGAGTTTTCTGAAAAGAGTTTCATATGGTCAAAGCACAACGGAGAAGAAGCTACAGTTAAAATGCTTGACGAGGTTGTAGTTGCCGTGGATAATTATTTCTCTTCTGCTGTTGAAAAATCTTTTAAGGGAACGGCAACCGAGCTTGCAGAGCTTATCAAAGAAAGCGGCGGAACAGACATAACACCGCCGATACTTTCTAAAAGACTTCTGAAATTTCATTCTCAGTTTTGCAGTCTGGGGTACCGCTGTGAATTTGGCAGAACTAATCAGGGGAGATTTATTAAAATTGAAAAGCTCAGTGACGGCAGTGACATTAGTGACGGTAAATACGATACAAAGCCAAGTGTCAATCCTTCCGTCACACTGTCACGCAAAGAGCCGTGTCAGGCAACGTGAGCCGATTTGTGCGGTTATTTTGCAGAAGTCAAGGAAAAGTACCCGCTTGCAAGTGAAAATCGCAATTAGGGCGAATTTACGGCAGAATTGAAAGTTTATCTTTAGAAGCGAAAGTTTGAGCTACATTTCCCGGACTTGTCCGGGGCAAGCAGAGCGCCCGGCTGTCCGCCGAACACATAAAACCGAGCGAAGCCCGGACCCACTTTAATACGGAGGTGCATAAAAATAGAAAATCGTAAGAGAAATCAAACATTGAGTATAAGATTAACTCAATCTGAAAAGTCTGCAATCTATAAAATGTCAAAGAAAGCTCAGCTGACATTGACTGAGTATATTTTGAAATCTTCATTAAAAAGTGAAATCAAAGTAGTTGATTTACAACCGTTGCTTGTTGAACTGAAAAGGATTGGCAACAATCTGAATCAGATAACACGAAAGATAAACAGCGGTGCTTTTAATTCATACAACTTTAGTGAAATGATTGCTATGCAAAGAAAAACCTATGATGTAATCATAAAACTGTTGGGGGAAAAGTAATGGCGACTGTAACGTACATTCGTGAGTCAAAACAATCAATAAGTGCGATGAAAGGTGTAATTGATTACTGCTGTCAGGATAAAAAAGTCTATGATGAGATTTCGAATCAAAGACTTGTAAGCGGAGTTAACTGTGACGGTGAAAATGCCTTTGCAGAATTTCTTGCAACAAAGAAATCGTACAAAAAGACGGACGGAATGAATTTCTATCAGTACGTTCAATCCTTCTCACCCGAAGAAAATATTACTCCGCACCAAGCTCATGAGATAGCTATAGAGTTTGCCGAGAAAGCGTGGACAGGTTATGAAGTTTTAGTTGCAACTCATTGTGATGTACAGCATATTCATTCTCACTTTGTAATCAACTCGGTAAGCTTTGAGAACGGCAAAAAGCTTCGGCAGAATCCAAACACACTTAAATCGTTACGAGCCTTGAGTGATGAAATTTGCAGACATCATAATCTTTCAACTCTTGAACCTTACAGCAAGGACGGTATGAAAATCTCAACAAGAGAATACCGCACTGCGGTCAAAGGTCAGAGCTGGAAATTCAAACTGATGAATGACATAGACAAAGCTATGAACATAAGCAGAAGCAAGGAAGATTTCATAAACTCAATGTCAATTATGGGTTATTCGGTGACTTGGACTGATGGCAGGAAATACATCACCTATCAATGTCCTAACAAAATGAAATGCAGAGATATTAAACTGCACAACGATAAATATTTGAAAGGAAGTATGGAAAATGAATTCAGATACAGGCAAGAACAATATTTTGGAAAGCCTCAAGCAGAGGAACAGCAATTCACTTACTGCGATAGAACTGCTCTCAGGAGAAACGAAAGTAATTTCTATTCCGTCACAAATCAGAGAGGAAGAACTCACCCTGTTGAGAACGGCAATAACCTTTCAGCCGGAGCTGTACAATATGATTTCAAAAATCTCAACGGACGACCAAATGGTGGAATATCTGGAGAGAATTCTGAAAATCAACAAAGACAATATGGAATCAATCTCGAAGAGTTGTCAGACGGAGCTGAAGAAAGTTTCGGAACAGACTCTGAAAGAAATCAAATCTACGCAGATGCAGATGACAAAAATTTTAGAACAGGCTGGGAAGAGTCAAGAGGAGTTTTTGAGCAACACCTTGCAACAAGGTCAGGAGCTCGAATCAGCAATAGCCTCACAAGTGAAGAAGTCAACTATGCTGACAACCTTAAAATGGATAGCAATAACGGTGCTGTCCTCGGCAGTATCAACTCTCTTGCTGAATCACTTTCTCGGATAATTGATGATGAATCGGAGGATGAAGAAGAACGCAGAAAAAGAATTGCAGCCGAGCAAAACGGAAGTGATATTGGTACTTTGCTTGGACTTACCGCCGGATTTATTGCAAGTGCAATATCAAAAGAAGAAAATATAGAATACGAAGATGAAGAAACAGGATTCAATCTGAATATGTAGCTTCATCAGAACGGAGGTTTAATGAAAGATATTAATGATTTCAGAATTCCAAAGGAAGAAAATTATAACTCTGCGGTAGCCGGCCATCTGAAACGAAGCCGAATGGTTATTGTAGAAGATAACAAAATGATTTCACACAAAGATTACATGATAAACGGGGTTACATACTCTGTCAACTCAATCTTTGATATGAATTCGAATCGGACGGCAGAGGATAACCTGAAATATCTTATGATGCAGGAAATTGAAAAAGTATCTTAATATTTGAAATTTGGTCTGGATATTCAAACAGCTTAGGAGTATGATTGCGTTGCAAAAAATTACTCTCAAGCGGTTTGATGCAAAGAAGGAGGATAAATGAATAGTATAATTACAACAGAAGAAAAAATCACTGCTCTCTATTGCAGACTGTCACAGGAAGATGAAAAAGAGGGTGACAGCAACAGTATAGAAAATCAAAAGGCAATGCTTACGAAATATGCAATTGAAAACGGGTTCAGAAATATAGAAGTGTTCGTGGATGACGGATATTCGGGAGTGTTCTTTGACCGACCTGCATTTCAGAATATACTGAATCTGATTGAAGAGAATAAGGTCAATACTTTGATTACAAAGGACTTATCAAGACTCGGCAGAAACTACATAAGCGTAGGTAATTATATCGAAATGGAGTTTCCGCACCGAGATGTTCGTTACATAGCTGTAAACGATAACTACGACAGCAATGATATGAACAGTTCGTCAAATGAGCTTGCACCTTTCAAAAATCTGTTCAATGAATGGTTTGCACGAGATACAAGCAAAAAGATTAGGGCGGTTATCAAGTCTAAAGCAGAACGGGGAGAAAGAATTGGTTCGCATATTCCATATGGTTACAAAAAGGATCCCGACAGAAAAGGGCATCTGATTATCAATGAAGAAACTGCAAAGAATGTGAAACTGATATTTCAGCTTTGTGCCTCAGGAATGGGTCCGAGAAATATTGCAAAGGTTCTTGCTGAAAAGAAAATTCCAAGACCGTCGGTGTATCGCTATGAAAATGACGGAGTTATAATTCAGAAAACAGATATTACAGACCGATACAGCTGGGCGACAAAAACTATTGTCGGTATGCTTGAAAATGAGGTGTACCTCGGGCATACGGTAAATTGTAAAACCACAACTTTATCCTACAAGGATAGGAAAAAGAAGCTCGTTCCAATAGAAAATCAATTCAGGTTTGAAAATACTCACGAAGCTATAATAGACAAAAAAACCTGGGATATTGTTCAAAAGGTTCGTGAGGGCAGGAGAAGAATTACGAAGTCAGGAAATATCAATAAGTACAGCGGACTTCTTTACTGTGCCGACTGTGGAGCAAGGTTGACCTATAATAGCGGAAACAAGCCAAAGCCAAAAAGCTATTACTTTATGTGCAGTTCATACCGCAGGCACAAAGACGGCGATTGTGTATTGCCGCATCGAATCCGTGAGATTGTCTTAGATGAAATTGTCAGGGAAGAAATCAATCAGGCGATTTATTATGCGGTCAATGAAAAGGACAAGTTTGTTGAGTGCATCAGCAAAAGGAGTTTATCTGAAAGCCGAAAAAAGCTCAGTCAGAAGATAACCGAGCTTGATAGGCTGAATAACCGTAAAAACGAGCTGAATGTAATATTCAGAAAGCTGTATGAGGATAACGCACTTGGTAAAATTCCCGATGACCAGTACAGACTTCTGTCCGACAGCTACACTGCTGAACTGCATGAGCTAAAAGCAAAGATACCCGAACTGCAAAATCAGATAAATACAATTAAAACTGAGGAAAGCAATGTTGACAGATTCATAGCTCTGGCAAACAAATACATCTACATTGAAGAGCTTACACCTGAAATACTGAGAACTTTCGTAAGCAAAATCACCATACACGAAAATGTCAAAGACACTACCGAAACAAAATATGAGATTGACATATTTCTGACACATATAGGGAAATTCTGGTGAGAGATATTCAATCGCAAAAATCTATACAAAAAGCAGAGCAGATAGCGAAATCTATCTGCTCTGTATTTTTGTATGAAGTGTGTCTTTATGGGAAGTCAGCTGACTTGAACCCTCGGCACGCGGTTTTGGAGCGGCTCGGAAGTGGTATTATCTTGTATCACCTAATGCTGTAAAGTCCAAAAAGAACAGTAATTATCAGCAATCTCAGGATTTTGTAACACTGAACAATATTTAATATATTGTTCTTTATTTTCTAAAATTCAGAAAGTTTTTTAGAAAAATTTTTAGAAAACCCTTACAAGATTTCATCAGTCAAAAAACTGCCAATGCATAATATTCAAAATCAACCCCAAAAATCATCGAAAAATAACCCCTAAAACAACCAAAAGCTGAGGACAATTTTCATATCCTCAGCTTTATTTTTTGCTTGCTATTTGGTCGTTTATAAAGACTGTCTGAACACCAAAAGCAAACCCTTCAATCTGTTTGTCATCAATACTTTCATTGAAAATTATAACCCATAAATGCTTTGTTACTCAGTTCAATAACTTCCATAATTCTTTGCACAAGTTCGTAAAAAGTGGATAATGAAAAATGACCTTCTATGGTAGAATTAAAGAAACTACAATAGGAGGTTTTATTATGACAAGAGAATATTGACATATACAGCAATATAAAAAATTATTGGGCCTGAAAAGAAGAAGGATTCACATATCGGAAAATCAGTGATAATCAGTTAGAATTCAGTTTTCTACCTTTGGAATAGCGTACTAAAATATTTTGTACTTTATCTGTATAGCTAATTTGTTAAGGTAATCGTAAAGAAGTTCTTTGCAATGGTAGTATTCCATATTGAAAGCTTTTACCGTTATGCCTTTAAGGATATCTTCTTTATCAATGTCAGTTTCTTTCATAAATTGTCCTAGTCCATAATGTGCAAGGCAATTTCTAATATTTCTGTTTTTAAGAGAACTATTTAATTCCAACTTGGTGTTTAGTAATTCGTTCATTTCTCTTATAAAGTCGCAAAGGTAATAATATTGTAAATAGGCAAATTTGAATTTTTGGGGAATGTTTTCAACGAAGTAATTTTCAACAAATTTTATTGCATAATTGATATTGCAAAGAATTGAAAACAATACAAACCCTACATCATTTTTTAAAACTAATGGGCAATTGTGATAAAAGTGATAGTCTTTATATATAACTATGTTATTGATATCATCGTAATTATATGGAGGAAAGTTTCTGCACCCTAAATAAGCAGCCAATTTACCTACGATTACACCCATCTCACTAATGAAATCACCTGAATTTTTATCTTCAAAATCATCAATGGGAGTGTGTAAAGCACACAAAATTGTATTGCCACAGAATTCTCCATTGCAAATATCAGTTCCTACATTATAATAGGCATTTTTACGCAATCCACTTATTCTAAAGAAATAATTATCACTTTTGTAAAATTGATACATTAGAGCTTTAGTATAATCGTTATAAGATTTTTCAAAAAGCTTATGCCCTTGTCTAAGAGAAGAATAATAAGTCTTTTCTTTTTTGTTAAACACTGGTGCGGCTAACCCCATTTTTCGACACCATTGTTCTGCACCATCTGCAAATATTCCTATGTAGGGTTGACACATCATTAAAAAATTACTATCAATATTTTTAGCATTTGTATTGATATCAATTATTGTATTTAAAAATCTTGCATCTGATTGAATTAGTTCGAATGCCGCTTTCTGCACTTTGTTGATTCTTATATTTTCCATAGTATTTATTTGACAAGTATTATAGTTGTTTCATTTATTTGTTAGTTTTGTATTCACTTTTTTAATGTGTATTACTATGTTGTATGAAGAAAAGTCAAGTTGAATACACAAACTCGACTTTTCTTCTTTGTTTATATTGAATTCATAATGTCTAATAAGCTTTGGTAACTGTCAACATCATGGTAAACAACATTGCTTGTTGACATTTCATTAAACAATTTTTTGGCACAAGAAATCTTTGCTTGCTCTATTGGTCTAAGATTAAGCGTTTCCATTGTTCCTTTTGTTTCAGCAATAAAGAAGATATGTTTAACCGTTCCTTCGTAGAAAGCGATAGCCCAGTCAGGAGAATAATTGCCGACGGGAGTAGGTATTTGAAATGTTCCCGGAAGTTTTGCGTAAACACATACTTCTTCCGCTGCATCCAAATCTTCTGCAAATCTTCTTTCAATACTCTTTTCTGCAGAACCATCCGTAAATACATAATCCTGAATTGCTTTTTTTGCAAGGAATGCCTTATCAAAGCTCTGCGTATTTTTTTCGGCTGTAAAGATTGTGCTATCGTATTTTCCTTCAATAGTATCGTAAGAAATATGATCTACAATCATTGTAGCTTTTTGCTCATTGATAAGCCTGATAACCTTTGTAATAAATTCTTCAGGATTATTTCTAAACATATAGAATTTTTTGATATTTATGCCCTGTAAAATTGCTGATACAGTTTTTCTTGTTAATGATGTTCCCTCAGTAATTTTGCCAATGAGATCGTATTTGACTTGACTTGTTTCAGTGTGTCTAAGTGTTTGTACTCTCGTTTTTTCGCTGGTAAAGGAAGCTCCACGCTCAACTTCGTATTCATTCATTTCTTCTTTTTGATGACCGACAGTTGTGGTGTATTGAAGTTCAGTAACAAATAATTTATCATCAATATGAGCAATGGCTTTTTGTATAAGTTCATTGCTGTCAAATTCTACTGTATAAGCGTATTTGTGGTTTATCTCGTTCCATAATGCCTGAAATTCTTTTTTGGCAAAGTTATCATTAAGAGGATTATCTTTGACTTTTGTTTCGTGACCATCTGTAAACATATCTTGAAGAATGTTGTCATCATATACAGACTGAATAAGCGTATGTATACCATCCGCCATAGGTTTTAATTCTTCCGGTAGTTCAGCGACAGTACCACTCTTAATTTCTTGACGATATTTGTCAGTAACCTTATCGTCATCATCAATATAATCATTTTTGATAAGATATTTGTAAATTTTATTTGCGGTTTTATCGTCAATGAGCGTAGGTACATCATCAACCTTAACATACTTGCCTTTGAAATATTCACTTGTTGCAACAGTAGGTCTGTCATAAAGTACAGATTTAATATCCGACTGCAAATCCGTAACAAATGTTTTATAGCTTTCGCTTGCAATAACCGTTAGGGTATTTATATCATGTACAGATTCGCCACAACTTTCCGCATCCATACGATTGCCGTTCTGATTTACGCACAAACGAAGTCCACGACCGACTTCTTGACGCTTTGCGGTGTTGCTATCGGAATGTTTGAGTGTACAAATCTGAAAAACATTTGGATTATCCCAACCCTCACGAAGTGCGGAATGAGAAAATATAAATCTTGTAGGCTCGTCAAATGAAAGCAATCTTTCTTTGTTCTTTAAGATAAGGTCATATGCTGAAATATCATCGGAAAATTCACTGCCACGCTTTAATTTACTGTCAATAGCATGACCTTTTTTATCAATACTAAAGTAACCTGTATGTACTTTAGTTGCATCACTACAGATGAACTTTAAATATCTTTGGTATGGGGTATCAAGCAATGTTACATAGTCGTTTAAAACACTGATGTATTCCTGCTCAAATATCTTGCCGTACTCGCCAAGAACTTCATCTCCGTTTTCATCATACTGACGATATTTTGCAACTTCATCAATGAAGAATAATGATAGGCATTTAATTCCCTTGTCAAAGAGTTTTTCTTCTTTTTCAAAATGAGAAAGGATAGTTTCTCTAATTTGAATACGGCGCATATCGTTTTCAGAAATATCTCCAACAACATCTCCGGCTTTGATTACTTTGCCGTTAGTGAAAGTTACTGTACCATAAAGAGGGTTAATTTCAGAGATGGTATAACCCTTATACTGTTCCATTTCTTGGGAAACATAGTACAAGTTATCATCTACACCGAGAATTCGTGTTTCTCGGTTAATTGACTTATTATATCCGATTTCAAGCTCAATTTTCGCCATGGGTGGTTTCTTTGGCGATAACACAATTTGTTCAAGATATAGATAGCTGTCAGTTCCTCTTAAATTCTTAACTTCAAAACCTTTAACTTCAATTTTTTTGACAAGTTTTTTGTTGAATGCATCAAGAGCATCAAGTACATAAACAAGATTATGGTGTTTTGCGTGGGTAGCAGAATAGTTAAGACTGAAAAGCGGATTAAAGTTTTTCAATGCCTTTTGTGTTACATCACCGCCCATTTTCTGTGGCTCATCAAGAATTAAAATTGGACGATTTGCTTTGATAACATCAATTGGACGGCGAGATGCAAATTCATCACGCTTTGAATAAATAATACGGGACTCCTTGCTTCTACCGCCTTCTTTAAGAGATGTAGCAAAAGCTTGTGTATTTATAATCATAACATTGATGCCTGAGTTTGATGAAAAGTTATCAAGCTGATTCAGATTTGAACTGTTATAGATAAAGAAACGAGCTTTTTTGCCGTAGTATTCCATGAAGTGATCAGTGGTTACTTCAAACGATTTCTTTACGCCTTCACGAATAGCAATGCTCGGTACCACCACAATAAACTTGCTCCAGCCGTATTTTTTATTCAGTTCAAACATTGTCTTGATATACACATAGGTTTTACCGGTACCTGTTTCCATCTCAATATCAAGACTGCAACGCCCCAAGTCTTTGACGAGGGAAGGGGAGAGCTTTATGTTATTCTGACTTTGCAGGGTGTGAATATTTTGTAATAACTGCTCGTCAGAAAGTTCAACAAGCTCGTTTTTATATCCTATGTCATTTATAATATCAAATTCTTCATCGGGAGTGTTAATGGTCATCTGCGCATCGGTTTGATTTTTATTACCAAGGTCGCGGATGTAATTTGTTTTATCATGAAAGCCTTGACCGTTAAAGACATTTATAACAGCATCAACTGCGTCCGTTTGATATTGTTGAATCTTAAAATTAAACTTCATTATAATTCCCTTTATAATATATTTTTAAAATTTAATATTTCAAATGCTTTTAATTGTTTTTTACTACATTGTGATTCATTTAGCCAATCCTTTTTACTAAAAGAAAATATTTTGAAAGATGCATATAAATCAATATCTTGAGAATCAAAATACTTTGCTAATTCAACAACTGTAATAATTGCCTGCTTTGAACCATTAAATAAGTTAAAACAAGAATTTTTATCTTGTTTTATTATATTATCAAAAAAATCTTCGTCATTCATTTTAGGTTTTATTTCTTCTAATTCTTCTAAAGAACGATAAGCTATATGTGTTGCGTTGTTGCTTTTTGAATGTACCAAATTATTTCTATTGCGATTTAATCCTTTTAGCATTGAAGCACATTTTTCGCTTTTATCAGAATTATCCTTAAAAATAAACTGCACAATTAAATTGAATTTTGCCAAAACATTTAACATATCAAAATTTTTATAATAATTATCATCTAATATACATGATGCAATATAATCGTTTAAAAACGATTCCACACACATTATGGAAAAAACGATGATTTCAATATAATTTGATTCTATTTGATTTTTGATATTTGAAAACTCGTCATAAGAATTTGTTTTTTTATTTAATTTTTTAAATTTCTCAAGATAATCATACGAATCAGAAAAATGTTCTAATAAAATGCGTCCATATACACCGTACATTATATTTTCTCTAAGAAAATTTTTTCTATAGTTTTTATTCATATTAAAGCACCTTCCTTACTGTATCAGGGCTATATGCGGCGAAAATCTGCTCAAAGTTGGTTGCAACACTATCAGTTGCCATAGAGCTGTCACGCATAACAAAGTAATATGGTTTTTGCTTGGCAATAGCCGTGATGACTTCTTCATCAATGTTTTTGTCAAAGCAAGCAATCAAATATCCATCCTCAACATCAAAGTAAGAATAATTCCTCATTCCTACTTTCTCACTCCTAACTTGAATTTTGCTGCTAAGCAAAATTCCAAGGTCAAGCATAACTTGGAACAGCAAATCTTCTGATGTTCTGTCCTCTTTAATGTTATCTTCAAGACTTGAGAAAAGAGACGGTTCATACTCGGCAGGATTATAGTACACATCTTTCATATTAGAGGTATCACATTTTAGTACACGGAAACCGGTGTCAAGTGAGGAATTAGGAGTTTGGAGTGAGGAGTTATCGCCTTCATTCTTAATTCCTAATTGCTCATTCCTAATTTTCTGTCCCGCACGGCGAATGCGCTCTTTGCCGATTTCGCAAATGTTTTTGTAACCGGCTTTGTATGCCTCACTCTTTTCATCGGTTTTTTCCGGTAACTGTACCATAATAAACTTGCGATTTCCTCCATCTTCTGCATTAAGTTGCATAACTGCGTGAGCTGTTGTTGCCGAGCCAGAAAAGAAATCAAGTATGATATCATTTTCTTTGGATGAGAAAATTGTCATACCTGCAACCAATTCTTGCACCAACGAGACCGGTTTTGGGTAACTAAAGAATTTGTCAAGGTCAAGGCTTTTCAAGTCTTTTATGCCGTTTGCCGACAAGTGCTTAAGTATTGAATAAAACTTGGAAGAGTCTTCTTTTATGTTTCTAAGCTTGCCAACTACATTCATACCATTAGGCTTCGGAATAAGTATGTATTCTCCTTTTTTTAATCCTTTGTCTATTTCATCGAGTTTTTCTTGACCCTTGAACTCGAGAATTTCCTCATAATGGCAGTTTCCATACTTACCAAATTCTTTTCGTAACCAATCTTCTTGAATCCAATATTTTTCTCCATCTTTTTCAATCACTTTTCCTCTAATATCTTTCGGTTTACCTAAAGGGGAAAACTTTGTGATGTCCTTTGCATATACAAACAAATAATCGTGTCCCTTTATAACCTGTTTCGCCATTCCGCCACCTTCGGCACGAATAACAACAAATTCAGCAACCTTATTCGACTCTCCAAATACTTCTTCACATAACTTCTTTATGTTGGTTTGCTCGTTGTCATCAATACTAACGAATACAGCTCCATCAGCTGTAAGCAAATCTTTTGAGAGGCGAAGGCGCGTGTACATCATATTCAGCCAATCGGTATGAAATCTTCCGTTGCTTTCTGTATTTTTCTCAAGTTTGCCGGTGATTTGATTTCCGTCTTCGTCATAATTTCCGCTGACTTTGTTCCATTCCTCATTCCTCATTCCAAACTCATCATTATAAACAAAATCATTGCCAGTATTATACGGGGGGTCTATGTATATCATCTTAATTTCGCCGAGATATGTTTCCTGCAAGAGCTTCAGTACTTCAAGATTATCGCCCTCAATATAAAGATTTTCTGTATTATCAAAATCAACGCTTTCTTCTCTGCAAGGACGCAATGTCTTATTTATTGGTGCATTGGCGAGAAGAACGGACTTCTTCTTGTCAGGCCAAGTAAACTGATAGCGTTCCTCATTGCCGTCAACCACCTTTGTGTTTATTTCCTGCATAAGCACATCTTTATCAATAGCACGAACCACCTCGCCGTTTTCGTCGATTGCCTCAGTTACGGCATTAGGAAACATATCCGCCAACTTCTTAAAATTCTCATCAGCCTTATTAACTGTCTGCATTTTTAACTTGTCCATCGTTTTTTTCCTCCGCTTTCCAAAAATGATATATTGGATACTCTTTGAAGTTTTTCTGTTCTCTTTCTGATAATTTTTTAAAATGTATTTCTGCCGCTTGCTGTTGATCTAACAGTAAATATGCGCCAACAATACAATCTTCTTGCGTGCTTTTATTTTCTACCATTGAATATAAAATTCCAATTTCATCAATATTGAAATCTCTCCATCTTTTTGTAGTTTGAAGTTTATTTAGAATTTTAATTTGATAATCGAGTTCATCTTCAGGGGCTTCAGAAATCCAATCACTAAAGTCCTTGCAAACCTTTAAAATTTTTTCTTTTCTTGTTTTATCAGCTTTATCAAAAGCATTTAGCAATTCAAGTAAAAACAAGGTTGCTTTGTTAAATGTTTCATAGTGATGTTCTGCTTTTTGAAATGAAGGAAGTAAAACGTCAAAGTTTATATTGTTTAAAGTTAAGAAGTCGTTTTTGTGCAAAATACTATACTGGGAAATTGGAAGCATTTTTTCAGCGTTATTTTTATCCTCAAAAGCAACAGGAATATCAGTTTTGAAAAAATCATATACTTCATATGTGCCTTTTTCTTCGTATTGCTTTAGATATAATGCAAATTTTAATTTTCCAATTTTCAAGAAGATAACGTGTGGTAAATCTTTTTTAAGTCCTTTAACCGGTTTTTTCTCTAAAAAGGCTACTGTTAAACGTTCAAGATTTCTCCAATCTTCATCGGTCATATCATTTATGTCGATATCCTCAGAGCAACCTAACATATCAAGAACTCTAACAATATCTTTGACAAAACTGAGGCGTTTTCGTTCATTTTCTATGTCAAAATTTGATGAATCCACTCCATTACGATCAAATGGAATTTCAATGTCGTTAACCTTGAAATATCCTTTATCTAAAATAGTTAGCATAAAATCAAGGTCTTTTGATAATATACGAATTTTTTCTGAATTTTTATAATTGATTTTACAGGAAGGATTGTTTTCGCTGAACTGCATTTTTAAACTATCACCGTAGCAAATAGTAATTTCTTTTGCACTTTTTATAATCCGATAATTAGTATAAAAAAGTTGATCGTCAATCGTAATTAAGGCATCTACCACTTCTTGAGTATAAATATCTTGGGGAATAATGTCTATAGGTTGCGGAATAGAACTCCCTTTAATCTTTGCGTATAGGTAAACCTCGTTTTTTATAAGTGCCATTTGGGGGTCAGTATATCCCACGCCTGAAAATGGTATAAGTATATTTTCCAGCACACCCTGGTCTCTCAACTCTTCTAGACTAAGCAATTTACCTTCCTTAAAACTTGCCTGCTTTTGACAATTTTGTAAGCAATTAAGAAAAATCGTAGCTTTCTTATTGTTGTCTGACGGGAACTCTTTTAAGTGAACCGTTTTATTACATTGTTTTTTTGCTTTCTCTAATAACTGCCTTATTTTTACAGGGGTGAGTTCCGCATAATAAATTTTATTAGTCAAACCACCGTTTCCAATGTATACAACAAAGAGTACGCAACCTCCGTCATAAAGATAATTTTTCAAGTCTACCGTTGTCATTGAAAAAGAAATTGTCTCTTTTGAATGGTCATCGCATTCCTTGCCCTTTACTTGTACTGGCATTCTGCCTTTAAGTGTACTTTTTTTCTTAGATTTATCCCCGTAAATATAGACAAAGCCGTCCCAAGATGGTTCTTTATCATTATCTGCAATAAACTGGTCAAGAAACTCTGATGTTACGATACTGTTTTTTACGGCATTAACTGAAAGCGTTTCTATTGATTTGCTGTTTAATGGCATTTTATCACTCCAATTTGTTGTTGATTTTTATACAGTATACATACCTAATTATAAATTCTGCCCAATAGTAATGATTTTGATTTTTAAATTATTGCTCCATATTCAATATGTTATTTGTGGAAGAACTCAATGAGGAAAGCTCTTCTTTTAGTTCTTTCGCTTTTCTAACAAGTTCAAACTTCTTCTTCGGCTGTCTTTCAGCCCTCGCTTGTTTTTCAAGTTTTTCTATTTGTTTTTTTAGTTGCTTCTGTTTGTTATGTAGTGCAATGTTTTCGTCGAGTGATAACTCTTCATTCCACACTCCACACTCCAAACTCTTAACAATGTTCTCCCAAACTGTATCAAGGTTAAGTCCATGAAGTTCAATTTGTTGATTTTCAGTAGGTTCCCATTCTGTCTGCATTACCTTTGTATGGTAAATAGCAAGTCTGCTTTCATTCTCATATTCAAGAACAAATAAAATATTTTGCGGTATCAACTTAGAAAGCGTCGCTATCGTTTTTTCGTCATATTCTTTCCTTTTAAGTGAAACAAGCAAAACAAAAAAACTTTTTACATCTTCTCCGGCAGGAATATTAACCTTATTGGGAGCAATTTCATTTACTATCGTGATTCTTGAAATATCAGCATCAATTTTTGCTTTTGCTGCTGTATTCATTTGAAATTTAGTATAAATAGCTTTTTTCGGAAGTTGCTTACTCATTTCCGTCGTCTTTGGTAATCCGAGCATTTCAATTTTCACTCCGTTTCAATCAGTTATTAGTTAGGAATTATGAATTAGGAGTTATCCTTCATAGTCTTAGTTATGCTTGAAAGCAATTTTTTCAATTCAACACAATCTGAATTGATTGAACCAAACTCATCCTTAGATAAGTATTCTGCACCATACAATAGTTCTAACCAATATGCAGTTTCAGAGCACTCCTTAAAAGCAATATACATCTTTGCCAAAAAATCTTTTTTGCTAATTGCGCAGTTTGCCTCGGCAATATTTGCTCCTATGCTTGTTCCGCTTCTTAATAGCTGTTTTGAAAGGACATATTCTTTCTTTTCACCACAAAGATATTTGTACATTCTAATAATTCGCAAAGCGAACTTTTTGCTTTTCTCAAAAACAATGTTTTCCATTACTAATTCCTAATTACCAAAAAGCATATAAGTTCAAAGTCATCTAATCCTTTAATTTCGTTCGTTAAAAAGCTTACTTGTCCTCCGCTTAGGAAACTGTCTATATCACTTTCTTCTTTTACTTCGATAATAGATGAAATGGCATCGCCAAGCAATTCTGAAAATTTTGACATATCTTTGCCATCACGGGTTTCTTTGTTAAACTGTTTGCAAAGGTCTGTATATGGTTCAGTTTTGCCTTTGCAAAGATAACGCATTTTGTCAAGCATTGCTTTTGGCGACAAATGGTCACAGATAACTTGTCCGTCTTCACTGATATAAACCATATAGAATGGGTGAAGTCTGTTCTGATTATCTATGTTTACGCTGTTGGAGCGATTTTTTAGCACATAGATAACTCCGGACGGCATTTCATCACTTGCTTTTGCTACTGCATGAAGTCCAAAAGGTGTTTTATCTATATCGGGATGATTCTTTACATATTCAAGCAAATCAAGTCTAAATTCATTAAGACCCAAATCCATTATAGAAATACCGCTTGACATATCTTCAATATCAACAACCTCTTCTTGCAAGCGTTTGAGTTGTGATTTTCTGTATTCAAGGTCGGTCTTTTCTTCATCACTTAGCAGATTGTCATCGCCTGTTGCAGTCATATCTACAATTTTCATTCGTGTTTCAACTTTTGCTTTAAGATTGATATAATCATCAAGGGTTACATCCGGCCAAAAGTTTACAAGCTGAATGACTTTATTTTTGCTTCCGATACGGTCAATTCGTCCAAATCGCTGAATGATGCGGACAGGATTCCAATGTATATCATAGTTAATAAGATAATCGCAATCCTGTAAATTCTGACCTTCTGAAATACAGTCAGTTGCAATGAGCAAATCAATCTCTGTATCATCATTTGGCATAAGCAATTTTTTGTCTTTTGATATTGGAGAAAAGCATGTAAGCACTGTGTTCAAGTCTTTCTTTAGATTTGGACATGTAGTGCGTCCTTCAACCATACCGGATACCATTGCGGTATTAAGACCGTATTTCGTTTTTACATAAGTGCTTACATTGTCATATAAGTATCCTGCCGTATCAGCAAAGGCAGTAAAAATAATTATCTTTTTATTGCTTTCATTTATCGGGTGATTTATCTTGTCGTCAATTATTTTCAACAGTTCTTGCAGCTTTAAATCATGTTCAGGTGTAATATCACCAACCATAAGAGTAAGCAGTTCAAGAATATCTGCATCTTTTTGCAGACTTTTTCTCCATGAAACATAGTCCATATCGGCAAGACTGATTTTTATTTTTTTACCAAAAGAGAAAAGGTCATCAACATTCTGATCTTCATCGTCAAATTCATCAACATCAGAAATATCTGTTAGGTCAAGTTTGGTGTCTGTAAACTTGTTAAAATCGTCAATCGCTTTTATGGTTTTGTCAATCAATGCCTTAATGCGTGTAAGCGTAAGGTTGAATGAATAAACAGAACTTTCCATACGCTTCATCAAATTGATTGCAGTAAGTCTGCGAATACCCTGCTCACGACCCATTTGGTCGAATCCGATTTTTTCTTTATCTTTACCAAATAAGTCAGAATATTTTTCTTTTTTGCTTGCCTGAATATAGTGGGTGGGGGTGTATATTGAAAGTGATAGGAGCATAAGCTGCTCAAAAATTTGATTATATGTAATGGCTGATTTTAAATCAGTTAAGTTAGGTCTGAGTGATATTGGTTTGAGCCTTGACGGGAATGTACCTATATCCGTAGTATCGTAGTATTTTTGAATATGCTTTCTTGAGCGGGCAATTGTAACGCTGTCAAGCACTTCAAAAAAATCAAAATCAAGCATTTTCAACAGATTGTCTGTTGTCCTATCCGAAACATCCCATTTGCTCCAAGTATTAAATGCCCTTTGTGCGTTTTTAAATATATCGTCAATAGAGCGAGTGGTGTTCAATTTTTTGTCAATGTACTCAGTGTGACCTTCATACGCAAGTGCTAACTGATTTTTTAAATCATTAAAACGATTGTTTACCGGCGTTGCAGAAAGCATGAGAACTTTTGTTTTCACACCTGCACGAATTACTTTTTTGAGAAGTTTTACATATCTGTTTTCTTTATCATCTTCATCAGGATTTTCAATTATTTTTCCGCCATTACGGAAGTTATGCGATTCATCAATAACTACAAGATCATAGTTGCCCCAATTTAGCCTATCCAGATCAAGACCGTTAGATTTACCGTGTGTTCTGTTAAGGTCGGTGTGATATAACACATCATATCTCAAACGGTCGGATGCAATAGGGTTATTGATATAGTTGTCTTTATATGTATTCCAGTTGTTTGTCAGCTTTTTAGGACACAAAACAAGTACAGACTTGTTTCTGTTTTCGTAATACTTGATAACAGCAAGTGCAGTAAAAGTTTTGCCAAGACCAACGCTATCTGCAAGAATACATCCGTTGTATTTTTCAAGTTTATTGATGATTGCAAGAGCGGCGTCCTTTTGAAAATTGTAAAGCATATTCCAAATCTTGCTTTCTTTAAATCCGGTTGCCTCATTAGGAAGAACATCTTCTGAAATATCTTCAAGAAATTCGTTGAAGATATTATAGAGTGTAACAAAATAGATAAAATCAGGAGAATTTTCGTTGTAGGCAGCCGTTATATTGCCAATAACCTCATCGGTGACTTCCTGCAATACTTTATTATTGTTCCAAATTTCATTAAAATCCGTAAGCAATGTCTTTGCCAATGAATTATCCTTAACAATGGTTGTGCTGATTACATTGCCTTTTTCACAACCAAGCTCAATTGTTGTAAAGTTATTTATCGGTGTGTATCCAACTTCATCTACTACAATACCGCCCTGAATTGTCTTATCACTTATATTCGACTTAAATGTAACTTTCTTTTTTATCCACTCGGCACATTCTTTGGCAATTGCCTTTTGAGTGAGTTCATTTCTTAACTTTATCTCAAACTCTGTACCATACAAACTTTTTTCACGGGTTAGTCTGGGAATATAAAATTCTCTCTTTTCTTTAGGAGCTTTTTCAGTAGTGAAAGTAGGAGAGGTAAAAATAAAACGAAGTTCATCAATTCCGGATAATTGCTTTTTTAATTCCTGAAATGCATAAATTGAAAAACAAGCAGCGGCAATGGAAAGTTTGCTTCCTTTTTTTATCTCAACGGACAAATCATCTTTGAGCGTTTTGGTAGTGTTGTTAATAAGTTCCATAAATAATACCTGACTTTGCAACTGAAATATTACTATATTTGAATCAAATGTATTGCCAAATGATGTAACTTTTGTATATATTTTATCACAATTTACCTGTCATTTCAATGCTATTCGACTGAATTCTTTTTACAAAGAATTTGTATTTTGATAATTTAGTGGTGAATCGTGATGAACCTACATTGAATTATTTACTGCTTGAGATAGTATCAATAGAAGGCAGGACTGAATGGGTGAATTGCGTTCAATTTATCCATCGTGAAAGATAAATATTAAGAATAAAAGGGTACACTTTGATGTGTATCCTTTTTGCGTTGAGAGCTATGTTTGAGTTTTATGATTAGGCATTTACTGACGAAATAGTAGTTAATTCCTAAAGTAACTAAAGCAAAAAACACTTGAAAACGAAAAGAGAATGTGATAATATATAGGTGTTGACAATGTACAGTCGTTTCCTTTGGATAGGTTAGAATTCGTCAATCTGTAAAACGATTAGATTGCAGAAAAGGCTATTACTCAAAAGAAGTATGTACCGCTGCAATATTGCCGGTCGCAGTCCGCATATAGTGAAATATGAGGGACGCTGTGATTAAGTAGTATCTGATTTTTAATCAGATCGTGAGACACATACTGATTTATGTGTCGCCCCCTTGTTTGAGATTTTTTAAAATCAAGAAAACGAGGAAGTACCTGAAGGGATAGCTGTATCCGGATGTAGGTGCGCGAAAAACAAAAAACAGACCTAAACTATTATATAAGGGATAACAAGGGATTGTGAAGAAATGAAGTTTAAGACTCCATTCTTCGTAGCTCCTTTTTATTTATAAAAGTGTAGAAGCACTTCGTATGGTCAAGCATTGATTTGTGACGGTGTCACATTGTGATATTTGAAAAAGAGAGATTGCATTAAGATGGGGGTAGTATGCCCTTTTGAATACTAAAAACAGAATATTGTATATAAAGAGAGTACAATTTTTATTTGTACTCTCTTTTTGTTTGCAAGATAATGCCACATCCCGACAGCCGTGTTAAGGAGGCGATAGGAAAATAATGAACGACATCAAATTAAGATGTTATTAACAGTGATAAAGTAAAAACATAGGTTAAAACAGACCTGATAACAGATAAAAATGAACTATGTGCAGTTGCCTCACATAAAATTCAGGCAAACGCCCGTGATGTTTGGGTGCCGAATTCAGTCGGTAAAAACATCAATTCAAAATGAAAGGAGTTTATATATGCAATATAAACTTTTGGTTTATACATGGCTATTGCGTTTTGTGGGCAATCATGAAAAGCGATGCCGCAATTACTTTATCTACTGAAAAATTTATTGAACAGATCAAAACCGATACAATCGGTTTGGCGTTTACCAAGCTTCTTGAAGCAATGAATGTTTCAAGAGCTGATTATAGAGATGCGTACGGATTTGGCGAGGGAACTGTTGATCATATAGTAAACCGATATGATTTTAATATGAAACCCATAACAATAATTCGTGCGGTTTTGGTGCTTAATGTCGATTACAGACTGAGCAAATTTCTGCTCAATAAAGCAGGAATTTGTGAGGGTAACTGCCCCGCATCAAAAATATATTGGAGCGTTTTAAAGAAAGTCAATTCTGATTTTATTCCGTATTACAGCAAAAATATAAATTTTTTCGAAGAAGTTCCGAATACGATTAACGAAATAAATCAGAGAATAGACGAAACAATTGATAAAATGCCGATTTCGGATAAAAAGAAGGGGGAGTATAAGAAAAAATATAGAATTAAAGATGCATTAGCTGTATAAAAAAATTATTATAACACATAATGCGAAAAAAGGGAACACAGTAAATCGCCTGTTGAATCTAATTTGCCGATGATATAATTTAGCTGTCATCGATGATAAATTATTTTTCGGAGGTAAAATTATGAATATCAATTTAGTTGAAATTGATGCCAACAAGACTGTCGGCAAAAACCCTGTACTTGTTGATGTTGCACCGTCATATGTCTATGAGAACAGCAAGAGAACAGGTGAAATCAGCGGATTCAAATACACCGTTGCCTTGCCTGACAAGGCTTTTGAAAAGCTGACGGTCAAGATTGACGGCGAGTGCAAACTTGAAAAGCCTGATGACAGGCATTATCCGGTGGTCATCTTTGACGGACTTGAGATGCGTCCGTATTGGACTCCCGAGGGCTACAAGGTTTCTGCAACGGCGAAGAATATTCGTGCTGTCAATGCGGGAAAGGCTTAAACTGCACCAAATCAGTCTTTGCATGGTGTGCCTTAAGCACACCGTGCAGAGACTCTGCGATAGGGGTAGTATTACCCCTATCGTAGCAATGTAGCAGTAGCAGGGAGGTTTTTATATGGGCAGTTCAAATCCTCAGTCGAGGAAGTGGCTGTTGACCATAAATAACCCTGACGATTACGAGCTTGACCATAATTCGGTCAAGAATACTCTGCATCTGTTCAGTCCCGATTATTTTTGCCTTGTGGATGAAATTGCAACCACAGGTACAAGGCACACGCACATTTTCATTTACTCAAAATCGCCGATTCGCTTTTCAACATTGAAGAACAGATTCCCTGTTGCGCATATTGACAAGGCTAACGGCAGTGTAATGGAAAATCGTGACTATCTCCGCAAGGAGGGCAAGTGGCAGGGTTCTGATAAGGAACAGACGAATCTTATTGATACTTTTGAAGAGGTTGGTAATGTTCCAAAGCCTGTTGATGAAAATTCTCCCGATATGTCTGCTCTGATTGAAGAAATCGAAAACGGACTTGATACCTACGAAATTATCAAGCTTCACCCGAAATATGCCTTTCGGATAAAAGAGATTGACACACTCAGGCAAACAGTTCTTTCAAATATATTCCGTGAAAAGAAAAGACAGGTTACCGTTTACTATATTTACGGAAAGTCGGGAACAGGCAAGACAAGGGGGATATATCAAAAACACAGAGCACCCGATATTTGCAGAATTACTGCGTATCGCCGTAGTACAGGGATAAATTTTGACAGCTATCACGGACAATCTGTACTCGTTTTTGAAGAATTTGCGTCACAGATTCCGATAGAAGATATGCTGAATTATCTTGACATTTATCCTCTTATGCTTCCGGCAAGATTCAACGACAAAGTCGCTTGTTATGACACGGTGTATATCACCTCAAATATTTCTCTCGGTGAGCAATACAACGAGGTTCAGCATTATAAGCCTGAAACATGGAAAGCCTTTCTGCGAAGAATAAACTTTCTTGTGGAATATACCGATGTCAATACCTACACGGTTACTGAAATCAACAAGGTGAAAGAGGTTAAAGCGGATGATTGATAACAATGACAAATCAAGTCTTCATAATCGGTGGAATATGCGTATCCTCGGTATATATTTCACAAACGGACTGAAAAGAATTTTCGGCAAAAATTCGGGCAGAGTTATTGCAATTATTTATCTTGCATTTTGTTTGATTTTCTGGGAATGTCGCTATTCAATCTGGCAGCCTTACGGTTACTTTCAGAATTTGCAGAAATTTATGACTTCTGTGCTTGTATTTATTTTGATTCCGTCAGTAACATTTGCCCTGACCTTTTTAATCGGTATGCCGTTTGGCTCAATCGGTGTCAGCAACAATCTGCACAGAATAGGATTTGTAAATTCCGCAGGAGAAGCACCGTTGCTTTTGTCAAAATCAGTTGATAAAAGTAATGACAGGGTTATGATTCTCAAATTCAAAACCTTTGGCATTCCTCTGTCGGAATGGACTGATAATCAAGACAGAATAGAATCTGCACTCAATATACATATTGATGAGATGCGTGAGGGCGATGATTGCCGTGTCGTGATTATTAGATGTGTTGACGGTGAAAACAGGCTTTCGGATTATATCGAATGGTCGGAAAATTTGCTGAGCGATGAGAATTTTGAAATTGTGCTTGGTGAAGGTTATTCAGGACGGGTGAGTGTAAACATTGCCAAAATTCCGCATATGCTTATCGGTGGTTCAACAGGTTCGGGCAAGAGCGTTTTGCTCAAGCTTGTTTTGATGCAATGCGTCAAAAAGGAGGCAAAAGTCTATATTGCCGATTTCAAAGGCGGTGTAGACTTTCCGCCGATATGGCATACAAAATGCTCTTTGCTGACTGATGAAAAGACCTTGTATAAGGTGCTTATCAGCATAACCGATGAATTGCAAAGCAGAAAACAAATTCTTCGCACGGCAGGTGTTGCAAACATTGACGAATACAATCATAAAGCCGAAGAAAAACTTTACAGAATTGTATTTGCGTGTGATGAGATTGCCGAAGTGCTTGACAAAACAGGTCTTTCAAAGCAACAGAAGGACGAAATTTTGAAAATTGAATCCGAACTTTCAATAATAGCAAGGCAGGGCAGAGCCTTTGGAATTCACCTTGTTCTTGCAACACAAAGACCTGATGCCGCAATCCTCAACGGTCAGATACGGAATAACATTGATACGAGAATATGCGGTAGGGCGGATAATGTGTTGTCGCAGATTATTCTTGACAATACGGATGCCTCAGATAAAATTGCAAAATCTTCACAGGGACGATTTTTGACAAACAGCGGAAAAATCTTTCAGGCTTATTGGTTTGATGAAAATATTTTATAGATTGGAGGTGAATTTATGAGCGAAAGCGAAAAGAAAGGTATTCTCGACAATTACAGTGATGTGATGACTACGGTTGATCTTATGAGTATTCTCCATACAGGCAGAACATTGACCTATAAAATGCTTAAAGAAGGTACAATCAAATCCGTTAGAGCGGGGCGTAGATATATCATTCCTAAAAAATATCTCGAAGAATTTCTCAATGCCGAAAAAAGTAACGAGAAATAGCCGATAAACACTTGAACAGACTGTCAACGCAGAGTACAATTAGTATGTGCATTGGCAGTCTGTTCTCATTATGAAAGGAGATTATAAATGGGAGTATCAGGCAGCCTTCAGGTAAAGGACGGAAAATATTATGCAGTTCTGAGCCTGAGAACAAACGAACTTACTAAAAAAGGAAAAATCAAATACAGAACCAAATGGATTTCAACAGGTTTTGAAGTCAAAGGGAATAAAAAGCGGGCAAAGGAATTTCTCAATGAAAAGTGCCGTGAGTATTCAAAACGCAATGTGGACTACTGCGATATGTATTTTGCCGATTATATGGTTGAGTGGCTTGATGAAATTGAGCCGGAAATCAGGGCGAATACATACAGAGGCTATTCGGGAAATGTGGGAAACCATATTGTGCCGTACTTTTATCCGAGAAGAATAAAAATTCAGGAATTGAAAGTGAGTGACCTTGAAGATTTTTACAAGTACCTTGTTTTTGAAAAGAGTAAATCTGACGGGAGCGAACCGCTGTCGCCCACAACTATAACGCACATCCACCGCTGTATAAGCAAGGCTTTAAATGATGCGGCACGAAAGGGCATTATAACGGTCAATGTTGCGACACTTGCAAGAAAGCCTCATTCGGTAAAATTCAAAAGCCAGTATTTGAACGAAAGGCAGGTTAATGAGCTTTTGAAGACAGTTAAGGACACACCGATTGAAGTGCCTGTTACAATCTGTGCCGTATTCGGATTACGCCGTGGAGAGGTGCTTGGCTTGAAGTGGAAAGCTGTTGATATGGAAAACAGGACAATTACAATCAGCGAAACACTTCAACAGCATGTCGGTGGCTCATATACTTCACCGCCAAAGACCGAAAGCAGTTACAGAACACTTCCGATTCCAGACAAGGTATTTCAATATTTGCTTGCTCAAAAAAGAAAGCAGGAGAGTGAAAAGAGGTTGCTCGGCAGCGGCTATATTGACAACGATTATGTGTGTGTATGGCCTGACGGCAAGGTCATCACACCGAATTATCTCACGAAAAATTTTCATCAAATGATTGTTGAGAGTGATTTGCCGAATATCCGACTTCATGACCTCAGACACAGCGTTGCAAGTAATTTGCTTAATATGGGATTTACGGTTGTTCAGGTTCAGGAGTGGCTCGGACACAGCAGTGCCGCAACCACATTGAACTTCTATGCTCATGTTGATAAAACAAGCAAACTGAACATTTCACGCACTCTTGATACAAAGCTGAAAATTGATTTGTAATTCCGTGAATAAATTTTCATTTTTCGGAAAATTCACTGTATTTTTAGAACGAATTTTGCGGTAAAAAAGGTGCGGAAATCCTGATGATTACTGATATCTTGTGCCGTTAATTTTCAAGTCGAAAATCACAATTTTTAGAAAATTTTTAGAAAATCCGAAAAAAGTTGCCGACAGAGAAAACTTCTGCAAAAAGAAAAAGTCTCAAAAACGGCTTATCTAAGCCATTTTTGAGACATCTTACCTTGGCAGGGGCAGAAGGACTTGAACCCTCGGCACGCGGTTTTGGAGACCGCTGCTCTACCAACTGAGCTATACCCCTATATTAATTTCAACCGATGAAATTATGAAGGTCGGTTCTGCAAACTTACTTATAAATTTCAACGCAAGATAGATTATATCACCGTTCAGTCGATTTGTCAACACATTTTTGTGAAATTTGACATTTTGAGCCGAGCGGTGATTTATTCTGCAAAATAATTTGTTTGACTATTCGCCGAAATTTTTTCCTGTAATAAGGTAGTCAATTGAAACATTGAAATAATCGGACAGTTTTACGAGCATTTCGAGGTTTGGGCAACGCAGACCGTTTTCGTAATAAGAGATAGCCTCACGGCTTATGCTCAAATCCATAGCGACTTTAAGTTGGCTGTATCCCTTTTTCTTTCTTATGGCATGAAGTCCGACCATTTTCATCAAAATATCAATCCCTGTTTGCATTTGGTTATTGACACTATTGTAACAATCTGTTACAATGTTTATGTAACAGATTGTTACATAATTTAATTAATGAGGAGTGGATTTTTATGAAAAAAGGATTAACAGCGTTATTTTTGTCTTTGGTTATGACCTTTATGTTATGCGCCTGCGGCTCACCAAAAACATATGTGCCAATAAATACAAATAATTCCGGCTTTAATTTCAATGAAGACCTTGCTTGGGTTAAATATACTGACGGTCAGGATTATTACGGTTGCATTGATAATAACGGAAAAATGCTTTTTAGGTGTCCTGCTGAGAGTTTTTCAGAAGCTACAATTTTTGAAAACGGATACAGCGGATTGAAAAATACAGATAGTAATACCACTTGTACGGTTGTTGGTAAAAACGGTAAAGTATATGGAACATATTCCAATGTAACTGCCTATGGGTACGGATATACGGTTGTTGAAACCAGTGTGGCTGATTTTAATGACGCTTATTATAAGTATGATATGTATAATCCAAACGGCGAAATTGTATATACTTACAAATCTGTGTCAAGCGAAAAAGCCTCTGTTGGATATAGCGGAGAGGGAGTGTTTTGTATACACAATAATGATGAAAAAACAGTGTATTTTGCAAAAACAGGAAAAGAATGGAAATGCAATGACGCTGACCTAAATGATTTGTACTTTAATGACGGTATTGCGGTTATCGAAACAGGCGAAAAGACTATGGCTATTGTCACACCTGACGGTGAAGTAAACGAATTTGAAAACAGTAAGATAACTGCTAAAGGAGATAGAAAGAATACCAAAGTATATGGTAACTGTTTGGTTTATGCGGAATTAGATGATACTAAGTCGGTAGAAACTTACAATGTAAAAGAAAAAACAGTTTCCAAAATGGATAGTGATTATATAGGCAAACTGAAATTGGTATATACTTCTCCTCATTATATGATGTTTCCTGAACCTTCCTACAATAATGACGGAATTTTATTCTGTTTTAAGGGCGCTGACGGATTAAATTATTGCGGATTATTTGACTATGAATTAAATTGTAAACTTGAACCAACTAAGGCTACCGATTACATAGCCAATCAAAACGGAACATTTGTCATATATAATGGTTCCAATACCTTATATGATAAAAACGGTAATAAGTTATATTCATTTTCTGAAAAAGGGTACAACATAGTAGTTAATAGTTCGGATAAGTATGTTTTGGTTATCGGAAACAAAGGACAGGCAACTCTTGATAAAGACACTCTTAAAATAAGTGGAGATGCAACAAAATATAATTTTGCTGTGCTTGATGAAAAGGGAGAAGTTGTTTTTGACAGCATAGATACCTCATCGGTAAAAACAATTGATATTTACAACACGGCACAGTAACAAAAACAAAAGCGAAAGTCGAATAACGGCTTTCGCTTTTTTGTGATGCTTATTTAATTGAATTACATTAAAATCAGGCAAATCAAGCTAACCAAATCACTCAGTTTCTCTGATTTCCTGCGGATTTTCGGGGAAACCTTCAATTTGGAAACGGAGTCCGCAGGTGGGGCATTCAAGGTACGGCTTGCCGTTGTTGAGGTTGTCCTGAATAATCATCATTTCGCTTTCGCAGAATGGGCAGAGTTTATTATTTTCGCTGTTCATATTTTTACCTCCGAGTGGATTGTTTTCGATATAACTTAATTATACCTTTAAGCGGTAAAATGTCAACCGAGATATTAAAAATGTGTAGGCAAGAGGGTTGGATTTTAACGGCTTTTGTGCAAATTCCGCTTTACAAATTGCCGAAAAAAGACTAAACTATATCTATACTTCTGCGTTGCAGAATATACAATCTCATTCAAGGTGATTATTATGAAAAAAGAAAATATGGCTATGCTGTGTGACTTCTACGAATTTACAATGTCAAACGGCTATTTTAAAAACGGTTTTTATAAAAAGAATGTCTATTTTGATGTATTCTTCCGCAAAGTTCCCGACAACGGCGGTTTTGCGATTATGGCAGGTCTTGAACAGGCTATTGAGTACATCAGGGAACTTCATTTTGAAGACGAGGATATCGAATATCTCAAGAGCAAGGGCATTTTTGACGAGCAGTTTCTTGAGTATTTGAGAAACTTCAAATTCAGCGGTGATGTTTATGCAATCCCCGAGGGAACTCCGATTTTCCCGAACGAGCCTGTTATGACAATCAAAGCGCCTGCAATTGAAGCTCAGCTTGTTGAAACATTCCTTCTCCTCACAATCAATCATCAGACTCTCATTGCCACAAAGGCTAACAGAATTGTCCGTGCCGCTCAGGGCAGAGCCGTACTTGAATTCGGTTCACGCCGTGCTCAGGGTGCAAATGCCGCAGTTGACGGTGCAAGAGCTGCATATATCGGCGGCTGCAAGGGTACAGCCTGCACACTTACAGACGAGCTTTACGGTGTTCCCGCCGGCGGTACAATGGCACATTCATGGGTTCAGATGTTCAACAGCGAGTATGACGCTTTTAAAACCTACTGCGAGATGTATCCCGATAATCCTACTCTCCTTGTTGATACATACAACACATTAAAGAGCGGTGTCCCGAATGCCATTAAGGTGTTCAAGGAGGTTCTTCTTCCGCAGGGTAAGACCAAGTGTGCAATCCGCCTTGATTCGGGCGATATTTCCTATCTTTCAAAGAAAGCAAGAAAAATGCTTGATGACGCAGGTCTTACAGAATGTACAATTACTGCGTCAAACGCTCTTGATGAGTACCTTATTCGTGACCTTATGATGCAGGGTGCTCAGGTTGACACATTCGGTGTCGGTGAAAGACTCATCACTTCATCAAGTTCGCCTGTATTCGGCGGTGTTTATAAGCTTGTTGCCGTTGAAAATGACGGCGGTGAAATTGTTCCGAAAATCAAGGTCAGCGAAAATACAACCAAGATTACAAATCCGCACTTCAAAAAGGTTTACCGCTACTTTGACAAGGACAGCGGTAAGGCTATTGCCGATGAGCTTTGCATTTATGATGAGGTTGTTGACGATTCAAAGCCGAGAACAATTTTCGATCCGAATGCAGTTTGGAAAACAAAAATGCTTGATAACTATACCGCAAAGGAACTTCTTGTGCCAATCTTCAAAAACGGCAAGTGCGTGTATGAGTCACCGTCAATTGAGGAAATCGCGACCTATTGTCGTGAGCAGATTGACCTTCTCTGGGACGAGGTTAAGCGTTTTGAAAATCCGCATAACTATTATGTTGACCTCTCAAAGAAACTCTATGACATCAAGGCTCTTTTGCTCAATATCTATGAAAAGTGATTTTTGATTGATTCTTAATTAAAAATCTGAAAATTGAAAAGTAAAATTTACGGTCGGGTAGTTCGTCTATCCGACTGTTTTTTGGTCATGGCTAAATTAAATAATCATAACAAATGGTTTTGTAAAGGAAAGGGTGGATAATGGTACAGTGCTTTTTGATATAATTAGTGTAAAGAAAAAATCCCGACAGGTTTTGTGCTGTCGGGATTTTTGCTTGTTTTTACCATTGAAAAGACTGAATAATAATGTTATAATAAATCTGAATATCGGAAATTGTGAATAACTTTATCGAAAATGGGAGATGAAAACTAAAAATGGCAATAAAGGTAACGCTCCTTACACACACACCAAACCCTGAACAGACGGTTGCAATGGCGGCAAAGCTTTGCTACTCACCGTCAGGGATTGAAGATATAAGAGAAGGTCTTGACGAGGAAAAAACTTCCTCATTTATTGATATGCTTGCAAGCCTCGGCCATGCAAGTCCGACTGAACACGCATATTTTACATTCGGCATTGAGGGCATTTCAAGAGCCTGCTCACACCAACTTGTCCGCCACAGAATTGCATCCTACAGTCAGCAGTCACAGCGCTATGTTGACGGCACAAGGTTTGACTTTGTAACTCCGCCCGAGATTGCAAAGAACGAAAAGGCTCTTGCCGCTTATGAAAAGGCTCTCAAGGTTGAGGCTGACGCTTACAAGGAAATCAGAGATGCGCTTGCTGTCGGTTACATCAACGAGAAATGTCCCGATAAATACAGCGGAACGGATGAAGAAATTATCAATGCCTACAAGGCTGACGACAAAAAATCCTGCAATGCTTTCATCAAGAAAGCCAATGAGGACGCAAGATTTATTCTTCCGAATGCATCGACAACAAAAATTGTCTGCACTTTCAATGCAAGAAGCTTGCAGAACTTTTTTGCACACCGTTGTTGCAACAGAGCGCAGTGGGAAATTCGTGAGGTTGCCGAACAGATGCTTTTACAATGTCTTGAAGTTGCTCCGCACCTTTTCAAAAACTGCGGCCCGTCATGCCTGTTCGGACCATGCCCCGAGGGCAATATGTGTTGCGGAAAGCAAAAGGAAATGCGTCAGAAATACGGCAGAGAAAAGTAAGGTATATAATATGAAAAGCAAAATTATTGTTATTGAGGGACTTGACGGCAGCGGAAAAGCTACGCAGACAAAGATTTTGTGCGAAAAAATTTCCGCTCTCGGCAAAAAGGTCACAAAGCTTGAATTCCCGAATTATGAAAGTCCTGCCGCCGCTCCCGTGAAGATGTATCTTGACGGTGAATTCGGCGACAAGCCCGATGATGTCAATGCCTATGCGGCGAGTGCGTTTTATGCGGTTGACCGTGTTGCAAGCTATCTTCAGTTTTGGAAAAAGGAATGTGACAACGGCGGTGTGATTTTAAGCGACCGCTATGTGACTTCAAATATAATTTATCAGATGTCCAAACTCCCGAAAGAGGAGTGGAACAGCTTTATTGATTGGCTGGACGATTTTGAATACGAAAAGCTCGGGATTCCGAAACCCGATCTTGTAATCTACCTTGATGTTGAACCCGAGGTTTCGCAGAAGCTTATGGAAAAACGCTACGGCGGTGACAACAGCAAGAAAGATTTGCATGAGAAAAACCTCCGTTTCCTTCTTGACTGTCGAAAAAGTGCAGTTTATGCCGCTAAAAAATGCGGCTGGAAGGTTATTAATTGCTGTGAAAACGGAGAGATTAAGAGTATAGAAAAAATATCGGAAGAGATAGAGAGGGTAGCGGCTGAAATTTATGCTGAGCTTTAAAAAAATTGAGCAAAGTGACATAAACGAACTTAAAAAATACTACGATTATGATGAGTGCATGGGTTGCGATACCAACCTTTTGAACGCTTATCTTTGGCGAAACGAATACAATATTAAATTTGCTTTTTATGATGATACAATTGTCAAGGCGTATTGTAATCCCGACGAGTCTGTTTGGGGTTACTGTATGCCTACAGGCAAAAATATAAAGGGTGCGCTTGAAGAAGTTTTTAAAGATGCAGGGGAGAGAAACGGCAATTTGCGAATTGTTATGCTGACAAACGGCAATCGTGCAATGCTTGAAACAATGTTTCCCGACAAATTTGATTATGTCCGTTCGCCCGAAAATCAGGATTACATCTACACTTCCCGTGACCTTGCAACCCTTGCGGGCAAAAGGTTTCACGCAAAGCGTAACCACATTTCAAAATTTTACAGAACCTACACCGATACCCGTTTTGAAACTCTGTCGGATTCAAACATTCCCGATGCATTAACGGTTGCAAAACTGTGGTGTGCGGAAAATGACACCGATCCCGAAGCTTCAAGCGAAATTACGGCAATCAGGGAAATGTGCGACCTCAAAGACGAATATAATGTCAGGGGTGCTGTACTGTATGTTGACTCAAAGCCTGTTGCCATGACTCTCGGAAGTGAAATTTCCCCCAAGGTGTATGACATCAACTTTGAAAAGGCACTTCGTGAATATGACGGTGTTTATGCCGTAATCAACAACGAATTTGCCAAAACTCTTACGCAGTATGAGTATATAAACCGTGAGGAAGATATGGGACTTGAGGGACTCAAAAAGTCTAAACTTTCATACAATCCCGTTATTATCCTCGACCGCTGGAATGCAATACCGAAAAAACGATGAAAACGATATTTCGCAAAACCGAAAAATCCGATACCGAAAGCCTTAAAAAGCTGTGGCTCTCGTGTTTTGACGAGGATGTAACTGCTGTCAATCTGATTTTTGACAGCGACCTTTTTGACGGTTGCTGTGCCGTTGTTGATGATAGAATCGTTTCGGCTCTTTACCTTGTAAAAGGTACGCTCAACGGCGAAAAATCGCATTATCTTTGCGGTGCGTCAACCGATAAATCTTTCCGTGGCAACGGGATAATGTCAAGGCTGATTGATTTTGCACTTGATGACGCAAAGAATAACGGTGATGTCTATTCTCTGCTTTTTCCTGCAAATGACGGCTTGTATGGCTTTTACACAAAACTCGGATATGCTCCGAGCTGCACCGTAAAAAGCCGTGAAATTTCAAGGCAAATGCTTGAAAGTTTTGCAGAGAAGGGCTTGAATATCGGCTGTTCAAAAGAAAATTCTTTCATATATAATGAGAATTTTTTTGAATTTGCAAAGTCCTATTATGAGATTTACGGCTCAAAGGTGATCAATAAGAATGACTGCTTTGCCATATTTGATGAAAACGAAAATACTGCCGATGTTTTTTACTCGGCTTATAAAAATATAAACGAACTTTCCGCACTTTTGCTTGAAAATACAAAATCAGAAAGGTTTGTGTTTACGGGCAAATCCGACAACGCTCTTTTTGAAAACTGTAGGTTACAAAAATGCGGAATGATTAAATCACTCGACAAAAACCATAAAATTCCCGACGATGTCTATATCGGGATTACTCTTTCCTGAAAGGAAGTTTACTATGTTCTATGTATTTCTTGCAGAAGGCTTTGAAGAAACAGAGGCGCTTGCCCCCGTTGATGTAATGCGCAGGGCAAAGCTTGATGTTAAAACAGTCGGTGTAACAGGCGAATGTGTTACAAGCTCACACGGTGTGCCTGTAAAAGCCGATATCACAATTGATAATATTGACCTTGACGATGTTCAGGGTGTTGTACTCCCCGGCGGTATGCCCGGAACTCTCAATCTTGAGGCAAACAAAAAGGTTCTTGAGGCTGTTAAGTATAGCTGTGAAAATGGCAAAATCGTTGCCGCAATCTGTGCCGCTCCGTCAATTCTCGGTCATCTCGGAATCCTTGACGGCAAAAAGGCAACCTGTTTTCCGGGCTTTGAAAAGGAACTCAAGGGTGCAGATTATACAGGCACTCACACCGTAACGGACGGCAATATTATTACCGCAAAGGGCGCAGGCTGTGCAATTGAATTCGGTCACGCAATTGTTTCTCTCGCAGTATCAAAGGATGCCGCCGACAAGGTTATCGGTGATATGCAATGCCTGTGAAAAATGTTCGTGAGCTGAAAAGTCAGCTCCGTGCAAAATATAAAAAAATCCGAAAAAGCTGTCCTCCCGAAAAAAAGCAACAGCTTGACCTCGCCTTGCAGAACGCTTTTCTGGCAAGTGAGGAATACAAAAGCTGTGATGTGCTTTTTGCCTTTGTTTCATCGCCGATTGAGGTTGACACCTCGCTTATTCTTGAAACAACGCTGAAAGACGGCAAAAGACTTGCTTTGCCAAAGTGTAAAAATAATTTCGGCGAAATGGATTTTTACCTTGTAAATTCACTTTCTCAGCTTGAAAAGGGTGCGTTTTCAATCATGGAACCAAACCCCGAGATTTGCGAAAAGTACGAGGATTTCTCACACGGACTCTGCCTTGTTCCGGGACTTTGCTTTGATATGCAGGGATTCCGCCTTGGATTCGGCAAGGGTTACTATGACAGATTTTTACAGAATTTTTCGGGAACAAGCGTTGGGCTTTGCTACTCCAAATGTATAGAGCATACTCTGCCCTCGGGAGTGTTCGACCGCCCCGTTGACGCCGTGATTACCGAAAAATATACCAACCGAACAAATAACGAGTTTGTAAAGGAATGATACATTATGAACCCTGATAATTTTAATATGAGCGAACAGGAGCTTAACGCTCAGCGTCGCAGAAGAGCCGAAAACTTTAAACTTAATATTGACGAAAGCGAGTATGAGGACGATAATTTCATCAAGTCTGAGGATGAACCGTCAAACCTTAATTCATACAGCGGTCAGGATGTCAAAAAGCAAATGGCACGTGAATCAAAGCAGGTTTTAAAGCAGAAGAAAAAGGAAGAAAAAAAGGCTCTTAAAGCAAAGAACAAGTATAATCGCAGAACCTTCCGTTTTATCTGGATTATCTCGGTTTTAATTGTCGGAGCAATGGCGGCTGTATATATGATAACAGGCATGAACGATTTGCTTGCCGTGAACAGAACCGACTCCTCAACCGTGAAAATTGAAATTCCCGAAGATCCGACTGTTGACGATGTTACAAAGGTACTTGTTGACAATAAAGTAATCGGTGAGCCGTCATATTTCAAGCTTTTTGTCAATGTCACAAAGTCTGCCGATGATTTTACTCAGGGTACATATGAAATTCGCAGAAATATGGACTACGAGGCAATCATCAACTTCCTTTCGAGTAACAACAACAGAACCGACACGGTTTCCGTTACAATTACCGAGGGTGAAAGCGTTCTTGAAATTGCCAACACTCTTGAAAAGAACGGTGCTTTGGGCGACAGGGACGAGTTTCTTTCGCTTTGCAATTCCGAAAAGTTTGACAGCGACTTTGACTTTATCAAGGCTGAAACAAATGCGGACAAGCGTTACTACAAGCTTGAGGGCTATCTCTATCCAGATACCTACGAATTCTACAGAAACGAAAATGCAGAATCCGTAATCTACAAATTTCTCAACAACTACGAAACAAAGATTAACGAAAAGCAGGCTGTTGACGGTTATTCAAAGAAAACAACAGTTTTGAAAATGGTTGAAGAGAGCGACACAAAGTATTCGCTTGATCAGGTTATGACAATCGCATCTATCATTCAGGCAGAGGCGGCTGACAAAGAGGATATGTACTACATTTCCTCAATCCTCCACAACCGTCTTACAGCCGACAGCAGTCTCGGCGTGTCAAGCCTCGGTCTTGATTCAACAAAGTTCTATCCGTACAGAAGTCTTGAGGATGTTCCCGAAAATGACAGAAGCACCTACAAGAGCAGATATGATACATATGAGAGGAAGGGACTTCCTTACGGTCCTATCTGCAATCCCGGTATGGATGCGATAATTGCCGCACTCAATCCGAACAGCTCGGATTATTACTTCTTCTGTCATGACAGCAAGGGACAGGCTTATTACGCATCAACACTTGAACAGCAAAACGCAAATCTGGAGTATATTGAAAGCTATGATAACTAATTTTGAAAAACCCGAAATTTTGTCACCGGCAGGTGATATGGATTGCCTTAAATCCGCTTTAAACTTTGGCGCAGACGCAGTTTTTCTTGCAGGAAAAATGTTCGGAATGCGTTCCGCACCGCAGAATTTTGATAACGATCAGCTCAAAAAAGCTTGTGACCTTGCCCACGCAAAGGGTGCAAGAATCCATGTGACCTGCAACACACTTCCACGCAATAATGAAATTCCTCATCTTCAGGAATTTATGGAGAATGCTCAGGCTTGCGGAGTTGATGCGTTCATAATTGCCGACCTCGGTGTTTTTGAGGCGGCTAAAAAGTATGCGCCAAAGGTTCAGCGCCACATTTCAACTCAGGCGGGAGTAACAAACTATGCGGCGGCAAATGTGCTTTACAATATGGGTGCGTCAAGGGTTGTGCTTGCAAGAGAAATTCCGCTTGATGAAATTGCCGAAATGCGTGCAAAAGTTCCGAAAGAGCTTGAAATTGAATGCTTTGTACACGGTGCAATGTGTGTTTCATTTTCAGGCAGATGCCTTATTTCAAGCTATATGACAGGCAGAGATGCGAACCACGGCGACTGCGCTCAGCCGTGTCGCTGGAAGTATCATCTTTACGAAGAAAACCGTCAGGGACAGTATTTCCCTGTTGAAGAAACAGGTGACGGCACATATCTCTACAATTCAAGAGATCTCTGTATGATTGAGCATATCCCCGAGCTTGTAAAGGCAGGTATTTCAAGCTTTAAGATTGAGGGCAGAGCAAAGTCGGCTTACTATGTCGCTGTTACAACAAACGCTTACCGTCACGCTGTTGACGATTATTTTGCAGAGGGTGACGATTATGTCCTCAAACCGTGGATAAGGGAAGAGCTTGAAAAAATCAGCCACCGTGAGTACAACACAGGCTTCTATTTCGGCAGAGAACCCGGTCAGGTTACGGGCAACGGAGGATATATCCGTCATTATGACAATGTTGCATTGTGTGAAGAGCTTGTTGACGACACAACCGCAGTAATCACTCAGCGCAACAAATTCTATGTGGGCGACACACTTGATGTACTTCCGCCAAGCGGAGTGCCGTTTGAAATCAAGTGTGAGTCACTTACAACCGACGAGGGTATGCCCGTTGAAAGTGCGCCGCATCCGATGCAAAGACTTACAATGAAATGCAACGCTCCCGTTCCGTCAGGCTCGGTTATCAGAAAAAAGCGTGATTAATCCCGAATTTTGCTATTGACAACACAAAGAAACAGTTTTATAATCTATGTATTGAAATTGAATTACAATATTCGGCTGTGACGGGATTAACCGAGATGTCAGCATTTCAGAGAGAAAGCCGTTTTGGTGCAAGGCTTTTATGTGAAGTTTCGGTGCGCTGCCCCTGAGCTCTGTGTGATTAAGCACAGCGTATTTCTGCGTTAAGGAAATGTAATCTATATGACGATTACTCAAAGCGGACGCTTGGCGTCAATTTGGGTGGTACCGCAGGATATTCCTGTCCCATTGTATTTTTTATACAATGGGATTTTTTATTTTGCTCGGTTGCATACTTTAAACAAATTTGAACGAATATTGTATTCCCCTGTGAATTTGTATAAGGAGAGATTTTTTATGAAGTGGACAGGACTTAACGAATTAAGAGAAAAGTTCCTTGAATTCTTTGAATCAAAGGGTTGTTTAAGACTCCCCAGCTTTTCACTTGTTCCAAAGGACGACAACAGCCTTCTGCTTATCAACAGCGGTATGGCTCCTATGAAAAAATATTTTACAGGTGAGGTAACACCTCCTCGCAAGCGTGTTACAACCTGTCAGAAATGTATCCGTACTCCCGACATTGAGCGTGTCGGCATCACAGCCCGTCACGGTACATTCTTTGAAATGCTCGGTAACTTCTCATTCGGCGACTATTTTAAGCACGAGGCTACAGCATGGGCATGGGAATTCTTTACAAAGGTTCTTGAGATGCCTCCCGAAAAGCTCTATGTTTCAATCTATGAGGACGATGACGAGGCTTTTGACATTTGGACAAAAGAAGTCGGCGTTGATCCGTCACATATGGTAAGACTCGGCAAGGAAGATAACTTCTGGGAACACGGTTCAGGTCCATGCGGTCCTTGTTCGGAAATTTACTTTGACCGTGGTGACGAAAAGGGCTGCGGCAGACCCGATTGTCATGTGGGCTGTGAATGTGACCGTTTTGTTGAGGTTTGGAACCTTGTATTTACTCAGTTTGAGAATGACGGCAAGGGTAACTACACTCCTCTTGAACATCCGAACATTGATACAGGTATGGGACTTGAAAGACTTGCCTGTGTTATGCAGGGTGTTGACAACCTTTTCCTTGTTGACACAATTCAGAACATTATGAAACACATCTCACAGATTACAGGTGTTGAGTACGGCAAAAATGAAAAGAGCGATGTTTCGCTCCGTGTTATCACAGACCATATCCGCAGTACAACATTTATGATCGGTGACGGTGTTCTTCCGTCAAACGAGGGCAAGGGCTATGTGCTCCGCCGTTTGCTCAGAAGAGCCGCTCGTCACGGCAGACTTCTCGGTTACAACGAGCCTTTCCTCTATAAGGTTTGCGATACGGTTATCAAGGAAAATCTTACAGCTTATCCCGAACTCAAGGAAAAGCAGGAGTTCATCACAAAGGTTATCAAGGTTGAGGAGGAAAGCTTTGCCAAGACAATTGATCAGGGCTTTAAGATGCTCAACGGCATTATGGACAGCGAAGATGTTAAGGTTCTCAGCGGTGAGGACGCATTTAAGCTTAACGATACCTACGGCTTCCCGATTGACCTTACAAAAGAAATTCTTTCGGAAAAAGGCATCAAGGTTGATGTTGATCGTTTCCGTGAGCTCATGAAAGAGCAGAAAAAGCGTTCCCGTGACGCAAGAAAGAACGCCGGTGCAGACGCTTGGATTTCTGACACAACAGACCTTTCGGATGTTGCAAATACAGAATTCGTAGGTTACACAGACCTCAAGTCAACATCAAAGGTTCTTGCAATCGTTAAGGACGGTGTGAGAGTTGACAGTATCGGCGAGGGCGAAAATGCTATCATTGTTCTCGACAAAACTCCGTTCTACGGAGAAGGCGGCGGTCAGGTTGGCGACACAGGTGTTATGGAGTCTGGCAGTTTTTCAGCTGATGTTGACAACACAACAAAGAATCCGTCAGGCACAATTTACCTTCACGCTTGTACAGTAAAGAGCGGCAGCATCAATGTAGGTGCAGAGGTTTCAACTGCTGTTGATGAAGAGCGCCGTGCGGATATCACAAGAAACCACACAGCGGCTCACCTTCTTCAGTCGGCTCTCCGTGAGGTTCTCGGCAACCATGTTCAGCAGGCAGGTCAGCTTGTTTCAGACGATTACTTCCGTTTTGACTTTACTCACTTTGAGGCTCTCACGGCAAAGGAACTCATTGAGGTTCAGAATCTTGTGAATAAAAAGATTCTTGAGGCAATCCCCGTTACAACACAGGAAATGCCTATTGAAGAGGCTAAAAAGCTCGGCGCAATGGCACTCTTCGGTGAAAAGTACGGCGATGTTGTCCGTGTTGTAAGCGCAGGCGACTTCTCCGTTGAATTCTGTGGCGGTACACATGTAAAGAATACCGCAAACCTCGGTCTTTTCAGAATCAGACAGGAGGGTTCGGTTGCCGCAGGCGTAAGAAGAATTGAGGCTCTCACAGGTATGGGCGTTCTCAAGTACATCAACGGTATGAGCGCTGTTATTATGGATGTTTGCTCATTACTCAAAATTGCAAATCCAAAGGCAGTTGTTGAGGGTGTTCAGAAGGCTGAACAGCTTATCAAGGAACAGCAGAGAGAAATCAACGAGCTTAATTCAAAGCTTGCCGTTGCTCAGATTGGTCAGCTTTTTGCAGGCACAACGGAGGAAAACGGTGTAAGAGTGGTAACGGGCAAGATTGACAAGGCTAATGCCGACATTCTTCGCACAATGTGCGAAAAGGCAAGAGATTTTGCTCCGAAGTGCGTATGTGTTCTTGCAACTGAAAATGACGGCAAGGTGACATTTGCCGCAGCCTGCGGTAAAGAGGCTCTTGCTCTCGGTGCAAATGCAGGCAAAATCATAAAGGCTGTTGCTCAGAAGGCCGGAGGCAACGGAGGCGGAAAGCCCGATATGGCTATGGCAGGTGCTAAACAGCCTGAGAAGATTTCAGAGGCTCTTGACAGCGTAAAAGAAACTGTTTATGCAATGTTAAAATAATCGTTTAATGTGTATTTATGGCTTACTTGCCGGTTGAATTGTGGAAAATAGCCAAACGGTTACATAAAATCTTGTGCAATTAACAAAAACGGTTTTAAACCAAAACTATTGCAGTTTTGTTATTTTTATAGTATAATAAGCAGTACTAAGATATGAAAATCTATCTTGGATATTTATGAACAATTTTAGGAGGAGATTAAAAATGTTCAAGAAAATTGCAGGTCTTTTTCTTGCAGCAGCAGTAATGTGCAGTTCAGCTGCCATCACAGCAAGCGCTGCAGAAGCAGAGGATGACGCTGCTGTTGCTGCAGCAGCAGATCAGTCAGGCGAGGTTTCAGCCGACGGTTCATCAGACGTTTCAGCTGACGCTTCTTCAGAAGTTGAAGCAGGTAATGTTATTAAGTTTGATGTTAAGAAGTCAGGCTGGAATAATGTTAAGACAGTATTCTGTCACACTTGGAAGGTTGATGGTGAACTTCCTGTATGGCAATCTAAGAGTGAAAAGTGTAATTACGACGCTTCAACAGGTATCGCTACATATGATCTTTCAAAGGCGAACTACCAGATTTCTAAGTCAGACGGTAAGAATTACCTTGTAATCTTCAGTGCTAACACAGGTATGCAGACATATGATACTGTAATGAGCGGTGCTTGCATCGGCGATACTATGTATTGCACAGGCGAGGAGATTGAAAACCCTGTTGACTCAGAAAAGAAAGCTAAAGTAGCTAAGTGGGAAAACCATTCAGACTGCGGTCCTCAGAAAAAGATTACATCAACAGGTAAGATCGTTGGTTCTGCTCTTCCTGAGGGACAGACAGATGCTGTCATGCTTGCACAGTACCTCATTGACTACTATGATGATGAGGCTAAGACAAGTCTTACACAGAACCTTCTTGACACTCTCAAGGTTAGCCCTGTAGATGTTATGGGTGCTGTAACAGATAAGCTCAATGCTACAAACAACGCTGATAAGGATAAGATTGCTCCTGCAGTTGAGAAGATTCTCTCAGGTTGCACAGATCCTACAACAGGTAAGAAGACAGATACAACTAAGCTTGACAACGCTAAGAAGTCAGGTGCTAAGGCAGCAGGCGGCAGCTCAAGCAACGGTTCAAGTTCTTCTTCAAGCAACGGTGGCTCAAGCTCATCAGGTTCAGGTTCTTCAAGCACAGGTGCAGTTAAGTCAGGTGTTGAAACAACTATCGTTTTCGTAATGGCAGGTCTTATGGTTTCAGCAGCAGGCGTTATGTTCCTTGCAAGAAAGAAGAAAGAAGACTGATTTTAACGAATTAATCTTTGATTAAGCATTTTTCGGACACTGTCAATCGGCAGTGTCCGTTTTGCTTTTTTAATTCAGGGTGCAAAAATATTCAAAAAGTTTTTAAAACATCTTGACAACGCTCGCAGTGTTTGTTAAAATATTAATGTTGCAACGGGATGTAGCGCAGTTTGGTAGCGCACACGTCTGGGGGGCGTGGAGTCGCAAGTTCAAGTCTTGTCATCCCGACCAACTAAAGCCTTTTTGTCTTTTGACAGAAAGGCTTTTTTCTTTACGATAAACTGTTTACTGCAAATAATTAACGCAAAAGGAGAAAATATGCTTAATATCGGCTCTCATCTTTCAATATCAAAAGGTTTTTACGCAATCGGCAGGGATGCGCTTTCAATCGGAGCAAACACATTTCAATTTTTTACACGCAACCCTCGTGGTGGATCTGCAAGAAAAATTGATACCGAAGATGTCAATGCACTTATAAAACTTATGGAGGAAAATAATTTTTCAAAAATTCTTGCCCATGCACCATATACAATGAACCTCTGTTCGGCAAAACCCGAAACCCGTGAATTTGCTCTGAACACGCTTACGGATGATTTGAAACGAATGGAATATCTCCCGAATAATCTTTATAACTTTCACCCCGGCAGTCACACGGGACAGGGCGTTGAAACTGCGGTTGAGCAAATCGGCACAGCGTTGAATACTGCAATGTTCGATGATATGACAACCACGGTATTGCTTGAAACAATGGCGGGCAAAGGCACGGAGGTCGGCAGAACCTTTGAAGAACTGCGTATGATTATCGACCGTGTGGAGCGAAACGATAAAATCGGCGTATGCCTTGATACATGCCATGTTTTTGACGCCGGTTATGACATTGTGAATAATCTTGACGGAGTTCTTGAAGAATTTGACCGTGTAATCGGGCTTGAAAGACTCAAGGCAATTCATCTCAATGACAGTATGAATCCTATCGGCAACCACAAGGACAGACATCAGAAAATAGGCGAGGGTTACATTGGAATTGATGCGTTCGGAAAAATTATAAATAATGAAAATTTGCGAAATCTTCCGTTTTTCCTTGAAACCCCGAACGTGCTTGACGGTTATGCCAAAGAAATTTCGGTTTTGAGAAATTTGTATTTTGAATGACATTTGTCTTAAAATAAGTCAATACAAAAATTGTCAAAAATATTTGTTGCTATTGCAATTTGCAAAATTAAAAAAATTTAAAGTCCTCTCGACTTTTCGGGGGGATTTTTTTCGCCTTTTTACAATTAAATCGGTTTGCAGTTACACATAATTTGAATACGCAGACAAAGATATAATAATTACCCTTAAATCGGGAACAATAGTAAAAACAATTTACGGAGTGATATTGTGGTTCAAAACATACTGAAAAATGAATTTGAAAACTTAATAAAATCATCAAAGCCGGTGCTTGCCGATTTTTATGCCGAATGGTGTTCACCGTGCAGAATGCTTTCACCTGTAATAGAAGAAATCGGTGACAAATACAAAGCATATTTTGAAACCGTCAAGGTCAATGTTGACGAAAACCCCGAATTGACAGAACGCTACGGTGTATCGGGGATTCCTGCACTTTTGCTCTTTAAAGACGGCAACGAAATTTTGCGTATGTCGGGTGTTCAGACCGAAGAACGGATAATCTCCGCAATCTCCGAAAAAACGGGTGAGAGTTTTGTATGACCTTGTAATTGTCGGCGGAGGTGCGGCAGGACTTACGGCGGCACTCTATGCTTCACGGAGCGGACTTGACTGCATTGTGCTTGATCCGTCATCACCCGAGGGCAGTTCAATTGCCCTCACGGATGCGGTTGAAAACTACACGGGCTTCAGCGATATTGCAGGCTTTGACCTTATTCAGCATTTTTATTCACACGCAAAGTCATTCGGTGCAAATTTTGTCAGACAATCCCTTGTCGGCATAAGAAAAAATTATGACGGTTTTATCCTTGAATGTTCCGACAGCGAGGTCAAGACAAAATCTGTTATTCTCTGCATGGGCGCAACCCACAAAAAATTGGGAATTGACGGTGAAAATAAGTTTGAAGGCAGAGGAGTAAGCTATTGTGCCGTGTGTGACGGCTATTTTTTCAAAGACAAAACAGTGGCGGTAATCGGCGGAGGAAACACCGCCGTTACCGAGGCGACCTATCTTTCTCATATATGCAAACGGGTTTTTCTTATTCACAGGGGCGATGCATTAAAAGCCGACAGAGTGCTTGTGCAAAAGCTTGAAAAATCGGGCAATGTCAAAATTCTTTACAACACCAATGTTGTGAAAGTTGACGGTGACGAAAAGGTTAAATCGGTTACGCTTGATAATGAGAAAATTCTGAAAACTGACGGAGTTTTTGTTGCGGTAGGTCTTGAACCGAGAACCGAATGTGTCAAGGGCTTTGTAAAAACTGATGACAACGGCTATGTGATTGCCGATGAAACCTGTCAGACATCCGTGTCGGGAATTTTTGTTGCAGGGGATATCCGCACAAAAAATCTACGACAAATTATAACCGCCTGTTGTGACGGTGCAAATTCTGTTTACGGAATAAACAAATTTTTGAAATTGTAAGGTTTTCTTTTTTTGATTTTTATGGTATACTATACTTGATATTGTTAATTTTTCCGGATGAATAAAATGAAACTGTTACAAAATAAAAAAATAGCATATTTAACAGCAATTTTCTGCACACTTTTGTGGGGAACGGCTTTTCCGTTTATAAAGGTCGGCTACTCTGCTTTTGAGATTGAGGAGTCGGATATTGGCTCAAAGCTGATTTTTGCAGGAATGCGCTTTATGTTGGCGGGATTTATGGTGTTTCTCTTTTTGTGGATATCAAAAAGAAAACCGCCGACGCTTTCAAAAAAAGATATACTGCCCGTCTGTTCACTCGGAGTGGTGCAGACAGGATTGCAGTATATTTTTACATACATCGGAATCGGTTTTACAAGCGGAACGAACACCTCTATAATAACGGCTTGTGCATCGTTCTTTACAGTACTTTTCGTGCCGTTGTTTTTCAAAAACGACAGGCTCACGCTGATGAAAATTATCGGTTGTATTCTCGGATTCGGCGGAATTATCGCAATCAATTTCGGCGGAACTGTCAGCACGGACACTTGGTTCGGCGATATGATGATTCTCTTTTCAACAATATCTGCGGCGGCAGGCAACATCGTTGCGAAAAAAGTCACAACAGGACGAGATCCGTTCCCTGTAACCGCTTTTCAGCTTTTAACAGGCGGTTTTATATTGCTTGTGTCGGGCATATGCTGCGGTGGCAGTATTGGTTTGATAAATGTTGAAAGTGTTTCCGTGTTGCTCTGGCTTGCGTTCGTATCAGCGGCGGCATTTTCGCTGTGGACAGCACTTCTCAAATTTCATGATGCAAGCAAAATTTCTGTTTTCAATCTGCTTGTTCCCGTGTTCGGAACAGTTTTGTCGGGGCTTATGCTCGGTGAAAATGTTTTCAAAATCGAAACGCTCATCTCGCTTATTCTGATTTCATTCGGAATTGCGTTTGTAAATATGAATCTAAAAAAATCGGGAGGTAAAATATGAATCCTGATATAAAAGGTATTATTTCCGACATGGACGGTGTCATTCTTGACACAGAAAAGCTGTATGTCCGTTTTTGGTGTGAGGCGGCAAATTTTTACGGCTATCCTATGGAAACGCACCACGCACTCAGTATTCGCTCAATGGCTCGCCCGTTTGCAATTGCAAAATTAAAGGGCTTTTTCGGAGAGGATTTTGACTACCGCAAGGTTCACGATAAAAGAATTGAGCTTATGGATAAGTTCATCTCGGAAAACGGCATTGAATCAAAGCCCGGTGCTGCTGAATTTCTCGGCTTTTTAAAGCAGAACGACTACAGGGTTGCCCTTGCAACCGCAACCGCTCCGGAGAGAACGAAAAAATATCTTTCGGCTCTCGGCCTTTACGATTATTTTGACGAAATAGTTTGTGCGTCAATGGTTGCAAAAGGAAAGCCCGAACCCGACATTTATCTTTATGCCGCAGAAAAACTCGGACTTGCTCCCGAAAACTGCATTGCACTTGAGGACTCGCTCAACGGCATAAAGTCGGCAAGCTCGGCAGGGTGTAAAACGGTTATGGTTCCCGACCTTGACCGTCCGAGTGCAGAGGCAATTCCCCTTCTTTACGGAGTTGCAGACAACCTTATTGATGTAAAACGATTTTTGTAAAAAACATTAACGGACATAAAGCGTGTTTTGCTTTTGTATATTAAACAGGGTAGGTTTATACTAAAACAAGGAGGCGTACAATATGTGGGATGCGATTTCAGCTGTGATGAATAGCTTCAATGACTTCCTGTGGGGTTGGTTTATGATTATCCTTCTTCTCGGAACTCACATTTTCCTCACAATTCGCACAAAATTTGTACAGAGAAAAACTTTTAAGGCAATCAAACTTTCGGTGACAAAGGATCCCGATTCAGACGGTGACATCAGCCCGTTTCAGGCTCTTGCAACAGCACTTGCCTCAACAATCGGCACGGGTAATATCATAGGCGTAGGTACTGCAATTGCACTCGGCGGCCCCGGTGCGGTTCTCTGGTGCTGGCTCACCGGTGTTTTCGGTATCGCAACAAAGTATTCCGAGTCACTCATCGGTGTAAAGTATCGTGTAAAGACCTCTGACGGCAGAATGCTCGGCGGTGCCATGTATGCCCTTGAAAGAGGATTTAAGTTTAAGACTCTCGGCAAAATCCTCGCCGTTCTTTTTGCTCTTTTTGCATTGCTTGCATCTTTCGGCATAGGTTCGGGTGTTCAGGTTAATGCGATTTCAAACATTATGAACAACACCTTTGATCTTGGTACGGTGAATCTTTTCGGTCAGGACGCTTCGGTTATTTCAATTATTGTAGGTGTTCTTGTTGCCGCAATTACAGCCGTTGTAATTTTCGGAGGTATCAAGTCAATCTCAAGAGTTTGCGAACTTCTTGTGCCGTTTATGGCTGTTTTCTATGTTCTCGGCTGTCTTATTATCCTCGGCATGAACTTTGATGTTCTCGGCAAGACATTTGAAATGATTTTTCAGGACGCATTTTCTCTCAAGTCCGTTGCAGGCGGTTTCCTCGGTTCAAGCCTTATGCTTGCCGCTCGTTACGGTATTGCAAGAGGTCTTTTCAGTAACGAATCCGGTATGGGTTCTGCTCCGATAGTTGCCTCTGCCGCTCAGACAAGAAACCCTGTTCGTCAGGCTATGATTTCTTCAACAGGCACTTTCTGGGACACGGTTGTTGTTTGTCTTATGACAGGTCTTGTGCTTGTAAGCTCAATTATCAAAAATCCTGCAATTGATGTTTCCGACGGCGGCGACCTTACATACAAAGCCTTTCAGCAGATTCCCGTAATCGGCACACCGATTCTTGTTATCGGTATTGCCGCTTTTGCATATTCAACAATCCTCGGCTGGTCATACTACGGTGAACGCTGTGTTGAATATCTTTTCGGCAGATGCGGTATGATTCCTTACAAGCTGATTTTTGTATTTATTCTTCTCATCGGTCCTGTTATCAAGCTCGACCTTGTTTGGACAATGGCTGACATCTTCAACGCACTTATGTCAATTCCCAACCTTATTGCCGTAGTTGTGCTTTCGCCTGTTGTTGTAAAAGAAACTAACTATTATCTTTACGGCAACAGACTGGATGAATACGATAAAACCAAACTTCCTGTAGTAAATAAATAATCACATAAGGCCTGCACTATGCCCGTGTGCAGGCCTGAATTTTAAGAGGGAACATTATGGAGAAATCAAGAATTGAAAAGCAATTTGATTTTATAAAGGAAATTGATAAAGAAAAATTCATTACCCGTCAGACCTACCTTTCCGATGCTCGGAAAAAGGAAAACGATGCCGAGCACGCATGGCATATGGCGATAATGACCGTCATGCTTTCCGAATATGCAAATTCGGAAATTGATGTGCTTAAAACAATGACAATGCTACTGATTCATGATATTGTCGAGATTGACGCAGGCGATACATATGCCTATGATGAGGAAGCTAAGAAAACTCAGGCAGAGCGTGAAATGAAAGCCGCAAAAAGAATTTTCGGACTTCTTCCGGAAGATCAGGGCGAAAAGATGATGAATCTGTGGCTTGAATTTGAAAGCGGTGAAACAGCCGAAGCAAAGTTTGCACACACAATGGATAACATTCAGCCCGCAATGCTAAATGATGCAACCGACGGCAAGGCGTGGGTAGAGCATATTGTTCACCTGCACAGTATTCTTAATCGTAACAAAAACACCGCCGACGGCTCAAAAAAGCTGTGGGAATATTCAAGGGATAACTTTATTATGCCCAATGTTGAAAAGGGCAGAATAATCAACGATTGAGCCGCAATAAATGATTTTGGCAATATAGGTTCTCTACTTGATTTTGAACAGCCGATGTGCTAAAATTAAAATTAACGATACAGAAATTTTCACTGTGTTTTATTATGGAACAATTGAAGGACTTTTATGTGAATTTTGTTCCTATTTGATAATTATGGAAAGGGTGTTTACAATGAAAAGTTCAGTTATAAAGGACGGCGTAAGTACCGCACCTCAGCGTTCGCTTTTGAATGCTCTCGGTCTTACCGAAGAAGAAATTAAGAAACCTTTTATCGGTATTGTAAGTTCCAAGAACGATATCGTTCCGGGACATATGAATATAGATAAGATTGTTGACGCCGTAAAGCAGGGTGTTGCTCTTGCAGGCGGCGTTCCGATTGTATTCCCCGCAATCGCTGTTTGTGACGGTATTGCCATGGGACATGAGGGAATGAAGTATTCTCTCGTAACCCGTGAGCTTATCGCAGACTCAACAGAGGCTATGGCAAAGGCTCATGCGTTTGACGCACTTGTAATGGTTCCTAACTGCGACAAGAATGTTCCGGGTATGCTTATGGCTGCCGCAAGAATTAATGTTCCGACAGTTTTCGTAAGCGGCGGTCCTATGCTTGCAGGTCATGTTAAGGGCAAAAAGACAAGTCTTTCGAGTATGTTTGAGGCAGTCGGTGCTTACACGGCAAACAAGATTACTGCCGAAGAGCTTGCCGAGTTTGAAAACAAGGCTTGTCCGTCATGCGGTTCATGTTCGGGTATGTACACTGCCAACAGTATGAACTGTCTTACCGAGGCAATCGGTATGGGACTTCAGGGTAACGGTACAATTCCTGCTGTTTATTCAGACAGAATCAAGCTTGCAAAGCATGCCGGCATGAAGGTTATGGAACTCCTTGAAAAGGATATCCGTCCTCGTGACATTCTCACGGAAAAAGCATTTATGAATGCTCTTACTGTTGATATGGCTCTCGGCTGTTCAACAAATACAATGCTCCACCTTCCTGCAATCGCAAAAGAGGCAGGTGTTAAGCTTAACCTTGACATTGCCAATGAAATCAGCAAAAAGACTCCTAACCTTTGTCACCTTGCTCCTGCAGGTCACACATATATGGAGGATCTCAACGAGGCAGGCGGTGTTTATGCCGTAATGAACGAGCTTACAAAGGTTGGACTTCTTGACACAGACCTTATCACGGCAACAGGCAAGACTGTAGGCGAGAACATTAAGGGTTGTGAAATCAAGGACACGGACATCATTCGCCCTGTTACAAATCCATACAGCAAGACAGGCGGTATTGCTGTTCTCAAGGGTAACCTTGCTCCTGACGGTTCTGTTGTTAAGAGAAGTGCCGTTGCAGAGGAAATGATGCACCACAAGGGTGCGGCAAGAGTGTTTGACTGCGAAGAGGACGCTCTCAGTGCAATTTATGACGGCAAAATCAATCCCGGTGAGGTTGTTGTTATCAGATACGAAGGTCCTAAGGGCGGTCCGGGCATGAGAGAAATGCTCAACCCGACTTCCGCTATTATGGGCAGCGGTCTCGGCAACTGTGTTGCTCTTATCACAGACGGTCGTTTCTCAGGCGCAACAAGAGGTGCGGCTATCGGTCATGTATCTCCCGAGGCAGCAGTCGGCGGTCCGATTGCACTTGTTAAAGAGGGCGACATGATTGAAATCGACATTCCTGCAAACACAATCAATCTCCTCGTTTCTGACGAAGAGCTTGCAAAGCGTAAAGCAGAGTGGAAGCCCCGTCAGCCCAAGATTACAACAGGCTACCTTGCTCGTTATGCAAAGCTTGTTACATCAGGCGCACAGGGTGCGGTTCTCGAATAATCAAGTTTTCAAGGCTCTCGTTTTGAGAGCCTTTCCTTTTGTCGAAAATTGTTTTTCCAGGAAACCCAATCGTTAAAATGCACAATTGGCCTTGCAAAAATCTGTGTATTTTTCAGCTTAACATAAAATAAAAAAGCAAGTTGCACAATTCACCCCTTGTCCATTTGGGCAAAGGGTGAATTTTTTTATTTTGCCATAATTCGGTTGTTTATTTTATACAAATATGCTATAATAATTCCGTATTAATTGACACTATTGTTTAATTTTGTCGAAATAAGCTTGATTAGAATAGAAATTTTACGAAAGGGGATTTCACTTTTGAAACAATACGACGCTAAAAAAATTCTTAATATTGCCCTCGCAGGACACAGCGGCAGCGGCAAAACCTCGGTTGCGGAGTCAATACTCTATCTCTCAAAGATGAGCGAAAGACTCGGTAAGGTTGCAGACGGCAACACAGTCCTTGATTTTGACAGCGAGGAGATCAAAAGACAGACTTCAATTATGACGGCGGTTGCACCGATTGAATGGAAAAATACAAAAATCAACCTAATCGACACCCCCGGTCTTTTTGATTTTGCAGGCGGTGTTGCAGAGGGCATGAGAGCGGCTGACACAGCGCTTATCGTTGTTTCGGGCAAGGACGGTGTCTGTGTAGGTACCGAAAAAGCAGTTGAGGCGGCAACAAAGGCAGGGCTTACAAAGGTGTTCTTTGTAAACGGTCTTTGTGACGAAAGCGCCCGTTTCTATCGTGTATTCGAGAGCTTAAAGGCTACATTCGGTCCGTCTGTTTGTCCTGTTGTTGTTCCGTACATTGTTGACGGTCAGGCAAACACTTATGTTAATTTGTTTGATTACAAGGCTTATGAGTACGGCACAGACGGCAGTGTAAAACAGACTGCGCTTCCTGATATGGGCGACAGGCTTGAGGGCTTGCGTGAGGCTATCAAGGAGGCTGTTGCCGAAACAAGCGAGGAACTTCTTGACAAGTTTATTATGGGTGAGGAGTTTACTCCCGAAGAAATCATTCTCGGTGTAAGTCAGGGTGTTAAGGACGGCACAATCTGCCCCGTATTCTGCGGTGACGCTCATAATACATTCGCAATTGATCAGCTTTTGAACAGCCTTACATGGCTTGCTCCGTCAGCGGCTGACAAGAGCGGTGAAATCGGTGTTGACCTTGACGGTGAACCCGTTGATGTTTCGGTTAATGACGGCGGTGCGGCTGCCGCAATCGTATTCAAGACGGTTGCAGACCCGTTCATCGGCAGACTTTCATATGTAAAGGTTGTTTCGGGCAAGGTAAGCTCGGACGCTCCTCTCATCAATATGCGTACAGGCGCACAGGAGAGAATTACAAAGGTGCTTTCCGTAAGCGGTAAAAAGCAGTCGGATGTTCCGTACATCGGTGCAGGCGACATCGGCGCAATCCCGAAGCTTGCATCAACAAAAACAGGCGACACACTCTGTTCGCCTCTCAGAAAGGTTGTTCTTGACGGAATCGACTATCCGTCATCATCATATACAATGGCTGTGTATCCCGCAAAGAAGGGTGACGAGGATAAGGTTGCTCAGGGCATTGCAAAGCTTGCAGACGAAGATCCGACAATCAAGCTCGTTTCAAACCACGAAACCCATGAAATGTTAATTTCGGGACTCGGTGAACAGCATCTTGATGTTGTAATTTCAAGACTTAAAACAAAGTATAATGTTGATGCAGTCCTCAAAAATCCGAAGATTGCATACAGAGAAACTATCCGCAAGAAGGTTTCCGCACAGGGCAGATATAAAAAGCAGTCGGGTGGTCACGGTCAGTTCGGTGATGTATGGATTGAATTTGAGCCGTGTGATTCGGACGGTCTTGTATTTGCCGAAAGAGTTGTCGGCGGTGCAGTTCCGAAAAATTTCTTCCCTGCTGTTGAAAAGGGACTTCAGGATTCAATCAAGAAGGGCGTTCTTGCCGGTTACCCGATGGTAGGCATCAAGGCTACTCTCTATGACGGTTCATATCATCCCGTTGATTCCTCCGAGATGTCATTCAAGACAGCGGCATCTCTTGCTTATAAGAACGGTATCCCGAATGCTTCTCCGACGCTTCTTGAGCCAATCGGAAGCCTTAAAGCCAATGTTCCCGATGCAAATATGGGTGATGTAATGGGCGAGGTCAACAAGCGCAGAGGTCGTGTACTCGGTATGCAGCCGGGTGAGAACGGAACGCAGATTGTTGAGGCGGAAGTTCCTATGGCAGAAATGGATGACTTTGCAACCTACATTCGTCAGATAACACAGGGCAGAGGATCATTTGAATTTGCGTTTGTCCGCTATGAGGACACCCCTGCAAATGTTGCTCAGAAAATTATTGAGAAAGCCAAGGCTGACTCTCAGGAATAATCAATAAGCTGATTAAGGCACCGATTTTTCGGTGCCTTTTGCTTTTCTTGCGTAAATATCATTATTGTGATACAATTAGGCTATACTTATGTGAATGGTGGGGACGGAAATTTATTGCAAAGGATGATGACAATGAAAAATCTTTTACAAAGAGCGAGAAAGACAATCAAAATCAAAAATATGCTTTTTCTCACAATTGCCGGAATTATCAATGCGTTTGGAATTACAATATTTCTTAATCCCGTGAACCTTTACGACAGCGGAATTTCAGGTACGGCTATGCTTGCTGCACAACTTACACCCGAAAGCCTGTCGCTTTCACTTTTTCTTATAATTTTTAACCTGCCGCTGTTTTTGTTCGGACTTAAAAAGCAGGGAAAGAAGTTTACATTTTACGCAATTTATACGGTTGCAGTTTATTCGTTCGTTTCATGGCTGATAACCGATGTTCTGCCCGTTGATGTCAGTATGGCGTCTCCGCTTGCGGGAACCGATTTGCTCCTTTGTGCCGTGTTCGGCGGTGTGATTTCGGGTATAGGCAGCGGTCTTGCAATCAAATTTGGCGGTGCAATGGACGGCATCGAGGTTATGGCAGTAATCTTTGCGAAGAAAATCGGTGTATCGGTTGGTTCATTCGTTATGGCATACAATATCGTACTTTATGTTGTATGCGGTTTCATTCTGCAAAGCTGGATTCTTCCGCTTTATTCGATTGTTACATATTTTGCCGCACTTAAAACGATTGACTTTATTGTTGAAGGTTTTGACAGGGCAAAGGCGGCAACGATTATTGCGTCTGTAAGCCGTTGCGATGAAATTTGTAACGCACTTTCGGAGGAATTTCAAAGCGGCGTTACCGTAATGCAGGCTCAGGGCGGATATTCAGGCAAGGACAAGGTGATGATTTACTTTGTTGTCAACCGTTTCCAGATTGGCAAGCTGAAGGAGATTGTGCGTGAAATCGACAAGAAAGCGTACATTTCGATTACGGAGGTTGCCGATGTTTTCAGCCGAAACGATTCGCTGTAAATAAATTTTAGTTGGTGTTTTATTTGACAAAATTACTTGTAAAGCTGTTCGTTAAAGACAGCGACAATTGCGATAATCCAAAGGTTAGAACTGCCTATGGCAACCTTTCGGGTGTTTGCGGAATAATTCTTAACCTGTTACTGTTCGGAGGAAAATTGTTTGCCGGAATTGTTTCGGCATCGGTTTCCGTCATTGCCGACGCCCTCAACAACCTTTCGGACGCAGGCAGTTCGGTTGTTACATTCCTCGGATTTAAGCTTGCAAGCCGTCCTGCCGACAGAGAGCATCCGTTCGGTCACGGTCGTTATGAGTATGTGGCAGGCTTGGGAATTTCCGTTGTAATCCTTTTAATGGGTGTTGAGCTTATAAAAAGTTCGATAGAAAAGATAATTACTCCCGAGGATAAAACGGCATTTTCAACGCTTTCACTCGCAATAATGATTGCGTCAATTTTCGTAAAATTATGGATGTACTTTTTTAATTCGGGATTGTCGAGAAAGATAAATTCAACCGCACTCAAGGCGGCGGCACTCGATTCTTTGACCGACTGCATTGCAACCTCGGTTGTAATAATCGGATTGCTTATTTCTGCCTCAACAGGAGTTCAGATTGACGGTTGGCTCGGTGTGTGCGTTTCGCTGTTCATACTTTTTACGGGTGTCAGCACATTCAGAGAAAGCCTCTCTCCGCTCCTCGGCAAAGCGCCCGACCCTGAATTTGTTGATGAAATCAAGGAAACAGTGTTGAAAAATGATATGATTGTAGGTATCCACGATTTGATTATTCACGATTACGGTCCGGGCAGATGCTTTATTTCACTCCACGCAGAGGTACCGTGCGACGAGGATATCCTTGAAGCTCACGACGCAATTGACCTGACGGAAAAACAGCTTGAAAACAGGTACAACTGTTTTGCAACCATACATATGGATCCGATTGCGTCAAACGATGCGTTCACAAATGAACTTAAAATGAAGGTGGAGGAGGGCTTGTGTGAGCTTAATCCGGAGTATTCAATCCACGATTTCAGAATTGTAAAGGGCAGTACGCATACAAATGTTGTCTTTGATATGGTTATTCCGTATGGTCTTGACCTTACGGAAAGACAGATTAAACAGAGTGCAATCGAGAAAATCAAGTCAATTGACGAAAAGCTTTATCCGATAATCAATGTTGAAAAATCCCTTTCTGATTAAAAGTTCATAATAAAAAACAGAGGTCATCGGTTTTTAGCTGATGACCTCTGTTTTGTATATATTTTCGGATTTGTTGAAAATTGTGTGTTCAAGTGTAGCAGTTAGTTATACGGTTTATTGTCAAAACGATTTTACAATTGTTTCAATTGGCGGTTACTGACCGTTGCCGTATTACTGTTTTGCAAACTGACTGTTGTAAAGCTTGTTATAGAATCCGCCCTTTGCGAGCAACTCCTCGTGTGTGCCTTGTTCAATGATGTTGCCGTCCTTCATAACAAGGATAACGTCGCTTTCCTTGATTGTTGAAAGTCTGTGGGCAACAACAAAGCTTGTTTTGCCTTTCATCATCTTGGCAAAAGCCTTTTGAACACGGATTTCGGTAAGGGTATCAATTGATGAAGTAGCCTCGTCAAGAATAAGAATTGACGGATTTGTAAGCATAGCCCTTGCAATACACAAAAGCTGTTTTTGACCCTGACTGAGATTACCGCCGTCCTCGCTGATTACGGTGTTGTAGCCGTCAGACATACGGCGGATGAATGAGTGCGCATATGCCGCCTTTGCAGCGGTAATAACTTCTTCTTCGGTTGCGTTTTCATTGCCGTAACGCAGATTTTCCATAATTGTTCCGTTGAACAGCCAGCTGTCCTGAAGAACCATTCCGTAGCATTTTCTGAGGTTGTCACGGGTGATATCCATAATGTCAACACCGTCAATGCTGATTTTGCCACTGTCCGTGTCATAAAATCTCATAAGAAGATTGATGAATGTTGTCTTGCCGCAACCTGTCGGACCGACAATGGCAATGTGACTGCCGCTCTTGACATTAAGCGAAAAGTTTGTGATGAGCGGTTTTTCCTTTGTGTATGAGAAGTTTACATTCTCAATCTTGACATTGCCTTTGCAATGCTCAAGCTCTTTTGTACTGTTGTCGGGAATTTCGTTATCTGCCTCAAGAACTTCAAAAACCCGTCCTGCCGCCGCAATGCCTGTCTGCAACTGCGTGAGCACGCCTGTAACCTCGTTAAACGGCTTTGTATACTGATTTGCGTAGGTGAGGAAGCATGATAACTGTCCGACCGAAAGTGTGCCTGCAACGGCAAACAGAGCGCCCATGATGCCTACTGCGGCATAAACCAATGCATTTACGAATCTTGTTGACGGGTTTGCAAGTGCGCCTGCAAACTGCGCCTTGAATCCCACTTCAAGAAGTTCATCGTTGTACTTTTCAAATTCTTCAAAGGCTCTGTCCTCATATGAAAAAGCCTTTACAATTCTCTGATTGCCGATATGCTCCTCAACATATGACGAGATGTCACCGTTGAGTGCCTGTTGACGGGTAAAGCGGTTGTGCGTCATCTTGCCGATGAATGCCGCAACAAAGAGCGAAAGCGGTGTGAGAACAACAACCACAAGGGCGATTTTCCAGTTGATTGTCAGCATAAATACAAGCGTGCCGACAATGGTAACAATGCCCGAAAAAAGCTGTAGAAACATCTGTGTAAGACCGTCACCAACTGCGTCAACATCGTTGATTACTCGGCTGATAAGGTCGCCGTGAGGTGTTGTGTCAATGTAGGAGAGGGGAACTGTGTTGAATTTTTCAAAAACCTCTCTTCTGAGGTCACGAACAGTGCGGTAGCTGACGATGTTGGTAAAGTAGGTCATAATCCACTGGAAAAGTGCCACACCGCCGATGCCTGCACCGATGTACACAAGAATCTGAATAACGCTTGCAAAGTCAACATTGCCCTTGTCAATGATGTTGTCGATTGCGTTACCTGTGAGAACAGGAATATAGAGCGTGAGCGAAACGCTGATGATTGCGCTCACAAGAGCTAAAATCAGATAAAACGAATACGGCTTTATTTTTTTGAGTACCTTTTTTACAGAGGAGGATTTTTTTGCTGAATTTTTCATCTTTTTGCCTCCTCTTCATTAAGCTGTGAAAGACAGATTTCACGGTAGGTTTCACAGTTTTCAAACAGTTCATTGTGCGGACCTTTGCCTACAAGTCTGCCGTCATCAAGCACAAGAATAAGGTCTGCGTTCTTAATTGTTGAGCAACGCTGTGTAACGATTATTACGGTCATATCCTTTGTGTTTTCACGCAAAGCCTTTCTGAGTGCCGCATCTGTTGCAAAGTCGAGAGCCGAAAAGCTGTCGTCAAGAATGAGAAGCTTCGGTGAGCCTGTAAGCGCTCTGGCAATACAAAGTCGCTGACGCTGACCTCCGCTGAAGTTCTTTCCGCCCTGTTCAACAAAGCTGTCAAGCCCTTTGTTCAGCTTGCTTACAAACTCGTATGCCTGTGCAATTTTCAGAGCCTTTATAATATCCTCATCAGTTGCATTTTCGTTTTGCCATTTCATATTGTCACGGATTGTTCCCTTGAAAAGAATTGACTGCTGAGGAACAATGCCAATCTGTGAACGAAGCTGTAAGAACGGATAGTCCTTGACATTTCTGCCGTCAACGCTTACAGTACCCTGTGTTGCATCGTAAAAACGGGGGATAAGGTTGACAAGCGTACTTTTACCGCAACCCGTACCGCCGATAAGACCGACCGTCTGACCACGCTTGATTTTAAAGCTGATGTCCTCAAGCTCATCATCACCCGTGCCGTATGTGAAGTTTACATTGTCAAATTCGATTTTCGGAGTGCTTTCGCTCTCTGAAATTTCAATGTTCTCGGTAGTGCTTTCACACACACTTGGCTGAGTTTCAAACACTTCGTTAAGTCTTGCCGCACTTGCACTTGCCTTCGTGAAAAGTACAACAAGGTTTGCAACAACAATCATTGCAAGCAAAATCTGCGTCATATAGTTTACAAGGGCGATGATGTCACCCGAAAGCATTCCGTTGCCTGCGTTTACATTCTGAGCGCCAAACCAAATGATGAGAATAATTGCAGCATTGGTGATGATGTAGGTGACAGGGCTTAAAAGTGCCGAAAGGATGCTTACTCTGATCGAAGTTTTAGCCAAATCCTCGGTTGAATCGTCAATACGCTTTTTCTCATTTTTCTGCTTTGAAAAGGCTCTGATAACCCTGTTGCCCGAAAGATTTTCACGGCAGATAAGGCTGATTTTGTCGAGTTTTTTCTGCATTTTTTCAAAAATAGGAATACTCTTTGTCATAATGAGGTAAAGAGTAACGGCAATCAATATAGCCGCAATGAAGAAAATAATTGACATTTCAAGGTTGATTGTCATTGCCATAACCATTGAACCGATAACAATAAACGGTGCTCTGGTGAGCAGGCGGATAGCCATTGCAACAGATTGCTGAACCTGATTGGTGTCATATGTGATTCGTGTTATAAGTGACGGAGTGCCGAGCTTGTCCAACTCTGCGTGTGATAACCTGTTGATGTGCAAAAACAAATCTCGGCGAAGTCTTGTTCCCACACCCTGAGATGCCTTTGACGCAAGATACTGACACACAAGTGCACTGCAAAGTCCTACAGTTGCAAGAATAACGAGCAGACCGCCCATTCTCCAGATGTATGCCGTGTCGCCGTTTCGCACACCGTTGTCTATGATTCCTGCCATAACAAGCGGAACGAGCAATTCTAAAATTGCCTCAAACAGCTTGCAAAGCGGACCGATGATACATTCCTTTTTGTAGTATGCAAGATACCTTCGTAGCTTAATCAAATTTTCCCCTTCTCTGCCATAAAATTAACAATACATAAGTAATATTATTTTACACCGATTAACGATATTTTACAACTTAAATTTTGCGTTGCGGGAATTTGCGGCGGTCGCAAGGCTACCCCTACAGTTTTGTGCTAACACAAAAAAGCCACCGATAAAACATCGGTGGCTCTGTATATAATCAGTAAAATAAATTACTTAATAAGGCTTGTGCCGTCCATTTCTTCGGGCTGCTCGAGTCCCATAATTTGGAGCATTGTCGGAGCGATGTCGGCAAGTCTGCCGCCCTCACGAAGCTCGCAGTCGTAGTTTACTACGCAGAAAGGAACAGGGTTTGTTGTGTGAGCAGTAAACGGTGAACCGTCCTCTGCAACCATCTTATCTGCATTGCCGTGGTCGGCTGTGATAAGAGCAACACCGCCCATTTCTTTGATTGCGTCAACAACCTTGCCAACGCAGGTGTCAACAGCCTCAACAGCCTTTACGGCTGCCTCGAATACGCCTGTGTGACCAACCATATCGCAGTTAGCATAGTTGAGGATAATCATATCGTACTTACCGCTCTTGATTGCCGGAACAAGCTTGTCTGTAACCTCGTAAGCACTCATTTCAGGCTGAAGGTCATATGTTGCAACAGCAGGCGACTTAACAAGGATTCTGTCCTCGCCGGGATACTGCTTTTCAACACCGCCGTTGAAGAAGAATGTTACATGAGCATACTTTTCTGTTTCTGCAATTCTGAGCTGTGTCATACCCTTGTCGGATACATACTCGCCGAGTGTGTTCTTGAGAACCTGCGGCTTGAATGCAACTTCAACATTAGGCATTGTTGCATCATACTGAGTCATGCAAACAAAGTTTACGGGGAAGAAACCGTTCTTTCTCTCAAAGCCCTTAAAATCAGGGTCAACAAATGTTCTTGTAATCTCTCTTGCTCTGTCAGGACGGAAGTTGAAGAAGATGATGCTGTCGTTTGGCTTAACCTGAGCACCGCCCTCAATAACACAAGGAACAACAAATTCGTCTGTTACGCCGTCATTGTAAGAGTTCTTAATTGCGCAAACAGGGCAGTCTGCCTTGTTGCCCTCGCCATATACCATAGCGGCATATGCCTTTTCAACTCTGTCCCAGTTGTTATCTCTGTCCATTGCGTAGTATCTGCCCTCAACTGTGGCAACCTTGCCTATGCCGATTTCTTTGAGCTTGTTAAGAAGCTTGTCAGCATATTCAGCGGCACTTGAAGGCGGAACATCACGACCGTCAAGGAATGCGTGAATGTAAACATCTTTAAGACCCTTTTTCTTAGCAAGTTCAAGAATACCGTAGAGATGCTCAATGTGGCTGTGAACACCGCCGTCTGAGAGAAGTCCCATAAGGTGAAGTGCCGTGCCGTTCTTGAGAGCCTTGTCCATTGCATCAACAATAGCCTCGTTATCTTTGAGCTTGTTCTCGTTGATAGTCTTTGTAATTCTTGTGAGTTCCTGATAAACGATTCTGCCGGCACCCATATTTGTGTGACCGACCTCAGAGTTACCCATCTGACCGTCAGGAAGACCTACATCCATACCCGACGCACCAATCTGTGTGAGCGGATTAGATGCAAAAAGCTTGTCAATGTTTGGCTTTTTAGCAGCCTTGATAGCGTTGCCTTTTTCGGGAGCAATACCAAAGCCGTCAAGAATCATTAAAATTACCGGTTTTTTCATTTTGCGTGTCCTTTCCATAAAGCATACACAATCTTGTTATGCAAAAAACAAAATCCAAAAGCCGATTACAGACTTTTGTGCCGTGCCCAAAAGGACACGGCATTGTGTTTGAATATACTGTTTAAATTACTTGCTTGCAGCCTTTACGATTGCGGCAAACTTCTCGGCAACGAGTGATGCACCGCCGATAAGGCCACCGTCAACATTTGTCTTTGAGAGAAGCTCGTCAGCATTGCCGTCATTCATTGAACCGCCGTACTGAATTGTAACAGCGTCAGCAGCAGCCTGATTGTAAAGCTTAGCGATTGTAGCACGGATGAATGCACAAACCTCTTCAGCCTGATCAGCTGTAGCAGTTTTGCCTGTGCCGATAGCCCATACAGGCTCATAAGCGATAACAACATTCTTGAGTTCTTCTTCTGTTACATTGAAGAGGTCAAGCTTAATCTGTCTTGCGATAACTTCTTCTGTGATGTCGCACTCACGCTCCCAGAGGAGTTCGCCGACGCAAACGATTGGCTTAAGACCTGCGGCAAGAGCAGCCTTTGTTCTCTTGTTTACAGTTTCGTCTGTTTCGCCGAAATACTGTCTTCTCTCGCTGTGACCGAGAACTACATATTCAACGCCCATTTCCTTGAGCATACCTGTTGAGATTTCGCCAGTGAAAGCACCGCTTTCAGCCCAGTGACAGTTTTCTGCACCGATTTTAACATTTGTGCCTTCTGTAGCCTCAAGTGCTGTTGCAAGGTCAACATAAGGAACACAAGCGATTACTCCACAACCTGCATCTTTAACGAGGGGAGTAATAGCGTTGAGGAGCTCTTTAGCTTCCTTTGGAGTTTTGTTCATTTTCCAGTTGCCGGCGATAATTGCCTTTCTCTTTGACTTATCCATGATAATTTTCCTTTCAGAATATGTTTTTTATAATAAAGTAACAGGGTTAAATCAGTAAGGGCGGAAAAATCCGCCCTTTTATTTGATTAAATTATTTGTCAGCGATTGCTGCGATACCCGGAAGAACCTTGCCCTCAAGATATTCAAGAGACGCGCCGCCGCCTGTTGAGATGTGGCTCATCTTGTCAGCAAAACCAAGCTGAATAACAGCAGCTGCGCTGTCGCCGCCGCCGATGATTGTTGTTGCGTCTGTGTCGGCAAGAGCCTTAGCAACAGCAATTGTACCCTTTGCAAGAGTCGGGTTCTCAAATACGCCCATAGGACCGTTCCAAACAACAGTCTTTGCACTCTTTACAGCGTCGGCAAAGAGTGCCTGTGTCTTTGTGCCGATGTCAAGACCTTCCATGTCAGCAGGAATCTTGTCTGAATCAACAACCTTAACTTCGATTTCAGCATCGATAGGATCAGGGAAGCCTGCAGCGATTGTTGTGTCGATTGGGAGAAGGAGCTTCTTGCCGAGCTTTTCAGCCTTAGCCATCATTTCCTTACAGTAGTCAATCTTTGTATCGTCAACGAGTGAAAGACCGACTTCCTTGCCCTGAGCCTTGAGGAATGTGTAAGCCATACCGCCGCCGATGATGAGTGTGTCGCACTTTTCGAGGAGGTTTGAAATAACATTGAGCTTGTCAGCAACCTTAGCACCGCCGAGGATTGCAACGAACGGACGAACAGGAGTTTCAACAGCGTTGCCGAGGTAGTCAATTTCCTTCTGCATGAGGTAACCTACTGCTGTGTCCTTGATGTGGTCTGTAACACCTACTGTTGAGCAGTGTGCACGGTGAGCCGAACCGAATGCATCCATTACGAATACATCAGCGAGTGAAGCAAGTTCTGATGAGAATGGCTCAAGATTCTTTGTTTCTTCTTTTCTGAAACGAGTGTTCTGGAGAAGAACAACATCGCCGTCTTTCATTTCTGCAACAGCCTTTTTAGCATTTTCGCCGACAACCTCGTCATCGTTAGCGAAAACAACATCCTGACCGAGAAGCTCAGAAAGTCTTACTGCTACGGGAGCGAGTGAGAACTTCTCTTCGGGACCATTCTTCGGCTTGCCGAGATGTGAGCAAAGGATAACCTTGCCGCCATCAGCGATAAGCTTCTTGATTGTAGGAAGAGCTGCTGTAATTCTGTTGTCGTTTGTGATTACGCCGTCCTTGAGCGGTACATTGAAGTCACAACGAACAAGTACTTTTTTACCTTTTACATTGATGTCATCAACAGATACTTTGTTGAGCTGCATAATATACATTCCTTTCGTGTAAGAAGAAATTTGTAAAAATTTAGTATTTTTACAGTCACCATTATTATATATCAAAAACCCCTTTTTATCAATAGAAAACTTTAAAAATTTCGCCTGCAAAGGTATTTTTTGCACTGCCTTTACAAATACTGATTTTAAGGAAGCTTATGAATATTATTTTTGTTCTTATGTCATATTGTTGAGGTCGCTCCACTTGTGGTTGTGAAGCTCGCCCTTGTTCTGCAAAGCAGGATAATCCCATTGCCTTAAAACTTCATAAGCCGCAATTGCAACCGAGTTTGAAAGATTAAGACTTCGTGCCTCGTCAATCATAGGCAGTCTTAAAGTATCATCGGGATGCTGCATTAAAAGCTCCTCGGGCAAGCCTTTTGTTTCTTTGCCAAAAAGAAGATAGCAGTTGTCGGGATATTCAACATCGCTGTGGCGGTGAGTTCCTTTTGTTGAAAAGAAAAAGTATTTTCCGCCTTTTGTTTTTTCAAAAAAATCGTCAATGTTCTCATAATATGTGATGTCAAGCAAGTGCCAGTAGTCAAGTCCGGCTCTTTTGAGTTTTTTATCGTCAGGTTCAAAGCCCATAGGCTTGACAAGATGAAGTCTTGTTCCCGTTGCGGCACAGGTTCGTGCCACATTGCCCGTGTTCTGCGGAATTTCGGGTTCAACAAGCACAAGGTTGAGAGTTGCCAAAAGTTATCACTCCAATTTTTATTATTCCATTCTTTTTCTGTTTAAATACATTTTAAATCGTAAACAATAATAATGCAAGTTTTTTTGACAAAGCCGTGTGACAAAGATGAAAAAACACATATTTTGTCAATGAATTTGCAAGATAGGGAGGTGTGATTATGAATACAAGTCCAATGATGAATGTGATGAAAGGCGTTGCAATAGGAATGACGGCAGGCGTCTGCATGGGTATTGTCGGCAAAAATATGGTAGACAGCAACCCGAAACTCAAGAAAAAGGCAAACAAAGCCTTTAAGACAATGGAGTCAGTCCTCGACACCGCACAGTATATGTTCAGATAAAATCATATTCATCATAAACAACCCCCCGACTCAAACGAATCGGGGGGTTAAATAATCAATATTTAATTAAATCAGCTTGTGTAGCCGAGGGGGTCCATTTTTTCGCCGTTGAGGCGGATTTCAAAATGCAGGTGAGGACCTGTTGAGTTGCCTGTTGAACCGACATAACCGATGAGGTCGCCCTGATTTACATACTGACCTGTTACTGCAACAAGTGAACTGCAATGACCGTAAAGTGTTGTGTAGCCACTGCCGTGGTCGATGATAACATAGTTGCCGTAGCCGCTGTTGTCACCGCCCGAGAATGTTACGGTACCGCTTGCGGATGCATAAATAGGCTGTCCGTAAACACCGCCGTCTGAAATGTCAAGTCCGCCGTGAAGTCTGCCCCAGCGTGTGCCGAAAGTACTTGTCAATGTATGTGTGTAGGGGAGTGGCCATGCAAACATACCCGATGAACCTGTTGTGTAGCTTGAAGATGAATTTGAACTTGATGAAGAACTGCTGTCTGATGAGGTTGATGATGAACCGGTGCTTGATGAAGTATCCTCAGCCTTGCCTTTTACAACAACTTCGTCAACTGCCTCTTTAAGAGTTTTTGCGTCAGTCTGAACTGCATCGGTCTGAACACCGTCAACAAATGTAGTTCTTAACGTTACTTCTTCTTCACCATTAACGCCCTTTGTGGTAACTTTTTTGTATGAAGAAGACTTGTCCTCGTCATATTTTACCTTTGTGTCATAAGCCACATCTCTTGTGTAAACAATGTCTGTTGAAAGTGAGATTGAAAACTTGCCGTCTGCAAGTGCCATAACCTCGTCTGCGGTAATAAGGTCTGTACCGCTTGCGTTACCTGTTACAACCTCCACCGAATTTGCAAACTCGGTTGTTGTTTCGTCATCGTAATCTCTGCGGTAATCAACAAGAACCTGATCAAGGTCTGCATTGAGCTGATCAATTTCTTCTGTCGCACCGATGAACTTGCCGTCAATATAAAGACTTGCACATGACGGTGAAATTGCCTTGAGGTTTGCCGATGCCGATTCGCCGTCAATTTCAGTATGAGGAACAGCCTCGTCACTTGTTGCAACAAGTGCAGGTGTCTGTACGCTGTTGTTATCCTTCATATCAAGTGCGCTTGCAACCGTTACACATGAAAGTGTGATTGCACTGAAACAGGCAACTACTGCAAGCACAGCCTTTTTTCTGAGCAACTTCTGCGAACGGATTGCCGACGGTGCAAGGTGAGCATACTGCTTTCCGCTTTTGAACGAAAGTTCCGATACAATCTCTCCGGCACTCTTTGTTGTGCCGTTTCTTGATTCGTTGAATACTTTGTCAATAGCTGATATCTGTGTTTTTGCTTTCTTTGACGAATTAACAGACTTGATTGTAACAGACTTTAAAGAACCCTTCCTGTTCTTAATTGCCTGTGCGAGTTTTGCGGCTGTGTTTTTTGACATTCTTACAACTGATTTTGCACAAAATGTTGTTGCTCTCTTTACAAAGCGAACAGTTTTCTGTGCTGTTGTAAGCTCACGCCTGCAAACTCTGCGTTTCTTTGTCGGAAGACTCTCGATTTCATTGAAACCTTCCAAACCAATGAACTTTGTCTCCAAAATAATTTCTCCTATCTCATTAACCGTTACATTTTTGTAACAAACACGATACCTTTATTATACCAAATAGTTACGAAATTGCAATATGAGAATTAAAAAATGTCATAATTAATAATAAGACAGGGGATAAGGTTACAAAAACAGGGTGAATTAAACAATAATTCCGTATATTAATTATACTGTAAGTTATCAACCGTGTAATCTTTCAACAAAGAGTAATATTTATTTAACTCTTTTAAAGCGCCGTCAAGGTCGTGTTCAAGGTAGTTTCCGCACTCAATTGCAGTTGTTCCGGGTATTTCTCCCTTGTGCTCCGCACACTGCTTTATTGTGTCTTTTATAAGCTGTAACGCGTCCTCATTTGACATATCACGAACGAGAAAATAAAAACCCGTTCTGCATCCCATAGGTCCAAAGTAGATTACATTGTCGGCAAATTTGCTGTTGCGGGCATATGTTGCAAAAAGGTGTTCAATTGTGTGCATAACGGGATTCGGAAGATACGGCGGTGTGTTCGGCTTTACAAAACGCATATCGTATGTTGTAATATCTCCGTCAATTCTCGAAATGTAAACACCGGGCATAAGTGTGTTGTGGTTGATTGTAAAGCTTGCTATCTTTTTCATATATATTATCCTTCCTTAATCGTAATCGGCAATGTTTGTGAAGCAAATGTTCATATCAACATCGCCCTCAATTCCGTCAACCTTGCCCGATGAGGAATATTGCCACATAGAAAACTGATAATAGAATGTCGGAACATTTGCGTATTCGCAGTACCATATGTCAAAATCCGCAAGCTGGGTGAGGTCATATTTGAAGTAAAGCTCCTTGCTCGGAGAATAGATAATCGGTGTGTAGCCAAGCTCCTTTACACGGTTGCAGAATGCCTTTGCACAGGCTGTAGCCTGTGCGGCGGAAACGCTGTCGGTTCTTGCGTCATCATCCTTGATGATTTCCCAGTCATATGCAACGGGAAAATCGATTGTTTCATCGCCGAGAAGTGTCTTTATATAGTCAGCCTCTTCAATTGCCTCCTCGTTATTGACAGCCTGAGAGAAGAAATACACTCCGACTTTAAGTCCTGCCGCCTTAGCACCCTTTATATATGAAAGGGCGGATTCGTCCGAATACATTTTTCCGTCAGAACCGTAGCCTCTGCCGCCGATGCGAACCATAACAAAATCAACACCCGATTTTTTAACCTTGTCCCAGTCAATCTTTCCGCTGTAGGAGGAAATGTCGATTCCTTCCATTGAAGCGGCCTTGCCGTTTTCACTGTAGTATTTGAAAGTGTCGTCAGAGGTGAAGTTATCGTTGTTGAGTGTATTTTTCGGTACACCGTCAAGCTCGGTAATCCAGATTTCACCGAGAGTGCTGTCATTTATATGTATTTTTTCGCCTGTTGTCTTGACCGTTGTGTCTGTGGCAACAGTTGCCGAGGTTGTACTGCCCGACTGCGAACTGCTTTCACCGTTGCTTGAACAACCGCACAAAACCGAGGTAAGTGCAAGCATGGCAGCCGTTACGGCACAAATAGTTTTTTTCATTATTCTACTCCTGACAAAAATTTTTTAACGCTGAAAAATGTCGATTATACGGACATTTTGCGTATCTGTTAGTCAGCATATCATAAAAAAGTGTTGATGTAAACAAAGAAACCGAAAATAAATATTGAAAATCTTGTGAAAATTAAGTATAATCTAAGGTACAAGTGTCCTTCATCAAACAGCGGAGGCATTTATTCGGAAATATAATGATAACAATGTTCCGCAAAAGGCGATAAAGGGCGGTGAGTGAAATTGAATGAAACAAAGGTGCACGGATACCGTCACAAAACGACGGAAGAACTCGTAAAGGCAATTGACGAATGTACCTCTCTCAGTCAGCTTTTCGCTCTCATTCAGCATGAGCATATCACCATTCAGATGCTCACAAGACCGGGTGCGTCCAATCTTGCACCCAAAATTTTAAGCCCGAAAGAGATAACAGGCAACCGTGACACACCGTTTGAAAGACTGCGAAAACAGGTTCGTGAATCTGTGCTTGAGGACGAAAGAAGGCTTAAACAGAGCAAGCTGATTGCCGAATGCGAACGCCTTTCAAGACTTAATAAAAATGACAAGATAAAGTAAGAGTAATTAGTGGAAGATTTTTGAAATTTTTTACTAAATACTCTTTATTTTTTTGAAAAAAACATATATAATCTAATTATCAAACACGATTGGGGATGGAATATATGACATTCAAATTCAAACACACCTTGGCTGTAATTCTCGCAGTAGTTACCGTAGCTTGTTCTGTTGTCGGAACATTAGCTGTTTCTGCCGCAGAAACAGACTCTCAGCCTGCAACAGAGGCAACTGTTGCATCTGATGTAACAGATACGAGCGTTGAACCAACTCAGGCAACCGAGCCTTCACAGCCGGTAACGGAGCCCCCCGTAACTCCTACGGTTTCTCCGACTCAGCCGGTTAAGCCGAATGTGGGCGCAATCAAGAATCTCACAAGAACGCAATATACAACAAATTCGCTTTCGTTCAAGTGGGATAAAGTAAGCGGTGCAACAGGCTATGTAATCTACTACCGCAACAATGACGCACACAAGAATTTTTCAAGATTTACATATGTAAAGTCAAATGCCTGTACACTCAAAAAGATTAGAACAGCAACCTGGTATGATGTAAAGGTTGCCGCCTATGTTGAGCATGACGGTGTAAAGTATGAGGGTAAGAGTCAGACCTACAGAACAGCTACTCTTCCGAATGCCGTTAGCGTTTCACTCAAGGAGTCGGGTGCTGCAATTACACTTTCGTGGTCAAAGAACTCACAGGCAACAGGCTACAAAATCTACCGTATGAGCGGTGACACAAAGGGCAAGTATGTTCTTTACAAGACAATCACTTCAAATTCCACAACTTCTTTCAGAGATAAGGGAGTTAAGAACGGCAGAGCGTATTACTATCAGATTAGGGCTTACCGTGCAATCAAAAAGAACACTTACTATTCATCACCGTCAACAATAAGATGTGTGGCAGGTCTTAATGCCGTTAATTTCAAGACAGATACAAGACTTTCAAGAGTAAATCTCACATGGGGCAAGGCAATGACCACTCCGACAGCATATGAGATTTTCTATTCGACCTCAAAGAACGGAAAATATACAAAGCTTGGTGAAACAAAGAATACTTTCTACAACACCAAAAAGCTTACAGTCGGCAAGACCTATTACTTCCGTATTCGTGCTTACAAGTATTCGGGACCGAGCAGTAACCCGAAAAAGTACAAGTGTCTCGGCACATTCCAGACAAAGAGTGTAAAAATCAGCAAGAATGCCTACGGTGTTTCAGTCGGCAATACCTATGTTGAAATCAGTATCGATCAGCAGCATATGTGGTACTACAAGAACGGTAAGCTTGTTGTTGAAACAGATGTTGTAACAGGCAACTACGGTACAAGCGATACGCCAAAGGGTGCATATTCAATCATCTACAAGGCATCTCCTGCAACACTTATGCTGAATTCCCATGTAACATTCTGGCTCCCGTTCACATCCGACGGTTGCGGAATCCATGACGCATCATGGCGTTCAAGCTGGGAATACGGCGGAACAAGGTACAAGGGTCACGGTTCACACGGCTGTGTAAACACACCGTACAGCGCAGTTAAGAAAATCTATAACAACATTTCCTCAGGAACCCGTGTTGTTGTTTATTGATTTTAATCCGTAGCGAAAACTTGATAAAATAATTTAAGGCTGACAGATTTTTTATAACCTGTCAGCCTGATTTTTTGCAGTAGTGCTTTAATAATAAATTTTGATTTTGATATTAATTAATATAATTTTTGTGCCGAAAAAGTTGTTCTTTGTTGGTATCAGAGAATAAGATTTTGAGTTGTTGACAAAATCTTGTTTTAATAATATAATAGCTTTAATATAATAGCTTTGCTGTATTAAGCAATGATACAAAGCAAACATGAGGAGAGTAAAAATGAAAAGAATATTTATGGCTTCACTTTTGGCTTTGACGGTTGCACTTGGTGCGGTCGCAACGGGTTGTTCGGGCGGTGACAATTCATCATCTTCAACTGACAAAGCTTCAAGCAAGGTTGAGTCCGTGAACGATTCATCTGCTGATGATTCAGGTACTGCTGAAGGCGGAAATTCAGTTGACGGCGACTTCGTATGGGATAAAAACAGTTGCATTGTCAATCTTTCAAAAGAAGCAGCAAAGAAGAGCGAAATCGTAATTCCGGAAAATTGTATTGATTTAAGAATTGATGATTGGGCAAGCGGCGAGGATAACTATTTTTCAGAAAATGATAACCTTGAAAGTGTTGTGTTTGAGTCTGAAAACATCAAAAATCTTCCTGACGGTTTGTTTGTACATGATAAAAACCTGAAAACGGTTCAGCTTCCGAAAAACCTAAAGAGAATTTCAGAATTCTGTTTTAGCAATTGCGAGTCGCTTGAAACTATTGAAATTCCTGATAAAGTAACCGAAATCAAGGAATCTGCGTTCCAGTATTCAGGAATCAAGGAGATTAAACTTCCCGAATCAGTAACAACTGTCGGTGATTCTGTTTTTGCTTGGACAAAACTTGAAACACTCTATCTTCCGGAATCACTTACCTCAATAGAAAGTAGTTTCTTGACTTGTGTCGATTCTGATAAACTTACAATCTATGTTAAAAAGGGCTCATACGCAGATGAGCATTTTGCTGATTTTGCCGACAAATCAAATGTTGAAAAGGCATATTATTGATTTAATCTAAGTTATAATTAAAAAAACAGGCTGACAGATTTTTTATAACCTGTCAGTCTGTTTTTTATATGAAAGTTATTGTTAATCAGTAGGGGCGTTCATCGGACGCCCGCTTTGATAAAATTATTTGTTTATTCACATAATTTTTGATGTGATGAAAACTGTGTATAATTTGTAGCGGCGGTCAGTGACCGCCAATCGTACCGATTGTAAAATCGGTGCGATTTAACACAAATTATGTCCGAGCGTAAAATTGTTACCTTTTCTACAATGCAATGTAGCGGCGAACCTCGTTCGACAATCGTATCGTGTGCAAACACGATACGAATAAAATTATATTGGCTACAATTAACTGTGCTTTAATCCCATAATGATACCAAGGGCAATGTTTTGTTTTTCTTTTGGCAGACAACGAAATTCATTGAGAAGTTCGCATTCCGTTTCCGAAAGTTTAGACTGTGCAATTTTGTCAATCGGCTGTCTGATGTTCGTATATTCAATTATATAATCAACAGATGTATTAAAAATTGACGCAAGCTTTTTGAGCGTTGTAATGCTCGGTTCAACCTTTCCGTTTTCATATTCGCTGATTATCTTTTGCGAAAAGTTAAGTTCCATACCCAATGCAATTTGGTTCATAGATTTTTCTTTTCGTAGTTCCTTAATTCTTTGCATTTGCCGTACCCACTCCATAAATTATACCTTGTGAGTATAATATTATAACTTTTTGTTGACAATTTTATACAATATGAGTATAATTCAAGTGAATAAAGTATATAAAATCATAGAACTTGCTTTTGCATTAAGTGATTTTTTAATTAGAAATAATTTAAGGAGTGCGCAATGATTATTTTATTTAGTAATTGTGGTTTTGCAATTATTGCGTTTTTATTTTATCTGTGTGGAAGTAATAGAGTAGCCGAAGTATTTGCAGATTTCATTGTTAACAATTGCTATTTAATATTTGCGGTTTTATTAATTATTACTTTTCTTATATCTTTCTATTTAGTTCGGAAAAATTCATTCAAATCAGTAAAAGTTACAGCTACGATTGGGTTTACAATACTTGATTTTGCAAAGGTGTTAATTTTTTATTTGTTACTTGTTACTTGGTCAATAGATTTTGTTTGTCATAATGATGTGCTGAATTCAATTATATCGTTGCTTGTGATACCTCTTGACTTAATGTTCATTAGTTGTATATGTGTAGTACCGACATTTATTTTAAGGTTAAAATATGCAGAATACGGTAATATTTTAAATATATGTTTAGTAATGGCATTGGATTTATTTTTAACAATACTATTTGTCATACTCATTCGTTTGCTAATAGCGGAAAGTTTTCTCACAACCTATTCAATAATATCATCTAATGAATGGTGGGAAAATATTCTTAACATTGCAAGAAAATGATGATTGCATTAAAAAACAGACTGATAATCTGTCAGTCTGTTTTTTGTATGAAAGTTATTGTTAATCAGTAGGGGGGTTTATCGAACGCACGCTTTGATGAAATTATTTGTTTATTCACATAATTTTTGATGTGATGAAAACTGTGTATAATCTGTAGCGGCGGTCAGTGACCGCCAATCGTACCGATTGTAAAATCGGTGCGATTTAACACAAATTATGCCCGAGCATAAAATTGTTACCTTTTCTACAATGCAATGTAGCGGCGAACCTCGTTCTCCCGTCTGAAATATAGTCGCAATGCGTTGCACATAAATGTGCTTCCTTTTGCTCGTTATTTCAGACAGCGCATTGCTCCCTTTTTCCGCCACCGGCGGCGGTCGCAAGGCTACCAATCAACACGAAATGAATAAGTAATCGCAGAAAATATTTTTTTATTAATATATAATTTTAAGATGGCAAAGATTATGCTTATCTTCGTTTTGGTTGCAAAACCAAAACGATTGGCGATCACTGATCGCCGCTACATTATTTCGGTAACTGCATTTCATTTATAAAATTTGTTTTAACATATAATTTATGCCTTTACTTGGCGGGCGTCCGATGAACGCCCCTACAGTATGACGGTAGTTTTGCGGCATTAATAAAAATGTTCCCTCACGAACTCGGTTGTGTGGCGGTTTTACTGCACATTTTGCCGTCAACATCTGTGTAGTATTCGCCTTTGAGCAGAATTTGCGAAATAGGGACGATTTCATAGCCCTCGGACTTGATTGCCTCGATTACCGTCGGCAATGCTTCGGGGGTATTTTTTGCACCGTTATGCATCAATATAATACTGCCGTTCTTGATTTTTTTCATAATATTCTGCTTTATCTGCTCGGGAGTAGGATCTTTCCAGTCGAGCGAATCGACATCCCATTGCACGCAATACATATTACAGCCGTTGACCGACTTTACAACATCATTGTTGTAATCGCCGTAGGGGGCACGGAACAGGGTGGGAGTTTTGCCCGTAAGCTCCTTGATTTTTTCGTTGCAGGACTGAATCTGACCGACCATATCGGACGATGACATCTGCGTCATATGCGGATGGGTGTTGCTGTGATTGCCCACATCGTGACCGTGCTTTGCAATATCTTTTACGCTGTCGGGATAATTCTTAACCCAGTCGCCCACAAGGAAAAATGTTGATTTCACCTTGTATTTGTCGAGTATTTCAAGCAGATGCTCGGTCTGTTCATTGCCCCATGCCGCATCAAACGACAGGGCAACCTGCTTTTTGTCCGTGTCAACATAGTAAATGGGAATTTCACGCTGATCAGCCGCACTCTGAACGGCTCGAACGGTTGATGTGACTGCAATTGCCCCTGCAAGCACTCCGATTAAAAGACAGAATCCGATTGATATTAGATTTCGTTTTGTTATGATATACAAACGCATAAAATCCCCTCCATACCAAATTTATATGAAGGGGATTTTTATTTATTCATATTTTGTTTTAATTAGGTGCGTTCATTGGGCGATAGCAGTCAAGTTAACCCTCAACATGCCATTCAATGCCGTCTTTTGTGTCCTTGACAACAACTTTCATCTCTTTAAGTTTGTCACGGATAGCGTCGGCTGTCGCCCAATCCTTTTCGGCACGGGCTTTTGTACGCTGTGCAATAAGCTCCTCAACTTCCTTGGCAAAGTCATCGTCAGCGTCCGCTTTGTTGCTTTCGGGAACTTTTGTAAGATCGAGTGAAAGCACCTTGTCAAATTCGCCGATTACATAAAGCTTTGTTGCATCGTCTGCGTCAGCCTTGAGAACATCATAAACGCAGGTGAGAGCAAGAGAAGTGTTGAGGTCATTGTCAAGCGCCTCGCTAAATCCCTTTGTAAGCTCCTCAGCCTTTGCCATATCAGGCTCACCGTCCCTTGAAAGAGCGGAAATTCTCTTTACAAGCTTGTTGTAGGCTGTGGCTGTGTTGTCAAGGTTGTCATATGAGAATGTGAGTGGCTTGCGGTAGTGGCTCTGGAGGCAGAACATTCTGTAAACAAGCGGATTGTAGCCCTTTTTTTCAAGAAGTGAAACTGTAAGGAAACCGCCCTTTGACTTGCTCATCTTGCCTCTTGCATCGTTGAGGTGAAGTACATGGAACCAGTACGGACACCACTTGTGACCGAGAAAAGCCTCGCTCTGTGCAATTTCGTTTGTGTGGTGGGGGAAAGCATTGTCAATGCCGCCGCAGTGAATGTCAAGATATTCACCGCAATGCTTGTAGCTTATGCATGAGCATTCGATGTGCCAGCCGGGATAACCTACACCCCACGGACTGTCCCACTTGAGCTCCTGTGAATCAAACTTTGACTTTGTGAACCAGAGAACAAAGTCAGCCTTGTTACGCTTGTTTTCGTCCTCTTCAACGCTGTCACGAACGCCGACAGCAAGGTCATCCTCATTCATATTGCCGAAAACATAGTAGTTGTCGAGCTTTGAAGTGTCAAAGTAAACATTGCCGCCTGCAATGTAGGCATAGCCCTTTTCAAGCAGAACGGAAATCATATTAATAAAATCGTCAATGCAGTTTGTTGCAGGCTCTACAACATCGGGACGCTTGATGTTAAGCTTTTCGCAGTCGGCAAAAAATGCGTCTGTGTAGAACTTTGCAATCTCCATAACAGTTTTATGCTCACGCTTTGCGCCTGAAAGCATCTTATCCTCGCCTGTGTCGGCATCGCTTGAAAGATGACCTACATCTGTGATGTTCATTACACGGTTTACATCATAACCCGAAAAACGAAGATACTTTTCAAGAACATCTTCCATAATATAGGTGCGAAGATTGCCAATGTGGGCATAGTGATAAACAGTAGGACCGCAGGTGTACATATTAACCTTGCCGGGTGTGTGCGGTACAAATTCCTGCTTTGTCTGTCCGAGAGAATTATATAAAATCATTTGCTATTCCTCACTTTTTACATTTTCCTTTTTCAGCTCATCAAGCTGTTTTTGAAGTTCAAAAATTTTATGCTCAAGATTGCACAATGCAAGTGCAACCGGATCCGATACATGAATCTGGTCAAGGGTTTCACTGCGAACACCGTTGACTTTTACTACTCTTGCCGGAACGCCGACAGCCGTTGCATTCGGCGGAACTTCGCTTAAAACAACCGCACCTGCGGCAATTCTTGCGTTGTCACCAACCTTGAACGGACCGAGAACCTTTGCACCCGAGCCGACAAGCACATTGTTGCCGAGTGTGGGGTGTCTTTTTCCCGTTTCTTTGCCTGTTCCTCCGAGAGTAACATTCTGATAAATGGTGCAGTTGTCGCCTATTATTGTAGTTTCGCCTATGACAACGCCCATTCCGTGATCTATAAACAGTCCCTTGCCGATAGTTGCACCCGGGTGAATCTCAATTCCCGTCTTGTGACGACTGCGCTGAGAAATCCACCTTGCAAGAAACTTGAGGTTGTGTCGCAAACACCAGTTGGCTTTTCGGTGAGAACGCACCGCCTTGAAACCCGAGTAGAGAAAAAACACCTCTGCTCTGCTCCTTGCGGCAGGATCACGCTCCATAACCGCATCAATATCCGCTTTCAGGGTTTTAAACACGCAATCACCCTCCTGTCAAGACCGTGAGAGTATGTTCTCAGGTCTGAGAAATAAACTGTCTGTTTTGAATTATATATACAACGCCCGAAATGATTGTGAATACAACCGAAATCCAGATGAGAATTTCTCCCACCACAAAGAAAATCGGTTCAAATGTTGCCGTGTTTATAAAATTAAGTCCGACTTCGGGCAGTTTAAGCACGATTTGCATTGCAATTACTGCAATTATAGCAATCATCTGTGAAACCGTCTTTGCTTTGCCCCACATATTAGCGGCGACAACCTTGCCTTTTGAGGCGGCAATCAGCCGTATTGAGGTGACGGAAAATTCACGGAAAAGCACGATTATGACCGCAACGCAGTCACATATTCCAAGCTGTACAAAGCACAGAAATGCGGCAAGCACAAGAATTTTGTCTGCAAGCGGATCTGCAAATTTTCCGAAGTCTGTAACAAGACCGTTTTTTCTTGCAATTTTTCCGTCAAACATATCCGTAAGTGACGCCGCAATAAAAATAATCAGGGCAACGGCATTGTTGAGCGGAAAATTTGCAAGCAATGCCGCCACAAAGAACGGAACAAGAATTATTCGTCCTACTGTCAGTTTATTTGGTAAGTTCATTTTATGTGCCTTTCAAAGTTAAATATTATGAAATCGCTGATTTATTTCAGTCGATTTTGCCTACAAATTCACCGACAGGATCACAGCCTGTGTAATCGGTTACACGCACCTTGACAAAATCTCCTGCCTTTGGCTTTTCACCGTCACAGGTGAAGAATACACAGCCGTCAACCTCGGGGGCGTCGGCATAACTTCTGCCGAAGAAACATTCGGCAAGCTTGTCAAAGCCTTCAACAAGAACCTCAATCTCTTTGCCAACAAGGCTTTCACAGTATTCAGCCATAACCTGCTGTTGATGCTCCATAATAATATCTGCACGCTTCTGCTTGACTTCATCGTCAATCTGGTCGGGCATTTCAGCTGCCTTTGTATCCTCCTCGGGAGAGTAGGCAAAACAGCCGAGTCGCTGAAACTTCATCTCAGCGGCAAACTCTGCAAGCTCATTGAACTGCTCCTCGGTTTCACCGGGGAAACCTGTAATAAAGGTTGAGCGGAAGATTACATTCGGAATTTTATCCTTAATCTTGTTCATGAGTGCAGTAAGGCTTTCTCTGTCGCCGTGACGATTCATTCTGCGGAGAATATCCTTGTTACAATGCTGGAGCGGAATATCCATATATTTTACAATCTTATCTTCACTTGCAATTGTGTCAATAAGCTCGTCTGTAATTCTGTCGGGATAGCAGTAGAGAACCCTTATCCATTTAAGACCGTCAATCCTACAAAGTCTTCTGAGAAGCTCTGCAAGCATCGGTTTGATGTATTTATCCTCACCAAAACGGGTTGTGTCCTGAGCAATTACATTGAGTTCCTTGACTCCACGCTCTGCAAGACCTTCCGCCTCTTTTACAACATCTTCAATATCTCTGCTGCGGAATCTTCCTCGAATCATCGGGATTGCACAGTAGGAACAACGGTTGTCGCAACCCTCGGCAATCTTGAGATAAGCGGTGTAGGGGGGAGTTGAAAGAATTCTTCCGCCCTCAAGCGGCAGACAAACCTTGTCGGGAAAGCTTTCGCACTTCTGTCCGTCAAGTGTTTCCAAAACGATGTCTGCGATAGTTTCGTTAGCACCGATTCCGATAACCGAGTCAACCTCGTAAAGCTGTTCGGAAATTTCCGACTTATATCTTTGAGCAAGACAGCCTGTTACGATGATTGCCTTGATTTTGCCCTCGTCCTTGAGCTTGCCGAGTTCGATAATTTCGTTAATGCTTTCCTGCTTTGCACTTTCGATAAATCCGCAGGTATTTACAATTACTGCGTCCGCATCTGCCGGATCGTTCACAATAATAAATCCTCTGTTCTTGAGTGTATACAAAAGCATCTCGGCGTCAACCTGGTTTTTTGCACAACCGAGTGATACAATGCCTACTTTATAATTCATAATCAGTCTTCCTCTGTGTATTCTCTGAGGACGGTCTTAATGTCATCCCATCCGTATCCGAGCCTTTGCAGAGCGGCAACGGCTCTTCGCCTTATTTTTTCATCATTTATGTTTTTATATTTTCTGTCGATAACCGCCCTTATTCCGTCACACGGATCAAAGTCGATTTCTTCGATAATCTCTTCTGCAAGTTCACGGTCAATTCCCTTTTGAACAAGCTGTCTTACCGCACCTCTCGGAGCATTATGTTTTGAAAACAAAAGCTGTTCGGCATATCGTCTTGCAAAGTTTTCGTCATTTACAAGACCGAGCTCTTCCATTCGCTCAACAGCCTTTTCCGCCGATTCCTCGTCACAGGTGCGTTTGATTTTGTCGGTGAGTTCTTTTTTTGAGTGGTCACGATAGGAAATAAGCCACAAAGCCTTTTCCTTTGCACGGCGCTCATTGCTTAGCCTGATAATCTCGTGCAGCTTCTCGTCATCAATCTCTCTGCCGACATCAAATCGGTTTTCAATAACTGTGCGTGCGTCAAGATTCATAACATATTCGCCGTCAATGTAGAGCGCACACATCGCCTTTCTTCGTGGTTCAACTGCGGTTATAAGCATCAGTCGTCAACCAGAACATCAATTTTTGCACCGCTCTTTTTGTCTGCCTTATCCGCAGAATCAGGCTTGATTTCTTGGTTTGCAGACGGAACTTCGGTAATTTTTACCTTTGGAGCAGGCTTTTTGCGTTCATAAAGCTTGTCAATATTTTCCCAGAGTTTCTTCTCAATTTCAGCAGCAAGCTCCTTGTCGGTTTTGAGAAGTTCCTTGACCTTGTCGCGTCCCTGTCCGAGTCGTCTGCCGTCATAGCTGAACCATGCTCCTGCTTTTTGAACAACCTCAGCCTTTACGGCAAGGTCAAGAAGTTCGCCCTCACGGGAAATGCCTTCACCGTACATAATATCAAATTCAGCCTCACGGAACGGAGGAGCAATTTTGTTCTTTACAACCTTTGCTCTTGTGTGTGAACCGACCATTTCACCGCCTGATTTAAGGGTTTCAACTCTTCTTATATCAATACGAACGGAGCTGTAGAACTTGAGCGCACGACCGCCGGTTGTTACTTCGGGGTTGCCGTAAACAACACCGACTTTTTCACGCAACTGGTTGATGAAGATTGCAACGCAGTTTGACTTTGAAATTGCGCCTGCGAGTTTACGCAGTGCCTGTGACATAAGTCTTGCGTGCAGACCTACATGGCTGTCACCCATTTCGCCCTCAATTTCAGCCTTCGGAACAAGAGCCGCAACAGAGTCGATTACGATAACATCAATCGCACCGCTTCGGATAAGCGCCTCGGCAATTTCAAGAGCGTCTTCACCGGTGTCCGGCTGTGAAACGAGGAGTGAATCAACATCAACACCGAGAGCCGCCGCATATGTCGGATCGAGTGCATGCTCAACATCAATAAATGCAACATTGCCGCCGTTTTTCTGTCCCTCTGCAATGCAGTGGAGAGAAAGTGTTGTTTTACCCGAAGATTCAGGTCCGTAAATCTCAACAATTCTTCCGCGGGGAAGTCCGCCGATTCCGAGTGCAATATCAAGCGAAAGCGAACCTGTTGAGATGTGTTCAATGTTCATATGTTTATTTTCGCCAAGACGCATTACAGCACCCTTGCCGAACTGTTTTTCAATTTGTGTGAGCGCAGTTTCAAGCGCTTTGTTTTTATCTACTGCCATTTTATATACCTCCGTACTCCGCAAAGGGAGCTGATGTTTTTCGGTCTGTAACATAACCGTCACTTCAACGGCGGTTATGTTCACACTAAGATTATAAAATATGTGAGTGGAAAATGCAATAATTTGGCGGTAATTTTATCGAACAAAATTTCTAAAATCAGAGCAAAGTCCCAATAATCGCCCTCTGCACACCGCCAAAGTCGAGCGAAATTTTAAAATCCGAAAAGCCTTTGTCAGTCATAAGTGCCTTTACTGTGTCAGCCTGATTTTCTCCGAGTTCAAATGCAAGCGCACCGCCTTTTTTGAGTTTTCTGCTCCAACGGCTCACTATTTCACGGTAAAAATCGTAACCGTCCTTGCCACCGTCAAGTGCAAGTCTTGGTTCAAGCCGAACTTCTTTTTGAAGTGTTTCGATGTCGGCTGATTTTATATAAGGCGGATTTGAAACAATGAGGTCAAGCTCACCGTCTGCAAATGTATCGCAGATTTTGAGAGCGTCAGCCATAACAGACTTTACTGACGAATTGTTTACTTTTACATTTGTTTCAAGATATGTAAAAGCGGTTTCGTCAATTTCAACTGCCGTAACTTCTGCACCCGAAATTTTATCAAGTGCAACGGCAATTGCACCGCTGCCCGAACAGAGGTCAACCGTTTTTTTATCGGTTCTGTTTTTGAGAAAATCAATGCAGAGATTGACAACCACTTCCGTGTCATCACGGGGAATGAGCACGCCTCTGCCCACCTTAAAATCGAATCCCATAAAGCTCCATTCACCGAGAATATATTGCAACGGCTCGCCTGAAATTCGTTTTTCTATAAATTTTAAAAAGTTATGCGAACAGTTTTCATCGGCTTTATCAGTTTTGTGCATGATAAAGCCGACTCTGTCAAGCGAAAAAGCCTTTTGCAAAAGACTTTGCGCCTCAAATTTTGAATTTTCAATATTATTATTTTCAAGCAGTTTAAGTCCGCTTTGATAAATTTCGTTTACAGTCATTACTTGCTTACAATGTCCGAGCCGTCCTCGGGGATAACAGCCTTGATAGCCTCAATTGCAACTTCAATCATAGTGTCGTCAGGCTCTTTTGTTGTGATTCTCTGCGCCCAAAGTCCGGGAGCGGCAATGATTCTTGTTACGGCATTGTCGTGCTTACCGCAGATTTTGATAAGCTCATAGCCGACTCCGCATGAAACGGGGAGAAGAAGAATCTTGAATACAGGTCTTAAAAATCCGATGCCGAAAGGTGCAACAGGAACGAAAAGACCGACAAGAATGCCGACAATCAGCATAAGAACCATAAAGCTTGTTCCGCATCTCGGGTGAAAACGGCTCTGCTTTTTAACATTTTCAACTGTGAGTTCTTCTTCGTTTTCGTAACAGAAAATTGTCTTGTGTTCGGCACCGTGGTACATAAACACCCTTTTCATTTCTGTCATTTGTGAACATACTATAATATAAAGTAAGAAAAGAACAATTTTGAGAACACCCTCAAAAACAGACTTCCAGAAAACAGCGTTTCCGCCGTCACCCTTGAAAGCGGGTACAACATTTGCACTGAGGTCAAACAGGAAAGAGGGGACAAAGAAGAAAAGTCCCACGGCAAGCGCAACACCGAGGATTGACGCAATTACCATCATAACCTTAACAAGCTTGTCACCGAATTTATCATCAAGCCATTTTTCAAACTTTGACGGTTCTTCTTCGATTTCTGTTGATTCAATTGCCTTATCGGCAGAGAGCATAAGCGCTTTGTAGGAAAGTCGCATTGAGTCAATAAGACCTGCGATTCCTCTTAAAAACGGAAGCTTGAAAAGCTTACATTTTGAGGGAATTGTGTTTATGCTTATATCCTCGCTGTAAATCTTGTCGGGTGCGGTACGAACACACACGGTTGTGCGTTTCGGACCTCTCATCATAATGCCTTCAATCAGGGCGCTGCCGCCGATTGATGTGATTTTTTTAGTAGTATTTTTAGCCATTAGCTGTTCCTTTCTGTATTAGGCTGCACAGAGAAATAAGATTAAAGCTTAATGTTTTCGGGAAGTGAGTTTTCACTGCCCTCTTTATACACAGGGAAGGTGAGCGTTACGGTTGTGCCGACACCCTCTCCGCTTTCGATATCAAGTGAACCGTTGTGGAGGTTCATAATCTCATCGGCAACCGCAAGTCCGATTCCCGAACCGCCGACAGTCTGGTTTGCTTTGTAGAATTTTTCCTTAACCTTTGGAAGATCCTCGGCAGAAATTCCGCAACCCGTGTCGGTTATTACAATCTTGATAATATCGGGTTCATCTTTGTTGTAGATTACCTGAGCGGCAACAACACCGCCCTTTGGTGTGTATTTCAACGCATTGTCAAGCACATTGAGGAAAACCTGCTTGAGCCTGTTTTTATCGCCGTAAACGGCAGGATAAACAACCTCGGGTTCATCATAAAGAAGATGCTTGCCCTCTGTAACGGCTCTTTCCTTTAAGAAGTAAACCGCATCGTCAAATTCGGCAAGAATGTCAAGCTTTTCCTTGATGAGCTTCATTCTTCCGCTCTGAATACGGCTGAAGTCAAGAAGCTCTTCTACAATGCTTGTAAGGCGTGAGCTTTCGCTGATAATAACTCCCATACCACGGTCAAAGGTTTTGCGGTCAAGCTTTCCTCTTTCGGAAAGCTGCATTGTTTCAGCCCAGCCCTTAATCGCCGTAAGCGGAGTACGCAACTCGTGTGATACTCGTGAAATAAAATCATTTTTCATCTGATCGGCTGTCTGCAAATCAAGCGCCATATCGCTGATTGCATCGCAGAGGTCGCCGATTTCATCATCGTATTTGTACTCAATCTTTTTTGCCTGTGAAAAATCGCCGTGGGCAATCTTGCTTGAAATCTCCGAAAGCTTTCTTATCGGGGTAACGATTGAACGGATAAACATAAGCCCCGACAATATTACAAGGGCGATGATAACAAGACCGCACGCAATAACTGCCGCAGAAACAAGCACAATTGCCGTGTTGACCTGCTCCATGGAAACAATGTATCTTACCGCACCTACGCAGGTTCCGTTTTCGTTGGTGATGATTCTTGTCAGGCTCATTGCACTTTCGTCCGATGAAAGCTTGCCGTTCCAATATGCACAGCCGTTTTCGTTTGAGAGTGCGTCGTTAAAATCGGGAATCTGCTCGTTGTCATCGGGGGTGAATCCTGTTGAAGTCATGACAACTCTGCCGGAGGAATTGATTACAATAACTTCCATTTCTTCCTTTTTGTCAAAGTTTTCAACATAATCACGGGCAGACGCCGTAAATGAGGTTGAACTGTCGCTGTGAAATCCCGAAAAAACAAGTGAAAGTTCGTTGCTTGTTGTGTTCAGGTTCTGTTCAACGCTGTTTTGAAAAATATATGTAACAATGAAAATAAGGCTGACAACAATAAGGATTATAATTGTCAGTATAACGCTCAATGTGTTGAGCATCCATCTTTTTGAAATACCCTTAAAAATTGTTGCCGCCCTCCTCTTTAGATTGTATAAATTTTATACAGGCTGTTTTGCAAAGTTATTCGCCTGAATCCCACTTGTAGCCGAGTCCCCAAACTGTGATGATGTGTTTAGGATTTGAAGGTTCGTCCTCAACCTTCATTCTGAGTCTGCGGATATTAACATCGACAATTTTATCCTCGCCGACATAAGCGTCTCCCCATACATGGTTGAGAATGTCGATTCTGTCAAGAGCAACACCCGGATTCGAGAAGAAGTATTCCATAATCTGAAATTCAACCTGTGTGAGTTCAATCATCTTTCCGCTCTTCATAAGCGCACGGTTGCGAAGATTGAGTGTGAACTCGCCCGATTTAAGTTCTTCTTTAAAGTTGTTTTCGGAATGTGACTGTGCAAGCGCAACTCTTCTGTAGAGTGAATCAACTCTTGCAAGAAGCTCACTCGGTGAGAAAGGCTTTGAAACATAGTCGTCTGCACCGAGCATAAGTCCTGTTACCTTGTCCATTTCCTGAGTTTTTGCCGAAAGCATAATAATTCCGATTCCGCCGTTGCGGTTTCTCAGCTCCTTACAAACCTGAAAACCGTCAATACCTGGCATCATAACATCAAGAATCGCAACATCAAAATCGCCGTTGTTTTCTTCATATTTCTGCAAAGCCGCTTCGCCGCAGTCTGCCTCAACTACATCGTAGCCTGCCCTTGTAAGATTGATAACGACAAAGTCACGAATTGCCGCTTCATCCTCACAAACAAGAATTTTTTTCATATCAAAACCTCCGTTGCTGTGATCAGATTCCCGACTGATCAAGTGTGGAAAAACCTGTCTTGATTTCGTCATCACTTAGCGAAATCTGTGTGTCGGGATTTATATTATTAAATGTATATGCATATTTATCGTCTTTTGTAATCAGCGTAAAATCATTCGATTTGCCCGATTCCCATTTGCTGACGGGGAACACCTTTATTTCAAAAAGCTCCGTGTCAAGCTTAGTGCCGTTCCATGCATAGAACGAGGTGGTTCCGCTTTCAAGGTCGGTAATTGCCGTAACCTTGTTTTCGCTCCACTTATCGGCATAGTTCATCATAAACATATAATCGTAATTTATGATTACCGCCTGTTTTGCAACAAGCGCCTCCTTGGGTGTGTCAAAGCTGTTCCAAATGATTTTGTCGGCATAAATATTTTTGCTGTCACCGCTCTGTTTCGGCAGATCAAGCGTAACGGGAATTTCAAGCTTTCCGTCCTTGTCAATGTCCGAACAGATGACCTGCGATGAACGCCGGGTTATATTTTTTGCTTTTTCTTTAAAAAGAGGATTACGCAGAATTGCAAGGTCACGGCTGTAAAAAATAACCTGTGTGTTCGTAACCTCATTTGCAGAAGTTCCGTCAACGACAATTCCCGTAATATCGTTATCAAGCTTTGTAACGGCAATGTTCTTGTACTTTACAACATTCGGATCCATGTTTGCCATGGCTTTGGCATACAGGCTTTTGCTGTCCTCGTTGTAATCAAGCATTGACGCAAGAGCCTCGTTTTCGGTTGTGTAGAGAACAAGCGACATAATCTCGCTTGTTCCGTCATTGTCAAAATCTCCCGTAACAAAGCTTGAACAGCTTTGTCCCGAACCCACTTCGTTTGTCTTGCCTTCCGAGTAGGAGTAGCAGGAAAGCTTGCCGACATTCGGAGTGTAGGTTGTTGAATTAACGATGATTTCAGCCCTTCCGTTGCCGTTTATATCCGCAAAGTCAACGCTGTCAATATCGGTTGTTTCAAAGATATTGTCGGACGCAATTTTCCACGAATTGTCTTTTGAGTACATGACAAGCATATGAACCGAAGAAGTTTCGGCGCTGTTGCGAAAAAATGCAACAGCCTCGTTGCTGTCGTTTCCGTCAAGGTCGGTCATGATGATTGCACTGCGGAATTTTCCGTTTTTAGGATATTTCAGCGTATAACCGCTGTCAGCCGTTTTGGCAATAAGCTGTTCAATTTCAGCCTCATCTCCGACTGCCTTAGGAGGACGAAGAAGATTTTCTGCGCTGAAATCCGTGATGTTGCAGCCGCTCAGACCGACAAGCATTGAACCGAGAACAAAAGCCGAAATCAGCTTTTTAATCTTCACAAAAATCCCTCCCGTCTTTATTTATGGGGCTGTCAAGGCTTTTGTCTTGCAATAAGATACTTGATTTTTATGCCCTCTTCGGAGAACATTTTTTCATGCTCTGTTTCAATATTATCGGTAACATCGCTTGCGTGCAAATCACGGGTGAGATACAAAATTTCATATCCGCTCTGCTCAAAGTATTCAAGACTTTCGTCAAACAGCTCGTCATCATCGGTTTTGAAACGGATTTCGCTGTCAGGCTTCAAGAATGTTTTGTACATTTCAAGCTTTTTGTAGTATGTAAGTCTGCGCTTTTTGTGCTTTGCTCTCGGCCACGGATTGCAGAAGTTGATGAAAAGTCTGTCAATCTTATCGTCAGCCGTAATGATTTTGTCAAGCATTTCAACATTGTACTTTACAAGTAAAAGGTTTGTAATATCATCCTGCGTTTTGCCGGCGTCCTCAAAAAGCTTTACAATTGTTCTTCTGCCGACACCGAGCATATCAACCTTGATGTCAAGTGCGATAATGTTTTTGTTGGGATTTTTAAGCGCAAGCTGTCCCGCAAAACCGCCCTTGCCGCAGCCGATTTCAAGATACAACGGCTGTTCCTTTTTGAAAGCCTGCATCCATTTTCCGGCGTTTTCTTCGGGATTCTTTACATAAAAATTGCAAACGGAAAGCTCCGGTTCTGCCCATTTCTTTTTTCTGATTCTCATAATACCTCATTTTGCGGTGCGTACAGACGGCGCACTACCACATATAGTAATTTACCATATCATTATATCAAATTGTAACAAATTATGCAACAAATATTTTGATAATGATGCTTACAGGTTAAATAAATTTAATCATATCGTCACAGGATTGCGATTTTGTAAAAATAATCTCGGAAAATTCTTTTGAAAGCTTGTTTACAAGCGGTAAAATTACAATATCTTCACTTTTGAAGTGACCTGCGTCAATAATGTCAATTCCGAGTGAATTTGCGGCGATAATCTCATGGTGCTTGATTTCTCCCGTGACAAGCACATCAACACCCGCCAAAGCCGCATCAAACACATTTGAACCGCCTGCACCCGACGATACGGCAACCTTTTTAACCCTGCCTTTAATGTCGGTGTAGCGAAGTCCCTTGCAGCCAAGATTTTTCTTTGCAAGCTTTGCAAAATCGTGAATATCGGTTTCGCTTTCAAGCTCGCCCGTGAACATACACTCGCCAAGCCCCGACAGCACGGGGTTTTTGACTTTGAGTGCGTCTGCAAGACAGATGTTTACTCCGAACTTTTCCCCGAGATCAAGGTTGGTGTGCATACAAACGGCAGAAATGCCCTTTTGTGCAAGCAGATAGGGAACGGAAGAAGGCGAAAGCCTTTTTATAGGGGCAAAAATTACGGGATGATGACTGATAATCAGCTCACATCCCAGACTTTCCGCCTCATTCACAACATCTTCCGTAATGTCAAGAGCGACAAGCACACGGCTTACGGCTGTGTATTTGTCGCCCACAATAAGCCCTGCGTTGTCAAAACTCATCTGAGTTGCACAGGGCGCAAATTCTTCAAAAAAATTAAGTATATCGTTTATGGTTTTCACTTAAAGCTCTCCTCAAGAATGCGTGCGGTTTCGGCACAGACAGGGTTGCCCTTAGCCTGTTTTAAAAGTCTGCGCACACAGCCTTCAATAAATCTGCGGTGCATGGAGTTGTTTTTCGGATCAAGCCCGTAAAGAAAAAGGTCGCTTTCGGATACCGTGCGAACCTCACCGCTGTATTCGGCAAGAATTACAGTGTAGCACTTGTTTGCGGCAGTACAGCAGTCACGCTTGGTAACGCTGAAACCGTTTGCAAACAGCCAACGCATAAGCTCTTCACTTTTGGTCATGGGCTGAAGAATAAAGTGCTTTGACCTGTCCTTTGCAAACTCCCAGTTTTCGATAATCTGCGAAATGAGTTCTCCGCCCATTCCTGCAATTACTATGTCGTCAGCCTCATCGCCCGAAATTTTTCCAAGACCGTTTGAAAGCCTTGCTTCAATTCGATTGTTAAGACCGCTGTTGTTAATTGTTTCAATTCCCCGTTCAAGGGGCAGGGGGTTGATGTCTGCGGCAATCGCTGTGTCGCATCTTCCAATACGGCACAGCCACACCGGAAGATAGGCATGGTCTGTGCCGATATCGGCAACCTTTGCTCCGTCACGCACAAAGTCCGCACAAAGTGCAAGACGGTTATCAAGCGAAAAATCAGATGCGCCGTTCATTATGCAATTGCTTTGTTAAGGTCTGCAACGAGTGCGTCTGCGTCTGCACCGTGTACCATACAAGCCTCTTCAATTGTTTCGCCTCGTGATGCAGGACAGCCGAGGCAGTGCATACCGATGCTGAAGAAAAGCTCTGCTGTGTCGGGGTACTGATCAAGAACATCACCGATTATTGAATTCTTTGTAATTTCCATTATAAAAAACCTCCTGTGTCATGAAACTGCAACATTGCTTTGATGTCGCACTATAGTAGTATAGCATAAAGCCGTACTTTTTAAAAGTGATATTTTTAATTTTTGTGTAAGGTATAAGTCCTATTTTGCCCAATATTTGCGGTCAAGACTGCGGTATTGAACCGCCTCAAGAACATGCTCGGAGCGGATTATTTCCGACTCATCCAAATCGGCAATGGTTCTTGCAACTTTCAAAACCCTGTCATACGCTCTTGCGGTAAGTCCAAGACTTTCAAAAGCGTCTTTGAGCGTCTTTTCAGCCTCTTTATCAATTATGCAGACCTTTTCAAACTGCTCTGCGTTAATTTTTGCGTTGCAGGTTGTTTTACTGCCCTTAAATCTTTCACGCTGAATTTCTCTTGCTCTGTCTGCTCTCTTTTTGATGTCGGCTGAACATTCGGCAGATGAAGCGTCACGCAGTTCTTCAAATTTCACGGCAGGCACTTCTACATGGATATCAAAACGGTCGAGAAGCGGTCCCGAAATGCGATTGAGGTAGCGTTTTATCTTCTGTTCCGAACAGGTGCATTTTCTTGTCGGATCACCGTAATATCCGCACGGACATGGGTTCATTGCGGCAACCACCATAATCGAACACGGATAGGTGCATTTCTGACCTGCTCTTGAAATTGTGATAGAGCCGTCCTCAATCGGCTGACGGAGTACCTCAAGCGCCGTTCTTGAAAATTCGGGCAGCTCGTCAAGGAACAGCACACCGTTGTTTGCAAGTGAAACTTCACCCGGTCTGATAGTCCCCGTGCCTCCTCCGCCGAGTCCTACGGGCGTTACCGTGTGGTGAGGCGAACGGAATGGCCGTGTTGTGATAAGACCGTCATGCTTTAGCGTTCCTGCAATTGAGTGGATTTTTGTCGTTTCAATCATTTCGTCAAAGCTCATATCAGGCAGAATTGACGGAACTCGTTTTGCAAGCATACTTTTGCCCGAACCCGGAGGGCCTATGAGCAGAATATTGTGACCGCCGGCAGCGGCAATTTCAAGCGCACGCTTCACCTCAAGCTGACCCTTTACCTGGGAAAAATCCGGAATGTAGTCCTGCTCTTCCTTCGGTGAGTGTGTATTCGGCTTTGCGGGTGCAGGTTCGAGAATGTGATTGAGATAATCTTTCAGTTGAAGAATGTTGTCAATACCATACACTTCAATTCCGTCAACAACAGCGCCCTCGCTTGCGTTGGCTTTCGGAACATAAATTTTCTTTATACCGCATTCCTTCGCCTTGATTACCATGGGAAGAACTCCGTTGATTCCTCTGACTTCTCCCGAAAGCGAAAGCTCGCCGATGAATGCGCAGTCGGAGATGTTGCTCTTAATCTGATTGAGCAGTATAAGAATTGCAACCGCAATCGGCAAATCGTAAATAGGTCCTTCTTTTTTGATATCGGCAGGGGCAAGGTTCACGGTCATATGTGCGGCAGGATATCTGAATCCGCAGTTCTTTAATGCACTGAGAACCCTGTCCTTGCTCTCACGCACGGCGGCGTCGGGCAGACCGACCATATCAAATTCCCGTGTGCCGTTGTACATTGACGCCTCAAGCTCAACCTTGTAGCCGTCCATACCGCTCACGCCAAAACTGTTGCAGGTAACAACCATAAAAATTCCCCCGAACCGATAAATAAAAATCGTAATAAATTAATAATATAAAGTATAACATTTTCTGCTTCTCTTAACAAGTTTCATAATGTATGTAATTCCGACTTTATTTCAGCTATTTTGCACAAATAATTTCCATATCATAATGCAATATTACAGAAATTGCTTTCGGGTTGTTGACATTTGTGCGTTTTTGTTATACTATTAAGCGTATAAGAATAAGTATTAGGGGCAGGTTATGACCGAATTGCAAAAATCCTACGGTACTTTATCCGACGCACAGCTTGCAAATTTTGTGAGTCTTGGTGATGACCGTGCTTTTGATGAGCTTGTCGTAAGATATCTTGACACAATCAGTATAATTGCACGAAAGTTTTCGGCAGAGGGTTATGAACACAATGACTTTGTTCAGGAAGGACTTGTGGGACTGCTTTGTTCCTGCAAAGCCTTTGATCAAAACGGCGGTGCAAGCTTTAAAAGCTATATGTCGGTTGTTGTTGAAAGAAGATTTATTTCTATAATCAGACGGGGAGAACAGAAAAAAGCCATTCCCTCATCAAGCATTGTTCCGATGGACGATGTGGGCGAGTCAATTGAAGATTCCGCCAAAACTCCCGAAGAACTTTTGATGTGCAGAGAACAGCTTGACCAGTTGCTGTTGCGACTTCAAAGTGTGCTGTCAAAGTCCGAATACGATGTTCTTATGCTCTACGGCAACGGCTTGAGTTATAAGGAAATTGCAGAAAAGCTTTCCGTAACCGAAAAGACGGTTGACAATGCCTTGCAAAGAGCAAGGAAAAAGGTTCACGGCGGTCTGAATGTCGGCTGAGCGGTGAACCGAAAATTAATATTTGTCCTTAACAGTATTGCGGTGCAACTCCGCACGGGGCAACAAACTAACCTCCGAGAGGTAGAAAAAGAGAGGTAAATACCAATGTACGAAGATAAGACACTTGTCTGCAAAGAATGCGGAAACGAATTTGTTTTTACTGCAGGAGAGCAGGAATTTTACGCTGAAAAGGGTTTCACAAACGAACCGCAGCGTTGCAAGGCTTGCAGACAGGCTCGTAAAAATGCTGCCAAGACAGAGAGAGAATTCTTTGAAACCGTTTGCGCTGAATGCGGCGGAACTGCAAAGATTCCTTTCAAGCCTGTTGAAGGCAAAAGCTACTATTGCAGCGAATGTTTTGCAAAAAGAAAAGCAGCTGAATAATTAATTGAATTTTTATTGTTTTAGTTTAATTTCTCGTAACTGAGGTTAAATATTTTAATTTTAAAAGCTTGATTATCTTCAGACTAATTTCAAATTAAAAAAGCTAAACACAAAAACGGTGGGCATCTGCTCACCGTTTTTTATATTTTTAAGATAGTATTGCAATTTATGCAATTATTTGATATTATTATCAAATGAGAATAAATGTATGAATCATGAGTAGTTAAAGTACATATATTTTATGGAGGCTAAGATGATTAAACAATTTTTAAAACATAAGTGCAATTCAAAAATAAAGCTTTTTATTGCTGTTGTTTGTATGTTTGCTCTTGTGTTGTCCGTGTCGGGTTGCGGCAACGGCAATTCTGGGAGTGAAAATACAAATGCAACGCAAAGCACCGTTGCAACCTATAAGGTCAACAGGGGTGAATTTGACTGGAGTGGCAATGAATATACATCTGTTTTGCCAAATCAGAAAGAGTGGAATGTCAGCCAATATCTGGTTGATGACAGTCGAAAATGCTGTTCGGTTATTATTGATAATTCTGATTTGGAAAGCACAAAACAGTATGTTAAATCGTTGGAGAAAACAGGTGTGTCTACCGTAAAATCTCAGGTTACTGACGATAAGAAAAATCCAACTCTTAACTACCTTGGAGAATCAGACAGTTACGATATATCAATTTCATATACCGGCGGCATTACAACCATATCAATTACCAAAACTAAATAATTCCAAAAACGGTGGGCGTTGCTCACCGTTTTTGTGTGTTTGGATATTTTGATTGTTCAATTTTTACTTTTGGGTGTGTTGCATAATTGTAAAGTGCGAGGACGATTAGGATGATGATGTAAAATGTGAAGTATTGCAAAGTGTTAAATAAAATATTCAGAACATCGGGAACATCGAATATATTATTAATTCCAAATGTAAAGTCGCTAATATTCCTCAAGTTCAAAGATATTGAACCTACAATACTTGAAATGCACATCATAACGGAACACAGCATGAAGTTAATTCTGTTCAGGAGTATGCAGTTGAGCGTCATAATTCCAAGTCCGGCAAAATAAACGGCAGGAATCAAACATCCTGCAGAGTCGGTCAAGTAACAAAGCCCCCAACAAATATTCAGCAAAAAAAGCACTATCGTAATTATAATTTGTGTTGATTTTTGAAGTTGAAAGGCATTGTGAGTTGCCTTGAATTTTACTATGGTTGAAATTAATGCCATAAACAGCAAAATGGCTATTTGACTGCTTAAGAACATTAAAGTAATCAAATCAAAGCTTATTGTCACACCCACAATTGAAGTTGCAATTGCAGACACAATTGTTGGCATAAAGCAGATTGCGTTTTGTTTAGGACTTTTGAGCATTGCACAATTTAAACCGCATACAACAATTGTCAGCAGTATAAACGGAATAAGTAAAGTCCAAGAAAATATATAAGCACAAGCCGACAGAATAGCAACAATAAAATTTGCCGTAAACAAAATGAAAGAATTTGTATTGCCATTTTTCATAATATCACCTCATTAAAATCAGCAGGGGTAAAGAGTTACTGCGATTATATACGGAACTATCGGTGAGCTTACAATAAATATGTAATACGGTGCGCATATTGCGGCAAAGACTGCGGCTCTTTCCGTTTTGTCTGCCTTTGAACAGGAAAATCTTTGGAATATAGTTGACTTTGCAATAAAAAATTCAACTACGCCTGCCACAAATATTAAAGATAAATAAGAAAACTGTCCTATTGAAAGGTGGTTGTAATCACCTGAGTCTGCAATATGTGCAACAGCCGTTGCGGCAAATGATGCAATAAAGTTTATAATTGAAAAAATCAGAATTATTTTTTTGTAATCATTTTTTGTTATAAGTGTTTTTTCTTCTGTATCAGCTTTTTTTCTTGCATAATATATAGCAATCGAAACGGTAGTAGATGTAAAAAGTATGGCTGAAAGTATAAATAATAATATAACAGCGAGAGTTGCCGAGTTAAACATAAATCATCTCTCCTTAAACACAAAATCAAAACATCATACGGTCGATAATCATACTTGCAATCTGTCCGTAAGGGATCAACAATTCATACGGTGCGTTTGCAAGTGCGGTGAAAAATGAGAGTTTCCATTTTTTATTGTTTGGTATTCCAAATTTGCGATAAACAAATGTGTAGTTCACAAAAATCAATACCACTATGCTTACGATAATAACGAAAATAAACGGAAAAACATATATCAAACCAAGACCGTATGGACTATCCAAAAATTCATAATTTGCTCCGATAATAGCCATGTAAAATATAGATAAGAAGTCCTGCAATAACTCGTCAAATCTTATGTGTGAGTAAATTGCATCCATCACCATCGTCACAATAAATAATGAAGCTAAAGCCAATAATATGTATCCGACTCCGAATGAAATAGAAGCTGTTTTTATGACCTTGAATTTACCGTTGTAAGATTTTTTAGAAAGGTATTTTGAAATACCGAAATTTACTGCTAAAGCTTTTCCTATGCTTACTGCAACGGCACAAATGCCGAGTATAACATATATGTATGTGTATTTCATAACCAAACCTCCTTAACATTAAATCATACTTTTGAAAATCATCGTTCCAAACTGACCGTATGGTATTAACAATTCATACGGTGCGTTTGCAAGTGCTGTGAAAAATGAAAGTTTCATTTTCTTATTTTTAGAAACTTCAAAATCTTTGTAAACGAACTTGTAATTGATAAGAAACAGCATTGGAATGCTTAGAATAACTAAAATAAAGAAAGGTATAACATACGCACCGTACTCATTACCGATTGTATTGTACCATGGACCTAAAAAAGACATCGCAAGTGCAATAAAAAATCCTAAAATCAATTCTACTATATTTTCTAATATATTAAGGTAACCCGATATACTTATACTGCAAACCACCACACCTATAACAAACAAAACAACTAATGCCAACAAAATATAGTTCGTTTCCAAAGTATGTAACGCAACTTTTTTGAATTCAAAATCACCTTTATACGGCTTTTTTGAGAGATATTTTGAAATACCATAGTTTACAGCAAAGGTTTTAAAAATACCTCCGCCGAGAATTACAACAGTAAGCAACATATATAAGATGAATTTCAACATAAAATCACGCTCCTTATCAAGCAATTGAACTAATTCATTAGTACAATTATATAATACAATATCTCTGTACAATTGTCAATCGGAAAACACAAAATTTTTGTTTAATTTCAAATGTTTTCATTACAAAAATTGTATTGAACCGCCCGAATAACATACTTGTTGTCAAATTTGCTTATATAATGTATAATAATAAAAGTAACGATACCGAGAAGGTGATTGCCGTGACGATTGAAAAAATTAAGAGAATTTATGCATCTACCGCAATTTACAAGTTTTCGCAGGGACTAAAGAACGCTGAAACCGATGACTTTGATTCAGCGTTTGACAATGTGCTTGATTTTTTCGGAAACAAAATCGAGGAAGACGCTCTTAAAATTGAATGTTCGGGCGATGAGGTTAATATGATGTTCCTCGATTTTGTAAGAATGTTATCGTCAACCCGTCACCTTGCAATGTGTGTGTTTGTAAACGGCAATGCCGATGCTGATACAGTCAAAAGACTTGAACGCTTTTCGGGTTGGTCGGAGTGTTTTAAGGTTGTTCGTGATATGAATAAACATGATGACAAAATCTGCATCTACATAGGTTTTATAAATTGGTTTGACGGTGAAATTTACGATGTTGATTACACGGTTAATGTAATTTTGTAAGGTCAAATTGCTTGAAAAGTCAGACTTTATCGGATAAAAATTGAAAGTCAGAAAAAGTCAAAAATATTTTAAAATATTAGGAAACGAGAGCATAAGCGAGAATTCGTGAGAATTTCAAAGCTTATGCTTTAATTTTTGACTTTAATTGACTTTGACTTTCTCTGACCTTGATATTATAATGTAGTCAAACAAATGAAAAGAGGCGACCAAAATGAGAATGAGCGATTTGGTGGCACAGTACATTATAGAGATGCTTGACCGTGAAAACGGCAGTGCGGAGATTCAGCGAAACGAACTCGCCGGCAACCTCGGATGTGTACCGAGCCAAATCAATTATGTTATAACCTCACGATTCACTCCCGAAAAAGGCTACATTGTAGAGAGCCGTAGGGGCGGTGGCGGATTTATCCGAATAAGCCGTGTGAAGATGGATAGAGGTACGGCGCTTATGCATATAATAAATTCGATTGGAACAACACTTGACAAGGCAAGTGCAGAGGCAATGCTCAAAAATATGTTGCAAAGAGATATGATTGAGCTTACATCGGCAAAGCTGATAGCCTCGGCGTTGTCCGACAGAACGCTTACAAATGTTGAACAGAGTAAACGAGATGCCGTGCGAGCGGACTTGTTCAAGAATATGTTGCTCACATTAAGTTGATTTTGAACGGAGGCAGTTATTATGAAATGTCAAAAATGCGGTGCTAACAATGCAAATACTCATGTAAAGACCGTTATCAACGGTGAAATTAAAGAATATGATTTGTGCAGTGAATGTGCAAAGAAAATGGGATACACAAACATCTTCGGTAACTTTGAGGACGAATTTTCGGGACTCCTCGGAAGCTTCTTCGGCAACAGCCTTCCTGCAAGAACTCAGGCAACACGCTGTGACTTCTGCGGCAGCTCATATTCCGATATTGCAAAATCGGGTCATGTAGGCTGTGCAAAATGTTACGAAATCTTCGGCGACCAGCTTCTTCCCTCAATCAGAAGAATCCACGGCAACACAACCCATTGCGGTAAGAACAGCCGTTTCGGTACAAAGAAAGCCGAAAAGAGTGCCGAGATGACAAAGAAAGATAAAATCAAGACACTTAAAAAGGAACTCGACAAGGCAATTTCGGAACAGAATTTTGAACATGCCGCAGAGTTAAGAGATCAGATTAAGGAAATGGAGGCTTAATTATGAGTAACGAAGTAATTTCCACCAGAGTAAGACTTGCAAGAAACCTGAAAGATTACCCGTTTCCGTGCCGACTGTCCGAACAGGGCAGAAAAAAGGTTATTGAAAAGGTTACAAGTGCAATCAGGGACAGCAACAGCTCAATTGCCTCGGATTTCAATCTGATTAAGCTTGATGATTTGACAGAGGCACAGGGTGTTTCACTTGTTGAAAGACATCTTGTAAGTCCCGAATTCATCAGCGAAACAGAGGGCAGAGCATTGCTGTTGAGCAAGGATGAAGGCATGAGCATTATGATTAACGAGGAAGATCACATAAGACTTCAGGTTATCACAGACGGCTTGTCGCTTGAACAGGCATATGACACAGCCGATAAGCTTGACACCCTGCTTGATGAAAACCTTGAATTTGCTTTTGATGACAAGCTCGGTTATCTTACACAATGCCCTACAAACCTCGGCACAGGCATGAGAGCCTCTGTTATGCTCCATCTGCCGGCACTTGAAAAGAGCCGTACAATCGGCAGAATTGCAGGCAACCTTTCAAAGCTCGGACTTACAATCCGTGGTGCTTACGGTGAAGGCTCAGAACCCAGCGGTTCGCTTTATCAGCTTTCAAATCAGGTAACGCTCGGTATCTCCGAAAAAGCCGCAATTGAAAATCTTGAGAACATCACAAAACAGCTTGTTTCTCAGGAACGACAGGCAAGAGAAAGACTTGCAAAGAGTATTGATATTCAGGACAGCGTAAGCAGAAGCTTAGGTTTGTTGAAATCGGCAATGGTTATGACTCATGACGAGGCTTTAAAGCTGTTGTCAAATGTTCGTTTCGGCATTTTGTCGGGACAGATAAAAGATGTTACCGCAGAGGTTGTTGACTCTCTTATGGAAAAAATTGAGCCTGCAACGCTTATGGTAAACTCAGGAAAAAATCTTTCCGCACAGGAAAGAGATATTGAAAGGGCAAAAATTTTAAGAGAGGCTCTTTCATAGAAAATAAGCAGTTAATACATTATCCACAAGGAAGGGTGATGATTTTATGTATCAGTTCAAAGGTTTTACAGAAAAAGCAAACAAGGCGCTTAATCTTGCGATTGAAAGCGCAGAGGAGATGCGCCACAACTATGTCGGTACAGAACATATTCTCTACGGACTCGTAAAAGAGGGCAGCGGTGTTGCCGCAACCGCTCTTAATGAGTGCGGAGTAACGGAAGATGCTCTCCGTGAAAAGCTTGAATCCATTAACGGTACAATGTCGCTTGTTGAGCTTACTCCCGATGATTTTACTCCCCGTACAAAGAGAGTTTTGAGAGCCGCAGTTATCATTTCTTCAAAAACAGGCTACACCTATGTAGGCACAGAGCATTTGCTCCTTGCAATCCTTTCGGAGAGCGACAGCTACGCAGTTGCTTTTCTTGAAGAACTCGGTGTATCTGTTGAAAGACTTGCACAGGCTGTGTCAAAAGGTATGCAGGGCGGTGCAGATGACGGTTTCGGCGGTTTTGAAAACGAGTCCGCTCCGAACGGTTCACAGAAAGGCGGTTCAGCTCTTGATAAATTCGGCAGAGATCTTACTCAAGCCGCAAAGAACGGCGAAATTGATCCTGTAATCGGCAGAGAAAAGGAAATCCAGAGGGTTATCCAGATTCTTTCCCGCCGTACAAAGAACAATCCTGTTCTTATCGGTGAACCCGGTGTAGGTAAAACTGCGGTTGCAGAGGGACTTGCACTTGAAATTGCAAAGGGCAATGTGCCTGAAATTCTTAAAGACAAGCGAGTTGTCAGCCTTGATCTCACAGGTATGGTAGCAGGTGCGAAGTACAGAGGTGACTTTGAGGAGAGAATTAAGGCGGCTATTGACGAGGTTAAAAAGTCAAAGAACACTATTCTCTTCATTGATGAACTTCATACTATCGTTGGTGCAGGTGCCGCAGAGGGCAGTGCAGACGCCGCAAATATCCTTAAACCGTCACTTGCAAGAGGCGATTTTCAGGTTATCGGTGCAACAACTCTTAACGAGTACAGAAAATATATTGAAAAAGATGCCGCTTTGGAGCGTCGTTTCCAGCCAGTAAAGGTTGGCGAGCCTACTCCTGAACAGGCTGTACAGATTCTCAAAGGCTTGCGTGACAGCTACGAGGCACACCATAAGGTTAAGATTACCGATGAGGCAATCAATGCCGCAGTAACATTGTCATCAAGATATATCGCAGACCGTTACCTCCCTGATAAGGCAATTGACCTTATTGATGAGGGTGCGTCAAAGGTAAGGCTTGCATCTCTTACCTCTCCTGATAATGTAAAGGAGCTTGAAGATGAAATTGCAGACTATGAAAAAGAAAAGGCAAGCGCAATTAACGAGCAGGACTTTGAAAGGGCTGCAAGACTTCGTGATGAGCAGAAGGAACTTCAGACAAAGCTTGACGATGCAAAGAAGAAGTGGCAGGAACAGCAGAAGGGCAACAGCGGTGAGGTAACTGCCGAGGATATCGCAAAGATTGTGTCCGAATGGACAGGTATCCCTGTTGTTCAGCTCACAAAGGAAGAGAGCGAAAGACTTCTTAATATGGAGAATGTTCTCCACGAAAGAGTTATCGGTCAGAGCGAGGCTGTAACTGCAATCGCAAAGGCTATCAGACGAGGCAGAGTAGGTCTTAAAGACCCGAAAAGACCTGTAGGTTCGTTTATCTTCCTCGGTCCGACGGGTGTCGGCAAAACAGAACTTTGCAAGGCTCTTGCAGAGGCAATGTTCGGCGATGAAAATGCAATGCTCCGTCTTGATATGAGTGAATATATGGAGAAACATACCGTGTCAAAGCTTATCGGTTCACCGCCCGGATATGTAGGCTTTGAAGAGGGCGGTCAGCTCACCGAAAAGGTAAGAAGAAAACCGTATTCGGTTGTACTTTTTGATGAGATTGAAAAGGCTCACCCCGATGTATTCAATATGCTCCTCCAGATTCTTGAGGACGGCAGACTTACCGACTCACAGGGCAGAACGGTTGACTTTAAGAACACCATTATCATAATGACCTCTAATGTCGGCGCAAGACTTATCACCGAAAAGCAGAGCTCACTCGGTTTTAATTCTGAAAATGAGAATGCCGAAGAGAGCGAGAAAAAGGACATCAAGGAGCTTGTAACAGGCGAACTCCGCAAGGTATTCCGTCCTGAATTCTTGAACCGTGTTGACGATATTATCGTGTTCAACAAGCTCAACAAGGACGAAATTAAGCAGATTGCCGTTAAGATGCTCAAAACTCTTGAAAACCGTCTTGATAAGATGAATATTAAAATCAGCTTTACAGACAACGCAATCAGCGAGATTGCCGACAAGGGCTTTGACGAAAACTACGGTGCAAGACCTCTCCGCCGTGCAATACAGAACGAGATTGAAGATCCGCTTTCAGAGCAGATGCTCGAGGGCAAGGTCAAGGACGGCGCAGTAGTTACCTGTGATTTCGCAGACGGTCAGTTTACCTTTACGACAGCAAACGCCAAATAAGCGTAATTCTTAATAAAAATAAAATCAACCGCAGAGTGAAAAACTTTGCGGTTGATTTTTTGTTTTGAATATCTTGACAGAATGAATTTAAGGTGTATAATTAAGCCTACAAAAACACAAGAGGGTGTTAATTATGAAAAAAATTATCTCGATTATCTTGTTGGCAGTTATTGTCTCAACTTCTGTTTTATTTACAGGTTGTGGCGGTGAAGTTGCACCGAGTAATGCTCAAACTTCTGATGAAGCCGATACAACTGCTTTGTCAGACACTACTCCGACAGCCAACCCGAATCAATTTTCGTTTGAAGTATATGATTACAAAACAAATGAACTTATTTCAAAAGCAAACAAAAATAATTTGGATGAAAAGCTGAAAGAGGCTATTAATTTGACCAACACAACATCGGAACAAAAGGTTGAATCAATTGATGTTGAGCCAACATATGTTATCCTTTTATCGTACCTCAAAGATACAAGCCGTGACCTTTGGTTTTTGGTATATGTCAAGGGCGATGATGTCTATGTTCAGGCTGACAAAAGGCACGCAAACATAAACCTTGACACGGCAGGCTATGACATCTATAAGAGCAAATACAATAAATCGCAGCTTGAAGAATTGATGAAATAATTACAGTGTAAAGTTGCCTGAATTTAAAAGATTTTACAAACACGGTGTAACCATAAAACATAGGTTGCACCGTGTTTTTTATATCAAATTTCTGTTCATAATTTGAAAAGTGTAGCTTTTGCCCCTCAATTTTCATTGAAAAGTGTAGTTTTTAACCCCTAAATTCTATTGAAAAGTGTGTTTTTTACCCCTCAATTTTCATTGAAAAGTGTGATTTTGTCTGTTGACAAAACAAAAAAGCCTCCCGTGGTGGGAGGCTTTTGTTCGGTTATGAACCGTTAATCAGTCGATTTCAACCATGATTTTTTCTTCACTGCGGATAGCGGCACTGCGGGCAATTGTGCGGATAGCCTTGGCAATTCTGCCCTGCTTACCGATGATTCTGCCCATGTCGTTTTCTGCAACATGAATGTGGTAAACAACTGTTCCCTCTTCGTTGGGAGCGTCTGCTTCAACTGATACGGAATCGGGATCGTCAACAAGACCCTTTGCGATAACTGCAAGTAAATCTTTCATTGTTTGTCCTTTCCGAAGCGCAATTATTCAATTACGCCGTTCTTCTTGAGAAGAGCCTTTACTGTGTCTGTTGGCTGAGCACCGTTAGCAATCCACTTCTTAACTGCTTCAGCGTCAACATTGAACTCAGAAGGCTTCTTGAGAATATCATATGTGCCGATTTCTTCAATGAAACGGCCGTTTCTCGGATATCTTGAATCTGCTACTACTACTCTGTAGAAAGGAGCCTTCTTTGAACCCATTCTTCTAAGTCTGATCTTTACTGCCATAATGTTCACCTCATAAAAATTGTTAATTTATATTCACCAACCGTAATTGGATGAAAAACTTTGTTTAATGTTTGATTAATGTTAATTATTTGAACGGAGGCATTCCGTCGGGTCCGCCCATTCCGCCTGCAGGTCCCATGCCGTTCATCGGCATACCGCCGAGCCCCGGAAGACCTTTCATTTTTCTTCTTTTCTTAGAGCCTTTTCCGCCCTTTGTCATCTGACGCATCATCTTCTGCATCTGGTCAATCTGCTTGATAAGTCGGTTGACCTCTTCAATGCTTCTGCCCGAACCTGCCGCAATTCTGCGCTTTCTTGACGGGTTCATAATGTGCGGATGACTTCTTTCTTCGGGTGTCATTGAGAGGATAATTGCCTGAACCCAGTCAATCTGTCTGTCGTCAATGTCAACGCCCTCAAGCTGTTTTCCGACACCCGGAATTTTTGAGAGAATGCCCTTGAGCGGTCCCATTTTCTTGACCTGCTCAAACTGATCGTACAAATCGTTAAAGTCGAATTTGTTGCTCATCATCTTCTGAGCCATTTCTTCGGCTTTTTCGGCATCCATTTTATTCTGTGCGTCCTCAATGAGAGTAAGCACATCACCCATGCCGAGAATACGGCTTGCCATTCTGTCTGGGTGGAAAACTTCAATATCGTCAAGCTTTTCGCCTGTACCTGCAAATTTAATAGGTCTGCCTGTAACAGCCTTTACCGAAAGCGCCGCACCGCCTCGAGTGTCACCGTCAAGCTTTGTGAGAATAACACCCGTAATGTCAAGAAGTTCGTTAAAGCTCTTCGCAACATTAACTGCGTCCTGACCTGTCATCGAGTCGATAACAAGCAAAATTTCGTTTGGTTCAACTTCTTTTTTGATGTTTTTAAGCTCATCCATAAGAGCCTCATCAATATGAAGTCGGCCTGCGGTATCAAGAATAACAACATCGTTGCCGTAGTCCTTTGCACGCTTGATTGCCTCTTTTGCAATCTTAACGGGATTTGCTTTTCCCATTTCAAAAACAGGAACACCTGCTTTTTCACCGACAACCTTCAACTGGTCGATAGCGGCGGGACGATAAACGTCACAGGCGGCAAGCAGAGGATTTCTGCCTTGCTTTTTCAGCATTTTTGCAAGCTTTGCCGTGTGGGTTGTTTTACCCGAACCCTGAAGACCGCACATCATGATGACTGTCGGAGGCTTTGACGCAAACTCAATTCGTGCGTCCTCACCGCCCATAAGGCTTGTAAGCTCCTCGTCAACAATCTTAACAACCATCTGTGCAGGAGTAAGACTTTGCATAACATCCTGACCGACAGCACGCTCTGTTACTTTGTTTGTAAAGTCCTTTGCAACCTTGTAGTTTACATCGGCCTCAAGAAGTGCGAGTCGAACCTCTCGCATTGCTTCCTTAACATCTTTTTCAGAAAGCTTGCCTTTGTTTTTCAGTTTTTTGAACGCATTGCCAAGCTTATCTGCAAGTCCTTCAAATGCCATGAAAACTCCTTTAATCTTTCAGCGAGCCTGATTTTTCGATGATAACATCCGCAAGCTCTGTGATTTGTGTATCCTGTGAAAGTTCTTTTATTTCAAGTGCAAGAGCCGAAATTTCGTCAAGCCCCTGCTCAAGCTTACTGAACTGTTTGAACAGACCGAGCTTTTCTTCAAACTCAAAAAGCTGTTGCTCACTGCGCTTAATACTGTCACGCACACCCTGTCTTGTTATTCCTGTTTCATCGGCAACCTCTGCAAGCGACAAATCTTCATTATAATAAAGGTCAATCGCCTTTTTGCCCGAAGGCTTTAAAAGCTCGCCGTAAAAATCAAACAAGAGAGATACTTCAATGTTTTTTTCCATACCTGACAGCTCCCGTGATTCTGGTCTGTATGTAAAGAAAATTTCTTTACACCTGTGAATTATAATATACAATTGCCCGTTTGTCAAGCATTTTAAGCCGATTTTACGGCTGAGAGTAATTTTGATAAATTTTTAAATTTCGGGAAGTTATCAAATTTGTACAGTTATATTACAAAAACGGCAATATTGTGGTAGTTTCGGAAGAATTAAATAACTAAAATAAGCCGATTGTAATGCGATTTTGAGTATAATTACGAAATAGTAAAAAAAGTGTTTCTATCCTTTACAAATGAGTGGCTATGTGAAGTTTAGTTTTCGTCAAAATTCACAAAAATTATTTTTTTAGTGAAAAAAGCTATTTTTAATGTACATTTTCAAGTAAAATGTGTTATAATTGTTTTGAATTATTGAAGAAACGGGAGTTTTGCTTTACGGAACAAATTATAAATATCGACAGAATGGAAAATGCCGTAGCACTTTTTGGCAGTTTTGACGGAAATATTAAGCTGATTGAAAAGGAGTTTAATGTCCGTGTCACCTGCCGTGACAGTGAGCTTAAGGTTGAGGGCGATGCCGAAAACACATCGAAGGCCTGCAAGGTTATTGAAAGCCTGTTGCAGTTCATCAACCGTGGTGAAGCACTTTCCGAGCAAAATATCCGCTACTGCATTTCGCTTGTCAATGAAGGCAGTGAGGACAAAATAGAACAGCTTGCAGGCGACTGCATCTGTATTACTTCAAAGGGAAAGCCTATTAAGCCGAAAACCATCGGTCAGAAGCGCTACTGCTCGCAGATTGCGAAAAATACCGTCACAATCGGCGTCGGCCCTGCCGGTACGGGCAAGACCTACCTTGCCGTTGCAATGGCGGTCACGGCTTTCAGAAGCAAGCAGATTAACCGAATAATTCTCACAAGACCTGCTGTTGAGGCAGGCGAAAAGCTCGGTTTTCTGCCCGGTGATTTGCAGAGCAAGGTTGATCCGTATCTTCGTCCCCTGTATGACGCATTGTTTGATATGCTCGGTGCGGAAACATATCAAAAGTATGTTGAAAGAGGTAACATTGAGGTTGCACCGCTTGCATATATGCGAGGAAGAACGCTTGACGACAGCTTTATAATTCTTGACGAGGCTCAGAATACAACAAGGGAACAGATGAAGATGTTCCTTACCCGACTCGGATTTAACTCAAAAATGGTAATCACGGGCGATATTACGCAGATTGACCTTCCGAACGGTGCAAAGAGCGGTCTTAAAGACTGCATCAAAATCCTCAAGAACATTGATGATATCGGCACCTGTTTCTTTGATGAAAAGGATGTTGTCCGTCATCGCCTTGTTCAGGATATCATCAAGGCTTACGCAAAATTTGAAAACACTGACATTAATAATTTACGAAACAACGGCTCCAGAAACAACGGCTCCAAAAATTAATTTACTTAATTTTCACATATCCCACGCTATCGGGTTAAAAATAATGAAAGGATGATCATGAATGGCAGAGCATAATAAAATCAGGGTAATTATCACAAACAAACAAAAAGCAGTAAAGATTCCTACAGGTATCAGAATGTTGGTTCGTCGTTGTTGTAACGCAGTTCTGCGACTTGAAAAATTTGAAGGTTCTGCTGAAATCAGCGTTACTTTCACGGATAACGAGGGTATCAAGGCTCTTAACAAGCAGTATCGTGACAAGGACATTGAAACCGATGTTCTTTCTTTCCCAATGGGCGAAAACGGTGTTTATGACACTAATCCCGAAACAGGCGCACAGATTCTCGGCGATGTTGTAATTTCTATGGAAAAGGCAAGAGATCAGGCGGAACTCTTTGGCCACAGCCTCCAGAGAGAGGTTGGCTATCTTACCGCTCACAGCGTTCTTCACCTTCTCGGCTATGATCACATGGAAAAGCTTGAAAGGGTAAGAATGAGAGAAAAAGAAGAGCTTGTTATGGAACAGCTCGGTCTTCCTGCATCATCAAGCTACATAGTTGATGACGATATGGCTTGACAGAGTAGTTATATTACGGGGTATGAAAAAGCAAATCAAAAGTTTTAAAAGTGCATTCAGAGGTTTTTACTTTGCCGTAAAAAGCGAAAGTCATATGAGATTTCACCTTGTTGCGACATTTTATGTTTTCGTTTTCGGTTGCTTTTACGATTTTTCTGCCGCAAAATGGGCGTTGCTCGCCGTTTTGTGTGCGCTTGTAATTGCACTTGAAATGGTCAACACCTGTGTTGAAAAGCTTTGTGATTTGTTTTGTGACAGATACGATTTTTCCGTTAAGATTATCAAGGACATTGCAGCCGCAGCCGTGCTTGCCGTGTCATTTTCGGCTGTGTTTACAGCGATGCTGTTTTTTCTTGATTTTGAAGTAATCGGAAAAATATTTTCGTATTTTGTAAACAATCCCGTTATGCTCGCTTTGCTGATTTTGTCTGCGGTGATTTCTGCCGTCTTTGTATGTGCAGGTCCCGTAAAAGTCAAGAACGCAATTTTGGGCATTAAAAGAAAAGATAAACATTAACAAAGGGGCGGCATTTTGCTTGCCCCCGATTTTTGTATAGTGAGGTAATATGTTAAATACAGATAATAAAGATAAATCCGCATTTATTGCCATTGTCGGCAGACCTAATGTGGGCAAAAGTTCAATTCTCAACAGACTTATGGGACAGAAAATTGCAATTGTTTCAAGCAAACCGCAGACTACCCGCAACAGAATCACAGGCGTGCTTACTCAGGGCGAATATCAGCTTGTTTTCTTTGATACACCGGGTATGCACAAGCCGAAAACCTCTCTCGGCAAGTATATGGTGCGTTCCGTCAATGAATCCGTGGGCGGTGTTGACTGCTGTATGCTTGTTGTTGAGGCAGGAAAAGAACCGGGTGACACAGAACTTAACCTTATTGAAAAGTTCAAGTCAATGGAAATGCCGGCAATCCTTGCAATCAACAAGATTGACACTCTCAAAGAAAAAGAAGAACTTATGAAACAGATTGCCCGTTACAGTCTGCTCTACGATTTTGACGCAGTTGTTCCCGTGAGCGCACAGGACGGCAACGGTATGAACGAACTTCTTGATGAGCTTAAAAAGCAGGCAGGCGAGGGTGGTCATTTCTTTGATGACGATACTCTTACAGACCAGCCCGAAAGAGTTATTGTTGCCGAAATTATCCGTGAAAAAATACTCCGTCTTTGCGACAGGGAAATTCCGCACGGCACGGCTGTTGTAATCGAAAAAATGAAAACAAGGGATAACGGTATGCTTGATATTGACGCTACTATTTTCTGTGAAAAAGAAACCCACAAGCGTATTATTATCGGTAAAAACGGCTCAATGCTCAGGAAAATCAGCACCTTTGCCCGTCAGGATATTGAAAGATTTTTCGATTGCAGGGTATTCCTACAGACATGGGTAAAGGTAAAAGAGGATTGGCGAAACCGTTCCCAGATTCTTCAGAATTTCGGCTATGACGAAAAGAATTTTGACTGATAATCCGATTAAAAGCGATTCGGGTACACGATTTGACACAATGTCAGATTTTTCATAATATAATAAACGGCATCCGTGAAACACTAACTGCGGAGGTGCTTTTATGGATAACTGGAGTGCGTGGCAAATATTCTTTACCACGGGAAGCGTTCTTGATTACATTCGCTACAAAAGTATTCAGGATGCCAAAGACACGGGTGCAATCACCGTGAACAGGGAGGAAACCGATGAAATTCCGAACAGAGGGACTGATTATAAAGGAACAGAATATCGGTGAGCAGGACAAGCTCGTTTTTGCTCTCACAAAGTCAAACGGTGTAATCCGTGCATTTGTAAAGGGTGCAAAAAACATCAAAAACGGCAAATGTGCGGCGGCATCTCTCCTCTCATATTCCCGACTTACAATTTATAAAGGTCGGGAAAGTTACATAATCGGCGAGGCACAGCCGATTCGCATTTTCTCAAAGCTCCGCAGTGATGTTACAAAAATGTGCCTTGCACAGTATTTTTGCGAACTCGCTCTGACAATTTGCCCCCGTGAGCAAAAGGCAGACTCATTTCTGAGCCTTGTGCTTAATTCGCTCTACCTTTTGTCAGAGAACAAACGCAGTGCAGACCTTATCAAGCCGTGTCTTGAAATGAGGCTAGCAAGCATGGCGGGCTATATGCCCGACCTGAGAATGTGCAGAGAATGCGGAGAATACATCACTCCGCTTATGTACTTTTTGCCACGCATAGGCGCTCTTGAATGTGCCGATTGCAGAACGGATGTGTCGGAACCTGCAATTGCTCTCAATGAGGGAACGCTCACGGCGCTTAGGCACACGGTTTATGCCGATGATGACAAGCTGTTTTCATTTGCATTGCCGAAGGATGACCTTGTTGTGCTGAATGCGGCGAGCGAAAGTTATCTTAAATACAGATTTGAAAAAGACTTTAAAACGCTTATTTTTTACAAAACAATAAGCAGTTAATCAGACAATGCAGTTTTGTGTGAAAATGACTTATTTATTTGAAACAGAATGACTGAAAACTGTAGGGGCGCTCATTGGGCGCCCGCGGGCGGATAATATCCGCCCCTACGGACACAAAATTGCAATTATTGAATTTGGTAGAATTATGAACAGACATTACAAAACACTTGAACTTGATAAAATCCTCGAAAGGCTTGCGGGAATGACTTCGATTGAGGACGCCCGTGAAATGGCATTGAATCTCGAACCCGTGTTTGAACTGAAAAAGGTTGAACAGCTTTTACAGCAAACCGATGACGCAGTTGCGTTAAGCGGAAGATTCGGTGCTCCGTCATTCGGCGGTGCCGGAAATTGTTCGGGACATTTACGCAGAGCACAGGCAGGCGGTTGCCTTACCACAGGCGAACTTCTGTCGGTTGCATCAACGCTCAGAACAATCCGCACGGTCAAGGAGTGGCACTCACGCTCGGGCGGAGGAGCAAGCTCTCTTGACGGCTATTTCAGCGGACTTGTTTCCAACAAGTTTCTTGAGGACAAAATCACCTCGGCTATTATAAGCGAGGAGGAAATTTCCGATAAGGCAAGCCCTGTTTTGTCGGATATAAGAAGAAAAATCCGTACAGCCTCCTCAAAGGCTCGTGAGGTACTCGATAAAATTATTCACAGCTCAACATACATAAAGTATCTTCAGGATACTATCGTCACACAGCGTGACGGCAGATATGTTGTTCCTGTAAGAAGTGAATGCAGAGGCAATGTTCCGGGTCTTGTACACGACACCTCGTCAAGCGGTGCAACCGTGTTTATTGAGCCTATGGGCGTTGTTCAGGCAAACAATGACATCAAACTTTTGCAGTCAAAGGAAGAACAGGAGATTGAAAGAATCCTCTTTGAGCTTTCCGCAAATGCAGGCGAGTTTGCCGACAGCATTATCCACAGCTACAAGAACCTTGCACAGCTTAATTTGATTTTTGCAAAGGCCGACCTTGCGTATTCAATGAAAGCGTCAAAGCCGATTATGAACGACAGGGGAATGATTGAGCTTAAACAGGCTCGTCATCCCCTCATCGACAAAAACAAGGTTGTTCCCGTTGATGTTATGCTCGGAAAAGAGTTTGACACGCTTGTAATCACAGGTCCTAACACGGGCGGTAAAACCGTAACTTTAAAGACAATCGGTCTGCTCACGCTTATGGCAATGTGCGGACTTCTCGTTCCGTGTGCCGACAACAGCGAACTTTCCGTGTTCAGAAGGGTGCTTGTGGATATCGGTGACGAACAGAGCATTGAACAGTCGTTGTCAACCTTTTCGGGACATATGACAAATATCGTTCAGATTATAAAGCTTGCTAATGCGGGTTCGCTCTGCCTTATTGACGAGCTCGGCGCAGGAACAGACCCTGTCGAGGGTGCGGCTCTTGCAATTGCAATTCTTGAAAGACTGCGTGACAAACACGCAAAAATCGCTTCAACAACCCACTATGCGGAGTTAAAGGAATTTGCTCTGCGTACTCCCGGAGTTGAAAACGGCAGTTGCGAATTTGATGTTGCAACTCTCAAACCGACTTACAGACTTCTCATCGGTGTTCCCGGCAAGAGCAACGCGTTTGCAATTTCAAAAAGGCTCGGAATAGATGATGAGATAATCAGCCGAGCAAGCGAACTTGTTTCAAACGAGAACAGACAGTTTGAAGATGTTGTGGAAAAGCTTGAAAAGCGCCGTCAAAGCCTTGAAAAACAGCTCGAAAACGCAAACAGACTTACTGCAAAGGCTAATACCGAAAAGCAGAAAGCAGAAAACGAAATGCAGAAGGCAAAACAGCGTGCAGAGCGTGAGATTGAAAAGGCAAGACAGGAAGCTCAGCGTATTATTTCACGCACAAGAGCGCAGGCCGACGCAGTTGCAGAAGAGCTTGAAAAGGCGAGAAAAGCCAAGGATATGAGCGTTCAGGCAAGAACACAGCTAAAGAAAAATATTGACAAGATGGAGGCTCATGCCGATCCTGTCAAGGCTCGCAATACTCCCGATGAGGAGTACAAGCTGCCAAGACCGCTCAAAGTCGGCGACACGGTTCTCATTTACGATATCGACAAAAACGCAACTGTACTTGCACCGCCGAACAAGGACGGTGTTGTGCTTGTTCAGGCGGGTATAATCAAAACGAGGGTTGATATCAAGAATCTTCGTTTGCTCAAATCAAACAACAAGCCTGCAAAGGACAGATTTTCAAGCACAAGAAATGTGCCGAGCAGAATGGATGTCCGTCCCGAAACAGAGGTTGATGTCCGTGGTGAAACCGCCTTCGACGCAATCAATATTGTTGACAAGGCAATTGATAATGCCGTACTTTCGGGTGTGAGCAAAATGACGATTATTCACGGCAAAGGCACGGGTGTGCTTAAGCGTGAAATAAACAAGTATCTTAAAACAAACAAATCCGTCAAAAGTCAGCGACTCGGTGTTTTCGGCGAGGGCGAAGACGGTGTTACAATCATTGAATTAAAGTAAAATCCGACTGAATTTATTTTGTGAAATTTGAGGTAATTATGAAAAAACAGTTTCTTGATTCGGGAAAAATCGTGGGTACACACGGCATAAAAGGTGAGGTCAGAATTGATCCGTGGTGTGATTCCCCTGAATTTCTCTGTGCTTTTAAAAAGCTGTGGCTTGACGAAAACGGAACAGAGTTCATCGAGGTAAAATCCCGTCCGCACAAAAATATTGCTCTTGCAAAAATCAAGGGCGTTGACACAATCGAGGCAGCCGAAAAATACAGAGGCAAGGTTGTGTATATCAACCGTGATGACATCAATCTTGCGGAGGGCGTTCACTTTGTTCAGGATCTTATCGGTCTTGATGTTAAGGACGCCGGCAACGGCAGAGTCTACGGCAAAATTTCCGATGTTTTGCGTACAGGCGCAAATGATGTTTACGAAATCAAAGACGCCGACGGCAAGACATACCTTGCTCCAGTAATTGATGATGTTGTAAAAGAAATCAATGTCAATGACGGCTATGTTCTTATTGTTCCCATGAAAGGAATTTTTGACGATGAGGATTGACATTATAACGCTTTTCCCCGAAATGTTTGAGCCTGTTTTAAACGGAAGCATAATTGGCAGAGCACAGAAAAGCGGTGTGCTTGAAATCGTGTGTCACCAACTGCGTGATTATGCTTTTGATAAGCACAAAAGAGTTGACGACACTCCCTACGGCGGCGGAATGGGAATGCTTATGAAAGCCGAACCCATTGCCCTCTGCTTTGAGGATATCTGCAAACAAATCGGCAAAAGACCGCATTTTGTCTATATGTCACCGCAGGGCAAGACATTGAAACAGCAAAGACTTCGTGAGCTTGCCAATGTTGAAAACATCTGTATTCTCTGCGGTCATTACGAGGGTGTTGACCAAAGACTTCTTGACGAGTTTATTGACGAAGAAATTTCAATCGGCGACTATGTTCTCACGGGCGGAGAAATTCCCGCAATGGTATTTGCTGATGCGCTTTCAAGAATGGTTCCGGGTGTGCTTTCCAACAACGAATGTTTTACCGAGGAAAGCCATTTTAACGGACTTCTTGAGTATCCACAGTACACAAAACCGTCAGTCTGGAGAGGCAAAGAAGTTCCCGAAGTGCTTATGAGCGGTCACCATGCAAACATTGAAAAGTGGAGAAAAGAAAAGAGCATAGAGGTGACTGCCCTCAAGCGTCCCGAAATGCTTGAAGAATATAACAAAAAGTAATTTTTGCAGTATATTATCGGTGTGTTTACATAAAATAAGACAAGAAAAAACATATGAAATACCGTGTGTTTACGGGGAAAATACGGGGAAAACATAATATTTTGTAAAAATGCACAATAAACAGGGTAATAAATTCTCTCAAGGTGCATATTAACACGAAATTAATTTATTGTATTGACCTTGTTCGGAAAAAAGATTATAATACATATTAAATTGAGCCGCAATTTGCAGGCATTGGTGGTTAAAAATTTAAAGGCAAAGAGGGTTTTAAAAATGTATGTTAAGGAAGTATTAGTACAGAATAAAGCCGGTTTACACGCTCGTCCGGCAACTTTCTTTATTCAGAAGGCTAATGAGTATAAGTCAACAATTTGGGTAGAGAAGGAAGAGCGTCGTGTAAATGCAAAAAGTCTTCTCGGTGTGTTGTCCCTCGGAATTATCGGCGGCACTACTATTAAGGTAATTGCTGACGGTTCTGACGAAACTGAAGCAGTTGAGGGTCTTGTTTCTCTTGTTGAGTCAGGCTTTGCTGAATAATCAGCTTTAAATTTTACAAAATACCAAGGGGCGGTTTTTCCGCCTCTTTTTTGTTTCTCTCAAATTAATCTGAAATCGTAAAAGGCGGTGATTTTGTGAATCCGAAAATGTCACAGCTTCGCAAAAAAGCAATGGCACTTCCTTTGTTGCCGGGTGTGTACATTATGCACGATAAAAGCGGAAAAATTATATATATCGGCAAGGCAAAGGCTCTTAAAAACAGAGTCAGCCAATACTTCGGTTCGCAGAATAACCATGCCGAAAAGGTTCGCAGAATGGTTGATAATGTCGATGATTTTGAATATATCATCACGGACAGCGAGTTTGAGGCGCTCATTCTTGAATGCAGTCTTATCAAACAGCACACCCCGAAGTATAACATTCTGCTTAAAGACGACAAGGGCTACAGCTATATAAGAATCAGCTCGGGTGATTGGAAAAAGCTGTCATATACATTGCAGAAAAAGGATGACGGAGCGGAATATATCGGTCCGTACAAGAGCAGTTACTATGTAAAAAATGCCGTTGAGGAGGCCAACAAAATCTTTATGCTCCCAACCTGCAACCGGCAGTTTCCGAGAGATTGCGGAAAGGGCAGACCTTGCCTTAACTACCACATAAAGCAATGCATGGCTCCGTGTACAGGCAGAGTAAGGCTTAAAGATTACAACGAAAATCTTAACCGTGCGCTTGAATTTTTGCGTGGCGGTTCAACAAATTCAATCAAAAAGCTGACCGAAGAAATGGAAACAGCCGCAGAAAATCTTGAATTTGAAAGAGCGGCGTCAATCAGAGATATAATAAAATCCGTCCGTAAAATGAGCGACAAGCAAAAGGTTGTTGCAACAAAAATTGATGACGGCGATGTTATTGCAGGCTTTTCGGATGACGGCAAAACCTGTTATCAGGTGTTCCGATTTGAAGGCGGAAGGTTGTTTGACCGTGAAAGCTTTGTGTTTGACAGCGGTGAAAGTGAATCCGAAACCGAAGAATTTTTACTGCGATATTACACTCTGCGTGACAGTGTGCCAAAGAGCATTGCAATTGACAGGGAATTTGACGGTATGAAAGAAATTGCCGAATGGCTCTCGCAAAAGCACGGCAGTAAGGTCGGCATAACGGTTCCGCAGAGGGGCGACAGAGCGCAGCTTGTGGCAATGTGCAAATCGAATGCCGCAGAAACCCTTGCACAGAAAAAGGGCGCAACCGTTCGTGAGTACAATGTGCTTGAAGAACTGCGTGATTTGCTCGGACTTAAAAAACTGCCCGAATATATCGAATCCTACGATATTTCAAACCTTGCAGGCACTGAAAATGTTGCGGGTATGATTGTTTATAAAAACGGCAAACCGCTCAAATCGGCTTACAGAAAGTTTAAAATCAAAGGCTTTGAAGGACAGGATGACTACGCATCCATGGCGGAAGTTCTGACAAGACGATTTGACGAGTATTATAAAAATCCCGATGATGACGAGGGCTTTGGAAAATTGCCAGACCTTATCCTGCTTGACGGCGGTAAAGGTCAGGTTGCGGCTGTAAAAGAGGTTTTGCAGAGTAAGAATATTGATGTTCCGCTGTTCGGTCTTGTAAAGGACGATAAGCACAGAACCCGTGCCGTAACGGGCGAAGGCGGAGAAATTGCGCTAAGTCCCGGACGGTCGCTGTTTGCGTTCCTCGCAAAAATGCAGGACGAGGTTCACCGCTTTGCAATCGGCTATCACCATTCAAGACGAAGTAAAAATACATTCAAAAGCTCGCTTACAGGCATTGAGGGTATAGGCGAAGTCAGAGCAAGGTCGCTTCTTAAGTATTTCAGAACGATTGAAAACATCTCAAACGCAGACCTTGCAGAGCTTGAAAACGCTCCTAAAATGACAAAAGACGCCGCACTTGCGGTGTATAAATACTATCATCAGCAGGATGAAAACAAAACAGAGTAAAATATTGTTGTAAATTATCTTTTAATGTGTTATACTAAAATTTGCAGTTTTAAACAATTGTTTGAAATTCAACTTTTCGGTAATGCCGTATGCCTGCTTGCGGTGTTGTTTTATGATTTTGCAGGCGGAAAGGCTGCGTGCGTTTTATGAGAGTTATTACAGGCTCCGCAAGGGGCAGACGACTCGAAACCCTTGAGGGTGAAGATGTAAGACCGACAACCGACAGAATTAAAGAGGCTGTTTTTTCGATTATCCAGTTTGAAACCGAGGGCAGAAACTTTCTTGACCTTTTTGCAGGCTCGGGACAAATGGGTATTGAGGCTTTGAGCAGAGGTGCAAAGTCGGCAAGCTTTGTTGACAATGCAAAAAAATCGCTTGAAACGGTAAAAAGAAACCTCAAGGCTACTAAGCTTGAAAACTCGGCAAAGGTTTTTGCAATGGATTTTCACAGCTTTCTTTCGATGAATTCACAGCGTTTTGACATTGCATTTCTCGATCCGCCATACAGAACGGGAATGCTGCAGGATGCCCTTGAACTTGTTTCCGAGGCTATGAACGATACGGGTGTAATCATTGCGGAAAATCCTCTTGACGAAGAAATTTTGTCGAATTACGGTGATTTTGTACTTGACAGACAGTATCGCTATGGTAAAATAAAAATAACTACATTCAGACATAAGGATTTTCAAAGATGAACAAAACAGTGATTTGTCCGGGAAGTTTCGATCCCGTAACGCTCGGACACCTTGATGTTATCACGAGAGCGTCAAAGCTTTTTGACCGTGTAATCGTGGGCGTGCTTGTCAATTCTTCAAAAAAACCGATCTTTTCAATTGATGAGAGGATTGAACTTTTGAAGGAAGTTACCGAGCATCTCAATAATGTTGAAATAGTAGGCTTCAACGGTTTGCTTGCACAGTATTGTGAGGAACACGGTGTGGACGCAATTGTTAAGGGACTCAGAGCGGTAACTGACTTTGAATATGAATTTCAGATGGCGCTCACCAACAAAAAGCTGAATCCGAACCTTGAAACCCTGTTTTTAACGGCTGAGGCGGATTCAATGTATCTCAGCTCGAGCATGGTTCGTGAAATTGCCTCAATGGGCGGTGACATCAGTAATTTTGTTCCTGCGTGTATCCATGACAGAATTGTGGAAAGACTGAAAAATAAATAAGCGTTTGATTTTTTAATTAAAGGTGGATTAAACCAAACATATAAGGAGTGGACAGAAATGAAAGTTGAGGATTTGATTTTACAGCTTCAGGATGTTATCAGTGCCGCTAAGTCAATGCCGTTTTCGGGCGGTAAGGTAATGGTGAGCAGTGATGAGATTTATGATATTCTCGATCAGATTCAGGACGCTATGCCGGCAGAGGTAAGACAGGCGAAGAATATTGTCGCTGACAGAAAGCAGATTCTTGCCGAGGCTAACCGTGAATCAGAGAATATAATCAGAAGTGCCGAGGAACGCAAAAAGGCTATGCTTAACCAGAATGAACTCGTTCGTGAGGCTCAGGCAAAGGCTAAGGAAATTGTTGACGATGCAAAGCAAAAATCGGCAGAAATCAGAAAAGCTGCAAATGTGTATGTTGACAGCATTATGAAACGCACGGAAGAGGGCGTTGCAACACAGCTTGAGGCTCTCAGAAAGACTCATGCAAACATAGTCAGCTCACAGAAAAAGCAGGGCTGATTTAAATTTAGCTTATAAAGGACAGACTCAATATGAGCCTGTTCTTTTTTTATGCCGTTTTTATCGTATGTGTTGTGTCACATTATGACACTGAAACGAATGCTTGCGGAATCGGCGGTTGAGAACTATAAAAATGTTGTCGGCTTTTGTAACCCGTGCGGTGCGTTTTGTAATTTTTAAGACTGCTGTTTTTGCTACGGAATAGGTGAAACCCTCTGTAAAATCAGCTTTCTTGGGCATAATATTCTTTTGTGAAAAAATATGGTTTCAAAGTTGAAAGCATTTGAGATGATTTGTAAATATTATTTGTTTTTTCGTAACTTTGATATTGATTTTTTTGCACCTATGGTTTATAATAAGACAAAAGGTGTCAGAAGGTGTCATTCGGTGACTTTTAAAACCACAGAGTGACGGTTTCTGAAGAAAAGTGTATGGAGGTGGGCAGATGTTTTCGGGAATGACAAATCATTCTATTGATGCAAAAGGAAGAATTGTACTGCCCGCAAAGTTCCGTGAACAGCTCGGCGAAACATACTATCTTGCACGAGGCTTCGGCAACAAGTGCATACAGGTTATGTCAAGCGAACAGTTCAACGCAATGTGTGAGAAGATTCTTGCACTTCCCGCAAACCTCTCCATGGCTGTTCAGTACACCTTTAACGCTACTGCGGTTGAGGTTACTCCCAACGCACAGGGCAGGGTGATTATTCCGCAGTCCCTGCGTGAGTTTGCCGAGATTGAAGGCGATGCGGTAGTTATCGGTATGACAAACAGACTCGAAATCTGGAGCAAGAAAAATTATGAGGACTATGTTGCTTCTCAGAATGAAAATCTTGCACTTGCTCTCAAGGAGTTAAAGCTTTAAGGAGGTTGTTATGGAATTTTCTCATATTCCTGTCCTTCTTGAGCAGGCTGTTGACGCTCTTGCTGTTAAGGAAAACGGCATTTATGTTGACGGCACAGCGGGCGGAGGCGGTCACAGCAGTGAAATCCTCAGTCGACTTACTACGGGCAAGCTCATTTCGATTGATCAGGATCCCGATGCAATACTGACGCTGACAGAGCGTTTTAAGAAAAACGAAAATTCAATAATTATCAAGGGTAATTTTGCCGATATGGTGAGCCTTCTCCATTCAAGAGGAGTGGGCAGAGTTGACGGTGTTCTGCTTGACATCGGTGTTTCATCTCATCAGCTTGATACAGCCGAAAGGGGTTTTTCCTTCCATGAGGACGCACCTCTCGATATGAGAATGAGCCAAAGCGGAACAACAGCCGCAGAGCTTGTCAACACTCTCCCCGCAGGTGAGTTAAGACGAATCCTCAGCGTTTACGGCGAAGAAAAATTTGCCGGTGCAATTGTAAACGGAATCGTAAAGGCAAGAGCCGAAAAGCCGATTGAAACTACCCTTGAGCTTGCGGAAATTATAAAAGAAAATGTTCCCCAGCGTGTCCGCCGTGACGGACATCCTGCGAGAAAAAGCTTTCAGGCTTTGAGAATTGCGGTAAACGATGAACTCGGAGTTCTTGAAAGAGGTCTTGACGGTGCATTTGAACTTCTCGGAAGCGGCGGAAGGCTTGCAGTTATTACCTTCCATTCGCTTGAGGACAGAATCGTAAAACAGAAAATGGCATCTTGGTGTCAGGGCTGTACCTGTCCAAAGGATTTTCCCGTGTGTGTTTGCGGAAACAAGCCAAAGGCTAAGCTTGTTGTAAGAAAGCCGGTTTGTGCAAATGAAACAGAATTGAGGAACAACCCGAGAGCAAGAAGTGCAAAGTTGAGAATATGCGAAAAAATTTAAAAAAATTCTCTGTGACTATAGACAAAACTGCCTGTTTGTAGTAAAATATAACAAAGTTGTAAAGATTATTACAGACACAAGCAATTGTGCTTTCGTGTTTGTTAATAACAAAATGTATGGCTTTGAAATATATGTCCGATAAAATCGGATTGATTGTGTGTTGTGTGTATTTTATAAATTTGTTAAAGATTTGAAACTTTTTTGTTTTATCGAAAATAAAGCAAAAATGTGTGTTTTATGAAATTGATATAGAAAGGCATCGGGTGCGTTTAATGGCTTATGAAAACAGAAATGCAGCTTATGATTTGAGTCTTTTTGATGACAGCAGCGACTATGTTCCGGGTTCAGCCGCTCCTGAAAGAAAAGAAGAAGTACATAAAAAGCAGGAAAGAAAAAGAAGAAATAACAATGTTGTAAGTCTTCCGAAGGAGGAACTTCAGAAGAACAGACGCCGCAGACATAACAAGTTTAAAATCGCTCTCGGAACAGTGAGCGGTGCTGCAGCGACAATCATAATCGGCATCATAATTGTCGGACAGGTAAGACTTACCGAGCTTAATCAGGAAGTTATTACAGCTAAAGAAACTCTTGCAAATGCACAGAGCGTTTATACACAGACACAAATGAAGCTTGAATCAAAGCTTTCAACATCGGATATTGAAAAGTATGCCGAGGATAAACTCGGTATGACCAAGGCTACGAACACACAGAAAGAATTTGTTACCCTTGCAGGCGGAGATAAAGCAGAGGTTTCTGCAAGTCAGGAAAGTGACAATCTCTTTACACAGTTCTGGAGTTCGGTACAGAATCTTTGGTCATAACATTTAGATTAATTTAATAAATATGTTATGAAAGAATGGAGAGTTAAGACTGCGTCTTGACTCTTTTTTCGGTATATATGCGGATTGACACGGAGCGTAACGGACACTATTTTGCGGTGAAAGGAGCTTTACATTGCAATCACCAGGATCAAAAAACAACTCAAAAAAGCGTGCCGAAAAGGGACCTGCACAAAGACTGAGACAGCGTACCGCAATATTGATTTTACTCATACTTGTGCTTGGCTTCGGTGCGGCTGTTTTAAGACTTACATACCTCACCACCGTTCAGAGCAGTGAACTTCAGGAGTCGGCTGTTGACCTTCAGCTTGCCGACACAACTGTTTCCGCAAAACGAGGAACAATTTATGACGCAAACGGCAATGTTCTTGCCGAAAGCGCATCGGTTTGGCAGGTGGTAATGTCGCCTGTCAACTTTAAGAATGACAAACAGCGTCAGGCTGCCGCAAAAGGTCTTTCGGAAATTTTTGACCTTGAATACAACGATGTGCTTGACGATACAAAACAGCAGAGCCATTATGTTGTTGTCAAAAGAAGAATCGAGTCGGATGAGCGTGAAAAGGTTCTTGAGCTTATTGACACTCTGAAAAAGGATTACAGCTGTTCGGGTGTTATTCAGCTGCTTGATGATTACAAGAGATATTACCCGAAAAACAGCCTTGCATCTTCCGTAATCGGTTTTACGGGCAGTGACGATCAGGGACTTGAGGGTATCGAGTACGAATATGACAGCTATCTGTCGGGTACTCCCGGTCGAATTATCACGGCACAGAATGCAAGAGGTACGGATATGCCGTTCCGATACGAACAAAATGTTGAATCTGAGGACGGCAACAATGTGTATCTCACAATTGATGAAACAATTCAGTCAATTTGTGAAAAATATATGCAAAAGGGTGTTGAGGACAACAATGTTCTTAACAAGGGCGTCTGCATTGCAATGGATGTAAACACAGGCGCAATCCTTGCAATGGTAACAACAGACGGCTACGATCTTAACAATCCTTATGAGCTTTCGGCAAAGGATAAGAAGAAAATCAAGTCTACTGCCAAAAGCAAACAGGCGGAGGCAGAAAGTGCGGCTCTCAGCAATATGTGGAGAAACAAGGCTGTTGCCGACACATATATGCCAGGTTCTGTATTTAAGATGTGCGTTGCGTCAGCGGCTCTTGAAGAAAACCTTGTAAATGAAAAAACATCATTTACCTGTACGGGTTCAATTTCGGTTGAGGGCGAAACAATTCATTGTTCAAATATATCAGGTCACGGAACACAGAACTTTGTTGAGGCAATTTCAAACTCATGTAACCCTGCATTTATTCAGATCGGTCAGATGCTCGGTGCAGGCAAGTTCCGTCAATATTATCAGGGATTCGGTTTCAGCGATAAAACAGGAATCGACCTCCCCGGTGAAGCAGATGACGAATTCTGGGCTGAGGGTAAGATGGGCGGTGTTGACCTTGCGGTTGCATCATTCGGTCAGAACTTCGCAATCACTCCTATTCAAATGATTACAGCCTGTGCGGCTGTTTCAAACGGCGGTTATGTTGTTCAGCCTCATGTGGTTTCAAAAATCACAGACTCAAAGGGCAATGTAATCAAGTCTGTTGATAAAAAGGTTAAAAGACAGGTTATTTCAGACGATACATCCAAGAAGATGAAGGAATACCTTGAATATAACACAGAAAGACAGGGTGCTGCCGCAGGTTATATTTCAGGCTACAAGGTAGCCGGTAAATCAGGTACAACTGAAAAAAGGGGTGTAACAAAGTTTGAAAGCTCATTTTCTGAGGACTATATATCATCATTCTGCGGTTATGCTCCGGCAGACGATCCGCAGATTGCAATGCTTGTATTCTTTGATACTCCCGACGGTGACGCCTACTACGGTTCACAGGTTTCATCACCTGTATTTATAAATATTATGAGCGAGGTTCTTCCTTATCTTGATGTTAAGACATCATACACAGACGAGGAACTCGGTTATGTTGACGCATCTGCGGGCGACTACACAGGAGTCAGCGTTGACGAGGCTAAAACAGCTGTTGAGGCTGACGGCTTTACGGCAACCGTAAAGGGTAACGGTTCAACTGTAATTTCACAGATTCCGACCGTATCGTCAGGACTTCAGAAGGGCGGCAGTATTGTCCTCTACACAGACAGCGACAGTCAGTCGGAAACAGTAAGTGTTCCGAGTCTTATCGGCCTTTCTCCCGATGAGGTGAACGATGTTGCAAGTGCCTACGGATTGAATGTCAGCTTCTCGGGTGCAACGACATCCTCGGGAACAAGCTCATCACAGAACGTTGAGGCGGGAACTTCGGTCAGCCCCGGTACGGTAATAACGGTATCTTTTGCGGATTCCTCTTCAACACTCAACGAATAACAAAAATATTTATTAGTCTGAAAGGAAAGATAACTATGATTTACGGAATATGGACATTTTGTGCGGCTTTGCTTGCTTTTATAATCTCAGCCGTTACAGGCAAGTTTTTGATTCCATACCTTCGCAAGCTCCACTTTGGTCAAACAATTCTTGAGGAAGGTCCTAAGTGGCACAAGGGTAAGCAGGGAACTCCCACAATGGGCGGTATAATGTTCATCGTTGCAATTGTGGTTGTCACAATGATCAGCACAGTTATATATGCTTTTACAGGTGCTGATTTGGTAAATTCATTCTTTGCAGACATTCCAAGAGAATGCATGTTCATTTTCTGCGGACTCGGTCTTGCGGTTGCAAACGGTTTTATCGGCTTTATTGATGATTACATCAAGGTTGTAAAAAAGCGTAACCTCGGTCTTACAGCGTCACAAAAGCTGATTCTTCAGTTCCTTGTTGCCGCCGCTTTTCTTGCAGTTCTGGCAATTGCAGGCTACGGTACAACAACAACCATTCCTTTTGTCGGCAAGGTTGACCTCGGATTTTTCTATTATATTATTGCCGCCGTTGCAATCGTGGGTATCGTAAACTCGGTAAACCTTACAGACGGTATTGACGGTCTTGACGGTTCGGTAACATTCTTTGCGTGTGTTGCATTTATGCTTATCGCCTGCGTAAAGAGCTATCTCGGCATAACAGCCATGAGCGCCGCATCTGCGGGTGCCTGTCTCGGATTCCTCGTATGGAACTTTCACCCTGCAAAGGTGTTTATGGGCGACACGGGTTCACTTTTCCTCGGCGGTCTTGTATGTGCTCTTGCTTTTGCAATTGATATGCCTATTCTTCTTATTCCGATCGGAATTATCTATATTGCTGAGGAGCTTTCCGTTATTCTTCAGGTCAGCTACTTCAAAATCACACACGGCAAGCGTCTTTTCAAGATGAGCCCTATCCATCACCACTTTGAAATGTGCGGTTGGAGCGAGGTTAAGATTGTCGGTGTGTTCAGTGCAGTAACCGCAGTTTTCGGTGCAATCGCTTTTGCACTTGCATATTTTGGTGCATAAATAAACGCAGAAATACTTGTTTAAAATAAATTTTAAGGGAGGAACGGTCTTTGGCTCCACAAAAAAGAATGATGCTTAAAGCTGATGTAAACAGAATATATGATGAAGAGGTTTACTCGGAGCAGAAGATCAGGGAAGAAAAGTTTTTTGTCCGTCCTACTCGTCAGAGAAAGATGAAAAAAGGAAAGCTGTTTTCCGTTGGCATGGGACTTGACCTTCCGTTTTGCATAATCATTCTTGTACTTCTCATTATCGGTATGATTATGATGTTTTCTGCAAGCTATGCCTATGCTTATTACAATCAGGGCGACAGCTACTATTACCTTGTAAGACAGCTCATTTTTGCCGTTATCGGCGTAGGCATAATGTTTGTTCTTTCGTTCTTCAACTATAACAAGCTCCACAAGGTTGCACCGGTTATTCTTGCAATTTCATATTTGTGCCTGCTTGTGGTTCTTGTACTGCCGGGTTCCGAAGGTGTAAAAAGATGGATTCCTCTCGGCATTTTTAACATTCAGCCTTCCGAAATTGCAAAGTTTGCAATCATCCTTTTCTTCTCACATTGGTGCAGTAAATACTATAATAAAATGCAGTTTGCCCGTTACAGCGTTTTGCCGGGTATAATTGTTTTCGGTTCAACAGCACTTCTGCTTTTTCTCGAACCGCACTATTCGGGTATCGTAATCATCGGCATTCTTTCGGTTGTAATGCTTTATATCGGCGGAATGCAGACAAAGTACCTCGGAATAGGTCTTGGACTTATTGTCGGAGTAGTGCTTATACTTGCCGTCACAAACAGCCTGTCCTATGCTATGAGCCGTCTTGACGGTTGGGGTCAGGCACTTGAATATACAACAGATGATATGTGGTGGACCACATATCAAACCCGAAATTCACTCTATGCAATAGGTTCGGGCGGACTTTGGGGACTTGGTCTCGGTCAGTCAAGAATGAAGTACCTCTATATTCCCGAGCCGCAGAACGACTTTATCTTTGCCGTTGTTGTTGAGGAGCTCGGTCTTGTGGGCGCACTTATGATTCTCCTTATTTTTGCACTTCTTGTGTGGAGAGGCATCACACTTTCACTTCGTGCAAAGGATAAGTTTGGCAAACTTCTCGGTATCGGTCTTACCTCACAGATCGGCATTCAGGTTGTGCTGAATATTCTCGTTATCACAGACTGGCTGCCTAACACGGGTATCAGCCTTCCGTTTTTCAGCTACGGCGGCAGTTCGCTTATTATGCTGCTTGCCCAGATGGGACTTGTGCTTTCAATTTCCAGAACGGCAAATATCGAAAGACAATAATTTAAAAATAGTTTTCTCCTGCATGAGTTTTGCAGAATTTTCAAAAGAAAGGTAAGAAAATTATGAAAGTATTGCTTGCAGGCGGCGGCACGGCGGGACACATAAATCCTGCACTTGCAATAGCCGGATATATAAAAAATAAAAGAAATGATGCCGAATTTTTGTTTATCGGCAACCGTGGCGGAATGGAGCAAAGACTTGTTCCGCAAGCCGGTTTTGAAATTAAGTCAATCACAATCAGCGGATTTAAGAGGAGCTTTTCTCCTAAGAGTATGCTTGAAAATGTTAAGACAGTTTCAAGAACCTTCACTTCTTCAAGAGAGGCAAAGAAAATAATTGCCGAGTTTAAGCCTGATATTTGTATCGGAACAGGCGGATATGTTTCGGGTCCCGTTATTAGAACAGCTGCAAAAATGGGTATTCCGTGCATTATTCACGAACAGAATGCATATCCGGGCATTACAAATAAAATGCTTGCAAAGAGCGTCAAAAAGGTAATGCTTGCCGTTCCGGATGCAAAAAAGTATTTTGACAAAAATGTTGATTTTGTCATTACCGGAAACCCTGTAAGACAGGAAATCCTCACGGCAAAAAAAGAAGAGTCAAGAAAAGAACTCGGGCTTGACAATCGTCCCGTAGTGCTTTCGTTCGGCGGAAGCCTCGGAGCAAGAAAAATAAATGAAGCTGTTGCAGACCTTGTTGCAAGAAGCGGTATTGACGGCAGATATCAGCACATTCACGCATACGGCAGTTACGGCGACTGGTTTCCGCAGCTCGTTGAGGAAAAGGGTACTGACATTGCCGATTGTTCAAATCTTGATATAAGACCGTATATTGATAATATGCCGACTTGCATGGCGGCAGCAGACCTTGTAATCTGCCGTGCAGGTGCAATTACTCTCAGCGAAATTCAGGCTATGGGCAAACCGGCAATCCTTATCCCGTCACCTAATGTTGCCGAAAATCACCAGTACCACAATGCAATGGCACTTGTGAATGCAGGTGCGGCTGACATTATTGAGGAAAAAGACCTCACGGGTGCGGCTCTTATGCGTAAAACTGACAAAATGCTTCTCAATCCCGAAAAGCTTGAGAAGTACAGCGAAAATTCACGCAAAATGGCAATTACCGACGCCAACGAAAGAATTTATTCGGTAGTCAAAAAAGTTCTCGGACTTGTGTAACGGTAACATTTATAACGCTTTCTCATAGAATAGAAGGGTATTCTTTTTGAGAGGGTGTTATTGTGTCAAAACTGCTTGTTACAGGACGCAAAAAGCTTGACGGAGAGGTTGAAGTTCAGGGGGCAAAAAACAGCGCTTTGCCGATTATTGCCGCCTCGATTCTTACAAAAGGTGAAAATGTAATCCACAATTGTCCTTCGCTTTCCGATGTTGACGCATCTGTCAACATTCTTCGGTATCTCGGCTGTGCCGTCACACGCTGTGATAAAACACTTCTCGTAAAATGTGACGATATCAACCGCTTTGATGTTCCCGTTGAATTGATGCGTAAAACAAGGAGTTCAATTGTTTTTCTCGGTGCAATCCTTGCACGAACGGGAAGGGCAAGAATTTCATTTCCCGGCGGATGTGAAATCGGTTCAAGACCAATTGATTTGCATCTCAATTCACTTCGGGAAATGGGGGCGGATATTCGTGAAAAGCACGGCTATCTTGAATGTTGCGTTCCAAACGGACTTTGCGGAACAAAGATAACGCTTTCGTTCCCGAGTGTGGGTGCAACCGAAGATATTATGATTGCCGCCTGTCTTGCAAAAGGCACAACAACAATCATCAATGCCGCCCGTGAACCTGAAATCTGCGACCTTGCGGATTATCTCAATTCCTGCGGTGCGGATATTTCCGGAGCAGGCGAGGGTGTTGTCGTCATTGAGGGTGTAAGCTCTCTCTGCGGCTCCGTCCACACAATCATTCCGGACAGAATTGTTGCCGCAACGCTGATGAGTTGTGCCGCCGTAACGGGTTCAAAAATTATACTTAACGGAATAATTTCGTCCCACCTTGCGGCACTTATTCCAATCTTCAAAAACGCAGGGTGCAAGATAAGAATTTCGGACGGAAATCTTGAGATAAACGCTCCCGAAAGACTTAAATCAATGAAAACAATCAGAACGATGCCGTTTCCGGGCTTTCCCACGGACGCACAGGCGCCCTTGCTTGCAACAGCATGTGTTGCAGACGGAACAACGGTTTTTGTTGAAAATATATTTGAAAACAGATACAGACACATTCCCGAGCTTGTCAGAATGGGTGCAGCCGTTAAGACAGAGGGCAAGGTTGCCGTTGCCGAGGGTGTGGAAATTCTTTACGGTGCGTCGGTTGAAGCTCCCGATTTGCGTGGAGGTGCGGCACTTGTTGTTGCAGGCCTTTGTGCAGAGGGCAAAACCGAAATCGGCGGCGTGGAGTATATTGAAAGAGGCTACGAGTGTATTGAGTCTACTCTTACATCAATCGGGGCAGATATCAAGAAAATTTAGGGTAATCAGATTTTTAACTGTCGCAGGGCGGATTTCCGCCCTCGGCAGATAACATAAACGAAGGGAGGATTTGCTTTGAGCGACGGTAAAGGCAGAAGACCGCTTACATCAAAAGAGCGAAAGAGTCTTGAAAAACAGCGTAAAAATGCCGCAAAGCAGGCAGAAAAGTATCATAAGGAAAAAGCAAAGCAGGATAAGAGAGCTAAAAAATCCCCCAATCCGAAAAAGGAACAGCAGAAAAAAGCTCCAAAAAGTAAAATTGAGGAGGCTTTTCTCAAGCAAAAAGAAGAGCAGGAATCACAAAGACAAGTCGAAAATATGAGCCGTGAAGAAAAATTCAGGAGAAAAGGCAAGGCTAAAATCAAGAACCTTAAACCAAAGGATTATGAAGACGGCTATTATGTTGACGAATTCGGAGAAAAGCAAAAACAGGAAAAGCGTGCAAAGGAAATCCGTGCTCAGGAGCGTGAAGTAATTCGCAGAAGAAAAAAATCTCTGACAAGCACTCAGATTAAGCACAGGAGAATCGCATTGTACAGTTCGATTTTTGCGGCAGTGCTTATAATCGGTGTTATACTAAGCCTTACAGTCCTTTTTAAAACCGAAAAAATTGAGGTTGTGGGGGACAAGTATTATGACGAAAAACAGATAATTGCATTCAGTGGTGTTGAATATCAGGAGAACATCTTCATGGGTGCAATGTACAATACATCGGACAAGATTGTCAAGAATCTTTCGTATATCGAAAGCGCAAGCGTAAGCTTTAACATTCCGGACACAATAACAATTACTGTTGTTGACGCAACACCGTCATATGTTATTCCAAACGGTAACGGCTATCTGCTTGTAAGCTCAAAGGGCAGAATCCTTGAGGAAATTTCCGAAAATAAGGACAAGCTTCCCGAACTCACCTGCGGCGACATCAAGACCACAGAGGTTGGACAGTATGTGTCATTCAGCGACGCAAATGTTCCCGATATTCTCGAAGATGTTTCGCAGAGCCTTATCAACAACAAGGTTAAGAATATCACAGGCTTTGATGTTACCGACACGGCAAACATAAAGCTCGTTTATGACGGACGGATTGACATTAACATCGGACTTCCCGATGATATCGACTATAAAATCAGAACTGCAATGACAATCATCAACGAAAAGCTTGACCCGAACAACACGGGACTTGTTGCAGGAACGCTTGATGTTTCGGCTTGCAGTACATCAAAAATTTCTCACTACAAACCTGCCGCAACCCAGCCCACAGCCGCAACACAGGCAACCACACAGGCAACAACGCAGGCGGCTGATTCTTCAGCCGATACGGGTGACGGCTACACAGGAAACTACACATGGGATGACGGAACATATTCGGGCGGTGACACGGGTTATTACGACAATAACAGCTATAATAACTATGATAACGGTACCTATGACAACGGCAATGCGGACGGCACCTATACGGGCGAGTAATTTTTCAGCAGAATTTTCCGTATAATTTTGCAGAAAAACGGCTGAAAAGCATTGCTATTTTGAAAAAAGTATGATAGTATAAGATAGTATAATTGTGTACTATGAAGAATAATGATTTCTGACTGAAAGTTGTCAATATATAAGGAGGACGAAAAAATGGCTTTTGAACTGGAATTGGAAAACGAGTATATGCCTAAAATTAAAGTGATCGGTGTCGGCGGAGGCGGCGGAAACGCTGTTAATCGCATGGTTGCGACCGAGGTTAAGAATGTTGAATTTATCGCAATAAATACAGATGAACATGTTTTAAGACTTTCAAAGGCTTCGCAGAAGATTCAGATCGGCGAAAAGCTTACAAGAGGTAAGGGCGCAGGCTCTATGCCACAGATCGGACAGGAGGCAGCCGAGGAGAGCAGAGATGAAATCGCAGCACTTCTCAAGGATACGGATATGGTATTTGTTACTGCCGGCATGGGCGGCGGTACAGGTACAGGCGCTGCTCCCGTAGTTGCCAAAATCGCAAAGGATATGGGCATTCTTACAGTCGGCGTTGTTACAAAGCCGTTTGCTTTTGAAGGCAAGAGAAGAATGACTCAGGCTGAGCAGGGTATTGCAGAGCTTTCTGCCTGTGTTGACTCGCTTATCATCGTTCCTAACGAAAGACTCAAGTATGTTTCGGATACAAGCATCACTCTCCAAAACGCATTTGCTATTGCTGATGATGTTCTCAGACAGGGTGTTCAGAGTATTTCTGACCTTATCCTTCTCCCGGGTCTTGTAAACCTCGACTTTGCCGATGTTACTTCCGTAATGAAGGACGCAGGTTACGCTCACATGGGTATGGGCAGTGCAACAGGCAAGGACAAGGCTACCGTTGCCGCAGATATGGCTATTTCAAGTCCGCTTCTTGAAACTTCAATTGACGGCGCAAAGGGTCTTATTATCAACATCACAGCATCTGCCGATGTTAGTCTTGATGATATCGATGCCGCATCAACAATGATTAAGGATAAGGTTTCAGATGATGCAAACATCATTTGGGGTGCTGTTATTGACGACAAAATGGAAGATGCTATCAGCGTGACAGTTATTGCAACCGGCTTTAACGCAGACGGTCAGATTGCTAAGAAGAATCTTACGGACGCAGTTTCATCAGCGTCAGCTCCTGTTGCGGCTAAGGAAGAGCCAAAGTCAACAACAAAGGACAAGACTGATGATGACGACGATACCTTCTATGATATTATGTCAATTTTCAACAAGTAATACATTCTGATGTAATGAGGCACTCCCGAAAAGGAGTGCCTTTTCGTTTGACAACGGCAATTCCGTTATGGTATAATTTGAACGGAATAAAGGGGAATTGTGAGCTTTTGCGCTTTTACAATTTCTCTTTTTTTGAGCGAAATCCAAAAGCAAAGAAGGCGGAAAAATGAAAAAAATACTTGCACTTTTGATTGCCTTGATGACTGTTCTTTTGTGCAGCTGTTCATCAGGCGGTGAAACAATCCGATTCGGTACGGCAGGTACCGGCGGAATTTATAACGAAGCGGCAAATTCGATAAAGTCGATTGCCGATGCTGACGGTACTCTGAAAATTGAAACAAAGACAACAGCCGGTTCTGCGGCAAATGTTCGCTTGCTTTCACAGAATTATCTTGATGCCGCAATTGTACAGTCCGACATTGCACACGACGCATTTAACGGCGAAAATAATTTTGAAAAATCCGGCAGCCTTGAGGGTTACAGCGCTGTTGTAGGTATGTTTACAGAGGCTTGTCATATCGTTGTAAGAAAAGATTCTGATATTAACAGTGTTGATGATTTGCTCGGCAAAACCGTGAGCATAGGTGAAGAAGAATCGGGTTCGGAGCTTAACGCAAAGCAGATTCTTTCGGCATACGGGCTTAACTCAAAAATGGTTAAGGAAAAAAATCTTAATTATGCCGATGCCGCAAAACAGTTACAGAACGGCGAAATTGATGCGGCATTCTTTACACTCGGACTTAATGCAACAGTTGTTGAGGAACTTTCAAAGCAATGTGACATCAAGCTTATAGGAATTGATGATGCAGCTGTTAAAAAGCTTAAAAACACCTACAGCTATGTTGACTGCAAAATTCCGAAAAACACTTACAACGGGCAGAGTGATGAAGTCGGCACAGTTGCGGTAAAGGCTGTTCTGATTGTGAACGACAGACTTTCAGACGAACAGGTGAAGAAGCTTACACAGCTTGTCTTTGACAATGCGCAGGAACTTCAGCTGACTGTTTCGGCGGATGTTGACATAACGCTTGAAAAAGCCGTTGAAGGTGTTAAAATTCCTTTTCACAAGGGTGCGGCAGAATATTATTCCGAAAGAGGAATAACGGTGAAAACAGCAGGATAACTGCGAAAGGATTGGTGCTGATTGAATATAACTCTTGATATGTATCAGACAATCGCAGTTGCCGTGATTGTTCTGATGGCCGGTGCGTTTCTGAAAAAGCGTATATCGTTTTTGCAGAAATTTTGTATACCTGCACCTGTAATCGGCGGTTTGCTTTTTGCAATTCTAACGCTGGTTCTCTATATGACAGGTGTTGCGGTAATTGATTTTGACGATACTCTAAAGGAAGTTTGCATGGTGTTTTTCTTTACCTCAGTCGGATTTCAGGCGAATCTCAAGGTACTGAAAAGCGGAGGCAAATCTCTTATCGTATTTTTGTTTCTTGTAATTATGCTCATTGTAATGCAGAATTTCTCTGCAATCGGACTTGCAAATTTGATAGGACTTGACTCGCTCACGGGTATGACAACGGGTTCAATTCCTATGGTAGGCGGTCACGGTACGGCGGGCGCTTTCGGTCCTGTACTTGAGGACTTCGGCGTTCAGGGTGCGACAACTGTTTGTACTGCCGCCGCAACATTCGGTCTTATCGCAGGCTCACTCATGGGCGGACCTGTCGGAAACAGACTTATTAAAAAGCACAACCTTATTGCTACAATCAAAACAGAGGATGACAGCCTTCTTGTTGAGGAAGAAGAAAAGCACGAACGACATTTTTCAATGTATGCTCCGGCAGTATTTCAGCTGATTATAGCGGTCGGACTCGGTACGGTTGTTTCAGATTTGCTTTCACTTACGGGCATGACATTCCCGATTTATATAGGTGCAATGATTGTTGCCGCAATTATGAGAAATATCGGTGAATACACGGGTAAAATCACTATTCATATGGGTGAGATTAACGACCTCGGCGGTATATGTCTCTCACTTTTCCTCGGTATTGCTATGATTACACTCAAGCTTTGGCAGCTTGCCGACCTTGCGCTTCCGCTTATTATACTTCTTGCAGGTCAGGTCGTTCTTATGTTCATTTTCACATATTTTGTTGTGTTCAACATTATGGGCAGAGATTACGATGCAGCTGTTCTTGCGGCAGGTACTTGCGGTTTTGGTATGGGCGCAACGCCAAATGCAATGGCAAATATGCAGGCAATCTGCGAAAAATACGCACCGTCCGTAAAGGCTTATCTTATTGTTCCGATTGTCGGCAGTTTGTTTGCCGACTTCCTGAACAGTCTGACGATAACATTCTTTATAAATTGCATTTAGAATCGGAGGCAGGTATTATGAAGGACAGGAAATTTACATTTGATTCCGAAAACCTTGCTTTTCCCGAGATTCACACGGGCAAAGTAAAGCAGAATGATGTTGCCGAGGATAACACAGACAGCACGGTTGTTTATGATACTGTCGCTGTTCCCGAGGTTCATCTCAAAAAGCATAAGCATAAAAAACAGAAGAAAGACAATAAATAAAACAACAGCCGTACATTTCAAAAGTGTACGGCTGAAATTTTTGTGTTTAATTTTGAAATAAAACCTTACCTTCCGTAATGGGTGTGTATGCGGTAAGTTCGGCTATGTCAAGGTCGGTTTTGTGCATATCAACCGCACAAATTTGGTGATTGTTGTAGGTGGTGTAGTAGTAGATTCCCTTGTCGGCATTGCAACAGGAGGTATAAAGTGTGATTTCATACTTTCCGTCAGCAACCTCACAACAGCCTCTCTGCTGGTCAACAGAACCAAGAATGTGGAAAAACTGGCTCACGCTTTCGCTTTCGCTGTCACCTGAAACGGAGTTCAGCTTTGTGAACGCAACTTTTGCAAAACGGGATGCGGATGAAAGGTCGCCCGGCAGTCCGATTGCGCCCATTCCACGGCTGTATGCGGTAAGCTCGGCACTTTTGCCGAAGTTGTTTTCGGGTTGCTTTGGTGAGAGTGACATATAGTTGTTGAGCATGAACATCTGAATGTCAAACGGAGGATTGTTTGTCAGCACACCGACAGGATTGTCATAGACTTTAAGTCCGTCCTTTGTCGATTCAACTGTAAGCGATTTGTTTCTGTCGGAAATAATCCAATGCAATTGAGCACAGGGGAGCTTGTCGCTGAACTGCGTATTTGTTATGTTAAGGTTTTCAAGCTTTTTTCTTGCCTGCAAAACGCTGTCGCAATGTGAAAGTATATACGGAATGAACTCAAATTGTGCAATATTTTCCTTGCCGTTTTTCGGCTCAAAATATACGGCATTGCCCACAAAATTTAGCCCTGCCATACACAAGCCCTTTTCATTCATTGCATCGTAATATAACGGATAACCGTCTGCAATGTGAGCCATGCCAATCATCGCAAAGTGGCTGTTGCATTCGTTTGTATGGCGGAACTTAAACGGAAAATTTCGTGGAGTAATTGTAATTTCGTCACCGTATGAAAATTCATAATCAAGCGTTCTGCCAAAGTAAAAGTCTTTTGTTTTATATGTTGCCGCTGTACACATATCATCAGCCTCCGATTCTTTTAATAATAAATATTCTTCCGCTTGGTATAGAGTATCATACTGCTAAAACAAAATGATTGCAAGGTGATTTTTGGAAAATTACAAAAATTGTCGAAATCACTTGAAAAATTACCTTGCTCGGTATATACTGTATATGTTGATATGAATGGGAATGAGGTTCTCCCACGGCTTTTTGTCGAAACCGCTTTTGCTGATGACTTCTGTTTTTTGAACAGGGGCATTGGCTTTTTTTATGCGATGTTCTTTGTGCGGAAATTTTGAGGAGGAAATTTATGAAGAACAAATTTGTTGATTTTAAGGTGCTTGCAACATCTCTGTGCTGTTCCGTTGTGATGGGACTCATATCGTTTGCATTTCTGAAATGTCTTGACTATGCGGCAGATTTCAGGAGCTTCTTTCCGCTGTGCTATATGTTTTTGCCCGTAGCAGGTATTGTGACCGCTTTTGTATATAAGCGTATCGGCGGAAAGTCGTCAATGGGCAACAACATTATTATTGAGAGTGCAAATGACGGTGAAAAAGTGCCAAAGCGACTTGCATCGCTGACATTTATATTTACTTGCATAACCCACCTTTTCGGCGGTTCTGTCGGCAGAGAGGGAACTGCCGTTCAGATTGGCGGTTCGCTGACAAGTAATGTTGCCGATTATCTCGGCTTTAAAAATAATGACCGAAGTACAATCGTTCTCAGCGGAATCAGCTCTGCATTCGGTTCGGTTTTCGGCACACCGTTTGCAGGCGCATTTTTCGGAATGGAAGTCTGCTGTGTCGGAAGATTGTCGGCAGGTGCGGTAATTCCGTGCTTTGCGTGTTCATACCTTGCAAATTTTGTTACACAGCTTCTCGGCTTTAAACATGAAAGATATGCAATCTCGTCAATCCCCGATTTTGACGCAAGATTTCTTTTTGTATTTTTAATTGCGGCAGTTTGCCTCGGCTTAATCGGCAAGCTGTTTGCACTCGGAATAAAGTATGTAAAACTTGCATACTCAAAAATTTTCAAGAACTACCTTCTTGCCGCAGCAGTAGGTGCGGCAATCGTCAGCCTTTTAATTTTCGCTTTGGGACTTAACGACTTTGAGGGCTTAAGCACATGGATGCAGAACACCGCCTTTAAGGGCGATGCAAAATGGTACGACATGCCGGCAAAATATCTTTTAACCGTACTCACCCTCGGTGCAGGATTTCAGGGAGGAGAGGTTACTCCTATGTTTGATATGGGTGCGTCATTCGGCAGTTGGTTCGGAGGCGTCTGCGGATTTGATCCCACATTTTTTGCGGCAATCGGATTTGTATGTGTTTTTGCCGCAGCAATCAACACACCTATTACAGCAATCGTTCTCGGCATCGAAGTTTTCGGTGCGTCTGCCGCCCCGTATTTTGTGCTTGCAGTCCTCATCAGTTTTATCGCATCCGGCAATACAACAATTTATCCGTCGCAAAAATTCCTTGTTGATAAAAGCCTTTTTCATTTTCAAAAGAAGTGACGCAATAGGCTTGAGCAAAGTGTAAGTCGGTGTATTTAGGCGTTGACTTTGCGAAATTTATTATTTATACTTTTCTCATAATCAATAGTTAGTTGTGGGGGAAGATTATATGAAAAAATTCAGAGCGGTTTGTTTGGCTTTTGTGATGATGTTATCCGTTGCGGTAATGCTTTGCGGTTGCGGTGATACGAAAATTACAGACAAGGTTAATTTTTCCGATGTTGATGAAATAACCGTCGTAATGTCTGACGAGTCAACCGCCGTGCTTGGCGAGGTTGATTTCAAGACGGTCAAGAATATTTTGCAATCAGCCGAAACAGGCGGTACAAGCGGTGAGTTTGACGGCGGAATCCTTATTGAAACACGCAAAGACGGAATTGTTACCCACAATATCCGTGTCGGCGGTGCTGACAAAATCTGTGTTGACAAAGACAATTCAACCGTGTATAAAATTTCCGATGATGATTACAAGACCTTGGAAAATGTTATGGATAATTACAAGCTGTAACGCTTGAACAGAATTACGATAAATAAAAATATAAGCGAGATGAATTCAATCGAAAAATTCATCTCGCTTTTTGCTTGAAGATTAAATTGTTTGCTGAATAAAATCAGAAATCATCGCCGAAATCCGTGTCAAATTCATCATCTGAATCAGACGAAAACAAGTCGTTATTATCTTCGTCATCATTCATAATATCTTCAATCACGGTGAACTCAAGACCTTTTTCAAGCGGATCAAGCATTCCGTTATGGTTTAAATCAAACAATCTTTCAAAATCGAAAATGCCCATAAAATTTCCTCCTTAACATATGGGATATCCTATATGTTAATCATATCAAATGAGGTGTACGATAAAACGGACTTTCCTTTGATGTCAGACAAATTTATTGAGTTCTGCGTTGTATTTGTAGTCAATTGCAGAAAGCCTGCTTTCAATTTCTTCTTTACTGCAACCGAGATCGTCACACATTTTATCAAGGCTGGGGTAGAAATCACGCAGCTTTGTATTAACAAAGCTTAAAAGAATCATCGGATCGTTCGGAATTGTATTTTCAGCCATAAAAATCGTCCTTTCAAAATTATTTACTGTATTTACTAATCTTACAATTAGTAGTATAATATACAGGTACAAATTTGTAAACGGTATTCTGTGTGATGCCGTGTGTAACAGATAAATTTTTTCAAAGGAACTTGGAAATGGATAAGAAATTTGATGTTGTAATCGTAGGCACAGGTGCTGCAGGACTTTATGCGGCACTTAATTTTCCCGAAAGCGTGAATATTCTTCTTGTTTCAAAGCGTGAGCTTCAGCTTTCAAACAGCTCTCTTGCGCAGGGCGGAGTTGCGTGTGTGCTTGATACGGTTCACGACAGCTACAAGCTGCATATTACGGATACATTGATTGCGGGAAAGTATAAAAATACTCTTTCTGCTGTTGAAAAGCTTGTTACCGAAGGTCCTTCGGATGTTCTTAAAATAAAAGACCTCGGTGTTGATTTTGACCTTAACGAGGACGGCACAATGTGCAAAACTCTTGAGGCAGGTCACAGCAGAAACAGAATTGTTCATCATAAGGATTCAACAGGCAAGGCAATTGTTGACGGACTTATCGCAAGGGTTACTCAGCTAAAAAATGTTACCGTGTGTGACAACGCTCTTGTTTATGCAATTGACAAGGTGCTGAACGGTTTTTATATAAGCATTTTGAGAAACGGTGAAAAGCTTCACTACGGCTGTAACTACTGTCTGCTTGCAACAGGCGGTATTGGCAGAGTTTATAAGTATACAACCAACTCCGCAATCGCAACGGGTGACGGCATTGCGTTTGCATATATGCTTGGTGCAAGGATTAAAAATCTTTCGAGAATACAGTTTCACCCGACAGCATTTGCGGCTGATCATGGCAGAGAGCGTTTTCTTATAAGTGAGGCTGTTCGTGGTGAGGGTGCGGTTCTGCTCAACTGCAATGGCGAGAGGTTTGCCTCAAATTATGACAGCAGAGGAGAGCTTGCTCCGAGAGATGTTGTTTCAAATGCGGTTATGCTTGAATCAATTAAGACAAACAGCGAGAATTTCTATCTTGACATAACCCACAAGCCGGCTGATTTTGTAAGAAATCGTTTTCCGATGATTTATGAAAGATGCCTTGAAGAGGGCGTTGACATTACAAAGGACAGAATTCCTGTATTTCCGTGCCAGCATTACCTTATGGGCGGTATTGATGTTGACCTTCATTCACGCACAACCGTTGAGGGCTTGTATGCCGCAGGAGAGTGCTCGCACACAGGTGTTCACGGTGCGAACCGTCTTGCAAGTAACTCGCTCCTTGAGGCGCTTGTTTATTCAAGAACAGCCGCTCTTGATATTACGGATAAAATCAACAAATTCGGCAGAAGAACTCTTGGCGAAGAGCCTGTTTACCGCCCTGTTGAGGGCAAGACCATGCCGCACGGCTGTCGTTCAAAAATCAGAGAGATTTTGCAGGACGCATATTTTGTTCTTCCAAAGCCTGAAAAATATGAAGAAAGCAGTAAGCAGATTCACGAGATTATGAGTGAACTGTTTGCAGAAAAGTACGAAATCAATTCCGACCTTGTTGAGGCAAGAAGTGCGGCAATTGTTGCAAGTATCATTTTTGACGAAATTATGGAGGGTACCGACTGATGACACTTAACAGCATTTATGTAGACAATCTTATCAAAACCGCATTGCTTGAGGATATTAACTATCTTGACACAACAACCGATTACCTTATTGACGAAAATCAGGAAAATACGGCAATTTTCCTTGCAAAAAGTTCAGGTGTTCTTTGCGGTATCGAGGTTGCGCTCCGTGTGTTTGAAATTCTTCAGCCAAACGGTTTTGAGGCAAAGGTTTATAAGCATGACGGCGACAAGCTTGTAAAGGGCGAAATCATCGCTGAAATTCACGGCAAGACAAGAACAATTTTAAAGGGCGAGAGAACGGCTCTCAACCTTATTCAGCATATGAGCGGTATTGCAACCGCAACAAACAAGGCTGTTGAAATTGTCAGCGGCACAAAGGCTTCTATTGCCGACACAAGAAAGACACTCCCGGGTATGCGTCCGCTCCAGAAGTATGCCGTTACGGTTGGCGGCGGAAGAAATCACCGTTACAATCTTTCCGATGCCGCAATGCTCAAGGATAACCACATTGACGCAGGCGGCGGAATTGCAAACGCTGTTTCAAAGCTTAAATCAAAACTCGGTCATATGACCAAGGTTGAGCTTGAAGTAAGAGACCTTGACGAACTCAATCAGGCTCTTGAGGCAGGCGTTGATGTTATTATGCTCGACAATATGAGCCCCGAGCTTATGAAACAGGCTGTTGACATCACGGCAGGCAAGGCTCTTCTTGAGGCAAGCGGCGGCATCACGGACGAAACTCTTCGTGAAATTGCCGAAACAGGTGTTGATATCATCTCAATGGGTGCGCTCACTCATTCGGTTAAGGCTTTTGATATTTCACTTAAAATAAAATAAGCCTGAATTGAAAAAATTAAATCCAAAACCAAAAAAACAGCGGTGATTATTCTTCATCGCTGTTTTGTGTTGTTTGGGTCGAAATTAAATTGTTGTGTTTGTAAAATGCAGGGAGCATTGCATAATGACGATGATTTTATAATCGGAAGTTGTGATAACAATTAGCAAGATTTTTGTATATTTCTGTCGGTATTGCAAGATTTCCTTTTCCGACTCCAAGCAAAATATCGGGTTTTGTTGCTCCGTGAAAGTCACTTCCGCCGCTTTTCAAAAGACCGTATTCGTCACAGATTTTCTCGGCAAGCTCTGTTTCGGCTTTGTCAAAAAGTGAATAGTACGCCTCCGTTGCGTTAAGACCGCAAGCCTTTGCTTTTGGCAGAAATTCTCTCAATTCATTTTCATTCATATTGAGAAACGGGTGTGCAAGAACGGATATTGAACCGAAACCCTTCAGCTTTTCAATTATATACAGAGATGACGGCCTTTTCGGCGGAACATAGTAGCCGAACTTCGACATAAGCAAGGTTTGAAATGCCTCTTTGACAGAAGAAACATAGCCCTTCTGCATAAGAGCGGCGGCGATGTTTGCACGGTTTACAAAGCCGTCAACCGTACTGTTTTTGATTTCGTCATAGTCGAGAATATAGCCGTCTTTCGCAAGATTTTTAACGAGCAGTTTGTTGCTTTCCTCCTTTAATTTTTGCGACTCAGCCATAATTTCGGTTATGTCTGAATAGTTTTCTTTCTTGATAAACAGACCGACAATGTGCAGCTGCTTTGAATTGTATTCGGTTGAAAATTCAATCCCCGCAACGGTGGTTACGCCGTACTTTTTACCTGCCGAAACAAATTCGTCAAGTCCGGCAACCGTGTTGTGGTCGCAGAGTGCAACAGCGTCAAGCCCGATTTCTTTGGCTTTTAAAACGATTTCCGTGGGTGAAAATGTGCCGTCCGAAAATGTTGAATGTGTATGCAAATCGCAGAACATAAAATTCCTCCGATACAAAAATGGAGTGGGATAATTTTACCCACTCCATTTTAGCATATACGATTTGCAAATTCAACGCAGATGAATATTTCACACAAGCTTTTTCAGTTTCATTGCAAGGTCGGCAATGTGATTTACTCCGTTTCTGAAAACATAGTCAAACTCGCCGGCATAGGTTTTGACTTTGCCGTTAAATCCCTGTTTAAAGCGATATACACCGTAGTTTTTATGCGTTTCGTCATACCAATAGGGAATACCGCAAAAATCGTATGTATGGCAACCGCTCTCAATTGCGTACTTAATCATCGTCCATTGCATAAGATAATTCGGCATATATTTTCTGTATTCGTTTGATGAACAGCCGTAAACATAGCTTGCAACATTTGCATAATTTACAAGCAATGCACCCGACAAAACTTTTCCGTCAAGTTTTGCGATACATAGCTTTGCGTTGCCGTGAAATGCCTGTAAAAAATTTCTGAAATATTCTTCCGAACGGATTTCAAAGCCGTCACGCCTGCCTGTTTCTTTCATAAGCTCCATAAAATCGTCAAGCTCATCTTCACCGCAGAATTTACACTCAACACCTTTCCTCATTGCAAGGCGGATGTTGTACCGCCATTTTGATTTAAAATTTGCAAAAACTTCATCACACGATTTATCTTTTATGTCAAGCACATAATTTTCTCTGCATTGGGTGTTGTCATATCCTTGCTTTTCACCGTGATAAACAAAGCCGAGGTCAACAAGATTTTTAATCGAGATAAAGTCGGTTTCGTCAATCAGCGGATCGGTTTTGAGTGTGTATGCGTGATATTTTTCTGCAATCAGTTTTATCTGCTCAAATATTTTTCTGACGGTTTTACTGTCGTGAGTGTCGCATACAAAGCCCCTCGGTGCATAAAGCATTGCCGTGTTGAGAATCGGTATTTTCTTTACAAGCACAAGTGTACAACCGTTGATTTTTCCGTTTTCATCACGAACTGCAACATACTCGGGAATCCAACCTTTTTTAACCTTTGCCCAGTCTGCCGACTGCATAAAGTTTCCGTATTTACTGTTTTTACAAAATTCCTCATACTCTTTAATATCCATAAAAAAACAAGCCTTTCGTAAGTGTATCTATACTATACAAAAGGCTTGTTTCTGAATTTGTTCAAAAATGTATCATAGTTGTTTCATAACACATAATAATCAAATTGTTCGTTGTTTATTTTGCTGTATTCCAAAAACGGCTGCGGGCAGATGTTGATGCTGAAAGATTCGGGACTTACATTAACCGTTATTGAATCGGAACTGACACCCCAGTATTTTATGAGTGCATCGGACAACTCCTGTTCATAACTGTCGCTGTACGGAATAACCGAATACAGCGGATTTTCACTCTCGGTACCGCTGTCCGACAGGTAGGTTGTATCAATGTTAAGCTCATAAATTGTAAAGGTTTCCGTGTCAAACAGCATTGTTATGTTTAGTCCGTATCGTGCGCCCTCTTTGGCATAGTTGCATGCGACAAACATAATATCGGACGAAACGATTACATTGCCGTCAAGTGTTCCACGCATTGTAAGTTTGTAACCGCTACAGCTGTCAAATGTAAAAAACTGCGGAATGTAGCCTGCAATATTGGAAAATAAATTTGTGTCTTTAAGCGAATTTGCAAGATTGCTTATCGCTTTTTTGGCATAGCTGATTACAGTTTCTGCTTTCGGAGCATTGTTTTGAAGAACCCAGACGGTATCTTCGCTTGAAACGAGTTTCAAAAATTCTCCGCCGCTCAAAGTAGTTATATCGGCGGTAAGTTTAAATGTTTCGGCTGTGTTTCCGACAGAATCCCGATTGTCCGTTACCGAATAATAAAAGCGGGGGAGAAACACAACGGTTGCGACTACGGTCAAGGTGAGCAGAGTGCAGATGATATATTTTGCGGATTTTTTAAGGTTAAATTTCATCTTCAAAATCCTCACTTTCCTCAGAATTATCGGCAAGGCTTACCGTAAAGCTGATGTCCGTACCCTTGCCGACTTCACTGACAATTTCAAGAGTTGAGCCGTGAAGCTTTGCAATTTCGTTGCAGATTGAAAGCCCGAGTCCGGCTCCGCCCATACTCCTTGAACGGGATTTGTCAACCATATAAAACGGTTCGGTAATTTTGGCAAGGTCATCTTCCGCAATTCCGCAACCGCTGTCGGTAACGCAAAAACGGTATCTGTCGCTGTCAACATATCCCGTGAGTGTAACAGGCTTTCCGCTCTCACTCGCTTTGCAGGCATTGTCAATCAGGTTGTACAAGAGCGTTTTCAAGAGCGACGGCTCTGCGTTGACTTCTGCTTTTTCAACATTTAATTTGAGTTTCACACCGTATTTTTTCAAAATAAAGAGAACAGACTTTTTAATGTCATCGGCAATTATGTCCGTTTTGATGTTTACGGTTTTGATTTCGTCATTTTTCAAAACTATAAGGTTTAGCAGATTAAGCGAAAGCGCCTCAAGCCGACTGCCCTCTTTGTAGATAAGGTCGGCACATTCTCTGCGTTGTTTAGGCTCCATTTCATAAGAACGGAGCATATCCGCATAACCTATGACAGATGTCAGCGGAGTTTTTAACTCGTGGGTAAAATCCGCAATAAAGTTGTCACGATTCTGCGTTGCAAGCTTTAGCTGTTCAATGTAGTCTTCAACATAATCTGCCATGGTGTTAAAGCTCTGCGAAAGCTCGGTTATTTCGGTTGAAGATGTAATGCCGTGGCTTTCCTTTACTCTCATATTAAAGTTGCCCTCGGCAACTTCCTTTGACGCATCCTTTAACTTAACAAGCGGTCTTGTCAAAAGCTTTGAGAAGATTACAAGCAGAATTGATGCAAACAACGCAACGCCTATGAGAATGAACTGATAAATTGTGCAGTACATATCACGGTCGCTGTACACGCTTGTTATATTGTCAACAGTTTCAATATAACAGCTTTTGGTTACAAGCTGAATTTTGCTTATTGTCTGAATGTAGTATTTTTTATTTTCAGTAACTACTCTGCTTTTTCTGGAATTTACCGACATACCGTGGGCAAATTCATTTTCTGCCGAAAAGCTGAGCTCGTTTATTGAACCGATTTTGATTTTAGAATCCGAATTACCTGCAATTTGTTTTGCAAATCCGATTGCCGAAACGCGCAGATATTCCAAGTTTCCGTAGGTGGGTTGGTTGTTGTCTGCATATACCGAAAGTGCCGTTGTGATGTAATTGTTGTTCTTTTTGGCTGAGTCAATGCGGTTGTTCAGCGTGTTTGTAAAAACGGTGTTGATGAGGAGAAAACCTCCCGCACCGAAGGAAGTAATTATAATAAGAAAGGTAATAAAAAATATTTTCCACGAAAATTTCATTAGGGCTTTCCCTCCGCTTATTCAACAAGACGGTAACCGACTTTATACACAGACTGAATGTTGTCTTTTAAATCAAGCTTTTTTCTTAACCGCTGAATATGCAGATCCACGGTTCTTGTATCACCCATATACGGTTCATTCCATACCCTTTCGTAAATCATTTCACGGTAAAGGGCAATGTTTTTGTTGCGTACAAAAAGCAGAAGTATTTCGTATTCCTTTAATGTAAGGTCAATTTGTACTCTGTTTTTGGTGACTATTCTTGAATTTGTGTCAATTACTATGTCTTTAAAGCTGAGTTTTGTTTTTGCCTTGTTGTATCTTCGCAGTACCGCATCAACTCTTGCCTGAAGTTCCGAAATGTTGAACGGTTTTGTTATGTAATCGTCAGCCCCCAGGTTAAGCCCGTAAACCCTGTCCGATATATCTGATTTTGCAGTAATGAAAATTACGGGTGTGTCAAAGCCTTTGATGTAGTCCATAAGCTCAAAACCGCTGATTTTCGGCAACATAACATCAAGCAGAATAAGGTCAAAGTGCTTTTTCTCCAGAACATCGGCACAGCTTTCGCCGTCAAACACACAATCGGTTTTGTGCCCGTGCCGAGAAAGAGCCATTTCAATAAGATTTGAAATATTCTTTTCGTCCTCAACAATCAATATGTCAGCCAACAACCCCACCTCCAAGACACAGTTTATATTGCCATTGTATCATAGATGTATCATTTTTTTCAAATTATCTTTTTTCGCAGAGCTGTATCCAAAAATCGGGTAATGCAGAATATTGTCAAATTATGTGCAGTTGTTAATTATTTCACGAACCGTACTTGAAAACAAAGTCGAATAATGGTATTATTTTATTCAATCAAAACATTTTGAAAGGAAGATTACAATGGGTAATTCTAAATCGGTAAAAAAAGGCGTTGCAGTTGTAACGGCAGTTATTGTTGCTGTTGTTATGGTTTGCGTTTCGGTAGTTTGCAATTTGTTTTCAACAAAAACAGAAAGCTCAAATCAGACATATCTTGATGACGCAAAGGCTCAGCTTACAGAATACAGCGATAACTATAACTACACTAAATTTGAGTTTATGAACTCACTTTTTGAAAAGGCAAATGTAATTGCAAGTGTTGTTACGGAAAATACTTCGGCTGACACAAATGCCTCACTTGTAAAGAACCTCGGCATCAATTCATTTGTTATGACAGATGCTGACGGCAAGATTATCGCATCGTCAGACGATAAAAAGGTCGGCACAAATTTCCTTGATGACGAAACAACAAAGCAGTTCAAGGCTAACCTCAAGGGTATGAAGGTCAAGAGCATTTCAGAACCGACAGCCGTTGAGGGCGAGGACGGTGTGTATAACCTGATGGCTTGCGTTGCAAGAACAGAGGGCGGCATTGTTATTATTGATACAAATACAAGTGACTATTCGGCTGTTATCGGTGCTGATATTGCAAAAAGCTGCAAGGGTGATACAATCATCGTTAAGAACGGCGAGGTTGTAAGCACAAATATGAACCTTGGCGATAACGGTCTTAAAAGCGCAGGTATTACAGATGAAATGATTCGTTCGGAAAATTTCAATGTTACAATTGACGGCACAACATATTCACTCAGCAGTATGCCGTCAGGTGAATATACAATCATCAGCGGACAGGCTGCAACAGAAAGCGGTTTCAATATGATTTACGGTGTCGTAATTCCGTGTGCCGCAGGTATTGTAATGATTATCATTTCCGCAATTATACTCAGCCTTGGCACAACAAAGAAAAAGGAAAACGAGTAATTGTTAATTACAGCATACAAACAAGAAGTAAACATTTCACGAAATTTGTATGTAAAATGACGAAAAGGTCATAAATTCAAGAAATATCTCCGAAAACATTGTGCTTTAGCACAAAGAATATTGTGCCGAAAAATATTGCATAACCGTATTTTGGTGATATAATAATGGCATAAACAAAAAAGACGCAAAGCAAAGGAGCTTCTGAAAAGGAGGCTCCTTTTCTGTTTATCTTTTTTGGTATCTTAAAAAGGGGAAATTATTATGACACCTGAGAAAATTGTTGAAAACCATAAGAAATATGTCCTCCAGTCATGGAGCAAGCAGGGTAATCTTAATCCGATTCCCGTTGCAAAGGCAGACGGAATTTACTTTTACGATTTTGACGGTAACAGATATACAGATATGTCATCACAGCTTGTAAACCTCAACCTCGGTTACGGAAATAAAGCAATCGATTATGCAATCAAGGAACAGGTTGACGAGTTTTGTTTTGTTGGTCCGTCATATGCCACAGAGGCAAAGTCAACGCTTGCAGAGATGATTATAAATCTTCTTCCCGACAGCTTCGGAAAGGTATTCTTTACAAATGCGGGTGCAGACGCAAACGAAAATGCAGTAAAGATTGCAAGAATGTTCACAGGCAGAAACAAAGTGTTCAGCCGTTACAGAAGTTATCACGGTTCATCATTCGGTGCAGGCAACCTTACAGGTGAACCGAGAAGATATCCTCTCGAACCGGGTATTCCCGGATTTGTAAAGTTCTTTGATCCTTATGTTTACCGTGAGGCAATCAACTTTGAATCAGAGGAAGAAGCTACTAAGTTTTACCTTACAAAGCTCCGTGAACAGATTATTTACGAAGGTCCCGACAGTGTAGCCGCAATCGTAATGGAAACAATCACAGGTTCAAACGGTGTAATCATTCCGCCGAAGGGTTATCTGCCGGGCGTAAGAAAGATTTGTGATGAGTTCGGAATTTTGATGATTTGCGATGAAGTTATGGCCGGCTGGTGCAGAACAGGTAAGATGTTTGCATTCCAGAATTTTGATGTAGTTCCCGATATCGTAACATTTGCAAAGGGCGTTACCTGCGGTTATGTTCCTCTCGGCGGTGTTGCAGTATCAAAGAAGGTTGCAGAATATTTTGACGATCATCTTCTTTCATGCGGACTTACATACAGCGGTCATCCTCTTGCCTGTGCTGCAGGTGTTGCCTGTGTAAACTACTACGGTGAGGCACACATTCTTGACAATGTTGCAAAGTCGGGCAAGGTTCTCGGAGAAATCCTTGAAGAAATGAAGGCTAAGCATCCTTGCGTAGGTGATGTAAGATATATCGGTCTTTTCTCGGCAATTGAGCTTGTAAAGGATAAAAAGACAAAAGAACCTCTTGTTCCTTACGGCAAGGACGAAAAGGGTATTATGGGAACTCTCGTCGGTATGCTCAAAAAGAAAAAGTTCATGACATACTCACACGAAAATATGCTCTTCGTCAATCCGCCTCTCATTATTACGGAGGAGCAGATTAAGGAAGAAATGGAGAAGATGGACGAAGTTCTTACATATGTTGACAGCGAATTGATTTGATAATATAGGTTAATTAAAATTTCAAAAACGGGAGATAATAAAATGTCACATTTTGTAATACCAAATCATACGGTTGTCGGTACAAATGTTCTTGGTGAGGCCGCTCCTCTTCTTAAAAAAATGGGAAACAAGGCTTTTATAGTAACAGGCAGGCATGTTGCTGTTTCCGATATGATGAAACAGCTTACCGCCTTGCTTGATGAAAACGGTATAGACTGTGTTATCTTTGACGGCATAACAGGCGAACCGACCGACACTATGATTGAAAACGGTGTTGAAATGTTAAAATCCTCCGGTTGTGACTTTATCATCGGTATAGGCGGAGGCAGTCCTCTTGATTCGGCAAAGGCAATTGCCGCAATGGCAGTCAACGAGGGCAGTATAGCAGATTATAACGGAAAGGAAATTACGGGCGAAATTCTTCCCCTTGCCGCAATTCCGACAACAGCGGGAACAGGCAGTGAGGCGACAAAGTTTACCGTAATTACCGATTCCGAAAAGGGAATAAAAATGCTTTTGAAGGGCGATGTGCTTGTCCCGAAGCTTGCAATTGTTGACAGCAGTTTTACGGTTGGCGCTCCAAAGTCGGTTACTTCGGCAACAGGTCTTGACGCTCTCACTCACGCAGTTGAGGCATACACTTCAAGAAAAGCATTTTCAATGACAGACACGCTTGCTGTTTCGGCAGTTAAGAGAATTATGAAATACTTACCGATAGCCTACAAAGAACCCGACAACTCACTTGCAAGGGAGCAGATGAGTATTGCGGCTCTTGAGGCAGGTATCTGTATCAATAATTCAAGTGTAACAATTGTTCACGGAATGAGCAGACCGATTGGCGCATTGTTCCATGTTCCGCACGGAATGTCAAATGCAATGCTCCTTAAAGAGTGCTTAAGCTTTGCCGTATCGGGTGCATATGAAAAGTTTGCAAACCTCGGCAGAGAAACGGGTGTGGCAAGTGACTCTGACAGCGACGAAACAGCCGCAGAAAAGTTTATCGACTCACTTCAAAACATTTGTGATGTGTGCGAAATTCCTACTCTTGAACAGTACGGAATTGACAGAGATGAGTATTACTCAAAAATTTCAAAAATGGCAACCGATGCGGTTGCAAGCGGAAGCCCCGCTAACACGGTAAAAGAAGTTACCGTTGATGATTGCATTGAAATCTACAAAAAATTGTATGTTTAGTATCTGAAAAATTTAAAATTTTTAACACGGCAAAGGCGCAGTTGTAATTGTACCTTTGCCGTGTTTTTTATTATCGGGAGGAATGATTATGAATTTGAACAGCGAAGCAATCAAGAAAAATGATGTTGAGATTGCGATAAATAATGTGTCGGTGGTATTCAAAGACAATCAGGGCAATGATGTAAAGGCACTCGATAACATTGATTTTGATATTCACAAGGGAGAATTCATTTCACTTCTCGGTCCGTCGGGATGCGGTAAAACAACTCTCCTTCGTACAATCGCTGATTTGCTTGAACCCACTTCGGGCAATGTCAGAGTAAGCAATATGACTCCGAAGGAAATCAGACTTATGCAGAAATTCGGTATTGTCTTTCAGAATCCCGTGCTTTTTGAGTGGAGAACAGTAAAGAAAAATATTGAGCTTCCGCTTGAAATTATGGGATATTCAAAGAAAGACCGTTCGGACAGAGCCGATGAAATGCTTGAAATGGTCGGACTCACAAAGTTTGCAGACCATTATCCGCAGCAGCTTTCCGGCGGTATGCAGCAGAGAGTCGGCATTGCAAGAGCCTTTGGTATCAGACCTGAAATTCTTCTCATGGACGAGCCGTTCTCGGCACTTGATGAGTTCACAAAGGAAAAGCTTCACCTTGACCTTTTAAAAATTTGGGAAAAGACAAATAAGACAATCGTTTTTGTAACGCATAACATTCAGGAGGCAGTTTTCCTTTCAACAAGAATTTGTGTTCTCTCACCTCACCCAGGCAGACTTTCTGCGGTAGTTGACGCAGACCTGCCGTATCCGAGAACAATTGATATGAGAGATACACCTCATTTCGGAGAACTTGTTTCAAAGGTAAGAAACAGCTTTGAAGGTGGCAGCTTATGATGAAAACAATAACAAAGATAAAAAATTCCAAAGCACTCGTAACCTTGGTATGGGTGCTCGGATTATTGGTGATATGGGAAATCTTCGCTTTTATAATTCAGGCAACAAAGCGAACCCCCGAAAACATTATGCCTCATGTATGGCAGATTTTCTATTCGTTAATTGATCCCAAACCCGTTTCAAACGGTATGAGTTGTCTGCAGGTTGTTCTTTTTAACGCAGGTCAAACGCTTTCAAGAGCGGGACAGGGCTTTATGATAGGTACGCTGATAGGTTTTGCACTTGCAATACTTATGAAGATTTCACACATTGTTGAAAAGATTGCCGCCCCGTACCTTATGCTTATTCAGCTTATTCCTATTCTCGGCATGGCTCCGATCATTCTTGCAATGACACACGATATAGGTTCAAGCCGAATCATCATTGCGGCAATCCTCACATTCTATCCTGTTGCAACCAACACACTTGCAGGTCTTAACTCGGTAGAAAAACAAAAGTATGATCTTATGTATTCATATGCCGCAAAGAAATCAACGGTATATTTCAAAATGCTCATTCCCTCGTGTATCCCGTATTTCTTCACAGGTCTGAAAATTGCCGCACCGATGGCGATTACAGCGTCAATCCTTGTTGATACACTTCAGGGTGACGGCGGACTTGGTTGTATGCTTTCACAGTCGCTCAAACACGCAATGTCAATATATGTTTTCTGGGACATCGTAGTGTTCAGTGCGGTTATCGGTGTTTTAAGCTGTTCGCTCATGGGTTGGATTGAAAATGCAGTTTCACCGCTCAAGAGAATTGAACGCAAAACAAAAAAGAAAAAGGAGGCGGCTTAATTGATTAAAAAAAGAAAAAGCCTTTGGCGAAGGCTTAAAGAAAATAAAGTCGCTCAGGGTGTAAGCTCGGTGCTTTTTCCCGTGCTTTTCGGTGTTCTAATCCTCGCCTTGTGGCAGGGACAGGTTCTTCACAAGATTTTCAACACGGACACAAACACTCTGCCGCTTCCGTCAAGAATTTGCCACATCATCATTGACAATATTCCCGCATTTGCACAGAATGCACTCTACACACTTATGGTTGCGGTTATAGGACTTATAATCGGTTCAATCATCGGATATCTGATTGCTGTCTTTGCGGCAACCTTTCAGAAATGGGGCAAAGGCGGTCTTACAATTGTAGGTGCATTCAACGCAATTCCGATTGTTGCCCTTGCTCCTGTAATGACAAACTGGACAAAGGATATAAGCAACGATCCGAACATAAGAAGTATGTTTGCAAAAACACTTGTTGTTATGATTGTTTGTATTGCAAGTATGAGTATCAACGCTTTCAGAGGACTTACGGAGCTCAAGCCGTTTGCCCTTGACCTTATGAAATCATATGCGGCAAAGAAAAGCACGGTGTTCTTTAAGCTTAGACTTCCGAATTCCGTACCTTATGTATTTACCGCTCTCAGGGTAAGCGTTCCGATAAGCATTATCAGTGCAGTTGTTTCGGAATATTTTGCAGAATACATTGTCGGTGTCGGCAGAGAAATCAGAGAAAACATAGTTCTCGGTCAGTATCCGACAGCGTGGGCATATATTGTTGTTGCCTGTCTTATCGGACTTGTAATGTACGGTGTGCTGATGCTGGTTGAATCAATTGTTCTCAAGAACAGAAAAGTTAAATAAGTTGTTTACCGCTTTCGGTTTACATACAAATTTTGAAATTGGAGGAATCAAAATGAAAAAGACAAAGGAACTCAAAAAACTGCTCGCAGTTGTATTTGCAGGTGCAATTGCAGTAACAGCTTTTGCAGGTTGCGGTGAATCAGGCTCATCTTCGGATTCATCATCAAAAGGCAGTTCAACATCGGGTGAATTGATGTCAAATGAAGAGATTATCAAGAAAGCCGCCGCTGACGGCAAGGTTGGTAACTGGGGACTCGGTAACGAGTACGAAATTCTTGCACTTCTTCAGAAGTATGACCTCCCCACAAAGTACCTTTCGGAAGATTTCACAATGGACGGTTTCGATCAGGACAATATTACACTTGCTTCGGCAATGTCATTTAACGAACTCGGACTTGTAAAGAACGACTATGACGGCGGTTACAAGTACGGCGATACAGTAGGCACAATTGATATGAACGATGAGGGTGTTGCAATGCTTGAGGACAATATTTTCTGTACCAAAGAGTTTGCAAAGAAAAACCCGAACACAGTAAAGGCTTTCCTTTACGCATCTATGAAGGGTTGGGCATATGCCGTTGAAAACCCCGAAGAAGCCGCTCAGATTGTATTTGACGCAGGCTCATCGGTATCATCAGACCACCAGCTCTATATGGCAAAAGAGGTTGCAAAGCTTGTTACAACAGACACAAAGGGCAAGACAGTAAGCAACTACGGCAATATGGACGAGGATGCAATGCAGCAGACACTCGACCTCTGCAAGAAGTATGTACAGCTTGACGACTCATCAGCCGCAAAGAAGCTTGAAGGATTCACACTTGACGATATCCGTGATACACAGTACATTGATTCCGCTAACAAGTCAAAGGACGGCAAGTTCGGTACACTCGAAAAGACAGATGTTACAATCCAGCTCAAGTGGTTGCCTCAGGCACAGTTTATGGGCTACTATGTTGCACAGGCAAAGGGCTACTATGACGAAGTCGGTCTTAAAGTAACAATCACACCGGGCGGCGGTGACATTTCTGAAACAACAGCTGTAAACAACGGCACAGTTGATTTCGGCGTTACATGGGTAGCAAACCTCACATCCGCAAATGCAGGCGGTATGGATCTCCTTGAAATCGCTCAGGTTTATCAGAGATCGGGTCTTGAGCTTGTTTACAAGAAAGAACTTTTCACAAAGTAATTGATTCAGGCTTTCGTCACGGCGGTAAACCGACTGCCGTGACGAAAAGGTCACAAATATGAAAGGAAGGAAACATTATGGATTTATTGATTAAAAACGGAACAATTGTTACGGCAAAGGAAAGCTACAAGGCTGATGTTGCAGTAAATGACGGCAAGATTGTCGCAATCGGCAGTAACCTTGATTTCGATGCAGACAAGGTTGTTGACGCAGGTGGAAAGCTCGTTCTCCCCGGTGCAATTGATGTGCACACTCATCTTGCAATGCCGTTCGGCGGCACGGTTTCTGCCGACAGCTACCTTGCAGGCACAAGAGCGGCGGCTTGCGGCGGTGTAACAACTGTTTTTGATTATCCCGTACAGCACAGCGGTGAAACAATTATGGGACTTATAAATTCAAAGAAAGAGGTTCTTGAAAAAGAGGCCTGTGTTGACTATGCCTTTCATTGCTGTATCACCGATCTTAACGGCGGTGAAATTCTTGATGAAATGGAAACAGCCGTAAAAGAAGGTATTACAAGCTTCAAGTGCTTCTTTGTATATAAAAAGGAACATATGATGGTTGATGACGCAACATTTGTAAGGCTTTTGCTCAGAGCAAAGGAGCTTGGTGCGAAAATCAATCTTCACGCAGAAAATCCCGACCTCATTGACATGAGAACGGAACAGTTCCTCAAAGAGGGCAAAACAAGCGCATGGTATCACTACCTCAGCCGTCCTGAATTTGTTGAGGCAGAGGCTGACAAGAGAGCCGTGCATTGGGCAAGTCACCTTGACGCTCCTCTTTATATTGTTCATATGGCTGACAAAGAAGGACTTGAGGAATGTATTAAAGCAAAAACAGAGGGACACGAACTCTACATTGAAACCTGTCCGCAGTACCTTGAATTTACCTGTGATGTCTATAAGCGTGAGGACGGCAGAAACTTTGTATGCTCACCGCCTATGAAGGGTAAGGAAAGTCAGGACGCTTTGTGGACGGCAATCAAATCGGGTATGATTGATACGGTTGCAACAGACCATTGTCCTTTCCAAAGCTACGAAAAGGACTGGGGCAAGGATGATTTTACAAAGATTCCAAACGGCTGTGCAGGTATCGAAAATCTCTATCCTTATATGCTCGATGCGGCAAACAGCGGCAAGATTTCTTTTGAAAGAGCGGTTGAGCTTTGCTCAACGAACCCCGCAAAAATCTTCGGCTGCGATGACAAGGGCTCAATCGAAATCGGTAAGGATGCCGACATCGTGATTTACGATAAGGACAAGGATTTTACAATCAGTGTAAACAATATGCATTCGGACTGTGACCATACTATCTGGGAGGGCAAAAAGCTCCACGGTTATCCCGTTCAGACCTACCTCAGAGGCAGTCTTGTTTATGACAACGGCGACTTTGTGGGAACTCCCGGTAACGGTAAGTATGTAAAACGCAGTACCTCAAAATAATTTATCTAAGTTTTGAAAGTAGTTGATGTTTATGGGATACAGAGAAGTTGTTTTAAAAAGTGAAAGCAGCAGATGCCTGCTCTGCGAGGATGCACCTTGTGCAAATGCCTGCAAGAACGGCGTCAGGATTGACCGCATTATCCGCTCCGTTAATTTTGACAACACAGAGGGAGCAAGATATATGCTTGGCGACAATCCGTGTGCGGGTTGCATTGACGGCGCCTGTATGCAGGCTTGCAACAGAGCAAAGTTTGATTCGCCCGTTAATATCAACAAGATTACGGATATTGTTTCAAGAGAAGAATTTGTTCCCGAATATGATGCGGATCTCACCACCGATTTGTGCGGAGTAAAGTGTGAAAACCCGTTCTTTCTGTCATCATCGGTTGTCGGCAGTAACTACGATATGGTTGCCAAGGCGTTTGATGAGGGCTGGGCAGGAGTTGCATTCAAGACAATCGGAATGTTTACCCCGAACGAGGTTTCACCACGATTTGCAGAACTTGACAAGGAAGATACCGCATTTGTGGGCTTTAAGAATATTGAACAAATTTCTACATATTCTCTTGAAGAAAACCTTTCCTTTTTCAGGAAATTAAAGAAAAATTATCCTACAAAGGTCATCATCGCATCTATCATGGGCAGTAATGAAGAAGAATGGACAAAGCTTGCATCTCTTTGTGAAAATGCGGGGGCTGATGTTATCGAATGTAACTTCAGCTGTCCTCAGATGGTCGGCGAGGGACTCGGCAGTGATGTCGGAATAAATCCCGAACTTGTATATGCCTACACAAAGGCTGTAAGAAAGGGAACAAAGCTTCCGATTCTTGCCAAGATGACGCCGAACATCACTTCAATGATTCCTCCGGCAGTTAAGGCAATGGAGGCAGGCGCAGACGGACTTGCGGCAATCAATACGATTAAAAGTATTATGAATGTCAACCTCGACAATTTTTCAACATCTCCCGATGTTTGCGGAAAATCGTCAGTCGGCGGATATTCGGGAAAGGCTGTAAAGCCGATTGCACTACGATTCATTAACGAGATGAAAAGCGATGAAAAACTGAAGGATGTTCCGATAAGCGGTATGGGCGGTATCGAAACATGGTATGATGCGGCGGAGTTTATTTCACTCGGCTGCTCAACGGTTCAGATTACAACCTCGGTAATGCAGTATGGTTACCGCATTATTGACGATTTGAAGGACGGCTTGAAACGATATATGAAAGCTCACAATTTCAAGTCTGTTTCGGATTTTACGGGTATTGCCGAAAGCAATATCATTCCTGCCGATGACCTTGACAGAAGTTACATATGTTTTCCGAAGTTTGACCGTGAAAGATGTGTCGGTTGCGGAAGATGCTTCGTATCATGTTATGACGGCGGTCATCAGGCAATAAAGATGAATGACAATCAGAAACCCGTTCTCTACGGCAAAAAATGTGTTGGCTGTCATCTTTGCAAGGTTGTTTGCCCCGTGGGCGCAATAAGTTCGGGCAAAAAAGTCAACAAAACTGCTTTAAATAAGCATTGATATAAAAATATTAAACAGAATTTAATTTATTAAGGATGGTGCAAAGTATATGTTTACATGCAGCAAAGAAAGAATGCAGGATAAGATTTCAACTTTCAGTACATTCGGTGATGCCGGTCACGGCGGAATTACAAGATATTCACTTTCTTCCGAGGCATTACAGGCAAGAGCTGAGTTTGTAAAGAGAATGACAGCAATCGGTGCCGAAATCAAGACAGACGATGTTGCCAATGTTTATGCAACTCTCAAAGGTTCGGATCCGACTCTTCCGGCAATCGTTATGGCATCACACTGTGACTCCGTAAAGAACGGCGGTAACTATGACGGTATCCTCGGTGTTATGGGTGCAATGGAAGTTCTTGAAACGGTTGCAAACGATAAGATTCCCCACAAGCACAACCTTGTTGCCATGATTTGGACAAACGAAGAGGGCTCTCTTTATCCGCCGGCTATGATGTGCTCGGGCATTGTCTGCAACGATTATCTTCCGGCTGACATTGCAAAGAACTTCAAAAAAGAAAATATGCTTGCGTCAAAGTCAATTCTTGATCCGACAAAGACATTCGGTATGGCTCTTGAGGCATCCGGCTATAAGGGCGATGAGGCAAACAGACTTAATCCAAAGGATTACAAGGCAATGTTTGAACTCCACATTGAACAGGGACCGATCCTTGAGGCGGCAGGCAATGATATCGGTGTTGTAACCTGCGTACTCGGTATGGTAAACTACCGTATCAAGGTTTACGGACAGGCTGACCATGCCGGCACAACTCCAATGAAGTATCGTCACGATGCACTATTCGGTGCCGCAAAGGTTCTTGAATATCTCCACACAGAGCTTGATAAGCTTGATCCCGAACTCGTTTACACAACAGGTGAAATTCTTTGCCATCCTGATGTACATACAGTAATTCCGGATTATGTTGAGTTTTCACTTGACGCCCGTCATGAAGATCCACGAGTAATTGAACAGGTTGTTTCCGTAATCGAGAATATCCCGAAAGAGATTGAAAAGTGCAAGACAGGCTATGAAATTGCATGGACAAGAGATACTGTTTACTATGACAAGCAGCTTGTTGATTTTGTTCAGGAGGCAGTTGACGAACTCGGTTATTCAAATCAGAAAATTAACTCGGGCGCAGGTCACGATGCACAGTTTGCATCATATATGCTCCCGACAACAATGGTATTCGTTCCCTCAAATGACGGTCATTCACATTGCGAACCCGAATTTACTTCAACAGAGCTTTGTACAGAGGGTGCATCAGTACTTCTCAACGCAGTCCTCAAGTGTGATGCGGCTGATTGATAATCGGTTTTGCGGAGGATAAAATATGGACAATTATATAATTACAATTGCTCGCAGTTTTGGCAGCGGAGGCAAGGAAATTGCCTCCCTGCTTTCCGAAAAGCTGGGTATTCCGTGGTATGAAAGACAGATTCTGACAATGGCGTCACAGGCAAGCGGAATTGATGAAAGCGAATTCGTTGAGGTTGACGAAAAACTTCACGGAAGCTATCTTATAAAGTCGCTCACAAAGCTGCCGACGGCAAATGTTCTTCGCCCCGAATCAAGAGCGTTTGTGTCGGATTTGAATTTGTACAATATTCAGGCGGCAATCATAGAAGAGCTTTCCCGCACACAGTCCTGTATCATTGTCGGAAAATGTGCCGATCATATTCTGAGAGATAAGCCAAATGTTTTGAGCGTGTTTGTTGATGCGTATTATGACGACTGCATTTCAAAAATCCGATCAAGAATTTATGTTTCGGAAGAGCGTGCAAAAGATATGAAAAAGCGTACCGACAAGTACCGCACGGCTTATTATAAATACTATACAAGAGGCGAAAACTGGAAAGATACGCTTAACTACGATATGTTTTTGAACACATCAAGGAATTCAACGAATGACTGTGCCGAAATTATTGCAAAGGCTGTTGAGCTGAAATTCGGTAAATAATTTGATGCAGATTAAGAGGTGAGATTTATGGCAGTAACACTCGGTTCACTGTGCGAAAAGGCGGGCTATCTCTACGGTATGCGTGTGATAGCAGGCAAAGAAGGAATGACCAATATCGTGCAATGGGTTCATTCTGTTGAGGATATTGAGGTAAGTGACTTTCTTCACGGAGGAGAGCTTATCTTTTCAACGGGCATTGCAAACAAAGGTCAGGACTGGTTGCTGCCGTTTGTCAAAAATCTCATTGCCAAAAATGTCAGCGGACTTGTTCTAAACATAGGTCCGTACATAAAGGGAATCCCGTCAGAGGTTATCAGCTATTGCAACGAGAAAAAGTTTCCTCTTATGGATATTCCGTGGAAAACCCGAATTGTTGATATTTCACGGGATTTCTGTAATCAGATTATCTCAAATGAACGCAAGGAGGAAACAATAGGCGATACGCTGAAAAATTTCATTTTCTTTCCTGGTGAGTATGAAAAATACTTTCCTGTTCTTGAAAGCAACGGCTTTGACCTTGCAACCGATTATGCAATCATCGGTGTGAAAGCCGATATGGCTGACCATATTTCTTCAAGAAAGCTTGAATCGGCATTTGAACGAACAATTTATTCCTACAAAAAGCACTGGGGCGGTTTTAAGGTGGACAATATGATGTTCTATGTCCTCAATGACTTTTCCAATGGTGAAATTGAAAGCATAGCCGAAAAAATTCAGTCGGAAAAGGAAAGATATATAAGCGTCAACAAGCTGTATGTGGCAGTGAGCAAAACAAATAATAAGCTGAAGTCACTTCCGAAAACATATCAGATTGTTTTAAGAATGTTAAGGCTTGCCGTCCGTGCAGATATGACACCTATGTTCTATGACCGACTTGAAGTTAAAAAGCTGATTCTTGCGGTTGACGATATTTCGTTGCTTGAAAGTATCTATAACGAAAATCTCAAAAAGCTTGAAGTGTATGACCGTGACAACGGCACGGATTATATGAGTTTTTTAAGACTATACCTAAAGTATGACGGAAGTGTTCAGAGGGTTGCTCAGGAAACCTTTGTTCACCGCAACACCATAAATTATCAGCTTGCCAAAATAAAAAGGATTCTCGGCAATAACCTCAAAACCTTTGAAGAACGATTCAAAATTATATTAGCCTTTGAAGTTCGTGATGTGCTTTGACCGCCTCCGTCCCCGTCACGATGTTAATACTGAAAATCCCCCGACAGCCTAACGGAAACCGCTGTCGGGGGATTTTTTATGTGTTTATTGTAGTTGTATTTATTTGAGTAACTGATACTAATTGATATCAATTAGTATCAGTTACTATCAGTCAGAGTTAGCATAAGTAAAAAAGAACCGATACAAAAGTATCGATTCTTCTTTGGTGCGGGTGACATATTTTGTGATAAATCAAAGTTTCAACCTCGCCAATGTGGCTCGTGCATAGCTAAATTATCATCAACGCTCTCCCTAAAAACAGTCCACCGGACTGTTTTTTTACGGTCGCCTTCAAGTCCTGTCCTGATTTTGTTTCATAAAGAAAAAGGGTAGGTAATACAATATTACCTACCTTTTCTTTGGTGCGGGTGACAGGACTTGAACCTGCACATCGGTTGACACTAGAACCTAAATCTAGCGCGTCTGCCAATTCCGCCACACCCGCTTATTAAATTGAAAGTTGAAAATTGAAAATGGAAAATTATTGGTTCTTTGCTGACTTTAGTATAGTAACCAAAATTTTTTCAATTTCAACACAATCATCTAAAATAGATTTCGTTTGATTTTCAGACAAATATTCTGTAGTACCCAACAATTTTATCCAATATTTTGTTTCGGATGCTTCTTTTAGGGCTATGCTTATTTTTGATACAAAATCAGGCTTGCTTTGTGCCTGTTGGGATTCGGTGACATTAGCACCGATACTTGTGCCTGCACGAAGTAACTGTTTGGACAGAATGTATTCTTTTTTTCTCTTCACACAAAAATTTATATAATCGTACAATTCTTATTGCAAACTGAAAACTTTTGTTTTCTATAACATTATCCATAATATTCGTGTATATCAAAATTGCGATTATTGCAGAGAACAGAAAATTAAAAATTTTCCACTTTCCATTTTCAATTTTCAATTTCTGCAAGACCTACCGTTAGATAATACTATAAATATCAGCAAAAGTCAAGTATAAGCAAGCAGTATATTATTACTGCTTGCAGAACACGATGCCGTCTTTTTTACTGATTGACTTGATTTTTGCCAAAGATTCAACTCTTATGCCCATATCACGAACGAGGTTGCCGCCGCCCTGATAAGCTTTTTCGATAACAATTCCCGCACCTGCTGTTTTTGCGCCTGCTTTTTCAATAAGCATAAGAAGTGCCGTTAAGGCGCTGCCCTTTGCAAGAAAATCGTCAATGATAAGCACATTGTCTTCTTTACTCAAAAATTCCTTTGAAACAACTATGTCATAGTCCTTTTTATGAGTGTATGAGTGGACGGTTGCGTTGTATGTATCAGAATAAATATTGATTGTCTTTGTCTTTTTTGCAAAAACAACCGGAACACCAAAATACTGAGCCGCAAGACAGGCAATGCCGATTCCCGACGCTTCGATTGTCAGAATTTTTGTTATGTTTTCATCCTTGAAAAGTCTGTAAAATTCCTTGCCAAGCTCACATACAAAACTTACATCAATCTGATGATTGAGAAAGCTGTCAACCTTTAACACATTGTCGGCACCAATATGTCCGTCTTTAAGAATTCTGTCTTCTAAAAGTTTCATATCAATCTCTTTTCTGAAAAATAAAATAGTAACAAACAATACGATAGATTATACTACAAAGATTTGCACATTTCAATTGATTTTTGTGATATTCCATGCCTTATTTTTCTTATTTTCGAGAAAAATTAAATTCAGACACAAAAAAAGGCAGTCGTTATAAAGCGACTGCCCCTGCGTTTTATACTTCAATATTTTTAATTGAATCAAATTCGTCCATGATTTCTTTTGACGGCTTTTTTGAAAGAAGAGAAACAATAACATTCACAATAAGCGCAAGTCCGAAGCCTACAACAAGTGAATAAAGATTTGTTGCCGCATAAAGCGTCTGACCGTTTACAAGCGGAATATAGTCCCATATGATAACTGTCAGAGCGCCTGTTGCCATACCGCTGATTGCACCCGAAAGTGTTGAGCGTTTCCAGAAAAGTGCCAACAGAACAACAGGTCCGAATGCCGAACCGAATCCTGCCCATGCATCCGAAACAAGTCCCATAATGCTTGATTTAGGATTAAGTGCAATGAAGAATGCGATTACAGCAACAACTGCAACTGCAATTTTGCCGACCAAAAGCGAACTCTTTTCGCTTGCATTCTTTTTAACAGCACCTTTGTAAAGATCCTCCGAAACAGCCGACGCAGTAACGAGAAGCTGACTGTCTGCTGTTGACATAATTGCGGCAAGGATTCCGCAAAGGAAAATACCGCCGATAAAGATAAGAACGCCGTTGCCTGAGAAAAGCTGCTGGATTGTTCTGATGAATACAGATTCGCTTGTTGCATCGTCAAGCTGTGCTGTAAGATAGCCTCTTGCGATAAGACCGATAAGGCATGATGCAGTAAGTGAAATAATTACCCAAACAACAGCAATTTTTCTTGACTTTTTGATTTCTTCATTGCTCTTTACAGCCATGAATCTGACGAGAATATGCGGCATACCGAAGTAACCGAGTCCCCACGCAAGATTTGAAATAATCGAAACAGCCGAAACAGGAGTTCCGTCACCGTTTACAAAGAAGTTAAGAAACTGAGCAGGCTGTTCAACACCTTTTGCGGCAAGTGCAGAACTGAAGCTTGTGTCAAATGTGAGAATTGCATATGCAAGCACCGGAACGGAAAGAATTGCAACAATCATCATAAGTCCCTGAATGAGGTCGGTTGTACAAACTGCCTTGAAACCGCCCATAAATGTATATACAAGAATTACTACTGCGGCAACGATAAGACCGATAACATAAACACGATTGTAGTTTTCGTCACCGCTTGCGCTGTCCGAGAAGAGCGTTGCAAAAAGCTTTGCGCCCGAACTGAATGCCGACGCTGTGTAAACCGTGAAGAAAACTGCGATGATTGATGCCGAAACAATCTTAATTATGTTTTTATGGTCACGGTAGCGATTTTTGAAAAAGCTCGGAATAGTGAGCGAGTTGCCTGCCACAATTGTGTATTTACGAAGTCTTGCCGAAACAATGTACCAGTTGAGAATTGTGCCGATAAGAAGTCCTACGGCAATCCATGCCTCGCCTGTGCCGGCAAGGTATACAGCACCCGGAAGTCCCATCAAAAGCCAACCGCTCATATCAGATGCCTGTGCCGACATTGCGGCTGTCCAACTGCCGAGGTTTCTGCCGCCGAGAAAGTAGTCCTCATTGTTCTTGTTGCCCTTTGAACAAACAAAGCCTATTACGATCATAATAATCATATAAGCTATAAACGCACAAAGAACTATTATGTTGTTTGTTGTCATTATGCCCCTCCTGAAATTAAATTTATAAATCAAATACCCTTTAATTCTACCAAAAATGAATAAATAAATCAAGTGAATTGCAGTATTTAGGGCTTTCGTGCAGATGATTTGTGTATTTGCAAAAATTCAGGAGTAACATTTTGCACATAATTACGAATAAAATAACTTTTATATGCATTTAAAGGGGGATTTTGTGTTGATTTGAAGAATCAAAAGTATTATAATTACATTGATTGCAAATTGACTGTAAAAGGTATGTGGAGAGATAGAAATGAATATGGTAAAAAGAACTTGGGCTGAAATTTCACTTAATGCAATTGAGCATAACTATAATGTAATAAGAAATAAGGTTGCAGACGATACAAAGGTCTGTTGTGTTATAAAGGCTGACGGCTACGGCCACGGTGCAGTTGAGCTTTCACAGATTTATGAAAAACTCGGAGCAGATTTTTTTGCTGTTTCAAATATTGACGAGGGTATAGAAATCAGAAAGAGCGGTTCAAAACTTCCTATTGTGATTCTTGGCTACACTCCCGTTTCAGAGGCTGAAAATCTTGCTGAATATGATATTTCTCAGGCTGTTTTTTCACTTGAGTATGCAAAGGAGCTTTCTGAAAAATGTGTTGAAAAGGATTGTATCTGCAAAATGCACATAAAGGTTGACTCGGGAATGTCAAGAATCGGCTTTATGTGTCAGGAATTTCCACGGGATGAATATTCTATTGAAGAAATTTGTGAAGCTTGTTGCCTGCCGAATCTTGAGGTTGAGGGGCTTTTTACTCATTTTTGTGTGTCTGATGAAGATGCCGAGGGCAGAGAGTTCACAAACAAGCAGTATGAAAACTTTATTCATGTGCGTGACAGCCTTAAAAAGCGAGGCGTTGATATCAGCGTTGTTCATTGCTCAAACAGCGGCGCAATTGAAGATTACCCCGAAACCTGTTGCGATATGGTAAGAGCAGGTATTATCCTCTACGGACTTGCTCCGTCATCAAAGCTTGCCGACAGACTTGACCTTGTTCCTGCAATGACTCTTAAAACAGTGGTCGCTTTTGTAAAAGAGGTTCAAAAGGGTGCAACAATTTCCTACGGCAGAACTTTTACAGCCGACAGAAAGATGAAAATTGCAACCGTTCCTATCGGATACGCTGACGGATTCATCAGACAGAATGCAAAAGACGGCTATATGACGGTGAACGGAAAGAAAGCGAAAATTGTGGGCAGAATATGTATGGATCAGACAATGCTTGATGTTACCGATATTGAAGATGTCAAGACAGGTGACGAGGTTGTCGTATTCGGTACAGGCGAAAACGGTGAGCCTACTGCAGATTCACTTGCCGAAAATACAGGAACTATAAACTACGAAACCGTCTGCCTTGTCGGAAAGCGTGTTCCGAGAATTTACATTAAAGACGGAAAAATTGAGAATGTGATGTATAAATTATGAGATTACTTGCTGTTGACGGAAACAGTATTGTAAACCGTGCGTTTTACGGAATAAGACCGCTTACTACAAAGGACGGTCAGTTTACAAACGCAATTTACGGATTTCTTACAATGCTGTACAAAATTAAAAATGAAGAAAATCCCGATGCCGTGGCGATTGCCTTTGACCTGAAAACACCGACCTTCAGACACAAGGCTTATGCAGGCTACAAGGCAACACGAAAAGGTATGCCTGAGGAGCTTGCGTCACAAATGAAACCGCTGAAAAAGCTTCTTACCCTTTTAGGCTACAGGCTTGTTACCTGTGAGGGCTTTGAGGCTGACGATATTCTCGGTACGCTCGCCAAGGCTTGTGAAGAAAACGGAAACGAGTGCGTTATTGCAACAGGTGATCGTGACAGCCTTCAGCTTGTGTCGGACAAAACAAGCGTTCATCTTTGCTCAAACAAACAGGATATACTCTATACCCCCGAAAAGATTCTTGAAGCTTACGGTGTAACTCCAAAGGAGCTTATAGAAATCAAGGCGATTCAGGGCGATACCTCGGATAATATTCCCGGTGTTGCGGGAATAGGTCCAAAGGGTGCAGGCGATCTCATTCAGAGATACCACACGGTTGAGTATATCTATGACCATCTTGATGAACTTGAAATCAAGGACGGTGTGCGTAAAAAGCTGACTGCGTCAAAGGAAAATGCAATTCTCAGCCGTATGCTCGGTGAAATAAACTGCAACGCTCCTGTTGATACAAATGTCGAAAATTATGTTGTAGATATGAAAAATGCCGATGAATGTGCCGGATTTATGGCAAAACTTGAACTGTTTTCTTTAATAGAAAAATACGGTATCAAGGCTGACAAAAATACAAAGCCCGAAAAGGTTGAGAAAAATTCGCTTGAGGTTGTGTCTGATTTTGACGAAAATGAACTTTTAAAAAATGTTAAGTCAGAGAAAAAGCTCTATCTCAACTTTGAAACGGAGAATAAAGAATTAAAATCCTTTGCCGTACTTTTTGACGGCAAGGTGTATATAAGCACGGACGAAGAACTTTTTGTTAAGTTTATTGCCGACAGTGAACTTGAAAAGTGCACAAGAAACATCAAAACGCTCTACGCTTATGCCGATGAGAAAAATATTGATGTTGAAAATATTGTGTTTGATATTGAGCTTGCGGCATATCTGATTGAACCGTCTTCAAAGGATTATTCGGACAAAAATCTTTGTGCCTCTTACGAAATCACTCTGCCCGTCTGCACTGATGAGCAGAATGAAAAATACGAGGCATTTGCCTGTTACGCAGAATTGTGCGAAAAACTCGGAGATAAAATCAAGGCTCACGGTCAGGAAAAGTTGTTGAGTGAAATTGAAATTCCGCTTGCAAAGGTGCTTGCAAGAATGGAAAATATCGGTGTCTGTGTTGACCGACAGGGCATTGAAAGCTATGGCGAAATGCTTTCTGCACAGATTAAGGAGCTTGAAACCGCAATTTACGAAAGTGCGGGCTGTGAGTTTAACATCAATTCTCCAAAACAGCTTGGCGTAGTTTTATTTGAAAACCTCGGACTCCCTTGCAAAAAGAAAACGAAGAGCGGCTACAGCACAAATGCAGAGGTGCTTGAAAGCCTGAGGTATGAACATCCCGTTGTTGAAATGGTGCTGAGATACAGAACGCTCTCAAAGCTGAATTCAACCTACTGCGAGGGACTTTTAAAGGTCATTGCAGATGACGGCAGAATCCATTCAAATTTCAATCAGACCGAAACAAGAACAGGCAGAATCAGCTCAACAGAGCCGAATCTCCAGAATATCCCAGTAAGAACCGAGCTTGGCAGAGAGATGAGAAAGTTTTTCTGTGCAAGAGAGGGCTGGACACTTGTTGACGCCGATTATTCGCAGATTGAACTCCGTGTGCTTGCCCATATTTCGGGTGACAAAAATATGATTAAAGCGTTCCGAGATAACGAAGATATCCACGCAATCACAGCGTCACAGGTGTTCAATATGCCGCTTGATATGGTAACTCCGATTATGAGAAGTCGTGCAAAGGCGGTTAACTTCGGTATTGTTTACGGAATCGGCGCATTTTCACTTGCAAAGGATATCGGTGTTTCAAATAAAGAGGCAAAGCACTACATTGACAGCTATCTTGCCCATTACAGCGGTGTTGACAGCTATATGAAAAATGTTGTTGAAAAGGCGAACGCTGACGGCTATGTTGAAACGATGTTCGGCAGAAGAAGAAATCTTCCCGAACTCACCTCGAGCAAGCATATGATCCGTGCATTCGGCGAGAGAGTTGCAAGAAATATGCCTATTCAAGGCACAGCCGCAGACATTATCAAAATTGCAATGATTAAGGTTGACGAGCGAATGAAAGCCGAAAATCTCCGTGCAAGGCTTGTGTTGCAGGTTCACGACGAACTTATTGTCGAAGCTCCGCAGGATGAGAGCATGAGAGTTGCACTCATTGTTCAGGAAGAAATGGAAAACGCAGTTAAAATGAGCGTTCCGCTCACAGCCGATGCGGCAATCGGAAGGACTTGGTATGATGCAAAAGGATAACAGAACGATTGCCTTTGTATGCACGGGCAACACCTGTCGCAGTCCCATGGCAGAGGCAATTTTTAATGATATGGCAGAGAAAAACGGTGTTTGTGTCAGGGCGGAAAGCTTTGGCATTGCAACCTCAACGGGACTTCCCGTGTCGGAAAATTCCGTGATTGCCTGTAAGGAAATCGGAATTGACCTTTCGGGCAAAGCTTCAACAGCCGTGGCTGATGCCGGCATTGAAAAATACGAAAAATTTTACTGTATGTCGCAAAGTCACGCAAAAATGTTGATGCAGTTTTTTCTTGTACAGCCCGAAAAAATCGCCGTGCTCGGTATAAGCGATCCCTACGGCGGCGACATTGATGTGTACAGACATTGCCGTGATGAAATTGTTAATTCTGTAAAGGAAATATTAAAAGCGTATGAAAATTGACAGAATGACCGAAAATCAGCTTGAGGCGGTTGCACAGCTTGAACAGCGGTGTTTTTCGCATCCGTGGTCGTTTAACAGCCTTGAAGAAGAACTGAACAACGAAACCTCGCTGTTTTTTACCGCAACGGAAGACAATGTCGTTGTCGGATATATAGGAATGAGCGTTGTTGTTGACGAGGGTTACATTTTCAATGTTGCCGTTGACGGTACACACAGAAATCGGGGAATAGGTTCGGCGCTTGTTGAAACGCTTGTGACCTATGCCAAGAAAAATAACCTTTGCTTTCTCACTCTTGAGGTTCGTGAAAGTAACGGGAACGCCCGTTCTCTCTATGAAAAATTCGGATTTATCAAGGTGGGAGAGAGGAAAAATTACTACTCCTCTCCAACCGAAAACGCTGTTTTAATGACACGCTGTTTTTGACATATATATGTAATAAAACATTATATTAACGATATTACGGAACTTCATCATAAATGTTTCGTAGTGAAAGGAAAATTATGAAGATACTCGCAATAGAATCGTCCTGTGACGAAACTGCGGCAGCAGTTGTTGAGGACGGCAGAAACATAATATCCTCGGTGGTTGCTTCTCAGGTTGAGGAACACAAGCTTTACGGCGGTGTTGTTCCCGAAATCGCATCACGCCGTCACGCAGAGGCAATTGTTCCTGTTGTAAGACAGGCTCTTGAAGATGCAGACTGCAGGCTTTCCGACATTGACGCAATCGGCGTTACATATGCCCCCGGACTTATCGGAGCGTTGCTTGTGGGAGTGAATTTTGCAAAAGGACTTTCACTTGCAACAGGAATTCCGCTTGTTCCTGTTCACCATCTTCGTTCACACATTGCGTCAAATTATATTTCAAACAAAGAATTGAAACCGCCGTTCCTCTGCCTTGTTGTGTCAGGCGGTCACAGCCATATTGTTATGGTTGAGGACTACACAAAGATGAAAATTATCGGCAAAACCCGTGATGATGCCGCGGGCGAGGCTTTTGACAAAGCCGCAAGGACAATGGGAATGCCGTATCCGGGCGGAATTGAAATGGACAGAGTTGCGGAAAACGGCAATCCGTTTGCATTCAAGCTCCCTCGTCCCGCAGTTCATGATGCACCGTATGATTTCAGCTTTTCGGGACTTAAAACAGCCGTAATCAACCTCATTCACAATTCGGCACAAAAGGGTGTTGAGCTTAACAAAGCCGATGTCTGTGCATCATTCCGCTATGCCGTTGTCGATTGCCTTGTTACAAACTTTATCAAGGCGGCTGAAGACCTGGGACAGAAAAAGCTTGTAATCGCAGGCGGTGTTTCGGCAAATTCACTTCTCAGAAGAACCCTTGCAGAAGAGTGTAAAAAGCGTGATTGGGAAATGTATATGCCCGAAAAATCTCTTTGCGGTGACAATGCCGCCATGGTCGGTTCACAGGGATATTACGAGTTTCTCAGCGGAAATATTGCAGGAACAGACCTCAATGCTTTTGCTACAATGAGCATTGAAAAGGGCTGATTTATTCGCAAATAATCACTAAAACACTTGCTATTTTATCAAGAATATACTAAAATAGTGTTAATAAACCGAAAGGACGATTTAAAATGAGCAATCCTATTGTTACTTTTGAAATGGAAAACGGAAAAACAATCAAAGCGGAGCTTTATCCCGAAATTGCTCCGAATACTGTAAATAATTTTCTCAGCCTTGTAAACAAGGGTTACTATGACGGACTCACATTTCACCGTGTAATCTACGGTTTCATGATTCAGGGCGGTTGCCCCGAAGGCACGGGTATGGGCGGTCCCGGATATTCAATCAAGGGCGAATTTGCCGTGAACGGCTTTGAAAACAATCTCAAGCATACAGAGGGTGTTCTCTCAATGGCTCGTTCAATGATGCCCGACTCAGCAGGCTCGCAGTTCTTCATTATGCACAAGAACGCTCCGCATCTTGACGGTCAGTATGCCGCGTTCGGTAAGGTAATTGAGGGTATGGATGTTGTCAATGAAATCGCAGAGTGTGACACAGACTATTCCGACAAGCCTCTTGATCCTCAGATTATGGCAAAGGTTACAGCCGAAACCTTCGGTGTTGACTATCCCGAGCCTGAAAAATGCTGATTGTTAAGAAAGGAATTTTAAAATGAATGTTTTGCTTGCAGGCGGCGCCGGATATATCGGCTCGCACACTTGTGTTGAACTCATCAACGCAGGTCACGATGTTGTAATTGCAGATAATTTTTCAAACAGCTGTCCCGTTGCGGTTGAAAGAGTTGAAGAGCTGACAGGCAGAAAAATTCCGCTCTATGAGGCTGATGTATGTGACAGAGATGCCGTTGAAAAGATTTTTTCGGAGAATAAGATTGATGCGGTAATTCACTTTGCAGGTCTTAAAGCAGTAGGTGAAAGCTGCGAAAAGCCTGTTGAATATTACCGTAACAACATTGATTCAACGCTCACGTTGCTTGAGGTGATGAAAAAACACGGTGTAAATAACTTTATTTTCAGCTCAAGTGCCACGGTTTACGGTACTCCGGAAACTGTTCCGCTTGTTGAAACAATGCCAAAGGGTTCTCCTACAAATCCGTATGGCTGGACAAAGTTTATGATGGAACAAATTCTTACAGACACCGCAAACGCAAACCCCGATATGTCTGTTGTTCTTCTTCGTTACTTTAACCCAATCGGCGCTCACGAAAGCGGAAGAATCGGTGAAGATCCTAACGGAATCCCGAATAACCTTATGCCGTACATAACACAGGTTGCCGCAGGCAGACTCAAGTGTCTCGGTGTTTTTGGCAACGATTATCCTACGCATGACGGCACGGGTGTGCGTGACTATATCCATGTTGTTGACCTTGCAAAAGGTCATGTAAAGGCTATTGAATATTCCGCAGAGCACAAGGGAACTGAGATTTTTAATCTCGGAACAGGTGTGGGCTACAGCGTTCTTGATATTGTAAAGGCTTTTGAAAAGGCAAATTCGATTGAAATTCCTTATGTTATAAAGCCACGCCGAGCAGGCGACATTGCAGAATGCTTTGCCGACGCAACAAAAGCCAAGAAAATACTCGGATGGATTGCCGAGAAAAATCTTGAGGATATGTGTCGTGACAGCTGGAACTGGCAATCTCACAATGTGAATGGTTACAAATAACAAATAAATGATATTTTATTTGTGCATTCCTACAAAAAAACAATATTTTGTCAAATAATCAGCCACCAAGAGTTTTTAGCATTGACTTTTGGTGGTTGGTTGTTGTATAATTAAACTGCTTATAGAAGCATTATCACATAAGGAGGAAAAGAAAATGTTCAAAAAAGCACTTAGCCTTTTACTGTCTATGATGCTTGTTGTGACATCACTCGTTGTAACTGTAATGAGCGTTTCTGCTGCCGGCGATACATATCTCGTAGCAGGTTCTACAGATCTTACAGGTTATGAGTGGGTTGGTGTTGCAGCTAATGCACCTGAAAATGTAATGACAGAAAACGGCGACGGTAACTACGAAAAAGTATTTACCAACGTAGCAGTCGGCAACGGCTACCAGTTCAAGGTCGTTAAAAACGATGCAGAGTGGATTGGTGTCGGTGATACCGGCAATGACAACTTCACATTCAATGTAACAAAGGAATGTGATGTAACAGTAACTTACAACCCCACAACAAAAGAAATCACTGCAACAGGTGAAGGTGTTGTAATTCCGACAGACCTTGTTATTGACCACATTGTAGCCGTTGGTAACGGTGAAGACAACTGGCTCAACGGTAAGGCATGGAAGGTAGATGCTGATGCTAACTACATGACAGAAACATCTGAGGGTTCAAAGGTTTACCAGATTAAGTTTGAGAGCCTCGATGCTTATGAGAACTATATGTTCAAGTTTGCTGCCAACGGTTCATGGACAGATAACTGGGGCCTTCCTGAGCAGAGCAATGCTCCTCTCAATGAGTGGTTTGACCTTACATACAACGGTCAGAACATGATCATTGATACAGTAGCAGCAGGCTATGATGACGGTTATGATATCGTTCTCACACTTGACCTTTCAAACTTTGACTATGCTACAAAGCAGGGTGCAAAGGGTAAGGTTGACATCGTTACTGATGCAGAGCCTACAACAGTAGCAGAGCCTACAACAGTAGAGCCTACAACAGTAGCAGAGCCTACAACAGCAGAGCCTACAACAGTAGCAGAGCCTACAACAGTAGAGTCTACAACTGCAGCTCCTGCAAAGGGTCTCACAGTTACAGCTACTTCAAACCTCTTCGCTGAGAAGAAGGTTACTCTCAGCGCAGATCAGAAGACTGTAAGGGTTACATACATGTTCCAGACCAAGGACAGAGATGGTATGTTGAACTTCCAGTATAAAATGAACTATGATCCTACTGTTCTCAAGGTCTCAGCTAACACAAGAAAGAGTACTTCATTCGAATATCCAAATTTCGAATTCAACAAAAATGTAGCTCCTGGTTTACTTATGGGTATAGGAAGTGACACAAGTCTCTATTTTTCGTCAGAAAAAGAAATAGTATTTTCTTCTGTTGAATTCGATGTGATCAATCCCGAGGCTGTAGCAACTACTGTTGACCTTGATGTAGAGTATCTTACTATTTCAAATCAAGACCCTGTATCAGAGTTGGAAATCCCTAGTGATGAAGTAGTGCTCTTAGACAAATCTGTATTAAATCAGGATGCAGTTGATAAGTATGTCGCAGTTGCTAATACTGTAACAGATCCCGACGGTTCAGAAGAGCCTACAACAGAAGAGCCTACAACAGCTCCTGCTGCCGATACTACATACGTAGTTGCCGGTACAGAAAATCTTACAGGTTATGAATGGCAGGGTTCTCCTGCACTCGCTCCCGAAAATGTTATGACAGCTGACGGCAGCGTATTCACAAAGACATTCTCTGCTGTTCCTGCAGGTAAAAACTATCAGCTCAAGGTTGTTGCAAACACAGGCGACGAGCAGAAGTGGATCGGTCTTGACGGTACAGATAACAATGTAACTTTCGATGTAGAAACAGCTTGTGATGTTACTGTAACATTCGATCCTGCTACAAACAAGATTACTGTAACAGGTGACGGCGTTAAAATGGTAACAGACCTTGATGTTAACAGCATTACAGTTGTTGGTAACGGTGAAGACAACTGGCTCAACGGTGTAGCATGGGGTGTTGACGCTGAAGTTAACCACATGACTCAGGTTTCTGACAAGGTATATCAGATTAAGTATGAAAATATTGAATCTGCAGACGATGCTTATCAGTTCAAGTTTGCTGTAAACGATGATTGGGCAGCTAACTGGGGTCTTCCCGAGCAGAGCGCAGCTCCTATAGGCGAAGAATTTGACCTTACATTCAATGGTGAGAACATGCTTCTTAACACAGTTTCTGCAGGTTTTGAAGAAGATTCACTCGTTGATGTAACAATCACACTCGACATTTCTAAATTTGATTATTCAACACGCTCAGGCGCTAAGGCTACTGTTAAGGTTGAGCCTTCAACTCCTGCAGCAGAGAATTTAACAATCAACGCTACATCTAATATTTGCCAGGCTACAGGTTCAGGCACATTTAATGTAGGCGACAAGGTATCAGTTTACTATCTCCTTGACACTAAGGACGCACAGCTTGAAGAAGTACAGTGGGCTCTTACATATGATAAGAACCTCCTTACACTTGATTCACTTACAATGCCTGAAATCGCTGACGGCATGGTAAATATGGATGATGTTTCAGGCAATGCTTCAAACCTTGCACTTTATGATTTTGCAGGCGGTAAGAAGCTTGTTGAGGCTGTGTTCACAGTTAACGGTACAGGTACAACAAATGTTGACCTCAATGTAGTTGATCTTACACTTGGTAAGCTCAATCCTGAGACAGGCAAAGTTGATGCTAATTCAGAATATGCAGCAGTAGTTAACGGCGACATGGCTAATGATCTCTTTGATAACATTAACTCAGACGCTAAGGTTGAGGCATATGTTGAGCCTACAACAACAGAGCCTGCAACAGAGCCTACAACAGTAGCTCCTGCAACAGAGCCTACAACAGTAGCTCCTGCAACAGAGCCTACAACAGTAGCTCCTGCAACAGAACCTACAACAGTAGCTCCCGCAACAGAGCCTACAACAGTAGCTCCTGCAACAGAGCCTACAACAGTAGCTCCCGCAACAGAGCCTACAGACGCTCCTGCAACAGAGCCTACAACAGAGCCTACAGACGTTCCTGCAACAGAGCCTACAACAGATGCACCGGCTACAGTAGCTCCTACTACACCTGATGCTACATCTGCTACACAGGCTGCAACAAAGGGTCAGTCAACAGCTGACACAGCTACTTCTGATACACCGGCTAACGGCACAAGCAGCAACGCAGTACAGACAGGTAATGCTTCTATGGCAGTAGTTATCCTCTTAGCTCTTGTTTCTGCAACAGGTGTTGTTTACTTCACAAGAAAGAGATTCAATAAGTAATTGAATTTCCTATTGTAAGACTGTTAACGGCGTTGACAGATTAAAAAAATAATTTTTCGCCTCTCGGTTTTCCGAGGGGCGTTTTTTATATCGTAATGTTGTGAAAATCAGTTTGAATTATAATTTCTAAAATATCATTTCTTTAAAGGTGAATCTGCAATTAATTTACTTTTCACATAAATTTCACCGAGAATTGTTAAATTATTGATTGAAATTTTAGTCTTAATGATATATAATAGGGATATCAAACTAAAGGAATGAAAAAAATGTCTAAAAAAATCAAAAATATGCTTTCAATTCTCTTCGTGGCTGTACTTACCGTGTCAGCATTCTGTATTCCTGCAAGTGCTGCTGAGGATGACCTTACAATCAGCGTTTCATCAGATGAAAAGGATTCCGTAACAGCTAAAGTCGGCGATACGGTTAAGTATGCTATTTATATGACCGATACAAAAGAAGAAGTAATCGGAGCCGCAATGAGTTTCTTTTACAACGATGAATATTTGAAGTTGAATGCCGATTCAATAAACTGTGAAAGCTTTAAAAATGCGATTGGCAACCCTAAACTTAAGAATTTTTACACCTTTACATGGACAGATGTTCAGAATCCCGTAAAGCTTAACGGTGACAAGGCTCTTGTTTCTGCTGAATACAAGGTACTAAAGGGAGGCAAAACCGATCTTTCATATTTCATCTCGGATATGTACGGCGATGATATGACATATCTCAAATCATATAAAATCACCTGCAAGCTTTGGGTGAACGGTAAAGAGGTAGAGGATAGCGCCGTTCCGATAGTAAATAATGATACGGCAAATTCTGAAAAAATTCAGGGCGATTTTGTAAACTACATTGACGGAATGGGCGAGGAAAACTCACCTAACAAAGACGACCATAAGTCGGTAGTTGTTGAGAAAAAGTACATCTCAACTCAGCAGAATAGTCAGGTTGTAGATGTTACAAAGGTTGTTGAGAGTTCTGCAAACGGTTCGGGTTCAAACACGACATTAATTATTATAATTGCAATTGTTGTTGTTTTGATTGCCGCAGGTGCAATTATTTTCGTAAAGAAAAAGGACGAAAAAAAGAACAAAACGGCGGACATTAACGGAATGTCAGACGACGCAGATGCGGATAAATAAAACAGATAAATATCTTTTATAGGAAAATTTTTTATAATACAAGCTAAATACACAAAATTGCGATTGCAATTTTGTGTATTTTTTTGTTTTAAGCTTTTTGAAAAAGATTGCAATTTTGAAAATTTTGTTATATAATGATTCCATACCGATAGAAATCGGAAATTTTTTTGGAGGAGATTCAAATGTCAAAAAAACTTATCAGTATCATAGTGTCATGCGCTCTCGTTCTTTCACTTGCTCTTGTAGGTGTAATCGGCGTTTCCGCAGCTATTGATACAAACGGTCGTTATGTCCCAAGTGAGGGCGTAAAAGAAACACACAAAGTTTACTTCCTTATGCCTGAGTCATGGAAGAGTGAAAAGTACAATGCTAATGATGCAGGTGCATACTGGTGGAACGGTTCAGATCCATGCGGTTCTCTTGACGGTACAACAGTAGGTCCTGCTTGGCCGGGCTATAAGATGCAGGTTGAAAATGCTGAAAATAACATCTTCTATCTTGACCTTCCTACAGATGTTCCTAATATTGATTTCAACAACTACCTTAACGGCGGTGAAAGGACAGTAGACGACAAAACAGGTAAAGTAACTTTCCAGTTCGGTGAGGAACAGTTTAAGGCTGCTAAGCAGACTGTCGATGTTCTTTGCCAGTACTATTCGGAAGGCGACAATGATTATTATGACAATTTGCTTGACGGTGAATTCTGGGCAAAGGCTCAGGAAGCACTTGACGGTAATGACAAGACATTCTTCGGTAATTTTGCTGACAACTTCTTTGAGGATCCTGAGTGGGGTATCTCAATGAGATTGAATGACATGATTTATGTTACAGACCCTAACAACACTTCTGTAAGCGTCACAGGTAAGGAAACATATGCCGGTGAGTTCTACTTCTACTATGGTCTTAACGAAGAAACAGGCAAGTACGAGTACGGTTCACTTCCTAACTATGATATGGCTAAGGAAGCAGGTCTTGTTAAGACAGTAGATAAGAATGTTGCACCTGCTACTCCTGATCAGGCCGCAACAACAGCTCCGTCAAGTGACAAGAAAGATGACAACAAGACAGATTCTACAAAGAACACAGTTCCTACTGCAGGTCAGAACCCAACATCTTCTGCAAACGCAGTTTCAACTGCTGACACAGCAAAGAGCACAGACAACGGAACAGTTCAGACAGGTGCTACAACAGCAGCTGCAGTTCTCGCAGTTCTCCTCGTTGCAGGCGGTGCAGTTCTTTACACACGCAAGAGATTTGAATAATCTTAAATAATTATACATAATTATTTGATGCCCTCCGCTTTGGAGGGCATTTTTGCTTTTATTATTATAGATAAAATTTGCAGTTGTTTGTACTGTCTTTGTTCGCATAAGAGCTAATAAAGAAATCTTATAAAACAGTACAGTGATTTTTGGTGATTATTACAATAGGTTTCAGACTCCAAAATGCCCTGTAACACTTGATTTTTTCTGAGTTTTATACTATAATAGTCATGCTGATACAAGTATGGTGTCGGAAATTCATAAGGAGGAAATACAAATGTCCAAAAAAGTTATCAGTCTTTTATTGGCTGTTATGCTCACAGCATCAATGATAGTGGTTGCTGCAATAAGCGTTTCTGCCGATACGGACGATGAAGGCAGTTATGTGCCTTCTGAGGGCACTGAAACCTACCATATATATTTCTGCAAGCCTGATGACTGGGAAAACAAATATACATCTGATGCAGGTGTTTATTGGGAAAACGGTTCGGAAACTTCATCAGCGTGGCCGGGTTATTCAGCTCGCAATGCTGATATCAAAAATGTTTACTGTTCTGATGTACCGACCGATGTTGATAAAGTAATCTGGAACAACGCTCTTAAAGGTACAGACGATCCGACAAATCCTGAATATAAACTTGCTTATCGAACAACCGATATTAATTTTAAGGGTTATGAAAAAGGCGAGTCTGATTATTATCCCAACGGTGTTGAAAGCTTTGACAATATGATTTATATTATCAATCCTGAATTTACTTCCGAGAACGATAAGGATGAATTGATTTTTGCCGGTGAGTGGTTCTACTACTACGGTAACGGTGAATACGGCAATGCTCCTAAAAAGGCAGACCTCAAGGTCGGCGATTATTACGGCAAAGACGGTGTGTTCCCGACAGAGTACAATCCATCGGGTGAGGAAACAACAGCCGAATCAACAACAGAGGTTGTAACAGAATCGGAAACAACCGAGTCTGCAACTGGTGCCCCCGTTGCAACAGAGGGTACAACATCATCTGCTGAATCTTCGCTTGCTCTTACAGTAAATGCAACATCAAATTACTTCCCAATGGCAAGTGCAAAGTATAATGCAGTTACTAATCAGGTAACGGTTACATATAATATGCAGTCTCCAAAGAATGTGCTTGACACGCAGTGGCACATTTCTTATGACCCTTCAATCCTTTCGGTTGCTGATGTGAATACTGCTAAGTCGGTTTGCCCGACAATGGACGGCAGAGGTGTATATGTAAACTTCAAGAATAAGTCGGAAGGCGTTGGTTATGTAAGATTCGGTGCAAGTAATCTCGGTCTTTATGACTTTAGCGAAAAGACGCTTTTTGCAACAGTTGTTTTTGATGTTAAAGATATTTCAAAGGTTGCACCGGTTTCGACGACGGTTGACCTTGTTGTTGAGGTGCTTCGTGTTTCGGAAGTAAATCCGGACACAGAAAAGACTGACGGTTCAAAAGAAGTTATTCTTGTTGATAAAGAAGTAGTTAAGAAAGATCCTGTTGCTGTGGCAGCAAAAAATGATCTTTCAACTGAGCTTACTCCTTCAACCTATGCAGAACCGACTACAGCCGAGCCTTCAACCGCAGAGTCATCTACTGAGGCTACTAAGGCTACAGAGGAAACGCAGGAATCAACTAAGGTTACAATTGCTCCTGTAACTTCACAGGATGCAACATCTGTAACACAGCCTGTAACAAAGAAAATCAGCTCAACATCCGACACTCCGGATACATCTAACAACGGCAACAATAACAATGCAAATGCTGCTGTTCAGACAGGTGAAGCTCCTCTGGCTGTTGTAATTCTTACACTTCTCATCGGCTCAACTTGTGTAATGTTCGTTCTTCGTAAGAAGGAAGAAATCCTTTAACGGCTGATAAAGACTAATAATTAAGAGGGCTGACCAAACAAAGGTCAGCCCTCTTTCTGTGCTGTGGTTGAGGTTTAAAATTCTGATAAAAATACAAAAAAACAGCTCCACCGTAAATAGTGGAGCTGTTTCGTAATCTGTAAAATCAGTTAGCTCTGGTAACCTTACCTGAACGCAAACAACGGGTGCAAGCATATACACGCTTTGGTGAACCGTCAACAATAGCCTTAACACGCTGTACGTTGGGCTTCCATGTTCTGTTTGATCTTCTGTGTGAGTGAGATACCTTAATACCGAACTTTACATCCTTACCGCAGAATTCACATTTTGCCATGCGTCTGCACCTCCTTAAAGAAAACTAATTCTATTTCTAACTTTGTTATAATAACAGAAAATGAGAGAAAATGCAAGTGTTTTTTGAAAATTTCTTAACTTGTTTTTTGCTCTTGTAATTTTTGACGATATATTATATAATTAGGAATAAATATAGTTACACGATTGTTACCTAAAAATTCAGATTTCAGGAGGCTCTTATGCTCTCATTATTACTTAACGGCATCAGAAACGGCAACCTTGATTTCGGCTCGGTAATTGCCGAAATATTGGCTGTACTCGTTATTATATTTTTAATTCTCCCGTTCCATGAATGGGCGCACGCTTTTACTGCGTCACTTCTCGGTGATAAGGCGGTAAAGGGCAGAGGCAGACTTTCGATTAATCCGCTCAGCCACATTGACCCTATGGGTGCTTTGTGTATGCTTTTGTTCGGATTCGGTTGGGCAAAGCCTGTTCCGATTGATCCGAGGAATTTTAAAAATCCAAAGGTCGGTATGGCAATCACCGCAATTATGGGTCCGATTGCAAATATCGTTGCGGCTTTTGTCGGACTTCTCATTTACTATCCGATTATCCTTTTTACGGGTGCTTTTCCGCTTTCGACAATCGGAGGATATGTTGTTCAATTCTTGAGCTTCTACATTTCGTGCAATGTCGGACTTGCTGTGTTCAACCTTATCCCGATTCCGCCTCTTGACGGCTCAAAGGTTCTGTTCGTATTTTTACCCGACAAGGCTGTTGAATTCTTTTACAGATATCAGATGTACTTTTTTATCGGTCTTTTTGTTCTCTTGTATGTGGGAATTCTCAACACTCCGATTAACTGGCTCAGCAATCAGATTCTTAACTTCATCAGCTGGCTCGCAAGCCTGCCGTATATGCCGTTTGTCGGTTGATTTCAAAATCATTTGCAACATCAAATCATAACTGAAACTTATTTATGGAAACACAACAACTTCAATATAAGCTGTCGGCATTTGAAGGCCCTCTTGACCTTTTGCTGACGCTGATTTCTAAAAACAAAATAGATATTTATGATATCAGCATTTCCGAATTGCTTGACCAGTACATGGAGCAGATTAATATGATGCAGGAAAATCAGATGGATATTGCATCGGAATTTCTGACAATGGCGTCAAGGCTTGTTTATATCAAGTCTGTAATGCTCCTGCCAAAATATGAAGAAGAGGCTGAAGAACTAAAGAAAGAGCTTTCGGGACAGCTTCTTGAATATGCCGTTTGCCGTGAAATGGCGGCAAAACTCGGCGATATTTATGACTTTGACAGCTTTTACCGAGATGCATCTCCTGTTGAATTTGACCTGACCTATAACCGTATTCATCCGAGTGAGGATATTGCAAAGGCATATGTCAGCGCAGTCGGACGGGGCAAGCGTAAGCTTCCGCCGTCAAAAGACGCATTTTCGGGCATTGTGTCGCATAAAATCGTGTCGGTAAACAGTAAGATTATCCATCTTATGAGAAGGCTCTGGCACGGCAAAAGGCTTGAATATCACGAAATTTTTGAGGTGTGCGAGGGCAAAAGCGACCTTGTGGCAACATTCCTTGCAACGCTGGAGCTGGTAAAGGGCAAGCGTATCAGAATTGAGGGCAGCGGTGAAAATGCCGTTGTTCACATGATTGAGGATAAAAACGCAATGCCTTTGCCACAGGTTGACGAGGACGAAAACAATGAAAATGAGGAGGTGCAGTAATGGCTGTTGAAAATATTCGTGGTGCGATTGAGGCGATTTTGTTCGCAAACGGTGCGTCGGTTGAATTTTCCCGAATAGCGCAGGCACTTGAAATTTCCGAAAAAAAGGTTAAAGAGCATATTTCTGCACTGATTGATGATTATGAGGCGTCAGGACGGGGCATAACTATAATATTGCTTGACAATTCCTGTCAGATGGTTTCAAAAAAGGAATTTGCTCCGCAGATTCGTACCGTTATGGACTTGAGAAGAAACACTCCGCTTTCACAGGCGGCTCTTGAGGTTCTTGCAGTTGTTGCGTACAATCAGCCTGTTACAAAGGCTTTTGTCGAGCAGGTGCGTGGTGTTGACTGCAGTGGTGTAATCGGCAGTTTGACAACAAAGGGACTTGTTGAAGAAAAGGGCAGACTTGAGCTACCCGGCAGACCGTTGCTTTACGGCACAACCGAAAACTTTTTGCGTTGCTTTAACATTTCAAGTCTTGACGAACTTCCTCCGCTCCCCGAGGGTGATGATGACAAGGAGTCCGAAGAAAACGGTGAAGAACAGGAAAAGACTGAAAACGGCAACGAGCAGATTGATTTGCTTGCCGATCAGCCTGTTGACAGGCAGTAAAATTTAGGGGGAATTCCCTTTGCTTTGGCTATATATCCTACTCGGAATTGTGCTGTTTATTGCGCTTGTGATGTTTATTCCGATTACTTTGCGTGCATCATATAAAGAGAAGTTTTGGTGTGCCGTGTATATCGGATTTGTAAAGCTTCAGCTTGTGCCGGCAAAACCCAAAAAGGAAAAGAAGAAAAAAGCAAAAAAACAAACTCAGAAAACCGAACAACCTAAAAAAGCGACAGAAAAAAAGCCGAGCCTTATAAAAAAATACGGTATTGAGTGGCTTTTGAACCTGATAAAAAAAGTTTCAGAGCTTGCAGTATCTGCATTGCAGGACTTTTTCAGCCACATACTGGTTAAAAAATTGTCGCTGAGTATCAGCGTTGCAGGTGACGATGCGGCCGACACGGCTATAAAATACGGCAAATACTGTGCCGTTGTTTATCCGGCAGTAGGCACAATTGTCCGTGTTGTAAAATGCAAAGGCTACGGAGTTGACATAAATCCGAATTTTTCGGAAAAAGCAGAAACAGAAATTAACTTTGACTTTGCCGCAAGAATTTTCGCATTCCGACTTATCGGTCTTGCCGTTAAGCACGGAATCAAGGGGATTAAACTTCTTGCAGAAGTTAAAAATGATTGATATAAATATTGTTGAAAAAGGAGAATGGCTATGGAACATCCTATCGGCAGTTTAATGGATACCACAATGGAAAAAATCAAGGAAATGATTGATGTCAATACTATTATCGGCGAGCCTATAACTTCGCCTGACGGCACACTTATCATTCCTGTTTCAAAGGTAAGCTACGGCTTTGCGGCAGGCGGTTCGGATCTGCCTACCAAAAAGGAAAACAAAGACTGCTTTGGCGGCGGCAGCGGTGCAGGTGTGACAATTCAGCCTGTTGCATTTCTTACCGTTTATCAGGGCGATGTAAGGCTTGTTTCCGTTGACAGGGAAGAAGGTACAGCCGACAAGCTCGTTAATATGATTCCCGATGTTCTTAAAAAAGTAAAGGGAGTTTTCAAAAAGGATAAGAGCGAATCCGCAGACGATTTTTCCGAAATCACACAGGACGATATTGACGGCTGATTCGTAATATTGCAACACCCCTCGGCATAGATTTATGCAGGGGGTGTCCTTATGAAAAAAATAATCTCGCTTGCGGTGTGCTTTGTTATGCCGTTTGTGCTTATGGGCGCAAAAACTGCGGAGGATACTCCTCCCACAACTTCTGCACAGGCATTTGTCCTTTATTGTCCCGATAACAACACAGTTATCTGTTCAAAAAATGCAGATGAAAGAATGAAGCCTGCGAGCACCACAAAGATTATGACATCTCTCATAACGCTTGAGGAGGCGGCATCCTGTAACAGCGAAGTAACCTTCAAACAGGAAATGGTTGCCGAGGGCAGTTCGATGTATCTTAAAGTCGGTGAAAAAGTCCGACTTTCGGACCTTGCGTCAGGAATGATGATGGCGTCGGGTAATGATGCGGCGAATGCGGCGGCATATACGATTTCGGGCAGTCCCGAAAAGTTTTCACAACGAATGAATGAAAAGGCAAAGCAAATCGGTATGACGAATACCAATTTTGTAACGCCGAGCGGACTTGACGATGACAACCATTACTCAAGTGCAAAGGATATGGCTCTGCTTATGTCATATGCACTTGAAAATGACGATTTTGCAAATCTTACGGCTAAGAAGAGCGTGACCGTTGAATTTCTTGAACCGAAATCAAAGAAAACCGCATATGCAAATCATAACAGGCTTTTGTCGCTTTATCCCTACTGTACAGGCGGAAAAACAGGCTATACAACGGCGGCAGGGCGGTGCCTTGTTTCCTCTGCCAAAAAAGACGGTGTAACGCTTGTGTGCGTCACGCTGAATGACCGCAACGATTGGAATGACCATATTTCTCTTTATGATTACGCTTTTGAAAAGTACAGGGGAGTTGACTGCAAGGATGCTGACTTTTGTGCCGATATTCCGTGCGTGGGCGGTGATAAGAACAGCGTAACAGTTACAGGTGAGAAGAACAACACAATCGTTTTAAAGCGTGAGGACTGCGATAAAATCAAGAAAAAAATCTTCATAGACAGCTTTTTGTATGCTCCGATTGAAAAGAACGAATCGGTTGGCAGAATTGAATACACACTCGGCGGAAAGCTGCTTTATAAATGCAACATTGTTGCAGGCGATAAGATTAAATCGGATAAAAAGAGTGTGTCAATATTTTCGGCAATAGGAAATCTGTTTTCGTGACAGCTTAAATATACAGAAAATTTTATTAAAAAGGAATTTACATATGGCTAAAATTGAACCTATAAGACTTCAGAAATTCATAGCGCAATGCGGTATTGCGTCAAGGCGAAAGGCCGAGGAGCTTATTCTCGGCGGTCATGTCAAGGTGAACGGCAAAACCGCAATTCTCGGCGATAAGGTTCTTCCTACAGACAAGGTGTTTGTAAGAGGCAAGAGGATTGTTGTGCCGAAGGGCGGTAATTACCGATATATTATGCTCAACAAGCCCCGTGGATTCATTACCACAATGAATGATGAGCGTGGCAGAAAGTGTGTTGCACAGCTTGTTGAGAATGTCGGCGAGCGAGTTTATCCGATAGGCAGACTTGACAAAGACAGCGAGGGTATGCTTGTTTTTACAAATGACGGTGACTTTGCAAACAAGGTTATGCACCCGAAAAACAATGTTTACAAGATTTACAGAGTAACCGTTCGACCGTCAATTGACGAGGATCAGCTTGTAAAGCTTGAAACAGGCGTTGAGCTTGACGGCAGGAAAACCGCTCCTGCATATGTCCATGTAATTCACAAGGAGCAGGGCAGAGTAGTTCTTGAAATGATTCTTCACGAGGGTAAGAACCGTGAAATCAGAAGAATGTGCGAGGCTGTCGGGCTTGAGGTTGCAAGACTAAAACGCACCCAGATCGGCGGAGTTAAAATGGGTATGCTCAAACAGGGCGACTGGAGAGATTTGACCGAACAAGAGGTTAAAAAACTGCTTGCAAACCCGTTTTTAAACGGCAAACAGCTTTAATTTTCCGTTTTTGAAAAATACTTCCGAAACGGTCAATCAAACTATTTGTTAATTCGACAATAAATTAAAGGTTTTCACGGAATAACTATTAAATGTGTTCAAAATTGAAATAGTACAGCGTGTTTTTCTTGTACTTTTGAAGATTATAGAGTATAATGTATTGTGTAGAAAATTAGTATGCACGCTCAGTTTTCGTGCATATTCAATACATGGTATTGGAGGATTTTAAGATGAGTATTGAAAAGATCAATCAGGCAAAGGCTGAAATTGCCGCAACTTCCGCTTATAAGACAATTACGGCGTTTTTTGATGCAGACAGCTTTTGTGAAATTGATGCCTTTGCAAAATCCGGTGAAGGTTTTGCCGAGGTTGTTGCAGGCTTTGGAACAGTAGAAGGTATGCCTGTTTATGCGTTTGCACAGAACAGCGACATTTGCGGCGGTGCCATGAGTAAGGCACAGGCTGCCAAGCTTAAAAAGCTGTATGGTCTTGCACTCAAGACAGGCGCTCCTGTTGTAGGTTTCTATGACAGCGTTGGCGGCAGACTTAATCAGGGTACAGAGCTTCTCGCAGGTTGCGGTGATGTTCTCAATGCGGCTGCGTCACTTTCCGGTGTTGTACCGCAGATCTCGGTTGTTCTCGGTACTTGCCTCGGAACAAACGCTCTTAACGCCGCAAGCGCAGACATCGTTATCATGAGTAAAGACGCACAGCTTTCACTTTCTGTAACAGGCAAGCATTCCGACGCCGCTTACAATGCTGAAAACGGTATTGCCTCAATCGTTTGTGACGATGCAGACAAGGCAATCAAGGCTGCAAAGGAACTTATCCTTTATCTTCCGTCAAATAACCTCACAATGGCTCCTCAGTCATTTGAAGAAGCTCCGGCAGAGGACGGTTGCGGTTGTGTAGTCAGCAGAACAGTTGACGGCAACAGCATTGTAAAGCTCTTCAATGATTACGGCAAGGAAGCAAATGTTCGTTTCGCAAGACTCGGCGGTCAGGTTGTAGGTATTGTTGTTACAAAGGGCAAGGAGCTTGGTTGCAAGTCTGCAAACAAGGTAGCAAAGTTTGTTCGTTTCTGCGACGCTTTCTCACTCCCTGTTGTAACATTCGTAAACTGCCCGGGCTTTGAGTCAATCAAGTCGGCAACAAAGGCATCAGCTGCTTATGCTGAGGCAACAACAGTTAAGATTTCTGTTGTTACAGGCAAGGCAATCGGTTCAGGCTATGTTGCTCTTGCGGGCACAGGCGCTAATGCAGATGTTGTTTACGCACTTCCCGATGCAGTTATTTCACCTGTTAATGTTGAGGCTGCCGCATTCATTATGGCTCCCGAAGTTATGAATGTTGCCACAGATAAGCAGGCTGAGGTTGCTCAGAAGTTTGCTGACGAGAATCTTTCTGCTTACAATGCCGCTCAGAACGGCTATGTTGACGGTATTGTTGAAGAAGCTCAGCTCCGTCAGACTCTTATTTCTGCTCTTGATATGCTCTCGGGCAAGCGTGTTTCAACACTTTCAAAGAAGCATTCAACTATCTGATAAATGATTACTTGTTAAAATAAAAGGGGATACTAAAAATGAAGAATTTAAGAATTACAGTTAACGGCACAGCATATGATGTTCAGGTTGAAGAACTCGGTGGCTCTTCAGCTCCAGCAGCAGCCGCTCCTGCTCCGGCAGCCGCTCCAGCTCCTGCAGCAAAGCCGGCAGCTCCCGCAGGCGCTCAGGGTTCTGTTGTTGTAAAGGCTCCTATGCCCGGTACAGTTGTTAATGTTGTTGTTTCGGCAGGACAGGCTGTTAAGGCCGGCGATGACCTCGTATTTATCGAGGCTATGAAGATGGAAACTCCCGTTAAGGCTCCGCAGGACGGCACAGTTGCAACAGTTGATGTTGCAAAGGGTGAGTCTGTTGACTCAGGTAAGGTTCTCGTAACACTTAACTAATCAATAATTCGGAGAAAGGGATGCTGTAAAATGGCAAAAAAAATCAGAGTTACCGAAACTGCTCTGCGTGACGCTCATCAGTCACTCATTGCAACAAGAATGACAACAGAGGAAATGCTCCCTGTTCTTGACAAACTCGATAAAATCGGTTATTACTCACTCGAATGCTGGGGCGGTGCAACATATGACTCATGCCTCAGATTCTTAAACGAAGATCCGTGGGACAGACTTCGCACAATCAGAGAGCATTGCCCTAACACAAAGCTCCAGATGCTTTTCAGAGGACAGAATATGCTCGGTTATCGTCACTATGCCGATGACTGCGTTGAGTACCTTGTTCAGCGTTCAATCGCAAACGGTATTGACATTATCCGTATTTTTGATGCTCTTAACGACATCAAGAATCTTAAAACAGCTATCAAGGCCGCTAACAAAGAAGGCGGTCATGCACAGGTTGCTATCAGCTACACAACAGGTCCTGTATTCACAGATGAATACTATGTTGAGTATGCTAAGAGAATTGCAGACGCAGGTGCAGATTCAATCTGTATCAAGGATATGGCTGCTCTTCTTACTCCGACAAGAACCGAAAGCCTTGTAAAGGCTATCAAAGCCGCTGTTCCGGAGCTTCCGCTTCAGCTCCACACCCACTACACATCAGGTCTTGCATCAATGTGTCTTTTAAAGGGTGTTGAGGCAGGTGCCGACGGCATTGACACAGCAATCAGCCCACTCGCTCTCGGTACATCACACGCACCTACAGAGTCAATGGTTGCCGCTCTTTCAGGCACAGAGTTCGACACAGGTCTTGACCTTAAACAGTTCTCTGACATCCGTGCTTACTTCATGACTCTCCGTGAGAAGTACATCAAGTCAGGACTTCTTGATCCTAAGATGCTCGCAACAGACGCTAACGCTCTTATCTATCAGGTTCCCGGCGGTATGCTTTCCAACCTTCTTTCACAGCTCAAGCAGGCAGGTAAAGAGGACAAGCTTGACGAAGTTCTTGCAGAAGTACCCCGTGTTCGTAAGGATTCAGGTTATCCTCCGCTTGTTACTCCGACATCACAGATTGTCGGTACACAGGCTGTATTCAATGTAATTACAGGCAAGCGCTACTCAATGTGTACAAACGAGTTCAAGGGACTTGTTGCAGGTGAGTACGGTACAACTCCAATGCCGATTGATCCTGAATTCCAGAAGAAGATTATCGGTGACAAGAAGATTATCAAAGGTCGTCCTGCAGATCAGCTTGAGCCTGAGCTTGATAAGCTCCGCGGCGAGATTGAGCAGTGGATTGAACAGCCTGAGGATGTTCTTTCTTATGCACAGTTCCCGAAGGTTGCTCTCGACTTCTTTGAAAAGAGAAGAAATGCCAAGGTTGGCATCAACGGCGACAAGCTTGACAAGAAAAATATGGTTCACCCAGTTTGATTTAATAACTAAAATTAACATTTATGCCACTTTCACTATGAAAGTGGCATTTTTATTTGAACAGAATTTTTTAGCTAATTTTTCATCAACTATATTGTATTACATATATTTTTGCGGTATAATGAAGTAAATTAAATATCTGTTGCATATACCATTATTACAGATAGAATAAATAAAAGATGAGGAAATAAAAATGAAAAAATTTTTAACAGTATTGATAGCATTTGTAATGTGCTTTTCGGTTGTAACAACGGCTTTTGCGGCTACACCTGATGAAGTTTCTGATTCAGACTTGATTTCAGATATTAAACAGGCTATGTTAGATACATATTACGGTGATGAAAAGCCTGATTTTATTGAAGTAAGAATATATGGTACAGCCAGTGACGGTGGTGTGTATTTCGATTTTATGGATAGTTTTACACACTGGACAGATGAAGTGGAATTCGATATAGGTGATTATACTGTTTCTTATCCGAGAGATTGTCCCGTTTTGTTATACAAGAATAATAAAGTATATACCTTGTCAGATGCCTATGAAACAGGTGTAATTGATGATGATATGCTCTATGAATTATATGTTTGGGGAAATCTTTGGGGTAAGATAGATGTTACCCCAAAGGGTGAAGATAGAGCTCTCCTTTCAGAAATAAAGCGTGTAATTATAAATAAATATTACAATGGCAAAGCACCTGAATATTTGAATGTCGAAATTGTTGGTTCTACAAGTGATGAAACAGTATGTTTTAGAAATATACCCTTTATGAGTTTAGGCGTTATGATTGAACAAACAATTGGCGACTATACTTATTATTATAACCATGGCGATGATGTTATGCTTTATAAGAATGGCAATGTTTACTCAATTAAAGAGGCTTATGAAAGCGGAGTTATTGACGATAGTATTCTTGAAGAATTGTCAAAAATGAATTTTGGTTTGGAATCTAATAAACCGAATACAACTGTTCCTACTGAGCCTACAACTTCGGTTGCAACAGTTGACGAACCTGTAACAGTACCCGATACAACTTCTGCAACTTCGGCAACAAAGCCTGTTTCAACAAGCGACACAGCAACAAATGACACACCAAACAATTCACAGAATAACAGCGGTGCTGTACAGACAGGACAGAACAGCGTTGCTGTAATTCTTCTTGTTGCAATGCTTGCAGGTTGTGCAGTAATTTTTGCAAAACGCAGAAATTATTTTAAATAATTCAAAACATCAACAGAATATATAAAATAAACCGTTCTCGCTTTTGTGAACGGTTTATTTATTTTAGCTTAAAAATTTGTGATAGTTTATCAAGATGTATTGCTTTTTATATCATTTAATGTTACAATTAACTTGCATAAAAATTCAGCAAAAGCTTTTAATAATGCGTAGAATTTGAACAAAGTGAGGGACAAATATGAAAAAGTTTTTACCTATAGCCATGGCGGCGGTTATGTCGATGTCTGCGGTTGCGGTTTCGGCAGTTTCTGCAAATGCGGTTGAACCACTTAACACACCCGTGCAGTATGCACAGGTTGCAAGAGCAAGCTTGGCAACCCCGAAAATTTCAAAAGCCGAAAGCGTTTACGGCGGTGTAAAGCTTACATGGAACAAAGTGAACGGTGCGGCTAAATACAGAGTTTACTACAAGGGTCGTAAAGGTTGGACACGAATGGTCGATACAACTTCAACATCATATATCGACAAGGATGTTTCATCGGGCAGGAATTACACCTATACTGTAAGATGTATTTCTGCTGACGGAAAGAGCTTTACAAGCGGTTATGATTCAAAGGGGACAATCATAAAATATATTGCCGCCCCTGAAATTTCAAAGCTTGAAAATGTAAACGGCGGTGTGAAAATCTCTTGGGGCAAAGTAAGCGGTGCGGCTAAATACAGAGTTTACTACAAGGGCAGTAAAGGCTGGACACGAATGGTCGATACAACTTCAACCTCATATATTGACAAGGATGTTTCGTCGGGCAGGAATTACACCTATACTGTAAGGTGTATTTCTGCTGACGGAAAGAGCTTTACAAGCGGTTATGATTCAAAGGGGACAATCATAAAATATATTGCCGCCCCTGAAATTTCAAAGCTTGAAAATGTAAACGGCGGTGTAAAAATCTCTTGGGGCAAAGTAAGCGGTGCGACTAAATACAGAGTTTACTACAAAGGCAGTAAGGGCTGGACAAGAATGGTCGATACAACTTCAACATCATATATCGACAAGGATGTTTCATCGGGCAGAAATTACACTTATACTGTAAGATGTATTACATCAGACGCAAAGAAATTCACAAGCGGTTATAACCCGACAGGCAAGTCGGTAAAGTATGTTGCCACACCGAAAATTTCAAAAACTGAGGTCACATATGACGGCGTAAAGCTGACATGGAACAAGGTCGCAGGTGCAGAAAAATATCGTGTGTATTACAAGGACAGAAACGGTTGGACAAAGCTTGCCGATACAACAGGCACGACTATGCTTGATATGAATGTTGTTTCAAAGGAATTTGATTTAAGCGTTGATGATATTTATTACACGGTTCGTTGTATCAGCAAGGATGCCAAGAGTTTTACAAGCGGCTACGATTCAAAGGGTACGCCTATTGGCGATCATCAGGATTGTCCCGAAATTTACAGCATTGGTGCAGTAAACAACGGTGTTGAAATGCATTGGACGGGAGATGCGCCAAAGTTCCGTGTTTATATTAAAGAAAACGGTTCTTGGAAGAAGATAGCAGAAACTTATGACAACTATTATGTTCACAAGGGTGCAAGGTCCGGCAGTAACACTTATACGGTAAGAGGTGTTTCAAAAGACGGTAAAAAGTTTACTACGATGTTTAACCCAACCGGTGTAACATACAGATATAAGACATCTGATAAAACAAGGGACGCTTATATCAATTATATGATGAATCATCAGAGTGAATGGATGCCAAGTTTGGGAAGTAATCACAATTTGTCAGGTGTTATGTTTTTGGATTTCGACTTTGACGGAGTTCCGGAGCTTGTTGCACAAAAGGCTGATTCCAATGAGTATAGTTTCCATTCCGTTGTTTACAAATTTGAAGACGGTAAGTTAAAAAGAGTGGGAAATGTTAACGACGGTTTTGCGATATACTATAATAAAACTGCCAAAAAGTATGAGGTTCACGACCTAAAGATATCTTTAAATGTAGATGACGGTTACTATTGGTCGGGTAATTCAATAATCACATACGACGGAGAGAATCTTTTTGCAAATATGTATTCGGCAAGAGGCGTAGGCGAAGAATCAAATAATAATATTTATTATAATTATTTTGACGGTAATGACAAAAATATTTCACGGGCAAAATATAACGAAATTAACCTTAAACAGTTTAATAATTGCGTAAATGCACATATGTTTACCAAATTTATTGTGACAGGTTATGGTGATAACAGCGTATGGAGTGAGAATACTACAGCTGAGAATAAGCAGTCTTTGCTTGACGCTTATAATTCTTTCTCCTATGAGAAGTATTGATTATTTAAAAATTAATAAGTTTTAACTGCAAAAGGGTTCAGCCGTAAAAAACTGAACCCTTTTATTGCACAACAAAAAAACGGTTCAGCCAAATTGACTGAACCGTTAATCTGTACTATGTTAAGCTTGGGAACAAGTAGTTGTAAATTATCACAAACTACCTACACGAACTGCGGGCGATGTACTCGCAAAAAGGGTAGCTTGAAAATCAAGCTACCCTAAATTCGTACTATGTAACGCTCGGGTGACAGAAATTTGAATATATCAAACTAACTTCACGAACTAAAAAACATTAGTTGTTGATGAGCTTATCTTCGTCAGACCAGCTGTAGAGCTTTCTAACTTCCTTACCGAATACTTCGGCAGGAGCTTCGGCAGCGAGCTTTCTCATAGCCTTGAAGTGAACCTGTGAACCGGCATCGCTCATGTCAAGGAGGAAGTCCTTAGCAAATGTACCGTCCTGAATGTCAGAAAGAACCTTTCTCATAGCCTTCTTAGTATCCTCTGTGATGATCTTTGGACCTGTGATGTAGTCACCGTACTCAGCTGTGTTAGAGATTGAATATCTCATGCCTGCAAAACCTGACTGATAGATAAGGTCAACGATGAGCTTCATCTCATGGATACACTCAAAGTAAGCATTTCTTGGGTCGTAACCGGCATCGCAAAGTGTTTCAAAACCTGCCTGCATAAGTGCGCAAACACCGCCGCAAAGAACAGCCTGCTCACCGAAGAGGTCTGTTTCTGTTTCTGTTCTGAATGTTGTTTCAAGAACGCCTGCTCTTGCACCGCCGATACCGAGTGCATATGCAAGTGCGAGATCCTTAGCCTGACCTGTAGCGTCCTGCTCAACAGCAACGAGGCAAGGTACACCCTTACCAACCTGATACTCTGAACGAACTGTGTGACCCGGTCCCTTAGGAGCTACCATTGTAACATCAACATCCTTTGGAGGCTTGATGCAACCGAAGTGAATGTTAAAGCCGTGAGCGAACATAAGCATATTGCCTGCTTCGAGGTTTGGCTCGATGTCGTTCTTATAAAGAGCTGCCTGCTTTTCATCGTTGATAAGAATCATGATGATGTCAGCCTGCTTTGCAGCCTCTGCCGATGTATATACCTTAAAGCCCTGAGCTTCAGCCTTTGCCCAGCTCTTGCTACCTTCGTAAAGACCGATGATTACATCGCAACCTGAATCCTTGAGGTTGAGAGCGTGTGCATGACCCTGGCTGCCATAACCGATAATAGCAATTTTCTTACCCTTGAGAAGGTCAAGGTTGCAATCTGACTGATAGTAGATTGGTGCTGTCATGTTCTTTGTGTAGTCTTTCATATTAAAGTCCTCCTTACCGCAAACGCGGCATATAAATTAGAATATATGCTAACTGTAAGATTAAACGGAAACCGAAGCTGTGCCTCTGTCAATGGCAACAGTACCTGTTCTTACAATCTCACGGATACCATAAGGCTTGAGTAAGTCAACAAGCGTGTTGATGCGGCTTGCACATTCGCAGTACTCAACGGTAACTGACGAAGGGGATACATCAACGATTTTCGCCTGCATAATTTCAACCGTTTTGACAATTTCGGCTCTTTTTGAGGCGGCGCAGTGAACCTTGATTAATACAAGCTCACGGCTGATAAATTCGCCCTCGTTAAGCCTTTTTACCTTAATAACGGGAATGAGCTTGTTGAGCTGTTTTTCAAGCTGTTCAACAATGTACTCGTCACCGTTTGCAACGATTGTGATTCGGGAAACCGACGGGTCCTGAGTAACACCTACTGCAAGTGAGTCGATGTTAAAACCTCGGCGAGAGAAAAGTCCCGAAATCTTTGAAAGAACGCCCGCCTGATTTTCAACAAGTATTGATAATGTATACTGCATTTTATCACCTCATTAAATTGACGGAGTGTCGGGGTGAACATCGCAAACAAGAATGAACGGTTTTTCAGAATCAACAATACCCTTGATGATGTTTTCGGCTTCCTTGTTTGAATGAGCCTCTGCATGGTCAATGCCGTAAGCATCGGCAATCTTCAAGAAGTCGGGATCACCGTTGAGAATTGTTGCGGAGTGTCTGCCGCCGTAGTGTTTGTCCTGAAGTTCACGAACCATTCCGAGTCGTGCGTTTTTCATAATGATGATTTTAATTCCGAGCTGATTGCCTGCAATAGTCGCAAGCTCATTAAGCCCCATCTGAAAACTGCCGTCACCGCAGATTACAATAACATCACGGTCGGGTCTTGCAAACTTTGCACCGATTGCAGCGGGAATTGAGTAACCCATTGTACCCATACCGCCTGTTGTGAGGAATCTGCCCTCACGAATACGGAAGTTGTTTGCACACCAGATTTGATTTTGTCCTACATCGGCAACGAGAATTGCCTTTGAGCGGAACATCGCACTGAGATGACCGACAAGTGTTCTCGGCTCAACAAAGCCGTCAAATACGGGAGGCTCACGGTAAAGGTCTTTTTTCCAGTTCTTTACGGTTTCGCTCCACATTGTTGTAACCTTGTAATCGCCGATACTGTCAAGCAGCATATTGATGACATTTTTCATATCGCCTACAATCGGAATTTCCGTTTTAACATTCTTACCGATTTCAGCAGGGTCAATGTCAATGTGAATTACCTTTGTGTTTTCACTCATCTGGTCGGGAGCTGCAACAGCTCTGTCACCGAGTCTTGCACCACATACGATTACAAGGTCGGCTTCGTGAAGAGCACGGTTGGCAACAGCCTTGCCGTGAGTGCCGAGCATTCCGAGATAAAGCTCATGCTCGCTGGGCATAACACCGATGCCCATCATAGTTGAAATAACGGGGATACCCGTAGTTTCTGCAAATTTTTGAAGTTTAAGCTTGATACCCGAACTCAGCACGCCACCGCCTGATACGATAACAGGACGCTTGCTTGCGTTGATGGCCTCAACAGCCTTTTTAACCTGAATTGCGTGTCCCTTGGTGTTCGGCTTGTAACCGATAATGTTTACGCTTTCGGGATATTCAAAACTTTCAATTTCATTTTCCTGAATATCAACGGGAATGTCGATAAGTACAGGACCGGGTCTGCCGGTTGAGGCAATATGGAAAGCCTCTTTGAAAACTCTCGGAAGGTCTTCTGTTTTGCTGACGAGATAACTGTGCTTTACAAACGGTTCACAAGCTCCTGTGATGTCAGCTTCCTGAAAGACATCTCTGCCGAGAAGGTCGGAACGAACCTGACCTGTAATGGCAACAATCGGAATAGAGTCCGTATAGGCGGTTGCAATGCCTGTGATGAGGTTGGTTGCACCGGGACCGGAAGTTGCCACGCAAACACCGGGACGATTACTGCATCTTGCATAGCCGCTTGCCGCATGAGCAGCGTTCTGTTCCTGACGAACAAGAATGTGGGTAATGCTCGAATCGTAAACTTTATCGTAAAATGGGCAGATAGCCGCACCGGGATAACCAAAGACTATGTCAACGCCCTCGGCTTCCAAACATTTTACCATAATTTCAGCACCGCTGATCATTATGTTTTGTCCCTCCTATCCTTATTTATTGTGAGCAAAAGGTGTTTTGTAACATTAAATATACCTTTTTGCTTTACCGCTAATTATACAATAAATACCTTAAAAAGTAAAGAGCAGTATTGCCCATAAATTAAATTTTTTGCAGGATTTTGACAGATAATTTGCAAAATGGATTTTAATTGATTTTTACCGCCTGTTTACTGAAAATTTAAGTCGCTTAGTTTTGTAAAGTATATTCTTGGATTAAGGTTGCTTTTTTTGTCTGCATTATCAGGGAACATTATTATCATCAAATTATCTTTTCCTATCCGTGATATTCTATTTATAGTGTAGTCTTTGATTTCAGGCTTGAATGTTGTTTTTTTCATTGTTTTGTCAATGGTGTTAAATGAGTATATCTTGTGGTCTGAATCAATTCCTTTATATGATAAAATTGTATCATATCCTTTTTGTGGAGTTTGAGCCATAGAGTAGGTGTCGTCAATGTTGTCAATCATATCGGATTTTTGCAATTTTTTGTTCCCTATATAACCTATACATCTTGTCATACTAAAATTTTGATAGATAAGGTAGTTGTTTCTAAAATCAAAGAACTGTACACCTTGAATCAGTTCATTTGAATCATCTGAAATATCGGATATATCATAGCTTTTGAGAAAATTCATATCATAGTCATAGGTTTCTATTTTTAAAGAAACATCTGTTTCCGAAACACAGTCCAAAACCAAGAGGCAGATTGTTTTTGTTTTGTCGTCAATTGAAACTTTTCTTATAGTTTTTCCTACACAGTTCTTATCATCAAACTCTAAATATTTCAGTTGTTTAAACTTTTGCGTTTCGGTGTCATACAGTTCCAAAGAAGTACCGTTGTTTAATACTTTTGTAATTATGACAAGATTGTCTGCTCCTGTAACAGTGTCATATGGAAATCCGCCTTTGTCAGAAAATACAGTAGTCATTTTGTTTTTATTAAGGTCTATATCAATAAATTCAAGGGTTCTGTTTTCTTCATCTGTAATGTCACCCGTGCTTGCCATAAAACATAAGTGATTATTTACATACGCTTTATCGTTAATTTGCATTGTCCAGTCTTTTATTGAGCCGAGTTTTATACTGCTCTTTTTGTCTAAATAGTATCTGTAGTATTCTATTTCATTCGGAGAAGTTTCGTTGATTTTTGAATATATGAGTCCATCCTCAGTTGGCATAAGTGCATCGAAAAGATTTAAATTATCAATCTTTTTATCGTTATAGTAAATCTCCAAATCGTAATTAAATTCTGTTTCAGAATCTGTATCTGAATCAAGAGATAAATCATCTGTATTCGTTACTGTTTGTTCAGTGGGGTTATTGCTTGATGAAGAAGTGTTACATCCATATAATGAAAGTAAAAATAAAGCGGTTACTAATAATAAAAATATCTTTTTCAAATTAATCTCTCCGAAGTTTATTTATCAGTTACAAGCACTGACAAAAATATTATAATTTATATAATTATAAAAGTCAATGATTTTAAAATACTATAATATAAGATTATGTTTAGAAAAATTTTGGCAAATGAAAGCACCGTGAAACTTGTGAAAGCTCACGGTGCTTTATCATAATAAATGATATGATTTGCAAAAAAATCAATATTTCTTTTTGAGGAGTCTTGCAGCTATGAGGACGCAGACTACGCTGACGCCTGTGTCGGCGATAACGGACATCCAGATTTGTGCAAGACCGAATGCGGCGAGGATAATTACAAGAGCCTTGATTGAGAGGGCAAAGATGATGTTGCCCTTGACGGTGTTGATAACACTTCTTGCAATTTTAATTGCCTTTGGAAGCTGTTTGAGTGTGCCTGATGCAAGAACTGCGTCTGACGCTTCAATAGCGGCTTCACTGCCGAATCCCATTGCGATACCGCAGTCGCTTGCCGAAAGAACAGGGGCATCATTGATGCCGTCACCCACAAAGCAAGCACCCTTGGATTTTGATTTCAAGCCCTTGAAAAGCTCAAGCTTTTGAGCAGGGAGAAGTTCTGCGTGACATTCGGAAAGTCCGAGTTCGTTTTTAACATTTTCGGCAGGTTGTTGTCTGTCGCCTGTGAGCATTACCGTGTTCTTGACACCGAGCGCTTTAAGCTGTGAGATAACCTCTTTTGCCTCAGGTCTTACCGTATCGCTGACATTGAGCGAACCGATAAGCTGACCGTCATAAATTACGAAAACAGAATCGTCTTTATTTGCAATCTTCTTCTGTTCGTCCGAAAGAATCTTTGAACCGCCGCACTGAATAGTTTTGCCGTTATAAACTGCGCTTGTTCCGTGACCGGCACTTTCGCTGTAGTCGGAAAGCTCGGGAAGTTCAAGACCGTTTGCCCTTTCTCTGATTGCGGAGGCAATCGGATGAGCAGAATATTTTTCGCTTGCAGCGGCAAGAGCAAGAACTTCGTCAGCACTGTATGAACCGACAGTATTAACCTTGTTTACGCTGAGCTTGCCGCTTGTGAGTGTGCCTGTTTTATCGAATACGAATGTGTCTGCTTTTGCAAGAGCCTCAATATATTTTCCGCCCTTGATGAGTACACCGACTTCGGATGCCGCACCGATACCCGAATAGTAGGAGAGAGGTACGGAAATAACAATAGCACACGGACATGACGCTACAAGACAAACAAGCGCACGGTAGAGCCATTCGCTGAATGCTCCGAGTCCGCAAAGCGGAGGGATTACTGCGATTGCAACTGCAATGAGTACAACAACCGGTGTGTAAACAGAGGCAAATCTTGAAATAAGCTTTTCGCTGTTGCCCTTTTGAGCGGCGGCATCTTCAACAAGCTGAAGAATTCTTGTTGCGGTACTGTCACCGAAATGTTTTGTGGTTTTGACAGTAATAAGGTTACTGCCGTTGATTGCACCGCTGAGTACCTCACTGCCCTCGTCTGCATCAACAGGAAGGCTTTCGCCTGTGAGAGCCGATGTGTCGAGAGTTGTTTTACCTTTGATAATAATGCCGTCAAGCGGAACTCTTTCGTATGGCTTGACTTCAATTATACTTCCGATTTCAACGCTTTCGGCAGGAACAATCTGTTCCGCACCGTCAACAATAATTGTTGCTGTATCGGGACGAATGTTTGCAAGCTTTTCAATGTCACGGCGGGATGCATCAACTGCTCGATCCTCAAAAATTTCACCGATAGAAAAGAGGATTGTTACCATTGCCGCCTCAACAAAATCTCCAAGACAGAATGCCGCAATTACCGCAACAGCCATAAGCGTTGTTTCGTCAATTCTCAGCTTTAGAATGTTTTTTGCACCCTTGATAAATACCTTGTAACCCGAAAGAAGTGTTGCAACAAAACACGCTGCGAGTACAACATAATGAACAGCCGTAACACCGTCAAGTGTAAGGTGGAGAATTTCGGACACTACAGCAAGTACAATTGAAATTGCAAGGAAGATTGTGTCACGGTTGATTTTCTTTTTCGTGATTTCGGGTTCTGCCTTTGTTGTGATATCATTTTTCGGAGTTTTGTCAACAACAGTTACACCGTCCTCAATGCTGTCGCAGATTGCTTGAATTTCGGAAACAGGATTCTGCTTTTTGCTTTTGAAGTTGAGAAGTTTTGTCGCAAAATTAAAGCTTACATCCTCAAAGCCGTCTGTTTCTGTAATTTTAGCCTCAATTTTGCCCGCACAATGAGCACAATTGAGATTGTCTAAAGTGTAGGTGTATTTTTTGAGATTGGTTTTCGGAGTTTTGTCAACAACGGTTACACCGTCCTCAATGCTGTCGCAAATTGCCTGAATTTCGGAAACAGGATTCTGCTTTTCGCTTTTGAAATTGAGAAGTTTTGTCGCAAAATTGAAGCTCACATCTTCAAAGCCGTTTGTTTCTGCAATTTTAGCCTCAATCTTGCCTGCACAATTAGCGCAGTTGAGATTGTCAAGCTGATATTTGTACCTCATATGTTTCCCTCCTTATTCAAGAACATGGTCAAGTCCCATTTCTATGATTCGTTTCACATGGTCATCGTCAAGGCTGTAATAAATCTGCTTTCCTTCACGGCGAACACGCACCAGCTTGTTCTGCCTTAACACACGCAGTTGGTGAGAAATTGTGCTTTGCTCCATGTTGAGGACTTCAGCAATGTTGAGCACCGACATTTCATTTTCCGAAATGGTGTACATAATGCGAAGTCGGGTTGAATCACCGAAAACCTTAAAAAGGTCTGCAAGCTCAAACAGCACATCAATGTCGGGCATTTCGGGAGTGGTTGTTTTTCCTTTGTTTTCCATAGGCGTCCCCTTTAATTTTCTCTCAGGTTAAAGTTATACTTGAACATATGAAGATATGCTCATATGTTAATTATAATATAGCATTCCCTTTTTAAAAAGTCAATAGACACACACGAAAAAATGTAATGTTTTTTTGATTTTTTACAAAAAAACAGCGGCAAAAGCATTTGCTTTCACCGCTGTGAGTACAGAATATTTTGTTTTATGCCATTCCGAAATAACTGAGAATATTGAATCCTGTCGGCATCGGAATTGTAAACATATATATAGTGGCAAGAATAAAACCTGCAACTGCAACACCGAGCACAATTCTTCTGTTCGGAAGATTCTTGAATGTGCCTACGATACCGAGCATAAAGAGTACAACCGAGTAAATTACGCTTACAAGACCGAATGCGTCACCGTTTGCGTTATCTTTCTTACCTTGTTCAAGAAGTTTGTCCGACTCTTCAATTGTAGCTTGTGCCTCTGCAAAATAGTTTTCGATGTAACCGTCCTTCATAAACGGAGTTACATTTTCCTTTTGATCCATTGCCCAATTAATTGCCTCAAGAAATTCTTCTGTACAGTTATCACTCATAAGCTGATCAATTTGGTACTGATATTTTTCCATTTCCGCTTTATCGTTTTTAGATTCCGCATATTGGTAATTAAGGTTTGCCTCATTGATGTCATTCCATGTGATCATATCCTGCATAAGATTTTGAGAAGCCTCATTCCACATCGAGTTGCCCTCTGATGAGAGGTTGTTGCTTTTTGTGTAGTTAGTTGCCTGATTTCCGCCGTGAAGTGAACCTATCCACGATGCCCATGCTGTGGCGAGTGCGGTTATTCCGAGAAAAATCGCAACAATAATTTCAATTTTTTCTTCACTGCTTCTTTTACTTATTTTTTTCGGTTCTTTTGCTGTTTCGCTCATTCTGAATCCCCCGTTAATTAAAAATTTGCCGCAATGCCTTAATTTTGTCGTTATTATAATGTAAAAGGACACTTGCCGACTGATTCTGTTTCAATCATAATTGATAAAAGTTTTAAATTCAATGCAAGTGGCAGTAAAGTCCTTTTTTCGGCATAATAATCATTTTGTCTGTGATTTTTAAAAAATTTACCTTTAGATATTTTTGTTTTATTCGTTTGATTTGCAAAGAATAAATATATACGATAGATTTGCCTGCAAATTTTCAATTAAGAAAATATAATAACTGTTTCAATTTGTAATAATTTTACAAAAAATTGCTTTGATTAATTACTTCTTTTTAGGAAAAAACGGTTTTAAAAAGCATGGTTGGTTATATTAAAAACAAAAAAAGCAACAAATTAATAATTTGAGTACAACTTGCCCAAAAATAGATTACAGTTTTATTATTCCGTTGACTTTACTACAATTTTGTAGTATCATTTTCTGTAAGAGAATTGTTAAATTACATCTGCGTAACCGAGTGGGTTCGTTTTTAATAAAATGTAACAAATTAGTTCTCATTATGAATTTTAGATTCGTATAATTTTTGATTTTTACTTATACACTATATAGATATACATTTTCAGATATTTAGCTTATTTAGTTAAAAGTATCTTCTACACATTAATTGGGGTGTAACAATTGGAGAAGTTCGTAGTTACCGGCGGAAAGCCATTATCGGGTGAAGTGACAATCAGCGGTGCGAAAAATGCAGCCGTTGCAATTATTCCGGCAGTTATTCTTTGTGATGAACCATGCCAGATTGAAAATATTCCTAACATCAGCGATGTATCACTTATCAGCAGAATTCTTCAGCAGATGGGTGCTAATGTAAGACGAATCAACCGTTCGTCCTTATATATTGATCCTACAAAAATCCGCACATGCAATGCTGTGACCGACCTTGTAAGAGGTATGAGAGCGTCATATTATCTCCTCGGCGCACTTTTGGGCAAGTACGGCAAGGCTAAGGTGGCTCTTCCGGGCGGCTGTAACTTTGGCGTGCGTCCGATTGACCAGCATCTTAAAGGCTTTGAGGCTCTCGGTGCGACAACTCAGCTTGTTGACGGTGCGATTATAGAGGCAGAATGTGACAGACTTGTCGGTACACATGTGTACCTTGATGTTGTGTCCGTAGGTGCAACAATGAACATTATGCTTGCCGCATCAAAGGCGAAGGGACAGACTATTATTGAAAATGCCGCAAGAGAACCGCATATTGTTGACCTTGCAAACTTCCTTAATTCAATGGGTGCGGATGTCAGAGGCGCAGGTACGGATGTTATCAAAATTCGTGGCGTTGAGTATCTTCACGGCATTACTTATTCGATTATTCCCGACCAGATTGAGGCAGGAACATATATGTGTGCCGCCGCCGCAACAAGAGGTTGTATTACGGTAAAGAATATTACACCGAAGCATCTTGAATCAATCAGTGCAAAGCTGCGTGAGATGGGTGTTAAGATTACGGAATATGATGAGGCTCTCAAGGTTGATGCGTCATCTGCTCCGCTAAAGCGCTGTAATATCAAGACAATGCCGCATCCCGGCTTTCCCACAGACTGTCAGCCGCAGTTTGCCGCATTGCTTATGAGCGTTCCCGGAACAAGCATCATCAACGAGAATGTTTGGGATAATCGCTACCAGTATGTCAGCGAGCTTATCAGAATGGGTGCGCAGATTTCTGTTGAGGGCAGACTTGCAATCATTGAGGGCGGTGTTCCGCTCACAGCGGCTCCCGTTAAGGCAACCGACCTTCGTGCAGGTGCGGCTATGATTATTGCCGCTCTTGAAATTAACGGTACAACAGAGATTTCTAATATTCAGTTCATTGAGCGTGGATATGAAGATGTTGTTGAAAAGTTCAGAGGACTTGGTGCAGATATCAAAAAGGTGTATTTTACAGGAGACAACGAGCAGGAGCTCGGTGCCTGACTAAAATTTAATTAGAAATCAAAGCCGTTTTCTTTGTGAGAACGGCTTTTTTGTGAGATTAAATTTACAAATTTTAAAATCTGTGTTATCATATTCGTTATACTAAAGATAAGGATTGATTGTTTTGGCAAGAGCAGTACCGCTGTTCAGCGGAAGTAAGGGTAACAGCTACTACATAGGTTCGGCAAGCGAAGGCGTACTGATTGACGCAGGTCGTTCATGCAAGCAGATTGAAAATGCCATGCTTGCAAACGGACTTGATATGGGCAGTATCGGGGCGGTTTTTATAACTCACGAACACACAGACCATTGCAGTGCGTTGCGTGTGCTTGCAAAGCGTTACGGCTTTAAGGTGTATTCAAGTCTTGGTACACTCAATGCTTTGAGGGCAGGTAATAAGCTTGACCCAAACACGGATGCAGATGTTATAACTGACGAGGTTGTAATCGGCAATATGCGTGTTCAGCGAATTGACACCCCCCACGATGCGGCGGAAAGCTGTTGCTACCGTGTTACTGCTCCCGACGGAAAATCCGCACTTATAGCAACCGATATGGGTGTTATGCTGCCCGATGTCAGAACTGCCGCAGAGCAGAGTGACTTTGTTGTGCTTGAGTCAAATCACGATATCAATATGCTCAAAAACGGATTTTATCCTTATCCGCTAAAGCAGAGAATCCTTTCAAACAGAGGACATCTTTCAAATGAGTCATGTGCAAAAGAACTTGTTAACCTTGTTGAAAAGGGAACTTTAAGACTTATGCTCGGCCATCTCAGCGAAGAAAATAATACCGTTCCGCTTGCAATGTCAACATCCGTTGACCTGCTCACATCAAACGGAATGAAGTACAAAAGCGATTATTCGCTTGATGTTGCCCCGAGTGTAAGCACAACAAAAGCCATCATCTTTTAACCTTAAACAAACAAGAGGAATATGATTAAGATTAACATAATTTGTATCGGCAAAATCAAAGAAAAATATTTTACCGACGCAATTGCAGAGTATGCAAAACGCTTGACCGCATTTTGTAAATTTAATATTATTGAGCTTTCGGAAGAACGCATTAAGAGCAACATACCGAATAGGTCGCAGATTGATGAGGTTATTTTCTATGAGGGAAAACGAATCATGCAAAAAATTTCGCCTTCGGATTATGTTGTTGCAATGTGTATTGAGGGAAAGTCTATGTCGAGTGAGGAGCTTTCAAAGCTGATTGACAATGCGTCCGTAAGCGGAAAAAGCACCGTTGATTTCATAATCGGCGGCAGCTACGGGCTTGACGAATCGGTTAAAAAACGGGCGGATGTCCGTCTTTCCATGAGCAGAATGACCTTCCCTCACCAAATGGCAAGAATGATTTTAAGCGAACAGATTTACCGTGCGTTTGAGATTTCATCAAACGGTAAATATCACAAATAAGTTACGGAGTTACTATGGCGCTTGACGGAATTTTTTTAAGACATATTAAAAGTGAAATAGAAAAAGAGGCTCTCGGTGCAAGGGTGTCGCAGATTTATCAGCCGAACAGAGAGGAGCTTGTGTTCGGTCTGAGAACATTTTCCGGCAACAAAAAGCTGTTGCTTTCTGCACGAGCAAATTCACCGAGAGTGAACTTCTGTTCGTCAACACCCGAAAATCCTGCACAACCTCCGATGTTCTGTATGCTTTTGCGAAAAAGAATCGGCGGCGGAAAGCTTGTGGGACTTCGCCAGAACGGTTGCGACCGTGTTCTTATGCTCGATTTCGAGTGTGTGAACGAACTCGGCGATACTGTGATGATAACTGTTGTATGCGAAATTATGGGTATGTACAGCAACATAATTATTGTTGATTCAAACGGCGTCATCATCGATTCACTCAAGCGTGTAGATCTTACAATGAGCAGTAAAAGACTTGTACTGCCGAATATAAAATACGAACTTCCCGAATCGCAGAACAAGCTGAATCTCCTTAAATGTTCGGTGCTTGATGTGTGTACAGCCGTAAAAAATCTTGACACGGAAATGCCGCTTAACAAGGCGCTGTTAAGGACAATTGAGGGCGTTTCTCCGATTGTATGCCGTGAGATTGAATACAAGGTTATGGAGGGCGCAACAAACAGAATTGAGGGTGTGCTTTTTGACCGACTCTCAGTTGAAATCGAAAAGCTGAAAAGCGTTTGCAGCGATTGTTCGGGCAAGCCTGTTGTGGTTTATCGTGAGGACGGCAAGCCTATGGACTTCTGCTTTATGAATGTTGAGCAGTACGGCGATTTTGCAAAGGTTGAGAGTAAGGAAAGCTTCTCCGATTTGCTTGACGGATTCTATGAGGCTCGTGACAGTCGTGACAGAATGAGGGTGAAATCACAAAGCCTTACAAAGCTTTTGAACAACACACTTGAAAGGCTTGCACGAAAAATTGCAAAGCAGAAGAGTGAGCTTGAACGCTGTGCAGACCGTGAGCATCTTCGCATATGCGGTGACCTTTTACAGGCAAATATCTATCGCATTGAGCGTGGTGCGGAGTATGTTGATGTTGAAAACTTTTACGATGAGAACAACGCAATTTTACGCATAAAGCTTAATCCGGCAATCTCACCTTCGGCAAATGCTCAGAAGTATTACAAGGATTACCGCAAGGCTAAAAATGCCGAAATTATGCTCAAAGAACAGCTTGAAAAGGGCAGGGAAGAGCTTGATTATATTAACTCTGTTCTCGATACGGTTGACCGTGCGGAAAATGAAAAAGACCTTGCACAAATTCGTGAGGAGCTTACCGAACAGGGCTATCTTAAGGTTCAAAAAGGCAAAAAGCCCCGTCAGACAACTTTGCCGCCGCTCGAATTTGAATCAAGCGACGGTTTTAAAATCCTTGTAGGAAGAAACAACCGTCAAAATGATAAGCTGACTTTGAAAACAGCGTCAAAGAACGATATGTGGCTGCACACAAAGGACATTCACGGTTCTCATGTAATTGTTGTTTCGGACGGCAAAGAGATTTCCGACACGGCAATATATGAGGCGGCACGGCTTGCGGCATATCATAGTAAGGCGAGAAACAGCAGTCAGGTTCCTGTTGACTGCACACTTGTTCGCTATGTGTCAAAGCCAAACGGCTCAAAACCGGGTATGGTGATTTATGTCAACAACAAAACCCTGTATGTAAAACCGTCACAAACGGTTGAATAAAAAACGGTCGAGAAACTAAAAAATGTTTCTTGACCGTTTTGTTTTTGAAAATAAATCGGTAGGGGCGTTCATTGGACGCCCGCCCTGATGATATTATATGTTCAAACACATAGATTTTAATAAGAAGAAAATTGTGTATTCATTCGTAGCGGCGAACATCGTTCGCCAATCGGAACGATTGTAAAATCGTTTCGACAGGATACATATGTTCCAATAAAATTAATTAGATTATTATGGAAAGCTTGTTTTTTGCTCATTTCGTATTTACATACGAAATGATTGGCGAACACGGTTCGCCGCTACAAGAGTTCCGTTAATCAAAAAATCATCCTTCAAAATCCCATTCGGGAACATAGCTTTCATCAGCGGAAGAAAGCTCCTGTGTAAAGCCGTCAATTCCCAGTCGCATCATTTCAAGCTTTACCTTGTCATATTCTCTGCGTGTGATTTTACGGTTAATTCGTGAAAACTCTCTGTCGCTGACCTTGCCCATAGGAATGTACTGACACATAAGACTTAACAAAACCTGATCGCCGAATCTGCGTTTTACAATATCAAGCACTTCAAGACTGTTCTTTGTGTGGGCAGGCAAAATCAGATGCCTTACGATAACGCCCTTTTTCATAATGCCGTCATCGTCAAACTGAGGGAGACCAACCTGAAAAGTCATTTCGTGAATTGCGGCAACAGCCGTGTTGACATAATTCGGTGCGGAAGAGTATTTTACCGCAAGAAAATCATCTGCATATTTAAAGTCGGGAAGATAAATGTCAACAAGTCCGTCAAGCATACTGAGAGTTTTCGGACTTGTGTATCCGCTGCAGTTATATACAATCGGAATTCTCGGTTTGTAAATTTCAAGACTTTTAACAACAGCGTGTGCAAAATGGTCAGCCGTTACAAGGTTGATGTTATGCACTCCCTTGTCCTCAAGTTCTTTGTAACATTCGGCAAGTCTTTCGGGAGTAATGGTTCTTCCTCCGTCCTCGTTTGAAATTTCGTAGTTCTGGCAGTACACGCATCTCATTGTACAGCCTGAAAAGAAAACAGTTCCGCTGCCCTTTGTGCCGCTTATGCACGGTTCTTCGCCATAGTGCGGAGCAACTCTTGCAACAACGGGCAGTTCTCCCATTTTACAAAATCCGTTTCCGCTGTGGGCAGTACGAACCGCACCGCATTTTCTCGGGCATAAATTGCAAATCATGATATCACCTTATTGTCTGATATATAATGTCTGATAGAACATTAAACACTATTGTACCACGATTATGACAAAAGTTAAAGTCTTTGCAAATTAAAGTGTGAAATCAGTAAGATAATCTTCGATGATGTCGTCAAGCTGGCATAGTTCAAGCTCAAGTTCGTTGCACATTTCGACAAGCTCCGTCATTTCACGAAAGTTTTCGCTGATTCCCGACACGGATTTTATAAGCTTTTTGCCGCAAAATGCGCTTATCCCAAAGGTGTTAAATCCGTCTTCGGGTGTATGATTCAATTTGTAGGTTATCATTTTTCCCTCCGGATGATAACCGGCCACAAGATAATAATACTATTATGTTGCGATATTGTCAATATTATTACAATAATATTGTTAATTTGTAAACAAACGGTGATATATCAGTAATAAATTGTACATAATGACAAATGAATGTAAACCGCAGTTGAAGAATTATATAACAATAAAAACTTTAGTTCGATAAAATATTAATAATATGTAATAAAATATTACATATGGTATATAATTTCAGTGCAGTCAGATTTTTCCGTCAAATGGCAAATAACATATCGGTGACAGTTGACTGCTGAAATATTGCAATAATAGTTAATTGTTGTTTTATGTCAATCTTTATTTGTGCATAATGTATAAAAAGCGTTCTCAAAGTTTGGCTTGAAGATGTTTTTTAGTTCTCAATAGGAAAAATACGGCATTTATAAATGTTAAAATATAGTTATCGTACGGTACTTTGTGCGAAATAATATTTAGGAGTGAAAATATGAGATTACGCAAACCGTTATCGATTCTTCTTTCTCTGTCCATGATTGCAGGTATGTCGGTCTTTGCCTCAAATGCGGCAGTAACAAGCGATGAATCGGTTTCAGCAGGCAATTATTACAATGCAAACTATCTTGAAAGCTATGCAAGCAAAGCGTATAACGAATCGGGACTCGGTTCAGTGTACAGCAAAACTTCCACAACATGGAAAACCTGGTCACCTGATGCGTCATCCGTAAAGCTCAAGCTCTACACAACAGGTTCTGACAACGAGGCGGGCGCTTCGGCAATCGGCACCTATGATATGAAAAAAGACAGCTCAACAGGTGTTTGGTCACTTAATCTGAGCGGTGATTACAAAAACAAATATTACACATATCTTGTAACAGTAAACGGCACAACCAAGGAAACACAGGATGTTTACTCACAGGCTGTCGGTGTAAACGGCAACCGTACAATGGTTGTTGACCTTGACTCAACCGATCCGAGCGGTTGGTTGGACGATAAGCATGTTCTCTTTAACAGCGCATCCGAGGCGGCTGTATGGGAAGTTCATGTGCGAGATTTTTCAGTTTCTAAAAACTCGGGTGTGAGTGAGGATAACAAGGGTAAGTACCTTGCATTTGCCGAGGGCGGCACAACTCTTAATTCAGACACAAGTTCATCAGCCGTTTCAACAGGCATTGACTACCTTGTTGAGCAGGGCATTAACTGCGTTCAGCTTATGCCTGTTTATGATTACGGCTCGGTAAAGGAAGATGTTGCAAGTTCTTCTTCAAACCGTAACTGGGGTTATGATCCGGTGAACTATAACGCTCCCGAGGGTTCATATTCAACAGACCCATATGACGGCAACACAAGAATCACTGAGTTCAAGCAGATGATTCAGGCTCTTCATGACAGAGGAATTTCCGTTGTAATGGATGTTGTTTACAACCACACATTCTCAACCGATTCCTGCTTTAACAGAACTGTTCCGGGTTACTACTACAGAATGCATTCATCATCATCATATTCAAACGGTTCAGGCTGCGGTAACGAAACTGCGTCAGATAAGCTGATGTACAGAAAGTATATGATTGAATCCGTAAAGTATTGGGCGGAGGAATATCACATTGACGGTTTCCGTTTTGACCTTATGGGTATTCACGATATCACAACAATGAACGATATCCGTTCTGCTCTTGACGGACTTTATTCAGACGGTTCGGGTAAAAAGATTCTCATGTACGGTGAACCGTGGACAGGCGGTTCAGTTGCAATTTCCGACGGTTGTTCGCAGTCAAAGGCAGGTTCACTCAATTCAAGAGTAGGTATGTTCTGCGACAGCTACCGTGATGCAATTAAGGGAAGCACAGACGGTTCCGATAAGGGATTTGTTCAGGGCAATACCGATAAAACCGGAACGGTTGCAAACGGTGTAACGGGCAAGGGCTTTTCGGCTCAGGCTCCTTCACAGACAATTGCTTATGCCGACGCTCACGATAACCTTATCCTCTGGGATAAAATTGTAAAGAGTAACGGCTCATCAAGCTGGAATTCAACATCTTCATCGCTCAAGGGTCAGGTTAAGAAAGTAATGGGACTTCTCCTTACTTCACAGGGTATCCCGTTTATGACGGCAGGCTCGGAATTTTGCCGTACAAAACAGGGTGATACAAACAGCTACAAATCAAGCGATGCAATAAATGAGATTGATTGGTCAAGAGTAAAGACATACTCGGATGTTGCCGCTTATTACAAGGGACTTCTTGAAATCAGAGAAAACTATTCTCCGATGAAGAGTTCAACATTCAACACTCCTTCATTCCAGTCAAAATACGGCGATGTTGTTGCTTACACATATTCAAACAACAAGTCAAATGAGTGGGGCAAGGTTTGTGTTCTTGTAAATGCAAGTTCAACAAATGATTGGCCGATTACACTTGACGGCAGCGGCTGGACAGTAGTTGCAGACGGTACAACGGCAGGTCTTAAAAGTCTTGGCACAGTTTCGGGCAACACATATACAGTTCCCGCAAACAGCGCCTGTGTGCTTGTTCAGAGTTCAACATTCAACAACCTCAAGGTTAGTGAAAAAACATTCGGTACGGTAACAATCAAACATATTGATGACAGCGGAAATGTTCTCAAGACATCAACAGCAAAATATGCAGACGGTACAACATACCGTACTTACCCCGACACAACCATCCTTTATGACTATACTCTCAAGGATACTCAGGGTGTAACTTCGGGTACTGTTACAGGCGGAAAGAACTACAATGTAACTTATGTTTACAGCTCCAGCGGTATTCGTTCAGGCTATGTTACGGTAAACTATGTTGACGAAAACGGTGAGTCAATTAAGGATACCGTTTCAACAAAGTATCGTGAAGGCGACAGCTACAGCGTTCCGTTCACATCAATTCAGGGCTATCAGCTTGACACAGACAAGTATCCTGCCAACACGACAGGTACATTTAACGGTACTAACACAACCATTAACTTTGTTTATAAGGCACTTGACAGCACAAGTTCGGTTGTTCACTACTATAACTCAAACAACTGGTCAAATGTTCGTTGCTATGCTTACACAGACGGCGGTGAAGAGCCTAACGGCAAGTGGAACAACGCAACTGTTATGACAAGTGAGGGCAACGGATGGCTCAAATGCACAATTCCTGCACCAAGCTCATATGTAATGTTCCACACAAACTCACAGCAGGAGCCGGGTGCAAACGAGACAGGCTACCTTGTTTCGGGCGAGGCATGGATTCAGAATAAGAAACTCAGCTTTAGCAGCAAGGTTATCACAAGCCACATTGACGCCGCAACAGGTGAAAAGATTGCCGATGATGAAATTTTAATTCAGTCAAAGGTTTCTTCCGACGATACATACAAAACTTCTCCGCTTTCGGGCAGAACAGATGTTATTGCTCCCGTAAATGCGTCAGGCAACCTTTCATCGGGTATTATCAATGTCGTTTATCTTTACACATCATCGGAGCGTCCTTCAACTGCTCCTTCAACGGTAACTCCTACAACAGCCCCCGTTACACAGCCGACGGAAAAAATTCTTATAGGTGATGTTAATCTCAACGGTGCGATTAATGTACTTGACGCAACAGCGGTTCAGAAGTACATTGTGAAGCTCATAACACTCTCAGATAAGGCTCTTATCGCGGCCGCAAGATGTGACGCTGACGGCGAGGATGATATCGTAAACGTTAAAGACGCAACATACATTCAGATGTATGTCGCAAAGCTTGACGGTCACGGAAATGTCGGCACTTACTATGAGTCGGAAGTTACTCCGACAACCGCCCCTGTTACCGAGCCGGCAACAGAAGAGCCGACAGTTGCTCCGACAACTGTTCCTGCAACAACAGCTCCTGTTACAGAGCCTACAACCACTCCGTCATCAACCTATACAGTTAAGTTTACGGATTCACTCAACTGGGATGGTACACTATACTGCTACTCATGGGCTGAAGACGGTACATCTACAAAATCATGGCCGGGCGTTGCGATGACATATCTCAACACAAATGACTATGGTCAGAAGGTTTACTCGGTTGAAGTTCCGAACACTGTTGATTACATTATTTTCACAAACGGTTCGAGTCAGACCATTGATATCGGTTTTGACGGCACTTCGCTCAATTATTATACAGAGTCGCAGTATGACTCACAGGGTCATGCTTATGTCGGCACATGGTAATCATTTGTAAATAAGTAAAAATATAAGTCGGCAAGACAGTACGCAAATTAAACTGTCTTGCCGACTTTTTATGTTGGTTTGAAGCAGGGGCGGATATCATCCGCCCGCAAGTAACGGTACGATATTTGTAATTCAACTTGCTTTATAAATACAACAATGTCATTGTTAAACTGTAGGGGCGAACCGTGTTTTCCTGCCTGAAATATAATCGCAATGCTGTCAATATAAAAAGAGAGCGTAAAATCACGCTCTCTAAAATCATCATAATTTAAAACTTTTATATAATCGTTCCGCCGCCGACTACATACTCGCCGTCATACAGGACTGCTGCCTGACCTTTTGAGATTGCTCTTTGCGGTTCGTCAAAGACAATGTGCAGGGTGTTATCGTCAATCTGTTCAACGATTGCGTCCTTTTCGGGCTGGCTGTAACGAACTCTCGCCTTGACTTTAATCGGCTTGTCGATTTTGTCACAGGTGATGAGGTTTATGTCCGTTGCATAAAGCTCCTTTGAGAAAAGCTCGTTGTTATCGCAGAGAATAACCTCGTTGGTGTCAAGATTCTTTTCCTTAACATACATAGGGTGGGGGAGTGCAAGTCCAAGACCTTTTCGCTGACCTACGGTGTAACGGATAATTCCCTTGTGTTCACCGAGAATATGACCTTTGGTATCAACAAAATTACCGTTAGGATAAGTTCTGCCCGTGTACTGTTCAATGAATTTTGCATAGTTCCCGTCGGGAACAAAGCAAATGTCCTGACTGTCGTGCTTTCGTGCGTTTATCAAACCAAGCTCATTTGCAATTTCACGCACCTTTTCCTTTGTATATGTGCCAAGAGGAAGAAGTGTTTTTGCAAGCTGTCTTTGTGTAAGACAGTACAGCACATAGCTTTGGTCTTTTGTGCTGTCAACCGATTTTTTCAGCAAATAGCGGTCTGCACCCTTGTCATACTCAATTGTTGAGTAATGCCCCGTGACAACGCAGTCAAAGTCAAGCTCTTCTGCACGGCGAATGAGCTTTTCAAATTTGATAAAGCGGTTGCAGTCAATGCAGGGATTCGGTGTTGTACCGTTTTCATAGGCTCTGATAAAGCGGTCGATTACATTTTCCTTAAAGCTGTCCTTGAAGTTATAGACATAGTAGGGAATGCCGAGCTTTAGGCAAACTCTCCTTGCATCATCAATGTCATCAAGAGAACAACAGGTTTTTTCTCGCTTTTCACCGATATCTTCGTTATCAAAGAGCTTGAGGGTAATGCCCGTTGCGTCATATCCCATATCCTTGGTAAGAAATGCGGCAACCGAGCTGTCAACTCCTCCGCTCATTGCAATCAATGCTTTGTTAGTCATTTATTCCTCCCGAACAGATTTGCGTTCATAAGTAATTTATCAGCCGAGTCTGATCATTTCGTCAATGCACTTTCTTGCGTCTGTGATAGTCTGATCGTCAAGCTTGATTTCTTCTCCGCCGTTGCCGTTAAGGCAGTTGTAAACATCAACAAGTGTTGTTGATTTCATATTCGGGCAGATGAGCTTTAATGTAAGACCGTAGAAATTCTTGTCCGGACATTCATACTGCAAATGTTCGGCAATGCTGATTTCTGTACCGATAATGAATTCCTTTGCATCGGATTTTTTTGCATAATTCATTATGCCCGATGTTGAGCCGACATAATCAGCCATAGCAACAACTTCGGGAGTGCATTCGGGATGAACAAGAACGAGTGCGTTCGGATGAAGCTCCTTAGCCTTCTTAACATCCTCAACATTTACGCAGGCATGAATCGGACAACCTCCGTTGAGAAGCTTGATGTTCTTGTCGGGGCACTGTTTTGCAACATAGTCGCCGAGGTTGCAGTCAGGGATAAAGAGAATGTTTTTATTGTCAAGATTGTTTACGATTTTAACAGCCGATGAGCTTGTTACGCATACATCGCAAATTGTTTTGAGTTCTGCCGTAGTATTGATATATGCAACAACTGTGTAATCGGGGTACATTTTCTTAACCTGAGAAATAAGCTGCTTGTCCATCTGGTCTGCCATACTGCAGCCGGCAACAGGCTGTGCAAGGTAAACAGTTTTTTCAGGTGAAAGAATTTTGCAGGTTTCAGCCATAAATCTTACGCCGCACATAAGAATGTTCTTGTTTTCGGCTTTGCTTGCATCAACACTCAGCTTGTAGCTGTCACCTGTGTAATCTGCAATTTCAAGAATTTCATGCGCCTGATAGCTGTGGGCAAGAATACAGACATCCTTTTCCTTTTTCAGCTTGAGAATCTGTTCCTGTATTGATGAAATATTCATAATAGCTTTCCTTTCAAGGTAATTAAAATCACTCCCCCTTATTATACATTTTCAGCAGTTTATATGCAATAGCTTTCGGTGTAAAAAAGCTGTATTTTTTGCGTTTTTAACAAGAAACAGCCCATATTTTTGGTTGTATTGAAAAAATATTTTTGTTCCTTTAGACTTTACACATAAATGAATATGTGCTATAATTAAGTATAAATTTTGAATAGTATCATATTCCAAAGTTAGAACGGGTTAAATTAGGAGGATTATGTGATGAAAAAGACAATTGCTGTGTTATTTGCAGTTATGACGATGTTATTGTCGGCAGTTCCCGCATTTGCTGCCGTAAGTCCGGAACCGAGTACATTCAAATATAAGGTTGAAGTTATTCCGACAGAGGGCGGTGACGGTGATTATAAGTTCACAACAGGTATTGACGAAAAGGGCGAACAGCATGTTTACATTGAGCCGATTCCTTATGACGGTTATGTTTTTGATCACTGGGAAATTTCGGGCGGTCCTTTCAGAACCGACAGCAAGTATACAGATGCTAAAATGAATATTATTATTTCAGGTGACCTTGTTTGTATTCCTTATTACCGTAAGGCAAGCAGCGGCGGCACAACAGGTCCTGTTGCTACAGCTACGGCAAAGAAAGATGATTCAACAACTTCACCAAAGACAGGCACAAGCGATGTTGTACCGTATGCAATTTTAGTTCTTTCTCTTGCGGCTTGCGGTGCGGCTGTATTTAAGCTTGTAAAGAGCAAATAATCCAACCTTAACTAAAAATCAAGAGACTTCTCGTAAGGAAGTCTCTTTTTTATTCATTAGATGTTTGAATATTAGGTTTTGTATTGCAGATGCAGAAGTTTGTAAATTGTAATAAAATTTTACTAACAAGTAATGATTAATTGACATACTGACACAAAAATGATACAATATAACCGATTGGGAGTTTTTGATATGAGCAGAAAAAGAAACAAATTTCTTATAGCTTTGATTATTTTGCTTGTGGCTGCAATTATCGGCACACTTGCGTACATAGTCGTTAAAAACTTAAATGAAAATAACGAACGAAAAAGTCTTGATAACATCGCAGGCTCTTATGCGTCAGGCATTGAAAACGGTACAACCTCTGCAACAGAAGTGACTTCACCGTCAATCAATGTGAAAAAGGTCGAAAATCCGATTGATTTCAAGTCGCTTCAACAGCAGAACAGCGACATTTATTCGTGGATTTACATTCCAAATACAAATGTAAATTATCCTGTTTTGCAAAGTCATCTTGACGATAACTTATATCTTGACCACGATATTTATAAGAATTACAGCTTTTCGGGCAGTATCTATTCACAGATGTGCAACAAGCGTGATTATTCCGACAGAGTGACTGTGCTTTACGGTCATAATATGGCAAACGGCTCAATGTTTGCAACGCTCCATCGCTTTTATGACGCCGATTTCTTTAACAAGAACAGGTACATCTATGTTTACACTCCCGACAGAAAGCTTACATACGAAATTGTGTCAGCTTTTGAATATGATAACCGACACATTATGAATTCGTTTGATTTTTCCGATGATAATGTATTTTCGGATTATCTCAATATGATTAAAAATCCACATTCTGTTTCTGTGAACAAGAGAAATACGGAGCTTACTACCGATGATAAAATTCTTGTTTTAAGCACATGCTTAAACAGCGGTGACGGAAGATATCTTGTGCAGGGAGTGCTGAAGAAAGATGAACCGACAAAATGAAAGTTCGGCTGAGGCAACAACTGAAAATATAGAAAACAAGCTTGATCCGAATACACCGGAAATTCTTGAATCGAAAAGAGAAAAGAACAGTAAGGAGCATGTAAGCAATCCTTCAAGGTTGGATATAGAAGGTTATATTTTCAAGGACAGCAAGTTAATAAAGAAAAAGAAAAAAGTATATACAGATGTGTACGGAGTTGATTCCGACAGCATTGTCGTGAAGAGTAACACCACAAATCACTACAAAAAGCATAGATCAAAGTCGCATCATCACCATTCAAAGCATCGGAAGATGAAAACCTGGAAAAAGGTGCTTTTGTCAATCGGCTGTACATTACTTGGATTAATTATACTTGCCGTAGGCACGGTTGCGTATTTGATTTATCAGGGCGGAAACGAGCTGTTTAATACGGATATTCATGTTACCGCCCCACAGGGCATTGAAACCGAGGAGAACGGTAAGTATGTCGTATACAACGGTGAAACTTATCAGTTCAACGAAAAGGTGACGAATGTTCTGTGTATCGGTGTTGACAAACGCAACCTTGACGAAAATAATAACAGCAAGGTCAAGGCGAGCGGAGGTCAGGCGGATGTGCTTATGCTTGTGTCAATCGACACTTCAAACGGTAAAATAACGCTTTTCAACATTTCAAGAGATTCGATGGTTGATGTCACAATGTATTCAGCAGGCGGTGCGTATGCAGGCACGGAAAAACAGCAGATTTGTCTTTCGTATTCATACGGTGACGGTAAGGAATCAAGCTGTGAAAATACGGTAAATTCAGTTCAAAGGCTGTTCTATAACATTCCGATTAACACATACTTCTCGCTTGACCTTGACGGCATTTCCGCTCTCAACGACAGCATTGGCGGTGTTGATGTCGTGTCACCCGAAACAATCGGGGAGTTTGTTGAGGGAGAAAGCTATCACCTTGTCGGACAGCAGGCTGAAAGCTTTGTCAGAACCCGTGATACAAGCAAGACCGATTCAAACAATATGCGTATGCAAAGACAGAAGGTTTACATTCAGTCTTTTATGAATACGGTTCTTCAGCAGACAAAGGAAGATTTAACCACACCAATCGACTTGTTCAATGCGTCCGCTCCGTATTCATGTACGAATCTTAACCCGTCAAAGGTGTCATATCTTGCTCAGCAGGCTGTGCTTGGCGGTATGAACGGAATTGATATGGTTTCAGTCCCCGGTCAGGTTACAATGGGTTCAAAGTACGCAGAATTCAATGTCAGCGAGGCAGAATTTTATCAGCTGTTTTTGAGTATTTATTATACGAAAATAGAATAATAATCAAACAAATAAAATGCATCAGATTCCAAGTAAGGTTCTGATGCATTTTTGTTTTATGTGCAATGCGGTTGTTGAATCGTGCGAATAATAACAATTCTACGCTCGGGCATAATATGTTTTAATATCGCAAACTTTATTCACGAATAGGGAACGGCGGCTCGCCCTAATTTAGAGCGAATAACCGCAATGTTACGCTCGGGTGTAATATGTTTTGTAATTAAACAAACTATCTTCACGAATAGGGTACGGCGGCTCGCCGTAAAAAACAGACAGCCGATAATTGGCTGTCTGCATTTTGTTCAATATTCAATTTGATGCGGAGGTTGTTTCTTTTGAAGAAGTACCGCCTGTGAACAATTCTTCAAAAACGAAGCTTGCAAACTTCTTTCTCTGTTCTTCAAGGTCTGAAATTTTGATTGTTGATGTAATTGTACCGTTCCATGTTTCGGTTTTATCATCATAGTACCAAAGACCTTCTTCAGGAACATAATACTGTTCTACATCATAGGAAAGATATGTGAGAGCGTGAGAAACAAGCGCTGTGATTTCGTCCTTCTTGAGGTTTGTTGTTACAAGAGGACCGACAGAGCTTACAATTGAAACAATCTGACCGAGGTCTGCACTTTTCATACTTGTGAACAAAGTTTCAAGAAGCTTTCTCTGTCTTGAGGTTCTGTCCCAGTCGTCACCGTCAAGACCGATTTCGTTGCCGTCCTCGCCCTTTGTAAGACCTCTGTTTCGAGCATACCAAAGAGCCTCCTGACCGTTGAGATGAACAGTACCGGGTGCGTCTGTGATAGTTGTTCTTGTGTCAGCCTGATTGTTCTTGTACATCTGATAGTTGATGTAGTCAATTTCGTCCTGAGTAACTTCCATATCAACACCGCCGAGGGTGTCGATAATCTTCTTAAAGCTGTCAAAGTCAACAACCGCATAACGGTCAACCTTGATGCCGAAGTTTGCCTCAATTGTCTGAATTGAAAGCTTTGCTCCGCCGTAGTTATAAGATGCGTTGAGCTTGTCATATCCGTAACCGGGGATATAAACATATGTGTCACGCTGGAATGATGTAAGTTTAAGTTTTTTGTGATTGTTATCAATGGTCATCATGATCATTGTATCACTTCTGCCGTGTTTATCGCCTTTTGAATTGTCTTCGCCAAAGAGCATAACATTAAGCTCCTTGGAGTTCTGCAGAAGCTCTCCCTCTGAAAGCGAAAGGTTTGTTGCATCACTCTCAAGCGGGGCAACCGATGAGTTGGTTGCTGCTGTGTTGTTGTTTGTGTCATCAAGCTCTTTGAAGTTGAGAGTGTCAAGAAATGAATAGTAGTAGAGCATTCCGCCGCCGCCCAACAGGAAGATTATTGAAAACACAAGGCAGAGAATTCTTTTAAGTCTGCCTTTTTTATTATATAATTTTTTGACCTGCTTATTTGAGCTTATGTCAACAAAATTGCTTTTCTGACTGTTTTTTTCGTAATTTGGCATATTACTCCTCCAATCGGGTAAAAAGCACACAATACATAAGTATAGTTTATTATACCATATGAGAATTTCTTTTAATGCTAAATTAGAATTAAAATCTGTCTTTTCGTAAAGTTTTAGCGAAAAATCTGACTGAAAATATAGATTTTTTTGTCGGTAACTGTCAATCCTGTTCATCAAGTGACAAATAGAAGGACGGAAGGAACTCTTTTTCAAACACCTCGTTTTCGGGCATATTCATATTGTGAATTGATTTTTCGGTTGCCTCTTTTGCCTTTGAAAACTCGCTGTTGCCCATTTTTATTTCTTCAATACATTTTATGAGTGCGGAAAACTTGTCCGCCGCTTTTACAAATTTTTTAAGTTCATCGTCACCTGCACCGTTCATTTTGATGATTTTATCCATATCGTCCTTAAAATCATCCGGAAGCATCGACACAAGCCTGTTGCCTGCCGTTGCTTCAATCTCCTTGTAGGCATTTTTGATTTCGGGGTTGAAGTATTTTACGGGAGTCGGCATATCGCCCGTTATGATTTCGGTTGCATCGTGAAAAAGTGCGAGCAATGCGGCTCTTTCGGCATTGAGATTACCGCCGAAACGCTTGTTGTGAATCAAAACAAGGCAATGTGCAATCACTGCAACATCAAGACTGTGTTCGCTGAGGTTTTCACAGCGTGTGTTGTTCATAAGTCCCCAACGGTTGATGTACTTCATTCTTGAAAGCATTGCGTAAAAATGTGAAATATTCATAGGTAGTTTCTCCTGTTTTTTGCTAAAAATTAGTGCAATTTGTATCGCATTATGTTATAATGTAATCTAAATGTGGGTGTCTTTTGAATAAATGACGGTGAAGGACATTTATATTACTGATTATACTATTCATAATTTAAAAGTAAAGAAATTATCGAAAAAAGATTTTTTCAGACTTTTTGCTCCGTGGAGGGTTTTATGCCGAGCAGAATTTTGCAAAAATATCCAACACAAAAACTATTCGGTTTGCGTGTGTTTCTTATATCAATTATAACTGCAACAGCACTTTTTCTACCGTTTATCATAATGGGGGGCGGTGTTTTCTATTATTACGGCGATTTCAATGTTCAGGAAATTCCGTTTTATCAGCTTGTGCATGACGCCGTAAGAAACGGTGATATGGGTTGGATGCACAATGTTGACCTCGGAACGGATATGCTCTCAAGCTTCAGCTTTTATCTACTTGGCAGTCCGTTCTTTTGGCTGACAATTCCGTTCCCGAGTGAGGCTGTACCGTATCTTATCGGACCGTTGCTGATTTTAAAATTCGGCTGTGCGTCACTTTCTGCATATCTCTATTTGAAAAGATATGTGGCTGACAGGAATTTCGCTCTTGTAGGCGGATTACTGTATGCATTTTCGGGATTTTCAATCTACAATGTGTTCTTTTTCCACTTTCATGAACCGATGATAATGTTTCCGCTGTTGCTTGCGGCACTTGACGCATTCATCTATGACGGAAAAAGAATAGTGTTCACACTTGCGGTATTCTCCGCCTGTGTTGTGAACTACTACTTCTTTGTGGGACAGGTTCTGTTCGTAATCATCTATTTTCTTATGATTACGCTTACCAAAGCCTACAAATTTAAAGTTAAAAATTTTCTCTTGCTTGCGCTTGAGGTTATCATAGGATTCCTTGCAACGGCATTCATACTGCTGCCGTCAGTGCTCGGCTTAATGGGAAACCCAAGGCTTGCCGAGCTTCCGAACGGCTGGGATTCGCTTGTCTACAGTCAACCGCAAAAATACTGGCTGATAATTTTAAGCCTGTTTTTCCCCGCAGATATGCCTGCGTTTCCTGTGTTCACACCCGGCTCAAATTGCAGATGGGCGTCTGTTGCGGCATGGTTGCCGCTTGTCGGAATGACGGGAGTTATCGCATATTTTCAGGTTTGCCGAAAAAGCTGGCTCAAAAAGCTTCTTGCCGTGCTTGCTGTGTTTGCGTGTGTGCCTGTTTTGAACAGTATGTTCCAGCTTATGAACAGCTCAATTTACTACGCAAGATGGTTCTATATGGGCGTGCTTATGCTTGTTCTTGCAACAATCAAGGCATTTGAAAACAGAAAAACTGATTGGAACAGGGCGATTCGTTGGTCGGCAGGAATTACGGTAGGCGCAACTCTGCTGATAGGTCTTATGCCTGTGAGCTATACGGATGAGGAGAGCGGCGATATTCAAAATACGGTTATCGGCACTCAGGCAACATTTGAACGCTATTGGCTCTATGTCCTTATGGCTTTGTTAAGTCTGCTTGCGTTCGTTCTCATCATCAAAAAATTCAGACGAAACAAAAAGAGATTTACGGTTATGCTCACTGTTGGTATCCTGAGCGTTTCGCTTTTCACCTCATATTTTATAATCGCCACAGGCTATTTCTCAAGCAGCAGTACAAATACCATCAAAGAAGATATCATAAACAGGCGTGACGGTATCACAATTGCCGATATTGACAATGTTCGCAGTGATTTTTACGAATGTGTTGACAACACGGCAATGTTCTGGCAGATTCAGAGCATTAACTGCTTTCAGAGTTCTGTTTCAACATCTATAATGCAGTTTTACGATGCACTCGGAATTACAAGGGATGTTGCGTCAAGACCTGACCTTGATGTATACGGACTTCGCCCGTTTCTGAGTTGTAAGTATCTTTTTGATTACCGTGGCGACGGAAAATCGGGAAGTCTGAATTCATTCGTTGACGAAAACGGCAACACAAGAATGCCGGGTTGGAAATATCTCAGAACGCAGAATCGTTTTGATATTTACCGCAACGAATACTACATTCCTATGGGATACACCTTTGATAAGTTCATTGCCGAAGAAGAATTTGACCTTGTGACGAACGCACACAAGTCCGAGGCTTTGCTCTACGCAATGGTTCTTCCCCGTGACCTTATGAAGAAGTATTCCGATATTACGGGCTACAGTGATGAAAAGTACAAGCTTTTGTACGGCAAACATCCGGAGGATTACGACAGCATTACGGAAAAGTTTGATTACGATAATTCGGAGTACAAAAAGGTTTGTAATCTCAGAGCCTTGAACAGTTGTACTTCATTTGAATATACAGATAACGGCTTTAAGGCTGTTTACAATAATACAAAGGGTGACGATAACCTGTTGTTTTTCAGCGTTCCTTACAGCGATGGTTTTACCGCAACTGTAAACGGCAAGACGGCAGATATTGAAAAGGTTGACTACGGCTTTATGGCTGTTAAGATTCCAAAGGGCGAAAGATGTGACATTGTATTCACCTACGAAACACCCGGATTTTCAACAGGTGTCAAAATCAGCCTTTGCGCATTCGGAGCATTTTTAATCTACTGTGCGGTTATTGTGACCGTTAAAACAGTTAAAAAAAGAAAAAATAAAAACTGATAAAGATATAATCAGCATTTAAGTACGGAGGTATTTATTATGTTTGGAAACAAAATACTTGACTTCAAAGACGAACTTTTAAAGGATCTTAACACACTTCTTTCTTTTGAATCGGTTGACGGTGAAAAGAATGACGAGTGCGATAATGCCTTAAATTTTATTCTTAAAAGAGCAAAAGATTTCGGACTGACAGGGGAGAGAACAACCGACAAGAGCGGTCATATAACCCTTGGCGACAGCGGAAAGCTTTGCGGTGTGCTTACTCACCTTGATGTTGTTCCTGCGGGAAACAGCTGGAGCGTTCCGCCGTATGCGCTTACCGAAAAGGACGGCAGACTTTACGGCAGAGGAATTGCAGACGACAAGGGTGCGGCTCTTGTTACTCTCTATTGTTTGAAAGCAATCAAGGACAGCGGTGTAAAGGGTGTGAACACTCTGCGTGCTATTTACGGCACGGGTGAAGAAACGGGTATGGAGGATATGGAAAATTACTTCAAGGAAAATCCACTTCCCGACATGGCATTTACTCCCGACAGCGACTACGGCATCTGCTTTGCCGAAAAGGGTATTCTTCAGCTTGAAGTCAGCACACTTTTAAATAATGCAACAACACTCAGCCAGTTCCATGCAGGCAGAGCAGTTAATGCAGTTCCCGACAGAGCGTATGTAATGCTTGATTCATCAGACTATGACGAGCAGACTCTCATGCGCCTTGCAGATGCAAGTGACGGCGATTTTGAATTTAATTACACTATTGACGGTCTTATGATAATCAGCCGTGGCAAAGCGGCTCATGCGTGTGAACCGGACAAGGGCTACAATGCCGCAGCGGCACTTGTTGACCTTATCTCAAATGTTTACACAACAAAGGAAACAGGTTCAATCTGTTCATTTATTGACTACGCAATTAACAAGGAAACAAACGGCAGATCACTCGGTCTTAAAATGAGCGATGCTGTTTCGGGCTCGCTCACCGTAAACCTCAGCAGCGTGAACATTGAGGGACAGACCGCAAAGGCTGTGTTTGATATCCGTTATCCCGTTACCGTGAGCGTAAACAGAGTCCTCAAACAGTTCAAAAAGGTTGCGAAAATCAGCGACCTCAAGGTTACTGTTCTCAATCACGAAGAACCGCTTTATGCCGATAAGGACAGCAAGCTTGTAAAGCTTCTCTCGGGCGCTTATGAAAGCGTAACAGGTGAAAAGGCTGAGCTTTATTCAACAGGCGGCGGAACATACGCAAGAATGCTCGGAGGTAACGGTGTTGCATTCGGTCCTGCATTCAAAAACGATGATGTTCGTATGCACAATGCAGACGAAAGTATGGATAAGGAGAACTTTTTTAAACACGCTCAGATTTGCCTTGAGGCAATGTACAGAATGTTTACTGACGGAGAATAATGCGTTTCGTTATGAACAAATTCAGATGAAAAGGGAATGCTAATGAATACGGAAAAAACTGTTAGAAAACAGGCAAAAAAGGTTCTTGAGGGGAATCGGTCGGTAATTATCTCAGAGGTAATGGTTGCTGTGCTTGCATTTTTGACAGGGCTGTTTGCGTTCAGCCTTGCAATGTCTGTGGCAGGACTTTATGATGTAAAAAATCTGAATCAGACTCAGCAGATGCTTACAATGATTTTCGGGCTTGTATTTTTTGCTTTTGTTGTTGTGTGTCTGCCGCTCATAAACGGAGTTTACAGAAGTGTGTGTAATGTAGTCAGGGGCAGAGAGTGCAGTCCTCTTGATGTTTTTTACTATTATAAAAAGCCGAAATTATTTTTTAAGTCTGTTATTCTTGATGTAATTTCAGTCGGCTTGTTTTTTATCATAAGCGGTCTGCTCAATGTGTTCAATTATCTTAGTGCGGTTTCGGATAAAATAATTGACAATTCACCCTCACTCACGGCGGTTGTGGCTGTATTGCTTGTTTTGGCGTTTATCGTCAGCACTGCGGTTGTTGTGGTGTGTTACATTATTTTTGTTCATTATACATTTTTGGCTTACGGTTTTAACGAACATCTGCCGCTCGGAGTTTATCTTCCGAGAATGATGGCTTTTTCAATAAAGAACTTCATCCCCACAATAAAGCTGTTTATCGGCTTTATCGGCTGGGCGGCTTTGTGCTTTTTTGTTGTTCCGGCATTTTATGCCGTACCTTATTTTCTGACAACCTCTGCAATGTCTGCAAAATGGTTGTTCGAGCTTGAAGGGAGCAGAGATATTATATGTTAGTTTCACTTTGTATGATAGCCTATAACGAATCGAATGCTTTGAGCGGACTTTTCAGGGATATTGCACTTCAGGACTATCCGCATGATAAAATTGAGGTGGTATTTGTTGACAGTATGTCAACCGATGATACTAAAGAGAAAATGGAAAAATTCCGTGATACCGACTACGGCTTTTGGAATGTGTCCGTTGTTCAATGCGTAAAGCGTAATCAGGCAACCTCATGGAATGCCGCTCTGATGACCGCAAAGGGCGATGTTATCATAAGAGTTGACGCTCACGCAAGAATTCCGAGAAACTTTGTTTCACGAAATGTTTATAACATAAAGCAGGGCGAAAATGTTGTAGGCGGCGGCAGACCGAATATCACTTCAAATGTTTCAAGCTGGAAGCTTACCTTGCTTGCGGCTGAGGATTCTCTGTTCGGCAGTTCGGTTGCGTCATACAGACGACCGCTTGCGCAAAAGGAATATCTTGACAGCCTTTTTCATGCGGCTTACCGCAGAGAGGTTATTGCCAAGGTCGGCGGATTTAACGAAAATCTCGGCAGAACCGAGGATAATGAATTTCACTACCGCATTAGAATGGCGGGCTACAAGATGTGCTGTTGTCCCGATATTATTTCGTATCAGCATTCACGAAACGACCTTCACGGAATGATAAGGCAGAAGTATTCAAACGGACGGTGGATAGGACTTACACTCTCGGAATGTCCCGGTTGTCTTTCATACTTTCACTTTGCACCGTTTCTTTTTGTAATGGCACTTCTCGGCTGTTCCGTGCTTGCATTTCTCGGACTTCCGCTTTTTTTGTACATTCTTTTGATAATTTACGGAATGTTTGATATTGTAAACGCTGTCGGATGTTGCACAATGAAAAATGTTCAGCCTCAGTTTGTGTTTTTGCCGTTCATTTTCCCGTTGCTCCATGTTGCCTACGGAATAGGTACGATTGTTGGTTTGATTCAGATTCCGTCATGGCGGAAGAAAATCAAAAACAGCGGTGCGAAAGAACACATTGAAAAGGTAAAAAGAAAAATCAGGGAAAACACACTTCCCGGTCATTCATACAAATAATTTTTTGGGCGGATAATCTCCGCCCGTATTTGATATTTACGGAGATACTTATGACTGAAAAAGTAGAACTTACCCCCGAACTTTTGCGTGAATTACAGCTTAAACAGCTTGATATGCTCGTGTATTTCAGGGACTTTTGCGAAAAGAACAATCTCACATTCTATCTCATCGGCGGTGCGTTAATCGGTGCGCTCAGAAACGGCGGATTCGTTCCGTGGGATGATGATGTTGATGTTATGCTGCCACGAGAGGACTACGAAAAGCTGTACAAGCTTTGGCATGAACAGGGCGCAGACGGAAGATTTCGACTTCTCAAAACCGACAGCGATATGTTCACGGGCAATATTTTTATGACCGTAACCGACACAAATTACACTATGGTCAAGACAAATCAGACCGAGGTTGATATTCCGCACGGACTTGTGCTTGATGTCTTTCCGCTTGATGTTTGTCCCGACAGCCGTTTTGCACGCAAAATGCAGTATGTGTGGACAATGCTTTATTCGCTGTTTTTGGCTCAGGTTGTTCCCGAAAAGCACGGCGGAATTGTGGGGGCAGGCAGTAAGGCTTTGCTTTCAATTTTCAGAGGGAAAAAGCTCCGAGAAAAAATTTGGAGAACTGCCGAAAAGCATATGATTAAGTACAGGCTTGATAAAAACAAGTGTGTAACGGAGCTTTGTTCGGGCCCTCATTGGATGAAAATTGAGTATCCGAAACACATTTATTCGGGCGTTGATTATGTCACATTTGAGGGCATAAAAATGCCGTGTATGTCGGGCTATGACGAGTACCTCAGAATGGTTTTCGGTGATTATATGCAGCTTCCGCCGGTTGAGGACAGAGTGCCACACCACGATATTGCATATCTTGATTTGAACTCACCATGTGAAATTTACGACAGCAAAAGAAAAAATAAGCAAAAATAACGGTGCATTATGGAGCTTATAAGAGATAATTGGACTAAAAATGACTATGATGATTTTGTAGAAGAACTTCGTTCATATGCCGATGAAAAGTACAGAAGCTTTCATTCCTCATTGATTCCCGACAATGACAAGGACTTTTTTATCGGAGTAAGAATGCCTGTTATGCGAAAGCTCGGCAAGGAAATTTCTAAGGGCAACGGACGCAGTTTTTTAGAGCAGACAACTGATAATTCTTATGAAGAAAAAACAATGCGAGGTATTGTAATCGGTTTGCTCAAAACCGAAAACTATGAAGAATTTTTGATGTACAGCGATGATTTTGTACAGCGTATAGACAGCTGGGCGGTTTGCGACGGCTTTTGTGCAAATCTCAAAGAAACCAAAAAGTACAAATCAGAATTTTTTCCTCATGTTTGTGAATACACCAAAAGCGACAATCCGTGGATAATTCGTGCAGGTCTTGTGCTGATGCTCGACTATTATCTTGAAGATGAGTACATAGACACGGTGCTTGAATGTTGTGACAATGCGAAAAATCCGCATTATTATGTGAGTATGGCAAGGGCATGGCTTGTTGCAACTGCACTTGCAAAGTGCAGAGAACAGACTATGCGGTACATAAAGTCAAATTCGCTTGATAATGCAACCTTTAATAAAATGATTCGGAAATGCGTTGAAAGTTTCAGAATTGACGATGAAACAAAAAAATATCTCAAAACACTGAAGAGATATTGACAAATCCGAAAATCGGCATATAATATAATCAACAGTTGTCTTCGGGGCGGAGTGAAATTCTCCACCGGTGGTTAAAGTCCACTAACAGGTGAAAGCCTGCCGAGTCTGTGAAATTCAGACACCGACGGTTATAGTCCGGATACGAGAAGATGCGGCAGAACAGGCGGTTCGTCTGTTTTATTTTGGTACGCAATCCCGTTACATTTGTAGCGGGATTTTTCTTTTTCCCGACAACTCGAAATAATTTTTCAGGAGTGGTCGTAATGACAAAATCAAAAGCAAAAACAATTAATTCAGACAACACGGCAAAGACAACAAAGCTTGCCGTAACCGCAATGCTTGCTGCGCTTTCGGCAGTTCTTATGTTCTTTGAATTTCCTCTCGGATTCATCGCACCGTCATTCTATGAGTTCGATTTTTCCGAAGTTCCCGTTCTTGTCGGAACATTCAGCATGGGTCCGATTGCCGGTGCAGTAATTGAATTTGTAAAAATTCTCGTTAAGTTTCTTATCAAAGGCACAAGCACAGGCGGAGTAGGGGAGCTTGCAAACTTCCTCATCGGCTGTTCGTTTATCTTGCCGGCAGGTTTCATCTACAAGTACAAAAAAACAAGAGTCGGTGCGATTGTCGGAATGCTTACGGGTACGGTTGCAATGGCGGCTATCGGTGTGGTTCTCAACACATTCGTGCTTGTTCCGCTCTATTCGTCATTTATGCCGCTTACAGAAATTATCAAAATGGGACAGGCAATTTTCCCTGCAATTGACGGCACATTTACATTCTGCCTGTACTGCGTAGGTCCGTTCAATATCATTAAGGGACTCATCATTTCGGTAGTTGTTTTCATAATCTACAAGCCGCTTTCAAGACTTATCAACAGCCTCGATGCCCTTCTTACAAAGAAGAAAAAAGCAACGGTTCAGTAAACCCTAAATTAAATTTTGGTTGACAAACAGCAAATTCAGGCGTATAATAGCATACGGTGTCGAAAGGCATCTATCACAGAGTAGAAATTTGTGCGTGAAGTGTTTTGCGGACGGGGAGTTGCCGCAAGAACGAAAGGTTTATCCTGCGGTACAGATTTCGCATCCCGCTGTTACTTTGGGACATATAATTCAGCGGGCAGAGCAATCTGTCCGCTTTTTTTCTTCCTGAAGCAACAACAGAGATTCAGGAGGTAAAAAATATGTCACAACTCAAAAAAATTCAAAGCTCTTTGCTTGAAATGAAGAGTATCTACGCTCTTGCGGCAATTGCAATGCTGCTTGCACTCCGTATTGTTCTCGGATTTTTTGCAAACAGCACACTTCCGTTTTTCGGAAACAATGTAAAGCTCAGCGCAGCGTTCCTTCCCATAGCCGTAACAGGCGTAATGTTCGGACCGATTCCTGCCGCAATTGTCGGCGCTTTGGGAGATATTCTTTCATTTATCATTGCTCCGACAGGCGCATATTTTCCCGGCTTTACAATCAACGGTTTTATTACAGGTTTTATCTACGGTATGTTTCTTTATAAGAACAATGTAACTCCGCTCAGAGTTGTTCTTGCATGGTTTACAAATATGCTCTGCGTTGAAACATTCCTTACGGCTTTCTGGCTTTACACACTCTACGGCGGCGGTTCAACACCGTACACAGTTTATCTTACAGCAAGATTCATCAGTGTTGCCGTTAAGTGCATTCCCGAGATTATTCTTGTGTTTGCTCTTGGTAAGCTTGCAGGTAAAATTCGTGTTCCGCACGCAATAAAGAGAACCTGATGAAAAACTAATGCAAAACTTTAAGGTTGGAAATCGACTGCTCCCCGCAGTAGTTTCCAACCTTTTTTGTTTTTGTGAAAAATAATTTTTTGTAAACATAAATTCACCTAATTCGGGCATTGGAATTGTTTTTCTATCAAACTATCTGCTCGAATTGGGAACGGCGGCTCGCCGTGCTAGCGGATAATATCCGCCCCTACGAGATTGCTATTTCAAATAAATTAAAAGTCGGAAAGCAAATTTGAAATCTGCTTTCCGACTGAATTTTTTGTTATAAAATTTGACTGCACGATTAAGCCCACTTGAGGGTATCGTTGTAGAGATTGATGTAGTCCTGAGCCGAACGATCCCAACTGTTGTCGCTCATCATAGCACGCCACATAAGCTGATGCCAACCCTGGTCGTCCTGAATGCCCCACAATGCTCGTCTTACGGCAAGCTGCATATCTGCACATTCATAGTTTTTGAATGTAAATCCATTACCGTAGTTGTCGGCACTGTCGAATACAGAGTCTTTAAGACCGCCAACCTCACGAACAACAGGAATTGTGCCGTAACGGAGTGCAATCATCTGTGCAAGACCGCAAGGCTCCTGAGCAGACGGCATAAGGAAAATATCTGCGCCTGAGTAAATCTTTCTTGCAAGTTCGGGAACGAAGCCGTGACAGAAGCAAAGTCTGCCCGGATACTTCGCCTGCATATAGTTGAAGTAGTCCTCGTACTCCTTGTCACCTGAACCGAGAATTACAAACTGCATATTTTCTGTATTCATAAGCTCCTCAAGGCCCATTCTTACAAGGTCAAGTCCCTTGTGTGCAACAAGTCTTGTTACCATACCGACCAGCGGAACATCCCAGCGCTGTTCAAGACACAAACGCTCCTGCAAAGCACGCTTACATTCGCCCTTGCCGCTCATATCGTCCTTTGAATAGTTGCGATAAAGCTGATAGTCTGTTTCGGGATTGTAGCTTTCTGTGTCAATACCGTTCTTGATACCGCAAAGCTTGTAGTGACGAAGATTGAGTTCGTCATGAAGTCCCCAACTGAACCACGGGTCTTTAATTTCAGCCGCATAGCTTGGAGAAACAGTTGAAACACGGGTAGCTGTTTCGATAGCACCCTTCATCATATTGAGTTTGCCGTTCATTTCAAGAATCTTTGTTTCGGATGCAGGAATGCCGACGCACTCTGTGTTAACTTCCCAGCCGTATTCACCCTGATACTGGATGTTGTGAATAGTGAACAGACTCTTAATGTTGTAGTACCACGGTCTGTGTGAATAGAACAGGTAGTAATAAACAGGAACAAGAGCCGTCTGCCAGTCATTACAGTGAATGATATCGGGATGGAAATCAATGTAAGGAAGCATTTCAAGGATTGCACGGGAGAAGAACGCAAATCTTTCAGCGTCGTCATAATGACCGTAGAGAGTGCCTCTCTTGAAATAATATTCGTTATCAATAAAATAGTATGTACAGTCATTCCATCTTGCCCAGAACAAACCGCAATACTGATGACGCCATGCAACCGGCACGGTAAAGTTTGTGATGAAGTTCATGGAGTTTTTAAGTTCCTGCGGAATTGTGCCGTAAAGCGGAACAACAATTCTGCAATCCTGACCTTTTCTGCAAAGTGTGTGCGGAAGACTTCCCGCTACATCGGCAAGTCCGCCGCTTCCGCAAAACGGATTAGCTTCTGAAGCACAGTATAAAATTCTCATTGTAAGATTACCTCCTTGTTTAAACAAACTTTATACAACGGATTTTTTAGCAATATAAATGGGGTACGAATCATATCCCATAAGTGATCGACCATCCTTGATGGTAACATCCTTATCTATGATAACATAGTTGAGGTTGGTATTGCAACCTATTTTTGTGTCCTGCATTACAATACAGTTAGAAAGCTTTGCGCCTTCGCCGACATAAACACCCTTTGAAATAACGCAGTTCTCAACCTCACCGTTGATAACACAACCCTGTGCAATGATTGAATTTTTTACATTGCTTGTAAGTCCGTAGCGTGACGGGGCGTCATCTCTTACCTTTGTATAGATAGGTCTTTGCGGATTGAAAAGCTCATCTCTTACTTCTTTTTTCATAAGATCCATATTGAACTCAAAGTAATCGTTGATTGAGCTGATTGCCGCACAGTAACCCTTATTTTCATAAGCATAAATACTGTATTTGCCCAGACTGCTCTGAATAAGTCGCCTTACATCAAGCTGATTAACGCTGATGGCGTTTCGGATTTCACTCATAAGAAGATCTTTCTTGATGAGAATAGAGCCGTATGCGTGGTTGAATACCCCTTTGTCAACAACACCGGGCTTTACAAAAATCTGATTTACCTTGCCGTCATTGTCTACATCAAGGGTAATCGGTCTGTCATAGCCCTGCGGAATTGCATGATTCTTATATATAAGTGTAATGTCTGCCTTCTTCTTTGAGTGAAAGTCAAAAACATCTGTGTAATCAATGTTAGTAATTACATTGCCCTGTGAAATAAGCACATACTCCTCACGGCAATGCTCAATGTAGCCGTGCATATTGTAGATTGTTTCAACAAAGCTTGAAAAAGCCTTGCCGTCATATGGCGGGAGAATTGAAAGATTGCTCCTTCTCTTTGAAAGGTCATATGCACTGCCCGAACCCACATGATCCATAAGTGACTGAAAGTTGCTTTTTGCAACTATGCCTACATTGCTGATACCTGAGTTTGACATATTTGAAAGGTCAAAGTCGATAATTCTGTATTTTCCGCCGATCGGAACGCTTGCAGTTGTTCTTGAAGATGCAAGCTCGGGGATTTTGTCGTCAAGTGTTGCCGCAAAGATGAAACCGAGTACATTATTACTTCTCATTGCCGTCCACCTCCGTGTCGCTGTCTATCATGGTTTTTGCTTTGATAACGGTGTTTTCTTTGATAACGGTATTTGCACCGACAACAGTAATTCCCCAGTCGTCAATATTTTCCGTCTCTTCGGGGTTTTGTCCGACTTTTGCATTTTTGCCTACAACGGTGTTTTCGGCAATGATAGCAAACTGAACCTCGGCACCGTCCTCAATTACCGCACCGGGCATGATGATTGAAGAATTAATCGTAGCATTTTTACCGATTGTAACACCTGCAAAGAGAATTGAGAACTCAAGGTTGCCGTAAACATTACATCCGTCGGCAACGAGTGAATTTTGGATTGATGCCTCGTTTGAAACATAGTGCGGAGGCATCATCGGGTTTCTTGAGTAGATATCCTTGAGGTCTAAAGTAACCTTTGGGTCGAGAAGATCCATATTAGCCTCCCAAAGGCTGTCGATTGTTCCCACATCCTTCCAATAGCCTTCAAAAGGATATGCAAACATACGCTCACCTGCGTCAAGCATGGCAGGGAGGACATCCTTACCGAAATCGTGGCTTGAACCCTCTTTGAATTCATCCTCCGTAAGATACTTTTTAAGTTCCTTCCAGCTGAAAATATAGATGCCCATTGAAGCGTTAGTGCTTTTCGGATGGGCAGGCTTTTCTTCAAATTCGTAGATTGAGCCGTCCTCATTTGTGTTGAGAATACCGAATCTTGAGGCTTCTTCAAGCGAAACATCAATTACCGCAATTGTACAAGCGGCATTCTTTTCCTTATGATATTCAAGCATCTTGTTGTAGTCCATTTTGTAGATATGGTCGCCCGAAAGGATGACCACATATTCAGGATTATAACGCTCAATGTAGTTGATATTCTGATAAATTGCATTGGCTGTTCCCGAATACCAGTCTGCACCGTCAACAGCCTGATAAGGACTGAGACAGTTTACACCCGAGTGCATACTGTCAAGATCCCACGGCTGTCCGTTTCCTATGTATTCGTTAAGAACAAGAGGCTGGTACTGTGTGAGAATACCTACAGCGTCAATGCCTGAATTTACACAGTTAGATAACGGGAAATCAATAATACGATATTTGCCGCCAAACGGTACGGCAGGCTTTGCAAGCTTTTTGGTAAGCACGCCAAGACGAGAGCCTTGACCGCCGGCAAGCAGCATAGCCACTACTTCCTTTTTTGGAAACATATTAAAATACCTCCGATATTTATTTTATTATCTTTATTAAACTTATTAATTACAGTCTTGTGACTGAAAATATCAATTTTCTTTCTGAGCTTCATCGGGTTCAAGTTCTTTTGCACACCTCAGATAGATTACGCTGAGAGGGGGGAGAGTGAGTGAAAGTCCCTGATCAAAACCGTGAATTTTCATTACCTCGGTCTTGATATTATTACCGTTCACAACACCGCTTCCACCGAAACGCTCTTCATCAGAGTTGAAAACCTCGTCATAAAGACCGTATTTAGGAACACCGATGCAGTATTCGTCACGCCTGATGGGCTGAAAATTACATACCGAAACAATTTCATCACCGTTTTTGTCGGTGCGCTTGAATGCAATAACACTGTTTGTGTAATCGTCATGGTGAATCCAGTCAAAGCCTTTCCAGACCGTGTCAAGCTCGTAGAGCGGCTTGCAGTCAAGATAAAATTTGTTGAGCTCTTTAAAAAATGTTCTGAGCTTTTTATGCTTTTCAAATTCAAGCAAATCCCATTGAATTGCCTCTTCGTGATTCCACTCGTCAAACTGTCCGATTTCAGTTCCCATGAACACGAGTTTCTTGCCCGGATGAGCGTACATATATGTTATGAATGCTCTCACGCCTGCAAACTGCTCGTCATACTTTCCGGGCATCTGCTTTATGAGTGAGCCTTTGCCGTGAGAAACTTCGTCGTGTGAAATCGGCAGAAGAAATTTTTCTGAAAAAGCATAATAAAAGCTGAAAGTAAGACTGTCATGATTGAACGGCCGCCACATCGAATTGAGTGACATATAGTGCAGCATATCGTTCATCCAGCCCATGTTCCACTTGAAGTCGAAACCAAGACCGCCGTCCTCTATTTTATGAGTAAGCTTTGGCCACGATGTGTTTTCCTCGGCAAACATCATAACATCGGGGTGGTACATATGAACAGCCGTGTTGAGTCTTTTTACAAAATCAACAGCGTCAAGATTTTCTTTTCCGCCGAATTTGTTCGGTTCCCATTCACCCTCGGTTTTACCGTAATCAAGGTAGAGCATAGAGGAGAGTGCGCCGATTCTCAAGCCGTCAATATGATATTTGTCGAGCCAGAACATTGCGCATGAAACAAGAAAACTTGTAACCTCGAATCTTGCGTAGTTGAAAAGGCAGGTTCCCCATGAGTCACGCTTGCTTGTTTTTGGATCGTTGCTTTCATAAAGAGGCGAACCGTCAAACCTTGCAAGTCCGAAATCGTCCGTCGGAAAATTTGACGGAACCCAGTCAAGAATCACACCAATGCCTTCACCGTGAAGCTTGTCAACAAAAGCCATAAAATCAGACGGTGTGCCATAGCGTGAAGTCGGGGCATAGTAGCCGGTTGTCTGAAAACCCCAGCTGCCGTCATAGGGATACTCCATAATCGGCATAAGCTGAACATGGGTGTAGTGCATCTCCTTTAGGTAGGGGATAAGCTCATCGGCAAGCTTTTGATAGTTAAAAAAGTTGCCGTCAGGATATTTTCTCCATGAGCCTGCATGTATTTCATAAATATTCATCGGTGACGATGAAATGTTGTTTTCTTTGCGTTTATTAAACCATTCGCTGTCATTCCACGAATAGCTTTCTATATCATATACAACAGAGGCCTGACCGGGGCGGGTTTGAGCATGAAAAGCATACGGATCAGCTTTCATAAGCCTGTCGCCGTATTCGCTTTCAATGCAGTATTTGTATGTACAAAACTCTTTTACACCCTCGACAAACACTTCCCACACACCGTAACCGATGTTATACATATAGTTTGCCTCGTTGTTCCAATTATTAAAATCGCCTGCAACCGAAACGCTCCTTGCGGTTGGCGCCCACACACGGAACATCACTCCGTTTTTGTCGTTACGGTTCACGAGGTGTGCGCCCAAAAAATCATATGCACGCACTGAATCGCCGGTGTGAAAAACTTCAAGAGCCGGTCTTGCCTCGTTAAAGCTGTAATTCATAAGAATTGCTCCTTGTTTAATATATGTTGTTTTTTGATTGTTTGCTCACACTTATATAATACCAAAAATATATGTCAATTTCAAGCAAATTCAAAAAATTTAAAACTAATTTTTCGTGTATATTTTATAAACTGCGACTTAATGTTACATTTTAAAGCATAATTTTACGAATAAAGAAAAATAATGATAAATATCTTCCGAAAAGGAAAACAAAAAGGGCTGTCCAAAAAGGACAGCCCAAAGAATAATCTGTAAATTCAGATTAGCCAAGCTCAGCGAAATACTTAATTGTTCTTACCATCTGGCTTGTGTATGAGTTCTCGTTGTCGTACCAAGAAACAACCTGAACCTCATAAAGATCATCAGCAATCTTTGATACCATTGTCTGTGTAGCATCGAAGAGTGAACCGAATCTCATACCGATTACATCTGAAGAAACGATCGGATCTTCGTTGTAACCGAATGACTCAGAAGCAGCAGCCTTCATAGCAGCGTTGATACCTTCAACTGTTACATCAGAACCCTTAACAACAGCTGTAAGAATTGTTGTTGAACCTGTCGGAACAGGAACACGCTGTGCAGAACCGATGAGCTTACCGTTGAGCTCAGGAATTACAAGACCGATAGCCTTTGCAGCACCTGTTGAGTTAGGAACGATGTTAGCAGCACCTGCTCTTGCTCTTCTCTTGTCGCCCTTTCTGTGAGGACCGTCAAGAATCATCTGATCGCCTGTGTAAGCGTGGATTGTTGACATGATACCGCTCTGGATTTCTGCATACTTGTTAAGTGTGTTAGCCATAGGAGCGAGGCAGTTTGTTGTACATGAAGCAGCTGAAATGATTGTATCGTCAGCTGTAAGAGTCTTTTCGTTTACGCTGTAAACGATTGTCTTGAGGTCGTTGCCTGCAGGAGCAGAAATAACAACCTTCTTAGCGCCGGCATCAATGTGAGCCTGGCTCTTTGCCTTTGATGTATAGAAACCTGTGCACTCGAGAACTACATCAACACCGAGTTCGCCCCAAGGAAGCTCAGCAGCGTTTGGCTTAGCGTAGATTGTGATCTCTTTGCCGTCAACGATGATTGAGCCTTCGCCTGCTTCTACAGTGTGAAGGTTTTCACCGATCTTACCGCAGTAGCCGCCCTGTGCTGTATCGTATTTGAGAAGGTTTGCGAGCATAGCAGGATCTGTAAGATCGTTGATAGCTACTACTTCGTAACCCTCAGCACCGAACATCTGTCTGAAAGCAAGACGACCGATACGGCCGAAACCGTTAATTGCAACTTTTACTGACATAAAAAAATTCCTCCTAAAATTCTAAGGTGCTTCTATTATATTACATTTTTTTCATTTCTTCAATAGCTTGACAAAAATTTAACGAAAAATTTTTGACTTTTTTACAAATACGGTAAAAAACACGGTCACATTTTGCTTTTTTAAGGCAAATTTAAGCTGTAACCGTCAAAAAGCTGTAATCTTTTTTATTTCCGTAATAATTATCTGCAAAATTCCCGTGCTTATTCTTGACAATTTGGTTATTTTATTATAAAATTGTATAGTCCGCTGATGCGGATTTTGGCAAAAGTACAGTTTTTAACTTTTGCGACTTTTTTAATCAGACTCTTTAAAAGAGCCGTTATATATAGATATTTTTTATAATTTTTATGGTGTTTCGCCTTTTGAAACGCTCTGTGCAACCTGTACGGTGTTTTGCGGTTGCGTATGTATATATAATGTATTAAAAATATTTACAAAGTAAAAATGAAAATTGAATATCTTTTTAACGGCACCTTTAAAGTCTAATTGATTGGGAACTGTGAAATATTAAAAAATCAAACTAAGGAGGTGTCCAGATTGCCATTGTGGATAAGTATTATCTGCATTGTCGCCGCAGTTGTTATCGGCGCAGGTGCAGGTATTTTCCTTGGAATTGCCATCCGCAAAAACACTGCCGAGAAAGAAATCGGAAGTGCTGAGGAGGAGGCAAAGAAGATTGTGGCTGATGCAATCAAAACAGCCGAAGCAAGGAAAAAAGAAGTAGTCCTTGAGGGTAAAGACGAGGTTCATCGTTTCAGAAACGAGAGCGAGAAAGAAATTTCCGATCGACGCAAGGAAGTTCAGCGTCAGGAGAGAAGAATCCAGCAAAAGGAAGAAACTCTTGACAAAAAGCTTGACAATATGGAACGCAAGGAAGAAAAGGTCAACAAAAAGCTTCGTGATGCAGATGCAAAACTCGAAGAAGTTGAAACCCTGAAAAAGAGCCAGTTTGAAATGCTTGAAAAAATTTCGGGCTACACGGCAGAACAGGCTAAAAGCTATTTGCTTTCACAGCTTGAAAATGAGCTTGCTCATGAGAAGTCGGTTAAGATTATGGAATACACCGAACAGCTCAAAGAGGAAGCAGACGACAAGGCAAGAAACATTATTTCGCTTGCAATTCAGCGACTCGCAGCTGAGCAGGTTTCAGAGGCAACAATTTCGGTTGTTCCTCTGCCCAATGACGAGATGAAGGGCAGAATCATCGGTAGGGAAGGCCGTAACATCAGAGCCATCGAAACTCTTACGGGTGTTGATCTTATTATTGATGATACGCCGGAGGCTATCACGCTCTCATGCTTTGAGCCTGTAAGAAGAGAAATTGCAAGAATTGCACTTGAAAAGCTTATTGCAGACGGCAGAATCCATCCCGCAAGAATTGAGGAGATGGTTGAAAAGGCAAGAAGAGAGGTTGAATCCGAAATCAAGCGTACAGGTGAGAGAGCCGTGCTTGACGCAGGTGTTCATAACATTCATCCGGAGCTTGTCAAGCTTCTCGGCAGACTTCGTTACCGTACAAGCTACGGTCAGAATGTACTTGATCACTCTCTTGAGGTTTCATACATTGCAGGTATGATGGCGAGCGAGCTTGGTCTTGATCCTACAATTGCTAAGCGTGCGGGTCTTTTGCACGATATCGGTAAATCCATTGACCATGAGGTTGAGGGAACACATATTCAGATTGGTGTCGATCTTGCCAAAAAGTATAAGGAAAGCGACGCTGTTATTCACGCTATTCACGCTCACCACGGTGATGTTGAGGCGAGAACAATTGTTGCCTGTCTTGTACAGGCGGCAGACGCTATTTCAGCCGCAAGACCGGGTGCAAGAAGAGAAAATGTTGAAAACTACATTAAGCGACTCCAGAAGCTTGAAGAGGTTGCGTCTTCTTTTGACGGTGTTGAGCGTACCTTTGCAATTCAGGCAGGCCGTGAGGTTAGAGTTATGGTTAAGCCTGAAATTGTAAATGATGAGCGTATGATTCCGCTTGCAAGAGATATCTGTAAGAAAATCGAAGAAGAGCTTGAATATCCCGGACAGATTAAGGTTAATATTATCCGTGAAAGCAGAGCGTCCGATTTTGCAAAATAAAATATCTTGATTTTAACTACGGTTGACAGGACTATGTTGACCGTAGTTTTTTGTTTTACTTTTTATTGAAAGGAATTTGAAAATGGCGTCAAGTAAAGAATATTTGGATTTTATCATTGGACAGCTGTCTGAGCTTGAGAATATAACATACCGCAAAATGATGGGTGAGTACATTATTTATTTTCGTGGTAAAATTGTCGGCGGAATATATGATGACAGACTGCTTGTAAAACCTGTCGAATCTGCAGTAGATTTTATGCCGAATGCGGTGTATGAACTTCCGTATGAGGGAGCAAAAGAAATGCTTTTGGTAGATGAGGTTGATGATAAGAATTTTTTGACAGGATTATTCAATGCAATGTATGATGAATTGCCTGTATCGAAAAAGAAGAAATAATTTGCAAGAAAATTAAATAAACTTGCAAAAATTAAATTTGTGCCGTAGCTTAGATTTTTGACCTGTTATTGTAAACTGTAATTTAAAAAACAGCAAAAAACTTTAAAAAATATTCAAAAAAGTATTGACAATCGGTTAATTAGGCTTTATAATTCAAGACAGTAAGGCAAAGGCCTTACGAAGTTTTCGGAAAACTGAATATAAAAAGGACAAGGAAGTTCACTTTGGTTTCTTCTGATTTTGCAACAAATTTTTAAAAACTTGCAAAATCGGATAAAAACATTGTGAGCTTTATTTTTTTGCTTCGGCAAAAACGGTTTATGTGGAGGTTAAAAATGGATTCAGGAAATATAGGCTTTGTGCTGCTTTGTGCGGCTTTCGTATTTGTAATGACTCCGGGTCTTGCAATGTTCTACGGCGGTCTTGTACGCAAGAAAAATGTTGTAAATACAATGATGACATCAATTTTTATTATCGGTGTCGGAATTGTTATGTGGGTGCTTTTCGGTTATTCGCTTTCGTTTGCTCCTTCGGGAAATGCTTTTATCGGTGATTTCCGTTGGCTCGGTCTTGAGGGTGTTTCACTCACGGAGGGCTACACGGATGCTGCGTCAATTCCGAATATGGTATTCTCTGCGTTCCAGATGATGTTTGCCGTAATCACTCCTGCTCTTATTACGGGTGCGGTTGCAGGCAGAATGAAGTTTAAGTCAATTTTCGTTTTCACAATTTTCTGGTCACTTATCGTTTATTATCCGCTCGCTCACATGGTGTGGGGACAGGGAGGACTTTTAGGTGCAGACGGTATCGGCGCTCTCGACTTTGCAGGCGGCGATGTTGTACATATCAGTTCAGGTGTTTCGGCACTTGTACTCTGCATACTCCTCGGCAAGCGTCACGATTATGAACATTCAATTTACAGAATTCACAATATCCCGACAGTTGTACTCGGTGCGTCGCTCCTTATGTTCGGTTGGTTCGGCTTTAATGCGGGTTCTGCACTTGCCGCCGACGGTCTTGCGGCTCACGCATTTATGACAACGGGTGTTTCAGCCGCAGCCGCAATGCTCTCATGGATGCTCTGCGATGTTGTCAAGAACAAAAAGCCTACGCTTATCGGCGCAAGCACTGGTATGGTTGCAGGTCTTGTAGGTATCACGCCCGGTGCCGGCTTTGTTCCGATGTGGGCGGCAGTTATTATCGGTTTGACAACAAGCCCCGTTTGCTATATTATGATTTCATACGGCAAGAAAAAATTCGGCTTTGACGATGCGCTTGACGCATTCAGCTGTCACGGTACAGGCGGTATCTGGGGCGGACTTCTCACAGGTGTGTTCTCATGCACGGCAATCAACAGCAGTGCAGGTAACGGTCTTGTGTACGGTGAGTTTGCACAGTTCGGTGCTCAGGCGGCAGGTATCGGCATCACAATTGTAATTGCGGTTGTCGGAACACTCATCTGCTACGGCATCACAAGACTTCTTACAGGCAAAATCAGGGTTGACCTCAGAGATGAGCTTATGGGACTTGATGTTTCACAGCACGGTGAATCTGCTTATCCGTCATTTAACGGTCTTGACAACTAACGGAGGTTTTAACATGGAAAACAATAACGATATTCAGCTTATAAAAATAGAGGCCGTTGTTCGTGAAGAAATGTTTGTAGATGTCAAAAAGGCTCTCACGGATATCGGCGTAAACGGAATTACAGCGTATCAGGTTGTAGGCTGCGGAATTCAGCGAGGTATGTCGGAGTATGTAAGAGGACAGAAGGTTGATGTTCAGGTTTTGCCGAAAATCAAGTTTGAAATTGTTGTTTCTTCCGAAGAATGGGAGAGAAAAACAATTGAGGCAATCAGAAAAACAGCCTTTACGGGCAACCCGGGTGACGGTAAAATATTTACCTACTATCTTAAACAGGCGGTTAAAATCCGTACGGGAGAAACAGGCTACGATGCAATTCAGACTCCCAACTTTGACGATTGATATTTTCCTATTTTCCTATATCAAAAAAGTGCGTACCGAATTTCGGTACGCACTTTTTGCTACATGAAAATTATTTGTATATGTTCGACTCGTGTATATCACATATTTATTCTAATTTGGTTAATGCTTTAATGACCTTTTGCTCAAGCTCTTTTTGTTGTGAAGCAGTAAGTTTATTTGATGTTCTTACCAAGACGGTACCAATTACAGTATGTGTTCCATTTGCGAAAATAGTTCCATCGTAAGTGGCAAGATATTCTTTGCGTTTTTCGGCATCTTCTTCTTTAGCATAAACTTCAATTGCACCACCTGCATCAGTGCCTTTATCAATCAATACATCATCATACTCACCTGATGTATAAACCTTACTTTGATTTACCTTTTTACTTTCAAAATAAATAGTAGCAGTATAGCCACCTTCTTTATGCAAATTTCCGTTTGGATCTTGGTCTTCTGTTACTGCTCTTGCATCAACAATATCATCAACTGTCAGAAGCCTTTGTATTACAAATTCTTCTGTTGGATTTGTTACTTGTTTGTATTGCTTTTTGCTGTTTTCTAAATTTGTATATGCATCTGATAAAGCTGTTATTTTATCTGAATAGTCTATTGGAACGCTAAGTTCCTTTGTTTTGTTTAGAATATCTTCTGTGCCTTTTGGCATTTCTCCTACTACAATCTTGGATGCCCCAGCATCTTTGATTGCTTCTTTAGCAGCATCAACAGTAGATTTATCAAGAGGTTTATCGGTATTATCTACTAATTTTTGGAGCTTTTTTATTTCCGTATCCAGCTGCTTATTTTTCTCTTTGATATTACTTATAACAACATTATATGTATCTACAGCCTCGTTGTGTGGTTTGAAATATCCGAAATATGCCCCACACCCTCCTGCAATCAATACAACAATTGTAATAACTGCTATAATTATTATTTTTGTTTTTTTCTTCATTTGATTTTGCTCCCTTTTTATTATGTTTTGTAACAATTATCTGCAATATTTATTAATATCTATAATTGTGTAATCTTAATATTTGTTGTAATTATATCTATCAGATATGGGTACACTTATACATATTCTTTACACACAATGAAAGATAATTGTTCCCTTTATCTATTAATTACATATTTTACCACATTAACTGTTATAATTCAATACTCTATGACAAATATATAGTGATTTTTATATGAGTGTAGTACTTCAATGCCTTTGTTGTAAGTCTTTGATTTTATGTTTTGGAATTTTTTTGCCATTAACTCGAAAAAATTGTAATACATAAAGATGTATCGCAAAAACTAAAAGATGGTAATAACTACTTTCCTTTGTTTATACTATTATTTAAATTAAACTTAAAAAACTCGAAATCCAATTAATCCGAATTTCGAGTTTTTCTACAGACTGAAGTGCGTACCGAAATTTGGTACGCACTTTTTGCTTGTAAAATTGTTTATCTTCTTATTGTAATATCTTCCGGGCTGACAGTGTTGTCACGAAGCCGATTGTAATAATCGGGATTTGAACGCTTTATGCTTATCGGTTTTAGCTCAGGAGTTGCAAAACAGTGTGTTGTTCTGCCTGTTGCAGAAAGTTCTCCGTTTTTATTGTTGAAGATTTTATAGTCAAAAATCATTCTTGACCCCGTAAAAAATACAAGGCTTACTTCAACGGAATACTCATCGCCGAATTTAAGCGGCTTTTTGTAACGGGCATATGCGTCAACATTTGGAATATACAATCCTTTTGACTGCATTTCGGCAACATCACAACCGATGTCGTGCATATACTGAATTCTTGCATCTTCAAAATATCTGATATAATTTGAGTGATGAACAATGTTCATACAGTCTGTTTCATAGTATGAAACCTTTGCTTTGTATAATTTCTCGGTCATATTTTCTCCTTTACATATATTCGGAAAATCCGTAATTATTTTTTAAGCAACAAACCGTTTTTAAGGTCCTCTGCTGCCTGTTTTTTTATTACAAAATGCTGTTTCTTGCCTGTAGCTGTTTGCGGAAGATCGTTGACAAAACGGTAGTATCTCGGAGCCTGATATTTTGAAATATTCGGTGAGCTGTCGCAGAAATTGATAAGCTCGGCAACCGTAAGGCTTTCGTCAGCTTTTATTACATATGCCGCAACGCACTCGCCTCTTGTTGAATCGGGAACACCTGTTACGATACATTCCTGAACCTTCGGGTGTGAGTTAAGAATTTCCTCAATTCTTGCAGGATAAATATTTTCACCCTTGCTGATAATCATATCATCTTTTCTGCCTGCAATTGTAAAAAACTGTTCGCTGTTCCAAGTGCCGATGTCGCCTGTGTACATCCAACCCTTGTAGAACTTGTCTTTTGTAGCCTTTTCGTTATTTACATAGCAGTAGGTAGTTTTGTTCGGACATTTGATGATGATTTCTCCCTCTGTTTTGTTATCGCAGGGGACTGTGTCATCGGGCTCTGCTTTTCTGTCGTCATAAACATTTACAAGTCTTACCTCATCATCTGTGCATGATCTGCCTGCCGAACCTGCCATTTCAGGAAGGTCATACGGACGAAGAAATGTATTCCAGAAAGATTCCGTTGTGCCGTAGCCGTTGAAAATGTTGGGGGAGAGAAGTTCCTGATAGCGAATGCAAGCGGCTTTTTCAAGCGGACTGCCCATGGTAATAATGCCCTTGAGCGAAGAAAGGTTTTTCTGATGTTTTTCCTGACGGTTTGCAAGCATCTCAAGAGTTGACGGAACACCTGTGATGAATGTAATGCCGTATTTTTCGATAAAGTCCATGCAGCTTCTCGGGTTGAATGTTCTCATAATCACAAGACACGCACCTGCATAAAGGGTAGGTGTGGGACCGCCCGAATGAATACCGCCACGGTGAAACCACGGCGTCATATTCATCGTAATGTCAACGGGTGAAAGCGGAAAGTGCATAATTACATCGTGAGCCGAAAGAACTTCGTTGATTGCGTTAAGCGGAACGCCCTTTGGAGTGCCTGTTGTACCCGAGGTCTGAAGTCTTAAAACCTCGTCATAAATATGCGGTGCATAGTCAACAGGCGGATTTTCGTCACTGCTGTCCTTGATGTAATCGTCAAAGAAAATGTGTCCTTCGGGAAGAGTTACTTCCTTTTTGGAATTATTAACGCAGAGAATCAATTTTGGCTTATGCTCGCAGATTTCAAGAGCCTGTACGGCTGTTTGCATAATGTCTGCATCATAAACATAAACAACAGGCTTGTTGTGTCCCATAATTTCTGCGGTTTCGCCCGGTGATAGGTTAAAGTTAGCGGGATTTGAGATTGCACCGAGTTTCTGCGGCGCAATGTAACCGAACAAAAACTGCGGTGAGTTGTAAAGCTGCATAAACACGATGTCGTTTTTCTTGACGCCGTCTTTTTTCATAGCGTTTGCAAATCTGTTTGCATCGGCATTAAGTTCTTTGTAGCTCCATGTTCTGCCGCTCTGAGGATCAATTGCGGCAGGCTTATCCGAAAAGCGTCTTACATTTCTCATAAAGCCGTTAAGCCATGTAAATTCACTTTCAAATGTTTCTCTGAACATCTGTGAATCATATGTTAAATACATAATATCCTCCTGTCCTATTATGTATGGGTGTACATTATTTTATACATACATATGTGTGTTGTTTTGTCGGCATATTATTTGCCGTATTTGCCTACGATAATACTTGAGTTCTGACCGCCGAATCCGAATGCGTTTGACATGGCAAAGTTGATTTCGGCTTTCTTTGCAGTATTTGCAACAAAGTCAATGCCGGCACATTCGGGATCAACCTCGTTGAGATTGATTGTAGGCGGAACTGTGCCTGTTTCAATAGCCTTGACACAGGTAATTGTTTCTGTAATACCGCCTGCACCCATCATATGACCTGTTGCGCCCTTTGTTGAGCTTACATAGGGGAGAGTGTTGCCGAAAACCTTCTTGATTGAAGATGTTTCAACTGTGTCACCCTTGTTTGTTGCAGTACCGTGAGCATTGATGTAGCCGATGTCGGAAGGATTGATTCCTGCCTCTGCAATTGCCTGTTTCATACAAGCGATTGCACCTCGTCCTTCGGGATGTGGAGCAGTTACATGATAAGCGTCATCTGTATTGCCGCAACCTCTGATTTCTGCATAAATCTTCGCACCTCTTGCAAGAGCGTGTTCCTCTGTTTCAAGAACGAGCGCACCGCCGCCTTCACCTATTACAAAGCCGTCACGGGTAACATCAAACGGACGGCTTGCAGTGCTTGGCGAATCGTTTCTTCTTGAAAGAGCTTTTGCGTTGGCAAGCGAATAAATTACAAGAGGACAGAGAACGGACTCTGCTCCTACTGCGAGCATAATATCAGCCTTGCCGCTCTGCATGCACATACAAGCTGTGTTGATTGCGTCACCGCCTGACGAACAAGCTGTGCTTACCGTAAAGCTCGGTCCCTGAATATTGTAGTCGATTGCGATATTTGCGGCGGCAATGTTTCCGAGAATTTTGGGAATAAAACGAGGACCTACCTTTTTGTGTGATGCGCCTGTGAGTGCCTCCTGAGTATATGCGATTGTTGCAATACCTGCCATTGCAGTACCCATAACAATACCTGTTCTTTCGGGTTCAATCTCGATTCCGCTCTGTTTCATGGCTTCCTCAGCCGCAATATAAGCGTATTGCATAAACGGATCTGTTTTTCTGATTAAATCCTTTGGAAGATAGTCGGACGGATTAAAGTTCTTTACTTCGCCGGCAATCTGAACAGCGAGTTCAGACGGATCAAAAGTCTTAATTGTGTCAATGCCCGATGCACCTGCCGTGATATTATTCCAGTAGTTTTCAACACCGATGCCGACAGGTGTTACCGCACCCATACCGGTTACAACTATTTTCTTCATTCGTTAAGCTCCTTGTTTTAAAATAAGTTATTTACATTTTGCATATTATTATGCTATACTTGAATTGTACCAAATATGGAAAAATTATTCAATACCGTTGATTATGCAAAAATGACGATTTGGCAGTCTTAAATTTACAGTTTTGCATAATATTGAAAAAAACCGACAAAATACTGCGGGAAATTGTCAAAACGGAGGTTATTATGGATATAAATCAGCTCAATTGCTTTATAACTGTGGCTCAGACGCTCAACTTTTCAGAGGCGGCAAGGCGGAACTATGTTTCTCAGTCAACCGTCAGCAGATATGTAAGCGACCTTGAAAAGGAGTTTGGGGTTCAGCTTTTTACACGCTCTCACCGTGATGTTATCATAACAAGCGAGGGCAAGGCGCTTTTGCCCTATGCGATTGAAATTGTTGAAACTTTAAAGAAAGCAAAAACCGTTATCAAGCAGATGCATGACGGAGGTCAGGGTAAAATTACGCTCGGCTGTGATGTTACCTCACTTTCGTTCCCGACAAAATGTATTGCCGACTTTGCGGAAAAATATCCGGGAATCACAATTGATGTGCGACAGCTTGATGAGGCTGACCGCACACTTGCAATCACAGGCGGTGAGTACGACTTCTGCTTTATGCCTAGAGATATGGTTCCCGAAAGCTCAGGTATTGAATCAATCATTACACATAATGAAACTTTGTCCGTTGTAACAGCGAAAAATTCAAAATTCAGCGGAAGAAAAAGCGTTAAGCTTTCCGAATTGGCTGACGAAAGTATTCTGGTACTTTCGGAATCTGTTGCTCCGATTGTGTATATGGAAATTATGGATTTGTTCCGTACATTTCACATAACCCCGAAAATTGAAAATTCATTTGACGATCTTGTTTCCATATATGTGTCATCGTCATCGGGAATCGGCGTGTCTGTCATACCAACCTCGGTTGCCGCATACACTTCTGACGAATACACCGATTCATACCTTATTGATGATGCGGACACAAGCATAGCCTATGTTATGGCATGGGAAAAGAATATTTCAAATCCTGCCGCAAAGCTTTTTATGGAGGCTGTTAAGAAATATGCCAAGGGCGATGACAACATTTACGGGCTGTAACTGAGCATATTTCTCGGCATAAATTCCAATAAAGAACTATAGTGAAAATTTCACAAAATAAACACACATTATTTTCAAAAAAGGTATTTACTTTATAAATCTTCGGTGTTATAATTACGGTAGTCAAGGAGAAGTTGACAAAATATCCTTTCAGGAGGTAATTATAATGTACAGATTTACTTTACCGAGAGATCTCTATCATGGTAAGGATGCTCTCTCAAGTCTTAAAAATTTATCCGGCAAAAAGGCTGTTGTAGTTGTCGGCGGCGGTTCAATGAAGCGTTTCGGTTTTCTTGACAAGGCTGTTGACTATCTTAAAGAAGCAGGTATGGAGGTTAAGCTTATCGAAGGCGTAGAGCCTGACCCATCTGTTGAAACAGTTATGAAGGGCGCCGCTGTTATGCGTGAATTTGAACCCGACTGGATTGTTGCAATGGGCGGCGGTTCTCCGATTGATGCCGCAAAGGCTATGTGGGTATTCTATGAGTATCCCGACACAACCTTTGAGGAAATCATCACTCCGTTCAGTTTCCCGACACTTCGTACAAAGGCTAAATTCTGCGCTATCCCGTCAACATCGGGTACTGCAACAGAAGTTACGGCTTTCTCAGTTATCACAGACTATGCAAAGGGTATCAAATATCCGCTTGCTGACTTTAATATCACACCTGATGTTGCTATCGTTGATCCTGCACTTGCCGAAACAATGCCGGCTAAACTTACTGCTCACACAGGTATGGACGCTATGACTCACGCAATTGAGGCTTATGTTTCAACTCTCAACTGTGAGTACACAGATCCGCTTGCACTCCATGCAATTGAGATGATTCACGATAACCTCAAGAAGTCTTATGACGGCGATATGGCTTGCCGTGACAAGATGCACGATGCACAGTGCCTTGCAGGTATGGCATTCTCAAATGCTCTGCTCGGTATCGTTCACTCAATGGCTCACAAGACAGGTGCGGCTTTCACAGGCGGTCACATTATTCACGGCTGTGCAAACGCTATGTATCTTCCTAAGGTTATCAAGTATAACTCAAAGGATCCTGTTGCAGCCGAGCGTTATGCTAAGATTGCTAAGTTCATCAACCTCAAGGGCGAAACAACTGAAGAACTTGTTGACGCACTCATCGCTGAACTCCGTTCAATGAACGATCAGCTCAACATTCCGCAGGGCATTAAGAACTACGGTCCGGGCGGCGTTAAGGCTGACGAGAGCATTATCGACGAAAAAGAATTCCTCGAAAAGCTCCCAGAAGTTGCCAAGAACGCAATTGCCGATGCTTGCACAGGTTCTAACCCACGCCAGCCAAATCAGGAAGAAATGGAAAAACTTCTCAAGGCTTGCTACTACGATACAGAAATCGACTTCTGATTTGTTTGAAAACTCATTTGTACTTACTACAGCTCTCCGTTTTCGGGGAGCTGTTTTTTTAATAAAAAATCCGCATAAAAATGCTCTTAAAAGGCATAAAAATCATATGGACAATATTGCTTTGTTGTGCTAAAATTGACTTGAAATTGATGAATTTGGTGACATAAAATGAAAATTGCAGTAATAAACGGTCAGAACCATAAAGGCTCAACCTATCATATTGGCAAGCAGGTTGCCGATAAATTAGGCGGCGAGGTTACGGAGTTTTTTCTTCCGAGAGATTTTGGTGATTTTTGCGTAGGTTGTACGCAGTGTTTTCTAAAATCCGAAACACTTTGTCCGCATTATGAGCGACTGAAAAAGATTACCGAGACTATGGACGAGGCTGATGTACTCATCTTTACAACGCCCGTGTATGTTTATCATTGCACAGGCTCAATGAAAGCATTTCTTGATCATTACGGTTATCGTTGGATGGTTCACCGTCCCGAACAGAAAATGTTCACAAAGCAGGCGGTTGTAATTTCGACAGCCGCAGGTTCGGGTACAAAATCTGCCAACAAGGATATCGCCGACAGTATGTTCTTTTGGGGCATTCCAAAAACTTATCGTTACGGTGTCAATGTTCGTGCAACAAATTATTCAGGTGTCACCGATGAACTCAAAAAGAAAATTGACAAAAAGACCACCTCAATTGCCAACAAGGTAAAGAAAAATAACGGCAAAGTTAAGGCAGGTTTTAAAACAAAAGGCTTTTTCTTTATTATGAGAATGATTCTGAAAAGCGGCTGGAATGAAGCCGATAAAAATTACTGGGCAGAACGAGGTTGGAACGGTAAAAACAGACCGTGGAAAATACATAAGGAGATGTTTTAAATGGCAAAAAATACTGAAATTAGTTTGAGAAACAAGGTTATTTATTCGGTTTATGTCCGTAACCACACAAATGACGGCACATTTAATGCCGTTGCAGATGACCTTGACCGAATAAAGTCACTCGGCACGGACATCATTTGGTTTATGCCTATTCATCCGATTGGTGTCAAGAACAAAAAAGGTTCTCTCGGCTGTCCTTATGCAAACAAGGACTATCGCACAACAAATCCCGAATACGGCACAATGGACGATTTCAAGAACCTTGTTGAAAAAATTCATGCAAAGGGTATGAAGTGTATGATTGATGTTGTCTATAATCACACTTCGCCCGACTCAAATCTTTCGGTTGAACACCCCGAATTTTTCTACAGAAAGCCTGACGGCAATTTCGGTAACAAGGTCGGTGATTGGAGCGACATAATCGATCTTGATTATTCCAACAAAGAATTATGGCAGTATCAGATTGATTCGCTTGTTATGTGGGCAAAAATCGTTGACGGCTTTCGTTGTGATGTTGCGTCATTCGTTCCCGTTGAATTTTGGAAACAGGCGAGAGAGGCTGTTGCAAAGGTAAATCCCGACTGCATTTGGCTTGCCGAAAGCGTACACAGCTCTTTCAATGTGTTCTCTCGCAAGAGCGGAATTTATACCGCAAGCGACTATGAGCTTTTTGACGCTTTTGATATGGAATATGACTACGATATCCGTGAGGTTTTCGACAAATATTTAAAGGGCGAAACATCTCTTTCACATTATCTTGATATGTTCAATTATCAGGAGGCAATTTATCCGCAGAATTACGATAAAATGCGTTGCCTTGAAAACCACGATCAGCCCCGAATCTGCCATTATGTAAAGAACAGGAGCGACCTTGAAAATTACACCGCTTTTCTGTATTTCTTAAAGGGTTCAACTCTTATCTATGCAGGTCAGGAGTTCGGCTGTGACGAAACTCCAAGCCTTTTTGACAAGGATGTTTTCCCACGTAACACAGGCATTGATTTGAGCGAACTTCTTGCAAAGCTTGATACAATCAAGAAAACCGTTCTTGATGATGACGATTATTTCAAGGCCGATGCAGACGATGAAAACGATATTGCAATTCTTGAGCGTGACAACAACAAGAGCAAAAAAGTCGGCATTTTCAGCCTTAAATCAAAGTCGGCAGATGTAAAAGTTGACCTTCCCGACGGCGACTATAAAAACGAAATCAGCGGTGAAACAGTTACTGTATCAAACGGTAAAATCCATTGTGACGGCAAGGCAATAATTATCCGCAAGTAAAATAAAATTCCATATAAGAATAATAAAACCTCCCTGCAAAGCATTTCAGCTTACGGGGAGGTTGTTCTTTATATAAAAATCCGTGTTGCATGTTACAACACGGATTTCTTGGTTTTATTTAATTGAACCGTCGCCACCCATAAGAGCGGTCATTTCTTCAATGTGTTCCAAAGGAAACGGTGGTTCGCAAGGCAGTTTTTTATATGCTCACTTAGCTTTCTTTTTATTACTGCCGAAAATTTTAGTCGGAATAATGCTTCCGAGGAATGCGGCGAGCAAAATCCACGGAATAACTCTTGCGTCAAAGCAGAGCAAAAGGAGCATTGTTACGGCAAGCGGTTTTTTCATTGTGACACCGAGAAGTCCTGCCGTTATGACTGCCGCACAGAATGCCGTGTCAAGTCCGCCGAGCATTGCAACACCGTAGCCGATGCTCACTCCGCAGAAGATGACGGGGAAGAAGTGACCGCCTTTCCAACCCGACTTTATGCAGATGTTTGTGAGAATAAGTTTCAGCACACCGCTGATAATGAGAATCCACGGTGCAAATTCAGCAAAGCTTTCCTTGACAACGGTAATGCTTTCTTCGCCCGAAAACATTGTGAGGGGGAGGTATGTACCCATAACACCGAGGATAATTCCGCCGAGAGTTGTGCTGATAATAATGCCGAGTTTACCCTGAATGAGTGCGAAAAATTTTCCGAAAATCTTTGAAGATATGATAAACAGAAAACCGCATACAGCACCCAAAAGTGCGAGAGGAATTCCCCACAAACGCTCAAAATTTGTAATGTTATAACCCCCGAGTCGTGGAAGTCCCATACTTCCGCCGAAAACGGAGTTAAGCAAAAACAGAGTTCCCGCCGCAAAAAGTACGGCAATGATGTTTGAAATAAGCTTTGTTGAACGGATATCGGTAGGCTTTTCTTCGCTGTCAAGCCTTTCTTCATTGACCGATGCAAGACCGAAAAGCGGTGCGTAGAATACCGCACTCAGGGTTGCGCTTATTCCGATTTGCATTAGTTCGGGAATTTTACTTTTAGCGTCTTTCATATGACTTCCTGCCCAGTAGCAAAGTCCGACGATAACGCCTGTCAAGCCTGCCTCGGGACCGAGACTTCCGCCGAAAACAAGGGGCAAAAGTGCCGAAATGCAGAGCAAAAGCACCTTGTTATACGGGTAAAATTTATCTTTTTTTACCTTTTTCATAACCTCGTCAAGCTCATCGGGAACGGCATTTGTCAGCTTTTGCCATATTCCGAGAATAATTCCGCCTGCCGTACAGACGATAATCGGATAAAATTTGAAATCAAAATTTGACGGAATTGTATCCCACACAAGACCGATTCCCAAACCCATAAGCTTTAGAAACAGCCATACTATCAGCGAAGTCACCGCACCGCTGAATCCGCAAAAAAGGTAGTATAAAAAATTGTTGGCAACAGTCCGTTTAGTCATTGTCGCACCTCCGTGTGTTTATAATTGGATTATAACATAAAACACAGCAAAAAAACAATTATTCCGCACAAAAAGTACGGAATAGTCTGTTGGAATTTTAAATTTTTTCACATTTTCCGCAATTACTGCAACCGTTGCATATCAAGCGACTGCCGCATTTGTTGCAGTTCTCTCTGAAATGCGGAACATAGAGTTCTTCTTTTGACATCGGAATGCCGAATCTGTCTGTCAGATTCCATTCAATCGGCTTGCCAACATAGTTCATTTCTGATTTGTAAGCCATTTCGCTTTGAACCTGCTTTGACGGAATATGATACTTTCTGCCGTCTTTAATAAAAATACTGCCCGTTTCGATAAAACAGAATGTGATATCGTGGGCGACACATTCGCTTCTCAATGACTTTACCCAATCAAATGAACACGGTCTTGCACCGTCATAATTTTCACCGCCGCAAATAACCTGTTCAAGATTGATTTTATTAAGGTGCTTTTCAATGCTGACAGCGCCTATGAACGGTGCGCACATTATTCCCTTGTGTTTGAACGGCAGTTCTGCAAGAATCGGAATTCGTTCGTCTGCTCTGCGTTGATTTTCACACGATACATTCATCATCACATTTTCCCAACCGTCACTCCAGCTGTCGGGCAGACATTTTTCAATTCTTTCGGGACGCTTTGTCAGCAGAAAAAATTTAACATCGGGGCGTTGGCGGATTATCTCCCACGCTTCATCTCGCCACTCGTCAGCCTCTTCAAGAAAGAAGTCGGATGTCATACACACCCGAATCAGTTCACCGCTCTGAACCTTGTAGGATTTGTTCTTGTTCATCTGTAACGGATAGGAAAATCCCGATTTTGTACGGTAAATATCCGCTCCGTTTTTATCTCTAATTTTGTCGAGAAAGTACATATAGCAGTGCTGACACCCCTCACTGCACTTTCTGCATCCGTGCCAAGGATTCCATATATCGTGCAAAAAATCACCTCCAACTATCCAGTGTTTAAATTATACAATCAAAATTCAACTATATCAAGTCCGCAAAAAAAAACAGCCGATGTTAATAAAACACCGACTGTCGTATAAGATTGTTAAGCTTTAAATTTCAAAAGCAGTGCTTACCTTTTTGAATTCTCTTTTTCTGATGATGAAGTAGGCAATCAAAACGGATGTGCCTGTGATAAGCCATGAAACGGGGTAAACCATAAGGAGCATATCATAGGTGTGGAATGCCTTGAATACTGTGAAGAGCCAGATGATTCTGAACACAACAGAACCGAAGATTGTGAGGATTGCAGGGAGGAGTGAATGTCCGATTCCTCTGAGCGCACCGCCGCTGATTTCGTATGAACCTGTCATAAGCTCAAGGAGCATAACAATCGCCATTCTGATGATTGCGTACTTGATAACGGTGGGATCGGTTGTGAAGAAGGTGATGAAAAATCCGCTTCCGAGCATGAATATAACGCTCACACAGCCTGTGAAAATACAGCTGAAAAGCATACAAAGCCTAAACACCTTTTTGCATCTGTCAAACTGAAGTGCGCCGTAGTTCTGACTTGTGAATGTAACGGCTGTCTGACTGAACGCACATACTATATAATATGTAATGTATTCAAAGTTGAGTTCAGCCGATGAGCCTGCAACTGCCTGTGAACCGAATCCGTTTACGGCTGTCTGAATGAATACATTTGAAATTGAGAAAACCATACCCTGAATACCTGCAGGAGCACCAATTTTCAAAATCATAATGAGATGTTTTTTCTTGAATGAAAGTTTTTTTGGATTGACTCTGATTGACTCGTCCTCGTTTCTGATGAGGAACATCATAACAAGTCCGGCGCTTATGGCGTCGGCAATTACTGTTGCAATGCCGACTCCCGCAACGCTCATATCGCAGATGATTACAAAGAAGAGGTTCAAAAGAACATTTACAATACCTGAAATTACAAGACAGTAGAGCGGACGGCTTGTGTCGCCGACACTTCTCAAAATTGCCGAACCAAAGTTGTAGAGCATTACAAACGGCATGCCCATAAAGTAAATTCTCAGGTATGTTGCCGCAAGGTCAATTACATCATCCGGTGTGTTCATCAGCCTTAACAGCGGTGTTGCAATAACCTGACCAAGTATCAGAAGAAGAAATCCGCATATGAGTGAAAGTGTTATTACCGTGTGAACAGCTTCCGAAACTTTTTTACGGTCATTTTGACCGATATATCTTGCAATCAAAACATTTGCGCCGACCGAAAGTCCCGTGAATAACAGCACAAGCATATTGATGAGCGGACCGTTGCTTCCGACTGCGGCAAGTGCCTGACTGCTTGAAAATCTGCCGACCACCGCAACATCGGTTGAGTTGAAAAGCTGCTGTAAAATACTGCATCCTGCAAGCGGAAGTGTGAAAAGAAGAATTTTCTTTCCGAGCGGACCTTCCAGCATATTTATCTGATGTGAGCGCTGTCGCTTTTCTTTTACGGCATTCTGACCTTTGTTTCTTCTAAACAGACTTGCAAACGCAAGTGAGGGCATTTTTTTGACTTTCTCCATTAATTTCTAACCTCTTCAATCACATAATCTTTGCAAACAATACTATTCTTTTCCGTTTTCCACAATTATTGTAATCCTGTTGCCCGAAATAAACAAGTAAAATACCTTATAAACATAAAGTTTACTTTGCTCACAATTTTAGTTACAATAACTACCTCGTCAAAATTCTTCTTTTTATGCCTTTATAATATGGTAAAAACTGCTTTTCTGCATATTTTTATACTGTTTTTTCTCAATGAGCAAGGCTCTTAATTTGTTCGCAATTTGTGCCTTTTCAACAAAAGTAAAATTGCTGTCTTGTAAGCATTGACGGAAAAATTTTTTAACTTACAAATAAATGATTTTAAAATTGGTGTATATGCCGATTAATTTATAATGATACAATTATGATACAGGCTTAATATAATATATGTTTAAAGGGATAAGCGAAAAGGGGTGAATGTTATGAAGAAAAAGATTGCCGTAATTGTGGTTGCAATTGTTTTATGCGCTGCCACCGCAGTATTTGCCGTGCCGAAAATCAGTTTCTATGCGTGTGAGCCTACCGTGTATTTTGATGTTGAGTACTGCGACAAGGTTGACGCTAAGATGTCTGCCGAAGATGCCGAAACCGTGAAGAAAATGTTTGAGGGCAAATCCGCATATTTTGATTCACCGTCTTGTGGTTTTTCCGAAAAGGCATCAATAAGAATCGGCTGTAATACATATATGCCTGCGTGTGACGGTGATGAAATTGTTAAGCACGGATTTATGTATTTTAGTCTTTCAAAAAGCGAAAATAATGAACTTCGCAAGATTATGAAAAAGTACGGAGCAGATACGAGAAAAGCCATCTAATACCGTTGACAGACGCATTTCCGTGTGTTAAACTTTTTTCAAAAAATATACGGAGGTGTTTTTATGAAAAACTACAACTGGGCAACACTCGGTTGCGGAGTTATTGCAAATGAGCTTGCAGCCGCACTCAAAAGCAGAGGACAGAATCTTTATTCCGTTGCAAACCGAACCTATGAAAAGGCGGTTGCATTTGCCGAAAAGTACGGCATTGAAAAGGTTTACAACGATATTGACGAGCTGTTTAAAGACGAAAATGTTGATATAATTTACATTTCCACACCGCACAACACGCATATAAAATATCTTCGCAAGGCTCTTGCGGCAGGAAAGCATGTTTTGTGCGAAAAGTCGATAACGCTCAATTCAGATGAACTTGACGAGGCAATCTCTCTTGCAGAGAAAAACCATGTTGTGCTTGCAGAGGCAATGACAATTTTCCATATGCCGATTTACAAGGCACTTCTTGAAAAGGTAAATTCAGGTGACCTTGGCGAGCTTAGGCTTATTCAGATGAATTTCGGCAGTTACAAAGAGTACAATATGAACAACCGATTTTTCAACCGCAATCTTGCAGGCGGTGCAATGCTTGACATCGGCGTGTATGCGCTTTCGTTTGTTCGTATGTTTATGAGCTCATGCCCAAACGATGTGTTGTCGCAGGTTAAATATGCCGAAACAGGCGTTGACGAACAAGCGAGTATTCTTTTAAAGAATAAAGAGGAGGAAATGGCAACTGTCATTCTTTCCCTTCACGCAAAACAGCCAAAGCGTGGCACAATCTCGTTTGACAAGGGTTATGTTGAAATTTTTGAATATCCCAGAGGCATGGAGGCAAAGATTACATACACGGCTGACGGCCATTGTGAAACAATCTCGGCAGGTCAGACAAAGGACGCTTTGCTTTATGAGGTTGAAGATATGGAAAAGGCGATAGAGGGCGACACGGCTCTTATGCACCTTGACTACACAAAGGATGTTATGAAAATCATGACCGATATCCGCAAAAGCTGGGGCATGAAATATCCCGAAGAAGAATAAGTTTTTTGAATTTAATTTGATACTAAACACAAAACTCCACCGTGAAATGCGGTGGAGTTTCCTTTATATATTTGATTAAATCAGAATTAGTAGTTTTCTGCGTGGATTTCAAAATAGCTCTGTGGGTGGTTGCAGACGGGGCAAACCTCGGGAGCCTCTTTGCCTACAACAATGTGACCGCAGTTACGGCATTCCCAAACCTTGATTTCGCTCCTTTTGAAAACTTCTGCAGTTTCAACATTGCGGAGTAATGCACGGTATCTTTCTTCGTGGTGCTTTTCAATTGCGGCAACAAGGCGGAACTTGTGTGCAAGCTCTGTAAAGCCTTCTTCCTCGGCAGTTTTAGCGAAATCTTCGTACATATCTGTCCACTCGTAGTTTTCGCCCTCGGCAGCGGCAAGAAGATTTTCTGCTGTGTCACCGATTCCGTTAAGCTCCTTGAACCACATTTTTGCATGTTCTTTCTCGTTGTCTGCCGTTTTTAAGAAAAGGTTTGCAATCTGCTCAAAGCCCTGCTTTTTGGCAACAGATGCAAAATATGTGTATTTGTTACGAGCCTGCGATTCGCCTGCAAAAGCAGCCTCAAGGTTCTTTTCTGTCTGTGTTCCCGAATACTTTGTTGTTTTAGCCATAATATTTCCTCCGTTAAATTAATTTTTGAAATTTAAAAATGCTCAATACGCCTTTGTGTATTTACTTTTTGGATAAAATAATAATCATTATTGATTTAATACTACTATACCTTTTTTATATAGATTTGTCAATAGATTTACGCAAAAAATATTTCTTTTTTAGGATAGGCATATTTCATTTGAAAATACCTATCCGTTATTTTATGCCTGTTTTTTCGATTTTATTACTATTTTTGCGAAAAATATTGCTTGTGTATTGTTGCAATTTGCTAAAGTGTCGGATGTGTGAAAATTTTACCTTGACTTTTCACCCTGTACAGTATAAAATAGTTCTCAAAGAAACGCATAGTAAATTGATAGGAATTGTAGGTTAAATGAAATAGCCCCAAAATCCAAAAGGTGACGCTTATGAAAAACATTTACAATCTGAAGAAAATACGAATGTGTACCTCATTTGGAGGCAAGACGTACTGTTGTATGTAATTGCCTGTCAGAATCTAAAATCAAATTAATTTAAAGTGAGGTAATCAAAATGAAAAATTTAAGAACAAAAGTATTATCGGCAGTATTGGCAGTTTCAGTATTGGGTGCATCAGCGGTTGCCTTTACAGGATGCGGAAAAAAAGATACTACAAACGATTCAAAAGTTACATTAACAAATGTTTCGTATGACCCTACACGAGAGCTTTACGAATCATATAACAAAATCTTTGCGAAGCATTGGAAAGAAGAAACAGGACAGGATATTGAAGTTACCCAGTCACACGGCGGTTCGGGCAAACAGGCTCTTGAGGTTGCAAACGGTCTTGAGGCGGATGTTGTAACACTCGCACTTGAATACGATGTAAACGCAATTCGTGACGCAGGTCTGATTGAGGACGGTTGGGTAAATGAGTTTGACAATGACTCTTCACCATACACTTCAACAATTGTATTCCTTGTTCGCAAAGGTAATCCGAAAAACATCAAGGATTGGGACGATGTTGCAAAAGACGGTGTGGGCGTTATCACTCCAAACCCGAAAACTTCGGGCGGTGCAAGATGGAACTACCTTGCCGCTTGGGCATATGCAGACAAGAAATATAACGGTGATGAGGCAAAAATTGAAGATTTCATTAAAAAGCTTTATCAAAATGTGCTTGTTCTTGACTCAGGCGCAAGAGGTGCAACAACTTCATTTGTAGAAAACGGACAGGGCGATGTTCTTCTTGCTTGGGAGAATGAGGCGTATCTTTCTATCAAGGACAATCCCGACGAGTACGAAATCGTAACTCCGAGCGTCAGCATTCTTGCACAGCCGTCTGTTGCTGTTGTTGATGAAGTGGTTGACCAAAGAGGCACTCGAAAGGTTGCAACAGAGTATTTAAGTTATCTTTACAGCGATGAGGCTCAGCGTATTGCAGGCGATAACTATTACCGCCCTTATAATAAGGAAATTTTGAAGGAATACTCCGATGTGTTCGACCTCAACATTAATCTTGTAACAATCAACGATTTCGGCGGTTGGGACGAGGCTCAGAAAAAGCACTTTGCAGACGGCGGTATCTTCGATAAGATTTACGAGAAAAAATAAAACCGATAAAAAATGACATCAGGCAGTTTATAGGCAATTCTGTCTGATGTTGGATGATGTTTTACAGGGGAAACAGGTGTGATGATGGTTCAGGCAAAAAAGTCAAAAAAAGCAAAAAGAGTAATCCCGGGCTTCGGTATTTCTTTGGGTGTAACAATTACATTATTAAGCCTTGTTGTGCTGATTCCTCTTGCCGCTCTCGTTATTTATACGGCACAGATGAGCCCCTCTGAATTTTGGGAGGCAATCACCCGTGAAAGAGTGCTTGCAAGCTACAAGGTTAGTTTTATAACCGCATTTATTGCATCTCTCATCAATGCCGTTATGGGTGTAATTCTTGCGTGGGTGCTTGTTCGTTACAAATTCCCGGGCAAAAGAATTCTTGACGGTATGATTGAACTTCCGTTTGCACTTCCGACAGCGGTTGCCGGCATTGCACTTACTTCTCTGACTGCCGACACAGGTCTTATCGGTGGATTTTTTGCAAAGTTCGGCATAAGCATTGCCTACACAAGAGTTGGTATTACGGTTGCACTCGTGTTTGTTGGAATACCTTTTGTAACAAGAGCAGTTCAGCCTGTTCTTGAAAAGCTTGATCCTGTTTATGAAGAGGCGGCAGGAGTTATGGGTGCTGGCAGATTCAGGATTTTCAGAAAAATTATTTTTCCCGAAATTCTTCCCTCGGTTCTCACGGGCTTTGGTCTTGCATTCGGAAGATGTCTTGGTGAGTACGGTTCGGTTGTTTTTATTGCAGGCAACAAGCCGTTTGAAACAGAAATCACTCCGCTTATCATTATGTCGGAACTGCAGGAATATGACTACAAAAGTGCAACTGCAATCGCACTTGTAATGCTTGCCGCATCGTTTTTGATTCTGTTCCTTGTGAATATGGTTCAGCACAGAAATGCAAAAATTCTGAAAGGAGGAAGATAAAATGTACGAAGAAACAAAGCGTTCAAAGGTTGTAAAGTACATACTCATAGGCATTGCACTTTTATTTGTATTCGTAATGCTCGTTCTTCCTCTTGTTACGGTAATCTGCGAGGCTTTCAAAAGCAGTGCAGAGGTGTTCTGGCAGGCTGTCAGCGATGATTACACGGTAAAGGCAATTGTGCTTACTGTTGAGGCAACCGTGTTTGCGGTACTGTTCAATACGGTATTCGGAATTTTTGCCGCCTGGTCAATTACAAAGTTCAGATTCAAGGGCAAAAAACTTCTTACAACACTCATCGACCTCCCCGTAACGGTTTCCCCCATAATTGCAGGTCTTATATTTGTACTCACATTCGGCAGACAAAGTCCGATATATCCGCTTTTAAGCGAACTTGGAATCAAGGTTATCTTTGCCGTTCCGGGAATTATCCTTGCAACCGTGTTTGTAACATTCCCGTTCATCTCAAGGGAGCTTATTCCCGTGCTTGAATCCGAGGGTACGGATGAGGAAGAAGCCGCCGCACTTATGGGCGCAAAAGGCACAACAATTTTCAGAAAAATAACATTTCCGCACATAAAATGGGCATTCCTTTACGGAGTTGTACTATGTGCCGCAAGAGCAATGGGTGAATTCGGTGCAGTTTCGGTAATTTCGGGACATTTAAGAGGAAAAACAAACACACTTCCTCTCCATGTTGAAATTTTGTTCAACGAGTTCAAGTATGTTCCCGCATTTGCGGTTTCATCAATACTTGTGCTTATGGCGATTGCGATTTTGATTATCAGAAGTGTGGTTGAATACAAAGGAAAGAAGGATGCGTAATGTATGTTGAGCTTAAAAATATAAATAAAACTTTTGGTGACTACAAGGCATCCGACAATGTAAACTTTGGTATTGAAAAGGGTAGGCTTATCGGACTTCTCGGTCCTTCGGGCAGCGGCAAAACAACAATTCTTCGTATGATTGCAGGACTTGAAAATCCCGACAGCGGCGAAATTGTAATTGACGGAAAGGTTGTCAACGATATTCCTGCAAGCAAAAGAGGCATAGGCTTTGTATTCCAAAACTACGCTCTTTTCAGGTATATGACAGTTTTTGATAACATTGCTTTCGGTCTGAAAATTCAGAAAAAGAGCAAGAAATTTATCAAGGAAAGAGTAAATGAGCTTGTAAAGCTTATCGGTCTTGAAGGACTTGAAAAGCGTTATCCAAGCCAGCTTTCAGGCGGTCAAAAACAGCGTGTTGCCTTTGCAAGAGCGCTTGCGCCAAACCCGAATCTTCTTCTGCTTGACGAACCCTTTGCCGCAATTGACGCAAAGGTTAGGCAGGAGCTTCGCTCATGGCTTAAGGATATGATTGAAAGACTCGGCGTTACAAGTATATTTGTAACTCACGATCAGAGTGAGGCAATTGAGGTTGCCGATGAAATTATAATTACAAACAAGGGCAGAATTGAGCAGATAGGCTCGCCGATTGACATTTATCAGCATCCCCAAACCGCATTTTCCGCATCATTTTTCGGTCAGACTACTACGCTTGACGATTATACAAAGTTCAAGACCTTTGATGTTGTCGAAAATGTTGACCGTGCGGTTATCCGTCCCGAATTTGTAAAGGTGACAAAGCTCAGCGAAACAATCGCACAAAAAGCGTCTGTATCCGTCGGCGAGGTTATAAAGACTTCGTTCAGAGGCGACAATATCGAAATTGCCGTGAAATGTGACGGAGGCACGGTTTATGCATACAGAGGACTTGACGAAACTCCGATTACCGTCGGGGAAAAGGTCAATGTATTTCTTTATCGGCTTTTCATTACCAAAGGCGATGAGGTTCAGATTCTCCGTAACAAATCACTTCAGGAAGAATCGGTTATCATCTAATCTGTTTAATCACGATATCAACTGTAAAAAATCCTATAAAAACAAGCAAAGCACCGAGGGTAATTTCTCTCGGTGCTTTGCTTTGTTAAAAATTATATTTACTTAATCAAATCCTTGATAACTTCGCCGGCTATGATAAGACCTGCAACCGACGGAACAAATGCGGTACTGCCGGGAACCTGTCTGCGTTGGGTGCATTTTCTTTCAGTTTCTGGAGGGCATATGCAATTTGTTTTACAGCTTATTGCCATATCGTCAACAGGTGTGATAGGCTTTTCTTTTGAATAAACAACCTTCAGCTTTTTGATACCTCTCTTTTTGAGTTCGTGTCTCATAACCCTTGCAAGAGGACAGACCGAGGTTTTGTAAATGTCGGCAACCTCAAACGCGGTAGGATCAAGCTTGTTGCCTGCCCCCATTGAACAGATGATAGGCGTCTTGGCTTTGTCGGCTTGCATAACAAGCTCAATTTTGCCTGTTACCGTGTCAATTGCGTCAACTACATAGTCGTATTTTGAAAAGTCGAATTTTTCCGAGGTTTCGGGAGTGTAGAAGGTCCGGTGTTTGTTAATGATTATGTCGGGATTGATGTCCTTGAGCCTTTCCTCTGCAACATCAACCTTGTATTTGCCCACTGTTTTTCTTGTTGCAAAAATCTGGCGATTGATGTTTGTAAGGCACACCTTGTCATCGTCAATAAGGTCAAGCTCGCCGACTCCGCTCCTTGCAAGAGCCTCCGCCGTGTATCCGCCTACACCGCCGATTCCGAAAATTGCAACTCTTGTTTTTGAAAGCCTGTCCATAGCTTCCTTGCCAATCAAAAGCTGTGTTCTTGAAAACTGATTAAGCATAAAAACGCTCCTTAATACATATTCAAATCATTTAGTATTCCTATCGGTACAATAAGTATTTACATCGGAATAAAACTCCCGCTGTTTGCTGACGGGAGGTATCTTTGTATAGTTTATATTGTAATCACTGTTTTTGTCAAGCAAAACCCGAAATTTATTGACATAGTATGGTGAATGTAGTATAATCAAAACATACCAAACAGATAGGTTTAGTGGTAAAATAACTGACTAACTTTAATTGACAATAGCTGTCGGCAGTAATAAAATAACTTTAAAAATGTATTTTACTGTCGGATTTTATTTGTAACGGAGCGAAATTTTTATGTACTGCCTGAGCGTAAGTCACAAAACTTCAAATTTGGTTGTGAGAAAGAAGCTTGCCTTTCCCGATGAGCTAAAAAAGACATTTCTTGACGAACTTTATTATTCTGAAAATATCAGCGAGTGTTTGATTCTCTGCACCTGCAACAGAACCGAGGTTTATTTTTGCGGTGACGAATCATCTGTGAAAACGGTTGAAACCGTTCTTTCGGATTTTTCGGGAATTGATTTTGACGAACTAAAAAAGTACATCTGTCTTTTCTACGGTGACAGGGCTTTGCTCCATCTTTTCAGGGTGGCAGGCGGAATTGAATCAATGGTTATCGGTGAAGATGAAATACTCGGTCAGCTAAAGCGAGCCTATGCCTTTGCAAAGGATAACGGCACGGTTGCCTATGAGCTTAATATGTGCGTTCAGGCGGCTGTTGCCTGTGCAAAAAAAATCAAGACCGAAACCGCCATTTCAAAAACATCGGTTTCCGTTGCAACTCTTGCGTCAAACGAGGCGGCAAAATTCAAAGACGGTGAGCTGAATGTTCTTGTAATCGGCGCAACAGGCAAGGTCGGCTCAACTGTTGTGAAAAATCTTTTGTCGCACAAAGGTATAAGCGTTACCGTAACTTCACGAAAACATAAAGCAGAAACTGTTTTTGAAAATACGGGTGCGAATGTGATTGATTATGACGAAAGATACAAAGCGTTTGATTTTGCAGACTGCGTAATCAGTGCCACAAGCGGACCGCATTACACGGTTACATATTATGATTTAAAAAACAATATAAAAACCGAAAAATCAAGGCTGTTTATTGACCTTGCCGTACCGCCCGACATTGACGAAAATATCCCCAAAATAAGCGGTGTAAGGCTGATTAACATTGACTGCATAAAACAGCTTGCAAATGAGAACAATGCTCTCAAACTCGACAGTGTTGAAAGTGCAAAAGAAATAATTTTTGAGGAAATTGAAGTTCTCAAAAAAGACCTTGCCTTTCACGAATTTCTGCCGTGTATGCAGTCTGTGAAAAACGCAATGCCGTCAGATTTTTCGGAAAAATTCATTTATAAGCTGAAGTCCGATGTTTCGGCAGAAGAATTTGCAAGAATTCTTGAAATCTACAGAAAGTGCGGAGAGAATAACTAATGGCATATTTCCCGTTTTATATTGACATTGAAAACAAAAAAATACTCGTAGTCGGCGGCGGTACGGTTGCACTCAGAAAGATTGAAAAGCTGATGCCGTTTTCGCCCGACATAACCGTTGTTGCCCCGAAAATCTGCGATGAAATCAAGGCTTTGAATGTGAAAATCATTGACCGCAGATTTTGTGACAGCGACCTTGACGGTGTGTTTTGCGTTGTCAGTGCAACCGATGATGAAACGCTTAACGGCAGAATTTTTCAGCTTTGCAACGAGAAAAATATTCTAGTCAACACAGTTGACGATAAGGAAAAATGCGGATTTATTTTCCCTGCAATTGCAAGCAAAAACGGCATAACGGCAGGAATTACAACATCGGGCAAAAGTCCGATTTACGCAAAATATCTTAAAGAGCTTTTCGTGGGAATCCTTGAAAGTATGAACGAAAACACAACCGAGGTTTTGTGGAGATATCGCCCGATAATTAAGAAAAAAGTTGAAAAGGAAGATGACAGAAGGAAGATTTTTGAACAGCTTCTTTCGCTTTGCCTTTCGGGACTTGAACCCGATGAAAAAACTGTTGAAAATTTGATTGAGGAATACGAACAATGACGATAAAAATCGGAACAAGAAAAAGCAGGCTTGCCCTTGCACAAACCGAAATGTTAATAAAAACGCTGAAAAACCGTTTTCCGAATGTTAAAATTGAAACGGTTTACATCTCGACAACAGGCGACAAAACCCTTGACAAACCGCTTACAGCTTTGGGCGGAAAGGGTGTGTTCATCAAGGAGCTTGAAATGTCACTTTTGAGCGGAGAAACAGATGTTGCCGTTCACAGCGCAAAGGACTTGCCGACAAAAATTGCAGACGGACTTGAAATTTCCGCCGTGTTGCCAAGGGGCAGTTATGGCGATGTTTTTGTTACACGCAACAATTTTGAAACAAAGGATGGTTTTGTAATCGGAACAGGCAGTTTAAGGCGAAAGCTTTTTGCGGAGAAAATCTATCCTAATGCAAAATTTAAGGATATAAGGGGCAATGTTGACACCCGACTTAAAAAGCTGTTGAACGGTGAGTACGATGCTCTTGTGCTTGCAAAGGCAGGACTTGAAAGACTTGACCTTTGCAACGGTGAGGATTACACGGTAACTCCGTTTGATACCGATGAATTTCTCCCAGCACCGTGTCAGGGAATAGTTGCGATTGAAAGCAGAAAAAACAGCGAGGTTTCCAAAATGCTCGCTGAAATCAGCGACAAAAATACAATGCTTTCGTTTGAAACCGAAAGACAGGTTCTGCACAGCCTTAATGCCGATTGTTCAACTCCCGTCGGTGCAATTTCAAAGGTTGAAAACGACAGGATAACGCTTTCTCTGTCTGCCGACTGCAAAAAAACAGTCAGCGGAACAGATGAAATTTCAAACAGAATCAAACTTGCAAAAAGGCTGGTGAGCGAAATTGAGTAACGGAAGAGTGTATATTGTCGGTGCGGGATGCGGCGATTTTGACCTGATAACAATGCGTGGTGCGGAGTATATCAGACATTGCGATGTGCTTGTTTACGACAGCCTTATAGATGTGTCATTGCTCGGTTTTGCACCCGAAACGGCTGAAAAAATCTGCGTTGGAAAGCGTTCGGGCAGACACAGCGAAAAACAGGAAAATATTAACGAAATCCTTGTTGAAAAGGCGAGAGAGGGCAAAACGGTTGTCCGTCTTAAAGGCGGCGATCCGTTCGTGTTCGGCAGAGGCGGAGAGGAAATTGAAGCCCTCAAAAGTGCCGATATTCCGTTTGACATTGTACCCGGAATTTCTTCCTCAATTGCCGTTCCCGAACTTGCGGGAATCCCTGTTACACACAGAAATCTGAGCCGAAGTGTTCATATAATCACGGGACATACGGCACAGGACACCCTGCCCGAAAATATAAAGAAATGTGCCGAAACCAACGGAACGCTTGTCTTTCTTATGGGCTTGAGAAACCTCCCCGACATTGTGGAAAATCTCATTCGTAACGGTAAATCGGAGGATACTCCCGTTGCAGTTGTGTCAAACGGCGCTTGTGCAAAAAATCAGACTGTGAGGGGAACTCTCTCGACAATCTGCGAAAATGTTAAATCCGCAGAGGTTGTTCCGCCTGCCGTTATAGTGGTTGGCGAAACCGCAAAATTTGACTTTGCCCCCACAATTACAAGACCGCTCAAAAATGTTTCGGTTACTGTTACGGGTACGAGAAAGCTCTCCGACAAGCTCGGCAAAATGCTTACGCTTTCGGGTGCGGAGGTCAAAAGACACGATCTTTTAAAGGTGATTGAATATCATGACAACGAAGTTTTTGACAATGCAATAAACGGCATTGACGGCTACGATTATGTGGTGCTTACAAGTATGAATGGTGCAGAAATTTTTATGAGCCGACTGCGTAAGCTGAAAAAGGATATCCGCAGTTTTGCAAATGTCAAGTTTGCGGTGATCGGTTCGGGAACAGCGGCTGTACTTGAAAAGTACGGAATTTTTGCCGACTGTATTCCGAATGTCTACACAACCCGTGAACTTGGAATTTTGCTTGCAAAAACGGTGAAAAGCGGCGAAAAAGTATTGATTCTGCGTGCCGAAAACGGTTCGCCCGAACTCACTCGGATTTTGGCTGATAACAACATTGATTTTGACGATGTCAAAACCTATGACATTCAGCTTGAGAAAAAACAGGATAATTCCGTTGTTGATACCGATTTTATTACTTTTGCGAGTGCGTCGGGTGTGAACACATTTTTTGACGGCGGAGCAATTATTTCCGACAGAACTTCCGTTGTCTGCATAGGTGAAATTACCGCCGAGGCACTTGAAAGTCACGGCGTAAATTCGTTCAAGATTGCAAAAACGAAGGACACAGACGGAATTTTGAAAACTATAATCAAGGAAGTAACTTTGAAAGAAGGATAAATATATGAGAAGATTCAGAAGATTAAGAGCAGGCGAGCAGATTCGCAGTCTTGTTCGTGAAACAAGAATTGACAAGGGCGATTTGATTTACCCGATTTTTATTGCAGAGGGTGAAAATATTAAAAAGCCTGTTGATTCAATGCCGAATGTCTACCAATATTCGCTTGACAGAGCAGACGAGATTCTTAAAGAAATTGAAAACAGCGGCATTGCAGGACTTCTTATTTTCGGAATTCCAAAGCATAAAGACGAGCTTGCAACATCAGCCTATGACGATAACGGTGTAACTCAGAACGCAATCAGATACATTAAGAAAAATTATCCGTCACTCCTTATTATTGCCGATGTCTGCCTTTGTGAATACACAAGTCACGGTCATTGCGGTGTTGTTTGCGGTCACGAAATTCTCAATGACGAAACACTTCCGCTCCTCTCTAAAATGGCTGTCAGCCTTGCAAAAGCAGGTGCGGATATCATCGCTCCTTCGGATATGATGGACGGCAGAGTGTCTGCAATCAGAAACGCACTTGACGAAAACGGACTTATCAACACTCCGATTATGTCATACAGCGCAAAATTTGCCTCGGGCTACTATTCGCCGTTCCGTGACGCCGCAGAATCTGCTCCCGAATTTGGCGACAGAAAAAGCTATCAGATGGATTACGCAAACGGCAAAGAGGCTCTGCGTGAAATTGCAGATGATATTGACGAGGGTGCGGATATGGTTATGGTCAAGCCTGCACTTGCATATCTCGATATCGTAAAAGCCGCAAGCGAACGCTTTGACCTTCCGCTTGTTGCCTATAATGTAAGCGGTGAATATGCAATGGTCAAGGCGGCTGCCGAAAAAGGCTGGATTGACGAAAAGAAAATTGTGTGCGAAAATATGATTGCAATCAAGAGGGCGGGTGCGGATATCATAATTACATACCACGCACTTGATGTTGCAAAATGGATTGACGAATTTTACAAATAGGGAAGTGCTTTTATGAATACAACTCAAAGCGAAAAGCTATACGCACAGGCGCTTGACTTTATGCCCGGCGGTGTAAACAGTCCCGTCCGTGCGTGCCGTTCGGTCGGAAGAACTCCGCTTTTTATCGACCGTGCAGAGGGTTCAAAAATTTATGATGTTGACGGAAACGAGTTTATCGACTATATCTGCTCATGGGGACCGAATATCCTCGGTCACAAACAGCCTGATGTTATCAAGGCTGTGACTTCTGCCTGTCAGAACGGACTTACATTCGGTGCGTGCCACAGCGGAGAGATTGAACTTGCCGAGCTTATCCGCAAAAATATGCCGTCAATTGAAATGCTCCGACTTGTAAATTCAGGCACAGAGGCGGTTATGAGCGCAATCCGTGCCGCAAGAGGCTTTACAAAAAGGGATAAAATCGTAAAATTCGAGGGCTGTTACCACGGCCATTCCGACGGCTTGCTTGTAAAGGGCGGTTCGGGACTTCTGACAAACTCAATTCCGAACAGCGCAGGTGTGCCGAAAGGCTACACAGACACAACTTTGCTTGCAAAGTATAATGATGAAGAATCCGTGCAACAGCTTTTTGATAACTGCGGTGATGAAATTGCCTGTGTAATCGTTGAGCCTTGTGCCGCAAATATGGGTGTTGTTCCGCCCAAAAAAGGATTTTTAAAATTCTTGCGTGAAATCACTGAAAAGCACGGGTCACTTCTTGTTTTCGATGAAGTAATCACAGGCTTCAGACTTTCACTCGGCGGTGCTCAAAAGCTTTACGGAGTAAAACCCGACCTTACAACCCTCGGAAAAATTGTCGGCGGCGGAATGCCTCTGGCGGTTTACGGCGGACGAAAAGAGATTATGGAGTGTGTTGCTCCTCTCGGCTCTGTTTATCAGGCAGGCACACTTTCGGGAAATCCGGTAGCGGTAAGTGCAGGAATTGCAACGCTTAAAATTCTTGAAAAAAATAAAGATTCGATATATCCCGAGCTTGAACGCAAGTCTGCAAAGATTGAAAATGCAATGAAGAACGCAGGACTTAATGTGAACCGTGTGGGTTCGATTATGACGGCATTTTTTACCGACAAAAAGGTTGTTGACTATGACACGGCAACCACAGCCGACACAAAGAGATATGCCGAGTATTACAATCATCTGCTTGAAAACGGAATCTATGCCGCACCGTCACAGTTTGAGGCGATGTTTGTTTCATTTGCGCACACGGAAGATGACATTGAAAAAACCTGTCAGGTTATTGAAAGCTTTAAATAAAATCCGATAAAACAAGAAAAGCCACCGACATAAAAATCGGTGGCTTTTTGTTTGTAATCTATCAGATGTAGTACATCGGAATGTTGTGTTCAATTTCATTGTTTTTGATATACTCATCGCAAAGCTGTGCAAGTGTAATGCTTTCGGCATATTCCTGAAGATATGACGACATCTTCGACCAAAGACTGTTGTCGATAAGTCTTATCATAACATCATTATCGCCCCGAGTGTTAAAATAAACATTGCTCAGAACATTTGCGTCAAGTGCGTTTATGATATCCTTGAATGTAATCTCTTTAAGGTCTTTTGCAATAACATAACCGCCGTTTGAACCCTTTTGACCTCGCACAAGTCCTGCCGAGCTGAGTGATGAAAGAATCTGTTCAAGATACTTTTTAGATATATTTTGCCGTTTGGCAATTTCGGGAGTTGTTACCGCATTGCCGTTTAGTGAGTGTGACGCAATGTCAATAACAGCGATGATTCCGAATTCCACCTTTGTTGAAATCTTCAATTTTAGCATCTCCTTTCCGTGCGTTTTGTTTGCTGAAAGAGTATATAATAATGGTAACAGTTTTTAATTTAAAAATCAATACCTACTAAACAAATATGCATTGTAGGAAATAATGGAATTACGGCAAATTTTAAAGAAAAATTGTGCAAGAGGTAAAATCTTATTAAACCTATTGAAATACTATGATTAATGGAGTATAATCTACCTATATCAATCGAAGCCGTCAGACAAATTCTTACGACGGTCTTACACAAAAGGGTTGGTTGTATGAAATTAAGGGGTTGGTGATATTATGGAGTTTAACACCGCATTACTTCACAAGGGTTTTAACGGTGAAAAGGTTTTTGGCTCAACCTTAACTCCCATTTATCAGGTCAGTGCATTTTCGCACAGCTCTGCCGAACAGCTTGAAAAGGTGTTCAACAACAGAGCTCCCGGCTACGCCTACTCTCGAATAGGCAATCCCACGGTAACATCTTTTGAGAACAGAATTGCTTCCATTGAAAACGGTGTCGGTGCGGTTGCGTGTTCGTCAGGTATGGCAGCCGTTACGATGGCACTCCTGAACATTCTTGAATCAGGTGACGAAGTAATCGCAAGCGCAGGTCTTTTTGGAGGAACAATTGATTTGTTCGGAGATCTTGAGCCTTTCGGAATTGTTACACGATATGTCAACAAGGTGACAGCCGATGAGATTGAACCGCTCATAAACGAAAAAACAAAAGCAGTCTTTGCCGAGCTTATCGGCAATCCCGGACTTGAAATTGCCGATCTTGACGCTGTATCAGAGCTTGTTCATTCGCACGGTGTTCCGCTCATCATCGACAGCACAACGGCAACTCCGTATCTTATTCAGCCGTTTGAACACGGTGCGGACATCGTGGTTCATTCCTCGTCAAAGTACATTAACGGCGGCGGAAATTCAATCAGCGGAATAATCGTTGACAGCGGCAATTTTGAATGGAATACGGAAAGATACAAAGGTCTTGCAGAGTACAAAAAATTCGGTCGGCTTGCGTATGCTGCAAAGCTTAGGAACGGTATCTGGCGAAACATAGGCTGTTGCCTTGCACCGTTCAATGCTTTTATGAACTCTGTCGGACTTGAAACACTCGGACTTCGTATGGAGCGTCTTTGTTACAACGCTTTGGAGCTTGCAAAGTTCTTTGAAACACAGGACGGAATCGAAGTCAACTATCCAGCTCTTGAAGCTTCTCCTTATTACAGCCTTTGCCAAAAGCTGTTGAAGGGAAAAGGCGGAGCAATCCTCACAATCAGGGCAGGAAGTAAAGAAAGAGCGTTTAAGCTTATCAACAATTTAAAATATGCAACAAATGCAACAAATATAGGCGACACAAGAACACTTGTAATTCATCCGTCAAGCACAATTTACGCTCACGGAACAGAGAAACAAAAAAGAAACGCAGGCGTGTTTGATGACACAATAAGAATCAGCGTCGGCATTGAAGATATTGAGGATTTAAAGTCTGACTTCAAACAGGCTGTAGATAGTATAAATGTGAATGAATCGGAGGAGTAAGAGAAATGGCAGTTGATTATGCTACGCTTAAAAAGGGCGGCTTTATGCGCCAAAAACAGAAAAATAATTTTTCGCTCAGGCTCAGAGTTGTAGGCGGCAACCTCACAGCTAAACAGCTTGCGAAAATTGCCGAGGTTTCGGAAAACTACGGTGACGGTTATGTTCACCTCACATCAAGACAGAGTGTTGAAATTCCTTTTGTAAAGCTTGATGATGTTGAGGCGGTTAAGGACGTACTTGCCGAGGGCGATGTTGAGCCGGGTGTTTGCGGTCCGAGAGTAAGAACAATTACAGCCTGTCAGGGTGAGGCAATCTGTCCCAGCGGTTGTATTGATACATACGCTCTTGCAAAGGAGCTTGACGACAGATATTTTGCAAAGGAACTTCCGCACAAGTTCAAGTTCGGCATAACAGGCTGTCAGAACAACTGCCTTAAAGCTGAGGAAAACGATGTCGGTATCAAGGGCGGAATCAAGGTTTCATGGAAAGAGGACGCTTGTATCGGCTGCGGAGTCTGCGTAAAGGCCTGCCGTCAGGGTGCAATCACTCTTGAGGACGGAAAAATTTCCGTTGACAATTCAAAGTGTAACTACTGCGGCAGATGCTTCAAGGCTTGCCCGACAGATGCATGGGATACAATTCACGGCTACATTGTTTCATTCGGCGGGCTTTTCGGCAACTCAATCAACAAGGGCGAAACAATTATTCCGTTTATCGAAAATAAAGAAAAACTTATGGAAATCTGTGATGCCGCTCTTAACTTCTTTGCAGAAAACGCAAAGCCGAGCGAACGATTTAAGTTTACAATCGACAGAGTAGGCAGAGAAAAATTTGAACAGAGAATTTTGGAGGTTTACAATGGCTGATTTTGTAATTGACGATACAGTAGATATTACCGATGTGGTATGCCCGACAACTTTTGTAAAGGCAAAGGTTGCCCTTGAAGAACTTGACGAAGGTCAGATCCTTTCAATCAAAATGAATGACGGCGAGCCTGTTCAGAATGTTCCGAGAAGTATCAAGGAAGAGGGACACAAAATTCTCAAGCTCATCGACAACGAGGACGGCACATATGACCTGATTGTTGAAAAGGTTGGTGATTAAATGCCGCAGAGAGTAAGCAAAGACAATTTTCAGAGCGAAGTTCTTTCAGCCGATACACTTTTGCTTGCGGATTTTTATTCCGACAGCTGTATCCCTTGCAAAAGACTTTCACCCGTACTCTTTGAACTTGAAAAAGAGTATGAGGGCAAGCTGAAAATTGCAAAGATAAATGTTAATTTTGATTCCGAGCTTGCGTCGGAATATGAAGTACAGGCGGCACCCACACTCGTTTTCTTCAAAAACGGTGAAGAGAAAGAAAGGCTCAGAGGTGCGGTCAAAAAATCAGAAATAATCGAAGTGACAGAAAAACTTATTAAGGAGTAATCGTTATGACAATCACAGTTGCAGGAAACAAAAAGGAAGTTGCAGACAATCTTACGGTAGCACAGCTCATTATTGACGAGAATGTTGAAACACCCGAGTATGTAACCGTTACAATCAATGACGAATTTGTTAAGAGCGGTACATTTGAAGAAACAACCTTAAAGGACGGCGATGTTGTAGAGTTCCTTTACTTTATGGGAGGCGGTCAGTAATGGCATTTTCAAACGAACAGCTTGAAAGATATTCAAGACACATTATTCTTAAAGAGGTCGGCGCAAAGGGACAGAAAAAGCTCCTTAATGCAAAGGTTCTCATTATCGGTGCAGGCGGACTCGGAGCTCCTGCCGCAATGTATCTTGCCGCCGCAGGTGTAGGAACAATAGGAATTGCAGATGCAGACGAGGTTGACCTCTCAAATCTTCAAAGACAGATTATCCACTCAACACAGGATATCGGCAAGCCGAAGGTTGAGTCGGCAAAGGAAACAATGGAGGCTATCAACCCCGATGTTACCGTAAAGACATACCACACATTTGTTACAAGCGAAAACATTCTTGACCTTGTAAAGGAGTATGACTTCATCATTGACGGTACGGATAACTTCCCGGCAAAATTTCTTATCAACGATGCCTGTGTAATGGCTAAAAAGCCTTTCTCACACGCCGGAATCATCAGATTTAAAGGTCAGCTTATGACCTATGTGCCGGGTGAAGGTCCCTGTTACCGTTGTGTATTCAAGAACCCTCCGCCAAAGGACGCAGTTCCAACCTGTAAGCAGGCAGGTGTTATCGGTGCAATGGGCGGTGTAATCGGCAGCCTGCAGGCAATGGAAGCAATCAAGTACATCATCGGTCAGGGTGAGTTGCTCACGGGCTATCTTCTTACATATGACGCACTCAAAATGGAATTTCGCAAGGTAAAACTTCCGAGTGACACACACAATTGCGCAGTCTGCGGTGACCATCCGACAATCACAGAGCTTATCGACTACGAACAGGCAGAATGTGATGGTGTTCATTTATGATAAAACTTACAAAAAGCGACTTTGAAAAAATACTTTCTCACGCTGTAAAGGAGCTTCCCGATGAGGCTTGCGGTCTTATTGCAGGAACGGTTGAGGGCGGTGACAAGGAGATTAAAAAGGTTTATCTCCTTACAAATATCGACCACTCAAACGAACATTTTTCGCTTGATCCAAAGGAACAGCTTGAGGCAATCAAGGATATGAGAAAGAACGGATTTGTTCCTCTCGGCAACTGGCATTCACATCCCGAATCGCCGTCAAGACCGTCTGAAGAGGACAAAAGACTTGCCTTTGACAGCAAGGCAAGCTATATGATTCTTTCGCTTATGGACAGAGAAAACCCCGTTCTCAATTCATTCAAAATTACGGGAGATACAGCAGAAAAGGAAGAGCTTGTTATAGAGTAAAGGAGGGAGATTATGTACGACATCGTGATTATCGGCAGCGGCCCCGCAGGACTTTCAGCTGCAATTTATGCACAGCGTGAAAACCTTAAAGCGGTCGTGGTTGAAAAAGAATTTATGGGTACGGGACAGATTGCCGAGAGCGAGAGAGTAGATAATTACCCCGGACTTTACGGTGAAACAGGCTTTGACCTCGGAGAAAAGTTCAGAACTCACGCCGAAAAACTCGGTGCTGAATTTGTTGAGGGAGAGGTTACCGAGGTTGAAAGAGTTAACGGTAACTTCTCCGTAAACATTTACGGCGGTGAAAGTCTTGAAACAAAAACCGTAATCTATGCGGCAGGAACACAGCGCAGAAAGCTTGGCGTAAAAGGCGAAAAGGAATTTTCGGGTAACGGAGTTTCATATTGTGCGGTGTGTGATGCGGCTTTCTATAAGGATAAAATTACCGTGGTAACAGGCGGCGGTGACACTGCTTTGGGTGACGCACTTCTGCTTTCAAGATTCTGCAAAAAGGTTTATCTCGTTCACAGAAGGGATTCCTTCAGAGCAGGCAAAGCCTTGCAGAACAGGGTGTTTGCCACGGAAAATATTGAAGCTCTTACAAATGCAACGGTATCTGAAATTAACGGAGATACAAAGGTGACTTCGGTCACACTTTTACAAAACGGAGAAGAAAAACAGCTTGATTGCAATGGTGTTTTCGTTGCAGTCGGAAGTGTTCCCGATACAAAACCTCTTGCAAATCTTGTCAAAACCGACAAGGACGGTTACATTATTGCCGATGAAAGCGGAAAAACCTCCGCAGAGGGTATTTTTGCAGGCGGTGACATCAGAACAAAAGCACTTCGTCAGGTCGTTACAGCCGTGTCGGACGGTGCAAACTGTGTGATTTCGGCAGAAAAATATCTTGACGAAAAACAATAACGGCAAGGGAGTGAAATCCTATGAAAACAGAAAAAATAAGCACCGATGTCCTCATTATAGGCGGAGGAACGGCAGGCTGTTATGCGGCTCTGACCATTTCCGAAAATTCGGACAAAAAGGTTCTTATCTGTGAAAAAGCACACATCAAAAGAAGCGGTTGTCTTGCCGCAGGTGTAAATGCTCTTAACGCATACATTGTTGAGGGCAGAAAACCGCAGGACTATGTTGACTACGCTAAAAAGGACGCTGACGGGATTGTCAGAGAGGATTTGCTCCTTACCATGTCCGAAAGACTCAACGAAGTAACCAAAAGACTTGAAAAGCTCGGTCTTGTAATTTTAAAGGACGAGAACGGAAAGTATGTTACACGAGGCAACCGAAACCTTAAAATCAACGGTGAAAACATAAAGCCGATTCTTGCGGACGCAGTCGAAAAGGCAAAGAATGTAACGGTTCTCAACCGTGTCAATATTTTTGATTACTCGGTAAAGGACAACAAAATCAACGGTGCTTTCGGATTCGGCATTGAAAACGGAATTTTCTACACAATCGAAGCAAAGGCTGTCATAATTGCCACAGGCGGTGCGGCAGGACTTTACAAGCCGAACAATCCCGGATTTTCCCGTCACAAGATGTGGTATCCGCCCTTTAACACAGGTGCAGGCTACGCAATGGGAATCAGAGCCGGTGCAGAGATGACAACCTTTGAAATGCGTTTTATCGCACTCAGATGCAAGGACACAATCGCTCCCACGGGAACTCTTGCACAGGGTGTAGGCGCAAAGCAGATTAATTCACTCGGCGAGGTTTATGAAACAAAGTACGGACTTACAACTTCCGAAAGAGTTTACGGTACGGTAAATGAAAATCAGGAGGGCAGAGGCCCCTGCTACCTCAAAACAGAGGGAATCACAGCCGAGCAGGACGAATCACTTTTAAAAGCCTATCTCAATATGGCGCCTTCGCAGACAATCAAGTGGATTGAAAGCGGAAGAAATCCTTCACGGCAGAATGTTGAAATTGAGGGAACAGAGCCGTATATCGTAGGCGGTCACACGGCAAGCGGTTACTGGGTTGACACAGACCGTGCAACCACAATTGAAGGACTTTTTGCAGGCGGTGATGTTGCAGGCGGTTGTCCGCAGAAGTATGTTACGGGCGCTCTTGCAGAGGGTGAAATTGCAGGACTTTCGGCAGTTAAGTATATTGACAGCAAAGAAAGCTTTGAGAAAATCAGCGATGAAGATACAAATTATCACCTCAGGGAAACCGAGAAATATCTCACAGACCGCCATTCACTATACACCACGGAGCAGCTTGAAGAGGCAATGCAGACGGTTATGGACAGCTACGCAGGCGGTATAAAAACAAACTACCGTTTCAACGAAAAACAGCTTGACATTGCCGACTGCAAAATCAGACAGCTTGAAACGCTCACAGATGACCTCTATGCAGAAGATTTTCAGGAGCTAATGTATATCTGCGAGCTTAAAGAAAGGCTTACGGTCTGCAAAAGCGTAATTGCTCACCTCAGAGCGAGAAAGGAAACACGCTGGCACAGCTTTGCCGAAAACCTTGACTATCCCGAAAAGGACGATAGGAACTTTAACAAGTATGTTAATTCCCGTCTTGAAAACGGCGAGATAAAAATTATTATTCGTGACCTTGTAACGGGAGGTGAAAAGTATGAGCATAGTAATTGACAAGTCCAAGTGCATAGGCTGCAAAAGGTGTCGCAATGTCTGCCCCGGAAGTCTTATCAAGACTGACGAAAACGGCAAGGCGTACATCAAATATCCCAAAGATTGCTGGGGCTGCACCTCTTGCATAAAAGAATGTCCCACATATGCAATCAGCTTTTTCCTCGGTTCCGATATCGGCGGTATGGGCAGTAAGGTTCACACCGAAAAGAACGGAGATATCCTCTCGTGGTTAATTGAAAAACCGCATGGCGAGGTCATTAAGATTGATATAAATCAAAAAGAATCAAACAAATACTAAGGAAACACTTTGTAAGTATTTCCGTGAAAAGGAGATAAGGTATGAGTCAGCTTTCACATTTAGATGAGCTTGAAGCAGAAGCTATATACATAATCAGAGAAGTTGCGGCAGAGTGCGAAAAGCCTGTTATGCTCTACTCAATAGGCAAGGACAGCTCGGTTATGCTCCACCTTGCAATGAAGGCATTTTATCCCGAAAAACCGCCGTTCCCGTTCCTCCACATTGACACAACATGGAAGTTCAGGGATATGATAAAATTCCGTGATGACACAGCAAAAAAGCTCGGAATTGAAATGCTCGTTTACACCAATGAAGAAGGTGTTAAAAAAGGCATCAACCCGTTTGATCACGGTGCGGCTTACACAGATATTATGAAAACACAGGCTCTCAAACAGGCTCTCAACAAATACGGCTTTACTGCGGCATTCGGCGGCGGCAGACGAGATGAGGAGAAGTCAAGAGCCAAGGAAAGAATTTTCTCTTTCAGAAATAAAGCGCAGGCATGGGATCCTAAAAACCAACGTCCGGAGATGTGGAAGCTTTACAACACAAAAATCAATAAGGGCGAAAGCATTCGTGTGTTCCCAATTTCCAACTGGACAGAAAAGGACATATGGCAGTACATTCAAAGGGAAAAAATTGACATCGTTCCGCTTTACTTTGCGGCAAAAAGACCTGTTGTTTACCGTGACGGCAACATTATTATGGTTGATGACGATCGTTTTCCGCTCAAAGAGGGCGAAGTACCCGAATTGAAATCGGTTCGTTTCAGAACACTCGGCTGTTATCCTCTTACAGGCGGCATAGAGTCAACTGCAACAACTCTTGATGAAATTATTGACGAAACCCTCAGCTCCGTTTCTTCGGAGCGTACCTCCAGAGTAATCGACAACGAGGCACAGGGCAGTATGGAACGCAGAAAAAGGGAGGGTTACTTCTGATGAAAGGTTTACTTAAATTTATTACCTGCGGCAGTGTTGATGACGGTAAATCAACACTCATAGGTCACATACTTTATGACGCAAAGCTTATTTATGCCGATCAGGAAAAGGCTCTTGAGCTTGACAGTAAGGTCGGCAGTCGCAGCGGTGACATTGACTATTCGCTTTTGCTTGACGGTCTTATGGCTGAGCGTGAGCAGGGCATCACAATTGATGTTGCTTATCGCTACTTCACAACCGACAACCGCAGTTTTATCGTTGCCGACACACCCGGTCACGAGGAATATACAAGAAACATGGCTGTAGGCGCATCTTTTGCAGACCTCGCAGTTATCCTCATTGACGCATCACAGGGTGTTCTTGTTCAGACAAGACGGCACGCAAGAATCTGTAAGCTTATGGGTATAAGACATTTTGTCTTTGCCGTTAATAAGATGGATTTGGTAAAGTACAGCAAGTCACGCTTTGACGAAATCGTAAAGCAGATTGAAGAACTTAAAAACGAGCTTTTACTTGACGATATCTACATCATTCCGCTTTCCGCAACAGAGGGCGACAATGTTACCGTAAAGTCCGAAAACATTCCGTGGTACAACGGTGTTCCTCTGCTTCAGTATCTCGAAACTGTTGATGTTGATTCCTCGGAGGAGGAAGAAGGATTCTATCTTCCTGTTCAGCGAGTTTGCCGTCCCGACCACACATTCAGAGGCTTTCAGGGACAGATTGAGTCGGGCAGTATCAGCATAGGCGATGAAATCGTAACACTCCCGAGCAATGAAAAGGCTCATGTAAAGCAGATCCTTATGACAGATAAGGATGTTAAAACTGCTTTCAAGGGACAGCCCGTTACAATCACACTTGACAAGGAAGTTGATGTATCCCGTGGCTGTGTAATTACAAAGGACACAAATCTTGCGTCCTATCAGGAGCTTACAGCGTCAATTCTCTGGATGGATGACGAACAGCTTACAGCCGGCAAGGATTACATTGTAAAGCTCGGCACAAAGACTATTTCGGGTATCGTTTCCGAAATCAAGTACGCTGTTGATGTGAACACAGGCGAGCATATTCCTGCCGATTCACTCACAAAGAACGGAATTGCAGTCTGCACAATTCTGCTTGCAGAGCCGATTGCGGTTGACCTTTTCTCAAAGCATAAAACACTCGGCGAGCTTATTTTGATTGACCGTGTGTCAAATATGACATCAGCCTGCGGTGTTGTTGATTCGGTTGAAGAAAAAGCCGATGATGCAAAAAAGGCGTCATTCGTACTCGGCTCACTTGAGGCAAGAGGTGACATTTTTGAAGAGTTTTTCTACGACACTTCAAGCCTTAATGTTCTCAAATATCAGCCTGTTAAGGAAACCTATACAAAGGGGGACACAATCTCTGTTGAGGGCGAAAGCTATAAGTATCCCGACAGCTTTGATATTATAGTTCTTCGTGACAGCGTTGCCGTAAAGGTTCGTGACCGCAAGATTACCGATATCGTTCCGACATCGGAGTACAGCTACGGCGGTGTTCCTGTTGTAAACGGCAGAGGCTTCGAGGTTCTTGCCGACAGCAGCGAAAAAATTCAGCAGTTTCTTTCCGAGTATTCAAATCTTAAAAGCATCAACGATGCGGATTTCTTTGCAAAGTGGGTTAAGTTCGATACCTACAGAAAAATTGCAATTCAAAACAGATAACAGGTTTATTCATTTTAACTCATTCGCAAAGGGCATTGTCATTTGGCAATGTCCTTTGTGATTTTATGACTTTCTTGCCGAAAAACTGACCTTGCTGCCAAATTGTTGCATTTATAATTTTTATTCTGTATAGTGTACTCAACAAATAAATTTTAAGGAGTGCTTACAAATGAGTAAAACAGCGGCGGTACTAATCACATTTTTTCTCGGTGAACTCGGTGTTCACAGATTTATGACAGGCAAAATCGGAACAGGTATCATCTGGCTTTTAACTTGCGGTGTTTTCGGTATCGGTTGGCTTGTTGATTTTATTATGGTTCTTACAGGCAAATTCACGGACAAAAACGGAAATGTCTGGGGTGCTAACTAATCTGAAAGGAAGTTACTATGGCATTCGGAATTAAAACCAAAAACATTAAGACACAAAATTCTTATACGATTGAGAGCTTTTTTGATGCAATCAAAGACAAAGAGTTTACGGCAGGAACTCCGTCACTTACAAAGCATGGAATGGCTACCGTAATAACATTTCCCGCTCTCGACAGTCAGAATCAGGTGTGGATTATGAAGAGCGGTTTCGGCAAGGAAACGCAGAAATTCTCAATTCAAAAGTCCACTCAGGCGGGTATGGACAATGTAGCCAAAAATGCGGCATTGGATTCAATCACAGGCGGACTTTTCAGCGTTGGCGGAATGATCAGCGAAAACACAAAGAAGTGTGAAAAACTTGTTGATGCAACCGCAAAAGAACTTTCAGAAATGAATCTGTAACCAAAGTCGGCACGATTTTCGTGTCGATTTTTTCTTGCCAAAAACTGCTTTTAACGGTACAATTAGGCGGGGTGAGATTATGTTTTTTAACGATTATTACAATTCTCCGATTGGCAATATAACTATGGCATCTGACGGTGAGAGCCTTTGCGGTTTGTGGTTTGATGGACAAAAGTACTTTGCGTCAACCGTAAAAGGTGAAACTGAGGATAAAACCCTGCCTGTTTTTGAACAGACAAAAAAGTGGCTTGATATATATTTTTCGGGCAACGAACCCGATTTTACGCCCAAACTTTCGCTTAACGGCTCAGAATTTCGCAAGGCTGTGTGGGATATTCTCCTGACAATTCCCTACGGCTCAGTTATGACCTACGGCGAAATTGCAAAAATTTTGGCAAAACAGCGTGGCGTTGCCAAGATGTCCGCACAGGCGGTCGGTGGTGCTGTGGGACACAATCCGATTTCGATAATCGTGCCGTGTCACCGTGTTGTCGGGACAAACGGAAACCTTACGGGTTACGCAGGCGGCATAGATAAAAAAATCAGCCTCCTCAAACTTGAAAAGGCTGATATGTCCAAAATATTTATTCCTAAAAAGAATTAACCAATACTGTTAATTACCCATCCTGTTGTTATTGCAAGCCTGTTATCCGACAGGCTTGTTTCAATTTTACCGCCGTTTTTTTCGGCAAGATTTTTCAAAGTTTTATACGCAAAATTGTGGTGCAGAACATTGTTCTGTGCCTTTTTTATTTCATTCTTAATCGGAAAACTTATACTGCAAAAGAGAAATCCTGCCCTTGTTTCCGCTTTAAGTGAGATAATCTGTTTTCCATTACCGCAAAATTCCTTTACATTTTCAAACGCAATGTCAATCATATTGTTAAACAAAACGCAGATTTCAAGGTTGTCGGCAGGCACATTTGCAAGCGAACCCTCAAATGTGATTTTAATATTTTCATCTGCATTTTTCTGCTTATCGCTTAAAATTGCATCGGTCAAATCATTGCCCGTGTTGTACAAAATCTGAAATGAGCTTATAATCTCGCTGTCATATTTTTGCAGGAGAGGGAGAATTTCATCATATTTCCGACTGTTGATAAGCGATTTTAATCCGATAGAAAGATCGTTGTAATCGTGTCTTATTTTTCGCAGTTCATAACCCGAAGTTGTAATGCTTTTGTAGTAGTTAATCTGTGCGTTCAGCTGGCGTTCGTAAATGTCATTTTCGTGCATATACTGACTCTTTTTTATCTGATTGTACAAAAGAATAGGAATCGAAAACGAGAATACAACTGACACAATCAGGGTCAGAATTTTGAGAGCAATCGTTCTGTAATCCGATGACGGAATTATGTAGTATGTGCCGAAAGTCGCCATACTTCCGCCGAGATACAGAAAAATCAATATCATAATTATTGTCGGTTTGGTAATTGACCCAACCACAAGCTTTGTCTTGATTTTCAGCGGACTTGACAGGAGTACAAATATTCCGAAAACAATCAGATTTGAAATCAGATTAAAAAACACACTGGTGCTGCTCGCAAATTCGGTTGAATAGATTGAACACAACAATTGATAGATTTCGGATATAAAAAATGTTAATCCCGAAAAGAAGAGCGAAGAGAACAGCAACATCATTTTTTTATTGTATCCGAGTAAAATCGGAAGAAATGTCAATGCAACAAAATGCAAAACCGGCAGAATTACATACCGTTGGTCGCTTTTTATAAAGCAGGCAAACGATGCCGTTGAAATTATAAAAATCAATGACAGGGCAAAATACAGTTTGTACTTGGTAATGGAAAAAATTTTTGAAGTAAAATAGAAAATTGCCACAAGCCCTATTACAAACTCCGCATAGCTGTAAAATAGCATAAATTATAACCTCACATAATTTTTTTCAAGGAAATTCATATATGATGTCCGAAAGGATTTTTGATAATTCTTACTGAGATAAGCCACCTCTCCGTTGCTCAGATATACCGTATCTGATGAGTATGATTTTATGTAGTGAAGATTTACCACAAAAGAACGATGGGTTCTTACAAAACAATACTTTGGGAGAAGATTTGTAACTCCCGAAAGAGTTTTTGAACAGTGCATAACCTTGGTATTTAAATGAATGTTTGAGTATTTTCCGTCTGCCTCAATAAAGCAGATTTCATTTGAGTTAATTTTTTTCAATTCCTTATTTTGAATAAGAGTTATCGGATAATTAGCATCTACAATTTTTACATAGTCGTCAATTGCCTTGAAAAATTTTGATTTGTCAATCGGTTTCAGAAGAAATCTGAATGTGTTCACTTCAAACGCATCAATCATAAAGTTGGGATAAGATGTCAGAAAAATTATGCAGGAAAGCACATTGCGTTTTCTGAGTTCCTTTGCAACAGTCAGTCCGTCCGTATTGCCAAGCTGAAAATCAAGCACTATTATATCGTAATTATTCTCGGAATTCAAAAGCTTTTCACCGCTTTCAAATTCGTCAATATCAATAATTATACGATTTTTCTTTGCGTATGTCAAAAGCAGCTTTTTTAGCTCTTCGATTATGTATTTATCGTCATCACACAAAGCCGCAAACATATTTTCACCCTCTTACTCTCAAAACAGAGTATCTTGCTCCAAACTGTATTTATATTGCCTTTTTTGTTTGCTATTGTAATCCCATACAATAGAATAAAGGGGGGAGCAAAAAGTGTTTGATACTATCTTCAGATGGTTTTTCGGTTGGCTCTGATGCCTGAAAAATAAAAGGCAATCGTTTGATTGCTTTTTATTTGCAAAGTAATTTCACTCCCGAAAACCGCACTTTTGCTCCTATCGGTTCACTTCTCCTACACAATAAATTATAGTGTTTAAGCGCCATATTGTCAATAACGCAGTGCGTAGTTGCATTGCTTCTGCGTGGTATTTAATCGAGTAAGAAAAATTGACAATATTTTTAAATTATGATATAATCATCCATATTCTTATAAGCAAAAAAGGAGAGGTGTCAGTGATAGATAAGGAATTTGCTATAATGTTTGGAATTATAGCAATAATTTTTGCAATTGTAATCTGCATTTTGTTAAAAAAAGGTGTTAAAAAGACGGCTTTGGTTTGTATCTTCATAGCTTACATAACAGCTGTTGTGTGCATAGTTTTCTTTCCAATACCATATGACAGTGAACCAATTGTATATTCTAACGGATATACATGGTATAACTTTGTGCCGTTTGCAATGATTACAGAGGCTGTCAGTAACGGTTTCGGTGAAACGGCATTTTTACAGATTTTCGGCAATATATTCTTATCTGTTCCGTTCGGATTTTTCGTTATGATGTGGATGAAAAAGCCTAAGCTTTGGAAGATGTTTGTATTTGCATTCGCATTTACAATTACAATTGAGCTTTCTCAAATGTTTATCGGTTTTGCAATCAACAATATGTACCGCAATGTTGATATTGATGATGTAATACTCAATGCAATGGGTGCGTTTATCGGTTTCGGTATTTATAAGATTTTGCCGAAGTCATTTAAGCAAATGCTCACCGCATAATTAAATACATACCTACGGCTCTGTTTTATTTGGACAGAGCCGTTATTTTTTGCTGATTTTATTCTAAAAACCCTTTTACTCCCAAAAAACGCTCTTTTACTCCAAGGTATATTTATTTTCGACTTTGAATATTTAAAATGTAGACAGAGATTATTATTGAAATCTTGTTTATTGATTTGACAGTAAGTGCATAATTTGACAAGCATTTAACTTTACCGTCCTTGTTCTGTTTTTTGGCAGAGCAGGGGCGGTGCTTTTTATTCTTGCCGTTATTGCAGAATATAAAAACAGCGGACAATCCATTAATTCGGAATGTCCGCTGTTTTGCCTTTTATTATGACTTGATGTTGTATTATTAATCGAAGAAGCCAAGACCTCTTAATGCGTTGATGAATCGTTTCATATAGTCAAGCGAGGTAACGGGCCACACAAATCCCATTCTGTAAAGAACCTGCATTGTGTAAGTGTTGCTCTTGCCGACTGTAAATGTCTTTTGACCGTGAGCCATGTTCTGATATGCAATCATACTTGAAAGAATCTTTGCTTTTTCGGGATCCTGCTCGGCTCTGTCAAGTGCAATCATATATTCCTCATACTCTGCACCCTGTGAATGAAGTCCGATTTTGTTCATCTCGGTGTAGAGGTCACCCATAATGAGAGTATGGTTGTTGAACGGGTGGAACACGGTGCAATCCTTCGGAGCCTGTGCAAGCAGAAGAATTGCCTTTGCCACAAAATCAATCGGAGAAAGCTCAAACGGCATTTCCATTGCCTCATACGGATATTTGCCGATAAGGAGTGTAGATTTGAGTCTGCCCATAAATGTGTTGGTGGTGAAATTAATCTGATATTCACCGTCGCTGTTTCTTGCGGCAAGTGTGCCTACACGCATAATTTTTGCGTTAAAGCCCTTTGAAACCTCTTCAAGAATCGCCCTTTCTGCAAGGAACTTTGACAGGGTGTACTTTGAACCCTCATGCTGACCGAAGTAAAGCTGATTTTCTTTGAGCTTGTCAACAGGTCCTTGTTCGCCCACAAACATACCGCCTACGCTCATTGTTGACACATGAACAAGCCTTGCATTAGTCTTTTTGCAGAAGTCAAGTACATTGAGAGTACCGTAAAGGTTTACATCTTCAATGTCTGTACCCTTTGAGAAGTGCTTAACATTTGCGGCACAGTTGATGACCGTGTTAATGTCCTTGTCAATAAATTTATCGAATGATTCACGGTTTGTAACATCACCGCTGATAACGGTAACTCTGTCGGGATATCTTTCTTTCAGACTTTCTTCAAAGTAGTAATAGTAGATTGAGTTCATTCTGTTTTCGGCAGGATTATTGTTCTTGTCACGAATCATGCAGTAAACCTTGCCGTTATACTTGTGAAGAAGTTCGTAGAGAATGTGTACTCCGAGGAATCCGGCAGAGCCTGTCAGAAGAACATTGCCGAGTTTTTGAAGCTCACCGTTTTTGAATGTATCAATATTATTCTTTTCAAGAACTTTATTGATATTTGTATAATCGTAGCCCGAAAGATTTTCAAGGTCATTTTCGGATGAATCATCCTTGCTCACAAATTTTGCAAGAGTCTGCGGAGTAGGATTTGCAAATATGTCGCTGTATGCAACCTCAATGTTTTTCTTCGATGCGGAGATTACAATTCTTGTTGCTGTAAGCGATGTTCCGCCGAGGTCAAAGAAGTTATCGTCTGCAAAAACATTGTCAAGTTCAAGAATTTCTGCAAAGATGTCGCAGAATGTTTTTTCAAGTTCATTCTTCGGCAACCGACCGCTTTCGGATTTGTTGCTCTTAGGTTCGGGAAGAACCTTTGTGTTGACCTTGCCGTTTGGTGTGAGCGGCATTTTGTCAAGCTGAACATACGCGCTCGGAACCATATAATCCGTGAGAGATTTTGCAAGCTCAGACTTAATTTCATTTGGCTCAATCTGTCTGTCGGCTGTGTAGTAAACGCAGATTGCGTCAGCCTTGCCGACCTTTCTGATGAGAGCAATTCCGCTCTTGATTCCGTCAACTGCGGTCAGACACTTTTCAATTTCACCGAGTTCAATTCTTAATCCTCTCAGCTTAACCTGATTGTCTGTTCTGCCGAGAATAATAACATCGCCGTCCGGCGTCCATTTTGCGTAGTCGCCCGAGCGGTAGGTGCGTTCACCGTTGAATTTGATGAAAGCCTTTGCAGTTTGTTCGGGAAGTTTATTGTAGCCGAGCGCCACACCGCATCCCTGAATGAGAAGCTCACCCACAACTCCGATTGGAAGGAGATTGTTGTCTGAGTCAACAATATATTCCGTGTAGTTGCGTAACGGTCTGCCGATTGAAATTTCATCTGCATTCGTAAGATTTTTTGCGTTTGAAGAAACCGTGATTTCAGTAGGACCGTAGGTGTTGATTATTGTTGCGTTCGTCCTTTCACGCAGTACCCTTAATAGCTTGTCGGGATATTTTTCACCGCCCGATAGTATAACCTTGCAGTTTGCCATTGCTTCTGCAAATTCATCAAGCTCCATATACTGCAAAAGTCTTGACGGTGTAGAGTTGAACGCATCAACATTGTTTTCTTTAAAGAATTCTGCAAGTAACATCGGGTTTACCGTCTGTTCATTACTTGCAAAAACGAGTGTAAGACCGTTGCAGAGCGACAGCATGGTTTCCTTTAGCGACATATCAAAGCTGATTGTAGTTACAGAGCCGTATGCGTGACAGTTGTCAACAACCTCCTTAACATGAATGTTTGAGTCGCTGTATGCAAGGTAGTTTGCAATGCCGATGTGGCGGAGCATAACGCCCTTTGGCTTGCCTGTTGAACCTGAGGTGTAGATAAGGTACGCAAGGTCGTCAGGCTGTACATCAACATTCGGATTTTCTTCATTATTGCCCGAAAGAAGTTTTGAAACATCAACCGTGCGGTCATATACGCCAAGCAGTTCGCCCTCGGTAATTACAAAGTCTGCGTCGCTGTCCTCAATAATACTGTCGATTCGCTCCTTCGGATAGTCGGGACATGACGGAATAAACGCACCGCCGGCCTTGAGAATACCAAAAAGTGATGTGAAGAATTTTGAGGTTCTTTCAAGCAGAATAAGAACCTTTCCACCCTTTTCAAGACCCTTTTCAATGAGTGAGTTTGCCGTGATATTTGCAAGACGGTCAAGCTCTTTATAGGTCAGTTTGCCGTCACAAGCCGAAAGAGCAATTCTGTCGGGAGTTTTTGCAACCTGTTCTTCAAACATTTTGTGAAGAAGCTTTGTCTTAACGGGAGCAATTTCGGTTGACTTAAAGCTTTCAAGCTGTGCAATTGCGGCGTTGTCAAGGAGTGAAACCTTTCTGATTTTGCCGTTTGGATTTTCGATAATATGTTCAACAGCGCAGAGAACGGATTTTGCAAGCGTTCTCATAAGCTCACCGCTGTAAAGTGCGTCATTGTACTGAACCACAACGCTCGGCTTGCCCCTGTAATCCTCAATGTGAACGGCTGTTTTGAACTTTGCAGTATTCATTTCAAGGTAATCACGGACAACGGCTTTGCCGTCAATTTCAAGGTTATCAACAACACCAAGCTGATATTCGTACATAATGTTCGGTGCATAGCCGTATTTTGCACAAAGCTGTGCGTAGGGGTAAATTTCGTTTTCGATTGAATCCGTGAAAACAGCCTTGCTTTTTTCAACAAATTCAAGTGAGGTGATGTCCTCAATTTCAATGCCGAGTGCAAGAGTTTTTACAAACATACCAAAGCAGTTTGTAAGCCGCATATCGCTTCTGCCGTTGCTGATTGTGCTGATGTAAACATTTCTGCTGTTCACAAATCTTGAAACAGCGTAGAATGTGCCGGCAAGGAAAAGGTGGGCTGGAGTGATTCCGTGCTGTGAACAGAAGTTTTCAACCCTTGCCATATCAACGGGTACTGCCTGAGATGCAAGAGCACCGTCCTCTGCATGACCTCTGAGGTCAGCCGTGATTTCGCTTGCGGATTCAAAATTTTTCATCATATTGTCGAAGAACTTTTCAGCATTTCTAAATTCATCACTGCTTTCAGCCTTAATTTCATTCTCCGCATAATCAAAGTAGGTGTAGCTTTCAGGCTCAATGTTACCGCCCTCGTACAGCGTTTTAAGCTGTTCAAAGAAAAGTGCAACGGATGCACCGTCAAAGATAAGGTGGTGGAAATCCGAAAGCAGATATACCGCCTTTTCGGTTTCTGCAACCGAGATTCTGAACAGCGGTGATTTCATAAGGTTGTGCGGTTTTACAAAATCCTTTTTGTAGTTTTCAAGCTGTTCTTCCGTAAGCTTTTCAACGGGAACATTCGGTTTTGCAGAGTCAACATATGCCTGCTCAATATCATCGTTTTCAAGTGAAAGGTGAGTCATAATATATGGGTGAGCCTTGATTACCTTTACAACGCAGTCGGCAAGCTTTTGTGCATCGACTGATTTTGAAAATGTGAGAATTGACGGAATGTTGTAAAGTGTGCTGTACGGATTTTTCATACAGTCAATATACACACCGAGCTGAGTTTTTGAAAGGGGATAGAGAGCCTTATGTTCTTTCTTTTCTTCTTTTTTGACAGTTTGCAGATTTGCCGTACCGCTGAACATAAACTCCTGAAGTTCGTCCTCAATCGAAAGAACCGAACAGCCCTTCATCATCTTTTTAACCTGTGCCTCAAAGCCGAATGCCTTGTTGAGCTCAACTGCAAGCTTGATAACCGAAAGCGAGGTCATACCTGCGTTGATGAGATTTTCGGAAATATCAAAATCGCTGTGTCCGATAATCTTTTCGATAATTGCGGAAATTTTCTTTTCAAGGAATGTAAGCTCCCTCGGAGCGGAATTTTTCTTTTTTGAAGATTCTGCCTTGATTTCGGGAAGCCTGCGCTTGTCAACCTTGCCGTTTACATTGAGCGGAATTTTGTCAATCTGCATCGTAGCGGCGGGAACCATATACGGCGGCTTGTGTTCAAGAATAAATTCGTTGAGCTTTTGAATGTCAATTTTTCTGTCGGCAACAATGTATGCGTTAATGCATTGCCCGCCGCCCCCAAGCTTTCTTGCGATTACAGCTGTGTTTGTAATGCCGTCATATTTGCGGATAATCTTGTCAACCTCGGAAAGCTCAATGCGGAATCCTCTGATTTTAACCTGACCGTCATTTCGTCCGATAAAGTCAACCTTGCCCTCGTCTGTAAGACGAACAATGTCGCCTGTGTGATAAAGCCTTTCGTAACCCTTTTCATTGCAATACGGGTTCTTTTCGTATGCTTTTGCAGTCTGTTCGGGACGGTTAAGATAACCTCTTGAAACCTGCTGACCTGATGCGCATAGCTCCCCCAAAGCCCCTGTCGGAAGCCGTCTGCCGTATTTGTCTGTTACATAAAGCTTGATATTGTCAAGCGCCTTGCCGACAGGAATTCTGTGATAGAGTTTGTCAACGGGCTGTGTTGTGATGTAAACCGTACATTCTGTCGGACCGTAACCGTTTATAAGTTCAAAATTCTTTGGCGGTTCAAGGGGAACAAGCCGTTCACCGCCCGTAAGAAGATATTTGAGCGAGTGGTTGTCAATTTCGGTTGCAAACTGTCTTGCAACCTGTGTTGTCATAAATGCGTGGGTGATTTTGTTATCTTCAAAATATCTGTTCAGCCTTACAAGGTCAAGTCTGATGTCCTCCTCAATAATGTGAAGCTCGGCACCGCCGATAAGCGCAGGATACATTTCACTGAGGCAGGCGTCAAAACCGTAGCTTGCATATGCCGAAACAACGCTGTGTTCGTCAATGTCAGAGTTTCTGATATGAAAATCGCAGAATGAACGAACATTTTTGTGTTCAAGCATAGCACCCTTTGGAGTACCTGTTGAACCCGATGTATAGATAAGTATAAACAAATCATCGGGTGAGGGTTTTGCAAGCACGGCGTCTGATTTCGGAAGATTCGGAATATCCTTTGTAAGAAGAATATCACCGCTGTAATCGGGCAAAAGCTCAAGCAGATTTTCGTCTGCAATAAGAAGCGTTGCGTTTGCGTCCTTAATCATAAACTGAAGTCTTTCGGGCGGATATGACGGATCAAGCGGCTGATATGCCGCACCCGATTTGAGTACACCGATTGACGCAATCGGCATATATTCACACCTCGGAATCAGGATTGAAACAACCTCTTCTTTACCGATACCCTTTGAGTGAACATAACCTGCAATTCGGTCTGTAATCTCATCAATTTCAGCGTAGGTGAACTTCTTCCCTTTATATACAACCGCTGTTTTGTCGGGAGTTTTTTTGCATTGCTCCTCAAACAAATCAACAACGGTTTTGCTGTCGTCAAACGGAAATTCCGTTTTGTTGAAGCTGTCAAGCTCTGCAAGCTGATTTTCGTTTATAAGCTCAACTTCGCAGAGATTGGATTTATTAAGAAACTGCTCAACAATCTTTAAAAAGCTGTCGGCAAACGAACGAATAGTTTCCTCTTTAAATAAATCGTTTCTGTATTCAAAACGCAATTCAAAATCTGTTTCCGATTCAAATACCATGACATTCAGTTTTGAAATGGCACTATTTAACGGAACGAGTTTTAATTTTAGAGCCTGACCGCCTATTTTAAAGGTGTTGAATATGTCAGCCTGATAGGCAAGCATAATGTCGGCAGAGAGGTCATAGTCAGACGCAAGCTTCATAAACGGATACCAATCGTTTGCAACTGTTTCCTTTATGCTCCTGCGTATTTTTTTGAGGTAGTCCGAAACTGTATCTTCTTCGTCAATATTTGCGTGGACAGGAAGTGTGCGAACCATCATGCCGACCGTATTTTTAAGCTGTTTGTCAAATCTTCCGTGAGTAACCGTGCAAACCGTTGTTTCGCTCTGATTTGTAAACTTTGCAACTGCGTATTCATATGCACCGAGGAAAACTGTATACGGTGTAATTTGGTTTGCTAAGGCAAAATTGCGAACATCCTCAACGGAGAATTTGCCGTTCGTGGATAATTCAAAAGAACCGTTCGGTTTATCCTCAACCTCTGAATCCTCCGCAAAATCCTCCGTTATTTCCGACTTCGATTCAACAGCTGAAAAAATGCTGTCATAGTAGTTCTTTGATTTTTGATATTCTTCGGTTTCTTCAAGCTTTTCCTCAAAAACAGAAAGATCAAGCTGAGAAAACTTTTCGGGTTCAAGCTCTTTCCCGTCATATGCAAGCGCAATGTCATTGCAGATAACCGAAACAGATGTGCCGTCAGATATTATGTGGTGAAGGTCCATTGCAAACATAGATTTGTCACCGCATTCAAAAACTGCAAATCTGAATAGAATGTCCTTTTCAAGGTCAAACGGCTTAACAAAATCTTTGCCTGCCTGTTCAAGGTTATCAACCTGTATGACAGGAATATCAAATTCAACGCTGTCTCGGGGCTTCATCATCGGACTTCCTGTTGAACTGTCAATAAAAATTTTCATAACAGGGTGATTGTCAACAGCTTTTTTTACGGCATTTATCAGCCTGTCGGTATCAAGACTGCCCTTGTCAAAAACATAGGTGCAGGGAATGTCGTACATTGTGCCTTTTGGGTTGTGCATACACGAAAGATAAACACCCATCTGGCTCGGTGTAAGCGGATAAAGCTCTCGCTTTTCACCTTTGTATGTATCAAGCAAGTTGATTAAATTACTCATAATATTCAACTCCGTTTGTTAAAGTTTAATTATTGTGCGGTTGAAACCAAGCACCCTTGAATATTCAACCTTATCCGAAATTGCCTTTACAACCGTGAGAGGACTCATCTCAAATTCCTTATCGTCATTGAGCGGGTCAAATTCATCACCATTGTCACGAACGGAAATTATTGTTTCGTTTTTATCGGCAAAAATTCTGATGTCGATGTCTGCAAATTTCTTTTTGCCTTCCATTCTTTCGGCACAGCTTGCAGCCATTTCTTCAACGGCAACTGCAATCCTGTTTGCACGGTTTTCTTCAATTCCGTTTTTTGAAAGAAAAGAGGAGAGGTAGAGCGAAACGCCTGCCGCATTTTCTTTTGTTCCTTTGAACGAAAGGGCAAGAAGCTCGTTGTCCTCGGTTTCTTCAAGAAGGTAAAAGTTTTTATACTTTCCGCCTGATTTTCTCTTTTCGGCAAGGTCAATAAAATACACAACAACAAGTGTTCCCACCTGTGCAACTACGAGTGAATACCATACGCCCATGATGCCGAAAAATTTGCCGAGAATTAAAGCTGACGGAATGAGTATGACGATTCCGTTGATGATTGAAATTGCAGTAGAAATAGCTCTTTTCTGCGTTGCCATATAGTAGTAAAGCAACAAAAACGAGAATGAAAGTCCGGGGAATGACAATGCGTTGATTCTCATTGCCGGAACTGTGTTTGCAATGTCTGTGGGTGAAGTAATTCCGAAAAATTTAATTATCGGTTCAGGCTCGATACAGATGAAAAGCATAATTACAACACTTGAAACAGCAAGCACCCTTGCGGCTCTGCGGAATGCGTAGCGCACACCGTCATAGTCTTTTTCACCAAGACAAACCCCGATAATCGGAATCATTGTCTGACTTGCACCTGTGATGAACATTGACATAAAAATTTGGCTTGACGAGCACACCGAATATGAAACCATACCCGCACTTCCGCCTATGCTCTGAATAATTGTGTTTAAAAACAGCATTTTAACTGTTATCAGCATTGTACCTAATGCTCCCGAAAGTCCGATTGTAACCATTTTTCCGAGAAATTTAAAGAACTGAACGGGATTTCTGAGGATTGAAAAGTCAAAGTGCAATGTGCTTTTCTTCATGATGAAGTGTGTTGACATCATCACGAATCCTACCGCATAGCCTGTTACGGTCGCAATTGACGAGCCTGCAATGCCCATTTTGAAAGCACCCATAAACAGGAAGTCAAGTCCGAGATTTACGGCATTTGCCACAATTACAATGTTTGATGCAAACGCAGGTCTTGCGTCTGCTCTTACAAAGTGAATTGAACACATGAGCAAAAGGTAAATCGGTGTGCCGATTATGAACGGAACATAGTATTGATACAACAGCGATTTAAGTTCTGCGTCCTTTGTAAGCAACGAGCTTATCGAGTCGGCAAGCGGCAGCTGAATTGCAATAAAAATTACGCTGAGTGCGATAAGTACGATAAATGTTGAAGTGAAAACACGGTTAGCCTGCTTTTCGTCACGCCTGCCCTTTGCAAATGAAATTATCGAGGACGCACCGAGTCCGAAAAGTATAGTAATCGAAAAATAGAACTGCGAAATAGGGGACATAAGGTTGATTGCCGCAAGTGAGTTTTGCCCCAAGAGATTACCTGCAATAATTGAGTCCACAATCATCGCAATGTTTGTTGCCATAGCCGTCAGAACTGTAGGAAGAAAATATTCCGTGTATTTTTTGTTGACGGTAACGGCATTTCTGCCAAGTACGGTACTGCTCATTTTAACTCCTTATCCCTGCTCAATGTCAAGGTAGTCAGACATCCCCGTCATTGAGAACAGCTCCATAATTGTGTTGCTTACATTGACAATTTTAAGATTTCCGCCCTTGCTTTTTAGGTTTTTATAAAGTGCAAGAATAACCCTCAGTCCCGAGCTTGAAATGTACTCAAGGTCTTTAAGGTTAAGCGTTACAGTTTCAACCTCGTCAAAATCGATGCTCTTTGCCTCGTCATCAAGCTGCGGTGCTGTCATTGTGTCAAGACGGCCCTTGAGTGTGATGATAACATTCTGATTGCTTATAGCCTTATTGATTTCCATAGTTAGTTCCTCCGATAAATTTTATTCTTAATTTCAATCGTTCAACATTTCCATTATAGTGTCAATACCGTGACAAAATACTGACAATCGGATTATTATAACCTGATTTTGGAAACATTGTATTATTCGGTTTTGAATTTTGAGTGAAGAATAATTGATTTTTTAAATTAGAAATTCTTTGTAATTGTAAAAATGTTTTTGCCGTTAGATCTTTCATAGGAAAGAGCGTCGGAAAGTTTCTTTGTCATGAAAATTCCCAGACCGCCGATGCTTCGTTCCTCAAGCGGAGTGTGAATGTTCGGCTCTGCAATTTCAAGCGGATTGAATTTTTTTCCGCTGTCAATGAATTTTACTACAATGCTGTCGGGGTGTTTGCTAACTTCAATTTCAGCCTTGCCGACATTTTCACCGTAAGCATAGTTGCAGATGTTTACAAACACTTCCTCGCAAATCAGTTCAAGCTCAAAAACAAGCTTACCGTCTGCATTTTCACCAAGCATTTTTGTCACAAATTCTATAACATTCGGCAGATTTTCCTTAACGGCATCAACGCAAACGATTGGCATAATTCTCACTCACTTTCAAAACACCTGTTTCAACATAATGTACAGTTTTATACAGGTACTTAATCGTAAAAATTATACAACATTTTGAAGAAGAAATCTATAGAATTTGAAAAAATATTGCTAAATTGTGAAAATATTTTAATTAATTGCGTTTGCACCGCATTCTTTTGAAAAAACAACACCGTGCAAAACTGATTTTTGTTTTGCACGGTGTATGGTTATTTTGAGCATATGTCAACAAGTTTAAATTTTTACTTTTCTTAATGCTTTGTATTCTTCATCACCGTAAGGATTTATAATTACATATTTGTCAATAAATCCGTCATTATCGTGGTGGAAAATATAACGCTGGTAGCTTGTATCACAATCAGGCAATCCTAACTTTGCTTCAAGGGTTGGGTTATTTTCAATTGCGTTTTTAAGCATTCTTTTAATTACTTTGTAAGATTTAAAGTAGCTTATAATTTCGGTTTCTTTCAGACCTGATTCATCATAGCTGTATTTTTCAAGTTCGATTTCATCTATTTTTGTTCTTATTGCTTTTTTCCACGATACCGATGCAGTCAGAAATGATGTGATTTTGTCATCTGAATTGTAAGTACACTCTGATATTTCACTAACTGAATTATCATAGTTGTCAATATCAATTCCTGTGACGAGGTTATCTTCGTAAATAAGCACTTCTGTATGTACGGCTTTCCAATCTAACAACGAATTAACCGCAACAAGTCTGTTGTTACTGTCAAAAAGATATTCTCTGTCAGGATTTGTGCGTTTTGTGATTCGTTTCAGAAGTTTGCCTCGTCTGCAACCGCCTATAATCAAATCGTCAACAGGACTTGGACAATAGTATCCTCTGTATATTCCGTTTTCGTTGTTTGAATATTCTTTTCTGACGGCAGATTTTTCGGCAAGTTCACGCAGATTTTTTAATAAGGGTGTATAATAATCTACTTTTTCTGCAAGCCTATTTTTCTCGCTTAACATAAACTCGTTTAATTTAAGCTCTTTGTTTCTGCGTTCCTTAACCATTTCGATACACTCGGGTGTTTCATTTATCTCAAACATAATAAACCTCAATTTCGACAATCAGTAGGTTGTATATATCGTTTTTTACTCCGATATTTTTGTTATCAATATTATAAAACCTGAAAAAGCCAAAATCAATAATAGCCTAAAATTAGTTTCTAAATTTGGCATTACTCACAAAGAAAAGAGGTAAGTTTTGTTGCACTTTACCTTTTTGAAAAGCGGTTGTAAATTTGTGTAATATATTATTTACTTTTGCCGAGTTAAATATTATAATAAAAGATACGCTTGCAAAATATATCTGCAATATTTTGTAAAAAATGAATTTAGAGTATGGAGTTAAAAATGGGTGGGAAAAATTTAATAAAATCTAACCGAAAGGTTATTCTTGAGGGAATGCGTGACGGTATTCCGATTGGACTCGGTTACCTTGCCGTTTCGTTTTCACTCGGCATTGCCGCAAAAACTGCGGGACTTAATGCGTTTCAAAGCTTTCTTGCAAGCCTTTTGTGCAACGCATCGGCAGGCGAATATTCGGGCTTTACCGTAATTGCGGCTGATTCGTCATATTTTGTAATTGCGCTTGCAACCCTTGTTGCCAACGCAAGATATCTTCTTATGAGTTGTGCGTTAAGTCAGCGTATTTCAAAGGACACCTCGATTATCCACAGGCTGTTGCTCGGATTTTTTGTTACAGACGAATTTTTCGGAATTTCAATTTCACGGTCGGGCAAGCTGAATCCTTTTTATACCTACGGTGCAATACTCATAGGCTGCCCGTGTTGGGCATTCGGCAGTATGCTCGGCACAATTGCAGGCAATCTGTTGCCTCTTCGTATTGTCAGCGCACTAAGCGTTGCGCTTTTCGGAATGTTCCTTGCAATCATTGTTCCGCCGTCAAGAAAGAACAAAACACTTCTCGGAATTGTACTTGTCAGCTTTGCGGCAAGTTTTGCATTTGCATATCTTCCCGTCATCAATCAGATTGACGAGGGTACACGCACAATTATTCTTACAATCGTAATTTCGGCAGCGGCGGCATTGCTGTTTCCTGTCAAAGAAGAGGAGGAGAACGAAAATGTCGCATAATCCCTATATATACATACTCATTATGGCGGCTGTAACATTCGCAATCCGTGTTCTTCCGCTTACACTTGTTAAAAAGCAGTTTACAAACACATTTGTGCGTTCGTTTCTCTACTATGTGCCGTATGTAACGCTTTCGGTAATGACATTTCCGGCAATAATCAACGCAACTCACAGTCCGATTGCAGGCATAGCAGCCTTTGCGGCTGGACTTGTAGCGGCATGGTTCAACGCAGGTCTTTTCAAGGTTTCATGCGTATGCTGTGCAGTTGTGTTCATTCTTGAATTTTTTGTGTGACATTTTTGACGCATAGCCTGTTGTTTAATTAGTTCGGAAAGTTTTGGTTAACTGAAAGGATTTTTAAAATGAAGTTTTTGCATATTTCGGATTTGCATATTGGAAAATATGTGAACGGCTACAGAATGCTTGACGATCAACGCTATATGCTTGAGCGGATTGTTGAGATTATCAAAGAGAAAAATCCCGACGCTTTGCTGATTGCAGGAGATATTTATGACAAGTCTTTGCCGTCTGCCGAGGCGGTCGAATTGTTCGACCGCTTTATGACTGAAATTGCAGGACTTCACGGCAAAACAGGGTTGAAAACCTTTGTAATCAGCGGCAATCACGATTCGCCCGAAAGAATCGGTTATTTCAACAAGCTGATTGAACTCAACGGAATTTTTACCGACGGTGTGTTTGAAGGTGTTGCAAGAAAAAATACTGTTGAATGTGACGGAGAAAGGGTTAATATTTTCTCGTTGCCGTTTATCCGTCCGTCATTTGTGCGTAAGGTATATCCCGAAGAATCGGCTAAAATTACCGACTATACAACTGCTGTCAGGGTTGTGCTTGAACATTCCGATATCAATGCCGATGAAACCAATATTTTGATTGCTCACCAGTTTGTAACGGGCAGTGAAACCTCGGGTTCGGAGTCAAGCCTCGGTACGCTTGATAATGTTGAGCCGTATGTTTTTGAACCGTTCGATTATGTTGCACTCGGTCATATTCACGGCAAGCAGATTATGGGCAAAAACAAAAATATTGCCTATTGCGGTTCGCCGATAAAATATTCAAAAACTGAATGTCACAACAAAAAATGTGTGATTTTCGGCGAGCTTTCAAACGGAAAATTAAATCTTGAAGAAATTCCCGTACAGCCGTTGCATGATATGAGAATCATAAAAGGAACTCTGCGTGAACTTGCAGAAAATCCGATATCCAACACATATGACGATAAAACCGATGACTATGTTTTTGCCGAGCTTACGGACGAAAATCCCGTTACCAATGCATTTTCAACGCTTGAAAATATTTATCCCAACATTATGGGACTTGAATATGTCAACAGAAAAAAGAGCATTGAAATGACTCCCGAAATGTACGGTAAAACAGAGGGCAAGAGCAATATTGAACTATTTTCGGATTTCTATAAAATGCAGAACGGAAAAGAGATTGAACCCGAATCCGCAAAAATTATTGAGAGAATTTTCAAAGAAATCGGAGGTGTGAACGATGAAACCGATTAAACTGAAAATGAGCGCTTTCGGACCGTATGCCGATGTTGAAACGGTCGATTTTTCGGCATTTGACGGCAAAGGGCTTTTCCTCATAACAGGTACAACGGGCGCAGGAAAGACAACAATTTTCGATGCAATCTGCTTTGCACTTTTCGGCGAAACAAGCGGTTCTTCACGAAACGGCGAAATGCTCCGCAGTAACTTTGCAAAACCGCTCACACGCACCTATGTTGAGCTTGACTTTGAACACAGGGGAAAGAAGTACCGCATCATCAGAACCACCTCGAATGAGGTCGCAAAAAAGCGTGGAACAGGCAGTAAAATAGAGGGTGCATCAGCAGCGCTTGTCGGTGATGACATTACAACTCCGCTCACAAAAACGGGCGAGGTCAATAATAAAATCAGCGAAATTATCGGCTTGAAATGTGATGAGTACCGCCAGATTGCAATGCTTGCACAGGGCGAATTCAAAAAATTCATTGAGTCGGGAAGTGAAAAGCGAAGCGAGATTTTTCGCAAAATTTTTCACACGGACATCTACAAAGAATTTCAGGACAGGCTGAAAACAGAGTCAGCCGAAAAGCTTGAAGAAAAGAAAAAAGTCTGCGAACTTATCAAGTCAAAAACCGTTGCCGTTGAAATTCCCGATGATGACAGCTTTGCCGAAATCAGCGAAAAAATCGGCCTCTATACCGATAGAACAGACCTTACGGTAATTGATATTGAGCAATTTCTTTTGCACCTATCGGTACTTTCCGAAATGCAGAAAAAGGACAATACAGAAATTGACAAAAAGCGAAAAGAGCTTGAAAAGACAATTCTTGAGGAAGAAAAGAAAAAGGCTCTTGCAGTTGAAATTAATAATAAATTCGATACTCTTGATGCCGAAAAGCTCCGCCTCGAACAGCTTTTGCAGAGCAAACCGCATTACGATGAAATGCTCAAAAAGGCTGAGAATGACGAAAAAATACTGCACTCCGTAAAGCCAAAATATGACAGCTTTGCCGAGTCACGGAAAAGATATGATTCGGCACTCAAAAACTGTAAAAATGCGGAAATAAACAGAAAATCCGCCGAAGAAAATTTGAAATTAAAACAGAATGTTTTTGCCGAGAAAAAGTCGCTTGAGGGCAAAATCGCAACGCTAAACGAGGAATCGGGAAAACTCCGTGCAAAGGAAGATATTTACAGAAAATATTTTAACCTTACGAAAAATTTGAATGTATATGAATCAGTTCTGAAAAATTCCGAAAAGGAAATTTCAGACAACAGAAAATGCTATTCTGATACGGAAAATCTAAAGGCAAAAGCGGAAAAATTCATCTCCGAAAACAGCGACACAGAGCAGAAAATCTTTGACGCCAAGAGCAAAATAACCGCCTTGAAAGACAAATCAGGCAAGGCTGAAAGGCTTTTTGCGGAATATGAAAATCTCGAAAAAATCAATGCAAGGTTGACTAATGCAAAAGCAGAATGTGCCGACCTTGCAAAGTCGGCAACGGCACTCAACAACGAGTACAACACCCAGCACAATATCTACATAACGAATATGGCGGGTGTGCTTGCCGACACACTCGAAGATGAAAAACCGTGTCCCGTCTGCGGTTCATTGCATCATCCAAGTCCTGCAAAACACAGCGAAAATGCACCCGACAAGGATACACTTGATGCTTTGAAGGCAAGGTGTGAGGTTGCTGAAAGTGCCGTTCATAAAAAGTCAAATGAGGCCACAAGGCTTGAAACGGAATCAGAATCCGCAAAAACAAATGTCACTGAATTTGCGAATGCACTTGAGGTTGATGTCGAAACACTTTCAACTGAAATGATTTCACAGCTTTTGTCGGAACAAAAGGAGCAATTAAAAGCTCTTGAAGCCGAAGCTTCTGACCTTGAAAAAGTCAGAGAACAGCGTGATGTCTGCAAGACTGAAATCTCAAGGCTTGATGAAAAGCTTAAAAAGCTTGACCTTGTTCATACCGAATTAATCCGCAAAAATGCTGATGCAAAAAGCAAATATAATTCCGCAAAAGAAGAAACCGAGAGCCTTAAAGCGGAGATAAAATACTCATCGGTTGAAGAACTTTTGAATGCGGCAAAGGCTTGTGCCGACAAGGCAGAGCAGATTAAGTCGGAAATCGACCTTGCGCAAAGCGAGCTTTCAAAGGCGAAGTCAGATTTTGACAGCAAGCTTTCTGCTGAAAACGAAACTGCAAAACAGCTGAAAAGTTTTGAATCTGAACTTGAAAACAAAAAATCGGAGCTTGATATTGTTCTTTCAGAGAATAATATCTTGGAATGTCCCGATTTTAATTTGATGACCGAAGATTCTATAAAAGAATTAAAACGAGAGGCAGAAACCTTTACCGATTCTCTGAAAAAATCTCGGGCAACGGTTGAAGCCTGTGAAAAATCAGTTGAAGGAAAGCAAAGGGAAGATGTCCTTAAAATCAATGAACTGATTGACAACTATACTTCTGAAAAGGAAAAATGGGACAATCTTTATACCGCAGGCGACAGAGGTCTGCACAATAATCAAAACATTTACAACAGCGTTGAAAAGCTTAAAAATGACTTTGAGGAAAAGCTCAGAATAGCCGATGTTTACGAAAACCTCAAGAAAACCGCCAACGGTGAAATTGTTTCCGATAACAGCAAAATCACCTTTGAACGCTACATTATGGGTTCGTATTTTGAACAGGTTTTGTACTATGCTAATCTGCGTTTTTCAAAAATGACGGGCGGTCGCTATGAACTTGTCCGTGGTGAAAGCCGTGACAAGCGAATCAGCGCAGGACTTGAAATCAGCGTTCGTGATAATTTTAACAACAAGGAAAGGGATATTTCATCTCTTTCGGGCGGAGAATCTTTTCAGGCGTCACTTGCGCTTGCACTCGGACTTTCCGACATTATTCAGCAGAGAAACGGTGGAATCAGACTTGATTCAATCTTTATTGACGAGGGATTCGGTTCACTTGACAACGACAGCCTTGCATCTGCAATTGAAACGCTGAATGACCTTACAGGCAACGGCAACCGCCTTGTGGGAATTATTTCCCACATAAGCGAGCTGAAAAACATCATAGGCAACAAAATCGAGGTTGTCGGCACAAAGTCGGGCAGTTCAATAAAAATTGTTACAGATTAACATATCACATCATATTATGCAGCGGAGCAGAGATTTTCTGTTCCGCTATTGTATTTTAAAATTTGTTGTGCTACAATGTAGTTAGCAAAGACTAACTATGAGGAGGTCAATATGCTTTTAAACGGACTGATTATAATTTTAATACCGTTTCTCGGAACATCGCTCGGCTCAGCCGTTGTACTTTTTTCAAAAGGTGAGCTCAATCAAAAGCTGCAAAAATTTCTGCTCGGATTTGCATCGGGAGTAATGATTGCGGCATCAATATGGTCGTTGTTGATTCCCTCAATTGAAATGGCAGAAAGTCAGAACATAGTTGCGTGGATTCCAGCGGCAGTCGGATTTTTGCTCGGAATAGGATTTTTGCTTTTGCTCGACAGCGTTATACCGCATATGCACCTTGACAGCGACAATCCCGAGGGCGTTCATTCAAGCCTTTCAAAGAACACTATGCTTGTTCTTGCGGTTACCTTGCATAATATCCCCGAGGGTATGGCGGTAGGTGTAACATTTGTCGGAGCAATTTCCGATAATACCGGAATAACCGTTGCAGGCGCATTGGCTCTTGCGGTAGGTATTGCAATACAGAATTTTCCCGAGGGGGCAATAATTTCACTTCCGCTCCATGCAGGCGGAGCGTCACGCAAAAAGTCATGCTTTCTCGGAATTATGTCGGGAGTTGTAGAGCCTATCGGTGCTGTGCTTACGGTGATTTTTGCAGGAATAGCAGTTCCGTTGTTGCCGTATCTTCTCTCATTTGCCGCAGGTGCAATGATATATGTTGTAACCGAAGAGCTTATTCCGGAATCACAAAACGGCAAACATTCCAATATCGGAACAATCGGTGTTGCAATAGGATTTACGCTGATGATGGTTCTTGATGTTGCTCTCGGATAAATTTTTTTATAAAATCGGAAAATTTTCACTCTGCAAATTCTTGACAAATTTGTCATATATTATATAATTAATGGTAAAGTTGTTGTGTAAAACAACTTAAATATATGTACATTTGTGCATATGAGCGTTAAAGGAGGACTTTATATGTTGAAAGTATTCAAGAACGAAAAATTATGGTGTGCAGTTGCAGGCGCAGCAGCAGTAATCGTAGGCAAAAAGATACTTAAAGCAGATAAAACTCGCAGTCTTGCAGTTACAGGTCTTGCAAAGGGTATGAAGCTTCAGAAAGATGCAAAGGCAGCTTTCCAGAATATGAAGGATGAAGCTTCGGATATCTGCTATGATGCTAAAACAGAGGCAGGTATTCACGAGGATGCTGCTGCCGAAGAAGCAACAGAATAATGAAATTTAAAATTGTCTATGACAAGCCGCAGAGAATTCGTTTTCGCTGCGGCGCATATGCATTTGATAAGGAGTATGAGGGGGCAATCTATAATGTTGTGACCGCATCTCCTTATGTAAATTCGGCACAGGTAAGTTCTGCAAACGGCGGTATTCTTGTCAATTACACAAAGGGCAGCAGAAGTAAAATTATCGACCTTGTAAGAGCTATTAATGTAAAAACTCTTAAAAAGAACGAACCGAGTGCAGAATTTGGAATTCAGAAGATTGACAGCGATTTTCATGACAATCTTTTCACTCTTGTTGCAAAGCACTATCTTTCAAAGATGTTCCTTCCCGCTCCGATAAGAACGGCAATCACTCTTTACAGAAGTGCAAAATATATTAAAAAGGCTCTCAAAACTCTTTGGAACGGTAAACTTACCGTAGATGTGCTTGACGGTGCATCTGTTGTGGCGTGCTTGTGTCAACGCAAGTTCAAAACAGCCGCAACGGTTATGTTTATGCTCAGAATATCGGGCTTGCTTGAAGAATATACTCAGGCAAGGACCAAGGCGGTTCTCACAGACAGCCTTGCAATCAAGACCGACAGGGTATGGCTTGTTACCGATGACGGCGATGTTCTCATTCCGATTGAGGATCTCCGTGTTGATGACAAAATCCGTGTTCAGACAGGCAAGGTTATTCCTGTTGACGGTGTTGTTGCAGACGGAGAGGCAACCGTAAACGAGTCGTCAATGACAGGCGAGCCGTTGCCTGTATTAAAGCGTGAGGGGATTTCCGTTTATGCAGGTACGGTAATCGAAGAGGGCAGTATTGTTGTAACAGTCCGTCAGCTTGCATCAAATACTAAGATCAGCAAGATTATTGAGCTTATCGGCAATTCCGAGGAACTCAAGGCAGGTGTTCAGAGCCGTGCCGAAACTCTTGCCGACAGAATTGTTCCGTTCAGCTTTATCGGATTTTTCGCAACTCTTATCTTCACAAAAAACATCACAAGGGCAGTTTCACTTCTTATGGTTGACTACTCCTGTGCAATCAAGCTGTCAACCCCTATTGCCGTAATTTCGGCTGTCAAAGAGGCGGCTGACAACGATATTACAATCAAGGGCGGAAAGTATCTTGAGGCTTTTGCGAATGCTGACACAATCGTGTTTGATAAGACAGGTACTCTCACAAACGCAGAGCCTGTTCTAGAAAAGGTTGTTGCATTCGGCGATTATACAGAGGACGAGGTTCTCAGAATCTCAGCCTGTCTTGAGGAGCATTTTCCACACAGCGTAGCAAATGCCGTTGTAATCGGTGCTGAAAAACGAGGAATTTCTCACTCCGAGGAGCATACAGAGGTTGAGTATGTTGTTGCTCACGGTATTGCAACAACACTTCACGGTCAGCGTGCAATAATCGGCAGTAAGCATTTTGTTGTTGAGGACGAGAATGTTACCGTTACAAAGGAACAGCAGAATATTATTGACGAAAAATCCGGCTCATGTTCCGTGCTTTACCTTGCTATCGGCGGTGAACTTGCAGGTGCATTGTGCATCAGCGATCCGCCTCGAAAAGAAGCAAAACAGGCAATTGATATGCTCAAAAAACAGGGCATAAAGAATGTTGTTATGCTCACGGGCGACAGCTACAGAGCCGCAAAGGCGACTGCCGCAATGCTCGGGATTACCGACTATAAGTGCCAGGTTCTCCCCGAGGACAAGCACAGATATGTTGAAGAAATGAAGCAGAACGGTCAGAAGGTAATTATGGTCGGTGACGGTATCAACGATACTCCTGCACTTGCCGCCGCAAATGTTTCGGTTGCAATGAACGATGCGTCCGACATTGCCCGTGAAACTGCGGATATTACCATAAAAGGCTCTGATTTGCGTGCGCTTGTGCGTGTTCGCAAGTTGAGCAAAGACCTCATGAAACGAATCAACAAAAACTATCGTTTCATAATTGCTTTCAATTCGGCACTTTTGCTTTCAGGCTTTATGGGCGTTATTCAGCCGTCGGTTTCGGCATTTTTGCATAATGCGTCAACTATGATGATTTGTGCAAAAAGTATGACTCCGCTGACAAAGAAAAATGATAAAGACAAAGCTTTGTCGCTCCCTGAAAAAGCAGAGCAGTAATTTTAGTGGATATTTATAAGTAAATATTTCAAAAAACAACCGCTGTCAGGTTTAATCCCGACAGCGGTTTTGTGCTTGATTAAGCGGATTTTTTTACTTTTATATACGCATAGATGTAGGCAACGGCAATGCTTATCAGAAGAATTGCAACCATAATAAATGTTGAATTGATTCCCTTTATGAATGAGCTTTCAATGATTGTCAAAACTCCGGTAACTACAAAGGCAATTCCGCCGGCTCGGTTTGATTCATACCACGCCAAGTCACTGCTTTTAGTCCATGATGTTCTTACTCCGATAAACGAATTTCGTTTTGTTTTCGGAAGAAAGTTGCCTGCAATAATCAACATCAAACCCATAACCGTATTTATAATGAACGGCACATTATCTGTAAAAGTTGTGCTGTCGGGCTTTAAAACTGCCAGAATGAGAAACATCAATTGAAGAATATTGAAAGCCGCAATCATTGATGTCACATGTATCGCAGTGATTTTTGCATTGTTATTTATCTTTTCAACGCTGTTTGTGCTGTATTTAGTATATATCTTGGTATACACCATGTAAAATGCATACATAAACAGAATGATTGCAGGGAAAATGAAGTTTTCATATTTTGAACCGTAACGGTCAACAGCACCGCTTGCGTTGTAGTGCATGGGAACGGTGTCATTCATAAAGAATATAAATACGGAAGTAAGCAAAGTGGGCAATATGGAAAGTGCAAGCATAATTTTATTCAGCTTTTTCATAAAATCAACTCCTAAAATTGTTTAAGCCACATTATGAGTTCGTCAAACAGGGTTGTGTTAAGCTCATAATAAACATAATTTTTTTCTTTTGATTCAATCACAAGGTCGTTTTTCTTCAACAGATTGATGTGATATGAAAGCGATGCAGGTGAAATTCCAAGTTCTTCGGCAATGTCGCCTGCAATCATTTTCTTGCCTTTCAGCATTGTCAGAATATTTCTTCTTATCGGATCTGAAAGTGCTTTAAGTGTACCGTTCAGTGACAAGCAGATACCTCCTCACAAAGTCCTATCACATCTATTTAAAAAATATTTTAAATAGCTTGTAGCTTTATTATAGCCTGATTTACCGAAAAGTCAAGAACTATTTAAAAATATTTTTAAATAGCTTTAAAATATCTCTGACGAATATTGCAGAAAAAATAAAAATTTCTCTTGATTTTCTTTGTTGAGTGGTATATAATAATACTCGGTTAGCATAGGCTAACTCTTTTGAATAAATCATGTGGACTTCCCTTGCGGGTACCGAAAGCCTTTACTCGGGAGGATGTGCTTACCTCCCGACAGGGTTGTCTGCAAGAAAAAAGTTAGGAGAATTATAATGACTTATTTGGAAATTGAAAAAGTAGTCGGCAGAGAAATTCTTGACTCCCGTGGCAATCCGACAGTTGAGGCAGAGGTAACACTCGTTGACGGTACTGTTGCAAGAGGTACTGCCCCAAGCGGTGCGTCAACAGGTGAATTTGAGGCTCTTGAACTCCGTGACGGTGACAAGTCAAGATATCTCGGCAAGGGTGTTTCAAAAGCAGTTGAAAATATTAACACAGTAATTAACGATACAGTTGCAGGAATGGATGCATCTGACATTTATGCCGTTGACAAGGCTATGATTGAGGCTGACGGCACAAAGGACAAGTCAAAACTCGGTGCTAACGCAATTCTTGCCGTTTCAATTGCAACAGCAAGAGCAGCCGCAACAGCACTCGATATTCCGCTTTACAGATTCCTTGGCGGTATCTCGGGCAACAGACTCCCTGTTCCTATGATGAACATCCTCAACGGCGGTGCTCATGCCGCAAACACAGTTGATGTTCAGGAATTTATGATTATGCCTGTAGGCGCACCGTCATTCAAGGAATGTCTGCGTTGGTGTGCAGAAGTTTTTCACGCACTTGCTTCCCTCCTCAAATCAAAGGGACTTGCAACTTCGGTAGGTGACGAGGGCGGTTTTGCTCCGAACCTTGCAAGTGATGAGGAGGCTATTCAGTATATTCTTGAGGCTGTTAAGAATGCCGGCTATGAGCCGGGCAAGGACTTTATGATTGCTATGGACGCCGCATCATCGGAATGGAAGGGCGAGAATAAGGGCGAATATGTTCTTCCGAAGGCTGGCACAAAGTTCACATCGGCAGAGCTTATTGACCATTGGAAAAAGCTTGTTGAAAAGTACCCGATTATCTCAATTGAAGATGCACTTGACGAAGAGGACTGGGAGGGCTGGCAGCAGCTCACAAAGGAACTCGGTGATAAGGTTCAGCTTGTCGGCGATGACCTCTTTGTAACAAATACAGAAAGACTTGCAAAGGGCATTAAGCTTGGCTGCGGCAACTCAATTCTTATCAAGCTTAACCAGATTGGTTCTGTTTCGGAAACTCTCGAGGCTATCAAAATGGCTCACAAAGCCGGTTACACAGCAATTTCTTCACATCGTAGCGGTGAAACAGCAGATACAACAATTGCCGACCTCGCAGTTGCTCTTAACACTTGCCAGATTAAGACAGGTGCTCCGAGCCGTTCAGAGCGTGTTGCAAAGTACAATCAGCTCCTCAGAATTGAAGAGCTCCTCGGCGACAGCGCAGTATATCCGGGTATGGACGCTTTCAATGTAAAAAAGGCTGATTAATAAGATACTAAGACAGTATGTTTTCATAATATTATTTTCCCTAATGTTTCAGAGCAGAGTCGTTTTTACGGCTCTGTTTTGTTTTTTGCTGAAACCTTAGAATAACAAAATATTGACAATTTGCAAATTTTCATCAAAACGGATGTGTTCTTGAAACAGTCAATAATAATCGGACAATGTGAAATACTTATTATTTGGTTATAAAATTATGCTGTAATAAAATAGGACAAAATCAATACTGTGCATTGTGTAAAGTTTTTTCAAAACAAAAGCGACTTTATTTCGTCATTCCTATACATTTACATTCACAAATCGCTGTGCTATAATCAAGTGCAGAAGTACCGCACCGCTTGGCAGTGCGGTACTTCTTAGGATTTCAGTCTAATGACTGAAATCCCGAGGAGCTATCGCTCCTTGGCACAGATTGCAATCTATCGCACACTCTGCTCCTTGCAAGCAAATCAGAGTGTTGCTCTGATTTAAATCTGTTTGCAGAAATACCGCATCGTCAGGCAAAGCATAGCGTTGATATGGACTTATACTTAAACGAAAAAGATATTAAAAACATAAAAATTTTTGATAAGAAGTGTGAATGTTATGAATGGTTCAAAATCTGTTAGAAATCTGACTCAGGGAAAAATTTCAAGTCAGATTTTATTTTTTGCAATTCCCGTAATAATCGGCAACCTTTTGCAGGAACTTTACAATGTTGTCGATACGCTGATTGTCGGTCAGACTCTCGGTGAAATCAAGCTTGCGGCTGTCGGTTCAACGAGTTCGCTCAACTTTTTTGCACTAGGATTTTTCATAGGACTTTCCGCCGGCTGCTCGGTAATCACTTCACAGCATTTCGGTGCAAACGATATGGAACGGGTGAAAAAGAGCGTTGCCGCCCACATAATAATTGGCGTTGTGTCGGCTGTTGTGCTGACTGTTTCGTTTGTACTTCTTGTTAATCCGCTGCTTACAATGCTCGGAACAACCTCTGATACATTCGAGTATGCAAGCAGATATCTTACAATAATTTACCTCGGAATCCCCGCAACAATGCTCTACAACCTTACGGCATCACTTCTGCGTTCGGTTGGTGACAGCAAAACTCCGCTTTATCTGTTGCTCTTTTCATCCGTAATGAATGTGGGACTTGACCTGTTATTTATCATAGTGTTCAGGTGGGATGTTTCAGGTGCGGCAATTGCAACGGTAATCTCTCAGCTTGTGTCGGCAGTTCTCTGTTGCGTGTACATTTTTTTTAAGGTGAAAATGCTTTTGCCGAACAGAAACAGCTTTAAAAATTTGACTTCAACTGTACGGGATGAGCTAAAAGTCGGTTTCCCGATGGGACTTCAAAACTCAGTAATTTCAATCGGCATGATGGTTTTGCAGTATTTCGTAAATCAGTTTGGTTCATATGCCGTTGCCGCCTACACAATCGGCAACCGTGTTCAGCTCCTCATCCAGAATCCGATGAACTCAATGAGTACGGTTATCGCAACATTTGCAGGTCAGAACGAGGGCGCAGGAAGATATGACAGAATCAAAAAAGGCGTCAATTTCTGCCTGTTAATTTGCATTGCATATTCAATTGTAATAGGTGCGGTTTCAATGATTTTTGCTCAGCCGATAACAGGAATCTTTACAAGCGGAAGTTCACAGCAGACTATTGATTATTCTGTTCAGTTTATCTTCTGGAACTGCCCGTTTGAGTGGTCGCTTGCAATGCTGTTTATATACCGTGGAACAATTCAGGGACTTAAAAACGGCATTGTGCCTATGATTGGTTCGCTTATCGAAGTTGTTATGCGAATTATGACGCCCGTCATTTTCAGTTCTGTAATAGGTTACGCATCAATCTGTGTTGCCGGTCCTGCCGCATGGACAGGAAGTATGCTCCTTATGATTGCGGTTTATTATGTTAAAATAAGAAAACTTTCAAAGACGAAAACTGTTGTGGCAAATTAATTCTTTATGTGGTACAATATTCCATGTGATTATATTAACGAAAGGGATTTTTATGATTTGCTTTAAAAAAGTCACAAAACAAATTTGTGATTATAAATCTGTAAAAGAATTATACCTTTCCGCTTTTCCGGCCGTTGAGAGAGTACCGTTTTGGCTTTTGATGAAAAAATCAAAAAATGAGGGTGCAGATTTTTACGCAATTTATGATGAAGAAAAGTGGATTGGACTTATCTATGCAATCACGGACAGCGAAGTTGTCTATGTGTACTACTATGCAATTTCCGAAAAGGAGAGGGGACACGGAATCGGAGTTGCCGTGCTTGATGAATTTAAAAATCTATATAAGGGTAAAAAGATTTTTCTTGCAATTGAACAGCTTGAAGAAGAAAATGCTCCCAATCAAAAACAGCGAATGAGCCGTTATAAATTCTATCAGCGCTGCGGATTTTTAAGGCTGAATGCAAAGATTGTTGAGGCGAAAATAACATTTGATGTTATGGCATACGGCGGTGAAGTCAATCCCGAAAGCTATAACAAAATGATGAAAAAATATCTCGGCAAAATTATGTCGCACTTCATCAAAACAGAAATGAAGGGCAGCGGAAAATATTTTGAATAATAAAAACACCGACAGGTTAGCTTTTAGCTTTATCTGTCGGTGATGTTTTTTATAAGATATATTATTTTGTACAGCGGTTGCCGGATGTTATGGATTTGCGGGCGTTTATTTTATTGCCGACAAATTCGAAGAGTTTAAGTCTTAAAAGCTCAATTACGCAACAGCCTGCGAATATGAGGAGGACTGTTATAATTACAATCGGAATGTAAATCAGGGTGTCATAGAGGTGCTTATTGCTGAAGTTTGCAACACTCCACAGCCAATCACGAACATACGGATTTTCGTGGATTGCATATATACCGAGCGTTGTGCCGGCTACTGTATTGACAAATTTTGAACTGAAATTGAAATCTCTGAAAAAGAGTACCAACATCGCCGATTCGGCAAGGACAAGCGGGTTGTTGAACATACCGAATGCCGGCTTGTACTGTGGGAAAACAGATGCCAATACAAAATCTAATACGCAAAGGCCGACGAAAATGCCGAGATAGCGGAAATTCGGTTTTCTTTTCTCAAGCGGTTTCTGCTTTACAAACAACCTCAGATAACCGCCGATTATGTACATCAAAAGGAATCCGCCAAGACTCTTGCCCATATAAGGATCAAGTATTTTGTTGACGCTGATAACATTGTTTATTCCATGAATTTCCGCAAGCGTTGACCATAGACTTACTGCCACAAAAACAATTCCCATAAAGTAGAGGTAATGTTTTTTAGAAAGTGACGCAAGCATTTTGTTGAGAAATGGGCTGAGCAGAAGAATAATCAGATAGTTGCTCAGAAAATACCAAGTTCGTGACATTAGCGGAGTGAACGCCTTTATAACTGAATTTATATTTATGAGTGACGGATCGCTTATGAAGAAAATTAACGAAAGTATAATCGAGTAAAAAATCATTGCACCGTAGATTTTTCCGCCACGCCGTATGGTCTTTTTTATATCGAACTGCGAGGTTATCATAAAGTAGCCGCTTATCATAATAAACACATCAACAGGTGTTCTGCATAATGACCATACAAATGTCACCAATATACCGTCAATATCGCCTGCGGCCTTTGATGCGTCATGAAGTAATCCGTACTGATACGCATGCAAAAAAATTATCTGTATCATTGCAATAATTCGCAGTAACTCAATACCGGACTGTCGTTTGGTTTTGCTCATTTTTAAATCCTCCGTAAACGGAAATCCCAAAAAGTACGGGATTTTTGTCTGTCAATTTCTGACAGGAACTTCGTTTTCTTAACAATTTTCGTAGAATTTGCAACATTGCTACAAATACCAATTATACCATAATTTGCCTGTTATAACAATTTATTCGGTGTAGTATTTCAAGAGAAAAACAAGTAATTTTTAAACAATATATACAAAATTTGTACATATGTACAAAAAGCAATAAAAGTATATTGAGTTTGAGGAGTATTGACAAAACAAAAACGGTCAGCAAAAAGCTGACCGCTTAAATATTATTTTAATTTGTCTTTGTTAACCTGCTGCTGATACTTGATGATTTCGTTGTAAATTCTTTCACAGTTGTTGTGATCGTCAAACTGATAGAAATCTTCAACTCTTTCAACATACTTTGGCTTCATTTTACAGCCGTTTTCCATATACTCGCAGAGCAGGTCAACAAGCTGGTCGCTTTCGGTACAAATTTCTCCGAATCCCATTGTATCATAGAAGAATCCGCCGTCATCATAGTGCGCAGGAAGCTGTGACGGATGGAAATATACAAGCGGTTTCTTCATATAAGCAAAGTCAAACTGAACGCCCGAATAGTCAGTTACCATAAGGCTTGACTCCTGAAAAGCTGTTTCGTAGTTGAAATCGCCAACCGATGAAACAACCTCAACATACGGATCGGGGATAAAGTCGTTAACCTGTGAGCTTAAAATCGGATGAAGAACATACTTAATCTTGTAGCCTGTACGCTTTGCCGTATCAATCAATTTTTTATTATTGATAAGGTCATTATAGATTTTATAATAGGTTGTGTGCTTGAATTCGGGATTGTAAGCTCTCTGTTCACCCTCGCTTGTTGTAACAGGCATTGCATTGTACATACGCCAGGTGGGTGAAAGCAGAATCTGCTTTTTATCGTTATTGATAAGTCCGTCATATCTGCCGATGCCTGTCATCTTGAGAATGTCAAAATCTTGATAGTTGTAAACATGGTTGCTCAGGTTTTTGTACTCATACTTTGATGCAAGGAAGTACATCTGTGTGTTGTCAACAATTCTCTGCTGAGCCATTGCACACTTCTGAACCGAAAGTCCATGCTGTAAGCACATTGAAGGGAAGTTGCACAAACCTCTGATGAATCTTGAACGATCCATACTGTAGCCGTTGAACGGGAATACATTTGAGTTTGTAATGAGCGCAATATCGGTATTGAGAAACAGCATTTTGTGCTTGAATGAACGGTTCTTAACAGGCTTGAGTCCGTCAGCCTTTAGTCGCTTGTAATCGGAAGTGTTTTTGTCAATGATATAGTATCTTGAAATGCCGTCCTTTTTGTCTGCACAATATCTGTAAAGATATTCACAGCTGTCACCGCCCTTGTACAGCTTATCGTACATGAGCCAGATTTTCTTGTTCTTGAAGAAAGGTCTTGTAAGCCAATACTGAATTCTTGTAATGAAGCTGCGTTTACTCTCCATGAAAACATATGGGAGGAACTTGAGTTCTCTCTTGAATGTATCCATAGCAGATGCGTGGCAGATTACAATTGTGCTTGATTTGTCAATATAGGCAACATACTTGTTGAATCTCCAATAGGAGTTCTTTGGCTTGATTGTAAACTTAGACCAATGGTGCAGGAATGAAAGCTTGAGCGGAATAATTGAATCCTTGTATCTTGCAAAGAATGCAACCGTCTGCTGAGGATTTTCGGGGTCAAGCTCAAGCTCAAGGTGGAAGGTGAATTTCTTGTACGCACTGATGCCGAAATATTTTGTCAGAGAATAACGGTCTGTGTTTGTAAGAACCTGTCTTTTGTCGCCAAACTGAACATAAAGCTCAAAATCTTCAAGGTCAAAAACCTGTCTGAACGAGCCGTCAATAACAAGCTTGCCGTCACGGTAGTCCATAACATGCATACCGACTCTCTGGTCTGTAAGCTTAGAAATATAGACATTGTTGCAGTTGAGATAAACCTCTTTTTTGCCCTCGGAATATTCAAAAGGCATATCCTTGAAAACACAATTGTGCTTTATCATATAGAACATCTCGGCGGCTTCCTCGCTGTAGCCGAGAGAAACATACTTGTCTTTGTTAAGAACAAAACCGTCATTTGCAAACTTAAAACATTCTCTTGCTGTTTCAAAGAAAACCGCAAGCTCTTCATCGTTCATATTACGCTTGTTGCGGTTGTTCATATTTGCAAGGAACTTTGTTGTAATATTGAAAACAATATAGAACTGAATAAACAACGGAATATTTCCGTCCCTGTCCTTGCTGTCATTGATGAGAGGCTTTAAGAAGTTGTTAAGCGAATCTGTGTACCAGTCCTTGTAGTTTGTGGGAACATAGTACATAAAGTCATCGCTTACAGGCATAAAGTAGTCAAATTCAATCTCATCAAGATATACATACTCCGGATAATCAAGTTGAATTCTGAGTGCAAAATCGTCTGCGCTTTCGTACTTGAGCTTGTTGTTCATTTTGTATGATTTGAAAATTTCAGTTCTGTAAAAAGTACCCGTAAGCTCAAGATTGATGAGGTTGGGATTATCAAAAAGGTTGACAACGCTTGATTCAATCTGACCTTTGTTAAGTCTGAATTCCTTTTTCTCTCTGAAAACAGGGTTTACGCAAAATCTGTGACCGGCAACAAAAGGAATTTTTTCCTTTTTGTTGAACACCTTAATGCAATTTTCAAAATAGTTATCGCTGAAAGTGTCGCCGCAATTGCACACCGTGATATATTTGCCTGTTGCTTTTGACGCAGCAAGGTTGCAGGCATCGGCAAAGCTTTTAACCGACTTTGCATAAATCACCTTGCACATTGACATACTGCCGCTTGCAATTTTGCCTGAAGTTTTGTCTGTTGCGTCAACAATAAGCACTTCAATGTTCTCTTGATTAATATTCTTTTGCTCGGATATTGATGACAGAGTATCTATTAATTTGTTATTGCTCTCAAGAAAGGGGACAATAACAGAAACAATTATACCGCTCATAGTACCTCCAGAAAAAAATTATCTCATTAGATTATACCACAGTTAGTGAAAAATGCAAACTTTTCTTTGATATTGTATGTCGCAAATTTGCGGAAAACAAGGTAATATGTTGAAATTTTAATAAGCAGTAATAAAAAAACAGGCGACAGTCCGAAAACTGCCGCCCGTCAATTGTAATAAAATTAAAAGCTGTCGTCATAAACGGCACGGCAACCGCCGATGAATTTAGGACGGGTTCTTGCGGCAAGCAGAATTGCCTGTCCGATATGGTCAATGCCGAGTCTTACGGGTACGGCAACTCTTTTAAGGTGCATACCGATAAGTGTTCCGCCGATGTCAAGACCTGCGTCAGCCTTGATTTCTTCAAGCGCAACGGGATCTTTGAATGTTTTGTATGCTGTTGTGGCAAACGAACCGCCTGCCTTTGGCTGTGGAACAACATTCACGATTTCAGCGTTCGGAACAGCCTCACGCTCAACGATGATTGCACGATTGAGGTGTTCACAGCATTGTGCGGCAAGGTAAATTTTTCTTTCGCAAAGCACTTCGTATATACCCTTGAAAACAGCCTGAGCGGTTTCAAGACTTGAATTGTGTCCGATAGTTCCGCCTGCAACCTCGCTTGAAGAACAGCCGATTACAACAATACTGCCCTCTTTAAGCTTGGCAACATCGCAAAGCTCATTACAAGCCTGTTTTGCCTGAGCATAAATTTCTTCATACATATATGTCAACTCCTTGATTGTGTTAAATTTTACTTAATTCTATTATAACATTTTTTTTGCAAAGTACAAGTTTTTAATGCAAATGACAGCAAAAGACACAAAAATGTCAAAATGATTCTTGAAATTTTAGCTATACGGGTGTACAATATAACCAGCAGATTTATTCTGATATTTTTGCAAAGGATGGTTATAATGAACAGATTTGTACTTAATGAAACATCATATCACGGAGCAGGAGCTATTAACTCCATTCCTGATGAAATAAACGGCAGAGGTTTTAAAAAGGTTCTTGTTGCTTCAGACCCTGACCTTGTAAAATTCGGAGTTACCAAAAAAGTTACTGATGTGCTTGAAAATGCAGGCATTGAATATACACTTTACTCGGATATCAAGCCGAACCCGACAATTGAAAATGTTCAGCACGGTGTTGAGGTGTTTAAGGAAAGCGGTGCTGATTGTATCGTTGCAATCGGCGGCGGTTCTTCAATGGATACAGCAAAGGCTGTCGGCATTATCATCAACAACCCCGAATTTGCCGATGTTCGTTCACTTGAGGGAGTTGCTCCCACAAAGAACAAGGCTGTGCCGATTATCGCAGTTCCCACAACAGCAGGTACTGCCGCAGAGGTAACAATCAACTATGTAATTACAGATGTTGAAAAGAACAGAAAGATGGTTTGCGTTGATGTTCACGATATTCCGGTAGTCGCAGTTGTTGACCCTGATATGATGTCAACAATGCCAAAGGGGCTTACTGCCGCAACAGGTATGGACGCACTCACTCACGCTATTGAGGGTTACATCACAAAGGGCGCATGGGAGCTTTCCGATATGTTCCACCTCAAAGCTATTGAAATTATCTCAAAGTCACTTCGTGGTGCTGTTGAGAATACTCCCGAGGGCAGAGAGGGTATGGCTCTCGGTCAGTATGTTGCAGGTATGGGTTTCTCGAATGTTGGTCTTGGCATTGTTCACTCAATGGCTCATCCGCTCGGTGCACTTTATGATACACCTCACGGTGTTGCAAACGCAATTATTCTCCCGACAGTTATGGAATACAATGCACCTGCAACAGGCGATAAGTATAAATACATTGCCGCTGCAATGGGTGTTGAGGGTACAGAAAATATGAGCGTTGAAGAGTATCGCAAGGCTGCAATTGATGCGGTAAAACAGCTCTCAAAGGATGTCGGTATTCCTGCTGACCTCAAAGAGATTGTAAAGCCTGAGGATATTCCGTTCCTTTCACAGTCTGCATATGATGACGCTTGCCGTCCCGGTAACCCGAGAGATACCAGCGTTGAAGAAATTGCAGAACTCTACAAGAGCCTATTATAATTTAATTCGATTTATTCTTTATTGTTCTTATATTCCTACCTAAAAGGTTTGCGGTCAATTTTGGTCGCAAGCCTTTTTGCTTTGTTTACATTAAATTTTTAATGTGGTAAAATAAATGTTGAAGGTTTTGGCAAAACGAAATTGCACAAGGTATTTTTTATATGATTGGAAGATGAAATTATGTGTGAAGTAACAATAAGACGGGCAAAATTTAAAGACATACCGCAGCTTGACAAGCTCCTTTTTGAGGTTCACAAGATTCACAGCGATATCCGACCCGACCTTTTTACAGTCGGTGAGAAGAAATACACAGACGAGGAGCTTGAGCGAATAATTGTTGATGAGCAAAAGCCGATTTTTGTTGCAGAACATAACGGAAAAGTAAAAGGATATGCTTTTTGTATTTTCAAACAAAATCTTGAAAGCAAGTCGGTCACAAATATAAAAACCCTGTATATTGATGATTTGTGTGTTGACGAGGATACAAGAGGGATGCATATCGGCACAAAGCTGTATAACTATGTTATTGATTTTGCCCGAAAAAGCGGTTGTTATAATGTTACGCTAAATGTGTGGGCAGGCAATGACGGTGCAATGAAATTTTACGAGCGTATCGGTTTTAAGGTTCAAAAAATCGGTATGGAAACAATTCTCTAAAAGAAATATATAAATTTTCGGGTATGGTGATAAGATGAAAAAAATTGCAGTCGGTATTCTGGCTCATGTCGATTCGGGAAAGACTACGCTTTCAGAGGCTCTGATGTACTCTTCAGGCAACATAACAAAGCTTGGTCGGGTTGACCACAGAGATTCGTTTCTCGACACTTTTTCGCTTGAGCGTGACCGTGGAATTACAATTTTTTCAAAACAGGCGGTTATGAAGTACAACAACACGGAATTTACTCTGCTTGACACCCCCGGTCATGTTGATTTTTCGGCAGAAGCAGAGCGTACACTTCAGGTGCTTGACTATGCAATTCTTGTAATCAGCGGAACTGACGGTGTTCAGAGTCATACCTGCACACTTTGGAAGCTGCTCAAAAAGTACAATGTGCCGTGTTTTATCTTCGTCAACAAAATGGATCTTGACGGTGCAGACAAGCTTTCTGTTATGGCACAGCTGCGTACAGGGCTTGACGAAAACTGCGTTGATTTTACCTATCCGAACTCCGACGGCTTTCGTGAAAGTGTTGCCATATGTGATGAAAAAATTCTTGAAAAATATTATGAAACAGATTCCGTTGAAAAGACCGACATAACAGATGCGATTAAGGAACGCAAAATCTTTCCGTGTATGTTCGGTTCGGCACTCAAACTTGACGGTGTAAAGGCATTTTTGAATCTGCTTGACGAATACACGGTTATGCCCTCTTACGGTGCTGAATTCGGTGCAAAGGTCTATAAAATTGCAGAGGACAATCAGGGCAACCGCCTTACATTTATGAAAATTACCGGCGGAAGTCTTAAAGTGCGTGAAATTCTCCAAAGCGAAAAAAATACCAATGCCGAAAAGGTAAACAGAATAAGAATTTATTCAGGCGAGAAATTCACAGCCGTAGAGGAGGCTGTTGCAGGAACCGTTTGTGCGGTAACGGGAATAACATTCACTTCATCGGGTGACGGCTTGGGTGTTGAGAAAAATTCCGGAGTTCCCGTACTCGAACCTGTTCTGACTTACAAGGTTGAATTAGAGGACGGGACAGACGCCCACACGGCTCTCACAAAGCTGAAAACGCTTGAAAACGAAGATCCTCAGCTAAATGTTGTGTGGAACAGCAGACTCGGTGAAATCCACATCCGACTTATGGGTGAAATTCAGCTTGAGGTGCTGAGGTGCATAATAAAAGAGCGTTTCGGTATGAATGTATCGTTCAGTACAGGCAGTATAATCTATAAAGAAACAATTGAAAATACGGTTGAGGGTGTCGGACATTTTGAGCCGTTAAGACACTATGCAGAGGTTCACCTCCTTTTGAAGCCTGCAAAGCGTGGCAGCGGAATTACAATTAATTCCCGTTGCAAAGAGGACTTGCTCGACCGCAACTGGCAAAGGCTGGTTCTTACTCACCTCTGTGAAAAAACACATCTCGGTGTGCTGACAGGCTCGCCGATTACAGATATTGAAATCACGCTTGTTTCGGGAAAAGCTCACGCAAAGCATACCGAGGGCGGAGATTTCAGACAGGCAACCTACCGTGCCGTAAGACAGGGACTGCGTTGTGCAAAGAGCATTCTGCTTGAGCCTGTTTATGATTTTACGCTTGAAGTGCCTAACGAAAATGTGGGACGGGCAATGTCAGATATTCAGCGGATGAGCGGTACTTTCAATTCTCCCGAAGCCAAGGGAGAAAATTCCGTTCTCACGGGGACTGCACCCGTGTCCGAAATGGGTAACTACACAAAAGAAGTTATGCAGTACACTCACGGCAGAGGCAGACTTTCATGCAGTCTTAAAGGCTATGAGCCGTGTCACAACAGCGATGAAGTTATTGCACAAATCGGCTACGATTGTGATGCCGATGTTGACAATCCGTGCGGTTCTGTGTTCTGTTCTCACGGAGCAGGCTACAATGTGCCGTGGAATGAGGTCGGTGAGCATATGCATCTTCCGAGTATTCTCGATGCTCCGAAAGACGATGAAATCGGCACAAACAGCGAAAACGCTTTTGCAAAGTGCAAAACTCAGGACGATATTTTTGCTCTCGACAAGGAGCTTATGCAGATTTTTGAACAGACCTACGGTCCTGTGACACGCAGAAAACACGCTCCCGAAAAGCGTCATGTTAAGGCGGTTTCGTCAATTGACAAGGCGGCTGAAAAGTATAAAAAATCCCCCGTGTATGACGGCACGGAGTATCTGCTTGTTGACGGCTACAATGTTATTTTTGCGTGGGAACACCTCAAAGAGCTTTCCGAAAGAAGTCTTGACGGTGCAAGACACGCTCTTATAAACATTCTCTGCAACTATCAGGGCTACAGCAAGTGCAACCTTATTCTCGTGTTTGATGCGTACAAGGTTAAGGGCGAACACAGAGAGGTTGAAACCGTGAATAATATCAGCATTGTCTATACCAAAGAGGCAGAAACCGCCGATATGTTCATTGAGAAAACCTCTCACAAGCTTGCCAAAACCAACAAGGTGCGTGTCGTAACATCAGATGCACTCGAACAGATGATAATTTTGGGCAACGGTGCGTTGCGTGTTTCATCAAGAGCATTTTTAGAAGAAGTCAGACAAGCCGAAAATGAAATCAGAGAAATAATAAATTCTTCAAACGAATTAAACAACAATATGAATTAGTTTTTAAGCATAATAATAAGCCGGCAGATACAGCGATTGTATTCTGTCGGCTTTTTTAATTTCTGTTAGGCTTGTTTTTTTTAAGCAAAAGTGCAAAATCTATCAGCAGTTTGTTTTCGTCCGAAGAAAGATTTTTGGTTATTTCTGCAAGCTGTTTTATTGTGGCGTTATTGTTAAGTTCAAATTCACCGATCAGCAAATCATCGGGAGAAACTTCAAGGGCATTGCATACCTTTATCATACATTCAAGTGACATTGCAACAGAACCTGTTTCAAGGTGTGACATATGAATTGTTGAAATATCAATAATTTCAGCAAGCTGTGCCTGCGTGAACCCTTTTTGCTTTCTGTATTTTTTAATTCTGCCGCCGATTGCTTTTAAGTTAAGCATTTTAATCACCAAGATAATATTATCTTTTAAAAGGATAAAAATAAATAAATTTTTAAGGATAATATTGCTTTTATAAGGATAGTATGCTATAATCAGGTTAGTTAATGAGTGATATTTGATGTTTTGTAATAAATGCGGTGGAATAATGACATTTAACGGTAGTATAGATATGTCTTGAATTTGTGTTATAGTGACACACATTAAATATAACTTTAAAAATGCAAAGATAATAAAAACCGCCTCAAATGGCGGTAAAACATACTAATAATTATATAATTGTAGGAGGATGACATTATATGGAAGTTTTGGGATATATTATAGCAATTGGCTTTGTAGTGTTTGGTTTTATTTCCCTTTTTAAGGATGGTCGTGAGAAGGGGGGAGGTTTTGTTTTGTTTGAAGTAATCGGTGTAGTAATTCTTGCATGTTTAGGATTATGAGAAAAGAGCGAACTATCAATATCATAATTTTAGCGGTGTGCATTATATTGTATATATTTATCCGGATATTCAGAACCATATACAGTGGCAATGCTTTTGCTTTTTTAAGGTATCATTTTACTGATTTATTAGCGCCCATTGTTGTTTTATCGTATAGTGGTTTGTTACTTAATATAGTAAATCATCATTCAATAAATAAATTTCTGCAAATAATTGCCTTATGCGTCTTTTGTAGTTTTGTGTGGGAATACTGTGCTCAATTTCTGTACTCAAGTAGTACACCTGATTGGTTAGATGTATGCTCAATTTTTGGCGGTGGATTTATATATTGGATAATAATCAATTTGTCAGCAAAGGAGAATAAGAATGGGAAAAACGATTCATAGAGCGGGAGTTGTAGTTAGTGGTGATTATAGTGGTAAAAGCATTTACATACGCAATGATTATTCATTCATGATAATAAGTAATGACGAAAACGGCAAAATCATTGTTAAGAGTTTGTTTCCTACACGATATTCTATTTTAAAAGAAATATCAAAAACAACGGTTGATCATTATGAAGATGTAAGTGCCATAGAAACAGGTGCAGATGCTTCTGCAGTAGCCAAAGGACTATTTTTAGCAGGTCCTGCTGGGGGTTTATTAGGTGCAGTGGCAAGCAAATCAGCAACATATGATTTAGCAATATACTTTAAAGACGGTGAAAAATCGCTGATAAGAATTCTGAGTTCAGGCAGTTATCAAGAATTAAAACGTATTTTATTTGAATTGTGAAGTATATTGTAAAAAAAGAATATTAAGTCATTTTGAATATTTAAGGAATTTTGTGTAACATTTAGAGGTAAAATATTTTAATTGTTTTATAATTAAATAATCAAATTTCTTCTTCCGTGTCATCATCGGGTTCATCGTAATCGTCACGGTCATTTCTGTGGCGTTTAAAGCTTGCTACTGCCGTACCGCCGGCGATAAGCAGAAGAATTATCGCAAAATCTGTAGGCATTGAACCGCCGTCCGATTCATCTGAGGTGGAGCTATTTTGTGTGTCTGTTTTGTCAGTTGCAAAAGCAAGGGTACTGCTCCCGAAAATTATCATAAGAGCAAGCAAAAACGATGCAAATTTTTTCACGACAACACCTCCGCAATATCTACACGAATTATACCATTATAATTCCAAATTAGCAATATTAAATTTGGAATATTAAATCAGAGATATATGTCAATGTTCACAGCAACTGTCCCTGTAGATTTTGTAGGGAAAGGGTTATACAATGAAGGAATTTTAATAAATAACAAAACAAGACAGCCGTAAACTGTCTTGTTTATATGTAATACTATTCGACTGCGTTGTTAATTGCCCTTATTCTGAGCGGTGAAATAATGCACAATGTAACTTTTATCAACATTATGAAGATGAAAATTATGCTGTAAATATTGAATGTTTCAGCACCGCGAATTATGTCAAGAAGGGCATAAACTCCGTAAGCAACCATAATCATAAAAGTAACAGCAGATGATATAATAATCAAGCCGTTTGCCATCGTGCTTTTACTGCGTATGGATTTGTAAACGAGATATACGGGCAATACCAACGATGCAATATCCATAACTTCAAAAATAACATATAAAACATAATTTTCTAACAAGCTTGAGAAAGATGCAAAGGTTGTAAAAAGAGTGTTGAAAATGAATAGAAACGGATAGTCACCGTGGATTGCCCAAAAAGAAGAATAATCAAAATTGAGTGAATAGTCGTATGTATAAAAATTCATACGGCTCATTACCTCAATGCAAATCGCAAACAACAGCAATATGCCGATGAGAACACTCTGCATAATTCCCGTAACTTTAAGCATTTTATTTGTTTTCATAAAATCACCGCTTCGTTATTTACTGTAACTGATTTGATTTTTTAATCTGTTTTACCCGCAGTATTGAAACGACAATCAATTCTATTTTTATCAGTATCACAATTATTAAAACTACTTGAACCAAAGTAAATTCGCCAAATCCACGGGCAAGTTCAAATAGGGTAGAGAAAAGACTCCGACATGCGGATAACAAAGTCAATGCCGATCCTGCAATAATCAATCCGTTTGCAACTATGTTTTTGTGGAATATTGACAGATAGCCTAAAATAACAGGCAAGGTTAACGCTGCAGCGGCAATAATCTGAAAAATTATTTTAAGAACATAAAGGCGCATCAAACCTAAAAAATAAGCTATGGCTTCCGCAATGGAATTTATGAGAAAAAACGCTGAAGAATTATTCCGTAAATCCCAATAACCAATGCCCATATTTCTAAGAAAATCAAAAGTATAATCTTCACAATAGTATGTTTTATACAAAAATGTCACTTGAATCCAAACGGCAAGCAGTAACAGAGTTGCAATGAGTACACCTTGTATAATTCCTGTGTATTTGAGAGTTTTATTGTTTTTCATAATCTTACCACCTTTTGATTAATTACAATTTTTCTGTGTTTCTATTGTATTAATATTATAGCACAATGTAATTCAAAGTGCAATTGCAAAATAATCTGCCATGCAAATTCGTGCGATTTTTACAAAACAATAATCCGAAAAAGGTTCAGATTGACGGTGAAATTAGTTGCAATGAATAAATTGAAGTAAAACTTTTGTGCAAAATAAAACCCGACAGCCACACATTGTACCGTGTGACTGTCGGGGAGAGAAGGATTTGTATTAACTTTAAATCAGAATCCCGTTGCAATGGTCAATTTCATGTTGAATAATCTGTGCGGTAAAGTCCGAAAAACTGCGTTTAACGGGCTTGAAATTTTCGTTGAGATATTTTACCTTTACCGTTTTGTAACGAACTGTTTTGCGTTCGCCGTCAAGCGAAAGACAGCCCTCCTCGGTTTCAAATTCACCGAATTTGCTAATGATTTCGGGATTAAACATAACAAGATATTTTCCGTTGTCATTAATTGCAATTATCTTTTTTGCAACGCCTATCATGTTAGCCGCCATGCCCACACAACGGTCAAAATTTGCCCTGAGTGTGTCAAGCAAATCCTGTGCCGTCTGCAAATCTGCCTGTGTTGCGTCCTCCGACTTTCTCTGTAAAAACATAGGATCATGTACAATTTCTCTTACCATAACTCTGCCTCTTTCAGTTTCTAACCCGAGTATAACACATCTGTGTATTTAAAACAAGTCTTAATGTTCCGACTGAATATTGACCGCTGTCCATTCACCGTCTTTATTGATTACGGTAATTCGTGATTTTACGGGTTCGGTTGTCATCCAAAAAGTTCCGTCCTCTGTGTATAAATCCTTTGTGTATTCAATCCACATATATCCAGTGTCTGTGTAAAGCTTTGCGGAGTTCAATTCAACCTTAGCTTTGACTGTGTAATCGCCCTCAACACGGTCATATGAATAATACGCAAGTTCTCCGAATTTTCCTTTGGCGGTTTCATATTCACCGTTGAAATCAATAACATTTTTTATATCATTCAAAAGCGGTTCAAGCTGTTTTTGGTCCGATTGTGAATATCCCTTGTCAAATTCATTTAGCATTTCATCGCTGAAATATGGGCTTTTCGCTGTATCTGTGTTATCAGCACCGTACATATAATTTGCCCCGATAATAATTAAGGGGATAAGAACAGTAACCAAAATAGCCGCAATTGCAACTTTAATTATTCTTTTCTTTTTGTTTAGCTTTTCAATACTTTTCCATACGCTGTTAATTTCATCGTCAAGGTGTGCCGTTTTGTCAATTTCGGTTTTTGAAAGTGATAAAATACGATTGCATTCATCGCAAGTACGGCAATGCTCCTCAATAAATTTCCTGCTTTCATCACTTGCGGTATTATCGGAATACAAAGGAATTAAATCACGCACTATGTTGCAGTTCTTATTCATTATCATCACCAAGCCTTTCCAATAATCTGACTTTTGCACGGTAATAGGTGACTCGTACCCATGTTTCTTTTTTGCCGAAAATTTCGGCAATTTCCTTATATGACAGTTCTGCAAAAACTTTTAAAATAAAGACCTCACGATACGGTTCATCAAGAATATGCAGATATTTATGTATTCGCAATGCCGTGTCTTTATCCGAAAGCTTTTCTTCTAAATTGCTGATGTCGGCAATTTCTGCATTGTCAAAACCATCAATTTTCTTTTGCTTACGCAGATATTTTAAATATTCGTTTTTGGCAATGGCACAAAGCCATGTTGAGGGCTTGTACTTTTTGTTGTAGCTTTTGTAATGTTCAAATGCTTTAAGAAAAGTTTCGGCAGTCAATTCCTCTGCAAGGTCGCTGTTTTTACAGAGATTAATCAGAAATCCGTAAACTGTTTTAAAGTTTTGTCTGTAAAATTCTTCAAATGGCACTTTGTCACCTCCCGTATATTAAATCCGCAAATTGCTGTTTTGTTACAGTATATTGAAATTTTATCATAAAAATTTTTTCTGTTCAATGTTTTGCAACAGACAACCTCTTGTCTACATATAAATTACCGAGGTGGTTAGGTGAAATATCCGGAGTTATCGTGCAATGTTTATGCTGAGGTTGACGGTGAGAATGTTTTGCTGATTGAAATTGACAGAGAGGGCAGAGCAAAGGTTTATTGTGAAAATTTAAGAGTTGACGGGGTGCGGAAAATTTTTGAAGAAATCAACTGCAACATTGAAAGCTACATAAAATATTTCGGAACAAAATAAAATAGCACAAAATAAAACGCCCTCCGTTTGGAGAGCGTAATTCTGTGAATTTACAAATTATCAAAATTAATCTTCGTCATCGCTGTGGGCATGGTCATACAGCTTTTGAATATCCTCGGGAAGATTGTTCGGGAGCATTTCGTTGATTCTGTCCTCGTTGCCGTCAGCAATGGCAGTATCGTAGTACCAGCACTTAAAGCGGAGCATATCAAGCGTCTTTTGAAGACGCTCAATTTCCTTTTCTACGGTTTTTTTCTGATTTTCAAAAAGTTCTCGCCTTTGCGGATAGGACGAACTGCCCTCGGCGCACCATTGCATAAATTTTCTTATTTCCCTGATTTCAAGTCCCGATTTTTTGAGGCAGTCAATTATGCGGAGTGTTTCAAGCTCTCTGTCGGAAAATCTGCGGATACCCGAAACCCTCTCCATATGCGGAAAAAGTCCCTCTTTATCGTAGTAACGCAGGGTTGAAACAGGAATACCGCTCATCTGAGATACCTGACCGATTGTGTACATAAAATCACTCCAAAACATTCTAAAAGCTCTTGACCTAAAGCCAAGTTTATCTGTCAATACAATCATACTTCATAATGATTTGGTTGTCAATTGAATTGTTTTTTTGAATAAAAAATTAACGGAGCAGATTTTAATTTCTGCTCCGTGTTTGTTAGGAAAATATGCTTGCCACATTGATTCCGTTTGTGGTTATGTTTAATATTATTCCGATTACGGTCATCGGGATGATTATGACTGAAAAAAATTTAAAGAATGATCCCGCACTGGAAAAAAATTCAGTGCCTTTGGTATAGACAAAAGGTGATTTTACAAATTTTTCGGCTATGGGTGATTTGGAGATGTAGTAGAATTGTCTTGATACTGTAATGCCGAAGTGGGCGAACATTATACTGTTCCACACATTTCCCGCCTTGCCGATAAAGCCCATAAACGGCATACAATAAAAAATGTATAACGCAATGAACAGCAGTATCGGTCTGAGAAAAGTTATTTTTGAGGTGGGATAGTTACATCCCAAAACATTAACCGTACTGAGCAAAATTAGGACAAACAGGATTATCAGAACAATAATGCCTATTACATTTTCGTGTGTAATATTAATGCCGCAATTTTGGAGTATGACAATTGTCAAAAGCAAGATAGCTGCGATACCCGTGTACACAAAATCAAAAATCATAAGTTGTTTTTTCATAATAATCTCCTTTAAAATGTACCCCTAATATACCATAATTTTTATTTTTACACAATTACAATATAGATTTATTGTAACAAATTACATATTATTAGCTTTGTAATTGTCACAATTGCACATAAAAAGAAAGCAAGGCACGAAATTGCACCTTGCTTTTTGGGAAGATATATTAATGTAACTTGTTGTTTTGATTATTTCTTTTCGAGAACATTGAGGAAATCTTCAATTTCGGCAAGCTTTTCTTTTGCAAGATTTTTGCCGGCGTTATATGCCTCGTCAAGCACATCCGTGTTCATCTCAAATGATTTTACATACTTGTGTGACGGTCGGAGTACCATAAGTATGCCGTCCTCCTCAAGCTGTTTCATTCTTTTGCATTGCTCATTATAGCGGTCAAATCTCGTCATAAGAGCGTTGATGAGGTTCGGATAGTCCTTGTATTTTTTGTTGATTAAAAATTCAAACTTGCGATAGTCCGTGCAAGGCTCATTTTCGGGTTTTGTCAAAAGCACAAGCACACGGGAACAGCCCTGTTCAAACGCACGGTCAAAGGGAACAGCGTCGGCAATACTGCCGTCAACATACTTTCCACCCTCAAATTCGCTTATCTGATAGAGAATAGGAACTGTGCAGGACGCTCTTACGGAATCAAGCAAGCGCTGTTCGCTTTTGTTCTCGGAAAAATATTTTGCCTTGCCTGTTACACAGTTGGTTGCCACAAATTCGCAGTTTGTATCTGACGCAAAAAATGTATCAAAATCGAACGGATAGTCCTGATAAGGAAATCTGTAAATCATATTGTCAAGATCCATTGAAAGAAAACCGAGAACTGAAAAATCGCCTGTTCTGTGGGGCATAATAACCCTGCGGGAACGACCTTCCTGTTTTGCGGTAAAATCAAGAGCGACCTCAGCTCCCGCCGAAACGCCTGCAACATAGTCAAAGTGTATTTTGTTTTCAAGCAGACAGTCGGTTATACCGGCGGTAAAAATTCCTCGCCTTGCTCCGCCTTCAATTATCAGACCTGTCATAAGGACCTCCGTTGACTCAAAAAAATTTTGGTGCTATAATCAAACTGTTTTATGGGGTGATAGTATGGACGCTAATGTGACTGACCTTCGCATTGTAAAAACAAGAACCAATATAAAAAATTCGCTGATTGATTTGCTCGCCGAAAAAAATGTTTCCAAAATCACGGTGACTGAGCTTGCAGAAAAGGCGATGATTAACCGCAAAACCTTTTACCGCCATTATCACACGGTTCAGGATGTTGTCGATGATATCAATTACGATATAATCAACGATGTTATCAGCCATGCGAAAAAATCCGACCGTGACGGCAACAACCTTGTAAATCAGCTGAATTTTATCGGTCTTTCCATTGTTGAAAATAAAGAACAGATTAATAAAATTCTGAAAAATTCTCCCGAGGTGTTCGGCTCTGGTCGCTCTGTTGAGCTTTTGAAAAGATTTATCGAGGTTTCAATAAGACCTGTGCTTAATTTTAAAAATGAAACAAAACTCAAATACCTTGTTGAGTTTGTCGTTTCGGGATTCATCTCGGTTTATGTCCGTTGGTTCAATGACGGCTGTGCAGAAAGCTCCGAAAAGCTTGCAGACGCTGTCAACGAGTTCGTTCTCGGAGCATTGTCCGAATATGTTCGACCGAAAAGCTGATTAACTCATTTTCCAATGAGCCTTAGTAATTGCCTCGAATCCTTTGGGGGAGAGAATAGGCTTTGAAATTTTTTTCATTGTTTCATCGCAAAGACAACGGTTTTCGCAGAATTCCCTGCCTGCCTCAGTGATTGAATCAAGATATGCCTTTCTCTGCCTTTCCGCTTTTTCTGCAATAAAAAGCTCGCCCTCGGGGCATTTTATCATCGTGTAATTGCCGTTACCGCAAATCAAATCAAGCTGTTTTATAAGTGCGGGATACATCGGTTCGGCACTCACATAGCCGCAAGTTGTAATAACCAAAAGCCTCTTTTCGTGCATTGCTTCATCACGCAGTTCATGGAAAGAGGCTTCTTTGTCCTCGGCAACATTTCCCGAATAGGGGAGCATATACGGCAGACATCTGTCGGTTAATGCTTTCATCTGTGACGGCATACCGAAAAAGTAGAGCGGAAAGCTCTCAATGATAATATCGGCAGAATTAATCTTTTCGTAGATTTTCTGCATATCGTCCTTTATAACACATTTGCCGGGTGTTCTGCTCCAACACGAAAAGCAACCCATACACGGCTTGATTGTTTCCTTTTTAACCGTGATATATTCAACTTCCGTATCGGCTGAAAAGCCGTCAAGAAATGCTTTTGTAATGTTGAGAGTATTGCTTTTTTCGCCCTTTGGACTACCGTTTAATACGAGAACCTTCATAATCACTCCTGTGACGGCTTGTAAACCGCATTTTTATCCATTGTGGTAAACAAAAGATTTCCCTTTGCCCTCACTTCACCGTCAACCTTAATGACACACGCAAATTCAAATGCCGACTTTGTTGACATTGTAACATTTACGCTGATAATAAGCGTATCACCCGGAATAACGGGGCGGAGCATTTTGAAATCCTTGACTTTTAGAAGAACATACAGCTTGTCCTCCTCAACACTTTCGGGAGCAAATACAAGACTGCAAAGCTGTGCCGCAGATTCAATGAGCAATACTCCCGGCATAATCGGTGTGTCGGGAAAATGACCTGCAAAATACGGCTCGTTCACCGACACATTTTTAATACCTGTTGCCGAAACATTCGGCTCAAGCTCGGTCACCCTCTCAATCATCTGAAAGGGTGGTCTTTGTTTTATTCTTTGATTGATTTCAAGCAGATTCATCATAAGCTGAGTCCTCCGTCAAGCACAAGCACCTGACCTGTCATATATGAAAAATCGTCACTGCAAAGCTGTCCGACTACATTTGCGACATCCTGAACTGTGCCGAATCTCTTTTCGGGAATAGCCTCAAGATACTTTTTCTGCAACTCTTCGGGAATGCCGTTCATCATTTCGGTTTCGATAAAACCCGGTGCAACTGCGTTTACTCTGATTCCGTACTTTGCAAGTTCCTTTGCAAGCGTGTGAGTCATAGCGTTTACCGCACCCTTTGTTGCACTGTAAACCGATTGACCTTCAACTGCAAGAACAGAGCTTACGGAAGAAATGTTGATGATGATTCCGCTCTTTTTGCGGAGCATTTTAAGCGATGCCTGTCTTGCACAATTGAAATATCCTTTGATATTAATGTCAAGACTTCTTTCAAGCGACTCGTCCTTAATCATCAAAAGGTAAGCGTCGTCAACCACACCTGCGTTGTTGACAAGCACATCAATTCCGCCGAAGTCCTGCTGAATACTGCGGAACATATCCTTTACTTCGTCAATATCTGCCGTGTTTGCCTTGTAGGCAACGGCTTTTCTGCCGAGTGCTGTAATTTCGTCAACAGCCTTTTGAGCCATTTCTAAATTTGAATTGCAGTTCACGGCAATGTCATATCCAAGCTCTGCAAGCTTTAAAGCGCAAGCCTTGCCAATGCCCCTTGATGAACCTGTTACAAGAGCGGTTTTGCTCATATTTACCTCCGATTTTTACGCTTTCTTCAGGATTACGGCAGAGTATGTTCCGCCCGCACCCATTGAAAGAGCAAGTCCGTATTCGTAATTTTTTTCGCTGTCAGAAAGAAGCTCAGCCGCATATGCCGCTGTCATTGCGCTTGCTGCGGCTCTTGCATTGCCGATTTCCTGCGATACATCATAGCAGGGCATAAGCGTCTTGATAATCTTCCTGTCGTCACAGCATACAAAGTCGATATCGTCTGCCTCAATGCCGGCATTCACACAAGCCTTTTCGATAACCTCAACAACAGCCTTGCTGTCAACCTCTGAGTTGTCATAAGATACAGGGCGGTGAGCCTGTGCATAACCCTTAATTTCTGCATACTTGCGTGCATTTCTGCCGTTTGCACTTTCCTCTGTTTCAAGAACGAGAGTTACAGAGCCCTCACCGAGCGGTTTTTCAAGCAATTCGGCCTTTGTATAGAGTTCAAGGTTTGTCTTTGTATTTTCATCGGTACCTGCGGCAAGCATAACGCTTTCGTTGCCGTCTGCAAGAATATCAGCGGCATAGCAAATACTCTGCAGTCCTGCCTGATTGCCGTTTGCAACAGTTGCGTTGTAGCCCTTGATGCCTGAGAAAATGCTCAGATAACCGCCTGCGGCATTGTAAACCGTATTCGGGAATGAAAAAGCACTGCCCTTTTCGGTACCTCTTGTGATTGCCTTTTTCTGGAAATCAACAATTTCGGTCATAGGACCGTCAGCCGTGCCGATTATGATACCTGTTTTATATTCGTTGTCTTTGTCAATTTTAATGTCAGCGTCTGCAAGTGCGTCCATACCGCTCAAAAGCTGGAGCTGGCTGAAACGGTCAAGCTTTCTGTAAAATGCAACCTTGATTCCGTGTTTGTCATAATCCTCGGAGGTAAGATTGCAGTTAAGGCTGTGTTCGTCAGTCCTTGTGCCTGTAAGCTTTGAAATGCCCGTAATGTAAATTTTTTCATTTTTACTGTTGTCGGGAATATCATGCTCGTTGTCCGAGAAAATGATGCTTGCGTTGTTGCCGCCGAATGCAAATGAGTTTGACATTGCATAGTGAACATCTTTTGTGTGGCTCTTGTTCGGAATAAAGTCAATGTTGCCCGCCTTTTCGGAAAGCACCTTCAAATCCTCATCGGAGTAGCCGATTGTAGGCGGAACGAGGTTTTCTTTTATTGCTTTTACGGAAAATACAGCCTCAATTGAGCCGGCCGCACCGAGACAATGACCTGTCATAGATTTTGTTGAGCTGACAGAAAGGTGGTTGTTGCCGTCAAAAAGTGTGTGAAGTGAAAGAAATTCAGCCTCGTCATTTTTGGCAGTACCAGTTCCGTGTGCGTTTATGTAGTCGATATCGTCAAAACTAAGAGCAGAGCTTTCAACAGCCCTTCTGATTGCACTCATCTGACCTTCACCGTCGGGACGGGGAGCGGTAATGTGGTAAGCGTCACTGCTTACACCCGAACCGAGAATTTCACAGTAAATCTTTGCACCTCGTTCAACAGCGTGTTCGTAGCTTTCGATTACAAGAATACCCGAACCCTCACCGAGCGTGATACCTGTGCTGTGATTGAACGGGGAACAGGCGTTTTCGTCAAGCGCATGGAGAGCGTGGAAACCGCTGAATGCAAGTGAAGAAAAGCTGTCCGAACCGCCTGCGATGAACACATCACCCTTGCCCTCACGGATAAGGTCACAGGCATAGCCGATGCTCATTGTGCCTGCCGCACAAGCGTTGACGATGTTTGCGGTAATGCCCTCAAGTCCGAAATGAGCGGAAACATTGTTGGCAATTGCCGAAGCACCCATTTTGAAAATATCTTCTTTTTTACCGCCGTCACCCTTGATTTCGTCTGTGTAATATTTGTCAATGCTTGCCGCACCGCCTACACAACTGCCAAGAATAACACCGATGTTCTTTTCGGATGCGTCAATGTTTGCATCTTCAAAAGCCTCGTTTGCGGCATGAATACAGAGAAGGGAAGAACGGTCATAGTTTTCGGGAGAAAGCTCTGACGATGCCTTGTCAACCTCTGCACCCTTGTGTGCATAACAGTTTGAGGTGTCAACCGACTTAACCTCATCAATGCCGGAGTGACCGAGTGTTACGGCATCCCAGCAATCCTTTACATTGTCACCGACGCCGCAGATAAGTCCGAGTCCTGTGACAACACATCTCTTTTTGTCAGCCATATTAACCCTGCTTGCTTTCTACATATTCTGTAAGTGCTCTGATTGATTGGAAGTGCTCACGGTCTGCACCTGTCATATCAATACCGAAAAGTGTGTCGATGCCTGCAACGATTTCGATTGAGTCGATTGAGTCAAGACCGATTTCGTCACCGAAAAGTTCTGAATCGTATGTAAGAATGTTTTCGGGAATTCTAAGGTTTTCTACGAGCATTTCCTTAATCTGATCTGCAATAGCATTGTTCATTTTAATTACCTCACTTAAAATTTTGATTTTTTTGATTTTATTATAAATTTTCCGAAGAAAAATCTTCTTTGTAATAAACCTTGCCTTTGCCGTATTTTTCTTCAAGCTCAAGATAAAGCTTTTTGACCAGCTTTTCGGCTTCGGCACTTATTTCTTTTGCATATTTTGAGCAGCGAACATTTTCGGGACATTCTGATTTTATCGGATTGCCGATTAAAATTTTCTGCCTTTTTCCGAAAAGAATTTTATATTCACCCAAAGATGCAATCGGGATTATGTCAAGTCCTTTTTTTGCCGCAAGCAATGCCGCACCGGGCTTGAACGGGAGCATTTTGCCCTCTCTTGCAATTCCGCCCTCGGGGAAGATAAGCATTGAATATCCGTTTTCAACCGCACCCTCACTTTGCGCATACCAGTTTGTGTCCATGGTGTCAAAGTCAACGGGAATACTGCGGCAAATTCGGATAAACGAGCCTGTTCCGCTCTTGTCGTACCAGCTTTTTTTAACAAGCATATACGGCTTGTATCTGCTGAGTACAGAGCTTATCACAACTCCGTCAAAGTGGTGAGTGTGGTTGCATACAAACACAACAGGCTTGCCATTGAGGCTCTTTTTAAGGCTCTTGTCCTTCCATTCAACCTTAGGGCGAATAAGAAGATGCACAAGACCTTTTACAAATTTTATGAATGCAAGCTGTCCTGCATTTTTATGATAATTGTACTCCATACTCTTTGCCCTCGTTTTTTTAAAATATTATATTTTTATTTAAAAAAAATTCAACGGTCAAATGAATTTTGCGTGTGTCTTATGCAACATTCTGTCGAATTTTGTGGCATAAAATATATGGGAATTATTATGGAATATTTTTCTTTTTAGCTTTTTTACAAATGTTGACGGCTGTTGTTTATGGTGATATAATCATAGAAAAGAATTTTGCCTTTGAATCAAGGTAAACAAAGGAGAAACCTATGAAAAAAGTAATTTTAACAGGTGACCGTCCTACGGGCAGACTTCATGTCGGTCACTATGCAGGTTCGCTCAAGGAGAGAGTAAAGCTCCAGAATTCGGGCGAATATGATGATATATACATTATGATTGCAGACGCTCAGGCTCTTACCGACAATGCCGAGCATCCCGAAAAGGTAAGACAGAATATTTTGCAGGTTGCACTTGACTACCTTGCCTGCGGAATAGATCCGAACAAGTCAACAATTTTTGTTCAGTCAATGATTCCCGAGCTTACGGAGCTTACTTTCTATTATATGAACCTCGTAACCGTGTCCCGTGTTCAGCGTAACCCCACCGTTAAGGCGGAAATTCAGATGCGTAATTTTGAGGCAAGCATTCCTGTGGGATTTTTCTGTTATCCGATCAGTCAGGCGGCTGATATCACGGCATTCCGTGCAACTGCCGTTCCTGTCGGCGAGGATCAGCTTCCGATGCTTGAACAGTGCAAGGAGATTGTTCACAAGTTCAATTCCGTTTACGGCGAAACTCTTACGGAACCGCAGATTATTCTTCCGAGCAACAAGGCTTGTCTGCGACTGCCCGGTATTGACGGCAAGGCAAAGATGAGCAAATCCCTCGGCAACTGCATTTATCTTGCAGAAGAACCCGAGGATATCAAGAAAAAGGTTATGTCAATGTTTACCGACCCGAATCATCTTCGTGTTGAGGATCCCGGCAAGGTTGAGGGCAATCCCGTGTTTATCTATCTTGACGCATTCTGCCGTGACGAGTATTTTGCTGAATTTTGGAATGATTACAGCTGTCTTGACGAACTCAAGGCTCACTATCAGCGTGGCGGACTCGGTGATGTCAAGGTTAAGAAATTCCTTAACAATGTTATGCAGGAGGAGCTTCGTCCTATTCGTGAACGCAGAAAAGAATGGGAAAATCATCTTCCCGATGTTCTCGATATTCTCAAAGAGGGCAGTAAGGTTGCAAAGGAAACTGCCGCAAAAACACTTGAGGATGTCCGTCATTCTATGAGAATCGATTATTTTACAGACAATAATCTTCTCAAATAATTTAAAATTCAATATGTAAAATACAGGTCGGAAGGACAGAAATCAAAAATTCTGTCTTTCCGATTTTTCTTATGAAAAAATTATTGCGAATTGACTCAAAATTGTTGAAAAAATAAAAATATTATGCTATTATTGCGTTGAAAACACCCCGTTTTAAGGAGGATACATTATGATTGACGCAAGAAAGCATACACTTGATTCTGTTAAAAAGCTGACCGATTACAGCGAATTTAACCTTTATAAAATGGATATATGCTACGATTACAGCATTGATAAAATCATTGACAGAGGAATTTTTAATGATGAGTCGGCTCTCGGTGCAATTGTGCAGGAGGTTCTGCCCGATTATCCCGTCAATCTTAAAATGCCGAATTTCGGGTGCAGTGCCTTTACAATGAAAAATCCCGACAGCGTAATGATGGGGCGAAACTATGATTTTAAGAACGACACCTCGTCAATGCTTGTGTATTGTTCGCCAAAGGACGGCTACAGGTCGGTTGCGTTTGCGGCACTTGATAATGTAGGTGCAAACAACCCCGAGTTGAGTGATGAAACAAGGCTTGCAACCTTGCTCTCACCGTTTATCAGCCTTGACGGAATCAATGAAAAGGGCGTGTCAATCGCAGTTCTCACACTTGACAGTAAGCCGGTTCGTCAGCAAAGCGGAAAGCCTGTTATCGCCACAACGCTTGCAATCCGTCTTATACTTGACAGAGCTTCGTCAACCGAAGAGGCGGTTACACTTTTTGAAAAATACGATATGTTCGCCTCAAGCGGAAGAGATTATCACTTTTATGTTACCGATTCAAACGGTGACGGTCGTGTTATTGAGTACGATTGCAACAGCAATGACCGAAGGCTCGTTGTTACAAAATCGCCTGCTGTTACAAACTTTTTTGTGATGTACAAAAATTTTGTAAAGCCTTATCAGAAAAACGGTGTTTACGGTCACGGCAGAGAGCGGTATGATAAGATAATTAATGTTCTTGAAAAGAATAACAGCTATACAAAAGAAACAGCATGGGAGGCTCTTGTTTCGGCATCACAAGCACCGAATCCGAATGATATAACAAGCAATACTCAATGGTCGATTGTTTATGACAACACAAACCTTACCGCTGATATTTCAATTCGCCGAGATTGGAACACGGTGACAAAATATTCGCTAAAAGAAAATAAAATTACGGAATAAAAAAACAGGGAAGAAACCGAAAAAAGTTTCTTCCCTTTTATAATGTCCGATTCAGTTTTTGCCGTGCAGCATAACATCCGCCGTAAAAATTCCGTTTCCGTGAGAAAATCTGCAATAACCGCCGTCTTTTTCGGCAATTCTGCGTACCGACTGCGTACCGATACCGTTACCGTTTCGCTTTGACGAACCGAAAAATCCGTCCTTTTCGGTAATCTCTCCGTTGAAAGCATTCTCTACGGAAATAAGCAATATCTTTTCGGAATGCGGACGGGCATACATTTTAATCTGCCGTTTATCTCTGTCAAGCTTCATGCTCGCCTCAAATGCGTTTTCAAGCAAATTTGCGATTACAAGACAGATATCGGATTCCGAAACTGTCAACTTTTCGGGGATGTCAATTTTTAGTTTAAGCGGAATACCATTGCTCTTGCATTTTGAATAATAATGTCCGATAATCGCATTAACAGCGTGGTTTTTACAGAGTACAAGCTCTGTGTCGGGAATATTCTGCGATGCTGACGAAAGGTATTTTTCAAGTTCTTCCCAGTTCTTTTGCTCGGCAAGAGCATTAAGTACGGCAAAGTGATGTCGCATATCATGCCGTGCCTGACGGGTTTCTTCAATAGCGATTTTTAATGCGTCATACTGTGCCCTCTGCATATTCAAAAATTGATTTTTCTGAGCAAGTTTGTTATTGCGGTTCAGACTTTTTGCAATAAAATACAGCAAAGCGTAGAAAATGAGCAACAGCACAAGAAGTGATACGCTGATAACAATGTAACCCTGCATAATTCTTCCTGTATGGAGAATGTTAGGATTCCATGGGATTATAAAAAAGTTTAGCAAGATGAATATTATCGGTAAAATCCAGAATACATACCATGTCTGGGCAATGTTTTCATCATCGAGCAGTTCACTCACACCGTGTGTTGCAGGATACCATGCAAGAATTACAAACATCCAGCATAGAATATTGAACAGCACAGCCGATTTAATTTCAAACCACGGCGTTGTGTTCTGCGGAAATGTTATCGAATCAACCGCCCGTGTAATGCTCGCAATGCAGGCAAACACTCCGCATACCGCAAGTAACACACTCACTGATTTCCACATGGATGTTTTGAGTGAACAACAGTATGCTGCCGAAAGAGCAAGCACTATCGGTATTGCAAGCACAAACGATTTCAGATTGTATCTGTAACAAACAAAACCGCACAATATACAAAGGCACACAAGTGATAAAATCATCACAGGAAACAGCCTGAGCTTGGATACCTTGAGATGTTTTTTTATCGGAAAATATGCAAGTACAATACCGGGGATGATTGCACCGAGTTCAATCATCGGACAGAAAACATTTGTCAATGCAAATCCCTCCTGCCGAAAATATATTCGCCAAAGGTGCTTTTTGCACTTTTTACAAGACTTCGACTTATGGAGATTCTTTCACCGTTGTCAAGAACAAATTCATTGCCGTTCATATCCCTGATGTGTTCAAGATTTACTATGATTCCTCGGTTGCACACAAAGAAATTATCTCCGTCATCAAACAGCATTACAAATTCGGAAAATGTACTGCGCACAGACTTTTCGGATTTGTCCGTACAATGAATATGTATGCAGTGCTTAAAATGCTCGGCATACAAAATGTCGCAAAGCTTTATACGCAACGAGTCACTTGCAGAGGATATTTCAATGCATTTTTCTTCAACGGAAATTTTATGCGAAATCTCATCAAGCAGCATAACAAGCTCGTCATCGCTGTACGGCTTCACAAGATAGTGCAATGCCCGAACCCTAAAACCCTCAAGTGCGTGGTCGGTTGATGTGGTTGTGAAAACAAGCAGACAATCTCTGTCAAACTTTCTCAGCTTTTGTGCCGTATCAATTCCGTTTTCCTTTTCCATATATATATCCATAAAAACAAGGTCAAATCTGTTCTGCATTGCCTCATTCAGAAAATCTGTTCCGTTACCGTATCCGCAAATTTCAATATCATATGACCTTGAAAATGAGCTTTGAGAAAGTCTTTTGCAAAGTTCATTCCGCTCATTTTCGCAATCATCAACTATTGCAATCCTCATACCGTACCTCCTGCATAATTATCACTCTTATTGTATCACATAATATCTCAAATAGTGACTTTAATTTGCATTTCGTGACAAAAATTTTCACTTTGTGCCAAATGTATGGACTAAATGACAATTATTTATTATAATTCAGCTTAAACCAAAAAATCATGGACAGATAAAAACACGGAGGAAATATTCTATGATTAACAAAAAGAAAACGGGGCTTTGCCTTGCTTTGGCGGCAACATTGATTGCCTCGTCTGCACTTTGCGGATGTCAGCAGAGCGACAGCAGTACATCCGCAAAATTCAACAGCGATGTAAAGGATGCGTCAAAATATACGGCTGACGAAAATGCACAGGTGTATAAGACCCTTGACTTTTCCGATGAACAGGAAAAGGAATTTGCAAAAAAGGGCTTTATAACAGCACCCGACAAACTCGAAATCAAAACCGAGAACGGCACAGTTGCATGGAGCCAGACAGCATATGATTTTATCAGAAACTCGTCAACTCCCGATACGGCAAACCCAAGCCTTTGGAGAAACACGGAGCTTAACTCGCTTTATGGACTTTTTGAAGTTGTCGACGGTGTTTATCAGGTCAGAGGCTACGATGTTGCCAATGTAACCTTTGTAAAGAGCGACAACGGCTGGATTGTTTTTGACTGTACAACAAGCTCCGAAACTGCAAAGGCGGCGCTTGAACTTCTTGAATCAAAGTTCGGCAAGGCGCATATTGCCGCTGTTGTTGTAAGCCACGCTCACATTGACCACTACGGCGGTATCGGCGGACTTATTGACGAAAAGGATGTTGCCGATTCGTCACTTCCGCTTGACGAGCAGATTAAGTCCGGCAAAACGCTCATTATCGTTCCCGAAGGCTACGAAAAGGCTGTTATGGAAGAAAATGTTTTTGCAGGAAACGCAATGAAACGCAGAACCAACTTTCAGTACGGATCATTGCTTGAAAAAGGGGAAAAGGGCAGCTTATCGGTAGGTATCGGACTTACACCGTCAAGCGGTACAACTACATACATTTCACCGTCATATGAAGTGAAGAAAGCTACCGAAAATATCAAGGTTGACGGTGTTGAAATGGTGTTCCAGCTTACTCCCGACACAGAATCGCCTGCCGAGATGAACACCTACCTTCCAAAATACAAGGCTTTGTGGATGGCTGAAAACTGTTCCGGCACAATGCACAACCTCTACACACTCAGAGGCGCAGAGGTTCGTGACGGCAATGCGTGGGCGCAGTACATTATGGAGGCAAAGGAGCTTTTCGGAGATAAAGCCGAAGTAGTTTTCCAGGCTCACAACTGGCCTCATTGGGGCAACGATGTAATCAATGACTACATGGCAAACACAGCCTCTGTCTATAAGTACATATTCTCACAGACACTTATGTACATCAATCAGGGCTATACTTCAACCGAAATTGCAAATATGATGGAGCTTCCAGATGAACTCAACAAGGTTTGGTACACTCGTCAGTATTACGGAACTCTCAAGCATAATGTAAAAGCAGTTTATCAGAAGTATATGGGTTGGTATGACGAAAACCCCATTCATCTTGATGAGCTTGAACCGACAGAATATTCAAAGAAGCTTGTTGAGTATCTCGGCGACACAGACAAGGTTCTTGAAATGGCTAAAAAAGACTTTGACAAGGGAGAGTATCAGTGGGTTGCACAGATTACAAACACACTTGTATATGCAGATCCCGAAAATAAAGACGCCCGCTATCTTTGCGCAGACGCACTGGAACAGCTCGGCTATCAGGCTGAAAGCGGTGCATGGAGAAACGCTTATCTTACAGGTGCTTATGAGCTTCGTAACGGTACAAAAAATTATCCGAATTCCGAAGGTTCAGGTGCAACAGCTCTCGGTATGAGTACCGAAACAATGTTGGATTATCTCGGAATCTGTCTTGACGAAAAGAAACTTGAAGATCAGAACCTTGTAATCAATCTTGAAGTGACCGATAAAAACGCAAAATATCTTCTTCGCATAAATCACGGTGTGCTTATCTATTCACAGGAAAAGTGGAGCGATAAGGCTGACGCAACAATCAAAACCAAGAGTTCGGGTATTCTCGGCATTGCACAGAACAATCAGAAACTTATGGACGCCGGCATTGAAAAGGTTGAGGGCAACAGTGACATCATCAAAACCCTTACATCAAGCGTTGCCGAATTCCCGCTGTATTTCAATATTATTGAACCCTAATTAAAGTATGAGGTGACTATGAAAGTATTTAATTGTATTTTCGGCGTATTGTCGATAATAGGCGCAATTTATTGTATGTTCTATCCGAGACTTACCTTCCTTAATACCGGTTGGATAGTGACAATTCTTCTCGGAGTATGGGGAATATGCTCCGTGATTGACTACCTTGCAAAACGCAAAAAGGCAAAGGCTGAACAGAGTGAAGCGATAATGGGTACGCTCGGACTTGTTGTCGGCATTGCAGCGGCAGTAATTTCAATTCTTGCTATGTTTATGCCGAGCATAAGACTTATGTTTGATGTTATCATTCTCTGCATTTTCTCAGGCTGGCTTGTAGTGGACGGTATCTCGTCCGTTGCAATGTCATTCAAGGTCAAAAAAGCATCTTCCTCAGGTGCATGGCTTATTCCGCTTTTCTGCGGAATACTCGTCATAATCGGCGGTATCTACGGATTTTTCCACCTTATATTTGCCGCACAGACAATCGGATTTATGATTGGTGTCCTTTTGTCAATCTACGGTGTAAAGCTTATTCTTTCGGCATTTGAAAAGCCGAGCGTGTAAGATACTTATCTTGTTTTCTTCTCTTTTTAAGAAAAATATGATAACCCCAAAATCCCGAACCTTCAGAGTATTGCATCTTTGAGGGTTCGGGGCTTTATGAGGAATCAAAAACAGAGGTGTCATTTTTCTGTTTGATGCATAAAATATCAGTGTAGAAATTTTCCGTTAAATTTTGTTATTAAAATGCAAATTCAGTATTGACAAATGAATTTTATTATGATAGAATAATGCCTGTTGAGTGACATTGCTCAGTATTCGGCGACATAGCCAAGTGGTAAGGCACGAGTCTGCAAAACTCTGACGCCCCGGTTCAAATCCGGGTGTCGCCTCCAAAACGGAAAGCACTTCTTAACGGGAGTGCTTTCCGATTATAAAAATGTGGGAGCATAGCTCAGCTGGGAGAGCATCTGCCTTACAAGCAGAGGGTCACAGGTTCGAGCCCTGTTGTTCCCACCATTATATGCGGATGTAGCTCATCTGGTAGAGCGCCACCTTGCCAAGGTGGAGGTAGCGGGTTCGAGCCCCGTCATCCGCTCCAAGTCAAAAGTATCTGTAACGCAGGTGCTTTTTTATTTTACAGAATTTTTTGACAAGCAAGGGGCTCGAAGGCGACCGTTAAGAAAATGCTCCTGAGGAGCATTTTTAGGGAGAGCGTTGATGAGGGTTAAGGTTACGCACCGTAAGCAGTTGGCGGGGCAGAAACCTTTGCATCAAACAATCCCCGTCATCCGCTCCATTAAATCAGTACAGTTGATGTACTGATTTTTTTATTTTACAGAATTTTTTTGACAAATAAGGGGCTGTGAAAAAACAGCCCCTTTGATTGTTGTGTAGTTAATTATAGTGTTCAGAATAATGATGTGCCTTGTCAAGAAGCATATCCTTAACCTTCATCAGCCTTGTACGACTGCTGCGGTCATTTTCTTCAAGTTTCATCGAAATATACTTGATTGTTTCCTGATATCTCGGAATCATAACATGCTCAAGCGAATTAACACGGCGGCGTGTCTTTTCAATTTCTGCCGACATAAGCTCACAGCTTTTTTCAATTTCAGCAAGCCTTATCAGGTCGGGCAAAAGCTCGTTGAGCGACATAACCGCATCATCAAGTTCAAACGAAGTAAACGCAAAACCGTAGGGAAAAATATCGCCCTCGTTGCTTGTTCGTGTGCTTGATGAAAACTGCGGAATATCAACGCTCATAACATTTTTTGAAGAAAGCTCAAGGTCAATTCTCTGCTTCGGTGACATCAATGAGGCGTCCAGAGCCTCTTTTGACATAACCGCACTTGCGTTCACAAAGTGGTTGTTGCACTCTGCAAGCTCTCTTTCAATCTTCTCACGAAGCTCCTTGTTTTCTCTTACAAGGTCAAGAAATCGGCGCATCAGTTCGTCACGCTTGTCTTTTAACATTTTATGACCACGGGTAGCTGTTGCAAGCTGTTTTCTCAGCTTTGTCAACTGCATACGGGTGGGATTAACATTCATAACTGCCATTAGCAAACACCTTCAATGCGATTATTCTTTACCGTAAAACTCGTCAAGCATATCGTCCTTAATTCGTTTAAGTTCACTTCTGGGAAGAATATGCAAAAGCTTCCAGCCGATGTCAAGTGTTTCTTCAATTGAACGGTTTGCGTCATAACCCTGTGAAACATACTCACGCTCAAATGCCTCGGCAAATTCAGCGTACTTTTTATCCATATCGGTAAGAGCCGCCTCACCGAGAATTATCATAAGTTCTCTTGCGTCTTTACCTCTTGCATAAGCGGCAAAAAGCTGGTTCATGGTTGCGGCGTGGTCTTTACGGGTTCTGTCGGGACCGATACCCTTGTCTTTAAGTCTTGAAAGTGACGGAAGAACATCAATCGGCGGAGTAATTCCCTTTCTGTAAAGCTCACGGGATAGGATAATCTGACCTTCTGTAATGTAGCCTGTAAGGTCAGGAATCGGGTGAGTCTTGTCATCTTCGGGCATTGTAAGAATCGGAATAAGAGTGATTGAACCCTCTTTGCCTTTAAGTCTGCCGGCTCTTTCATACAATGTTGCAAGGTCGGTGTACATATAACCCGGATAGCCTCGTCTGCCCGGAACTTCTTTTCTTGCGGCAGAAACCTCACGGAGTGCATCGGCATAGTTTGTGATGTCGGTCATAATAACGAGAACGTGCATCCCTCTGTCAAATGCAAGATATTCAGCCGCCGTGAGCGCCATTTTAGGAGTTGCAATACGCTCAATGGCAGGATCGTTTGCAAGGTTTACAAACATTACGGTTCTGTCAATAGCGCCTGTTTCTTTAAACGACTGAACAAAGTAGTCGGATTCTTCAAATGTAATACCCATTGCGGCAAATACAACGGCAAACTGCTCGTCCTTGCCTCTTACAGCCGCCTGTCTTGCAATCTGAGCGGCAAGCTGGGCATGGGGCAGACCCGATGCCGAGAAGATAGGCAGCTTCTGCCCTCTAACAAGTGTGTTAAGTCCGTCAATTGCTGAAATACCTGTCTGAATAAATTCCTGCGGATAGTTTCTTGCGGCAGGGTTCATAGGTGTTCCGTTGATGTCAAGTCTTTTTTCGGGAATAAGAGCAGGACCGCCGTCAATCGGATTTCCAAGACCGTCAAATACTCGTGAAAGCATATCGGGAGATACGGGAAGTTCCATTGAACGACCTAAAAATCTTACCTTTGAATTTGCAAGGTTAATGCCTGCGGCTGATTCAAAAAGCTGAACAAGTGCGTTTGAGCCGTCAACCTCGAGAACCTTGCAACGGCGTGTTTCACCGTTCGGAAGTTCAATTTCGCCGAGTTCGTCATATGTTACGCCCTCAACATCACTAACCATCATAAGAGGACCTGCAACCTCTCGTATTGTGCGGTATTCCTTTGGCATCAGTCCTCACTCCTTTCAAGTACATCCTTAATTTCCGAATCAAGCAGAGCCTTGATTGACTCGAACTCGTCCCGAACCTTATCCTCGGGTACATATTTATATCTTCCTATGCGTTCACGAACAGGAAGGTTGACAAGCATTTCAATGTCTGCACCGTTTGCAAGAGCCTCTTTTGCTTTGTCATAGTAAGCAAGAATTGCTCGCATCATAAGCACCTGTTTGCCGAGAGATGTGTATGTGTCTGTCGGGTCAAATGCGTTTTGGTGCAGATAATCCTCACGGATTGAACGGGAGGTTTCAAGCTTAAGTCTGTCGGGTGCGGAAAGTGCGTCCATACCGACAAGGTTTACGATTTCCTGAAGCTCGCTTTCTTCCTGTAATAATGTCATAAGTTTGCCACGAAGCTCCATAAAGTCGGGAGCGGCATTCTTTGAGAACCAATCTGCAAGTCGGTCTGTATAAAGCGAATAACTTGTAAGCCAGTTAATTGCAGGGAAGTGTCGTTTGTAAGCAAGGTTTGCGTCAAGTCCCCAGAATACCTTAACGATTCTGAGTGTTGCCTGTGATACAGGCTCTGAAATATCACCGCCCGGAGGTGATACAGCACCGATAACCGAGAGTGCACCTTCCGTGTCCTCACTGCCGTTTACGATAACACGGCCTGCTCTTTCATAGAACTGTGCAAGTCGGCTGCCGAGGTATGCGGGATAACCTTCTTCACCCGGCATTTCTTCAAGACGGCCGGACATTTCACGGAGAGCCTCTGCCCAGCGGGATGTTGAGTCAGCCATAAGTGCAACCGTGTAACCCATATCACGGAAATACTCGGCAATAGTAATGCCTGTGTAGATAGATGCCTCACGGGCGGCAACAGGCATATCGGATGTGTTTGCAATAAGCACGGTTCTCTCCATGAGAGAGTTGCCTGTGCGTGGATCTTTAAGTTCGGGGAACTCGTTAAGAACATCGGTCATCTCGTTGCCACGCTCGCCGCAACCGATATATACGATAATATCGGCAGCCGCCCACTTTGCAAGCTGATGCTGAACAACAGTTTTGCCCGAACCGAACGGTCCCGGAACTGCGGCTACACCGCCCTTTGCAAGCGGAAAGAGTGTGTCGATAGGTCTTTGACCTGTGGTAAGAAGAATGTCGGGGGAGAGCTTTCTTTTGTACGGTCTGCCCACACGAACAGGCCATTTTGTACACATATTAATCTCAACATTGCCCTTGTCTGTTTTGAGAACGGCAACCGTTTCGTCAATTGTAAAATCGCCCTCGCTGATGCTCTCAACAACACCGCCTGTTTTGTTCGGAACAAGAATCCTGTGGAGAACAGCGTGTGTTTCCTGAACAGTACCGAGTGTGTCGCCTGCCGCAACTGTGTCGCCCTTTTTAACAAGGGGAGTAAAGTGCCACTTCTTTTTGTGATCAAGTGACGGAACATCAACACCTCTTTTGAGGTTTGTGCCGGCAACCTTCATAATCTCGTTAAGCGGTCGCTGAATACCGTCATAAATTGAACCGATAAGTCCCGGACCGAGTTCAACGGAAAGCGGAGCGCCTGTGGATTCAACAATCTCACCGGGTCCGAGTCCCGAAGTTTCTTCATATACCTGAATTGATGCCCTGTCACCGTGCATCTCAATTATTTCACCGATAAGTCGCTGACTGCTTACACGCACAACATCGAACATATCGGCATCACGCATACCCTCGGCAATTACCAGAGGGCCTGCTACCTTAGTTATAATTCCAGATTTCAAATTCTTACACCTCAATCATTGAAGATAATGTCCGAACCGACTGCCTTTTCAACAAATGACGACAGTCTTTTTATGCCGATTCCAGTATTGCCTTTTACACCGGGGATAGGAATAACGGCAGGAATGAGCCTTTCTTCATATCTTTTTCGCTCTTTTTCAACAAGTCCGAACATTTCCTCGGTAATAAAAATTACCGCATAGTTGTCACCGTCAGCAATCTTTCTGAAAAGATGCGGTGCGTTTTCGTTGTCATCACACGGATAAATGTCCATGCCGATTGCCGCAAAGCCCTTTATGCTTTCGCTGTCGCCGATAACGGCAATATTTTTAGCCATAAACTTCACGCAACCTTTCTTTTACGGTTTCATAATTTGTTTTGGTACGGATTCCGCTTGCAATAATGTGAATAACTTTTTTCTCTGTTTCACTTGCAATCAGATAGCCCGTAATCGGGTCTGCACCGTCACCGCTTCTTTTGCATTTTTCTTTTGCAAGACTCATAAGCCTGTTGTCAACAAATTTTTCAAATGCCGACGGAGAAGCCTTGTACTCTTCAACAGCCTTGTTACAGCCGTATGCCGAGATTTTTGACAGTAGATCAAGCGTTGGTTCAAGTCCCTTTACGCTTGCCTCAATAATCCTTGAACGGGGGAAGTTCTGCACATCACAGATTGCGATTTCAAGAAAATCCCTGTCGCAATCGGCTTTTGCACCTCTTATGGCTGTCTTTACATTATTATAAAATACTGTAGCTTTAAAATATTCGGACATAAATTCGCTGTCGGATCTTTCGGATGTTTTCAGAACAAGCTCCATAAAAGCTCTGTCAAGAACCGCATCGCTGAGTCTTGCGTCACCTGTGTGTGCAAGAATTTCATATGCCTTGTCACAAGGTGCGGAAAGTTCTTCGCCTAAAAGTGAAAACTTTCTGTTCTCAACCGCCTGTTTAAGCGTTTCTTCAGAGAAAGTACACGGCTTTACCAAAAGCTGTGAATACGGTCTGTTTGAAAGCGTTCCCTTTAAAACAGCTTTAAGGTTGTGAAGGTCGTTAAGATAGAAGAATGGTGTGAATATTGCAAAATCGGGTGCGGTTCTTTTAAGATATTCCCACACATTTTCGCTGTGTGATTTTAAAATATCTTCAATGTCATCGCCCTCGCCGTAACCCTTGTCCGAAAGGTATCTGCAAAGCTCGTTCACATTTTCACAACCGAGCATATGCTCAATGTCGCTGTTTGTAAACAGATTTTTTTCTTTAGCACGGACGGAGCCGATGGAAAATTCATAAGATAATGCCATCATATTCCTCCCTATGCCTTAAAAAGTTCCTGATTTATAAAATCCTCGATAGCGTCACGCTTTTCGGACAAGATTGCCGAGAAGTCCATGTTTTCTTCAATGTCACCGCATTTAAGAATAAATCCGCTTTCAATGTCACACGGCGTTTTTGAAAGCTCTGCTTTTACACCGCATTTTTCAAGCCTTGCAAGAAAATCCTTCGGAAGTCGGTTCATATCCTTTTCATTCAAAAGCACAACACCGCTCATTCCGTTTAACTTTTTTGCAAATGTGTAAATCAGTTCAAAGTAATCTTCATCGGGAAGATTTTTCATTTTATTAAGAATTTCACTGTATGTCTTGTCAATTTCTTCACGCCTTCTCTTTAGGAAAGCGTTGCGTGTTTCAAGGTCACAACGGCTCTTTGAAGCCGCCTGCATCTGCTTGACCTTTGACTGTGCCCTGTCGGCAATTTCGGCAGAAATCTTGTCGGCATCAAGCTTTGCCTGTGCCATAATCTGTGCGCATTTTTCATCGGTTTCAGCACCTATTTGGCTGATTCTTTCGTCACAGTCAAGACTTATGCGATTTAAAATTTTATCACCGCTGCTCAAAGTGATTCCACCTTTCTTTCGTAATTTTCGTTAGTCGGTTATCAGATGTTAAGGTTTGGAACTGTGATAACAACGAGAAGTGAAACGATGAATGAAAGGAGAGCGTAAATCTCAACGAGAGTTACGGAAACCATAGCCTTTGAGAAGTTTGAATCGTCCTTTGCGCTGAGTGCAATACCCGAAACGGCTGCCTTGCCCTGTGCAAAACCTGAAATCATACCGCCGATACCGATAGCAAGCGATGCTGCAAAGTATGCAAGTCCCTGTCCGATTGTCGGAGCTGTGCCGCCGAGAACGCCGCCGCTTACGAGAATAAGGAAGCCTACGATAAATCCGTAAAGTCCCTGAGTACCCGGGAGAAGTGTGAGAACGAGCATTTTACCGAATTTTGATGAGTCCTCGGAAAGAACTCCCATAGCTGCCTGTGCGGCAGAGCCTACACCTCGAGCAGAACCTACGCCTGCAAGTGCTGTTGCTATTGATGCGCCTAAAAGTGCGAAAAATATTCCATTCATTTTGATTTGTCCTCCTGAATTTTAATATATTTACTGTTGAGCTTGAACGGCTTAAACTGTTTGCCGCCGCCCTCATAGAATTTTCCGAACATTTCAACATACTGAAGTCGCATTGTGTGAACATATGAACCGAGTGCGTTGAGTCCGATGTTGATTGCGTGTCCGATGATGAACACAATAATGAGTAAGATAATTCCAAACCAGCTCTTTCCGAACATGGTCGAAAGCATATTGAACACCTGAGCCATAACTCCCGTTGTAAGACCGAGAGCAAGAAGTCTTGAATAGCTCAGAAGGTCACTGATGTAACCTGTGATGTCATAGAGAGAGGCAAGTCCGCCGATGACTTTGCCGAATCCCTTTTTGTTTCTGCCCTGTGTGAGAACAAGACCGATTGCGCAGAAAATCGCAATGCCTGCTCCGACATAGACGAGTGTCTGACCGAATGCCATACCTGCCGCCAAAACGGCAAATCCGATAAGCATAAGCATCCAAAGTCCCGTGTCAAAGAACGCTCCGCCGTAATCCTTCTGCCTGAGGCAAACATAGAATTTGCAGCCCATACCGACAAGAATGTGTACAAGACCGAATGCTATTGAAATAATCATCAGCATAAGTGCGTCCTTTTGCGGATCAATTGTCGGCCACGGGAAGATTTGTTTCATCGTAATGTCTGCACCCGTAAAGTAGTTGTAAAGGGTTGCGGGGGCATCTCCGAAGAAGCTTGCAAAAACAAGTCCCCAGAAAAATGTTGAAACACCGCAGTATTGGAACAGCTTCAAGGTGTTTCGCATTTCCTTGTCAGGCTTGAACAGCTTTATTGCAAGTCCTGTTCCTATTACCATTAACAGTCCGTAGCCTGCGTCCGAGAACATCATTCCGAAGAAGAAGTAGAAGAAGAACGCAAGCAACGGCGTTGGATCAATATCGTCATGCGACGGGGGAGAGTACATATTTACAATGCTCTCTGCCGGTGCTGCAAAACGACTGTTCTTTAGCTTTACAGGAGCTTTTTCCTCGTCAACATCGCCGAATTCAACATAGCATACAGAAACTCTTTCGCAAAGCCTTTCAAGCTTTTCACAGTCCTCCTCGGGAATGTAACCCGAAATAACAAAAACATTCCGTGAATGCTGAAGTTCACCGATTACGCTGTATTTATCGGCTCTGATTCTGAAATAATCCTGTGTATCTTTAATATCTTTTCGTCTGTCTGCAAAGGAAATGATTTCCTTTTTTGCATTTTCCGTGTCGTCTTCAAGCTTGTGACTTCTTTCAACAAGCTTTTTTGATTCCGCCAAAGGGGTAAGGCTTGAGTTCGTAACAGGTTTTGCAAAACCGATATCACGCAGAGCATTTTCTGCAAGCTCCTTTTGGGCAATCGGTGCAAAAAGTACAATGCAGGTAAGCCCCTCGTTTGCAAATTGAATTTCAAAATCAAATTCAAGCTTCGGAGAAGCCTCGGCAAGTGCCTCTGAAAGCGATATCTCGTTGTACTCCTTTTGAATTGAGCCTATGAAAACAGCTGTTGTTTTTGTGTCCTTTGCATTAAGCGGAATGTCAAGATTCTTCCACGGCTCAAGCTGTGCAAGAGCGGTTTTTATGCGAATCCGTTCCGCCACTTTATCGGCAATCTGTTTGTTAAGCTCACAAATTCTGTTGCACACATCAATAACTTCGCCTGCATTTGATGCGATAACTCCGATTTCATCGGGATCAATCTCCCGCCGTCCGCAAAATGCGGAAAGCATACTTTTCTTTTCGGGAGAGTTGCTGTCGAGAATTTTCAGAGCGTTTTCACTGAGAGTAACATTCCGCTCGAAAATCTGAATTTGTGAGGTCATATCAATCTTGCCGAAACCTTTTCTGCAGGTTTCGGTCTTTTCAATCTGAACCAAACCCGAATCCTGCAAATGTTCAAGAAGTCGCTTTCTGTCCTGCCTTAGGGCAATAATCCGAACCGACTTCATTTTAAGTTTTGCCAATTTCTATCACCACGCTTCTTTCATTGCAACCGTTTTAAAGAGAGAGCCTTTGTATAGCCCCGTCAATAACACGCTTGCGGTTTTTGTCTGCAGTCCGAGAGAGAATGTCGCACTCAAGATTTGCCTTTTCAGAGGCTTTCTCAAGCTCTTTTTTACCCTCTTTCGCAGTCTTTTCAAAAAGCATATCGGCATCCTTCTGTGCCTTTTCCTTTGCCGAAAGCACAACCTGTTTGGCATCTGCCTTTGTCTGTTCAACCCTTTCTGCTGATTCTGCTCGTGCATTTGCCTCACGCTGTCTGCAATCCTCTTCGGCATTGTAAATGGCGTCCAGCATATCTTTTGCCATTGTTATCCTCCTTTGCTAAAAAAATTGCATAAAAATATTTATGAAGAATACACTATTTTGTTTATTCTATTTCTAAATTGTAGCACATTTATTTTAAAAAAGCAATCAACATACATTAAAGTTTGCCCAGTTTTTTATTATTTTCTTCCCTGTGACCGCATTTGCGAGTGGTTTTACAGCATTAATTTGCGATAAAAGAAAAAACACCGCATAATACGGTGTTTAAAAGTTTTAAAAATTATTTTTTATATACCGCTGATTGCGGCTTGTCGGTTTATCGGGAACAGTCATCCGAATCAGATTCATTTCGAGTGCAGGATTAAGATAATTTTTTCTGAAAGTTTCCCTTGATTTTAAATTCAGCTTATCTAAAAGTTCCGCAGTATTATAGGAAACATCAAATTTCATAACATCAAGCAACTTTTTTACATAATCATTCATCTGCCGAATATCAGATTTGGTTTGTGAAATAATTTCGGTAAGAATTTCGTCAATCATTTCAAGCATAAATTCTATGAAAATATTTGAGTTCCCCTCAACATGGCATTTTGAAATTGACTTGTAATATCTGTCCTGATATTTTTGAATTTGACTTTCAATAGGAATGTATTGAAAAATGGGTTTCCATTTTGTCAAAATTGCAGTCTGCCAAAGCCTTGCCATGCGACCGTTTCCGTCAGAAAACGGATGAATAAAAACAAATTCATAATGAAAAACAGATGACAAAATCAGTGGGTGAACATTATTTTTTTCACTGTTCATCCATTTAAACAAATCTTCTATCAATGACGGCACAAAATGTGCAGGCGGAGCCATAAAAATGCATTTGTCACCGTCAAACACACCTTCTTCACCGTTTCTGAATTTTCCCGATTCATTGACAAGAGCATATGTCATTATGCCGTGGTATTTTTTTAGCTCTGTTACAGAATAAGGATTTATATTGTTAAGGTTGTCATAGGCATCGTATGCGTTTTTTACTTCTTGAATTTCTCTTTGCGGACCTAAAACAATGTGACCGTTGATGACATCACGCACTTCTGAAATCGAAAGCGAGTTAGCCTCAATGGCAAGCGAAGAATAGATGGACTTGATTCTATTGTTTTTTCTTAACTGAGGTTTTGATTCAAAATCATTATAATTGCTGATTTTACCTATCTTCTCAGAAATTGATGATACAAATCCGAGCATTTTATTTGATATTGAAAACGGCGGTGTGTAGTCTGACATATTAACCATTCCTTGCACTTATTCTGTTTTTAATTATACCAAATTCAATTGAATTTATCAATAACTTGCTTATTATCTTACTTACTATCTTGCTTACTGACTTGCTTATTATCTTGCGTGTTGTGGACAAAACAGCGATATTTTAGTCTGTAAAACAGAAGAAAGCCGTCCCGAAAAAATTCGGAGCGGCTTTCAAAGCTACGGTTATTCGGCAGGCGTCCCATTCTCCTGCATCTCTCAAGGTTTCCCTTTGTCAAACCATCGGCGTGTGGACGGGGACGAAATCTTCCACCTCGAATAACTTCTAAATTTATTCTAACATTATTTTAATAAAATTGCAAATAAATCAAGGTTGAAATCCGATGCGAAAAGTTGTATTATGTGAGGGTAATAACAAGATGGCAATATGCATGGAGGATTGTGTATTTATGAAAGAAATCAAGACAAATGTAATGAGAATTTTAGACAAAGAAAAGGTTGAATATACTCACCACGAATATCCCCACGGCAAGGATGCCGTTGACGGAGCAACGGTTGCAACGCTTATGAATCAAAATCCCGATTATGTGTTCAAAACTCTTGTAACAAAGGGCATGGGCAGAGATTATTATGTTTTCGTAGTTCCTGTTGACCATGAGCTTGACCTTAAAAAATGTGCCAAGAGCGTAGGTGAAAAGTCGGTTGAAATGATTCCCGTAAAGGACATTACAAAGGTCACGGGTTATGTGCGTGGAGGCTGTTCACCTCTCGGAATGAAAAAGCAGTTCAAGACAACCTTCCACATTACAGCCGAATCAATTCCGAAAATTATCGTGAGCGCAGGCAAAATCGGTTATCAGATTGACCTCAAACCCGAAGATTTAATCCGCCTTACAAACGGTCAATGTGCCGATATTATTAAAAATTAAAAGGTGTATTGCATTGGATATTGTTGACAAAAATATAGACAACGGAAATGCTTTTGACTGGGGCAGAGTGTCAGCCGAATATGCAAAATATCGTGATATTTATCCGCAAAAATTTTATGATCAAATTGTTGACAGAGGGCTTTGTGTAAAAGGTCAGAAAATTCTTGATATTGGCACCGGAACAGGAGTTATTCCGAGAAATATGTATCGCTATGGCGGAGAGTGGGTTGGTACAGATATTTCAAAAGAGCAAGTTGGTCAGGCTCGTTTATTATCAAAAGGTATGAATATAAAATATTTTACTGTAGCAACAGAGAATATAAATTTTCCTGATGAATCGTTTGATGTTATCACAGCTTGTCAGTGCTTTTGGTATTTTGACCACCAAAAGATTATGCCTGAACTTTACAGAATGTTAAAGCCAAATGGCAGGTTGTTAATTCTTTATATGGCTTGGTTACCGTATGAAGATGAGATAGCAGGGCAGAGTGAAAAACTTGTATTGAAATACAGTCCCGATTGGAGCGGTGCAGGAGAAACTATTCATCCGATAAATATTCCGAAATGTTATGAAGAAAAGTTTAATTTGATTTATCACAACGAATATCCGCTCAAGGTATATTTTACAAGAGAGTCATGGAACGGCAGAATGAAGGCTTGCCGTGGTGTAGGTGCGTCACTCTCAAAAGAAAAAATTGAATTGTGGGAGAATGAACATAAAAATTTACTCTTAAAAATTGCACAGCCTGAATTTGATGTGTTGCATTATGCCGCAATTGCTGAATTAAAAGTAAAGAAATAATAACACCCCCGACTAAACTGTTTGGTAAAGTCGGGGGTGTGTTTTATTAGTATGTTTTATTCGTCAATAAATTCAAGGTCTTTGTCACTTACTTTTTTGAGTTCCTTTTTATTAAACAAATCGTAAATAACGGGAACGATATAGAGTGTCATAAATGTTGCGTAAAGCAGACCGCCGATGCAGACAATTGCGATAGGCTGCATCATTTCTGCACCTGTGCCTATGCCGAGAGCCATAACAACAAGACCGAGAACGGTTGTGAGTGCCGTTATAAGGATAGGACGCATACGGGTTTTGCCTGCCTCAACAATTGACTCAATTCTTTCCTTGCCGTCAATGCGAAGTCTGTTGATGTAGTCAACAAGTACGATACCGTTGTTTACAATGATACCGCAGAGCATTACAAATCCGACAAGCGATACAACGCTGATGTCAAATCCTGTGATTAAAAGTGCAAGGAAACCTCCCGTAAATGCAAGCGGAATTGTAAACATAATAATGAACGGTGATTTAAGGCTTTGGAACTGTGCAACCATAATGAGGTAGATGAGAATAATGCCTAGCAACAGCATAAGCACAAGCTGTGAAACTGCCTCCATTGTCATTTCGTCTGTACCTGCATAGTCAATTGAACAGCTGCTCGGGAGCTTGTAATCGTTCATTGCGGATTTTACATTGTTTGAAACAGATGTAAGCGTGTAGCCGTCCTTGACTTCGGCGCTGATTGTAAGATAACGCTTTTGATTTTCACGGCTGATTTTATCCATAGTTTCCGACTTTGAAATATCCGAAACAGAGGATAGCTTAACTGTCTTTTCGTTACCGCTTGAATCCTTGTAGGTAATGTCAAGGTCACGGAGATTTTTCGGAGTAACGGTTTCGCTGTCGTCCTTTACAACCACAACATTCATATCATTGCCGTTATCATTCGTAAGAGTGGCAGCGGTTTTTTCTGTTGAAATTGCAGCGGCAACCTGCTGATAAACCTGTGCAACGGTAAGCCCCTTTTCAGCGGCTTTTGACTTGTCAACAGTAACCTTGATTTCGGGAGAAACAGCACCGATGCCGTTGTCAACCGATGCAACACCTTTAACCTTTTCAAGTGTCTTGCAGATATCCTCGGCAGTGCTTTTGAGTGTGTCAAGGTCGTCACCGTAGAGAGTAATCTGAACGGAACCGTCACCCATAAGGCTTGACATTGAACTTGAAGTGCCGCCGCTTACGGCAGCCTCACCGTCAAGGCTTTCAAGATCCTTTTCAATCTTCTTTGAAATCTCACCGCTCTGTTTTGTGAAATCATCCTTGAGAACGGCATATGCCATAAGTGAGCCGGCATCATTTGACGATGAACCGCCTGTAAGTCCCATAAGGCTTGACGAGCCTCCTGCCATAACGCCTACGGTTTCAAACTGGTCGTATTTTGAAAGCAAATCGTTGAGCTTTTCGCCCTCTTTAACTGTTTCTTCAAAGGTTGCGTTATCGTCAAGCTTCAATGATACCTGAATCTGTGTACTGCTCATATCGGGCATAAAGCTGAAACCTTCCATCAGACAAAGACCTGCACTTGTAAACAGAAGTGCAACTGCAACGAGAATTGCAGGAACTTTGTGCTTTAATACGAAACGAAGTGAGCGTTCATATGCCTTCTTGATTTTTCCGTCCTTCGGAGCGGAATTAGGTTTCATTTTTCGGAGCATTCTCTGTCCCATGGCCGGAACAAGCGTCAGCGCAACAATAAGGCTTGCAAGAAGTGAATATGTAACCGTGAGTGCAAGGTCAACAAACAGCTGACGGGTGATGCCTTCAACAAATACAATCGGCAGGAACACGCATACTGTGGTGAGAGTTGATGCCGTAATTGCACCGGCAACCTGTCTTGCACCGTTAAGTGCCGCCTTAATCGGCGAAACACCCATACTTCTCAGTCGGTAGATATTTTCGATAACAACAACCGAGTTGTCAACAAGCATACCGACGCCTATCGCAAGTCCCGACAGCGAAATCATATTGAGTGTTACGCCGCTGAAATACATGAGGACAATTGCAAACACAACGCTTATCGGAATTGAGCAGGCAACAATGAGTGTCGGCTTGATATCTCTGAGGAAGAGGAAAAGGATAATAATTGCGAGAACCGCACCCATAAGAAGGTTCTGCAAAACGCTGTTGATTACAAGGTTAATGTAGTCACCTTCATTATAAAGGCTTGTAAAGTGAAGTCCGTCAACCTCTTTTGAAAGCGAATCAAGCTTTGTGTTAATGTTTTCGCAAACGGTAGAAGATGCTGTGTTGCTTGACTTTGAAAAGCTCAATACAATACCGGGGTTGCCGTTGATTCTTGCAAAGGTTTCGTCGGAATTATCGGCAACAAAAACATCTGCAACATCTTCAAGATGAATAACCCCTATTCCGTCAATTCCTGTGTCAAAAAGCACAAGCGACTTCATCTCTTTTTCATCATTCACCTTGTCGCCGACACGAACCATGAATTTATTGTTATCGTCATCGGTAACATAGCCTGCCGGCATTGAAAAGTTTTGTGCCGTTAGAATTGAAGAAATGGTGTCAAGTGTGACCGTGTTGCTCACATCAGCCTTGCTTTTTGCCTCTTTCTTTTTATCTGCAAGTTCTTTTTCGGATGTTTCAATCTGTTTTTCTGCACTTGAAAGCTGTGTGAGTGCGCTGTTGAGTTCACTCTGTTTTGAAGTGAGAGTTGACATGGCAGAGGACATTTTGAAGTCCGCACTTGACTGTTGATGTGAAATGAGGGCAAGAGCGGAATCAACCGAAACCGATTTATCGTCAAGTCCAGAAATTGCGTTATCAAGCTGTGCAATACCCGAGTTGATTTGTGAGATTTTCTCCGACATTTCACTTAATGCAGAATTGATTGCATCTCCCGAAGTTCCGAGCTTTTTAAGTGAAATTTCAACATTTTGAATTGCCTCTGCACTTTTGTTAATGGAATTCTGAACTGTCTGCATTGTTTTTGCGATATCGGGAGCTTTGATTCCGTAAGGCTCAAGCACCTTGTTAAGCTCGTCAATCTGCTGTTGAAGTGCCTTGTATTCCTCGCTGTCGGGCAGTGCATCATTCATTTTCCGAACAATTTCCTGATACTGTTCGTTGAATTTTGAAAGCTGTTCAAGCTTTTGCGTAAGCTGTGACTGCTCGGAAGTCAGCTCATCATAGGTAGTTTTCAGTTCAAGCAAACCCTGATAAGCGGTTTCGAGCAATGTCTTTGTTGAAGTGAGGCTTGCCTTTCGGTCAAGCAACTGCATCTTTGCCGACAAAAGCTGTGTTTTACCGCTTTCAGCCTTGTTCTGTGCATCGGCAAGCTGTTTTGAAACAGCCTCCTGCTGTGAGTTGATTTGCTCAATTGAAGATGAAACAGTACCCTGACCGTCCTTGGCTTTGCCGATATTATCCTGCAATTCCTTTTTAGCTTTGGCAATTTTGTCCTCCGCATCACCAAATTGATTATCAAGTGCAGCGGAAATCTTCTTATTAAGCTTGTCAAGCTTGTCCTGTGAAAGTACAACATTTTCCTGTTCCGTAACAATGCCCTTGTCAGAAACAGAGGCAACACCGTCAATGCCTTCAAGTTCATTCAAAAGTTCGTTTGTGACATAATCCGAAAGCTCTGTCTGCGACTTGCCTTCAAAGTCAACTGCTGTCATTGCAACTGGGAGGATGTTCGGATTGATTTTGATGAGGTACGGTGTTCCGACTCCGTCAGGCCAATTGCCCTTGATTGTGTCAAGGCTTGAACGCATATCAACAGTTGCGCTGTCCATATTTGTGCCGTCCTCAAATTCAATCATCAAAAGTGAATAGTTGTCCGATGAGGTAGAGGTAATCTCCTTAACACCGTCAATTGCCGACATCGACTGTTCAAGAGGCTTTGAAACCGTTGTTTCAACCGCCTCGGGCGTCTGACCTGCGTAGGTGGTCATGATAACGGCATAGGGAAAGTCCATATTCGGTAAAAGGTCGGGCGTCATCTTGAAAAATGACACTATACCGAGAACCAGAACAAGTACAACCGCAACCAATACCGTCATCGGTTTTTTTACGCTGATTTTAGATAACATTGATTACTCCTTTGTTTGTGCTTTTTATCTATGAGTATATTTCATATCAAATGCAATTTCTAACAACTTAGGTTTACATTTTCTGTTGAAATCGGCCGCAACCGGTTGCATGAATATTAAACTTAATCTGCAATTGCACCTGTTTTGATAATTTCAAGTTTTCGGTGATACTCCCTGTGAACCTCGTCAAAAGGTTTTCCTATTACAAAAACATTGAACACGGCATTCTTCAGCACCTGAGTGAGAATCTGTGAAAGACACTTCACATCTTCATCTGAAGTATATTTAAGGTTACTTCTGTCAAAATTGTTTGTAACGCTGACAAGCTCTGCAACGCCCTTGAAACGGTTGATAAAATATTCCGAAACAAGACTGTCATTTGCCTTTATATTTTTGATGAGATTCTTCATAATGATACTTTGTTTTGCATCCTTTGAACATTCGCATAGAATTTCAAAAAGCAAATCATAAGTTACAAATATGTCGCCGTGAGTGCGAGAGATAACCTCTGTAGCTTTTTCAAGCGAAAAGTTGATAAATGAGCGTGTCATAACCTCCACAAGGTCAACCTTATCGTCAAAGTACTGATAAAAACTGCCTCTCGAAATGTTTGCGTTCTTTATAATATTGTTTATGCTGACTCTCTCTCCCGACGAACCGGCAAATTCATTGAATATTGCGTCCGTGATTCTCTGACGCTTTTCTTCGGGAAGATTATAAAAGGTGTTTTTTATCATAAAAAATCCTCCAAAATAAATGTGACAGGCAGTCATATGACAACCTGTCACAATTTTAACATCGTTTATTTATTGTGTCAATTAAATGTGTTTTAGATTTTGCACATATACGATCAAAAATCTTTGTGCATATTAACAACAAAATTAAGCTTTGCCTTTAAATTTTTCAAAAAGTCCTTTGCATCCGCTGTAAATATCATTGTATGCCTGCTCAAAATCACCGCTGTACCACGGATCCGATACATCACGATTCATACCTGCAAAGCTCATCATCTTGCAAACCTTTCCGTCTTTGTCATCGCCGAAAATTCGCATAGTGTTTCTGATATTATTAGAGTCCATGCAGATGAAATAATCGTACTTGTCATAGTCGGATTTTTTGAGCTGAACAGCCCTTTTGCCGTCACAACCGACTCCGTGTTTTGCAAGCTCACGCTTAGCCGGCGGATAAACAGGATTTCCAATCCCGTTCCATATCTCCTCCGTACTCGTAGCAGATGATTTAATCACAAACCTGTCAGCAATCTCGCCCTTCTTAACCATATCCCTAAATATAAACTCCGCCATAGGCGACCGACAAATATTCCCATGGCACACAAACATTATCTTAATCATAACAAAATTCCTCCAGATTTGCCGTAATATGCCGCTATAAATTTTGCAATATCTATATTTGAGTATGCTATTTTGTGTGTTGCTGTATTTTCACTATTCATCTATATGTTCCCCTCAAAATGATTTTGAATTGTCGCTACAATATGCAATTTTACCTGTTAACCGAAAATTTCTTCGAGAGTGTGTCCTAGCAGAACATGGAGTCTGGCACTTGTGTACATGACTTTTTGGCACAAATATTCAAGCTTTCGGTGGCTGAATGCGATATCATCACGGTTGTAGATACCGCTTCCCAGGATTACTTCGTATACAGATTCTTCGGAATTGTCGGGTTGAGTTGCAAAACAAATCATAATATCGTTCGCATAATCGTCTGCGTCCTCTTTTGAAAGTCCTGTTTCATTTCTTAAAAACGAACGCATTTCAAGAAAATCGGGAGTCTTTTTAAAATAACAGTCATCTTCATATCTGAGAAATTGCTCTTTGTCAAGAACGCAAAATTTCTTTCCGATTTGACGATATTTCAGCATTTCGTATTTATCAAGACTATCATCATCAAATTCAAAAAAGTAAAGATATTCTGCAAGAATTTCCTGTTCAAGAGCAGGGGTTTCTAAGCCGTCATCGTAAATATCGTCCTGATTAAACACACAAAAATACTTCCCCTTAAAATTCATATTTCAACAAATGACAGAAAATCTTCCTCGCTCACAGGCTCGTTCTGGCTGTTGTAAATTTTAAGAAGTTTGCCGATTTCGATAACTCCGTAAAGATTTGCCGTAGCCGCAAAATATCTGTATAAAAGGTCTTGTGTTTCTTTGAAAGTGTGCATTCTGAAATTTTCATGTGTGTCTACCTCAAATTATATCGCACTCTGACTTATATTGTCAGTTTATCATAATTAATTCCACATTTCAACAAGTCTGTGAACAATATCAGGTTCTTGCCTGATAATTGTCTCTTGAAAGACAGTTGCTGGGTGGTTTAGCACTGTGTATATGTAAGCTTTCAGGTTGCCATGCAGAGGACTGTTGCACAGTAAATATAGCGGATTATATAGTGCCTTTTCACCTAAAATAAGCCATAGATTTTTCGCTCTGCTTTGCGGCGTTTTATTATATTTTGTGACAAATTTTGCATAGAATAACCAAAATAGACTATATTTGATTATCACTTTAGTGAAAATAAATCATATCTATGGCAAAAATCTTGCGTAATTATTCTTATATTTTGTTAAAAAGCACTTTTTTTCAATTGTTTTTTCCATATTCTCCTCTTTTATTGCTTATTGATGCTTTTTGTGGTATAATTCTATAGATGTGTTGCGTAAATTGGTTTTGGGTTGAGGAGTATTAAATATGAAAGACAGAAAAATGTCGTTTTATAACAGAATTGTGAAAAGAATGCTTGATATTATCTGTTCACTTGCAGCGATAGTGTGTCTGTCAGTACTTTACCTTCCGATATGTGCCATAATAAAATGCACGAGCGAAGGTCCTGTTTTTTTTAGGCAGAAAAGAATAGGAAAAAACAAAAAATATTTCAATATTCTGAAATTCCGCACAATGAGAATTGATACTCCCAAGGATTGTCCTACACATCTTCTTAAAAATCCTGAACAGTATATAACTAAGGTGGGTGCGTTTTTAAGAAAGACAAGTCTTGACGAATTGCCTCAGATTTTTAATATTTTTAAGGGCGATATGTCGGTTATCGGTCCAAGACCTGCACTTTGGAATCAGGATGATTTGATTTCTGAAAGAGATGAGTACGGTATAAATGATTTAAAACCCGGCTTGACGGGTTGGGCGCAGATTAACGGCAGAGATGAGCTTCCTATCCCTGAAAAAGTTCAGATGGATAAGATTTATCGTGATAATGTCAGTTTTGTCTTTGATGTAAAATGTCTTTTTATGACAGTTGTAAGTGTGTTTAAGCATGATGGTGTAGTTGAGGGCGGAACAGGAGCAATTGCAGATGAAGAATAATCGTAAAAAAGTTATGATTCTTACCAATCATTCTTATATGCTGTATCGTTTCAGAAAAGAATTGATTGAAGAACTTATGAAAAATTATGATGTTATTCTTAGTATGCCTTTTGTAGGACATCATGAGGATTTCATCAATATGGGATTGCGTTGTATTGAAACTAAGATGGAGCGCAGAGGGGTTAATCCGATTCACGATTTTTCACTTATGAAATTTTATAAAAAAATATTACAGGAAGAAAACCCTGATTTGGTAATTACATACTCTATCAAACCAAATGTTTACGGCGGATTGATGTGTGAAAAGTTAAATATTCCGTTTTATGCGAATGTTCAGGGATTAGGAACGGCATTTCAAAAGCCCGGACTTGCTCAGTTTGCGACAGTTCTTTATAAAACAGCCTTTAAAAAGGTGAAAACGGTATTTTTTGAAAATCAGGTTAATGCAGATGAATTTGTTGACAGAAAGATTATTTCTGTCGAGAAAGAAACTATTTTGAATGGCGCAGGAATCAATCTTGAAATTTATGAGTACAAGCCTTACCCGAAAAGTGATCCGCCGCATTTTTGTATCTTGGCAGAATCATGAAGGAAAAGGGCATGGATGAATTGTTTTCTGCGGCTGAGAAGCTTCATGATGACGGCTATAAATTTGTACTTGACCTTGTAGGCTTTTTTGAAGATGAATACAAGGAAAGAGTTGAGTTACTTGAAAGTAAGGGAGTTGTAAAATTCCACGGATTTCAGGAAGAACCAAGACCTTACTATGCGACCGCCGATTGTGTTGTAATGCCAAGCTATCACGAGGGTATGAGTAATGTAAATCTCGAAGCTTCGGCAACAGGCAGACCTGTCATTACCACCGATATTCCAGGCTGCAGAGAGTCGGTGGAAAATGAATATACAGGCTGGCTTTGTGAACCTAAAAGCGTTGACAGCCTTTATGAAAAAATGAAAGCTTTTCTTGAAACAGATATTTCAAAACGAGAAGTTATGGGTAAATACGCCCGACAAAAAATGGTGGACGAATTTGATAAAAAAATCGTTGTAAACGATACAATAAAGGTTTTAGACTTGTAATTAATATAGATTTTTTAGGTGTGATTTAATGATAATTTACTGGTCCATGATACTTTGGACTTTTTTGATATATATTTTGTATGATATCACTCATAAAGAAGAGATAGCGCTTACCGATTATAATTTACAACAGGGAATACAAAGAAAAGTTCCGTGGGCGTATGCTTTTTTAGTTTTCGGTTATTTCATATTTTGGGCATCAATGAGGCACTATGTTTCCGATACAACCGCATATGTTGCAGCTTTTAATAACTATTCAACAAACTTTTCGGAAGAGTTTTCAAAATTGAATTGGGATCCATGGTCTTCCGAGGGCAAGGGAGTTCTCTTTAATGCATACAGCATTTTTTTTAAGTGTTTTATCTCAGATAATTACACACTTTGGCTGAGTTCAATTGCGATTTTCTCCGGTGTGTGTGTAATGATAACATTGAGGAAATATTGCATGAATGCAGATTTCTTTTTGGCTTCGTTTTTGTTTTTGGCATTCCTGTGTTATTCGGGTTATATGCTCAACGGAATGAGACAGTTTATTTGTGTTGCCGTGTCATTTTTGTGCTGTGATTTTATTATTACCGGCAAGTTTTTTAAATTCTTGACTATGGTAGCAATTTTGATATTTATCCATTCTACGGCAATTTTCTTAATACCGATTTACTTTATTGCCAGGTTAAAACCTTGGAGCAAGTCAGTTTGGCTTTTTATTTTTGCAATGTTATTGATTACTGTTTTTGCCGAGCCGTTTTTTGGCAAGGTTGATGAATTTGCTCAAGGCACATCTTATGAAAATGATATAAGTACATATTTTAAAGAAGACGACGGCATTAATCCGTTGAGAGTTTTATTCTATGCTGTTCCACCGATTGCGGCTTTTGTTTATCGGGAAAAGTTAAGCATATATTACGAAAAAATGCCTGTGCTTTCTTTGTGCGTAAACTTGTCAGTATGTACGGCATCAATTTATCTTGTAGGTATGGTTACCAGCGGTATCTTGATCGGTAGGCTTCCGATTTACAGTGAATTGTACAATCTGATTTTAGTTCCTGTTTTATTAAGAGTATGTTTTGACGAATATAACAGAAAATTTATATATATGGGATATATTGCATTAATGTTAATCTATTATTATTTAACAGGTCCTGTATTTTATCATAGCGATTACTTTGGTTCGTTCTTTTGATTAAATTTATAGGTATACGTAAATTTAACTATTAAGGTTAGATATGATGTAACTTAAAATAATCGGAATAAAAGTGGTTTTTATGAAATTATAGGATTTAAGATATTGCTTTTTGTTTGGAGAAATTATGAAAATTAGTATTATTATTCCTGTTTACAATGTTTTAGATTATATTTCTGAATGTGTTAATAGTGTTCTAAATCAAACATATAAAAACTTTGAGATACTTTTGGTTGATGATGGTTCTACGGATGGTAGCTCACAGTTATGTGATGAATTTGGCAATAAAGACAACAGAGTTCGTGTTTTTCATAAAAAAAATGGCGGTTCATCAGATGCACGCAATTATGGCATCAGTAGATCAACGGGTGATTATATAATGTTTTTAGATTCTGATGATTTTTGGGACGATTTAGATGCATTAAAGCGTTTGGTAGAAAGACTTTTGTTGACTAATCCTGATGTTTTAAGCTATTCATATAAGAAATATTACAAAAGTACTAATTTGACGGTTAATTTATTTGATAATATAGAAGATATGCCGCTTTCTTGCAATAATAAACTAAAGCAGGCGGACTATATGACCTCGAAATTTTTGTTTATTGCTTCGGCTTGTAATAAGATTATTAGAACTTCTCTATTTGATGATGCATTGTATTTTAAAAGTGGTGTTGTATCGGAAGATATTGAGTGGTGTGCCAAATTGTTGGATAAGTCAAAATCCTTGGATTTTATTTGTGAGAATTTTTATTGCTATAGGCAGCGCGAAGGTTCAATAACACATTCAATCAGCCAAAAATCATGCGATGACTTAACACATAATATTTTGCAATGCATTGATATAGCTGAAAACAATTCGGATATGAAGGAGTATATTTACAGATATACTGCATATAGTTATGGAACATTTTTTATAGTTCAATCATATTCAAAAATGTATCCGAAAGATGATGTAGAAATACTTTCAAAGTATAAGTGGTTACTATCGTACCATTGCAATAACAAAAAAATAAAGTTATTGCATATGCTGTGCAAAACTATTGGTTATAAACCACTTTGTAATATGGTTAGGTTTACAAAAATCTGCAGAAGATAGGATGAATTATTATGGCTGAGAAAACACTTACGGTATTTACTCCTACATTTAATAGGAGAGAGCTTCTTACCAGATGTTATGAAAGTATGTGCAGACAAACAAATAAAGATTTTGTGTGGATGATTGTTGATGACGGCTCTACTGATGATACTAAGAAATTTGCTGATGAGTGGAAAAAAAACAGTGATCTTGAGATAAGATATATCTATAAGGATAATGGTGGACTACACACAGCATATAATGTGGCAATTGAAAACATAGATACTGAATTATGTGTATGTATTGATTCTGATGATTTTATGCCGGATAATGCGGTAGAGTTGATATTGAATTTTTGGGATAAGTATGGTTCTGATGAATATGCCGGTATAGTAGGATTAGATTTTAATTTGGACGGTAAAGTGATAGGTGATCCATTACCTAACCAAAAAACCGTAAATTTAATTGATTTATTTATAGGTAAGTATGATATTGTAAATGGCGATAGAACCAATGTTATAAGAACAGAACTGTATAAAACTGTTGCACCTATGAAAGTGTTTCCTAATGAAAAAAATTTTAATCCACACTATATGCACCTTCAGATAAGTGAGAAGTATGATTTTTTGGTTCTTAACGAGAATTTAAGGTTTGTAGAGTATCAAGTTGATGGCATGACTAATTCTATGTTGAAACAATATAAAAGTAGTCCAAATAGTTTTGCTGAAATAAGAAAATTATATTTGTCATTTAGTGGTACAACATTGAAATTTAAGATAAAACACAGTATACATTTGATTTCCAGTTGTATTTTGGCACATAGACCTTTGTCTGGTATTACTTCTAATCCATATACAATTTTAGGATTATTATTATATCCATTTGGTGTGGGCCTAACTCTATATGTTAACTTAAAAAACAAAAATATGAAGTGAGAATGATGAAAAAAGTATTATTTATTATTCCGACCTTAGGACATGGCGGAGCTGAAAAGGTGCTTGTAAACCTTGTGAATAATATGGATAGAAGCAAGTTTGATATCACTGTTCAGGTGTTATTCAAAGGTGGAGTGAACGAACAGTTCTTAAAATCAGATATTAAATTCAAGTATTATTACAAGAAACAATTCAGAGGGAACAGCAAGTATTTATGCTTGTTTTCACCCGAAAAACTTTGCAAAAAGTTTATTAAGGAAAAATATGACATAATCGTTTCTTACCTTGAAGGTCCTACCGCACGAATTGTAAGCGGTTGCACTAATCCAAATACTAAGCTTGTCAGCTGGATTCACTGCAAAATGGACAATCCCGCAATCGGTGCAGTAGGTTTTAGAAATTTTGAAGAGGCAAAGAAATGCTATAACAAATTTGACAATACTGTATGTGTTTCAAAATGGGTTATGGGTTATTTTTCAAAGACATTTGAACTTCAAAAACCTATTCAGGTGCTTTATAACACAATTGAAACAGACAAAATACTTGAAAAGTCCGTTGAACCTGTCGATGATATTAAATTTGACGATGATTGTGTAAATATATGTTCTGTCGGAAAGCTTGCGGTAGTAAAGGGTTTTGACAGGCTACTGAACATACATAAAAAACTCCTTGATGACGGAGTTAAAAATAAAGTTTATTTGTTCGGCATCGGTGAAGAAGAAGGTAGCTTAAAAAAAACTGCACAAAACCTTGGCGTTGAAAATACATTCCAAATGGTTGGTTATAGAACAAATCCGTACAAGTATGTAAAAAATTGTGATTTGTATGTATGTTCATCCCACAGCGAAGGATTCAGTACCTCTGTAACGGAGTCACTCATTGTCGGTACGCCTGTTGTGGCTACCCTTTGTTCGGGTATGACCGAATTACTAGGCGAAAACAACGAGTACGGTATCGTAACAGAGAATAATGAGGATGCACTTTATGAGGGCATCAAGAAAATGCTGACAACGCCTGATTTGCTTGAAGCTTATGCCGCAAAAGCAAAAGAGCGTGGTAAAGCTTTCAGTACCGAAAAAACAGTAAAAGCTGTTGAAGAAATGTTGAGTGCTTTATGATGAGTGATTTAATAAGTGTAATTGTTCCGGTATATAATTTAGAGAATTATATTGTAAGAACCTTAGATAGTATTTTATCTCAGACTTATAAAAACATTGAAGTTATAGTTGTTGATGACGGTTCAACTGATTCAACTGCTAAAATTATTGATGATTATGCCGATTTGCATAGAGGTGTAATCAAGATTTTACATATCAAAAACAGCGGTGTGTCGGTTGCAAGAATGAAAGGTGTTTTGGCGGCTAAGGGCGATTGGATAGGTTTTACTGACGGTGATGATGTAATAGAACCTGATATGTATGAGAGATTGTTTGATAACGCCCAAAAATATAATGCTGATATATCACATTGTGGTTATCAGATGGTCTTTTCTGACGGTAGAATAAATTATTTCCATAATACCGATAAAATTAGAATACAGGATAAAGACACGGGTATAAAAGATTTACTTGACGGTTCAATAGTAGAGCCAGGGTTATGTAATAAACTTTATAAATCTTCGCTTTTTAGCGATTTTTTTGATAAAGTAGACTTGAATATAAAAGTTAACGAAGATTTACTGTGGAATTATTATTTATTTTTAAAATCCAAAAAATCGGTTTTTGAAGATTTTTGCCCGTATCACTATATTGTTCGTATGACTTCCGCATCAAGACAAAAGTTGAATAAAAATTTAATATTTGATCCAATAAAAGTAAAAAAAATAATTCTTGACAGCATTGATGTTAACTTAAAAGAAAAAGGTGAAGCTGCTTATTTGAGCACATGTATAAATGTTTATTCAACTATTGCGTGTGCTGATAAAGATATAAGAAAAAACTTTTTTAATGAAAAGAAGACAGTTAGGCATATTATTGTCAATAAGAAGAATAAAATCTCTCTTTTGAGCAAGAAAACAAGATTTCTTGGAAATGTAATTACTTATTTGCCTTTTTTATTTGATCCAATGTATAGATTTTATTCAAAGCATTTTCAGAAAAAATTGTATGAATAGGTGAAGTTTATTATGAACCCGCTGATAAGTGTAATAGTTCCGATTTATAATGTTGAAAAATACCTTGCAAGATGTGTTGACAGTATTGTAAATCAGACATATAAAAATCTTGAAATAATCCTTGTTGATGACGGTTCACCTGACCGTTGTCCTCAGATGTGTGATGATTATGCCGAAAAAGATAGCCGAATCAAGGTTGTTCATAAAAAAAACGGTGGACTTTCCGACGCCAGGAATGCAGGAATGGCTGTTGCAACAGGCGAGTATATCAGCTTTATTGACAGCGATGATTGGATAGAACTGAGTATGTTTGAATTGCTTCTTAATAATATTCTTCAATATGATTGCGAAATATCCTGCGGCGGAATTATGATGGTGTGGGAAAATGGTGGAAAAAAGGAACCTCTTTTTCCTATTGATAAAACCGTTGTTATAAAAGGTACAAAGGAGGCAATCCTTGATTTGATACATAAAAAGCATATTATCCAGCCTGTTTGGAACAAACTCTATAAAAAAAGTGTGATTAATGATGTGATTTTTCCTGTTGGAAAAATCAATGAAGACGAATATTGGTCATGGAAAGCTGTTTCAAGAGCCAATGGTGTAGTATGTTCAGAAACTGTAGTGTATAATTATCTGCAACGAAATAATAGTATAATGCATAGTGATAAATATAATCCCCTATTTGTTCTTGAAGCTAAATGTGAAATGTGTGATTTTATTGATGAAAAATATCCTGAAATTGGTGATATATGCAGAGAGGATTTTATTTATACATGCCTATTTCAAGCTTTAAGAACTAAAAACATCCTAGGTAAAGACAAGATAAAACTATATATTCCACAAATTAAATCCTATGCAAAAAAATATAAACCTTCTAAAAAATATTTTAAGTCACTGCCTATAAAGAAAAGAATTCGCTTAATAAGTATAAGTAACTGTTTCGGATTGGTATGTAATTTGCAAAACGCTTTAAATATTGGAAATAAATCAAATATCGGGTGATGTATGATGAACAGAATTCTCAGAAAAATAAAAAAAATATGGTACGGATATACAGGCAATGAAGATGCTTTTTTAGATATCAAAATACAGCAATTTAGAGAACAAGGTGGTAAATGTGGTAAGAATTTTAAATTTTACTGCGATATTCCCGGAGAACCGTTTTTGGTTGAAATAGGTGATGATGTTACTATTGCATATGATACTGCATTATTAACACATGATAATTCTGTGATAAAATGTGATATTGATGCAACGGATTATTTTGGCAAAATAAAAATTGGTAATTCCTGCTTTATTGGCGCCAGGTCTATTATTCTTCCGGGAATAGAATTAGGAGACTTAACTTTAGTAGGAGCCGGTAGTGTTGTAACAAAAAGTTTTCCAGAAGGAAATGTTGTAATAGCCGGTAATCCTGCACATGTAATATGTACTGTTGATGAATTTAGAAATAAAAAGAGGGATATATGTGTTAATCTCGATAATGGCGATTTGAGAAGTAGAAAGAGAGAATATATTTTATCCCTCCCTGAAGAAAAATTTGAAAAGAAGTAAGTATAAATAAATTTGTAATAAAATAAAAGGTTAGTTTATGTGTGTAGTTAGCGTCATAGTGCCTGTCTACAAAGTTGAAAATGTTTTGCATTATTGTATTGACAGCATTTTAAATCAAACATATAAAGATTTTGAGCTTATCCTTGTTGATGACGGTTCGACTGACAACAGCGAAAAAATTTGTGATGAATATGCCAAAAAAGATAATCGAATAAAGGTTATACATAAAGAAAACGGTGGCGTGTCTTCGGCAAGGAACTGTGGTATTGATGCTGCAAAGGGTAAATATATATGCTTTGTTGACAGTGATGATTATCCATGTAAAAATTATTTGCTTGATATGGTTAATATGTGTAAAAAATTTGATGGATGTGACTTGCTACTGGGCGGATTTAATGTTGTATCCGATTATAAATCAAACATAGAAAAAAAGGTATTATTTACCGAAGATCATAACTATTCTTGTGTTTCAAGGCTGGATTTTGTAAGGATGTATGAGAAATGGGTAATTCAAATGCCATGGAACAAGCTTTATAAATTAAAGATAATTCAAACAAGTAAAATTCGCTTCGATGAGAATTTGAGTCTTGGTGAAGACATACTTTTTAATATTGACTATTTGACTAATTCTAATGGTAATATTGCGATACTTAACAAACCTATTTATAATTATACAAGAACCGGAATTGAGTCATTGGACAATAAATATTATCCTGACTTAAAATCCATATATGATAGCATATATGAACGAATATTTGAATTTTGTGACGAGTTTAATTTATCAAACACTGATATTCAGTATATGTACGCATCCTATTTTTATTCGATAGAAAATGTTTTAAAAAATACTTTTTCTGAAAAGAATAAGGCTGCTAAAAAAGATAAGATCAGATATAATAACTCTATTATGAAAAGCAAGGAATTTGTGCAGTCCTTAAACAATTTAGATTGCTATATCAATCCGGCTTATAAATTTGCTTATAAAAGTGGTAAATACAGATTGGTGATGTTAGTTGATAATTTGGTGAAAATGAAAGGTGGCAAATAAATTGCATCCCATAAAATCAATAGAAGCGAGAACTCAATCGTATGTTCTTGATCATTTTGAAAAAAGTAAATATGCAAAGAGATTAAGAAAGTTAAAAGATACTCATTTGGGTGAAATGTGTTTTATAATAGGCAATGGTCCAAGCTTATCCACCGATGATCTGGAAGTATTACATAAGAATAATGTTTTGTCCTTTGGTTTTAACAGAATATTTTTAATGTTTGATAAAACAAATTGGAGACCCGATTTTTATGTGTCACAGGATGAAAAGATGTTATGTGATTGTCAAGATAATGTTAATAAATTAAATATTAAGGCTAAATTTATATCTATCATCAATAAATACTATTATAATATTGATATAAAGGACGCATTATACTTTAATGTACACTCTTCAATTCAGGGAGCACCGATTTTTTCTGATAGTATTGATTTATATATTGGGAAGTCTTCTACAGTAGCATTTTCAGCTGCGCAAATTGCTGTTTATATGGGATTTAAAAAAATATATCTTTTAGGTGTAGATCATAATTTTGCGGTTTATCAAAATGATAAAGGTGAAATTATCAACGATAAAAGTGTTAAAGATTATTTTACTGATGAGTATAACAAAGATAAAGAAAATCTATATATACCGAATTTAGATGCAAGTACGAGAGCTTTTATTTCAATGAAAAAATATTGTGATGAACACGGTATAGAAGTGTATAATGCTACACGTGGCGGAAAACTTGAAGTTTTCCCGAGAGTAGATTTTGATATGATTTTTTAAGCTTAATGAGGTTGTGAATGGATAAAAATAAAAGTCAGTTAAAAATAGGTGTAATATTAAACTATATAAATTTATTGTTAGGAAACTTGATCCCTGTTTTTTATACGCCTGTAATGTTGCTATTGTTGGGACAAAGTGAATACGGATTGTATAAGTTGTCAAGTAATATAACAAGTTATCTTTCTCTGATTTCTCTTGGTTTAGGTTCCGCTATTACACGTTATCTGATTAAGGCTCGTGAAGAGGAGGGAAAAGAAGCCGAAGAAAAAATGTTAGGCTTATTTTCCCGAATCTTTCAGGTTATAGCAATTGTAACATTTGTGGTGGGGGTAATTCTCAGTTTAATTTTGGGACTATGGTATAGTGCTTCATTGACATCATCAGAATTAATGACAATGAGAGTACTTGTTTTTATTTTATCTTTAAATACTGCACTTAACTTTTTAATGACACCGCAGATATCTGTTGTAACTGCGCATGAGAAATTTATTTTCCTTCAGTTTATGAATATTGGTACAACATGCATTATGCCGATACTTAATTTAGTTGTACTTTTCTTTGGATTTGCATCAATCGGCATGGCAGTTTCAAGCTTAATTCTAAATGTAATAATTAGAATTTTTTACTACATATACATGACCAAAAACTTAGGTCTAAAAGCCATATATTCTAAGCCATCTGCAGGTGTTTTAAAGGAAATATTATCATTTTCGTTTTGGATATTTGTTGCGAATGTTGTCGGTCAGTTGTATAATTCAACTGATGTTGTAATGATAGGAGCTATACCCGCCTTGGCTACTGTAGGGGTAGCAGTTTATAATGTTGGCGGTGTATTCAACGGAATAGTATTTAGTTTGACCACAGCAGTTTCTAATTTATTGGCACCTAAAACTCAAAAAATGGTTTTTTCAGGTGCTACAAACGATGAATTGACGGATTTGGCAATAAGAATGGGTCGAATTCAATGTTACATAATTACACTGTTAGTAACCGGATTTATTTCTTTTGGACAACCGTTTATTAGTTTTTATGTTGGCTCAGGCTATGAAGATGCGTATTGGGTAGCGGTGTTAATGATGATACCAAATATGATTCCGCTTGTACAGAGCATATGTTTGAGCATTATTATTGCACAAAACAAGCATAGGTTTCGATCTATAGTGTACCTTGGTATAGCTATAGGAAATGTAATCGGAACTTGGTTTTTAATGCATATTATGGGTATCATAGGTGCGGCTTTAATGACCGGTATAGCTTTGATTATCGGTCAGGGATTTGTTATGAATTGGTATTATTGGAAGAAAACTGGTTTAGACATGATCCGATTTTGGAAAAGTGTGGGAAAAATTTACCTTTTACCGACTATAATGTGTTGCATAACTTTAGTTGTCTCTCATTTTATTAATTTCTATAATATTTTTGCTTTATTGGTAGGCATAATAATTTATACTGTCTTATATGTTGTTCTTAATTGGCTTTTTATTATGAATGATTATGAAAAGAATATTTTTATACAACCATTGAGAAAAATATTTACAAAACCAAAAAGGAGTAAATGAAAATGAAAATAATAGGTATGATTCCAGCTCGTGGGGGTTCGACAAGATTTAATAACAAGCCGCTTGCTGATATTTGCGGCAAGCCTATGGTTTACTGGGTATGGAAACACAGCAAAGAGGTATCGTGCTTTGACGAAGTATATGTTGCGACTGACAGTGATGAAATAAAGAATGTTGCAGAAGGCTTTGGTGCAAAGGTTATTATGACATCGAGCAATTGCGAAACCGCAACAGAAAGACTTTATGAAGTTTCTAAAAAAATTCAGGCAGATTTATATGTAATGGTGAACGGTGATGAGCCGTTGGTTCTTGCCGATGATATTGTTAAGTGTATTCCCGAGTGTATTCCTGAAGATGGTTTTTATGTTTCGAATCTTATGACAGATTTCTCAAATCCCGTTGAAGTTGTTGATTCGACAAATCTTAAGATTGTTACCAACAAAGACGGTGTATGTCTGTTTATTTCAAGAGCACCGATTCCATTTCCAAAGGGTGAAATGAATTATGCATATCAGAAGTTTGTAGGAGTTGGTGCATTTACTAACGGTGCTTTGGAGTATTATCATAACACTCCAAGAGGTCCGATTGAAAAAATTGAAGAAAATGATTCCTTTAGATTTATAGAAAACAGAAAAGATTGTTATTATATCAATGCTCATTGCAAGACGCTCTCAGTTGATACACCAAAGGACAGAGTTCAGGTTGAGAGATATATGAAAGAGCATGATATGGCTTAAAGGAGAACTTATATGTTTAAATTAATTGCCGGTCCGTGTGCAATTGAATCTGAAGAAATGGCTATGGATATTGCCGAAAAAATGAAAGCCATAACGGATAAATTGGGGATAGATTACACTTTTAAAGGCTCATTTGATAAGGCTAACAGAACATCAATTCACAGCAAAAGAGGACTTGGAATTGATGAAGGGTTGAGAATACTTCAGAAAGTTAAGAATACATATAACATCCCTGTTGCAACCGATATCCACGAATCGTGGCAGGCGGAACCCGTTGGTAAAGTGGTTGATATTGTTCAGATTCCTGCATTTCTTTGCAGACAGACTGATTTATTGATTGCTGCCGCAAAAACAGGTAAGTGTATTAATATCAAAAAAGCTCAATTTCTTGCACCGTGGGATATGAAAAACTGTCTGCAGAAGGTAGTTGAAAGCGGTAACAGTAATGTTATGTTATGTGAGAGAGGTACAAGCTTTGGTTATAATACACTTGTTGTTGATATGACAGGCCTTGTTGAAATGAAGAAGTTTGGATATCCCGTTATTTTTGATGCAACACATTCTGTTCAAAAGCCCGGCGGCAAGGGTGATGCAACGGGCGGTAACCGAGAATATGTTGAGTACCTTGCAAAGGCAGCGATTGCTGTCGGTGTTGACGGATTATTTATGGAAACACATCAGAATCCCGATGAAGCATGGTCAGACGGTCCTAATATGGTAAAACTTGATGATATGGAAGAATTGTTGACAAAACTTGTAAAAGTATATGAGGCGGTGCACTAAAATGCCTGAAATTAATATAACCGAAGAGGGCAAAAAGCTTTTTGATGTCGAAATAGCTGCAATGGAATCTGTTAAAAATACCCTTGATGAGAGATTTGAAAAAATAGTAAAGCTGATTTGTGATTGTAAAGGCAAGGTCGTAATCACGGGAATGGGTAAGCCCGGACATATCGGAACAAAAATTGCCGCTACAATGGCAAGCCTCGGTACACCGTCGTTTTTCCTTCACCCCGCAGAAGCTCAGCATGGCGACTTGGGTATGCTTGATAAGGACGATGTTGTAATTGCAATTTCTTTTTCCGGGGAGAGCGAAGAGGTTACAAAACTTATTCCGAGTTTAAAACTTATCGGAGCAACACTTGTCGGCATATCCGGAAATCCTGACAGTACTCTTATTACACACAGTGATTATTCGTTTGTGTTCCCACCTATTAAAGAGGCTTGTGCATTAAATCTTGCTCCTACATCGAGCACAACTGTCGCACTTGCATTTGGTGATGCATTGGCTGTGTGTGCGTCAAAAATTTACGGCTTTAATGAGCAAAATTTTGCATTGTTTCATCCTGCAGGTTCACTTGGCAAAAAGCTTGTTACTAAAGTTGCCGATCTTATGAGAACAGGGGAAGATAATTCTGTTGTAAGTACAAATACTCAGCTTAAAGATGCAATTGTCGTTATGAGTAAAAAAGCGTTGGGTATTGTATGCGTTGTTGAAAATGATAGGCTTGTGGGCGTATTTACAGACGGCGATTTAAGAAGAGCACTTTCAAAAGAAATTGATGTATACAATATTGTTATTGACGAACTTATGATTAGAACACCGATTACGGTTTCTTCAAATTTGCTTGCGGTCGAAGCATTAAAACTTATGAATGACAGGAATATATCGGCTCTTCCGGTTGTGGATGACGGTAAGCTTGTCGGTACTATAAGAATTAATGATATTACCGGAATGGGAATTGTATTATGATTGAAAATATAAAAATTCTTGTTATGGATGTTGACGGAACGCTTACCGACGGTAAAATTTATTACGGTAATGACGGTGAACTGTTTAAGGCATTTGATGTTCGTGACGGGTATCGCCTTGTAAAATGCGAAGAATACGGAATCATTACAGCAATTATAACGGGCAAAACCTCAAAAATTGTTGAAGTCAGAGCAAGAGATTTAAAAATAAAGGAAGTACATCAGGGTGTAAGCAACAAAATTGAAGTCCTCAAAACCTTGATAGAAAAATATAATCTTGATAAATCACAGGTTGCCTATATCGGTGACGATGTGAATGATATTGAATGTATGCAGTATTGCGGTTTCTCTGCCTGCCCTGCTGACGCAATTGATGAAGTGAAAAATACAGTCGATTATGTTTGTAAAAATATAGGCGGCCACGGCGCAGTCAGAGAATTGATTGATAGGATAATTTTTTAGAATTGGAGAATAAATTTATGAAGGAAAATATTACATCTTCAGTGTTGTATGCTTTAATATCATATAAAAACTAAATTGCGAACAAATATTAAATATCTTAGATTTATTGTTTTAATAATCGATTGATGTTCAATATTATCTCAAGAATTGGATGGTAATTAGACTATGATATATTTAACTATTAAGGGTAGACTTGGCAATCAAATGTTTCAGTATGCAATGGCAAGAGCATTGCAGGAAAAACTTAATACTGAGATATTAATTGATTGGCATCATGTAATTGAATCGGATAAAAGAGACCCCGGTGTAGGGTACAAAAAGTCACTATGTGATTTTAATGTTTCTGATTTTAAATCTATAGATCAGAGCAAATATAGAGAAAATATGAGTCTGTGTCAATATTTAGCTTTCAGGTCATATGAAAAGAACTTCCCTTTTGGTGGGAATATCGAAAGTAAGGCTGCTTTTGAAAGAAATTTTTACAACAAACATAAACATTCGGGTTTGTTGTTTTTTGAAAACGGTTACATAGATTTTGATTTATCAAGGTTGCCTAAAAATATTTTTTTGAGTGGATATTACGAATCTACGAAATATTTTGAGAATATAAAAGACAAAATTAAACTGGAGTTTACTCCGATATATCCTAAACTTGAACATAATCTTGAACTTTATGATAAAATTGAGAATACAAATTCCGTGTGTGTTACAGTAAGGCGTGGAGATTTTGTTAAAAGTTCGTTTCACAATGTATGCAGAACCGAATATTTTTTAAAGGGTATGGATATTATTGCAAAAAAGGTGGACAACCCGCACTTCTTTATCTTTTCAAATGATGTGGATTGGCTTAAACAGAATGTTAATTTTAAATATCCGGTTACATTTGAAACCGGTAATGATCCGGTATGGGAAAAACTGAGAATGATGTACTCATGTAAGCACTTTGTTATTTCAAACAGTACATTCAGTTGGTGGGCACAGTTTTTGTCGAAAAATGAAAACAAGGTTGTTGTTTCTCCAGATAGATGGTATAACAGTAATTTAAAGTCGGATTTAATAGAAAATTCTGATTTTATTAAAATTATATGCGATTAAGAGGTTGTTATGAAAAGTAAAGTTGCAGAACGTCACTGTGGGATTGAACTGTTAAGAATAATAGCTATGCTAATGGTTTTCAACTTACACTTTTTTATTAAAGGGCAGTATTCAAAATCTGAAAATATAGTTATTAACTTTGAATCGTGGATTGCTATATGTATGTCAGTTGTTGCGGTTAATTGCTATGTATTAATCAGTGGTTATTTTATGCCTAATAAGAGTTTTAAGCTTTCGCGATTTACGGCTACATATTCTCAGGTTTGGTTTTATTCTGTGGCTACCTTTATTGTGATGCTTACTTTACATAAAATCAGTTTTTCATTTGGCAGTCTTTTAACATCTGTAACTCCGTTTATTCACTATTCTTATTGGTTTGTTACAAATTATCTTTTATTAATTCTTTTTTCACCACTTCTGAATTCTGCAATCAATAATATGAACAGACAAAAATTTAAAATGGTTTTATTTGCTCTTGTCGGTATGTATTGTGTATTCAATAATGCGGTCAAACTAATTAATCCATTCGATACTTCCGGGGGATATAATATTGTGTGGTTTATCATTCTTTATCTTTCGGCTGCATATGTAAAATATTACTACAGACCAAGTTACAAGCCAGCAAAGTATTTTTTCGCATATTTTTCTACAGTGGCTTTAAATCTGGCATTTCATTCAATATTTGGAAGATTGGGCGAGGTATGGGATAATGGAATGGTGAGAGATTATAATAATATTCTTGTTTACTTTGGCGCATTATTCCTGTTTATGGCATTTCTAAATCTTAATATAAAAAAATAGTGTAGTAAAGAAAGTTGTTTTGTTTATTTCTCCGCTTACATTTGCCGTATATCTTATACATGAATCACCGTTTATTTCATCGTTTGTATGGAGTGTATTTAACACAAGCAAATGGTGCGTGAACAGTCCGTTATTTATATTTTTCGGATTTGGAACGGTACTTGTATTGTTTTTATGTTGTTGTTTCATAGAATTTTTAAGAAAACTTATTTTCAAATACTTAAAAATTGATTTTTTTATTAAAAAGGTTTCAGATTGTACAGAAAATAAAGTCCGAGGATTAATTTTAAGGAGCAGATTATGAAAATTGCAGTAACAGGTGCTAACGGTTATATCGGAGCACATCTTGTGAAAAAGTGTCTGGATTTTGGTCATAGTGTTGTGGCTGTGGATTTGGCAAATGAATATATCGATAAAAGAGCTGAATACATAAATGCTGACATTTTTAATGATGAAAATTTGTATCAGAAATTTGGCTCACCTGATGTGCTTATCCATCTTGCTTGGAAAAACGGTTTTATCCATAATGCACCGTCACATTTAGAGGATTTGTATGCGCACTATAAGTTCGTTACCGATATGATTGACAATAACATAAAAAATGTTTCTGTTTTGGGGACAATGCATGAGGTTGGTTATCATGTGGGTGCAATAGACGAAAATACTCCATGTAATCCTCTGTCATTATATGGTATTTCAAAGAATGCTCTAAGGCAATCTTTGATGTATTATGTCAGTAACAAAGAAGTAAATTTTCACTGGTTGAGAGGCTTCTATATTATCGGAGATGATATGAGGAGTAACTCAATATTTGGCAAAATAATGCGTAAAGTCAAAGCAGGGGAAAAGACATTTCCTCTTAATTCAGGTAAAATAAAGTATGATTTTATTTCACTTGACGATTTGTGTACGCAGATTTTGGCGACATCGGTTCAGGGGGAGGTCAACGGAATAATTAATATGTGTTCGGGTAAACCCGTCCCCCTTGGAGAACGTGTTGAGCAATTTATTTCTGATAATAATCTTGATATTTCTTTAGAGTATAATGTTTTTCCGGACAGACCATATGATTCACCGATTATATATGGAGATGCAAGTAAAATTAAGGCGATTATAGATAAATCGAACAATAATCTATCAATTTGTAATATTGATGGATAACGTAGAAGCTGAGTGTTTTAGTAACTATTGTAGGTGATTCTATGAAAGGTATAATTTTAGCCGGTGGGTCGGGGACTCGACTTTACCCATTGACAAAGGTAACATCTAAACAACTGTTGCCGATATATGACAAGCCGATGATTTATTATCCGTTATCTACACTTATGCTTGCCGGTATAAGAGATATTTTAATAATATCAACTCCGTCTGATACACCAAGATTTAAAGATTTGCTTGGTGATGGCAGTAATTTTGGAATAAATTTGTCATATGCTGTTCAGAAAAAGCCGGAAGGATTAGCACAAGCTTTTTTAATTGGAGAGGATTTTATCGGTAACGATACTTGTGCGATGATACTTGGTGACAACATATTTTACGGTGGTTGGTTCAGAAAGTATCTTAACGATGCCGTCAGAGATGCGGAAAATGGAAAAGCAACTATCTTTGGATATTATGTGAGTGATCCAGAGAGATTTGGAATTGTTGAATTTGATAAAGAAAAAAATGTAATTTCTGTTGAAGAAAAACCAAAAAAGCCAAAATCAAATTATTGTATAACGGGTCTGTATTTTTATGATAATCGTGTTGTTGAAATGGCTAAAAAGGTTAAACCGTCATTCAGAGGTGAACTTGAAATTACAGATCTTAACAGAATGTATCTGAACGAAAACGATTTAAAAGTTCAGATTTTAGGCAGAGGATTTGCTTGGCTTGATACAGGAACAACCGAAAGCCTTATGGATGCAGCTTTGTTTATTCAAACAATTCAAAAACGACAGGGTGTTGTTATTTCTGCTCCAGAGGAAATTGCTTATCATGAAAAATGGATCAGCAAAAAAAAATTGTTACATTTAGCGGATTTGTATGGCAAGTCTCCTTACGGTCAACATTTAAAAACGGTGGCTGAGGATAAAATTTTATTTAATGGAGGCTAAGATGACAATAATAGTTACAGGCGGAGCGGGCTTTATCGGCTCAAACTTCGTTTTTCATATGCTCAAAAAATATCCCGATTACAGAATCGTATGTCTTGATTGTCTTACATATGCCGGCAATCTCTCAACGCTTGCTCCTGTTATGGATAATCCGAATTTCCGTTTTGTGAAAGAAAACATTACAGACAGGGATGCTGTTTACAAGCTTTTTGAGGAAGAACATCCAGATATGGTTGTAAACTTTGCCGCAGAGAGCCATGTTGACCGTTCAATTGAAAATCCGGAAGTTTTTCTTGATACAAATATCAAGGGTACTGCCGTGCTTATGGATGCTTGCAGAAAGTACGGAATCAAGCGTTATCATCAGGTTTCTACCGATGAGGTTTACGGTGATCTTCCGCTTGACAGACCTGACCTTTTCTTTACAGAGAAAACTCCGATTCACACAAGCAGTCCGTATTCATCATCAAAAGCCGGTGCAGACCTTCTTGTGCTTGCTTATTACAGAACATACGGCTTGCCCGTAACAATAAGCCGTTGCTCAAACAACTACGGTCCTTATCATTTCCCTGAAAAACTCATTCCACTTATGATTGCAAATGCTCTTGCGGACAAGCCGCTTCCTGTTTACGGTGAGGGTTTGAATGTTCGTGACTGGCTTTATGTTGAGGATCATTGCAAAGCAATTGACCTTATTATCCACAACGGCAGAGTGGGTGAGGTTTATAATGTCGGCGGTCATAATGAAAAAAGAAATATAGATATTGTTAAGATTATTTGCAAGGAACTTAACAAACCTGAAAGCCTTATAACCTATGTAACAGACAGAAAAGGTCACGATATGCGTTATGCAATCGATCCGACTAAGATTCATAATGAACTCGGTTGGTTGCCTGAAACAAAGTTTGAGGACGGCATTAAAAAGACAATTCAGTGGTATCTCGATAATCGTGAGTGGTGGGAAACAATCATTAGCGGTGAATATCAGAACTACTACGAAAAAATGTATGATAACAGATAATTGACATATTATATGATTTTATTTTAGGGAGAAATGTTAATATGGGATTAGGAAATGTAGTTAAACTTACCCTAAGGTGTATCCCTTATAGTTTGTTTGTGAAATTGTATCCAATATTTAAGAAAAGCCGAATATCATTTTTATCAGACTTCTCTGATGAGGTCTATTATAAACGCTTTCTTAAAGAATCACCTTTGATTAATGACACTGATAATTATATAAATAAAGTAAAAAAGAAAAACAAATATTGCTTAATAAAAAGAGGTGTTTGGGAATATAAAATTGCCAACTTTTGCTTTGTGAAGGATATGTTATCTCTGATTCTTTGGTGCCTTGATAGGGGATACTTACCGATAGTTTCTTGCTATCCGCACGAGTCACAAGAATACTATAAGGATGATGTTAGTTTATGGGATATGTTTTATTTTCAACCTTTTACTAAGAAAAATGTATCAAATATAACTGTTACAGAGGAATGCCCAATTCAAGTATCGTCTATTCATCCTTCTTTTAGTGATTGTTACAATAAAGAAATGATTTCTTTTTGGAATAAGATATTTAACAGATTTGTTAAATACAATAATGAGGTTTCAAAGTACATTGATGCTGAATATAATAAATTAGTAAAAGGTAAAAAGGTTGTAGCCTGTGTAATGAGGAGCACAGACTATACAAAAACAAAACCAACAGGTCATCCTAAACAGCCTTCAATAGATGAGGTTTTTTGCAAATTAGATTCAGTAATGGATGAATATGGTATAGATTATATTTATTTAGCAACTGAGGATGGTAACATTGCAGATGAATTTAAAAAGAAATTTCCTGGAAAGATAATAGAAAATAAGAGAAGATATTTTAATGAAATATTTGACAATATTAATGCAGACAGAATTAGTGCAGTACATTTTGACAGAGAGAATGATAATTATTTGAAAATGATTGAGTATATGTCATCAATTGACCTCGTGAGTAAATGCGATTATTTAGTAACCGGTCTTTGCGGTGGTAGTCAAATGGCAATTTATCGTAACGGAAACACCTACAAATATTCTTATATTTTTGACAAAGGAGTCTATTGAGTGGAAAAGTGCAAGGTGCTTGTAACAGGCGTAGCAGGTCAGCTTGGACATGATGTAATGAATGAACTTGCAAAGCGTGGATATGACGGAACCGGAACTGATATTGCCGATAGTTATTCGGGCGTGCAGGATAATACTGCCGTTGTCGGAATGCCATATGTTCAGCTTGATATTACCGATGCCGAATCTGTTGAAAAAACAATTAAAGAGATAAAGCCTGATGTTGTGGTTCATTGTGCTGCATGGACTGCTGTTGATGCGGCAGAAGATGAGGAGAACAGGGACAAAGTTTTTGCTGTCAATGTTGAGGGTACGAAGAATATTGCTCGCATTTGCAAAGAAATTGATGCGAAAATGGTATATACTTCAACCGATTATGTATTTGACGGACAGGGAACAGAGCCTTGGAAACCTGATTGCAAAGAATATGCTCCGCTCAATATTTACGGACAGTCAAAGCTTGATGGTGAACTTGCGGTAAGTGAGATTCTCGATAAATATTTTATTGTCAGGATAGCCTGGGTATTCGGCACAAACGGAAACAACTTTATCAAAACTATGCTCAAAGTAGGCAAAAAGTTTGATACAATCAGAGTTGTTAATGACCAAATCGGCACACCGACATATACCTATGACCTTGCAAGGCTTCTCGTTGATATGATTGAAACCGATAAATACGGTTACTACCATGCAACCAATGAGGGTGGATATATCAGTTGGTATGATTTTGCCTGTGAAATTTTCAGACAGGCAGGATATTCAACAAATGTAAATCCCGTAACAACCGAGGAATATGGCATTTCAAAGGCTAAACGACCGTTCAATTCAAGACTTGATAAGACAAAACTTGTTGAAAACGGATTTACACCTCTGCCCGATTGGCAGGATGCTTTGAAAAGATATTTGGATGAAATATAATTTTAGCTATGGAGATAATAATATGGGACAGATAAAGGTTACGAAAGCGCCTATTGAAGGACTTTATGTTATTGAACCGACAGTTCACAGCGACAATCGTGGATATTTTATGGAAACATACAATCAGAATGATATGCATGAGGCAGGTCTTGATATGGTGTTTGTACAGGACAATCAAAGTATGAGTACCAAAGGTGTTCTGAGAGGACTGCATTTTCAAAAGCAGTATCCGCAGGGTAAGCTTGTGCGTGTAATCAAGGGAAGTGTGTTTGATGTTGCCGTTGACCTCAGAAAAGACAGCAAGACATACGGCAAGTGGTACGGTGTTGAACTTACCGAAGAAAATAAAAAGCAGTTCTACATTTCAGAGGGCTTTGCACACGGCTTCCTTGTTTTGAGTGATGTAGCGGAGTTCTGCTATAAGGTTACTGATTTTTATCACCCTGGTGATGAAGGCGGACTTGCTTGGAATGATCCCGAAATCGGCATAGAATGGCCAAAACTTCAAGGTGAGTACAAAGGCAATGCCGATTCAGATGGCTACACAGTTGACGGCACACCGCTTAATCTTTCCGATAAAGATAAAAAGTGGTTGAAACTTAAAGATGATTTTAGGTATTAGTGGTATATTGTAAGTTTATATGAAGTAGTTTGATAGGTTAATAAAATACAACTTGTGTCTAAAATTAATAATGTAATTAAAAAGTGATTATAGGAGCGAAACTTATTTTATGAAAAATGAAGTTAATACAGCAATAACTAAAAACTACAGTATTTCAATTCTTAGAGTTGTTGGTATGTTTTCAATAGTTTTTTGCCATTTTTTCTCATGGCTTGGTTTTTCGTTTTTATCACAATTTTTAAATTTTGGAGTATATTTGTTTCTTTTTATTTCTGGTTTTTTGTATGCAAACAAAAATATAGCAGAACCGAGAAAATGGTTTTTAACACGGTTGAAGAAAATATTAGTTCCATATTATATTTTTGCAATCCCCATTGCACTTTTGTATTTTTTGTCGACAGGTTTTGATTTAATAAAAAGTATAATATATCTTTTTTGTTTGCAAGGAGTTAACTTTATATGTCCTTTTATTCCTTTTGCAGAGATAGGACCCCTCGGAAATCTTTGGTTTATTACTATAATTTTGCTATGTTATCTTCTAACAATAATTTTAAAAAATTTTGAGAAAAAACATAATGTGAGTGTAGTTGGAGCTACTGTTGTATTATTATTTATTTGGTTAGTACCAAAAATTTTAATGTGCTTTTCCCTTCCGTACATTGATACGCAATATTTTGTGGCTTATTTTATTGGATATTATATTTCAAAATTCAATGTAAAAAATAATAAATGGACTTTTTGGCTGTTAGGTTTGTTTATGTTTGCTGTTGCTATTGTTATTAGATTGACAGCCAAAATGTACCTTGACGGTATATATGAGTCAGAATATCTTGTGTATGTATCGTTGACACAAATTGCTGTGGCAGTTTCAGCGTATTTTATTTGTACATATTTAGTCAATAACTTTGCCATACTTGAGAGTATGGCAAAATCTAAGATTTGGTCATTGCTTGATGTAATGTCATATCCAATTTATATAACTCATTATGCATTTTTGACTGGCATGACATCAGTAAGCAATTTTGGATTTTCAACACTAATTTCAATTGTATTGTTTATTTTATTTACCGTTATTAGCTCCTCCATCTTGTACCTAATAAATAATAAAATTATAGATTATAAAATGAAGATGAAACAATAAAAAAGAATCTCCATAGAAACGATTTTGTAGTAGAATTAAGTTACAACATAAAATCTGAGATGAAATTGTCAAAACGATACTCTTAATTTTACACTGATACACAAGAAAGGTGTAAAGGGTAAAATTATTTTTACTACCCCAAAATACCCGGAGTTAGATAATGTTATAACTATATTTAAAGCTTATTGAAATGCACAAGCCCATAAATACTTGGACTTGTGCATATTTTTTACTTTTTCTTCCTTTTCAATTCATTTTTAAAGCATTTTTTATCGAATGAGGGGTTAAATGCGTAGAAGTTCTTTTCGTTGAGTTTATCGGTCAAGAGGCGGAGGTTTTCGCCGAAGCGTTGATAGTGGACAACCTCACGGGCACGCAGAAAGCGAATCGGATCTTTTACATCGTAGTCATCGCAGAATCTGAGGATGTTATCGTAGGTTGTTCTGGCTTTTTGCTCAGCCGCCATACTTTCGTGCAGGTCGGTTATCGGATCGCCTTTAACCTGCATTGATGCAGCTGTATAGGGAAAACCTGCTGCCGCCTGTGGGAAAATTCCGGTTGTGTGGTCAACAAAATAGTCACCGAATCCCTGTTCCTTGATTTCATCCTCGGTGAGGTCTTTCGTCAGCTGATATACTATTGCACCGATCATTTCAAGATGATTAAGTTCCTCTGTGCCTATGTCGGTGAGAGTGCCCTTGAGTTCTGGCAAGGGCATTGCAAATCGTTGACTCAGATATCGCAATGACGCACCCAACTCACCGTCCGGACCGCCGTATGGCAGAATGTTACTTATTTTGACTGAGAAATATGTTGAGGTGGGAGGCTTTGCGGTCAAATATTATTCTTTTTGTAATTATGGATAGTAAGTCGTTTTGCGTTTTTAAGGGATAAGTTTCTTTAATCGAGAAAGCATCATTAATTAAATTGTTCTTTATAAGAATATTGATTGCTTTAACTACAATTTTTTCAATCTTTTCAATTCTTACGCTGTGTGACGAATGGCAGTTGCCGTGAATGTAGGCGGAGCATTGGAGAAGATTATTTTTAATCGGAACGAGGGTTGAATTGCAGTTTGAACACTTGACAAGATTTTGAATAAGGTGTCTAATTTCGGTTTGTTTATGGGAATGTTCTTTGCTTATTATTCTTTGTAAGAATAATATTTGCCTTGCTTGTTCAAAAATCACTTCATCAACAATCGGTTCGTGAGTACCGTCTGAAATTATCAGGTTATCGTTATAGAAATCTCTGCCCGTTTTGCAAATTGGATTCCACCTGATTTTGCCGATATAAACGGGATTTTGCAGAATATATTCAACGGCACGGCAATCCCAGCGGTTGCCCTTGGCGGTTCTGATTTCTGACGAATTTAAGTTGTCACAAATCATATTTATATCTTTATTATTCAAAAAATCGGCAAAAATTTTACTGACAATTCGGGCTTTTTCGGCGTCAACCACAAGCCTTCCGTCTGTCACTTTATAGCCAAAGGGTGCAATGCTGACGATGCCGCCACGCTCGGCTTTTTCGGTCATTCCTCGCCTTACCTCGCCCGAAAGCCGAATCGAATAGTATTCGTCCGACCATTCAATAATGCGTTCAATCAGCTTTCCGAAAGGACCGTCATCAACGGGTTCGGACACGCTGATGACTTCAATACCGTTTTTTCTCAACAGCGATTTATAGAAAATGCTTTCCTCCTGATTGCGGGCGAATCGTGAAAATTTCCAGACAAGTACGGCTGAAAACAGGGGAGGCTTTTGCTTTGCAAGGCTTATCATTCGGTTAAATTCAGGTCGCTTGTCGGCATATCTTCCCGAAATTCCGTTGTCACGAAAAATGAAATCCTCATCAATCAGATAGCCTTTTTCATCTGCAAATTTTCTGATGATTTTCAGCTGACTTGACGGTGAAAGCTCAGTTTGATTTTCGGTTGACACCCTTATGTATGCCGCCGCAAAGTGATTTTTATTGTGATTTCCCGACAAATTAATCACCTCTTGAAAGAATAATTCTTTTATGTAATAATATGTCTGCGATTGGAATAAAATTCTTCGGCAAATTTCTCGAAAACACTTTACTTTGCTAACGCACTAATGTATAATATACAGAGATTGTTTTGCAAGGCGATTTGCAGAACATAGGTAGAGAGTATATCAGATTACGGAGGAATAATTATGAAAAAGAAAAAGTTACTTTCTGTACTTCTTGCAGGTGCAATGTCAGCGTCAATTTTTGTAGGTTGCGGTTCTTCTGCAACGGACTGGGATTATATCTCAAACAAAGGAGAGCTTGTTATCGGTGTTACATATTTTGAGCCGATGAACTACCTTGATGCAGACGGCAAGCTTACAGGTTTTGAAACTGAGTTTGCAGAGGCAGTTTGCGAGAAAATGGGCGTTACTCCAAAGTTCCAGAAAATTGATTGGGATTCAAAAGAGGTTGAGCTTAACTCAAAGACAATCGACTGCATCTGGAACGGTCTTACAATTGATGATGACAGAAAGTCAACAATGGATATTTCAACTCCTTATATGGAAAACAAGCAGGTTATGGTTGCAAAATCTGATGTTGCAGACAAAATCAAATCAGCAGATGACCTCAAGGATAAGACAGTAGTTGCAGAGAAGAAGTCAGCAGGTGAAACTGTTGCTCAGACAGACGAGTTCTTCTCAAGTGCAAAGTATGTTTCAGTTGACGCACAGGCTAAGGCTCTTCTCGAGGTTAAGTCAGGCACAGCAGATGTTGCGGTTATCGACTATGTAATGTCAATCGGTACACTCAAGAGCGGTTCTGACTACGCTGACCTCAAGGTTGTTGACGGCAAGGACTTTTCACCTGAGCAGTACGGTATTGCACTTCGTAAGGACAGCCCCGAAACACTCAAAAAGCTTAACGATGCTATTCAGGCAGTTGCCGATGACGGCACACTTGATAAGATTGCTGAGAAGTACAGCCTTCAGGATCTTCTTCTTGTAAAAAAGAAATAATTTAATTAAAATAAGTTTGTACATACAGGGCGGACTATGTTCGCCCGTTGTGCTTTTTATTGATTATAAATTTACAGGTTCAAATTTGTAAGCCTTTTGATATATTCAAAACTGAAAATACTTGGATAGAGTGGTATATAAAATGGATCAATTTTTTAATGTAAGCGGTCAGTTGCTTGAGGGATTCGGCGAAAACTGTATAATTTTCATTGTAACCCTGCTTGCGGCAATTCCGCTCGGACTTATTATCTCAATGGGTTCAATGTCAAAATTCAAGCCGTTAAAATGGCTGACAAAAACGTTTGTGTGGATAATCAGAGGTACTCCGCTGATGCTCCAGCTTTTCGTAGTGTTCTATGTTCCGCCGCTTGTGTCAAACGGCAGTGTGACATTTGCACGAATGAACGCCGCACTTATCGCATTTATAATCAATTATGCCGCATATTTTTCTGAAATCTTCCGTGGCGGTATCGAGTCTGTTCCAAAGGGACAGTATGAGGCAGGTCAGGTGCTCGGCATGACAAAGGGTCAGATTTTCTTTAAGGTTGTGCTTTTGCAGGTTGTAAAGAAAATTACTGCACCCATGGGCAACGAAATTATTACTCTTGTAAAAGATACTTCACTTTCAAGCGTTATCGCAATTCCGGAAATTCTTATGAGAGCAAAGGACTTCTCAATGCAGGGACTCATCTGGCCGCTTTTCTATTCGGCAGTATTCTTCCTTGCATTCTGCGGAATTCTTACCTTGCTTTTCTCATTTATCGAGAAAAAGCTTGATTACTACAAGGGTTAAGGGGGAAAGGTTATGTCTTTGTTAAATGTTGAAAACATCCGTAAAAGCTACGGCAAAACAGAGGTTTTGAAAGATATCAGCTTTTCTCTTAAAAAGGGCGAGGTGCTTGCGATTATCGGTTCATCGGGTTCGGGCAAGACTACGCTGTTAAGGTGTCTTAATTTTCTTGAAACTCCGGGCAACGGCAAGATTTCCGTCAATGACAAGGTGCTTTTTGACAGCAATGACAGCTCTGCAAAGAGCGACAGCGAAATCAGAAAAAGACGGCTTCATTTCGGACTTGTGTTCCAGTCATTTAACCTGTTTCCGCAATATACGGTTATCGAGAATATTATGCTTGCTCCAAAGCTTGCCGCAAAAGAGCAGATAAAGCAGACAGGCGAATATATGGGCGCAAAAAGCTATAAAGAGGCTCATGAAATTATCAAGAGCAATGCAAAGTCTTTGCTTGAAAGGGTAGGACTTTCCGAAAAGAGCGAGTCATATCCGTGTAACCTCAGCGGCGGTCAGCAACAGCGTGTTGCAATTGCAAGAGCGCTTGCACTCAATCCCGATGTGCTCTGCTTTGACGAGCCTACCTCCGCACTTGATCCCGAACTCACGGGTGAGGTGCTTAATGTTATCCGCAGTCTTAAAACCTCCGACAGCACAATGATTGTTGTAACTCACGAAATTGAGTTTGCAAGAGATGTTGCCGACAAGATCATTTTTATGGCTGACGGTGTAATTGCCGAAGAAGGTACTCCCGAACAGGTAATCAACAATCCGCAAAATCCGAGAACCCAGGCGTTTTTGTCAAGGTTCAACTGATAACTGAATATTAGGTGAGGAAAGCACTCGAAAGGGTGCTTTTTTACATATTTTTGCAAATAACCTTGAAAAGTTTATGCCATTGTGCTATAATAACCGTGTCATTCACTGACAAAGGCACAAAGCCTGAAAAAATGAGAAATCCCGATAGGGAAAATGGAGGAAAAACAAATGAAAAGAATTTTCACAATCAGCGTTGCGGCTGTTATGGCACTTCTTATGGTGCTTTCACTTACAGCCTGCGGTAATTCAACACTCGGCTATTACAAGCTTACAAGTGCAGAAGCAAGCGGTATGAGCTTTGACAGCAGTACTCTTGCCGCTGTCGGTATGGACAAAGGCTACATTCTTCTTAAAGAAGACGGCAAGGCTAAGCTTTCTGCAGCCGGTCAGGAGCAGGATTTCACATACGATGACAAGAACTTTACAACAGGGAGCGAGAGCATTCCATACACACTCAAAGACGGTGTTATTACAATGGAAAAAGACGGCACAAAGCTTGTTTTCACATTTGACGCTAACTTCAAGCCCGAATCTTCTGATTCAGAATCATCAAAGTAATAAAACTTAACGGTGCAAAAATTTCGGCAGTCCAAATCGGACTGCCGTTTTTGTATAAACCAAAAAACAAGGGCAGCGGAATTCCGCTGCCCATAATTTTTATAAGATTTTATCAGTCTGAAAGACACTCGTCAAGCGCATCAACAATTGCGTGCCTGTCCATATGCTGACCGATGAATACAAGCTTGATTTCTCTGTCGCCGTATTTTTCGTCCCACTTTTCAGCCATATCGGGATACTCTGCAAGATAGAGCTTCTGCTGTTTCTTTGGAAATGCGGCAAGCCACTTGCCCTGTTCCGTAGCAGTAATCTGAACGCCTGCCTGCTCGAATACATAAACATCTTCTCTCTTGTCATCAAACCAGAGAACACCCTTTGCACGGACTACGCTCTTTGGCCAGTTCTCAACAAACTGCTGGAGCTTTTCCTGATTGAAAGGACGAATGCGGTGGTAAACAAATGAACCGATGCCGTACTCTTCTTCGCCGTCCTCATGATCGTGGTCGTGGTGACAGCAATGACCGTGTTCGTGGTCGCAATGAGAGTGGTCAAGACCGTCCTCATCATGGTCATGATCGTGATGCTCGTGTTCGTCATGGTCTTCATCGTGGTGGTGATGGTGGTGATGATGACCGTGACGGTCTGTATCCTCGTCATCTTCATCCTTATCATAAATCTGAGCCCAACCTGCGGATGCGGCTGTTTCTTCAAAATTAAAGCACTTTGTATCTAGAATATCCTTAACTTCAACCTTGCCGAACTGTGATTCAATAATTCGTGCCTTTGGCTGAAGCGTCTTAATCATAGCCTTAACTCTCTTGAGCTGTTCCTCTGTTACCTTGTCTACCTTGTTGAGGATGATTGTTGAACAGAACTCAATCTGCTGAATAAGAAGGCTTTCAACATCCTCTTCGTCAACATCTTCCTTGAGGAGATCGTCGCCGCAGCCGAATTCTGTTGCCATACGGAGTGCATCAACAACTGTAACAATGTTGTCAAGACGGACAAGCTCGGGAATATTGTTTTCCTTATCGCCCTCAAGAACTGAGATTGACTGTGCAATCGGAAGTGGTTCGCAAATACCGCTTGCCTCAATGAGAATGTAGTCAAACTTGCCTGACTTTACAAGGTCTGTAATCTGGTTGATAAGGTCAACGCTCAAAGTACAGCAGATACAGCCGTTTGTAAGCGGAACAAGGTTTGTATCTTTCTGAGTAACAACGCCTGCCTTTTGAATAAGCTCTGCGTCAATGTTTACTTCACCGATATCGTTTACGATAACGGCACATTTGTAGCCCTCCTGATTGCCGAGGACATGGTTGATAAGAGTAGTTTTGCCTGCTCCGAGATAACCTGTAAGAAGCGTTACGGGAACAGGAAGCTTAATGTTAGCCATATATTTCATTTCCTTTCGTTGAATTGTGCTTATTAATGCGGATTACCGCTGTCCTTAAATATAACACTTTGCAAAATTATTGTCAATACAAAGTACGGAGTGCGGTCAATCCGAATAGCTGATTATTGCTGTACATTTTGTGTTTTTTGTATAATCACCTTTTATTTATTTCGGTTTTATGTTACAATAGTCAAAAGTAATTTTACGGAGATATATTATGATTGTACTTGCATCTGCTTCACCACGAAGAAAAGAGCTTTTAAGTTTTATAACAACCGATTTTAAAATTGTTCCCGCAGATATTGACGAAACTGTTGAGGACAACGTTCCGCTTGAAAAGCGTCCCGCATATCTTGCCGTCAAAAAGGCATTGCATATTTCAAAAAACGGCTATGAAAAAGATATTGTAATTGGTTGTGACACGGGAGTTTTTGTTGACGGTAAAATGCTCGGCAAACCCAAGAACAGGGAAGATGCCGAGAATATGTTAAAACTGCTTTCGGGCAGACAGCACAAGGTTATCACGGGTTGTTGTACCGTCAAAAACGGTGTTGCAAAATCATTTTCCAATGTAACGCTTGTTGAATTTTTTGAACTTTCCGATTCGGAAATAGAGGAGTACATTGCAACGGGCGAGCCTTTTGACAAGGCAGGTGCATACGGAATACAGGGCAAAGGTTCTCTGCTTGTAAAGAAGATTGACGGCGACTATTTTAATGTTGTCGGACTTCCCGTAAGTGAATTAAACAGGATTTTGAAAAAGGAGTATTCATATGAATGATAATATAAATAAAACAGTCAATGAAATTCTCGAAAGCTATTCAAAGCATGAACAAACTTGCAGACTTTCGGAGGATAACATTATCAATAAATCTGTGCTTATTCAGGTGCTTGAAGAAATCCGCAAGCTGTTGTTTCCGGGCTACTTTGACAAGAACAGAGTAAGAGAAGAATACATCGGCTATATTGTAGGCGACAGAATAGAATTTATTCAGTACAACCTTAAAAAGCAGATTGCAAAGGCTTTAAAGGGTTGCGAAAAGTGCAACGACCTTTCATATGACGAGGTTATGGAAAAGTCAGAAAAGCTGGTTTATGAGTTCCTTTCAAAGATTCCGTCAATCCGTGATTACCTTGCAACAGATGTTGTTGCGGCCTTTAACGGCGATCCTGCCGCATACAGTACGGATGAAATCATTCTCTGCTATCCCGGATTTTTTGCAATCATGGTTTACAGAGTGGCACATGAATTGTGGAAGCTTAAAATCCCGATGATTCCGAGAGTGCTTTCGGAGTACGCACACGGGCTTACGGGAATTGACATTCACCCGGGTGCGACAATCGGCAAATATTTCTTCATCGACCACGGCACAGGTATCGTAATCGGTGAAACAACCGAGATAGGCGAGAATGTAAAAATCTATCAGGGTGTAACCCTCGGTGCGTTGTCAACAAGAAAGGGTCAGCAGCTTAAAGGTGTTAAAAGACATCCTACTATCCGTGATAATGTTACAATCTATTCGGGTACAACTATCCTCGGCGGTGAAACCGTAATCGGCAAGGGCGCAACAATCGGCGGTAATGCCTTTATCGTGAACTCAATTACCGAGGGGATGAAAGTAAGCATCAAAAACCCCGAACTCCAGTTCAGTCCCGACCTTTCGGAAAATAATTAGGATAAGTATTGGTATTGGATGATTTAAGCTTACGCTTTAATTGAAAATTGAAAATGGAAAATTGAAAATTTTGGTCGGGAAGAAAGTTTGTGTAGAGCAAACTCCACATTCCCGACCGTATTCATATTGATTTACCCTGCAAATCAATTGACATAAACAAAATTCCATAAAAGAATAAAACTGTAGGGGCGGATATTATCCGCCCGCACAGCGAGCCGCCGTACCCAACTCATGTAGATAGTTTGTAATGCAAAAAAAACACATTATACCCTGGCGTAACATTGTAATTGTTTTCACAATTCAGTAGGGGGCGTTCATTGGACGCCCGCATTGATGAATGTTTTTGTTCAATCACATATTTTTTGATTTGATTAAAATTGTGTATCCAAATGTAGCGGCGACCGTGTTCGCCAATTGTATCGTGTGTAAACACGATACAAATAAATATGCATAGTTTCAAAAATAACCGAACATTAAAAATGCTTTAACAGAAATGTAACCTCATTTTAAACTAATTATGAACAGATATCTTAAAGAAACGAAAATGTTGGATTATTCAAATCCTAACATACAGCAGTTAATTGAAAACAGAAAATGGCTTGCAATGCATGAATTTGACAGACTGAAATCAATTTATAATTTTGTGCGAGATGAAATACTGTTCGGCTACAACATTGACGATAACATTCCTGCCTCAAAAGTTTTGAAAGACGGTTTTGGGCAATGCAACACAAAGGGTACTTTGCTTATGGCTTTGCTCAGAGCCTGCAACATTCCTTGTCGGGTACACGGATTTACGATTGACAAAAAACTTCAAAAGGGTGCAATGACGGGAATTGTCTATAAAAACGCTCCGCAAAATGTGTTCCATAGTTGGGTTGAGGTGTGTTTTGAAGATAAATGGTACGAACTCGAAGCGTTTATTCTCGACAAAAAGTATCTAAACAATTTGCAGAAAATTAACAGCAGTTGCTCGGGTGCATTTTGCGGTTACGGTGTTGCTGTCAAAGATTTCAAAAATCCTGTCATAGATTTCAACCGAAATAATACATATATTCAAAGCGAAGGTATTAATCAAGATTTCGGTGCTTATGATTCTCCCGACGATTTGCTAAAAGAGCATCATCAGCAAATGTCACCGATAAAGGCTTTTTTATATAAAAATCTCGGCAGACATCTGATGAACCGCAATGTAAGAAAAATTAGAAATTTTTAATTGAAAATTGAAAATGGTGAACTAAAATGTTAAGACTAAGACCGTACAAAAGCTGTGATTCAAAACGCATAGCCGACTGGATTAAAAATGAAGAAACTTTTGTAAAATGGGGCGGTGAAAGATTTGGTTCGTACCCGATTAATGCAAAAATTATTGACGATAAATATAAACTTGATAACGGCGATTGCGTTGAAGAGGACAATTTTTACCCTATGACCGCCTTTGACGACAGCGGTGTTGTCGGACATTTTATAATGCGATACATAAACGGTAACAACAAGATACTTCGTTTTGGCTGGGTAATTGTTGACGATACGCAAAGGGGAAAAGGTTACGGCAAGCAAATGCTTGAACTCGGACTCAAATATGTCTTTGAAATTTTGGGTGTCGAAAAGGTCACAATCGGTGTTTTTGAAAACAATATCCCTGCTTATAAGTGCTACAAGTCAATCGGTTTTAACGAAATTGTTACCGATAAATACGAAATTGAAACCGTAAACGGCGAAGAGAGTAAAATAATCGAGCTTGAAATCACAAAAACCGATTATATAAACCACAACAAAAGGAAGTGACAATATGCCCGACTTCACAGTACGGTACGCTAAGAAATCAGAACTTGACCGTGTGAATGAAATTCGTTATCAGGTCAACAGGGTTCATTCAAACGGCAGACCTGATATATTCCGAGATGATTTCTGCGATGAGATGAAAAACATAGTATACAAAGTTTTTGACGGCGAAAATTCCGATGTTATCGTTGCCGTGAACGGTGACACAATCTGCGGATTTGCAACCGTTGAATACATAGTCAAGGAAAAATCTCCGTACGGTTTGCAGAGAAAATTCTATCAGATTGCTGAATTCGGAGTTGATGAAAACTTCCGCAGAATGGGTGTTGCAACCAAGCTGATAAATTTCTGCAAACAAGAGGCTAAGAACAGAGGCTTTGACAGGCTGGAACTTGATGTGTGGGAATTCAACGAGGGTGCAATGAGGTTTTACGATTCCGTAGGATTCAAAACCTACAGAGAATACAAGGAAATGAATATTTAAACCGAAAAAATCCGTATGAAGATTGCTCCATACGGATTTTATTTTGTGTATCAAATTTTATTTATCGCCATTTAAAGGTGACGAGTCCGTAAACATAGATAAATGCGATAGCTGTAGGAACTACATATTTGAAAATTGGTTTCATCCACGAACGCACTTTCATACCGATGCCCATGTTGGCTTCTTTAATGAAGTTATCCCAACCCCAGCCGAACTTGTTGCAACAGAACAGAGCAAGCACAAGAGAACCGAGAGGAAGAACATTTGTGGAAACAATGAAGTCCCAAAAATCAAGCCATGTTGTACCCTCTGCAAACGGCTGAAAATGAAGAACGCTGAATCCGAGAGCCGTTGTGAGTGCAAGCACAAACACTACAATTCCGCAAATAAGACTGCCTTTTATTCTTGACCAGCCTGTCAAATCACGAATCATTGCAAGAATATTTTCGCAAACACCCAAAACGGTTGACATTGCCGCAAACACCATAAACAGGAAGAAGAGCGAACCCCATATTCTTCCGCCGGGCATATTGTTGAACACGGTTGCCATTGTGTCAAACAAAAGGTTCGGACCTGAATCAACTTCAAGGTTGTAAGTAAAGCAGGCAGGGAAGATGATTATGCCTGCAAGCAGAGCTACGAGTGTGTCAAGAGAGATAACATTGATTGCTTCGCCCATAAGTGAATGGTCTTTGCCGATATAACTTCCGAAAATAGCCATACCGCCCATACCTGTTGACAGCGAGAAAAATGCCTGATTCATCGCACCCACAACAACATCACCGTTGATTTTTGAAAAGTCGGGTTTGAGGTAAAATGTCATACCCTCACCCGAACCGCTCAAAAACAGACTGTGGATTGCAAGCACAATCATAAGTGCAAGCAAAGCAATCATCATATATTTTGTTATCCTCTCAAGTCCGCCCTGAATGTTGAACGAGAGTATAACAAAGGCGATAACAACCGTTATCATCATAAAAATAACATTGACTGACGGATTTGCAATCATTGTGGTAAATCCGAGGTCACGGTTGTTACCCGTCAGAAAATTTATGAAGTAGTAAATTATCCAACCGCAAACAACTGTGTAAAAAGCCATAATTGCAAGGTTGCCTACAAGGCATGCCCAACCGAAACCGCCCCATTTTTGCTTTGGCTTTTCAAGTTTGCGGTACATTTTAATCGGACTTGTCTGTGCCGCTCTGCCCACCGAAAATTCCATTATCAAACACGGAATTCCCAAAACAATAAGACAGATGATGTACACAAGCATAAAACTTCCGCCACCGTATTGTCCGCACATCCACGGAAACTTCCACACATTTCCGCAACCGATTGCACAGCCTGCCGAAAGCATTATAAAGCCGAGTCGGCTTCCTAATTTTTCACGATTCACAACACAAGTCCTCCTGCCGAATTATTTTATTTACACAATATTTTTTCGTCATAAATACTGCTCCTTTGTTTATTTTGCAATACAAAGAGTAGTATAGCAAATAAAATACCATTTGTAAAATTGATAAAACTGTGCTATAATAACGAAGATATCGTTCGTATAAAAGAGGATTTAGTTATGGATACCAATGTGCTTAAAACCTTTGTAGCTGTGTGCGAATATTTGGGATTTTCTGCTGCAGCGGAAAAGCTCGGCTATACCCAGTCAACCGTTTCATCACAGATAAAACAGTTGGAAAGCGAGCTTAACACGGTGCTTTTTGACCGCTTTTACCACAGAATCAGCCTGACTTCCGACGGTATAACGGTTCTGCAACACGCAAGAGAAATTCTTGAATCTCACGAAAAGATGCTTGAAGATTTGCGTACCCCCGAAACAATTGAGGGCAACATTCGCCTTGCAATGTCAAGTTCTGTCTGCAACCGATTTTTTAAAGATGATTTTCTTGAGTTCAGAAAGCATTTTCCTAATATTCACCTTGTCGTTGTCGAAAGCGGTACAGAGCAGATGTTTGATATGTTACGCAAAAATGAGGTTGATTTGATTTTTACGCTTGACAGCCACATTTATGATTCGGAATTTATAATTTGTGCAGAGCATGAGGAAAAGGTTCACTTCTTTGCATCAGTTGACAATCCACTTTTGAATAAAGAAAATATTTCGCTAAAAGAATTATACACCGAGGATTTTGTACTGACCGAAAGTAATATGAGCTACAGAAAATTGCTCAACAATGAACTTGCCGCACAATCGCTTGAAATTCACCCTGTTTTGGAAATAGGAAACCCTCTGCAAATTTGTTCTCTAATCAGAAACAGCAAAATGATCTCGTTCTTGCCTGATTTCATCACGGAGGATTACTACAATTCGGGAGAGATAAAACATCTTCCCGTCAACGATTGTGATGTTTCGGTGTGGACGCAGTTGCTTATCCACAAAAACAAGTGGAAATCTCCTGCGCTTAATGCGTTTATTGATTTTTATCGGGATGTTATACGAAAATAAAAAGTATCACATTTTGCCTTACGCACCGCCGTATTGCGTTATGATAATCTTGGCAAGCTTTGCGTTCGGTTTTTTGATATTGACGGGGTACTGTAACTTTTTTTCATAGACAAACATCAGCAATCCTCCTCGTTTTCCCACGGCCACGGTCCCTTTATCCAGCTCCACATATTGGTGCTTGTCATACTCTTTTTCAAAGGACCGAATTTTTCTTCATATTCTTCAACAAGCGGTTTCAATTTTTCTTTGAAACCGTTCATTTTTTGTATCATTGCCGTATCGTGCGGATGAGTGTCAAGATAAATCTGAAGGTCAAGTGCGGCAAATTCGTAGGTTGAAATTTTCTTTAATAGAATTTCTCTTTCAGTCAAGTCCCTCACCGCATTTCTTTCCGTAGAATGGTTTGTTGAGAACGGGGAACATTGTACCCGACTCAAGTCCCTGCAACGGGCTGTAGGTTGGGGAGTCGAACTGCTGAAAGGGAACATATGCCATAGCCTCGCTCGTTCTCTTTGGCAGACTCGGTATTCCGTACTGCTGAGAAATAATTTCTTTAATATCCAATTTAATTCTCCTTTTTGTTCAAACTTATGAACATTGCTGTTCATTCTCATAATATGCCAGTTTCAAGCTTGTGTTTACATAATAAAAAAACAGAGCCGACAGCAATGCCGTCAGCCCTGATACAGAGGTTTTACCGTGAATATCCGATTAAATGTTAATTAACCTTTTTGGCAGAATTTGAAGTAACCTTTGCAATGATTGCAAAAACTACGCAAAGCACAATTCCGATTGCCGAAACGATGCCCACAAGAGTAAAGTTTGTGTTTGAAATGAGTGAAAAATCAAGCACACCGCTGTCGGGATTCTGAAGTGATGCAAAAACTGCAACAGCGTCAACAATTACGGCAACCATAAGTGAAAGAATTGAAATTGATGCCGAAACGGTTTCTGCAAGGTTCTTTTCAATTTTCTTTGCAACGCTAATTTTTTCACTTCTGAAGTTAAGACAGCCGAAAAGCCAGAATACAGCCGCCGCATTGATTATTGTTTCGGGAATCATATATGTAGCGTTGTAGCTGAGTGAATAGAGAAGTCCGTCAGTTGACGGGATTGAAACACCTGCCCATACGGTACAGCCTGAAATTACATGACAGATATATCTCAAAGCACAAACTCCTACCGTGCCTGTTACGGCAGCGGCAGACGGATTGCTGACCTTGTTTCTGAGAAAGCCTGCAAGGCCGATAACCGTGAATGCAATTACATAGTCGAAGAGAATGATTGTTACGGCTGCCAAGAATGAAGTTGCGTATGAAAGGTTTGAAGCTCCCTGAATAAGCTGAATAATGCTGAATACAAATCCCGAAAGCAATCCCCATTTTACACCGTGACGATATGAGATAATTACAATCGGAACAATACTGAATGCGGTAACACTGCCGCCGTAGGGAAGCTCTAAGATTTTTACAAAGCTTAAAACTGCCGCAAGTGCAATCATAATTGCACATTCGCACATAACAAGTGCATTTTTCTTACCGTTTGTTTTCATTAAAACTACTCCTTAAATAAAATTCTCTCGGAGAAAAAACACAACAAAAAAGGAGTATGCCAAAAAGACATACTCCAAGTGTGTACACTTCAAGCTTGATATGTCCCTTCGTTGGCATTATCCAAATCAGGTTTACGGTCGAAATCGAATTTCCTCTCAGCCGGTAACAGCTCCCGTTTTGTATGTGATTATTCTCACTTTGATTACGAATATTACACATCTTTAGGTTGTGTAATATCTACACTATGATTATAAACTGTATTTGACAATTTGTAAAGTCTTTTGTGTGCAATGTTACAGATAATCGCATATTAATTGACAAACACTTTACTTTTGTGATAATATGTATCCTGTGATTTTGCGGTTTATTGCCGAATGGCAGTAAATTTTGCAATAATTGACAAACTAATTGAAGAAGGTTTTTTAATGGACAGCAGATTTAATTCACCGGCTGAAATTGCGTCGCTGGTGTCAAAATCAGGTGTAACAAAATCAATGCTTTCTCTGCCGAAAATGATTTTGCTCGGACTTATGGCAGGCGCATTTATCGCATTTGGCGGTGCGGCAAGCGATGTTGCAATGCACGGAGTTGCCGATGTGGGGCTTGCAAGAGTGGTTGCAGGCGTAATCTTCCCTGTAGGACTTATGCTTGTTGTGTTTACGGGAAGTGAACTCTTTACAGGCAACTGCCTTATGATTATTCCGACGCTTGAAAAGAAAATCAAGCCTGTTTCAATGTTAAAGAATCTTGTTACGGTTTATATTTCAAATTTTGTCGGTGCAATGATTATTGATTTGCTGATATTTTTTTCGGGACAGCTCAATTATTCAAACGGCGGACTTGGTGCTTTTACAATCAAGGTTGCACTTGCCAAAACAACAATAAATCCTGCAACGGCAATTATCAGCGGCATACTTTGTAACATCCTCGTATGCCTTGCAATCGTTATGGCAACAGGCGCAACAGATGCAATAGGTAAGATTTTCGGTGTATTTTTCCCGATTTGCGCATTTGTAGTCTGCGGATTTGAACACTGCGTTGCAAATATGTTCTATATTCCGACAGGTGTTATGGCGGCAATGAATCCCGAATATGTTGCAAAAGCTCAGGAGCTTTACGGTATTACGGCACAGCAATGTCAGAATCTTGCAAATCTTTCGGGCTGTGAATCTCTGCTGTTCGTTACAATCGGCAACATAATCGGCGGTATGGTCTTTGTGGGACTTCCGCTCTATTTTGCCTATATTCGCAAAAAGAAAAGTGCTTAAAATACATAAACATAAATAATTCAAGAGAGCAGTCGTTTTGACTGCTCGTTTTCTTTTTAGTGCAAATTATTTAAAAGTATGTTATAATAAGCCTTACAAAACAAAAACGGAGGATATAATGGATTATTCACAGATTCTTTCACAGCAGTTTAATATTAAAGAGGAGTATGCAAAGAACATCATCACATTGCTTGATGACGGCAACACTATTCCTTTTATTGCACGATACAGAAAGGAAATGCACGGTTCAATGGATGACCAGTTGATTCGTGAATTTGCCGAAAAGCTTGAATATTTAAGAGGACTTGACAAGCGCAGAGATGAAATCCGTTCACTCATTGACGCACAGGAAAAGCTTACCGATGAAATCAACCTTGCACTTGACAAGGCTGCTACACTAAGCGAACTTGAGGATATTTACCGCCCATATCGTCCAAAGAGAAAGACAAGGGCGTCAATTGCAAAGGAAAAGGGACTTGAACCGCTTGCTAACGATATTTTAAAGCAGGAAAAAGGTTTTGATCCGTCAAAGTCGGCAGTTGATTATATTGACGAAGAAAAGGGAGTTACCTCCGTTGAAGATGCAATTCAGGGCGCAATGGATATCATTGCAGAGCTTGTGTCGGATAATGCGGAAATCCGTAAGAGAATAAGAAATCTTACAAACGCAAACGGTGTGCTTGTGTCTGTTGCAACAGATGAAGAAAAGGACAGCGTTTACAAAAATTATTATGACTACAAAGAGCCTGTTAAAAAGATTGCAGGTCACAGAGTACTCGCCGTGAATCGTGGCGAAAAAGAGGGATTTCTCAAAGTCAGCGTTGAAACCGACAGCGAAAAACCGCTTAATTCAATTTTCAGAGCAATGATTACAGACAAAAATCAGCTTTGTTCAGACATTATCCGTGAGGCTTGCACAGATGCTTATCAGCGACTTATTTATCCCTCAATTGAGCGTGAGGTCAGAAACGACCTTACAGATACCGCCTCTGAAAATGCTATGAAGGTTTTTGCCGTAAACCTCAAGCAGCTGCTTATGCAGCCGCCTGTAAAGGGCAAAACCGTGCTTGCACTTGATCCGGGATATCGCACAGGCTGTAAGACTGCCGTTGTTGACAGCACAGGCAAGGTGCTTGATACAACCGTAATTTATCCTACACATTCAGACAAAAAAATTCAGGAGTCAAAGCAGACCTTGCTCCGCCTCATTAAAAAGCATCATGTTGATATTATTTCAATCGGCAACGGTACTGCAAGCAAGGAAACCGAGATGTTCACAGCTGAAACAATCAAAGAGGCTGACCACCCCGTTTATTATATGGTAGTCAGCGAGGCAGGTGCGTCGGTTTATTCGGCATCAAAGCTTGCCGCAACAGAACTTCCCGACCTTGACCTCACACTCAGAAGTGCCGTGTCAATTGCAAGACGACTTCAGGATCCACTTGCAGAGCTTGTTAAGATTGAGCCTAAGGCAATCGGTGTCGGTCAGTATCAGCACGATATGCCGCAGAAAAAACTCGGCGAAACACTTGACGGTGTTGTTGAGGACTGCGTAAACTCAGTCGGTGCAGACCTTAATACGGCATCGCCTGCACTTTTGTCGAGGGTGTCGGGACTTAACGCAACCGTGTGCAAGAATATTGTTGCTTACCGTGAAGAAAACGGTGCGTTCTCATCAAGAGCAGAACTCAAGAAAGTTCCGAAACTCGGACCTAAAGCGTTTGAGCAGTGTGCAGGATTTTTGCGTGTTCCCGAAAGCAGAAATCCGCTTGACAACACAGGTGTTCACCCTGAAAGCTACAAGAGCGCAAAAGAACTCTTAGGACTTCTTGAATATTCTGATAAAGAAATAAAATCAGGAAATTTCTCCGATATTCAGCAGAGAGTAAAGGCAAAGGGAACAAAGTCACTTGCCGATGTTCTCGGAATCGGACTTCCAACCCTTGACGATATTGTAAAGGAGCTTTCTAAACCGGGACGAGATCCCCGTGATGAACTGCCTGCACCAATGCTCAGAAGTGATATTCTTGACATCAAGGATTTGAAAGAGGGAATGGAGCTTAAAGGCACGGTCAGAAATGTAATCGACTTCGGCGCATTTGTCGATATCGGTGTTCATCAGGACGGACTCGTTCATATTTCGCAGATTTGCGATAAGTACATCAAGCACCCGAGCGAAGTTCTCAAAGTCGGTGATGTTGTAAATGTAAAGGTTCTTTCAGTTGATCCCGAAAAGAACAGAATTTCTCTCACAATGAAATTTTAATGCGAATAAAGCAAAAAGGCAGTTCTATTATTCCGCAAATCACCTTTGCATTATTCCGCAACTGTTGATATTGTTCCGCAAAAGGAGAATTTTAAATGCGTAAACTGGCTGTATATGTACACGGAAAGGGTGGTAATGCTACAGAATCGGAGCATTACAAACCTTTGCTACCTGAATATGATGTTATAGGCTTTGACTATAAATCAGAAACACCGTGGGATGCAAAACAGGAATTTACAAATCTGTTCGATAATTATTGCAAAAATTATGATTATATAGTTCTGATTGCGAATAGCATAAGTGCATTTTATTCTATGAATGCCTTTTCAGATAAACAGATTGACAAAGCTATGTTTATTTCGCCTGTTGTAGATATGGAAAACCTCATTACTAATATGATGAAATGGGCGAATGTAACAGAGAATGAACTTCGTGATAAGAAAACAATCTCTACTGAATTTGGTGAAACTTTATCTTGGGAATATCTTTGCTATGTTCGTGAAAACCAAATTTCTTGGAATGTTCCCACCTCAATTTTATACGGTGAAAATGATAATCTTACATCATTTGAGATAATCAATAAATTTGCAGAGAAGATAAACGCTGACCTTACTGTTATGAATGGCGGTGAACATTGGTTTCATACAGCTGAACAGGTGAAATTCTTGGATAATTGGCTAACAAAGTTCATTTGATGTTATTTACAATGACGAGATGTGCTTATGAAAAAGGCGGTTGCAATAATTTGTGCTATTATTATTTTTGCGTTTTATTTAAGCGTGTCGAATTGTTGAATCAATCGAAAAGTGTATCGCCTTATTGAAAGCAGTTGAGTAAAAAAATAAAGGCTGACGAGAAATCGTCAGCCTTTTGTGTGTAATATTCGGTAATTATTCAGCCTTTTACCGCATATGATTTTCAAGGTGATTTTTCAATGCGGCAAAGGTTTCGTCGCTGATAATGTGTTCCATTTTGCAGGCATCTGCGGCGGCAGTTTCGGGATTGACTCCGAGCATAACAAAGAGCTTTGAAAGAACGGTGTGTCTTTCATATGTTTTTTCTGCAATTTCCCTGCCGAGGTCGGTAAGAATAAGCGAGCCGTCATCGCCGACTTTAAGATAACCGCCCTCTTTGAGAAGACCAACGGCACGGCTGACGCTCGGCTTTGAATATCCCATTTCTTCACATACATCAATTGATCTTATATAATTGCTTTTTTTTGAAAGAACATATATTGTTTCAAGGTACATTTCACCTGATTCTTTTAATTGCATAGTCTGCACTCCTTTACACTGTCTAATCATATCATAATATGAACAAAAAATCAATAAAATTAATTGTGCTTTCAACAATTATGAAAAAACGATTTACCGAAATCAACAAAAATAATATCCGAATTACAGGCGTGAAATATTCAATTTGCCAAAATTCAAAATAAAATAAAATTTTTTCGCAAGCCTATTGACATATTTCGAGTTTTATAGTACCATATAATCGGTTAGCGAGAGCTAACCTTTGATTAACAAATATTGTTAGTATCTGCTAACTTAAAGGAGATTGATTTTATGATGCCTTTGATGTTTGCTAACACAGGTGAAACCAATATTATAAAGAAAGTCGGAGGTTCTCCCGAGGTTAAAAAGCACCTTGAAAATCTCGGTTTTGTTGCCGGTGGAGAGGTTACCGTTATTTCGTCGCTCGGCGGAAATGTTATTGTTAATGTTAAAGAAACACGAGTTGCAATCAGCGAAGAGATGGCTCGTAAAATTATGATTTAATTATAATCTGTAAATGAACACACAGCGGAGTTGTTCCGAGAGGTGTTTTTTATACGGCTATATGCTGAAATTAAGACGGAGGAAACTGTTATGAAAACTTTAAAACAGGCAAAAGTAGGTGAAACCGTAAAGGTTGTTAAGCTTCACGGTGAAGGTGCTGTCAAACGCAGAATTATGGATATGGGCATCACAAAGGGTGTTGAAATTTACATCAGAAAAGTTGCTCCGCTCGGAGATCCGGTTGAAATTACTGTAAGAAATTATGAACTTTCGCTCAGAAAAGCCGATGCTGAAATGATTGAGGTTGAGTAATTCGGACTTGCAAATTCTACGGGAGAAATCCCGTATTTTTATAAAATTACGGTTAGCTTTTGCTAATCTAAGAGAGGATAACTGATATATGGAAATTAAAATTGCTCTTGCAGGTAACCCTAACTGCGGTAAGACAACTTTGTTTAACGCACTCACGGGTTCCAATCAGTTTGTCGGTAACTGGCCCGGCGTAACTGTTGAGAAAAAAGAGGGTAAGCTCAAAAAGCACAAGGATGTTACAATCATGGACTTGCCCGGTATCTATTCACTTTCGCCTTATACTCTTGAAGAGGTTGTTGCCCGTAACTATCTTGTCGGTGAACGCCCCGATGCGATTCTCAATATCATTGACGGTACTAACCTTGAAAGAAACCTTTACCTCACAACACAGCTTACAGAACTCGGTATCCCTGTTGTTGTGGCAATCAATATGATTGACCTTGTTAAGAAGAACGGCGATTCAATCAACATTGATGAGCTTTCAAGACAGCTTGGTTGTAAGGTTGTTGAAATTTCGGCTCTTAAAGGTACAGGCATTATGGAAGCTGCCGAGGCCGCAATCAAAGCCGCAGACTCAACAAAGACAGTTCCAATGCACAGCTTTAACGGTGTTGTTGAACACGCAATCGCTCACATTGAAGAGGCGGCTGTTCACAATATGCCTGAAGAACAGCAGCGTTGGTACGCTATCAAGATTTTTGAGCGTGACGACAAGGTTCTTGCAAAGCTTGACATTCCGCAGAATGTTATTGACCACATTGAAAAAGATATTCAGGCGGCTGAAAAAGAGCTTGATGATGACGCAGAGAGTATCATCACCAATGAGAGATACATCTACATTGCCTCGATCATCAAGAGCTGTTATAAGAAGAAAAACAAGGGTAAGCTTACAACATCGGACAAGATTGATAAGGTTGTAACCAACCGTTGGCTCGGCCTTCCGATTTTTGCGGTTATCATGTTCCTTGTTTACTATATCTCGATGCAGACAGTAGGTACTGCCGCAACGGACTGGGCAAATGACGGTCTTTTCGGTGACGGCTGGCACCTTTTCGGTATCGGTTCATCACAGGCTGCCGAGGCTGAAGAAACCTACGGCGATTCAGATGCAATTATCGAGGCATTCAATGCTCAGTACGGAAATGACGACATTGCCGAAGCTGTTGACCTTGAATCTGAAAATTATTCCGAAGATGCCGCTAAGGCTGCTCTTGCAGAACTCGTAAATCTCACACCTTCAGACGCAAGCGTTACATATTCTGTTCAGGATGAAGAAACTCTTGAAATTACAGAAACTCCCGATACTAAGAAATCTGATCTTGAAAAGGCTGTTTCAAACTACCTCAACACAGATTATAAAGAGGGTTACGGCGCTCCAGATGCCGCAACATACGGAATCTGGGTTCCCGGTATTCCTGTTCTTATCGGCAACGGACTTGATGCAATCAACTGTGCAGACTGGCTCAACGGTCTTATCCTCGACGGTATCGTAGCCGGTGTAGGTGCGGTTCTCGGCTTTGTTCCGCAGATGCTCGTGCTCTTCGTTCTCCTTGCTTTCCTCGAAAGCTGTGGTTATATGGCTCGTATCGCATTCGTACTTGACCGTATCTTCCGTAAGTTCGGTCTTTCGGGTAAGTCGTTTATCCCAATGCTTGTCGGCACAGGCTGCGGTGTTCCGGGTATCATGGCATCCCGTACAATCGAGAATGAGCGTGACCGCCGTATGACTATTATGACAACAACATTCATTCCCTGCGGTGCTAAACAGCCGTTTATCGCTATGATTGCAGGTGCTATCTTCGGTGGTTCACCGTGGATTGCAACATCGGCTTACTTCATCGGTATGGCTGCAATCGTAGTTTCAGGTATTATGCTTAAAAAGACAAAGATGTTCTCAGGCGATCCCGCTCCGTTTGTAATGGAACTTCCGGCTTATCATCTTCCGACAGTAGGCAACCTTCTCCGTTCAATGTGGGAGCGTGGCTGGTCATTCATCAAAAAAGCCGGCACAATCATTCTTCTTTCAACAATCCTTGTTTGGTTCACCACATACTTCGGATTTGTTGACGGTACATTCCGTATGCTCGGTGAGGACGAAATCGGCAACTCAATTCTTGCCGCAATCGGTAACGGTCTGGCATGGATTTTTGCACCGCTCGGCTGGGGCAACTGGCAGGCAACCGTTGCATCTATCACAGGTCTTGTTGCTAAGGAAAACATCGTTGGTACAATGGGTATCCTTTATCCGGGCGGATGGACAGAAATCGGTGCCGCATTCACAGGCCTCAGCGGTTTCTCGTTCCTCCTCTTCAACCTTCTCTGTGCTCCTTGCTTTGCCGCTATGGGTGCTATCAAGAGAGAAATGAACAACATCAAGTGGTTCTGGTTCGCAGTCGGTTATCAGTGCTTGTTTGCTTATGTAATTGCATTTATGGTATTCCAGTTCGGTTCAATCTTTGCAGGCGGTCTTAATGTAATCGGTCTTATCTTTGCCGTTGCAGTATTTGCATTTATGATTTATATGCTCGTAAGACCTTACAAAGAGGCTACAACTCTTAAAGTTAAGCCGGCTAAGAAGTAATAAATTTATTGATTAACAAATGGGAGGAATAAATATGTTGGAATGGTTAGCGGCTAATATCGGCACAATCATTGTTGCATTAATTGTTATTGCCGTGATTGCTTTTGTGGTTGCCCGTATGGTAAAAGACAAAAAAGAGGGCAAATCCTCCTGCGGTGCAAACTGTGCGCACTGTGCGTGTCACGGTGACTGCCATAATCATAAGTAAATGTTTTGTAGGGGGTACAGCTAAAAAGCTGTACCCCTTCTTGTTTGTTATTGAAATTATGAATTTGGTGTTGACGAAATTATATGAGTAATGTGTATTCAGTACGATTATGAATCGTAAAAAATAATAAGAGGTGATACGAAATGTATCTTGAAATCAAAAACATTCACAAATTTTTCGGCACAGGTGAGAACAGGACAGAGGTTCTCAAAGGCATAAACTGCGATATTGAAAAGGGCAGTATCTGTGTTTTGCTCGGTCCGTCAGGTTCGGGAAAATCAACACTTCTTAACATTATAGGCGGTATTGAAACTGCCGAGGAGGGCAGTATCTCAATCAACGGCGATACAATTGAAAATATGAACGAAAAACAGCTTTCACTCTACAGAAGAAAGCACCTCGGTTATGTTTTTCAGTCCTACAACCTCATTCCAAACCTTACTGTAAGGGAAAACATTGAAGTCGGTGCATATCTCAGCGACAATCCCCTGAATGTTGACGATTTGATGAAAACGCTCGGACTTTATGAACACAGAAACAAAATCCCGAATCAGCTTTCGGGCGGTCAACAGCAGAGAACATCAATCGGCAGAGCAATCGTGAAAAATCCTGACTTGCTCTTGTGCGATGAACCCACGGGTGCTCTTGATTACAAAACTTCAAAAGAAATCCTCAAGCTGATTGAAGATGTAAATAAAAAGTACGGTAACACCGTTATACTTGTGACTCACAATGATGCTATTAAAAATATGGCAGACAGAGTTATAAAACTCCGTGACGGTCAGATAAGACACGATATTATCAATACGAAAAAGACTCCGGCACAAGAGCTTGACTGGTAGGAGGTGCGTTATGAGAAATCCTCTTACAAAACGAATACCCAGAGAAATAAAAAACGATTTGGGAAAATACATTGCACTTTTCCTCTTTCTAATTTTAAGCATTGGATTTATTTCAGGCTTTCTTGTCGCAGGGGACAGCATGAAATCCGCCTTTGACAATTCTTTTGAAAAGTACAATGTTGAGGACGGTCACTTTTGCCTTGCCGCAGAAATTGACGACAAAACAAAAGAAAATGTTGAAAACCTTGGAGTTAAGCTTTACAAGAATTTTTATGTAAATAAAGACCTTGACAACGGCAATACTTTCAGATTATTCAAAAATCGTACAGATTTTAATGAGATTGCTGTTTTTGAGGGTAATCTTCCCGAAAATAACGGCGAAATTGCAATTGACAGACTTTATGCAGAAAACAATGAAATTAAAGTCGGCGATAAAATCAAAGTTGCCGATAAGGATATGACAATTTCCGCAACGGTTGCATTCTCTGATTACACATCTCTTTTCAAGAACAACACGGATATGATGTTTGATGCGAAGAAGTTTTCGGTTGCTGTTGTTACAGATTCCGATTTTAACAAAATTGCCGATGACAACTACACTTACTGCTATTCGTGGATTGACAATGACAAAAATCTTTCCGACAGCAAGAAAAATGACCTCGGTGATGATGTTAAGGACGAACTTGCCAAAACAGGTATGCTCACAGATTTTGTAAAGCGTGCCGACAATCAGGCTATTATGTTCAGCGGTGACGATATCGGCAGTGACAAAACTATGATGCTTACATTGCTCTATGTGCTTATTGTTGTATTCGGATTTATATTTGCAATTACAAGCCGTGATACCATTGAGCAGGAGGCGTCCGTAATCGGAACTTTGAGAGCCTCCGGTTACACAAGGGGAGAGCTTACAAGACATTACCTTGTTGTTCCCACGATTGTAACTTTTGTTGCGGCTGTAATAGGCAATATTCTCGGTTATACGGCTATGAAAAATGTTGTGATGAATATGTATTATCACAGCTACAGTCTGCCGCCTTATCAGACCTTGTGGAACGGTGATGCGTTCATACTCACAACGGTGATTCCGTGTATCATAATTACACTTATCAATCTGTTTGTAATTGCAAAGGCATTGAGGTTGCCTCCGCTCCAGTTCCTCAGACACGACTTCCATATGAAGAAAAAGAAAAAGGCGGCAAAGCTTCCGAATTTCAGATTTCTTACCCGTTTCCGTCTGAGAATTATTCTCCAGAACATTCCGTCATACATAATTATGGTGTTCGGAATCATGTTTGCAGGTCTGCTGTTATTCTTTGGACTTGCACTCAATCCGTTGCTTGAAAACTACAAAACAGAAGTTGTAAACAATATGATTTGCGATTATCAGTATGTTCTGAAAGCTCCTGTTGAAACAAGCAATGACGCTGCCGAAAAATTCTGTATGACAACTCTTTATGAGTTAAATGACGAAGAAATTTCAGCTTACGGAATTGAGAATGGTTCGGAGTATCTTTCAAAGGCTAATGTTCCTAAAAAGAAAAATGAAGTTGTCGCATCACAGGGATATCTTGAGAAATACAGCCTTAAAGTAGGCGACAGGGTTACTTTAAAGGATAAGTACGGCGAGAATAAATACACATTCAAGATTGTCGGCAGTTACTACTATCCTGCGTCACTTTGTGTGTTTATGACAAACGATAACTTTAACGATGTTTTTGATAAGGATGACGGATATTTTACAGGCTATTTCAGCAACGAAAAACTTAAAGATATTGACGACAAGTACATTGCAACAACAATCACTCAAAAAGACCTTACAACCGTAACGGATCAGCTTGACGATTCAATGGGTATGTCGTTCACACTTCTTGTAGGCTTCTCGGTTCTGATTTACATTATCCTTATGTATCTGCTTTCAAAGCTTGTTATCGAAAAGAACGAGCAGAATATTTCAATGCTGAAAATTCTCGGCTATTCAAACAGAGAGGCGAGCAAGCTGTATAACCGTGCAACAACGGTTGTGACAATAGGTGCAATCCTTGTGAGTGTTCCGTTGATATACTATGTTTTTGCAGACTTGTACCATTACTTTATGTTTGAAATGAAGGGTTGGTTGCCGTATGTTGTACCGTGGTATGTATTTGTTGAAATGGCAGTAATCGGCATTATCTGCTATGCAATTATATACTTTATTCTTCAAAAGAAAATTAATAAAATCAAACTCTCACAGGCTTTAAAGAGTGACGATTAAACTTAAAAAAATAAAAGGAGAGATACATATGGAGTATGTTTTTTACGGATTGCTTGCCGTGGCATTCCTTGCGTTTGTGGTTCTCGTAATCAGAAGCTACAAGAAAAAGCTTGCAAGCGGATGTTGCGGTGCAAGTGATGAAAGCGTTAAGAAAAACAAGGTTGCCGATAAGGATAGGTCACATTATCCTTATGAAAAAACTCTTGTTGTTGACGGAATGGTCTGTAAAAACTGTTCCGCAAGAGTAGAAAACGCACTCAATTCAATTGACGGTGTGTGGGCGGAAGCCGATGTTTCTTCCGGCAGAGTTACGGTCAGAATGAAAAGGGAAATTGAGGATAAAGTCCTCAAAAAGACAGTTAACGATATAGGCGCATACACCGTTATGAAGGCGGAATAAGGCCTTTTAGGAGAAGAGAGGCAACCTTATGGCAGTATTGCAGAAAATTGACAATCCATACGGTATGATACAGACTGTTGAACACTGCGAATCGTTCAGCATATACCGTTCACAGGACAGCACGGGGGATTGCGAGGTCACCGTGTATCCTGTGTTTTCAGGCATTGAGCTTGTGTATTATGATGTTCATATGCAAAGTTGTGACATTAATCTTGCAAAGGGAAGAGAAATGCTCATTATCACGCATTGTCAGGAGGGCAGAATTGAGTTTGAATACAAAAACGGCGAATATCTTTACCTTGCGTCGGGTGATTTGTCGATACAGAAGAATACGGAGAACATCCGACACAGATATTGTCCGCTGAGCCACTACCACGGTGTGTCGGTTGCAATTGATATGAACCGTGTGCCAAGGTGTTTTTCGTGTATTCTTGACGATGTTTTTGTCAGCCCCGAAGAGCTTGAAATGAAATTCTGTTACGAAAAGCCGTACGCAATTATGCGTGAAAATATCAGCATTGAGCATATTTTTTCGGAACTCTATTCCGTTCCCGAAAATATCCGAAAGGGCTATCACAAGGTTAAGGTGCTTGAACTTCTTTTGTTTTTGAGCGGTCTTGATTACAAGGGAGAGAGTGAGGAAAGACGGTATTTTTCACGCTCACAGGTTACCGCCGCAAAAGAGGCAAAAAAATATCTGCTTGCTCACCTTGACGAGCATATAACAATTACGGAGCTTGCCGATATGCTCGGCATCTCTTCAACTTCTCTCAAGATCTGTTTTAAGGGTGTCTACGGCGACACGATTAACGGCTACATAACGAACTGTAAAATGCAAAAAGCCGCCTCTCTTTTGAAAAACACCGACAAAAGTGTGCTTGAAATTGCAGGAATTGTCGGCTACAACAACGGCAGTAAGTTTGCGGGTGCTTTCAGAAGGGTGATGAATAAGTCGCCGAATGAGTACAGAAAATCGCTCGTCTGAACAGAGCCTTATATGTCCGTAAAGAGCAGTAAAAAGACTTTGCAAGGTGCTATAATAACATTGTCGAAAAGATACGCCTATTATTATTTTCGACGGACTGCGGAAATATCCGCAGAATATTTGATGATTACTTTGCCGGGTAATTATTCATAATATCTCTTCTCCTTTCAGGGACAGCGTTTGCTGTCCCTAAAATTTTGCAAAAATTACCTGTCCGTTTGGAGCATAGAAAACCCTTTGAGAGCCGATAATAATATTGACCGATGGTATATTATTAACTGTAAGATAAAGACAACAAACAAGTCTTGCTTATGGAATTAAGTTAGCAAAAGCTAACCATAAAACAATTATCGGATAATCACTGTGGTGTATTTATTCAATTCTATTCAAATCATTCATTCAATTATTTAGAGGAAAAGATGTCAGAAGATTTAATTATCAAGTATTGTTCCCCAACGCTTGCAGGAATAAAAACGGCTAACCTTTTTAACTGTCCGTACTCATCACGGCTTGAGTGCGAATGTGATGTGAGAAAGCTGAATAAAATGTTCTGCAAAAAGGGAATAAAAGTTCTGCCACTGAAGTTCAGCAACGGAAAGGCTTTAATCTATATTTTTCGCCCGTCCAAGCTTGCTGTTGATTTGTCCGATGAATATGCGTGCAAGCTGCTTGAGTCGCAGGGGTATCATTCACACGATGCCGCACGCTGTATAAGGGAGCTTCGCCACCGACTTAAAGACTCAACCGAGTTCCCGCACGAAATCGGACTGTTCCTCGGTTATCCTCCCGAAGATGTCCGTGGCTTTATTCTTCATAAAGGAAATTGCTGTAAATATTCAGGTTGCTGGAAGGTTTACGGTAATGAAGAAAAAGCAGCCAAAGAGTTCGCCAAATTCAAAAAATGTTCTGACATCTATTACTCTAAGTGGTTACAGGGCACACCTATTCAGAAACTGACGGTTGCGTGTAACTGACTTAAAGTGTAATCAAGTACAAAAACTGAAAGGTGAGTATATAATATGAGTAAAGTAGCAGTAGTATTCTGGAGCGGTACGGGTAACACAGAGCAGATGGCGGAAGCTGTTGCCGAGGGTGCAAAGTCCGCAGGCGCAGAAGTTACTCTTGCAAATGTAAACGATTTTGATTCTTCATCGGTTGCCGATTTTGACGGCATTGCATTCGGTTGTCCTGCAATGGGTGCGGAGGTTCTTGAGGACAGCGAGTTTGAGCCTGTTTTCAATGAATGTGAAAGTGCATTAAACGGCAAAAGCATTGCCCTCTTCGGCTCATACGGCTGGGGTGACGGCGAATGGATGAGAAACTGGGAGGACACCTGTAAGGGTGATGGTGCAAACCTTGTTTGCGAAAGCGTTATCTGTAACGATGCTCCTGATGACGACGCCCTTGAGGCTTGCAAAAAGCTTGGTGCATCACTTGCTTAACTTAGGCTGTAAGTATTCAATTAGTTAATACCAATTTCATAATTTCATAGAAACGCCTGTTTACGCTTGTAAGCAGGTGTTTTTATTTGTTCATCATTAATATTTTATATTCTGTTTGCGAATTATGAATAAGACTTAAAAAAATCCTGCAAAAATTCCCTTTGTTTATTCCAAAAAAACTTGATTTTAAAGCTTTGTTGTATTAAAATAGGCATTGGATACATATAGAAAAGGAAGTAATTGGTATGCTTACATTAGACAAAATCTATCACGCATCATATGTTTTGAAGGATGTTATCAGACAGACTAATATCGTTCAGGCAAGGGGTATTTGTGATGATTGTGATGTTTATCTCAAACCCGAAAATCTTCAGATTACAGGTTCATTTAAGGTAAGAGGTTCAGGTTACAAGATTTCTCAGCTTACCGAAGAAGAAAAGGCAAGAGGTGTTATTGCCTGTTCTGCAGGCAACCACGCTCAGGGTGTTGCACTTGCCGCTACAAAGTATGGCATCAAGTCGCTTATCTGTCTGCCTGACGGCGCACCTATTTCAAAGGTTGAGGCTACTAAGAACTACGGAGCCGAGGTTTGTATGGTTCCGGGTGTTTATGATGACGCTTATAACGAGGCTTTAAGACTTCGTGATGAAAAGAACTATACATTCATTCACCCGTTTGACGATGAAAATGTAATTGCAGGTCAGGGTACAATCGGTATCGAAATTATGAACGAAATGCCCGATGTTGACGCTGTTGTATGTGCAATCGGCGGCGGCGGACTTATTTCGGGTGTTGCCTGTGCAATCAAGAGCCTTAATCCTAACATTAAGGTTTACGGTGTTCAGGCAGAGGGCGCTCCTTCAATGGTTGAGTCAATCAAGAACGGCGAGCCTGTTCATCTTGACAGCGTTTCTACAATTGCCGACGGTATTCAGGTTAAAGAACCGGGTGAGCATACATTTGAATATGTGAAGAAGTATGTTGACGATATCGTAACGGTAAGCGATGACGAAATTTCATCTGCAATTCTCAAGCTTATTGAGTCACAGAAGATGATTGCCGAGGGCGCAGGCGCAGCTCCTTTGGCTGCTGTAATGTTCAACAAGCTCCCCGTTAAGGGCAAGAAGGTTGTTTGCGTTGTATCAGGCGGTAACATTGATGTTACAATCCTTTCAAGAGTTATCAAGCGTGGACTTCTCATGACAGGCAGACAGCAGACTTTCTGTGTTGAACTTCAGGATAAGCCGGGTCAGCTCGTTGCCGTTTCAAATATCATTGCCGAAAAGGGCGCAAATGTAATTTCTATCCACCACGAAAGAGGCGGAGAGGGTACGGATGTAAACGGTTGTTACCTCCGTGTTGTTCTTGAAACAAGAGATTTTGCTCAGATTAAAGAAATTCGTGATGCACTTGTTGATGCAGGCTTTAAGCTTGTTTAATCAGTAATTTTTAATATATTGACAGGAGGTCATTATAATGGAAAAGGTTTATACTAAAAATGCTCCCGATGCTATCGGTCCGTATTCACAGGCTGTAAAGGTAAACGGTCTTGTTTTTACATCGGGTCAGATTGCAATTAACCCTGCAACAGGCAATGTTGAGGCTGCAACAATTGAGGCTCAGACAGAACAGGTTTGCACAAACCTTAAAAATGTTCTTGAGGCATCAGGCAGTTCACTTGAAAAAGCTGTTAAGACAGTTTGTTTCTTAAAAAATATGGAAGATTTCGGTGCTTTCAATGAGGTTTACGGCAAGTATTTCACATCAAAGCCCGCAAGAAGCTGTGTTGCAGTAAAACAGCTTCCAAAGGATGTCCTTGTTGAAGTTGAGGTTATTGCAGAAGTTTGATTCCAATTAAGAATTAAAAATAATATCCGTATAGAAACTACAATCCCGATTAACCGTAAAAAGTTAATCGGGATTTTTGTGTTAATTATGAATACCACAATCCGGTAGGGGCGTTCATCGGACGCCCGCACGGCGAGCCGCCGTCCCCAATTCGTGTAGATAGTTTGTAATGCCCACAAAACATATCATGCCAGAGGGTAGCATTGTAATTGTTTGTACAATTTATCAACAATGTTTTTTAAAATAAAAAAATCGGGAACAAGAATTGCGTTTGTACACAAACCTTATTCCCGATTTTATCGAACAATTTAATTCTATTAGCCGACAGCCTTTAAAAGCTCGTCAACCTTATTTGTCTTTTCCCATTCAACACCGAGTTCTTCTCTGCCCATATGACCGTAAGCGGCAAGCGGGAGATACTTTGTTTCCGTGAGCTTGAGCTGTCTGATGATAGACTGCGGACGGCAGTCAAATACCTTTTCAACAGCGTTTGCCAGTTCTTCGTTTGAATATTTTGATGTGCCGAATGTGTCAACCATAATTGAAACAGGCTTTGCAACACCGATTGCATATGCAAGCTGAATTTCGCACTTCTTGGCAAGCTTAGCGGCAACAATGTTCTTTGCAATATATCTTGAGTAGTAAGCGGCACTGCGGTCAACCTTTGTCGGATCTTTACCGCTGAATGCACCACCGCCGTGACGAGAAAATCCGCCGTAGGTGTCAACAATAATCTTTCTGCCTGTAAGACCTGAGTCGCCGACCGGACCGCCGATTACAAATCTGCCTGTCGGGTTTACGAAAATCTTTGTGTTCTCGTTCATAAGCTCAGCAGGGATAATCGGTTTGATAACATACTCGATAATGTCTTTTCTAATCTGCTCAAGTGTAACATCTTCATCATGCTGTGTTGAAATTACAACCGTGTCAATGCCGACAATCTTGTCATCGTCATATTCAACAGTAACCTGAGTCTTACCGTCGGGACGGAGATATGAAAGAGTGCCGTCTTTTCTTACCTTTGTAAGCTGTTTTGCAAGCTTGTGGGCAAGAGAAATAGGCATCGGCATAAGTTCGGGTGTTTCATCACACGCATAACCGAACATCATACCCTGATCGCCTGCGCCAATCTGATTGTCGGTATCGCTTTCGCCGTCTTTAAGCTCAAGGCTTTCGTTTACGCCCATTGCAATGTCGGGTGACTGTGCGTCGATTGATGTGAGAACCGCACAGGTGTTGCCGTCAAAACCGCACTTCGGATTGTTGTAACCAATGTTGTTTACAACCTTTCTTGCAACATCTGCGATGTCAACATAGCAATTGGTTGAAATTTCACCCATAACATGAATCATACCTGTTGTAGCCGTAACCTCGCAGGCAACATGGGCGTTTTTATCCTGAGAGAGGATTTCGTCAAGAACTGCATCGGAAATCTGGTCACACACTTTGTCGGGATGACCTTCCGTTACAGACTCGGATGTAAATAAATGTTTAGCCATTTAGAAAACTCCTTCCAAAAAAATAAGCACCGTTCATCCGAAAGGTGCTGTGTTTACTCATCTTTCGGTAAATACCGCAGGATTTGGCACCTTGCATACGCAGGTTGCCGGACTTCACAGGGCCTGTCCCCTCAGTCACTCTTGATAAGATTATTCTTATTCAATTCTACAAATAGATTATACAGTATCTTTCGACAAATTTCAAGATTAATTTGCAATTTTAAAAAGGTAAAAATAGTAAATATTTCAGCCGTTCGGATTGAAAATTTTAACTTATAGTGCTAAAATTAACCCGAGGTGACTGAAAATGAGTATTACCGTGAGAGAATACGGGGAAAATGATATTAAGGGTATGATTTCCGTATGGAATGAAGTTGTAAGGGACGGAGTTGCCTTTCCGCAGACTGAAGAACTTGATTTTGAAAGCGGAAAAAAGTTTTTTGCAGAGCAAACTTGTTGTCCCGTTGCAACCGATGAAAACGGCGAGGTTCTCGGAATGTATATTCTCCATCCGAATAATGTCGGCAGATGCGGTCATATCTGCAACGCAAGCTATGCAGTTTCTTCTTCTGCAAGGGGAAAAGGTGTCGGCAGAAAGCTTGTGTCGGATTGTCTTAAGCGTGCTAAAAAATACGGTTTCAAAATTTTGCAGTTTAACGCTGTTGTAAAAACCAACACACCTGCAAGAAATCTTTATGAAAGCCTCGGTTTTGTAGGCTTGGGAGTTATTCCAAAAGGCTTTTTGATGAAGGACGGTCACTATGAGGATATCTGTCCTTATTATAAAGAACTTTAAAATTTTTAATTTGACCAAAACAGGAGGACAAGAGATATGATTATTGATTTCAAGAATATGGAAGAACAGATTTTGCCAAATTTTAAAGGCGGAGAAAAGGCATATGCCGTAAAGAAATTCACGGATGACAGAAATATGATTATGTACGGTCGCCTTGAAAGCGGTGCGTCAATCGGACTTCACACTCACGAGGGCAACTGCGAAATGTTCTACATCATTGAGGGAACAGGCAAGGTGCTTATGGACGGCGAGTATGAAAGGGTTGAAGCAGGCGTGTGCCACTATTGCCCGAAAGGTCATACACACAGCCTTATTAATGACAGCGACTCCGACCTTGTATTCTTTGCTGTTGTTGCAGAGCAGAAGTAATTTTATTTTCGGTTTATTATTTCCGATTATTCTCTGTTGTATCTTAAATCCCTAGGCAAAAACTAAAACAGGGGTGATTACGGTGAACAGAACTGCTGAAATACTCGGAGAAAAATGGGATTTGCCGCTTGGCTTTACAATGGCACTCAGCGAAAATCCCGACGCTATGCTTGCCTTTTCAAGTATGCCGAAAAAGTACCGTGAAAGCTGCATTGACAGGGCGAGAAACGCAAATTCCCGTTGTGAAATGCAGAGAATAGTATCTGATATAGCGCAAAAATCTTTTAATGATTTTATAGGTTAACAAAAAAGCAACGGGGCAAAAACTTCGTTGCTTTTAAATTGCTTTCTGCTATTCGTCTGCACTTTTATAAAAATCTCTTTCGCCGATAAGCTCGCTTGCATTTCTCCAACGAACTTTCTTTGAGCAGATGACCGTGCCTTTATAATTGTGTATGTCATCTTCCTTTACATCACCGTTATCGCACCAATAAATAAGACCGTCTTTTACGAAAAATGATGCGTCCAATATTTCACAGGTGTAGTCCTGATTTACAGGGTACATGCTTATATATTCAAGTTCGGAAAATTCAAGTTCAAGTGCGGAAATATCCTCAAATTGTCGCTGAATAAGAACTGTTAATGTACGCTTTGTGTTTACTGGCGACATTGACAGATTCGTTTCGACATAAGCACCGCTTGAATATTTTATTTCTTTTATGCACTGTCGTGAAATCCGATAATTTCTTTCATGAAATTGTCAATTTCATGTTGTGTACGAAGTTCTTTCCACATACATATCAACCCACAATAAATAGAATATGTAAATAATTATACAATATTCCGACCTTTAATTATATTGGTAAACTGTACAATCATTTTATGTCTGCTTTGTTAATAAAGCCAAAAATGCACCCCGACAAACCAAAACTGCCACGACAATGCACGAAGAGGGAGATATGATTAAGAAAACCAACCCGAACGATTGCGGAATTTTGTTGTAAAAATATTGACTTTCTATTATATGTACGCTATAATGTACATATAATGATATAGGAGGTGCGATTGTGATTAATACTAATGTAACTAATTTCAGAAAACAAATTTTTGAATTGATTGATCAGACTGTAAAGTATAATGAACCTATAAACATCAGCACCAAAAGCGGAAATGCTGTGCTTATAAGTGAAGAAGAGTATAATAATCTTGTTGAAACAATGTATCTTAATTCAATTCCCGGTATGAGTGAAAAATTAAAGGACGGAATTGAAACTCCGCTTGAGGAGTGTGAAGAATTTGAGTGGTAATTATAAGCTGATGATTACAAAATCAGCCCAAAAGGATAAGGAAAAAATCAAGCAGTATCCTGCATTAAAGCGTAATGTGCAGAATTTGTTTGAACTTATCAGCGAAAATCCTTTTCAAAATCCACCGCCTTATGAACGGCTTATCGGAAATTTGAAACAATGCTATTTACGCAGAATAAATTCTCAGCACAGACTTGTCTATATGGTTTATGAGGAAGAGAAAATCGTAAAAATAATCTCTATGTGGTCACATTATGAGTTTTAACAGAAAATCAGTTTATAAATATGAAAAGGCACCTTCAATGTGAGGCGTCTTTTTTTGCATCTTACAAACTGTACCTATAAAAATTCTGAAAATTGTACATACAAATAATGACAGTGGTGTTGTATAATGACAACATCACAAGATAAATGTTGAACTGTTCAGAAATTTTAAGGCGTGGTATGATGACAAAAAAAGCTGTATTAATCAATGATCTTTCGGGAATTGGCAAGTGTTCGCTGACGGCGGCAATCTCTGTTTTGTCCGTAATGGGCATTCAGGCGTGTCCTATGCCGACAGCCGTTTTGACAAGTCAGACGGGATTTGAAAGCTTTTACTGCAACGATTGCACTGATAAGCTTGATTATTACACAAGTGAATGGAAAAAACTCAGCTTTCAGCCTGACGGAATCTATACGGGTTTCCTCTCAAGCGAAAAGCAGGTGGACAAAATTCTTTCATTTATAGACAGCTTTGAAACCGACAACACGCTTGTACTTGTGGATCCGGTTCTCGGTGACGGCGGAAGAACCTACAGCCTTTATACCGAAACTCTCGGCAAAAAGATGAAAAAACTCGTTTCTGTTGCCGATGTAATCACCCCGAACCTTACCGAATGTTGTATTCTGTGTGATACCGACTATTCAGAACTGATTAAAAATGCCGATTCTCCCGATTTTCTCGATACGGTTGCAGAGCTTGCCAAAAAGCTTTTGAAACTCTACAAGGTGAAAACCGTGATTGTTACAGGCATTGAGCATAAAATTTCCGATGAGGTTACAAAGATTAACAATCTTATTGCAGCCGATGATGAGGTGTTTTGTGTCAGCTGTGAAAAGACGGGCGGAAGCTATTCGGGTACAGGCGACTTGTTTGCCTCGGTTGTCTTTTCGGGACTGCTCCGTGGTGACAGCCTGAAAGATACCGTAAATCTGGCGGTAAAATTCATACAGACCTCGCTTTGTGAAACCGTTAAACTCGGTATTCACCGCAACGAGGGTATTGAATTTGAAAAACATTTAAAAATGCTTTTGTGAGGAAATTACTATGACTGCTAAAACTGTTTCAAAAACCGATTCAAAATATAATGTAAAGCTGATTGCAATTACGGCAATGTGTGCGGCTCTTATTACCGTTACAACTGCTTTTATCAAGATTCCGTCACCGCTTGGATACTCCCACGCAGGCGACTCTATGATTTATCTCGCCGCAAGTATCCTTCCCGGTCCATTCGGAATTATCGCATCATCAATCGGCGGCGCTCTTGCCGACCTTATTTCGGGTTATCCGCATTGGGCAATCCCAACAGCTATTATCAAGGCTGTCAACGCAGTTCCGTTTGTGCTTTGCAGAATGGCGATGAAGAAGCGTGGCAAAGATGAAAAAATCATCAGTCCGTCATCACTTCTTATGCTCATTCCAACAACAATCGTTACAATCGGCGGTTACTTTATTGCAAACGGTCTTATGTATGACTTTGGTGCCGCAATTGCGGAACTTCCCACTTGCTGGTTGCAGCCCGGTGTAGGAGCATTAATCTACATTGTTGTAGGCATCGGTCTTGATAAAATCAATTTCAAGAAAAAACTCTCGCTTTAATGTGAGTTTCAATAAGGAGAAGAAAACATAATGGCAGATATTCTTTATGTGTACAAAACATCTATCTATGCTAATCTGACGAACAAATGCCCTTGCAGATGCACATTTTGTATCCGCAACAATACCGATTCGGTCGGCAGTGCAGACACTCTCTGGCACAAGCACGATCCGAGCATGGAGGATATTAAAAAGGCTGTTGATGATTTTGATTTCACACGCTACAAGGAGCTTGTATTCTGCGGCTACGGCGAACCGACTTCGGCTCTTGATAATATGCTTGAAACCGCAAAATATGTAAGGGAAAAGCACCCCGACATCAAACTCAGACTCAACACAAACGGTCTTTCTGACAGAATCAACAACAAGCCCACAGCTGAGTTGATTTCAAAGTATATCGATTCCGTTTCAATCAGCCTCAATACCTGTTCATCGGAAAAATATGACGAAGTTTGCCGTCCTGTTTTTGACCATGCGTATGAGTCAATGCTCAAATTTGCAGAGGATGCAAAAAAATATTTTGAACATACGCAGTTTTCAATTGTAGATACAATCCCCGAAGAGGACATCAAGGCTTGTCAGAAAATTGCCGATGACAGGGGAATTTATCTCAAAATCAGAAAATATTCCGATTAATCGTTAATTTTAATTTTTCATTTCATTTTATATTTCAGAAGTAAAGCCGACTTGTTGTTATGACAGGTCGGTTTTATTTTTATTCGGTATGTCATCCGCAACTGTCCGATAGGGCAATTTTACTTTCAAATGATTCTATTCTTAAAGCCGTATATCCACCGCCTTGACGGAGGTAATTTTAATTGCTATAATTTATACAAATGGGGTGGTGCTTTGAAAAAGACAAGACTGTTGAAAATTGTCCTCAAACGGACGGGCGCAATCAAGCTTTTGTGCAGTTATGTTATCGTATTTTTTGCGGTGAGTGTTGCAATATGGATTTTCGAGCCGAACATAACTCGGCTTTTTGACAGCATATGGTACTGCTTCAGCGTTGCCACAACAATAGGACTCGGAGATGTGCTTGCAACAACACTTGTCGGCAGAGTACTTTCAATCTTCCTTTCAATATGTTCAATTCTTATCATTGCAGTAGTTCCGGGCGTAATCACAAGCTACTATGTCGAAAGCACAAAGCTTCGTGCTGATGAAAGCAGTGCAAAGTTTCTTGATGACCTTGAACATCTTCCCGAACTTTCAAAAGAAGAACTTGTCGAGCTTTCCGAAAAGGTGAAAAAGTTTAATCGTAAAAAGTAAATTTAATAAATGCGGACATAAAAAATCCCGACAGTATCAAAAACATACTGTCGGGATTTTGCTTTTAAAGAAATATATTAACTTATTTTATGAATCCCTGAACAATCAAAATCAGTACAAGAACAGGGAGTACATACTTGAAATACGGCTTTAAAGCCTTTGAAAATTTAATGCCTTTACCGGTGTTACACTCATCAAGGTAGTTGTCAAATCCCCAACCGAATTTTGTAACGCAGAAGAGGAGATAAACAAGTGAACCTACAGGAAGAAGGATATTGCTTACGAGGAAATCTTCCATACCGAGAACATCCTGACCGAAAATTTGGAAACCGCTCCAAATGTTGAAACCGAACACACACGGCAAACTTGCGATAAGAATGATGATTGTGTTGATAAGAACAGATTTCTTTCTGCTGATGCCGAACATATCAATCCAGAACGAAATGATGTTTTCAAACACGGCAATGATTGTTGAGAAGCACGCAAAAGTCATAAACAGGAAGAACAGAGTACCCCAAATCCTTCCGCCGGCCATATTTACGAACACATTCGGAAGTGTTACGAAAATCAGAGCAGGGCCTTGGTCGGGCTGAACACCGTATGAAAAACAAGCGGGGAAGATGATAAGACCTGCCATAATTGCAACAAATGTGTCAAGTGCGCAAATTTTGATTGACTCACTCGGCAGAGTGTGGTCTTTTGACATATAACTGCCGAAAATTTCCATTGCCGCAATGCCAAGACTGAGTGTGAAGAATGCCTGATTCATAGCGGATGAAATAACATTGCCAAGTCCGATTTCATTCACCTTGTCCAAATCGGGAATAAGGTAAAAGCTGAGTCCCTCACCTGCCCCCGAAAGGAATAAGCTGTTGCCTGCGAGTACAAGAATGAGTATGAGCAACACAATCATCATAACTTTGCTGACTTTTTCAATGCCCTTTTGAATACCTCTGCTGCAAACAAGGAATCCGAGGACGGTGATAATCGCCATCCAAATTACCATTTCAAGCGGATTTGACTGCAATTCGTTGAATACTCCGCCAACTTGCTCCGAGGTCATTCCACTTTCAAATGAACCCGTCGCAAATTTGTAGAAGTAGCTCGTCATCCAACCCGAAACCGTGGTGTAGTACATCATCAAAAGATAGCATCCGAGCATACAGAACCAGCCGTGAATGTGCCACTTGCTCTTTGGCTTTTCAAGTTTTTTGTAGCCGAGAACAGCACTTTTTCTGCTCGCTCTTCCGACTGCAAGTTCCATTGTCAAAACAGGAACTCCCATAAGAACGAGGAAGATTAGGTACAAAAGTACAAATAGTCCGCCGCCGTTCTGTCCTGCAACATACGGAAATCGCCACACATTGCCGATTCCGATAGCGCAACCCGCACTTACAAGGATAAACCCAAGTCGGGATTTAAAATTTTCTCTTTCCATAAACGAATTCTCTCCTATAAAAACAGACCTTTTGATTATATAAAAAATTCACACATTTGTCAAGATGTTCTGTTTTTAATAAATGAGGAATTTTCGCAAAAAAAACCGCATAAATAAGCCGTTTTTTAGAGCAGAGGGTAGATAATGGGGCAGTGGTTTATGGTATAATATTATTAAAAAAAGGAAAGGAAAAACCTAATTAAAAGGGCAATAACAATAATTGCTACTAAGTTAATAAAAGGCGGAAATTATTATGTTAATGAATTGTAAAAGAAAGATCCACGAAAAGCTTGTGTTTGAAAACGCACCGCAAAATCCCGAAGCAATCAAGGGTATCCGTGCATACCTTTTGGCGCTGCTTTCCTATGCAACGATGTCGAAGAGATGTGAAAACGCTGACTTTGATTTGCATATTGATATTGAGGGCGATGAAACGCTTTTTGAAACCGAAGACGAAAGTGCGGGCGAGATAATCCAGAAGCTCGGTAATCACGGCGGATTCACAATTGACATCACCTGCAGCGGAAAATTTGTGAATATCGGCAACTGTTCCGATGAGGAATTTATCACGGTGGCGTGTTTTCCCGACAAAGTTACAAGCATTTTTGATTGCCTTGAAAATTCGGGAGAAAAGGACTTCAAGTACGGGAAAATAGCTTATTTTGACGGCATTGATTTGTGGTTATCTCAGTACATTGACGATAAAACCTGCATGGACAATGTTTTTGATTTTGGCGACATTGTTGAGAAAAAGGACTTCGCAATTTCAAATTTGTGGAATAGTGAAATGTTTCTTGTTATCGCATTTGATTTTGAAAAGTATCACGATGAAGCTGAGGAAATCAAGAATATAATCGAAAGATATATTTATGTTGATGATGAAAAAGCATTTAAAAAGTGCCGCAAAAAGTGGGATGAGGAAATGATAATCGGAATTGACGGTGTGCAGTGGATTCCCGAAAATGTGGGAGAAATCGTTGCATTTACCGATGAAATCAACGAAATGCTTGCTCGCCTTGACAAGGATGAAGATGTAGGAATTGAATCGTATGGACTTTTCTGCAATATGGACGAGTTTTTCTCGGCGCAGATTTATGCAGACAATGAGGAACATTGCTTTAAAGTTGTTGCGGTTCAGTCCGTAGTATGAAAAAAGGGAAGGATTTCTCCTTCCCGATAAAAAGTTTGATTATTCTATTATGATGTTTTCAACGCCGTGACTGAGAATTACATTGATAAGCTCGTTTCTTGAATAATTTGTTTCTGCGGCAATTTTGTCAAGCTTTGACAATGTATCTTCACGGAGCCTTACGGTGATGAGCTTGTGGCCGTCCTCACCTCGTTTTTTTATTACTAATGCTTCATTTTTAAATTTATCCATATTGATAACCTCTGAATCAAATTTGTTCACTAATACTATTTTATATTGACAATATCTATTATAATATGTTATGATGTGATAGTAATGACGATATCAATAGTGATATCATAAAATATTACAAAGCAATATGCTTAAAAATACTTTAAGGAGAGGTAATTATGAGTGGAAATGATAAAAAGATAGATGAAGCGGCAATATCCGAAGAACGAGCTGAAACAGCAATTTCTGAATCTGAAACGGAACAATTATCGGAGAATAAAAACGGTGACTGTGAAAATCATAATGATGGTTCAGAAAATGATACAGTGCAAACTTGTACAGAACTTGCGGTTATTGATTTAGAAAATACAGAAAAGAAAAGTTTGATTTTTGATAAAATAAAAAAATCAAAGAAGAAAATAATTATAGTTGCTTCATCAGTTGTTGTTTTAATTATAGTGTTTATTATTACATTTTCTGTATTTATAAGTCCAATGCTAAAATATAACAATGCGAAAACTTTAATGGAACAAAAGAATTATAGTGAAGCAAAGGCAGAGCTTAAACAGCTTTCTGATTATAATGACAGCAAAGAATTATATAAGGAATGTGAGTATAACGAAGCCGTTGAACTTTTTGACAGTAAAAAATATGAAGAAGCAAGGACTGCTTTTGAAAAGTTTGGTAATTATGAAAAAAGCAGTGATTACATCGTGAAGTGCGATTATAACATAGGTATCCAGTTGCAGAAAAGCGGAAAATATGATGATGCTATCAAGCAATTAAAAAAGAATCCTGATTATGAAGACTCGGAAAATCGAATTATTTTATGTTACAGACATTTGCTGATTGATTACATTAAAGAAAATGGCAGTTTAGGTGATGACGGAACATCATATACGATTACTCAAAGATATGATATGAATACTTCGAGTTTTAAAGCAGGAAAGGATACGGTTTTTACAAAACCCTATAATTATGTTTTAATGCAGACAAATGGCAGTTATATTAGACTTTCATGTGGTATTTATGGATTGTCAACATCAAAAGTCGATAGTGATATATCGGTTGGTGATTCAATGTTTATGTATTCTATTCAACTTGATGGTGATGATATTAAAAATGATGCGGCGGTAGGTTTATATAACATTGATTATGATTCAATATCCGTAACAGTAAGTGACAAAGGCGAAATGCTTGTTGATACAAAAAATATTACCAAAAACACACCGATTGTTTTTTTGACATTTGAGAGAAGCTTGGGATCGACTGTAATAAATAGTAATTTGAGTGAAAAAGATGCAGTTACTACTTGTTCTCAGGTAGCATTTGAAAAGTTGGTTGATAAATTAAATGATATTATGGACGGCAGTGATATTTCACCGTCTGACATAGGATTTTTAAGTTTATGATATGAGGAAGTATAAGCATGAAAAAGTTATTATCATTTGTAATTTCAGTAAGTATGACAATTTTATCGCTTTTTTGCGGTTGTTCCGAAAATTCGTCAAAAGCAGATAAAAGTATAGTTGAAACAACAAAAGCGACAGAACAACAGACTACAGAACAGACTACAACTGTTGCCCCGACAACAGTACAGCCTACAACTGCACCGCCAAGTGCCGTAAAGATATTTGATGAAAATAAATTTTTACTTTCGCCAAACGAGTATATGAAACTTTTTGATGTATATTTGCAAGATGTGAAAACAAAAAATGACTATGGACTTACACTTATGAGTGACTCATATTTATCAAGAGATGAGATTGAAATCCGATACGGAAGCGATTCATCAAAAGTGTTTATGTCATTAAACGGCAATGACAGCCTTAATGATAATATGAAACAGGTAACTCTCTATGTTGACTTTGACCAACTTATGAATAATTACACTGATTATCGTTCTACAATTATCAGTATCCTTGGTGTTTTACCGTATTCAATTGATAATAAAATCAAAACTCCGGAAAAGGGAAAAGATTTAATAGTTGAACTCTTTAATAAGGTTACAGTTGATGATTTTTCAAAAATTCCGTCATCGGGAAAACATCGCTTTAAATCAGGCAAGTTGCCTGTTAATCTTAAAAAGAACGGTGTAACATATACATTATGGCAATATGGCGACAGGGTTTGTGTTACTGCAAGCATTAAATCTGCTAAAACAGAAATTGCTCCTATGTCTGATAAAGACTTTATTATATACTACGAGGACGGAACAGAGGAAGATGCAATCAAAGGAATGCAGGAACATGATTCCGAAACTTTTTATTTCTTTGATGATACAAACAATATAGCTAACTACACCGATTCAATTACAGATGATGGTTTGGACTATTGGACTTACAGAAATATAAGTACTGGTTCAAGCAAATCTGCCGTGAAAGCTGTGTATGGTGACGGTATTTCAGGTACAGTAGATATAAGTACAGATGAATATTATAGACCATGTTATTTTAGTGATGATGAAAATGAAGCCGAAGTAAGGTTTCATGATTTGTTTGAACAGGTATGTAAGACATACATTGATTACTACGGGAAAGGACATAAAATCAGATTTTATTTTGACAGCAATGATAAACTTTCGTGGTGTTTCATAGAACTATAACAAAAACGAGGAAGGTACAAAACCTTCCTCGTAATTTTTTGCTATTTTGTTAGAGTTAAAAAGTGAAAATTCAAAAATTAAAACTCAATTGCGTCTGTGAAATCGTCAGCTTCATCTTCTGAGTCGTCAAAATAATCGGCATCGTCAGAATCGCTTTCGTCTTCGGGAATGTCAATCATATCGAACTCGTCATATGTAACAGCCTTGTTGAGCTTGAAAAAATTTGTCTGGCAGAAGTAACGGCAGACACGGATGTAGTTGAGAAATTCGGGAGTTTCATTCTCATAGTCCTCGGCAGAAACACCCTCTTTGATGATAAGCAGCATCTCGACAATCTGTGAGTTACTGATAAAGAAGTTGTTATGCTCTTCAAAAATTATAAAAATGTCGTCATCATCGAGGTCATATTTTTCGCAGGCATAAAGCGCCTCGCTTTTTGAATTTCTCACAACTCTGTAAATCTCAAAATCAATCATATCAGGCTCATCACAATCAATGTTGCCCATAACGCAGAGTTCAAGAAAAGTCTTGCTCATAACAGCCTTGTCGGTTAGTTCAAGGTCAAAGTGCTTTTCAAGAGAAATGATAAGCTCGTCCTGTGACTTTACACCCGGTGTGATGAGTGGCTTGTATCGTTTGATGAGTTTGTTTTTATAAAATTCCGAATTTTCATACTTTAATGAAAGATTAGCGGCAATGTTGTCAAATATATTCATCGTTATCTCCTTAAAAAACAAGTGGTTTTTATGTTTACAAGTAAATTATAATCGAATTTAAGGATAAAATCAATATGCTTTTTGAATATAATGCCCAAACAGATTTATAAATTCGCAGTTTTCATTTATAATCTTAATGTAGAATGACAAACTTGTAGGGGCGGATATCATCCGCCAGCCTTGATGCTATCATATGTTTTCCCTGAATGTTTTGATATGATAAAAATTGTGTATTCGTAATATTGAAGTAAAATATATGATAAGCAGAAAACGATAAGGAGGAGAGTTATGAGCTTGTTTGATAAAATGAAAAAACATCAGCCCCCTGAAAAACCGAATGACGGCGAATTTAAGAGCGATGTAAACACGATTCTGCACGGTACAAGCGTTCAGAACAGAAAAGAAATGTGCGAGCTTGAATATATGAAGGCAAGACGGCTTTTGAAAAATCCGACCGTTGAAACCGTTGCCCGTGCTAAAAATATAATGAATACCCTTGCAACCGATTTCGATTATCTTCCTGCCGTATTGTGGATGGCTGAATTTTCCGTGAACGGTGTCAAAAATCCCGAACAGGCGGCTATGTGGTACAAAAAAGCCGCAGACCTTGGCAGTGCGAATGGAGCGTCCAAAATTGCAGATATTCTTATGGACGGCAGAGGTGTTACCCGCAATCCGAAACTTGCAATGGAGTACTATAAAATTGCCGCCGATAACGGCATAGCGTCAGCATCATTCGCTTTGGGTGAATATTATGCAAAAACAGGCAATAGGGAAGAAGCCGTAAAAGCCTATGAAAAAGCCGTCAAAGGCGGATATAAAGATGCCGAAAAAAAGCTTGCAAAATTGAAGAAAAAGTTTTGATTGGTAAGATTTTAATTTAGTCAAATAATATATAAATGAAATGAAACAAAGTAGTTGCCAATCTCGTCTTTGTCTAAAGCGTTTAGTCTTAACTTGGATCAACGCTACGCCCTAAAAACAGTTCACTGAACTGTTTTCTAAACGGGCTTTCGATTCCCATCCGATTGTTTTATTTTTTAATTTTGGCAAAAAGAAAAGGTACTCATTTTCGAGTACCTTTTAGTATGGAGCGGATGATTACTTTGTGGTACGGAAGTTGCCAATCTCGTCTTTGTCTAAAGCGTTTGGGCTTAACTTGGATCAACGCTACGCCCTAAAAACAGTTCACTGAACTGTTTTCTAAACGGGCTTTCGATTCCCATCTGATTGTTTTATTTTTTAATTTTTGCAAAAAGAAAAGGTACTCATTTTTGAGTACCTTTTAATATGGAGCGGATGATGGGAATCGAACCCACACGATCAGCTTGGAAGGCTGAAGTTCTACCACTAAACTACATCCGCTTATCTGCAACATTGTTATTATATCACGCAGTTTGGTATATGTCAAGAATTTTTTTGTTGTGAAATATATAGGGGCATTCGATGAACACCCCTGATGAATTTTAATAACATATTATCTCACAAATTTGAACTTGTTTCAAATCGTTTTCGCAATTGTTTTAACGCTTTGGTTTCGATGCGGCTGACATAGGAACGGGATATGCCTAACATTTTGGCAACACTTTTTTGAGTCATGGCTTCCTTGCCGTCAAGACCGTACCTCAGTACAATAATCTTCTGCTCACGCTCGTTAAGTTCCTCTCTTATGAACTGACCGAGCTTTTTTGAATTAAGCTTCAAATCGAGATTGTCAATTATGTTATCGTCAACCGACATAATATCAAGAAGGGTGAGAGGGTTACCGTCCTTGTCGGTATCAATTGTTTCGTTTAAGGAAATATCCTGAGCACTTTTCTTTGCATTTCTGAAATGCATAAGAATTTCGTTTTCAATGCATCTGCTCGCATAAGAACTTAATTTTATGTTTTTGTTCATGTCAAATGTGTTGATTGCCTTTATCAGACCGATTGTGCCGATTGATACAAGGTCATCCTGTTCGCTTTGTGTTCCGTAATATTTCTTTATTATGTGTGCAACAAGCCTCAGATTGTGTTCAACGAGCATATTTCTTGCCGCAATATCGCCGTTTGCACTTTTTTCAAGACATTCACGCTCTTGCTTTTCTGTTAAAGGTTTCGGAAACGAACCGCCTCCGCAAACATGAAGAATGAAAAAACATATATATTGTCCTAAAAATCCGAGTAACTCAATCATAACAGCACCCCTTAAACTAAAATTTATCGTTATATAATTTTATTCGTGAAATGTTCAATAATTGCCTGTACCTGATTTTCTCAGAAAACTTCACAAAACAATCAAAAACTTGATTTTTGCAATGAATTTGTATAATATACCACTTGAAATTTTGGCAAGAATAAACTACAATTTAACTATGTCGTGTTTCGACAAATATTTTAGGGGGGCTTTCTTTTGGAAAAGATTTTCAAACTGAAAGAAAACGGCACTAATGTCAAAACCGAGATTATTGCCGGCATTACAACATTCCTTGCAATGGCTTACATACTCGCTGTAAACCCGAGTATTCTTCAAGATGCAGGAATGAACAAAGATGCAGTCTTTGCAGCAACAGCCGTATCGGCTGCTTTCGCAACACTCATCATGGCGTTTTATGCCAACTATCCTGTAGTTCTTGCTTCCGGTATGGGACTGAATGCATACTTTGCATACACAGTTGTTCCGCAGCTTGCAGAGCAGGGTATCACAAATCCATGGCAGGTAGCTTTGACAGCCATCCTTGTTGAGGGTATTATTTTTATTATCCTCTCAATCTTCAAATTCCGTGAAACACTTGTAAACAAGGTTCCTCAGAACCTCAAGTACGGTATTTCGGCAGGTATCGGTCTTTTTATCACAATTGTAGGTCTTAAGGGCGCAGGCGTTATCACAACAGACGCTTACTATGACGGCAAGGCTGTTCAGTCATCAACTCTCGTTAAGCTCGGTGATGTTGGTTCTGCTCCGGTGGTTCTTGCACTTGTCGGTATCCTCATTGTTGCTACACTCTGGCACTACAGAGTTAAAGGCTCAATCCTTATCGGTATCCTTGCAACATGGGTTCTCGGCATCATTGCTCAGCTTTGCGGTTGGTATCAGGGTACATCGCTCATTCCTGATTTTGTAAACTACTCTGTATTTGGACCTATCCAGAATATGGCAACAGAAACTTTCTTCAAGTTCGATTTCGGTTATGTTGCACAGCATGCGCTTAACTTTGCCGTTATCGTATTTGCATTCCTCTTTGTTGACCTCTTCGATACAGTAGGTACACTTATCGGTGTTGCTCAGGAGGGCAATCTCCTCAATGAAAAGGGCGAACTTCCCCGTGTAGGTCGTGCTCTTATGTCTGACGCACTCGGTACATGCCTTGGTGCTTGCCTCGGTACATCAACAGTAACATCTTATGTTGAGTCAACAACAGGTGTTGCAGAGGGCGGCAGAACAGGTCTTACAGCTCTTAGTTCTGCAATTCTCTTTATCCTTGCTATTCCGCTTTATCCGATTTTCCTTGCTATTCCTTCATTTGCAACAGCTCCTGCACTCGTATTTGTAGGTCTTCTTATGATTAAGAATGTTACAAAGATGGATTTTGAATCAGACATTGCTGATACAGTCGGCGGTTTTGTAGCAATCATCTTTATGCCGTTTGCATATTCAATTGCAACAGGTATCATGTTCGGTATCCTTACTTGGGTTATTCTCAAGATTGTTACAGGCAAAATCAAAGAAATTCATCCGATTATGTGGGTTGCGTTTGCTTTGTTTGCAGTAAGAATTGTAACAATGATTTGCGGTGTATCGTCGTAACTTCATATATAAACTCTGCGGGGGCGTTTTTCGCTCCCGCTTTTTGTGTTTTCTTACAAGTTAAATAGGTTATTGTTGTGCAACAGGCTCATTGACATATACAGCCGTTTATGATATGCTTTAATCATATTATTAATATATGAATAGGGTGGTTAATTTGAAAATTTCAACAAAGGGCAGGTATGCGCTCCGACTTATGGTTGACCTTGCTCAGTGTAAACAAGGGGAAAATGTAGCCCTAAAGGAGGTTGCCGCCCGTCAGGGAATATCGCTTAAATACCTTGAACAGATTATTACCGTACTTACAAAGGCAGGTTATGTGCTCAGCGCAAGAGGTTCAAACGGAGGATATCGTCTTGCTCATGAACCCGAATATTATACTGTCGGTATGATTTTAAGACTTACCGAGGGCAGTCTTGCACCCGTGGCTTGCCTTGAGGGTAATGAAAATACCTGTGATCGTCGTGAACAATGTTCAACGCTTTTTGTGTGGGAGAAACTCCAGAAGGCTATTGACGATGTTGTTGACAACATTACTCTTGCCGACATTATTGCAAATTCGGCAGATAACTATGTAATTTAATATAATCCGAAAGCATCCTTTATGGGTGCTTTTGTTGTTTGCACAGCAATTTGGTAGGTAATGCGGTGTTTTGCCGTTTGCAATTGATGCTTTTGAATATTAATTTTAAAAAATCAGAAAAATTTTCAAATTGACTGCTTAACGGTCGGGATTTGAAAAACGGCTTGAATATCGGCTTTTTAGACCTTTTTAATAATCAAAACCCAGCAAACCTACTAAACCAATAGGAAAGATAAGAAAAAATTTCAAAAAACCTATTGACAAATAAAAAATCTGTGGTATGATATAGACAATCCAATTAAAACCCACCAATCAAATAGGAAATATGGGAAAGGTGATCCAAATGAAAAATCTCAGATTTAAACGATGTTGCAGTAATGCACGAATGTGATACGGGACACATCAAATCCGCAACATAACTTCTGAAATTAAAATGAAAATGAAATGAGGACATTAAAATGAGTAAATTAAGCGAAAGAAATCTTAAATTTGAAACAAAACAGCTTCACATCGGTCAGGAAACAGCAGACCCTGTAACAGACGCAAGAGCAGTTCCGATTTACGCAACTACTTCTTATGTATTCCACGACAGTCAGCACGCCGCAGACCGCTTTGCACTCAAAGATGCAGGTAACATCTACGGCAGACTTACAAACCCGACAGAGGATGTTTTTGAAAAGAGAATTGCTGCTCTTGAGGGCGGCACAGCAGCTCTTGCAGTTGCATCAGGTGCAGCGGCAGTTTCATATGCACTCCAGGCTCTTGCAAAAGCAGGCGACAACATCGTAGCCGCAAAGACAATCTACGGCGGCACATACAACTGGCTTGAGCATACATTCTCAGAGTACGGTGTAACAACAAAGTTTGTTGATCCTGACGAAGAAAACGCATTTGAAAATGCAATTGACGAAAACACAAAGGCTGTTTTCATTGAATCACTCGGTAACCCCAATTCAAATATTATTGATATTGAAGAAGTAGCAAACATTGCTCATTCACACAAGATTCCGCTTGTAATCGACAGCACATTCGCTACACCTTATCTTCTCAGACCGTTTGAGTACGGCGCAGATATCGTTGTTCATTCGGCAACAAAGTTTATCGGCGGTCACGGTACGGCCCTCGGCGGTGTAATCGTTGAAAGCGGTAAGTTTGACTGGGCTGCATCAGGCAAGTTCCCACAGTTCTCAGAGCCTAACGCATCATATCACGGTGCAGTATTTACAGAGGCTGCTCCGGGCGCTGCTCTTGTAACTTATGTTCGTGCCATTCTCCTCAGAGATACAGGCGCTACACTTTCACCGTTCCACGCATTTATGTTCCTCCAGGGCCTTGAAACACTTTCACTTCGTGTTGAACGCCATGTTGAAAATGCACTCAAGGTTGTTGACTTCCTCTCTAAGAACCCGAAGGTAGAAAATGTTAATCATCCTTCACTTCCTGACAGCAAGTACAACGCACTTTACAAGAAATACTTCCCGAAGGGTGCAGGCTCAATCTTCACATTTGAAATCAAGGGTGACGCTGAAACTGCAAAGAAATTCATCGACCACCTCGAAGTATTCTCACTTCTTGCAAATGTTGCAGATGTTAAATCTCTTGCAATTCATCCTGCATCAACAACTCATTCACAGCTCAGCGAGGCAGAGCTTGCAGAACAGGGCATTAAGCCAAACACTATCAGACTTTCAATCGGCACAGAGAATATCGACGATATTATCTATGACCTTCAGGAAGCATTTGATTCACTTGATGACTGATTTTAATTTGTTGAATTTTGAAAGGACTTGATTTTTGTGAGCAAAGTATATACAAGTGTAACAGAACTTATCGGCAGAACACCGCTTATCGAACTCGTTAATATAGAAAAGAAATATGACCTCAAGGCAAAGGTCGTTGCAAAGCTTGAACTCTTTAACCCTGCCGGCAGTGTTAAAGACAGAGTGGCAAGAGCTATGGTTGAGGATGCTGAAAAGAGCGGTAAGCTCAAAAATGGTTCAACAATCATTGAACCGACATCAGGTAACACAGGCATTGGTCTTGCATCTGTAGCTACTGCAAAGGGCTACAAGACAATCCTTACAATGCCCGAAACAATGAGCGTTGAGAGAAGAAATCTCCTCAAGGCATACGGTGCTGAAATCGTTCTTACTGACGGTACAAAGGGTATGAGCGGTGCAATTGCAAAGGCTAAAGAGCTTGAAAAAGAAATTGACGGCGGCATTATCCTCGGTCAGTTTGAGAATCCTGCTAACCCTAAGGCTCATTTTGATACAACGGGTCCGGAAATCTGGGAGGATACGGACGGCAATGTTGATTTCTTCGTTGCAGGTGTCGGCACAGGCGGTACACTCAGCGGCGTGGGTAACTTCCTCAAGTCAAAGAAGGCTGATGTAAAGGTTGTTGCAGTTGAGCCGCAGACTTCTCCCGTACTTTCGGAAGGTCACGGCGGTCCTCATAAGATTCAGGGTATCGGTGCTGGCTTTGTTCCGGATACTCTCGATACAAAGGTATATGACGAAATTCTTCCGATTGCTAACGAAGCCGCTTTCTCAAATGCAAATGATATTGCAAAGACAGAAGGTATCCTCGTAGGTATCTCTTCAGGCGCCGCTCTTGCAGCCGCAATTGAGCTTGCCAAGCGTGAAGAAAATGCAGGTAAGACGATTGTTGCATTGTTCCCCGACACAGGTGAGCGTTACCTTTCAACAGGCGTATTTAACAGCTAATAAGTAATTGGATTACTTCCCGATATTGATAAAGGACAGCCATGCAGACTGTCCTTTGTCTTTTTTTATTGCAACCGTTAATTCGATATGGTACAATTGTCTTGTAGGTGAGTTTATGAAAGTTAAAATTTGCGGAATTACATCCGCCGAAGACATTAAGATAGTAAATGCCTGCAAACCCGATTTTGCGGGCTTTGTAATGTTCTTTCCAAAGAGTAAGCGGAATATTTCTCCCGAAACCGCCAAGAGCCTGATTGAAACGCTTGATAAAAATGTTTTGTCGGTTGCGGTAACTGTTTCTCCGACTCTTGAACAGGTGAAAACTGCATATGACTGCGGTTTTGATTACATTCAGATTCACGGTGAGGTTGGAGGAGATGTGCTTTCAAATCCATATCTCAAGGTAATCCGTGCCTTTAATGTGAGCGACCTTGAAAAGTTTGACGAATACAGAATGAATCAGAACATTGTAGGCTATGTTTTTGATGCACACGAACCCGGCAGCGGAAAAACCTTTGACTGGACAATGCTTGAAAATCTGCCTCGTGATGATAAATTGTTTATGCTTGCAGGAGGTCTGAATCCCGAAACCGTGGCAAAAGCCGTAAAAGCCGTTAAGCCTGACGGAGTTGATGTAAGTTCGGGTGTTGAAAATTCAAACGGTGACGGTAAAAATTTTGAAAAAGTGAAGAATTTTATTATATCTGCTCGAAGTGAAAATTAATAAAACAGTAAAAAAATGTTGACAAACCGTGATTTTATGTTATAATAAATCTGTTATGTTGTGTACATAACAATCCTTGCGGTGAAAACCGCCATAATGTCCAGAAGGAGGTGCAATATTAATGGCAGTAACAGCTAATTACGAAACAGTAATGATCGTTTCAATGAAGAAGGGCGAAGAAGGTATCCAGGCCATCGTTGAAAAGTTCAAGGCTCTCATTGAGAAGCATGCCACTTTGAAGAATGTTGACGAATGGGGCAAGAGAAAGCTTGCTTACCTTATCAACAAAGAGAGCGAAGGTTATTATGTTCTTTTCGATTTTGAAAGTGAAGCTGAGTTCCCTGCAGAGCTCGACCGTATCTACAAGATCACAGAAGGCGTAATGCGTTCAATGATAATCAAGAAGGAAGTCGAATAATCAATTTGTAGGGGTTAACCCGAACACGAAAGGAAAAGTATGTTAAACAGAGTAATCTTAATGGGCAGAATTACAGCTGACCCTGAATTAAAAACAACAAACACAGGCGTAAGCGTTACAAGCTTCAGCATTGCAGTTGATCGCAACTATGTAAAGCAGGGCGAGGAGCGTAAAGCCGACTTCTTTAATATTGTATGTTGGAGAAGTACAGCGGAATTTGTATGCCGTTACTTTGGAAAGGGTTCTCTCATTGCTGTTGAAGGACAGCTTCAGAGCCGTCAGTTCCAGGCTAAGGACGGTTCAAACCGTTACGTTGTTGAGGTTGTAGCAGACAATGTTTCGTTCACTGGCGAACGCCGTGACAACAATGCAGGCGGCTACAATCAGTCCTATGGCGGCAATCAGTCATACGGTGCTCCGTCTTACGGCGGAAACCAGGCTTATCATCAGGAACCTGCTCAGCAGGCACCTGCATCTTATCAGAGCGGTTCAAACTCTGATTTTCAGGATATGCCGTTGGACGATGATTTACCATTTTAACTTCAACTTAATTTAAATAATTCTCATTGAAAGGAGAACTTCATCATGGCAGACAGACCAATGAACCGTGGCAGAAAAGCTCGCAAGAAGGTTTGCGGCTTCTGTGTTGACAAGGTTGAGAATATCGATTACAAGGATATCGCTCGTCTTCGTCGTTATATGTCAGAAAGAGGAAAGATTCTTCCTCGCCGTGTAACAGGTACTTGCGCAAGACATCAGCGTGAGCTTACAGTTGCTATCAAGCGTGCTCGTCACCTTGCTTTGCTTCCTTACACAGCTGACTAATTTAATAACAGCTTTTAACACCGTACATTTTGTACGGTGTTTTTTATGCAATAAAAGCAGGGTATTTTTAGTACCCTGCTTTTTTGTTAAAATAAATCGCTGTGTGAACCTGTTCTTGTAAGAAATAATATCAGTTCATCTTCTAAATACTCATAAATTAACAGCCAGTCAGGCTCTAAGTGACATTCATGTTTGCCTTTATAGTTTCCTATCAGCAAATGGTCACGATATTTGTCCGGAAGAATTTCGTCATTTGCGAGCATATCAATTACTTTCTTCAGAATGTTTAAATCTTTGTTTTGCTTTTTAATTTTTTTAAAATCTTTTTTGAATTGATCTGTGGGTTTGATTATATATTTCATTTATCCAAATCCTCAAATAATTCATCGGCACTGCTATAGCTCTTATAAAGTTCGGGATGTTTTTTCATCTCTTCAACTTCGGCAAAAGCGGCTTCGGTCTCTGCATTATATTTGCGAATAGTAAACGGAATACCGTTAAATTCAAGCGATTGCTGAATGAAAAGATTGATGGCGGTAGTCATATCAAGTCCTAAAGAAGAAAACAGTTCCTGTGCTTTTAATTTTTTATCAGCATCAATTCTGATGTTTATATTTGTCATAGCCATAAAATCATCTCCTTGTTATTATGTTATCACAATGTAATAACAATGTCAACATTATCTTGTGCGTATTTTTTGTTAGTTTTTTCTGTAATTAACCTATTGACAAATACCCCAATGGGGTATACAATCATAACTGTAAGATACCTACAGGGGGTATTTTAAAGGGCTTTGAATAATATATCCCATTTTGAAATTATGAGGTTGATATTATGGAGAATAATAAGTGTGAACATTGTGCAAAACACAAGCACCGTACCGAAAAAGAATACAAGTCGCTTGTAAATCGACTTAATCGTATTGAAGGTCAGATACGGGGGATAAAGGGTATGCTTGAAAAAGACGCCTACTGTCCCGATATTCTGGTACAGGTTGCCGCCGTCAATGCGGCACTCAACGCTTTTAACAAGGAGTTGCTTGCTAATCATATCCGCACCTGTGTTGCAGATGACATAAGGGCAGGTAATGATGAAACAATTGATGAGCTTGTGGGTGTTTTGCAAAAGCTTATGAAGTAGGAGGAGTTATGACTCAATACAATGTAACGGGTATGAGCTGTGCCGCCTGTGTTGCCCGTGTTGAAAAGGCGGTATCAAAGATTGACGGAGTAAATTCCTGTTCCGTCAGTCTGCTTACAAATTCAATGAATGTTGACGGTTCAGCTGATTCGTCAGCAATTATAAATGCCGTGCAGAATGCCGGCTATGGTGCGTCTTTGAAAGGCAAAGAGAAAAAATCGCCCGATGCAGAGGATTCTCTCAAAGATACCGAAACCCCAAAAATCAGAAAAAGACTTATCGCATCGCTCATTGTCCTTGCAGTATTGATGTATTTTTCAATGGGACATATGATGTGGGGATGGCCGTTGCCGTCATTTTTTGACAACAACCATATTGCAATGGGACTTGTTCAGCTGATTTTGTCAGGCATAGTGATGGTGATTAATCAGAAGTTTTTTGTCAGCGGCTTCAAAGGGATTATCCGCCTTGCTCCCAATATGGACACGCTTGTTGCACTTGGTTCGGGCACAGCCTTTGTTTACAGCACAATTGCGTTGTTTATGATGACCGATGCACAGGTGAGAGGTGACTCGGCGGCGGTTATGTCGTATATGCACGAGTTCTATTTTGAATCAGCCGCAATGATTTTGGCACTCATCACAGTCGGTAAAATGCTTGAGGCTCACTCAAAGGGCAAAACTACCGACGCTCTCAAAGGCTTGATGAAACTTGCACCAAAGACTGCTACGATTGTAGTTGACGGTGTTGAAAAGACTGTTCCGATAGAGCAGGTGAAAAAAGGCGATATATTCGCAGTTCGTCCGGGTGAGAGTATTCCTGTTGACGGAGTTGTTATTGACGGTGAAAGTGCCGTCAATGAATCAGCGCTGACGGGTGAAAGCGTTCCTGTTGACAAGCTTGTCGGCGATACGGTTTCAGCCGCAACAATCAACCAGTCGGGATATATCCGCTGTGAGGCTACGAGAATCGGTGAGGACACAACGCTGTCGCAGATTATTAAAATGGTCAGTGATGCGTCTGCCACCAAAGCGCCTATCGCAAAAATTGCCGACAAGGTTTCGGGTGTGTTTGTTCCTGCAGTTATCACAATTGCCGTGATTACTGCAATCGTGTGGTTGCTCCTCGGTCAAAGTGTAGGTTTTTCGCTTGCAAGAGCCATTTCCGTTCTTGTAATCAGTTGTCCGTGTGCATTGGGACTTGCAACCCCTGTTGCGATTATGGTCGGCAACGGTGTTGGTGCAAAGAACGGAATCCTCTTTAAAACCGCAGTTTCGCTTGAAATGGCAGGCAGAATTGACACGGTTGTTCTTGACAAAACAGGCACGGTTACCAAGGGTGAACCCGCCGTTACCGATATTGTTACAGTCGAGAATATTTCGGAAACCGAGCTTTTGAAAACAGCCGTTGCTCTTGAAAAATCAAGCGAACATCCGCTTGCAAAGGCAATTGTAGTTTATGCAAATGACAGACATATTATCGGCGATGCCGTGACTGAGTTCAATGCCGTAACGGGTAACGGACTTACCGCAAAGATTGATTCCGAAAGTGTTTACGGCGGCAATTACAGATATATTTCACAGTTTGCGGAAATTTCATCAGACGAAAAAGCAAAGGCTGAACAGCTTGCGGAAGAGGGTAAAACTCCGCTGTATTTCTGTAAAGGAAATAAGCTTCTCGGTATTATAGCTGTTGCAGACATAATAAAAGAGGACGGCAAACAGGCTGTTAATGAACTCAAAAATATGGGTGTGCGTGTTGTAATGCTTACGGGTGATAACGAAAAAACCGCAAAAGCCGTTGCAAAAAATGCAGACATTGACGAAGTTGTTGCAGGAGTTCTTCCTGACGGTAAGGAAAAGAATGTAAAAGAGCTGAAAAAATACGGCAAGGTTGCAATGGTCGGTGACGGCATTAACGATGCGCCTGCTCTCACAAGCGCAGACTTGGGTATTGCAATCGGAGCGGGAACTGATGTTGCAATTGATGCGGCAGATGTTGTACTCGTAAAGAGCCGCCTTGCAGATGTTCCTGCAACAATCAGACTTGGCAGAGCAACACTCCGTAACATTCACGAAAATCTTTTCTGGGCATTTATTTATAATGTAATCGGTATTCCGCTTGCCATGGGTGCATTTATCAATCTTTTCGGCTGGCAGTTAAATCCGATGTTCGGTGCGGCGGCAATGAGCCTTTCAAGCTTTTGCGTTGTAACAAACGCATTAAGACTTAATTTTGTTAAGGTTCACAGCTCAAAGCATGACAGAAAAATAAAACATAAAAATAAAAAGGAGAATAAAACCATGGAAAAAACAATGAAAATTGAAGGCATGATGTGTCCGCATTGCGAGGCAACAGTAAAGAAAACTCTTGAGGCAATTGACGGTGTTGAATCGGCAGAAGTAAGCCACGAAAAAGGCTCAGCCGTTCTTACAATGTCAAAAAATGTTGAAGATTCCGTTCTAAAAAAAGCAGTAGAGGACGCAGGATACAAAGTAAATTGAAAATTTAAAATGTAAAATTGAAAATTAAGGCCGGGAATAGAGTGTGTAAAATGAAATGCTCTGTTTCCCGACCTTTGTTTTATTGTATGTAAAATTGTGCAAAATAATGACAGCGTAATTATAATTGCTTGACTTTGTGATTTGTATGTGATATTATACATATACAGATATAAAGGAGTTGATTTTATGGCAACAACAAATCTGAATGTCAGAGTTGATGAAAATCTTAAAAAAACAGCTGACACATTGCTAAACGAACTTGGTTTGAATATGTCAACAGCAATCAATATCTATCTCAAACAAATTGTCAGGGAGAATGGCATACCGTTTGAAATCAAACTTGATAAGCCAAATGCAGAAACCTTGCAGGCTATGCAGGATGTCAGAGAGGGCAAAAATCTTCACGGTCCTTTTAATTCTTTAAGCGAGCTTATGGAGGACTTGAATGCTGAAGATTAAGTATCATACCCTGTTTAAAAAGGATTTTAAAAGAATAAAAAAGCGTGGTTATGATATTTCAAGGCTTGAAAAGATAGTTGAATTGCTCGCGAATGAAGTACCGTTGCCCGAGCAATTCAAAGATCACAATCTTTCGGGTAATTATAACGGCTTTCGAGAATGTCACATTGCACCCGATTGGTTGCTCATTTATCAAGTCAACAACAACGAACTCGTTCTTGTTTTGTCAAGAACAGGTTCACACAGCGATTTATTTTGAACTTAATATTTTAAATTAAGGCACTTTGCAGAAATGCAGAGTGCTTTTTCTGTATAATAAAATTTCAAAGTTTTGTAATCATTTGTATGGGAACATCCACTATACACTTTTCATGTAACGGTAAAAAGTTTGTGATAAGACTGGTTTTATAAATGCAACAAAAATGTTGTTCTACATAAGAAAAAACGGAGTAACCAAAACCGATTACTCCGTAAATTCAATGTTAAATTACATTTTGTTTGCAAGGGCTCTTTCAAGCCAGATGTCTGCAATATCCATAGCAAGGAACAATCCCTTTTTCTCGCTTGACTTAACAAGCTGTTTTCTCGGTGAAAGATAAGGGTCTGTAGCCATTAGCTGAACTGTTACCTTATCGGCAATCTCAGTTCCGTTGACATCCTTTTTGCTTTTGATTTGCATTCTTATAACATACGGTTCTTCCATACTGCCGTAGTAAATTTCGTCATTGCAACGAACGAGCGGTCTGCCCTTGTAAGTCGAAAATTTCTTTTCGGTCTTTTTGGTATCTGCCACAAGGCATCATCCTTTCTTAAACATTAAGATACGATTTTACCAGTGCTTCAAGTAGGTCGTCACGGTCGATCTTGCTGATGATGTTGCGAGCGTTATTATATGTTGTAATATAGGTCGGATCCTCGCTTAAAATATATCCCACAATCTGATTAATAGGGTTATATCCTTTTTGGCGGAGGGCATCATAAACGATTGTAAGCCCTGCTTTTATCTGGTCATCTTTTTCCTCACCAAGAGAAAAAATCATTGTTTTATCCAACATACTGAAACACCTCCTATTCTGCTACTATACCATATTTCAAAGTAAATTTCAAGCACTTTTTAATAAATATGCCTAATTTATGTTATTTCAATGTCAAAAACATTGCTTTGTGTGATAAAACAGCAGTAATATTTTTTTATTTTATCTTATACTTGTCAGATTATGTCACAAAAAGGGGACGGAAAAACCGCCCCCATAATTTTTAGCCTCTAAGCTTTACTCCGTTTTCAGAAAGATTTGAAATTATCTTGTCCATAATCTTCTGAACCTCGGCTGATGAAAGTGTTCTTTCATTTGATGAGAACTCAAAGCGGATTGTTACGCTGTGAACTGTATCTGTGTCATATGTGTCAACAATCTTTGTGCTTTTGAGAATCTCTCCGCCTTCGTTTTTCCAACACTCTGCAAGGTGTGAGAAGAACATTCCCTGAGGAACTTCAACGCTGATGTCGTAGTCCATCGGCGGGAACTTTGACGGTTCGTCATAAACAATCGGAGCGACCTCTGTGTTTGCATAAGCGTTCACATCAATTTCTGCAAATACAATTGCGGCTTTTTTGTCAATCTTCTTGCTTACTGTCGGATGAACAATGCCGATTGTACCGATATTTCTGCCGTCAAGGCATACCGAATAGAGGTTTACGGGGTGTTCGTAGCTGTGAGTTGGTTCAGCCTTTTCAAATGTGAGAGCCTTGTGCTTGATTTCATCCGTTACAACTGCGAGAATGTCACGGAGTTCAAAATAGATGTCCTTAACATTTCTTGTCTTGCTGTAAAGTGTGATTGCAAGTTTTTTGTTCTCAATGCAAAGACCGTTTTCGTCAAGACCGTTTACAACTCTGCCGATTTCAAAAATACCGAAATCGTTTGAGAATGAAAGGTTTGATTTAATCTGACAAAGCTGTGTGGGAACAATTGAATTTCTTAATGTTTCAATATTCGGGTTGGTTGCGTTTGCAAGCTTAACATTATCCTCAACAGGAATGTCAATTGCCTTGAGTTCATCGTTGTATGCCCATACATATGAGTGAAGTTCGTGGAGATTGTACCTCTTAACAAGCATATCCTTGATTTTGTTTTCCGTAGTTTTAACAACGCTTGCTCTTACGGGGTAGAGGGGAGAGCGTGTTGTGTGAATTTCAAAGTTGTCATAGCCGTAAATACGGGTGATTTCTTCAATGATGTCAGCCTTGATTGTAACATCCTTTGTTGCTCTCCAGCTTGGAACCGTTACGCTGAAGTTATCGTTGTTGAGCTCAACCTTAAAGCCGAGGCTTTCGAGTGTTGCAACAATTCTGTCGTTGCTGATTTCAATGCCTGTGTAGCGGTCAACAAAGTTTTTGTCAAAGTCAAGAACAACTGTGTCATACCTGAATGCGTACTCGTCTGTGAGCGAAGAAACAACCTTGATGTCGCTGTCATACTTTTTGAGAAGATATACAAATCTTGCAATTGCAGTAACAGTCATTTCAGGATCAAGACATTTTTCATATCTCATTGATGCGTCTGTTCTGTGAGCAAGTCTTACTGTTGACTTTCTTACGGAAACTGCGTTGAATGTTGCAGATTCAAGTGTGAGAGTAGTTGTATCGTCAACAATTTCCGAATCAAGACCGCCCATGATGCCGGCAATTGCTACAGGAGTGTTGCCGTTGCAAATCATAAGTGTGTTTTCGTCAATGTTTCTTTCAACACCGTCAAGTGTTTTGAAAGTGAAGGGCTTGTCAAAACGCTTGATTCTGATTTTTTCAACCTTTCTTGAATCGAAAGCGTGCATCGGCTGTCCCATTTCAAGCATAAGGTAGTTTGTAAGGTCGGCAAGATAGTTTATTGCTCTCATACCACAGTAGAAAAGACGGATTCTCATATTTACCGGGCTGACATTGCGGTTGATGTTCTCAATCTGTAAGCAGCTGTATCTCTGACAGAGAGTGTCCTCAATCTTCATATCAATCTTTTTAAGACCGTCATATGCCTTTAAATCGTCAAGGTCAAGAGGTTTAAGCTCTCTGCCTGCAAGTGCGGCAAATTCTCTTGCGATTCCGTAGTGTCCCCAAAGGTCGGGACGGTTTGTAAGCGACTTGTTATCAACCTCAAAAACAATATCGTCAATTTCATAAATATCCTTAAGGTCTGTGCCGTTTTTAACATCATCTGTAATTTCCATGATGCCGGAGTTGTCATCGCTGATACCGATTTCAGCCTCACTGCAACACATACCGTTTGATGTAAAGCCTGCAAGAGGTCTTGGTGTAATCGTGATTTCGCCGATTTTAGCGCCAACCTTTGCAAAAGCGGTTTTAAGACCGACTTTTACATTCGGAGCACCGCAGACAACATCAATAAGTTCATCTTCGCCTGCATCAATTTTGAGGAGATGAAGTTTCTTTGAATCGGGATGATTTTCAACCGACTTAATTTCACCTACAACAATACCGCTGATTTCACTGCCCTTGCGGAGAATATCGTTTTCAACCTCGGCTGTGGAAAGAGAAAATTTGCGGATAAGTTCAATTTTATCAAGACCGCTCAAATCAACAAAGTCCTGAATCCAGTTCATAGATAAAAACATTTTGTATCTCCTCTCTTATTCGTCATCAGTAAACTGTGAAAGTGCTTTAAGACTGCCGCTGTTAAGGTCACGGATATCCTTGATTCCGTACTTCATCATTGCAAGTCTTGTAAGACCGAGACCAAACGCAAAGCCTGTGTATTTTTCGGGATCAATTCCGCCTTCACGCAGAACATTGGGATGAATCATACCGCAGGGGCATAGCTCAAGCCAACCGCTGTGCTTACATGACGGACAACCCTCGCCGCCGCAGATAAGACAGCTGATATCGAGTTCAAAACCCGGTTCAACGAATGGGAAAAAGCCTGGGCGAAGTCTTACCTTGATATCCTTTTTGAATACCTCGGAAAGCATTGTTTTCATAAAGTAGATAAGGTTTGAAATTGAAATGTCCTTGTCAACCATAACGCCTTCCATCTGGAAAAATGTGTTTTCGTGACAAGCGTCCGTAGCCTCGTTTCTGAAGCATCTGCCGGGGAAGATGGCTTTTATAGGTGTGCCGTTTTCAATAAGCCCCTTGCCGTACTTTTTAAGAATTGCGTTCTGTGCGGCTGATGTGTGTGACTTTAAAAGCTGACCGTTGTCAAGGTAGTAAGTGTCCTGCATATCTCTTGCGGGGTGATGCTTTGGAATGTTGAGAGCCTCAAAGCATTCATAGTCGGTTACGATTTCGGAGTAGTCCTCAATGTTAAATCCCATTGATGAGAAAATCTTTTCACATTCTCTCTGAACAAGGGTGATTGGGTGATAAGAACCCCTTGCAAGCGCAACAGGCGATGTAATGTCAAACTGCGGCATCAAGGCGATTTCACGCTGAATTTCCTTTTCTTTAAGCTCCGCAAGTCTTTCTTCAATAAGCTGTGCGGCCTGTGCTTTGAGCTTGTTTACCTCAGCACCGAAAGTTTTTCTTTCCTCGTTGGGAAGGTCTTTCATACCCTTTAAAAGAGCCGTGATGCTGCCCTTTTTGCCAAGATAAGAAACTCTGATTTTATCAAGGTCGGTCAAATCTTGTGTTTCGCCGAGTCTTGACTTGATTTCGTCTTTTAAACTTAATAATTTCTCGTTCATAAATTACCTCCGTAAAAATAATAAAGCCCTGCGTAAAATCAATTACGCAGGGACGAAATAATCCGTGGTACCACCCTGATTTTTGCATCAAAGCAAACACTCCCGAAAGCAGACACTTTCACAACCTGTAACGGAGTCAGCCGTTGAGATCTACTGAAAATTTCAACCTCACCACTCGGAAGGGAACTTCACACCTGCAACACCGTTGTATGCTTTCAGCCTCGGCACACATTCTCTTTGACGGTATAACGCAAACGCTACTTTCTTCGTCATCATGTTATCTTTTACTATGATAACACCAAAACATTTTTTTTGCAAGAGTTTTTGTATCTTTTGTTGAAAAATACAACAGCCTGTGATATCATATGAAATATCAATCATAAAGGAGAAAATACATTGAATAATTTTAACGAACAGGTTGTAAGACGGGTTAATAAACCTAAAAATCTGATTATAAAAATTGTTTCGGTGCTTTTGCTTATTTTAGTGCCGACAACATTGTTTTTACTTGCTTTTGCAACAATTGCATATCTTATCTATGTGGCTTTTTTCGTGTTTGTAGGCGGAATTTATGTTGTTTGGTATGTGTTCAGTATTCAGAAGGTCGATTTTGAATATTCGGTTTCGGGCAATGAACTTGAAATTGCAAAGGTTGTTGCATTGCGCAAAAGAAAAACCATGTGCAAGGTTCAGATTAACGAGATTGAAAGACTTGAAAAAGACGATACCGAAATCAAGAAGATGAGGTTTCTCAAAACTTTTATCGCCGCAAGAGATATTGACTCCAAGGACGAAAACTATTTCGCCGTTTTCAACAGTCCCGCATACGGCAGATGTCTTCTTGTTTTCACTCCGAACGAGGATATTCTCAACGGTATGAAACCGCACCTCAACAAGAATATTGTGGTTCAGTTATTCTATAAAAGAAAAATGAGTTGATTATATGACAGTAACAGATGTAAATGTTGTAAAAAGTGCAATTTTTGAACGCCCCGATGATGCAAACAAGGGAACTCTGGGCTCATTGCTCTGCGTTTGCGGCAGCTACGGAATGGCAGGGGCGGCGGTTATGTCGGCAAAGGGTGCCTTAAGAACGGGCATAGGTCTTGCAAAATGTGCCTTGCCGAGAAGTATTTACCCGATTGTTGCTCAAACGATTCTTGAGAGCGTTTATTATCCTCTCAGCGAAAATGCAGACGGCAGAATCTCAAAGGTAAATGTTCCGTTTTTAGTCAGCGAATCGTGCAAATCCTCTGCAACTCTTGTCGGTTGCGGACTCGGTGTGTGCGACGATACATTAAAAATTGTATTTTCTTTAATAGAAAATTCCACAACAACGCTTGTGCTTGACGCAGACGCACTCAATTGTGTTGCAAAACAGCCTGAAATTCTTTTAAGGAAAAAAGCACCGATTATAATTACTCCTCACCCGGGCGAAATGTCAAGACTTACAGGTCTTGCAACTCCGCTTGTAAATGCGGAAAGGGAGAGAGTTGCCCTCGATTTTGCACAAAAGTACGGTGTTGTAACCGTTCTCAAAGGAGCAGGCACGGTAATTGCCTCTCCAAACGGCAAGGTACTTGTGAACCCGACAGGCAATTCGGGAATGGCAACAGGCGGCAGCGGTGATGTGCTTGCAGGAATGACCGCATCAATTCTTGCACAGGGCGCAAGTCCGTTTTCATCAGCCGCAGCGGCAGTATATCTCCACGGCCTTGCAGGCGACATTGCCGCCGAAAAATACGGCAAAATCTCAATGCTCCCCACAGACCTGATAAATTGTATTCCCCTTGCCTATAAGCGTTGCGGTTTTTGATTTAAAATACAAGTAAGAAACAGGAATCTTTTTGTGATAAAAAGTTGTCAAAATGATGACGATTTTGTAGGGCAGATATTATCCGCTCGCAAGTAACGACTCAATTTTTATATTAAGTCAGATTATATAAATGTAGCAAAGATAATGTTTTACTGTAGCGACGAACCGTGTTCGCCAATCGAAAGGACTAGCTAAGATAATAGAGAAATTAAATGTGGTTTAGGATGTATTGTTGCTGAAAGGTGAATTTATCAAACACAACATCTATCCCAACCAATGGTTGATTTTGATAATTCTACTTACAGTTCGTGTACAATAGCTCATAAATATTGTAAGGTTAGCATTAAAGGAGGCATATTGTAATGAATCAAGTTGATATAGGAAAGTTTATTGCTAGTTGTAGAAAAGAAAAAGGATTGACACAAGCACAATTAGCAGAAAAGTTAAACATTACTGACAGAGCTGTTTCAAAATGGGAAACAGGAAAATGTATGCCCGATTCTTCTATTATGTTGGAACTATGCAATATTTTAGATATTACGGTCAATGAACTATTAAGTGGGGAAAGGATAGAAATTAATAATTACGAAGAAAAATTCAATGAAAATCTCATTGAATTAAAAAGAAAAGATGAAAATAACATGAACAAAAATGCCATAATATCAACAATATACACAATCGCTATGGTTATTGGTATTCTGGTATGTTGTATATGTGATATTGCTATTTCAGGTACGTTTACATGGTCACTTATTGTGCTTAGTTCTGTCTTGGTTGCATGGATAGCCTCTTTTCCGGTTATATTGTTGGGAAAGAAGGGCGTTTTGGTGGCGATGATTGCTATTAGTATTCTTATTGTACCTTTTATGTACATATTAAGTATTTTGATAAACGTCAATGAGATATTCCGCATTGGCGCGATTATGTCGATTATTTCCCTTGTATTTTTGTGGATAATTTATATTATGTATCGTCGACTTAAGGAACGAAAACTATTGGCAACAGGAATTACATTCTTGTTTGCAATCCCATTTACATGTTTGATAAACAGTACATTGTCAAAAATGATTGGCGAGCCTGTAATTGATATTTGGGATATATTATCTGTGTTTATTCTGTTTATTTTAGCAGTTGCATTTATTATTGGAGATTATGCACGAAAGAAAAGAAAGGATATGTAAGATAAGTTATTTTCAGTCTAAAATATGCCGAATTCAGCCATAGAAAGCATAGAAAATATATAAAAAACGCTATTCAGATAAAGTGATGGTTGCAAAACTAAAACGACCCGCAGCAGCAAGTGATGTTTTGCACTACAGTTTTGTACAAATACTGTTTATGGAGGCGAATAAAAATGATGCCAACAAGAGCGGAAGCTGAAAAAATATTAGAAGAAGCCGGACAATGTAATTTTGGTCCTTGGGTAAATCACAGTCGCATTACAGCAAAATGTGCTGAAAAGATTGCGGAATTATGTGAAAATTTGGATTCCGAAAAGGCATACATATTAGGGTTACTCCATGATATTGGCAGAAAGTTTGGTGTTAGGCATTTAGGTCATGTTTATGACGGATATACATATATGATGTCATTGGGATATGATGAGGTCGCAAAAATTTGCCTGACACATTCATTTAATAATTCAACCGTAAAGGAATACATTGGTAATTTTGATGTTTCTGATGAAGAACTTGAATTGATAGAAACTGCTCTTGCTAAAGTAAATATGGATGATTATGACAAACTAATTCAATTATGCGATGCGTTGGCAGGCAGTGACAGTGTGTTGAATATTGAAGATCGTATGAGAGATGTAAAACAAAGATATGGCTATTACCCACAAGAAAAATGGAATTCAAACCTAAAATTAAAAAATTATTTTGAGGAAAAAACAGGAAATAATATATACAAAACAGTTAATCAATCGTAAGTTGAATTGTTCTTTATAAGAATAAAAAGCGTTGTGGATTTTGATTTAAAATACAAGTAAGAAACGGGAATCTTTTTGCGAAAAAAGTGGTGAAAATAATGACGATTTTGAAAGGAGTAATTATGAAGAAAGTTTTATGTTTAGTTATGTGTGTATTTCTTGTTATCGGTTTGAGTGCCTGCGGAGGAGATATAAGCAAAGTAAAGACTCACGATGTGGATTCTGAAATCTATTCCGCAGATGATATTAACTCTGCTGTTGATACTATTGAAAAAGAGTTCGACGCCAATTGGAACGGCTGTACCCTCACGGAAATTTATTATGCAGGAGATGATTACTGCACCGATTTTCAGGAATTTGCCGACAGGAACAATGCAGATGAAGTTATTGTACTGTTATCTTCATTTGATGTTGATTCATCAGGCGGCGACGGATCATTAAATCCGAATTCCACATATAATAACTGGAACTGGATTTTAGTCAGAACAAAAGGCGGAAAATGGCAGCATATTGACCACGGATATTAAGATAAAATGCATTAATCACTTATTTGTACAATGTATTAAAAAATTCACGGGACATATAATGTATCGGGAGGTGTCTTATGACACGGAAAATCTTGATTGCATTATGTGTCCTTTTTGTTATGCCCGTTTTTATCATTACGGGGTGTGATGAAGTGCAGGAAAATCTCACTCCGAAATCTTCGTTTATTGCCGATTTCAGCTGTGAATACAGAAAAATGAACATTTCGGGAAAGCTGTCTGCAAGCGGTAAAAAACTCATCAACATTTCGCTTGATTCTCCGAACACGGTCAGCGGTTTGTCGGTTACATACAAGGGTTCGGATATTGAAATTTCAAGGGAGAATATGATTTGCTCCGCCGATGAAGCGTACATTCCCGAAAGCAGTTTCCCGAATATTACAAAAGAAATTTTATACGGAATTGCAGACGGAAGGGCGGTCTTTGAGGGGAAGTGCGAAGATGTGTGTACATACAGACTTGATTCAGCGTTCGGCAAAGCCGTTGTCAGCACAAATTCAAAGGGCTGTATAAGCAAAATCAGCGTTGACAGCGAAGATTACGAAATGGTGCTTTCCAATGTGAAAGATGCAAACGGCTGAACCGATTCACAAATTTTACGCTCAAAAATATTATGTAATAGCTGTATAAAAGCTTTTGGAAAGGCAAAAATACAAGTAAACAATTATTTGGAGCGTGAAAGCCTTGAATATACGAAGAGGAGATATCTATTATGCCGACCTGAGTCCCGTTGTAGGCTCGGAGCAGGGCGGAATCAGACCTGTGCTTATTGTTCAGAATAATGTCGGAAACCGATTCAGTCCGACTGTAATCGCCGCCGCAATCACAAGTCAGCAGTCAAAGGCGAATTTGCCTACCCACATTCCCTTGCACGCTGACAGCTCAGGACTCGCCAAAGACAGCGTTGTTCTGCTTGAACAGGTACGAACAATCGACAAAAAACGGCTCAAAGAAAAAATGGGTACTGTTGATGAAAATTCTATGAACGAAATAAATAACGCAATATCAATCTCGTTCGGTCTTAATGCATAATTCCGCATTACATACGGATAATGCTAAAAAAGAAAATAAACAGGCAACAAAACGGTCGGTTCAGCTTGAGAAAAACTCCAAGCCAACCGACCGTTGTTTGTTGTGTTACTTTACTTCTATGCTACATTATAAGCGTATATGTAGCACGAAAGTAAACTTATTATTCTGTAAAGCAGTTAAAAATCACCTTTTTCCTGCATAGACATTTTTTATGTTTCTTTCGGAATATTGAATTAGGTTGAATAGTGACGGGGCGTCTTTTTCAAAACATACCGAAATGACATCGGGAGATAGGGTAAGGGTGAGGTTATCGTTTTCAATAAGTTCGTTGATGATTTCAAGGTCAAGAATCATTGATGCGTCCGTGAGATTTCTGTAGCGGTTCTTATCAAGCGAAAACATAGTTTGCGAGTTATTTTTTTCGGAATTATAAATTGTGCGGAAAATTACATATTCGGCGCTCATAAGGTAGTTGCTGACTGCGTTTGTAAGGTGCTTGTTGCCGATTTTTGCAAGCAAATCGTAGATTACCGAGGTGGTGTTCATCAAAAGACTGCGGTTTATTTTATTGATCATACTGCCTTTTTCGGTATTAATGACAACCTCTTTTTCGGCAGCCTCAAAAGGATCGGCTGTGAAATTTCTCTGTACGGTTCTGCCGAGAAGATAATCGGTTGAAACACCGTAGTATTCAGCTGTTTTTACGAGAAAATCAAGACCGCATTCACGGATTCCCTTTTCATAATGTGACAAAAGTGCCTGCGAAATTCCCATGTCGCCTGCAACCTGTTTTTGACTCAAACCTCTTTCTTTACGAAGAAATGTTATAATTCTCGGAAAATCTTTGTTCAAGACTTGACACCTCATTTTTAAAGATAGTATAATTAACTTGATTGTCAGAAAAAGCAAAGCAGAATTTGCTCTAATAATATATAGTGCATTGAAAGCATTTACAGCAATATACTTTCTATACAGACAGTATAATACAAAATTTACTTTTTGTAAATAATCAAGTGCCGATTTGCTGAAAGTCGGTTTATGGGAGAAGTTATGAAATCATACATAATTCATTTTATAAGACACGGTTCGATTGATGATACACTTGCGGGGAAATATATCGGAACAACAGACGCTCCGCTTTCCGACAGGGGCAGAATGGATTTGAGAAAACTCGATTATGAGTACAAATATCCGGGTACGCAGGTTGTGTTCACAAGTCCGTTAAAGCGTTGTACTGAAACCGCAAAAATTCTTTATCCTGAACAAAATCCGCTTGTTATCGACAACCTTTCCGAATGTAATTTCGGTGAATGGGAGGGCAAAACTGCCGATGAGCTGAAAAACGATCCCGATTTTAAAAAGTGGCTCGCAGGCGATTCTTCCGTAAAACCTCCGAGGGGGGAGAGTAATGCCGATTTTACACGCAGAGTATGCAAAATGTTTGAAAGCATTGTTGAGGGACTTATGAAAACAGGCACAACCGAAAGTGTAATTGTCACTCACGGCGGTGTTATTATGACCTTGCTTGCAGTCTACGGACTTCCGCAGGCAAAACCGTTTGAATGGACAATGGACAACGGTTTCGGCTATTCACTCAGAGTTACTCCCGTACTTTGGCAGAGGGATAAAGTCTGCGAAGTATTCCAGACGATTCCGCTTCCGTCGGAGAATGACTGATTTTTTGAAACTTTGGCAGAATTGTAGCACAGTTTACAATCTTTTGCCGTATATTGTGGGATAATATCCATTGATAAACAATTGATTAAGGAGATATAAAAATGGCAGATTATAAAATTACTCTTTTAAAGGGCGACGGTATCGGTCCTGAAATCGTAAATCAGGCTGTAAAGGTTCTTGATTGTGCCGCTGAAAAATTTGGTTTTGGTGTTACATATGACGAGGCACTTCTCGGCGGTTGTGCTATTGACGCAACAGGCGTTCCGCTCCCCGATGAAACAGTTGCAAAGTGTAAGGCGTCTGACAGCGTGCTTCTCGGTGCGGTAGGCGGCCCTAAGTGGGATTCACAGCCGGGTAACAACCGTCCAGAGGCAGGACTTCTCGGTATCAGAGGCGCACTCGGACTTTTCGCAAATCTTCGTCCGTCGGTTATTTTCGGACCGCTCAAGAGTGCATCACCTATCAAGGATGAAATCATCGGCGGCAATCTTGATGTTATGATTGTTCGTGAGCTTACAGGCGGTATCTACTTCGGCGAAAGAGGCAGAAAAGAAGTTAACGGTCAGCCTGCGGCTTGGGATACGGAAATGTACACAACCGGTGAGGTTGAGAGAATTGCAAGAGTTGCTTTTGACCTTGCTATGAAGAGAAATAAAAAGCTCACAAGCGTTGATAAGGCAAATGTTCTTGAGTCTTCAAGACTTTGGAGAGAAACAGTTAAGAGAGTTGCCGAGGATTATCCCGAGGTTGAGCTTAACCATATGTATGTTGACAACTGCGCTATGCAGCTTGTAAGAAATCCCCGTCAGTTTGATGTTATTCTCACATCAAATATCTTCGGTGATATTCTTTCTGACGAGGCATCAATGATTGCAGGTTCAATCGGTATGCTCGCATCTGCAAGCCTTTCGGGCAGCAAGCTCGGTCTTTATGAGCCTATCCACGGTTCTGCTCCTGACATTGCGGGTCAGAATATCGCAAATCCGCTTGCTACAATTCTTTCTGTTGCAATGATGCTCCGTTATTCGCTTGATCAGAGCGAGGCGGCAGACGCAATTGAGTCTGCTGTTGCAAAGGTTCTTGAAACCTATCGTACGCCCGATATCTATGAAGAGGGTTTCACAAAGGTTGGCTGTGACGAAATGGGCGACCGTGTTTGTGAGGCACTTTAATTGGTGAACGGTATGCAGCTTTTTGATATGCACTCTCATATTCTTCCGGGTATAGATGACGGTGCAAAAACGGTTGAGGACAGTCTGGAGTTGCTCTCCTGTCTTAAAAATCAGGGAGTAACGAATGTTTGTCTTACACCTCATTTTTATACAAATGAAATCAGCCTTGAAGATTTTATTGCCGAGAGGGCGGAAAAGTTTGAAAAATTCAAACCGCACATTCCGAACGGTATGAATATCGTTCTCGGAACAGAGGTTTATGTTACAAAGTATCTTTTCAACAATGAAAATATCAAAGGTATAAACTACGGAAATTCAAACTATATTCTCACTGAGTTTCCGTATAATGCAACATTTTCGGACAATTCGTATGAAATGCTCGACAGGCTTATGAGCGAACAGGGGCTTATTCCCGTAATTCCTCATGTTGAGCGTTACAGCTTTCTTGTTGACAATCCTGATGTGATTGAAGATTTAAAACGGCTTGGTGTAGTTATTCAGACAAATATTTCAAATTACACAAAGAAAGCCCCGATGATGAAACGCCGCAGAATGTTAAAGCTTGTAAGTGCAGGACTTATCGACATTATCGGTACGGACGCACATTCATTCAATCATAATACACCTGAGCTTTATTCCGATGCAATTGAATGTATTGCAAAAAAATGCGGTCAGCAGGCGGTTGACAGCTTGATGAAAAACAGCGAAAAAATCTTCAATGCCGCAATCGGCTGATATATTGCAAAAATAATAATCATACAAATAAAAAAACGATTGATTTCCTTTTGGATTTCAATCGTTTTTTCTTTGCAGCGTACAATAATACTTGTACTGACTGCCGATGTGTTGAAAGAGAAACAGCTGAAACCGTTCTCTCGGTGCGAATTTGTATTGAAAATTGCCAAGTGACATATTCCGAATGTCGGCTGCGTCAATAATGCTGTCTGTGTTGTTCGGAATGTTCTTAAAATTATCGGTTGTAAAAATTTAAAATACCACGACAAGCAACATTTTGAATTGCTCTCTGCCGTATACAGCGTGCGGATGCTTTGCAGGCATAACGATTGATTCACCCTCTTTGAGAATGTGTTCAACACCGTCAATTGTAATTTTGCCCACCCCGTCAAGACAAGTCACAAATGCGTCGCCTTCTGATTCGTGCGTGCTGATTTCTTCGTCCTTGTCAAATGCGAAAAGAGTAACGCTTACGGCGTTGTTCTGTACAAGAGTTTTGCTTACAACCTGACCTTTCTGACAGCTTACCTGCTCTTTGAGCGCAAGCACCTGACTTTTTTTGATATTTTTTATTTTGCCGTTTTCGATTTTTAACTCTGTCATAATTATCCTCCTAACGGTATTATTTGCAGTTTTAAATAAAAAATGCCCGACTTTTTGCAGAGTCGGGCAGATGTTTGATTTTAAGTTAATCAGCCTTCACAGCCACAGCTGTCACATTCGGGAACATTGCCCACGATTGGTTCGGGATCAACGCCTCTTCTTTTGTAGTAGTCCGAAACGGCTGCCTTGATTGCCTGTTCTGCAAGAACAGAGCAGTGAACCTTGACAGGCGGAAGTCCGTCAAGAGCCTCCATAACTGCCTTATTTGTGAGCTTGAGAGCGTCATTGATTGACTTGCCCTTGATAAGCTCTGTTGCCATACTGCTTGTTGCAATAGCCGCACCGCAACCGAATGTTTTAAATTTTACATCTGTGATGATATCGTTATCAACCTTAATGTACATTTTCATAATGTCGCCGCACTTTGAGTTACCGACCTCGCCGATGCCGTCTGCGTTTTCAATTTCGCCTACATTTCTCGGATTAGCGAAATGATCCATTACTTTTTCCGAATAAGCCATTTTAATCCTCCTGAATATATTGTTGCCGAATATCTATTCAATTCTATACGAATTTTAACGGGTTGTCAATCAGCCCTGAGCTTCCTGCTTTTTAATCTTTTCCCAAAGAGGTGACATACTTCTGAGGTACGAAACAATTTCGGGAACGATTTCAAGAATATAATCAATATCTTCCTCTGTATTGTCGTCAGAGAATGAAAGACGCATACTGCCGTGAGCAATTTCGTGGGGAAGACCGATTGCAAGAAGTACATGACTCGGATCAAGACTGCCCGATGTACAAGCAGAACCCGATGAAGCCGAAACACCCTTGAGATCAAGTCTTAAAAGAAGGCTTTCACCTTCAATGCCCTCAAAGCACATATTGACATTGCCGGGGAGTCTGTGAACTCTGTCACCGTTGATTCTTGAACGCTCAATCTTTAAAAGACCGTCAATAAGTCTGTCACGCATCTTTTCAAGCTTTGCGTTTCTTTCGTCCATACCGTCAACTGCAAGCTGAAGTGCGGCGTCAAGACCGACAATGCCTGCAACATTTTCTGTACCTGCACGCTTGTTCCTCTCCTGAGCACCGCCGCAGATGAGGTTTTCAATTCTTACGCCTTTTCTGATGTAGAGAAGGCCGCAGCCCTTCGGTCCGTGGAGCTTGTGTGCTGTCATTGAAAGAAGGTCAATGTTTTCTTTCTGAACATCAATTTTCACATAACCCGCCGCCTGAACTGCGTCTGTATGGAAAAGAACACCGTGCTTTCTACAAATTGCACCGATTTCGGAAATCGGCTGAATTGTACCGATTTCGTTGTTTGCATACATAATCGAAACTATAGCCGTATCTTCACGAATTGCATTTTCAACATCCTCGGGATGAACAATACCGTTTTCGTAAACATCAAGATAAGTAACCTCAAAGCCCTCTTTTTCAAGAGCATCACATGTGTGAAGAATAGCGTGATGCTCAAACTTTGAAGTAATGATGTGCTTTTTGCCCTTTGCTCTGAGAGCGTGACAAACACCCTTGAGCGCCCAGTTGTCGGATTCACTTCCGCCTGAGGTAAAGTAAATTTCATTCGGGTTAGCCGCACCGAGATTCTTTGCAATGTTTTCTCTTGCAGTTTCTACGGCAGCCTTTGCCTTTGCACCGATTGTATAAATGCTTGACGGGTTTCCGTAAACCTCGGTGAGGTATGGCATCATTTTTTCAAGCACCTTCGGCGAAAGTGCTGTAGTAGCCGAGTTGTCGGCATAAACATATCTCATTTTATATCCACCTTTATATAAGTATATTGTTATGCAAATTGTTTTGCGGCTGCAACGGCAAGTCGGTCGCAACGCTCGTTTTCGGGATGACCTGCGTGTCCTTTTACCCACACAATTTCAACCTCGTGAGTATCATACAGGGTAAGAAGCCTGTCCCAAAGTTCGGGGTTCAAAGCCTTTTCTTTTTTATTACGCATCCAGTTGTTAGCTTTCCACTTTTTAGCCCAACCGAGCTTTAGTGCGTTGCAAACATACTGCGAGTCGCTGTAAAGCGTTACCTTGCACGGTTCTTTGAGCAGAGCAAGTGCATTGATAACAGCCGAAAGCTCCATACGGTTGTTGGTTGTGTTTGCCTCACCGCCTGAAATTTCCTTTTCGTGACCGTTATATCTTAAAACAGCACCCCAACCGCCGGGACCGGGATTTCCGCTGCAAGCACCGTCTGTAAAAATTTCAACTTGTTTCAAAAATAATTCTCCTTTAATTCAGAGTGTACTAATTATTCAAAATATTAAAATCCGCACTATAGATTATAATACGCTGAAACGACAATTGCAACCCATTATTTGATATAATTCTGATAACTTTGGTAGGTGTTTGAACAAATTTTGAAATTTATACATAATATTGCAATAAAAAAATCGCTTACGGGTTTTATTTTACGGAAATTTCAAATTTTTATGCATAAAATTGCCTTTGTTATGCGGATTGCAAGCCTTGGATTTTGTGTTTGTTATGAAAATTTCTTGACATTGCAGTAGGATATGCGGTAAAATAAAATGAAAAACTATGATAGGGTAGCTATGTGTTGCCATAATTACGGGAATAAAATTCGTATATTTTGCGGATATTATTATAAATACAGATGTTCACCGTTATCAGAACGGAGAATTTATTTTATAAATAAATTAAGACCTCACGGGCGCTCAGAGGTCTTTGATATATTTATTTTTCTTTTATTCAGTACATATTTCAGAAAACGGAGGTAGATTTGTGAGTACAGAAAAGAGGAACGAAAACTTTATGCTTAAACAGTCAAGGTACTCAAAAGGCAAAAAGAATGTGAAGCAATACTCTAAAAATAATGCTTCAAAAAAGAGCGGTTCGGGTAAAAATTCCTACAACGCTTACTATAAGAAAAATGATGACGGATTTCAGCCGAAATCGAACGGAAAGTCAAATTACGGCAAAAAGAAATATCCGTCAAAGTCAAAGGGTTATCCAAAAAAGAATGCTCAGAAGCCGTCAATTAAGATTGCATTTCTCGGCGGTCTTAACGAAATAGGCAAGAACATCACCCTTGTTGAATGTGAAAACGATATAATCATCATCGACTGCGGCATGGCATTTCCTGACGGGGATATGCTCGGCGTTGACCTTGTAATTCCGGATTTCACATATATTGAACAGAATGCCGACAGAGTTAAGGGTATTATCCTTACACACGGACATGAGGACCATATCGGCGGTTTGCCTTTTCTTCTTTCAAAGGTGAATGTTCCGATTTACGGTACACCGCTTACGCTCGGTCTTGTAGGCAACAAGCTCAAGGAGCATAGTCTTTACAATCAATCTCAGCTTAATGTAATAAATGCAGGTCAGTCAATAAAGCTCGGCTGTATGAAGATTGACTTCATTCATGTAAACCATTCGATTCCCGATGCCGTTGCTTTTGCAATTCACACTCCGGGCGGTACTATTGTTCACACGGGCGACTTCAAGATTGACTGCACACCTATCACGGGTGATATGATTGACCTTTCAAGCTTTGCAAGAGTGGGCGACGAAGGTGTTCTTGCACTTCTTTCGGAGAGTACAAATGCCGAAAGACCCGGATACACCCCTACGGAAAGAACTGTATCCGACAGCCTTGACAATCTTTTCAAGAGTGCGGAAAATTACAGAATTATAATTGCAACTTTTGCATCAAATGTAAACCGTGTTCAGCAGATTATTGACTGTGCAGAAAAGTACGGAAGAAAGGTTGCTTTTTCGGGCAGAAGTATGGTCAACTATATGGATGTTGCACAAAAGCTCGGATATCTTCATCTTCCCGAAAATATTCTTATTGACCTTGATATGCTCGACAAATATATGCCGCAGCAGGTTGTTCTTGTTACAACAGGCAGTCAGGGCGAGCCGATGAGCGCACTTTCAAGAATGGCATATTCAGACCACCGCAAGGTAATGGTCGGTGAGGGCGATTTCATCATAATTTCAGCCAATCCGATTCCGGGTAATGAGAAAACGGTCGGCAATGTTGTTGACGAACTTCTTAAAAAGGGTTGTAAGGTAATTTATGAGTCAATGTATGAAGTTCATGTTTCAGGTCATGCCTGTCAGGAGGAACTCAAAATCATGCAGAAGCTTGTAAAGCCAAAGTATTTTATCCCTGTTCACGGCGAACAGAAACACCTCAGAAAACATGCCGACCTTGCAATGTTTCTCGGTATGGAACGCAAGAACATTTATATCGGTGATGTCGGAAGTGTTCTTGAAATCAACGAGGATTATATGAAAGAGCTTCCGCCTGTTCAGGCAGGCAAGGTGTTCGTTGACGGTCTTGGCGTTGGTGATGTCGGAAGTATCGTTCTTCGTGACAGAAAGCACCTCGGACAGGACGGACTTATCATTATTGTTGCTTCTCTTGATGTTTATGACGGTCATGTTATCAGCGGCCCCGATATTGTTTCAAGAGGATTTGTATATGTTCGTGAGAGCGAAAGACTTCTTGAAGAGGTCAAGCAGACCGCTCTTGCAATTCTTGAGGATTGTGCAGAAAATAATGTTCACGAATGGGGCATTATTAAGAACAGAATCAAGGATGATGTTTCAAAACTTATCGGTCAGCGTACACGGAGAGCTCCGATGATTCTTCCTATTCTTCAGGAGGTTTAAGTATTATTCGCTGATTTATTTTTTGCTATTTTGTTATTAACAGAGGTTTGACATGAGAAAAAGAAATTGGACGCTTACACCGTGGTTCATAATTTTTTCGGTGATAATGTTTGCCATGGCTGTTGTCAGCTATGACTATTCGCCTGTTGTGTTCTATATCGAACTCGGTGTGTCTGTTCTTTCCTTAGCCGTTGTGCTTATAACTTCATTGCGATTTACAAGCTATGTAAAAAGTACGGTAAAAAATATAGTCGGAAGTATAAAGGGTATTAACGAAGATTACCTTGAAAAATTCAGTTGTCCTGTTGCCGTTATAGGCAAACAGGGTGACATTGTATGGTGCAATTCACGATTTCGCAAGGCTATGTGCGGCGGAAAGGGTGCAGAGGGCGATAATATCAAAGCCTACCTTTCGGGAAAAGAAATTGACTGTCTGAAAAAGGGTGAGGGCTGTGATGTTGCCATTGACGGCAGAGAATACACGGTTTATTGCCGTCCTACAGGCGAGGGCGCTGTCTGTGAATTTATCGAAAACACCTATTACAAGCAGATTACAAGGGAATATCTTGCTTCCAAGCCGTGCGTTGCGATTGCCGTTTTTGACAATGCAGAGGACTTTTCCGATAACTCGGACGAGTCGTTTTCCGAGGCAATGCTCGATATTGAAGTTTGCCTGCAAAAGTGGGCTGAGCAGTATTCGGCTCTTTACAAAAAAATCGGCAACAACCGTTATATGATAATTTTCAGAGATGCCGATGTTGAAAAAATGGCAGCCGATAAGTTTCCGATTCTTAAAACTATCCGAGGAATTACGATAAACAACCACAGTGCGTCAATCTCGGTAGGTCTTTGCCGAGGTTATAATAACATCAAAGAGAGCGAGCTCAACGCAAGGAAAGCCCTTGAAATGGCACTGGGCAGAGGCGGCGATCAGGTTGCTGTCATTAAAAAAGACAATACATACGAGTTCTTCGGCGGAAAGGTTGCCGCAGCGGAAAAGGCAAGCAAGGTGCGTATGAGAGTTATTGCAAACGCAATCAGCCGTGTTGTTGCCGACTGCGACAAGATCTTTATTATGGGACACAAGTTTTCCGACCTTGACTGCGTAGGTGCGGCAATCGGACTTCAATGCATAATGGAGAAAACTTTCAAGCGTTATTCAAAGGTTGTCATTAACAGAGAAACCTCAATGGCAAAACAGCTCATTGAATATACTGATGAAAAACTAGACACCGATATATTCATTTCTCCGGAAACCGCTCTTTCGGGACTTACCCAGAAGTCGCTTCTTATCATAGTTGATACGCACCTAAAGCGTTCTCTTGAAAGTACGGAGCTCTACGAAAAATGTAAAAAAGTTATCATTATCGACCACCACAGAAAGGCGGTTGATTACATAAACAACGCTCTTGTGTTCTGTCACGAACCCTCGGCGTCTTCAACCTGTGAAATGTGCAGTGAAATAATCAGCTGTCTTGATGATTCTCCGCTCACATATGTTCAGGCTGACGCAATGCTTGCAGGCATTACACTTGACACAAAGAATTTTGCCGTTAAAACAGGCGTTCGCACATTTGAGGCGGCGGCTTATCTGAGAAAAAGGGGCGCAAACACACTTACCGTAAAGGGTATGTTCTCCGATAATATCGAAACCTACCGTGAAAAGGTTGACATTGTGTGCAAGGCTCATGTTTACCGTGGCTGTGCAATTTCGATTGCACCGAGCGGTGACGGCGATATAAGGCTTGCGTCGGCTCAGGCGGCTGATGAAATGCTCAACCTCAAAGGCGTTGACGCATCCTTCGTCCTTTTTGAAGACAACAGTCAAATTAACATTTCAGCAAGAAGCTACGGTAATGTTAATGTTCAGATTATAATGGAAAAGCTTGGCGGCGGCGGTCATCAGACCATGGCGGCGACACAGCTTAAAAACACTACAAAAGAGCTTGCTTATCAACAGTTGCTGTCTGAAATTGACAACACACTTGATGATGAGGAAAACTCGTAAGAAAGGTTGATTGGTTATGAAAGTAATTTTAATGCAGGATGTAAAATCACTCGGCAAAAAAGGCGAGCTTGTTGAGGCATCTGACGGCTATGCAAGAAACTTTCTCCTCCCGAGAAAGCTTGCAAAAGAGGCAAACGCTCAGGCTATGAACGAATACAAGAATGCCGAGAATTCCAAAAATTATAAAATTGCAACCCAAAAGGCTCAGGCAGAACATGACAAAAAGACTCTTGAGGGCAAAACCTTCAAGATGACTGCAAAAGCAGGACAGGGCGGCAGACTTTTCGGTAGCGTAACTTCAAAGCAGGTTGCCGAAGAAATCAAAAAGCAGTACAACATTGATGTTGACAAGCGCAAGGTTGTTCTTGACTGCGACATTAAGGAATTCGGTACATATCACGCAGAGGTAAAGCTCTTTACAGGCGTTTCTGCAAAGATTGATGTTCAGGTATCCGAGGCATAATAAACAGGAGTAAAAATGGCTGATTTAAATTTTGCGGGCAGTTATGACGGACTTCATCTGCCGTACAGCCCCGAAGCGGAACAAGCGGTTTTAGGTGCAATCATTCTTGAAAGCGACACCTTTGACAAGGTTGTTGATACCCTGAAAAGCCCCGATTATTTCTATGTTTCTTTGCACAAGCTGATTTTTGCGCAAATGCAGGAGATGATCGGACTCGGCCTTAGCATCGACTTTGTCACTCTGCTTGAAAAATTAAAACAGAATAAGGCTTTTGACGAGACAACGGGAAAAACCTATCTTATGGATCTTGTCAACAATTGTCCGTCAATTTCCAATGCCGAGGAGTATGCGAAGATTATTGCGGAAAAGTACAATGTTCGCAGACTTATTACGGCGTCCCGAGAAATTATTGATGACGCAACTGCAGGCAACGATGATCCCTCGGTTCTGATTGATTCGGCAGAACAGAAGATTTTTGACATCAGACAGGGCAATGAAAAGCACGGTCTTGAGCGTATCAACTCGGTAATTTTACAGACTTTTGACCGACTTGACGCACTCAACAGCGAAACCGACAACAGTATGAAACCTATCCCAACGGGCATAGGCGACCTTGACCGAATGATTACGGGACTTAACCGTTCCGACCTTATCATTCTTGCCGCCCGACCGGGTATGGGTAAAACGAGTTTCGCACTCAATATTGCACGAAATGTTGCGTGTAAGTCCAAAAAGACCGTTGCGTTTTTCTCGCTTGAAATGTCAAAGGAACAGCTTGCAAGCCGTTTGCTTTCAAGTGAGGCGCTTATAGGCGGTACAAAACTGAGAACAGGTCAGCTTACCGAGGAGGAGTGGTCAAGACTTATCCCCGCAAGTGATATTCTCAGCAAAACCGACCTCTATCTTGACGATACTCCGGGTATTACAATTTCTGAGATGAAGTCAAGACTTCGCCGACTTCACAACCTTGACCTCGTTGTAATCGACTATCTTCAGCTTATGTCAAGCGGCAGAAAGATTGACAGCCGTGTAAATGAAATTTCGGAAATCACACGAAATCTGAAAATTCTTGCAAAGGAAATGAATGTTCCCGTAATCACCCTGTCACAGCTTTCCCGTGCCGCTGAAAAGCGTGACGATCACAGACCGCAGATTGCCGACCTGAGAGATTCGGGTTCTATCGAGCAGGATGCCGATATCGTACTGTTCCTTTATCGTGAGGGCTACTATGACAAAGAGGGCGGAGAGGATTCTGCCGCACCGACAGCCGATATGAATTCGGGCGAGTGTATCGTAGCAAAGAACCGTCACGGTGAAACTAATATTGTAAAACTGCATTGGCAGGGCGAGTTCATGCGCTTTACGGGAACGGACAACCGAGATGCTTAACCGTGTTACAGCAACCGTTGAAAAATACGGCTTGCTTGAAAAAGGTGACAGCGTAATCGTTGCACTTTCGGGCGGAGCTGATTCTACGGCTTTGTTAAGTATTTGTATTTCTCTGAAAGAAAAATACAATCTTTCGATTTATGCCGCTCATATCAACCACAATATCCGTGGTGATGAGGCAACGCGTGATGAAAATTTCTGCAAAATTCTTTGTAAGAAATTTAACACGGAACTTTTCATAAAAAGCGTTGATGTTCCCACACTTGCCAAACAGCAGAAAATCAGCGAAGAGCTTTGCGGAAGAAATGTCCGCTACGCTTTCTTTGAAGAGCTTTCGCAAAAACTTTGTGCAAAGATTGCAACCGCTCACACGGCATCCGACAATGCCGAAACGCTGATATTCAATATTGCAAGGGGTGCGTCTTTGGCAGGCTTGTCGGCAATTCCTCCAAAACGGGGGAACATAATCAGACCGCTGATTGAACTTTCGAGAGGTGACATTGAAAGCTATTGCGAGGAAAACAACCTTGAATATGTTACCGACAGTACGAATCTTGCCGATGATTACACACGAAATTACATTAGGCATAACATTATTCCGTGTCTCAAAAAGCTGAATCCTTCTTTTGAACGGACGGCTTTAGGCTTGAGTGAAAATGCCGGAGAGTCGGCTGATTTCATTAAGAAATGTGCCGAAAAAGCCGTGCATGACTGCAAAGGTGATTTTGGCTACGACTGCAAACAGCTGTTGAGCCTTGATTCTGCCGTTCTGAAGGAAATGTTGTTTATTCTGTTAAAGAATAATTGCAACATTTCTCCCGAAAGAAAAACAATTTTACTATTGTGTGAAATAATCAGAAACGGAGGAAGCGTTGAACTGTCAAAACAATGCACAGCCGTTTCAAAACAGGGAATACTCCGCTTTGTATGTCCTAAAAACTCCCCTGATTTTAATGAAATTCCGTTAAAGAATAATATGACATTTTCTTATTACGGAAAAATATACACGGTAAATGAAATTACCGAAAAAGTAACAAATCAAAATAACCTCGTTTCCAAAAAGCGGCTTGGCGAAAATCCTGTTTTTCGCACACGCAGAGCAGGCGACAGGTTTACATATCCGGACCGCATGGTCACAAAACCGCTCCGCAAGGTTTTTAACGAACAGAAAATCCCGTCCGAAATGAGGGACAGGCTGTTACTGCTTGCGGTATCCAACACCGTTTTGTGGTGTGAAAAGCTTGGTGTTTCATTGCAGGGAAAGGCAGATGACACCGAAAAAACCGAAAAATTACTCATAAATATAGACAAAGAGGGTTAATTATGCATAAGGATATTGAAAAAATTCTGTATTCGGAAAAAGATATTGAAAATATTGTGAACACTATTGCAAAACAGATTGAAAAAGATTATAATGACAAAGATTTTATAATGGTCGGTCTGCTCAAGGGCAGCGTTGCCTTTATGGTTGACCTTATGAGAAAGGTTAATCTTGATTTTTCAATCGACTTTATCGTTGCTTCAAGCTACGGCAGCGGTACTGTAAGCTCAGGCAGAGTTAATATTCAGAAGGATATTTCCCAGTCTGTTGAGGGCAAGGATATTCTCATTGTTGAGGATATTATCGACTCAGGCAATACTCTTGACTTTATAACAAAATATCTCAAAGCCAAGAAGGCAAAATCAGTAAAGCTCTGTACACTTTTTAACAAGCCGGACAGACGGGTTGCCGATATCCATATTGACTACGCAGGTGCGGTAATTCCGGATGAATTTATCGTCGGCTACGGTCTTGACTATGACGAAAAGTACAGAAATCTTCCTTATGTAGGCGTATTAAAGCCGTCAGTTTATTCGTGATTTTAATGCGAAAATAAGCCGCAAATTTTCGTGGCATTACATATTTCCACCTCGGAAAAATAATACTATACAGAGGAGTGACAGCATTGGACAATAAAAAGAAAGTGCGCAATCTGCTGCTTTATCTCGGAATTCCCATTCTGATAATCATTATAACAGCGGCTGTGCTGAGCACAAATAAGTCAACTTCACCGAAAACCTCGGAGCTTGAGCAGTATTTTGTTCAGGATATGGTTGACAGCTTTAACATTGACTACGGTTCAGGTCAGATTGAAATTACCCTTAAAGAGGGTATGAGTCCCATCAAATCAACCGATTCCGACTCTCAATCTGCAACAACTGCTGCTCAGACTGCAACTGAACAGCAGGAAACCCGTTCGAACAGCAAAAAATCAAAGATTGTTGTAAAAGGACAGCTTGCCGATATTCAGCGTTTCCTTGATGACATCAAGCCGTACTACAATCCGGCGTCAACTGATGAAATTCCGCATAACCTTACCCGTGCAACGGATAATTCCATACTTATGGAAATGATTCCGACACTAATCATTATGATTATTCTTATCGTTGCCTGGGTGCTCATTATGAAGAAAATGGGCGGCGGAGGTCTTGGCGGCAAGGAAATGAGCTTTGGCAAAGCCAAGATTAAGAATACAAACGATGAAAAGCGCAAGACAACATTTGATGATGTTGCAGGTGCCGATGAAGAAAAGGAAGAGCTTGCAGAGGTTGTTGAGTTCCTCAAGGCTCCCGAAAAGTATAACAAACTCGGCGCAAGAATACCAAAGGGCGTTCTCCTTGTAGGCCCTCCCGGTACAGGTAAAACATTGCTTGCAAGAGCTGTTGCAGGTGAGGCAGGTGTGCCGTTCTTCTCAATTTCAGGTTCAGACTTTGTTGAGATGTTTGTCGGTGTCGGTGCGTCCCGTGTTCGTGACCTCTTTGATCAGGCAAAGAAAAACTCACCTTGTATCATCTTTATCGATGAGATTGACGCCGTAGGTCGCCAGAGAGGCGCAGGTCTTGGCGGCGGCAACGATGAGCGTGAGCAGACTCTTAACCAGTTGCTTGTTGAAATGGACGGTTTCGGTGCAAATGAAGGTGTAATCCTTATTGCCGCAACTAACAGACCCGATGTTCTCGATCCGGCTCTTATGCGTCCGGGCAGATTTGACCGTCAGGTTGTTGTAAGCTATCCCGATGTAAACGGCCGTGAGGCTATCCTTAGGGTTCATGCAAGAAAGAAACCTCTTGCACCCGATGTAAATCTCAAGACTATTGCTAAAACAACAGCCGGATTTACAGGTGCAGACCTTGAAAATCTTCTTAATGAGGCCGCACTTCTTGCTGCAAGAAAAGATAAAAAAGCCATTACTATGGACGAAATCAAGGAGGCAACAGTCAAGGTTGTTGTCGGTGCAGAGAAAAAGAGCAAAGTAATGAGTGAGAAAGAGAAAAAGCTCACAGCCTATCATGAAGCTGGTCACGCAATTCTCTTTGATAAGCTCGAAACTCAGGACCCTGTTCACGAGATTTCAATTATTCCGACAGGTATGGCAGGCGGTTACACAATGCCGCTCCCGAGTGAGGATAAGTCATATAACTCACGCAGAGGTATGTATGAGGATATCGTTGTAAGTCTTGGCGGTCGAGTTGCCGAAGAACTTATTATGGATGACATCTCAACAGGTGCGTCAAACGATATTGAAAAGGCTACAAAAACAGCCCGTGCAATGGTTACAAAGTACGGTATGACTAAGGAACTCGGTTGTGTATGCTACGGCACAGACAACAACTCCGTATTCCTCGGCAGAGATATGGGCAGCAGAACTCAGGATTATTCCGAGGCTACCGCCGCTAAAATTGATCAGCTTGTTCTTGATATGGTCAACAAGGCGTATGGCGACGCTACTAAGATTCTCAGCGATAATATGGATAAGCTCCACGATATTGCAAAATATCTTATCAAGCATGAGAAGATGGGCAGCGAGGACTTTACTGCCGTAATGAACGGCACATATAAAGAACCCGAAGAAGTTGAGCAGGAAACTGCCGACAAAGAACCCTCAGCCGAAACAAAGGTTGACGAGTCCACAGAAGGTTAATATCAAATAAACATAGCCTCTCGCAATGAGAGGCTATGCGTGTATATGAATCAAAATTTAAACGAATGTATGAAGTTGTGTCAGGTGTTTGACACAGTAAAGGGTAGATGAAATGGCACAGGATAAAATTATTGTGAGAGGTGCAAAAGAGCATAACCTCAAAAATGTAAATGTTGAAATTCCCCGTAACAAACTTGTCGTAATTACAGGACTTTCGGGTTCGGGCAAAAGCTCGCTTGCGTTTGACACAATCTATGCCGAGGGACAGAGAAGATATGTTGAAAGCCTTTCTTCCTATGCAAGAATGTTTCTCGGTCAGATGGACAAGCCTAATGTTGAAAGCATAGAGGGACTTTCGCCTGCAATATCAATCGATCAGAAAACTACTTCAAAGAATCCCCGTTCAACGGTCGGTACGGTTACGGAAATTTACGATTATCTCCGCCTTTTGTACGCAAGAATAGGTGTTCCGCATTGTACGGTTTGCGGAAGGGAAATCCGTCAGCAGACAGTTGACCAGATTGTCGATAAGATTATGACCTATGAAACGGGTACGAAAATTCAGGTTATGGCTCCCGTTGTAAGGGGCAGAAAGGGCGAACACGCAAAGGTTCTTGACAGTGCCGGAAAATCGGGTTATGTCCGTGCAAGAGTTGACGGGATCATCTATGATTTGTCGGAAAATATTCCGATTGAGAAAAATAAAAAGCATAATATAGAAATCATTGTTGACCGTCTTGTAATCAAGCCTGAAATAGCTTCAAGGCTTTCAGACAGCATCGAAACAGCGTCAAAGCTTGGCGGTGGTCTTGTTACTGTGAACTTCAACGGCGATGAGGATGTGACTTTTTCACAAAAATATGCCTGCCCCGAACACGGTGTGAGCATTGACGAGCTTTCACCGAGAATGTTTTCATTCAACAATCCGTTCGGTGCGTGCCCAAAGTGTACGGGACTCGGCGTATTCCTCAAAATTGATGAGAACAAAATTATTCCCGATATGTCAAAGAGTATCCGTGAAGGCGGTATCAAGGGCAGCGGTTGGGCTATGGAAGGCAGTACAATTGCCGCAATGTATATGGAGGCTTTAGCGAAAAAGTACAATTTCTCGCTTGATGAACCGCTTGAAAATCTCCCGAAGGAAACTATCGACAAAATCCTCTACGGCACAGGTGATGATGAGCTGACAATCAATAAAAAATCGGTTTACGGCGGAGGTACTTATCAGCATAAATTTGAGGGTATAATCAACAACCTTGAACGCCGTTATCATGACACAAGCAGTAACTGGATTAAGGATGAAATCCGTTCGTATATGGCAGAAATTCCGTGCGATCTTTGTCACGGTGACAGGCTTTCAGCCGAAAGCCTTGCAGTAACAGTCGGCGGACTTAACATTGCCGATTTCTGCAAAATGTCGGTTATTGACGCACTCGACTTTGTAGGTCAGCTCAAGCTTACAGAAAAAGAGCAGATTATCGGTGCTGAAATTATAAAAGAAATTAACGAAAGACTTAATTTCCTCAAGAGCGTTGGGCTCGGCTACCTTACCCTTTCAAGAAGCTCTGGAACACTCAGCGGCGGTGAAAGTCAGCGAATCCGCCTTGCAACGCAAATCGGCAGTTCGCTTATGGGTGTGCTGTATATTCTTGACGAGCCGAGTATCGGACTTCATCAGCGTGACAATGAAAAACTTCTTGCAACCTTAAAGCGACTTCGTGACCTCGGAAATACTGTTATCGTTGTTGAACACGATGAGGACACTATGTATGCCGCAGATTGCATTGTGGATGTAGGCCCCGGGGCAGGTATTCACGGCGGTGAAATTGTCTGTGTCGGTGATGTTGAAAAGATTAAGCAATGTCCGAATTCAATCACAGGCAAGTATCTTTCGGGTGAACGCAAAGTTCCCGTTCCCGAAAAGCGCAGAAAAGGCAACGGACTTTTCCTTGAAGTCAGAGGAGCGGCTGAAAATAACCTTAAAAATATCAATGTTAAAATTCCGCTCGGTGAATTTGTCTGCGTAACAGGTGTTTCGGGTTCGGGCAAAAGCTCACTTGTAAACGAAATTCTTTACAAAGCCCTTGCCCGTGATCTTAATCGAGCAAAGACGATTCCCGGTAAGCACAAGGAAATCAAGGGTATTGAAAATCTTGATAAGGTAATTGCCATTGACCAAAGTCCTATCGGCAGAACTCCCCGTTCAAATCCTGCAACATACACAGGTGTGTTTACGGATATCAGAATGCTTTATGCCGCTACAACCGATGCGAAAATGCGTGGTTTTACACCAAGTAGATTTTCATTCAATGTAAAGGGCGGCAGATGTGAGGCTTGTCAGGGTGACGGTATTATCAAGATTGAAATGCACTTTTTGTCAGATGTCTATGTTCCGTGTGAGGTCTGCAAGGGCAAGAGATATAACCGTGAAACCCTCGAAGTAAAGTACAAGGGCAAGTCAATCAATGATGTTCTTGAAATGTCCGTTGAGGAGGGAATGGAGTTCTTCTCAAATATCCCGAAGATTTACAGAAAGCTGAAAACCCTGTATGAAGTGGGTCTTGGTTATATAAAGCTCGGTCAGCCTGCAACAACGCTTTCGGGCGGTGAGGCTCAGCGTGTAAAGCTTGCAACAGAGCTTTCAAAACGCAGTACGGGCAAGACAATTTATATTCTTGACGAGCCGACAACGGGCTTGCACATTGCCGATGTACACAGACTTGTTGATGTTCTTCAGCTTCTTGTTGACGGCGGAAACACGGTTGTTGTAATTGAACACAACCTTGACCTTATCAAGACAGCCGATTATCTTATCGACCTCGGTCCCGAGGGCGGTGACGGCGGCGGTACAATCGTTGCCAAAGGCACTCCCGAACAGGTTGCAAAGGTTGAAAAATCATTTACGGGACAGTATCTTAAACCATTGTTATAATTCTTATAAAGAAAAAATAATCGTTTTAAAAAATAAATATAAAGAAATTTCGGAGAAATTGCATTGTTTAGTGCAATTTCTCCTTTTTTTGAGCCTGTAAGTGGGAGGTGATTTTTTTGACAGACCAAATTCTTATAGCGTTGATTTCATTTGCAGGAACTCTTGCCGGCTCACTTGCAGGCATTTTTACAGCGTCAAGATTATCAAATTATCGCATTGAACAGCTCGAAAAAAAGGTTGACAAGCATAATAATCTTGTTGAGCGTGTATATCTTATTGAGCAGCACGAGGCAGTTAATGACAACAAAATCAAAACAGCTGAACACAGAATAGCGGATTTGGAAAACGAACAAAACAAGGAAAGGAAAATATAATATAATGAGTAAAATAAAAATATGCTTAAAAAAACCGTGTTTAAAAAGAGCGTTCAGAACATTTATTCAGACTGCTCTCGGTTATGTTATCACCAATGTAACGCTCGCTTTGGGCGGTCTTGATTTTAATGACGGTGATGTTGTGAAGAACGCTCTCATCGGTCTTGCTGTTGCGGCTGTTGCGGCAGGTGCATCGGCAGTAATGAATTTAAAAGAGGGAGAAGATAAAGACAATGAGTAAAAAAATATATCTCAGTCCGTCAAACCAAAACGGCAACACCTATGCAACGGGCGGTACGAATGAAATGGCCCAGTGCGACAAAATAGCCGCCGCAGCAGCCAAAGCACTCAGGCGCTGCGGATTCGATGTTATGGTCGCAAAGTCAGGAACGCTTATGCAGACACGCTGTCCCGAGTCGGATAAGTTTGGAGCAGACATTCATATGCCGATTCACACCAACGCATTCAACGGCAAATATACGGGCGGTACAAGGGTGTTTTGCCTGAACTCAAACGGCAGAAAGGCTGCCGAGGCGGTAAAGTCTGCCCTCGGAGCAATCTCGCCGGGTAAGGACGATTCAGTCAGCTACAAAACCGATCTCTACGAAATCAATGTGCCGAAGGCATTAACCGTGTATGTTGAATGTGAGTTTCACGACACCGTGACAGGCTCGGATTGGATACGCAAGAATACAGTTGCAATCGGAGAGGCAATCTGCAAGGGTATGTGCAATTATTTTGATGTGAAATACAAAACTGACTCTGCAGGCTCAGACAGTTCAAAAGCGGGTTCGGATAAAGCTTTCAGGCGTTATATCGTGAGAATAACCTCGTCAAACGGCGTGAATATCCGTAAAGGTCCGGGTACAAATTACGATGTGAACGGTGCTGTTCCAAAGGGCGGAGCGTACACGATAGTCGATGAAAAGTCGGGTGCAGGTGCAGCCAAGTGGGGCAAACTCAAAAGCGGTGCCGGCTGGATAGCACTTGATTATACTGAAAAAATAAGATAAAGCAAAAAAGGAGTCGTGATTTTTCACGGCTCCGATTTTTATGCAGAAATTATGTAATTATGAATTTTTTCCAAACGCAAAAAAGACCGTCAAATGACGATCCTTTTCGCGATTGTGTGTTTTATGAAAATGAATGTTTCAATAAAGAAGCAAACATTTTTGCCGAATATTTAATGAACAGGAAAGATTAAAGTTTTGAACTTTATCTTTGTTCATTGTCTTATATTATACCGATTTTTAGGGGCAAATTCAAGGTGAGAGGGTGCAATTCTAATATTCATACAGTCGAAAAGACAAACTGTACAAAAAATCAAGAAGATGTTTGTGCAGTATTTTTTTAGAATCTTAAATTACCCGACAAAAACGATGATTTTAATAATTGGCTCTATACAAAATAAACAAAAAGTAAATCAATAAGAAATATTGTTTTTACTGTTAAACACCATTTTTAATTGGATTAATCTTTTTTCTGCGGATATTTGCCATAAAAACAAGTGCAACGATAAAGGCTACAGCTTCGCCGATAGGGAATGCAATCCAGATTATTGAAGATGCAAAATCAAAGCATGAAAAGATGTATGCAAGGGGCAGAGGAACAACAATAAGTCGTACAAGCGAAAGTATCAGCGAATGCACACCGTTGCCGAGTGCCTGAAAAATTCCCTGATACGCAATGTTAGCACCGACAAATATAAATCCGGGTGTGATAATTCTAATTGCAAGCATTGCAAGTTCGGTTGTCGATTCTGTAAGTGCGAAAATTCCGAGTATCTGTTTTGCAAAAATTTGAAGAATTATAATTCCTGCACAAAGAATTGATACCGTGTAAATAAGTCCGTATTTAATGCTGTCGTTCACTCGCTTTTTATCCTGTTTGCCGTAGTTGAACGCTATAATCGGAATCATCGCATTGTTCATGCCGAATGCGGCAAAAAATACAAACTGCTGAATTTTGTAGTAAATACCGTAAGCCGTAACCGCATCCGTTGAAACTCTTACAAAAATAACATTAATGCTGTATGTCAAAATCGACATAAGCGCCTGCATAATAATTGCGGGGATACCAACCTGATAAATCTGCCTGATAATTCTGCCTTCGGGTTTCATATACTTTAATGATGTGTTGAAATGCTTTGAATTGCATCTGAAATAGAAATATGCGTCAATAAAGAATGAAATGAACTGACCTATAACCGTTGCGACAGCCGCACCGTCAATACCGAGCTTTGGGCAACCGCACCAACCGAAAATCATAATCGGATCGAGTATCATGTTTACCACCGCACCGACAATCTGCGCAACTGTTGTCTGCATTGTATATCCCGTTGCCTGCAACAGCTTTTCAAAAATCATGTACATACTAACGCCCAGTGAACTGTAGGTGCAGATTTTAAGATATGAAACAGCCATTGATGTGATAATCGGATCGCTTGTTTGTGAGGCTATGTATGCGTCAACTCCGAAAATTCCGAAAAGCACAAATACAACACAGGTGCAAAGTGCAAGAAAAATTGAGTTGCCCGAAATTTTACTGCACTTTTCTTTGTTGCCCTCACCAAGACTCCTTGACAAAATCGAGTTGATGCCGACTCCCGTACCGACTCCGACCGCAACCATAAGCATCTGAACAGGAAATGCCAGTGTGAGTGCATTTACCGCATAATCACCGAGTGCGGGTATATTCGGATCTTTCATACAACTTACAAAGTAGCTGTCAACGATATTGTACACAGCCTGTACAACCATTGAAATTATCATCGGAACACCCATAGTAAGCAAAAGCCTGCTTATTTTTTCAGTTCCCATTTTATTCATTTTTTGCGTTTTTTCCATTATATAACCTCCGATGTTTTTGACACAAAAAATGTGCAGCATTGAAAATCCGGACTTATGCCATTCAACGCTGCACGATCACTCTTATTATACACTTTTTATTATGCTTTTGTAATTGATTTACACACCAAAATTTTGGTAAAAACGCAAAATCTTTTTGTTGATTATCCGAATTATATGTTATAAACAAAGAAATTTTGAAAAAACAGAGCATAGTCCGTACAAAGGGACAGTGAATGTATGTCACTTATAATATCGAACAAATGTTCTTGAATTTGTTCGATATGTTCTGTATAATGGAATTAGAAGGTTGAAAGCCCCGCCGACCTTCTAAATGAATAAAATCAAGGAAAGGATATCGGTATGGTTAATTATTTTGAATGGTCAATGGAATATAAAAATACTGCCGACAGCATTCAGGATGTTATCGACAGACTCAAAGCAGAAAAAAGAGGCAAATCGGAAATCAACAAAAAAGAACTTGATTTGAAAATTGCAAAATACAAGATTTATTATAATGAATGCATTCACATTTCAAATCATCTTATGGATAGATATTACGGAGCATGATAAAATGAAAAGAGAATTTATACATATTACAGACAACAACAAACACAGATTAATGTCGGATTCGGGATTTTGGCACGGCAGTACAAATAAAAACTCCCGTGATAAGATGAAGAAAATTCTTTCAATGGCTGTTCTGAACGAGCTTACCGAAAGACAGAGAATCTGTATTGTAGATTACTATCTCAACGGCAAAAAGGAAAAGGAGATTGCAAAAGAGCTGGGAGTCAACTCGTCAACGGTTTCCCGTCACATTATGAAGGCAAGGGACAAACTCAGACATATTGCGTCTTATTATGTAAACTAATCGTCAGTAATTTCAAAATCGGGAAGATACCACAGCAATGCTTCTTCGGCACTGCAGCCGTTTTTGCAAAGGTAATCAATTCCCGAAAGACTCACTCCGACACACTCGGCATTTGCGTCAAAATCGGTTTGGTAACAATCCCACGGAGATGCAACGCTGTGAATATACTTGTAATTTTCGTTTTTGTATGTAGTACCGTTTGAAGTTTCGGAATAGGGAACAAACAACGCTTCGCTGTTTTTGCGGAGCGTTTTGTTTTTTGCACTCTCAGCGGCTTTTTTTATTTCACCGTAAACATCCTTTATACTTCCCGATGTGTTTTCTTCATACAGAAAATCGTTTGCCTTGAAAGAATCGGGATTGGCTCTGTAATTTGTGTTCATAAGAATTGCAATCGCCTTTAGTGTTTCGGCAGAGTAGCTGTCTTTATACAATCCTGCCGTCAATGCACAGAGAATTTCGCCCGAATCTTTGGGCTTTTCGGGTGTGTCGGATGTTGAAACTGTCGGTTTTGCAAAAGACCGTTCAGAACATTTTGAAACTGCAATGGGGAGGCTTGCCGTGAGAATCAGCAGAAGGACAACTGCAATTAATTTTTCCTTCATTACCATGCTCCTTTATTTCGCACAAAAAAATAAATAATACTATTGTATTTTGTGACTTATTTTTTCTTGACATAACGGTTATGTTGGCTTAAAATAATATATGATTGATTCGAAATAATAATTACTTACAATTCATTTTGTATTTGTTTTTGCTGTTTGATTTTTCGGCGGCATATCAATAATCGTGTAACAAAGTCGTTTTTTAAAATTGTCTTGTTACGGTACAGAAACGGAGATTTTTATGAAAACCAAATATTCAGTTATACCATTTATTCCGGCTGTAATAGCTGCTATAGGTCTTAAAATTATGAGTATGTTCGCAGTTGACGGCAACGGATTGTTGTTCGGCATGAACAAGTCGGGCATTAACTATTTCATAATTGAAATCATACTCGGGCTTTTTGCGGTTTGTGTATTAATTAACCTTTTTGACAGAAAGACGGCTCCCGTATATCCCGTTAAAAAGAATTTCGTTTCGGGTGCGTTTGCAGTAATTTCGGGTATTGCGATTGTCGGTTCGTCATTTTTGGCTTTGATTAACGCAACTCCGGGTAACACGGATAATTATCTTTTGAGCATCATTGCGGCTCTGTTCTCAATTCCTGCGGCTATTGCTATGATTATGATCGGCAAGGTGCATTTTTCAGGCAAATCAATCGTATCAAATGCGTCGATGTTCTTTGTTTTTCCTGCACTCTGGGGATGCAGTGAGCTCGTTACGGAATTTCTCGCCGCAACAAAGGTTTCAATCTCCGCAAGCGATATGACGCCGCTCTTCTGCTACATTTTCATCACACTTTACCTTTTCTCAAGTTCAATGGTTGTTTCAAGGGTAAAGGGCAGAAACCCTGTTAAGGCCTGCTTTATTTACGGTATGCCTGCTGCCGCTGTTTCACTTTCATACGGTGTCGGTGCTGTTTTGACATCATCCGTTGAAAACACAGGCATCAGTGCTCTTGTGAACGGAGTTATGTTTATTGTTCTCGGCATTTATATTGTTTCGTTTTCTGTTGAAATGTTCGCAGGCTGCCTTACAAAGGCGGAGGTTGAGATTATCGAAAGCCTTCCCGAAGATGAGGATACATACGAAAACAGCTATATTAGCTCAGGCGGTTACGATGAGCTTGTTGCTTCCGATAAAAAGGAAGATGATGTTCCTGCAAGCAATGACAGCTACGAGGCAGTTGCACAGGGACTTTCCGATTTTGTGATGGGCTACGATGAGGAAAAATATGACGATGCAACAATCAAAAACGAAAATATAAATGACGGCCTTGTTCTCGGCTACGACAATGAAAATCAGACTCAGCTTGCAGAAGAAATTGCCACAGAGCCTTTAAAAGAGGAAACTGCAAAGCCTGTTGCAGAAGCTCCTGCAGAGCCTGAAATTCCCGAAGAACCCGTGCACGCAAAGCGTCTTGATGTTTCAGAGGAAAAAACCGAGCCTGTAAAGGCAGAAGCTCCTGTTAAAGCCCCTGTTGAAGACACAGAGGTTTCAGACGACAGAATGAGCGAAATCGACAAACTTCTCAAGGAACTCGAAGATAAAAAATAATTAAAAACATCGAATTAGGTGTTGACATTCAGGTTTTAAAGTGATACCATACAAATGAAAAGAAAATTGATTTTTGATGAGGACACGATTTGCAGTCCTGCTTTTTCCAGAGAGCGAAATTATTTGCTGTGATATTTCGCAAAAAGCATTGCAAGTTACCACCTTTAAGACTGTGCAGGAAATGGCACGGCGTTTGGTTGCGTTAAAACCGTCAAGAGGGCTTTTCAGCCGAACTTGGGTGGAACCACGATTTATTCGTCCCAATATTCCGTTTTGGAATATTGGGATTTTTTGTTTTCATCACATATTAAAAAGGAGAATGGTTATGATTAATGTTGAATTAAAAGGCGGAGCAGTCAAGGAATTTGAAAACGGTATAACTCCCGCCGAAATTGCAAAATCAATCGGTGCAGGCTTGTACAAGTCTGTTTGCTGTGCAAAGGTTGACGGCGACCTTTGCGACCTCAGAACACCGCTTGAAAAAGATTGCAGGGTCGAACTTCTCACATTTGATAATGTTGACGGTCAGAAAACTTTCTGGCACACAGCATCTCATGTTCTTGCTCAGGCAGTAAAAAGACTTTATCCGAATGCAAAGTGTGCAATCGGTCCTGCCGTTGATAACGGTTTTTACTATGATTTTGATGTTGAAAAGCCTTTCTCACCCGAAGACCTTGAAAAAATCAAGGCTGAGATGAAGAAAATCGTAAAATCAGGTCTTGAGCTTGAAAGAGTTGAGCTTTCTCCGGAGGAGGCTGAAAAGAAACTTGAAGAGATGAACGAGCCTTACAAGGTTGAACTTGTTAAGGAACATTCCGACAAGGGCGAGCATATCACATTCTACAAACAGGGTGAGTTTATCGACCTCTGCGCAGGTCCTCACCTCATGAGTGTTGCACCGATCAAGGCTATTGAACTCACTGCCTGCACAGGCGCTTACTGGAGAGGTGACGCAAACAACGCACAGCTTTGCCGTGTTTACGGTGTAGCTTTCCCAAAGGCGTCAATGCTTGAAGAACACCTCAAAAAGCTTGAAGAAGCAAAGCTTCGTGACCACAACAAGCTCGGTCGTGAACTTGAATACTTTACAACTGTTGACTATGTCGGTCAGGGACTTCCTATTCTTCTTCCAAAGGGTGCAAGAGTTGTTCAGCTTTTACAGAGATGGGTTGAAGATGTTGAGCAGTCAAAGGGCTGTCTTCTTACAAAAACTCCTCTTCTTGCAAAGAGAGATCTTTATAAGATTTCAGGTCACTGGGATCATTATCTTGACGGTATGTTTGTACTCGGCGATCCGCATGATGAAGAAAAGGAATGCTTCGCACTTCGTCCTATGACTTGCCCGTTCCAGTATCAGGTTTATCTTAACAAACAGCGTTCATATCGTGACCTTCCGATGCGTCTTACGGAAACATCAACACTTTTCCGTAACGAGGCAAGCGGTGAGATGCACGGTCTTATCCGTGTTCGTCAGTTCACAATTTCAGAAGGACACTACATTCTCCGTCCCGATCAGCTTGAACAGGAATTCAAGGGTTGTCTTGAGCTTGCTAAATATTTCCTTGACACGGTAGGACTTCTTGAAAACTGTACTTTCAGATTCTCACAGTGGGATCCTGAAAACAAGAATAATAAGTATGAGGGCACAAAGGAACAGTGGGAAGAGTCACAGGCTGTTATGAAAACTATTCTCGATGACCTTGATGTTGACTATGAGATCGGTATTGACGAGGCCGCATTCTACGGTCCGAAGCTTGATATTCAGTACAAGAATGTATTCGGTAAGGAAGACACAATTGTTACAATCCAGATTGATATGCTCCTTGCCGAAAGATTCGGTATGTACTACATCGACAAGGACGGTCAGAAGAAGCTTCCGTATATTATTCACAGAACTTCACTCGGTTGCTTTGAAAGAACTCTTGCATATATGATTGAGAGATTTGCCGGTGTAATGCCGCTTTGGCTTGCTCCTGAGCAGATCAGACTTCTTCCGATAAAAGAGGGTAATGTTGAGTATGCACAGGGTATTGCAGACAGACTTACTTCACTCGGCATGAGAGTTACTGTTGACAGCAGAGATGAAAACATCGGTCCAAAGATTAAGGCTGCAAGACTTGAAAGAATTCCGTATATTCTTGTAATCGGCGACAACGAGATGAATTCATCAACAGTTACGGTTCGTTCAAGAAAAAGAGGAGAAATCCCGAATATGTCTGTTGACGAATTTGTTGCTCTTGTTAAGAACGAAGTAGATACAAAAGAAAAATAATTCTGAAATTTTTTCGGAGGGATGCTGATGTCCGGAGGATTCACTCCGTTTGATAAAAACAGCTACAGAGAATCAAAACGCAGACGAAAACAGGCGCTTATTGAAGAGAGAACGGGAAGAATTCTTCCCGTGTCAAATCCTCGGCAAAGGTACATTGCGTTAGCTTGTGTCGGTGTGATTCTTGTCGCAGCTATTGCGTTCGGAATTTTTTCAATACTTAAAAGTAATCAGAAAAGTAATCCCGAAACTCCCGAACAGATTCAGGCAGAAAGCGAAATGCTGCTGACGGTTGTTGACAGCGCAAATCCGCTTGATAAGGATTATGTGCCCGATCTTGAAACCGTGAACGGATTCAGAGTGAACAGAGACGCACTGAAACCGCTTGAGAATCTTTTGAAAGCATCAAAAGAAAACGGCACCGAGCTTAAAATCAAAACTGCATATGTGAGTTATGATGAACAGGAAGAAAGGTTTCAGTCCGAACTTCAAAAGATGTTGCAATCATCAAAATATACAACTGTCAGAGCAGAGGCGGAGGTCTTAAAAACCACGCCTCACGGCGGACAGTCGGAGTCACAGACGGGGTTGCTTGTCGAATTTGATTTTTCAAATTCGGGTTCAAAGGCATTTCTTGAGCGAAACTGCGTTGAATACGGATTTGTTCAGAGATATACCGAAAGCAAAACCTCAGTAACACGAATGAATCCTTCAGACTCGCTGTACAGATATGTGGGGATTGAAAACGCAAAGCGTATGCGTTCCTACGGAATGTGCCTTGAAGAGTACAAAAGCTACCTTCAAAAACAGGCAATCCCAAAATAAAATAAATATTTTTTAAAAACGCTTGCATTTTGCAATATTATGTTGTATAATTAATCCGTTAATTGTGTAATGTCAGGTAGGTGAAAACAATGAAAGAGAATATCCATCCTAAGTATGAGAAAACAACAATTACTTGTGCTTGCGGTAATGTTATTGAAACAGGTTCAACAAAGAAGGACATCCGTGTTGAAATTTGTTCAAAATGCCACCCATTCTTTACAGGAAAGCAGAAATTAGTTGATACCGGCGGACGCGTTGACAGATTCAAGAAGCGTTTCGGTATGGATAAATAATTTATTATGTAATTGTTTAGGCGGCACATTGTGCCGCCTTGTTTACTTTACGGAAACTTTGCATAATCGTGTGCAGAGTGTCTGTATAATTGAGGTATTATTATGGCAAAGGATTACAAAACCGTTTTAAGTAACGCAAAAGACGAATTTGTTGAAAAGCGTTCACGCTTTATCGGCTATTGCAAGCCTGTAACCTGTGAGCAGGAGGCTGTTGATTTTATCAACGAAAAACGCAGTGAACATTGGAACGCAACTCACAATGTCTATGCCTATTCTCTGCGTGAGGGCAACATAAAGCGTTACAGCGATGACGGTGAACCCTCGGGTACAGCCGGTATGCCTTGCCTTGATGTAATTGTAAAAAATGAAATTTATGATGTATGTGTTGTTGTTACCCGTTACTTCGGCGGTGTTTTGCTTGGCACGGGCGGACTTGTGAGAGCATATTCTCACGGTGCAAAAATTGCCCTTGATGCCGCAAAAATCGCTGTGATGCAGAACTGTCTTGTCTGTTCGATTCGTTGTGCATACAACCGATATGGTAAGGTTTCGGCACTTGTAACTGATAACGGCGGTGCTGTTGACGATACTGTCTATGAAGGCGATGTGCTGATTAAATTTCATATTAAACCCGATTTACTGCCACAGCTTAACAAAAAGCTTGCAGATGCAACTGCGGGTGAGGTTCAGGCGGTTTTTGATGAGGAAAAATATTATGCCGTTGAGTTATAAAGTTTTCTTTATGACAAAACTTTTTATGCTTTCGACCTCAAAAGCTAAAAAATGAAATACTTTTCAAAATAATTTCAAATATTTAAAGGAATATTCAAAAAAATTTCGTAAAAAGCTAATAGGTAAGCGAGAGGAGGAGTTTTATGGCTTTCCCTGAAAGTTTCTTGCAGGATTTAAAAATGCGAAACGATATCACGGATGTTGTTTCGGGTTATGTCAATCTCAAAAGACGGGGAAGAAATATGGTCGGTCTTTGTCCGTTCCACGGCGAAAAAACTCCCTCCTTTAATGTATATACCGAAAACGGTTCGTTCTATTGTTTTGGCTGCGGAGTAGGCGGAGATGTCATCTCTTTTATTATGAAAATTGAAAATCTTGACTATGTCGATGCCGTGAAGTATCTTGCACAGCGGGCAGGACTTGAAATGCCCGAAAACAGCTATGATGACAGCATGAGCCGTCTTAGAAACAGAGTGTTTGAAGCTAACCGTGAGGCGGCAAGGTTTTATTATGCCGCTTTGTGTTCTCCGCAAGGCAGAAAAGGTCTTGATTATTTTCATTCAAGAGCCTTATCCGACAGAACAATCCGTCATTTCGGACTCGGTTATGCCGATGATAACTGGTCGTCACTATGCAATCATCTCAAATCAAAAGGCTTTAATGACAGCGAACTTGTTGCCGCAAATCTTGCGGTTCGGCACAGAAACGGCAACGGAATCTATGACAGATTCACAGACCGTGTTATGTTTCCGATTATTGACCTGAGAGGAAATGTTATTGCATTCGGCGGAAGAATTATGTCCGATGCAAAGCCGAAATATCTCAACACCTCCGATACTCCCGTATTTAAAAAGAGTGCAAACCTGTTTTCACTTAACAACGCAAAAAATTCGGGCAAGAGAACCCTGATTCTTTGCGAGGGCTATATGGATGTCATCGCTGTGAATCAGGCAGGTTTTACAAATGCCGTTGCAACCCTGGGAACGGCTCTTACAGGTGAACAGGCTGTTTTGATGAAACGGTATGCCGATGAGGTGATTATCTGTTACGATGCCGATGAGGCAGGTCAAAAGGCTACCGCAAGGGCAATTCCTATACTCAGAAATTCGGGACTTAATGTTAAGGTTCTTACAATTCCAAGCGGTAAAGATCCCGATGAATTTATCAAATCAAAGGGTAATGACGGTCCTGCCGCATTCAAAGCGTTGCTTGACAAATGCGGAAACGATGTTGAATACCGACTGCAAAAGCTAAAAAATGCACACAATATTCAGCTGACGGAGGGCAAGGTTGCTTTTCTTGAGGAGGCGGCAAAGCTGATTGCAACAATCAGCAGTCCGATTGAACGGGATGTCTATTCTTCAAAGGTTGCATCCGAACTCGGAGTTGACAAAAATGCATTCAAACAGCAGGTGTCAAGGGTGTCACGCAGAGGTGAAAGGGCAGAAGAAAAGAAACAGGCTCGTCAAATTCAGCTTGAACTCAGCCGAAGAAATGACAAAATCAATCCCGAACATTTCCAAAAGCCACGCAGTTCAAGTGCCGAAGAAGCTCTTTTGGTTTATCTTTTAAACAATCCCGATGCATATGAGGAGATTTCTGCAAGGGTAAAGCCCGAACAATTTCAGAATACTCTGATGCGGAGGTTTTTTGAATATTTCAGCGCTCGCATTGAGAGGGGAGAAGATCCTCTTACGAATACGGCGGCAGATTTTACACAGGATGAAAATTCAAAGCTTTATCAGCTGATGTCACAGGCAATTCCGGGGGCGTCAACCGCTGAGGCAATGAATGAATACATAAATGTTATCAACGAGGAAAGCTCAAAGCTCAATTCCGGCGATTTAGCCGACGTTTCAAATGAGGAGCTTATGGCATATCTTGATAAAATAAGGAAAAAGAAACAGTAAACGCAGGAAAGGAAAATGAGTATGGCAGCTACACCCGATAAGAAAACAGTCGTAAGAGAACTTATGGAACTCGGTAAGCAGAAAGGTCAGCTTACAAACCAGGACATTCTTGATGCAATCGGTGAAATTGACTTTGATCCCGAACAGCTTGAAAAGCTTTATGACGCACTTGCACAGCTTGGCATTGAAATCGTAGAGGATTCGGGCGATATTAAAATTGACGATATCGACCTTGGCTTTGATGAAGGCAAAGACGGCGACTCACACGCTCAGATTGCAGAAACAGGCAGCGTTTCGGTTGACGATCCCGTAAAGGTATATCTTAAAGAAATCGGACGGGTTCCGCTACTTTCTTCCGATGAAGAAATCAACCTCGCAATCAGAATCGCTGACGGTGATGTTGCCGCAAAACAGCGTCTTTCCGAGGCAAACCTTCGTCTTGTTGTTTCAATTGCAAAGCGTTATCTCGGCAGAGGCATGCAGTTTCTTGACCTTATTCAGGAAGGCAATCTCGGTCTTATCAAGGCTGTAGAAAAGTTTGACTATACAAAGGGCTTTAAATTTTCAACATATGCAACATGGTGGATCAGACAGGCTATTACCCGTGCAATTGCCGATCAGGCTCGTACAATTCGTATCCCTGTTCATATGGTTGAAACTATCAACAAGGTTAAAAAGGTTCAGAGCCAGCTCCTTCACCAGAACGGTCATGAGCCGTCTGCCGATGAAATTGCCGCAGAAATTGATATGCCTGTTGACAAGGTTCGTGAAATTATGCGTGTTGCTCAGGAGCCTGTTTCACTTGAAACTCCTATAGGCGAGGAGGAAGACAGCCATCTCGGTGACTTTATCCCCGATAACGATGCTCCCGCACCTGCCGATGCCGCATCACACACAATGCTCCGTGAACAGCTTTCGGATGTTCTTTCAACCCTCACTCCACGTGAAGCCAAGGTTCTCAAACTCCGTTTCGGTCTTGAGGACGGCAGAAGCAGAACCCTTGAGGAAGTCGGCAAGGAGTTTAATGTAACCCGTGAGCGTATCCGTCAGATTGAGGCAAAGGCTCTCCGTAAGCTCCGTCATCCTTCAAGAAGCAGAAAGCTCAAGGACTATCTTGACTATTAATCAGACTTTATGATTACTTTTGATGAATGCGGCGCAATGCTTGACGAAATTGCAGATTCCATGCCTTATGAATTATACAGAGATTTAAACGGAGGAATTTCACTTCTTCCGCAGTTAAAGGTTCATCCAAAAGCACTTAACAATGATTTGTTCATTTTGGGTGAGTACATACGCAATTCTCTCGGCAATGCAATTGTGTTTTACTACGGTTCAATCAACAGGGTTTACGGCTCACTTGATAATGAGGCATACCGAAAAAAGCTCGTTGAAATACTTCATCACGAGGTTCGCCATCATAACGAATATCTTGCAGGTTGCGATGACCTCGGAATTTTTGACAGAAATCAGATTGACGATTACCTTAGAAAACACAGGAAATAATCAAATGAAATTTTAAGAGGACAGCTTTTCTAAACAGAAAGCTGTCCTCCTTTGTTATCTTACCTTTATAACCTGCCCCGGATAAATTACATTCGGATTTGAAAGTCCGTTAAGCCGTGAGAGATTTTCAACGGTTGTTCCGTGCATTTGTGCAATTATCCACAGCGAATCGCCCGGACGGGCAACATGATACTGCGTTTCCGCACTACCGGCGGGAACCGTAAGAACCTGACCTACAAAAATAGCGTCAGGGGTTTGAATGTTGTTGTATTTTAATATGTCATTCACCGTTGTCTGAAAGAACTGCGCAATGCCAAAAAGCGTATTGCCCGGACGAACGGTGTACTGAACCATTTCCATATCTGTCCTCCTTGCTTTTCATAGTAACAATATATGCCTGTGACAAAAATGCGTTACTCCTGCATAAAATAAACCGTGTACGGAAAAATAACAATGCAGACAAAACACAGCGTTGCTCAGATTTAAAATATCTGAAAACGGTTTATGTTATAAAATTTCAATACGAGAGGGCATATAAATGGAAATAAAAATAGATACGATAATCGGCAGAGAAATAATTGATTCAAGAGGAAATCCTACGGTTGAGGCGGAGGTCGGACTTTCCGACGGAACCTTTGCAAAAGCGTCTGTCCCTTCGGGTGCGTCAACAGGAGAATTTGAGGCGGTTGAACTTCGTGACGGTGAAAAACGCTATCTCGGCAAAGGTGTGCAGAGAGCCGTTGAAAATATCAACAGCATAATTTCGCCTAATCTTTGTTGCGACTCACCTTTTGACCAGTGTGCAATCGACAGCAAAATGATTGAACTTGACGGCACGGAAAATAAGGAATTGCTCGGTGCAAATGCTATTCTTGCCGTATCGCTTGCCTGTGCAAAGGCGGCGGCAAAGAATCTTAGACTGCCGTTATTCCGTTATATAGGCGGAACATATGCGGTCAGAATGCCTGTTCCAATGATGAATATTCTCAACGGCGGCGCTCATGCGTCAAATAATATCGACATTCAGGAATTTATGATTATGCCTGTCGGCGCAAGGTGTTTTTCCGAGGGAATGATGCAGTGCTGTGAAATCTACCATACACTCGGCAAAATTCTAAAAGAGAATAATATGTCAACAGGTGTAGGCGATGAGGGCGGTTATGCACCGAGCCTGAAAAGTGATGAGGATGCAATTGAGTATATAATTAAAGCGATTGAAAAAACAGGTTATACTACCGATGAAATTAAAATTGCGCTCGATGCCGCATCTTCCGAATGGTATTCCGACGGAAAATATATTCTTCCAAAGAGAGGCGATTCGCTTTCAAGCGACGAACTTATTAATTATTTTGACAAGCTCTGTTCTGATTATCCGATTATCTCGCTTGAAGATCCGCTTTCCGAACACGATTGGGACGGTTGGCAGAACATTACTTCAAAAATCGGCAACAAAGTTCAGCTTGTCGGCGATGATTTGTTTGTTACAAATACAAAAAGACTTAAAAAAGGCATAGAGCTCGGAGCAGGCAATGCAATTCTGATAAAAATTAATCAGATAGGAACACTGACGGAAACGCTTGATGCAATTGACACGGCTCACAAGGCAGGCTATCGCACGATTATTTCACACAGGAGCGGCGAAACGGAGGACACAACCATTGCGGATATTGCCGTTGCGGTTAATTCGGGACAGATAAAAACAGGTGCTCCGTGCAGAACCGACAGAGTTGCAAAATATAACAGACTTCTTCGTATTGAGAGCGCAATTGTCAACACTTCAACCTACGGATTGTGATTCTGTCATCCCCGACTGCGGTCGGGGAATTTTTTTCTATTGATAACAAAATTCAATAATTTAGTAAATTTAACTGTTGAATTGTATTTTTTTGACAGATTTTTCTTTGCTTAATATAAATTTAAAAATAAACTTTTAGAAAATCGGCATATTGCACATATTTGTCAAAGAAAATTCTACAACAATAAAGCCTTTATCAATTGCTATATTCTTAATCGGAATTAAAATATATTGCCATATATGATAAAATGAGTTAATGAAATGCTAACATTGGAATTCGTATGGACTATTGTAAAACAGTGCTGATTGTAACCTTTGTTTTGCTCATATCCGAATAAGTCAGGAGGCATTTTTGATTGTTTCTAAAAAGAATATTGGCAGGAGTAATGACAGCTATGATGATTACGGGAATGTGTGCGGCTGATGTTTCGGCAGCGGAAAAGAAAACTGTAACAGATTATCAGGCATATGCTGCAAATCTGGATAAGTCGGCATATTCAGGTAATGATTTGGGGGCTTCTTACTCAAAAAAGGCAACTACCTTCAAGGTATGGTCGCCTAATGCGGCGTCTGTTCGTGTGAATATTTTTGAACACGGCAGTGATAATGAGGGAGATGCAGGTTCTATAATGTCAAGAGCCATGTCGCTTGACAAAACAACGGGCGTGTGGTCCGTTACAATTAACGGTGACCTGCTTAACAAATATTATACCTACTCGGTAACACACGGAAAAACTACCAAGGAAACAGCCGATGTCTATGCAAAGGCGTGCGGTGTGAACGGTCAACGCTCAATGGTTGTCGATTTAAGCACAACCAATCCCGATGGTTGGGAAAATGATAAGCATGTGCTTGTACAGAATCAGACTGATGCGTCAGTCTGGGAAATCTCTGTAGCAGACTTTTCATCATCCGAATCAAGCGGCGTGAGTGAGGCTAACCGTGGCAAGTACCTTGCTTTTACCGAAGAAGGTACAACGGTCAACGGTGTTCAGGGCGCATCTTCAACCTGCGTTGACTATCTGAAAAAGCTCGGCGTTAAGTATGTGCAGATTATGCCGTTCTATGATTTCGGTTCTGTTGACGAGAGCAAGAACATTATGGACCAGTACAACTGGGGCTACGATCCCGTCAACTACAACTGCCCCGAGGGTTCTTATTCAACAAATCCTAAAAAGGGTGAAGTGAGAATCAAGGAATGTAAGCAGATGATTCAGGCACTTCATAATGCCGGAATCGGTGTAATTATGGATGTTGTCTATAACCACACCTACACCTCTGATTCTTGGTTTCAGAGAACAGTTCCGAATTATTACTACAGAATGAACAATGACGGAACTTTCTCAAACGGTTCGGGCTGTTCAAACGATACAGCAAGCGAACATCTTATGTTCAGAAAGTATATGATTGATTCCGTTACATATTGGACAAGCGAATATCACATTGACGGTTTCCGCTTTGACCTTATGGGGCTTCATGATGTAACAACTATGAATTCAATTCGTACCGCACTTGACAATCTTTATGCAGACGGCAGCGGTAGTCGGATTCTTATGTACGGTGAGGCGTGGGATATGGCAACCAATTGTGACGAAGGCACAGTATTGGCAAGTCAGAAAAATCTCAAGCAGTTGAGCGACCGCATCGGTGCGTTTGATGATACAATCCGTGATGCAATCAAGGGCAGTACAGGCGGTACGGACGGTGCTTTTGTTCAGGAAGGTTCACGCAGAGCCAACCTGAAAACAGGCATAGCAGGTCAGAGTGACACAACAACAGGCTGGGCAAATGTTCCGTCACAATGCGTAACATATGCGTCATGTCACGATAACCTTTGTCTTTACGATAAGCTTGTCGGCTCTGTTTACGGTGCCGACGGTAAATATCGCAAAAGATATGAAGATCTTGTTGCAATGAACAAGCTTTCTGCGGCAATTGTTATTACTTCACAGGGTATTCCGTTCTCACTCGGCGGTGAGGAGTTTTGTCGCAGTAAAGACGGTGATGAAAACAGCTATGCGTCAAGCAGAAAAGAAAATATGCTTGACTGGGAAAATGTCGATCTCTATTCAGATGTAATTGAATATTACAGAGGTCTTTATAAAATCCGTGACGCTTTTGCGGCATTCTCGGATTCTACTGCTGCAACAGCCAACAGCCTTACATATCTTTCCGATGTTCCAAAGGGTGTTATGGGCTACACAATAAATAACACCGAGAGCGGAAAATGGAGTCAGATGTGCGTAATCTTCAACGGCTCCGATTCCGCACAGAATGTTACCGCAAAAGGCGACTGGGTTGTTCTTGCAGATAACAAGACAGCAGGACTTCGCAACATAAAGAATGTTACAAACAGCGTAAAGGTTGAGGCTCATTCAGCCGTTATTATGGTTGACACAAAGAGCTATGATTTTGCCGGAATTATGGATGATGAGGGCGCTGTTGTTATTGATTATTATGATAACAAAACCGAAAAACTCATCAAATCGCAGACGCTCACAGGCGAGCTCGGCACAAGCTATGATGTGACAAATCTTGCGTCAACTCTTAATTATGATGTTAAGAAAACCGACGGTGAAATCAAAGGTGTGTTCACGGATCAGGTAGGTCATGCAAAGGTTTATGTTGAAGAATATGACGGCGAGATGTCAACGGTTACCGTAAAGTTTGTTGACGAAACAAATAATACGGAAATTGAAGATTCTTTTCTTGTGAAAAACAGAAAGGGCGAGCAGTATTATACTCCCGACCTTCCGTCAATTAAAAATTACAAGCTTGTTCTTGACGACCTCCCGACAAACGGTGCAGGCAAGCTTGATTCCGCAAGCAAGACCGTTACATACAAATATACCCGTGTAACCGATGATGAGGATAAGACTGTTTGCAGAGTCAATGCCATTTATATGGACGATTCGGGAAAAATTCTTGATACAAAGACAATCACAGGTGTTGAAGGACAGGCTTATTCACTCTCTCAAAATACATATGAGGAAAAAGATCTTGTAAGCGTTCCCGAAAAGGCAAACGGAACATTTAAATCGGGCGAAATCAATGTAGTGTTCAGCTACTCGTCAAACCCCGATCCGCTCAAGCAGATGCTTCCGTTTGTGTATGTCGGCACCGGTCTTATAATTGCTCTGTGTGCGGCGTCGGTTATTTATTCTTCAAACAAGCGTAAAAAACACCTTATGGCGGAGCTTGACATTGAAGAGGATTAATTAAAGGTAGTTATTTCCGTATGCTGACGGAATAGATTATAAAAATTAATAAGGAGGAATATTATCTATGAGAACTACGAAGAAAATTGTTTCTGCAGTTCTTGCAGCGTGCATGCTTGCCTCAACAGCAGTTGTGTCAAGCTTTGCCGCAACAGCCGATGACAGTTCGGCAGTTTCAAGCGACTACGCAAGAGACAACTCTTACACAAAGGCTGCTGAAGATATTGACGCTCAGTATGCTTACTCCGGCAATGATCTTGGTGTTACCTACACAAAAGATGCTACAACATTCAAGGTTTGGTCACCGACAGCAACTGATGTTAAGGTCAACATCTTTGCAAAAGGTTCGGATAACGAGCAGGGTGCAGGTGAAATCGGCACATACACACTTGAAAAAATGCTCGTTGACGGTGAGTGGAACGGTGTTTGGACGATTACACTCGTCGGCGAATGGAAGGATTATTATTACACATACTCAATCACAACAACAGACACAACACACATCGGTTCAGATGCAACAAAGACTTATGAAACACAGGATGTATACTCAACGGCAACAGGCGTAAACGGCAAGCGCTCAATGATTGTTGACCTTGACGAGACAGATCCTGAGGGCTGGTCAAACGATAACCATGTTCTTCTTGACAAATCAACAAAGTCATCAGTATGGGAACTCCATATCAAGGACTTTTCTTATGACAAGGCCTCGGGCGTAAGCGACGCTAACAGAGGTAAGTACCTTGCTTTCACGGAATCAGGTACAACTCTTAACGGCGAGGGCAAGGTTTCAACCTGTATTGATTACCTTAAAGAGCTCGGTGTAACAACAGTACAGCTTAACCCGTTCTATGACTTCCAGTCAGTAAATGAGGCAGGCGATGATACTCAGTTTAACTGGGGTTATGATCCACAGAACTACAATGTTCCGGAGGGTTCATATTCTTCAAATCCGTATGACGGTAAAGTAAGAATCAAAGAATGTAAGGAAATGATCAAGGCTCTCCATGACGCCGGCATTTCCGTTGTAATGGATGTTGTTTACAACCATACTTATTCAACTGATTCATGCTTCCAGCACACAGTTCCTAACTACTACTACAGAATGAAAACAACAGGTACATTCTCAAACGGTTCAGGTTGCGGCAACGAAGGTGCAACAGAGCGTGCAATGTACAGACAGTATGTTATTGATTCACTCAAGTATTGGGTAAACGAATACCATGTTGACGGCTTCCGTTTTGACCTTATGGGTCTTATGGATGTTGAAACAATGAATATGGCAAGAGAAGCGCTTGACCAAATTGACCCACGAATCACAATGTGGGGTGAAGGCTGGGCCGGCGGTGACTCCTACCACCCGACTAACACTTGCTCAGGCACAAAATTCTATCCTGCAACACAGGCTAATGCGTCAAGACTCAGCGACAGAATCGCTATTTTCAATGACGGCATCCGTGACGGTATAAAGGGAAGTGCAATGGAAATCAGCGATGTTGGTTTTATACAGGGCTCAAAGTCATCCGCAAAGGGTGTAAGCTACGGTGTTCGTGCCAACAGCTCAGGTACATACAAGTGGAAGGCTCAGGCTCCTTCACAGTGCGTAACCTATGATGCGTGTCACGATAACGCAACACTTTACGATCAGATTATTGCGTCTACAGGTCTGGCAGACTACGGAGAGAGAAATTCCGAGGCTGTTAAGATGAACAGGCTTGCAAGTGCAATTATCTACACATCACAGGGTATTTCATTCACACTTGCCGGTGAAGAAATGGCTCGTTCAAAAGACGGTGACACTAACAGCTACAAGTCGGCAGCTGACCTTAATATGATTAAATGGCAGAATGTTGTTGACTATGCCGATGTAGTTTCTTACTACAAGGGTATGATGCAGATTAAGTCAGCATTCTCGCCTCTCACAGCTATGGATAATTCATATGCTGACAAATATACATTCACAAAAAAGGTTTCTGCTTCAACAAATCAGATTTCATTCACAATTCAGAACGATGTTGAGGGTGAATGGAACAAGATGGCTGTTATTTATAACAATGCAACCACAGCTGCAGATGTAACCCTTTCGGATACATCCGTAACAGATTGGGTTGTTATCGCTAACGGTGAAACAGCAGGTCTTGACTCACTCGGCGAGGTGACAGGCTCAACATTCACAGTTCCTGCTCGTTCGGCTATCGTAGCTGTTGACAAGGCAGGCTATGAGTCGGCAGGCATCAAATCTTCAAACGGTAAGGTTAAGGTTAACTATGTTTACGAAGCAACAGGCGAAAAGCTTGAAGATTCTGTAATCCTTCAGGGTTCTGTAGGCTCAGGTTATGTAACAGTTCCGAGTGCAGTTGTTCCCGATACATACATCGTAAGTCGTATTGGCGGAAATGCAGAAGGCAAATATACTTCCGATATGCAGGAGGTTACATACTACTACACAGACTACATTCCTGAGTCACTCAAGAACGCTGACTTCAACGGTGACGGTGAAGTTAATGTAATTGACGCTACACTTCTTCAGAAGTATATTGTAAAGCTTGAAACTCCTACAGTTGATGAATCAGTTCTTGACCTAAACTATGATGGTACTTTCAACGTTGAAGATTCAACAATGATAATGAAGTATGTTGTTGGAATTCCTGTATCTTCCGGTAAAGTAACAGTAAACTACTACTACACAGACGCTGACGGAAAACAGCAGAAGCTTACTGATTCAATCGTATTCGCAGGCAGAGCAGGCAGCACATATGAGTCAACTGCATTCAAGGTTGTTGGTTACTCTGTTGATCCGGACAGAATGCCGGAAAATCAGTCTGGCTTAATTCCTTACGGTGAGGCTGAGGTAAACTACTACTACATCGCTTCAAGCCTTGATATCAAACTTCACGTAAAGCACAACGGTTCACTTACATGGACGCCATACCTTTGGATATGGGGTTCAAACCTCAAGGGCGCAGACTCAGGCAACTTTATGACAGAGTGGCCGGGTGATCCTATGACTAAAGGTGAAAACGGTTGGTTTGATTACAGCTTCACATATAAGGGAGCAGGTACATATAATGTAATTATATCAGATAACGCTACTAACCAAACAATTGACTACAAGGGCTTTGTGGATAATGAAATGTGGATTGTAATTGATGACTCTGCTGTTACGGGCGGTACATACCTTACATTCTATACAGATAACCCTGACACTAACCCCAACGCTCCAATCGCTGAGCAGGTTACATTCGGTTAATCTGAAATCACAAACACAAATTGCAAAAGAGGGCTGACCTTAAACGGTCAGCCCTTTTAATCGCTAAAAAAGGTTATTATTGCTTTGTAACGGAAAACTCCCCGACAGCTTATAAAACTGTCGGGGAGTCATTGGTTTATCAGTTGTTGTTCATTCTGTAGCAGAGAGTCATAAGGCTGTCGCTGAGATGAACATTCTCTACCATAGTATCATTATAACGAGCATTTATATCATAGTGGCTGAAATTCCAGTAATTCTTGATTCCGTGTGAATAAAGCTTATCGAGAACATTTTCAACACAAACACGGGGAATACACAAAAACGCTGTGTCAATATGATTTTTATTACAAAAATCGTCGAGTTCACTTTCGTTTTTAACTGTAATTCCGTTGAGCTTTGAACCGACTTTCTGTTCGTTGTTGTCGAAACAGGCGATAAGCTCAAAACCGAGTTTTTCAAAATTCATATGCATTGCAACGGCCTTACCAAGATTACCCGCACCGATAAGAATGGCCTTGTAATCGTTGTTAAGTCCCAGAATGTTCTTGATTTCCTCTTTCAGCTGACTTACGCTGTAACCGTAACCCTGCTGACCGAATCCGCCGAAACAGTTAAGATCCTGTCTTACCTGTGAGGCGGTCACATTCATAATTTGTGCAAGCTTAGTTGAAGAAATTTTGTCAATGTTCTGGTCATTCAGTTCTGATAAAAAGCGGTAATATCTTGGCAAACGCCTGATAACCGACATTGAAATACTGTCATTCTTAGACATTACTCACTATGCTCCTTTAACTTTAAAATCAGAGAGATGCTGCAAGGCGCTCGTCAATAGCCTTGAGAAATTCTTCTGTGTTTACTTTCTTTTTGTTCTCAAGTGTCGAGATAGCGTAGAGATCGCCTGTCATAACGCCGTCCTCAATTGTCTTGATTGTTGCTGCCTCAAGCTTGTCTGCAAACTTCATAAGATCGTCAAGACCGTCAAGCTCGCCTCTTTTGCGGAGAGCGCCTGTCCATGCAAACAATGTTGCAACAGAGTTTGTGGAAGTTTCTTCTCCCTTGAGATACTTGTAGTAGTGGCGCTGAACTGTGCCGTGAGCAGCCTCGTATTCATAGATGCCATCGGGAGAAACAAGCACGCTTGTCATCATTGCGAGCGAACCGAATGCAGTTGCAATCATATCACTCATAACATCGCCGTCATAGTTCTTGCAAGCCCACATATAACCGCCTTCACTTCTGATAACTCTTGCAACAGCGTCATCAATAAGTGTGTAGAAATATGTAATACCTGCGTTCTCAAACTTTTCTTTGTACTCATTCTCAAAGATTTCGCTGAAGATGTCCTTGAATCTGTGGTCATAAATCTTGCTGATTGTATCCTTTGTAGCAAACCAAACATCAAGCTTCTGATCAAGTGCATAGTTAAAGCATGAACGGGCAAATGATGAGATACTCTTGTCAATGTTGTGCATACCCTGAATAATACCGTCAGTCTTGAAGTCAAAGATTGTGCTTCTTTCCTCAGAGCCATCAGGCTTTGTAACGCAAAGCTCTGCCTTGCTTCCTGCCTCAACCTTCATCTCTGTGTTCTTATAAACATCACCGTATGCGTGACGGGCAATGCAGATTGGCTTTTTCCATGTAGGAATGTAGGGAACAATGCCCTTAACAAGAATCGGGCTTCTGAATACCGTACCGTCAAGGATAGCACGAATCGTACCGTTAGGTGATTTCCACATACTTTTAAGGTTGTACTCTGTCATTCTTGCGGCATTAGGTGTGATTGTGGCACACTTAACGGCAACACCGTATTTCTTTGTTGCGTTGGCGCTGTCAACTGTAACCTGATCGTCTGTTTCGTTTCTGTGCTCAAGACCGAGGTCATAATATTCTGTTTTGAGGTCAACATAAGGTGTGATGAGAATGTCTTTAATCTGTTTCCAAATGACTCTTGTCATTTCGTCGCCGTCCATCTCTACGAGAGGAGTGACCATTTTAATTTTTTCCATATCAGCTGTTCTCCTTTGTGTAGTCAAGCAGACCGCCTGCAATGATAATGTTTCTTGTTCTGTCTGAAAGCTCACAGTCAGCAACAATTGTGTCGCCTGTTGTCTTGTTTACAACAGTAACCTGCTTGCCGTTTGCAATTTCGTCCTTAACATTCGGAAGTTCAAGCATATCGCCAAGCTTGATTTTATCATAATCTTCTGCGTTTACAAATGTAAGCGGAAGAATACCTGCATTGATAAGGTTGCTCTTGTGAATTCTTGCAAAGCTCTTTACGAGTACAGCCTTAACACCGAGGAAAAGAGGAGCGAGAGCCGCATGCTCACGGGATGAACCCTGACCGTAGTTTTCACCGCCGACAATAATGCTCTTGCCGAGTGTCTTTGCACGGGTTGGGAATTCCTTGTCGCATACTGTAAAGCAATGCTCTGAAATTTTCGGAATATTTGAACGGAGCGGAAGAATCTTTGCGCCTGCAGGCATAATATGGTCGGTTGTAATGTTGTCGCCGACCTTGAGTGAACATGACGCCTCGATAGAATCTGTGAGCGGATGAGTTTCGGGATAGCTCTTGATGTTAGGACCACGGAGAATTTCTACGCTGTCCATTTCTTCAACAGGAGCGGGATCAATAACCATATTGTCATTGATGAGGAATTTTTCGGGCATTTCAATCTCGGCAGCCGCACCAAGACATCTCGGGTCTGTAAATACGCCGTTGATTGCAGAAACAGCCGCAGTTTCCGGAGATACAAGATAAATCTGACCGTCTGCTGTTCCGCTTCTTCCTTCAAAGTTACGGTTAAATGTTCTCAGCGAAATACCGCCGCTGTTAGGTGACTGTCCCATACCGATACACGGACCGCAGGCACTTTCGAGGATTCTTGCACCTGCCGCAATCATATCGCCGAGTGCGCCGTTGAGAGCGAGCATATTAAATACCTGCTTTGAACCGGGAGCAATTGCGAGGGACACATTGTCTGCAACCTTTTTGCCCTTGAGAATGTGAGCAACTCTCATAAGGTCAAGGTAGCTTGAGTTTGTACATGAACCGATACAAACCTGATCAATCTTCTTGCCCTCAAGCTCTTTGATTGGCTTAACATTGTCGGGTGAGTGCGGACAGGCTGCAAGCGGTTCAAGCTCTGAAAGGTTGATTTCGATAACCTCATCATAAACTGCATCGTCATCAGCTTTGAGTTCTGTATAATCTTCCTCACGGCCCTGAGCCTTGAGAAACTTTCTTGTTGTTTCATCCGAAGGGAATACAGAGGTTGTAGCACCAAGCTCTGCACCCATATTTGTGATTGTTGCTCTTTCGGGAACCGTAAGTGTGGCAACACCTTCTCCGCCGTACTCAACAATCTTGCCGACGCCGCCCTTAACGCTCATAACACGAAGAACTGCGAGAATAATATCTTTTGCAGAAACCCACGGACTGAGTTTGCCCGTAAGATTAACTCTTACCATTTTCGGCATAGTAATATAGTATGCGCCGCCGCCCATTGCAACAGCAACATCAAGACCGCCTGCACCGATTGCGAGCATACCGATACCGCCGCCCGTCGGAGTGTGGCTGTCAGAACCGATTAAAGTCTTTCCCGGTTTACCGAATCTTTCAAGGTGAACCTGGTGACAAATGCCGTTGCCGGGTCTTGAAAAATAGATACCGTGTTTTTTACAAACAGACTGAATGAATCTGTGGTCATCGGCGTTCTCAAAACCTGTCTGAAGTGTGTTGTGGTCAATGTAAGCAACGCTTTTTTCTGTTTTTACTCTCGGAATGCCCATAGCCTCATATTCGATATAAGCCATAGTGCCTGTTGCATCCTGAGTAAGAGTCTGGTCGATTTTAAGACCGATATCACTGCCAACGGTCATTTCTCCGCAGACAAGATGATTCTTGATGATTTTCTGCGCAATCGTGTAGCCCATAATATTACCTCCTAAAAATTAATGCCTATCATAATTCAGGTCCTGCGAAAAAAATGCAAAACACTATGTTAATTATATAACAATCTTGAGATATTGTAAAGAAAAAATCACACGAAATGAGTAAAAATCGTTATTTTTTCACTAAAAAATATTTTTTGCGGTTTTCTATCGGAAAAATGTTCAAAAAGTGTCGGATATTAGGATAAAAGGTGATGAAAAATATAAATTGAATTTTAGCTTTTATAGTGTTATAATGCTTGATGTATGCAATAAGATTTAAGTGATTTTAGCAAAACGAGGTATTTTTATGGATGTAAGAGAGAATTTAAGAAATATTGCAATTATCGCCCATGTTGACCACGGCAAAACTACTCTGGTTGACCAGCTTTTGAAGCAGAGCGGTGTTTTCAGAGCAAATGAAAATGTAGAAGAAAGAGTAATGGACTCTAATGACCTTGAGCGTGAAAGAGGTATCACAATCCTTTCAAAACCGACAGCCGTAATGTACAACGGCATCAAAATTAACATTGTTGACACCCCCGGTCATGCCGATTTCGGCGGTGAGGTTGAGCGTATTCTCCAGATGGTTGACGGTGTTGTATTGCTTGTTGACGCATTTGAGGGTTGTATGCCGCAGACAAGATTTGTTCTTAAAAAGGCACTCGGCCTCGGCAAAAAGCCGCTTGTTGTTCTTAACAAAATCGACCGTCCAGGTGCAAGACCCGAGGAAGTTGTTGACGAGGTTCTCGACCTCTTTATCGAACTCGGCGCCGACGAAGATCAGCTTGAATTCCCTGTAATTTATGCGTCTGCCCGTGACGGCTATGCATCAGAGGATTATCATGAACCCGGTACGGATATGAAGCCTCTCTTTGACGCAATTGTAAAAGAAATCCCTGCTCCTCAGGGTGATATGAACGGAGGACTCCAGCTCCTTATTTCAAACATTGACTCTGATAAGTTTGTCGGCAGAATCGGCGTAGGCCGTGTTGAAAGAGGTACTGCAAAGAACGGACAGGCTGCCGTTCTCTGTCACACAGACGGTACAACTCAGAATGTAAGAATTGCAAAGCTGTATCAGTTTGAAGGACTTAAAAGAGTTGAATGTGACACTGCAACAGTCGGCGACATCGTTTGCGTAAGCGGTGTTCAGGATATCAACATCGGTGAAACAATCTGTTCAAATGATTGTGTTGAGCCGCTTCCGTTCGTAAAGATTGACGAGCCTACGGTTTCAATGAACTTTATCGTAAACAACTCACCGTTTGCAGGCAGAGAGGGTAAGTATGTAACCTCCCGTAACCTCCGTGACAGACTTTTCAAGGAAATTGAAACAAATGTTGCTCTTCGTGTTGAAGAAACAGACAGCGCCGATACATTCAAGGTATCGGGCAGAGGTGAACTCCACCTTTCAATCCTTATTGAAACAATGCGCCGTCAGAATTATGAATTTCAGGTTTCCCGTCCGCAGGTTATTACAAAGATGATTGACGGCAAGCTTCATGAGCCTATGGAGTTTCTTATCATTGAAGTTCCCGACACATATGTCGGTCCCGTAATGGAAAAGCTCGGTTCAAGAAAAGGTGAGCTTATCAATATGGGTACTCGTGAAGGCGGTGTTACTCACATCGAATTCAGAATCCCGTCAAGAGGTCTTATGGGTTATCGCCCCGAATTTCTTACAGATACAAACGGTAACGGTATTATGAACCATGTATTTGACGGTTATGAGCCATACAAGGGTGAAATCGTAACCCGCCATCAGGGTTCACTTATCGCTTTTGAAACAGGCGAAACTGTAACCTACGGTCTTTATGCCGCTCAGGAAAGAGGCAGACTCTTTATCGGCCCCGGTGTTCCTGTTTACGAGGGTATGATTGTAGGCGCAAGTCCTAAGTCTGAGGATATCACAGTTAATGTCTGCAAGAAAAAGCACATCACAAACACCCGTGCATCGGGTTCTGATGATGCCCTCAAGCTTACACCTCCGACTGTTATGTCGCTTGAACAGTGCCTTGAATTCATTGCTGATGATGAGCTTGTTGAGGTTACTCCCGAAAATATCCGTATGCGTAAGCGTATTCTTTCAAAAGAACAGCGTATGAAACAGGCATTCCGTAAGAAATAATTAAAATAATGAGTTATGTAATTCTTGACCTTGAATGGAACGGTTCATATAGCAAGGTTCTGCACAAATTTGTCAATGAAATAATTGAAATCGGTGCGGTTAAGCTTGATGATGAACTGAATGTATGCGACACCTTTACAATGCTTGTTGCTCCGAAAATCGGCAAAAAGCTATGCAGTAAGGTAAAACAGCTTACTAAAATAACAAATGAAGAGTTGAAGGACGAGGGCGTCAGCTTTATCAAAGCAATCAGCCTGTTCTCGGATTTTCTGGGTGACGGTGTGCTTATGACATGGAGCGACTCCGACCTTCATGCTCTTATCGAAAACTACAGCTACTACACGGGCAGAACCAGACTTCCGTTTCTCTCACGCTATTGCAATCTGCAAAGCTATTGTGAAGATTGTCTTGATTTGCACGATTCATCCTGTCAGCTGGGACTCGGTGCCTGTGCCGAAATGGCAGGTGTTGATTTTTCGGAAGATGATCAGCACAGAGCGCTTGCCGATGTGTACCTAACATTGGAATGTATGAAGGCTTTTTACGGTAAGTATCCGTTAAAGCCGTACATTAAGGATGCTGTTTGTGACGAATTCTATGACAGACTGCTGTTCAAAAATCATTTTGTCACAGATATCAACAGTCCCGATGTTGACAAAAGCGTTATGTTTTTCGATTGTGAAGATTGCGGAAAACCGCTTGTTCAGCTTTCAAAGTGGCGACTTCACAACAAAAGCTTTACCGCCGAATTTTTATGCAAATATTGCAGAAAGAAGTTCAACGGCAGAGTATCCTTCAAAAAGAAGTTTGACGAAGTTTCGGTAAAGAAAAAGCTTAACGAAAAGAAGGTTGAAAAGAAGCCCGAAACAAAAGAACAGGTTAACACCGTTTCGGCAAACTGAGTACATTTTCATATGGAGTTACTTTTATGATTATTAAGTTTTTTGATAAACTTCATTATAAACTTTCTTTATCAGAATCACAGATAAATGATATAATCAGAAGTCGTTCTAAGTGTGGTCCTAGTATCAAAGAAAATGAATTTTTCTATGATGTAAAATTTACGGATAAGGGCTTTAAAATGAAGTTTGTACAGTCTGTAAATTTTGGTGGAATTTATAGCCTGAGTCCGATTTTTTCAGGTAAGATAGAGGAAGATTGTGGATATTCTGATTTAACAATCAGAATGTTTCCAAATCCAATAATGGCTGTTGGTTTAGCAATCTTTTTGTATTTCTTCTTGATCGGTATTCATTTTATTTCGGTTGCAGGAATTTTGGGATTTCCAACTATAATTGTAGCTATTCTGACTTTATTCCTTTGCGTAATCATAAAAATCACAAATACTCAATTTAAAAATATGAAAAGTATTCTTGATGAATTATTTCGTTATTATCAAATTTAGGATAACTAAGATTTAAAATTGTTATTATCTTAAACATTATATAGGGCAGAGCGTTTTGTTCTGCCCTTTTTTCGTGAATACAGATGATTGCGCCGTACTCCTCACAACGTACACTGAATTTTCACATACTATTTTCTTGCTTTCAACATTAATTCAGCCGTATTTCATATACTTTTCACTTTGGGGCTTTATTATATCTACAACATCAAAAAACAACACCGACATTCGATGAAGTCTTTTGAAAATATAACTTTTAATCGGAGGTACAGTTATGAACGATAACTTTGAAAACAATAAAAACGGTTATGACGGTTATTCGTCAGATAATAATACTGCTGACAACAGCTATCATGATATTCATTCGTCATCAGATTCACAGTCTGCATCAACTGCAGAAAACACAGAAAGCTCTTATGAGTGGAACACAAATTCAACATCAAGTGCAAATTCGGGTGAGTACCGCCATTCGTATATAAACGGTAACAACGAGAATGCGTCACACAACCCTAACCGTTATGAAAGTGCTTATTCTTCAAACACAGCATCGGGTACATCTTCACAGAACTACTCATCTGATTCATACGGTTCACAGTATTCTTCAAACCCATATTCTTCACAGCAGACAAATAACTATTCATACGGCAATCCGTCACAGAATCCATACAGCTCACAGTCGGGTTCACCGTATGCAAATCAACAGTATTCCGCACCAAAGGCTAAGAAGGTAAAAGTAAAAAAGCCTAAAAAGCCGAAGAAACCCGCATCAAAGGGTTTTGTAGCTGCAATGCTTGCAGCCGCAATCATTCTCGGCGGCGGTGCAGGATTTGGTGGCAGTATGCTTGCATCATCACTTAACAGCAACTCATCTTCAAATGTAAACATTAAGCAGGCATCCGCAAAAAGCACATCAACCACAAGCAATGCCGCTCTCAGCGGAACAACTTCCGAAATTGTTAAGAAAACAGCCGACAGCGTAGTTGAAATCGCTACCGAAAGCGTTGTAACAGGCGGATTTGCTCAGCAGTATGTTCAGAAGGGTGCAGGTTCAGGCGTTATCATTTCCGAGGACGGTTACATCATCACAAACCACCATGTAATTGAAGGAGCGGAGAATATCACGGTAACACTCCGTGACGGTGCAACTTCATACAAGGCTAAGATAATCGGCAGTGATGAGGACAACGATATCGCACTTCTTAAAGTAGATGCAACAGGTCTTTCAGCCGCAACAATGGGCAACAGCTCAAATCTTGCAGTAGGCGACTATGTTGTTGCAATCGGTAATCCGCTCGGACAGCTCGGCGGTACAGTAACAGACGGTATTATCAGCGCACTTGCCCGTCAGGTAACGGTTGAGGGTAAGAGTATGACGCTTCTCCAGCACAACGCTCAGATCAGCCCCGGTAACTCAGGCGGCGGACTCTTTAACTCAAACGGTGAGCTTATCGGTATTGTAAACGCAAAGGACAGTGCAACAGAGGTTGAAGGTATTGCATTTGCTATTCCGATTAACAATGTCCTTGATATAATTGACGATCTCAAAACATACGGTTATGTAAAGGGCAAGGTTGACCTTGGTATGGAGCTTACAGATATCACATCCGATGATTCCGCATTCTACTACGGACTCAGCAATACAGGCTGTTATGTTCTTTCGGTAACAAGCGGTTCTAATGCAGAAAAAGCAGGATTTATGAGAGGCGATATGATTACCGCAGTAAACGGTACAAGTGTTTCTTCAAAATCAGACATTCAAACAGCCCTCAAGGATTCAAAGGTGGGAGATACAGTAACTTTTACCGTTACAAGAAGCGGTAAGACTGCAAATCTCAAGCTCACTCTTGCAGAATATTCACCGAGCGGCAGTTCTTCAACAGGCAATTCAAACAAACAGAATAAGTCGTCACAATCACAGGGCAAAAGTTCAGATAAAAGTGACAGCGACTCAATCTGGAACTATATGTTCGGTCAATAACAGCCAACAAGCTTTTTAGCTTTTTATATAAATATTCATACAGCCAAAGCTGTAGACAAAAACTCTCTCTTAACGAACAAAGCTCCGTAACCGCACGGAGCTTTGTTCATTTTTATATATTTTTTTCCGTAGCGCTTTCAATTAAAGCTTTTTGCACATCAGTATATCTTAATTTACTTACAGGAATTTTCATTCCTCCGCTTAAAAGAATTTGATATCTTGTGATTGATTCAATTTCATTAAGTGCAACCAAAAAGCTTCTGTGACATTGAATAAAATCATCCTTTGGCAGGAGCTTTATAATCTCTGAAAGCGTTTTTGTAAACTCTAAAATTTTGTTATCTTTCAAATGGAAGGTGAGAGTTTTACCGTAAATTTCAACATACAAAATACTTTTTAAATTGATAGAATGGCTTTTACCGTTTTCCTTAATTATAAGGCTTTGTGATTTGTAATTTTGAAATGCCCTCAAAAAAGCTCTTTTCAACTTGGCTTCATTCAGAGGCTTAATAAGGAATCCCGAGGGTTCCGCTTCATAACCGTCAATTGCATATTCGGAATATGAGGTCATAAATATAAATTTAATGTCCGTGAAATTCTGCTTGATTTTGCATGCAATGTTAATTCCGTTTTTGTTTCCGATGATTATATCAAACAAAACAAGGTCAAAATATTTATTTCCGTTTTCAAGGTCGTTTAATAATATGTCGGCATTCAAATACGATTCAACTGAAATATCAATTCCGTTTTTCAGTGCAATGTTTTCGAGCAAGACTTGAGCTGATTCGTTAAAAATTTTTTCATCATCGCAAATTGCAATTCTGTACATTTACTCACCCTCCGAGCTTATTATACTCATATTTGTTTTTACCGTAAAGACATTATCAGTACAATCAATTATCAAAATGCTGTTATATTTTTCTGAAATTGAATTCATCGCAATAATTCCGTACCCGTGATTGTTTTTGTCGCTTTTGTCTGAAATGGGAAAATGGTTTTTGTCAAATACAAGATTTTCAAAACAGCAGTTTGAACAGGAGATAAACAGAAAATTTTTATTTGCTTTAATATCTGTTTTTATAAATCTGTGTTCTGTATCGGTTTTTAAACAAGCCTCAATTGCATTGTCAAACATGTTTTCAAGAAACACACACAAATCTTCATCGGCAATGCTGATTTGTTCCGGAACATTTGCACTACATTCAAATTTAATGCAGTTATCGTTAGCCATTTCTGCATATATACCTGTAATTGAGTTTATCAGAATATTGTCGCAGTATTTAATTTTCGGAAGTTTGCTAAGCTTGTCAGTGACTTTTTCTATGTACTCTTTGGCTCTCTGAGTGTCATTATTATCAAGCATAGCCGAAATTGCAACCATATGATGATTCATTTCGTGGCGAGCGGCTTTGGTTTCTTTTTCGCCGTTTTTTAACATCTGATAGCTCTGCAAAGCATATCTTGCACGCTCATTTACTATATAAATTCTTTTCTTATACTCCGTATAATCGTCAATAAATTCTTTGATAATTATCAATACAGAAATAATTGCCGTAACTGTGCAGAGCATAGTATTGAGGGGTGCGAATTCGCCAAATTCAAAAATGCTGCCCAAAATATTATTTCCGTAACTTAGAAAGGCAGAGTCGCTTGTACATGCCGCCAAAGTGTAACCGCAAAAAATGCAGATTATAAACAGCAGAATATATTTTGAGCTTTTGTATTTTTTATACTTCTGCCCATCAAAAATATAATCTAAAACAAGCATAATAGCGGTTATCAAAAAGTACAGCGAGAGTGAAACTTCAGTAAAATTGATAAACTCAATGGATTCACTGAAAAATCCGTAGCAGATGCAGTATGTCCCGAGCAGTATAAAAGATGATACAAGAAGAATGTATTTTCTCCAGTTAGTGAACATAAACGCTACGAAGAATACAATCGGTATAACATATATTCGTGATAGTATCGAAAAGTCAAATGATGAAAGAACCTTTGAACTCATTTGCAACTGTGAAGATGAGTAACACACACATCTTAAAGCAAACAGTATTAAAAACAATATCATGAGTAGGATTTTGTAATTTTTATGTCCGTTTTTTGTTCTTACAAAGAAGATTAGACACAATGCAATTGCCACAATAAAACTTAGAGTTGATAAAATAACGGCACCGACAGATCCCACAACAGCATCTGTGGATTTTTGAAACATATCTGCAAGCGACGGATATGTAGTAAAATAATAAGGATTTTCGTCCGTGTAATATGTGTATATTCTCATTTCATTCCCCGAAAAATCAGGCGATATCGGAATACTTGCGGTGGTATAATATGACGGTACCGTGAACAGATAATTATCGGGAATTTCAAGAAATCCGTCTTTATTTCTTTTTATGTCATCACCGGTCAAATCAATATTTGAATAGGCAAGATAGTTTTCTATGAACACTTCGGTTGCTACTCCGGATGGAGAAAAATTCAAAAATTTGTCATCGGTTATTTCGGGGAGGGTTATTTTCATACACAAAGCCGAAAAATCAGTATCGTTTACGGTTGCAGTTAAATTATCTTCGAATACAGGATAAACGGAGCTTACTTTTCCGTCCTTTAGAATTTCGTAACTCCATATGTTTTCTGTTGGTGTGTCGGCAAGAGTGTCCGGCTTGTTGGGTGAAAAAAGGAGTGCCGTGACAACAAATCCGATTATTGCCAGAGTGATTGCTAATGCCGCAATGGCAGGAAGATACTTTAATTTTTTTGTTTTCATATTCTTTTCTCCGTAAATCATAATTTTATTGCTGTATATACATATATTAAGTGTTTTAACAGCAAAATGCAAGCCGTATTGTGTAATTTTATTTCTGTTCGTGTCGCAATAGTTCCCGTTCGTGAAAACAGCTTGTAATTGTGAAATTTTGCTATTATAATCACATTAAATTGCAAAATGTGCAATAATAAAAATAACGGAGGAATAATTATGAAAAGAATTACAAAGAAAATCGTTTGTCTGCTTACTGTGGCAACTATGCTTTTGGTGGCAACAGTAACAGTCGTAGGTGCAGTTTCAACTCCTGATACTGTTGTTGACGGTCAAGAATACCCTTTCAAAAGCTATTGCATTAACAAAACAACAGGTGACTTGAAAAATACCGAAATGGTATATTCAAATGAGCATTATGATACTGTAACCGCAGTTTATAACAACCTTACTGCAGGAACTTATGAATTCGGAGCAACAGGTAGTCCCTATTTTAACGAGCCTGCAACAACGGAAGTTAAACTTACAAAGGACGGCTCTGTTAGAATTTACTACTATTACGTGACGAATGATATTGAAGCAGTAGTTTATGATGAACCGCTTGCCCCCGATGAAAAATATGAGGCTTTAATCACAACCGATGACGGAGATTTTGTTCAAGGTATTCTTCTTTCAACATCATCAGAACGTTATGATTGCATAACAGGTGTTGCTGATAACCTTAAAGCAGGTACTTATAATGTTAATGTTCGTAACGGCAATGATTTTTTAGTTGATAAAGATTTCACCCTTTCTAAAGACGGTTCAGTCAGAATCAACTACTATACTGTAACAAATGAAGTGGATGTTATTGTGTATGAGTCCGAAAAAGCTCCTTATGAAGTACCCTCGGGTTATCTTATGAAAGATGATACCATTGTAGATATGTTCTATTTCCGGCCTGCAACTCACGGCGGTGTATATACGCATACTTCCGAAAATCTCTCTGTCGGTACTTATACTGCCGTTATTTCAACAGGTAAAGGTACTGTAATTGAAAAAAATTTCACTACAACAATTAAAAGTGATGTCCTTTTAACTTATGTTCAGGACAGTGATGAATTTACATTTGTCGAACTTGGCACAATTACACCGGAAAGTAAAGATAACACAAATCCGACAGCTTCAACTGATGTATCATCTTCAACATCTGATGTTGTGTTAAAGGACAGCACAAACAGTAACAACGATAACGGAGTTGTTAAAACAGGTGACTCGCCTGTAGTTTCAATTGTTCTTCTTTCAGCTCTTACACTTGCAGCTGCAGGAATGTTCTTTGCAAAGAGAAGGTTTGACTTCTAATTAAAATTATTAATATCAATTAAGCAGCCAAGATATTCCTTGACTCCTTTTTTAAAATAATATAATAAAAGAAAAAGAACCGTGCTTTTATGGCACGGTTCTTCTGTTTGTTTAAAAATCTTATTTATTTTCTTCCATATATTTAAGCTGTTTGTAAATCATATTGGCACACATATACACATTACCGCCGCCCATTGTGAGAATGAGGTCGCCTTCTTTGGCATTCTTGCAAACATAGTCGGTAATTTCTTCAAAGGTGTCAAGACAAACAGAGTTCGGAACCTTTGCACCGAGGTCAGTAGAATAGATGTTATATGTGTTTGTTTCACGGACAGGGAGAATAGCCGAAATAATTGCCTGATCCGGAATTTTGAGAGCCTCCGCAAAATCGTCAAGGAGCATGGCTGTTCTTGAAAATGTATGCGGCTGGAATATTGCCCAAACCTTGTTAAAGCCCATTTTCATTGCGGCATTGAGTGTTGCGGTAAGCTCTGTGGGATGATGAGCAAAGTCATCGGCAACGGTAATTCCGTCAGGTGTGCCGAGAATTTCAAATCTTCTGTGAACACCGCCGAACTTGTGAAGATTCTCGGAAATTTCCTTCGGAGTAGCGCCAAGATAATGTGCAGTAGCCGCAGCGGCAAGTGCATTATAAATGTTGTGCTTTCCGGGAACGATAAGCTTAATCTGTGTGAGCTTCTCACCCTTATAGTAGAGGTCAAACTGTTCGTGAACACCCTTGTCTGCGCTGATGTTTTCAGCTCTGTAATCGCAGTTTTCGCCAAAACCGTAGGTGATTTTCTCAATCTCAACATCCTTTACGGCATCAAGAGTGTTTTCGTCGTCACCGTTGATAACAAGCAAGCCTGTTGTCTGATGAGCAAATTTGTTGAATGACTTCTTAATGTTGTCAAGATTCTTGAAGTAGTCAAGATGATCTGCGTCAATATTAAGAATAATCGAAATAAACGGATTGAGCTGTAAGAATGTGTCAACATACTCACAAGCCTCACAAACGATTACATCGCTGTGACCGACATAGCTGTTACCGCCGATGAACGGAAGTTTTCCTCCGATAATAGCTGACGGATCAAAACCGCTGCCGATAAGCACCTGTGAAAGCATAGCGGTTGTGGTCGTTTTGCCGTGTGTACCCGAAACCGCAATACTTCTTCTGTATCTTCTTGTAACAATACCGAGCATTACGCTTCTTTCAATGCACGGAATACCGAGTTCCTTTGCTGCCTGTCTTTCGGGGTTAGTTTCCTTAATAGCCGCTGAGTAAACAACAAGCTCTGCACCTTTAATATTTTCTGCGGCGTGTCCCATAAATACGGGAATTCCGTAACCCTTAATTCTGTCAAGAGTTTCACCTTCGTTCATATCCGAACCCGAAAGCTCGTAACCCTCGTGGTGAAGAATCTCAGCCAGCGGACACATTCCGCTGCCGCCGATACCGATAAAATGTATTCTTTTTATGTTATCCATAAGACTGTCGTAATTCACAATAGTCCACTCCATTCCTGATAAGTATATTTGTCTGTCAGAAAAATCATTCCGCTTTGCCTGTATTAAAGTCGGAACACAGGTTGATTTGCATTCAAAGAGCAATGCCGTGACAGAACTGCAATACTCATATTATAAGACGAATGGACAAAAAAATAAATACCTAATTTAATATTTGTGCAATTTTTGTGTATTGTACGGATACTGTGTTTTAATTGTTGCCAAATTGTAGAGTAAATGCTAAAATAAAGGGGAATAGGATTATAACTAAAAATACACATAAAATGGCAGAGTGATAAAATGACTTTAAAAAAGAACGATATTGTAAAACTTACAATAACTTCGGCAACTGCCGAGGGAAGCGGAGTCGGAAGAACAGATGACGGCATTGCCGTTTTTGTACAGGGTTCTGCAATCGGTGACGAACTCAATGTGCGTATATTAAAGGTTAAGAAAACCTACGCTTTCGGCAAAATCGAAGAAATTCTTGTTCCGTCCAAGGCGAGAATTACTCCCGACTGCGAAAACTTTATGAAGTGCGGCGGTTGCACATGGCGACATATTTCTTATGAAGAAGAATGCAAAATAAAACAGCAAAGAGTTGAGGATGCCGTAACACGCATCGGCGGTCTTGATAATGTTGTTTTCAAGCCGATAATTTCGTCGGACAATATCACAAGATACCGCAACAAGGCGCAGTATCCTGTCGGTCTTGACCGTGACGGAAATGTTGTGACGGGTTTTTACTCATTCCACAGCCACCGCATAATCAATTGCACCGACTGTATTTTACAGCCCGAAATTTTTGCAAGGGTAATTGAAATCACAAAAGATTTTATTGCAAAAACTAACACGGAAATTTATGATGAAACAACAGGCAAGGGCAGACTTCGCCACATTTATATCAGAATTGGCGAGGTTTCGGGCGAGCTTATGGTGTGCTATGTTGTCAACGCAAACGGTCTTAAACAGGAAGATTTGCTCGTGAAAATGCTCAAATCCGAACTTCCGCAGTTAAAAAGTGTGATTATTAATTCAAACAGAGAAAAAACAAATGTTGTTCTCGGCAGAAAAAACAGAACAATCTACGGAAGTGACCATATTACCGACACACTTTGCGGATTGCAGTTTAAAATTTCACCGTTTTCGTTTTGGCAGATCAACAGAAAACAGGCTGAAAAGCTTTACGGCAAAGCCAAAGAATATGCAAATCTTAAATCTGACGAAATTCTGCTTGATTTATACTGCGGAACGGGTACAATAGGTCTTACAATGGCGGATTCCTGTAAACAGCTTATCGGTGCGGAGATTGTTGAAGATGCCGTGAAAGATGCAAATGAAAATGCAAAAGCAAACGGCATTGAAAATGCACGATTCATCTGCGGAGATGCCTCAGATGCCGCATTTCAGCTTGAAAAAGAGGGTTTAAAACCCGACTGCGTAATCCTTGATCCACCGAGAAAAGGCTGCGGCGAAGAGCTTGTAAAGACAATTTCAAGAATGTCGCCGAGCCGTGTAGTCTATGTATCCTGTGACCCCGCAACCCTCGCAAGAGATTTAAAATTCTTCACAGAAAACGGCTACACCCCCAAAGAAATCACCCCCTGCGATATGTTCTCCGGAACCTCCCATGTGGAGAGCGTGGCTCTGTTGACTAAAGTACAGGAGTAAAAGTGTGAAAATTATTAAATTTGAAGAAATCTATCGTGATGATATGATTTTTATGGTTTTACAGGCAAAAGATGCTTTGGGTAGAAAACCTACTATAAATCCTGACCTTCTTGATATTAAGGCAAACTATCTTGATTACAATGATATGTTTTGGCTTGTAATAGATGAAAATGACAGGGTAGTCGGTTGTGTTGGATGTTCAAGAATTGTTGATACAGATCAAGCATTTTTGCATAGGCTTTATATAAAACCGTCATTAAAACGAAAGGGAATCGGTTCAAAGTTACTTAATACGGCAGAGTTATGGATGCGTGAAAACGGTGTTGCTGTTTCAAAAGTACATTTGGGGACACCAAAAGAGCAGTGGTTTGAATCTTATGCTTTTTATCCGAAACACGGATATATAGAATATGAACCAAGGTATATGATGAAGGTTCTGTAAATCCCGATTTGTACAGAGCTGATTTTTATTTTATTGAGGAAAAACATATGTTGAATAAGCAAATAAATATTGAATTGCAGGATACGCAGTGGCAATTTGAATGTGTTGACCATGACAGAACTATTGCCCGAGCAATAGTTTATGATGAAAACGGTTTGTTCTATTTTGTAAGAGCAGAACGAGATGATGATTTTGGAAAAGCAACATTGATTGAAACCTCGGGTGGCGGAGTTGAGATAGGCGAGGACTTACAAACCGCCATTCAAAGAGAATTGAAAGAAGAACTTGGTATATCTGTAGAAATAATTTGTAAAATCGGAGTTGTAAGCGATTATTACAATCTGATTCACAGGCATAATATTAATAATTATTTCTTGTGCAAAGTAAAGTCATTCGGAGAAAAGAATTTGACTCAGGATGAAGTAGAAAGTTTTCACTTATCTACATTAAAATTGACATATGAGGATGCTGTTCAAGAATATGAAAATAGGTCAAATACAAGGTTAGGAACACTTGTAGCAAACAGAGAACTGCCTATTTTACAACGAGCAAAAAAAATAATTGATGAAAGCCAAAAGTAATATATTAATACTCATTGCATGAGTCTGTTTATTGAGATATGATTGGCTTGGAGGTGATACATTATGGCAAATGAAGATAAAAAGGATTTTAATGCTATGCTTATGGATAGCAAGGATATGCCTAAATTTCAAATAATCACAGATGAAAAGAGTATTAAAAAATATGGTGGAGATAAAATGTATTTTGCACCGCCAATCGACTATGACAAAGTAATGAAAAAAATTCCGTATGGTAAAGTGATTACTGTCGGAAAAATACGAGAATACTTTGCAGAGTTAAGCAGTGCTGATTTTACAGAGCCTATCACAGCCGGAATTTTTGTTTCAATAGTTGCATGGGCGAGTTATCAACGCGCAGAGGATAAAACCCCTTATTGGAGAACATTAAAAGCAAATGGAGAATTAAATGCAAAGTATCCGGGAGGCGTTGAGGCACAAAAGGAGATGCTTGAAAAAGAGGGGCATATCGTAATCAAAAAAGGCAGAACCAATATTAAGTATTATGTTAAAGACTACGAAAAAGCACTATTTACATTGAAATAGATAATGTGAAAACTTCAGATCCACGGACATATCCCCACAAACGGCAGAACCACGAAAAAGGCTTTTGATAAGTTCTCTCTAATCTAAAATCAGCCGAGAAATTCATCATACTCAGACGAGCTTTGCGGAAAGCGTGGCTTTGATTGAAAGAAACTGACAAACTAACATAGATAAGGACTTAAAATGCAGAATATTCTTAAAATTAAACGAACAAAAACAGCTTTGGTATTTAATCTTGCGATTATCGCTTGTGAGATTGCCGCAATAATTATAGTGTTTTTCAAAATAGGCTGCTATCCGCTTGTATATTACACTGAGGACAGCAACCTGTTTGCACTTGTTGCCTGTGCGGTTATGGCAGGCTTTCAGGTGCGATATCTCAAAAGCGGAAAAGAAATTCCGCACTCGGTTCAAATGTTCAAATATATGGCGGCGGCTGTGCTTTCGGTAACATTTATCGTAGTTCTTGCCGTGCTTTCCCCGATGCGTGGAGAGGGCATAAACGGTTGGCTCTATATGCTTTTTAACAAAGACTTCACCTTTTTACATACTTTGTGTCCGATTCTTACAATTTTATCGTTTGTGCTTTTTGAAAAAGAACCTCACCTTAACACAAAATCAGCTTTCACGGCTACAATCCCTACATTAATATATGCGATTGTGCTTATTATACTTAACATAGTCGGTGCAGTTGACGGTCCATACCCGTTTTTGCGTGTGATGAATCAACCGTTGTATATGTCATTTGTTTGGTTCATCGTTATAGTAGGCGGTGCATTTTTCCTTGCACTCTTACTTCAAAAACTTAATTCAACAGGCAGAAAAAGAAAATAATAGATAATAAGACAGAAAACAGATGAAAATTTCAGATTGGAGTGATTTTTATGAAATACCATAAGTTGGTTGAAAATGCTAAAAAGCCAAACGGCTTTTGGGGCAAAATGATGATTAAGGCTATGAATAAAGGACATTCAAGCCTCACCTCATGGGGACTTGAACATATGAATATTGAACGCACCGCAATTGTACTTGACATAGGTTGCGGCGGCGGAAAAACCGTTGACCGACTTTGCTCAATTATTGCCAACGGCAAGGTTTACGGAATCGACTATTCCGAACTCTCGGTAAAATCCTCCGAAAAACTCAATTCAAAAAATATACTCTGCAACAAAGCGAAAATTCTTCAGGCATCCGTATCCGATATGCCTTTTGATGACAATACATTCGATAATATCACGGCAGTTGAAACCTACTACTTCTGGCCTGATAAGGAAAATGATGTAAAAGAAGTTTTCCGTGTTCTCAAGCAGGGCGGAACGGTTATGCTGCTTTTTGAAATGCTCAGAACAGACGATGATCCGTTCAAGTGGGAAAAGGTTGAAAATATGCTGAATATCAAGTCGGTCACTCCGCATGAAATCAGAGCCGTACTTGAATCGGCAGGCTTTGAAAACATAAACACATACACTAAGGAAGGTACAACATGGCTTTGTGCCACAGCGCAAAAACCGAAGGATGATGAAAACTAATGAAGGCTTTGATTACAGGCGCAAGTTCGGGCATAGGTAAAGAAATCGCCCGATATCTTGCAGAACTCGGTTATGACCTTATTCTTGTATCACGCTCAACCGATAAGCTTAACAAGCTGAAAGAGGAACTTTCAAATGTGAATGTCAGGGTAATTACGCTTGATTTTTCACGAGAAAGTGACAGCATGGATTTGTATGAGCATATTAAGAATGAAAATGAACAGATTGATTTTCTTGTCAACAACGCAGGCTTTGGAGCATACGGAAAATTTTTGGATGTTCCGCTTGAAAGAGAGCTTGAACTCATTCACACAAATGTTTCAACGGTTCACATTCTAACAAAGCTTTTTCTTAAAGATATGGCGGAGAGAAACAGCGGATATATTCTCAATGTAGGTTCTGCCGCAGGATTTCTTGCAGGACCGACATTTGCAAGCTACTATGCGTCAAAGAATTATGTTGTCCGTCTTACTCAGGCAATTCATGAGGAAATGCGTAGGGATAATAAAAATGTCAAGGTTTCCGTACTTTGCCCGGGTCCCGTAAAAACCAACTTCAATAATGTTGCTGATGTTAAATTCTGCATAAGAGGACTTGACCCAAAGTTTGTTGCAAGGTATGCCGTTGACATGACCATGAAGGGCAAAATGATTATCACACCCGGCTTTGAAATGAAAGCGGTGTCGTTTTTCAGACATTTTGCACCCGAAAAACTTCTCACAAGAATCTCTTATAATGTGCAGATGAAGAAAAACGGTATAAAATAATTATCATATAGAAATAGGGGAGGTGACGCATTGAGGGTAAAATTCGTTGACAAGGCGATAAAACTTTACAAAAGAATAACAGGCAGATTTGAACCGATAACAAGCAAATGCGTTCACGATAATATTTTTGCAATTGCCGGACAGTCGGCATTCTTCATCATATTATCGGTTGTGCCGCTCTCAATGTTCTTTGTGTCACTTTTGCAGAACCTGCATATTCCGATTGATTTTGTTTATCACGGACTCAGCAGTGTGTTTTCGTCAAAAATTGCCGATGACTTAACATACTTTCTGACCTCTGCCTATGAAAGTGCTGTGGGAATTTCTCTTGTAACGCTTGTAGTCACCCTGTGGTCGGCGGCACAGGGAATCCACGCAATCACAAACGGTCTTAACAGAATTTATGACGCTTACGAAAACAGAAACTGGTTCTTTTTAAGGATAAGAGCAATGTTCTACACAATTGCATTGTTTGTAATTTTGCTTGCGTCACTTGTACTTATTGTCCTCGGTTCAACAATTAACGATTTTCTTTCACCGCATCTAAAATCATTGCCTGACATAATCGGAATAATCTATCATCTCAGATATATACTTATCTTCATGTTTCTCACGGTATTGTTTGCGCTGATTTACAGGAACTTTCCTAACATCTCACGCAGCGAGCATAAGGAATACGGCTTTAAGTCGCAGTTGCCCGGTGCGTTTCTCTGCACGGTTTCGTGGTATGTGCTTTCGTTCGGCATTTCGGTTTATGTGTCGGATTTCAACGGATTCTCCGTGTACGGAGGTCTTACAAGAATTGCCGTTATTATGATTTGGTTTTACTTTCTTATGGTTTGTCTTATGGTTTGTGCGGAAATCAATTATGTCTATCATGACAGGATAAAAGCGTTTACTGTTGCAAAATTTAAAAGAAATGTAAAAAACAAAGGTTCAGAGCTTAATCAAATAAGAAAAGAAAGAAAAAATAATAAGTCAAATAAAAGTTAATAAATCAAAATAAAACACTTCCGTTCGGTGATACTACCAATGGAGGTGTTTTTTGTGAAAAGAAAATTTTTTAAAAAGGTGATTTCAATATTGCTCGTATTTGCAATGCTCATCGGCGGAGCGTGCTTTTCATGCACAAGTGCAGCGGCGTTTGACCTTGACTATATCAGCGAGGACGGAATGAAGCTCGGTTACAGTATAATCAAGGGCTATTCCAAAATGTCGATGAAAAAAGGTCAGTACAAGGACGGGAAAATTGCCGTTTACTGCGGACTTGATGTGAATAATCTTTATATTATGGGTTCGCTCGGTTGGTTTTATGTAACGAACGGAGTTGATCTCGACCGTGCAATGACGGATAACGATTACGCAATGGAGATGATTGCAAAGCTTGACTCACACCTTCAAGGTGCAGGCATAACAAATGACAGGGCAAAAGAAAAGAAAGCCGAGATTTTAAAGGATGCAAAGTATGTTTATCAATGCTTTGACACATTGGGACTTTACATTGTTGATGTTGACAAAAACAGAGCCGATGAACTCATGAACGACAGCGGTATTGATTTTGTGCTTGACGGCGGTTGCGTTCCCAAAAATATGAAAGACCTCAACATTGACGGCAAAACAGATGAAAAGGACGCTGAGCTTATTCAGAAGTATCTTATCAAAGAACTGACCTTTGACGATTATGACGAAAATCAGTATGCTCTTTTTGTTTGCGATATCAACGGTGACAAAACCCCCGATATCCGTGATGCGACAGAAATCCTAAAAAAGTGACAATTGTCATAATTTGTGCAAAGTGAATATGATTTCAACTGCGACAGCTGTAATTTTAGCTGTCGCTTTTGATTTGTGACAGCAATGTGAAACTTTGAATAATTATTTGTAATTTCTCTTGACATTCAAAATGAAGGTGCTATAATTACTGATACAAATTGTTTTGTATCGAACTATTCTATATAGAACAATATCTCATAAGTGTGATTTCGGAGGTGAAATAATGTGTGATGACAAAAGCGTAAAAAGCTGTAAGTGCAACAAACGCTTTAATGATTCAATCGGTCACGAAATCAAGGTGCTTAATCAGGTTTTGCAGAGAAAGTTAATCTATTCCGCCAAGGATAAGGGTGTGGATAAGCTGACTCTTATGCACGGCTGGATTATTGCATATCTCTATGATCATCGTGATGAAGATGTTTATCAAAAAGATATTGAAAACGCATTTTCAATTGCCCGTTCAACCGTTACAAGTATTCTTAAACTTATGGAAAAGAAAAATTACATAACGAGGGAGAGCGTTGAAAGTGACGCAAGACTCAAAAAACTTGTCTTGACCGAAACAGGTATTGAACTTCATTACAAAATCGAAAATATGATAACCAAAAACGAAATTTTGCTTAACAGTCTGCTGACAAAAGAAGAGAAGAAACAATTTCTTTTTCTTGTAAATAAAATTCTCAGCGGACTTGAAAATGCAAATTAAAACGGAAGGAGATAAGTATGATAAAAACTTTGGCAAAAAATATCAAAGGTTTCGTCAAAGAGTCTGTTCTTACACCGTTCTTTATGATACTCGAAGTAATTGTTGAAACAATTATTCCGTTTCTTATGTCATCAATGATTGATGACGGTATCAACAAGGGCGATATGCAGCACATACTCATAACAGGCGGTTATATGGGTGCACTTGCACTCACGGGCTTGTTTGCAGGTATGATGGGCGGTATCTACGGTGCAAAAGCTTCGGCAGGCTTTGCAAGAAACCTCAGACGCTCAATGTTTGCAAATATCCAGTCATTCTCGTTTGCCAACATTGACCGTTACTCAACCGCAGGACTTGTTACCCGTATGACAACGGATGTAACAAACCTTCAGAATGCATATCAGATGCTTTTAAGAATGTGTTTCAGAGCGCCTGTATCGCTCATCTGTGCAATGGCAATGACATTTATCATCAATGCAAGGCTTGCCTGTATTTATCTCATTGCAACAATTTTGCTTTCAATTGTTCTTGTCTTTATTATGAAGGCGACATACAAGTATTTCAGTCAGGTTTTTGAAAAGTACGATGAACTCAACGCAAGCGTTCAGGAAAATGTAACTTCAATCAGAGTTGTAAAGGCTTTTGTCCGTGAAAAACATGAGGTCGGCAAGTTCCGCAAGGCAGCCGACAATGTTTACAGACTCTTTGTTAAGGCTGAAAATGCAATGGTAAAAGTATCACCGATTATGATGGTTACTTCATATGCATCAATCATTCTTGTAAGCTGGTTTGGTGCAAATATGATTGTGAGCAATGAGCTTACAACAGGTGAACTTACAAGTATGCTCACATATTGTATGAACATTCTTATGAATCTCCTTATGGTGGCAATGGTGTTTGTAATGCTCACAATGAGCCTTGCAAGCGGCAAGCGTGTTGCAGGTGTGCTTAATGAAAAATCAACGCTTGCAAATCCCGAAAACCCTGTTTACAAGGTTAAGGACGGAAGCATTGAGTTTGACAATGTTTCATTCTCATACAACACAAAAGCCGAAAAACCGATTCTCAACGATATCAACCTAAAAATCAAATCAGGCGAAACAATCGGTATTATCGGCGGTACGGGTTCTTCAAAAACAAGCCTTGTAAACCTTATTGCAAGACTTTATGATGTAACCGAAGGTTCTGTTAAGGTCGGTGGAAAAGATGTTCGTGACTATGATATCGAAACTCTGCGTGACAAGGTTTCGGTTGTGCTCCAGTCGAATGTTCTTTTCAGCGGTACAATCCTTGACAACCTCAGATGGGGCAACGAAGATGCTACAGAGGAAGAATGCGTCAATGCCTGCAAGCTGGCGTGTGCAGATGCGTTTATCGAAAGCTTCCCCGATAAGTACAACACAAAAATCGAACAGGGCGGTACTAATGTTTCGGGTGGTCAGAAACAGCGTCTTTGCATTGCAAGAGCTTTGCTGAAAAATCCGAAAATTCTTATTCTTGATGATTCGACAAGTGCAGTTGATACCGCAACAGATGCAAGTATCCGCAAGGCATTCAGCGAGAATATCCCCGATACTACAAAGCTGATTATTTCACAGCGTGTATCAAGCGTTTCACACGCAGACAAGATTATTGTAATGGATGACGGTGAGATAAGCGCAGTGGGTACTCACGAAGAACTTATCAAAAACAGTCCGATTTACAATGAAATTTATGTTGCTCAGACAAGCGGCAACGGTGATTTTGATGCGAAAGGAGAGCTGTAATTATGCCGGGACCAATGGGAAGAAGAAACCGAGGACCTGCACAAAAGGTTGAAAATTCAGGTCAGGTTCTTAAAAGACTTTTCAATGTTATCTTCAAAAAATATAAATTTCAGATGATTATTGTTTTCGTCTGTATCCTCATCAGCGTGCTTGCAAATGTTCAGGGTTCATTGTTTATTCAGAATCTTATTGACGATTACATCACTCCGATGATTCAGAGCGGCAGCCGTGACTTCGGACCGATGCTCGGAGCAATTTTAAGAGTTGCAATTTTCTATGCAATCGGTGCGGCGTCGGCGTTTATCTACGCCAAAATTATGGTTTATGTAACACAGGGTACAATGCGTGATTTGCGTTGTCAGATATTTGAACATATGGAAAGCCTTCCGATAAAATACTTTGACACACACCCTCACGGCGATATCATGAGTGTTTACACAAACGATATTGACACCCTCCGTCAGATGATCAGCCAGAGTATTCCTCAGCTTTTCAACAGCGGAATTACAATCATTGCCGTTCTTGTCAGTATGTTTACACTCAGTATTCCTCTTACAATTCTTACACTTGTAATGGTTGGTGTAATGCTTTTTGTAACAAAACAGCTTGCGTCACGAAGCGGAAGGTTTTTTGCAAAACAGCAGGCAGACCTCGGTGCGACTAACGGTTACATTGAGGAAATGATGAACGGTCAGAAGGTTGTAAAAGTATTTAATCATGAAAAAAAGAGCATTGAAGAATTCAATGAGCTTAATGACAGGCTTTTCAACAGTTCATACAACGCAAACAAGTTTGCAAATATCCTTATGCCGATTAACGCACAAATCGGTAATATCAGCTATGTGCTTTGTGCAATCGTAGGTTGTATCTTTGCTCTCAACAACTTCCTCGGATTTACAATCGGTAAACTCGTAAGCTTCCTCACATTTAATAAGAGCTTTACCCAGCCTATCAATCAGGTCAGCCAGCAGTTTAACTCAATTGTTATGGCACTTGCAGGTGCAGACCGTATCTTTAAACTTCTTGACGAAGAGCCTGAGGTTGATGACGGATATGTAACACTTGTTAATGTACGAAAAGAGGGCGACAGGCTTGTTGAAACAGAGGAAAAAACAGGTATGTGGGCTTGGAAACATACTCACAGCACAACAGGCAAAACAGAGTATCGTGAACTCAAGGGTGCGCTTGTTATGGATGATGTTGACTTTGGCTACACGGATGATAAAATCGTTCTTCACAATATTGATTTGTACGCAGAACCCGGTCAGAAGATTGCGTTTGTCGGTTCAACAGGTGCAGGCAAAACAACAATCACAAATCTTATTAACCGATTCTATGATATTCAGGACGGTAAAATCCGTTATGATGGAATCAATATCAACAAAATCAAAAAAGGCGACCTTCGCCGTTCACTCGGTATAGTTTTACAGGATACACACCTGTTCACGGATACCGTAATGGAAAATATCCGTTACGGCAGACTTGACGCAACAGACGAAGAGGTTATCGCAGCGGCAAAGCTTGCCAACGCAGACAGCTTTATCAGAAAACTTCCTGACGGCTACAACACCCTGCTCAAAGGTGACGGCGGCAATCTCAGTCAGGGACAGCGCCAGATGCTTGCGATTGCAAGAGCCGCTGTTGCAGATCCGCCCGCACTTATCCTTGATGAGGCTACAAGTTCAATTGATACCCGTACCGAAAAGATGGTTCAGGACAGCATGGATAAGCTTATGCACGGCAGAACAACCTTTGTTATTGCCCACAGACTTTCAACAATCAAGAATTCAGACTGTATTATGGTTCTTGAAAAGGGCAGAATCATCGAGCGTGGTTCACACGAACGGCTTCTTGAACAAAAGGGCAGATACTATCAGCTTTATACAGGCAAAACCGCATAATGATAAATGATAATCGAAAGGGGAGAGTCGCAAAGGCTCTCCTTTTTCTGTTCTTGAAATATTGACTTGTTTATTGTACAATAAGACTCAGAATTGTGAGGTGTTAAAAATTAAAATTAATTCAAAATTAATATTAAAGCTTACTGCATTGTTTGCGGTAATCTGTCTTGCACTTTGTTCGTGTTCAATCAATATCAATGTGAACGGTTCCAATTCGGAAAGCAAAACAACTGTTTCAGAAATCGGAACATTATCGGTTCATTACCTTGATGTCGGACAGGGTGACAGCATATTTATTGAACTCCCGAATCAAAAGTGTATGCTGATTGATGCAGGCGAAAATATGTACGGCAAAAGTATTACCGAATATATCAATAATCTCGGATACACAAATATTGATTATCTCGTTGCAACTCACCCTCATGCCGACCATATCGGTTCAATGGCTTATGTTGTAAAGCATAATAATATCGGCGAAATCTATATGCCTAAGGTTACAACCACAACCAAGACCTATGAGAATCTGCTCACGGCAATTGCAGACAAGGGACTTAAAGTCAAGTCAGCCAAAGCTGGTATGAATATTATTGATGACAACGATTTCAGCATAAATATTCTTGCTCCCGTAACGATTGACGAGGATAATCTGAACAATTGCTCTGTAATTCTAAAAATAACTTATAAAAACGACAGCTTTCTGTTCCTCGGAGATGCCGAAAAGAAAGAGCTTGAAACCGTTACGGCAGATATGAGTGCAGAAGTTCTTAAAGTAGGTCATCACGGAAGCAGAACATCAACAACAAAAGTGTTGCTTGAAAAGGTGAATCCGAAATATGCGGTTATTTCTCTCGGCAAGGACAACAGCTACGGACATCCGCACAAAAGCACATTAAAGCTGCTTGATGAATTCGGAGTTGAAACATACAGAACCGATGAAAACGGAACGGTTGTCATTTCAACTGAGGGTTCAGGTGTGACTATCAAAACGGGACAAACTTCAATGAAAAGGGATGAATAAGCTTGAAAAAATTTATTGTTGACAGAATAGAAGGCGACAAGGCTGTTCTTGAGTGTGAAAACGGCGATATGGTGAATCTTGAACTTAAAGCCCTGCCGAAAAATATCAAAGAAGGCGATGTAATCAACTTTCAGGAAAACAGCTATTTTCTGAACAGCGATGAAACAAAAGCCAGAAAAGAAAAAATTAAAAATCTGATGAATTCGCTTTTTGAAGATTAAAAATCATGCAAAAACAAAAATGCTCTGTACCAAATTAAACGGTACAGAGCATTTTTATTTGTAATTGTGTAATCAATGTGTGTTGTCTGCTGTAAGTGACCTTCTGAAAATATGTCTGAAAATGAATCTGACAATCGGACCTGCAAAAAACAACTGCCAGCAAAGTGCCATAGGAAAGTTGAGTGCGGTAGTTTCAAGCCATACCGAAATAATCTCAACACCCGCATTTTTGAAAATAAGAGTGGCAGCAAGGCTCATAAGAGGACACATAAAGATAACCGAAATTGCAGAAATTGCGAGTACAAGGAAGAAAGGATTATCCTTTGCAGGGTTTACAATCTTAAAAGCAAGCTTTTTGGCAATGTGACCGATAATAAAAAAGTCAAGAATAAATGCAATCGGCCCCATAAAAGAAAGTTCTTTGAAGGCGGAAAGAAAAACTTCGTTTTTCATTTCACCGATATTAAGAGCTGTGTTGTAGCAAATCATGGCATAAACCATAAAGAACACCATGATAATCGTAAAAATAACTTCCTGAAATTTAGTTTTTGGCATAAAAAATCTCCTTTATAAAAATGATAACTTAGTAAACATATAAGTGTTGTTCGTTATCATTTCCTTAAGGAGAAATGTACGTTTCCAATTAAACCATTATATATTTCGGAAATTATACTATAATTTCTTTATTTTGTCAACTTCAAAAAATTTTTATTGTAATTACTCTGTTTAATACATTTTGTGACACTTTTATTACAATTCAGGTTCATTTCTCGGTGGATTTTTACTTTGAAATTTGATATAATATGTATGATTGTGATGAAAATTACGCTTAAAGCTTGCGGTTCTGTTCAGAAAGGGTATTTTTACTATGGGCGCATCAATTTATATTGCGGATGATGAAAAGAACATTCGTGACCTTATTACAAAGTTTCTTGAGAGTGACGGTTACAGCGTTACCGCATTTGAAACGGGTGATGAGCTTATGGAGGAATTCCTTAAAAACCCGTGTGAACTTGTAATTCTTGATATAATGATGCCCGGAACAGACGGCTTGACAATATGCCGTCAGCTCAGAACGATAACTGATGTTCCTATAATTATGCTGACCGCAAAAGATTCCGAATATGACTATGTAAGGGGAATAACCCTCGGGGGCGATGATTACCTGACAAAGCCGTTCAGACTTACAACCCTTTTAATGAGAGTAAAATCCCTTTTAAGAAGAATGGATATGAACACCAAAAAGGTGACAGGTCAGGAGCTTTCGGATATTAAAATCGGAAATCTTAGATTTTCGGCACAGGAAAACTGCCTTTATTGCAAAGGCAAGCCTGTTTCTTTGAGCAAAACAGAACTTAAAATGCTTACATATATGTTAAAAGAACCGAAAAAGGCTTTTTCAAGAGAAGAAATTCTTGAGGGTGTGTGGGGATTCGATACCGAAGTTGAAACCCGTGTAACAGATGAAACCTTGCGAAGAATACGCAGAAAGTTAAGCCTTGCAGGGAGTAATGTCAGCATAGGCACGATATGGGGCTTTGGTTACAGAATAAGCATTGCGGAGGATAAAAAGTGAAACACATAAAATTCCGTATTTTGATTATTGTATGGTCGTCAATGATTTTACTTTTTTTCGCATTTGCAGGAATTTTAAATATAGTTTTGCCGTCCCACTTCGTAAGTGAGGCAGAAGACGCTCTTGAATACGAAATTGATTATCAGCATTATATTTCTAACAGCAACAACGAGAGCGAAGATGATTCTTCGGATTATTATGAAGAAGATTCCAATGAGGAATCAACTGAAGAATCAACTCTTCAAAAAAAGTTTGAAAGCGGTTATCAGGATTCGTATTTCACCTCGGATATTTACTACATTAATGTAACAGACGCTTTTAATGGCCAAAATACCTCCGAGGGCAACAGCCTTGTCGGCTCAAATTCAACTTCTTTAAAAAGCACATACGAACTCACCGAATGGGTTAAGAATCATGATATATCCGAAGAACAAATATATACACTTCAAACAGATAACGGCTATTATGTGTTTACAGTTTATGAAGAACCGCAGAATTATGATTATTGGGACGATGCAGAATCCGATGAAAACGATTCGCCTGTGTATTTAATGTACATAAATATCGACCATATCGTAAAATATACCCGTTCACTTAACTGGCTTATTTCAGCAATTTTTCTTTGCGCAATTGTTGTGATGAGCATAATCGGTTACAGACTCGGTGTTAAAATTGAGGAGTCACAGAAAACTCAGCGCAGATTCTTTCAGAATTCTTCTCACGAACTCAAAACCCCTCTTATGGCAATTCAAGGCTATGCCGAGGGCATTGAAATGGATGTTGTAGATCCGCAAAATGCCGCAGGCATAATTATGCAGGAAACCGAGAGAATGACAGGTCTTGTTGAGGAAATTCTTTCAATTTCAAAAATTGATTCACGACATTTTAAGCTTGACCTTGTAAAGCTTGACATAAAAGAGGTGCTCTACGATTGTTTCCGATCACTTGATGCTGTTCAGCAGATGAACGGCATAAGCGTTGTGCCTGAATTTCCCGATGAAGAAATCTATGTAAAATGTGATGAAGATCAAATGGCAAGGGCATTCCGAAATATCATAATAAACGGTCTGAAATATTCAAAAAAGAAAATTACTGTTGCCTGCGAAACCAATCAGAAATATGTTTATATCCGATTCAAGGATGACGGTAACGGTATAAACCGTGATGATATTGAACATATCTTCGACAGATTCTACAAAGGCAGTGACGGCGGAACGGGCATCGGTTTGTCGCTTGCAAATGAGATTATACATCTTCACAAGGGCAGCGTAACAGCGTATAACTACCTTGACGGTGCCGTATTTGAAGTGAAACTGCCGATTGTTGAATGATTATTTGTGCAAATTGCTGAAAATACAAATAATCGCTTACTTGTGACATTTTTGTGATGCTTTTTGACGAATTTTGTGGTATTATATTAGTGCGTTTGCAATATATAATATTTGGTCAACAAATTTATAATTTGATAATTAATATACAGATATATAATGAGGTGCAGCTATGAACAGCAGTGTGCTGGCTTATCTTGAAAACTCAGCCGAATACTTTCCCGAAAAATGTGCGGTAACTGACGAAAAGGTTTCCTATTCATATTCCGAGCTTGTAAAACTCAGCTCATCTGTCGGAACCGCCCTTTCTGAACTTATCACATTGGGAGATGCAGTAGGCATATATATGGAAAAATGTGCCGATGCGGTAGCGGCATTTTTTGCAGCCGTGTACGCAGGCGGATTTTATTCCGTTCTTAACACGGAGCTTCCGCAGAACAGACTTCAGACCACAGTTTCCGTACTCAATCCAAAGGTGATTGTAACTTCTGAAAGCTTGCTTGAAACAGCGAAAGAATATTTTCCTGAAAGAAAAATTGTGACCTTTGAGGATTTGGCAAAATCAGAGCCTGATTATGCAAAGCTTGGCGAAATCCGCAGCCATAAAATTGACACAGATCCGCTCTATATTAATTTCACTTCGGGTTCAACAGGCACTCCAAAGGGAATTGTTGTGTGTCACAGAAGTGTAATTGACTTTATTGACCATTTTACCGAAATATTCGGCATTGATAATAACGATGTAATAGCCAATCAAGCACCGTTTGATTTTGATGTGTCCGTCAAGGATATCTATTCGGCTGTTAAAACAGGCGCAACTCTTGTTGTTGTGCCGAGGAGAATGTTCTCCGCTCCTGCCGAACTCATTGACTTCATATGTGACCACAGGATTACTGTTATGATATGGGCTGTTTCGGCTCTCTGCCTTATCAGCACATTCCATGCGCTTGACTACAGAACTCCCGAAACCGTTAATAAGATTCTTTTCAGCGGTGAGGTTATGCCGCTAAAGGCGCTTAAAAATTTCCGTTCACATCTTCCAAATGCAAAGTATGTCAACCTTTACGGACCGACTGAAATCACCTGTAACTGCACATACCATATTCTCGACAACGACTGCGACTATGCAGACGGTATTCCGATAGGCAAACCGTTCCCCAATGAAGATGTTATTCTTCTTGATGAGAATAATAACAGAATTTCAGAGGTTGGCAAAGTCGGTGAAATCTGCGTGAGAGGTACTGCTCTTGCACTCGGTTACTACTCAAATCCCGAACAGAATGCAAAGGCTTTTGTTCAGAATCCGCTTAATCCGTACTATCCCGAATTAATTTACAGAACAGGCGACCTAGCAAGATACAACGAAAACGGTGAACTTGTTTTCAGCGGAAGAAAGGATTTTCAGATTAAATATATGGGACATCGCATAGAGCTTGAGGAAATCGAGCGTGAGATGTCGGCTGTTGACGGTGTTGAGCAATGCTGTTGTATTTTTGATGAGAAAAAATCAAGGCTCAAGGGCTTTTTCGTAGGCTCAATTGAAAAGGACGAGCTTGCCGCATCAATGTCAAGGGATTTGCCTGCGTTTATGATTCCGGGCGTTATCCGCAAGGTTGATGAAATGCCGCTAACAAAGAACGGCAAAATTGACCGTAAAAAGCTTGCTGAAATTGCAGGGGGCAGAAGAAAATGAACGAAATATTAAAGCAAAACAAAACTGCATTCTATGTTTTTGATGTAAAAACTCTCAAAGACAGAGTAGCATATCTCAGAAAAATGCTTCCCGAAGATGTTGCAATTTGCTATGCAATCAAGGCGAACACATTTATTACGGCAGAACTTGAAAATGATGTTGACCGCTTTGAAATTTGCTCACCGGGTGAGGCTGAAATCTGCGATTTACTTGATATTCCCGACAAAATGATGGTGATTTCGGGTGTGTACAAAACTCCCGAAGTTATGGAAAATATGGTTGCAAACGGAAAATGCGACAGAATATTCACCGTAGAGTCACTTACACAGTTTAATCTTTTCAAAGAATTATCCGAAAAATATAAAAAGAAAATTTCTTTGCTTTTAAGACTTACAAACGGAAGTCAGTTCGGAATTAATTCCGATGAAATCGAAGAAATTATTTCAAAAAGAAACGAATTTGAATATCTCGACATACTCGGTATTCAGTTCTTTTCAGGAACACAGAAAACTTCTCTTAAAAAACTCAAGAGAGAAATTGACAAACTTGACAATCTTCTTATTCTTCTTAAAGAGAAATATGATTATACCGCAGAAGAGCTTGAATACGGCACAGGATTCCCTGCAGCCTATTTCAAGGAAGATACCATAAATGAGGACGAGCTTATCGGCGGATTCGCACAGCTTTTGAATGAGATGACTTCAAAGCCGAAAATCACGCTTGAGCTCGGACGAAGCATTGCCGCAATCTGCGGTAAATACTACACGCATATCGTTGATAAAAAGTGCAACAAAGGGGAGAACTACCTTCTTGTTGACGGCGGAATGAACCATATTGTGTACTATGGTCAGCATATGGCAATGAAACAGCCGTACCTTTCGGTTTGCGGAAAAGAAACCGAGCCGTGTACCGAATCATGGAATATCTGCGGTTCGCTTTGTTCAATGAATGATATAATCGCAAAACAGATTTCTTTGCCTGATATTGAAATCGGTGATGTAATTTGTTTTGAAAACACAGGTGCTTATTGTATGACAGAGGGAATTTCTTTGTTTTTAAGTCGTGATATTCCCTCGGTTTACATAAAAAAGGAGGACGGAACATATCTTTGCGTCCGTGATTCCTTTGAAACATTTAATTTAAACAAACCCAATTACAGAAAGGAAACGAATTAAAATGGATGAACTTATTGAGATTTTAGAGGACATTAAACCGGATGTAGATTACGAAGGTTGCGAAAACCTTATTGACGGTCACTATCTTGACTCTCTTTCAATCATTTCTCTTATTGCTGAGATTGAGGACGCTTTTGATGTGACAGTTCCTGCAGTGGAAGTTGTTCCTGCAAACTTTAATTCAGTAAAGGCAATGTGGAGTATGATTGAAAGACTCCAAGAGGAGGAATAAGATGGATCTTCCATCATTACTGATGGCGGGCAGTCTTGACACGTTGACCTCGTATTTTTCGGTAGCGTTTCTTGTCATTTTTCTGCCTGTTTCAGTTGTTGTGTATGCCGTCATTCCGCAAAAAGCAAGAAAGTATTTTCTGCTTATTGCAAGCTTTGCTTTCTTTTGGCTGATAAGCGGTCAGTTGATTGCCTATTTATGCCTGATAATAATGGGCGTCCATTATTTCGGCTTGTGGCTTGACAGGATTCAAACGCAAAAAAGTGCGGCGCTAAAGGCTGTGCCTAAGGAGGAGAAAAAGGCTCTTAAAAAGGTATATCTCCACCGCAGTCGCAGAGTTCTGTTGTTTGCCGCCGTACTTATGATAGGCGGTCTGCTTGTAATCAAATACTCACCGTTTTTTACAACAAATGTAAATTCGCTGTTATTGCTTTTGAATATTCCGATTCAGTTTGATATTCCGAGTTATATAATGCCGATTGGTATTTCATTCTTTACTTTGCAGGCTGTATCGTACCTTTTTGATGTTTACAGAGGACTTATTAAAGCTGATGACAACATATTAAGACTTGCGTTGTTTATGTCTTTCTTTCCGCAGATTGTAGAAGGTCCTATCTGCCGTTACGGTCAGACAGCCAATCAGCTGTGGAATGTAAAGCAAATTGAGTTTGAAAACTTAAAACTCGGTGCAGTCCGTATTCTTTTCGGTCTTATGAAAAAGCTCGTAATCGCTGACAGACTTAATCCTATGATTAAGCAGATTTTCAGCCATTACGATGACTATCAGGGCGGAATAATCGCTCTCGGAGCAATTGCCTATACAATTCAGCTCTATTGCGATTTCTCCGGTACAATGGATGCCGTAATGGGTGTTGCTCAGATTTTCGGCGTTACAATGCCCGAAAACTTTCAAAGACCTTTCTTTTCAAAATCAATTTCAGAATTTTGGAAAAGGTGGCATATTACACTCGGCACATGGTTCAAGGATTATATCTTCTATCCCGTCACCATGTCAAAGCCGATGAAAAATCTTACATCTTCCGCACGCAAAAAGCTCGGCAACCACTTTGGTCCGTTGCTTGCGGGAAGCATAGCGTTGTTCTGTGTATGGTTCTGCAACGGACTGTGGCACGGTTCTGCGTGGGGTTATATATTCTTCGGTATGTACCACTTTGTGCTTATTCTGTCGGGTAACATCATTGCCCCTGCGGTTACCGCATTCAATAAAAAGCTTCACATCAATTCCGAATGCTTTGCGTACAAAGTGTTTCAGATAGTTCGTACATGCATACTTGTTGTTATCGGCGAAATGTTTTTCAGAGCAGAAAGACTTACAACAGGTCTTTCAATGTTCGGGAAAATGGTGACCGATTTCAGCTTTTCAAGCCTTAACTATGAGCTTATGAAAAAGCTTAAAATTGATATGCATGATGTTATGATCGTGCTTATTGCGCTTGCATTTATTTTTGTAATCAGCGTTCTCAATGAAAAGGGAATATGTGTGCGTGGTGCAATTGCAAAGAGAAATGTTGTTATAAGATGGGCGGCTGTTTACGCTCTTATTATGTTCATCATAATCTTCGGTGCTTACGGCAAGGGTTATGTTGCCGTTGATCCGATTTATGCGAACTTCTAAGGAGGTCTGATTATGAAGAAAATAATTAAGAGAATTGTCAGCTGTGTCCTGTTTGTTGCAATACTTCTCGGATTACTTCAGGTGTCCTCACTCATATTTCAGCCAAAGTCAAATGACAAGGCATCGGGCATTCATTATCCGAGAGCAAACGGTATTTTCAGTGAACCTAAAGACAGTATTGACACTGTGTTTATCGGTGACAGCGAGGTGTATCATTCGTTCATTCCGCTCAATATCTGGAGGGACTACGGAATTACCTCGTATGATGTTTCTTCTCCGTCTCAAAAGCTTGTGTACTCAATGGAATTTTTGAAAAAAACTTTTGAAAATCAAAGTCCGAAGATTGTGTTCCTTGAAACCAATGCGATTTTCAGAAAATCTTATCTTGAGGATGAAATCACATATAAGGCAGAGCAGATTTTTCCTGTGTTCAGATATCATGACCGTTGGAAGAATCTTCAGCTCAAGGATTTTTCGGCTACAGTTGAATATACTGCGAATGAGAATAACAAAGGTTATTACTTTACTAAAAAGTCTAAGCCTGCGACAGATAAGGCTATCAAGGAATATATGAAATATTCCGATGTTTCTGCACCGATACTTTCTACCAACAAAAAGTATCTCAACGAAATTGCTAAATTCTGTAAAACACACGGCGCAAGACTTGTGCTTATAAGCACCCCAAGCACAAAAAACTGGAACTACCAGCGACATAACACTATGGAAGCAATTTCAAAGGATCTCGGTGTTGATTATATCGATACCAATCTTCTCCGTGACGATATCCCGATTGATTGGAAAAAGGATACGAAGGATAAAGGAGATCACCTTAACTATAACGGTGCGGTGAAACTGACGGATTATGTCGGAAAGTATCTTGACGATACAAAGATCTTCAAAGATAAGCGTAACGATCCGTCATACGATAACTGGAATACCTGTCTTGACAAGTTTGAAAAGCAGGTCAAAAAGGGTACAAGATCGTAAAACTGATCTATTTAGAATCTAAAATCTTTCCCCTGTGTTGCAATTCGATGCAGGGGAAAGAAATATTAAAAAACTTTAAAAAAAGTATTGACAAAATTACAGTTTTACCGTATAATCAATACTGCTCACTAAAAAAGTGAGAGAAAAATGCGAGTGTGCTGGAATAGGCAGACAGGCACGTTTGAGGGGCGTGTGTTTCACGACGTACGGGTTCAAGTCCCGTCACTCGCACCATAGAAAAGACTTGATACCTTGCGTATCAAGTCTTTTCTATTTTTATGCAAGCAAGCGATGATGGTAGCCTTGCGACCGCCGCCGGTGGCGGAGAAAGGGAGCAAAGCGCTGTCTGAAATAAGGAGCATCAGGAAGTGCATTTATGCACGACGCAAGGCGACTATATTTCAGACGGGGAGAGAGTAACCGTAAAAACAAAAGTGGATAGAAGAAAACAACTGTTTTTAGGGAGAGCGTTGATGAAAGTATGACTATGAACAAGCCACATTGGCGAGGTTGTAAGTTTGACATATAGCAATCACCGTCACTCGCAGTTACCATTATAACAAATTGCAATAGGGAATATGACGTGACTTGTTTTTTACCACATAATTTTTTTGTAGTCAGTAGGGCATTTATCGAACGCCCACAGGTAAAGCAACATATCTACATCACCATACCTTGACAACCAAAATCCGTTGTGATAATATCGTTTTGGCAACGGGCAACCGTTAATCATATTTGATATGGAGATATGAATTTATGAAAAAAGCAGTTTTATTTGACCTTGACGGCACATTGTGGCACACTTGTGATGTGATTTTGCCTGTGTGGAACGATATACTTAAAAAACATAAAGAAACAACAAAGCAAATTACACTTGAAGAAATGAACAGCTATATGGGAAAAACGGTTGAACAGATTGCGTCAATAATGTTGCCTGAGCTTCCACTTGAAAATTCGGTCGCAATTGTAAAGGAGTGTTGTGCGGAACAGATTCCGTCACTTCGCAAAACGGGCGGTCATTTGTATGATAATCTTGAAAGCACACTTGAAATTCTCTCAAAGAATTATTTTCTCGGCATAATCAGTAATTGTCAATGCGGATATATAGAGGCATTTTTGTTTGCTCATAAGCTTGAAAAATATTTCTCCGATTTTGAAATGTCGGGCAGAACAAATCTGACAAAGGGAGAGAATATAAAGCTTGTTATGGAGCGTAACGGCATTAATAATGCTTTGTATCTTGGCGATACAATCGGTGATCAGCTTGCCGCAAAAGATGCAGAAATACCGTTCGTGTTTGCATCATACGGATTCGGCACAACGGAAAATCCCGAATATACAATCAGTTCGTTCGATGAATTGCCAAAAGTTGCAGAAAAAATTCTCGGCTGATTGCCCAAAAAATAGGATGGTGTCGGGATACAGCCTATCCCGATGTCATTCTTGTAAAAGCATAAAGTTTCAGTTTTTATGCGTTTTTTGCAGATAGAGAAAAAATTATGTAAGAAAATTGAAAAAACTTTCAAATATGTGTTGACAAGTTAAATGCCTTATGATATAATCTTGATTGTTGAGTTGAGAAACCGACAAAAATCTAATAAATGCGAGTGTGCTGGAATAGGCAGACAGGCACGTTTGAGGGGCGTGTGTTTCACGACGTACGGGTTCAAGTCCCGTCACTCGCACCATAAAAAGCAGTTGACACATTTGTGTTGACTGCTTTTTATTTTACCGTCAAGCGGTGTGACGGGACTTGAAGGCGACCGTTAAGAAAACAGTCCGGTGGACTGTTTTTAGGGAGAGCGTTGATGACACTTTGACTATGAACAAGCCGCATTGGCGAGGACGAAAGTTTGACATATAGCAATCACCGTCACTCGCAAGTTACCGTTATATCAATTTGTATTAGTGAATATGACGGGGGAGAGAGTAATCGTAAAAATAAAAGTGGATGGAAGAAAACAACTGTTTTTAGGGAGAGCGTTGATGAAAGTATGACGATGAACAAGCCGTATTGGCGAGGACGGAAGTATGACATATAGCAATTTTTCTATTTCAACCGATAAAACCGTTTAAACGTTTGCCTGACACAGACAAACACGGCTCAATGTTTTGGCAACCCGAAAAAATAAAAATACGGAACAGATTTCTGCTCCGTAAAAATTATTTAAAGAATATCCAACCTTCAACCTTGTCGCCGTCAACCATAAAAGCTTTTTCTGCAATCTCCGCAAGTGGCGAATCACTGTAACTGTCCGAATAAAAATTGTCAATTTTTCCGTCAGGAAAAGCCTCATAAAATCGTTTTACCTTTTCCTTGCCGTGACAGTTTACACCCGAATATTTTCCGCTGTGCATATCTACCTTTGACGCCATAAGGTTTTTTATTTTGAGCCTTTTGCAAACGGGTTTCAGCAAAAATTCGGGCGATGCCGAAATAATTACATCATCATCTTTCTTTTGCTCAAGGTAAAACGGTTTTATATTTCCTATGTATTCCTTCCAGAAATCATTTACATCCTTTTCAGTATCGCAATAGGTAAGAAATCTGTACATTTTTTCTTTAAAATCAGTTTTTGTACCTTTTTTGAATACATAGAATTTTAAAAATGCTCCCAAAAGCGATGGGGCAAGAGTGAGTATTTTTTTATGCCTTTTAAGGCAGAATAAATAGAAGTCGGCTGTTGAGTCCCCATAGTAAATCGTTTTGTCAAAATCGTAAACATTCATAATATGCAAATTCCTTTTTAGTTTTGCAAATAATTTTTGATATTCAATTCTTAGCAGAAGAGAACATTTGCACTATGATTATAATATGAGAAGAAAAATTTTGCAACATTTACCGTTAATAAGCTCATTTTGGCTGATTATCCAAAGAATATGCCGTTATTCTGTTGCTTTTAACTCTGTTTTGTTGTACAATATACTATGTATTATTGTATAAAGGAGAAAATCCGTGTTTGGTTATTTGCAGATTCAAAAGAGCGAATTGCTTGTTCGTGAATACGAGGCTTATAAGGCTGTGTATTGCGGGCTTTGCAGGCAAATGGGTAAGGATTACTCCGTGTTTACAAGATTTACGCTAAGCTATGACTGCACATTTTATGCAATGCTTTTAATGTCGCTTAACCGTTCATGCAAAGGCTTTAAAGATGGCAGATGCACCTGTAATCCTCTTAAAAAATGCAAGTTTGCAACAGATTCCGGTGACGCATACAGAAAGGCTGCCGCATTTTCAATGATATCGGTTTATTATAAAATCATTGATGATATTCAGGACAGCGGATTTTTTAAAAAGCTGTTGTGCAGAATCATAAAGCCTTTCTTTTCTCATCAGAGGAAAAAGGCGGCAGATAAGTATCCCGATATGGACAAAGCGGTTTATGATATGATGAAGATGCAGTATGATGCAGAACATTCGGAAAAGCCGTCTGTAGATATGTCGGCTCATCCAACGGCATTAATGCTCGCTGCTGTATTGTCGGCTGAGGCTCACGATGAAATTCAAAAAAGAGTGCTATATGAATTCGGCTATCATATCGGCAGGTGGATTTATCTTGTCGATGCCGCAGATGACATAGAAAAAGATATCAAATCAAACGGATTTAATCCGTTTGTAAACAAGAAAACAGGTGAGGTAAAATCATCGGATTTTATAAAAGCGGTGCTTAATCAGTCACTTGCAAGGGCATATGATGCCTACAATCTTTTGAACTTTACCGATTTTAAGGGGATTTTAGATAATATGATGCTTTTGGGATTCCCTGCATCACAAAACAGAGTAACAAGCAAACTTGATACGGAGGTCAATAATGAATAATCCTTATGAGGTTCTCGGTGTGTCTGAAACAGCTACCGATGAAGAAGTAAAAGCAGCGTACAGAAACCTTGCTAAAAAATATCATCCCGATAACTACACCGACAGTCCTCTTGCGGATGTTGCGGAGCAGAAAATGAAGGAGATTAATGAGGCATACGATATGATTAATCAGATGCGTCAGAAGGGTAAGGGTACAGGCTCAACAGGCAGTTCGTCATATAACGCAAATTCTTCAAGCTCACAGTTCTACAATGTAAGAATTTACATTCAGAGAGGACTTCTTGATCAGGCCGATCAGATTCTTGAAAACACAGCACAGTCGATGAGAACCGCCGAATGGCATTATCTCAAGGGCATGATTGCATACCGCAGAGGTTGGTCTGAACAGGCTTTTTCATATTTCACGACTGCGTGCAATATGGACCCCAACAACACGGAATACCGAGCCGCTCTTAACAATATGCAGAGCCAGAGAGCATACAACTACGGCGGTTATACTCAAACAAATCCTAACGCAACAGGCTCATCCTTCTGCGATGTTTGTGCAGGAATGATGTGTGCAAACTGCTTGTGTGATTGTTGCAGAATGGGATGTTAATATGAAGAAAAACGGTATCAAAAAGGGGACAATGCGTATTGCGGTTTGCGGAATTATTGCGGCACTCTCACTCGTTTTTATGATGATGACATCTCTCGTTCCAATCGGAACATACGCTTTGCCCTGTCTTGCAGGAATTCTCATTTCCTGCATAGTTGTTGAATACGGTTATGGATGGGCAATCGGTGTGTTTTGTGTAACTGCCGTGCTTTCAACGCTCCTTGCCGGTGATAAAGAGGCTGTTATATATTTCATTGCACTCTTTGGCTATTATCCCATTTTAAAGGGCGCTTTTGAATTTAAAATCAAAAACAGGGCAGTTCAATACATACTTAAGTTTGCGGTATTTAATGTTGCCGCCATCGGTTCGTTCTTTGTTGCAACATGGCTGTTGTCAATTCCGACAGATGAATTTACCGTTTTCGGTTTTTATATTCCGTGGGCATTTTTGATTGCCGGAAATATTTTCTTTTTGCTCTATGATTATGCAATTACCGTATTTGTTATGCAGTATGTTCGCAGATTAAGAGGAAAAATATTCGGTAATTTTCACAAGTAATTATAATTCAAAGAAGTTTTGAGAAGGTGGACCTAAATGAAAAAGCAAAAATTGTTTGTCCGCATAGTCTGCATAGTTCTTGTGGTTCTTATGGCAGTATCGGTAGGTGCTGTTGCAATAACTGCATTTTCGGCTAATGCGGCTCAATCAACCGAGGAGGTTTCCGCAAGCGTATCAGCAGGCGCATCAGGCTATATAAATGCGTCGTATGTAAATCTGAGAAGCGGTGCAGGTACGAATTATTCGGTTATAACCTGTATGGCAAAGAACACAAAATTTACTTTTGTTGACGGAAAGCTCTATAACTCAAAGTGGTACAAAATCAAGCTTAAATCAAATTCAAAGACAGGCTATGTTACAAAGGAATATGTTGCCGTAAGTTCTTCGGCAACGGCATCAAGCGTAACAGGCTATGTTTCTGATGATTATGTAAATCTCAGAAGCGGAGCAGGCACAAATTATTCTGTTGTTGATTGCTTGAGAAAGAACACTAAGCTTACTTTTGTAAGCACTTCACTCTACAACTCGGCTTGGTATAAGGTTAAGGTTACTTCAACTGCTAAAACAGGTTACATAAAGAAAGACTATGTAAAAATGAACAGTTCAACCCAACCTACAACAAAGGCAACCAAACCTGTAACTCAGCCGACTGCGTCAGCGTCAACCGTAAGCGGTTATATAACAGACGATTATGTAAATCTCAGAAGCGGTGCCGGTACAAGCTATTCGGTTGTTGATTGTATGAGAGTAAATACAAAGGTTACTTTTGTAAGCACAAAGCTTTATAACAATGATTGGTATAATATTAAGCTTACATCAAATTCAAAAACAGGCTATGTAAAAAAAGACTATGTTAAGATGAACAGTCAGACACAGCCTACGACAACTCAGCCTACAACCACAAAACCGTCAACAGGTTCATCTGTTAAACTTTCCGTATCAAGCAAATCAATTTTCACAGGCAACAGATTTGCAATTACTGCAACAGCGTCGGGAAGTGTTTCATGGTCAAGTTCTAACACAGGTGTTGCAACCGTTGACTCTCGTGGTATTGTAACAGCCAAGAAAGCAGGCTCTGCAACAATTACTGCGAAAAGCGGTTCACATTCTGCAACCTGCAAAATTACCGTAAAATCCGGTTCATCTGTAAATATATCCAACAGCAATGTAAATCTTCCGTGGCAGAAGTCAATGCTTTTGAAATCAAGCACAAGCGGTGTCACATGGTCAAGTTCAAATACAAAAATCGCAACAGTTAAGAACGGTGTTGTTGATACGGTAGGCAAGGGCTATGTAACAATCACCGCCTCAACATCATACGGTGCGGCAACCTGTCTTATCCATGTTATGCCGAGGGAAAGCGTGCGTTTTTGCTATGCGTCACCAAACTCCGCTCCGCTTAATTCAAATGTAAGCTTTAAGGCTATTACCGACACAGACAGGGTAGGCGTGTATTTTGTAGTTACAAACGGTTCAACCTCTTATAAGGTCACCGCAAAAAATAAGGTTAAAGACGGTAACTCCTATATCTGGACAGGTACACAAAAGCTTTCAAAATCAGGCAAATGGTCTGTAAAAGCATATTCTAAATTTAAAACTGAATCAAAGTATTACACCACGGCAGGCGGCGGTGAGGGCGAGGTGTTTGTAACCTCAACAACCAATAAAACCACCACAGCCTGTGCCGAACGCAGAGCGAGTGACGAGGTAATCAAGCTTATTGCAAACTATGAGGGATTTCTCTCGAAAGTCACAGCAGACAGCATTACAACCGATCCTACACTCGGTTACGGTAAGGTTGTAATTTCAGGCGAACAGTTCTACAACAACATAACTTCAAACCAGGCATATGCTTATCTTTGCCAGACCGTGAACAAGGGCGGATATACCACAACAACAAATTCCTACCTTGTAAATAACGGCATAAAGTTCAATCAACAGCAATTTGACGCACTCGTTTGCTTTGCGTACAATGTAGGCAGCGGTGTGTTCTACAATGATTCCGAACTCCAGTCTGTTCTCTTGAACACAGGTTCAAGCGGTACTATCAAAGCCGGCGCTTCGGGTACGGTTACAGGTTCAGATGTAAACCTCAGAAGAGGTGCAGGAACTAACTACTCCGTTGTTACCCGTATGAACTACGGAACAAAACTTAAATTTGTTGACGGAAAGCGTTATAACACAAACTGGTATAAGGTTAAGCTTTCAAACGGCACAACAGGATATATCCACAAGGACTATGTTTCTGCTTCGGGCGGTTCAAGAGATTTGAATAATGTCAATAAGCAGAACCTTATTGATGCACTTTTGCAGTATCACCATGCGGCAGGTTCTTGCTATTGGGGACTTTTGTACAGAAGAGTTGACGAGGCGGAAACCTTCCTTTACGGCGATTATGACCGTGACGGTCAGCACAATTATCACCACTTCCATTTCTCATGTTACTCAAACCCGAGTTTCGGTATCTGATATTAATTTTTGCAAAGAAGGTCTTAAAATGAAAAAAATAGGTTTCATAGGCGCAGGCAATATGGCAACAGCCATTATAAAAGGACTTATGGCACAAAACGACGGCAAGGCTGATTTTATCAATGTTTTTGATGTAAGCGAAGAAAAGTGTGCCGCTATGAAAAATATGGGTGCAAATGTAATGACATCTGCCGATGAAATTGCAAAGAACAGTTCAATTGTTGTTCTTGCAGTCAAGCCGCAGAATTATCCCGAAGTTCTTGAGTCCCTCAAAAACAGCATTACAACAGCCAAAACCGTAGTATCAATTGCCGCAGGCATATCTATTGCATATGTAAGAAAAGGTCTTGAGTGTGACTGCCCTGTTGTAAGGGTTATGCCTAATACGCCTCTCTTGCTCAAAAAGGGTGCAACAGCTCTCTGTCCGTCTGAGAATATCAGCGATGATGACAAAACAATCGTTTACAATATGTTTGCAGGCAGCGGTGTTTGCGAATATATTGACGAAAGCCATATGAATGAAATAATTGCGGTAAACGGCAGCAGCCCTGCTTATATTTATCTTTTTGCAAAGGCTATGGCTGATTATGCAAAGAATTGCGGAATCGACTATGACAAGGCCATGAACCTTGTCTGTGCAACTCTTGAGGGTTCGGCAGCAATGCTCCGTGACAGCGGTGAGCCTGTTGAAACGCTCATAGACAGGGTTTGCTCAAAGGGAGGCACAACAATTGCCGCTATGGATAAGCTTAAAGAACACGGTTTCTATGAAGCTGTTCTTGACGGCATGGACGCTTGTACAAAGAGGGCAGAGGAGCTTGGCAAATAATTTTGCCTTAACATAAAATGAATACATTCCTCATATATTTTAACGGACAACCAATGAGAGGAATGTATTTTATGAAAAGCATTGTATTTTCTTTTAAAAAGCGTTATCTTTTTCGCAGATCAAAGGGAATTTCACCGTCTGATGTCAGATTTTTTATAAGGAGATATTCCGTGGTGCTTATCTTTGTTTCGGCTTTTCTTACCGGACTTGTTTTCGGTTCAATTTATGCATCAAAAGCCGATAAGCAAATGCTTGATTCCCTTGATTTTTTGTTTACTACAAATCTTGATGCAAGGCTCGGTCAGAATGCCGTCAGCACATTTTGCGCCTGCTTTGCATCTGATTTTATATTTCTCACGGTTGTATTCCTCTTGGGACTTGCACCGTGGGGAATACCGTTTTTGCCGTTTGTTTCAGCATTTAAAGGCTTTGGAACAGGACTTACTGCGGCATATCTTATTATTACATATTCACTTAAAGGAGCAGGTTTTTATCTGCTTGTTGTGTTGCCGGGAACATTTTTGTTCTGTTTGGTACTCGTAAAGCTGTCGGCATATGCTTTTGAAATTTCAAAACAGATGTTTTTCAGTTTAATCGGTCATTCTCATCAAACCAATTCTTTGAAAAATGAGGTGATTGATTTTTGTTCCCGATCTGTTTCGGCACTCATAATGACCTTTTGTTCAACCTTGCTGGACACGGCTTTGTGGTGCTTGTTTTCGGGAGCGTTCAATTTTTAATTTTGGAGGGCGCTATGGCATCGGAAAAGAACGCTGTAGCATTGACAGGGTTTTTCTCGTCATTGTTTCACAATTTACCACGACTTTTGCTAACGAATGTGCTTTTTGCATTGCCGTTTGCCGTAATATTCGGAATTTTCTTTTTGATTAATACCCTTACGGGTCTTAATTCAATGTTTATATATTTTCTTACGATAATTCCGCTTTTTCCGTTTTATGCCGGCGTAACCCAGGTTACTTCCCATATGGTAAGGGGAGAGGAAAATGTTGATGTTTTCTCAAATTTCATCGGCGGAATAAAGGAAAATCTGCTCAGATTTCTCATACACGGCGTTGTGATGTATGCCGCTGTTTTTATCAGCTACTACTCAATTGTCCTTTATCTCGGACTCGGTTCAAAGAACGGAATGTTTTATGTTCCGCTTGTTATTTGTATTTTAATTGCAATTTTCTTTCTGTTTATGTTCTTCTATGTTCCGCCTATGACGGTTACTTTTGATATCAAGATGAAGGATATTTACAAAAACAGCGCACTTATGACATTCGGTGAGCTTAAACACAATCTGTTTGCAGTTTTCGGAATTCTTATTTTATTCCTCGTTTGTGCAACAGTGCTTATGTGCAGTTTTACTCCGGTACTGCTCATCATTTTCACAATTGTTCTTGCATTGTTCATTGTTCCGTCAATTTTATCTTTTATAATCAATTCTGCAGTTTATAAGAATATGTATTCAATGATTGTTGACAAGGATTCAAAGAGCAAAACAATTGATAAGAAAATGGAGAACAGACGCAAAGGTCAGTTCCGTGATGATGAAGAGCCTGTTGCAGAAGATTATTCGGATCTTGAAATTGATGAATCGGCTGACGGTGATGAATTTATTTTCTATAACGGAAAAATGATGAAAAGAAGTTATCTTTTAAAGCTTAAAAAAGAGGCTGAAGAAAGGGAGAACGCAAAATGAGCGGTAAACACGCAGTTAAAAGTTCAAAAAAATCATTGATAATAATTATTTGTGTTGTTGTACTTGTTGCAGTAATTGCAGGTGCGGTTATCCTGTTTATGAATCTTTCGGGTAAAAATAATAATTCGGCAACAACAGTACCGACTGCGGCTGCTTCAACAACCGCCGATAATACAAACTCAACACAGAATGTTTCCGACTCTGTATCCGAAACCACACAGCCTGCAACCAAATCGGGTGAAGCTTCACAAGAGCCGACAGAACAGGGATACACAGCCGAAACATCTTCAAATGACAGTGAAATTGTTGTTCCGACAATCAGCGGAGAGAAGCAAAAGCCAAAATTCAGTGCAACTCTTATTCCGTACTATGCAAAAGATGAAAATTCTTCTGAAGAATATTCTTTGAGAGATCTTTTCGGCTCTGCTTATTCAGGCGGCGGATTTACTTTTAATGAGGACGGAACATTCATTGACGGAATCACAAGTGCATCGGCAAATTCGGGTGCGTACATTGTTGAGGGCGACTCCGTTGTAATAACATATTCCAACGATAAAAATGTTATTGCTGCCGTAACCAAATGGAACGGTGATGTTCCTGCTGAAATTACTGTAAACTACGGCGGAATTATTGTATCCTTTAAGTAAAATATCGGTGATTAAATGAGTAAAAAATCTGTTAAAAAGCCTGACTATGCAAAATTTGAGGCTAACAGGGCTGTAAAAAAGAAGAATAAGAAAAAGAAAACAACAGCAATTGTTTCATCGGTTATTGCCGCCTGCATATTTATTATTGCGGCAATAGTTGCCGTTAATGTGCTTTCACCGTCAGTAACCGCCGAGCTTACCTCATCTGCATGGATTCCCGAAGGTGCTAAGAATGCGAGCGGTGATGAGGTTGAAATGAGTGAGGTTTACAACACAAATTACAGCGCTTATCAGGGTTCTATGTCATTTTCCGATGACGGCACTTTTACTTTATGGCTTTCGCCGGGAAGTCCGGATGACGGAACTCACAGCGGAAAATATACCGTGTCAGCTTCGGACAAAGTCAATTTGTCATTTGATGACGGAACAAATACTTCCGCCGCACTCACACAAAAGAACGGTAAAGTTTCGGCTGTTGTGCTTAAATATAACGACTATGAAATCACATTTGTAAAACAGTGAATACTTAAAACAAAAAGATATACGGTAAAATTTTCTGCCGTATATCTTTTTTATTTTTCTATATTCCGTCAAACAGACTTAGCTGTTCGGTTTTGCTTTCAAACTTATGCAAATACGAAAACACATTTTCAACTCCGAACATAATTCCGTGATTTCTGCAAACTTCTGAAATCCTGTTCATCAGAACATTATTGTTACTGCTTGTAAGCTGATATGAATTTCCGTATGTATAAATGTATCGTTCTTTCATATTCGGAAAGTGTTTGTCAAGCCGGCTGTAAAAATATTCTCTGTCACCGTCACGCAGAGTAAGACCTATACCAAAGCATATTATTCCACGAACCTTTGCGTCAATGCAATACTTTAAAAGTCCGTCGATATTTTCTTTTGTATCATTTATAAACGGTAAAAACGGAGAAAACCACACAACACTCGGAATACCGTTTTCGTGAAATGCCTTGAGCGTTTCAAATCTTTCTTTAGTAACGGAAACATTCGGTTCAATTATTCTGCAAAGGCTTTCGTCTGCCGTTGTAAGCGTCATCTGTAACACAGCCTTGCTTTTATCATTTATTTTCGTAAACAGGTCAATATCTCTCATAACAGATGCCGATTTTGTATGTACGGTTACACCGAATCCGTAGCGGTTGATTATTTCAAGACACCTTCGTGTCAGTTTCAGTTCTTTTTCAAGGGGAATGTACGGATCGCTCATCGCACCCGTACCAATCATACATTTTCTGCGTTTCCTTTTTAAAGCGTTTTCAAGCAATTCCGGGGCATTTTCTTTCACCTCAATATCTTCAAATCGGTGATTCATCTGATAGCATTTACTGCGTGCGTCACAATAAATGCATCCGTGTTGACATCCTCTGTAAATGTTCATGCCGTTTGCGGCAGATAAAATTCCTTTTGCTTTGACCTTATGCATATAGTCCTCCACTTATTGTTTGGCATCGACAAACCACCTGTTTTCCTCCAAAAACAGATATCGTTCTTTGCCGAGAATATGGCAGGTGTAGCGTATTCCCGCACCGCCTGCTTTGAGAGACGCCGCATACCGCACATCGGAAATTTTGTCAATGCGGTATCTCCTTCCGTCATCCCACACAATATATTCGGGGATAAGATCTCCGTCACAATCAAATGTGGCAGTAACTTTAACATACTTTTTCATAGCTTGTTACCTCCCTTAAAATCAGAGAAACATCTTTAATTTTTCGCCTAAGATGCATCGTTATCATAAATATCCGACAGGATGAATTGTATGATCCTCCTTTGGGTTAAAATCCGAAAGCTCCTTGTCATCAAGCAAAACGGCAGGGCGAACAGCATAATTGCCGAATCGCTTTTTTAATCTGTCAAGTGTTTTGTCAAGCTGTTCGTTCTGAACAAGTCGCTTTTCATCACGCAAAAGGCTCATCTGGTGCGGCTGATCATCGTGAATAAAATCCGTAACGCTTACCCCGATACTTCTCAGCGGTTTTTCCATTTTATAGCTTTTTTTGAAAAGCTCAATAGCCGTATTTGTTATATCCTTTGTAAGATTTGTGTGGATTTCCGTTGTGTGCTGTCGGTTGAATGACATCAGCTCGTTGTCACGAATCGTAATGCAAACCGTTTTTGCCATAAATCCCTGTTCACGCATTCTTCTGCAAACGCTGTCACACAAAACGAATATAACCTGTTTTACATCGTTAAAGGTTACCATATCTTTCGGAGTTGTGGTTGAGTTACCGATTGACTTTACCTCGCTGTTTTCGTTCATATGGGCAACAGGGGAAGAGTCGTATCCGTTTGCAAAGCCGTAAATTAGGTCGCCCCATTTTCCGAGATACGACCGCAACAGTGTAACATCGGCAGTTGCAATATCTCCAATCGTATAAATGCCGATAGATTCAAGCTTTCTGCCCGTTGCTCTGCCAACATACAAAAGGTCTTTTGCAGGACAGCTCCACACAATATCCCTGTAATTTTCCCGTGTGATTTCCGTTATAGCGTCAGGCTTTTTATAGTCACTTCCGAATTTGGCAAAAATTTTATTAAAGCTGACTCCGATGCTTACGGTTATTCCGAGCTCCTGCTTTATACGGCGATTAATTTCGAGTGCAATCTCTTTGCCACTCATATTCTTATTGTCGGTAACATCAAGCCATGCCTCGTCAAGTCCGAACGGCTCGATTTTGTCGGTGTATTCGCTGTAAATTCTCCTCGCCATTTTTGAAAATCGCTTGTACAAATCAAAGTGGGGAGGAACGGTTATGAGGTCGGGACATTTCTGCTTTGCTTGCCAGATTGCCTCGCCTGTTTTTATATTATACTTCTTCGCAATTTCATTTTTAGCAAGAATAATTCCGTGCCGATTTTCCGCATCACCGCTCACGGCAACAGGTTTGTTTCTGATTTCGGGATGATGCAAACACTCAACGCTCGCATAAAATCCGTTGCAGTCGCTGTGAAGAATAACCCTGTCCTTTTTATATTTGCTTTTGTCAACAGTACAATTAATATTCACAACGCATCACCTCGAACATTTGTTTTTATTCAATTATAGAACACTTGTTCTATAAAGTCAAGTGTAATTTTGTCGCTTGCGGCAAAAGAATTGGTGTACAATTTTGTTTGATTAAATAAAATTTTTAATGCTCTATAATTTCTTCTTGTAATTATTGACAAATATTGTTGAAAGTGATATTATGAGAATCAAATAAGATATCTCTATCTTATTTGATGTAATAAATTTATAACGAATTTATTGTATGGTAGTGAGTTTATTTTTTGCTTTTTTGAAAGGAGATTATTATGAGTATTAAAAAAATAAGTGCTTTATTACTTGCTGTATTATTAATTGCAAGCACTGCCGTTTTTTCTGTTTCAGCGGTGTCACGCAGTTATTCGTATATTTATAATTATGCGTTAAAAGTAAAGATGGATATTTCATCTACCGGTAAAAAGCCGTATGCATATTACTATTATGACCATAGTTATAAGTTGGCAGAAGAAATTTTATCTTTATCGGAAGAAACAGAGAGTATAGAATTACAAAATAAATATGATGAATTAAAGGATTTTTATGAGAATCCGTGGATAAGCCCAAGTGGTGCCGGCTATACTTGCTATTATGCTGTTAATGAGAAAAACGATAATAACTGGTACTCTGACGAAATTTGGAATACATTTGTTGAAAAAAGGGAAAAGCTTTTTAATGCCCTTAGTGTTAACAATCCGAATTTTGAACTTAAAGAGTATGGCGAGGGAATTCTCGATAAAGATTATACTATTAAACAACAGAAATACATAAGTGAATGTTTCTATGAGTTATTGGAAGTTTTTAATACAATGACCTGTCAGAATATTGTTCTCGGTGATGTTAACGGTGACGGAGTTGTTAATGTATTAGATGTTACGCTTGTTCAAAAATATATAGTAGGTGAGGTTGATTTTAACTGTGCACAGAAGTTGAGAGCAAGAGTGAATTGGAATGCCTTTCCCATAACTGTCAAAGAGAGCACTACCATACAAAAATATATTGTCGGTTATACAGATGTATATTTCTATACCGGTGGAATCGTTGAAAATGAAAGCGATTTTGCAACATCTTTGGATAACTGGGAGATTTGTTCTCAGTGGTAATTAAAGTTATATCAAAAAAGACTTCGTACTCTGTTGCGAAGTCTTTTTCTGTTTTAACATAACATTACGATTGATTACAGCTGTGTAACTGTCATTTACAAAAACGAGATATTGTGGTAGAATTTACAATGTTGAATTATGTAAAACTGTCGGATATTACAGATGTTTGTCCGAAAGCTATTTTGTATCGGAGGTTTTATTGATGGAAGCTTACAAAAAGGAATTCATTGAATTTATGGTTGATTGTCAGGTTCTCAAATTTGGCGATTTTGTTACAAAGAGCGGAAGAAAAACTCCTTTCTTCGTAAACACAGGTTTCTACAGAACAGGCGCCCAGCTCCGCCGTCTCGGTCAGTATTATGCAGAGGCTGTCAACAGCAAGTTCGGTCTTGATTTTGATGTTCTTTTCGGACCTGCATACAAGGGCATTCCGCTTTCTGTTGCCGCAACTATCGCAATCAGCGAAAAATACGGTCAGGATATCCGTTATTGCTCAAACAGAAAAGAAGTTAAGGATCACGGCGACAAGGGTATTCTTCTCGGCAGTCCTATCAATGACGGTGACAGGGTTGTTATCATCGAAGATGTTACAACAGCAGGCACTTCAATTGAAGAAACTCTCCCGATTATCAAGGCTCAGGGCGATGTAAACCCAATCGGTCTTGTTGTTTCCGTTGACCGTATGGAGCGTGGCAAGGGTACAAAGAGCGCACTTTCCGAGATCGAAGAAAAGTACGGCCTTAAAACAACTGCAATCGTAACAATGGCAGAGGTTGTTGAACACCTTTACAACAAGGAATACAAGGGCAGGGTTATTATTGACGACAAGCTCAAAGCCGCTATTGACGCTTACTATGAGCAGTACGGTGTGAAGGAATAACAACTTTTAATTATTAATATTAATCAGTCGGGGCGGTTTTATCCGCCCCCAAAGTTTGAAAAAACTTATTTTGCGGTGGGGATAATATGGCACGGACAACCGATAACGAACACAGCGGTCATCGTGAAAGAATGCGTAAAAAGTTCATAGAAAACGGCTTTGATGTGTTTGAAACGCACGAGGCTCTTGAAATGTTCCTTTACTATGCTATTCCGAGAAAGGACACAAATCCTCTTGCACATCGTCTGCTTGACCGTTATATCACTGTCGGCGGAGTGTGTGACGCTCCGATTGACGAGCTTATGAAGGAATTTGGTCTGTCTGAAAATGCCGCCGCATTGCTCAAAATGTTGCCCGAAATGGCAAGGCTTTATACCGAATCAAAGATGTCACATGATAATATCATCGACTATGAAAATCTCGGTAAAATATTTAAAGCAAAATTTATCGGTCGAACAAACGAATGTGTCGCTCTCATGCTCGGTGATGCAAAGGGCAAGATGATTTATTTTGATATAATTTCAAAAGGTTCACTCAATTCATCCGATATGCCCGTCAGAAAAATTGTTGATTTGTCACTTCGTCACAATGCCAAAACTGCATTTATAGCACATAATCATCCCAGCGGAACGGCTCTGCCTTCGGGAAGTGACCTTGACACCACAATAGTCTTGAAGAGTACGCTTGCAACTGTCGGAGTTGAACTTATCGACCACTTCATAATAACCGATGATGATTATGTTTCTCTCCGTGAAAGCAGGCTTGCGGGGAACATCTTCTATTATGAAAAGTAATAATGTTCTTTAAAAGAAACATTTGACAATTTAAAACATCTGTTCTATAATTAAAATCGAAATTTTGTTCGGATATGTTTTCTGTTACAGGACTTTTGTAATAAAGAGCCTTGTAACAGGAAACATAATAAAAAATCCGTATTTGAAATGTGATGTGTATTATGGAATTTAAACTTCATTCAAAATATCAGCCGACAGGCGACCAGCCGCAGACAATCGAAAAGCTTGTAAACAGTATAAATGCAGGCAACCGTGAACAGACTCTCCTCGGAGTAACGGGTTCGGGTAAAACTTTTACAATGGCAAATGTTATTCAGAGGGTTCAAAGACCGACACTTGTGCTTGCACACAACAAAACTCTTGCGGCTCAGCTTTGCAGTGAGTTCAAAGAGTTCTTTCCTGACAATGCGGTTGAATATTTTGTGTCATACTACGATTACTATCAGCCTGAGGCATATGTTGCACAGACGGATACTTATATTGAAAAAGACAGTTCAATCAATGATGAGATTGATAAACTCCGCCACAGCGCAACGCTTGCACTTTCCGAAAGACGAGATGTAATTATTGTTGCCTCGGTTTCTTGCATATACAGCCTGGGCGATCCTATTGACTACCGTAATATGGTAATCTCACTTCGTCCGGGGATGGAAAAGTCCCGTGACGAGCTTGTAAAAAAGCTTGTTGAACTGCAGTATGAACGCAATGATGTAAGCTTTACCCGTAATAAATTCAGGGTTCGTGGTGATGTGGTTGAAATTTTCCCTGCCGCATCAAACGATTCTATAATCCGTGTCGAATTTTTTGGAGATGAAATTGACAGGATTTCCGAAATCAATCCGCTTACGGGGGAACTCAAAGCCGTTCTGAAACATGCCGCAATCTATCCTGCGTCACACTACATTGTGTCGGGAGATAAGATGAAAAAGGCTCTTGCGGAAATTGACAGGGAGCTTGAGGAAAGACTTGCATATTTTCGTGAAAACGGAAAGCTCCTTGAGGCACAACGACTTGAACAGCGTACAAGGTACGATATGGAAATGTTGCAGGAAATCGGCTTTTGTACGGGTATCGAGAACTATTCAAGAATAATGTCGGGCAGAGCGCCGGGCTCATCGCCGTACACGCTTTTAAGCTATTTTCCTGATGATTTTCTGCTCTTTGTCGATGAGTCCCATGTAACGCTTCCACAGGTACGGGGAATGTTTGCGGGTGACTATGCAAGAAAAAAGAGCCTTATTGACTACGGTTTCAGACTTCCGTCTGCACTTGATAACCGTCCGCTCAACTTTGACGAATTCTATTCAAAAATAAATCAGGCTGTTTATGTAAGCGCAACACCGGGCGATTTTGAGCTTGAAAAATCGGCTGTTGTTGCAGAGCAGATTATCAGACCTACAGGACTTCTTGATCCTGAAATTTCGGTAAGACCTACCGAAGGTCAGCTTGACGATCTTGTGTCCGAAATCAATATCCGTACAGCCAAAAATCAAAGAACACTTGTCACAACCCTTACCAAGAAAATGGCGGAAGACCTTACCGCATATCTTGAAAAGCTGGGTATCAGGGTTCGTTATATGCACCATGACATTGACACCGTTGAAAGAATGGAGATTGTCCGTGATTTAAGACTCGGAGAATTTGATGTTCTTGTCGGAATCAACCTTCTGCGTGAAGGACTTGATATTCCCGAGGTTTCTCTTGTTGCCGTACTTGATGCCGACAAAGAGGGATTTCTCCGTTCAACCCGTTCGCTTATTCAGATTGCCGGCAGAGCCGCACGAAACAGCGAGGGTACAGTTATTATGTATGCCGACAGCGTAACACCGTCAATGAAGGTTGCAATAACCGAAACACAGCGCCGCCGTGAAATTCAGAATAAATATAATGTTGAACACGGCATCGTTCCAAAGACTATTGTCAAAAAAGTCAGCGATATACTTGAAATTTCTACTCACGATGACAGTGAATTTAAGAATACAAAAAAGCTTTCAAAGGCACAAAAACAACAGTTGATAGAAAAACTGACAAAGGAAATGAAAGCTGCCGCAAAGTTGCTTGAATTTGAACACGCCGCATATCTGCGTGATAAAATCAAAAAACTGCGTGGTGAAAAATGATAAAGGAAGAGTAAAATGCCAAGAAAGAAAACCACCGATTATGATAATACCAGTATCACAACGCTAAAGGGTGCAGACCGTGTCCGTAAGCGTCCTGCCGTAATTTTCGGTTCGGACGGTATTGACGGCTGTCAGCACTCCGTGTTTGAGATTCTTTCAAACTCAATAGATGAGGCGAGAGAGGGTTACGGTAAAAAAATCACAGTTACGCGCTATTCCGACGGCTCAATTGAGGTTGAAGATCACGGCAGAGGAATTCCCGTTGACTACAACGAAAACGAAAAGCGCTACAACTGGGAACTGGTTTTCTGCGAACTCTATGCCGGCGGTAAGTATAATAACAACGAGGGTGAAAGCTACGAATTTTCCCTTGGTATGAACGGCCTCGGTCTTTGTTCAACCCAGTACAGCTCCGAGTATATGGATGTTGATATCCGCCGTGACGGCTACCGATACACTCTCCGTTTTGAAAAAGGTGAGATTGTCGGCAAGCTCAAAAAAGAGCCGTACAGCAAAAAGAATACGGGTACAAAAATTCATTGGAAACCCGACCTCGAAGTCTTTACGGATATCGACATTCAGCCCGAATATTTTCTTGACATAATGAAAAGACAGGCTATTGTCAACGCAGGAATTGAATTTGTTTTCCGCAATCAAAACGGTAAAAGCTTTGATACAACAAGCTATAACTATGTAAACGGTATTGTTGACCATGTTGCCGAGGTAGTCGGTGAAAACGGACTCAGCTCAATTCAGCATTGGGAAACCGAGGTTAAAACCCGTGACCGTGACGATAAGCCCGAATATAAATGTAAAATGGATATCTCGGTTGCATTTTCAAATAAAGTGCATCTCACCGAATATTACCACAACTCAAGCTGGCTTGAACACGGCGGCGCTCCCGATAAGGCGGTGAGGAATGCCTTTGTTTACCAGATTGACAGCTACTTAAAACAGAATAATAAATATAACAAAACCGAAAGCAAAATCAAGTATGACGATGTTGAGGACAGCCTTGTGTGCGTTATTTCGTCTTTTTCTAGTGTTTCATCATATGAAAACCAGACCAAAAAGGCGGTTACAAACAAGGGTATTCAGGACGCTATGACTGCATTTCTCCGTCAAAGTCTTGAAGTCTATTTTATTGAAAATCCGCTTGAGGCAGAAAAAATCTGCGAACAGGTGCTTATCAATAAGCGCAGCCGTGAAAATGCTGAGAAAACACGACTTAATATAAAGAAGAAGCTTTCGGGCAATCTCGACATAACAAACCGTGTTGCAAAATTTGTCGATTGCAGAAGTAAAGACACGGAACAGCGTGAACTGTTCATAGTAGAGGGTGATTCTGCTCTCGGTGCCTGTAAACAGGCAAGAAACCCCGATTTTCAGGCAATTATGCCAATCAGAGGTAAAATACTTAACTGCCTGAAAGCCGACTACGATAAGATTTTTAAGAGCGAAATCATTACCGATTTGCTCAAGGTTCTCGGTTGCGGTGTTGAGGTTAAGTCAAAAGCAAACAAGAATCTTTCAAGCTTTGATATGAACGCACTTCGCTGGAGCAAAATTATTCTCTGCACCGATGCCGATGTTGACGGCTTCCAGATCAGAACACTTTTACTTACCATGCTTTACAGACTTACACCTACACTCATTGAAGAAGGCAAGGTGTTTATTGCCGAATCGCCTCTTTATGAAATTACATCCAAAAACGATGTATATTTTGCATACGATGAAGTTGAAAAGGATAAGTTCATTGAACAGCTCGGCAAGGAGAAATTCACAATTCAGCGTTCAAAAGGTCTTGGTGAAAACGAACCCGATATGATGAACCTTACTACAATGAACCCCGAGTCACGCAGACTTATCAAGGTTCTTCCTGCCGATGCAGAACAGACAGCAGAAATTTTTGATGTTCTTCTCGGTGACAATCTTCAGGGAAGAAAAGATTATATAGTAGAACACGGCAACGAATATATTGACCAGCTTGATGTAAGCTGATTGGAGGTGGAAATAAATGGCGAAAAAATCTTCAAAAACTCCCCGCAGAACTTCACCGTCAAAAACTCACGGTGTAATCAACGGTGCGGGTGAGGTAGTGGAACAGCCAATCGTTTCCACTATCAGAGAGAACTATATGCCGTATGCAATGAGCGTAATTCTCTCCCGTGCAATTCCCGAAATCGACGGGTTCAAGCCGTCGCACAGAAAGCTCCTGTATATGATGTACAAAATGGGACTTCTGAACGGCGGAAGAACAAAATCGGCAAACATTGTCGGTGCAACAATGAAACTCAATCCTCACGGAGACTATGCAATTTATGACACAATGGTTCGTCTTTCAAGGGGCTATGAGGCACTTTTGCATCCGTATGTAGATTCAAAGGGTAACTTCGGTAAATTCTACAGCCGTGACATGGCGTGGGCGGCATCCCGTTATACTGAGGCAAAGCTTGACGCAATCTGCAACGAGCTGTTTCGTGATATAGACAAAGATACCGTAGATTTTGTAGATAACTACGATAATACAATGAAAGAACCGTCACTTTTGCCGGTTGCATTTCCGTCTGTACTTGTAAACGCAAACACAGGTATTGCCGTTGGTATGGCGTCAAATATCTGTTCATTCAATCTGCGTGAAATCTGCGAAACAACAGCGGCACTTATCCGTGATCCCGACCATGATATAAAGTCAACTCTGCCGGCTCCTGATTTTACAGGCGGTTGTCAGATTATCTATGACGAAAATGTCATCAATCAAGTCTATGAAACCGGCAGAGGAAGTATCAAACTCCGTGCAAAGTATGTCTATGACAAGTCTGCAAACTGTATAGATATTCTTTCAATTCCTGCCACAACGACTTGTGAGGTTATCATTGAAAAGGTAATCGACCTTGTAAAGCAGGGTAAAGTCAAGGAAATTTCCGATATTCGTGACGAAACAGGTATTGACGGACTTAAAATTACAATTGACCTCAAGCGTGGCATTGATGCCGACAAGCTTATGACAAAGCTTTACCGCTTTACAACACTCGAAGATTCCTATGCCTGCAACTTCAATGTGCTTATTGCAGGTGTTCCGAGAGTTCTCGGCGTAAAGGCGTTGCTTGAAGAATGGATTGCTTTCAGAATTGAGTGCGTCAGAAGAAGAACATATTTTGACCGCAACAAAAAAGCTGACAAGCTTCATCTTTTAAGAGGTCTTGAAAAAATTCTTCTCGATATTGACAAGGCAGTAAAGATTGTCCGTGAAACCGATGAAGAATCCGAGGTTGTGCCAAACCTTATGATTGGATTCGGAATTGACGAAATACAGGCTGAATATGTTGCCGAAATAAAACTTCGTCACCTTAACCGTGAATACATTTTAAAGCGTACAAAAGACCTTGAAGACCTTGAAAAAGAGATTGCCGAGCTTGACGAAATTTTAAAGAGCAAGGCAAGAATCAAGACAATCATTGTCAAAGAACTCAAATCAATTGCCGAGAAATACGGTCAGCCGAGAAAGAGTATCATAATCTATGACGATGTTGCAAGGTATGAGGAAGAGACAGTCGAGATTCCCGATTATCCTGTTAATCTTTTCTTTACAAAAGAGGGATATTTCAAGAAGATTACTCCGCAGTCGCTCAGAATGAGCGGTGAACAAAAGCTCAAAGACGGTGACGAAATCATTCAGGAGCTTGAGTTCACAAATAACTGCGACCTTTTGTTCTTTACAGACAAGTGTCAGGTGTATAAGGCAAAGGCTGATGATTTTGCACAGACAAAGGCAAGTGTCCTCGGTGACTATGTTGCCGCAAAGCTTGGTTTTGACGAAGGCGAAAATGCTGTTAAAATGGTTGTTACAAAGGACTATAAGGGTATGCTGCTCTTTGCTTTTGAAAACGGCAAGGCGGCAAAAGTTCCGCTTGAATCCTACGCAACAAAGACTAACCGTAAAAAGCTCACGGGCGCATATTCCGACAAATCTCCGCTTGTCGGACTTCTCTATATGCCTGAGGACGAAGAGGTTCTCTTCAAGGCGTCATCGGGAAATATGCTCCTTGTTCACACGGGTGCACTCGCTCTCAAAACAACCCGTTCAACACAGGGTGTTGCCGTTCTCAAGCCCAAAAAAGGTCACAGACTTTTCAGCATAGAACGCTATAAAGACGGTACTTTTACAAATCCAAAGCGTTACAGAACAAGTTCACTTCCTGCAAGAGGTGCGTTGCCCGTGAACGATGATTCAAAAGACGAACAGCTTTCTCTGATTTGATTTTGAAAAAATTAATAAAAATCTTGTAATATCTCTTGAAAAAGCTGTGTTTATGTGGTATTATAAAACAGTTATTAAAGCAGAATTTGTTTTATTCGTATTTATTAAATGAAAGGAAGATAAAAATGAGCATTTGGGGCATTGTTTTAGGCGTATTGCTCGCAATCGTATCTGTTGCCATTATCGTTGTAATTATCCTTCAGGAGGGTAATCAGCAGGGTATCGGTGCTGTAACAGGTGTTGCCGATTCTTATTTCTCAAAGAATAAGGCTCGTTCGATTGATGCGTTCCTCTCACGCTGGACAAAAGTTTTTGCTGCAATATTCGTAATTTTTGTAATTGCACTTAATGTGCTTTCAAAGTTCGGTGTACTGTAAGCATATTAACTTAATAATCAGCATAAAATTAACCGTCAGGGCAATCCTCTGGCGGTTTTACTTTTTATATGGAGTTGTTAAAAATGCCTTGGTGGGGAATATGTCTGATTATTTTTGTAACATTTATAGTTTTCGCAATTTTGCACTTTCTCGGCAAAAACAAGCACCCGTTCAAACGCTCTCTGCTTTCAATGACTTTGGGAGCGGCAACATTGTTTGCGGTCAATCTGACGGGAGCTTTTACGGGCGTAACTTTGCCCATAAGCCTTTTATCACTTTTGGTATCAATAATAGGAGGAATACCCGGAGTAACGCTTATGCTCGGTCTTAATCTCTTTTTCTGAATAATCACAGAAGGGGCAGTCACATCGACAGCCCCTTAATTGTTTGTATGAAATTTTATACAATGCCGTAAAGCTCCTCAAGAGCCTCACCAACGGTTTCTTTGTCTTTGGTCAGGAGTGCAAGCATAATTTTGTACGCTTTTTTCGGATTGTCAAGAAAATTTTTTTTGAGAATAAGAGCCTGTTCCATTTCGGGAGCATAAACATCAAGCTTCATCAAATCCATATCACCGCCGGATACAGAACATTTAACAGTAAATCCGTTTGAACTTTTTACGATATCAACCTTGTTTTCAATCTCATTTTTCTTTACGGCAAGGAGCTTAACCGCACAAGCGTATGCCTTTTCTTTGATAGAGTACGGAAGAATGCTGTCAAGCTGTTTTGCAATTTCAACACCGTTTTCCGTGAGCGCATATGTTTTGTGTTCATCATCGGCAGGCACAAGGTTACCGTTTGTAACAAGGTCGTCAAAGGCGGAACTTGTTTCAAAATAATTGGCAAGTCCCTGCTTTAGAATTGCCTGAATGACAATTCCTTTGTCTATATTTTCTTTTACAGAATTATACAAATAACATATCAAGGTTTTAATTTCGTTTTTGCTTCTCATTCCACCGGGATTAATACCCTCGTCAAATGTATCGAAAGCCATAAAATCACCTGCTTTTGCTGATAGATTCGTAGTGACAGCTTAATTTGTGCAAAAATAACTTAAATTATATCTGTCTATTGTTATTATAGCACATTATCTTCACAAAAGCAAAGAGGTTGTGCGTATTTATTTTATTCATTATTAAGTAAATTTGCAAGAGTTACACTGTCAAGGTAATTATTGATTAAATTGTCAAGCTGTTGCCAGATAGGATGTGAGGGACACGATTCCATATGATTGCAATGTTCGTGAGTTTTTGAAGTGCATGGGACAGACGCAAGGTCGCCTTCCGTAAGCCTGAGAATTTCACCGAGTGAATAATCTTTTGGTTCTTTGGTCAGCTTATAGCCGCCGCCCTTTCCTTTTACGCCCTCAAGCAGATTGCGGTCAACAAGGGTTTTGAGTATGCCTTCCATATATTTTTTGGAAATATTCTGTCTTTCTGCAATTTCTTTGAGCGGAATATATCTGTTCTGCCCGTTTTTTGCCAGATCGACAAGCACATACAGCGTGTAACGACCTTTACTTGAAATCAGCATAAAATTATCCCCTTTTGGCAAGGCTTGCATATTTTGTAAGCCTGTTTTGCTTATATACCTTGATTATATACAAAAAACGATAAAAATGCAATACCAACCCATTGACAAAATGGGTTGAAAAGGTTATATTTTAATTATCCACTCCTTTGGTGGGTTGATAATATAACAAGGTGGGATTATGAAATGGCAGACAAATTACTTGATGTAAACGGTTTGACTGTAAGTGTAGAGGAAAAGGAAATTCTGCACGATATAAATCTTAGTATAAACAAAGGTGAAACGCATGTGCTTATGGGACCTAACGGTGCAGGCAAGTCAACGCTTGGATTTGCACTTATGGGCAGTCCTAAATATACGCTTAATTCAGGCGAAATACTTTTTAACGGAAAAAACATTAACGATGAAACACCCGATAAAAGGTCAAAGGACGGAATTTTTCTTTCATTCCAAAGTCCTCTTGAAGTTCCGGGGCTTTCACTTTCATCGTTCATTCGTAACGCTCTTGAAAAGAACCGTGGCAAAAGAATCCGCCTTTGGGACTTTAAAAAAGAGCTCAGACAGGCTATGGAGCTTTTGCAGATGGATCCGTCATATTCCGAGCGTGATCTAAATGTAGGTTTTTCGGGCGGTGAAAAGAAAAAAGCAGAAATTTTGCAGATGCTTTTACTCAATCCAAAGCTTGCAATTCTTGACGAAACAGACTCGGGTCTTGATGTTGATGCGGTTCGCACAGTTTCAAAGGGCGTTGAACATTATCAGAAAAACCGTGACGGTGCATTGCTCATCATCACACACAGCACAGGTATTCTCGAATCCCTCAAAGTTGATTATACCCATATTATGGTAAACGGCCATATAGTTAAAACAGGCGACGCATCGTTGATTGATGAAATCAATGAACACGGTTTTGAAAAGTATCTTGAACTTTATGCAGAAAAGTTCTGACGGAGGTATTAAGATGAAAGAAAGAACATATGTCGATGATGTTGACAGAAGTGTCTACGATATCAAAGACGAAGAAAATGATGCCTACCGTATCAAATCAGGTCTTGATGCCTCAATTGTAGAAAAAATTTCAAAGGAAAAGAACGATCCCGTGTGGATGCAGAATTTCCGTTTGCAGTCACTTCAAATTTATAATGAACTCAAAGTTCCAAACTGGGGACCGCCTATTGACGGACTTAATATGGACAATATTGCAACCTATGTCCGTCCGAACACAAGAATGACTGCAAAATGGTCGGAAGTCCCCGAAGATATCAAGAATACATTCGAAAGACTCGGTATTCCTCAGGCAGAGAGAAAGTCCCTTGCAGGTGTCGGAGCACAGTATGATTCCGAGCTTGTGTACCACAATGTTCGTGAAGAGGTTGCCTCACAGGGCGTAGTATATACCGATATGGAGAGTGCGTTAAAGGGCGAATATGCCGACATGGTAAAAAAATATTTTATGAAACTTGTCCGTCCGAATGACCACAAATTTGCCGCACTTCACGGTGCAGTATGGTCAGGAGGTTCGTTTGTGTATGTTCCGCCGGGAGTATCGGTAGAAATTCCGTTGCAGTCATATTTCAGACTTAACGCACCCGGTGCAGGTCAGTTTGAACACACGCTCATTATCGTTGACGAGGGTGCAGACCTGCATTTTATAGAGGGTTGTTCTGCTCCGAAATATAACATAGCAAATCTTCACGCAGGATGCGTTGAGCTTTTTGTAAAGAAAAATGCAAGGCTCAGATATTCAACAATTGAAAACTGGTCAAAAAATATGTACAACCTTAACACCAAAAGAGCGCTTGTTGAAGATGGCGGTACTATGGAATGGGTATCGGGTTCATTCGGTTCTCATGTGTCATATCTTTATCCGATGACAATTTTAAAAGGTGACCGTTCAAGAATGGAATTTACGGGCATTACATTTGCAGGCAAGGGACAGAACCTTGATACAGGCGCAAAAGTAGTTCATATCGGCAAAGAAACATCTTCTTTTATGAACACAAGGTCAATTTCAAAAGACGGCGGAATCAGCACATTCAGAAGCTCCGTTGTTGTAAACAAGTCTGCCGAAAATGCAAAATCTGCCGTTTCGTGTCAGTCGCTTATGCTTGATTCAAAGTCACGCTCCGACACTATTCCTGTAATGGATATCAGAACTCCGCACGCAGATATAGGTCACGAGGCTAAAATCGGCAGAATCAGCGATGAGGCTGTATTCTACCTTATGTCAAGAGGTCTTAGTGAAGAGGATGCAAGGGCGATGATAGTCAGCGGCTTTGCAGATAATGTGTCAAAGGAACTTCCGCTTGAATATGCGGTTGAAATGAACAATCTCATTCAGCTTGAGATGAAGGGCAGTATCGGATAAGGAGGAAATTATGGTTGATAATAAAGACTTAACAGTGAACTTTCTTCCGTCACCCACTTGGAACCGATTGGGAGTGAATCGGGCAAAAATCCTAAACATTCCCGTTGACGGTTGGAACAGTATTTCTGTTCAAAAAGAAATAATCGAAAAATATACAAATATTTCAGATTCAAAAATCCGGGATTCATTTGCAAATATTCAGACAGGTATGGGCGAGGAGATTGACGAAATCTCAAAAATATCACAGTCTGAAAAAATCAGAATATCGGCTGATAAAACAAAAAGCGAAAAGCTGTTTTTTAATTGTAAAAACGGTGAAAACGCTTTTGCAGATGTAGAACTTTACGCTCCCGAAAACACAGAGCTTACCGTGTTTATGACAATGAAATCAGAACCCGATGCAAGCGGTGTTTGTGCCGTAAGAACGAAATTTAAAGCTGAAAAAGGCGCAAAAATCAGACTCGTACAGCTTAATCTCCTTTCGCAAAATTTCCGCTTTATAAACGATGTCGGTGCAGAATGTGAAGATAATGCAACCGCAGAGATATTACAGCTTTTCATCGGCGGAAATGAAACATATACAGGCACAAAGACAACGCTTTTGGGCAGGCAGAGCAATCTTGACCTCAATGTCGGCTACTATTGCAAGGACGAGCAGTTGCTTGATATGAACTATGTTGCCGAGCATATCGGCAAAAAGACCGTCAGCTCAATGAATGCCGGAGGTGTCTTGAGAGATAAAGCACATAAATTATTCCGTGGTACAATTGATTTCCCGCTCGGCTCATCGGGTGCTAAGGGTGATGAGAACGAAGATGTTCTCATTTTAGGCGAAGATGTAATCAATCAGACTGTACCGCTCATTCTTTGTGCAGAAGAGGATGTTGAGGGCAACCACGGTGCGTCAATCGGCAGACCGTCCGATGATGTGCTTTTCTATCTTGCAAGCAGAGGTCTTGACGAAGAAGAGGCTTGTAACCTTATGGCTCGTGCAAAGCTTGACGCTTTATGCTCAAAAATCGGTGATGAAGAGCTTGAAACGCTTGCAAAATCCTGTCTGGAGGAGGTTACAAGCTATGCAAATGAAAAATTTTAAAGAAGATTTTCCGCTTTTGCGAGAAAATCCTGTAGTCTATCTTGACAGCGCCGCAACTGCTCAAAGACCTGAATCGGTTATAAATTCGGAAATGGAGTTCTACAAAAAATTCAATGCAAATCCTCTGCGTGGACTTTATGATTTGGGTTTCAAAGCAACCGAATGTTATGAGCAATCCCGTGAAACAGTCAGAAAGTTCATTAATGCAAGGTCGGAGCGTGAAATAATATTTACACGCAATGCAACCGAGAGTCTCAACCTTGTTGCCTACAGCTACGGAATGAATTTTCTAAAAAAAGGTGACGAAATTCTTGTCACTGTAATGGAACACCACAGCAACCAGTTGCCATGGAGAGTTGTTGCAGAAAAAACAGGCGCAGCGGTAAAGTACATTGAATGCACCCCTGACGGCACAATTACCGAAGAACAGCTGAAACAGGCTTTTTCGGAGCGTACAAGGCTTGTGGCAGTAACTCACATATCAAATGTACTCGGTTGCAAAACTCCCATAAAGCGTATCACAGAGCTTGCAAAGGAATGCGGTGCAGTTGTTGTGCTTGACGCATCACAGAGCGTTCCGCATATTCCCGTTGATGTTCAGTCGCTTGATGTAGATTTTCTTGCATTTTCCGGTCACAAACTTATGGCACCCTTCGGAATCGGTGTATTGTACGGCAAAGAAAGCCTTCTTGAAAAAATGCCGCCGTTTTTAACGGGCGGTGAGATGATTGATTCTGTTACAAGGGACAAGGTTATCTATTCCGATTTACCGCATAAATTCGAGGCAGGAACGGTAAATGCGGCTGGTGCATGGGGGCTGAAAACCGCAATTGAATACATTCAAAATATTGGTTTTGATACAATCGGCGGTATTGAAGAAGAGCTTACCAAAAGAGCCGTTGACGGACTTATGAAAATTCCTCATATCAATATTCAGGGAAGCAACAATCCGAAAGAGCATTGCGGAATTATCAGCTTTACAATTGACGGAGTTCATCCGCATGATGTCAGCAGTATTCTCGACGCTGACGGTATTGCAGTCCGTGCAGGACACCATTGCGCACAGCCTTTGATGGAATTTTTAGGCATTCCGTCAACAACAAGGGCAAGCATTTATTTCTACAATACGAAAGATGACATTGATGCATTTTTGAACAGCGTGTCATCTGTCAGAAGGAGAATGGGATATGGAAAATAACAGAAGCTTTTACAACGAAATCCTGACCGATCACAATCTTCATCCAATGCACAAACATCCGCTTGATACGGCAACGGCAAGCCTTGAGGGTGTGAATCCAAGCTGCGGTGATGACATTGTGCTTAATCTTAACATCAAAGACGGTGTGATTACAGACGGTTCGTTTACAGGTGACGGCTGTGCAATTTCCCAGGCGTCAGCCGATATTATGCTTGATTTGATTATCGGCAAAACAGTTGATGAAGCTGAACATCTGAAAGATATTTTCCTTAAAATGATTCAAGGCAAAGCAACTGACGAAGAAATTGAAGAGCTTGAGGAGGGCGGAGCATTGTCTGACATTTCTCATATGCCTGCCCGTGTAAAATGTGCAGTTCTCGGTTGGCACACATTTGAAAACATTGTAAAAGAATAATTTACTGAATTAATATTTTATAAAACACATTCGGGGAACAGATAAAATAATTTCTGTTCCCCGATTTTTATTTAAAAAATCGGGATTAATGTATTAAAACGACTAATACAAATCTTGACAAATATTGCTTTAAAATAGTATAATAAAAGTGCAAAGAGGTAAAGTAAGTTTATAATTCCTATGTAAGCACTATTGTTCGGAAGGATATTGTAAAATGATAAAAATCAGCGATGATAAAATTAAATTTAAAAGAAAAATTTATAAACAGAAAGAAATTTATTACATTACATATAAAAAATACTGGGACGGTGGTTTTGATAATGACGCCTCGTTATCAGATAAGGCGGATTTTTACCGTGTCGCAAATTTATTCAGTGATGCAATTAAAAAGATAGTTTCTGCACAGTAAGGTCATTTTGCAACCGACCTGCCATTCCGAACTTTTTATATACGCAGAGGACTACAATAAAATTCTGCCTGTATTGAAAGAAGTTACAGATAACTCAGAACTTGTGTTGTCAAAAAATGCCTTTGATTGGAAATGAGGGAGAAGTATGAAAAAATCATTTGAATATATTATTAAGATTTCCGAAACTGAATTTTATGATAAACTCAAAAAGCATACTGCTTTTAATTGCAGTTCTTCTTCATACGATAATGGATATGAATTTTACTGTGATAACCCTAAAAATATTACTGATTTAAAAGTTACATCTACATCACTACTTTCCCGTGAGGGCATATTAGCTCCATTAATAAAAATTCAAACAAAACAGCTTGACGAAAACCTTAAAGTAAATTTGACTTTGCAATCAAACAAAATATATTACTTTTTGGCTGTTTTATTTTCTTTGGCGGGAGTATTATTTGGTTTGATTACATACTTTAGTCTAGCAAATTTGTGCCTTGCAATGATCATTTCAATTGTATTTATTTTGATTATTAATTTAGCTTTCTTTATAATTGCAAAAAGTAAAATCACTGATGCAAAAGAACGCTTTGAAAGCGTGATGATTTTTAACGGTCATTACTGCTGAAATTATTCACGCTTCTTTGTTATATATTCTAAATGTGCCGACAAAGCCGCATAATTTGTTGGATATTGGATTTTTTATAGTTATAATTAAATTGTTAAAATTATAATATCTGTTTTTGATTTTAGAAGTATGGTATGCTGATAAAATATTTTAATGATATTTGCTGTAATATAGACTTATCAAAATTTGGTGTTTAAGGAGAGAGTTATGAAAACCAAATTAAATTGCTATTATATTCTGAATACCATTTTATTAATAAGCGGTATTGCTTTTGATTTCATATTGTTCTTGCATCCGTTTTTTATTTCTGTTGCAATGAAAATTATTATTGCAACAGTATTGTGCGTTGTGGTAATTTTAGATGTATTTGTTTGTAAACAATTACTGTCTGAGGGTAGTCCAAAAATGCCGAAAACGGAGACGAGTTTTGTATCTGTTCTTACATTTGTTTTGTTAATATCACAAAGTATTTATCTGACAATTATTACACTTATGGGTGCAAATGAAATATTAGGTACGATAAAAACTATTCATTATGTTGTGTTAATTTCAATAATTTTGTTAGTTGCAACTCGACTGCATAATAAGTACATAACTAAAAAACACACTTTAGCTTTTGGTATTGATATTATAGCAATTGTGATGTGTCTAATCATTTTTGCAAATTGCGTTTTGTGTCTTATAAACGGGAATGATTTGTTTAGTTATATTGCAATTAATGAATATAACAAATTGAACTCTTAATGAGGTGATATTATGCCGAATTTCAAAGAATTAAAAAATAAAATCAAACACGGAGATTTTCAGTTTGTATATGACGAACTTAAAAAATCCGACTTTGAATATACACTTGAGAACATTGAAAAAGAATTTTCATCGGTTGATAACCGAGATATGTTCTGTTATCTTCTTTATGTGGTTTCAAATGAGAATACACACAAACATACAATTCTCTTGTGTGATTATCTAGTATATTCAGGTACATTTTTCTACAATCGTGAAACAGTAATTCGATATTTGCTCGACAATTGCCTTGTTAAAAACGGCAATGATATCACGCTGATTGAGTGGATTTTGTCAATGTATGAATACAACCCCGATTCACCGTATAATGAGAAAGAAATTGCAAATTTCAATCGCATTTACGATTCTTTAAAATGATGGTGTTAACTATGAAAAATTTCAATTACAAAAATATTAAGTCGGTAGAAAAAATTCATTTACTTTTGTTGTTATTCATTATAATGTCTACGATAATTAATTTTATTGTAAACTTGATAAGTTGTACCGAAAACATCTTTTTGACAAGTCTGTGTTTGCCGATTCAGTTTGTGTCAAGGTTTGTTGTAAGTCATAACCCTTTTGAAATTTCAGTTTCAATTGTTTTAATAGCTGTAACTTTAATTATGTTGTTTTGGCTGTTTAAAATGTATTCATCGGATAACATGAAAAAGTGGCTTGCAAGTGGTATAACGGCAATTTGGTGCTTGCTAATCGGCTCAATTATACCTATTTTGCTTGATTCCGATTTAATCGGTCAATCTGTAAATAATCTCAGATATGAAGAAAAAGCAAACGAACTTCTTTTGTGCGTATGGTTCGGAATTGCTTGCTCCATTTTCTGCGGAATTCTCTTTTTTATTCAAATTTCAAAGTATGCAAAATTTATGGATAGGAAATATGACAACCCTATGAAGGCTGTTGCATATGCAGAAAAGAAAAATAAAAAGGAATATTACCATACCTTGAAAAAGCCTTTGATTTTGCCGACTGTTTATGCAATTATTCCGCCGATTACCTGTAGTTTTCTAATATATTTTGGGGTCAAGTCTGCATTCCTTATTTGTTTTATTTATGTGTGTTTAGGTATAGGTATAGTGTATCATACGGCATACAATATTTCTGATTTTATAAAATCGGAAAATCAAAACATAAAAGTAACGTCAATACAAAATTATAAATGCAAACTAATTGTAATGCATATACTGCTGATGTTGTTGTATTGCATTTCATTGGTGATAATATTACTTTGTATTTAAAATATCGAAATCAGATAGAAAGTATACTATGGGAGATTGCCTTAAAAATTTATTTGTGCAACAATTTGATGCGTTTATGGCAGAACACGGTTATAAGCAAAATATAAATTGTTTCAGTAAACTTTATAATGATATCTTTGCGAGAGTGTATCTGTTCTATCATTATGATAAAAATCATGACGAACTGCAATTTGATGTTATTCATAGTTTTACTCCATTGATATTTGAGATTGACACAAAGTGTATATGTGACGGAGATGATGATTTTTCATTAAGCCGTTTGTCAGGTGAGGAATATATTGCCGATGCAACCGATAAATCAGATGTTACAAATTGTATTAGCAGAATGTTTTCAAAATACAGTGAATTATATGAGTCATTTTTTAGTGCAAAATCAGTTTCCGAATATCTTGACAAATATCTGATGTATGACAAATTAATCTGCTTAGGTAAGGAAAAGATAGAAGAAACTAATGATTTTTTGGGATTAGACTTCATTTATATTTATTTGTATTTGAAAGAATATAACTCGGCAGAAAATGAAATTGAAAAGTATCTGAAAATGCTAAATGACGATATGAACGATTTAATAAATTCCGCACCGGTCAATTATGACAGAATCAGGGAATATGAAACAGACATATCATATTTTAAAAATCTTAAAAATGCAATTTTATCTGACAATGTCAATGTACTGAAAATTGAAGCGGATAAAATGAAAGACAATATAAAGATAAATCAAACAAAGCTGAAAAAATTTATGAGGTGATACGATGTATTCGGAATTATTAAAAGCTTTTCAAAGCAATAAAAATTGCAGTTTTTATACAGATGATGAATGTGACAAGTTTATTTACGGCAAGATTATTGCACTTAACGAAGATGAGGTTGCAATTCAAATGTACAATACAGACGGAACTTGTGACGGTGTAATTGTAAAAATGGTATCTGATTTCTTCAGAATCGAGTATGATTCAAAGTATAATCAAAAAATGGAGAAACTTATTGAAACGGATACTTTTGAAGACAGCGTTGAAATTGACGGTAACGTTGTATTTGATTCTGCAATAAAATCCGCAATCAATAAAAACTTCGTAGTAAGTATAGAATTGCTGCACAGCGGTAATGAGAATATCACGGGATTACCGTTGTCGCTGGAAAACGGAATTTGCACCGTCAGACAGATAGATGATTACGGTTGTGATGACGGAGTAACTTCGTTTGTATTCAATACCGCAACGCAAATTACAATCAATGCAAAGTATGAAAAATTACTTTCAAGCTTAATGAACAAGTGATATGGAAAAATGAATAATTTGTTATTTGAAAAAATATGGGAAGATATCGCATTTATATCTATTTAATCAGACCGTTGTATATAAAAATCTGAATGTTCCCGAAAAACAGAAAAGCAAATTACTTCACATTGTTTCATTGTGCAATGTAACGTTCAATAACAATAACTAACTATTTACAGCAAAAATACAAGGGCTTTACTTATGCAATAATTTGTAAAACAACCTATATTTACTTTACATAATCATGGGTGAATACTGCTAAAAACAAGCCGAAATATTTGTCATATTTTCCGAAAATAATGACAAGACAATAACCTATATTGCTTTTGCAGATTGCTATATTTATACTTAAGTAAGTATTTATAGAATTGAGGTTCAGACTATGGAAGGAATAATGGTTGAGTTCATTCTTTGGACAGATAATCCCAAAACCGATATTGATAAAATTAGTCATTATATTGGTATCCAACCAATTGAAAAAAAGAGAATGGGCGAGATGAGGTGTTTGACATGACGGAAAACAATAAAATAGACTTTGAAACTATAGATTACAGTAAAGTTAATCCGAAAAAGTTAAACGGCAACAAACGTATTGTAAAGTCATATTTGATATATTTTGCTTTTGATGTTGTACTGACAGTTGCTATATTCTTGCTCACATTATTTAAACTGATTGATAGTTCTGATAACACGGTAAATACTGTGATATTTATATTAAGCGGAATATTGTGTTTGTGCCTTTATGCTAATAATTATTATAAATCGAAAGATTGGCGATTCTATGAGAGCCTTCGTTCTGATACGCTTACAAAACTGATTGCATTATTCTTTGTTATAAATGGTGTGTTGCTGCTTTTGGCATTTAATTTAGCTGGTGTACATATTTCAATAGTAGCATCATGGGGCGGCGCATCATTATCTATTCTAATTAATAATATAGTTGCTTATTTAGATGACTTAAACAAAATGTACACAACATCGAAATATGATACGGCTATAAAATTTTTGAAATTTTGGTCAGTATTTATATTGTTTGCTATGTTTGCGTATGGTTATTCAAGCATTGGCAGATATGAATATATGACTTTTAGATAAAGTAAATATTAATAAGTATTGCTTTTTACAATGTCTATTGATACAATACAATAAGAATATGTATTTTCATTGCGTAAGAAGCGTATATACAAAAAAGACCGACTTCAAAATCAAATTTGAAATCGGTCTGTAAATTTTTAAAAAATCCGAACGGAATTTGTACTATTCGATTACATCATCATTGCTCAAATTCTTGATATACTCCCGTTCCTGCTTGCTTTTTACAGCGAAAATTGTTTTTATTTCCCTAATATATTCCTTGCAAGCTTTATTGTGATGACAAACAACTTTACAGCTATGTAAAATTTTTATACAGATATAATGATGAAATAAAAAATATCGGAATAAGAATAAACCTCCTGCACAGAGTAAAATCTGTTGCAGGAGGTTTTGTTGTATGAAAAATTATATGGGCTTAATTATTGGCATATTTGTTGGAATCTATATGTAAAATTCGGTTGAAAAAATATCTGTTACAGAACCTGAAAATATGCATTATTGATACTTTGTCGGGACAGGCACACATCAGTTTTTGCTGTTTGCAATTGCCTGATCAATCAACTTTTGCAGCTTTTCAGACTGCTTTTCGGAGGTTATTGCACCGACAATCGGCTCTCCCACAATATTACCGTTTTTATCGACAACATAAGTTGTGGGGTAGGAGTACAATCCGGATGTGAATTCTCCGGCTTTACTTTTTGAATCAAACCAAATGTTTTTGTAGGTCACACCCTTTTTTGCCAGAATATTCTTTGCGTCAGAGATAGCCGTTTTGTCACCGTCAAGTGTAAATGAATTGATTCCGACTACTGCTCCGCCTTTTTTTGCAAGCTGTTTATTCAGAGCTTCCAGGTCGGCAAGTTCTTCCACGCAGGGATTGCAGGTGGTAAACCAGAAGTTTACTACAGTAACGGTATTTTTTGCAAAAAGCGTACTGCTCTTAACTTCATTTCCGTCAAGATCCTTGCCGTCAAATGTCGGGAATTTCATCAGATTATCCTTTTCGATGGGCTTACCGTTTTCAGCCGGAACGCTCATATCTCCATCAGACGGTTTTTCTCCGCATCCGGGAAATTTTTGTTCCAAAACTGTCAGCTTTCCTTCAATTTCCTTAATCTCTTCGGCGCCTTCATTAAGCAGTTTCAACTCATCAGCACTGAACTGATCCTTGATACCGTCAATTGTTTTCAGAAGAAAATCGCCGTAGTTTTTGCCGTCCTCATTCATCGCCATACCTTTATCGGCTGAAGCAAATACCTTTTCCCAAAGCTTGCTGTTTTCGGAAAGAATAGCATTTTCCTGTGCCATCAGTTTTTGATGCAGGTCGGCGGCCTCGTCTTTTGTTTTCGGATTCACAGCTGTCAGCATAGCCGTTTCGCTTTTCTTATTTGCAGTAGTATTCGTCGTATTGCCTTTGGCTGTGCCACAGGCGGCAAAGCTTAACAACATCATCAGGGCAGTCAGTAAGCTTAAAATTTTAGTCGTTTTCATAGTGTTTACTCCTTTTCTGTTTCAATTTCTGTTTTAATTTCTGTTTTAATTTCTGTTTCAATTTTTTGTTTTGCTGTTTCCGCTTTTTTAGCGGGACAATCATTTTCTTTTCCTTTGCCAAAGCCGTAGCAAAAGCTGACCGCCTCGACAGGACAGGCACGGATACACTTACCACAGCGTATGCATTCGGTATGGTTGGGAGTTTTGGTTACATCTACATCCATCTTGCATGCTTTGGCACATTTTCCACAGGAAATGCACTTGTGTTTGTCTACTTTCATTCCGAAAAGTGACACCTTGTTAAGCAATGCATAAAATGCACCGAGAGGACACAGCCACTTACAGAACGGTCTGTAGAAAAGCACACTCAGTACGATTACTTCGATCAGTATGCCCAGCTTCCACGAAAAGAGCGTACCAAGTGCGGCACGGATTCCCGAATCGACAGCGGAAAGAGGGATTGCCCCCTCGAGTACCCCTTGAGGACAAAGATACTTACAGAAAAAAGGATCTCCCATATCCGCATCGTTTGTAATGAGCATCGGCAGTAAACATACAGCAAAAAGCAAAACTGCATATTTTATGTATGTCAGCGGTTTCAGCTTTTTAGTGGGAAGCTTTTTTGTCGGCACCTTATGTAACAGTTCCTGAAGCCATCCGAACGGACACAAAAAACCGCAGATAAACCGCCCGAGCAGAACCCCTATCAATATGAGGAATCCTGTGATATAATATGAAAAACTGAATTTTGACGAACCCACTACGGCCTGAAACGAGCCGATTGGGCAGGCTCCCGATGCCGCAGGGCAGGAATAGCAATTCAGTCCGGGCACACAAACAGCCTTTCCTTTGCCTTGATAAATTCCGCCCTTAAAAAAATTCGGCAGATGAATATTACTCAGCAAAGTTGCTCCTGCTTGAATAAGCCATCGAAAGCGTGAGAGGAACTGCGATACACCGCCTCTTTTTTTCTTCGGTTCTTTGTTATCCAATTCCCACACACTCCAAACATAGCCGGATTGCCTTGCTTAACACGGTTTCTGCTTCTCCTCGCAGGGCTCCGTAACACAGCATCGTAATTCCGCAGATAATCAGTACGATCTGAAATACGGCTTTTTTCTTTCGAGTCAATTCGGTCACCCCTTTCTTTTGTGCTTTCATTGTAGCACAGAGGATGTAAAATCTCTGTTAAGAACGAAAATTTAACAAAAACTTTATGCCTTAGCGATATAATTAAATTATCAAAGAAATATTAAAACATAACAAGGAGAGTTTTTATGCGTATTTTAGTAATTGAAGACGAGCGTGCGCTGTGCGAGACAATTGTTCGCAGCCTTAAAAGACTGGCATACAGCGTTGATTTTTGCTATGACGGAAACAAAGCAATTGAGTTGCTTGGAATGGAAAAGTACGATCTTGTTTTACTTGATCTTAATTTACCCGGTGCAGACGGGATGACGGTACTGCGAACTCTGCGACAAACCGACAGAGATACCGGAGTGTTAATTCTTTCGGCACGCTGTGAGGTTGCCGATAAGGTGGAGGGGCTGGATGCCGGAGCAAACGATTATCTGACAAAGCCTTTTCATTTGGAGGAGCTTGAGGCAAGAATACGCAGTCTGACTCGCCGTCGGTTTACACAAAACAATGTTGTTTTGAACTGTGGAAAGGTTGCTTTTGACACCAAAGCCCGTGTTGCCGTTGCTGACGGTCAGGAGCTGTCACTTACCCGAAAAGAAATCGGAATATTTGAATATTTACTTCTTAATCAAGGTCGTCCCGTCAGTCAGGAAGAACTGCTCGACCATGTTTGGGATAACAGTGTTGACAATTTCAGCAATTCAATAAGAGTACATATTTCTGCATTACGAAAGAAACTGCGTGCGGCACTCGGCTATGACCCGATTCGCAATCGCATTGGTGAAGGATATGTTATGGAGGAAGAAAAAGTATGAAAAAGCTATCCTTGCAATGGCGCATAACTCTGATGACAGCACTTCTTATCGGAGCTACCTGTATTTTTATGAATGTTCTTATCGGCTATTCCGGCAGCCATTATATGGATTCCATAGGCTCTTATGTTACAGGTTACGGTGATACGGACAAAGGAGAACCTGACTTTTTCGATCCCGAACACGAAAAGCTTGATCGTGAATTGACTATTGTAATTAACGGAGCACAGGAATCCTTTATCGCTACCAATTGGTATATTACAGCGGCGGCAACATTGTTAGGCGGTGTGCTTGCGTATTTTTTAAGCGGGCATGCGCTGAAGCCTCTGCGTACTTTTACCGCTCGGGTTGAGAAGGTTCAACCTAACAATTTGACGGATATGAAGATAACCGAAGAAGTTCCGCCTGAACTGAGACAGTTTGTCAAGTCATTCAATCGAATGCTTGACCGTCTTGATGATGGATTTACCGCTCAACGACAGTTCACGGGAAACGCCGCACACGAGTTGCGCACGCCGCTTTCGCTTATGCAGGCACAGCTTGAACTTTTTTCGGCAGAGCATACCGAGGTATCGCCTGAAACGGCGGAGTTTCTCCGATTGTTGCGTGAGCAGACCGAACGAATGACGCAAATGACAAAAACCCTGTTGGAAATGAGCGAGCTTCGTACAGTGTCGTGTGCTGACCGCATAGAGATAGGACCTATGGTAGAAGAGATTTTCACTGACCTTGCACCACTTGCAGAGAAGAACAATGTTACACTTGAAAGCACTGGCGATGCTGTTATGACAGGCAGTGACACGCTGATTTACCGTTTGTTATACAATCTGACCGAAAACGCTATACGCTACAACCGTTTTGACGGTACAGTGAATATTACCGTAACGCACAAAGACAATCAGCTTGTTATTACGGTTGCGGATACCGGCTACGGCATCCCCGAACAATACAGAGAAAGTATTTTTCAGCCCTTCTTTCGTGTGGATAAATCCCGAAGCAGAGAATACGGCGGCGTGGGCTTGGGACTTTCTTTGGTGTGGGAAATCGTTGCACTGCACAATGGTAAAGTTCGTGTGGAAGAGAGTTCGGAAAAGGGTACTGCTATAGCAGTAAAGTTTCCGACAGATGTGATAAAAATTTAATATTTTGCGATTTTTTCTTAGTTAATTGTTGAAATTGCCGTAGCTCTGTGCTATACTATAATTAATTAATTGATTAGTTATCAAAAGGAAGCAAACATTATGAGAACAACAGAGGAACAGCACAACGAGCGTAAGAGGGAAATGATGGAAAAATGCTTTGAATGCTATGCTGAAAATGGATTGACCGGTACGGGCATCAAGGCTTTGGCGGCAGCGTGTGGCTGTACAACGGGAAATCTGTATTCCTATTTCAACAGTGTTGATGAACTGATTATTGAATCAACTGCATACTGTATGGAAAAGGTCGAGGATGATTTTATGGAAAAAGCTCCCACCGACCCGAAGGATGTTGTTCGATTTGTGAAAGAGGTTCCGTATTGGACCGCAAAGAAGCACGGCAAGAAATATCGGCTGATGTATCAGGTCTATACCCATCCGAAATATATTGAGCACGGCAAGAAATTTTTTGAGGGGGTAAATGAGCGCTATACCGAGTATGCCAAGCGACTTGAGCCGAAAATCGGCATTCCGTACACGGTGATTACACCGCTGATTTTTATATTTGTCCGTGCCTGTGTACATTATGCTATGTTTGAGGATGAATATTATTTAAAAACCCAAATGGAGGTCTTAAAACAGGGTGTTGCCCTGTTTGCGGATAAATACCGTTCACAATATTTGAAAGGAGGCAATGATAAATGAAAAAACGAATATATTGTATTACCACCGCACTCTGTCTTGTGCTTTGCATCGTACTTTGCATTGCATTTGCTGCTGTATGCAGTAAGGCGGAAAATAGCAAAGCCGTGTTGCCGGAGGTGCGAAACAACGGCACAGCAATCCAATGGAGAGATACCGCCGAAGAGGAATGGCACGATCTTGTAGCTCTTAACACGCTCAGAGGTACTGACGGAAAGAACGGCACTGACGGAAAGAACGGCACTGACGGAAAGAACGGCACTGACGGAAAGAACGGCACTGACGGAAAGAACGGTCTTGACGGCAAAGACGGTGCTGACGGTAAAAACGGTCTTGACGGTAAAAACGGTCTTGACGGTAAAAACGGTACTGACGGAAAAAACGGTCTTGACGGTAAAAACGGTGCTGACGGTAAAAACGGCATTGACGGCAAAGATGGTACTGACGGCAAAAACGGCACTGACGGTAAAAACGGTACTGACGGAAAAAACGGTCTTGACGGCAAAGACGGTACTAATGGAGAAGACGGTGCTGACGGAAAAGACGGTCTTGACGGAAAAAACGGTCTTAACGGCAAAGACGGTACTGACGGTAAAGACGGTCTTGATGGCAAAAACATAGAGGTACAAAGAACAACAGAATATATACAGTGGCGCTATGAAGGAGAAAATTGGCAAAACCTTGTTGCCATTTCCGATATAAAAGGACCCACAGGGCAGAACGGTAAAGACGGAGCAAACGGAAAAACACCGGAGTTCCGTGTAAATGAAAACAATCTTCAATGGCGTTATGTCAGTGAAGAAATATGGTTAAATCTTTACGACCTTTCAAATTTGAAAGGCCTTGACGGAAAAGACGGAATCGACGGAAAGAACGGTGTCGATGGTATTGACGGCAAAAACGGCGATACGCCGTTCATCGGTGAAAACGGCAACTGGTGGCTCGGAGTGACCGACATTGGCGTAAAAGCCGCAGGTGTTGACGGTGAAAAAGGCGACAAGGGAGATAAAGGAGATGCCGGAGAGAACGGTAAGGACGGAACAAACGGAAAAACACCTGAGTTTCGTGTAAATGAAAATAACCTACAGTGGCGTTATGTCGGCGATGAAATATGGCTTAACCTTTATGATCTTTCAATTTTGAAAGGTCTTGACGGCACAGACGGTAAGGATGGTATAAACGGCAAAGACGGTGTTGACGGCAAAGACGGTGCTGATGGTAAGGACGGAACAAACGGACAAAACGGCACTGACGGCAAAGACGGAAATACCCCGTTCATCGGTGAAAACGGCAACTGGTGGATTGGAACGACCGATACGGGAGTGAAAGCCACAGGAGTTGACGGTGAAAAAGGAGACAAAGGAGACACCGGTGAAAAAGGCGAAAAGGGTGACAAAGGAGATAAAGGCGACAAGGGTGATGCAGGTCAGAACGGCAGCTGTTCGGGGTATTTTTACGGAGAGGCAAACGCTCCGAGGACAGTACTGAATAACAGTCGTGTCTATATTTCTGTCTACGAAAAAATAAACAAGGGCGGCTTGATTTCATCCTACAGGAATAATATTACACTCAAAAAAGGACATATTTACAATGTCTGCTTAAGCGGTTCTCTCGAAGTTGGTTCAAACGAATTTAACAACAGCGGCAATTACTCTATTCAGATGACAGACGGTTATGATGACGATCTGTGCAGGGAGCTTACACGAATAAAAAGGGACGGGGCAAAAATACCGTATACCAATGATCAACATTCCTTTAATTTCAACAGAATGTATGATGCGTCAAATAAAGACATTACATTGCAGTTGAGTTTTGAAAATTCGGCATACAATACTTATCTCGGTGGCTTCAGAGGTACTATTACAATAACTGCTCTTGATTAAATTTATATAACGGAGGTGGCGAAAAATGAAAAAACGAATACTTAGTATCCTGCTGACTTTATGCATGATGCTCTGCCTTACGCCGATAAGCGTATTTGCAGAGGAGGTTGGGGCATGGGGCTCTGCTGCGATAAAGCTTGGCGCAGACGCACTGAATAAAACTGTAAACACAGAGATCGCACCGACTGTGTATTTCGGACAAAACCATGAAAATAATCCCGCTGCATGGCGAGTTATCGGTTATGACGGAAACGGTGTTACAAGCGCACAAGGGGATATTACCCTGTTTGCGGCATATAATATGGGTTGGTCAAAGTTTGGCTCGAGTGCCGCTTATGCAGACAGCGATTTGAAAACCGCAATAGACGCGCTTGCAGAAAAGCTGACATCGAAAGAAACCGATGCAGTTCAAAAACAGACGCTTGCAAGCGGAAGTTACAACAGAGAAAATACCGACTGTGTAGCAGGAGCTCAGGTGGATAACGCTGTATTCTGGCCGCTTTCCACAGCGGAAGCGTCTGCGGTAAATAATGATCTGCGAATTGCGGATAGAGAACATCAATACTGGGCATCAAGCTATTGGTGGTTGCGCTCCCCGGGCGCAAAGAATCGCGATGTTGCCTCTGTGGACGGTTTTGCTAATATCGACCACGATGGGATAGATATCAGCAATATGTGGGGTGTTCGTCCCGCTTTTAAATTAAATCTGAACTCTGTCCTTTTTGCATCTGCCGCTGTGGGCGGAAAGCCCGACGGAGGATTGACCGAAGTTCCCGAATACAGCGGAAGTGAATGGAAATTGACACTTTTAGATAGTAGCCGCAGTTTTGCCGTAACGGAAAAAACTGCCGATGCCGCCCCCGACGATACCGTTACGCTGAATTACAGCGGAGCGACCACAGGGGCAAATGAATATATCTCTGTCATCATTGCGGATAACAACGGCGCACAGTATTATGGCAGAGTTGCACAGCCTACTGCCGAAAGCGGAACGGTTGAAATCAAAATCCCGTCTGACATTGCACCGGGCGACTATACCATAAAGGTCTTCAGCGAGCAGTATAACGGTGACCGCAAGACCGACCTTGCAAGTGCTTTTGCGGATGTCACGCTGACGGTGGAAAGTCAGCCTGACGAGCAGTTCACCCTTACCCCTGGCGGCAGATACTATTTTGACCTTTCGGCAATGGATATTCCCGGAACGGTAAACAGCAATCTGCCGGACAGCACCCTGCACTATGTGCCCTTTACTTATGTGGGCACGGTGGATGCATATTCATTGAAAAATGAAGCCGACAAGGATACCACCCCTTACGAGCACAGCTTGTTTATTGCAGATTATAACGTGAAATGTTCTTTGCAGCGGGAGACGTTGGCAGAAATGAACCTGATTTATGGCCAGACCTATACAGCGAGTAACGTGAACTATACGCTCCGCGCCCCATCTGTTGGAGACCATCACCGTAATGAAGGAGAAGGCTCTGGTCTTGCACCAATTGACAATGAATGGGATACGATCTATCAGAAGTCAGCCGATTATATCAAAAACTGGTATAAAATGCGCTCTTTCGGCCAGGATATAGGTACTGGGAATGTCGAGGGATGGTATCTATCTCGTGGTGGACACTTCGCTGCACAGGTTACATTTTGGGCAAGGCCAACCCTTCCGGAGCGGGACACTGGTTTCCGCCCCGTCCTTGAAGTCCTGAACCCTGACACACTGGGCGCTGACGGGATGAAGGTCGTTACCCTTGACCTGAACGGCGGCACGCTGGGCGGCAGCTCCGATGCTATTCACATCATCGTGAAAACCGGCAGTGCATTTACCGCGCCTGCGTCCGACGGCATGACCCGCCCGGACGGAGATACGGGCAGTTACTTTATGTGGCTTGACGGCAATGGCAATTCCTACGAACCCGGCGGCAGTGTTCCTGCTGATGTGACGGAACTGACGGCGCAGTGGACAGCCCCGACCTATGCCGTAACCTTGAATACGAACGGCGGCACGATCAACAGCGGCAATGTCACCGGATACACCTATGGCGTGGGCGCAACACTCCCGGCGGCGGACGATATGACCTATACAGGCCACACGTTCAAGGGCTGGTATGACAACGAAAATCTGACCGGCTCTCCTGTTACGGCAATCGGCGGTGCAGAAACAGGTAATAAAGAGTATTGGGCGAAGTGGGAAATCAATCAGTACACAATAACCTTTGATACCAACGGCGGAAATGAGATTGATTCCATTACACTGGACTACGGTACGGAAATTACCGCCCCTGACAATCCTACAAGAAAAGGTTACACCTTTAAGGGCTGGGATAAGGAAATCCCCGAAACCATGCCTGCGGAGAATATAACGGTTAAAGCACAATGGGAAATCAATCATTACACAATAACCTTTGATACCAACGGCGGAAGTGAGATTGCACCCATTACACAGGATTACGGTACAGAAATTACCGCCCCTGATAATCCGACAAGAAAAGGTTATACCTTTAAGGGCTGGGATAAGGAAATCCCCGAAACCATGCCGGCGGATAATATAACGGTTAAAGCACAATGGGAAATCAATCAGTACACAATAACCTTTGATACCAACGGCGGAAGTGAGATTGCACCCATTACACAGGATTACGGTACAGAAATTACCGCCCCTGACAAACCTACAAGAAAAGGTTATACCTTTAAGGGTTGGGATAAGGAAATCCCCGAAACCATGCCTGCGGAGAATATGACGGTTAAAGCACAATGGGAAATCAATCAGTATACAATAGCCTTTGATACCAACGGCGGAAGTGAGATTGCACCCATTACTCAGGATTACGGTACAGAAATTACCACCCCTGACAACCCGACAAGAAAAGGTTATACCTTTAAGGGCTGGGATAAGGAAATCCCTGAAACCATGCCGGCGGAGAATATAACGGTTAAAGCGCAATGGGAAATCAATAAGTACACAATAACCTTTGATACCAACGGCGGAAGTGAGATTGCACCCATTACACAGGACTACGGTACGGAAATTACCGCCCCTGACAACCCGGCAAGAAAAGGCTATACCTTTAGGGACTGGGATAAGGAAATCCCCGAAACCATGCCTGCGGAAAACCTTACAATCACGGCACGGTGGAGAGATACCGAAAAGCCGACGGGCGAAATTATCATAGGCACAAATAAATGGAATGAATTTTTAAACGAGCTTACCTTTGGCATATTCTTTAAGGATACACAGGAGGTAACTATAAATGCCGTAGATAACAGCGGAGTTGTGTTTGTATCCTATTTGGTAACAGATAAGGAGCTCTCCGAGGCTGAACTGAACTCTCTTGTATTCCGTGCGTATGAAGAACCGTTTAGCATAGACCCAAACGGAGAATATATTGTTTATGTAATGCTTGTTGATGAAAATATTAACATAACATACCTTTGCTCCGACCGTATAACGCTTGATAATATTCAGCCTGTAATCAGCGGTATTGAGAACGGCAAGACCTATTGTGAGGCACAAACCGTTACTGTTGATGAGAAGTATGTTGATACCGTTACCGTAAACGGCACGGCGGTTACGCTTGATGCAGACGGAGGTTTTGTTCTCCCACCGACAAACGGTGAGCAGAAGATAGTTGTCACCGACAAAGCGGGCAATAATGCAGAGATGACCGTAACAGTCAACAACGGCCATACCTTTGGCGAATGGGTATCTGACAATGACGGTAAGCATACCCGAAAATGTACCGTGGACGGATGCGATGCGTTTGAAACCGAAAATTGCTCAGGCGGCAATGCCACCTGTACCGAAAAGGCGGTATGTGATGTCTGCGGTAAAGCCTACGGAGAATTTGACGGAACAAACCACAAGGGCGGTGTACAGGAGTGGACGACAAGAACCGCTTTTAATCACGAACAAAAATGGAACTGCTGTGGTGCTGTGATTGTGGCAAGTGAAGCACATGAGTGGAAAGACGGTGTGTGCCGAGAATGCGGATATGTATGTCTGCATAGTGACGCAGATAAAGACCATGTCTGTGACTACTGCAAAAAGACAATCTCTGCTCATGAAGATGCGACACCCGAAGAAATCAAAAAGCCTGACACCGTAACGGCTAAATTGCCTGATGATTCAAAGTCCCCTCAGACAGGCGACAACAGCAACCTTATTTTGTGGATTGCATTGCTGATTATCAGCGGCGGCGTTATGAAAGGAGTAACGGCATTCGGTAAGAGTAAAAAACATTCTGTCAAAATTAAAGATAAGTAATATTTTACGCTCTGTCATGGAAATATAGTGAATACGGCACAGTAGGTATAGAAACCGTTGTGCCGTATTTCTTTCAGAATGACTGCTTTTGAAAAACAGGCACTTTCTCGGTCATAGTCCGATAAGCAAAGACAAAGAATAAATGCAAAATCCGGAATTTAATGCCAATACTTCCGAAAATCGGCAGACAAGTTTGTCAATAAATTCGTATAGTTGCATTTGTTTTTATTTATGATACAATTAAAAGCAATAAACTTAACAGATTCTTACGCAGATAAAATTACTGTATAATTCGGAAAATATGTCGATAGCCTTGTACGAAAAAGTAAAATTGTTTCAAATTGCTATTGCACTTTTGTTATTTTTTCTTATATCTCTTTTATAATAAATCAAAATGTGATACAATATGACTGATAATCTGAAAACGGAGTTGATTAAATGAATTTCATCAACAGAAATGAAATTGCAAACGGTGTTTACTTTACAAACATTAAGGACAGCCGTTTTAAAACTATGAAAATCAGCGTGAATATTGTTGTTCCGCTTTCTGTCGAAACAGCGTCGGAAAATGCGCTTGTGGGCGGATTGCTTGTTCGTTCATGCAAAAAATATCCCGATTTTACTGTTCTCAGCAAAAAACTCAGTTCACTCTACGGTGCAGACCTCACTTCATCGCTTTCAAAACACGGTGAAAGCCAGGTAATTAAAATTTCTGTATCAGGTCTTGATGACAGATATTCTCTTGATGATGTCAGCATTGCCAAAGAACTTTCGGAGCTTTTGTGCAGCGTAATTTTTGAGCCTAATGTAAAGGACGGCGCTTTTATTGAGAGCGAGCTTGAACAGGAACGCAGACAGCTTCTTGATGTGATTGATTCGGAATTTAACGAAAAGCGAATCTATGCAATGGGACAGCTTATAAAGCATATGTGCAAGGATGAGGTTTTCGGAATCAAGCGTTACGGTACAGCCGAAAAAATCAAGGCCGCAACTGCCGAATCACTCTGCAAGGCATGGCAGAATCTTCTCAAAACCGCAAAATTTGAGATTCTCTATATAGGCGACAGCCCTGCCGATAAGGCGAAGGAGGTTTTTGCGAAAGCCTTTGCAAATATCGAAAGAAATGTTGTGACTTCATCTACTGATGTTGTTAAGAATGTTTCAAAAGAAAAACATATTACAGAGGAAATGGAGCTCTCACAGTCAAAACTTGTCATGGGATTCAGAACACAGATTTCCGCAGGTGATGAAGAGGCGGTTGCCGAAAGACTTATGTGCGCTGTTCTCGGCGGTACTGCGAGCTCAAAACTCTTTAACAATGTTCGTGAAAAGCAGAGCCTTTGCTATTACTGCTCGTCCTCCTATGATTCAATCAAGGGTATAATGTACATTAACAGCGGTGTTGAGGGCGAAAATCTTGAAAAAGCCGAAAAAGCTATTCTAAAAGAAATTGAGGACATGAAGAACGGCGAAATTACAGATTTTGAAATTGAGGCAACAAAGCTTGCTGTTGTTAATTCATTCAAGTCAAGCAGCGACAGCGTAAGCGGTATTGAAAACTGGTACACAGGAAGAATCTTTAACGGCGACCTTGAAACTGTTGAAGAAGTTTCCGCTGAGGTTAATGCTGTTACAAAAGAGCAGATTGTAAATGCCGCAAACAAGCTCTTGCTCGATACGGTTTATGTTCTCAAAAATAAGTAAGGGAGGCGGACAGAATGAATATTACAGAAATTAAATCGGAAATTGCAGGCGACAGCTATTATAAAGTTGAACATCCATCGGGACTTACAATTTTTGTTTATCCAAAAGAGGGTTACACTTCTTCATATGCAATTTTCGGCACACGCTACGGCAGTATCAACACAAAGTTTTCCGTTAACGGCGGCGATATAATTACAGTTCCCGACGGTATCGCCCATTACCTTGAACACAAGCTTTTTGAAAGTGAAGAAGGCGATGCGTTTGTAAGATACGCAAAAACAGGCGCAAATGCAAACGCATATACAAGCTTTGAAAAAACCTGCTATCTTTTCTCATGTACGGACAAGTTTGACGAAAGTCTTGAAATTCTTCTCGATTTTGTTCAGGATCCCTACTTTACGGCTCAGACAGTTGCAAAAGAACAGGGTATTATCGGTCAGGAAATCAAAATGTACGACGACTCTCCCGATTGGCGAGTAATGTTCAATATGCTTGAGGGTATGTACCGCAATCACCCTGTAAAAATTGATATTGCAGGTACGGTTGAAACAATTGCGGAAATTACAGCCGAAAAGCTTTATGAAGTTTACAATGTGTTCTACAACCTCAATAATATGATTCTCTGCGTTGCGGGTAATGTAACGGTTGACGGTGTGCTTAAAGTTGCCGACAAAATGCTCAAGCCTTGTGAGAAAAAGGAAATCAAAAACTATTTTGAAACAGAGCCTTATGAAATCAAAGAACCTTATGTTGAGCAGACTTTCCCTGTTTCAATGCCTTTGTTCAATCTCGGCTTCAAAGAGAAAGCAGACAAGCCTCTTAACGAAAAGCAGCTTGCATGCACAGATATTCTTCTTTCGGCACTTGCATCAAACACGAGCATGCTCTACAGAAATCTTATGGATTCAAACCTCATCAATTCAAGCTTTTCTTATGAACTCTTTGAAGGTCCGGGTTATTGCTCGGTAATTTTCGGCGGTGAATCAAGAGCGCCGAAACAGGCGGCTGAGATGATTAAGCAGTATATCTCGGATATTAAGAAAAACGGTATTGACAAAGAGGACTTTGAAATTGCAAGAAAATCTGTTTACGGTGATTCGGTTTCATCGCTCAACTCAGTAAGCGCAATCTCAAATTCAATCATCGACTATGCAATGCAGGGTAACGAAATTTTTGCCTACATTGATGCTGTTGCAAATGCAAAGCTTGAGGATATCAACGCAAGGCTTGCTGAGATGCTCGATGTTGACAACTGTACTTTGTCTGTTGTAAAACAGCCTGAAGAGGTGTAATTATGCCGTATCATGTACAGTTTCCCGGATTTGGCTGGGAATTTGATATTAACCCGATTGCATTTTCAATCGGAGATTACAAGGTCTATTGGTACGGAATAATCATCGCCTGCGGACTTTTGCTTGCCGTACTTTATGCGTGGAAAAGTGCTCCCCGTTACAAGGTTGACGGTTCAAAGCTTGTCAACTGTGTTTTTGCAGGAATGATAACGGGAATTATCGGTGCAAGACTGTACTTCTGTTTCTTCAAATGGGATTATTACGGACAGAACCCGATTGAAATTCTCTATATCAACAACGGCGGACTTGCTATTTACGGCGGAATAATCGGTGCGTTGCTCGGCGGTCTGACTGTTGCCAAAATACAGAAAATGGAAATTATGCCTGTTCTTGACATTGCAATGGTCGGTTTTCTTATCGGACAGGGAATAGGCAGATGGGGCAATTTTATGAATCAGGAGGCATACGGCGCTCCTACGGATTTGCCCTGGAGAATGATGAGCGAGGGAACAGACAACATAGGAGTTCACCCGTGTTTCTTCTATGAATCAATGTGGTGTCTGCTCGGATTTGTACTTCTTCATTTCTACGGAAAATACAAACAGAAATATTCGGGACAGATTTTCTTTATGTACCTTGTGTGGTACGGATTTGAAAGAACAATTGTTGAAGGACTGAGAACAGACAGTCTTTATCTTCCGTTCCAAGTTTTCGGAGCAGACATAAGGGTGTCACAGGTTCTTTCGGCAGTAATTTTTATAACAGGTATTGTATTCTTAATTATAAACAGAAAAAAGGAGGATTCTTTCTATGCAGATTATCGACGGAAAAAAGGTATCGGCACAGGTAAAGGAAGAGGTAAAGAGGCAGACGCTTGAGTTAAAGGAAACTCACAAAATAACCCCCGGTCTTGCGGTAGTAATCGTAGGTGACGATCCGGCGTCAAGAGTATATGTAAACAACAAGAAAAAGGCATGTGAATTTGTAGGCTTTAAGTCAGAGGAGTACGCACTCCCTGCCGAAACAACACAGGAAGAACTTTTAAACCTTGTTGAAACTCTCAATAATAAAAAGGATATCAACGGTATTCTTGTTCAGCTTCCGTTGCCGAAACACCTTGATGACAAGGCTGTTATTGAGGCAATCAGCCCGCTTAAAGATGTTGACGCATTCCATGCCGTAAATGTCGGCAAAATTATGCTCGGCGAGTATGATTTTCTTCCATGCACGCCTGCAGGCGTAATGGAGATGCTCCATTCCTACAACATTGAAGTAAGCGGTAAAAACTGCGTTGTAATCGGCAGAAGTAATATCGTAGGCAAGCCTATGGCAATGCTTTTGCTCCACGAAAACGGCACGGTAACAATCTGTCACAGCAGAACAAAGAATCTTGCTGAAATCTGTTCACAGGCAGATATACTCGTAGCCGCAGTCGGCAGACCGAAGTTTGTTACTGCCGATATGGTAAAAGAGGGTGCGGTTGTGATTGATGTCGGTATGGACAGGGATGAAAACGGCAAGCTCTGCGGTGATGTTGATTTTGAAAATGTCAAGGATAAATGCTCGTTTATCACACCCGTACCGGGCGGTGTAGGTCCTATGACAATTTCAACTCTTATGAAAAATACTCTCAAGGCTTGCAGAATACAGAATAATATTTGATATACTCAAAAAATATCGGGAAAATTGTTGACAGAAAGCTTTCTTTGTGATATAGTATATAAGCCGCATATTGTGGGTTTTAAGTGATTCGTTCCACCTGCACATAGCGAGCCCAATGTAAAGGATGGTACTAAAATGTACGCAGTTATTCAGACAGGCGGCAAGCAGTACAAGGTAACTAACGATGAGGTTATCTTCATCGAGAAGCTTGACGCAGAAGCAAACGACACAGTAACATTTGATGTTGTAGCAGTCGGCACAGACGACGGCATCAAGGTTGGCACACCGCTCGTTGAGGGTGCTAAGGTTACAGGTGAAGTTGTAAAGAACGGTAAAGGCAAAAAAATCAGAGTTTGCACTTACAAGCCTAAGAAGGGCGAAAAGAGAGCAAAAGGTCACAGACAGCCTTACACACAGGTTAAGATTACTTCAATCGAAGCCTAAAAATGACTACGGTAACATTTTTTAAATCAGATGATATAATTTGCGGTTTTGAAATATCGGGGCACTCCGACTTTGCCGAAGAGGGCAGCGATATTGTATGTGCGGCAATCAGTTCTGCCGCATATATGACTGCAAACACTGTCACCGAGATTTTGCATATTAATGCACAGGTTACCGAGGATGACGGTCTTATGAAAGTAAGAATGTCACCGAATGACGCTTTAAAGGCTTGTGATATACTCTCAGGCTTAAAGCTTCACTTAACTGCTCTTTCGGAGCAATACAAAAATTTTATTAAAGTTAAATTTTCGGAGGTGTAAGGTAATGCTTAAAATAAACATTCAGTTATTCGCTCATAAAAAAGGTATGGGTTCTACAAAGAACGGCCGTGACAGTGAATCAAAGCGTCTTGGCGTTAAGCGTGCAGACGGTCAGAAGGTTCTCGCAGGCAACATCCTTGTAAAGCAGAGAGGCACACATATTCATCCCGGTGAAAATGTAGGCAAAGGCTCTGACGATACACTGTTCGCAAAGATTGACGGTGTTGTAAGATTTGAGCGTGTCGGCAAAGACAGAAAGCGTGCAAGCGTTTATCCTGTTGAGCAGTAATCTCAAAATTTATGAGGGTGGATTTTATATCCACCCTTATTTTTTACATTTCTGTTTATACTAATAACAAACAGGTCTGAGATTCTTTACATTTGTACTGATAATTAAACAGCAAAACTGTTACGGAGAAAAATATGTTTGTAGATACAGCAAAAATTAAAATAAAAGCAGGAGACGGCGGTGACGGTGCCGTTTCGTTTCACCGTGAAAAATATGTAGCGGCAGGCGGTCCCGACGGCGGTGACGGCGGCAGAGGCGGCAACATTGTTTTTGTTGCCGATTCCAACCTTTCAACACTTGCCGATTTCCGTTATAAAAGAAAATATGCCGCAAAAAAGGGCGAAAACGGCAGAGGCGGCAGATGCCGTGGTAAAAATGCCGAAGACCTTGTTATCCGTGTTCCTGTCGGAACTGTTGTAAAAGAGGAGAACAGCGGAAGAATCCTTGCCGATGTTTCGGGTGATGAACCTTATGTCGTTGCAAAAGGCGGTAAAGGCGGTTGGGGCAATCCACATTTTGCAACTCCTGTCCGTCAGGTTCCCCGCTTTGCAAAACCGGGACTTCCGGGTGAAGAGTTTGATGTTGTTCTTGAACTCAAGCTTCTTGCCGATGTAGGTCTTGTAGGTTTCCCGAATGTCGGAAAAAGTACCCTTGTTTCCGTAGTTTCACAGGCAAAGCCTGAGATTGCGAACTACCACTTCACAACAATCACTCCCGTTCTCGGAGTTGTGTCAATGGGCGAGGGCTCATCATTTGTTATGGCTGACATTCCCGGTCTTATCGAGGGTGCATGGCAGGGTACAGGTCTTGGACATCAGTTCCTACGCCATGTTGAGCGTTGCCGTATGCTCGTTCACATTGTCGATGTTTCGGGCAGTGAGGGCAGAGATCCGAAAGAGGATTTCATAACAATCAACAATGAGCTTGCAAAGTTCAATCCCGAGCTTGCAGAGCGTCCGATGGTTGTTGCAGGCAACAAGTGCGATATGGCAACCGATGAGCAAATTGCAGACTTCAAGAAGTTTGTCGAAGATCAAGGTTATGATTTCTTCCCGATTATGGCGGCCATCCGCTATGATGTTGATCCGCTCCTCAAAAAGATTCAGGAAATGCTTTCAAAGCTTCCTCCAATCACTCACTATGAGGCAGAGCCTGCCCCGATTGTGACCGTTGAAGATTTTGACGACCATTCTGTCACAATTAAGAATGTCAACGGAATCTATACCGTTGAGGCTGACTGGCTGTTGCAGGTCATGAAGGGTATCAATTTTGACGATTACGAAAGCCTTAACTATTTCCAGAAAGTTCTCATAAACGGCGGTGTAATTGACGCACTCCGAAAAAAAGGCTGTTCGGACGGTGACACGGTTTCAATTTATGAGCTTGAATTTGACTTTATGGATTAATATTGCGTGATACGGAGTTAATATGGAAAATACATCTGTTCATTCATTAGCCGATGAAATTTCTCCGCTTACACTTGCCTTTGTGGGTGACGGCGTCTATGACCTGCTTGTGCGTGAATACCTTGTTCGCAAGGCTAACCGCAGTGTCGGAGAACTCAATAAAATAAAGGTTTCGCTTGTAAACTGTAAAAGTCAGGCTGAATTTGCAAAAATTCTTATGCCGACTCTAACCGAAAAGGAGCTTGCTGTTTATAAGCGAGGCAGAAATGCTGCACCGAAATGTACTCCAAAAAACGGTTCTGTTGCCGATTATCACAGTGCAACGGGACTTGAAGCGCTTTTCGGGTACTTGCAGATTAATAAAGAATTTGAAAGAATAAATCAGCTTTTTGAAATAATTATACATACTCGTTTCGGGGAGTGATTTTATGCAAACGAATTTAAAACCGAATTCCTGTCTTGCAAAGGCAGGAACACTATTTTTTGATTATCTTGTAATTTTCGCCGGAGCAGTTCTTTACGGCATATCGGTAGCAATGTTTACATCACCTAACAATGTTGCCCCGGGCGGACTTACGGGTGTTGCCACAATGCTAAACTATATGTTCTCGTTGCCGATAGGTATTATGATTTTTGTGATGAACATTCCGCTTTTCATCTGGGGATTTATCGAGAACGGAAAGGGCTTTCTTACAAGAACCCTTGTTGCAACGGCACTTGTTTCGGTTATGATTGATGTTCTTACACCGATTTTGCCTGCATACACGGGCGATACAATTCTTGCCGCAGGATTCGGCGGAGTGCTTAACGGTCTCGGACTCGGTCTTATCTTTTACCGAGGCGGTTCAACAGGCGGTACAGATATCATCGCACTGAATCTTCACAAGCATTTTCCGTTCATTTCAACGGGTACGATAATCCTTGTGTCCGATATTCTTGTGCTTTTAATGGTATTCTTTGTTTATCACAGCATTGAAAATGTACTCTATGCTTTGCTTGTAATTTTTATCAGCATAAAGGTAATTGATGCAGTAAGCTACGGTACTTCAAGAGGTAACGGCAAGCTCATGTTTGTAATTTCGGACAATTATGAAGAAGTGAGTGCCAATATTATGAAAAACCTAAAGAGAGGTGTAACATACCTCAACGGTGAGGGTGCGTACAGCGGTAATGATAAGAAAGTTATTATGTGCGCAGTCCGACCTCAAGAGGTTTACAAAATTACATCGGGAATCAAAAATGTTGATCCCAATGCCTTTATTATCGTAACGACTGCAGGCGCAATAAAGGGCAGAGGTTTTGTGAATATTGACAGCAACTGAAAATTATACAAAAATAACGGTGACATTTTCGTGTCACCGTTTTCGTTTGTTTTATTTTCTTTTGCTTCTGGGAGTTCTTTTAAGTCTGTTGCTGTCCTTGAAAACCCATATTCTCTGCATTTTGTAATTGACCGTCCACAACAAAAGATCGACAATCGCCTTTGTGAGTGTAACGGGAATCGGCAGGAACCAAAGTGCCGATACAATAAGTGAGCTTGCACACATTATGCAGAAAAACAGAATGAAAAATCTGAGTGCCTGTTTTGCTCCGTTATCCGTATTGCCGAAGATGACTTTTCTGTTGATGAGAAAATTAATTCCGCCCGAAACAACTCGTGCCATAAGCGTTGCCAGCATAATGTTAAAGAACATATGTGACGGCAGAATATACGCAAAAATCGTGAATAAAACAAGGTCGATTATCGTACAGCCGATTGATGCCGTTGCAAATCTCAACGGAGTTCTGTAGATAAGGTAGGTGTCCTTAATAAGTCGAAAATTGCTGCTGCAGTTTGAGCAATCGGCTATAATGTTCACAAAGTAAAACGGGACTCTCATGTCGGCACATTTTGTGAGAAAATTCATTTCAAAATCAAAACGACTGCCCTTTGTTTTCATCACCGTGTCATACAGAAATGCAGGAATACCTCGAAGCCCTGTTTGAGTGTCCCTGCAGCTTTTGCCCGTAATAACCTTGAAATATGCCGAGGACAGTCTGTTCCCGATTCGTATATTAATCGGCATTTTAGACTTTTTGTAATCTCTTTTGCCAAGAATCAGACTGCCGTTTCTAAGGTCAAGCATACGGCTGATTTTCATAACATCATTTGCAGTATGTTGTCCGTCAGCGTCACAGGTAATGTAGCCCGTGATATTATAAAGGTTATCATGAGCGTATTTGATGCCTGCTTTAAGGCTTGCACCTTTGCCGTTGTTATTTTTCAGGTGAACAAGATGACAGCCAATACTTGTCAATTCGTTAAAATATTCCGATTTGGGATTAAGACCGTCATTGACAACAACAATATGCTCCGCTCCAAAATTCTGTAATTCATTGCAGAGGTTGATTGTATTTCTGTTTTCACAATAAATAGGAATAATTATCGCGTGACTCATGCAGCTGTTCCTTTCATTTTAATATTTTTAGTATACAACAATTTTTCTTTTGTGACAATATTCAATTTTTTTCTATTGTAAACATCGTAACGATTTTTTGCTCAAAAACATAGTTTGTGTCATTATTGGCGTTTTAATAAAAAAATATGGCAAAAATGCCAAAAACTATTTAAAAAGCATATCATTTATGTTATACTGTATCTCAAGTAAGTTAAAAACAGAAAGACGGTGAATTATGTTCAAAAAAATATCAGCAGGAATTCTTTCGGCTCTTATGATTACTGCCGTTGCAGTATCGGGTACGGGCTGCTCACAAACTCAGCCGGCGTCAATTGACTACAAAACAGCCGACAAGGTGGCTGATGGTGCGATTCTTCAAGCATTTTGTTGGAATTTCAACACAATAAAGGAGTCAATGGGGGATATTGCCGCAGCAGGTTTTTCGGCTGTGCAGACATCTCCGATTAACGAGTGTCTTGAGGGCGAAGACGGCGGTATGGATCTTTACGGCAACGGAAAGTGGTACTATCACTATCAGCCGACTGATTTCAAAATTGGTAATTATCAGCTCGGTACTCGTGATGAATTTAAGGCAATGTGCGATGAGGCCCATAAGTATGGTATAAAGGTTATTGTCGATGTAATTGCAAACCACACTACTCCTGCAACCGATGAGGTAAGCGAAGATCTTATTGAGGCCGGCGGCGGAAGTCTTGAAACCCTTTATCACAAGGAGGGCAGAACGCCCCTTAATGATTTCGGCGACAGACTTGCCTGCACCACGCATGAGATGGGAGGACTTCCCGACATCAACACGGAAAGACCTTCGTTTCAAAAATATTTCTTTAATTACATTAACGATTGTATTGCCTGCGGTGCCGACGGTTTCAGATATGACACGGCAAAGCATATTGGACTTTCCGATGATCCAAAAGAAGATGACGGCTTTAAAAATAACTTCTGGGAAAAAGCAACAAAAGAAGTTGATAACGCAGAAAATCTTTTTATCTACGGCGAAGTGCTTCAGGGCGACAATGACAGACTTGCCGACTATATAAAGGAAATCGGCAGAACCACATCAAGCACCTACGGCAGTAAAATTCGTTCAGGAATTGCAAGCGGCAATATCGACACGGCAGTTGTGTCCGATTACTGGATTGGCAATGCAGACCCGAATATCGTAACATGGGTTGAATCCCACGATAACTACATCAATGAATGCACATACAACATTATCGACAGCGAACAGGTTGTTCTCGGCTGGGCAATAATCACGGCAAGAAAAGACGGAACACCGCTCTTCTTTGACCGTCCGTATAATAGTTCAATCGACAATTCATGGGGCATGAACCGAATCGGCACACAGGGTGACGATATGTACAAGGACAACCGTGTTTCCGCAGTGAATTTCTTCAGAACAGCAATGAAAGGTGAAGACGAAAATCTCGTTAATCCTAACCTTGACTCAACTGCTCTTATGATTGAAAGAGGCACAAAGGGAGCTGTAATTGTCAATACAAATGATGCTCTCAAGGTTGATTTTGAAACAAATCTTGCTGACGGAACATATGTTGACCGTGTTGACCGCAAAACCGAATATACTGTTAAAAACGGTAAGATTACCTGTGATACGGATATCCCTGAAAATTCAGTTGTAGTTCTTTATAATGAGGGATACACTGAATATGCAAGACCTGCAAGCGTGGGTGTTGACTCAAAAACAGAGTTTACATACAGCGATGATACATACGAGGTAACTCTCACCTGTTCAAACACAGATAATGCCACATATTCCCTTGACGGCGGAAAGGCTGTTTCGTACAAAGACGGTGACAAAGTAACAATCAAGCACGGTGACAGCGATGTTTCAAAGCTTGAGCTTCGTGCGGAAAATGCCGAAGGCGTAAAAACTTACGAAAGACTTGAATTCACTTATATGTAAAAGATGAATTTTATGCTATGTTAGCACCGATGTCTGTAATGCAAAATCACACATCGGTGCAGAAACAAAAAGAAAAAGACGGAACTTACGACTGCATAATCAAAAGAGATTTGAATTCACCGAATATTATTTTCTTTGACGGTGAAGTATCCGACGATTTGCAGTATTTCCCGACAAAAATCATACAGCAGAATAACGGAGGTAACAAAGCATGAGCGAACTTAAAGGCGCAAAAATGGAAGGAAGCAAAGTGCCGGCAGAGGAAATCAAGAATCCAAACCTCGTAGCCGCTATTGAAAAGATGCAGGATGACAACACAACCGAAAACATCAACAAGATGATTGATGAGGTTATGAAGGCGAAATTCATTCTCCCTGCAAAGGTAACACCAAAGACAGAGGCTAAGACAACCAACGGTCAGACTGTTATGCAGCAGTCAACCCAGGTTCAGTTCAGACTTCTTGAAAACGGCAACAAGGAAAAGTTTTTCGGTGTGTTTACGGACACAGACGAACTTTTCAAGTGGAAGGACACTCAAAACGCACAGAAGGTTGTTACAGATTTTGACAGCATTGCCCAGATGGTAATGGATCCCCAGGCTGATGTAAAGGGCTTTGTAATCAATCCTTTTGGAAAGAGCGTAACATTCCCGAAACAGATGGTTCATTCTTTCAAACAGCAGAAGGACTATATGAAACTCAAAAATCAGACAATCGAACCGGGTTCACCAATCAGTCTCGGCGAGCCTAAAGAATATCCGATTGATCTTATGGCTGCTCTTATTAATCATTTCAGCACAGAGCCGACAGTAAATGCCGCATATCTTCGCTTGATTGAGCAGAACGGTCAAAAGAGCTACTTCATTGTGGTTGATTTCTTCGGTGATATGGAAAGCACATTCGATGCAATCAGCAAGGTTGCAAATCCGTTCCTTGACGATGAAATCCAGCTTTCAATGATGCCATATTCAATGGATTTTGCAAAAAATGCAGTAAAGGGTGTTGAACCTTTCTACAGAAAAGAAAACTGATTATTCAAATATTGTTTTTGCAAAACATTAAATCCGCTGACAGTTTATGTTAGCGGATTTTTTATAGTTAAAATATGTTGCGATATAGTCAAAAATAAGCTTTATTTAATTAAGTCTACAAAACTCTGCACAATAACTTGTACAAGGAAACAAAAATGTGATAATGAATTGAAAAAACAAGTGCAAAATGCTATAATAAAAGCAATCACATTACCCACAATTATGAAATGGAGGAATCAAAATGAAAAGAACAAGAAAAATCACGAGCATTATTCTTGCCGCACTCATGGTGCTTTCAGCACTTGTCGTGTCGGCAGGTGGTGTTTCGGCAGCAACATCGTCAGGTTCAGAGGTGTACTTTGACAACTCAAAGTACGGATGGAAGGATGTTTATGTTTACGCATACGGCACAAAGGAAAATGCCGAATGGCCGGGAGAGCTTATGACAAAAGAGGACAGCGGTCTTTATAAGGCAAGCTTTGCGTCTTCTTTTAAATCGGAAAAAATCATCTTCAACAACGGTCTTGAAAAAGGCAACGGCAAGGAGCAGTATCCTGAGGCAGCAGGTCTTTCACTCAATGCAGGCGAATGCAAAATGCTCACAGCCGAAAAGCAGTGGATTGACTACGGCAAGCCTGATGATCACGCTTACGGTTACACACTTACAGCAAACAATACAGCTTTTTCAACAGAATCACTTGATGTAAAGCTTGCGTTAAAGAATGCCGACAAGGGCTATTACTCAGTTGACGGTTCAGCTAAGAAAGAGTTTGCAAACGGTGATTCGGTAAAAGTCGGCGAGGGCAAAATCGGCAATTCAAAAGTTACGCTTACACTTTATGCAACAGGTGCAGACGGGGTTGAAACGGAGCAGACATATACCTTCAAAAAGACTTTTACAGCGTCAAAGACAACTTTCTCCGCTAAATCAGACGGCCACACAACAGAGCCTGAGAGCGGCTATTACGGCACAAACCCTGAAATGCAGCTCGGCAGGTATAAGACAATCTCTGTTGACGGTGATTTAAGCGACTGGGACAGCTCAATGATTATTGCTCAGGGTGTTGCAAACGATGATCCGCGAGTTTATATGCCTTCTTCAATGCATGAACAGCCGTGGGATGCTTATGCTCTCTACAGTGCATGGGATGACGATAATCTTTATTTCCTGCTTGAAATGGCTAACACAACATACATAACTTCTCCCGAGGACAACTTTGCCGCATCAAATGAGGCTCGTCCTTGGAGAAACAGTATTCCTATGTATCTTGCTCTGTCAATTGACCCTGCAAAGCAGGCAACAGGCAAGGCAGTAGGTACAAACAAGGACGGTTCTGTGTATACCAATCCGTTCGTATGGGGTTGCACAAACGGCACTGCAAAAGACGGAGGCACAGGCTTTACAACTCATATAGACACACTTGTTGCATTTGACTCCAACAACTCAAACGGCGGTGCTTCAATCTTTAAGGCTGATACTCAGGACACAGACGGAACATATATGTTTAACTATGACACAAGAATTCCGATCGGTGTAACAAGCTTTCAGGCTCAGGACAATAAAAACGGATTTAAAATCAAATACGCTAACGGAACAAAGAGTACATCACTCTTCGGTATCAACGCTCCAAAGGGTTCAAGAGTATCAGGAGATAACCTCGATATGAACTCAAACTGGGTTGACTTCTTCGATGAAGGTTACAAGAACTCATACGGCTATGTTTACGAAATTGCAGTTCCGCTCAATACTTTAGGTATTGACCGCAGCTACATTGAAACACAGGGTATCGGTGCAATGCAGATTCTCACATACGGCACATCGGGTATGGATACACTTCCGCATGATCCCTCAATGCTCGATCAGGCAAATCTTGAGTACAGCTACGATCCTTCAACCTCACACGAGAAAGAAGATATTGACAATATCACAGTTCCGCTTGCAAGAATCGGTGCGCTTCTTCCTGATACAGAGGTAAACGAAGCTCCGTTTGAGGTTAACTTCGGTGCAAACCTCAATTCAGGACAGAGTGCAGGCACACCTGTCACACTTTTGGCAGAAAGCTATCACGCTACAGGTGATGTAACTTATTCATTCACAGTTAACGGTGAATCAGTTCAGAACTCAAACACAGATTCATGTGTATGGACTCCGTCGGCTGACGGCACATATTCAATCGGTGTGGTTGCAGTTGATGCAAACGGCAACAAGGCAGAGTCAACAAAGACATTCGTTGTAGGTTCGTCTTCATCGGATGAAACTCTCAAAGGCGATGTTAACCGTGACGGCAGTGTAACTGTTGTTGATGCAACACTTGTTCAGAAATACATCGTAAAGCTTGAAGATTTTGACGCAGGAACAATGAAGATTGCCGATGTAAACGGTAACGGCATTATTGAGATTACAGATGCAACATTGATTCAGAAAATCATAGTTAATCTTGCTTAAACGATAAAATTTAATCTTAAAAACTTTTAAGGCGGTTGTGCATATTCTGCATAACCGCCTTTTGTATAAACCTTGTATGTAAATTAAAGCCTTACGGGAATTCCTTTTTCGTTGAGATATTTTTTAAGTTCGGGAATCGGAATTTCACCAAAGTGAAAAAGTGATGCCGCAAGGACTGCGTCAGCCTTGCCTTCTGTAAAAGCATCATAAAAATGCTCAAGTGCGCCCGCACCGCCGCTTGCAATTACGGGAATGTTCACCTTTTCGGAAACTGCCCTTGTAAGTGCAATGTCATAGCCTTTTTTCTGACCGTCCTCGTCCATGCTTGTAAGGAGAATTTCTCCCGCACCGAGTTTTTCGCATTTTACAGCCCATTCAATTGCATCCATACCGACAGGAGTTCTTCCGCCGTTCACATAAACTTCCCAGCTGTCACCGTTTCTCTTGGCATCTATAGCGGCGACAACGCACTGACTGCCAAATTTATATGCCGCCTCGCTGATGAGTTCGGGACGATGAACAGCGGCTGAATTTACGGACACCTTGTCTGCGCCGGCTCTGAGCAAAACATTGAAATCTTCAACGCTTCTGATACCGCCGCCGACCGTGAACGGAATGAAGATTGAATTTGCAACCTTTTCAACCATGTCAATGGTGATGTTTCTTGAATCGCTTGATGCGGTAATGTCGAGAAATACAAGCTCGTCAGCACCCTGTTTGTCATACTGCATTGCAGATTCAACGGGATCGCCTGCGTCAACAAGATTTACAAAACTCATACCTTTTACAACTCTGCCGTTTTTTACATCAAGACATGGAATTATTCTTTTTGCGTACATATTTATTCCTCCCTGCCCTTTACAATGTCAGCAAAATTTTTGAGAATTTTAAGTCCCGTTTTGCCGCTTTTTTCGGGGTGAAACTGAGTTGCGAAAACATTGCCTTTTTCAACGGCGGCATCAATCGTAACACCGTATTCCGTCTGAGCCGAAACAATGCTCCTGTCGCTTGCGTTCAAAAAATATGAGTGAACAAAATAAACGTATGCATTCTGTTCGATGCCCTTGAAAAGTCTGCTCTTTTCATTGATTTTAAGGCTGTTCCAACCAATATGCGGAATCTTTAAGCCTTCGCCTGACGGAATCTTTGTGATTGTACCGTCAAAAACCGAAAGACCTTTTACATTCGGACTTTCTTCACTTTCGGGAAAGAGGAGCTGAAGTCCAAGACAAATGCCTAAAAACGGTTTTTCACTGTTTATGTACTCAATAACCGTGTCTTTAATGCCGTATGAATTCATTGTGTCCATTGTATCGCCAAACGAACCGACACCCGGCAAAACAGCACCGTCTGCATTCATAATTTCGTCTTTATCTCTTGTAATCACACATTCACAGCCGATATGCTTTAACGCTTTGTAAACACTGCGGATATTGCCTGCGCCGTAATCAATAACTGCTATCATTTTTATCAACTCCGTCATTTGCTTTCTGTTAAACAATTTTACCATACAACATTTATTATTGCAACATAAACCGACGCATATTTCATAATTTCGTAAAATTTACAATAATTTAATTTATATCTTATTGTAAATTGCAAGTTCTTGTGTTAAAATGAATTGGTTAAGACAGTGTGTCTGTTTTTACTATTTACAATGGGAGATATTAAAAAAATGATTACTCATTTGCTCACAAGAATAGATTTAATGATGAATTCCCTCTCAAAGGGACAAAAAAGAATTGCTCTTTTTATTGAAGAGCATTACGATAAGGCGGCATTTATGACCGCATCAAAGCTTGGTGAAACTGTTGGAGTCAGCGAGAGTACGGTTGTTCGTTTTGCAACCGAGCTCGGCTATGACGGCTACCCTAAGCTTCAAAAAGCAATGCAGGAGATGATTCGCAACAAGCTCACATCTGTTCAGCGTATTGAAGTTACCTCCAACCGTATCGGCAACGACAATGTGCTTGACAGCGTTCTTAATCAGGATATCGATAAAATCCGCAGAACAATTGAAGAAACATCTCATGAGGATTTTGCTCGTGCAGTTGATGAAATTTGCAAGGCAGAGCGTATTTACATATTCGGTGTGCGTTCAACAGCGGCAATCGCAAACTTCCTTGCATACTATTTTGAAATGATTTTTGACAATGTGCGTGTTATCACAAGCGGCAGTCAAACCGAAACCTTTGAACAGATTTTCAGAATCACCGACAAAGATGTTATGATCGGTATTTCATTTCCCCGTTACAGTTCAATGTCGGTTGAGGCAATGGACTTTGCCCGTTCAAGGGGTGCTCACGCAATTGCAATCACGGACAGTATGGTTTCTCCTCTTGTTCAGAGTGCCGATTCCGTGCTTATTGCAAGAAGCGATATGGCGTCAATTGTAGACTCACTCGTTGCACCGTTAAGTCTTATCAATGCTCTTATTGTTGCAACCGTGCTTAAAAAGAAGGATGAGGTTTCTGACACATTCCGCAGACTTGAGCTTGTGTGGAATCGTGACGGAGTTTACACCAACCGTGACAGAGAAATAATGGGTAATATTGAAGATGATGATAAGTAAAAAAGTTGTGGTAATCGGAGCAGGTGCGGCAGGCCTTATGGCGGGTGCAACTGCGGCGCTCTATGGTGCATCAGTTACGATAATCGAAAAGAACAAGCGTGTCGGCAGGAAAATTATGATAACGGGCAAAGGAAGGTGTAACCTTGCCAACAACTGCGATGTGCAGACTTTTATCAATAATGTTCCCGTAAACGGAAGATTTCTCTATTCTGCAATCAATGCATTTACTCCCGAGGATACAATCGAATTTTTTGAATCCAAAGGACTTAAAACAAAGACCGAAAGGGGAAATCGTGTGTTCCCCGCATCCGACAAATCGGTTGATGTTGTTGATACAATGCATGATTATGCCGTTGAATCGGGTTGTAAAATCGTTTGTGATACGGCAAACGCTCTTATTCTTGAGGATGGTGCCGTTATAGGTGTTAAGTGTGAAGAAAACACTTACTATGCCGACAGCGTAATTATCTGTTGCGGCGGTAAAAGCTATCCGCTTACGGGCTCAACAGGTGACGGCTATACACTTGCAAAACAGGCAGGACACACAATCGTTCCGCTCAAACCGTCGCTCGTGCCGTTTACTTCCGGTGATAAACAATGCAAGGATATGCAGGGACTTGCCCTCAAAAATGTTGCGCTCAGAATAGTTGATAAGAACAGTAAAAAGACTGTTTACAGCGACTTCGGCGAAATGCTTTTTACACATTTCGGAATGAGCGGCCCGATGATTTTATCGGCAAGCTCGCACATCCGTGATATTCAGCCCGACCGTTATATTGCGGAAATTGACCTCAAGCCGGCACTTGATTTTGAACACCTCGACAGGCGTATTCAGAACGATTTCAAAGAGAATTCAAACCGTGATGTTTCAAACGCATTTTCAAAGCTTTTGCCGAGAAAAATCATAGTACCCGTTCTCAAACGCTGGGGAGTTCCCTTTGACAAAAAGTGTAATTCAATTACAAAAGAGGAGCGACACGCTCTTTGTGAAATTCTCAAATGCTTTACGGTTGAAATCAGCGGTTTCAGACCGATTGAGGAGGCAATCATAACCTCAGGCGGTGTAAAAACTTCCGAAATCAACCCGAAAACCATGGAAAGCAAGCTTGTAAGCGGCCTGTATTTTGCAGGTGAAGTAATCGACTGCGATGCCTACACAGGCGGTTTTAATCTCCAGATTGCATGGAGTACCGGACGGCTTGCCGGAGAAAACAGTGCATATATTTGATTTGATTATACATAATATATTTGATTGAAAGGATGTAATTTATGTCAATAGCAATCGCTTTGGACGGTCCTGCAGGAGCAGGTAAATCCTCAATTGCAAAAAGAGTTGCAAAGGCACTTGACTGTATTTATGTTGATACAGGAGCGCTTTATCGCACAATCGGTCTGTCGGCAACAAGAAACTCCGTAACTCCCGAAGATGAAAATGCGGTAAAGAATTTGCTTTCAAAAATCACAGTTGACCTAACATTCAATGAAAAGGGCGAGCAGATTGTTCTGCTTGACAACGAAGATGTGTCCGGACTCATCAGAACTCCGGAGGCATCAATGATGGCGTCAAAAATTTCTGCCGTACCGATTGTAAGAGCATATCTTCTTGATTTGCAGAGAAATATGGCAAAGACGCATGATGTAATTATGGACGGCAGAGATATCGGCACTGTTGTTCTGCCCGATGCACAGGTTAAAATTTTTCTTACAGCGTCCCCCGAGGCAAGAGCCGAAAGAAGATATAAGGAGCTTGTTGAAAAGGGTATGGATGTAAAATACGACGACATTTTAAACGATGTAATAACCCGTGACTACAACGATACTCACCGCAAAACAGCTCCGCTCAAGCCTGCCGAGGGTTGCATTACCGTTGACACAACAGAGCTCGATTTTGAGCAGTCGGTTGAAAAAATAATTTCCGTTATAAAGGAGAATATCTGATGGGTCAGTCAAAGGCACTTTATGCAGTCGGCAAAGCTGTCTGCAAGCCTGTTTTCAAACTTTTGTACAGATATAAAACTATAATTGAAGAGCCGCTTCCGCTTGTTGGAGGCATGATTATTGCAAGTAACCATATATCAAATTCAGATCCGGTTCTTCTCGGTTTGTCGCAGAAAAAGCGCAGACTGTTTTTTATGGCAAAAATTGAACTTTTTAAAAATAAATTCTTCGGTGCGTTAATCCGTGCGCTCGGTGCATTCCCCGTTGAAAGGGGTGCAGGTGACGGCAAGGCTATCAAGACAGGCGAAGACCTTATCCGTGACGGCGAGATTATGACAATCTTTATTGAGGGCGGTCGTTCCAAAACAGGCGAACTTATGCGCCCCCGCAGCGGATGCGCTCTTGTTGCACAGCAGATGCAGGTGCCTGTTGTGCCTGCCTGTATCACAATTGTAGGCAACAAAAAGCATACATTTGCAAAGAGAGTTATCCACTTCGGCAAACCTCTCACACCCGAAAAGCTCGGACTTACTCCGGACAGCGGAAGACGGGAGCTTAAAGGTGCAACAACCATGATTATGGATGAAATCAAAAGAATGAGGGAGCAGGATTTAATTGAGTATAAAAAAGGCTGATTCGGCAGGATTCTGCTTTGGCGTCAACCGTGCAATCAATATCGTAAATGAACTGCTTGAAAAAGGAATAAAGGTTGCAACCCTCGGACCTATTATCCACAATATGGAAATGGTTCACGAACTTGAAGAAAGAGGATGCACTCCCGTTAAAGCAGTTGACGAGCTTACTGACGATACAACGCTTGTAATCCGTTCACACGGAGTTGAAAAAAGCGTTATTGATTCTCTTGTAAAAAGAGGAATTAACTTTGAGGACGCAACGTGTCCTTTTGTTAAAAAAATTCACAAGATTGTATCAAACACAAACCCTGAAAATGATGTTGTTTTGATTGCAGGAAATAAAAATCATCCCGAGGTTTGCGGTATAATAGGTCATTGTGCAAGTGATTGTTACACATTTAATAACGAGGCAGAGCTTGATGATTTATTGCCGAATATTCTAAAAGAGAATAATAAACAGGTGCAAATTGTCGCACAGACAACATTTGACACACAAGAATGGAAAAAATGTGTAAAAAAGATAAAAAAGCTATGTACAAATGCAAAAATATTTGATACAATATGTAATGCTACGCAAGTTAGGCAAACCGAAGCTTCTCAGATTGCCGCCGAATCCGACTTTATGGTTGTAATCGGCGACAGGCACAGCTCCAATACGGGAAAGCTTTTTGATATATGCAAAAGGCAGTGTGAGAACACGGTTCTCATCGAAACCGCTGCCGAGCTTGATTTAAACAAGGTTTCGGTTGCCGAATCAATCGGCGTAACTGCGGGTGCTTCAACGCCTGCAAGGATAATAAAGGAGGTACTGGATACAATGAGTGAAGTAAAATCCGGTGAAACAAATTTTGAACCATCTTTTGAGGAGATGCTTGAGGAGTCCCTCAAAAACTTTAATACAAACGAGAGGGTAATGGGCACAGTTCTGAGCATAGCTCCCAACGAAGTTCAGGTAGATGTCGGCAGAAAGCAGACAGGCTTTATTCCTGCTTCAGAGCTTTCAAACGATCCTAACGCAAGACCCGAAGATGTAGTTAAAGTAGGCGATGTTATTGAGCTTCTTATTATGAAGACCAATGATCAGGAAGGCACTATCATGCTTTCAAAGCGCAGAGTAGATGCACAGAAGGGTTGGGAAGAGCTCAAAGAAAAGGCAGAGTCACAGGAGGTTCTCTCCGGCAAGGTTACTGAGGCAGTTAAGGGCGGCGTAATCGTTCTTTACAACGGCTCAAGAATCTTTATCCCTGCATCACAGGCAACAGCAACTCGTGAAGAGAGCCTTGAAGACCTCGTAGGTCAGGATGTTGATTTCAGACTTATCGAAGTTTCACAGAACGGCAGACGCAGAAGAGCTATCGGTTCAATCCGCAGCGTACTCAAGGAGCAGAGAGCTGCTCAGCGTGAAGAATTCTGGAAAACCTGCGAAGTTGGCAAGCGTTACAAGGGCGTTGTTAAGTCACTTACAAGCTACGGCGCATTTGTTGACCTCGGCGGCGTGTTCGGCATGATTCACATTTCAGAGCTTTCATGGACACACATTAAGCATCCGAGCGAGGTTGTTAATGTAGGCGATACAGTTGATGTTTACATAAAGGATATCAATGAGGAAACAAAGAAGATTTCTCTCGGCTTCAAGAATGCTGAAGACAATCCGTGGGAAATCCTCAAGAACAACTATCCCGAGGGAACAGTTGTTAAGGCTACAATCGTCGGTCTTACAACATTCGGCGCATTTGCAAACATCATCCCCGGCATTGACGGTCTTATCCATATTTCTCAGATTGCAAACAAGAGAATTGAAAAGCCCGCTGATGTACTCAAGGTTGGCGATGTTGTTGAAGCTAAGATTACTGCAATCGACTTTGACAAGAAACGTGTAAGCCTTTCAATGCGTGCACTTCTTCCTGAAGACGAGCAGGCACCTGCTAAGTCTGAAGAAGCTGCTGAATAATCAGAACTTTTGTGGGCATCCGAAAGGATGCCCTTTTGTTTTAAATTAATTTAATCGGGTACAGGCTATGAAACGACTGATTTCCCTTGCTGTGGCTGTTATGCTTATCACACTTCTCGGTGTGTGCAGAAGCCGTGCGTATGATGAATACAATCTGACTGACCTTGCCGCTTGTTCGTCTGTAAAAAGTGACAGCAACGGCAAGGGAGGATTTGTGTGCGCATTTTCGGGAAATACAGTGTTTTCAGCAAGGCTTGTGCCCGATTTTTCTGCATACAGCTTTTCTGTCGGCGGTCGGATAAGGAGTGTGTCACAGAGCGGAAACTACACTTTTGCACTTGTTTTTGACGATGCTTTCACTAACAAATATTCAGTGTATTCTCTTAATCTTGATAACGGAAATGTTTCACAGAACACTTTTGTTGACGAAAATTTTATGACCAGTTCCTTTTCGGTAACCGATAACCGCATTTACTATATCAAGACCGACAGCCTGAAATCTTATGTTGCGTGTAGGGATTTTTTATCTGATAAAAAGTCGAAAATAACTTTTTCAGACAATGTAAACGAGGTTTTTAATAATAACGGAAAGTCATACGCAAGACTTTGTGACGGTTCAATTTACAGGCTCTCGCAATCGTCATCAACCTATGTTGCCGATACAGGTGAACTTAAAAATATTTATAACGCAGGAATAAACCGAGTTATAAACGAAGACGGATTTATTGTTTCGCTGTCAGATAATTCAAGGAATTATGTTTCAAATGCCACAGCCGAGAATGTTTCGGTATCTGACGGAAAAATATATTCTGCCGTGAATTATCGACTTAATCTGAAAACATCCGAAAAAGCAAAAAGCGTGTCAATTCCCGACAGAGCAACTGCTGTTGTATCTTACAAAAATCAATGTGCTGTTTTGCTTGATAACGGAACGGTTCAGGTATTTGGTTCGGGTGATTTTGTAGAAAAGAAAACAGGTGGCAATGACGGCAGTAACGACAATCACAATTCTTCTAAATCAGATATTCAACCGAATAATTCCGAATACCTGTTTTCTGACGGGATAGTTTACGGGATTTACAGCGGAGAAACCGTTGCCGATTTCAAAAACAAAACTTCTGCCGAAAATGTATATAAGGCGGACGGTACGATTGCAAAGAGCGGAAAGCTGAAAACAGGCTTTACTGCCCTTATAGATTCAAAGACTTATGTCATTGCAGTTGGCGGAGATGTGACGGGCGAGGGCAATGTAAATTCAAAGGATGTCACGCTTTTGCAAAAATACCTCTGTGATAATGCAGAATTAGACGATGCATATCTCAAAGCCGCCGATTTTAACCTTGACGGCGAAGCAGATAACCGTGACCTTGTCTTAATTTCAAGACAAAAAAATTGACAAAACAAAAACCGCCCCAATCGGAGCGGTTTAATTTATTTTGTCAGAAATAAACTTTATCAGTCCATTTCCCAGTTGTGCCATACATTCTGGATATCATCGTTATCCTCGAACATATCAAGCATCTTCTGCATCTTAGTTGCAGTTTCTTCGTCCTCAAGCTTTGTATATGTGCTTGGAACCATTTCAATTTCAGCAGAAACGAATGTGTAGCCGAGCTTTTCAAGCTCATCTCTTACAGCGCCGAAATCATCTGTTTCTGTGTAAATTGTAAATACATCATCGTCAGCCTCAAAGTCTGATGCACCGCACTCAAGAGCATCGCTCATCACGGTATCCTCATCCTTTTCAAGGTCCTCACGCTCAATAACGAGAACGCCCTTCTTTGAGAACATAAAGCTTACACAGCCCTGTGTACCCATATTGCCGCCGAATTTATCAAAGTAATGTCTTACTTCGCCTGCTGTTCTGTTTCTGTTGTCTGTAAGTGCCTCAACAATTACGGCAACGCCGTTTGGACCGTAGCCCTCATATGTAACAGCCTCGTAGTTTGTTGAATCTGCATCGCTTGATGCTTTCTTAATGATTCTTTCAATGTTGTCGTTAGGTACATTTGCAGCCTTTGCTTTTGCAATACAATCCTTGAGTTTTGAGTTAACGGAAGGATCGGCACTTCCGCCTTCCTTGATTGCAACAATAAGTTCTCTGCCGATTTTTGTAAATACTTTAGCTCTTGCGGCATCGTTCTTACCTTTTTTCTGCTTGATTGTACTCCATTTGTTATGTCCTGACATTAATATCATTCCTTTGTCAATAAAGTATAATTATCTTATTAAGTATATCACACACACCTTTGTGATGTAAACAAAAAAAGTTATTACAGTTTTGTAATAACTCCATTGTCAAATATCGCCTGTGGTGCTATAATCTATGTTGTAGAAAATAAATGCCGATAAATTTGATGTAAATATAAAAAATAAAGCTTAAATGCCGAAAATATAATTTTACGAAGGGAGTTTTTGAAATGATCAGATCTATGACGGGTTTCGGAAGATGTGAAACCGTTATCAACGGTCGGGAGATTACCGTTGAAATCAAAAGTGTGAATCACCGCTATTTTGAATTTTCCTGCAGAACCCCAAGAAGTTACGGATTTCTTGACGACAAACTTAAAAACTATGTAAATTCAAGGGTTTCACGAGGCAAGATTGATATGTTCGTATCAATCGGTGCGTCCGATGAAGAACCCTGTGATGTAACTGTTAATCATCAGCTTGTTTCGGGATATATCAACGCTTTTAAGGAAATCAGCGAAAAGTACGATATTCCGAATGATGTTTCAACAGTTTCACTTTCACGCTTTCCCGATGTTTTCACGGTTCACAAAGCACCTGAGGACGAGGACCAAATTACTGCCGATGTTCTTTCAGCCGCAAAGATTGCAGTTGACGCTTTTGTTGCAATGCGTGAAACTGAGGGCGAGAAGATGAAAGAGGACATTCTTTCAAGAGCCAACACAATTCTTTCTGTTGTTGGTGAAATTGAGGAGCGTTCTCCGCAGACTGTTGCCGAGTATGAACAAAGACTTATGGAGCGCATCAAGCAGACGCTTGCTGAAAATGATGTCAAGGTTGACGAGCAGAGGGTTCTCACAGAGGTTGCCGTATTTGCGGATAAGGTAGCCGTTGCGGAGGAAACCGTAAGACTTCGCAGCCACTTTGACCAGCTTTCAAAGTTCCTTGAATATGACGAGCCTGTCGGCAGAAAAATTGACTTTATCATTCAGGAAATGAACCGTGAGTCAAATACAATCGGTTCAAAGGTTCAGGATGCAATTCTTGCACATAAGGTTGTTGACATCAAGAGTGAGATTGAAAAAATCCGTGAACAGGTTCAGAATATCGAATAAGGTGAACAGATGAAGCTTATTAATATCGGTTTTGGTAATCTTGTCAGCTCCGACAAGATTGTTGCAGTAGTTGCTCCGGACTCTGCTCCCGTAAAGCGAATTGTTCAGGATGCAAAACAGAACAATCTGCTTATTGACGCAACCTGCGGACGAAAATGCAAATCGGTGATTGTTGCCGAGAATAATCATGTTATTCTCTCGGCAATTTCATGTGAGGCAATTCAGAACAGAACGGACGAAAGTGAGGAAAACAAGGATGAGCATTAACAGAAAAGGAAATCTTATTTTGTTTACCGGTTCATCGGGTGTAGGCAAGGGTACAATAATCAAGGAACTTCTTGACCGTGACAAAAATATCCGTCTTTCGGTTTCAAACACAACAAGAGAACCGAGAGAGGGAGAGATTGACGGGGTTCATTATAACTTTTTGACAAGAGAACAGTTCAACGATGTTCTGAAAAAAGACGGCTATCTTGAACACGCAGAGTTTTGCGGTAATCTTTACGGTACACCTAAAAAGCAGGTTGAAGATATGCTCAATCAGGGTTATGATGTTCTGCTTGAGATTGAGGTCAAGGGCGGACTTCAGATTCTTGATAAATATCCCGACATTCTCAGTATCTTCATTCTTCCGCCTTCAATGGAGTCTCTTGAAAGACGGCTTCGCAGAAGAGGTACAGAGGATGAAGAAACTATTCGGAAAAGGCTTGCACAAGCTGCCGAGGAAATCAGCTACAAGGACAGATATAAGTACAATGTGGTAAACGGCGACCTTGAAACAGCAATAAATGAGGTTCTCGATATTCTTCATAAAGAGGATGAAAACCTCATTAAATAATATACAAAGAAAATTAACATAAAATATTTTAAGAGGAGAATTATTATGCATAAAGTTGATGTGGATTCATTATTACAGGGTAAGCAGAGTAAGTACGCACTTGTTGTAGGTGTTGCAAAAAGAGCAAGAGAAATTACTCAGACTTTTGAAGAGGAACAGATTGTAACAGAGGATAAGCCTGTTCTTATCGCAATCAAGGAAATCGAAGGTCATGAAATCAACATTCTTGAGCCTGACGAAGATGAACTCTGATTTAACAGTCAAAGTTGCCGTTGAAAACACAACATATGTTTTCGACAAATTATTTGACTACCTTGTACCGTCTGCCTTTACCGATTTGGTTCAGGTCGGCAAAAGGGTTCTCATTCCGTTCGGCAGAGGCAACAAAAAGAAACAGGGTATAATTTTTGAGCTTTCTCCCGTGAGTGATGACATTCCGGTTGAAAAGCTCAAAAGCATTTGTTCCGTTCTTGATGACGAACCTGTCTTGTCAAAAGAACTTTTGAAGCTTGCCGAGTTTATGAAAGAGCATTATTTCTGCACCTATTATGATGCGGTAAAAACAATGCTCCCTGCGGGTATAAATTACAAAATCACAACGCTTTACGGTGTTCGTGAGGGTGTAAATGAAGAAGAGCTTTCCGAGGAACAGCAAAGAATTTTTGCTTACCTTCATTCAAAAAGAAAAGCCGTAAAGTCCGATAAAATTCTTGACGATTTCGGATTAGATAACACGGTTATTCTTGAAGATATGGTAAAGTCGGGCTATCTTTACAAATCAGATGAGGCTTTCAGAAAGGTTTCGGATGCGGTTATGAAAATGGCTGCTCCGACCGAACTTGCCGACAGCGACGATATCAAGCTTACCGAAAAGCAGAAAGCCGTTCTCGACCTTATCAAAATGACAGGCGGAACTTCCGTTAAAGAGGTTTGTTACTTCACGGGTGTCACAACAGGCGTTACGGACGCACTTTATAAAAAAGGTCTTATCTACTACTATGACGAAGAAGTGTTCCGTATTGAGGATAGGACGAAGGACGAAAGTCTGGCTCCTGTTGCGTTGTCAAAACAACAGCAGACGGCCTGCGATAACCTCTATGCCGAATATGCCGATTCAAAACCGCATACAAGCCTTTTGTTCGGTGTTACAGGTTCGGGAAAAACAAGCGTTTTTATGAAACTGATTGAGCGTGTAGTAAATGATAACAAGGGAATCATCGTTATGGTACCTGAAATTTCGCTTACACCGCAGTTTGTTTCAACCTTTTCAAAGCGTTTCGGCGAGCAGATTGCCGTATTTCACAGCGCACTTTCACTCGGTGAAAGGCTTGATGAATACAAGCGTGTAAAAAAAGGTCTTGCAAAAATCGTTATAGGAACACGAAGTGCCGTGTTTGCTCCGTTTGAAAAAGTCGGTCTTATCATAATGGACGAGGAACAGGAGTACAGCTATAAGTCTGAAAGCTCCCCCAGATATCATGCAAGAGAAATCGCAAAATTCAGATGCAGCTACGATAATGCCCTGCTTGTTTTAAGCTCGGCAACTCCGTCGGTTGAATCATATTACTACGCAAAAAACGGAAGATATTCGCTTAACACGCTCACCGAGAGATACGGCGATGCGGTTTTGCCGAAGGTTGTTGTCGCAGACATGAATGTTGAACAGCAAAACGGCAATGTAACGGGATTTTCCGAAACCTTGCTTGAAAATCTGCGCTATAATCTTGAAAATAACAAGCAGTCAATTCTGCTTTTAAACAGACGGGGATACAACACCTTTGTAACCTGCCGAATGTGCGGTGAACCTGTTGTGTGTCCCAACTGTTCAATATCGCTCACATATCACAGCGCCAACCGCAGAATGATGTGTCACTACTGCGGATATTCCGTGCCTTACACGGAAGAATGTCCGTCTTGTCACAGCAAATCTTTAAGATTTGGCGGAACCGGCACTCAAAAGGCTGAAAGTGAAATTTCAGAGCTTTTTCCCGATGCAAGAATATTGCGTATGGATACCGACGCAACATCTTCAAAATCATCCTATGAAAAGATGATAACGGCATTTGCTGACGGTAAGTACGATATTCTTGTGGGAACACAAATGGTTGCAAAGGGACTCAATTTTCCCAATGTGACGCTTGTGGGTGTTCTCAACACTGACTATATGCTGTATGCCGATGATTACAGAAGCTACGAAAGAACATTTTCCCTTTTAACTCAGGTAGTCGGCAGAAGCGGCAGGGGGGTGTCAAAGGGTATGGCTGTTATTCAGTCCTACACTCCCGACAACCTAATAATCTCTATGGCGGCAAGGCAGGATTATCTTGCCTTTTACAGCACCGAAATTCAGGTCAGAAAAGCAATGCTTTATCCGCCTTTTGCGGATATCTGTCTTATCGGCTTTTCGGGTGAAAAACAGCAGCTTACAATGAAAGCGGCTAACAGCTTTTTGCAGTGCTTTGTCAGTCACGCAAGAAGCGAATACCCTGCCATGCCTTTGAGAATACTCGGTCCGTCACCCGCAAATGTTGTGAAAGTGAGCAACAAATTCAGATATAAACTTATAATAAAATGTAAAAATAACCGTGATTTCAGAGGACTGCTCTCAGCGGTTATGACAGAATTCGGAAAGAATAAGGAATTTGGAAAGGTCAGTACATATGCGGATATGAACGCTCTGACCTGTTAGCGAAAGGATATAATTTATGGCTTTAAGACAAATTGTAAAAGAGGGCGACAGCGTTCTCACAAAAAAATGCAGACCTGTCGTAAAGTTTGATGACCGCCTTGCAGAGCTTATTGACGATATGATTGAAACTTTGCACAAGGCTGAGGGAGTGGGACTTGCCGCTCCTCAGGTCGGAATTTTAAGAAGAGTTGTGGTTATTGATGTCGGCGAAGGTCCGATTGAGCTTGTAAACCCGAAAATCATCGCTTACAGCGGCAAACAGGAAACTCTTGAGGGTTGTCTTTCAATCCCCGGCAAGTGGGGTTACACAGTAAGACCTGATTATGTAAAGGTTAAGGCTCAGGACAGACACGGTGACGAATTTGTTATTGACGGCAAGGATTTGCTTGCAAAGGCTTTTTGTCACGAACTCGACCATCTTGAGGGAATTCTCTTTACTCAGGTTGCAACAAGAATGTTGACTCCTGCCGAAATTGAAGAAATGAATAGCTGATAAACAGGTGAAGATATGAAAATAATTTATATGGGTACTCCGGATTTTGCCGTACCTGCACTCAAGGCTCTTGCAAATTCGGAACATGAGGTTTGTGCCGTGTTTACACAGCCCGACAAGCCGAGGGGAAGAAAGATGATAATGACTCCTCCCGATGTCAAGGTGTGCGCAGAAAAGCTGAACATTCCCGTGTATCAGCCCGAAACCTTTAAGGACGGCAAACCTCTTGAAATTATCAATAAATATAATCCCGATGTCATTGTTGTTGCGGCTTACGGAAAAATTCTTCCCAAGTTGGTTCTTGACTCCGCAAAGTACGGCTGCATCAATCTTCACGGCTCGCTTTTGCCTAAATACAGAGGCGCATCTCCTATTCAGCAGAGCGTATTAAACGGTGACAGGGAAACCGGTGTAACGGCTATGCAAATGGATGTCGGACTTGACACAGGTGACATTCTGAAAGTTATCAAAACGGAAATCGGTGTGAACGAAACCTCGGGAGAGCTTTTTGACCGTCTTTCTCTTATGGGCGGAGAGCTTATTCTTGACACACTTTCTGCTCTTGAAAAGGGCGAAATCACTCCGATTAAGCAGGACGAAAGCCTTGCAACTCACACTTCAAAAATTGACAAGTCACTTTGTCCGATTGATTTTACAAAACCGGCCTTTGAGGTGCATAATAAAATCAGAGGACTTAATCCGTGGCCGATTGCCACAACCGAAATTAACGGTAAAAAGATAAAGGTTCATTCTTCTTTGCTCTGCGAAAAGAGCGGAAAAGCGGGAACTGTAATCAGCACAAAACCGCTGATTGTTGCCTGCGGTGAAAAGTCGGTTGAGCTTTGTGAAATTCAGCCCGAGGGCAAAAAGAAAATGACCGCCGAGGCATTCCTTGCCGGCCACAGGCTTTCTGTCGGCGATGTAATCGGTTAAAAATTCCCGTCTGCAATATGCAGACAGAAAGGTGTTTGATTTATGGGCTTCTTTTACGGATTTGATATGACCTATCTTGTGTTTATTGTTCCTTGTATCATAATAACATTGATTTGTCAGGTCAAAGTTAAAACAACTTTTTCAAAATATTCACAGATAAGAAATTCAAGAAATATGACAGGCGCTCAGGCGGCTGAATATGTTCTTCGTCAGCACGGTGTAACAGGCGTCAGAATTGAACATGTTGCAGGCAGTATGACAGACCATTTTGACCCGAGAACAAATGTAATCAGACTTTCCGACACGGTTTTTAACAGCACCTCTGTTGCGGCTGTAGGCGTTGCCTGTCATGAGGCAGGTCATGCAGTTCAGCACGCAGAAAATTATCTGCCTAACAGAATCCGTTCGTTTATTCTTCCTGTTGCAAGACTCGGTTCAAGCCTCAGTTGGATTTTTATTATAGTCGGTTTTTGTTTTACACAGAGAGTAGGTTTTGTATTTCTTTATATAGGTATAATCCTGTTTGCACTTTCCGTACTCTTTACAATCGCAACACTTCCCGTAGAGTTTAATGCATCAAAAAGAGCGCTTGAAACAATCAGAAACGGCGAACTTCTTTACGGTGAAGAATATACAGGAGCAAAGAGAGTGCTTCAGGCAGCCGCAATGACATATGTTGCAGCGGCTCTTACTGCAATTATGCAGCTTTTAAGATTAATTATAATTGCGAACAATCGCAGAAGATAATTTATTTTGGAGATTAAAATGGCAAACACACGCAATATTGCACTGAATGTGCTGCTTAAAATTGAAAACGAGGGAGCATATTCAAATATTGCTTTGAATAATGCCATAAAGGAAAACCGTCTTTCGGGTGTTGACAGCTCTTTTGTGTCAGCACTCGTTTACGGCGTTCTGGAAAGAAGAATCACGCTTGATTATATTATCAGGTCTTATTCTAAAATTCCGTTAAGGAAAATTGAAACAAAAACAAAAAATATTCTTCGCCTTGGAATACTCCAGCTTTTGTTTATGGACAAAGTTCCCGACAGTGCGGCAGTCAACGAAAGCGTTAATCTTGCCAAAAAGCACAAACTTCAGAAATCATCGGGTTTCATAAACGGAATTCTTCGTAATATCACAAGGGCAGAGGTTAAATATACATTACCCGATGAAAAGGACAGGGCTCGATATCTTTCGGTAAAATATTCTGTTCCCGAAAATATTGTGAAATTGTGGGTTAATTCTTACGGAGAAGATAATGCCGAACAGCTTTTGGCATCTCTTAACGGCAGAGCCAAAATCTGTTGTCGTGTTAATACCCTCAGAACAGATGCAGACACATTAATTAAGAAATTATCCGATGAGGGTGTTGTTGCGGAAAAAATCCCGTTTATCGACAATGCACTCTATCTTGAAAATACAGGCTCGGTTGAAAGACTCAGAGCGTACAAGTCCGGACTTTTTCATATTCAGGATGCGTCAAGCCAGCTTTGTGTGAATTTTCTTGACGCAAAGCCTCGCAATATTATGCTTGATGTATGTTCCGCACCGGGCGGAAAGTCGTTTTCGGCGGCTCAGTATATGAACAACCGTGGCAGAATTTTTTCCTGTGATATGTTCGACCATAAGCTGAAACTGATTTCGGCAGGTGCTAAAAGGCTTGGCATCACTTGTATTTCAACGCTTCTGCGTGATGCGTCAACCAATGTCACGGCACTTCCTGTGGCGGACAGAATCCTCTGCGATGTTCCGTGCAGCGGTCTTGGAATCATGTCAAGAAAACCCGAAATCAGATACAAGGACGACCTTATTTCCAACGATTTGCCGGATTTGCAGTACAGGATTCTCTGTGCAAGTGCGGATAATCTGGCAGTAGGCGGTAAGCTTGTCTATTCTACCTGTACATTGAATCCTGATGAAAACAATAAAAACACGAAGCGTTTTCTTAAGGAACATCCCGATTTTTACGGAATACCGTTAAAACTTCCAAACGGAATTACCTGTGCATTTGATGAAGAACCATACGAAATAACACTTATGCCGCACACCTGCGGAACAGACGGATTTTACATCAGCTTATTCGGAAAGAAGGCGTCAAATTGAATAATTTAACGGATATCAAGTCAATGACGCTTGATGAGCTGACTGAATTTGTCACAGAAAACGGTTTTCCAAAGTTCAGAGCAAAGCAGATTTATGATTGGTTGTACAAAAATGTGACCGATTTTGACAATATGCGTAACATTCCTGCCGATTTAAAGGCTTTTTTGAAATCAAGTAGTTACATTTCTGTTGCAAATATTGAAAAAAAACTTGTTTCAAGGTATGATAAAACAGTCAAGTACCTTTTTTCGTTTAATGACGGCGAATGTGTAGAGTCTGTTGTAATGAGTTACAAGCACGGATATTCAATCTGTATCTCAACACAGGTTGGTTGTAAAATGGGTTGTACATTTTGTGCAACAGGCAAAAGCGGTTTTTCACGGAGTCTTGCACCGTCGGAAATGCTCGGACAGATTGAGGCTGCACAGCGTGATCTTAACATAAGAATTTCTAACATTGTTCTTATGGGAATGGGTGAACCGCTTGATAATTTTGATAATGTTGTAAAATTTCTCCGACTTGTTTCGTCCGACAACGGTCTTAATATAGGAATGCGACATATTACGCTCTCAACCTGCGGTATAGTTCCGAAGATTTATGAGCTTGCAAAACTTCATCTCGGAATAACGCTTTCCGTTTCATTACACGCACCGAACGATGAGATAAGACAGCGAACAATGCCCATTGCAAGAAAGTATTCTATTGAAGAATTATTAAAGGCTTGTTCAGATTATTTCAAAACAACAGGTCGCAGAGTTACATTTGAATACTCTATGATAAGCGGAGTTAATGACAGCGATGAAAACGCAAGAGAGCTTGCAAAACGACTTGAGGGTACACAAAGCCATGTTAATCTGATCCCCGTCAATACTGTTGAGGGAACAGGCTACTTAAAAAGCAATATTAAAAGACAGCAGGCATTCATAAATATTCTTGCTGCTAAAAATATCGGAGCTACCGTGCGCAGAACACTCGGAAGTGACATAAACGCATCGTGCGGTCAGCTCAAAAGAAAGCATATTGAAGAAGGAGGTAAATAACTTGGAAGTATTCAGCAAAAGTGATATCGGACTTGTTCGTAATCAGAATCAGGATGACTGTCGCTTCGGAGTTATTTCTCCCAGCTGTGTCTGGGCAGTTGTGTGTGACGGAATGGGCGGTGCAAACGGCGGTAATATTGCCAGCGCGACGGCAGTTGATTATATCAGCACCAAAATTACCGATTTGTACAAAGATGATATGACCAAGGAGCAGATTGGCGAGCTTATGGCAGAAATTGTTGTCAATGCCAATATGAAAGTATTTGAAATGTCCATGAAAGATCCCGAGCTCACGGGTATGGGAACTACATGTGAATTTGTCTTTGTAAAAGATACAACCGTTCATGTTGTTCATGTCGGTGACAGTCGCACATACGCTATCAGAGGCGGTAAAATCAAGCAGCTTACAGAGGATCATTCCGTTGTTCAGGAAATGGTTAGAAGAGGTGAGATTACATATGAGCAGGCGCAAAATCATCCGAACAAGAACTTTATAACAAGGGCGCTCGGCATAAAACCGTCCGTTCGCCTTGACTATATTGAAGCCAACTTTATTTACGGTGATGTTCTTCTCATCTGTACCGACGGACTTTCAAATTGCGTCACAACAGGAGATATGGTCAAAATCTGCCATGAAAACCGTGGCGAAGGTCTTATCACAAAGCTTGTTGACAAGGCGAAAGACGGCGGAGGTTCTGATAATATCACAGCTACCGTAATTTACTAAGGATAGGAGTTGACCGTTTTGGATAAATATTTGGGCAAAAGACTTGACGGAAGATATGAAATCCACGAGCTTATCGGTGTCGGCGGTATGGCAAATGTTTACCGTTGTACCGATACAGTCGATGACCGTGAAGTTGCCGTAAAAATTCTTAAAGACGAGTATCTCAACAACGAGGAGTTTATCCGCCGTTTCAAAAATGAATCAAAAGCCATTGCGATGCTTTCACATCCGAATATTGTAAAGGTGTATGATGTAAGCTTTGGCGATATGATTCAGTATATCGTAATGGAATATATTGACGGCATTACCCTCAAAGAATATATTGATCAGCAGGGCATTATTGAGTGGAAAGACGCAATCCATCTGACCGCACAAATTCTAAAGGCTTTACAGCACGCTCACGAGTGCGGAATTGTACACCGTGATATAAAGCCGCAGAATATTATGCTGTTGCAGGACGGTACAATCAAAGTTACCGATTTCGGTATTGCAAGATTTTCCGATAAATCAACACGCACGATGACAGAACAGGCAATCGGCTCTGTTCACTACATTGCCCCTGAACAGGCAAGAGGTGATGCAACTGACGGAAAAACAGACATTTATTCTGTCGGTGTAATGCTCTATGAAATGCTTACGGGAAAGCTTCCGTTTGACGGCGACAGTGCCGTTACAATTGCGCTTATGCAGTTGCAGTCAACACCGAAGCATCCCCGTGAAATCAATCCGGGAATCCCGATAGGTCTTGAGCAGATTACTATGAAGGCAATGGAAAAGCTTCCGTCTGACAGATACACTTCTGCCGCAGAAATGCTTTCAGATATCGAAAGATTCAGACTTAATCCGTCAATCGTTTTTGATTATGGCAACAAGTCTTTTGTTGATAATCAGCCCACAAAGTTTGTTCACTCTCTGCGTGACAGCGGGGTAAGAAATAAAATTGACAACGAGGCAACAAAAGTAGTTGATATGCCGCAGGACGATGTTGTTGTTAAAGAAGAACAGTTTGCCGATGAGGATTTTGTAAAAGAACATAAGCCGTCCTACTATGCAATAAAGGGTATTGTAATTGCGGCTGTTGCAGTGTGTGCAATTTTCTTTGCGCTTGCAATGTTCAGAGGCTGCTCAACCTCACAGGCTAAGGATGTTGAAGTTCCCGATTATGTCGGCAAATCCTTTGTTTCAATAAAAGAAAATAACCCGAATGATTTCAAGTTTGAGGTTAAGAGTGAATATGATGAGTCAAAGGAAATGGGCGTAATTCTTGATCAAGAGCCTAAGGGCGGTTCAATGAAGGTTAAGTCAGGCTCAACAATCACGGTAACCGTAAACGGAACGGACACAGAGGTTTCTGTTCCTTATGTAACCAATTACAGCGAAAAAGAGGCTTCTCAGGCTCTCAAGGAAAAGAATCTTATTCCTGAAATTGTCTATGTAGAAAACACTAAAACACCAAAGGGCTACACAATTGAGTGCTTCCCGAAAGCAGGTGTAAAAACTACAATCGGTTCAACGGTATATGTATATATTGCAAGCGGTGAGAGAACCAAACAGGTTACACTCCCGTCGGTTGACGGACTTATGCTTTCCGAAGCAAAGCAGACTCTTGTTGATCTCGGACTTACCGTTGAAACAGTACAGGATGATGAAAGCAAAGAACCAAAGGATACAGTCCTCGGTATGTCACCTCTCCAGTACGGCAAGGTTGACGCAGGCTCTGTTGTAACCCTGACTGTAAGCTCGGGTCTCGGTGACGAAAACACGGTTAACATCTTCGTTGACCTTCCGTCGGATGTTGAGGATTCAGTCGATATGACAGTAATTGTTGACGGTGCCGTTGATTCCCGCAATTCAAAGACACTCGTTCCGAAATATAACAAGACCTATACTCTTGAGCTTAAGGGCTCAGGCACTTCAACTGTAGTAATTCAGCTTGACGGTCAGGCTTACAGAGAGTATTCGGTTGACTTTGCATCGGCATCGGTAACCACTACGGCGTCACATGATTATGTCCGTGCTACAACCGCTCCTCCCGAAACCGAACCGCCGACACAGTATTACACAGATCCGTATGTAGCGCCTGACACGACCGTTCAGCCGGTTACGGATGATCCTGAACTTTAATCGGTGAAGTATGGATACTAAAAGCGGAATTTTAATGAAATCAATCGGCGGATTTTACTATGTCCGTGCCGATGGCGAGGATTACGAATGTAAGGCAAGGGGGAGCTTTCGCAAAAGCGGAAACTCTCCCGTAGCGGGGGACAGGGTAAATATATCTGTTCCGAATGACGGCTTTTGTGCGATAGAAGAAATTCTTCCACGCAAAAACAAGCTCCGCAGACCTGCTCTTGCAAATCTTGATATTCTTCTTCTCGTGTGTTCAACTGTTGAACCGTTGCCGAATTTTACGATTATTGACAAAATGACTGCGGCGGCGGTAAACAATAATATGGAACCCGTAATTGTCGTTACAAAAAATGATTTGGAAAACGGAGATAAGATTGCCGATATCTACAGACACGCAGGTTTTGAGGTTTTTCTCTGTTCGGAAGATGATTCTTCACAAACCGAAGAACTCAAAAGCTATCTGTCCGGCAAGGTTTCAGCCTTTATCGGTAACAGCGGTGTCGGCAAGTCCACATTGCTCAATAAGCTTTTTCCATCGCTTTCTCTTGAAACAGGGCAGACAAGCAAAAAACTCGGCAGAGGAAGACATACAACAAGAGTTGTTGAACTGTTTGAACTTGACGGTTGTTTTGTGGCAGACACACCCGGATTTTCAACCGTTGATCTTCAGCGTTACGAAATGATTGACAAAAGCCGGCTGCAATATTGCTTTCCTGAATTTGAAAAATATTTAGGGGAGTGTATGTTTACTTCATGTTCGCATACCTGTGAAAAAGGCTGCAGGATTCTTGAGGCGCTCTCTGACGGTGAAATTGAAGAAACCCGTCATCGCAGTTATGTTCAGATGTATAACGAGGTCAAGGACATTAAATCATGGCAGATAAAGGAGTAATTATGCGTTGTGTGATTATTGCAGGCTCGCCTGACACAAATTCGGATTTTTTGTCCGAGGTTATAAAACCTGATGACTATGTGATATGTGCCGACAGAGGCTGCAATTTTGCAAAACAGGCAGGAATTATTCCGAACCTTGTTGTAGGAGATTTTGATTCCGAGCCTAATGTACTGTTTCCAAACTGCGAAACGGTCCGACTTATTCCCGAAAAGGATGATACCGACACAATGCACTCTGTTGACCTTGCACTTGAAAAAAGGTTTGACGAAATAGCAATTCTCGGTGCATTGGGCGGTCGCTTTGACCATAGCTTTGCAAATGTGGCAGTTCTCTCTTATATTCACGAACACGGAAGTAAGGGCGTTCTCCTTTCTGAAAAAGAAAAAATAGAATTTCTCCCCGTAGGTCATTATGAATATAAAAACTTTAAAGGCAAAACATTTTCGCTTTTCCCTTTCGGATGTCCGAGTGTCTGCGTAAGCTATTCGGGAACAAAGTATCCTCTTGAAAAATACTGTGTTTCGAGCAGCGTTACTCTGGGTGTTTCAAATGTATTCACTTCCGATATGACAACAATTGACATATATGACGGAAATGCAATACTTATAATTAATTTGATAGACTGTTAAAATTACAGCTTGACATTGTTTGCAAATGTATCTTGTATATGTCAAAAGCAGTGTCAACATTATATGGGGGTATAGCTCAGCTGGGAGAGTGTCTGACTGGCAGTCAGAAGGTCACGGGTTCGAGCCCCGTTATCTCCACCACATTTTTTATACAACAATATTTGCAAAGAATTTGCTTTATAAGGCTTTGCAATAACAAAATTGTAACTATATTAACACCTTTAAGTCTTGAAAAGAAATATGTTTTTATGGTATAATTCTTTTCAGACAAAATTTGAAATTGATACTTATTTGGAGTTGAGTAATAATATGTCATTGTGTATGGGATGCATGCAGGAAATAGGTGACAACAAGATTTGTCCGTCCTGCGGATTTGATACAACTGAAAAACAGCAAGCTCCTTTTTTACCGTACGGAACAATTCTTCAGAACCGCTATATCGTAGGTGCGGGAATTGATACCAACGGCGAAAGCACACGCTATATAAGCCACGACAAGCAGACAGGTGACATTGTAATCATCTGCGAATTTCTTCCTATCGGACTTTTTTCTCGTGAAGAAGGAACTACCGAGGTCAGAATAAATTATGAAAACCGCCTTGTATATAATAAACTCAAGGACGATTTTCTTAACTATTACAGAATTCTTTCAGAACTCCGTGAGCTTTCCGCTCTTATGAATGTTCACAACATTTTTGAAGAAAATAACACAGTTTATGTTGTTGAGGAAAACGAGGATCTTATTCCTTTTGAGGAGTATGTTGAACGCAGTAACGGTCATCTTGAATGGGATATTGCCCGTCCGCTTTTTATGCCTGTAATTTCTGCGCTTGAGGCTCTTCACAAGAGAGGTGTCGGTCACTATGCTATCGCACCTAAGAATATGTATATCACAGCATCGGGTAAAATTAAGATTTCAGGCTTTGCGTCGGAAAATGAGCGTAAAAGAGGCACGCCTCTCAAATCTCAGCTTTTTTCAGGCGCTGCGGCTCCCGAACAGTATGACGACAATTTTCCTCTTGACGATATTACGGATATCTACGGATTTTGTGCAACCCTTTTCTATGCCCTCACGGGTCATATGCCAAAGAGTGCGGTAGAACGCCGTAAGGACAGCCGACTTCTTATGAGTACAACAACTGTAAAGAGACTTCCTCCGCATGTTGTTTCGGCTCTTGCTAACGGTTTGCAGGTTGAGCGTGAAAACCGTATTACGGATTTTGACGAGCTTCGTTCACAGCTTTCCGTTGCTCATACAGCAAAGGCAATTCAGGACGAAATTTCAAGAACAGCAAGCATGAACCTCACAAAGTCAGAGCGTACACGCAAGACTTCAAACGGTATGTCACACGCTTCAATTATTATTATTGCGGCTGCTATCACGGTTCTTGTTCTCGGTATTGCCGGTGTGTTCTGGCTTATGCAGAATCCGCTTGCCGGAATGTTTTCGAATAATACTGATGCGAGTGTAAGCTCAACTCAAAGCACAGAGTGGACAGGTGCTACTGTTCCTAACTATATCGGAATGACATATGAAGAGGCTGTTAAGAGTGTTGACAGCAACAGCAGTATCACAATCTACAGAACTTTTAACGATGAGTACAGTGATGATTATGCAGAAGGTAAGATTATGTCACAGACTCCTGCCGCAGGTTCAAAAATCACTCAGGAAGATTCCGTAGTAGTGAGTGTTTGCGTAAGCAAGGGATCACAGATGAGGACTCTGCCGAAGGTTGAGGGTGAAAAACTTGATACCGTTGCATCCGACATTGCCGCTCAGGGACTTCTTGCAACAGCAGAATATGAGTACAGTGACAAGGTTGCTGAGGGAAGGGTAATCCGCTACAAAGAACATGTTGAGGGTGATACTCTCGAATACGGTTCAACGGTAGTTCTTATTGTCAGCAAGGGCAAGAAACAGACAAGTTCTCAATCATCAAACTGATAAAATTAATAACAATGTTTAAGACGGACTTTTTGCAGTCCGTCTTTTTTATTGATATAAAACAGTTATGGTTACTGATTATCTTAAAATACTCGATAAAATTGAGATTGGAAAAAATTTCAGAAAACTGTCACAAAATAAAGGTCAAAAATAGTCAAATTTCTCTTGACTTTTCTTGAAAATGGTATAAAATATAATTAGCACTCAGGGAACAAGAGTGCTAATTAATTAAAAGCAATTTAAAATTTTTACAGGAGGCTGTATTTATGACAATCAAACCATTACTCGACAGAGTCGTTTTAAAAGTTGAAGAGGCTGAAGAGAAAACAAAGAGCGGTATCATTCTTTCATCTGCTGCTCAGGAAAAGCCACAGTTCGCATCAGTTGTTGCTGTTGGCCCCGGCGGTGTTGTTGACGGCAAGGAAGTAAAGATGTATGTCAGCGTAGGCGATAAGGTTATCGCAAGTAAATATGCAGGCACACAGGTAAAGATTGACGGCGAAGAATACACAATTGTAAACCAGTCGGATATACTCGCAACTCTTGAATAATTAACTAAATATACGGAGGTAATTTACAATGGCTAAACAAATCGCATACGGCGAAGATGCAAGAAAAGCTTTAATGAAAGGTATCGACCAGCTCGCTGATACCGTTAAAATCACACTCGGACCTAAGGGCAGAAATGTTGTTCTTGATAAGAAGTTCGGTGCTCCGCTCATCACAAATGACGGTGTAACAATCGCTAAGGAAATTGAACTTGAAGATCCTTTTGAAAATATGGGTGCTCAGCTTGTAAAGGAAGTTTCTATCAAGACTAACGATATCGCAGGCGACGGTACAACAACTGCCACACTTCTTGCTCAGGCTCTCATCAGAGAGGGTATGAAGAATGTAACTGCAGGCGCTAACCCAATGGTACTTAAAAAGGGTATTGCAGACGCTGTAAATGTTGCAGTTGAGGCTGTAAAGAAGAACAGCAAGCAGGTATCCGGTACAGACGATATTGCAAGAGTTGCAACAGTTTCATCACAGGACGAATTCATCGGTAAACTTATTGCCGAGGCTATGGAAAAGGTTACAACAGACGGTGTTATCACAGTTGAGGAATCAAAGACAGCCGAAACATACAGCGAGGTTGTTGAAGGTATGATGTTCGACAGAGGTTACATCGCTCCTTATATGGTAACAGATACAGATAAGATGGTTGCAGAGCTTGACAATCCGCTTATCCTTATCACAGATAAGAAGATTTCTACTACACAGGAAATTCTCCCACTTCTTGAGCAGATTGTTCAGATGGGTAAGAAGCTCCTTATCATTGCCGAAGATGTTGAGGGCGAGGCTCTTACAACTCTCGTACTTAACAAACTCAGAGGTACATTCACTTGTGTTGCCGTAAAGGCTCCGGGCTTTGGTGACAGAAGAAAAGAAATGCTTCAGGATATCGCAACACTCACAGGCGGTACAGTAATCACATCCGACCTTGGTCTTGAACTCAAGGATACAACAGTTGATCAGCTCGGTACTGCCCGTCAGGTTAAGATTGAAAAGGAAAACACAATCATCGTTGACGGCTCAGGTGACAAGGAAGCTATCAAGGGCAGAGTTGCTCAGATCAGACAGCAGATTGAAACAACAACATCTGACTTTGACCGTGAAAAACTTCAGGAGCGTCTTGCAAAGCTCGCAGGCGGCGTAGCAGTTATCAAGGTTGGTGCCGCAACAGAAGTTGAAATGAAAGAAAAAAAGCTCCGTATTGAGGATGCTCTTGCCGCTACAAAGGCTGCTGTTGAAGAGGGTATCGTAGCAGGCGGCGGTATCGCTTGCATGAACGCTATTCCGGCTGTTGCAGAGTTCGTTGACACTCTCGAGGGTGACGCTAAGACAGGTGCTAAGATTGTTCTTAAAGCACTTGAAGAACCGCTTCGTCAGATTGTTGCTAACGCAGGTCTTGAGGGCAGCGTAATCTGCGATAATGTTAAGAAGGCTAACAAGGTTGGCTATGGCTTCAACGCTCTTACAGAGGAATACACAGATATGGTTTCGGCAGGTATCGTTGACCCAACAAAGGTTACTCGTTCAGCTCTCCAGAACGCAAGCTCTGTTGCAGCAATGGTTCTTACAACAGAATCACTTGTTACAGACATCAAAGAGCCTGCAGCTCCGGCAGCTCCCGCAGCACCTGATATGGGCGGAATGTACTAATCCCGTAAGCTGTAATATTATAGATAAATTTTACCGCAGACTCAAAAGGTTTGCGGTAATTTTATGCTCAAATCCTTTTTCTTGCTTTTTGTCGAAAGGTATATTATAATTTAAGCATGTACGAAAAAATTTCACACGGAAAACAGGTGATTTTATGAAGATAAAAGAAGATTTTGTTCTGCGAAAGGTTGCAGATTCATATGTTGTAGTTCCAGTAAATAAGCTGACGCTTGATTTTAACGGAATTATCAACCTCAATGAAACGGGTGCATTCCTTTTTGAAAAGCTCCAAAACGATTGTGAAAAGGCTGATTTGCTCAAAGCAATGCTTGATGAGTATGAAGTGAGCGAAGAAAAGGCGAGTGCCGATATTGATACATTTATTCAAAAGCTAAGAGAGGCTGATGTTCTTGAATAAAGAAGTAGGTCTTGATGATGTAATGCAGATTATAGCCGAAAAGCTTGAGACCGGAGGATCGGTTACTTTCAATCCGAAGGGAACAAGTATGCTCCCAATGCTCCGAGACGGTGACGATACGGTTGTTTTATCAAAACCGAAGGGCAGACTTCATCTTTTTGACTTGCCTTTATACAGGCGAAAAGACGGCTCGTATGTATTGCACCGTGTCGTCAATTTCGGAAGTGACGGCAGTTATACTATGTGCGGTGACAATCAGTTTGCCGTTGAAAAAGGTATTACCGATGATGATGTAATCGGAGTGGTAACAGCTTTTTACAGAAAGGGCAAGTCCTACACGGTTGACTCAATGAAGTACAGAGCATACCTTGAATTTATGTTCTATTCAAAACCGTTAAGAAAGGTTATTGCATCAACTGTGTCAAGAAGTAAAAATGCATTTTCAAAGCTTAAAACGAAAAAAGGGAAAAAATGAGGAAACATCTTAACGATAACGAAAAAATTGAATTTAAGTATCTGCTTGAGCTTGTTTCATCATCTGTAAACGGAACAGCACCTCCGATTCCTTATGAGGGAATAAAATGGCAGTCGATAAAAATGCTTGCAAAGTATTGCAGTGTTGAATCGCTTGTTGCCAATGCGGTTTTGTCGCTCGACAAAAAGTATGTTTCGCCCGAGGTATATGAAAAATTCAAGCAGAATTTGTCGATTGAAGTGCTGATTGACGGAAATCTCTCGTATGAAACCGAGAAAATTCTCAAGGCTTTTGATGAAAACAAAATCAAGAATATTCCTTTAAAGGGCTATTTTATGAAAAAGGAATATCCTCGTCCCGACTTTCGTTCCGTGTCCGATGTAGATATCCTTTTTGACAGAAAACAGGCTGATTCGGTCAAAAAAGTATTTTCCAAACTTGGATACGCTTTTCTGAATGAAGATGACAACCAGTATCATTTTGAAAAAAAGCCGATGATGAACATTGAAATGCATGCAACTCTTGTCCATGAAAACGAGGAATCTTATCCGTTGCTTGTTAATCAGCTTGACCGTTCAACAAAGCGTGACGGCTACAGCTATTCATATGAAATGAGCAATGAGGACTTTTATATCTATATGCTTGTTCATAACTCGAATCATTTCAGAATCGGCGGAATGGGAGCAAGAATGGTGCTTGACAGCTATGTTTTCCTGAAAAATCATCAATCTGAGCTTGATTATGACTATCTTAATGTGATACTTGAAAAAATCGGTATTGCAAAGTATGAAAAGCGTGTTCGTGAGATTGCGTTCAACTGGTTTGCAAAGCCGCAGGCTGAACTTAAATTTGATGATATCGAAGAATATATTCTGCTCAGCGGTACACTCGGCAGGGTAGATGTCGGCACGATGATAAATTCTCACAAGACGATTACAGAGAATAACAAATCAAAATTCTCATATCTTGTGTCCTCAATATTTCCTCCAAAATCCAAAATGCAGTATAAGTATCCGTATGTGAAAAAAGCACCGTTCCTTTTACCGATTTCATGGTGTCATATGTGGGGGAAAAGGCTTTTTGCAGACAGAGATATCAATTTTAAATCGGGCATCAAAAACCGTATGTCATACACGGATGAAGATGTAAATTTGTACAAGTCCCTTTTGGATGAAATGGGTTTTGACGGTATTGGGATAAATAATTTCGGAAATTGAATATGCAAATCAACCTCCCGACAGTTTTTGCTGTCGGGATTTTTGTATAATAAAGGCAAATTTGAAAATAATATTTCAAGATATTATTTTTGAGGTGATACCTAAATGGTTAGAATTATTACCGATTCAGCCGCCGATTTTGAACATTCAGAAAGTGAAAAATTCGGAATTTCTACAGTTCCGTTAGCTGTATATATTGACGGAAAAGAATATAAGGATGATTTTTTACATTCAAAGGAACGCTTTTACAGGCTTGCAAAGCTGTCGAAAACTTTGCCGAAAACCTCTCAGCCCTCGCCGTATGTCTACGAATGTGCTTTGAAAAAGGCGAGAGATAACGGCGAATCGGTTGTGGTGATAACTGTTTCTTCGGCATTGAGCGGTTCATATCAGAGTGCAGTTCTTGCAAGAGATTTGCTCGGATATGAGGGGTGTTATGTGATAGACAGCAAATCTGCTTCGGCAGGTCAGAAGCTTCTTGTAAACGAGGCACTTCGCCTGCGTGACAACGGGTTTACAGCAAAAGAAATTGCCGAACATCTTCTGAGGTTCAGAAGTAAAATTATGGTATATGCCTGTATTGACGATATGAAGTACCTCTATGGGGGTGGCAGACATACAAATGCCGCCGCATTACTCGGCTCAACAGGAAGAATAAAACCCGTAATCAGCATTACGGGTTCGGGCAGTGTAGCCTTTGAGGCGAAAACAATCGGAATGCGCCACGGTATGAATCATATGCTGATGTCGCTGAAAAAGCTTGGCATAGATCAAAATTATCCGCTGTATATAATGCACACAAACGCAAAAAATCAGGCATTGTATTTATCAAAGCTCATAATATCAAAAGGAATTCCTTTTGTTGAGGGCAGTATTGTCAGCGTGGGTTCCGTTGTCGGCAGTCATATAGGAGAGGGCAGTACGGGTATTGCATTTGTCAAAAAAGAGCAAAGAAAAAGCGGACATGATTAACTGTCCGCTTCAATCATTTTATCAGGCTTTTTCGCTTTCTTTACTGTCGGGAATTTCTTTCAGTTTTCCGACAAATTCTTTGATTTTTGTATATTTGCCGTTAAGAATACACTCAAATGCAAAAGACGCAGTAGGAATCATAAGAATTATGTAAGTCAGCACATACTGCGACTTGCCTTCAAATAAGAGGTGATATCCGAACGCCCCCAGAATAACAAGAGGGAGAAGTACGGTTTCAATATTTGTCTTTCTGTTAATGAACAAGAAGTAAATTCCTGCCGCAAACGCAATGAAAAGAATCTGCATATAGAAGTTGAAGTACAGTTCAAAGAACTGTCCGATACTGCCGTCATACATTCCGTTGCCGATCCAATTAAGCTCGTTTGTATGAGACTTGACCTTGCTAACCCATATGCTTTCGTATGTCGGTTCATTCCATTGGCTGATAATTTTCTTCGAGAAGAAGTCAATCATATAATTTGTGTTTTTACCGAAGTAATTCATTCTTGATTTTATATTGGTCCAAGCCTGTGCATTTGCGGCTTTTGCGTCAAGACCTGCGTTTTTATAATCGTTGAGGGCAATTCCGTTGTACCAACCGGGAGCCATATATGAATCGTTAATGCCCATATCAAGGTACATGGCCTGTGAAACACCGCTTGAAAGCTTCACTCCCGAACGGTTCTCATAACTCATGATAACAAGGTTGCTTGTTCCGACAACAGCAATGCAAATTGCAAGTGCAAACGCAATGCTCTGCCACTTCTTAGCCTTGATTGTGTGAATAATCAGCATAACAACAAACGCAACAAGATAAATCAGGTTGTTGTATTTTGCAAGTGTTGAAATAACGAGAAGTACGGCACACGGAATGAGGAGCAGGTACTTGTTTGTCTGAAAATACTTGATGAGGAAGTATGATGCCCAGATTGCAAAGCACATTCCGATGATGTTGCCGTAAACGAATGTGCAGAAAAGTACGGGCTGAAAACAGCCGGCAAGCAGAAGAATTGTGATAAATTCAACCGAACGCTTTTTGAAAAGAAGTCTTGTAATGTTTACAATACCTATATAGGCAGCGGCTGTACACATTACATTGAATACCTGAATCGGCATTGTACTGTCCGTACCGAAAATTCTGTAAAAAATTTCGCTGATAAAGACAAAGCCGAGCTGGAACGGATAGAAGTTGTAGTAAGAATATCCGCTGTAAAAATCGCTGTTGTAAAAACCGCTGTTATTGTGGAATGACGAATAGTTTTCTTTAGCCGCCTGTGACGCTGTTTCATAGATGTTGTAGCTGTCAGCCGCAGGAACAGAGGTTACCGAGAATATCCAGACAAGTCCCACAATCATAACGAATGCTGCAAGACCTATATGCATATATTTCAGATTGACCTTTGCAAAAAAGTCACAATGCTTTTTCATTTTGAATATGAAAACGGTAAACAGGGAAGTGAACAGGATGTTCAGCGCAATGTTATCCGTCTGATACAAAATTATTTCACTGCCGTAATTTGCCGAATCAAACACGCTTGTCTGCACAAAGCTCATAATTGCTATGTATGCAAATGCTATGAATACGAACAGACAAAGAATGTTTACAATTACATACTCGACTGTATTCTGCTTTTTGACAGAAGTAACCGTTTTCCCAGTCTGTTTAGGTTTATTTGAATTGTTCTTAGCTTTAGTATTACCCATATTATGTACCTGCCCGATTAAAATTCTTTCTTGACAGAACGCATAAACAGAGTTCCGAGTGCCTCTTTGATATCTGTTCCGTCGAATAAAACCTTGTATACAGACTCAACAATCGGAAGGTCAACACCATATTCCTGACCGAGCTTGTATAACGCTTTTGATGTCATAACACCCTCGGCAAGCTTTGTAAATCTGTCTCCCTTTGCAAAGCTTTCACCGTACATTCTGTTGTGACTCCATTTTGAAAACAAGGTAGCCTCATAGTCACCGAGATGACAAAGACCGTAAGCACTCATCTCATTGCCTCCGAGTGCCTTAATGAGTCTTGCAATCTCTCGTGTGCCTCTTGCCATTAACGCACCTTTTAGTGAGGTGTAGTTAAGTCCGTCAAGCATACCTGCGGCAATGCCGATAACATTCTTTGCGGCGGCACCGATTTCACTGCCGATAAGATCCGTTCCAAGGTAAAATCTGATAAGGTCGCTTGTGAATTCATTTACAAGCTTTTCCTTAATATCGTGATTATTGCTGTCAATAACCATACAGTTCGGAATACCTCTTACATAATCCTGGGGATGTCCCGGACCTACCCAAACTGCAACGGGTGTCTTGCTTTCGTCAACAAATTCACCGACAACCTCACTGAGCCTTTTGCCTGTAGTTGCCTCAACACCCTTCATGCAGAGAACAATTGTCTTGCCGTCAAGATTGTACTTTGAAATATCTGCAAAATACGAACGCAGATACTGCGATGAAATCGAAATTATAATAACCTCGGCTCTTTCAATCGCATATTCAAGATTCGAAGAAACCTCAATTGACTTTGGAAAGGTGAGATAGTCGTTTTTGTGTGTTTCTTTAAGCTGTATAAATTCGGGTGCGTCGGCAAGTCCGCAGCTTAAAACATTGTGACCGATTTTGTCGAGATACCAGGCAATGCAGCTGCCCCAGCGTCCGCAACCTAAAACGGAAATATTCATATTATTACTACTCCTGTTTATATATTATTTATATTTTTTATAGCTTTAATAACAATAAAAAACCCGCCCGACCGTATGATTTTTGCAATAACCTGCCTACTTGAGTGACAGGTGGGTGCCCGCCCTTGAACTTCAGGCTCCCTTCTTCCGAGAAAACGGGAGGTCTGCACACCGTTCAATGGAGCTAAGCTCCCGATTTAAATGTTGTAGGGTTATTTTAAAATCATTCGCGTATCGGGCAGGAATTCAAACTTATTAATCTTTAGTCCTGCAATACTATTTATATGCAGAAAAATGAACTGTTAGTCATCTTCATCATAAAATTCTTCATTGTAACGCTCTTCAAAAACAGCGGCAATTCTGTCGAGCTTGTCATCATCCTCAATTTCGGCAAGCTCTTCTTCGCCGTCAATTTCGGTAACTTCAAAAATATAATATTCTCCCGAATCATTTACAGCATCCTCTGGATTTTCAAAGAACGGGTAGAGTACATAGAATTTACCCTCATCGTTTTCAATGATATCAAGAATTTCAAATTCTATTTCTTTACCGTCATCACCGATAAGAGTAATGAGGTCGGGTGTGTATTCGTTAGCCATTCCGGAACCTCCGATTTTTAAGAAATTTGGGTTTGCTTTTTCTACCGTAATCATTTTACAATTTTTTGAGCGTTTAGTCAAGATGTTTAACACTTTTGGTTGAAATAATTAAAAAGTATTAAAAAAATTGAAAAAGTTTAAAAAAAGTGTTGACAATTACTAAAAGGTATGGTATAGTATAAACACGATAAATCATATATCGGTATTAATTAACTAACAACTTCCTTTCTATGTGCTTGATTACTCCATAAAATTACCTAAAAACCGACGGCTGCATACCGTCGGTTTTTACGTTGTGTTAAATTTTCTTTTATTGTAAACTTTTTGTAAGACAAATAGCCTTGAAAAATGATTTTAAAAGATATATAATGCTTTTGATAATGGATTAGTGTGGGAAAATAAGGAAAAATCAACTTTTATCGCATAAATCCGTTCCACCGTATGTTCAATAAACACACAGAATGGAGTTTTTTATTTAATGAAATCATTTCAAAAACTTCCGCCGCAGTTTCAGTGTGCCGAAGTAAAAGAATACTATGACATTCTCTGCCAAAAACAGGGAAGTTTTGTTTTAAAGCGAATTCTTGATATTTTTGCGTCTGTTATTCTTCTTGTGTTTCTCATCATTCCGATTGCAATTATTGCGATTTTAGTTAAAACCGACTCAAAAGGTCCTGTGTTTTACAGACAGGAAAGGGTTACAACCTACGGAAAGAAGTTCAAAATTCTTAAATTTCGTACAATGGTAACGGGAGCTGACAGGCTCGGAACACTTGTCACAACCGACAGCGACTCCCGAGTTACAAAAACAGGAAGAATTTTGCGAAAATATCGTCTTGACGAGCTGCCGCAGATTTTCAATGTTCTTTCGGGCAGTATGTCAATAGTCGGAACCCGTCCGGAGGTTCAGCATTATGTAGATATGTACGAACCCGAATATCTTGCAACACTCCTTATGCCTGCCGGAATAACCTCGTTGGCGTCAATTATGTATAAGGATGAAGAAAAGCTGTTGAAAGGCGAGATAGATGTTGACAGGGTTTATGTTGAAAAAATTCTTCCCGAAAAAATGAAGTTCAATCTTTCATATGTCAAAAATTTCAGCTTTGGTTCCGATATAAAGCTGATGTTCAAAACCGTAAAAGAAGTTTTCAGCTGATTTCGTTTTGATTGGAGTATTCAGATGACCGATTTTAAACAAAAGCTCAGAGGATTTTTTTCCGATTCATCGCTTTTCAGAAGAATCTACATTATAGATTTGTTTTTTACAAACATTGCGTTTCTCCAGATTCCTGCGTATGTACTTCTTGTTTTTCTCTTTATATGGGGTGTATGCCTTTCGGTATATAATCAAAGACATAATAATACTTTTTTTAAACTACGCTTCGGAATATGGATCGGAGCATTTCTTGCCGTAACGGTATTTTCGATGCTCATCAATTTTTCACAGACATTTCTTTACAGCCTTCTTATGCTTCTGCACGTTGTAATGTGTTTTTTTCTTTTTTACGGAATGCATACAGAGCCTGAATTTGATTACAGAATAGAGCTTTATCACATTGCAAAATTCATAATGTACGCAACCACGGTAATGAACATAATCGGCATAACCTGCCTTATGTTCGGCCTTAAATTTGAATGGTACTGGATTAAATTTACCGTTTACGAAAACAGGTTCACCGGTTGTTATGTCAACCCGAATCTCCTCGGCTTCATATCTGTGGTGTCAATTTTCTGTTGTCATATGCTTTCAAAAGGGCATTTTATGCGCAGAATTGCCGAAAAAATCCCTGAACCCGGCATCAGTAAGATATGGATTGTAGCCTGTCTTGCCACAAATGCGTTTTCGCTCATTCTGTGCGATTCAAATGCCTCACTTGTGCTTGCTCTCGGATATGCAATTGTTTATATAGTTTATATGTTCTTTGCCGACAAGGCGGGACTTTCACCTTCAAAAATTATTTTGAAAATTACAGCGCTGTTTCTTGTGGGAGTTTTCCTTACAGGCTCTGCCTTGATGTTCAGAACGATTTGTCAGGAAGGCTTTTCCGTTGTTGTATCAAAGACAACCTCTGTTGTTGATTTGCTTTTAGGCAAAACCGAAAGCGAACTTGTGCAGGAAGGACTGACTCCCGAACAGAGAGATCAGCTTGAAAAGGATAAAATCACATTTTCACACGAAAACAAAAACATTGACAGTGGAAGAAAGAAGCTTTGGCTTGAATCAATCAATCTTTTCAAACTGTCGCCGATTATCGGAATTTCCAACGGAAATATTGTTCTCTACAGTGCCGAATATTCAAACGGTGCTTTGGAATATTCGTATCACAAAAGTGATTTGCATAACGGCTTTCTTACAATTCTTGTTTCAACGGGTGTAATCGGTTTTGTTCTTTTCGGAATTTTCGGTTTTCGATTTGCAAAACACTCCGCACAGCACCTGTTTTTGCAGAAAAAAACATATCGTGACGATGTTTATCCCTGTCTGTTTGCTTTTCTTTTCGCTTATTTGATTTTTGCCTGCTTTGAAAAGGCATTGCTTTATGACATATCGTTTATGGTGGTGTGGTTCTGGCTGATTATGGGATATATGAGTTGCTACATCACAAAGTTTGAACCGACGCTTGAAAGTCAGTATCTTTTTCACGGAAAAAGACTCAGACGGGTAACAAGAACAATGCTCTGATGCTTGTATAATCGGAAAATTTGATGTATAATAACCGTAGGAGCGTTTTGCTTCTGCGGTTATTATTTTGTGAGGTATAATTTTATGAAATACGGTTTCATCAAGGTTGCATCCGCAACACCGAAAATCAGGGTTGCAGACTGTAAAACCAACACAATAAATATTATTGAACAGATTAAAGAGGCACACAAAAACGGTGCGTCACTGGTTGTGTTTCCCGAGCTTTGCGTAACGGGCTACACCTGTTCCGATTTGTTTTATCAGCGTGTTTTGCTTAATGCGGCTGAAAAATCAGTTGAGAAAATTCTTAAAGAAACAGCTGACCTTGACATAATCTCAATTGCAGGAGTTCCAGTCGCAATTGAATCGGCACTCTATAATTGTGCCGCAGTAATTTATAAGGGAGATATCCTCGGCATTGTTCCTAAGGTTAACATTCCTAACTACAGCGAATTTTACGAGGTCCGTCACTACACAAGCGGTAAAAACCTCTATGATGAAATTTCATATGCAGGCGTCGAAACCATAATTTCAGACAATATTGTGTTCTGTTGTGACAAAATGCGTGATTTCAGCTTCGGTGTTGAAGTTTGCGAGGATTTGTGGGTTGCCGCATCTCCGTCTGTTGAACACGCAAAACACGGCGCAACTATAATCTGCAACCCGTCAACATCGGATGATGTAATAGGCAAGGCACAGTATCGCCGTGACCTTGTAAAAATGCAGAGCGGTAAGCTTTGTTGTGCATATATTTACAGCGATTCGGGCTTTGGCGAAAGCACAACGGATATGGTATTTTCGGGACAGAACATAATCTCCGAAAACGCATCTTTGCTTGCAGAAAGCAAGCGCTTTACAACAGGCATTATCTATGCCGATATTGATGTTCAAAAACTTTCGGCTGAACGCAGAAAGACAAATACTTTCACAAAAAGTGATGACAATAACTTTACCTCGGTATATTTTGATATGCCGTTAAAACATACCGAACTTACAAGAGAGTTCTCTCAGACTCCGTTCATTCCGTCAAACAAATCAGATCTTGATGCCCGTTGTGAGGAGATTATAACAATGCAGGCAACAGGTCTTGCAACAAGACTTGCTCACACGGGAATTCAAAATGCGGTTTTAGGACTTTCAGGGGGTCTTGACAGTACGCTTGCTCTCATCGTCTGCGTTCATGCTTTTGATATGCTCGGTATTGACAGAAAGAATATTCATACCGTAACAATGCCGTGTTTCGGCACGACAAAGCGTACAAAATCAAACGCACAGCTTTTGGCTGAGGCTTACGGAGTGTCTTTTGAAGATATCAACATTACAAAAGCTGTTCGTCAGCATTTTGCAGATATCAACCACGATGAAAGCGTTACAAATATAACCTACGAAAATTCACAGGCGAGAGAAAGAACACAGATTCTCATGGATCTTTCAAACAAATATAACGGTCTTGTTATCGGCACAGGCGACCTTTCTGAGCTTGCTCTCGGTTGGGCAACCTACAACGGTGATCATATGAGTATGTATGCCGTAAATGTGTCAATTCCGAAAACCCTTGTTCGCTATCTCACTGCCTATGAGGCACAGCACAGCGAAGGAGTTCTAAAAACCGTTCTCCTTGATGTTCTCGACACCCCTGTAAGTCCCGAACTTCTTCCGCCCGATAAAAACGGCGAAATTGCACAGAAAACCGAAGATGTGGTTGGTCCTTATGAACTCCACGACTTTTTCTTATATTATTTGGTAAGATTTGGCTTTGAGCCGAATAAAATATACTACCTTGCAAAGAAATCATTTGCAGGAAAATACGACAATGCCACAATCAAAAAGTGGCTCACAACTTTTGTCAGAAGATTCTTTACTCAGCAGTTCAAGCGTTCATGTCTGCCTGACGGACCTAAGGTTGGTTCTGTAACACTTTCGCCTCGTTCAGACTGGAGAATGCCGAGTGATGCGTGTGTAAATCTTTGGCTTGAAAATCTTGAAGAAGATTAAGAAATAAAATTTTGACGGTGATTTTATGAAATTGTTTATTACACGAGATGTATCTCCGTCCGATGTTTGTTTTCTGATTCGTGATGAATTGGGCAGGGATAAATATACTGCTGTTATGAAACGCAGAAAGAGAAGTATGCGTGGTGTTGTCAACAACATTGTAAGGCTTAATATTCTTGATGAGAATAAAAACCTTGTTGCAAGACTTCGACAGTTGCCTGTTGCAGGAGTAAATTCATTTACTCTAAAAACAGACAAAACAGCGGCAACCCTCGTAGTGCTTATGACCAACAATATGGTTCAATGCAGATTCTACGGCAATAATTGGAGAATTCTCGGTGATGTAATTTCAAAAAATTTCAGCATTGTTGATGTTGACAACGCACAGATATGCAACCACATCAAGCGCCCTTTAGGATGCGAACTTGAAATTGCCGATGCGCAAAACGAATTGATATGTTTGATGACCGCCTTATGCGTCAATATGATAAATACAGTTGACAAGCGAGAGGTACAGGTTGTATAATCTATGTGCAGACAGTTCCCACCGCTAAAGCCATGTGAACTGCCACAGAGCAAGCAAATAACAGTGCAAACAGCGCAGATAAATATTAAAAATTGAAATTGTCAAAGCGACATCCTTTGATGTCGCTTTTTGCAAATTCAGCTTACAACGCAAAATTTTGCGTTTAATATATTCTCAGGGAGGAATAAATATGGACAAATTATTAAAGCTTTTAAGTGAAAATTCCGGTTTTACAACAGCGGAAATAGCGGCAATGCTCGGCGAGCCTGAGGATTACATTAAGGCGCAGATTAAGGAATACGAAAATTCGGGGGTAATCAAGGGCTATCAGGCAGTCGTAAACTGGGATATGGTTGACGACAGCTATGTTGAGGCTTTAATCGAACTTCAGGTAACTCCTAAAAAGGAAACAGGCTTTGACGAAATGGCAGAACTCTGCATGGGCTTTGAAGAGGTTGAATCTCTCTATCTTATGGCAGGTACATATGACTTTGCTCTCATTGTAAGAGGCGAGTCAATGCAGGATATCGCAATGTTTGTTGCCAAAAAGCTTTCTACAATTGACGGTGTGCTTTCAACGGGTACACACTTTATTATGCGTCGCTACAAAGACAGAGGAGCGTGCCTCTTCAGCGATGAAGAGAAGCGTGACGGGAGGCATTTAATTCTGTGATAGATTACAATAATTTTATTAATAAAAAGATTTCAACGGTAAAACCTTCGGGTATCCGTAAGTTTTTTGATATAGCTAACGAAATGGACGATGTCATTTCTCTGAGTATCGGCGAACCCGATTTCCAGACGCCGTGGCACATCCGTGAAGAGGGCATTAACAGTCTGAAAAAAGGTAAGACATGGTATTCTCCGAACAGAGGCTTTGCCGAACTTCGTGAGGAAATTGCAGCTTACTACAAAAGAAGATTCGGTATTGAGTATGATGCCAAAAAGCAGACGCTTGTAACTGTCGGCGGCAGCGAAGCAATTGACCTTGTTTTCAGGACATTGCTTGATCCTGGTGATGAGGTTATCATTCCCGAACCTTCATTTGTTTGTTACGAACCGCTTACGGTGATGGCAGACGGCGTGCCTGTTATTATCAACACAAAAAACGAAGATAATTTCAGACTTAAAGCGTCAGACCTTCGTGCCGCAATTACTCCAAAGACAAAACTTCTTGTACTTCCGTTCCCGAACAACCCAACGGGCGCAATTATGGAAAGGGAAGACCTTGAAGAAATTGCAGAGGTTATCAGGGAACACAATCTGTTTGTACTTTCCGACGAAATTTATTGTGAGCTTACATACGGCAATAAGAACCATGTTTCAATTGCTGAAATCGACGGTATGTATGAGCGCACCATTGTTGTAAACGGCTTTTCAAAATCATATGCCATGACAGGCTGGAGGCTTGGTTATGCACTCGGTCCTGTTCCTGTTATCGCTCAGATGACAAAGCTCCACCAGTACGGAATTATGTCTGCTCCTACAACCGCACAGTATGCCGCTATTGAGGCTTTGCGCAACGGTGACAGGGATGTAGAGATGATGCGTGGTGAGTATGATATGAGGAGAAGGCTTGTTGTGGACAGCTTTAACGCAATGGGACTCACCTGCTTTGAACCTTTGGGTGCATTCTATGTGTTTCCGTGTATCAAAATCACAGGTCTTACAAGTGAGGAATTCTGTACAAGACTTATTATGGACAAGCATGTTGCCGTTGTTCCGGGTACTGCGTTCGGTGAATCGGGCGAAGGCTTTGTCCGTGTGTCATATTCATATTCTATCAAGCATCTTAAAATTGCGCTTGAAAGAATCAAAGAGTTTCTTGATGAACTGAAAAAGGGTTAAAATATGGAAGTAAAAGTTCTTGCTCCTGCAAAAATAAATCTTTCTCTCGATGTTCTTTCAAAGAGAGCAGACGGCTATCACAATATTTCAACTGTTATGCAAGCCGTTGATTTGTATGATACAATCACAATCACAGACAATGAAAGCGGTACGGTGACCATTTCATGTAACTGTGAGGGCGTGCCTTGCGACGATTCAAACATTTGTGCAAAGGCGGCTTACAAGTTCTTTGATTATTGCAAAACGGATGTTAAGGGCGTTCATATCGACATTGACAAGAAAATTCCCACACAGGCAGGTCTTGCCGGCGGAAGCAGTGACGGTGCGGCTGTTATTTTAGGCTTGAACAATATGTTTGGAACAATGCTCAAGCCGGCAGAGATGAGAGAAATCGGCGAAAAAGTTGGTGCGGATGTGCCTTTCTGCCTTGAGGGCGGAACAAAGCTTTGCACGGGAATAGGCACTGCAATCAAAAAAGTTGCCTCCTTTCGTTGTGACAGCATTGTAATCTGCAAACCCGACACAGTCAGCGTGTCTACTGCCGATGCATACAAAAAGGTTGACGCACTCAATCCTCACGCCTGCTATACCGATGAAATGGTAAAGGCACTGTTCAGCAGAGATATGTTTATGATTTCAACGACAATCTTCAATGACTTTGAACTTGCTCTGCAAATTCCGGAAGTTAATGAAATCAAGGGTATTATGCTCAAGTCAAAGGCAAGGGGAGCAGGTATGAGCGGTTCCGGTTCAGCCGTGTTCGGTGTGTTCACTTCATCACGCAGAGCCAAGAAGTGCTATGACAAGCTTTGTGAAAGCTACAAAGAAGTTTTTCTCTGCAAGCCCGTTTCAGACGGTTGCAAGGTGCTTTGATAAAATTTAATAATTCTGATTAAAATTACAATAACCTGTCCATACTTATTTCAAGAGAGGACAGGTTATTTTTATGAAAACAAATAAATCAATACTTTTAATCAAATCAGCAATAATTGCATTCGTACTTACAACACTCTATTCGGTAATTCCGTTTCAGGCGGTGTGTGCTGAAATCCCTAACAATGTTTTTCGTTTTCACATACTTGCAAATTCAGACACGGAAGAAGATCAGACTCTGAAACTCAAGGTGCGTGACAAGGTTCTTGAAAGGACAAAAATTCTTTTTGATACGGCAAATTCAAAGTCGGATGCCGAAGAATTTGTAAAAGCAAACCTGGAAACTATAGAAGAAATTGCACAAAATGAGGTGTACAAAAACGGCTATAACTATCCTGTAAAGGCTGAAATTGTCAATATGCACTTTGATACCCACCATTACGAAAGCTATACTCTGCCTGCCGGAATGTACGACGCACTTCGCATAACAATCGGCAATGCAAAAGGTCATAATTGGTGGTGCGTAATGTACCCGTCAATCTGCATTTCAACGGCAGACGAGGGAAAAGACAGGGCAAAAGATGTTCTTTCGGATGATGAATACAGCTTAGTAACCGATGATAAGGTGGAATATAAATTTTTCATAGTAGAACTTTTTCAGAAAATTTTTGTTTAACAACTGCAAAGTTCTTTAAATAACCCACAGAATATGTTATTATTTGTACAGATATTTAAAATAAAATTACTTTGTTGTAAATTAAATTTATGGAAGTGATGAAATGTTGAGATTTATTCTCGGAAAAAGCGGCAGCGGAAAAAGTACCGAGGCTTTGAAGATTGCAGGCGAGCTTGCCGACAGCAATCTTCCTGTAATGCTGATTGTGCCTGACCAGAGCACATTTGAATGTGAAAAGACTCTGCTTGATGTGTTCGGCGCAAAAAAAGCCGAGAAAGTTCTTGTATTCGGTTTTTCAAGACTTTGCAAATATGTTTTTGAGTTGACGGGAAGCTCAGCCGATAATGTTATTGACGAGGGTACAAGAGCCGTTGTAATGAGCCTTGCGCTTGAAGAGCTTACCGAAAAACTCCGTCTGCTTTCATCAAAGGGCAACAAAAGCCTTGTTGATGTTATGCTGCAGACTGTTTCCGATTTGAAGAAAAGTTCGGTTACAAGCGATGAACTCAGAAGTGCGTCAATGCTTGTTGACGATGAAACCTTAAAGACAAAACTCAACGAAACCGCTCTCATAAGCGATACATTCGACGCTCTTGTCAACCAAAGCTATATTGATCCTATGGATGATTTGACAAGGCTTAATGATATTCTTTTAAAGAATAATGTTCTCAGGGATTATACGATAATCTTTGACGGATTTTCAGGCTTTACAATGCAACAGCTCAAGGTGGTACGAAGCCTTATTCGTGACTGTACCGCTACATATTTTACCCTTACTCTTGACCCCCTTACGGACGGTTCTGAGGAGGTTTTTGCAACCTCACAACAGACATATAAAATTCTCAAGGAATATGCAAAGCGTGACGGAGTTGATATTAAAGCTCCGATAAAACTTACCGATTTGCACCGCTTTAAAAATGACAACCTTGCTTTGCTTGAACAGAATATTTTCAGACCGCACATTGAACAACTTGAAATTGCTCCCGAAAATATCTGCGTTTACAATGCCGTTGATATGTATGACGAGTGCGAATATGTTGCCGGTAAAATCAAGCACCTTGTTATAGAAAAAGGTTATCTCTACTCCGACATTTCCGTAATTTGTCACGATACAGAACCGTACAGAGGTGTTTTGTCCGAAATTCTTGAAAAATACGAAATTCCGTATTTCAGCGATGAACACGCAGATATTGATGTAAAACCCGTAATAAGGCTTGTAAACTCAATTTTCAGATGCCTTATTTACGATTTTGACAGAGAAGATGTGCTTGCACTTTTGAAATCGGGTTTAACTGAATTTTCTGTTGAAGAAATAAGCCTTTTTGAAAACTACCTTTTTGTATGGAATGTTTCAGGCTCGGCTTTTAAAAATAAATTTGTTCAGAATCCAAAAGGCTATTCTGACAGGTTTTCGGATTATGACAGAGAGGTTCTTGCAAAGGTTGAAAATCTGCGTGAATCAGTTATTGAACCATTACTTCTTTTCAAAGAAAATGCAAAGGATAAAAACGGACTTGAAATTTCAAAGCTGTTTTATGCCCTTCTTGAAGAACTTAAAGTTCCCGATGCGTTACGCAGAATGTATGCGGAATTTGAACGCTCGTACGATAAATCGGTGGGTGCGGAGCAGATAAGAGTTTGGAATATGTTTATGGCTGTTCTTGACAAAACCGCCGCTGTAATCGGTACAAAAGCAATGACTGTAAAGCGTTATTACGAGCTTTTGAGCTTACAGATTAACGCAATGCAATTGTCCGATATTCCGAGAACAATAGATTGCGTAACGATAACAACCGCTCAAAGGGTGCGAATTTCTAAGCAAAAAGCGTCATTTCTCATTGGCTGTGTTGACGGAATTTTCCCGGCAATACCGCATACATCAGGCATATTCTCACCGTTTGAGTTAAAGCTGCTTGCAATGAACGAAATTGAACTCGGCGATGATTTTGCGGCACTTAATAATCTTGAAACCTTTATGGCATATTCCTGTATGACCTCTGCAAGTGAGTTTCTTTCCGTATCATTTTATTCATCGGACATAACGGGAACAACCTATCAGCCGTCCGAAATTGTTTTGCAATGTAAAAAGGTATTTAAAAATATCATTGCATATGACAAATTTGATTTTGACGGCAAAAAAGAAAGTATGTACGCACTCCGTCCTGCTTTTGATACAGTTGCCGATATGATCGGAAAAGGCAAAAAAGTGGCGGAATCATTGCTTGAAATTTTTGCACAAAATCCTGAATATTCTGCAAAGCTTGATTCGCTCATAAATGCAAAGGACAAAGTTCCCTTTAAGATATTTGACAAGAAAAATGCCGAAAAGCTTTTTGGTAAAAATCTCAATATTTCAGCTTCACAGCTTGAAAAATTCAATCTTTGCAGATTTTCCTATTTTTGTAATTACGGCTTGAATGTTCGGGAAAGACAAAGAGCAGAAATCAACCCCATGCAGTACGGAACGATTGTTCATTATATACTTGAACGCTTTTTCGGCGAATATACTAAGGAAGAGTATTTATCGCTTGAAGAAGATAAATTTCAAAAAATCGTCTGTGCATATCTTTCGGAATATGCAGTTACATATTTCGGTGAAGAACAGCTTGAGTCAAATTCATTTACATACCGCCTAAAGACAATTCTTGATAATGTGATGTATCTGATGAAACATATTATGGAGGAACTTTCCCAGAGTGAATTTTTTGTTGCCGATTGTGAACTTAAAATCGGCGAGGATATTCCGTCCTATACAATTGCTCTGCCCGACGGTCACAAAATTGCAGTCTGCGGAAGTGTTGACAGAGTAGATATTATGCAGAGAGCCGATATAACATATTTGCGTATTATTGATTATAAAACAGGCACAAAACAGTTTAAGCTTTCCGATATTCTCTACGGAATCAATCTTCAGATGCTTTTGTATCTCCATTCAATCGAGGCTTCGGGCGGCGATAAATACGGAGAAATTGTACCTGCCGGGATTTTGTATATGCCTGCAACCGTTCCGTATATTTCGTCAGACAGTCTGAAATCAATTGACAAGCTGCCCGATGAACTTAATAAAAAGCTCAAGATGAACGGACTTTTGCTCAAAGATACAGAAATAATTCACGGAATGGACAAGACAGACGCCGCAACATACATTCCTGTAAAAATTAAAGCGGGCGAACCTGTTTCTTCAACAAGCCTTGCAACACTTGCAGAATTCGGTAAAATCTTTAAAAAGGTAGATATGCTCATCGCTGAAATGGGCAAGAATATCTATAACGGCAACATTGAGGCGAAACCGCTCAAAGGCGGTCACGATTCATGCGAATACTGCCCTTACGACAGCGTATGTGCCTACAGACAGAGTAACCCGATAACTTGTTTTTCTGTCGATAACAAGACCGTTATCGAAGAAATTACAAACGAAATTAACGGAAAGGAGGAAGAGTAATGTCAAGAAATTGGACTCCGCAACAGAGGAATGCCATCTATGCAACAGACGGTTCTGTGCTTGTATCGGCTGCCGCCGGTTCGGGCAAAACTGCCGTGCTTGTTGAGCGTGTAATAAAGCTTATTACACGGGAGAAAAATCCCCTTGATGTTGACCGCCTTCTTATCGTAACATTCACAAGGGCGGCGGCTGCCGAAATGCGAGAAAGAATACAGGCGGCAGTCAACAAACTTCTTGAAGATGATCCGTATAACGCTCATTTGCTTGCACAGCGACAGCTTTTGTACAGTGCAAATATTTCTACAATAGACAGCTTTTGCGGAGATATTGTCCGTGAATATTTTCATACGCTCGATGTTGCAAGAGATTTTCGTATTGCCGATGAGGGTGAGCTTGAAATCCTAAGACAAGAGGCACTCGATAAAACATTTGAAAGCTTTTATGACAGCGAAGATGACTGCTTTTACTCTCTGCTTGATCTTTTTAAAGGAAAACAGGGCGACCAAAAACTGCGTGAAACAGTCCTTAAAATATCCGAGTTTCTTACAACTCAGCCGTTCCCCGATAAATGGCTTGATGATATGCTCGAAAACTATTCGGAAACCGATATTGAAAAAACTGTGTGGGGCAAAATTATAATCGACTATGCTCAAAGTGCCGTGCTTCACGGAATCAATCTGACTGAAAATTCTATTCTTCGATTAAAAGATGACGAAAAACTTCAGGATGCAGTCGAACCCCTGCTTGTCGGTGATTTAGCGTATTTTACCCTTGTTCAATTAAAATTTGTTTCTTCATCATGGGATGAAATCAGACAGGCAATATTTTCTTTTGAAACAGGAAGAATGAAAAGTCCGAAAGGATACAAGGATAATCCGATTAAAATTTCTGTTTCATCTAACAGAGATGAGGTCAAAGAAACGGTGAAGAAACTCCAATCATTGTTTTTTTGGAGTGAGGAAGATGCAAGGCTTGAATTGTCACAGCTTCATAGGTTCATATCTACCTTGTTTACACTTGTTCGTGCATATGACAAAAAGCTTTCAGAACTCAAAGCGAAGAAAAATATTCTCTCGTTTGCCGATATTGAATCGCTTACTGTAAAACTTCTTGCAAAGCCCGATGATGAAAACGGCTATACAAAAACCGTTCAGGCTCAGGAGATTTCAAGCAGATTTGATGCTGTTATGGTTGACGAATTTCAGGATGTAAATGATGTACAGGATCTTATATTCAAGTCGGTAAGCAATGATGAAAGCAATCTTTTTGTGGTTGGCGATGTTAAGCAGAGTATTTACGGATTTCGTCAGGCAAAGCCCGAAATTTTTATTGAACGCAAAAACGAATATAAACGGTTCAATGAAGAGAATCCCGAATATCCTGCAACTATAATTCTTGACAGAAATTTCCGCAGTCGTTTTGAGGTGTGTGATGCGGTCAATTTTATTTTTGAAAGAATAATGACCAAGGAATCCGCAAAAATGGAATATAATTCCGATGAAAGGCTGGTAAACGGTGCTGAGTTTCCAAAGTCTGATGATTGCAATTTTGAAATTTCATTGATTGAATCCGAAAACTCAGACCTTGAAAAAGAAGAAATTGAGGCAAAGTACATAGCGGATAAAATTCACGATATGATTAATTCGGGCTTTAGAGTTAAGGACGGAGATATAATGCGTGAAGCCCGTTACGGCGACTTTGCAATAATTCTTCGCAGTCCAAGCGGAAAGGCCGCAACTTATGTCAACACTCTGAACAACAGCGGTATTCCTGCCTACAGCGAGAATAAGTCTGGTTTTTTTGATGCAGTTGAAATCAAAATTATGCTCAACCTTCTGCGTGTAATTGACAACCCCGGGATTGATATTCCGCTTTTGTCGGTTTTGTGCAGTCCTATGTATGCGTTCACTCCCGATGAGCTTGCCGAAATGCGTTGTGACAGCAGAAAATCTTCGCTTTACTCTTCTGTCTGCGAATATGCGAAAACAAACGATAAGGCAAGAAAATTTGTTGATGAACTTAAAATTCTGCGTGATTGTGCCTGTACAAATTCCGTTGACGCTCTCATTTCAAAGGCGTGTGAAATGACAGGATTTATGTCTATTTCGCTTGCAGTCAGCGGTAATGACTCGTCACTTAAAAACCTGGAGCTGTTGCGTGAATATGCAAGAAGTTTTGAGAGCAACGGCTACAAAACGCTTTCTGATTTTATTTCATATACCGACAAGCTTATTGCCAATAAGACAAACCTTGACGCATCATCACAAAATGAGGGCGACTCTGCAAATGCCGTGAGAGTTCTCAGTATCCATGCGTCAAAGGGACTTGAATTTCCGGTTTGCTTTATTGCCGACATAACCCACCAATTCAATAAAACCGACCTTAGAAACGATATTCTCCTCGACAGCAAGGCCGGACTCGGCATCAAGACCCAGAGCGAAGGTGTTGTCTATAACACATTTCCACGCCTTGCAACAGGGCTTAAAATTGAAGAAAACCTTATTTCCGAGGAAATGCGTGTGCTTTATGTTGCACTCACAAGAGCAAAGGAAAAGCTTATCTGTGTCGGTGCAGTAAAGAAGTGCAGTGATTATCTTGAAAGGCTGTATTCAAAGCTTGTGTCCGAAAGTGTAATTGAACCCTATACTGTCACAAGCTGTCAAAGCTATTGCGACTGGCTTTGTCTTTGTGCATTAGTTCACCCGTCACTCAATAATCTGCGTAACGATATTATGCCGGGTTCAAAGGTAATTCCGCACAACGGAGAATCAGATTGGAAATTGCAGATTATCGTTGATGAAAAAATGATTGATAAGGATAATGTCTTTGAGGACGATATTACTTCAACAAATCTGTTACAGGTTGCCGATGTATCCGATGATACTTTTGATTATGCAAAACTTTTGAAAAAGAATCTTGATTTCAAATACAGAAACAGGGATATTCTTTCACTCCCTCAAAAGGTCAGTGCATCCGATATTGCACACAGTCAGAACGGTGATTATTTTGAAAAGATTCTTTCAAAGCCGTTATTCATAGCTGAACAAAATTCCGCTCCTGTTGCAAGAGGTACTGCCCACCACAAGTTTTTGCAATACTGCAATTTTGAACAGGCAAGAGCAAGTCTTGATACTGAAATTGACCGTCTTTTAAATGACGGAAAACTTACACAGGAACAGGTTGATATGGTTGACAGAAAAACAATTAATGAATTTCTGTCAACCAAACTAATTGACCGTATAATTGCATCACAGCTTGTAATGCGTGAAAAACGATTTACCGCAAGGCTTAAACCGTCGGTAGTATTTGATGAATATAAAGATGTAAAAACCGATGCAACAGTAATAATTCAGGGTGCGGTTGACCTTGCGTTTGTTGAGGACGGAAAGCTTGTTATTGTCGATTACAAAACCGACAGGGTAAAAGATATAACCAAACTTGCAGGACTTTACAAGAAGCAACTTGATTTGTACAAATCGGCAATGGAGCAGTCCGAAGAACTTACCGTCAAAGAATGTATTCTTTGCAGTATCCACCTCGGCGCATACATTACCGTATAAAAAGAAAACCGTCCGTAAAATCTGCGGACGGTTTAATCATATTCAGTTTATATCGGTTGCTTCTGCATCAATCATTCTTTGATTGCGGTCGTATTCTTTGTGATAACGGCTGAGCAGAATAATAAGTGAAAATCCCGAAACACCTTCATAAATAAGCGCAATTCCGAGTGCAATCATAAGCAATGCACCAAAAATGTTTGTAAAGAAAATTGTTGTAAGACTGAAAATAATCATCACAATTGCTATAATAAACGGAATCCACCATTTTCTCATACCGAGCGATCTCAGCGTGAGCGAATGTTTCATATCCATAATGCTGTCAACAATAATGATAATGCCAATCGGAATATTGATTATTGCCGCAATTGAAGTGGGTGAAAACAAAGCAAATATACCGAATCCGGTTGAAATAACGCCTATTACAAGCTCAAAGTACATACCGCCTTCTCTGTCAACAAAGAAAGAAATTATGTTGAACAGTCCGTAAACAGTCATTGCACCACCGAGTGCATAGCACAAAACATCAAGCACCTTTTGCGGAAAGACAACCGTCACAATGCCGAGTACGATATAGGCGAGAGAGGTCATCATCATAGTAGCCGCCGGATTTTTCTTTTTCTTATGTTCACTCATTTAATACACCTCAGTCTATTCTCTTGTCGCAGTAACCGCACATTACCATACCAAGCTTTTCGTAGCTGAGGTTCGGAAGATATGGCTCCTGCTGTGTGATACATTTCGGATTGTTGCAGTGATGATTCGAAACAACAAACGGTCTGTTTTCAACAAAGAACTCATCATCCTGCAAAAGCAGAAGAATAAGTGCCATTCTGCCGTACATACCGTACTGAGCCTGTTTGAAATACAACGCTCTCGGGTCATCATCAATATCAACTGTAATTTCGTTTACTCTCGGCAATGGATGAAGAATTATCATATCTTCTCTTGCTTTGTCAAGCTTTTCTTTGTCGAGAACAAAAACATTTTTCTGTGCCTGATAATCTTCTTCGCTTGCAAATCTCTCACGCTGAATTCTTGTCATATACAGAACATCAAGGTCTGTGATTGCATCTGCAAGGCTATGAGAAATTTCATACTTACAGCCGTTCTTTTCAAGAATGTCAATAACATAAAGCGGAACGCTGAGTTCCTTTGTTGAGATAAGTACAAAGCTGTTGTTCGGATATTTTGCAAGTGTCTTGATAAGCGAATGAACCGTTCTGCCGTTGAGAAGGTCACCGCATACACCTACTCTGAGGTTATCAAGTCTGCCTTTTTCACAGCTGAGAGTGATAATGTCGGCAAGCGTCTGAGTTGGATGAAGGTGACCGCCATCACCGCAGTTGATAACGGGAACACCTGCATAGAGAGATGCCGCAGCGGCAGTACCCTCAACAGGATGACGTATTGCGATAATATCGGCATATTCGCCGACAATTGTAATTGTATCTTTAAGGCTTTCGCCCTTTGAAACGGATGAATTCATCGGATTGTCAAAACCGATTGTTCTTCCGCCGAGTTTAAGCATAGCCGTCTGGAATGACATCTGTGTTCTTGTACTCGGTTCATAAAATAATGTAGCAAGAATCTTGCCGTCACAGGCGTGTCGATAGTCGGCGGGACTCTGCATAATCTTTTTAGCTTTTCGGATAATTTTGTCAATCTGCTTGGTAGACATAACCGATAAATCAATCAAATTTTTGTCAAACATAAATAACACAGCTTTCTGCAATTTTTTCTATTTTATCAAAATTTTCTGTATTTATATATACTTAAAAGAAAAATGGGAATAAAGAATAAAACAATTTTACTCATTCCCGCATTTTCCCGCATTAATTTTATAAGGTATTAAAAATATTAAATTGTGCGTCAAAATGATGTGCCTAAATAAAAAGCATTTTGAAAATACGGTATAAGAAATTCACCGTGAACCGGCAAAGTTGATTAAAACATTCGTACAAAGTATTTTTGTTGACAAAAAATGCATTAATGTGGTATCATATTAATAGTTATATCAAAGTGCAGATGCGTTTTTTACTGCGTAATTCTGCTGTTGAAAAAATAAATTTGACTGCATTTTAAAAGTGAAGTCTGATTTGTGTTTTGAAAGGATTGTCTTACTATGGTTACAGCTATGTTATTTGCAGGCGGTATCGGTGCAAGAATGAAGTATTCCGATATGCCTAAACAGTTTCTTGAGGTTGGCGGAAAGCCGATTATTATTCACACAATGGAGCATTTTGCCCGTCATCCTAAGGTTGATGCGATTGTTGTTGCCTGTAAGGCTGACTGGATCGGCTACCTTAATGAGCTTATTGAGGCATTCAATGTTGCAAAGGTAAAGGCTGTTGTTCCGGGCGGTGCTAACGGTTTTGATTCTATTCACAACGGCGTAATGGCTACTGCCGAATTTTCAAAAGATCCTGAGGATATCATCCTCATCTGTGACGGTGTTCGTCCTATGCTCAGCGAAGAACTCATCACTAACTGTATTAAGGATACAAAAAAGTACAAAACAGCCGTTCCTGTTACTCCGAGTATTGATTCACTTCTTTACAGTGAGGACGGAGAAACCTGCGGCAAGAGTTACCAGAGAAGTACAATGTACATTACACAGGCTCCGCAGGGATATACAATGGAAAGAATTCTTTGGGCTCACGAAGAAGCTTATAAGAGAGGTATTACAAACCCTGTTTCCTCAAGTGAACTTTTTATTGAGCTCGGCGAAAAGGTTCATCTTTTCCTTGGCGAGAGATTCAACATTAAGGTAACAACACCTGAGGATCTCACAACATTGCGATCACAGTTCTATTATGAAAACTACAAGCAGTTTGCAAAGGAAGAACTTAAATATGGATTATAATGTTCAAAGTAATATAAAAAAGACGGTTTTTTCCGATATTAAAGAAATTACAAATACAAATGTTGATTGGAACAGATTTAACGGTAAAACCGTTCTTATAACCGGTGCAGGAGGATTTATCGGTTATTATCTTGTTCTCACATTTCTCGCAAGAAATGACTTTTATAACAATAACATCAAGCTCCTTGCGTTCGTAAGAAACAGAGAGAGAGCCGAGAAAAAGTTTGGCGTTCTTCTTGAAAGAGATGACATTGAGCTTGTTGTTGCCGATGTTACAAATAAGATTGAATGTGAGAGAGCGGATTTTATTATTCATGCCGCAAGTCAGGCAAGTAACATTCAATTTGAAACCGATCCTGTAGGCACTATTAACGCAAATCTCAGCGGTACATCAAACATTCTTGATTTTGCTCTTGAAAGCAAAAGTGAGTCTGTACTTGTTGTTTCAAGCCTTAAAGTTTACGGTGCTTTGCACAACGGTAAAAACAGTATTTCCGAAGATGATATTGGTTATATTGATTTTACTTCCTATAAAAATTGTTATGCAGTGGGTAAGAGAGCGTCTGAAACTCTTGCCGCAAGCTATTGCAAACAGTTTGGACTCAATGTGAAAATTGCAAGACCAAGCTATATTTACGGTGCCAGCAGTCTTACGGATGATCGTGTCTGGGCGCAGTTTATTGCAAATGTTGTTCGTCACGAAAATATTCTTCTCAAAAGCAACGGTGCAGCTAACCGTTCATTCTGCTATGTTACAGACACGGTTTCTGCTCTCATATACATTATGCTTAACGGTGAAAATGTTACACCGTATAACATTTCTTATGAGAAATCAGATACAACAATAAGAAATTTTGCAAAGACAGCTTGTGAGGTTTTCCCTGAGAGAAATATGACTTTGGCTTTTGCCAATCCCGAAGATGAAAAGGAGCCTGAGGTTGATACTTCCGCTCTTGCAAAAACCCCAGAAATTCTTGACAGTTCAAGACTCTGCAGACTTGGATGGAAGCCTCTTGTTGACCTTAAAGAAGGAATAAGAAGAGCAGTCGGAATTCTTGAAGAAAATTAATAACAGAAATTAGGAATACAGTTATGTCTGAGTTGTTACTTAACCAATTTGAACAGGACAGAGCACTTGTAGCTTTGCGTTATAAAAATTTGAACATCCGTAAATTATTCGGAAAATCTGTTTTTATAGCAGGAGGCGGAGAACTCGCCTTTTCTCTTGTATCATCGCTTCGCATGGTTAATTTAAAAAAACAAGCAGACATAGCTGTATTTTTGCTTGTAGAGGATAACGAAAGCTATGACAGGAGATTCGATTATATCGATTCATCAGATTTTTCCATCGTAAAGTATTCTTCACTTAATTCGGTTAATAAATGCGGAGATATACTTATTGAAACGGGATTTTTGCTTTCTGATAGAGTTGAAGATGTTGATGTATTTAAAAATCATATCAACAGGGCAAATAATATTATCTCGGCTGTCAATGCGTTAAAGATAAAAGAAACTGTTCTTGTGTCAGACGCCTCGATTTACGGAACACTCGGAAAAGATTTTGTTATTTCCGAAAAAGAAAAAGCACATTCCGCTTTTAATTCGGATTCATTAAAAGCAATGCTGATTCAGTCTGTTGAGAATCTTTATTTTTCTGCATCTCATATGTATGATTTTTCAATCAAAGCAGTTAGAAGCGGCAAGATTATATCTGCAAATTCAAGTTCCGATTTTGTAAGGAATATGCTGGAATCGGCTGTTCACGGAAAATCTTTGAATGTTAAGAACAAATCACCCAAAGTGTCTTATATAAGTATTAATGACTTGATTTCTGCTGTTCTGTTTGTTCTTTGTAACGGTGAGAACAATCAGGTGTATAACGCCTGCTCAGATACTTCAACCGTAAATTCGGCAGAATTTTCACTTACGCTTTCGGATTCGTTTGATGAGTGCGAGGTTAACATAACTTCTGCAGGTGATTCTACGGACGGATGTGCCATTGACTGCACAAGACTGAAAAAGCTTGGTTGGTTATCAATGGTCAACTACAAGGACGCACTCCTTATTTCGGGCCACGAGGTAATGGATGATGACAGTACATTTATGTTTTCCGATTCATATGACGGCAAGCTTAATGATATTCAACAGATACTTTTGGGCTTTTTACTTGAGGTTGACAGAATTTGCAAAAAGCATAACATAAAGTATTTCTTGGGCGGAGGAAGTCTTTTGGGTGCAGTAAGGCATAAAGGCTTTATTCCGTGGGACGATGATGCAGATGTTATGATGCTTAGAAAAGATTACGACAGGTTTCTTTCGGTATTGCCGAGTGAACTCCCAAATTATCTTTTTGCACAGACTCAAAAAAATGAAAAAGACAGCCATTTTCCTTTTACAAAACTGCGAATAAACGATACTCTGCTTTCTACTGAGTTTACATCAAGATTTCCAAATATTCATAACGGAATTTTTCTTGATGTGCTTGCACAGGATTATACTTCAAACAATGCTTTCTTACGAAAAATTCATATGAAAGCAACTGCAAGCTCAAGATGGCTGGTGCTTGATAAGTGGAGAGGCACTTCGGTGAATGCAAACAGCAGATTTTCTTCTTTGTGTGCGAATATTCTGAGAAAGATTTTTCCGCTTGGATTTTTGCAAAAGGTTCAAAACAAACTTATTTCACTTCATAAAAATATGAAAAATCCGAAATATCTGTTTGACAGTATGGGAAGAAATGTTTCAAGAGGAGCTTTTCCTGCCGAATGGCTTGATGAGGCGATATGGGTTGATTTTGAAAATGCAAAACTGCCTATTCCTAAAGAATATGATAAGTACCTGAAGTATCTTTACGGGGACTATATGGAAATGATTCCTGTAAGCGAAAGACATGTAAGTCACGATATCAAGCAAATTGATCTCGGAGAATATGCAGGATATGTCTGCAAAGACAGTTTTGCAAAGTTTGAAAAATAATTCTAAATTGCATTATTAAGTGGGATATTATTAAAAATTTCAGCTTATAGTAATTGTAAGCAATATTAAGACAGTACCCATTTTTATTGACAAATTCAATCCCCGAAAAGTTTTTTATCGAACTTTTCGGGGATACTTATATCTTATGGTTCTGTTAACAATTCAGCATAGGGTAGGGGATAATATCATTCGGATTAGCATTGTGTTCGGCAATAAATTTTTCCATCCATATCATATCGTACCACTTATCAAATTTGTATGCACATTTATGAAAAATACCGACAGTTTTATAACCGAGTTTTTTGTGAAAGCAAACACTGTCGTTATGCAGATGTTTATCCTCATGTTCAATGTACGCAATACAAGCATTTACATTTGTCACACCCTGCTTTGTGAGAATTTCTTCGAGCTTTTCGTAGAGTTTTCTTCCGATTCCGTTTCCGTGATTCTCAAGGTGGATATAAATACTTGTTTCAACTGACCAATCATACGCTTTTCTGCCTTTGAAAACTCCGGCATACGCATAGCCGACAATTTTTTCGTTGAGTTCGGCTACAATATAAGGGTACCTTTTGAGCGTAGTTTTTATGCGATTTGCAAATTCTTCAATGCTTGGCACATCGTATTCAAATGTGATTGCCGTGTTTTCAATATATGGTTTGTATATAGCGAGCAATTCTTCGGCGTCGCTTATTTGTGCCGTTCTGATATGCAATTTATCGTTCACAATTATGACCTCTTTAATACTTTATGACATCATAATAATACACTAAAGTTTAGTTATAATCAATATTTAGACATTTTGAAGTATATAAAAAAGAAAAAAGTCGGCACTCAAAAAAGTTGCCGACTGATAAACACCCCAACATTTTCATTATAACACAATGCAAATTTTACTTCAATAGATTTTCTAAAAATAAAATTATAAATATTTTTAATAAAAGTGTTGACAATGTGGACAACTAACTGTATAATATAGACAAAGAAAAGAACTTAAGGAGGTTTTAAAAATGAAAGCAAGAAAACCTTACTTCAAACAAATTAGAGATTATATGCGGAGCTTGCCACCTAACTCTACAGCCCGTGTATTCTAAGAGATGATCTTCTAATTCTTACTTGTTTTGTCGGAACAGCTGATTATTTTGATGTTATAAAAACATATTTATTAATTTTTAATCGCAAGAGCATTCCGAATTCGTCTTTAGCAATCTACATCTTATGATTGAAATTCGTCCAATTAAGCATTAAAGGTTATCGAATTTAATACTCGGGAGAACGGAATTTTAATTATAACTTAATATATATTGAAATCTAAAAATTGGTGGTTAGTCCAATGGAAGCTTAATCGTTATTTAAGCAAAATAAGTCCGAAACGGAGATAAGTCCAATGGAAATTAATACTAAAACCAATGGATGAGCAGCTTATACAACAGCACACAGAGTAGTCTGAATTTAAAGAATGTAAGAGGCTGAATTTAATAAGCAGTTCAAACGGAATATAAATTTGGAAACTTATAATACAGAGTGAAACCGTAAATTTCAATCTGATTTCTAAAATTCAAGGTAAGCTAAAGTGTCAGGAGATAATTCCGATGAGATAAGAACTTAAATTAAATCTCGCTTATGCGACAAGATTGGAGATATTCCGATGTATGCTTGAGATTTTAAACCGATACAAGGTCAAAAATAAAATCCATTAACTGGAATTGACGGTATACGGTCACTGATATTGATTTGACAAAAAGTTAATATAAGTCGTAAATAAAGCATTGATTAGCAGTAAAGAAAATGTCGGGATGACATAGAAATCTGCAAACAACAGGAGATTATTCCAATGAGAATTTAGGTCTTATAGTTTGATTGTAGTGTACATGCTCAGATGTATAAACACAATTAGTCGAAACTAAAGTGTCAGGAGATAATTCCGATGAGATAAGAACTTAAATTAAATCTCGCTTATGCGACAAGATTGGAGATATTCCGATGTATGCTTGAGATTTTAAACCGATACAAGGTCAAAAATAAAATCCATTAACTGGAATTGACGGTATACGGTCACTGATATTGATTTGACAAAAAGTTAATATAAGTCGTAAATAAAGCATTGATTAGCAGTAAAGAAAATGTCGGGATGACATAGAAATCTGCAAACAACAGGAGATTATTCCAATGAGAATTTAGGTCTTATAGTTTGATCGTAGTATACATACTCAGATGTATAAACACAATTAGTCGAAGCTAAAGTAAAAGGAGTTAATTCCGATGACTATATAGGCTGACAGTCCAAAATTCCAAAGACTTAGTTTAAGGACAGGTACAATTGATTCAGAGGAAAAGTTGATAAGCTTTTAAGCAATCTTTGTACTGATTGATATTATGAATTTTAACGGTCAAAAGACTTTTATATTCAAATTTAAGAACGGAGATAAGTCCAATGTAATACAAAGTTATTATTGTCAAGGGCATAATATCCGATATTGGAGATGAGTCCAAAGGGCATATTATTTAATTTAAAATAACAACATACCCCTTTAAAAATTGCTATTTATAAATCAACCGATTACGGAGGTGACTGCAACAGCAGTCACCTCTGCTTTGCGTGTTATACAATGTATTAACACGGCAGATAGGGGAGTTGCGTTTTTGATAAAATACACATAAAAACAGGGGACAGAAAAATCTGTCCCCTTAACTTTAGGTGCAACTATTATATGTCGATTCCAATTACTCAATGCCGAGAATCTCTTTGCTTGCAACAACGAGCTTTTCACAGATTTTTGCAGCATTATCTTTATCCTTACCGACTGAAGTAATATAGAGCTTAATCTTTGGCTCAGTTCCGCTTGGACGGATAATAACAGCGTTGTCATCCGCAAGGTGAAGAGCAATAACATTTGACTTAGGAAGGTCAATGTCGGTAACGCTGCCTGTTGCAACATCTGTTTCTTTCCTGAGAAAATAGTCGGAAACCTTAACAACATCGTAGCCTGCAATGCTCTTTGGTGTGTTATCTCTTACAGCTGTCATAATATCAGCCATCTTATGCATACCGGCGGCACCGCCAAACTCGAATGAGTAAGTCTTATTGAGGTAGTAACCAAATTCTTCGTAAAGACCGTCTATAACCTCAGCAAGTGACTTACCCTGTTTCTTATAGTAAGCTGCCATTTCACAAACGAGCATTGACGCAACAACAGCATCCTTATCTCTTACATATGTGCCTGAAAGATAGCCGTAGCTTTCCTCAAAACCAAAGAGATATCTGTTTTCTTCATGCTTTTTCTCAAGGTTGAGAATAACTTCACCGATATACTTAAAGCCTGTAAGAACATTCTTGAGTTCACAGCCGTATTTTTCGCAAAGCTTGTTGATGAGTTTTGTAGTAACTATAGTTTTTACTACAACAGGCTTTTCAGGAAGCTTACCGCTTGCCTTTTTACAAGAGAGAATGTAATTTGTGAGCATTACACCGTCCTCGTTACCTGAAATGAGTCTGTAACTGCCGTCATAATCCTTAACGGCAATACCTACGCGGTCAGCGTCAGGATCGGTTGCAAGGAGAAGGTCAGGCTGTTCTTTTTCACAAAGCTCAAGACCTTTTGCAAGTGCCTCTTTGATCTCAGGGTTCGGATAAGGACATGTTGTAAAGTTGCCGTCAGGAAGTTCCTGCTCGGGGACAACAACTACATCATTAACACCAATCTTGCCGAGAACCTTTCTTACAAGCTTATTACCTGTACCGTTAAGCGGTGTATAAACAACTTTAAGGTCTGCGCCCTTGCAAATGCCGGGGTTAACCTGCTGTTCCATAACTTTTTCAAGATATGTGTCATAAACACTCTCGTCAACATATTCAATCATACCGCTCTTAACTGACTCGTCAAAATCGGCAATTTTAACATCCTTGAACATATCAAGCTTTGAAATCTCGTCATATACAGTGTTTGCGGCAACATCAGTCATCTGGCAACCGTCCTCGCCGTATGCCTTATAGCCGTTGTAAGCTGCAGGGTTGTGGCTGGCTGTAACCATAATACCTGCCTGACATTTAAAGTAACGAACGAGGTAAGAGAGAACGGGAGTAGGCTGAAGTTCTGATGTGATGTAAACCTTAATGCCGTTTGCCGCAAGAACTCTTGCCGCCTCATTCATAAATAAATCTGCTTTAATTCTGCTGTCGTGAGAGATTGCAACAGAACCATTGCCGTACTTTTTAAGCACATAGTTAGCAAGTCCCTGTGTAGCCTGACGAACAACATAAATATTCATTCTGTTAGTACCTGCGCCGATAATGCCTCTGAGGCCTGCGGTACCGAATTTTAAAGCTGTGTAGAAACGATCATAAATTTCATCTTCGTTGTTTTTTATACTCTCAAGCTCTGCCTTAAGGTCTTTGTCCTCAACTGCGTTTTCAAGCCATTCGTTATAAGTCTGCTTAATATCCATGATTATGCCCCCAACTTAAAATTTTCACAAAAATGCGACCAAATTCTGTGGCAAGCCCTTCTTGCCTATCATAATTCACTATACCATAATTCTCAAAAAAAAACAAGTTTTTTATTTGTACATTTTCAAGAATATGTGCTGAAAAACAAAAAAATATCACGCAGAAATCATAATTTTTATCCCTGCGTGATATTTATGTCTGAAATCTGTAAAATATTATTTATTTTACAAGTTTATACGAAACTTCGTTTTCGCTCAAAGAGTAACCGTTCTGCTGTGCCTCAAGCAGAATCTGCTGAAGATTATCCCACTCTGAGTCCTTCGGAATGTAGATATATTTCGGAATTTTTTTGCTGTTTACCGAATAATATGAGCGAAGTCTTGCAAGACTGTTCTGATTTTCACCCGTAACATATGCCGAAAGCGTTCCGTAAGGAAAATCCTCCGCCGCAAGATAAGTCCATGTTTTTTGCGTAAGGAACAGTATGTTTCCTTTTTCAAGATTCTGATACTGACTGATATCGGCATAAATCTGCTCATAGGTTTGTGCGTTATTCGGTGTTGTTTTTATACCCTTTGCAGGGCCGTTCTGAATTGTCTGTGTCAGCTGTTTCGGTTCACCGTCCCAGAAACAATGTTCTGCCTTGACGGTAATCTGAAAACAAGCCTGCAGAATAATCAGAAACGCAGTCATCACGAATGCTAAATATTTACACGGAACAGCGTAGTCAAGATTATCGGGATTTGCTTTCATTTCCTTAATCAGATTGCCGATGAATACAAAGCTTGCAATATTTGATGCGGTGCAAGCCATTGCAGTTACATAAAAATACTGATTTGAAGAGAAACACAATGCAACAGAATAAAAAATTCCGAGAACAAAGAGTGAAGCAAACAGTTCTCTTTGCTTATTTTCAGAAAGAACATACGCTGTGATGCCCATGAAAATCATCGGGAACATAATCGCATTGTAGTAAACGCTTGTCATTGTCGGCATAAACATTACAAGCGACAAAATAACGATTGCACTTGTAAGAATAAGATAAATCGAACGGTGTTGTTTTCTCTTTCTGTCAAGCAACATAACAACTGCGGTAGCGCCGTATGCCATAAGTACATATTTAAAATGAGTGTGACATTCTACGATTGTTTTAAAGTAGTAGTTCATCTTTGCCATAAAGCCCATTTGCGGATGGTCGGGATCGGCAAGAAGATAGGGGAGATTTGAGAAAATCTCATTAATACTTACTCTTGAAAGTACAAATACAAGGAAAATAGCCGCAAGTATTCCAGCTCCCAAGGTAAACCACAGAAAAGTTTTAATCGAGAAAAGTTCAGAATTGAACACATTTTTATTAAGAGCAGTTTTCTTAATTACATAGTGAACTCCTATTGCAATAATATACATTACATAAACTGCCGCAAGGTACGGACAGCAGAGAACTGCGCCTGCAAATGCAAGTCCGCTGATTATGAGCGGTAATTTTTTTAAATAATCGGCTGTTGCCATTAAAACACCCGTGAGCGCAATTAGGTCAAGTCCCATTGTGTTATAACTCAATGCCATAATGTCAAATGGTGTAAAGAGGAAATAAAGCACACAACCGAATACTGTGAAATAGCCGTACTTTTTAAGTTTTGAATAGATAACGCACACAATAACAGCGTGACAGATTACATAGAAAACTCTTGCCGCAAAGATTATTCCGACAGTAGATTGCGTAATCATTGTGTAGAGCCATACGAACGGCAAAAGTAGAAATCCTGAAAGTTGTGTGAGGTGCCATTCGTCACCGAGTAACGAATCACCGAGAGTTAATCGGTGCGGAATTGTAAGATAAAACGATTCGTCGTTACCGCCAAAACCGTAATAGCATTTCCAAAGTGAAAATCCAATAGTAAAAGCCATAAGCACAGCAAAAATTATGTGTTGCCACTTTCCTTTGTCAGGCTTTGAACGCAAATCATTTATTATGTTCGCAAGCGATTTAAAACCGTCAATAAGCAGTTTTGCAACAAGATTCATAATAAATGATGCGGCGGCGGAAAGCACAAAAACTATCGGAACCGTAACAAAGTAATACGGAAGTCTGTCAGGCATTAATATTACTTTTTCGCAGAGTACGGGGTAAACAATGCTGTCAAAAATAAAGGAAATAAGATAAATTCCAAGTGCAAGGTCAGAAACTTTCCAAAGTGCAATTCTAGCGGCTTTCGGGAAGTTATCGGTCTTGATTCTCTTAATCAAGAGAAAAAGCAGTACAGATAAAACAAACGGTTCAAATCCGTACCAATAAATGTATGTGCCCGATTTGAAGGTTGTGCCGTAGCTTCTGAAATAATTGAATGTGCTGAATACGAAAAGTGAAAAAACAAAGAGTACAAGCATGGTTCTTGTTTTCATTTTCAATCCGTATTCTCTTATGTAACAACCCACAAAGTAGTATGCAACGGGGTAGAATCCCTGCCACCAGCTTGGGACAAGTTTCTGAAACTCATCAGATGAAGTCGGATTAGTCCACCAATCAAGTGAACCAAAATTGAAAATATTAAATAACGAGGGGATGATTGTCAGAAAAACAGCTGTTACAAGGAGTACCTGCTTTTGCTTTTTGCTTTTAAGTTTTCCGTAAGCAAGATTAAGGAACGGTGTAAGCAGAAACAACCCTATGTACATTTCAATGTACCAGGAGTAGTTGGAACCGGTAAAATCAAGCGTTCCGAGTATGAAAGATTTCAGGTCAAAAACATCACCTTGTGCAATGTTTTTGTAAATCATACACGCAAGTGTTGAGATTACAAAAACAATAAGTGTTTTCGTAATTCCCGAATAGTACTTTTTACTCAGTTCTTTTTTACTCATCAAATAACCTGTCAGCAACATGAACAAGGGAACGCAAACGGAAAACAGGGTTCTCATTACAACAGCAACATACATCGGTGTCCCTTCGATTGTCTGGCTGTAAAATCCGTTGTGTAGGAAAAAATGAACCGATAAAACGGTAAAGACTGCGATTATTCGCAAAATGTCCAGCGAGGAATCCCTCTTTTTCAACTTTTCATAATCCATAATTTTTACCTTTCAAGCTTGAAATTTGCAAATCATTGCACATATAGTAATAATAGCATAATTTAGGCATCATTACAATAAATTGCAAACGAAAATATTGATTTTTAATGAAAAAGTTTGTAATGTTGTAATATTGATTTTATGACAAAAAACAAGTGACAGTTTCGGCTGTCACTTGAAAACTTTATTAAATTATGCCTGTTTTTCTGTTTGTTGTTTAGGCTTTCTGAATGAATCAAGAAAAGCTTTTGCGGTATCCATACCGTCAACCGTAAGCAGAATAAACAGAGGCGTCATATCAAACAGGTATCTTGACCTTGTTTCCCATAACAGGAAGAAAAGGAAAGCCGCAAACACAACTCCTTTGATTAACAGCATCTCATCAACTTTAGGTTTGATAAGAGTTTTTAATGCCGAAATACAAATCATCAACAAAATGAACAGTTGTAAAGCCGAACTGTAATTTTGGAAAGCCTTGTTGTACTTTCCGTCAATATGCAGAAAATCCATAAGAATATTATCATTCTTTGGTTTTCTGTTATGGTACGAAATGTAATATGTACCGTCCTGCCATGTCCAAACAGCTTTTTCAATCATATGTTCATACAAACCGCTAAATTTGTAATCTTTTATTCTTTCTTTAATAACCTTAATGTTAGCATCCTGTTTTTCTTTTTTCGAGGGAAATGAACGAGTGTAATAGTCATCATGCTCATCGTATTTTCCAAGACCTTTAAGCCCCATCATAAGCCAGTGAGTAACAGGATATTCATATTTTTCATACTGCTGTTTCGTGATCGGATTGACAGCGTCAACGGCTGTATTGTATGCGAATCCAATCACACCAAACCCTGCCGTAAACACCAGAATAAGGCAGATTGCTTTTTTTAATCTGAATTTCAAGAACAACAATAAAAGTCCGACTGCGAACAGTATGATAAGACTGCCCTTAACCTTATATCCGAGGAAAATCAATGCACCTGCAGCACAAAGCTTTGCGTACATACTCTTTCTGTTGTCAACCTGTAATGCGGAAACAATGAGATAAACAACTCCGATAAGAAACGGCATCGACATTGAATCGCTGTAATAGTACGGCAGATAGGTGAGATAAGGTAAAAACAATGCACAAAAAGCAAGTACAAAAAGAGCCTTTTTGTTGCCGAAAAGTCTTTTTGCTGTAAATGCCGTCAGCATTATTGAAATATTAATCGCCAAAATATTAACAACAACAGGTGCAAAATCAACATAATGGCCGAATATAAGGTAATTTAATCTTCCGACAAGCGACACAATCAAAAGCAATGCCATATTATTCGGATATCTTACAAGATACTGATAATCGTTTGCGTAATCCTGTTCAATGAGGTTGAAATTGCCGTGGGTTGAAAAATACATTGCATATCTTTTGATGTTATGCAAATCAGCAACAGGTTCAAAATCGGTAAGCAACGCAAAAATAATTTCAACAATCAGAAGAATACCGCATCCGATAAAAATAACATTTTTGGTATTTTTATCATTAAATTCAAATCTCGACTTCGCTTTAATCTTCTTACAGCTTTTATCGGAGGTGTAATGAAAATACAATGCACATATTCCGACGGTCAAAACGGCAAAAATCAAAAGAATGAACATCTTTGAAAATGAATCGAATCTTCTGTCAACATTTCCGTCAAAGCCGATTATGATAATATTTACAAACAGAAAAACAAAACAAACCGTAAATACTCCGCCGAAAATTCCGGTCAGGACTTTGGTGATTCTATTACTGTTCATCGTCATCAAGAACTTTGTCAACAATAAATCTTGGTCTGCGCTTTGTTTCCATATAAATCTTTCCGATGTATTCGCCTATAACACCGATTGCAAGGAGCTGAAGTCCTCCGATTGCCCAAATTGAACATAAAAGGCTTGACCAACCGCTTACAGACCAACCGCAGAAAAAGCTGATGAGTGAGTAGATAATCATAATAAGGCTGATGCCGAATACGATTGCACCGAGCCATGTAATTATTCTGATTGGCTGAATGCTGAGAGATGTAATACCCTCCCATGCAAGTGCAAGCATTTTCTTTAACGGATATTTACTTTCACCTGCAAGTCTTTCGGAACGCTCATATGTAACAATATCAGACTTAAAGCCGATCATCGGAACCATACCGCGCAGGAATATGTTTGTTTCCTTATATAATGAAAAAGCGTTGAGTGCTCTCTTGCTCATAAGTCTGAAATCAGCGTGGTTAAAAATAACCTTAGCACCCATATGATTAAGAATTTTGTAGAATCCTTCAGCTGTAAATCTCTTGAAGAAGGTGTCTGTTTCTCTTTTAGAACGAACACCGTATACAACATCGCAACCGTTCTCGTACTTTGCCACCATTTCATCAAAGGTGTTGATATCGTCCTGAAGGTCTGCGTCAATTGAAATAACAGCGTCAGCCTTATCTTTAAGAGTCATAAGACCGCAGAGAAGTGCATTCTGGTGACCTCTGTTTCTTGAAAGCTTGATGCCCTGGAAAATAGGATTTTCTGTATGGAGTTCTGAAATAATCTCCCATGTCCTGTCCTTTGAGCCGTCATCAATAAACACAATACGGCTGTCGGCAGAAATTTTGCCCTCTGCCATCATCGTGCTGTATTTGTTTAGCAGTTTTTCCGCCGAATCCCTCAGAACTTCTTCTTCGTTATAACAGGGAATAGCCAGATATAACTTAGTCATATAAATTATCCTCCCGAAAAATTGTCACTCAGGTGACTTGTCGCAAGACAGGCACAAAAGCTGTCTTTTATCCTAGGATAATTATAAAACCATATTATATAAAAGTCAACAAATTTACAGGCTTTGTTACAAAATATTGTTATTTTATCGAAACAGAGAGGTGAAAACAGTATATTTATGAACAAATTCACAGATTTCTGTAACAAAACGGTAATAAGAATTAAATGTTTTTGTAATAAAATCTTTTATTTTTTTAAAATTGCGAAAATCCACTTGTAAACAAAAAACAATTGTATTATAATGGTAGGAGTTAATAACCTATGGAGGTAGATTATAATGTCACAGACACAGAAATCAATTGCAGTATTAACAAGCGGCGGCGATGCTCCCGGTATGAATGCGGCTGTCAGAGCTGTAGTTCGTGCCGGTATAAATAAAGGAATGAAGGTTTACGGTGTTTACCGTGGATATAATGGTTTGCTCAACGGTGATGTTGAGGAAATGAACCTCAGAAGTGTATCTGATATCATCGGTAACGGCGGTACAATGCTTTACACAGCAAGAAGCGAAGAGTACGCTACTCCTGCCGGTATTCAGAGAGCTGCCGATTTTTGCAGAAGCATCGGTGTAAGCGGTGTTGTTGTAATCGGCGGTGACGGTTCATTCAGAGGTGCTCGTTGCCTTACAAACGCCGGTATTAACTGTATCGGTGTTCCAGGCACAATTGATAACGATATTGCCTGCTCCGAATACACGGTTGGTTTTGATACAGCCATGAACACAGCTATTCAGATGGTTGACCGTATCCGTGATACAGCACAGTCACACGACCGTTGTTCTGTAGTTGAGGTTATGGGCAGACGCTGCGGTGATATTGCTCTCCAGACAGGTATCGCAACAGGTGCTACAGCTATCCTTGTCCCTGAGGTTCAGTACAATATCGAAAGAGATGTAATCGCAAGAATCATCAACACTCAGAAAACAGGCAAAAAACACTTTATCGTTGTTGTTGCCGAGGGTGTCGGCGGTGTAAGAGATCTTGCAAAGTATGTAGAACAGCGTCTTGGTATCGAGGCAAGAGCTACAGTCCTCGGTCATGTACAGCGTGGCGGTTCTCCGACACTTCGTGACAGAGTTGTTGCAAGCCAGATGGGCTTTAAGGCTGTTGAACTTCTTGAGCAGAATATCGGTAACAGAGTTGTTGCAATGCAGGGCGGCAAGATTGTTGATCTTGATATCAACGAAGCACTTGATATGCCTCGTGTGTTTGATGAAGAGCTTTACAAGATTGCTATGACAATTTCTATCTGATTTAAATATAACTCGATTATTTCAGGGCGGACATTGTTCGCCCTTTATTTTCTTTTAGGGTTACGCTACACAGAATTTTCTTGAAAGGAATAATTCATAATGCTTGAACAATCTCAAAAGCTGACTGACGGCTTAATTATATATTCCGTTCTTGTTTCAGACTATGAAAAACTTGATTTTAAGAATGATGCACTTGCGGGTGTCCGTGCAAACTATTTTAATTCAGGCTGCAAAGAGCAAAAAGAAATTACCGAAATCGAACTTCACGGTATGGATTACAAGATGTCTTGTCTGCTGACGAAGAATGAACCGCTTTCGTGGAAGGTAACAAGGGATAATCTTCCTTATCAGTCCGTAAAAAGGGCAACAGGCGGAGTTTATTCTGTTATAACTTACAATGACAGGGGAATTGTATTCAAAAGACAATTTTTTGACCGTAATCATACATGGTTACGCACGGAATATTTTAACAGAAGCATTGCCGATAAGCTTATCACGAGAATATATCCACGCAAAGTCAGCGGAATTATAACTCTTGTTACCGAAGATATTGACGATAACGGGATTGTTTCCGTAAAAACTCTTTTCCCGTCTGATAAGCAGTCAAACGAAAATTCAAGGGTTTTGATATATTCAAATGTGGGTATGCTCTGGTATGATGCAAGTTTTTTACCGTCAGATATGCCGTTTACGGAGAAAAAATCTTACGGCAACAGCGGATTTGTGTTTAACGGTGATTTGTTCAAAAATGATTTTGTTCCCGAAAATGCTTATAGTCTCGAAGATTGCGCTTATCTTACGGACGAAGATATTCCAAATGTTTCCGACACTGCTGAACCCGTGAGTAAGAAAGATTATTCGGCATACGATATTATCGAAAAAATTCTTGTTGAGGCTCACAAAACAAATAAGGATTTGTTCGGTGAAATTATAAATCATACTGCCGAAGAAGATTTTGAACCGGCGGAAGTTAAAATTGTAACAGGCGAGAAAGACGAACAGCTTTCGGATGATGAGGTTGAAGAAAATTCTCAAATTTCAGAACATGAAATTGCAGATGATACAGACGCTGTCACAGAAACAGCAGATGAACAGACAGAAGATTCCGAAAGTGTTGTAACTGTTGACAGCTTCGGTGAAGCTTCCGAAGATGAAGAAACTGATTTTGAAAATGTTGAAGCAAATATCGGCACACATCGCCAAATAGATGATGTGCCGACAGAAGAATCCGATGAAGAAAATCCTGAAATTGTAAACGAAGAAGAACCCCATTGTGATGTGGTGATTCTTACTAAATCGGGAAGATATACCTATTTCGGTAATCTTGATGAAAATAATTGCAGAACAGGCAGAGGCAGAACGGTTTCTCCTGACGGTATGACCTCATATGACGGTGAATACCTTGATGACAGGCGCAACGGATTCGGCGTTTGCTATTATAACAACGGCAGTATAAATTATGTTGGAAACTGGACCGATAATTCACGCAACGGCGGCGGTGTCGGTTACAGACTGAGTGACGGTACAATGCATGCGGGTAAGTGGGATAATAATACTCCTGACGGCTATGGTGCAAGATTTGACAGAAACGGAAATCTTATTGATGTGAGCAATTACGAAAACGGTGTTCGCACAGGTAAGAGCGTTTCTTTTGATGAAAACGGCAATATAGTGGTTTCTGTTTATGAGAACGGAGAGAAGATTTCTGAATTTCTTGTTGATGCAGAGGTGTAGATATGAATATCACTGAAGAAAAGTTGCTTGAATATCTTTCAAAGGCTCTTGTGTGTGTAGCTGTAATTGTTATCGGATATATAATTACCAGGTTGGTTATAGGGATTCTCCGAAAAATCCTTAATAAATCACGAATGGACGGTACAGCAGAAGGCTTTGTATTGTCCGTTCTCAAGGTGATTTTCTATTTCATTGTTGCAGTAACTGCACTCGGGACAATCGGTGTGAATGTTGCGTCGCTTATTACGGCACTCGGTGCGGCAGCCCTTACAGCAGGTCTTGCATTACAGGATTTGCTGAAAAATGTTGTCAGCGGACTTGTAATTTTGATAAACAAACCGTTTGTGTCGGGTAATATTCTTGATTTTGAGGGAGTAAAGGGAACGGTTGAGGAAATCAATATTTTCTCAACAACCGTGCATACACTTGATAATAAGCTTGTGACAATTCCTAATTCAAGACTCACATCAAACAATGTTGTAAACTGCACAATGGTTGAGCAGAGAAGGGTTGACTGTACTTTCTCGGTAAGCTATGATGATGATATCGACAAGGTGCGTGAGATTATTCTCAACCTTATGGCAACAAATGAGATGATTTTAAAAGATCCCGAACCTACTGTAAGAGTCGGTGAACATCTTGACAGCGGAGTGCAGATTAAGGTTTTTGCATGGGCAACTCCTGATGATTACTACGAGGTTTATTTCTTCCTGCAAGAAAATGTCAAGAAAGAGTTTGATAAAAACGGCATCACAATTCCGTACCCTCATCTTGTTATAGCCAAAGATTAAAATTATTAAATTCCAAATTAAATATTACGAAAAATTCCGTAAATAATAATGGTGCTGTTGATTCAGTACCATTTTATTTTTATAAGGATTGATTAGTTTGAAAAAATTTTTAGGTCTGTTTGCCGTAGCTTTAATTTCAGTATGTCTTATCACAGGTTGCGGCAATGATAAAAACGACAGTATGACTGACACAACAAGTCAGACTTCACAAACATCAAATACCCAGGAAACTTCAAAAAGTATGACTGAAAACGGAGAAGTTTCAGATTCGGATGGTTTCATCGGTAACGAAGAAAATGAAACAGGAAATTCGGGTTCGGATATGATGGATGATATTGAAGACGGAATTGACGATATTATGGGTGACGGAGATAATAATGACTCTGATACTGTCACCAATCCCTCAGATACTGTTTTATAAAAAACGAGAGCAGCAGGACAAAATTGCCTGTTGCTCTCGTTTTTAATACGAAATATGTTATTGGTTCGAGTTCAGACAAAAATCATACTGCTTTGTCAAGGTCAATTTTTAATTGGCGAATAATTTTCTTTTCAAGCCTTGATATGTAGGACTGCGAAATTCCAAGCTTGTCGGCAACCTGCTTTTGCGTGTGTTCCTTTCGTCCGTTAAGCCCGAAGCGTAACTCCATAATAAGACATTCTCGGTCACGAAGCTTTGAAACTGCCTGCAAAACAAGACTTTTTTCAAGCTCGCATTCAATATTTCTGTTTACCGTGTCAGGATCGCTTCCGAGAACATCGCATAAGAGCAGTTCATTGCCGTCCCAGTCTGTGTTCAGCGGTTCGTCAATCGATACCTCGTTTTTCAGTTGCGATGATTTTCGTAAAAACATCAGAATTTCGTTTTCAATACATCTTGATGCGTAGGTTGCAAGCTTAATATTCTTTTCGGGAGAAAAGGTGTTCACCGCCTTGATAAGTCCGATTGTGCCTATTGAAATCAAATCCTCCGCACTTGCATTCGGGGTTTCAAACTTTTTTGCAATATATACCACAAGTCTTAAATTGTGGACAATAAGCGGTTCTCTTGCCTTGCTGTCTCCTTTTGCAATATTCTCCATAATATGCTGTTCTTCTTCTCGTGTAAGCGGTGGGGGGAGAGTTTCACTGCCGTTAATGTAGAATATTTCATTTTCAATAACGAGTGCAAATCGGATTTTCTGAATAACCTTCATTAAAAACATAACATTGCTCCTATTCTGATATTTTTACAAGTTCGTACGGTATGATTGCCTTAACATCTCCTTTCAATACATCATTACATATGCCTATATAAATGTTTTTGCAGATTTCCTTGCCGTCAATTTTAACCTTATCGGGAGGAAATCCTTTTACAATTCCGTTTCCGCCAAGGCTTTCAAACGGAATAATCCTTGTTTTGGTTTCATCGGGAACATAATCATCAAAAATATTTTGTTCAGCAATAATGACATAATTTCCCGAAAACGGTTCAACAAGGTTGCAACCCGTATCAATCTTTGCAGGGAAAAAATAGCTTTGTTCGTTAACCTTGATTTCAACTTTGCAAACTCCCGAACCGTTGCCCCCCTTCGTCAATATTTTCGTCAATTTGAGAATATAATAACAGACAAGAGTTAAAATAATCAGGAGGACGGGCGAAATGTTAAAATACACTGTGTCGTTGTATACTTCCATACCTTTCGGTTTGAAAGCGTTGTACAGAAACATCATAATTCCGCAGAATGAAAATGAGAGAGAAAGAAACACGGATATTCGTTTGATAAAACACTTAAACGGACACTTGCCGAATGCACATAACACAATTCCGGCGGCACATAAAACATCGATAGGTATATTCAAAAAGAAAGGCAGGGGAGGGAACAGTGCAATAAGACTTTGCACTCCTCCCAGAAGTGACGCAAGCAACATTTTTTTAAACGAAGTGTTGATACAAAGAGCCTTTTTGGTGCATAAAATAAGTATAAAGTCAATGAAAACATTTACGGTAATCAGTACATCTATGTAAACAGATTTCATTTTATTCCCCCTGCGGAATGCTGTTCTAATAACATTTCCATTAAATTTATTACCTTTGCTTATTATCTCACAAGCGGAAAATAATAATTGTCAAAATATGGTCAGGAGGTAAATTATTGATTGCAGGATTAATTATCGGATTGTTTATAGGCGGATTTGTCGGCGTAAGTGTAATGTGCCTTTTATATTACACAAGGGACTGACAAAAGAAAAGCGTGCAGTTTAATTCAGACTGCACGCTTATTACATATTTTGCTGTATTTTGATTATGATTTAAGGTTTCTTGTGCCGAGGAATAGGACTGCCAGCATTCCCGAACCTACATGAGTACCGATTACAGGACCGATATCCGTCATGACAACTTCCTTGCACTTACCCTTGATTGCCTTTTTAAGTTCTTCGGCGCCTTCCGGATTATCCGCATGGGCAACCATAACAACGCTGTCTTTGAGATTTTCGGCGTCTCTTTCAAGGTGTTTTACAAGAGCCGGAACAACATTGCTCTTACCTCTGATTTTTGCAACATTGATAAGATGACCTTCATCGTCAACACTGATGAGAGGTTTAATTTGCAAAGCTTTGCCGAATGTTGCGGAAACAGAGGAAATTCTACCGCCTCTCTTGAGTTGATCAAGGTCTTCAACAACAAACCAATGACATACTTTTATACGAGTGTCTTCAATGTATTCTTTTAGTTCGTCAATTGTAGCGCCTTCGCTGTATTTTTTGCCTGCAAGGTAGATGAGAAGTCCAAGTCCTGCCGAATCGCAAAGAGAATCAATTGCAATAATCTTTCTGTCCGGATAAACTTCCTTTAAATCCTTAACAGCCATCATACAGGTGTTGTATGTTCCGCTCAATCCTGTTGAAATGCCTGTGTAAATGATATCTTTGCCGGCTTTAAGATAGTTTTCAAAGCTCTTGTAAAAGCTGTCATAGTTAATCTGTGTTGTCTTTGAATCAATACCATCTTTAAGCTTACTGTAGAATTCCGAGAGGCTCATCATTCTGCAATCCGGATAATGAAGATAGGAGTTGTCCTCCATATGAAATTCCATCGGAAGAACTTCAACGCCGATTTCGTTAACAAGCTCCTGTGTAAGGTCGCAGGAGGCATCTGTCATAAATACATAATTCATAATTATCGCTCCTTTTTTGCGAAAATATTGTGATTCAATTCTAACAAATTATGATATAAATGTCAATGAATATAATGACCGTTCCCTTTCATATATATGTATATCAAAAACAGATTTCGGAGTGGTTATATGAATTGCAGATTTACCGATTTAAGACATAAGGAAGTCATAAGCGCCTGTGACGGAACAAGAATAGGATTTATCGACGATGTTATTGTGGATACCAAATGCGCAACTGTTGTGTCAATTGTTATTTTCGGCAGGCCGGGATTTTTTAGTCTGGTGGGAAAATGTCAGGACTACATAATTCCGTGGGAGAAAATTGACCTCATAGGAGAGGATACGGTAATCATCAGCTGCCAGACTCCAAAGCCAGTAAAAAAGCCGAAAAAACCCCGTTTTGGGGCTAAATTTTGAATTTTTTCAAATTTTCGCATTAAGGCAAAATAACCTAAGAAATATTCGCTAAATTATGCATAATACACAAATCATTATTTTTTTAAGAAATTAAAACCACATAAGTAACATTTCGGTTACAATTGTTACAATTTATCTTTCCCTGTCAAACTTGCAATTTTTAAAAGTTTGTGCTTTAATACAATTGCAATTGTGTGTTTGATAAAATTTTACGACTAAAGGACTTGGCACATTTTTAAACAGATAACTACATCTTGTATATACGCTTGCTTTTGATGGCAGTTATAGTAGTTACCTTAATGTGCAAAAATCACAGGGAGGATAAATTTTTGAGAGCGACAAACTATAAACACTACGGATGTGACAACAATTCGGAGAGTTCAAAGAGAACTCGCAAACCCGAAAAGAAGTCAAAACGCAAAGGCTTTAAGGCATTGTCCTATGCTATTGCGGTATCTCTGGCGGCAGCTGCTCTTGTTGTTCCGACAACAACTCTTGCACCGGATGTAGATGCTTTTGAAGACAGCCGTGCTGCTTCGCTTGCAGTCGGTAACATCAATGATTTTTCACTCGTTATTACAGATAACTGCGTTGAAGAAACTACTGCCCCCGTAACCCAAGAGATTACAACATCCGCAGCGACTACACAGAAGACAACTGAAAAGGAAACTAAATCTGCAAAAACTGCGAAGAAGAAAGCCGAAAGTTCACAGGCTTCCAAAAAGGCTGAAAGTTTAAAGTCAGAGCCTTCGGAGTCAGAAACTTCAAGCCGAACTCCACAGAGCTATACAAGCTATGTTGACAGTTCATCGGACAACAGCAGTTCCGCATCTAATTCATCGGATTACGGCTATACAGACAGTACATCAAGCTCGTCAAACTATCAGAGTGGCTACCTTGTAAGTATCGCCAATCCGGATCCGTCCTACAATCCTTCTCCTGTTTCTCTTTCAAGCTATGACAGAGAGAAACTCGAAAGACTTGTAATGGGCGAAGGTGGTTCAATGGGTTACACAGGCTGTGCCCTTATCGCACAGTCAATCCGTGACGCAATGAACCGTTCAAACACAACATCAATTGACAGAATTATTTCGGAATATCAGTATTACGGTTCGACTGCTTATGCACCGAATCAAGATGTAAAAGATGCTGTTTCCTTTATCTTTGATCAGAACGGCTCGGCAGTTCAGCACAGAGTTCTTTGCTTCTATGTCGGTTCAAGCAGCTGGCATGAATCACAGAATTACATCACAAGCATCGGTAATGTAAGATTCTTTGATTTGTGGTATTGATCGGAGTTTCCGAAAACAATTTAATATTTAAGAAAAAATCAAGTGTTTTTGAAAAAACTTTTTCGAAAACACTTGATTTTTTTTACTTTTATGGTATAATATACAGGCAATTCGCACGCTGATGCTTGTCAACAGGGTGGCAGATTCATAGAATTTGCTTATTGCGTTGATAAAAACAAAGGCACAGCGGAGGTTTTAACCTAAGGAGGATTTTTATTATGGCAGTAGTTTCAATGAAACAGCTTCTTGAAGCAGGTGTTCACTTTGGTCACCAGACAAGAAGATGGAACCCTAAGATGGCTGAGTACATTTTTACTGAGCGTAACGGTATCTACATTATCGACCTTCAGAAGAGTGTAAAGAAGCTTGAAGAAGCTTACAACTTTGTTCGTGAGCTTTCAGCAGAAGGCAAGAGCGTTCTCTTTGTAGGTACAAAGAAGCAGGCTCAGGATTCTGTTAAGGAAGAGGCAGAGCGTGCAGGCGCTTACTACGTAAACGCAAGATGGCTCGGCGGTATGCTCACAAACTTTGCAACAATCAGAAGAAGAATTGCTCGTTTAAAGCAGCTCCGTGCTATGCAGGAAGACGGCACATTTGATCTTCTTCCTAAGAAGGAAGTTATTAAGCTCAACCTCGAAATTGAGAAGCTTGAGAAGTTCATGGGCGGTATCAAGGATATGACAGAGATGCCCGGCGCACTTTTCATTGTTGATCCAAGAAAAGAAAGAATTGCCGTTTCAGAGGCAAAGAAGCTCAATATCCCGATCGTTGCTATCGTAGATACAAACTGCGATCCTGATGAGATTGACTATGTAATCCCGGGTAACGATGATGCTATTCGTGCAGTAAAGCTTATTGCAGGCGCAATGGCTAATGCTGTTATCGAAGGCAGAGAGGGCCGCATGGGCGCTGCAGCTGTTGAGGAAGAGACAGCTGAATAATCATTTGTGATTATAACCCCGTTTTATATAAATTTATTTGAAAGGATGTTTTCAAAATGGCAGCATTTACAGCTCAGGATGTAAAGACATTAAGAGAAAAAACAGGCTGCGGCATGATGGATTGCAAAAAGGCACTCACAAATGCCGACGGTGATATGGATAAAGCAGTTGACTTTTTAAGAGAACAGGGACTTGCTAAGCAGGCTAAGAAGGCAGGCAGAATAGCAGCAGAAGGCGTTGCATACGCTTGCACAAACGATGACCTCTCAGTAGGTGTTGTTGTAGAAGTTAACGCTGAAACAGACTTTGTTGCTAAGAACGATTCATTTATGGATTTTGTTAAGGCTTGTGCTAACACAATTATCGAGCAGAACCCTGCTGATGTTGAGGCTCTCCTCACACTCAAGGCAACAGGTTCAGAGCAGACAATCGCTGAAATGCTTCAGGAAAAGGTTCTCACAATTGGCGAGAATATCCAGATTCGTCGTTTTGAGCGTATGGAAGGTGCTTGTGTTGCTTATGTACACGCAGGCGGTAAGATTGGCGTTCTCGTTAACTTTGATACAGACCTCGCTGCAAAGCCGGAGTTTGTTGCATACGGCAAGGATGTTGCAATGCAGATTGCAGCTCTTAACACTCCTTACCTCAATGAGAGTGAAGTTCCTGCAGAAATCATTGAGCATGAGAAAGAAGTTATGCGTCAGCAGGTAATCAACGAAGGTAAGCCGGAGCAGATTGCTGACAAGATTGTTATGGGTAAGATTGGTAAGTTCTACAAGGAGAACTGCCTTCTTGACCAGGAGTTCGTTAAGGACAATAAGATCAACATCAAGCAGTATACACAGAATACTGCTAAGGAGCTTGGCGGTTCTATCGAAATCAAGAAATTCGTTCGCTTTGAAAAGGGCGAGGGCATTGAAAAGCGTCAGGATGACTTTGCTGCAGAAGTTGCAAGCATGGTTAAATAATTATTTTGGCGTACAAAGCATAATAATCGGAGCAGAGAATGATTTCTCTGCTCTCGGTTTGCAAAAAACTCGAAATTCAGTTTGACCGAATTTCGAGTTTTAATTTTTAAGAAATTTTAAATATCGCAAATTGCAATAGCAAGTTGAAAAAATAAATTTTATTTTATCGAAATTAACGCTTGACAAACAAATGTATATGTAATATAATAGTCAGGTAAAATAAAGCAAAGCAGAGATGCTTTCACCTGTGGGGTGCCGTCTGCACGGGTCAATACCAAAGTTTTTTAGTATTGTTATGCGGACGGAGTGTTTCTGTCCGCATTTATTGTTTTTATGAGACTTTGGAGGTGTTTACCCATCAGCAAGAAAGAAATTCAGATTAACGAAGAAATCCGTGACAAAGAGTTGAGAATTATCGGCTCTGATGGTCAGCAGCTTGGCATTATGTCAGCTAAAGAAGCACTTGATTTGGCAGAACAGAAGAACCTTGATTTGGTTAAAATTGCTCCGCAGAGCAATCCTCCTGTATGCAAAATTATGGATTACGGAAAATACCGTTTTGAACAGGCTAAAAGGGAAAAGGAAGCAAGAAAAAATCAGAGAGTTGTTGATATCAAGGAAGTAAGGCTTTCTCTTAATATCGATACACACGATTTTAATACAAAGCTTAATAATGCTCTGAAGTTTATCAAACACGGCGATAAGGTTAAGGTTTCAATTCGTTTCAGAGGTCGTGAAATGGGACACCCTGAAATCGGTCTTGAAACAATGAAACGATTTGCTGATGCTTGCAGTGAAACAGCTGTTGTCGAAAAGCCTGCAAAGCTTGAAGGCAGAAATATGCTTATGTTTCTTGCACCAAAGACTAATAAGTAATTAAAGCTAAGGAGGATACTAATATGCCTAAAATTAAAACTCACAGCGGTGCCAAAAAGAGATTCAAACTTTCTAAGAATGGTAAGGTTATCCGTGCTCACGCTAACAAAAGTCACATCTTGAATAAGAAGACAACAAAGCGTAAAAGAGGTCTTCGTCAGACTGTTGCTGCAGATAAGACAAACACAGCTCAGATCAAGCGTCTTATTCCTTACAAATAATTATTGAGGACTACTAACTAACATAAACGGAGGTAATATATAATGGCACGAGTAAAAGGTGCGATGATGACTCGCAAAAGAAGAAAAAAGACATTAAAGCTTGCTAAGGGTTACTGGGGTGCAAAATCAAGACACTTTAAAATGGCTAAACAGGCTGTTATGAAGTCAGGCAATTATGCATATATCGGTCGTAAGCAGAGAAAGAGAGATTTCCGTCGTCTTTGGATTACTCGTATTTCTGCTGCCTGCAAGGCTAACGGCACAAATTATTCAACTTTCATGAACGGCTTGAAGAAGGCTGGCATTGCTCTTAACCGTAAGATGCTCTCTGAAATTGCAATTTCAGACCCTGCTGCTTTTACTTCACTTGTTGAACAGGCTAAGAACGCTTAATTTAACTTACTTTGTAATTGCGTTTGGGTTATCCCAAACGCAATTGTTTTTTACAGAAAATTGGATGGTTTTATGACTATACTTTCAAGCAAAGATAATTCTAATATAAAAAATGCCGTAAAGCTTAGAAAAAGTGCAAAATATAGGCGTGAATCAGGACTTTTCATTGCAGAAGGTGTTCGCATTTGTATGGATGCAATGCTCAGTAAGGCACATATTGACACCTTTTTCGCAAGTGAAAAGGCCGGTGAGAAATATGCGGATGACTTTTTAAAACTGCAAAAATATTCCGACAAAACATTCATTGTATCTGATAAGATATTTAATCAGATGTGTGATACAGAGTCGCCTCAAGGATTTCTGTGTGTAATAAAAGCACTTGACAAAACTGCTTGTTTTGATAAAATAAAGACTGGTGACAAATTTTTGGCACTCGATAATCTGCAGGATCCCGGCAATTTAGGTACAATTCTTAGAACGGCTGAGGCTCTGAATGTTACCGGTATTGTCCTTTCTGCCGATTGTTGCGATATTTACAGTCCTAAAGTTGTAAGAGGCAGTATGGGGGCAGTGTTCAGACTTCCGTTTGTTGTGTCGGATACAATTTCAGGTTATCTGAATACACACAGTGAACTTGAATCTTATGCGGCAGTCGTATCGTCGTCGGCTGATAAGATTACAACGACTCCCTTTGTTTCGCCTTGCATCGTTGCAGTAGGTAATGAAGGAAACGGTCTTAAAGAAGAAACAATAAGTGCCTGTAAACATAAAATTACTATTCCTATGGAGGGAAGAGCCGAGTCGCTTAATGCCGCCGTTGCGGCATCAATAATAATGTGGGAAATGATGAAATGATTTCGCGTAATGCCTGTTACTGGATTTGGATTACACTTTCGATAGGCTATAATAATCCAAAGGTAAAGAGAATATCCGAAATGTATTCCGATGTGTCTGCCTTTTATTACGGCGGTATTTCGGAGTGGCGTCTTTGCGGAATTTTTTCACAAAAAGACCTTGAACGATTTTCTTCAACCGGTCTTGATGATGCTAAGAAAATCGTAGACAGATGTATTGAATGCAATTATTCGATATTATGCATTGACGATGAATTGTTTCCGAAATGTCTTTACAATATTGAATGTCCTCCTGCTCTCATATATGTAAACGGTGTTATGCCCGATATTGACAATACTTTTTCAATCGGTATTGTCGGTACTCGCAGAGCAACTAAGTATGGAATAGAAAATTCCTACCGTTTTGCATATGCACTTTCAAAATACGGAACAATTATAGTCAGCGGAGGTGCATTGGGTGTTGACGGTGCGTCACACAGAGGTGCACTTGCTACGGACGGAATTACAATTTGTGTCAGAGGTTGCGGACTTAATTGTTCATATCTCAGGGAAAATTCAGACATTAGAAGTACAATTCCAAAAAGAGGTGCTGTCATTACAGAGTATCCGCCTGATGAAACACCGAGGAATTACTATTTTCCTGCCCGAAACAGGATTATAGCCGCTTTATCGGACGGATTGCTTGTTATGGAAGCGGGAAAGAAGAGTGGTTCGCTTATTACCGCAAATCTTGCCGCAGAACAAGGTAAAACAATTTTTGCTCTGCTCGGAAATAACAGCCCTCAGAATGAAGGTTCAAACGCTCTTATTAAAGAAGGTCTTGCAATACCCGTTACTGATTTTATGGACATACTCTGCGAGTTTGACAGCCTGTATGCAACCACTGATGATGAATTTGATATTGACAATATTTCTCTTGCTGATACGGGCAATTTTCCTGTTAAAGGTATAAGAAAACAAGCTCCTGCAAGAATTTATGTTAATAAACAAAATGATAGGCAGCCTGCTAAAACCGCAGTGCCGTATGTATCAGAAAAATCAGAAACGGTTGTGCAAAAACCTGTTCATAAAGAAAACTTAAATTTGCCAAAAACAGCTCAGGATGTATATGAATACATCGGTAATGAGCCTGTTCATATAGATAAAATCTCAGCTGATTTAAAAATCCCTGTGTTTAAGGTGCTTACCGCACTTACGATGCTTGAAATGAAAGATCTTGTTTCGGCACTACAGGGAAGAAATTATATTTTAAAATAATATTTACCGAATATTATTATTCGTTATCCGATATTCCGTTGCCCTTTTACACATAACAGGGCAGAAAGGCAGTGAAAACATATGTCAGATTTAGTAATTGTTGAGTCACCTGCTAAGGCAAAAACAATTAAAAAATACCTTGGTAGCGGTTACGAAGTTGTTGCCTCAATGGGTCATGTCCGTGATTTGCCTAAATCAAGATTAAGTGTTGATATAAAAAAGAACTTTGCTCCAAAGTATGAAATTATAAAAGGAAAAGAAAAACTTGTTGATGATTTAAAATCAGCCGCTGAAAAAAGCGAGCATATTTATTTAGCAACCGACCCTGACCGTGAGGGAGAGGCAATTTCTTGGCATCTTGCCTATATTCTCGGTTTACCCACAGATGAAACTAATCGTGTGGAATTCAATGAAATTACAAAATCCGGTGTTACAAACGGTATGAGCAATCCGAGATCAATTAATATTGACCTTGTAAATGCTCAGCAGGCAAGAAGAATTCTTGACAGACTTGTCGGTTATAAACTCAGTCCGTTTATTTCTCAGAAAATCAGAAGAGGTCTTTCTGCAGGACGAGTTCAGTCTGTTGCTGTAAGAATTATTGTAGACAGAGAAGAGGAAATCAGAAAGTTCAAGCCTGAGGAATACTGGTCGATTGACGCAAAGTTCATCCCAAAGGGCAGCAGAAAATCTTTTTCTGCATCTTTATATTCCGATGAAAACGGTAAGATTAAGATTACCAACGGTGAACAGGCTGATAAAATTGAGGCTGATCTTCAAAATGCCGAGTATGTAATTACGAAGGTTAAGAACGGTACAAGAAAGAAATCTCCTGCACCTCCGTTTATAACATCAACTCTTCAGCAGGAAGCATCGAGAAAACTCGGTTTCCAGTCGAGAAGAACAATGAAGGTTGCTCAGGAACTCTATGAAGGCGTTGATATCGAAGGTATGGGTGCAACCGGTCTTATCACTTATATGAGAACAGACTCACTCAGAATTTCAAATGTTGCAATTGAAGAAGTAACCGAATACATAAAAAATTCTTACGGTGAAAAGTTTCTTCCGCCAAAGCCAAGATTTTTTAAATCGAGAAGTAATGCACAGGACGGTCATGAAGCTATAAGACCGTCAATGCCCTCTCTTACTCCCGACAGCGTAAAGGCAAGCCTTACATCGGATCAGTATAAGCTATATAAGCTCATTTGGAACAGATTTACTGCATCACAAATGGCTGATTGTATCCAGAAAACAACACAGGCTGATATTGTTGCCAACGGTTATACATTTAAAGCGTCGGGATACAGAGTCGATTTTGAAGGCTTTACAACACTCTATGTGGAAAGCAAGGATGTTGAAGAAGAAAAGACTACACAGCTTCCGCCGCTTGAAAAAGATATGATTGTGAGATGTAAAGAGTTGAAGAAAAATCAGCACTTTACACAGCCGCCTGCAAGATATACGGAGGCGTCACTCATCAAAGCGCTTGAAGAATACGGAATCGGCAGACCGTCAACTTATGCCGCAACAATTACAACAATTACAAGTCATGAATATGTTAAGCGTGAGGGCAAGAGCCTTGTTCCTACGGAACTCGGTGAGGTTACAACCAATCTTATGAAAGAGCGTTTTCCTAAGATCGTAAATGTAAAGTTTACAAATCAGATGGAGGAAGACCTTGATAAGGTTGAAAAAGGAACAGAAGAGTGGCATGCTTTGCTTGACAATTTCTACGGAGATTTTGATAAAACTCTCAAAAAAGCAAAAGCAGATATGGAAGGCGTAAAGCTTCACTTAAAAGAAGACGAAACCGATATTATCTGTGACAAATGCGGTCGTCAGATGGTTGTCAAAGTCGGCAGATACGGTAAATTTATTGCCTGCCCCGGATACCCTGAATGTAAAAACATCATTAAGTATGTAGAAAAAACGGGTGTTAAGTGTCCGAAGTGCGGCGGCGATGTCATTATCAAGCGTACCAAGACAAAAAGAATTTTTTACGGCTGCTCCAACTATCCCAAGTGTGATTTTGTAAGTTGGAATGAGCCAACAAACGAGAAGTGTCCGCAGTGCGGAGGAATTCTCTTCAAGAAAAAAGGCAAAAAGCCGACATTGTTCTGTGCAACAGAGGGATGCGGCTATACTAAAACAGCAGATACGGATGATAAATAAATGCATATTAATGTAATCGGTGCAGGACTTGCAGGTTGTGAGGCGGCAATGCAGATTGCCTCTCACGGAATAAAAGTGCATCTTTATGAAATGAAACCGAATAAAAAAACGCCTGCTCATCATACTGAGAAATACGCTGAACTTGTTTGTTCAAATTCTCTTAAAGCTATGCGTGTTGAAAGCGCCGCAGGGCTTTTGAAAGAAGAAATGCGCAGACTCGATTCTTTCCTTATGAAGTGTGCAGATGCCTGCAAAGTCCCTGCAGGCGGAGCACTTGCCGTTGACAGAGATATTTTTTCTTCTCTTGCGACGGAAGGCGTAAAGAGCTGTGAGCTTATTGAGGTTTACGAAGAAGAAGTTTGTGAAATTCCGAAAGATGAAATCACGGTTGTGGCAAGCGGACCGCTTACTTCTGAACCGCTTGCCGAATATATAAGGGGAATGTTCGGTTCCTCACTTTCGTTTTTTGATGCCGCCGCTCCTATTGTTACCGCTGAAAGTATTGACATGGAGTACGCTTTTTGTGCATCAAGATACGATAAGGGCGACGGTGACGATTATATCAACTGTCCGATGAACAAGGAGGAATATGAAACCTTCTACAATGCACTCATATCGGCAGAAAGAGCGCCTTTGCATGATTGCGATGTCAGCAATCCGAAAGTGTATGAGGGTTGTATGCCTGTTGAGGTAATGGCGCAAAGAGGCGAGGGAACACTTCGCTTTGGACCTATGAAACCTGTCGGTCTTGTGAATCCCAAAACAGGTCACAGACCTTGGGCGGTTCTTCAGCTCAGAAAAGAAAACAAAGCCGGCAATATGTACAATCTTGTAGGATTTCAGACTAATCTTAAATTCCCCGAACAAAAGAGAGTGTTTTCGCTTATTCCTGCACTTCATAATGCGGACTTTGTTCGTTGTGGTGTTATGCACAGAAATACTTTTCTTGATTCGCCGAGAATACTTAACAGCGATTTTTCTGTTAAGGACAATCATAGTCTTTTTTTTGCCGGTCAGATTACAGGTGTTGAAGGATACATGGAATCCGCAGCTTCGGGAATTATGGCAGGTATAAATGCTTGTCGAGTTGCTGAGGGGAAAAGCACAATTACATTACCAAATGATACAATGATTGGCGCACTTTCGGCATACATCTCTGATTCGTCGGTTAAAAAGTTTCAGCCAATGGGTGCAAACTTCGGAGTTTTGCCGGAGCTTGAAAACCGCCCGAGGGATAAAAAAGAGCGTGGTGCAGTTTATTCTGCAAGAGCGTTGAAAAGTTTGGATAATTATTTAAAGGATATTTAAGGTGAATGGAATGAACATAATTGTTGACGCATTCGGCGGTGATAACGCTCCGTTGGAAATTATCAAAGGCTGTGTTGAGGCAGTTGCCGAATATAACATAAATGTAACTTTGACCGGTGATGAAACCAAAATTAAAAATGTATTTTCGGAAAATTCACTTTCAATGAATAATATTGATATTTGTCATTGTACACAGAAAATCACAATGGAAGATTCTGCTGAGTCCGTTCTTAAAGAAAAAAAGGACAGCTCTATGGCTGTAGGTCTTCGCTTGCTTAACGAGGGCAAGGGCGATGCATTTGTCAGTGCAGGAAACAGCGGTGCATTGTGTGTCGGTGCAACTCTTGCAATAAAAAGAATCAAGGGGATTAAACGCCCTGCATTTGCTCCTGTTATGCCGTCTGAAAGCGGATTCTTTATGCTTATGGACGGCGGTGCAAATGTTGAGTGTCGTCCTGAAATGCTGTATCAGTTTGCTGTTATGGGTTCAATATATATGGAAAAGGTTATGGGTATCAAAAACCCCCGTGTCGGACTTGCCAATGTCGGCGCAGAAGAACACAAGGGAACAGAACTTTACAGAAATACGCATGAACTTCTTCAGAACAGCAAATTGAATTTCATCGGAAATGTAGAAGGCAGGGATATTCCGAACGGAGTGTGTGATGTCGTAGTTTGTGACGGCTTTACAGGTAATTTGATTCTCAAAACATATGAGGGCGTTGCTCTTGTAATGATGAATCAGATTAAAAATATGTTTATGGGCAGCGTCAAGGGTAAACTTGCAGCAGGTCTTGTTATGAAGGACCTTAAAAATATGAAAACGCATTTTGATTACAACAGATACGGCGGTGCGCCTATTCTCGGCGCATCAAAGCCGGTGTTTAAAGCACACGGAAGTGCCAAGGCTGTTACAGTTAAGAATGCTATCAGACTTTCTGTTGAATATGTAAAAGCAAACGCTATTGAAGCGATCTCTTCATCACTTTAATTTTTGCAAATATTGTTGCTTTAGGAGTTTTATAATGGAAGATTTACAAAAGAGAATCGGCTATACATTCAAAAATACAGATTTGCTTACAGAGGCACTTACTCATTCTTCTTATGCAAATGAACATAAGGCTAAACACATAAAATATAATGAAAGACTTGAATTTCTCGGTGATGCGGTACTTTCAATTGTTGTTTCCGATTATATTTTCAAGCATTGTCCCGAACTTCCCGAAGGCGAATTGACAAAGCTCAGAGCGTCACTTGTCTGCGAGAAAACTCTTTTTGAATTTGCAAAGCAGATTGAACTCGGAAAGTACCTTGTGTTAAGTAAAGGCGAAAGAAATAACGGCGGTGCAGAACGCCCGTCAATTCTTTCGGATGCCTTTGAGGCTTTGATTGCAGCAATTTATATTGACGGTGGTATTGATCCTGCGTCGAAACATATTCTTAATTTTGTAATTCCTGCAATCAAGAACTCAAAGAAGAAGAAACTTAACGATTATAAAACCGCCTTGCAGGAGATTATCCAGAAGAATCCCGGTGAACAGCTTGAATATGTTCTCGTGGGTGAAAGCGGTCCTGACCACAACAAACACTTTGTTGTTGAAGTTCATCTCAACAGTAATGTAATCGGCAAAGGCGGCGGAAGAAGTAAGAAAGAAGCGGAGCAACAGGCCGCCAGAGAAGCTTTGGAGCTGATGGGTTATTAAACACAGTAATGTATCAATTTTTATTCCGCACAACGGTTGTCCGCATATGTGCAGTTTTTGCAATCAAAATAAGATAACAGGTCAGGCATATCAGCCGACTCCCCTTGATGTTGAACAGACACTTGGTAAAGCGGCTTCTGATTTGGGCGAACGCACCAAAAATGCAGAAATTGCATTTTTCGGCGGAAGTTTTACAGCTATTGACAGAACCTATATGTTATCTCTCCTTGATGCAACTAAAAAGTTCAGAGATAAATTTTGCGGAATAAGAATTTCTACCCGTCCCGACTATATTGATAAAGAAATTCTTGATATTTTGAAAAGCTATGGTGTGACATCAATTGAACTTGGTGCGCAATCTATGTCAGACGATGTACTTCTTGCAAATGACAGAGGACATAGCGCTGAAAGTGTTTTCAAATCCTCAGAGCTTATTAAAAGTTACGGCTTTTCACTTGGCTTGCAGATGATGACGGGACTGTATAAATCAGATATTCAAAAGGATTTATACACAGCCGAAACATTTGTGAAAATTAATCCCGATACCGTAAGAATCTATCCTACGGTCATTATGAAAGATACAAAGCTTGCCGAACTTTACCTTAACGGAGAATACACACCGTATAGTCTTGAAAAGTCCGTCAACCTTTGTTCAAATCTGATTGAACTTTTTGAAAAGAACAATATAAAAATTATCAGGCTCGGACTTCATTATTCCGACAGCCTTGTAAATAACAGTTACGGTGACAACTATCACCCGGCTTTTAAGGAATTGTGCGAAAATAAGCTTTTTTACGATAAGTTTATCGAAAAAGCAAAAGATTTTCCCGATTTGAATGAAATTAAAACAGTTGTTATCAATTCTAAATCTTTGTCAAAATTTCTCGGACAAAAGAGAAGTAATGTAAACAAATTGAATGAACTCGGATATAATTTTACGGTTTGTTTTGACGATACTTTGCAGAAATATGAATTATATTTAAAATAGGAGCTTGCTGATGCGATTAAAGTCTTTGGAAATTCAAGGTTTCAAGACCTTTCCCGATAAAACTAAATTATCTTTTGAACAGGGAATTACCTCGGTTGTCGGTCCTAACGGTTCAGGCAAAAGTAACATCAGTGATGCTATCCGCTGGGTTCTCGGTGAACAGTCACCGAAGAGCCTTCGTTGTGCCAAAATGGAAGATGTTGTCTTTAACGGAACAGATAAGCGTAAAAGACAGGGCTATGCCGAAGTTACTCTGAATATTGACAACAAAGACCGTGCTCTTGATTTTAACGGTGATGACATAGCCGTTACAAGAAGATACTATAGAAGCGGCGAAAGCGAATATCTTATCAATAAAGCGGCTGTTCGTCTTAAAGACATCAACGAACTCTTTATGGACACAGGCCTTGGTCGTGACGGTTATTCAATGATCGGGCAGGGTAAGATTGACAGCATTGTTTCATCAAAAGGTGAGGACAGACGAGAGATTTTTGAAGAAGCCGCGGGTATTTCTCGCTACAGATACAGAAAAATTGACGCTGAGAGAAAGCTAAAAAGTACGGAGGACAACCTTTTAAGACTTCGTGATATTGTAACCGAACTTGAAGAAAGAGTCGGTCCTCTTGAAAAGCAGTCTGAAAAAGCTCAAAAATTTCTTGAATATTCCGAAGAAAAAAGAGGTCTTGAAATTGCACTCTGGCTTTTAACTCTTGACCGTTCACAAAATGAATTAAAGGTTCAGGATGAGAAAATTTCAATTGCAAAATCTCAATATGATGATGCTGAAACCGCACTTGAACAAATTCAGACCGAAAGTGAAGAAATTTACATAAGAAACGGTGAGTATTCTTCTAAAATAGAAAATATCAGAACCGAAATCACGGATATTGAATCGCAGATTTCAGAGAAGCGTTCTCTTGTGTCTGTTGCAGAGAATGATATTCTGCATAACAATGAGAATATTGACAGAATAAAAAATGACATTGCACAGTTTGATGTCAATGCGGATGAACTTGTAAAAAGAATTGCCGATAAGGAAAAAGAAATTTCGGAACTTGACGCTGATATAATCGCTAAAAAGAAAAAGTACAGTGAGCTTTCGGAACAGCTTAACGAAATTAATACGACCTCGGGTAAAAGCAGTGATGTTTTGCAGGAAATTACTGCCGAACTTTCTGTTCTTACTTCAAAGTCGGCTGATGCAAGAGTTACCGAGATGACTGCCGAAAGCACGGTATCGGAACTTAATTCAAGAATAGAATCTTTAATTTCATCTAATGACGAAAAGAAAACGCAGTCTGAAGAACTTGCCGATATTTCAAAAGATTATGATAACAAAATCGGTGTTGCAGAAGAAAAAATTGAATCGCTGAAAAATACAATAGACGGTTTACAGCTTAAACTGTCTTCAAAAGAAAAGAAAAAAGACGAACTCCGTGAAGAAAGTAACAAACTTATGCTTGATGTCAAGGAGCATATGAGAAAAATTTCATTCCTTGAAAATCTTGAGCGTAATCTTGAGGGATTTTCAAAGAGCGTAAAAACAGTTGTCAATGCTCAAAGTCACGGCAAGGTTCACGGAATATGCGGCCCTGTTTCACGAGTAATTTCAGTTCCGAAAGAATACGGAGTTGCAATTGAAACTGCTCTCGGTTCGGCTATGCAGAATATTGTAACTGAAACCGATGAGGATGCAAAGCGGGCAATTAGATATCTTAAATCCGTTGACGGCGGTCGGGCAACATTTCTTCCGCTTAACACAATCAAGCCGAGAGAACTCCGTGAAAACGGTCTTGAAGATTGCTACGGATTTGTAGGGGTTGCCGCAAATCTTTGTTCATGCGATAATAAATACAACGGAATTCTCTATTCCTTACTCGGCAAAATTGTGATTGCAGAGGATTTGAACTGCGCAACAACAATTGCTAAGAAATATTCTTACAGATTTAAAATTGTAACTCTTGACGGTCAGGTTGTTAATGCCGGCGGTTCACTCACAGGCGGTTCGCTTAACAGAAACACAGGACTTCTCAGCAGAGCAAATGAGATTGAAACACTTAAAAAGCAGACTGCAGTCCTTGAACAGAAGTCAAAAGATGCCGAAAACAGAAGTATTGAAATTTCTCGTGAATATTCGGCGTTTGAGGCTCAGCTTCTCGGTTCAAGAGCAGATCTTTCAAATCTTCGACAAGACCTTGTAAGACTCGAGGCTGAAAAGAGAGCTTGTGACAATGAACTTGCCAATGCAGGTGCTTCTGTTGAAAATTCAATGAATGAAATTACAAATTGTCGTCGGAGAATTGAAATTCTTGAAAAAGATAAAAATTCCGCAAAGCAGCTCCTTGTTGAACTCAATAAGAAAATCCTTGCTGCCGAAGAAAAAGTAAATAATCTTACAGGCAGTAGGGCAGAACTCACCAAAAAGCGTGAAGAAATTTCTTTGCAGTTGCAGAATTTGCGACTTGAAATCGTTTCTTCGCAAAAGGATATCGACGCTCTTAATTCGGATATTGCTTTTGCAAAATCGACAGGCAATGAAAACCTTGAAAGAAAAGCAGAATTAAATCTAGAGATTGAAAGAATCAAAAGTGTTATTCTTGAAAAGACAGAGCTTATAAATTCTACAAATGCAGAAATTGAAAAGTTGATTGCCGATCAGAACGAACGCTCAAAAGCTATTGAAAAAATCAATGCAGACAGAGAACAGCTTGAAAAACGCAGTGCCGAAATCAGAACGATTGAGCGTGATAAAACATCAGAGCGTGAAACCTCGGGCAGAGAACTTGCCAGACTTGAAGAGAGAAAAATCAACATTCAGAAGCAGTATGATGATATTATCTCAAAGCTTTGGGAAGAATACGAACTGACAAGACGAGAGGCAGAAGATTGTGCCGTTGAAATTGATGACTCAAAACAGGCACAAAGGCGACTTAACGAGCTTAAACAAAAAATCAGGTCTTTGGGAAATGTAAATGTATCCGCTATTGAAGAGTACAAAGAAGTTTCCGAAAGATATGAATTTATGAGCGCACAGGTAAATGATGTTGAAAAGTCAAAGAAAGAGATTGAAAAGCTTATTACTGACCTCACAAAGCAGATGAAAGAAGTGTTTGTCGAGAGCTTTGATCAGATTAATAAGAACTTTACCTACACCTTCAAAGAACTTTTCGGCGGCGGTACAGCGTCACTTTCGCTTGCGGATCCGGAAAATATTCTGACAAGCGGAATTGATATTCTTGTTCATCCGCCGGGTAAGATTGTTATAAATCTTGAGGCTTTGTCAGGCGGTGAAAAAGCACTTGTTGCAATTGCACTCTATTTTGCTATAATGAAAGTAAGACCTGCTCCGTTCTGCGTAATGGACGAGATAGAGGCGGCTCTTGATGATGTAAATGTTTATCGTTTTGCCGCATATCTCCGCAGAATGACAGACAACACACAATTTATTCTCATTACGCATCGCCGTGGTACAATGGAAGAAGCCGATGTGCTTTACGGTGTTACAATGCAGGATGAGGGCATTTCAAAATTACTCGAACTTCGTTCAACCGAAGTTGCGGAAAAACTCGGTATAGATTCAAAGTAATTATAAGGACAGTGATAATATGGGATTTTTCAAAAAGATTAAAGAGGGACTGAAAAAAACTCGTGATGCGGTTGTAGGTCAGATTGACTCAATGCTCAAATCTTTTACAAAAATTGACGATGAGCTTTTTGAAGAACTTGAAGAATTGCTCGTTATGGGCGATGTAGGTGTTCCGACAGCCGAAAAGATTTGTAACGAACTCAGAGAAAGAGTAAAAAAGGAAGGTATAAAAGATCCGTCTGAAATTACTTCGCTTCTCAAAGAAATTATTGCCGATATGCTCAGAGGCGGTGAAGAACTTGACCTTGCAACATCACCGTCAATTATTCTTGTAATCGGTGTAAACGGTGTCGGCAAGACAACTACAATCGGTAAGCTTGCAAATGCACTTTCAAAAGAGGGTAAAAAAGTTATTCTTGCCGCAGCCGATACATTCAGAGCTGCTGCAATTGAACAGCTTGAAATCTGGGCAGACAGAAGCAAATGCGAAATTATTAAGCAGAAAGAAGGCAGTGATCCTGCTGCTGTAATTTATGATGCAATTTCAGCCGCAAAGGCAAGACACGCAGATGTAATAATCTGTGATACTGCGGGCAGACTTCATAACAAAAAGCACCTTATGGACGAGCTTGCAAAAATCAACCGTGTAATTGACCGTGAGCTTCCGGATGCGTCAAAAGAAAAACTTCTTGTTCTTGATGCGACAACAGGTCAGAATGCGGTTAATCAGGCTGAACAGTTCAGACAGGCTACGGGAATCACGGGTATTGTTCTTACAAAGCTTGATGGCACTGCAAAAGGCGGTGTAGTTCTTGCAATTAAGGACGGCCTTGGGATCCCTGTTAAATATATCGGTGTAGGCGAGCAAATTGACGATTTACAGCCGTTTAATCCAGATGCTTTTGCAGACGCACTTTTCAGCATTAAGGAATGATGAATATGAAGTTTATAATTGCAAGCAATAATAAAAAGAAACTTGTCGAGCTTGAAAGAATACTTAATCCGCTCGGAATCAATGCGGTTACTCCGAAAGAAGAGGGAATAACTCTTGATGATGTAGAGGAGAACGGAACTACTTTTGCCGAAAACGCTTTTCTCAAAGCTAATGCGGCTTATTTAAAAACGGGACTTCCGGCTGTTGCCGATGATTCGGGTTTGTGTGTTGACGCTCTTGACGGCAGACCCGGCGTTTACACGGCTCGCTATGGCGGTGAAGGCTTGACAGATGAAGAAAGATACATTAAACTTCTTGATGAGATGAAAAATGTCGATGATGACAAGCGGTCTGCTCACTTCACTTCTTCAATCTGTTGCATTCTTCCTGACGGTTCAAAGATAACAGCCGAGGGTATTTGTGAAGGTAAAATTGGTTATGAGCCAATCGGCAAAGACGGATTTGGCTATGATCCGATTTTTATGTTTGGCGACAAGAGTTTTGCAGAGCTTTCAGCCGAAGAAAAGGATGCCGTAAGTCATCGAGGAAAGGCTTTGACAGAACTTAAAGCTAAACTTGAAAACTATTTCAAAAACAACTGATTTGAAAGGAATTAATATATGTTGAACAGCAAACAGAGAGCATTTCTCAGAGGACTTGCAAATCGTATTGATACAATTCTTATTGTTGGTAAGGGTGAAATTACGGATAATATCATCAAACAGGCAGACGATGCTCTTACGGCAAGAGAAATTATAAAAGGTAAGGTTCTTGAAAACAGTGCATATTCATCAAGAGAAGCTGCCGAAGCTATCGCAGAAAAATGTTCTGCGGATGTTGTTCAGGTAATCGGTTCAAAATTTGTACTTTACAGAAGAAACGATGATGAGCCTGTTATCGAGCTTCCAAAGGCAAAGAAGTAATTATGAAAACAGGTGTTTTCGGCGGAACTTTTAATCCTGTTCACAAAGGACACATAATGCTTGCCGAGTATTGTATGGAAAGCGTTGGACTTGATCGTATTATTATGATACCTACGGCTGTTCCGCCGCACAAAATAAGCAAGAATCTTGCAAGCGAAAACGATCGCCTTAATATGTGTGAACTTGCGTGTAAGGGAAAGAAAAACTTTTCTGTGTCCGATATCGAAATTAAAAGACAGGGAAAAAGCTACACCTACGAAACTGTTACACAGCTAAAAGAAATTTATCCTGATGATCACTTATATACAATAATGGGTGCAGATATGTTTCTGACTCTGGATAGGTGGAAAAATCCCAAAATTATATTTGAAAAATCGTCAATAATAACAATTCCCCGTGATGATGAAAATAAATATGAACTTGAAAAATTCTACAAGAATGTTCTGAAACCTATGGGAGCAGATGCGGTTATTCTGCCAAATCCCGTAATAAGCGTATCGTCAACATTCATAAGGGATAACCTTGATGAATTTGATTTGATAAGCGGTATGCTTGATAAAAGTGTTTACGATTATATTATAAAAAATAATTTATATCGGAAGTGAGTGCTTTGAATATCTCTGATTACAAAAAAATAGTCCGTGAAAGAATGGGTGATTACAGATTTAGTCACAGTGTAAATGTTGCGAAAGAGGCTAAAAAGCTCGCAAAACATTATGGTGCTGATGAAAATAAGGCTGAGATTGCCGGTATTTTGCATGATATAACCAAAGAAATGCCAAAGGAACAGCAGTTGCAAATTATTATCGACAGTGGTATAATTTTAGACAATGTTCAACTTCATGCACCAAAGCTTTGGCACGGAATGAGCGGAAGCATTGTTGTCCGTGATGAGCTTGGCATTGACGATGAAGATATACTCAACGCAATAAGGTATCACACAACAGGACGAGCGGGAATGAGTCTTTTGGAAAAAGTTATTTTTACCGCTGATTTTACTTCCGAGGAGCGTACATACAGCGGTGTGGCAACAATGAGAAAGAAATCTAAAAAGAGCCTTGAGGAGGCTATGCTTTACGGCTATCAGTTTACATTCAAGGATCTTTCTAAAAGACAGCTTGCGATTCATCCCGATGAAGTTGCCTGCTATAATGAAATTGTTCTGCAAATATCCCAAACGAAAGGAAAAAACAAATGAGTTCTTACGATGAAGCAATACTTGCAGCAAAAGCCCTGAGTTCAAAAAAGGGACTTGATATTCAGATTATAAAAATTGCCGATGTTTCTGTTCTTGCCGACTATATGGTAATTGCAACAGGTACAAGCTCAACTCATGTCAAGGCGCTTGCCGATGAGGTTGAATACAAGCTTGATCAGGCAGGAATTTCGGTAAGTCATATAGAAGGTTACAGATCAAATTCATGGATTCTTCTCGACTACATTGATGTTATTGTCAATGTGTTTGATGATGAGGCCCGTGATTTTTATGACCTTGAAAGACTTTGGCAGGACGGCGAAAGCGTTGACCTGACAGGTATCGTTGATTAATTGCAGGAGGGGTTACTTTGAAATACAATCATAAAGCCGTAGAAGAGAAATGGCAAAAAATCTGGGAAGATAAGGGTGTGTTCCACGCAAGTGATGACACAGAAAAAGAAAAGTTTTATGCTCTTATCGAGTTCCCGTATCCGTCGGGACAGGGCCTTCATGTAGGTCATCCCCGTCCGTACACAGCACTTGATACAGTTGCAAGAAAACGCAGACTTGAGGGTTACAATGTTCTTTATCCTATCGGTTGGGACGCTTTCGGCCTTCCTACCGAAAACTATGCAATCAAGAATCACATTCACCCTGAAATTGTAACAAAGAAGAATATTGCCCGTTTTAAAAAGCAGATTCAGTCACTCGGTATTTCTTTTGACTGGAGCAGAGAAATCAATACAACAGATCCCGAATACTACAAGTGGACTCAGTGGATTTTTATTCAGCTCTATAAGCACGGCCTTGCTTATAAAAAAGAGATGAATGTAAACTGGTGTACTTCATGTAAGTGCGTTCTTGCAAACGAAGAAGTTGTAAACGGCGTTTGCGAGCGTTGCGGAAGTGAAGTCGTTCACAAGGTTAAGTCACAGTGGATGCTTAAAATCACAGAATATGCAGACAGACTTATTAATGACCTTGACCTTGTAAATTATCCTGACAGAGTAAAAGCACAGCAGAAGAACTGGATCGGCAGAAGTAAGGGTGCGGAGGTTGACTTTACAACTACAACAGGCGACACACTTACAATTTATACAACTCGTGCCGATACGCTTTACGGTGCTACATACATGGTAATTTCTCCTGAACACCCAATGATTGAAAAGTGGGCTGACAAGATTTCTAATATGGACGAAATTAAGAAATATCAGGAGGCTGCCGCTCGTAAGTCTGACTTTGAAAGAACAGAGGTAGCTAAAGAAAAGACAGGCGTCAGAATTGACGGTGTTAACGCTATAAACCCTGTAAACAATAAGGAAATCCCAATCTTTATTTCTGACTATGTTCTTGTATCATACGGTACAGGTGCTATTATGGCTGTTCCTGCTCACGATACCCGTGACTGGGAATTTGCAAAGAAATTCGACCTTCCTATTATTGAAGTTGTAAAAGGCGGCAATGTTCAGGAAGAGGCTTACACAGATTGTGCCAAGGGTATTATGGTTAACTCGGGCGTGCTTGACGGTCTTACTGTTGATGAAGCGAAGAAGAAAATTATTGATTGGCTCACAAGTGAGGGTAAGGGTCATTCAAAGGTTAACTACAAACTCCGTGACTGGGTATTCTCCCGTCAGCGTTATTGGGGCGAGCCTATTCCGATGGTATATTGTGAGAAGTGCGGCTATGTTCCGATTGATGAAAAAGACCTTCCGCTCAGACTGCCTATGGTTGAGTCATATGAACCGACTGATAACGGAGAATCACCGCTTGCCAAGATGACAGACTGGATTAACACAACCTGTCCTTGCTGCGGCGGTAAGGCTAAGAGAGAAACCGATACAATGCCTCAGTGGGCAGGTTCATCATGGTACTATCTCAGATATATGGATCCGCACAATAAAAATGCCATTGCATCAAAAGAGGCTCTTAACTACTGGTCACCTGTTGATTGGTACAACGGCGGTATGGAGCATACAACTCTCCACCTTCTTTACAGCCGTTTCTGGCATAAGTTCCTCTATGATATCGGTGTTGTTCCTACTCCGGAACCATACGCTAAGCGTACTTCACACGGTATGATTCTCGGTGAAAACGGCGAGAAGATGAGTAAATCAAGAGGCAATGTCGTAAATCCCGATGAAATCGTTGACGAATACGGTGCTGATACAATGCGTTTATATGAAATGTTCATCGGTGACTTTGAAAAGGCTGCTCCGTGGAGTAAGGCAAGCATCAAAGGTTGCCGCAGATTCGTTGAGCGTTATTGGAACCTTCAGAATGTTCTCATTGACGGTGACAAAATCAGACCCGAGCTTGAGAGTGCGTTTAACAAGGCAATCAAAAAGGTTGGCGAGGACATTGAAAATATCAAGTTCAATACCGCCATCGCAACTCTTATGGCTTTAATCAACGATATTTCAAATGTAAAGTCAATCAATAAGGAAGAACTCAGAATTTTCTCAATTCTCCTTAATCCGTTTGCTCCTCATGTTACGGAAGAAGTTTACGAGGCTTGTAAGCTTGGCAATGGTATTCTTGCCGAAGCTGAATGGCCTGAATATGATGAGTCAAAATGCGTTGACGAAAGTGTAGAAATTGTTGTTCAGGTAAACGGCAAAATTAAAGCTAAGCTTAACATTCCTGTTGATGCAGACAAAGATGCTGTTCTTGATCTTGCAAAGAATGATGAGAATGTCAAAAAGGCTATTGACGGAATGAAAATTATTAAAGAAATTGTTGTTCCGAAGAAACTTGTAAACCTTGTTGTTAAGCCATAATTCAACTTTTAAAATTAATTTGACCTAAATTTCTACAATGCTATTGACATTATTCGAGTCATAATGTATAATAACATTTGCAATTATATGCAAATTACCCATGCCCGGTGGCAGATGGGAGGGAAGATAGATGGCAGAGATTAGACTTAAAGAGAATGAATCCCTTGAAAGTGCTTTAAGAAGATTCAAAAAGCAGTGTGCCAGAGCTGGCGTTATTGCTGAGGTTCGCAAAAGAGAAGCTTATGAAAAGCCCTCTGTAAAGCGTAAGAAAAAATCCGAAGCAGCTCGCAAACGCAAATACAGGTAATCAAACAGGCGGACAGAGCATTCTGTCCGCTTTTTGTTTTATTTTCATATTTCTTTGAAAAAAGGTGACACTATGAAAAAGATTCTTGTTATACTCGGACCTAACCTCAATATGGTAGGCGTCCGTGAAAAGGGAATATACGGAGAAGAAACTGCCTCCGATATTGAAAAGCAGATTATTTCATATGCAGAAAGCAACGGCTTTTCTGCCGAAGTTTTTCAGTCAAATCACGAGGGAGATCTTATCGATAAAATTCATTCGGCAAAGGGTAACTTTGACGGTGTTGTAATTAACGCAGGCGCTCTCACACATTACAGCTATGCTTTAAGAGATGCCATTGCTTGTGTAAAGATTCCTTTTGTAGAGGTTCATATGTCTAATATTCACGCAAGAGAAGAGTTCAGACATACATCTGTAATCGCACCTGTTTGTGTCGGTCAGATTGCAGGTTTTGGTAAAAACAGTTACTTTCTCGCAATCAATGCATTAAAGGACTTGATGTAATGCAAAACTCTTTATTTGAGCAAAGACTTGAAAATTTAAAGACGGTTCTTGACAGTAACAGTCAGGCTGTTTTGTTGACTAATGAGAAAAATATCGGATATTTTTGCGGATTCTTTCACAGCGAAGGCTATTTACTTGTGACTGAAAATGAAACTGTCCTTTTTGTTGATTTCAGATATTATGAGGCTGCTTTAAAAAAATCAAGCGGATGCAGGGTTGTTTGCTTTACTAAGTTGTTTAAAGACCTTATAAGCGAATTAAAGAGCAATTCTGTTGTGAATGTATTTTTTGAGGCATCCGATATTACGGTTGAAAAATATAATCGTTTTAAAAAGGCTTTTTCGGAAAATAATATTGAGTGCGTTTGTGACGGCAGTCTTGATCATAAGATCGAAGAAATCAGATGTATCAAGGATGAATCAGAAATTAAAAAAATAGCTAAAGCACAGGAGATAACCGAAAAGTCATATCTTGAGGTGTTGAATTACCTAAAACCCGGTGTCAGCGAACGCAGGGTTGCACTTGAGCTTGAACACCTCATAAAGCTTAACGGCGGTGAAGGTGTTTCATTTGACCTCATCACGATTACAGGCAAAAAGACTTCATTGCCTCACGGAGTTCCGTCAGATGATATTGTCAGTGAGGGAGATTTCTTTACTTTTGATATCGGCTCAATTTTTGACGGCTATCACAGCGATACTACGCGTACGGTAGCAATCAAGTCGGCTGACGAAGAAATGAAAAAGGTTTACGACATCGTATTAAAAGCTCAGCTTGCTGTACTTGACAGCGTAAAACCCGGAGCAAAATGTTCTGATGTCGATAAAATTGCAAGAGATATAATCTCGGAAAACGGTTACGGAAAATATTTCGGTCATGCAACCGGTCACGGTGTAGGACTTGATATCCACGAATCTCCCGTTGTATCTCCGAGAAGTGAAACAATCCTGAAAAAAGGTATGATAATAACCGATGAACCGGGAATATATCTGCCGGGTAAATTCGGTGTTCGCATTGAAGATATGCTTTGCGTGACTGATACAGGGTACAAAAACTTTGTTTCACTCCCCAAAGAACTCATTATTGTGTAATAAAAGTCTTGCATTTTTTGTCATTGTTATGTATAATGTAAATTGTTATATTACGGCATACATTACCGTATTTCCGTATGAAAGATAATTAGGAGGTATTACTAATGATATCAGCAGGTGATTTCAGAAACGGCGTTACATTTGAAATGGACGGTCAGGTTGTATCAATCATTGAATTCCAGCATGTAAAGCCCGGTAAGGGTGCTGCATTTGTAAGAACAAAAATCAGAAATGTTATTACAGGCGCAGTAGTTGAAAAAACTTTCAACCCGAACGATAAGTATCCCACAGCTTTCATTGACAGAAAGGATATGGAATACAGCTATTCAGACGGCGATCTTTACTACTTCATGGATACAGAAACATGGGAGCAGATTCCGATTAACAAGAGCGTTCTCGGCGACAACTTTAAGTTTGTTAAGGAAAATATGGTGTGCAAGGTTCTTTCTTACAAGGGCAATGTATTCGGCATTGAGCCTCCGAACTTTGTTGAACTTAAGGTTACAAAGACGGATCCCGGCTTTAAGGGTGACACAGCAACCAACGCTACAAAGCCTGCAACTCTTGAAACAGGTGCTGAAATTAAAGTTCCTCTCTTTATTGATGAGGGCGAAGTTATTCAGATCGACACAAGAACAGGCGAATATATGGGCAGAGCATAATTTCTGCGGGAGAATCAGTTATGAATCTTACTGAAAAAATTTCTTACATTCGCGGTCTTTGCGACGGTTTGGAGCTTGATGAGTCAAAACCTGAAGTAAAGGTTCTTAATGCAATCGTTGATCTTCTTGATGATATGGCTTTTGAAGTATCTGACATGGAAGAACTTTACGATGAGTTAAGCGCTCAGGTTGACGAAATTGATCAGGATCTTGCTGATGTTGAGTCTGATGTTTACGATGACGAGGACTATGACATTGAAGATTATGACGATGAAGATGACGATTACGATTTTGATGATGAAGAGAATCCTTTTTATGAGGTGACTTGTGATTCATGCGGTCAGAAGCTTAATGTTTCCGAAGATGTCCTTCTTGAAGGCGAAATCGAGTGTCCTAACTGCGGTGCAAACCTTGAGTTTGATTTTTCAGAGCTTTTCAGCAATGAGGAAGATGACGAGTGTGATGCCGATTGCGCATCATGTGACGGTTGTTCGGACGCAGAAGAATAATTAACAAAACAAACACCCTTCGTATAGTATATACGAGGGGTGTTTTTATGTTGTACAGAAAAAGATGTAAAAGAAAATTTGTTCTTTTAAAGAAAATACTTCTTGCTGTGGTTTTACTGATTATCGGTGTTACTGTTTTCTGCGAGGTGCATTTGTCAGATTTCAGACCGGAGTACATAAGAATTCAGGCTGAAATATTGTCTGTAAATTCTGTCTGCGATGCAGTGAATAATACACTTGACAAGCTTAATTATTCTTACAGCGATATTGCAAAGATTAATTGTGATAAAAACGGAAATGTTCAGTCCATCGAAACGGATTCATTCAAAATCAACAGAATAAAAGCCGACATCACGAAAGCCGTACAAAAGGAAATAGCTAAGGTATATGACAATGAAATTGAAATACCTCTCGGTGCATTTACGAATATTACAATACTATCAAATGTCGGACCTTGCATTCCCGTAAATTTTAACCTTACAGGAAGCTTTTCCTCGGAAGTTATAAGTACATTTGAACAAGCGGGAATAAATCAGACAATCCACCATATAAAGCTTTTGCTCACCTCAAAAATAATGACAACCTCGCTTGATTATTCAGGCAAAATAACATTTACTACCGATTTTGAAATTGCACAATCCGTAATAGTGGGTAATATACCGTCCGGATACGGTTCTCTGTTTCAGACTTATAAGAAGTAAATTTTGAAAAACCTGTGAAAAACATTGAAAAACCGTATATCTTGTGTTATAATCTAACAGTTAATACAATGGGTTAGGAGGCATTTCTTTGCCTGACAGTCAGAAAATTTCCGAAAAACAATCGGAGTATATGAAATTAATAGCTGAAATTATGGATATCCGCAAAAGAGGAGAGAAGCCTGTTGCGTATATCAGAACATACGGCTGCCAGCAGAATGTGGCTGATAGTGAAAAAATTAAGGGTATGCTTGAACAGTCGGGATTTGAGTTTGCAGATGAACCGGACAATGCGGATTTCATACTTTTCAATACCTGTGCCGTAAGAGAACATGCTGAGGACAGAGTGTTCGGCAATGTCGGTGCATTAAAAAATCTAAAGCGTAAGCATCCGCAGATTCTTATTGCTTTGTGCGGTTGTATGATGGAGCAGGAGCATGTTGCCAATAAAATTTACAAGAGTTTTCCTTTTGTAGGACTTGTGTTTGGTACTCATTCATTGCACCATTTTCCTGAGCTTATGTATAACGCTCTTCTTGACGGCAAAAGAGTGTTTGAAAGAGGTAATGACGATAATCAGCTTTATGAGGGATTTCCTGTTAAGCGTGACGGCACTTTCAAGGGTTGGTTACCGATTATGTACGGTTGCAACAACTTCTGTACATATTGTGTTGTGCCTTATGTAAGAGGCAGAGAACGCAGTCGTGAAAAGAATATTATTGTTTCTGAGGCTAAAAATATGATTGAGTCGGGTTATAAAGATATTACCCTTCTCGGTCAGAATGTAAATTCCTACGGAAAAGGTCTTTCCGAGAAAGTAAACTTTTCACAGCTTTTGCGTGAGGTCGATTCAATTGACGGAGATTATTGGCTTCGCTTTATGACATCTCACCCGAAGGATTGTTCAAAGGAACTTATTGACACAATTGCATCGGGTACTCATATAAGCAAGCATCTTCACCTTCCGTTCCAATGCGGTTCGGACAGAGTGCTTAAAGCAATGAACCGTCACTATGACCGCAGAAAGTATCTTGAAATAATCAATTATGCTAAAGAGAAAATTGACGGTCTTTCACTTACAAGTGATATCATTGTAGGTTTTCCGGGTGAAACATATGAAGATTTCAAAGAAACTTTATCGCTCATCCGTGAGGTTGAGTTTACATCGCTCTTTACTTTCATTTTCTCGCCGAGAGTAGGTACTCCTGCTGCTAAAATGGATGATCCGATTTCCGCTGAAGAAAAATCAAAATGGTTCCGTGAACTTCTTGATGTTCAGGAAGAAATTGCGGCAAAGCGTTGTTCTTCAATGGTTGGCAAAACCGAAAAGGTACTTATTGAAGGTGAAAACGATAAGAACGGTGAATTGTGCGGTCGTACAAGCGGTAACATAATAGTTGAGCTTGAAGGATCAAAGGACTGTATCGGAACATTCAGAAATGTAAAAATAACAAAAGCTCGCAACTGGATATTAAAGGGTGAGCTTGTAAAATAATCGGAGGTTAAAACTATGGATATCATTGAGAAAGCAAGGGAACTCGGAAGACTCATTCAGGAAGAGGACTCATATAAAAAATTGCAGGACGCTCAGAAGAATGCAGATGCAGATATGGAGCTTCAGCGTCTTATCGGTGAATTCAATCTTAAAAGAATGTCAATAAACAATGAAGCATCAAAAAAAGAGAGAGATCAGGAAAAGCTTTCAAAGCTTAATACCGAGATGAGAGAGGCATATTCTCAGATTATGTCAAACGAGAATATGATTGCCTACAATGATGCAAAGGCTGCTTTTGATGTTGTTGCAAACAGAGTTCTCGCAATTGTTCAGCAGTCTGCTGAGGGCGCAGATCCCGAAACTGCTGATTACAGCCAGTCATCATGCTCAGGCAGTTGTGCTACATGCGGCGGTTGCGGCTGATAAACGGTTCTAAATTTTATTAAGGAAGTGAAACAAATGGCGGAGTTATCTCCAATGATGCAGCAGTATTTCAAAATTAAAGAAGAAAACAAAGACAGCATTTTGTTCTTCCGACTTGGAGATTTCTACGAAATGTTTTACGATGATGCAAAGCTTGCATCAAAGGAGCTTGAACTTACTCTTACAGGAAGGGATTGCGGACAGGCCGAGCGTGCTCCCATGTGCGGAGTTCCGTTTCACAGCTGTGAGGGTTACATTGCAAGACTTGTTGCAAAGGGCTATAAGGTTGCAATTTGCGAACAGACGGAAGATCCTGCAAAGGCAAAAGGTCTTGTAAAGCGTGATATTATTCGAGTAATTACTCCCGGTACCGTAATGGAATCGAGTATGCTTGATGAGAGCAAAAACAACTACATTTGCTGTATGTATTCTAAAGATAAAACTATAGGACTTTGTTTTTGCGATATTTCCACAGGAGAATTATACGCTACGGAAATCAGGGGTAATGACAGCTATAATGTCCTTACCAATCAGCTTACAAGCTATAATCCCCGTGAAATTCTTATTGGCGGTGACATTGTAAAGCTGAAAGAACTGCCGAAGTTCATTAAAGCGAAACTTTCGGCAGGAGTTGAAATGCTCGAAGATGAAAAATTTGACGAGTCGGTATGTACCGATGTTGTAAAATCACAGTTTTCGGATGAATACAGTACCGTATCTGACAAATCTGTTGTTGTATGCGTTCTCGGTGCATTGCTTTCATATCTTCGTGATACTCAGAAGACGGGACTTGAAAGAATAAATCACATTGAGTTCTACAAAGAAAATCAATATATGAGCCTTGATTACAACACACAGCGTAATCTTGAGCTCACACAAACAATGCTGACAAAGGATAAAAAAGGTTCACTTTTGTGGGTGCTTGACAAAACAAAAACCGCAATGGGCAAACGCCTTATGCGTTCATGGCTTGAACATCCTTTGCTTAATATAACTTCAATCAATAACCGTCAGAGTGCGATTGAAGAGCTTGTAAACGATAATATGCTCCGTATGGATGTTACAGACACACTCTCGGGTATATTTGACATTGAAAGACTTATGACAAGAATCGTTTACGGTTCTGCAAATGCAAGAGATTTGCGTTCACTCTGCGGAGCAATTCAGAATCTTCCGCAGATTTCAGATTTGCTCGTTGATTGTAAATCGGTTTATCTTAAATATATTTATAAAAGCATTGATAAGCTTGAGGACATTCATTCTCTTATTGATTCTGCAATCGTTGAAGAACCCCCGTTTACAGTCCGTGAGGGCGGTATGATTAAGAGAGGTTATAACGAAGAGCTGGATTCCGTGACAGGCGATATGAATGACTCAAAGGGGATTCTTGCCCGTATTGAGTCTGAACAGCGTGATATAACGGGAATTCCTAAGCTTAAAGTCGGTTATAACAGGGTATTCGGATATTATATTGAAGTATCAAATTCGTATAAATCCATGGTACCCGAAACATACATAAGAAAGCAGACACTCACCAATTGTGAAAGATATATTACTCAGGATTTGAAAGATGTAGAGGGCAGAATCCTCGGTGCAAAAGACAGATCGGTTGCACTTGAATACAACCTCTTTGATGATGTCAGAAAAACGGTTTCGGATAATCTTGAAAGAATTCAGAAAACCGCAAAAGCCATTGCTAATCTTGATGTTATTACATCACTTGCAAATGTTGCGGCTGACGACAGATACATAAGACCTGATGTAAACCTTTCAACTGCTATAAGAATTAAAGATTCGAGACATCCTGTTGTTGAGGCTCTATTAAAGGATGCACCGTTTGTTCCGAATGATGTCAGCCTTGATTCTGCCAATGACAGAGTAGCAATTATTACAGGTCCCAATATGGCGGGTAAGTCAACCTATATGCGACAGATTGCCATTATTGTTCTTATGGCGCAGATAGGCAGTTTTGTTCCGGCGTCTTCTGCCGAAATCGGAATTGTAGACAGCATCTTTACTCGTGTGGGTGCGTCTGATGATCTTGCATCTGGACAGTCAACCTTTATGGTTGAGATGAGCGAGGTTGCCAATATTATTAAAAATGCAACTTCAAAAAGCTTACTTATTCTTGACGAAATCGGCAGAGGTACTTCTACCTTTGACGGTATGAGCATCGCAAGGGCTGTACTTGAATTTTGTGCCGACAGAAAAAAACTCGGTGCAAAAACACTTTTTGCAACTCATTATCACGAACTCACGGTTATGGAACAACTCCTTGACGGTGTAAAAAACTATAACATAGCAGTTAAAAAGCGTGGCGATGACATTACTTTTCTGCGAAGAATTGTTCCCGGCGGAGCAGATGACAGCTACGGTATTGAGGTTGCAAAGCTTGCAGGCATTCCGCAGTCTGTAATTTCAAGAGCAAAGGAAATTTTAAAAGACCTTGAACACGGCAAATATAAAAACGAGAATGCCAATATTCAAAAGCAGGATAATTCAGACGATATGCAGCTTTCACTTATCGGTTCGGCTGAAAGTCCCGTGATTGAAAAGCTGAAAGATACAGATATAAATACTCTTACTCCGATTGAAGCAATGAACTTGCTTTACGAACTCAAGGGTATGATTTAATATTAGGAGGTGACACAAATGGGTGTAATCAATGTACTTGATAAGCATGTTGCAGAACTTATCGCCGCCGGCGAGGTTGTTGAAAGACCGGCGTCGGTTATAAAGGAGCTTGTAGAAAATTCAATTGACGCAGGCGCAAAAAATATCACCGTTGAGATAAAAAACGGCGGTACAACATTCATGCGTGTTGCCGATGACGGTTGCGGTATTTACCGTGACGATATCAAAGTTGCGTTTTTAAGACACGCAACCAGTAAAGTTAAGGTTGAATCTGACCTGGACAGTATTTCTACACTCGGATTCAGGGGAGAGGCTCTTGCGTCAATTTGTGCAGTGTCACGACTTCAACTTATTACGAGGAATGTAAACGAGGAAATCGGAACTTCATATGAAATTGACGGCGGTGAAGAACAGAGCTTTGATGATGCAGGTTGTCCTGTCGGCACAACCTTTGTTATCAGAGATTTGTTCTACAACATTCCTGCTCGTGCAAAATTTTTGAAAAAGGATGTTTCGGAGGGTAACGCAGTTTCAAATATAATCGACAAAACTGCTTTGTCACATCCCGAAATTGCATTTACATACATTAAAGACGGAAAGCAGGTTCTTCGTACATTCGGCGACGGAAAACTTATTTCTGCAATATATTCGGTTTTTGGAAAAGATTTTGCGAAAGGACTTATTCCGGTTGATTATCAGCTTGATGCAATAAAGGTTTACGGCTATATTTCAAAGCCCGAACACTCAAGACCAAATCGTAATATGCAGAATTTTTTTATCAACGGAAGGTACATCAAAACCAGAACGGCTATGGTTGCACTTGAAGAGGCTTTTAAGGGCTCAATTATGGTCGGAAAATTTCCGTCGTGTGTTCTTAATATCGAATTGCCGTGTGAAATTATTGATGTAAATGTTCATCCTTCAAAGCTTGAGGTCAGATTTATAAATGAAAGACCTGTTTTTGATGCGATTTATCATGCGGTAAAATCTTCACTTATGAAGTATGACAGCCGTAAAAAAGCGTCATTTAAAAAGGAAACGGCTTTTAATGAGGTGCAAAATAAGTTTAATCCGTTTAACAATGCGCCTGCCATTCTGAACAAGCCTGTTGTGCAAAGTTCTAAAAATGATTTTGTACAAAAACAGTGTGCTAAACCGATACCTGACATACAAAAAACAGAGGTTACAAAACCTGTTGTTACATCCGGAAAATCCGATGATTTTAATCCGTTTTCGGATGTCGCATTTAATGATAATAAGAAGAATGATGAGGCAGCCATTCTTTCTGTTACAAAATCCATTGATGATATAAAAGTTGCGGATATATCTAATCCGTTTGATATTTTCAGCAAACAGGCGATAAATAAGGCAAAAGAGGAAGAGAAGTTAAAATCAACTTTCAAGCCTGAAATTGTTCAGCCAACTTCGCTTGTTGAAGATGAAAAAACTGATACAGAAAGTATTACCGATAAAAGTCCGATTGTAAGCCCTAAAGAGGTTAATGTAATTGTTTCGGAAGAATCTATTGAAAAATCAAAAGAGCCTGTTCTTGTAAACGATAATCAGACGAGCATCAAATATATCGGAGAGGCTTTCGGTACATATATCATTGCAGAAAAAAACAATAAAGATATTCTTTTGATAGACAAACATGCCGCTCATGAGAGAATTATTTATGAAAAACTCAAAGCCGAAAAGGCTGCTGACTATAGGCAGATTTTACTTGCTCCTGTTACAGTCCCTCTCGGGAAAACCGAGTATGATGCAGCAATTAATAATCTTGATATGTTTTCCGATTGCGGCTTTGAAGTTGAAGATTTCGGTAACAGTACGGTTATTGTAAGAAGTTCTCCGCAGTATATTCCGGCTGTTGAAATTGAAGATTGCATTACCGAGATGTCGGGCTACATTTCTCAGGGTAAAACCGATATCTTTACCGAAAAAATGGATTGGTTTTACAGCAATGTTGCTTGTCGTTCAGCTATAAAGGCAGGCAATAAAAGTACTCCTGAGGAGCTTATAGGGATTGTAAAACACCTTGAAGAACATCCTGAAATCAAGTATTGCCCTCATGGCAGACCGATTTGCATTGTTCTTACAAAGGGTGAAATTGAAAAACAGTTTGGCAGGGTGTGATTTTTTGGAAAAATCTATTAATACGGTTTCAATTGTCGGTCCTACCGCATCAGGCAAAACAAAACTTTCGGTTGAACTTGCAAAGCATTTTAACGGTGAAATCGTATCTGCCGATTCCATGCAGATATACAGGGGAATGCAGATTGCAACAGCCAAACCTACCAAAGAAGAGATGGACGGAATTCCTCATCATATGATGGACTTTCTTCCGCCTGATAAAACCTATTCGGTTGCGTCATATGTAAGTGATGCTTCAAAATGTATAGCAGATATTCATTCAAGAGGCAAATTACCGTTTATTGTCGGCGGAACAGGTCTTTATGTTGATTCACTTCTGAACAATGTTTCTTTCAGTGATGATAAACGGGATGAAGATTATTGTTTAGAACTTCGCAAGATTGCCGAAGAACATGGAACAGACAGGTTGCTTGAAATGCTTGCAAAATTCGATCCGGAATCGGCAGACAGACTTCGTGAAAGCAGGAATCTAAAAAGAATAATCCGTGCCATTGAATTTTACAAAACAACAGGAAAAACTATCACACAACAAATTGAAGAATCACATAAAATTCCGTCTCCGTATATAACTGTAAAAATCGGTCTTAATTGCCGTGACAGACAGGTGCTTTATGACAGAATAAACAAGCGTGTAGATATTATGCTTGAAGAAGGTCTGCTTGAGGAGGCTGAACGGGTTATTAATTCCGACCTGAGCTGTACATCAATAAAGGCAATAGGATACAAGGAATTGATTCCTTATTTTAAAGAAAATAAAAACCTGAATGATTGTGTTGAAAAATTGAAAATGGAAACCCGCAGATATGCAAAAAGACAAATTACTTGGTTTAAGCGGGATTCGGAGATAAATTGGATTTATATTGATGAATATAATTCATTTGAAGAAATATACAGTTATGCAAAGGCTGTAATCGAAAGAGGCTTACTTTATGGATAAATTGCTTTTCAGACGAATTTTGATGATTGCGTTATCAGTTCTTGCAGTTGTTTATGCCGCCTATCTTCTGATAAGTACAAATTTTAAAATGTATCCGACTGAAAATGCTGTTCAAACAACAGTCACGGATAAAATTTATTCAAACGGATTTATTATCCGTGATGAAAATATGATTCAGAATAATACTTCGGGTGTGCTTTCATATACAGTGCATGACGGTGACGAGGTAAAAGCCGGCGGTGAAATTGCAAAATCATATGCAAATGATGATGACGCAGCTTCACAGTCAAAAATCAGCGCATTACAGGAACAGCTTTCCGATTTGCAGACACTTCAAAAAACAAGCACGGCCGGCAACATAGGTATTGATACTATCAACAACAATATAAATAATAATATCATTTCACAAATTCGCAGTATCAATGACGGTGATTTGGTAAATATTGATAATGTTACAAATAATCTGCTTTATTCAATAAACCAAAGACAGATTTACACAGGCAAAGCCACTAACTTTAATGACAGAATTTCAGAACTCCAGGCTGAAATAGCGGCTCTTGAAGGAAAAACTGGAAAATCAACAGGTAATATTACGACTGAAAAATCAGGTTGTTTTCTCTCGCATTGTGACGGATATGAAAATGCGCTTGATTACAATAATCTTGATCGTCTGACTCTTTCTGACCTTGATAATGTAAAGCAGACAAAAGTGTCCGACAATATTGCAGGCAAGGTTGTAACGGGATTGAAATGGTATGTTGCCTGTAAGGTTACGGCTGATGAGGCAACAAGACTTTCTTTGTGGGACGGTTCCGCTACGGTGCTGTTCTCTGATGCATCGTCTGAAAGCATTCCCGCCACTATCAAGAGGATTTATCAGGAATCAAAAGACAGCGACGCCCTTCTTATTCTTGAGTGTGACTATATGAATTCCGACCTTGCTCAGGCAAGACAGGAGCCGATTGAAATAGGTCTTGGTTCATACACTGGCTTGAGAATCAGCAAAAAGGCTATTCATGATGACTATGTAACAAAGACAACCTATGATGACAATGACAATAAACATACCGAACAGGTTAAGGTTCAGGGTGTATATGTGCTTCACGGAAGTGAAGTGAGATTCAAACAGATATCTATTCTGTATGCCGACGATGATTATGTTATTTGCGATCCGGAGCCGGACAGCAAAGACCTTGTTGACGGCACAACAGTTGAGTTATATGATCAGGTAATTCTTGAAGGAGATGATTTGTATGACGGAAAAGTTGTTAACTGACGTTGAATACAATTACAAATTTATTGATGAGCGAATAGCCGAGGCTGCCGAAAAGTCCGGAAGAAAGCGTGAGGACATTACATTTCTTGCCGCAACAAAAATGGTTGAACCTGAGGTTATTAACCACGCAATTTCACTTGGACTTGACCACATAGGTGAAAACAAGGTTCAGGAGCTTTTGTCAAAGTATGATAAGTATAACCTTGACAACTGTTCTCTTCAGTTTATCGGTCACTTGCAGACAAACAAGGTAAGACAGATTATCGATAAGGTTGATCTTATCCAGTCTGTCGATTCAATAAAGCTTGCGTCGGAAATTTCTAAACAGGCTTTAAAAATCAATAAAAACTGTGATGTTCTTGTTGAGGTAAATATCGGCAGAGAAGAAAACAAGTCAGGTGTTATGCCCGAACAGCTTGAAGAATTACTTTGTCAGATTGCCGAATTGGACGGTATTTCAGTTAAAGGTCTTATGGCAATACCTCCGATTTGTGAATCTTCACAGAAAATTTCTGAATTTTTCAATAAAATGCATAATATATTTATTGACATCTCGCAAAAAAAATTAGATAATATAGATATGAATATTCTTTCAATGGGTATGTCTGCCGATTATTACGAAGCTGTACTTGCAGGTGCAAATATGGTCAGAGTTGGTTCGGCATTATTCGGTGCAAGGAATTATACATAATTTTAGGAGGATTATATAATGGCTGGTTTTGTAGATAAGTTTAAACGCATGTGGGACGCCCCTGATGATGAGTATGAGTATGATGAATATGGTTATGCTGACGAAGGTGCAGAAGAAGACTATAAAGAAGAACCTGTAAGAAACACTAAAAAAGAAAGAGATCTCGGCGGCGGAAACAAGGTCGTAAACATTAATGCTACCACCAATCTTCAGGTTGGTTTATTCAAGCCTGAGCGTTTCGGCGAAGAAACCCGCACAATTGCCGATGAGCTTATGAAGGCTCACACAGTAGTTCTTAATCTTGAAGATACAAATAAAGATATGGCAAGAAGAATCCTTGATTTCCTCAGTGGTGTTGCATATGCAAACCGTGGTAAAATCAAGCGTGTCGCTACAAATACATATATCATTATTCCGAGCAATGTTGACCTGACAGGTGACGATTTACTTGATGAGCTTGAGAACAACGGTGTTTACTTCGGATGATGACAAACAGCTGATTGCTCGGCTTAATAACGGTATTGATCTTTGTCTGACAAGACAGAAACCGTATTTTATGCCTTTTTTGAGTGAAAGAAAACAAGCTCTTCTTGTTTCCGAACTTAAAAAAGCATATTTCGACAACTACCTTTTCTTTGGCGGGTATGATGATTCCGAGAGAAAAATGCTTGGCTTGTTTTTTGATGAACCGAGTGCAGGTATGTTCCCGATATGCGGCATTGAATTTTCTTTCAGAAAATGCGACCGACTCACTCATCGTGATTTTCTCGGTTCTTTGATGTCTCTCGGAATAGAGCGTGAAACTGTCGGTGATATTCTTGTTGAGGACGGACGGGCTGTCGTATTTGTAAAAGCGGAATTGTCCGATTATGTCAAGTCGCAGATTTCAAAAGTCGGCAGAGTCGGCGTCAGGGTTGATGACGCTGATTTGTCAAAGCTTCCGCAGGGAAGAGGAGTAGAAGAAAAAACATTTATAGTTTCTTCTTTGCGACTTGATAATATTGTTGCCGCTGTATGTAAACTGTCACGAGAAAAAACAAAAACTGTCATTATGTCGGACAGCGTATGTGTTAATTTTGAAGAAACTAAAAATGTCAGTTTTAACCTAAAGGAAAATGATGTTTTTACAATTCGCGGAAAAGGCAAATTCGTTTTAAAAGGTATACTTGGAACTACAGGAAAAGGTCGAATGAGAATTTCGGTTATACAATATAAATAAGGAGTGCAGATAAATGCTTACAATTGATGAAATTAAAAATATAAGCTTCAGAAAAGCCACTCTTAACGGTGGTTACAGAGCTGAAGATGTTGACTCGTTTATTGATGAAGTCATTGTTTCTTTTGAACAATTGAAGAAAGAAAAAACTAACCTTGTTCATAAGATTGATGTTCTTGCAACAAGAGTTGAACAGTACAGAGCAGATGAAGAAACAGTAAGAAACGCTTTGCTTGCTTCACAGAAGGTTGCTGATGCCTGCATAAGAGAAGCAAAGGAAAAGGCTGCAAAGATTGTTCGTGATGCTGAAACAAAGGCTCAGACTCTCCTTGTTGACGCAAACAATATGACTGCTGCCGAGAAAGAGCATTATTTACAGCTTCAGTCAGATGCGGCTAATCTCAGAAATGAACTTATTTCACTTTATAGTAAGCATATTAAGTCAATTGATGATCTTCCTTCAACCTCCGATGTTGAGGCTTCAAAAGCTGAACTTGACGAAAAGTATCCTACAGAGGATGTGACAGCTCCTGCACAGCCTCAGGTTGAAGACGATGTGAAGATTGCAGTACCTTCAGAAATGAAAGCTGAGCCGATTGCTGAAACTGAAGAAGTATCTGCTCATCCTAAAAGACAGAGCAAGTTCAGTCATCTCAAGTTCGGTGATAACTATGATGTAACTGCCGACTGATTTTTATTTAGATTTTAGATATTGGAGAGAATATAAAATGTCCCAGGATTATAATTCAACACTTAATCTTCCAAAGACAGACTTCCCTATGAGAGCAGGTCTACCGAAAAGCGAGCCTGTTACACTTCAAAATTGGGAAGATGAAAAGGTTTACGAAAATCTTATGAAAGTTAATGAGGGAAAGCCTCTGTTCATTCTTCATGACGGCCCTCCTTATGCTAACGGTGACATTCACCTTGGCCATGCACTTAATAAGATTCTTAAGGATTTTATCGTAAGATATAAGAATATGGCAGGCTTTAAAGCTCCGTATGTTCCGGGTTGGGATACACACGGACTTCCTACGGAACTTAAAGCAAGAAAGAAAGCCGGTATCGGTAATTCTGCCGAAATTTCTGTTGTTGAACTTCGTAAAATGTGCGAAGAGTTCGTAAAAGGCTACATTAACGATCAGCGTACGCAGTTTAAAAGACTTGGCGTAATTGGTGAATGGGATAAGCCGTACATCACTCTTAACCATGAGTTTGAGGCTGAACAGATCAGAGTGTTTGCAGAAATGGCTACAAAGGGTTATATCTACAAGGGCTTAAAGCCTGTTTATTGGTGCCCGGAGTGTAAGACTGCTCTTGCAGAGGCTGAGATTGAGTATGCTGAAGATCCTTGCCATTCAATCTATGTAAAGTTTAATGTAACCGACGATAAGGGCGTTTTCTCAAATATGGGAATTGATCCTTCAAAGGTTAAGTTTGTAATCTGGACAACTACAACTTGGACACTCCCTGCAAATGTTGCAATTTGCGTAGGTCCGAGATTTGAATATTCTGTAATCAAAACAGGTGATGAATACCTTGTTATGGCGTCCGAACTTTATAAGTCTGCTCTTGATGAGGCAGGTATAACAGACTTTGAAGTTGTAGCAACAGTAAAGGGCAGTGAGCTTGAGTATATAAAAACAGCACATCCTTTCCTTGACAGAGAGTCCCTTGTTATCGTTGGTGAGCATGTAACTCTCGAAAGCGGTACGGGTTGTGTACACACAGCTCCCGGACACGGTGTTGACGACTACAATGTATGTCAGAATTACCCTGAGATTCCGATTATCTGTCCTGTTGATTCTAACGGTGTTCTTACAGAAGAAGCAGGTCAGTTCGCAGGTCTTACAACTGATGAGGCTAATAAGAAGATTGCCGCCTATCTTGAAGAAAACGGCTCACTTTTTGCATTAAAGAAAATTGTCCATCAGTATCCGCATTGCTGGAGATGTAAAACTCCTATCCTTTTCAGAGCAACAGACCAGTGGTTCTGTTCGGTTGACGATTTCAAGGATGAGGCTGTTGACGCTATCAATACGGTTAAGTGGATTCCTGCATGGGGCAAGGACAGAATTACATCAATGGTAAGAGAAAGAAAAGATTGGTGTATTTCCCGTCAGAGAAAATGGGGTGTTCCGATTCCGATTTTCTTCTGTAAGGATTGCGGTGAGGCTCTTATTGATAAGGATGCTATGCTTGCTGTTGCAGACTTATTCGGTAAAGAAGGTTCAAACGCTTGGTACAATCACACAGCCGCAGAGATTCTTCCTGCCGGTACAAAGTGTAAGAAGTGCGGTTGTACTGAATTTGATAAAGAAAAAGATATTATGGATGTTTGGTTCGACAGCGGTTCATCACATGCTGCTGTTCTTGAACAGCGTGATAACCTTGAATCACCTGCTGACCTTTACCTTGAGGGTAACGACCAGTACAGAGGTTGGTTCCAGTCATCACTCCTTACATCCGTTGCTACAAGAGGCAGAGCACCTTACAAGGCTGTTCTTACTCACGGTATGATTCTTGACGATGAATCAAGAAAGATGAGTAAGTCACTCGGTAACGGCATCAGCCCACAGGATGTTATTAAGCAGTACGGTGCTGATGTACTCAGACTTTGGGTTGCATCAACCGACTATCAGACTGACGTTCATATTTCTAAGGACATTCTGAAGCAGATTTCCGAGTCATACAGAAAAATCAGAAATACCGCAAGATACATTCTCGGTAACATTTCTGACTTTAATCCCGATACAGATATGGTTGACTTTGATAAGGTGTTGCCGATTGATAAATGGGCGCTTGCAAAGCTTAATGACCTTATTACAAAGGTTAGAACTTCATATGATAATTATGAGTTTCATATTGTATATCACAGCATTCATAACTTCTGTGTTGTTGATATGTCTAACTTCTATCTTGATGTTCTCAAGGACAGACTTTATACAGAAAAGGCTGACAGTCCTTCAAGAAGAGCCGCTCAGACCGTAATCTATGTTATCCTTGACGCAATGACAAGAATGATTGCTCCGCTCCTTGCGTATACATCAGATGAAATTTGGAAATACATGCCGCATTCCTCAAATGAGAATGCAGATCATGTTATCTTTAATGAGATTCCTGAAAACATCGCTATTGATGTTGATGATAAATTTATGGCTTTCTGGGACAGAATTCACGAACTCCGTGATAATGTTAAAAAGTCACTCGAATCCCTTATAAAGGATAAGACAATTAAGGGTTCGCTTGAAGCAAAGGTAACACTTTGTGCAGGCGGTGAAACACTTGAATTTCTTAAAAAGGCTGAGCCTGAGCTTTGTGCCGCATTCATAGTTTCCGAAGTTGAAATTGTTGATAACGGCGGTGAGCTTGAAATCAAACCTGAAAAAGCTGAGGGTGAAAAGTGCGAGCGTTGCTGGGCTATCAGCAAGACGGTGGGTCAGTGTGCAGAGCATCCTACAATCTGTTTCCGCTGTGTTCAGAATCTTAAATGATAACTGCTATTACAATAAATCGGTGTGACAAAACACACCGATTTATGTTTATGGAGGATAAAATGCCTGTTATTGCTCTTATAATCGGTGTGCTTTTAGCTGCCGCCGATCAGATAATAAAATATTTTGTGCTTACCTATCTTCAGCCTGTCGGTTCGGTAACTGCCATTGACGGATTACTTGATTTTACTTATGTTGAGAATAGAGGCGTTGCTTTCGGAATGTTTTCGGATATGCGTTGGTTTTTCGTAGCGGTTACTGCTGTTCTTATTGCAATAATAATATATATTATGTTCAAGAAGAAACCGTCAGGAAAGATGTTCTATATTTCTGCGGCACTTATAATCGGCGGCGGAATGGGTAATTTGATTGACAGGATTTTTTACGGTTTTGTAGTCGATTACATCAGCGTTTCATTCTTTCCTCCTGTTTGTAACTTTGCCGACTACTGCATTACGGTCGGAACAATACTTCTTATAGTTTATGTTCTGTTTTTCTCTAATGTTATGAAATCCGAAAAAAAGGTCAACAAAAGCAATGAATGAATTTAAACTTAATTGTGAAACAAGCGGTGTAAGGCTTGATAAATTTATTTCGGATGCAGATATTGATTTGTCACGCTCTGCCGCTGTTAATCTTATTGAGAACGGAGCTGTGCTTGTAAACGACTCTGTTGTTTCAAAAAAGTACAAGCTTTCGCAAGGTGATATTGTTGTTGTGAATGTTCCCGATCCGACACCGTATGAGGCTAAAGCGGAAAATATTCCTCTTGATATAGTTTATGAAGATGAATGCTTGCTTGTTGTGAATAAGCCAAAGGGAATGGTGGTGCATCCTGCCGCAGGAAATTATGACGGTACTCTTGTAAATGCTTTGCTTTATCATTGCGGTGACAGCCTTTCGGGAATTAACGGCGTACTTCGTCCCGGCATTGTTCACCGCATCGATAAGGATACAAGCGGTCTTTTGATTGTTGCAAAAAATGATTTTGCTCACCGTTCTCTTGCAGAACAAATTAAGGAGCATTCTTTTACAAGGGAGTATGAGTCAATTGTATTTGGTAATCTGAAAAATGATGAGGGAACAGTTGACGCTCCAATCGGAAGAAATCCTAAAGACAGAAAGAAAATGTGTGTTATCGAAAAGAACAGCAAAAATGCGGTTACTCATTATTCGGTAATAACAAGGTATAAAGGTTACACACATATAAAATGCAAGCTTGAAACAGGTCGTACTCATCAAATCAGAGTGCATATGGCTTATATAGGTCATCCCGTGTCGGGTGATAAGGTGTATGGCGTAAAGAATGAAAAAGTTGATTTTGAAGGACAATGCCTTCATGCAAGAAAAATCGGTTTTATTCATCCAAAAACCAGTGAATATATTGAATTCACTTCCGAATTGCCTGATTATTTCAAAAAATATCTTAAAAAGCTTGAGAATATATCATCGCATTAATCGGAGCTTGACGGGATATATTCCGATTTTTTAAACTAAATTGAAAAAACACTTGCATTATTATTCCGTATGTGGTATTATATTAAAGCATTTGAAACCGTCGTAACTCTCGACGAGGTTCAAATAACGGTTTAACCGTCATTTTGATGTGACAGTCCGCTACTCGTTTGAGTAAGAATGTCGGAAAAATAAGGAGGATAAAAAATGGACGCATTAAAGACTATTGCTGCAGCAAGCGTGAAGGAAACAACACCTGAGTTCAGCGTAGGTGATACTGTAAAGGTATCAGTAAACATTCGTGAAGGCGAAAGAGAAAGAATCCAGATGTTTGAGGGTACTGTTATTGCTAAAAGAGGCAGTGGCGTAGCTGAAACATTTACTGTAAGAAGAGTAGCTTACGGCGTTGGCGTTGAAAGAGTATTCCCTCTCCATTCACCCAATGTTAAAGATGTACAGGTTGTTCGTTACGGTAAGGTTCGCAGAAGCAAGCTCTACTATCTCCGTGACAGAGTTGGTAAGGCTGCTAAGGTTAAAGAGCAGATTCGTAAGTAATTCACGAAATCAAAAGGGACTTTTAAAAGTCCCTTTTTTTACTATTTTTCTTTATAGCAGGTGACAAAGTTGAAGAAAAGCAAAAATAATGTCAATGAGGCTAATATGGCTGTGCTTCAGCCTGAGGGTGTGAACGATTCTTCAGATATCAATCCTGAAATGTATGTGGATAAGAAACCGTCAATTTCCGAAAAACAATTTCTTGTTGCAAAAGAGGAAGGCGCAATGTCCGGTTTTTATGACTGGGTAAGATGTATCCTGTTTGCAATTTCGGTTGTTGTGGTTTGCCTTATCTTTTTGTTCCGCCTTGTTGATGTTGAAGGCAGATCAATGAATAACACACTTGCCACTAACGACAAGGTTATCGTAACAAATCTATTCTACACTCCCCAAAATAACGATATCGTTGTTATTTCTCACGGTGCAGAGTATAACAGTCCGATTATTAAGCGTGTTATCGCTGTTGCGGGACAGACTGTTAAGGTCGATTATGACAACGACCAAATCATAGTTGACGGTGTTGTTCTTGATGAACCGTACATAGAGGGTTCAACCTACGGCAACAATATAGGCGACAATGAAATTCCGGAGGTTATTCCTGAGGGCAAAATTTTTGTTATGGGTGATAACAGAAAGGATTCAATGGACAGCCGCAGTACAAAAATTGGTCTTATAGATGTTGATGATGTAATCGGTAAGGCACAGTTTGTAGTTTATCCGTTTGACCACTTCGGCTATCTGTACTGATGCTAAAGATTGTAAAAATTTAATGTTAATTTAAATTTTGATATTGTGAAAAGCTTATTTCTGTTTTATAATAGAAATAAGCTTTATTTTTTACGGAGGGTTATATGCCTCAAAAACCTAAAAATAATAAAATAAGAATTAAAATTAACGATAAAAAAATCACGGATTATATGTTTGATTTTACACGGACAATAATTTTTGTGTTTGCAATTATATCAGTAGCGTTTACTTTTATCATCAGAGATGCCAATGTTGTGGGAAATTCGATGCTTGACACGCTCCACAGCGATGATAAAATTTTCATTACAAACTTTATGTATGAGCCAAAATGCGGCGATATTGTAGCTATCAACGCTGAAAATCAGATTGAAAAGAGAATTATAAAACGGGTTATAGCCGTTGAAGGACAGACGCTTGTCGTGGATTACAGTAAAAATGCAGTTTATGTTGACGGTATAAAAATTGATGAACCGTATGTTTCTTCTTTAACACGAGAGCCGTCAAATCCATTGCAAATTCCGTATGTTATCCCTGAAGGTTATATCTTTGTAATGGGTGATAACAGAATTATTTCTCTTGACAGCCGTGATAAGAGTATAGGCCTTGTGTCTGTCGATGATGTAATCGGAAAAGCACAATTTATATTTTTCCCGCTTGACAGATTCAAGTATTTATATTAACAGAAAATTTTTAAAGGATGTACATATATGAGCGAAATGCAGACTATTCAATGGTTCCCGGGTCATATGACCAAAACAAAAAGACAGATTCAGTCAAGTCTTAAACTTGTTGATGCTGTCGCAGAAATTATTGATGCAAGAATTCCTGTCAGCAGTCGTAACCCCGACCTTGCAAAACTTGTTCAGAACAAGCCGAGAGTTATTCTTCTCAATAAATGCGATATGGCTAATCAAACTGCTACGAAAATGTGGATTGACTATTTTAAAAAGCAGAATCTTGTTGCTATCCCGGTTGACTGTAAAAGCGGCAGAGGTCTTGACAAATTTGCACCTGCCGTAAATACGGTTATGAGCCATAAGATTGCAAGATTAAAAGAAAAAGGAATGGTAAATCCCACAATCAGAATTATGATTGTCGGTATTCCGAATGTAGGCAAATCTTCTTTTATCAATAAAATGGTAAAGAAAAACCGTGCAAAGGTTGAGGACAGGCCGGGCGTTACAAGAGGTAATCAATGGTATACAATTGCAAAGAACCTTGAAATGCTTGACACTCCGGGTGTGCTTTGGCCAAAGTTTGACGATAAGACAGTCGGAGAGCATCTTGCGTTCACAGGTGCGGTTAAAGACCAAATTCTTGATATCGAACTTTTGGCGGTAAGACTTCTTGATTTCATCAAGGAACTAAAGCCTGCTGATTTTATAACAAGATTTAAATTAGAAAACGAAGATATCGAAAATATTGATTCATATGAGCTTTTGAAAATGATTGGCAAAAAGAGAGGTATGCTTGTTTCAGGCGGTGAGATAGATACCGAGAGAGCCGCAATTATGTTGCTTGATGAATTCAGAAGTGCAAAGCTTGGCAGAATTACAGTTGAAATGCCGCAGGGGAGATAACAATGGATTGGCTTGAATATGAAAATAAAAATATTGCAAGAGGTTTTCTAAATATCTGCGGTGTTGATGAAGCCGGCAGAGGACCGCTTGCAGGACCTGTGTGCGCCGCCGCAGTTATACTTCCCGAAAACACTGTTATTGAAGGAGTCAATGATTCAAAAAAGCTTTCTGAAAAAAAGAGAGAGGCTTTGTTTGATGTAATAAAGGGACAGGCATTGGCATACAGCATTGCATTTGCAAGCGTTGAAGAAATTGAGGAAATGAATATTCTTAATGCTGCTATGCTTGCAATGAAACGGGCAGTTGAAGGTCTTGAACCAAGGGCTGATTATGCTATGATTGACGGCAACAGAATGCCTCCGTTGTCAATTGAAGGCGAATGTATTGTAAAAGGTGATGCAAAGTCAATGTCAATCGCCTGTGCGTCAATTCTTGCCAAGGTATCAAGGGATAGACTTCTTTATGAATACGACAAAGAATTTCCTCAGTACCTATTTGCAAAGCATAAGGGTTACGGTACAAAGGCTCATATTGAGGCGATTCTTAAATACGGACCGTGTAAGTATCACAGACCGAGCTTCTTGAAGAAAATATATAATAAGAAATGATTTTTACTACTAAACAAACAGGTGATAAGGGAGAGGCTTATGCCGCAAAATATCTGAAAAAGCATAAGTATAAAATTATTGCCAGAAATTATAAAAAGCCTTACGGCGAAATAGATATCATAGCCGAGAATAAGGAAGTAATTGCCTTTGTTGAGGTTAAAACAAGAAAAGAGAATTCTCTTACACAACCCGTTGATGCGGTTAACCGTAAAAAGCAGATGAAAATTTTAAAAACTGCCGATATGTATATGTATGAAAACAATATAGATAAAGAATGTCGATTTGATGTATGCGAAGTTTTTGTCAACAGTGATAATCTTAAACTTGTCGGCATTAACTATATTGAAGATGCATTCTGACGGGAGGTTGCCATGAATTTTTTTGACTTGCATTGTGACACGCTCTATAAGGCAGTAACCGAAAAGTCCGAACTGGATAATCCCTCATATGAAGTGAAATTAAACAACAATTCCAAATCCAGCAAGTTACAGTGCTATGCTATATGGTTGCCCGACACGCTTGACAGTAATGAGGCGGAAAAATTGTTCTTTGAATCGGCTGATTATCTGAAATCCGAATGTAACCGACTTGGAATTGAATTGTTAGGTATCGGTGAATTCACGGATAATGCTTTTTCAAAGTATCGAAACTCAGCGTTTTTTACAGTAGAAAACGGAAAAGCCTTAAACGGCAGAATTGAGAATGTAAAGCGATTTGCAGAACTCGGCGTCAGAATAATGACTCTCACATGGAATGAGATGAACGAGATTGGTTCGGGTGTTTTATCGGAAGATAAATGCGGTTTAACGGACTTTGGAAAACTTGCAGTAGCCGAAATGGAAAAGTACGGTATTGTAATTGATATATCCCATGCAAGCGATGAACTGTTTTATGATGTTGTCAATCAGACGAATAAGCCGTTTATCGCAACTCATTCAGATTCACGGACAATTACTCAAAATCCGAGAAATCTTACAGATGAGCAGATTAAAATTATAATACAGAGAGGCGGACTTATAGGCCTAAATTTGCACAATGCTTTTCTTAATAATAATCCGGATAAAGCATGCATGAACGATATTTTGAAGCATTGCGAATATATGCTGTCGCTCGGATGTGAAAATTCTCTTTGCTTCGGTACGGATTTTGACGGCTGCGATTTACCGAAGGATATTCTCGGAAGCGATTCAATCGGCGAAATTTATGAACTTTTTCTTAGAAATAACTACAACGAAAGCGTTTTGAAAAAGATTTTTTACGAAAATGCGTATAATTTCTTTGAAAACTTTGACAATCAGCGAATAATGTAGTAAAATACTTGATGTTTAAAGCAATTTGAAAGGAAGATTTCAATGTTATACAACAGCACACAAAATGCCAAAGAAGTAGTTTCTGCGGCACAGGCCATTGCACAGGGTATTTCAAAGGACGGCGGTCTTTTTGTACCGCAGGAATTTCCTAAGTATGATGAAAATACCTTCAAGGCACTTTTGAAAACAGATTACAAAGGAAGAGCAAAGAAAGTATTTTCTGATTTTCTTTCTGATTTCACAGAAGAGGAAATCAGCGACTGCGTAGAAAAGGCTTATACAGCTCAGAAATTCGGCGGTGAAAATCCTGCTCCTATTTCATACTGTAATCTTGACGGAACAACCCTGAATATTCTTGAACTCTGGCATGGTCCTACATGTGCGTTTAAGGATATGGCACTCCAGATTCTCCCGCATCTTCTCACAAAGTCACTCAAGAAGAAATATGACGGCAAGACAGCTGTTATTCTCGTTGCTACATCAGGTGATACAGGCAAGGCTGCTCTTGAAGGCTTTAAAGATGTTGACCACACAAAGATTGTTGTTTTCTATCCTGTTGACGGTGTAAGTCCGATGCAGAAGCATCAGATGAATACTCAGGAAGGTGAAAATGTTCGTGTTTGTGCAATCAAGGGTAACTTTGATGACGCTCAGACAGGTGTTAAGAAGATATTTACTACACCTTCAGTTGCAGAAAAGCTCGCTGAGAATAATATGCTTTTCTCATCAGCAAACTCAATCAACTGGGGCAGACTTCTTCCGCAGATTGTTTACTATATTTCGGCTTACTGCGATCTTGTAAATGACGGTAAAATCGAGCTTGGCGACAAGATTAATGTTGTTGTTCCGACAGGTAACTTCGGTAACATTCTTGCTTCATATTATGCAAGTCTCATGGGACTTCCAATCAACAAGTTCATTTGTGCGTCAAACTCTAATAATGTTCTTACAGATTTTATCAAAACAGGCGTTTATGATAAGAACAGAAACTTCTATACAACAATTTCACCTTCAATGGATATCCTCGTTTCAAGTAACCTTGAAAGACTTCTCTACAAGCTTTCAGGTGATAATGATGAAGTTACAAGAGGCTGGATGAATACACTCAAATCAGAAGGCAAGTATGAAGTAAGTGATGATGTAAAGGCTGTTATCAACGAAAAGTTCTACGGCGGATTCTGTGATGATAAGAATACAGAGGCTACAATTCATGAGATGTTTGAGCAGGATAAGTACCTTTGTGATACTCACACAGCTGTTGCAATCAATGTGTACAAGCAGTATGTTGAGGAAACAGGCGACAAGACACCGTCTGTAATTGCGTCAACTGCAAGTCCGTATAAATTCTCTAAGGCTGTTCTTGAGGCTGTTGAGCCAAACGCAACACTTCCTGAAACAGAATTTGATATGGTTGATGAACTTCATAAGGTTTCAGGTGCCGAAGTGCCTGCACCTCTTGCAAATCTTAAAAATAAAACTGCTCGATTCTCTGATGTTACAGAAGTTAATGATATGGAGAATTATGTTCTCGGAGCACTCGGTATAGATTAATGGCATTATTTGCTATAGCGGATTTACATCTTTCAATTGGTGAAGATAAGCCTATGGATGTTTTTACAGGCTGGAACGATTATACTTCAAGACTTGAAAATAACTGGAGAAAGCTTGTTACCGATAATGACACGGTTGTTGTGTCGGGCGATATTTCCTGGGCAATGAAACTTGAAGAAACTCTTATGGATTTTACTTTCATAGAAAATCTTCCCGGTAAGAAAATTTTCAATAAAGGCAATCACGATTATTGGTGGAGCACCAAGACAAAAATGGATGTGTTTCTGAAAAATAATTCACTTGATTCGATATCTATCCTTTTCAATAATTCATATGTTGTTGACGATTATGCAATTTGCGGTACAAGAGGATGGTTTCTTGAGAATGAATCTCAAAATGATATAAAAGTCCTGAACAGGGAAGTCGGCAGACTTGAAATGTCAATACAATCAGCTATAAAAACAGGAAAGGAACCGATAGTGTTTTTACACTATCCCCCTGTTTACGGAACAACAAAATGTGACGAAATATTTAATGTTCTTTTGAAATATGACATCAAAAAATGTTATTACGGACACCTTCACGGAAAAAAGAATATGAGGTTTGCAATTGAAGGTGAATACGAAGGTATTGATTTTAAGCTGATTTCTTGTGACAGGTTGTCATTTATGCCAATTTTAGTCAGATAAATTCTGTATTTTCTATTGGCAAAATTATTTTGTTGTGATATAATAAGATGATTTCTTGATTTTGAATTTAAACTTTGGAGGAATATTAAAATGGCATTAAAGGAATGTACAAAAAAAGAACAGGCTAATTCATATGAATTAGAGGTTAATGTTGACGGTGAAACTTTTGGTAACGCTGTTAACAGAGTTTATAAAAAGCAGGTTAAAAGCATCAATATCCCCGGTTTCAGAAAGGGCAAAGCTCCCCGTCATGTAATTGAGAAAATGTACGGCTCGGAAGTGTTCTATGAAGATGCTATGCAGGATTGTTACCCGGACGCTCTTTATGAGGCTGCTAAAGAAGCAGGTATCAAGATAGTTTCGGTTGAAACCCTTGAGGCTATTGAGGCAAGCAAGGAAGGTTTCTCATTCAAGGCTAACGTTGTTGTTGAGCCTGAAATGGAAATTAATAACTACCTCGGCATTGAAGTTACAAAGAAGTCAACAGAGGTTACAGACGAGCTCGTTGACGAAGAAATTGAGAAGGTTCGTGACCGCAACTCAAGAATGGTAACTGTTGACGACAGAGCTGCTCAGAATGATGATGTAGCTGTTATTGACTTTGAGGGTTTTGTTGACGGTGAAGCGTTCGAAGGCGGTAAGGCTGAAAACTACAACCTTAAGCTTGGATCAGGCAACTTTATTCCCGGCTTTGAGGAGCAGATTGTAGGTCACAAGACAGGTGAAGAGTTTACAATCACAGTTAAGTTCCCGGATGATTATCAGGCTGAAGAGCTTAAAGGTAAGGAAGCTGAATTCAAGATCAACCTTCACGAAATTAAGGCTAAGGAACTTCCGGAAGTCGATGATGAGTTTGTAAAGGATGTTTCCGATAAGGAAACACTTGATGAGTACAAGGTTGAGCTTAAAGAAACTGTTGCTAAACGCCTTCAGGATGAGGCTGATAAGGATATTGATAATCAGATTTCCGAAAAGCTTATGGAACTCCTTGAGGGTGAAATTCCTGAGGCAATGTATGATAATCAGGCTAACGAGATGGTAAGAGAATTTGATATGCGTCTCCGTTCACAGGGCCTTGATATGAAGACATATATGCAGTACATGGGTATGGATGCAAACGCACTCAAGGGTATGTATAAAGAAGAGGCTGAAAAGAGAGTTAAGTTAAGACTTGCTCTTGAAGCAGTTGCAAGAAAAGAAAATATTGAAGTTACAGAGGCTGACCTTGACGCTGAATACGGCAAGATGGCAGAGGCTTACAAGATGGATGTTGATAAGGTTAAGGAGGCTGTTCCTGCTGAATCACTCACAGAAGATGTTAAGGTTGAAAAGGCTCTTAATCTCGTAAAGGACAAAGCTGTTATTAAGTAATTTGAATATTTTTCTCATATCTGTTAATCACTATTTAAGAAAGGTTATGATTAAATGGCATTAGTACCATATGTTATCGAACAGTCAAGCAGGGGCGAACGCTCTTTTGATATCTATTCCCGTCTTCTTGAAGACAGAATTGTTATGCTTAATGAAGAGGTAAACAGTGCAAGTGCAAGCGTTGTAGTTGCTCAGTTGCTTTACCTTGAAAGTAAAGATCCGACAAAGGATATCAGTCTTTACATCAACAGCCCCGGCGGCAGCGTAACAGACGGCTTTGCTATTTTTGATACAATGAATTACATCAAGTGTGATGTTTCCACAATCTGTATGGGTATGGCTGCAAGTATGGGTGCATTTCTTCTTGCCGCAGGCGCTAAGGGTAAGCGTCTTGCACTTCCTAACAGTGACATTATGATTCACCAGCCTTCAGGCGGTGCTCAGGGTCAGGCTACTGACATGGAAATTCACACAAGACACATTCTTGATGTGAAAAAACGACTCAATCAGATTCTTGCTGACAACACAGGTCAGCCGATTGATGTTATTGCAAAGGATACCAATCGTGATAACTTCATGACTGCACAGCAGGCACTTGAGTATGGTTTGATTGATAAGGTTATCGAAAAAAGATAAAGGTGAGGTAAACTGATGGCTAACAAAAATAACGAAGATATTTATTGTTCTTTCTGCGGAAAACCTCAGGAGATGGCAGGCAGACTTATTGCCGGCAACGGTGTCTATATTTGTGACCGGTGTGTTGAGCTCTGCATGAATATTCTTCGCGAATCAGGCGAGCTTGAACGTGAAAATGAAAATAAACTTTCAAAATCGGGAGAACATCAGACCCCCGAACTGTCCGTTGATGAACTTTTAAAGCCAAAGGAAATCAAGACAATTCTTGATGAATATGTTATCGGACAGGATCATGCAAAAGTTACCCTGAGCGTTGCTGTTTACAATCACTATAAGCGTGCTTTTTCAAATGATGAGAGCGTAGATTTTGCTAAGAGTAATGTGCTGCTTCTCGGCCCGACAGGTGTCGGTAAGACATTACTTGCTCAGACGCTTGCAAAGGCTCTTGATGTTCCTTTTGCAATTGCCGATGCAACTACGCTGACCGAAGCAGGTTATGTCGGCGAGGATGTAGAGAACATTCTCTTAAAACTCATTCAGGCAGCCGATTTTGATATTGAAAAGGCAGAGCACGGCATAATTTACATTGATGAAATTGATAAAATTGCGAGAAAATCCGAAAACCCCTCTATTACACGAGATGTAAGCGGTGAGGGAGTTCAGCAGGCTTTGCTTAAAATTGTTGAAGGAACTGTATCCAATGTTCCACCACAGGGTGGCAGAAAACATCCGCAACAGGAATATTTACAGATTGATACTAAGAATATTCTTTTTATCTGCGGCGGTGCATTTGACGGTCTTGAAAAGATAGTTGAAAAGCGTAAGGGCTCTTCTGTTATCGGCTTTGAGTCACTTGTTCAGTCAAAGCAGGAGCTTGATTCGACCGATTGGATGAAAGAGGTCACAGCACATGATCTTGTAAAGTACGGAATTATTCCTGAGCTCATCGGTCGTTTGCCTGTTATTACTGCTTTGAGCGGTCTTGACACGGATGCGCTTGTCAAGATTCTTACTGTTCCGAAAAATTCTATTGTTCAGCAGTATAAGAAACTTTTTGAACTTGACGGTGTTGAACTTCTTTTTGAAGAAGAGGCACTCAGAGCTATTGCACAACAGGCGCAGGATCAGCATACAGGTGCAAGAGGACTTCGAGGAATTATGGAAGATATTCTTACAGACCTTATGTTTGAGGCTCCGTCTGATCCTACTATTGATAAGATTATTATTACAGAGGGCGTTATCAAAAACGGTGCGGCTCCGCAAATTACTCGCAAAAAGGAATTGTTACAGACAAATTCCGTAAAATTGACTCAAAAAGATGCAAAGAAGCGTCAGAAGCGCAGCACAGCGTCTTGATATTGTGAATTAAAGCTGTATTGCAATTACAATACAGCTTTTTGCTTTTATGAAAGGAATTTAAATGGATTTTGATATGCAAACAAATCTGACTCTCCCTGTTCTTCCGTTGCGAGGGTTGGTGGTTTTTCCAAAATCACTTATTCATTTTGATGTTGGACGGAAAAAGAGTATTACGGCTATAAATAAAGCTATGAAAGCCGAACAACTTGTTTTTCTTACTTCTCAGAAGGATGCCGCAATAAACGAACCGGATATATTTGATGTTTATGACACGGGCGTAATTGCCAAGGTTGTTCAGGTTTTGAAACAGCCTGAAAATACTACACGAATTGTAATTGAGGGTCAATGCAGGGCTACAATTATAAATCCTGTTTTTGACGAAAAGTGTCTTGTTGCAGAAGTTAAACCGTATGAGGAAGAAAGCGAGTATCTTACAGCAAGAGATTCCGCTCTTATGCGAACCGTAAAAAATGAATTTGACAAGTATCTTGAGATTTCTCCGAAGATGCCGTCGGATATTATTTTTAAGGTTGCCCTTTGCAAAAGACCTGGTGAACTTGCCGACTTTATCACAGCTAATCTCATTCTCGACTACAGAGTTAAACAGTCGATTCTTGAAACTTTCCCGGAATCCGAAAGACTTGAATCTGTTCTTGATGTACTTGTAAATGAAAATTTTGTTCTTAAACTTGAGGACGAAATATCTCAAAAAGCTAAAATGAGAATTGATGAAAATCAGCGTGATTATTTTCTTCGTGAACAGAAAAGAGTAATCGAGGAAGAGCTTGGCGAAGATGATTCACCGATTGACGATGCTGAAAACTATGTCGATAAAATTGAGAAGCTTAATCTTGACGAAAAGTCTGCCGACATTCTTTATAAAGAATGTAAGAAACTCAGCAAAATGCCTTATGGCAGTCAGGAAGCGGCTGTGATTCGTACATATCTTGATACGGTTCTTGATTTGCCGTGGAATAAGTCATCTAAAGATAAAATCGTTATATCTAAAGTTCAGAAGGCTCTTGATAAGACTCACTATGGACTTGATAAAGTTAAAAAGAGAATCATTGAACAGCTTGCCGTTCGTGTGTTAAGTGAAAAGCAAAAGGGACAGATCATCTGTCTTGCAGGTCCTCCGGGTGTCGGTAAAACCTCAATTGCTCAGTCGATTGCAAAGGCAATAGGCAGAAAAAGTGAAAGAATCGCTCTTGGCGGCGTTCGTGACGAGGCTGAAATCAGAGGCCACAGAAAGACTTATATCGGTTCGATGCCGGGTAGAATTATTAATGCATTGCAACATGCCGGCACTAATAATCCTGTACTTATTCTTGACGAAATAGACAAGCTTGCCGCTGATTATAAGGGCGATCCAACATCGGCATTGCTTGAGGTTCTTGATATCGAACAGAATAATAAGTTTGTTGATCACTACATTGAACTTCCGTTTGATTTGTCAAATGTGATGTTTATTACAACTGCAAATGACATTTCAGCTATTCCGGCACCGCTCCGTGACAGAATGGAAATTATAGAAATCAGCAGTTATACAAGAGAAGAGAAATTCCATATTGCAAAGAAGCACCTCATTCCTAAACAGCTTGATGAGTGCGGCTTTACTTCAAAGGAACTCAAATTCACTCAGAAAGCCATATACGCTCTCATAGACTTCTATACGAGGGAAGCCGGCGTAAGAACTCTTGAAAGGCTTATTGCCTCAGTTATGAGAAAATGTGCCGTTGAAAAGCTTACAGAGGGTACAGAAGTATTCAAGATTGATGAAAAAGAGATAGAAAGATTTTTAGGTCATAAAAAGTTTATTCCTGATTCACTTGCCAAAATGGATGAAATCGGAATAGTAAACGGACTTGCATGGACCTCTGTAGGCGGAGAAATCTTACCTATTGAAGTTGCCGTTATGGAGGGTACAGGAAAGATTGAACTTACAGGTTCTCTCGGTGATGTTATGCAGGAGTCTGCTAAAACAGCAATCACCTGTATTAGAAGCCATGCGGCGGTTCTTGGAATTGATTCCGATTTTTACAAAAACAAGGATATTCATATTCATGCGCCCGAGGGTGCTGTTCCAAAGGACGGACCGTCTGCAGGTATTACAATGGCAACCGCAATTTACTCAGCACTGACTTTAAAGCCTGCAAGACACGATATAGCCATGACAGGTGAAATTACCCTCAGAGGGAATGTTCTTCCTATAGGCGGTCTTAAAGAGAAAAGCATGGCTGCTTTTAAAAACGGAATTACAACAGTAATCATTCCAAAGGATAACGAACCTGATCTTGAAGATGTCGACAAGGCGGTTCTTGAAAAGGTTAAGTTTATTCCTGTTAGGAATTTTTCGGAGGTAGTTGCACTTGCGGTGAATAATACCGTAAGAATTACCGATAACCAATGGAACGGAATTGACATGACAGCAGTTCGTTCTGCAACGAAAACTGTAAACGCAGTAAAACAGTGAAAGAGAGGGATTTTATGAACTTTAATGAAGTCGCTTTTGAATTTGCGGCAGGTCGTGTTGATCAGTTGCCGGAATCGGATATGCCTGAAATTGTATTTTCAGGTCATTCAAATGTAGGAAAATCCTCTCTTATCAATAAACTTGTTCAGAGAAAAGCTCTTGCAAGGGTAAGCGCTCAGCCGGGCAAAACGGCTACCATTAATTTTTATAAACTCAAAGAGTTTCGTATGGTTGATTTGCCGGGCTACGGTTATGCAAAGGTTTCAAAAGCAGAAAAAGACAGATGGGCAAAGCTTGTGGAAGGCTACTTTGCACAGGACAGACAGCGTCCGCTCGTTATTCAGATTCTTGACTTGCGTCATCCTCCGACTGATGATGACTTGCATATGATAGATTTCCTTTACAGAGGCGGATTTAACTTTGCCGCAGTTCTTACAAAGAGTGATAAACTCAAAAAGACTGCGTTTGAAAAGCAAATTGAGTATTATAAGGACATTTTCAGTACAATTGAACATGTTCCGCTGATACCGTTTTCTGCACAAACAGGCTTCGGAAATGATGAAATAAGGAAACTTATTGAAACTTCAATAGCAAATTTTAAAAATACGGAGGTATGAGTAAAATGTTCGTTAGCGAATGTCTTAATGTGAACAATAAGGGACATCTTACAATCGGCGGTTGCGATACACTCGAACTTGCCAAGGAATTTGGTACACCCTTATATGTTCTTGACGAAACAACAATCAGAAATGTGTGCAAGGCTTATGTAAAGTCCTTTGAAAAGTATTACCACGGTAACGGTATGCCGTTGTATGCAAGCAAGGCTCTTTCTTGTAAGGAACTTTGCAGAATTGCAAAGGAAGAGGGACTCGGTCTTGATGTAGTATCAGGCGGTGAGATTTATACAGCCGTACAGGCAGGTTTTCCGATGGAAAAAGTTCACTTTCACGGAAACAATAAAACTGCTGATGAAATCAGATTTGCACTTGAATCTAATGTAGGAAAGTTCGTTGTTGATAACCTTTACGAACTTGAGCTTCTCAATGAAATTTGCGGTGAAGTGGGTAAGAAGGCTAATATTTCTTTTAGAATTAAGCCCGGTGTAGACGCACATACTCATAACTTCATTAGAACAGGTCAGATTGATTCAAAATTTGGTTTTGCTCTTGAAACAGGCGAAGCTTTTGAGGCAGTTAAAAAGGCACAGATGTACGATAATGTAAATCTTACGGAACTTCATTGCCACATCGGTTCGCAGATTTTTGATATTGATCCGTTTGTCACTGCTGCTGAAATTATGCTTGACTTTATGGGCAAGATTCACGACGAGCTTGGAATCGTTATTTCAGAGCTTAACCTCGGCGGCGGCTTTGGTATTATGTACACTAAGGATGATGAACCTGTTCCTTACGAAAACTATATGGAAAAGGTTTCTGAGGCTGTTAAGGCAAAGGCTAAAGAACACGGACTTCCTGTTCCGTATATCTTTATTGAGCCGGGTCGTTCAATTGTCGGCGAAGCAGGTATTACACTTTACAAAGTTGGCGGCAAAAAGGAAATTCCTAATGTAAGAACATATGTATCAGTTGACGGTGGTATGACTGATAATATTAGGTATGCACTTTATCAGTCTGCTTATACCGTAGTAAATGCAGGTAAGGCTGACAAAGAACCTGATGAAATCGTAACGGTAGCAGGTAAGTGTTGCGAGAGCGGCGACCTCGTTCAGGAGCATACAAAGGTTGCTAAGGTTGAAGTAGGCGACACACTTGCTGTTCTTTCAACAGGTGCTTATAACTATTCCATGGCGTCAAATTACAACAGAATCCCTCGTCCTGCAATCGTAATGGTTAAAGACGGAAAGGCAAGAGTTGTTGTTAAGCGTGAAAGCTACGAGGATATAGTAAAGAACGATATCTGATAATTGAATTGTAATTATTGTGCAACACCGAACCGCTTAATTGTGTTCGGTGTTGTGTTGTGTAGATTAGCGCATAGATTCGGAGTTGAGTATTGTGTTTAGGATAAGAAGTTTTTTTAAGGAACTTGAGCCGACACGACAGATGTCTGAGGCATTTAGGAATTGTATATTTCTTGCGTTATCAGGCGGATTTCAGGATGCATATACATATTTTACCCGTGACGGAGTATTTGCAAATGCACAGACGGGTAACGTTGTGCTTATGAGTACAAATTTTATGACAGGAAAGTGGGGAGAGGGGCTTAAATATCTTTTTCCTATTCTTGCATTTGCGTTAGGTGTCCTTGTAGCTGATTTGATACAGAAAAAATTCAAGTATTTCAAAAAGATACATTGGAGACAGGGAATACTCTTGTTTGAAATTATCATATTATTTGCGGTTGGATTCATGCCGAAGAGTATGGATACCGTTGCTGCGGTAATTGTATCGTTTTCCTGTGCAATGCAGGTTCAGACTTTCAGAAAAGTCAGAGGATATTCCTATGCCAGTACAATGTGTATAGGTAATTTGAGAAGCGGTACGGCTGCTCTGTCAGGTTTTATTCACGAAAGAAAGCCTGAACAGCTCAGACAGGCAATGTATTATTTTGGTGTTATATTTTTCTTTGCAGTCGGAGCAGGTCTGGGAGGAAATCTTTCGTTATCGTTTGGAACGCATATAATATGGATTTCATGCGGATTGCTTCTTGTAAGTTTTCTGATGATGTTTAAAGAAAAAATTCAATAATCCGGCAATAATTTTATATAACAATAAAGCAGTCGTCAATACTCGAACTTAAATATTGACGACTGTTTTATTTTACAAATTTTTCTATTCCTAGAATATAATCACTTGAAGTTTTATAAAGACAACAAAGTGTTATCAGATGTCTGATAGGCAGTTCTCGTTTTCCGTTTTCGTATTTGCTGTACTGTTCCTGTCTTGTGTGAAGTATAAATGCAATTTGCCCTTGTGTGTATCCGTTTTTGACTCTTAATTCTTTTAATCTTTTGCAGTAGTCCATATAAATCACCTTTAAAAATATTACAAATAGTATTACTGATTGAATTTTATCATAAAATATGTCTGTTTGCAACTAAAATTTAATTGCTAAATTAAATGTGAATTATACAAAATATTGTAATGCGAATGAAATTCTTGGATTCATAAATACATTTTCACAAAATTCAGCTCGTAAAATGTACGAAAATGCAACTAAACTTGGGAGATTTGTAAAATTAATTGCAGAAAAGGAATGAAATCGGCTGTTTTTTCAATAATTTTAAAAAAATTTGCAAGAAACTCACAAAAGATATTGCAAAATCGTTGAAAGTATAGTATTATTAATATGTTGATTGTAGTGCTTTACTGTGCTACAGCATAATCGGAATTTTTTCCGTATAATTTATGCGAATTTTATTAAGGAGGACTTACTTATGTCATATGTAAGTGAACAGCTTGAAAAGCTGAAAGCAAAAAACGCAAATGAGCCTGAGTTTATTCAGGCTGCTACCGAAGTTCTTACTTCACTTGAGCCCGTTTTCGAGCAGAATCCAAAGTATGAAGAGAATGGTATTCTCGAAAGAATTACAGAGCCTGAAAGAGTTATTATGTTTAGAGTACCTTGGGTTGATGACAACGGCAAGGTTCAGGTTAACCGTGGCTTCCGTGTTCAGTTCAACAGTGCTATCGGACCTTACAAGGGTGGTTTAAGACTTCATCCGTCAGTAAACCTCGGCGTTATTAAGTTTCTCGGTTTCGAGCAGATTTTCAAGAACTCACTTACAGGTCTTCCTATCGGCGGCGGTAAGGGCGGCTCTGACTTTGATCCTAAGGGCAAGAGCGACAGAGAAGTTATGGCATTCTGCCAGAGCTTTATGACAGAGCTTTGTAAGCACATCGGTGCTGACACAGATGTTCCTGCCGGTGATATCGGTACAGGTGCTCGTGAGATCGGTTATATGTTCGGTCAGTATAAGAGAATCAGAAATGTATATGAAGGCGTTCTTACAGGTAAGGGCCTCAACTGGGGCGGTTCACTCGCAAGAACAGAGGCTACAGGTTATGGCCTTCTTTATCTTACAGAGGCTATGCTTAAGGATAACGGCAAGGACATCAAGGGTGCTACTGTTTGCGTATCAGGTGCAGGTAATGTTGCTATCTACGCAACAGAAAAGGCTACAGAGCTTGGTGCTAAGGTAGTTACAATGGCTGATTCAACAGGTTGGATTTATGATGCTGAAGGTATCGACCTTGACGCTATTAAGGAAATCAAGGAAGTTAAAAGACAGCGTCTTACAGAGTATAAGAACTATCGTCCTAACTCAGAGTATCACGAAGGCAAATTCGATTGGTCAGTTAAGTGTGATGTTGCACTTCCATGTGCTACACAGAATGAGCTTAACGAAGAAGACGCTAAAAGACTTATCGCTAACGGTTGCTATGCTGTTGCCGAAGGTGCTAACATGCCTACAACTCTTGAGGCTACAAAGCTTCTCCAGAAATCCGGCATTCTCTTTGCACCGGGTAAGGCTGCTAATGCAGGCGGTGTAGCTACATCAGCTCTTGAGATGAGCCAGAACTCACAGCGTCTTTCATGGACATTTGAAGAAGTTGACGCTAAGCTCAAGAACATTATGGTTAACATCTATAAGAACATTTCTGCTGCAGCTAAGAAGTATGGTCATGAAGGTGACTATGTAGTAGGTGCTAATATTGCAGGCTTTGAGAAGGTTGCTGATTCAATGATTCAGCAGGGCGTTTGCTAATTTAAAAGTTAAATTCCTTTAAAATTTACAGCCGTACAGACTCAAACGAGTCTGTACGGCTGTTGTGATTTAAATACTGTAAATTGGCATTAGTTTGTCATTAGTAGTATGTTTCGGATTTATCTTGTTTTACCTGCTCCCTGAATTATACAAAATATTCATTTTGTATAATTTTCGTAATTGGAATATACACCGCCCTTTTTGGTGTTATAATAGCATTATAATTCTTCTAATACAGATTTTAGTTCAACTTTTCTGAGTTATCCATTATAAGAAATAAATTTACGGTGGTGTGTTTATGGCAGTTGATTTTCGTGATGAAGCTCCTGCAATTTTGAAGGACTATTTAATTTACAAGCAGACAATCAAAAATATGTCGAAGAAAACCGTTGACGAATATTTTATTGATCTCAGAACTTTTTTTAGATTTTTAAAAGTAATGCGTGGTCTTGTGCCTGACGGTACTGATTTTGATGAAATTAAAATTGACGATGTTGACCTTGATTTAATTAAAACCGTTAATCTTGAACTTGCATATGATTATATGAATTTTCTTTATCGTGACCGCAACAATAAGAGTGCGTCCCGTGCAAGAAAATGTTCCAGTCTGAAAGGCTTTTTTAAGTACATAACAAATAATAAACATTTGCTTGATACAAATCCCGTGGAACAGCTTGAATCGCCAAAAAATAAAAAAGCTTTGCCAAAGTATCTTACTCTTGAACAAAGCATTGAGCTTCTTAATGCAGTTGACGGAAATAACAAACAGCGTGATTATTGTATTTTGACTCTCTTCCTCAATTGCGGACTCCGTGTGTCTGAAATGGCAGGTCTTAACTATAATGATATTCATAGTGACGGTACAATGCGTGTTGTCGGTAAAGGCAATAAAGAACGCATTGTTTATCTAAACTCTGCCTGCATTGACGCTTATAATGAGTATATGAAGGTGCGTCCGATTGATGAAGTTAAGGATAAAAAAGCGTTGTTTATTAGCCGTAATCACCGCAGAATGTCTGTGAAAACAATTCAGGCTATGGTATATAAATATCTTGAGAAAATCGGACTTGATTCTCAGGGATATTCCTGTCATAAGCTTAGACATACCGCTGCCACGCTTATGTATCAGCAAGGCGGAGTTGATGTCAGAGTGCTTAAAGAGGTTCTCGGACACGAAAACCTCGGTACGACTGAGATTTATACACACCTGAGTTCGGAACAAATGAAAAATGCCGCTGACTCAAATCCGCTTGCAAAAATAAAACCTAAGAAAAAAGTTTAAAAAAGTTTTACTATGCCGCCCACATCTGTGAGTGGCATATTTTTGCATAATATTTTAATTTCAATTTTATTTTTAGAACATAATTCTCTTATAGAAGAATAACAGGGGTGCATTTCAGCGTTTCCGAAAAACACAACGGTATTATCAGAGATTTTTCCGCTTGCACCGCCTATAAACCCATAATCATATCCTTCAAGTTTTATATCGCCCGAGGGTATTAATAATACCTCTGCCCCATCTTTTTCGAGGGCATTTTTTATGGAAATATCAGCTGTTACGGCGGTGTGACTATTGAGTATGAGAGTTGAGCATCTTGCGTAGCCTTGATTTATGTTTACGATTTCAATGTCGTTTTTTACACAATATTTGTAAAGAGTCGGATCTATCGCAGATACTTTACCGTAAAGCTTATTGTTAAAGAAAAGAAAATTCAGCAATACATTCTCGGGATACCTCTTCCCTGCTTTGTTTTTACATATAGTCAAATTTTCTTTATATGGTAAAGTTTTTAGCTTATCACACTCTTGAAGTACAAAAATAGTATTATTTATCGTCAAAATCTGCATATCGGCATGAGCTTGTTCAGGCTGTGGGAATGCTTTTACAGTGTCCGAAAATATAACATTATGCCCCATTTTTGAAAGCTCATCGGCAAAACATGTGTATTTGTTTGATATTACAAAACTGCTCATTGTCCTACCGCTTCAAATGCCTGACGAATGTTTTTTACTCCGATCAATTCAGCATCATCACATGAAACACCTTTTAGATTATGATACGGCAGAATGATTTTTGTAAAGCCGAGTCTTACCGCTTCGTTAATTCTCATCTGAGCGTTTGATACAGCGCGAATTTCGCCTGCAAGACCGATTTCACCGAATACAACAGCGTTTTCGTCAATCGGAGTATCTTTCAGACTGCTTATAAGAGCCATGGCAATTGAAAGGTCAATCGCAGGTTCGTCAACTCGCAATCCGCCTACGATATTTATGTAGGTGTCGCAGTTTGAAAAATAGTATCCTGCTCTTTTTTCAAGAACGGCAAGTACCATTGACAGTCTGTTATAATCATATCCTGTAACCATTCTGCGAGCGTTGCCGTATCCGCTTTGTGTGGCAAGTCCCTGTGTTTCGGCAAGAATTGGTCTTGATCCTTCAATTGTGCAGGTGACGCAAGTTCCCGAAACATTTTTCGGACGCCCTGAAAGCAACATAACAGACGGATTTGCAACTTCGTTAAGCCCTTTATCAGTCATTTCAAAAACGCCGATTTCATTTGTTGATCCGTACCTGTTTTTTACGGCACGAAGAATACGGCAGCTCATCTGTTTGTCACCTTCAAAATGCAGTACGGTGTCAACAATATGTTCAAGTACCTTTGGACCTGCAATTGAACCTTCTTTATTGACATGACCTACGATAAACATAGGAATATCAAGTCCTTTTGCGGTTCTCATCAGCATATTAGCAGATTCTCTTACCTGTGTAATGCTGCCGGGGGATGAATTTAATTCTGAAAGATTCATAGTTTGAATTGAGTCAATCATAACAAGGTCGGGCTTGAGATTCTTTATCTGTTCGCAAATAACCTCAACATCGGTTTCAGTCATTACATACAGATTCGGCGAAGTTACACCCAGCCTTATTGCTCGGAGCTTGAGCTGTCTTTTTGACTCCTCTCCCGATATGTAGAGAATTTTCAAAGTATCGCCGAGGTACTGACAAATCTGCATAAGAACGGTCGATTTGCCTATGCCCGGATCACCGCCCAGAAGTATAAGACTGCCCTTTACAATTCCTCCGCCGAGTACACGGTTGAGTTCTCCGCAGCCTGTGTCATATCTGTGCTCATCCTCGGTTGAAATATCCGATATGGCGTATGGTTTTGAGTAGGTTGCAAAAGAGCGTGTTTTTGCAGTTGCTGACTGTTTTGATGTATCTTTAATTTCTTCGTTCATTGTGTTCCATTCGCCGCATGACGGGCATTTTCCGTACCATTTAGGCGATTCGTATCCACATTCCGAACATATGTAAACACTTTTGATTTTTGAAGCCATTTATTTCACTTCCTGTATTTATTGATGAGTATAATCTAAAAATCCTGTTATGATTGCCGTTGCCATTTCTTTTTGATATTCGTCACTTTGCAGCTTAGCAAGTTCATCCGGATTTGAAATAAATCCGCATTCCACAATAACGGACGGGTTTTCAGCCTTTTTTAAAAGATAGATTGAGCCGTCTGCCTTTTTGCATTGCCGTTCGTTATTAGGCTGTAAGCTTTTTTTTACGGAATTTCTAATGCATTCCGCAAGATTTTGACTTTGACTGTTATTCGGGGAATAAAAAATTTGAGTTCCGTAATATTTGCTTTGAGAAAATTTGTTTTGATGAATACTGATTACAATATTGTTTTTGTCTGAATTGAAAATTTCGAGCCGTTTTTTTAAATCGGCAACTTTCCTTGAATGAACCGAATCTTCTCCGTTATCAAGGGATACATCATCTGTTCTTGTTTGAACAACCTTATATCCGAAAATTTTTAATAAATCAGCTGAATTATTTGCTATAGAAAGATTGATGTCCTTTTCAAGCACACCGCTTTCGCTTACTGCTCCCCCGTCTTCGCCGCCGTGACCTGCGTCAATTATAATTATCGGTTCTGTTTTGTTTTCGGCCATAACAGATTTTGTCGGATTAAGTCTGAAAAAAACAGATACCATAATAATGCAGAATATTGCAAACAGTATAAAGCAGAGAGCATAAAATGTCGGGATTTTTTTATTCATACAAACACCTCTGCATAAAAATATGCCGAGTGTAGGATTATATATTACTTATTCAGTATATACTACAAAACTTTTTCTGACAAGATTTTTCTTTTGGATTTTTGCATATGACAAAGATGTTGTAATAAAATTTGTTTGGTGGTATAATTATCAAGGATTATGAATTGGAAAAATGAAAGGAAGTTAGTAAAATGGAAAAACCTGGCAGAAATGATCCTTGCTGGTGTGGCAGCGGAAAAAAGTATAAAAAATGTCATATAGATTTTGATGAAAAAATTGAGGAATTTGAGGTTGCGGGTCACATTGTTCCCTCCCATGAAATCTTGAAAAATGCTGAGCAGATTGAAAAAATCAAGGAGAGTGCAAAGATTAATATTGCAGTTCTTGATTATGTTGCAGAGCATATTAAGGCAGGTATCAGCACGGCTGAAATTGATAAGTGGGTGTATGATATCACAACCAAAATGGGCGGTGTTCCGGCTCCCCTTAATTTTGAGGGATTCCCTAATAGCGTATGTACTTCAATAAACAACGAAGTTTGTCACGGTATTCCGTCGGAAGATGTAATAATCAAAGACGGCGATATAATCAATGTTGATGTTTCAACTAATTTGAACGGATATTTCTCCGATTCTTCAAGAATGTTTTGTATCGGTAATGTAAGCGAGGAAAACAGAAAGCTTGTTGAAGAAACAAAAAATGCAGTTTACGAGGGACTCAAGCAGGTTAAGCCTTGGGGCTTTCTCGGAGATATGGGTCAGGCTGTCAATGATTATGTAAAGAGTAAAGGTTACTCTGTCGTTCGTGAAGTAGGAGGTCATGGAATCGGTCTTGAATTCCACGAAGATCCATGGGTAAGTTACATTTCTAAAAAAGGCACGGAAATGCTTATGGTACCCGGTATGATTTTTACCATTGAACCTATGGTGAACGCAGGAAAACCTGATATTTTCGTTGATGAGGATAACGGCTGGACTATCTATACAGAAGATAACTCGATGTCTGCTCAGTGGGAAATTCAGGTTCTTGTAACTGAGGACGGCTACGAAATTATTGCATACTAAGTAAAAACAAAAGGCATTTGCTTTGAGATTTCTCATTGCAAATGCCTTATTTTTATAAGTGAAAATTAATTATTCCTTACCGTCCCAACAATAAGTACAGAGTTTGCATTTGTCAATTCCGCAGGAATCAAGCATATCGTCAAGCCTGTTAAAACGCAAGGATGTGAACTTGAGTTCTTTACAGATTTCATCAACCATCTGCTCGTATTTTTCAGAATCGGGATTTGTGTATTCCTGAAGAATTTCGTCTGTAACATTGCCGTTCTCAAGTCTTTCAATAACTCGTCTTGTGATGAGATCCATTTCAGAAGATGATCTTGAGAAGTTAAGGTACTTACAGCCGTATACAAGCGGAGGACACGCAGGTCTGATATGAACCTCTTTTGCACCGCTTTCAAAAAGATATTCCGTTGTTTCACGAAGCTGTGTGCCTCTTACAATTGAGTCATCAATAAGAAGAAGGCTCTTTCCTCTGATTAAATCCTCAACTGCGAGAAGCTTCATTTTTGCAATAAGATTACGCTGACTCTGTATTGTCGGCATAAATGATCTCGGCCAAGTAGGTGTATATTTAATAAACGGTCTTGAGAACGGAATTCCAGAGGCATTTGCATAGCCTACTGCGTGGGCAATGCCTGAATCGGGTACACCTGCAACGATATCGGGCTTTACGGAATCTCTTTCAGCCATTTTCGCACCGCAGTTGTAACGCATTTGCTCAACACTTGTACCCTCATATGAGCTTGCAGGATAGCCGTAGTAAACCCACAGAAAAGTACAGATTTTCATTTTATCACCGGGCTTTTTGAGTGTAATGCAGTTTTGGTCTGTAATTACCGTAATCTCACCCGGTCCGAGTTCTTTATAATCATTGTAGCCGAGGTTTTTGTATGAGAAACATTCAAACGCCACACAAAATGCGTCTTCTTTTTTACCGATAACAACAGGAGTTCTGCCGTACTTATCTCTTGCGCAATAGATGCCGTTTTTATTCATCAACAGGAGCGAAACAGAGCCGTCAACTTTTTCAAGAGCATAGCTTATGCCGTCAACAAGGTTTTCTTTTTGATTGATTAGAGTTGCAATAAGCTCGGTTGCATTGATTTCACCGCCGCTCATTTCAAGAAAATGTGAACCGCCTTTTTCAAAAATTTCCTCAACAAGTTCATCTGTATTATTGATTTTGCTTACGGTGGTAATTGCATATGTACCGTGATGTGAACGAACAATAAGAGGCTGCGGTTCGTAGTCGGAAATACAGCCGATACCGAATTTGCCTTTCATACTCTGCATATCTTTATCAAATTTAGTTCTGAAAGGTGCATTTTCAATATTGTGGATTGATCTGTCAAATCCTTTTTCTTTGTCATAAACAACCATACCGCCTCTTCTTGTGCCAAGGTGTGAATGATAGTCAATTCCAAAGTATAAGTCGAATACGCAGTCCTGTTTTGCTGCAACACCCATAAATCCGCCCATGTTTTTTCTCCTTTAACCTTTTTAATTCTGAATTTAAAGTATTTACAGTTTGCCGTTTTAGATTGTAAATACTGTTTGATTAAAATCAGACACACCAAAATTATAATATTATTTTCGGATTATGTCTATACTTTTGTCGAAAATTTTTGAATTACAGCACAAAAAAACAGCAGAAATTTTATCTGCTGTTTAGTTTTATTCGATAAGTCCGTACTTAACTTTAATTCTGTCAAGCTTTTCAAGCATAGGTTCTGCTCCGAAAAACAGAAATATAACAGTCGAAACTGCGTGAACAATATCCATCGGAAAGCCCTGAACATAAAAAGTTATGAGCATATTTAGATTAAATGCGGAATGTGATGTGAGTGCCGAATAAAGGTTCATAAGTCCGCCGTAAATGACCATTGTGGCAATGAAACCGTATATACAGAGCGAAGTCCTTGTTCTGCCCAAAAGACCTTTCTTAAAGAGAATACCGCCAATGAAACCTATTATCCCTGCCGCAAACATTTGCCACGGCGTCCAAGGTCCCTGACCGAACATAAGATTTGAAACAAGCATACTTACAGCACCGACAAGAAATCCCGATTCACCGCCGAATGCTACTCCCGAAATTATCACAACTGCCACAACAGGCTTGAATTGAGGCAACATTGTAAAAGCAAGCCGTCCTGCAACTGCTATTGCACATAAAACGGAAATTATGACAAGCTCTCTCGCTTTTGGGTGCCTGCCTTCAAAAACGAGAAAAAACGGAATCATACACTCAATCATAACAAGGAGTGAAATAAAAAGATATTTTTGATCCTGAAGATATGTCATTCCTACAAAAATTGTAACAGGAATTGCAAGCAAAACCATAATTGCCATACTGACGGTTCTTTTACTCAGCTTTGAACTTTTTCTCGGCAGGTCAATCGGTCGTTTTGATTTTGTTCCGAAAGCAATCATAAGCAACGCAACAGATACTCCGATAATTCCCCAGTTGAACCATGTGGGCAAAGTTTTGGCTGAAAAATTCGGAATATATTCCAGATTTATAATCAGACCGAGTATGAACAGTACTGCGCCAAAAAATCCGAAGATTTTTTTAAAAACAGAAAGATTTTTATTTTCAGCTTTTTCCTTTTTCAGAGGAATGTTTTCGGTGTCGTTTTTAAAAAGGTCAATATCAGGTGTGTTTCTGTTAATTTGAATATCTCTGTTTTGACCTGTGCAGGCATATATGACATCATTTGATGATACTGCGTTATCTATTATGCCTTTTGACATTCGGCTTGCAGAGGTGGAATAAAAGCTGTTTGATGAAAAGAAGTTTCTCGGTGTACCTTCCGACACAACTTCACCATTAAAAAACATCAGACAGCGGCTTGGATATACAGCGCAGAACTCTACATCGTGACTTACCATGATAACGGTTATGCCGGCTTTATTGAGGTCGTATATAATCTGAGCAAACTCAATCTTGAATTCGGCATCAAGTCCCTTTGTAGGTTCATCAAGCAAAAGAATTTGAGGTCTTATGAGAAGAATTTTTGCAAGAGCCGCTCTCTGCTGTTCACCGCCGGATAAATCATAAGGATGGCGATTGCAGAGGTTTTCAAGTCTGCACAGCTTTACCGCTGCGGTAACCCGTCTTTCTTTTTCCTCCTTGCTGATTTTTCTGCCGTCAAATACTTCGTACAAATCTTCAAGTACAGTTTTTTTCAAAAACAGTGTCTGCGGATTTTGCGGTAATACTGCTACGAGCGTGTCAAAAGAATTTTTGTTAAGCGGAGAGATTTCAACTTTGCCTCTGTATGGCTTGTTAAGTGAACAGATAATTGACAAAGCGGTTGATTTTCCCATTCCGTTACCGCCGAGTATAGCCGCAAATTCCCCCTGATATATTTTTAGCGAAAGACCTTTTAGTACATCCGCACCCGACTTTTCGTATCTAAACCAAATATCATTAAGACTTACTGCTTCTTTATCAGAATGTTTCTGAATGTTTTCGGGTTTGAGCTCATACATTTTATGATTTTTGGCATATTCCGAAAGCCACTTCTTGCCGCTCGGAACAGTTACGGGACAGTCGGTATTGTCATTTTCTGTAACAGCCTGCCATATCTGCATCGGAGCAGGCATAGAAAGAAATGTTTTACTGCCCTTTTCTTTAAGAGTTTTCCCGACCTTCTGAGGAGAGTCAAAGGCTGAAATTCCGTTGTTTTCAATGACAATCACCCTGTCTGAAAGCGGAAGCACCTCATCAAGTCTGTGTTCCGTTATTATTACCGTTGTCCCCAGCTCGTGATTTATGCGTGAAACGCAGTGCAAAAATTCGCTTGCCGCAATCGGATCAAGTTGGCTTGTCGGTTCATCCAAAATGAGAACGGACGGCTGCATTGCCATAATTGAAGCAAGATTTAAAATTTGCTTTTGTCCGCCCGAAAGCTCAAGAACGCTTTTTTCAAAATAATTTTGGATTCCGAAAAATGAAGCTGTTTCGGCAACTCTTTTTCGGATTGTATTGTTGTCATAACCAAGACTTTCAAGTCCGAAAGCAAGTTCGTGCCATACCTTATCGGTAACAATCTGATTTTCAGGTGATTGCATAACAAAGCCGATTTTACTGCTTTGCTCTCTGTGAGAAAGGTCTGATATAGGTTTTTCTTCAAAGAATATTTCTCCCGAAAGAACACCGTGCGGTGAAAGATCGGGTTTCAGATGTCTGAGAAGTGTGCTTTTTCCGCAGCCTGACGGACCGCAGACTGTGATAAACTCGCCCTCATTTACGCTGAAAGTAATATCTTTAAGTACATCAATACCGGTTTCGGGGTATCGAAAACTCAGATTTTTGATTGCATATGTTTCCATTTTATCCCCTCTCCTATATTTACCGATAGCGGAATCAACATTAAAAATGTGTAGAATATATAAAAAATAACACTTTGCACCGTAAACAAATCGCCCTTGATTGACGGATAGTATCTGAATTTTATTGCGTTTGTAAAAAGCAAAATCATAAGTACCAATCCGGTAAAAAGGATTGTGCAAAGCATAAATGCGTCTCTTTTGTCAAATTTATAAAGTGAATAGGATGTTCTGCCTTTAAGACCGTGACCTCTGCTTTTCATTGAATCGGCTGTTTCAATTGCGTTTTCAAGCGACCATGTTATCATAATCGAAAGAATTTTTACTGCGTTTCTTATTCTTTGAAACAATGTTCCCTCGTTTATATCTCTGCCTATTGTGTGTTGTGCATTACGCACAAGCTTCATTTGTGCCGAAAACCTTGGAACAAAACGCAATGCCATTGAAATCACCAGACTCAATGACGGCATTATTCTGCCAAACAGGAAAACTACCTTGTCGGAAGTGATTACTGCATTGAATGAAGAAAACCATAAAACTGTTGACGAAAGCAAAAATGCACTTGCAATACCGTAAACGATTGATTCGAGGGTTAGTGGGTTATCCCACGGAAAATATGTGAGTATAGTCATTCCTTCATGATTAAAAACAGGATTTATGAGAACTATCAAGAGTATCATAGGCAAAAGAAAAACAAGTGACAATCTCACAGCTTTTTTGCCGTTAAGGTATAAAGCGGTTACAAGCGCACATAAAAAACTTACAGCAAGACAAACAGGGTTCATGATAAACATCGTGAACCCTATTGTAAGTGCAAAAAATATAAAATTGATAAAGGGGTGCATATTTGAAAAAGTATCCTTCATCATTATTCTCCTGTTGCGTATCCTCCGCCGACATCATAGCCTAAGTTACAAGTGTAGCACCAGACCACATCGTCGCCGTTTTTCAGTACATATCGTGAACAGCCGTAGTTTGGAAACCATTCATTGACTTTGTACATCCAGCCCGAAAGAGAACCGCAGTCAAATTCGTAGAGGTTGTTAATTCCTTCAATATAAGCGGAATTATACATAGGAGTCCAGCTTGATTCCATATGAATATTGTTGTCCTTACAAACTTTTACAAGGACATCATATACAGATTCGCCCTCTTTGAATTGAACCTTCTGTTTTTTGAGAATTATACCGTCCTTTGGAACGAGTTCTTTTTTTTCCGGATCAAGGGCATCTATATTGTCGAGAATTGTTGAACAGGTGATTGTAAAGGTACAATAAAGATTTGTATCTTTTGTTTCCTGTTCTTCCGGTTCAACTGGCTTTGGCTTTCCCGACGGTACGGGATCGGTTTTGTATTTGTCCTGCGTTGTCGGCTGAACATCATTCTTTTTGTTCGGCTTTGAAGAACTGTTTGATGAAGAAGACGTTTTTTTCTTATCCGAAGAACTGTTGCTTGAACTCTGCTCGGATTTTTCACTTTTTTCAACAGCTGAACTGTTACTGTTCTGCGAATTATCCTTACTGTTCTTTTTATCTTCGGAATTTTTTCTGTCCTTTTTATCTTTGTTCGATTTAGTGGAATCGGTAGGATTTTGAGTGGTTTTCTCTGTTGCAGACACAGAAGTTGTTTCTGTGTCTGCATTTGTTGTCGATAGCGAGGAGGCAGTTGATGCAGTTTGAACTTTATTTTCCGATCGGTTGCCGCCTGCAAAAAATGCTACTGTAAGTGCGGCAATACAAACGCACACCGCAATTAAAAGTATTTGATTTTTTTTAACAAACTTTTTTATCTTTTCCATAACCAATCTTTACTTGTGAACTTTAATCAAACGAGCTTAACGATGATTTTCTGAATTTCTGTTGCATCAACAACATTGATAACACCGTCATGATTTACATCAGCTTTGATAAGTGAAACCTTTGAAAGCTGTTCAAGGTTTACAACCTGCTTCTGAACGAGTGTTGCGTCAATTACAGAAACTGTGTTGTCAAGATTAACATCACCTACGGCATAATTTTCTGCAAGTCGGTCAGTCATATTGTAGAGTGAAGTTTTGCCGTTTACAAGACGGTCAAATGAAACAAAAGCATAGAAACCCTGTTCGGTTGCCATCTGATTGTATTTTGTGTCTGTATGACCGAATCCGTTTTCAGCGGAGAAACTCATCATAGCGTCGATGAGTGTGTTGCCGTTTTTGATGAATCTTTCATCATTTGTAGGATCAATTCCAAGGCTTGTAAATGCAACGAGTACCTGTGCACAGCTTTCGCTGTTTACAGAACCCCATGATGCAAATCCGCCGTTTTCATTCTGTGCGTTTGACATTGCTGTGAGTGCTTTATCAATTGCCTCTTTAACATCGCTGTTTGTTGAATAGTAAGGAGCAAGTGCCTGAATTGCCATACCTGTCATATCAGGATCTGCAGTTGAACCGAAAAATGTCCAGCCACCGTTTGCTACCTGTGCATCAAGAATTGTCTGTACGAGCTTTTCTCTTGTTGTGGGATTTGCGGCGTCAGTCTGTGGAATCTCATAATCGCCCGTGTCAAGTGCAATGAGTGCAAAGACAGGACCGTTGATACCCTGCTTCTTAACATAATCCATATCTGCAAGCGGTTCAAGAAGGTTATATGATGCAACATCCGTAACATCCTTACCGATTGCCGTAAGTGCAAGGATTACTCTTGAATTGTCTGTTGATTTAGTATTGTGAAGCTTTGCAGAACCCTTTTCTTCAACATACTTAACTGCATTCTGATAGTAACTGTCTGCAACTTCGTCTGTGATTTTACCTGCTCTTGCAAGACCGAGGACTGTCCACTCGCCGCCTACTGAAGAAACTGTGGGGGCATCCTGTGATGCGAGATATTTTGCAACCTCGTCAATCTTGTTTGAAACTGTGTCAGCTGCGGAAGGAGCATATTTTACTGTGAATGTATATACAGTACCGCCTTCACTTGTGTTCATCGACGGCCATGCAGTATCACCGCAACCGATGATAATTTTGTCACCGTCAGAAACACTAACAGTCTGACTTCTCTTGTAAAACGCACTGTCGTCAGAAGGAAGATATTCATTCTTATATTTTCTTGTCTGGAAGTTTTTGTTAGTTGCAGTAGGAACTACATTTACATCAGCTGACGGAGTGTCGATTGTGAGTGTGTAGTCTGTAACTGACGGATCAAATTCGCCTGAAAGCTCGGCACCTGTGATCTCAACCGATTTAACAGTTGTATCGTTATTTGCCCATGTACCGCCGATATCCTCGCCGTAACCGTTTGAAGTATACATAATAGCGATTTCATCACCACTCTCAAGTGTGCCCTCTGCTACTGTATAGGATGCATAACCTGAATTTGTGAACCAGTCATTGAGAGTTCCCATCCAGCCGCTCATTGTACCGCCGTCAAATGCAGCAAGACCGTTAATTGACGAGATGTAATTGCTCTCAGCACCTTCCTGTGTGTAGCCGTGATTGTTGAGTGCATCAACAACGGCTGACATCATAGTAGTGTCATTATCAATGCTTACCCACTCATCAACGAGAACGCCGTCCCACGGAGCGCCGTTTTCTACTGAGTATGTATCATTTCTGACAATTACTCTTACTTTTCCGTCTTCAACTGCGCTTACTGAAAGTGAAACCGTCATAAGTGACGCAATCATCATTACAGAAAGTACAATTGAGAGGATTTTTTTAAAAGATTTGTTCATAGTGTTTTCCTCCATATTGTATTGTGTATATCGAAAGGCGAAATAAAAAGCCTTCCGTTTTTGGAAGGCACAACAAACAAAACCATACAGACTAAAAGTCTGTACAGATATGGTCGGCTGCACCTCTTCCTTGTCCAAGATTTGCAAAATCCGAGGCATACGGACAGCGACCTGACTTATGGCAATGCCAAATACAGTAATGACTGTTGCTTCGGATTCTCACCGAATTCTCTGTTATCTACTCTGCAAAATGCATTTTGAACCGTAAACCCATATTAAGTTATATACATTTGAAATCTGCATTTAATTATAACACCTGTTTATAGTCGTGTCAATTCCTTAAAATTTTTCTGATATCAGAGTTTATTCGGGTACGATATAAGTTTAGTTTATGGCCGGCTTTTTGTGTAACTCAGTTGTATGAATTGAATATGCTGTTAATAAAAAGTTGAAATCGGTGAATCAGATGAAAGAAAAATGTTCGCTTGACAAGTTACCGCTTGGAGTTACGGGGATTGTCTATCGTGTGAACTGTAATGAAAATATCAAAAACAGAATATTTGATTTTGGTATTATGGAGAACAGTCCTGTTATCCCCTTGTTTACAAGTCCGTTCGGTGATCCGTCTGCGTATCTTGTTAAAAATGCCGTTGTGGCACTGAGAAATAACGATTGCAAAGATATCATTGTTACTCCTGAATAAAAGGAGGCTTTTTTATTGTTTTCTACGGATAAATCATCTTTTAATAAAAAGGATGTATCGGATTGCGATTACAAAATTTCTCTTGCCGGTAATCCTAATGTCGGCAAGAGTACAATTTTTAACGAACTGACGGGATTAAGACAGCACACGGGAAACTGGACGGGTAAAACAGTTGAGTTTGCCAGAGGTTGTTGCAAAATCAAAGACGCAAGATTTTGTATTACTGACTTACCCGGATGCTATTCCCTGCTTTCATTTTCGGGCGAAGAGGCGGTAACAAGGGAGTGCCTTATACAAAACCAAAATGACTGCGTTGTAATAGTTGTTGACTGCGGAGTTATTGAAAGAAATCTTTCATTTGCATTGCAGGTGTTATCTGTCACAAAGAATGCTGTTCTTTGTCTTAATCTTTGTGATGAGGCTGAAAAAAACGGTATAAAAATCGACTGTGACGAGTTATCGCTAAATCTTGGAATACCTGTTGTAAAAACCTGTGCAACAGACAAAAAAGGTTTGGATGAGTTAAAAAAAGCGATCTATAATGTATGCAGCGGAAAGACAAAATGTTTTAGGGTAGAAAGAAATTTTGAAGGCGTTGATATACTATCCGAAAAAAACTACAAACAGAATATTGAAAAGCTTTCGCAAATTGGTAACAAAATTTCAAGTGACTGCGTAAAATATGAAAAATCAGAGTTAAATGCTTGTACAAGAAAGCTTGATAAAATACTTACAAGCAAAACCACGGGAATACCGATTATGCTTGCAATGCTTGGTATATTGTTCTGGATAACAGTTGTCGGTGCAAATTATCCGAGCGAATGGTTAAGCAATTTGTTTGGCTTTATAAAAGAGAAGCTGTATATACTTTTTGATTTTTTACACGCTCCCGATGTTGTAACGGGACTTTTGATTGACGGAGTTTATACAACTCTGTCATGGGTGGTATCTGTAATGCTGCCGCCTATGGCTATATTCTTTCCGTTGTTTTCGCTTGTTGAGGATTTGGGATATTTGCCGAGAATTGCATTTAATCTTGATAGGTATTTTTCGAAGTGCGGTGCACACGGAAAGCAAAGTCTTGCTATGGCAATGGGTCTTGGCTGTAATGCCTGCGGAGTTACGGGTTGCAGAATCATCGAGTCGCCAAAGGAACGGCTGATTGCAATTCTTACAAATAATTTTATGCCGTGTAACGGACGGTTTCCCACAATAATTGCATTACTGCTCATGTTCTTTGCAGGTACGGCATTTACGCTGAGCAGTTCGCTTGAGGTAGCGGCATTGTTGATTGGAATAATAGTTTTCTGTGTTTTTATAACACTTGTTATATCTAAGGTGCTTTCAGTCACAATATTGAAAGGCGAACAGTCCGGATTTGTGCTTGAGCTTCCGCCGTACAGAAAGCCGCAGATTTTAAAAACTATTGTCCGTTCGCTGTTGGACAGAACTTTATTTGTTTTAGGAAGGGCTGTTGCGGTTGCCGCACCGGCAGGTGCGATAATTTGGATTCTTGCAAATGTGCATATAAGCGATGTTTCGCTTTTAAAATATTGCACTGATTTTTTAGATCCGTTCGGCAGATTTATCGGGGTTGACGGCGTTATAATAATGGCATTTATACTTGGATTTCCTGCGAATGAAACCGTTATTCCGATTATAATTATGTCATATATGGCAAGCGGTACTCTTGTTGATTATTCAAGCTACGATCAACTGTTTCAACTTCTCAGTATGAACGGCTGGACGATTACAACGGCTGTATGCACGATTATTCTTTGCATTCTTCATTATCCGTGTTCAACAACCTGTCTGACAATAAAAAAAGAAACAGGCAGCCTTAAATGGACGCTTGTTTCTATGGCATTGCCTACTGCAATGGGAATTGTACTTTGTATGATTACAGCAGGTGTTATGAGATTATTTTAAGTCAATAACTTCAAAATCATCGGGAACAAATATATTTCCGTTAAAAACTGTTCTTGCCTCTGAAGTATATGTTCTTTTGCGTGTTTGAAGTGTTTCGTCCTCGGTGTGATACAGGATAAGATTTTTTGCAAAAAGACTCTCTGCAAGTTTTCCTGCATCAAGTGCTGTGCTGTGGAATTTTTCGTAAGGCTTAAAAATATCTTTTTGACTGTAAAGACAAAAAGCTTCACACATAAGATAATCACAGTTTTGAACAAAATTTCTGCATTTTTCATTGAACGGTTCATCACCGAGACAGGCGAGAACTTTTCCTGACGGAAAAACAGCCTTGAATCCGAATTGCTTTGTTTTGTCTGAAAATATATCAAAGAAAGTGAGTCGGATACTGCCGGCATTTTGTTTTTCGCCGTCTTTTACTTCGTTGATGAAAATTTTTGTATTGATATTTTTGAGAAATTTCGGTGCAAGTGTGTGGTTGCAAATTGCCGTGATTGAATCAACACATTCATCGTGGCAGTAAATATTAAAATTACCGTCATATTTGCCTGAATTCATAAGAGCGCTTATTTGCCTTATTACCCACACGGCACCTAAAATATGGTCGGTGTGAGAATGAGTAATAAACATTGTCTTTATGCTGTTCCAAGCTACTCCGGATTTCTTAATTGCGGATAAAATTCCGTTTCCGCCGCCTGCGTCAACAAGAAGACAGTCGTTTTCGGATTTCAGAAGAAAACAGGTATTATAACAGTCGGTAACCATCGCACTTCCTGTGCCGAGCATAATAATTTTTTCGTTCATACAGCACCTCGAAAATACAGGCAGATACAAGAAAAATGTATCTGCCTGAAAATTTTATCGTAACTTTATTCTTCTGCTTCTGCAACCTTCATCATAATGGCACATTCCATTCTTTTTCTGAAAAGCTCACAGCCGTATTCGTAAATACCTGTGATTGAGCCTGTTGCATGATAAGCGTTTGCGGCACAACCGCCGCTGCAATAAAGTCTTGCCCAGCAGTCTTTGCAGTCAGGACGGGCGTATGCGTTACAAAGCTTAAATTCGTCCTGAATTTTCGTGTTTGAAACACCGTTAAAGATATCACCGAGCTTGTACTTTTCATCGCCTACAAACTGATGACAGGGATAGAGGTCACCCCAAGGTGTTACAGCCATATATTCTGTACCCGAACCGCAACCCGAGATTCTCTTATAAATACACGGACCGCCTGTAAGGTCAATCATGTAGTGATAGAAAGTGAGTGGTCTGCCCTCTTTTTCACGCTTGAGCATTTCCTTTGCAAGAATTTCGTACTGTTCAAAAAGGATAGGCAAATCGTCATATGTAAGTGCATATGGGTCATCGGGAGCACATACAACCGGCTCCATGGAAAGCTCTGTAAATCCCAAATCCGCCATATGGAAAATATCGTTTGTGAAGTCTGTGTTATTATGTGTGTAAGTACCTCTTACATAGTAACCCTTGTTGCCTCTTTTTTTGACAAATTCCTGAAATTTCGGAACGATAATATCATAACTGCCTTTGCCGTTTACAGTTTTGCGAAGATGGTCATGCACTTCTTTTCTGCCGTCAAGGCTGAGAACTACATTATGACATTCTTTGTTTGCAAATTCAATTACATCGTCATCAACAAGCATACCGTTTGTTGTAAGTGTAAAACGGAAGTTTTTGTTGTGTTCCTTTTCAATGCTTCTTGCATAGGCAACAATCTGCTTTACAACATCAAAGTTCATAAGAGGTTCTCCGCCGAAGAAGTCAACCTCAAGGTTTACTCTGCTGCCTGAATTTTCAACAAGAAAGTCAATTGCTCTCTTGCCCACTTCAAAGCTCATCAGCGCTCTCTCGCCGTGGTATTTGCCCTGACTTGCAAAGCAGTATTCGCAGTTAAGGTTACAGGTGTGAGCAATGTGCAGACAAAGTGCTTTGATTACTGTGTTTCTCTTTTTAAAGTCAAATGCAAGGTTTTCGTACTTGTCGTCTGTAAAGAGCTTTCCTTGTTCCTCAAGCTCTTTTACATCATCAATGCAGTCAGAGATTTCTTCTTTTGTAATCTCAGGATTGTCTGCATATTTTGAAAGCATTTCGTCGATTATCTGTTCTTTTGTTGCGTTTTTGTACATTGCAATAACATCATAAGCAAGATCATCGACTGCGTGTACACTGCCGCTGTAAACATCAAGAACTATGTTGTATCCGTTAAGTTTATACTGATGAATCATAATATCTCCGTTAGACAAAAGGAAAGCCGTTAACCCTTTGGGAAAACGGCGATAATCCTTAATAATCAAATTAAAATAGAATTATTTCTCGCTCATGCACTTTTCGCACTGCTGGTTAGCAACGCCGCAAGATGTCTTACAAGCTGACTGACATGAAGTCTGGCACTCGCCGCAACCGCCTGTCTTAACGCTCTTCTTGAGGTCACGAGTTTCGATAGTTTTAATTCTCTTCATAATAAATCAAACTCCTTGTTAGATTTTGTTAGTTTAATATTATCACACAGCCATTGATTTGTCAATCTTTTTTAACTACGCTTATGTTGTCAGTCATACCGTCTTTTGTTGACATAATCTCAACCTTGCAGGCTGAAAGATATTCAATGTAATTTATAAGTTCCTTGCTTATAATTTCACCGGGTACGATTAGTGGAATTCCGGGTGGATATGCCCAGATATACTCGGCAGAAGTTCTGAATTCCGAATTTTGAAACGGAATAGTTTCTTTGTTGAATTTGTACAACTCGCAGGCGTTGAAATTTTTGCCTGTGTAGAGATTTTTTAACGGAACACGCTCGGTGTCGGCTCCTTTTGAAAGTTCGCTGTCAATTGAAATCAGAGCGCCTGAAAGCATATCAAAAGCTTTTTCAGTGTCACAAACAGATGTCATGGCAATTACATAGTCCGAATATGCCATTTCGGTTTCAATCTGATAATTATTTCGCAGTATTTCGGCAAGCTTTGTTCCCGAAATATTTGCGTTCGCTGTTGAAATTACAATTTTGCCGATATCATAATCAAAATCAGTATCGCTTTTATCATAAATTTTCAGATATTTTAGATTTTTAAGTTTTTCTCTGACCGTTTTAAGATTGCAACAATATTCATTGAATTTATCTTTGCTGTTTTCGCAGAAATCAAGACATTTTTCGATTGAACTCATTAAAATATATGACGGACTGCTTGTTTCAAATACAGCCAAATTTTCGGCAAGAATTTCAGAAAGCTCGCTGTCATTTGTTATGAGCAATGCAGTTTGAGTTAATGACGGCAAAGTTTTGTGCAGACTCAATACTGCGGCGTCTGCGCCGCAGTTAAGTGCTTCATCGGGAAAACTGTCCGAAAACGGAAAATGCGCTCCGTGAGCTTCGTCAACAAGTAATTTTGCTCCGTGTTTGTGACAGATTTCGGAGATTGACTTTATATCCGAAACAACTCCTTCATATGTAGGCGAAGTTATGATTACAAGTCTGATTTCATCATTGTGTTTTGTAAGTTTATCTTCTATATCGCAAGGTGAAACCGATGTAAGAATATTGTATCTGCTGTCTGTATCGGGAAAAATGTAATCGACATTGAGATTAAACAGTTCTGCTGAATTATATACAGATTTGTGGCAGTTACGAGCCATTAAGATTTTGTCGCCTTGATTTGTCATTGATCGGATTGCAGAAAGTATTCCGCCTGTTGAACCGTTAATCAGAATGAAAGCATTTTTTGCATTGTAAAGCTTTGCAGCCTTTTTCTGAATTTCATCAATAACTCCGTTTGGTGAATGGAGATTGTCAAAATCATGAATTTCGGTTATGTCGATATTATACGGTATTATACCCTCTTCTGTAATGTCCGTTCTTTTGTGTCCGGGCATATGAAAAGGATATATGCCGCTTTTTGAATAATTTTTAAGCTTGTCGTACAGCATATATCCTCCGATATTTTAAATATTTAGTTTGTACCGAACTCAGCGAGTTCAAGTCCCTTGTTGTGTTCAAGCGCCCAGTTTATGCTCCAGTAGCTTGTAAAAAGCAAAAGATGATTGCCTTTAAGATCCTGAATTTTCTTAGTATCGGACGCAAGGTCGAGAGTTTTCGGATCAAGGTCATCGTTTACAATCCAACGGATAAATTCATATGGGAGTGTTTCCATAATGATATCACAGTTGTACTCGTTTTGAAGCCTGTATTTAAGAACATCAAACTGAAGTACGCCTACAACGCCAACGATAACTTCCTCCATACCTGCGTCAAGCTCCTGGAAAATCTGAATTGCACCTTCCTGTGCAATCTGACTTGTACCCTTGATGAACTGTTTGCGCTTCATTGTGTCTTTCTGACGGACAAGTGCAAAGTGTTCGGGAGCAAATGTAGGAATTCCCCTGAACTGTACCTTGTGTCCCGGTGAACAGATTGTGTCACCGATTGAGAAAATGCCCGGATCAAACACACCGATGATGTCGCCCGCATATGCCTCGTCAACAATTTCTCTTTCCTGAGCCATAATCTGCTGTGGCTGTGAAAGACGCATTTTTTTGTTGCCCTGAACATGGAAAACTTCCATATTTTTTTCAAACTTGCCGCTGCAGATGCGCATAAATGCAACTCTGTCACGGTGAGCCTTATTCATGTTTGCCTGAATTTTGAAAACAAATGCAGAGAAAAAGTCTGACATAGGCTCAACCTTTTCATCAACTGTTTCTCTTGGCAGAGGTGGAGTTGTGAGCTGTAAGAACTGTTCAAGGAATGGTTCAACACCAAAGTTTGTAAGAGCCGAACCGAAGAATACAGGAGTAAGCTGACCGTTGCGGACTGCTTCAAGGTCAAATTCATCGCCTGCACCGTCAAGAAGTTCTATTTCATCAAACAAATCCTGCTTATGATAGTAGCCTATTGTATCTTCAAGGGCAGGATCGTCAAGTGTAAGTTCTTTCTTTTCAACTTCTTTCTGACCGTTATTAGCGGTGAAAGCAAGGATTTTCTTAGAATTTCTGTCATACACGCCCTTGAATTCCTTACCTGAACCGATTGGCCAGTTTACGGGATAGGTGTGAATTCCGAGAACATTTTCAATGTCTTCAAGAAGGTCAAAAGAATTTTTTGCATCTCTGTCCATCTTGTTGATGAATGTAATGATAGGAATATTACGCATTACACAGACCTTGAAAAGTTTGATAGTCTGTTTCTCAACACCCTTTGAACCGTCAATTACCATTACGGCAGAGTCTGCCGCCATAAGTGTACGGTAGGTATCTTCCGAGAAATCCTCATGTCCCGGTGTATCAAGAATATTTATGCAATAACCATTATATTTAAACTGCAAAACCGATGATGTAACAGAAATACCACGCTGTTTTTCAATTTCCATCCAGTCGGACACAGCATGCTTTGCGGTTCTTTTGCCTTTTACCGAACCTGCAAGGTTAATTGCTCCGCCGTAGAGCAAGAGCTTTTCCGTAAGTGTTGTTTTACCCGCATCAGGATGCGAAATAATCGCAAAGGTTCTGCGCTTGCTGATTTCTTCTTTAAATGAACTCATATCTTTCTTCCCTTCGGAGGTTAAGTATATCCACAATTCTATATTTTACTATTTTTGGATGGTATATGTCAATAAAGAATGAAGAAAATGTGAGAAAAATAATTGCTACAAAAACTTGACAAATTTGTAAATATATTGTAATATATTGGTACAGAAGGACTTAATGTGATTTTTCCTATTTTTTCATATACCTTCCAAATCGAGGCAGAAACTTGTGTTTCTGCCTCAAAATCATTTATGAGGTTTTTTATGAGTAATTCTATCGGTCTTTACATTCACATACCGTTTTGTAAGCACAAATGTCCGTATTGCGATTTTTTCAGTGGGAATGCAGATGAAAACGCTTTCGATAATTATGTGATTGAATTAAAAGATAAAATAAAATACTGGTCTGAAAAAGCCAAAAGAGATGTTGCAACCGTATATTTCGGCGGCGGTACGCCGAGCGTTTTGGGTGCAGACAGACTTTGTGATATTCTTGATTTTATCAAGTTCAATTTTAATATTCAAAATAATGCCGAGATTACGGTTGAAGTCAATCCCGACTCCGCCAAAACTATTGATTTTGAAAAAATGTATGCCTGCGGATTTAATCGCATTTCAATGGGAATGCAGACTGCTGTTGAAGATGAATTAAGGCTGCTTGGGAGAATTCACAGCATAGATGACGCAAATACTTCTGTTGAAAGGGCTAAAAGTGCGGGATTTAATAATATTTCACTTGATTTGATGATGGGAATTCCTAATCAGACAATTGAAAGCCTTGAAAAATCAATCAGTTTCTGTGCCGATTGCAAAGTTACTCATATTTCATCATACATTTTGAAAATTGAGGAGAATACTCCGTTTTATAAGGTGCAAAATAAACTTAAGCTTGCCGATGATGATATGCAGGCCGAAATGTATTTGAAAGCTGTTGAAATGCTTGATTCTCTCGGATACAAGCAATATGAGATTTCTAATTTTGCAAAACAGGGTTATGAGAGCCGACATAATACCAATTACTGGAGATGCGGTGAATATATCGGCATAGGTCCGTCTGCACACTCATTTTTTGAGGACAAAAGGTTCTTTTATTCGAGAAGCATGGACAATTTTAATAACAACAAGCTGTCTTTTGAAGGTACGGGCGGGGATGAGGAGGAATTTATTATGCTCTCTCTCAGGCTGAAAAGCGGTCTTAATTATTCTGAATTTGAGGAAAAATTCGGGTACACCCTCCCCCCTTACATTATCAAAAAAGCTAAAGAGTATGAAAAATACGGCTATACAAATGTTACGGACAAGTCAATCAGCTTTACACCGAAAGGATTTCTTGTTTCAAATTCAATAATCAGTGAACTGATATAAAAAACGCTCCGAGAATTGACCCGACCTCCAAAGTTAGACCTAAAAAATCTAACTTTGGAGGTCGGTATTTTTATGTCAAAATACAGTTATGAATTCAAGAAGAAGGTAGTAATGGACTACATAAATGGAAAAGGAGGATATAAAAGTTTATGTAAAGAAAATGGGATACCGAGTCAAACAATATTACGAGATTGGATCTCAGCATACAAAGAATTTGGAAACAAAGGATTAATGCGATCAAGAGAAAAGAAAAATTACTCTTTTGAATTTAAGATGCATGTGGTAGAATTATACTTAACAACGGAAGTATCGTATCGAGAACTTGCATTGAGTTTAGGTATCAATAATCCACCAATGATAGCAAAATGGGTAACCGATTACCGTGCAGTTGGACCTGATGCGTTACGACCAAAGAGAAAAGGACGGAAACCCAAAGTGTCTAAACCAAAAAAGATAATACCTAACACAGGAAAAGAAAAAGCTGAATCAGAATATCTGAAACAGCTTGAAGATGAGAATTTAAGATTAAGGATTGAAAATGCGTATTTAAAAGAGCTGAGGAGATTGCGTTTGGAGGAAGAAAAACCTCCGAAAAACAGGCAAGAATAATACACAGTCTCCGAGGAGAATTCAGGCTAAAAGATATTCTTGCTGTAACAGGTTTTCCAAAGTCAACATATATGTATTGGCAAAATAGATTTGAGCGAGAGAACCCGGATGAAAAATTAGAAAAAGAAATTCTTGATATACGAAAAGTGCATAAAGACTATGGTTATCGCAGAATTTGGGGAGAATTGCGAAACAGAAATATTTTTGTAAACAAGAAAAAAGTTCAAAGAATTGTTCAGAAATTGAACCTGCAAGTAACCTCGTTTACTCATAAAAGCAGAAAATACAGTTCATACAAAGGTAAAGTAGGAAAGATTGCTCCAAACAGGATTAACCGTAGATTTAACACAAGTGTACCGCATCAGAAAATCACAACAGATACAAGTGAATTTAAGTATTATGAGGTTGACAGCAAGGGCAGAATGATAATCAAAAAGCTCTATTTTGATCCATTTATGGATATGTTTAACGGAGAAATTCTGAGTTTTGGCATATCTCAAAAGCCATCTGCCGAGAACATTATGAGTGCATTAGATGAAGCTATTACTATCACTAATGACTGTTCATATCGCAGGACTTTTCACTCTGACAGAGGATGGGCTTATCAGATGAAAGCATATTCACAAAAGCTGAAAGAAAACAGAATATTTCAGAGTATGTCAAGAAAAGGAAATTGTCACGATAACTCTGTTATGGAAAATTTCTTTGGAATATTAAAGCAAGAAATATATTATGGAAAAGTTTATTACAGCTATGAAGAGCTTAAACAAGCAATTATCAAATACATTGATTACTACAACAACAAGAGAATCAAACAGAAACTCGGCTGGTTAAGTCCGGTTGAGTACAGGATTAATGCCTTAGTTGCATAACAAAAGCGTAGCAGCTAAAAGCCACTACGCTTTCAAATCTAACTTTTGGGGGTCACCACAAATAAATTCGGAGCGTTAATTTTATGTTATGAATTTGTATGTCAGATTAATACCATGAAGAGTATGAACCGCCGCCGATGAGCGATGTAAGAACACTTGTTGCAAATGTACCTGTGTTAAATGACCACATAGTAAGTTTTGCGCCAATAAAGAATACAATCATAAATGCAACGGCAACGATGAGTGTGAGAATTAAAGTGAATAATGCAGAGTTCTTTGCTTCGGGAACATTAGCTTTTACCTGATTTACAAGTGAAATAACAAGGTAAAGCATAACGATTACGAAGAAGAAAAGGAACATATATACGCTGATTAATGCGCAAAGACCTGCCAAAATCCAACCGATTGATGCCGGGATAGATTCAATTGAAAATGTGATGAATGAATCAATAAATGCTTTGGCTGTGTTTTCTTCGGTTTTGTATTTCTTTACATATGCAAAGAGAATAACAGAATAGAAGCCGCCGATAAGGACAGTAGTAACAAGACTTACAAGAAGTGTTTTCGGAAAATCAAGTGCGCTCATAGAAAGCATAAGAAACATATTGCCAAGAATGAGTGCAATAAAGAAAATTGCCGAGAAAAGAGCGCCGAGAATGATGTCTTTTTCAGCCTTTGCTGTTTTGATAACAGTTTTGGAATCCTTAAAGAATGAAGTGAACACAACAGGAATGTTCTTTAAAGCCTTAACAAAAGCATTTTCCCCAATGGGTGCTGTGTTATTTACGGCATAAGGCGACTGCTGTGTCTGAGGGTTTTGCGGCTGTGCATACTGTTGCTGAACAGGGTTCTGATACTGTGGCTGTTGTGGTTGAACAGGCTGCTGATACTGAGGCTGTGCCTGTGCATTTGCCTGCTGAGCCTGTGCTTGAGCGGCTCTTGACTTTTCGCAGTTGCAAACAGCATTGTCTTCAAGCTGTGCTCCGCAATATTTACAGAATTTCATGGTGATTCCTCCAAGATAAAATAATATGTAACAGGTCTTATAGCTACCTGTTGTTTGTTTATTGAGAAGTGATAACATCAACGCTCACATTATATCACAAATTACAGCAATAATTCAATATTTCTTACAATTTTTTAATTTTTTACACTATAGAAAATTATATGTTAAAATAATGAAATGATGTACACATAGCAAATAATGACAATAAAACAGCGGCAAAAACTATAAACTTTAGTTTTTGCCGCTCTGGTTTAGTAATAATACCTTATAAATTTTATATTGTAGTAATCACAGGTTGTGATGTCGTTGGTGTCAATCTCATTTATAAGGATATAATCCTGAGCAACACCTAAAAGATAGCCTGTTTTCTGAACAATTGTGTTTGCTCCCATGAGAAAATCAACGGTGATTCTTCTTCCGATTTGTGTTCGCATAAAACCGTTGTGATATCTCAGATTTTCAGCTGTTACAGGAAAAGGATATTGATAATCACTCATCGACATTCCGATATTCTGCATTATCGGCGTTGCAACAGTAGCTCCGGGGCTCGCCGTTGTGGCAGGGGTTGCAGGCAAAACAGGTATAGATGTATCTATTTTTTTTAAGTCCTTAATAAACGGTATATTTTGAAGACTTCCGCTGTATTTATTTATATTTTTAGGTTGCTCTTCCGATGTACTACCGCCCTCTTCATATGCTATTTCTGCCTGTTCAAGTGAGGGATTGTCATTTGATTTTTGAACTTTTTCTGTCATATCATTGTGTGCAACAGACGGTGCGCACGGATTGTGTCGCATAATTTCGTCAATCGCAGGAATATAATATCCGATATCCGCTGTGTTTGACGGACATGAATTGTTGATGCAGGCTTTGTTTTTATCAAGTCCGTAAAGATGTTCGGGATTAATCTGATTTGCCATAGGAGTTGTATTAACTGTCATATTTGAAGAATTATCCATTAAGCTATGCTCCTTTATGTTTTGGAATAAGCCTCGGTAGGCGAATAAAAGCAATGATCTCCTACCCTGTTGTAAATTACTCCGTTGTTTGACGGAAAAAATGTTGGGCAGGTATCTGAAAATGGATTAAAATAGAAAATTGAATTTCCGACAGATGAATCGGTATTGCCCGCCAATGCCCAATCGGCGATGTTATAATGAATTTCGTCAGGGCGTATATTATAAACATTCTGAGGATTATATTGTCCTCCGACAGTTGTTTTAAGACAGGTAAATTGATTTGGTTGTTCCATTATGGCACGGAAATCTCCGCCCTTGCTGACTCTTGCAAATTCCCCGTTTGGAACACGGGTTCGGTTTACAATTACCGACGCAACTGCACGCATTCCGTTTTCACCTTCCCCACCTGCCTCACATTTTAAAAGCCTTGCAAGCAATTCTCTTGTACTCAATGCCACCTTTTTCACCAACCGTTATTTTATTCAATGATATTTTATGCATAAATTAACTTGTTGTTACAAAGAAAAAGCTTGTGATAAATGTGTTATTCACGCAGACAGAAAATTCTGTTTTATAGTAGCAAATCTGCCGTTAAGGCTTCAGAGAACTTTCCACCGTGTTTAGGATTTATTACAAATCAGAATATTACCAAGTTAGAAAGTAATGAATATCAAAAATAAGTGGGACTGCAATCATAACAGGATTTTTAGATTATACTTATCAATAGATACAGGACATGAAAATAATTAGCCACTTGTAAATATCATATACTCAAATTTTTCGGATTACCCCCCGACTATTGATATTGAGCAAAAAAACACCGTAATTCTAACAGAACTACGGTGTTTTTTTATGGCGGAGACGGAGGGATTCGAACCCTCGTCCCTCAGGGGGCATCATGATTTCGAGTCATGTCCGTTATGACCACTTCGATACGTCTCCGAATATTAGTGATTTACCTTGTTTATTGTACTTGTTTTTTGTGTGATTGTCAAGCAAAATTACACAAATTTGTAAATTTTAAATTTAATCCGTAAAATCATAAGTAAGTGACTGCGAATATTATATGAATACTTATGTTTGATTTTGCGGACATTTTTTTTGAAAATCATGTACGAAAAGATTATTGAAACAACCATGCTCAAATTATTAATCGGCACATCTGCACCTGCGGGATTGTCTTGCAAGACTTTGTAACAGCAGAGTTATGAACAGCCTCTTGCGGCACATGAAAGGCAGATATAGACAAATTTATTTTTTGGCATTTATTTACAGCAGACGGTTTTCCTTTTGCAAAAATAAGCAACCTAGCAATTATAAGCAACGCTTATGTGGATTGACGTTCCGAAATTTGATTAAGTTCCTTCTATGCTTTTAGGGTGTATTTTCCGTTTTTGATTATAACAAAATCCTTTGCCATAAGTTTGTGAAGAAGTTGCTTCGATTTTTTATGACTTATTCCGAGAAGTTCGGAAATTTCTTTTGAAGTTACCGTAATGTTGTCAGTAATGTATGAAATTACGGCATCCTGTCTGTCTGTTTCAATATCGGGACGATTTTGTAAAATTTGAGTATTAGTTGATTTACTTTCGGGAACAAACGAAAGCTTTAGGGTGATGTTTTCGGGTTTGAAACTTTCTTCAATGACCGGCAGAACAAGTCCGTGACTTTTCCAAACGGAGAAAATATTAGAAATACCGAAGCCGTCGTTACTGCCGATTCCTATCAAATTAAACATACGCATAATTGCCGTGTTTCTGGGGTCGGATATACCACCCGCTCTTGCGGCGTCGAGTTCAACTCTAAATCCGCCTGGATTGGATATTGTAATGCTTTCATCATCTTTCATAACAACAACACCGTTTGACCCATAATAGTCGGCATTTATAAGGCAGTTTGCAAGAGCCTCCTGCAAGGCAGTTGTAATCGGTGTTATGTCTGATTTTATGCTTGCTGTCAGTTTTATTTCGGATGAAATTTTTTCAAAGACCTTTATAAAGAAATCATAAAGGTTTTCACAGTCAGAATTTAAATTTGATGAAATAATTGTGTGTTTATCATCTTGTGTTATTTCCTTATATTCAAGACAATAGGACGGGTATTCTTTTTTGATGAATTCTGACCTACCGAACATAAGAAGTCCTGCGGCTGTAGGGTGAAACAAAAGGTTTTCCCCTACTTCGATTGCTCCTATTGCCTGCAAGAAATCTTTATCCGACAAATTTTGAAGCCGATTGTTTGGCTTAACAGTTGACATTTTTATTCGGTATCTATGAAGTGAATCGGTATTAAATACGGAAGCAGTCATGCATTCTATGATATTCATATCCTGTGTTTTAATCTCGGAATCACGCACCATAGCGTTAATTTGGTCGAGTGTGCAACGGTAGTCACCTTCGCCGTTTCTTCTGTATGAATTATGAATACTGCCGTCAAGATACACGGGACGGTCAAATCTTTTGGCTTTTGGCACTGTAATAACGATAATATTCTTTTCTTCAATTTTTTGCACATAAACATCATCATAAGAAAGAATGTTTGTGCTTACCTTTTGAATATCGTTTGCTATCTCCCAAAATTCCTCAACAAGTTCATCCGGATCGGGAAGATTTACGGGATGAAGTGATTTGTCACTGTATTCTTCTACACCTAAAAGTATAATTCCTCCGAGTGTATTTGCAAAGGACGAATATGTTTCCCACAAGCTTTTAGGTAATCCGCCTGTTGCCTTTTTGGCCTCTATTCGATTGTTTTCTCTGTATTTTTCAATGTTGTTGAGGTCAATCACATTCATCTCCCCTATTACTGTTGCGGTTATTCTTTTTATATCAACGGTTTTGTCTGCTAATAAAAGCACCGCAGAAAAAAATCTACGGCGCAATTTAAAGATTCGGTTAAAAATCAGTTTTCTCTTCCGAGAAGGTAGTCAACAGACACTTCAAGAATATCGGCAAGTGCAACAAGCTCAACATCTGTTACGAAACGAATCTGACCTTCAAGCTTTGAAAGTCCTGATGCATTCATATCGACGCCGTTAACCTGTAATTGGGCAAGAAGCTCCTTTTGCTTCATACCTTTCTGCTTTCTTACAGCCTCAACCCTGCTTCCTACGAGGTTTCTGTCTCCAAGTTCCTGTTTTCTTAATCTCATTTTTACTCTCTCCCAAATCGTTTTAATTCTTTTTTAAAATTCTTTAAAAACATTGTGATGTTATTATAATACTAAAAAGGAAAAAAAACAAGGGGTTTTTGTAAATAAATTTAAAAAAATGAAATTTTTTCGTAAATTTGGTTACAAATTGAAATATAGTAGTTATATTACACTTATAATAAAGGAAAGTTTCAATAATATTATACAGTTAGCACAACACATAATTCTTACTGAGAAAGAATGATTTTCCTTAATTTCCTGAATAGAATTAATATTTATGAAATGGTTCTATATCAGAAATAACAATTACAAAATATTACAAATAAGAAATCTAAGTTTCAAAAAGAAAAACGCTCTTAAAAAAGAGCGTTTTAATCTTATTTTCAATTTATTTATGCTTTAAAAGTACCGTTTTCAATGTCTGTAATCATTGACACACGGTTTTCGTGTCTGCCGCCTTCATAAGGTGTGTTAAGGAAGATGTCAGCAAATTTAACAGCATCTTCTTCGCTTGTAACTCTGCCGCCCATACAAAGGATATTTGCGTTATTGTGTCTGCGAGTCATTTCAGCACAAAATTCGTTTGAAACAACTGCGGCTCTGATTCCCTTTACCTTGTTTGCGGCAATTGAGATACCGATGCCTGTACCGCAACAGAGAATGCCTGTTGAGCATTCGCCCGAGGTGATTGCAGTTGCTACCTTGTAGGCGTAAACCGGATAATCAACGCTTTCCTCGCTGAAAGTGCCGTACTCTTTGTATTCAAGTCCTTTTTCATCCAGATATTTTTTGATTGCGCAGATAAGGTTATATCCGCCGTGGTCGCATCCGAGTGCTATCATTTTGTTCTACCTCCAAGTTTTTTATTAAGCTCACGCTGTGCCTGAGGCAAGCGGAGATATACCGGCATAAGTTCTTGTGCCGAAACGGTTTGTCCGTTATTAATCATTTCAAATGCAACAAGTGCAGTTGAAGACGCTCTCTGATATTTAAGATTTACGGGAGCAGACTCTGCATTTTTAATTTCATTACCGATGTATTTACAGGTAATATCGGTACCGTCACCTGCTATGATGATTCTTCCGTCAACAGACAGCAGTTCGTTTTTTAAGTCATCAAGCGATAATGCTCTGTCATCACAAAGTCGGGTAACAACTCCGTTTTTAATTTCAAACAGTGCGTTGTATACCTGTGAACAGCGTGCGTCCATTACGGCACATACAATACAGTCGGTTGAAAGAAAATTATAAGCCATGCTCTCAAGTGTTGAAACCGAAACACACGGTATATTATTTGCAAAAGCAAGACCTTTTACTGCCGCAACACCGATTCTTACTCCCGTGAATGAACCCGGACCTGCGTTGACAGCAATTGCATCAATATCGGATATTTCCGTTTTTGTATTGTTCAAAAGCTGTTCAACCATAGGTATGAGCGTCTGGCTGTGGGTAAGACTTGTGTTTATGAAAGTTTCACCGATCAGCTTGCCCTCTTCCGAAAGTGCAACAGATGCGGCTGTTGCAGATGTGTCAACAGACAGAATTTTCAAATTTCAACACCTTCAATTTCAAAGATTCTTTCGTCATCGCTCTCCCCTTTTTCAATCGTTATTCTGATTGCATTTTCGGGAAGTGCGCCTTCTATATTTTCACTCCACTCAATTACGAGAATGCCGTTGTCAATGTAGTCAAAAAATCCCGTTGAGTACAAATCATCCCATGAATTAACTCTGTACATATCAAAATGATAGATATTGTACTTTCCGCTGTATTCGTTTACAAGGGCAAAAGTAGGGCTTGACACACCGTCATCAACACCGAGGGCTCTTGCCAGTCCTCTTGTAAAGGCGGTTTTGCCCATACCGAGTCCGCCGAAAAGGGCTATTACCTCTGTGCCGTGGAGCTTTTTTGCAATTTTTTCGCCGATTTGCTCAGTTTCATCGGCGCTGTGAGAAATCAATTTAACCATATCAGAAAAGTCCGCTGATTTTGCCGTTTTCATCAATATTAATTTTTTCTGCGGCAGGAACTTTCGGGAGTCCCGGCATTGTCATAATATTGCCTGTATAAATTACTGCAAAACCTGCACCGTTTGAAATTGTTACATCTCTTACTGTGATTTCAAAATCCTTTGGAGCACCGAGCTTTGTAGGATCATCTGAAAGCGAATACTGTGTTTTTGCCACACATATGGGAAGTTTGTCTCCGCCGAGTGCCACAACTTCCTTGATTGCTTTTTCTGCGGCTGTTGTGTAGTTTACCTTTGACGCACCGTAGATTTCCTTTGCAATCTTTTCAACTTTTTCCTTGAGTGTGAGATCGAGTGAATAGAGCGGTTTAAATGCAGACGGCTTTTCACAAGCTTCTACTACCTTATTTGCAAGCTCTACGCCGCCTTCTCCGCCTTTTCCGAATACATTTGAAAGGGCAAAGTCTGCACCCTTTGAAATGCAATATTCTTCAATGTATTTGAGTTCTTCATCTGTATCTGTACCGAACTGATTAATCGCTACAACTACGGGAACATTGTACTTTCTCATATTGTCAATGTGAACACCGAGGTTTACAATGCCTTTTTTGAGAGCCTCAATGTTTTCATTTGAAACATCTGACTTTGGAACGCCGCCGTTGTATTTTAATGCACGGCATGTTGCCACGATTACAATTGCCGACGGAGCAATGCCGGCATATCTGCACTTGATGTCAAGAAACTTCTCAGCACCGAGATCCGAGCCGAAACCAGCTTCTGTAATGCAGTAATCGGCAAGCTTTAATGCAAGCTTTGTTGCTCTTATGCTGTTACAGCCGTGAGCGATATTTGCAAAAGGTCCGCCGTGCATAATTGCAGGAGTACCCTCAAGCGTCTGAACAAGGTTAGGTTTGATTGCATCCTTGAGAAGTGCAGTCATTGCTCCCTCTGCTTTCAAATCTTTGGCATAAACGGGTTCACCGCTGTATGTGTATGCAACAAGAATGTTGCCGAGCCTTTCTTTGAGGTCGGAGATATCATTTGCAAGACAGAGAATTGCCATAACTTCCGATGCAACTGTAATGATGAAGTGATCTTCCCTCGGAACACCGTTTACCTTACCGCCAAGACCGATTGTGATATTTCTTAATGCACGGTCATTCATATCAAGACAACGCTTGAAGAGAATTCTTCTCGGATCAATGCCGAGTGTGTTGCCCTGCTGAATATGGTTGTCAAGCATTGCGCAACAAAGGTTGTTGGCTGCTGTAATTGCGTGCATATCACCTGTGAAATGAAGGTTGATGTCCTCCATCGGAAGAACCTGTGCATAACCGCCGCCTGCGGCACCGCCTTTAATTCCGAATACAGGACCGAGCGACGGTTCACGGAGTGCGATGATTGCCTTTTTACCGATTTTAGCCATTGCCTGACCAAGACCTGCAGAAGTAGTGGTTTTGCCCTCGCCTGCCGGTGTTGGGTTGATTGCTGTTACGAGGATGAGCTTTCCGTCAGGATTGTCCTTTACACGGTCTGCAAGTTCATCAGAAAGTTTTGCTTTGTACTTTCCGTAAAACTCAAGCTCATCAGCAGAAATCCCAAGCTGATTTGCAATTTCTGCAATAGGCTTTAATTCTGCACTCTGAGCAATTTCGATATCAGATAACATAATATACCTCCGAATCAAATTCATGTTTTTATTATTATAACAAAATGCGAAACTTGTATTATTCTGTATTGAAATTATACTTGATATTGAGAGCGTAATTTAATATAATTATAGGGTAAAATTAATTTCAAAGGTTGTTTTGGGTGAAAAAAGTTATTACAAATATTTATGAATATTTCAGACAGTGTGACGCAGTGTTGTGGCTGTTGACCTTGACCGCTGTTGCGTACAGTTTTCTTTTGATTGCGAGTATGCAACGGTCGGGCGAATACAGTTATCTAAGAACTCAGATTATCGCCGTATCTGTAGGTCTTGCGGCATCGGTGTTTATATCAATAGCCGATTACAGATTTCTTATACGAAAATGGTACATTGCGGCAATAGTGGGAATTGTTCTTGCAGGACTTGTGTTTGTGTTCGGAGTTCAGGTTAGCGGAACAGATGACACGGCATGGATTAATCTTCCGGGCGGATTTTCTATTCAGCCGTCTGAGTTTATAAAAATCTGTTTTATCATAACTTTTTCAAAGCATTTGTCATGGCTGAGAGAAAAGAAAATGATTGAAAAGTTTTCGGGAGTACTTTTTCTTGCACTTCATGCAATGATACCAATGGCAATTATTCATATTCAGGGTGATGACGGTACAGTCCTTATATTTGCCCTTATGTTTTTGGTTATGACATTTGCAGCAGGTGTTCAACTGAGATATTTTGTCATTTTCGGAGGATTGCTTGTGTGTGCAATTCCGATTATATGGAATGTGTTTATGAATGAAGAACATCGCAACAGGGTTCTTGCTTTGTTTGACCTTGACGGGAATGCACTTACAAATTACGGTTGGCAACAGTATCAGGGTAAGGTTTCAATTGCAAGCGGCGAAGCTTTCGGAAGCGGACTTTTTAACGGTCAGCGTGTTGAACATTCAATCGTCCCCGAACAGGAAAACGATTTCATCTTTACCGTTGCAGGAGAGGAACTCGGATTTGTCGGATGCATGGCGCTTTTGTTGATTTTGTTTTTTATTATATTAAAAGTGATTTTGAATGCAAAAAATTCAAGTGAATTTGAAGGCAAGTATATCTGCTACGGTGTGTTTTCAATGATAGCGTCGCAAACAATTGTAAATATAGGAATGGTGCTTGGATTTCTTCCCGTAGTCGGAATAACCCTTCCCTTGTTCAGTTCGGGAGGTACTTCGGCTTTGAGTACGCTCATTAGTCTTGGTCTTGTACAGAGTGTGAGATATCACAATACTGACGATATGAACAAAGCTTTTGTAAGGCGAGGCAGTTCAAATCGAATCAGAATGTAATTTAATACAAATAAGCTAAAACCGCAGACATCAAAATGCCTGCGGTTTTTATGGGTTATTTTTCGCTGATTGTGATATTTGCCTTGTAGCTTCCGCTTACCCAACAGGTGTCAGTACCGCTGAGTTTGAAAGTAACAGGCATCTGAACCGAGCCTACTGTTCCGCTCTGATCCGAGGTGTCAATTACACCTTCAATATCTGAGCTTTTAAGGCTTTTAAGTTCCTCTTCACTGCCAATTACGGTAACATTCATACTTGTCTGTGTTACATCGGCTTTGTATTTTGAAGAAAGACCGCTTACTTTAAATGAATCAACGGTAAAGGTTTTCTTGGACATACCGCTGAGGTCAAGTACAAGCTTTGCTGAGGTTGAGTTACTGATATTTTTGCAGTCACTCGGGATGTTTATTCCCTGCGTATCGTACTCATAACGCTTGTTTGAAAGTGTTGCAAAATCGATTGACTCAAGCTTTACGCTGTCAGTATTGTCAAGCACTTCTTTTGGACCTGCAAGCAGAATCTTTGAAGGCTCAACCGTAAGCATATCATCGCTTAAATCAAGACCTTTGGGTTTGTTAATAAACTCAGGAATTACATTTACCGTCTTTTCGGGGAGAACGGAAATTGTAGCCTCAACATCCGTAAACTCCATTGTAAGAAGCTCGGTGGAGATTTTATTTCCTGTTTTATCATAAAGCACAATATTTGCGGTCGTTGAGGTCGGCGCATTTAGTGTACTGTCAAGTTCTGCCGATGCCGAAACCTTTGCAATTTTGGCAATCTCTGTTTGAGGTCCTGAGATTGTGATATTCTTTGATGCAAGAGAAGTTGACGCATAGTATCCGTCGGCAACCTTGTAAACAACATTTTCCTGAATCGGAAAACTTGTTTCACGCTGATAATCAACAATTACATTGACATTTGAAGGCGTAACGGTTGAGATAATCTGAAAATTGGCACTCGGGTTGGCTTTTACGGCTGAAAGCGAAAGCTGATAAGTTCCTGCCGAGTCAATTCCGTTTGTAGCACCCGTGACAGTAATATCCTTCGTTCCGATAGAACCGAGAACGGCTCTGCTGCCTGTTACGGTTACCGTGGCAGTCTGCTCCGCATCACGGAACACCTGCAACCCGTTGTTATCAAGCTGGTCAGGCAATTCAATCTGAATGGGAATATTGCTTATTGTTACGGTTGTATCATTTGTTGTACCCATACTCATATAAACCCATGTTATTGTTGAGATCACAAGGGCGAGTATAATCAGAAATTTGTTATTTTGAAACAGTTTGTTGAGAGAGAGTTTTTTCTTTTTCATTTTTCAGCCTTCTCTCTTTTTGAACTTTTCGGGTTCTTCTGAAAAAACTTTTTCGGCGGTTCATCATCGTCATAGCCACGATCATAGATGAGAAACTGTTCAAGCTTTTTGATTAGTTCTTCTCTTGTGAACTCACGGAGCAAAATACCGTTTACCGCAAGAGAAATTACACCTGTTTCTTCACTTACTATAAGGACAACAGCGTCGCTTTGTTCACTGATACCGAGTCCTGCTCTGTGTCGTGTACCGAGATTGATATCTACATTAGGATTTGATGTGAGCGGTAAAATACATCCTGCTGCAAAAAGTTTTCCGTCACGGATAATGCTTGCACCGTCATGCAATGGTGCTTTGTTAAAAAATATATTGCCGAACAGAGCTACTGATGTTTCGGCATCAATAATTGTGCCTGTAGCGGCTATATCGGAAAGCATGGTTTCTCGTTCAAACACAAGCAAAGCACCTGTTTTTGAACGAGAGAAAAGTACTGCTGTGTCAGCCGCATCTACGATTGACTTTTCTACAGCCTTTTTCCATTCATCACCTTTGTGGTGCTTAGTAAATATTTTTATATATTTTTTATAGGTGTTGTTGCGTCCCATCTGTTCAAGAGCCTTTCTGATTTCCGGCTGAAAGATGATAGCAATAACAACAACTGCTGCCTCGAAAAATGTTCGCAACAGGGATGAAAGCATAACAAGACCAAACAGAGACGAAAGAAAATAAACTATCAGGAGCATAATTACACCTTTGAGAAGCTGAACTGCTCTTGTTTCCTGAATAAGCTTGAACAGTCCGAAAATCAACAGTGCAATTGCAAGAATATCGACAATATCTCTTAGCTGTATAGTCTTGATAATGGAAAGAATGCTGTTAAATATTTCCAATCTGCTTTCCCCTTCCTTTATTTTTAAATTCCTCGTTATTATTCTAACATACTTTTGTTATTAATTGCAACCTTTTTAAATTGTTTTTTTCTGTTTGTTGTTCTTAGAAATACGACTTACGGCATTTGCAAAATATACAACATCATTTTTTGTTGTAAATGCCGATACAACAGCTCTTACGGTTCCTGTATCCTGAGTGCCGAAGCTTTTGTGTGCAAGGGGCGCACAATGAAGTCCTGCTCTTACGGCAATGTTGTAGCTGTCATTAAGAATTTTTGCAACTGTTTCACTTTCGGTATTTTTAATATTAAAGGAAATTACAGGAACGCTGTGATTTTTCTCAGGCATTTTGGTGTATAATATTACATTTTCCGCTTTTTCAAGCCTTTTGTAGAGCATTTGTGCAAGACTTAACTCGGAATTATATATCCTGTCTGTTTTTTTGTTCAGGACAAACTTTATTCCTGCATTAAGCCCTGCTATTCCCGGAAGATTCGGCGTTCCGCTTTCGTACTTATCGGGGAGAATTTCAGGCTGATTGAGGTTTGCGGAATCACTTCCAGTTCCTCCCTGAATAAGACTGTCCGGAGTTGTTTCGTTGTTTATAATAAGCAAGCCTGTTCCCATCGGTCCGTAAAGCCCTTTGTGACCTGCGGTGCAGAGAAAATCAATGCAACTGTCAGAAAGGTTTATATCTGCTGTTCCTGCACTTTGTGCGGCATCTACACAAAAAAGGATGCCGTTTAATCTGCAAAGAGCGCCTATTCTTTCTATCGGAAGTTTGATGCCGAATACATTTGAAGCATGGGTACAGATTACAAGTTTTGTGTTAGATTTGAATTGTTTCCTGAAATTCTCGATTGTTTGTTCATCATCATAAGGCACACATTCGGCAACGGAATATTCAATCTTATTTTTCTTGAGTGTTTCAAGCGGCCTGACGACAGCATTGTGCTCAAGCGATGAAATTACGGCATGATCACCCTGTTTTAATATGCCTTTAATAACCGTGTTCAAAGCCGTTGTGCAGTTAAGCGTGAATATTATATTTTCTGGATTTTCCGAGCCAAAAAGTTTTGCGGCATTATCTCGGCAGGAATACATTATTTCGGATGATTTTACCGACATTTTGTGACCGCTTCTTCCCGGATTTGCTCCGTAGTAGGACATAGCTTCATTGATCGCTTTTCTTACGGATAAGGGTTTCGGAAAGGTGGTTGCACCGTTGTCAAAATATATCATAAGGTATCAACAGCGGCTGTCCCTTTAACAGCAATACCGTTACTCCTGATAATTTCCAATGCCCTTTCAAAATTTCCCGGGACATAAAGGCTGTATCCGCATGATTTTCGATTGAGGTGTATAGGAGTTCTTACAAGCCCTGATTTAATATTGTTTTTTAAAAGTAGGTTACGGCTCTTCATGGCAAGAGTTACCGAGCCGAATATTATTAAATTATTTTCCATAACTTCCACCCTTTGTTAAATCTTTGTGACATTTCAAAACAATATATCACACTACATATTATGAAAGTAGTCAAAGTTTGGACATAAAAGAAAGCACGGCTTTTATGCCGTGCTTAAAAGTGTTATTTTTCAGTTCATTTTTTCAGAAAGAAGGTTGCCCATGTTGTACATACCTGCTTTCTGATCTTTAAGAAATACTGCCGCATTAACAGCACCGACAGCGAAAACTTCTTTTGACTGAGCCTGATGAGAGATTGTTACAACCTCATCGTGACCTGCAAAGATAACTTCGTGTTCGCCTACAATTGTGCCGCCTCTTACGGAATGAATACCGATTTCGTTCTTTGAACGCTTTCTGCGGTAGCTGTGTCTGTCATAGACATACTGCGGATCTTCGTCAAGCTGTTCCGAAATTCCGTCTGCAATCATAAGAGCTGTTCCGCTCGGAGCGTCAAGCTTGAGATTATGATGCTTTTCAACGATTTCAATATCGAACTGGTTTCCGAGAATTTTTGCTGCCTCTTTTGAAAGCTCAATAAGAAGATTGATGCCGAGTGACATATTACCTGAATAGAAAACAGGAATTGTCTTTGCCGCATCTTCGATTTTTGCAATCTGATCTTTTGAAAAGCCTGTTGTGCAGATAACACAAGGTACTTTGTTATTAACTGCATACGAAAGCATACCGTCAAGAGCTGCAGGATTTGAAAAATCAATGATTACATCAGGTGTTTCGGTTGCCTCGTCAAAAGTCTTGAAAACATCAAAATCATAATTACTTTCACCGAATGCGTCAACACCGAACAAAACATTGCAATCCTCACGGCCCTGAACAGCCTGTGCCACAAAGCAGCCCATTTTACCGTTACAACCGACTATTGCTGTATTTACCATTTTTATTCCCCTTTAAACTTCTTGAATTTCAAACGGATCAAAGGTTGATTATTTAACCTTCTTGCTTAAAAGGTCATACTTCTCCATGCAATCCTTGAGGTCATGGTAACCCTGAACGCTCATGGGAACGAGCGGAAGTCTGCATTCGCCTGCTTCATAACCGAAGAGGTTCATGGCAGTCTTTACCGGGATCGGGTTAACATCGCTGAAAAGCATATGCATAAGCTCAAGATAGTGGAAGTTAAGCTTCTGTGCCTCTGCAAAGTCATTGTCAAGGCAAAGCTGACAGATGTCATGCATTTCTTTTGGGCAGATGTTTGCAAATACAGAGATAACACCGAGAGCACCGAGTGACATGAAAGGAACAGTCTGGTCATCGTTACCTGAGTAGATGTCAAGATTGTCACCGCAAAGTGAACGGATGAGAGCAACCTGAGAGATGTCGCCGCTTGCCTCTTTTGCGGCAACGATGTTAGGATGCTTGCAAAGCTCCTGATAAGTCTTTGGCTTGATGTTACAGCCGGTTCTTGAAGGAACATTGTAAAGAATAATCGGAATATCAACCGAATCTGCAACAACGTTGAAGTGTCTTACAAGACCCTGCTGAGATGTTTTATTGTAGTAAGGAGTTACGCAGAGAAGTGCGTCAACGCCTGTGCTTGCGGCAGATTTTGAGAGCATAACGGCTGTTGAGGTATCGTTACTGCCTGTACCTGCAATAACAGGAATTCTGCCGTTTGTCTTTTCTGCAACGAAAGAAATTGTTTCGCAATGCTCTTTTTCCGAAAGAGTTGCAGCCTCACCTGTTGTACCGCATACAATAATTGCATCGGTACCGTTTTGAACATGAAATTCTACGAGATCGCCGAGAACATCGTAGTTTACGCTTCCGTCAGACTTCATAGGAGTGATAAGTGCAACACCTGAGCCTGTAAAAATGTGGTTAGACATAATTTACCTCCGTAAGTAATCAGTCCATGTAGCCCTCAGCACAAAGGAGCTCTGCAAGAAGAACTGCACCGCCTGCTGCGCCTCTTAATGTGTTGTGTGACATACAAACGAACTTGTAATCATATTGAGTATCAGGTCTTAATCTGCCAACCGATACTGCCATACCGTTTTCAAGATTTCTTTCAGATTTAATCTGCGGACGGTCGGGTTCTGTGAAGTAGTGGAGAAAATGCTTTGGCGCACTCGGAAGATCAAGCTCCTGTGCTCTGCCGCTGTAGTTTGACCAAATGTCAATAATTTCTTCGACAGTAGGTTTCTTTACGCCGTCCTTAAATGACATAAATACAGCTGCTGTGTGACCGTCAGATACGGGAACACGGATGCACTGTGATGTGATTGAAATATCATCGGTTTTAACAATCTTGTCGCCTTCAATCTTACCCCAGATTTTAAGCGGCTCCTGCTCCGACTTCTCTTCCTCACCGCCGATGTAAGGAATAACATTATCTACCATTTCAGGCCATGTCTTGAATGTTTTGCCTGCGCCTGAAATTGCCTGATATGTGCAGGCAAGAACCTTGTCAACGCCGAGTGCCTTTAAAGGATGAATTGCAGGAACATAGCTCTGAAGTGAGCAATTGGACTTAACTGCAACAAAGCCTCTTTTTGTGCCGAGACGCTTTCTCTGAGCGTCAATAATCTTAATGTGGTCGGCATTAATTTCAGGAATAACCATAGGAACATCATCTGTAAAACGATGAGCACTGTTGTTTGATACGATAGGACATTCAGCCTTTGCATATCTGTCTTCGAGATCACGGATTTCATCCTTCTTCATATTAACTGCGCAGAAACAGAAATCAACCTGTGATGCAACCTCTTCAACATTTTCAGCGTCAACAATAACCATATCCTTGTACTTCTCAGGAAGAGGAGCAGTCATATGCCATCTGCCTTCAACTGTTTCACCGTATGTTTTGCCTGCACTTCTCTTACTTGCGGCAAGAACAGTAACCTCAAACCACGGGTGATTCTCAAGAAGAAGTGTAAAACGCTGACCTACCATACCGGTAGCGCCGATAATACCGACTTTATACTTTTTCATAATAATTCCTCCGAATTAAACAAATTTTAAAAAAGCGGTTGCCTTATTCAAACAAATATTATATTATATGAAGAGATGTCTGAAAACACGACTGTTTGTCGATTATGCAAACTGCTCATAATAAGATAATATATCATTTTAAAAGGGTAATGTCAATTATTTTGAGAATTTTACAGGACAAATACTTGTGTTTTACAAAGATTTTTGACAGAACAGCTTTTAAAAAGCAATTTTAGTTCTTGAAAGGAAATAAAATGAAGACTAGTGATTTTTATTACGATTTGCCTAAAGAGCTTATCGCACAGACTCCGCTTGAACCGAGAGACAGTTCAAGACTGCTTGTGCTTGACAGAGAAAAACAAACTCTGGAGCATAAACATTTTTATGACATTATTGATTATCTTAACGAGGGTGACCTTCTTGTTGCTAACGATTCAAGAGTTTTGCCTGCAAGAATTTACGGTATCAAAGACGAAACAGGTGCAAAAGTTGAATTTCTGCTTTTGAAGCAGGTTGCGAACAACCGTTGGGAAACACTCTGCAAACCCGGTAAAAAAGCAAGAGTAGGCACAAAATTTTCGTTTGGTAACGGGATTTTGCGTGCAACAGTTGTTGATGTTAAGGATGACGGCAACAGAATAGTTGATTTTGACTGTGAAGAGAATTTTTTTACTACTCTTGACAAAATCGGTCAGATGCCTCTTCCGCCTTATATTACAGCCGAGCTTAAGGATAAGGAACGCTATCAGACGGTTTACAGCCATGAACTCGGTTCTGCGGCAGCTCCGACGGCAGGACTTCACTTTACAACCGAGCTTATGGACAGAATCAAGGCTAAAGGTGTAAAGATTGCGTATGTTACACTTCATGTGGGACTCGGTACATTCAGACCGGTTAAGGTTGATGATGTTACAAAGCATAAAATGCACAGCGAGCATTACGAAGTCCCCGAAGAAACCGCAAAGCTCATAAATGAAACTAAGAAAAACGGCGGACGGGTTATTGCAGTAGGTACAACATCCTGCAGAACGCTTGAAAGTGTTGCGGCAATGTACGGAGAAGTCAAACCCTGTGAGGGATTTACGGATATTTTTATTTATCCTGGATTTGAATTTAAGGTGCTTGACGGACTTATTACTAACTTTCATCTTCCCGAAAGTACACTCATTATGCTTGTATCCGCTTTTGCGGGATATGATTTTATTATGAATGCATACAAAGAAGCTGTAAAGGAAAAGTACAGATTCTTCTCTTTCGGTGACGCTATGTTCATATCATAGGAGGATTTTAAGGATTTATGTTTAAGGTAATTAAAAAGGAAGGCTGCGCAAGACGAGGCGAATTCGTTACGGTTCACGGTACGGTTCAGACTCCCGCCTTTATGAATGTTGCAACATGCGGTGCAATCAAGGGTGCTGTTTCTGCGCTTGATTTAAAGAATATAAAATGTCAGGTTCAGCTTTGCAACACCTATCATCTGCATCTTCGTCCGGGTGATGAAAAGGTTAAGCAAATGGGCGGACTTCACAAATTTACAAGGTGGAACGGTCCTATCCTTACCGACAGCGGCGGATTTCAGGTGTTCTCTCTTGCAAAGTTGAGAAATATTAAAGAAGAAGGCGTTTACTTCAATTCTCACATTGACGGCCGCAAAATTTTTATGGGACCTGAGGAGAGTATGAGAATCCAGTCAAATCTTGCATCTACAATTGCGATGGCATTTGACGAATGCGTTGAAAACCCTTCTCCATATGAATATACAAAAAACAGCGTTGAAAGAACCACAAGATGGCTTAAAAGATGCGTTACAGAGATGAAAAGGCTCAACAGTCTTGATGATACCATAAATAAAAACCAGATGCTGTTCGGCATAAATCAGGGCGGTATCTATGACGATTTGCGCGTCAATCATATGAAAGAAATTGCAGAGCTTAATCTTGACGGCTATGCAATCGGAGGTCTTGCCGTGGGTGAGCCTGCAGAAACGATGTACCATATCATTGAAGAGGTTGAGCCGTTTGCTCCGAAAGATAAAATCAGATATCTTATGGGAGTCGGAACTCCCGTGAATATTCTTGAAAGCGTTGCAAGAGGTGTTGATCTTTTTGACTGTGTTATGCCGAGCAGAAACGCAAGACACGGTCAGCTCTTCACTTGGGACGGAGTGCGTAACATCAATAATGCAAAATATGAAACAGATGAATCTCCGATTGACGAGCATTGTGACTGCCCTGTTTGCCGAAACTTTTCAAGGGCATACATAAGACATCTTCTCAAGAGCGGTGAGATGCTCGGAATGCGACTTGCTGTTTTGCACAACCTCTATTTTTACAATAATCTTATGGAAGTTATCAGAACTCAGCTTGATAACGGCACATATATGGAATTTTACGAGAAATATCGCAACATTTTAGGCGTGCGTATCTAATATTTTTTCAAAACAGAAAAAATACTTGCAAGATGTGATTAAAACTGATATAATCAATACATTGTATGAAAGGAATGACGAAAATGACAAACTTTTTACCTGTAGTTGCAGAAGCAAGTGCAAGCGGCGGAAATCAGTCATCAAGTATGATTTTTATGATTCTCTTCTATGTTGCTATTTTTGCAGCTCTCTATTTCTTCCTCATCAGACCTAACTCAAAGAAGAAAAAAGAAGAAGCTCAGCTTCGTAACTCTCTTGAGATCGGTGATGAAATTACAACAATCGGCGGAATTATGGGCAGAGTAGTTGCCATTAAGGACGACGAGGACGCTATCATCATTGAAACAGGCTCCGACAGAGTTAAGATGAAGTTTAAAAAGTGGTGTATTTCTACTGTTGATACAGTTAAGGAACAGCCACAGCAGGCAGGTCAGCCTGAAAAGAAAGGCTTCTTCGGTTTTGGCAAGAAGAAAGATTCTGACGAAACTAAAGCTACAAAAGAATAACTTTTTGAATGAATGTTCTTTCCCCCGAATATATTTGTAACAGAATATATTCGGGGGTTGTTTTATGTCTGATAAAAAACTACTTGCAAAGGCTGTTTTGTTTTCATCAGTATGCGGAATACTCATACTGGTAATTTTGATGTGTTTGCTTGCCGCCGTGATGATATCATCGGGAGTAATTTCTGCCGATATACTTGATTACTGCACGGTCGGCATGGTCGGTGTTGCAACGCTGATGTCGGGAATAATATCATCAAGAATTACAGGAAGTGCAGGTCTTGCGGTGGGTTCGCTGACAGGATTTTTTATTTTTCTTGTCATAATCTCTATTGCATTGATTTTTAACGGTGAGCCTATAACGATACTAACCCTGCTAAAACTGATGTCATCTGTTTTGGGAGGAGGAATAGGCGGAATTATCGGAGTCAACAAAAAGGAAAAAATAAAAATCAGATAAGATCGAGTAAGATATTTTACTGAAATTATGTTTTCGGCAGTTCGTTTAGGCGGACTGCTGTTTTTATGTCAGATTTAATTACAAATTAGAATTATTTTTTAAAAAATTGAAATATCTATGGTAAAACAGCTCGTAATATGGTACAATAAGCCGGAGAATGAGATAGTGAGGGTTAATGACCTTGATTTAGATATAATATGAAAAATAAGGAAATATTTAAGGAGTGTTAGTATGGCAAAAACAATTAAATTGCCGGCAGATTTAAGGGATTGGAAGGTTACTTCATTTGTTGGGGAAGACAACGGCTGTGAAGTTTACAAGGTATCAAGAAAGATTGATAAAAATACTGCTCAAAATGCGATTCTCAGACACGCATTTGTCGGCAAAAGCAATTATACCGATGAACATGCCGAGTATTTTACCGAAGAGGCTGATTTTATTGAATCGGTTAAGGAGCTTGACGGTATTTCAAACTATCTGGATGTTTATGTTCAGGATAATCAGAACAAAAAAACCTGTGATTTGTACATATTTACAGAAGAACTCACAAGTCTTGAAGAACTTATGAAAACCAAAACTTTCGCTGAGGATGAAGTTGTTGACTTTGGTATTCAGATGAGTGAAATGCTTGAAGCTTTGGAAGCAAAGAATATTTTTCACGGTAATATTTCGCCAAAGAATATTTTTGTAACCGCTGACGGAAGGTATAAAATCGGCGGATTTACAGATTTTGAAGGCAAGATTACGGATACCTCATTTGTTGCGCCTGAGGTTTATAAGCAGGAAAATGTTGACTATACAACCGACATTTATTCTGTCGGAATAATTATGTATGCAATGTGCAACGGCGGTAAAATTCCGTTTGAAAGTGATTCATGCGACAGAAAGAATGCCTGTGAAGAAAGATTTTCGGGCAAGGCTGTTACCGCTCCGTCTGAGGGTAACGAAAAACTCAAGAGTGTTATTGTAATTGCATGTCAGCCGAATAATACAAACCGATGGAAAAATGCAGGCAACATTAAAAATGCTCTCACATCTATCAAGGCTGAAATAGGTACATCCTCCCCTGTTCCGAATCCCGATGTTGTTGTTCCGGAAAACACGGATTTTGACGGAAATGTATTTGAAGAATATGACTATGATGAATTTGAGGATACAGAGCCGACTGAACCGCAGGATAATTTTGACGATAAGGATGAGGTTCAGACAGTTGAGGACGCTGTTCTTGATAATGAATTTAAAGGCGGCGAACAGCTTGGCATTGCCGAAGTTTTAGCCGGTGAGGAATCCTTGCCTGTTGACGGTAATGCTCCTGTAGATTCAGATGAAGTCAGTGAGTCTGATGCTGATGAAAACGGCGGATTTGAGGTTGTTGATGTTACAGACGCAGTTGATGAGCCTGAAAATTCTGAGGTTAAAGCTGACGAAGTATCAGAAGAAAAACAGCCTGAATTTGAAGATATCAGTTCCGTATCGAGTGAAGATGACAAGAAAGAACAAACTGTTACAGATAAAAAAGCTGAGGAATTTGAAGATGTTTCAAGCAACAGCGAAGTAGCTCCGGAGGTTCTTCCTCCTGTTACAAGCGTTGAAGTGTTTGACGATTACTCCGGTGCAGATCATAAAAATGTTCTTACAAGCAATGAATCAAGCAAGGACTACGGTGATTTCTTTGAGGACGAGCCGTCTGTTAAGCGTACTGACAATAAAGCTGAAGATACTAAAAAGATTGAAGAAAAAAACGACTTTGACGATAACAGCTTTGAAGATGATGACAATGAATTCGGATATGCAGATGAAGAAGATAATAAAGAAAATGTAAAGAAAAAGAAGAATAAATTTATCATAATTCTTTGTGCCGTTGTAATTGCCGCCGCACTCGGATTTATCGGTTTCTGCGTTTATAACGGTTTGTCAAATTCATCTACTGACAATAAAGCTACTACAGCCGAAACTGCAACATCTGCCGAAGTAACCACACAGGCGCCGAGTACGGCGATGCCTACTACAGTTCCTGCTACAACGGAACAGGTTACAACATCTTCTTCATATAACAATGTTGTTCCTGTTGTCGGTTACGGTTACAGTTACGGCAAGAAGCTTCTTGAACAGGCTGGCTTTACCGTTGAAATTTCTGACTATGAATACAGTTATGATTATCCGGAAGGATATATTATCTCTCAGACTCCGGAAGGTGACACAAGCGCAAGTACGGGTACAGTTGTTAAACTTGTTATCTCAAGCGGACAGATTCAGAGAGAAACAGAAGCTCCTGCAACACAGGCTCAGCAGTCATCAAATAGTCAGAACAGCTCATCGGGCAATTCAAATTCACAGTCATCAAGCAATACAAACACTAATAATAACGGCGGATTTATCTTCCCTAACAGCGATTCTTCATATCTCAGCAACGCACAGGTAAGCGCTTTGAGTGATGACGACTTACAGCTTGCAATTAATGAGATTTATGCAAGACGAGGCAGAATTTTTAAGGACGCAAGCCTTAATGCATACTTTAACTCGCAGTCATGGTATGAGGGCAAATATACACCCGAAGAATTTGAGAAGAATGTTAAATTTAATACTTACGAACAGAAGAATCTTCAGCTCTTGATTAACGAAAGAAGATCAAGAAAGTGATTTTTAAACAAGAAAGATAATGCAGAGGAGTTATTATGAAAGATAAAATATTAAACGCACTAAAAAGCAAGACCTTCTTTGCTTTGGCAATTAATATTGTTATTATGGCTTTGATTATAGGTGTTACTGCATTTTCCTATGACAGTGCTGACGATTTTTACAATTCTTTATATATCTGTCAGTATCATAACTATTACAATAATGATATTAACTACATTTTTGCGACAATTACCGGTTCATTGCAGTACATTCTTTTGAATTTCAACTGTTTTGTACTTTTTCAAATTCTTCTCTCCTGTGCCGCTTTTTCTTCTGTTACATTTGTTTTTGCCGATAAATTCGGAAAGCACAAGGCTTTCATATTCACTCTTTTGCTGAATATTTTGTTTTCATTTGACCATTATTCAAACATTTTAAGCAGTAAAACTGCAGCTTTGCTGCTTACGGCAGGGTTTCTGATGACACTTAATGCAATCAGAAATAAAAGGTACTCTCTACCGTTTTGGATTGGTGTACTTGAAGTTATATTCGGAACATTTTTATGTTTCAAATATTTTTTTGTGGGACTTGCGTTTTTCATTGCATTCTTCATCGGTGATATGATTGCAAAAAGAAAGTACAAGTTGCCGTTCAGAAAATTTTTCTGGTATTTCAGACCTTTTGTGCTTGTATTTGTCTTTATTGTTCTTGTCGGTTGCGGTCTTAAATATTATTCATATTCGGTCAATAATGCAAATGCAGAAACTTCGGAGTTGTACAGATACAGCGTCCTTGCCGATAAGACCGATGATAATGCTTTTCCAAACTATTCCGATTACTGTGAGGAGCTTAATTCAGTCGGAATAAATTCGGCAAATGAGTATGAACTTTTTGTTGACGGATATTATGATGAAAACAACGGACTGAATACTGCTGCACTTGAAAAGGTTGCGGATATTCAAAAACGAGAAAATCCGTATAATTTTTTTGATAATGCGGGTGCATTGTTTTCAGATGCATGGGGACATATTATAAATTTTGATTCATATCTTATTGCTTTTGCGGCAATACTTGCCGTTATGGTTGTTTTTGTTACCGTTCAGAAAAAAAGATTTGCCTTCTTCCCTGCTCTGTATTTTGCGGTGGGATTTGCGGCTTGTATGTATGTTCGTTATGCAATGGATTCTTCGGCATACACAATGTACGGAATTTTGCTGATGATTCTTTCGTTTACAATGTATTCGTTTGATTTCGGTCATCTCAGAAAAGCCGAATACAGCAATATTACAGATAAAAGCAGAAAAACTGTTCTTATTTCGGTTATTGTACTTGTGATATTAGGTGCGGTAAGCTGTGTATCATATTTCTTCCATATCACTCCTGTTTCATATGACAAAAAGCCGAGTGATCTTTATACTGAGGTTGACAGACATCCCGAAAATTATTATGTTCTCGATCCTGTAACAGCTAAAGAATACATTTCATATACCGATAACTATATTCATCCGCTGTGGGGATTTTCTTCCGATTTTCTCCATAATGTTGACGGCTTCGGCTATCTTCATCGGACAAATCAGCTTGTGAACCGCAACCTCTCAACAAATATTTATGAGGCGGTCGTTGACGGAAGAAATGTATATGTTATCGATAAAAAAATTACTTTTATCAAAGAAAATTATCTTAACCAATATTACGGCAAAAAGGATTCCGTCATTGTTTACAAGGATGAAAAGGAATTCAACGGATTTACAATTTACAGCGTAAACAGAGTTAAATAACATTAAAAAAGGTATATCACGATTTTTTTAGACGGTGAAGTCGTTTTTCTTAGGCATTTAGTTCATTCCTTTTCTGTCATTTTCCGAGCAAACTAAAACAAAAAGCAGAGCTTTTGGGCTCTGCTTAGTTTCTTGAAAATATACTTTTGCTATGGGAGTGATTCAGATTAGATTGCTCGGAATAAAACAATTATCCTTGTCAATCGGTATCGGCTCCTCACACATACATTTGATGCCGCCGTTTCCGCGGTTCGCAGATAAACAATGTGAAGTCCCACAAGTACTTTCAGCCATTCCTTTGCGGTACTTGGTGCAATGTCAGCGGATTAATAATTTACCTGCTCTGAAACAAGAGCAGCACAGCCGACCAGAAACTTACGAAAACGAACTGTGTCGGTGATACCGCCGTGTTAGCTTAGTAATATTTTTTTGAAAGGTGATAAAATTATGAGTACCAATAAGATTACTTGTTCTTTTACCGTTGACCGTGATATTTACAACGCTTATAAAAGTATTGTTGTAAAAGGTGGCGAAAATGTAAAGGGCAACCTTATCCGTTATATGCTCAATGTCATTAACTATGAAACTCCAAATGCAGATACAATTTCTGCCATTAAAGAAGTTGAAGAACTGAAAAAAAATCCAAACAAAAAAACCTATGCATCATTTAGCGAGCTTTTAGAGGATATTACCAATGAGTAAATATTAAGAATTGTGCCATCACAGAAATTCAGCAGAGATGTTAAGCTGGCAATTAAGCGTGGATACAATATTCAATTACTTGATGATGTTGTTGAAATGATAGCTGAACAACAACTACTGCCACCGGAATATAAAGATTACAAACTAATTGGAAATTATTCCGGCTGTAGGGAGTGTCACATTACCCCTGACTGGCTCTTAATTTATGGAATTAGTAATGAAGAACTTATTTTGTATCTGACAAGAACCGGAACGCACAGCGATTTATTTTAAGCTCCTAAAGGCATTTTTTTTGCCTTAATAGAATATACTAACAAATAAAAGAAAGAACCTTCCCTAATGATAAATTCATCAGAGAAGGTTTTTGTTATTTCTTCACCATAACTACAGCCTGTTTGCCGAGTTCGTTATATCTTGTATTTACAAGGCTTTTTGAGTATCTTGTACGAGCGTTTGTCCATGGGTCGTTGAAATAATAATAATCTTTGTCATAGCCCGTGAGTAACAGACAATGTTCGCCGGCAGTCCAAGTGTAGTAACTGCCGAGTTTATATTTTGCGTTTTCATCGGTGTAGTTTACTCTCCAAGTGGTTGTCTTAAATGACGGTGACATATTAATTGTTGCCCACACCATAATCGGCTGACCTTGTGCAACATACTTACCCGAAAGATATTCAAGACTTTTCCCGCTGATTTCTACAGCCTTGTATGATTTGTCGGAAAGGTATTTATTCATACATTTTACCATAATCGGTGCATACGCTCCGTAGCTGTTGGAACTGTATGGTGTTCCAACAAAGGCACAATTCGGATCAGGTCCTGTGTATGAACCGTTTGAATAACCGAAAGGTTTTTTTACCAAATACTTATCTGCAAATGTCGTTTCAGAAATTTTATATCCGTAGAAATTCAACAGCATTGTTGCACTACAGGTTTCACAGCCTGTCGGGAGCTTACTTTGACCGATTAACGGAACATTTGAAATCTTCTTGCTCTGTGGCATTATGTATACATTGCAAATGGCTTTTTTTCCGTTATTCAAAGTGCAAGTTACAGTTGCTTTTCCTGTCGCTACTCCTTTGACGACACCTCCGCCTCTTGTTACAGCAGCTATTTTTGAATTGCTTGATGAATAAAGTCTGTAATATGCCGCTGTACCTTTCGGAATACTGTTGTTGAGGTCAAAGCTTTGACCTATGTACAGTACAATTTCACTTGCATTAAGTTTAAGAGATGTTGCAAGCGGCTTGACCGTTACATTACAGGTTGCTTCCGTACCGTTCGGCATTTTACATCTAATGGTTGTTGTTCCTGCCTTTTTTGCGGTCATCAAACCTCCGGCTTTTTGAACAAAAGCAATGTTCGGATCATCTGAATAATAAGAACGAAAATAAGCTGCTGTTCCACTCGGCACATAGCTTGAAAAATCATACTGTTCACCGATTCCAAGTGTAATACTTGTCTTATCAAGCTTTATGCTATTGGCAAGTTTTTTGACGGTAACCTTGCATTGGGTTTTAAGTCCGTTATATGTATTTGCGGTAATTGTAGCAGTACCTGTACCGACAGCAGTTATTTTTCCGTTATTGTCTACAGTTGCAACCTTACGGTCACTTGTTGTAAAAGCAACTTGCGAAATATCTCCATTTTCAATAGTAGTAATAAGAGTATATGACTCCCCTACCCCAAGTGTTATTCCATTCTTATTGAATTTCACACTTTTAGGCGGAACAGTTGGTTTTGGCTCTGTAGTAGGCTGTTCAGTAATCTGCTCAGTATACTCTTCTGTTGAAGGTTCAGTAACTTCTTCCGTAGTTGTTTCAGTCGAATCTGTTGAAGGTTCAGTAACTTCTTCCGTAGTTGTTTCAGTCGATTCTGTCGATGGTTCATCAACACATTCTGTAGTAGCTTCAGTATATGCTGTAGTTTCAGAATATTCAGTTGTTACTTCAGTACAAACAGATGAGAAATTTGATATCGTTGTTTCTGTGGATGCTTCAGTTCCGTAAACCGAAGTAGTTTCTGTCAAAGATGACGGTTCTGATGTATCGAATTGAGATCCAACAATAATTTTCTGAATATTAGTGGCATCAATAACGGTCAAAACATTGTCACCATTAGTATCGTAAAGAAATTTCTCATCATCAGTTAAGTCAATCATACCTACAACATACTTTTGGACCTTGGTTGCATCCATAACTGTAAATTCGTAATTACCACCGTTAACGATAGTCGCTGCATATGGTATTGTACATATCACAGATAACAGCGTTATGATCGATAATATTGATATTAGTTGTATTATTTTTTTCATGTTTTTTGCTCCCTTATCTGTGCCTGTTGTAATGGTCTTTGTCTGACCGTTTACAGATGTCTTTTCTACCGTATTACCGTCTGAATCGGTAACAATGTAATGAGTAAGACTGCCGTTTGATGATGTGCGATATTCACTTTCAAGCGAACCGTCAAATGTGTAATAGTAATATGAGGTTTCACCGCTTGAATAGGTAGGCTCAAATGAGCCTACCTACCCACATTCGTTTTAAATTTTTTCAAATATAGTTAGAATTATTAATCAATCTAAAATTTATGCCTATTTTTTTTAACTCATTAAATGCACTAAAATTGGTCTCATTGATTAACACCATTTTTTCATGTGAAATACAGCGAAACCACGGTATGCAATTTTTATAAAAAGCCAAATCTTCAGGATAATCATAAGCATTCCAAGAAGAAAAATCTATAGGTTTCATCAATAAAGCCGTTGTTTTGAAATATATATCAGCAACATTTTCAACACAGCGTGCCACTTTCGATTGATAAGTGAACATAGCACTTGGATCGACCAGCCTTAAATCAAGCGCTGCTTTCCTTCCGTCCGTCGTGATTTTCAGCATATTATCATCTTTGCGACTAACATATCCTTTGCGAACATTCTCTGCTCTCTGTGAAATATCTTTCAGATAATCTGCAAAATCATTTGTTTTTGAGATCAGCGCATCGGTATATCCATCTATCTGCGGGATACCGACTGATGTGTCCACTTGATGAAAATCGGCAATGGATGACAGTAGAGATGTGAGTTCAGGAAGGTTGTGAAACTTAGAAAAACGAGTGGCAAGCCGATAACTGCTTGTGTCAACATCAATTTCAAATTCCGTGCTCCTTTCTGCAAACATACCGATCCAACTGTCAAAGTTCTGAAGATCCAGCATGGCAAGTTCACCGCTTTGCAAATACATCTGCATAATAAACGCATCTGTGATAGAATTTGTAATCGGAGTTCCGGTAGCGAAGACAACTCCTGCGCCGTCATTCTTCTTCTGCACCATATGTACCTTATCCATCATATCCTTGCATTTCTTGGAACCTGAAGCACTGATTCCAAGAACTTTATCTGCTTTTGTTTCGATAGGAACATTCTTAAAATTGTGTGCCTCATCTACAAAGAGTCTTGTAATTCCGAGATCATCAAAATACACACCGTTATACAAATCATCCATTGCAACGGCAAGTTCAGATAAGGCTTTTGAAACCGCCTCTTGTTTCTTCTTCAAACGAGAAGTGGCCTTGTTCTTTTTGCCCGCTATTTCTGCGATAAGTTCCTGTTCATAAACAAGCCGGTTTCGATAGTATTCCTTTGACAACGGAATCCACTCAAAACAACTGTAAGCAATAATGATCCCATCAAAATCCTCGTCACGTATTCTTTCAAGAAGACTTTCTCTTTTTGATGGAGTAAAACTCTTCGGCTCTACACAAAGAATATTGGCACTCGGGTACATGGCATAGAAAATGTTTTTCCATTGACCGACAATGTTATTTGGAACGACAAACATATTCTTTTCAGACAGCCCCATACGGCGCATTTCCATTGCGGCAGCAATCATAACATAGGTTTTCCCTGATCCGACGTGGCAGCCAGTATATTTCAAATGCGTGGCGTGAAGCCACTGAAAAGATGCAGCAAAGCTATTCTCATAGTGGTTATCCTTATGATAATGCCTGCATCGAATCTTTCTATTCCTTAATCAAAAGAGAATGGCTTAACAGATTTCATATCATTAACTACAAACATGCCTATGGGCTTGTATTTGAGTATATTGAAACCTTTTATAGTACCGTTAGGATTCACAGCCACTGCGACTATATGTCTCCTAATGATTTTGAAAAATTGTTTGAGAGGGTATCTTCTCTGCCAGCAGCTTAGTTGACAGAACTTCTCATTTTATTTTGTGCTAAATCTTGACACAGGACCACCTATTTTCTTTAATCTCATAAACTCGTTTTTAAAAACAATAATTTGAATAATTATTACCAAAACAAAAAGTATACAGCAAATGATAGCTGCTGTAAAATTATTGTAAGAAACAGCAAGTAGTATTAGCAATAAGAATATCAGCTCACAGACTGATGCACAAGAAATAAACTTCTTAACATATTTACAATATGCATTGGTCAAATTGACCTTATCTATGGTATATTCTGTTTTAACAAGAACTATATTATCGCAATCTATCCAACTTATCGTGGGTAACTTTTTAGTTTTCCTGTCATAATAAAAATATCCTTCGTTGTAAATAAATTCCAAATCGGTATCTTTATCTATGAAAACATTAAAGTTAGTTTTAATAATACAAGGACTTAACTTATTATACCACTTTGAATCGGTGTTCATCAATAGAATATTGAAAATGCCTTGCAATATCACAGTGAAAAAGAAAATCAAAATATTACTGAAAGAATGATTGCTTTTGCAAGACTTTTTGCAAATTTCAATATTGTAATTTTTTGATTCGCTCAACTTAAAAACAGCCTGATTGTTTTCGTGGGTAATTGTGTGTGTCTCCTGCCCAACTGTAATATCAAAAGCATTATCTTTTATGTATTTACATGATATTTTTATCACCATAATTTAAATCTCCATATAACATTATTTATACTTTTATCAAATATATAATCTAGAATGCCGGAAATTGCTCAGCCTACTGATAACACTATATCGACATTTTCAATTATATAATTGAAAAATTTATTTACTATCGCTGAGTTCGTCGCTCCTACTATCATATTTTCAAATTTTTTGAATTTAATTTTTGAAAGGATCTTTATGCCAAAATAAGGTATCTTTTTTATTACATTTTTAAATTTTTTATTGTTTGCTTTTCATTGGGACTCGTGCATTAAATTACAACAGATTAGTTTTTGTACAAAAGAATAAATAGTTCACATAAGTTGTCAATACGCTCTGTTCATCAATAATATATGGTAGGCAAACTTTCATCATAATTATTAATACTTTTTCGCACGATATATGCTTTCTCTTTAGAATCTTTTAAAACAAAATCATTCAACCAATATATGAACGATTCACTACAAACACCAACCCCTAATTTATTTCCAGAGTCATCCTTCTCCCAAAATTCATGCTCATTCAATTTATTAAATAACCATTTATCGCATTGATTTCGATATTTTTTTATATTTATCCCAATACTATCAGGTACACTTACTATATCCGCATTATAATCAAATACTATATTCACCAACATTAAAGTTCCCACCTAATTAAATAAATACCCAGCCGATTGTAAAATAGCCAAAAGGGGGATATTTACAAGGCTTTTTGGGTTAAATACAGCTGATTTTTCGATCGGTATTATTTTGTTGCCTGTTTTTCGTTGCCTTTTAAGCTTCTGTTCTGAACAGCAATCTTTTTTCATTTTAGAAACTTTATGCTCGACTTTTACAATCAACTAATTTTGCAATAATAACATTTCTATCGACCATATCATATATAAAATCTTCAAACTGTAGGTCGCAATTGATTTTTCCCCATGTTGCTTTAGCTTGCTATTTTTCGTCATCTGTCATCTTTTGTCATCTGAGATTCCAAACAACATATGAGAACAAACATTTCTTAATATCTAAATTGGACACCTTAGTTCCATTTTCCTTTTCTAATAAATGGATATTCCACTTTTGCGTTCAAAAGTTCATTGTATGCATATACTTTTCTAAATGTATTACCCATCATTTCGTGTTCACGATAATATCTGATTTTATCCATATCAAAATCAGCATAGAACAGACCTTCTGTTTTATCATCAGCAAGCAACAGTGTGTTGTCAACGCATATACCATTTTTGTCCCAACATATAGGACTGAATGCACAAGAGTTGCCTGCATTAAAGCCGTTTGGATTAGCCATTGCTACACCGCACATATTTTCATATGCTCTTGTAGATAAGGCTTGAACACGAGGCTTCATACTTCCGCAATCATTTGGTACTAAAATTATTTCGGCACCTTTCAGCATAAGAACTCTTCCACTTTCCGGATATTCCTTATCATAGCAAATCATTATCCCGATTTTTATTCCGTCACAATCGCAGACCTTAAATTCTTCGCCTGATTCAAGTGCCTTTTCATCTGCAAAATCACAGGTGTGGACTTTAGAATATTTCATAAGGATTTCGCCATTTTTATTTATGACAAAGGCAGAGTTTTGAGGTTTTGCTTTCCCTTTTGTTAATGCAGTTGCAACAAGTCCTATTTCAAGCTCTCTTGCTGTATCACATAATTTTTTAATGTGATTATCACCATCAGACAAAGCAAGGTCATTACCAATGGACAAATCATAGCCTGTTATGAAACATTCGGGTAGCAATAACATATCAGCATTATTTTCTGAAGCATTTATCATATAATCAATTATAGTTTTTGTGTTCTTATCATACGCTCTATTTTCTGAACTCATTTGTAAAATTGCAAGTTTGAACATAGTTTTTTCTCCTAAAGGTACTGAACACAGTATAGCAGATATTCGTGTAATAATCAATGAAATTTCCTTGAATTTTCGCACTAATCAAGACGATTATTTTCGCCAACCTCTCACAATACAACGCGAACACCGCAATTTCAGCATTTTACATTGCTCGTCATCAGCTTGTAAAGCTCGGTATTGCGGGGAACTTGTTGACAAACGGCACAAGAGAGCTGCTAACCTTGAGAACCCCCTGTCCTGCACCGACATTCGTGATATAACTGAGCTGAAAGTCGGAGATATTAAGGAGCTTGGCAAACCCGATACGGCTATGGATGCTTGATTGATAATCGTCAAATCCGTAGCCGTATTGAAGGTTACGCCCTTTCTTTCATTGTAGCACACTTTCCAAAAATTGAAAAAGTGTGTAAGCTATTTTTCTAACTTACACACTTTATTTTACAATCTACATTGGTACGGTTTTGCAGTTTGAAAAGAAAAACGGCTCCCTGGATTATCTGCCCATGCCATCTATTCAATCAGCACCGGCAAGCTCGAAGGCTTCAACAACAAGATTAAGGTCGCTAAACGAATCGGCTACGGTTACCGTGACAACGACTTCTTCTTTACCTTGATTTGCTATCTTTCTATTCCTTCTGTCCGTTCACCATCCCGCAAAAATCGTGATGAACCTATTTTATTTCCGTTATAAACTATATAACAACCTTCAAAAATTACCGTGTGAATCCCTGGAGTTCAGTATATCCACACGGCGTAGGCTTTATTTCAGTTTTTCGAGAATCTCGTCCGCGCTCATGCCGCCAGCCAGCAGCTTCTTAACCACAGCCTCGGCTTCCTACTTTTTTGCTTCTTCCGCTACTTTATGCTCAGCTTTTGCTTTCTTTGCTTCGAGTTTGGCTAATTCTTTCTTGGCGGACTTCAGTTCAGATTTCTTAGCTTTTAGGTCGGCTTTCTTTTCTTCTATATCCTTCTGGATTGCCTCTACCTCTGCGGTAAGATTCTGGATAACGGACTGCGCTTCTCTGCGATCTGGGATGCAAAGTCGGATTTTGGGCGGTTCTTGCTTCCTTTGGTTCTGGACATTTTTGTGTTCCTCATTTAATATTTAGCACATAAAACATCATCTAACAACGCAAGTAAAAAGATAACTATTAATTCAATCCATCCAAACTATCTGTTTTAATTATATCAAATATATCATCTGGAAGTTGTGCAAAATTATAATATATTCCAGCGTATCCACTCATAGAAGTCGTTTCTGGTGCGACCAACCCACTATGTCTGGCATCGTCAAATTCAACCGCATGAACATACAGTCTCTTTACAAGATCAAAAAAATCCTCTTTACCATTAATACTATATTTTCGGATGAAAGCCACAGTGTTATCTTTTGCATTATCTACGTCTGTGTATTGAAATACTCCTTGCACCTCACAAGTTCCAGGTGTTCGATATTTTGGAGCATTCATACCAATCTCCGCGTATGACTTGCACAAATTCCAGAAGTCATCTTGCGCTTCTTCATTCCGTAGGATTGCACTCAATTCATCTGTTTTTTTTTCAGACTGCAATTTGTTGTAAAACGCAGTTCTTGCAGTATATCCGCTTGCCATCTTCTAAAACTCCTTTCAAATCTTGTCTTAACCTTCACATCTTAGCCGACTATAAGATCGTTGCCTGCTGCTCGCCACGGAGAGGTGTGTGATTATCAGAGCAACATGGGAGCTACCGCTCACAGTATATCACAATTTCATCCGGCTTTACAGACGCTTTCTTGCCTTCATCACTGCACAATATATCAAACCGCCAATCATTCCGCCTACTGTATTATAGAAGATGTCTGATAGCTGGAACGTTCCCAAGCGAAGCAATAACTGCAACATCTCTATGCTTATCGAGAAGATGAACGCTATCCTCCCGCTTTGCCACAGTATTTTCTTCCAGCCGTTTCCTATCTTCTTTCCGAATGACCACAGCACTGCTGCTGAAAACGGCACCATCATAATCACATTCTCAATGCACTCTGTTGTCAGCTGCTTTTCTCCGTTCACTGTCTTCCAGATGCCCCATCCGCCCATAACATCAGATAAAGGATTCATCCAAAGGCTCCGGTTTAACAGGGTTCGGAACAGAATAAGTGAGGTCACAAAAAATAAGAAAAACAACTTCCGAAAAAACACACTCTCTTTGAATTTCTGATACCACGTTACTATGGCACTCTTCCACCCTTTACCGGCATGTATTGGCTCATACGCATACAGGTAGAAAAACATTGCAAAGAACGAGAGAAGCAGTGAGAATCCAAAAGGTTCATAAAGAGCAGTCAGGATGTTTGTGAGGATCTTTCCGAGTAAATCAATCGTTTCTTTCATCATCGTTTACAGATCACTAAATAAGTCAGCCTTGTATACACCGTTCTCCAGCATCTTCCGGAAGCTGTCCTTTACTGCTGCGACATCTTCATGGTAGGTCATGCCGTACCAAGTGTCGTTGGTCTTCAGAACCTTTACGGACATCTTGCCCTGCTCCAGCAGCTCACCGATGAAGATTGGGATCAGATACTCGGCTTTCTGAGGATTGCTCGGTACTTCTTTCTTGAAAAACTCCTTGAAACCATTTTCCAGCACATCCAGAAAATCAGGAGTCAAGCCCCACATATTCATGGATACCAGAGAATCCGTATCGATAACTACATCGTCTGCTTCAGCACCGTTCGCCGTCTTAACAATGTTCTTGGTTTCAACGACCTCAGTCAGATTATTTTCCGCATCCATCTTACAAATGCCACGGGTCACACCGCCGTTATCAGACAGCGTGTTCTTAAGCACAAATCCTGCCATACAAGATTCTCCACCGTTTACCAGATAATCATGGACTGCCTTGAAGCCTTCCTTGCCATAGTAATCATCTGCATTGATAACGATAAACGGGGTATCAATCACATTTTTAGCAGCAAGCACAGCCTGTCCGGTTCCCCACGGCTTTGTACGGCCTTCCGGAAGTTCTCCCGGAATATCGTTGATATCCTGGAAAGCGTAGTCCACAGTAACATCAAGGAAAGAACAAATAGCGGCAATACGATGACCGATGACCTCTTTGAACTCCTTCTCGATATCCTTGCGGATGATAAAGACTACATGATTGAAGCCTGCCTCAATCGCATCGTGGATTGAGTAGTCCATGATGATATGGTTTGCATCATCGACCGGCTCCAACTGTTTTATTCCTGTTCCAAATCGGCTGCCGATTCCGGCCGCCATGATAAGTAATGTTGTATTCATCATACCCATCCCAATTTTACTTATAGATTGTTTAGAAAACTCTTTTTGTTCTTTCGAGAGTCAAACCATCCATATTGAAAGATAGTTGTTCTACCATTCTATTTTCTAGCTTCGGTTAAGTTGTTCTCAATTATTATCTATCAGTGTCGCTTATTTTTTATAAGCACAAAAATTTGCGTAAATCTACTTCTATTAAGATAAAGCACTACGGCCAAGATAGCCATTACAATCAATCTCAGAAACAAATGACCGCTAAGAACGCTCATAACTGTTCCAATGAGGACATAAGCCAATGATATAGCAACTATTATTTTTGCATCATAAATTTTACCCTTGATGTTATTTTTTCGGAGCATTCTTTCCATAGAACAGTAATGAAGTATTGCCATCAAAATATAACATGCCAGTGTTGTATAAGCTACCGCGGCATAGCCGAACCACATTATTCCAAAATAGTTTGTAATCAGATTGATTGCAGCGCACACAATAGCAATGTTCATCACAGACTTTGTTTTTTCAAAGTACATCTCAATATCAACAAAAAGATTATACAGAAAGGCAAAGAGAACAGCTAATGTAATCGGCGGCATCAAATCAATTGCACCGGAATACGACCCCGGCGCAAAAATTGCCACAAGTTCTGGTGCAAACGAAATCAACATAATATTGCAAAATGCTACTACCAAAATTGCACTTACAACTACCGGTTGAATTTTTTCTTTTTCACCGGCTTTGATCCTTTGGAATACCCATGGGCGTATAGCTTGCAGAATCGACGTGTTTATCATGGACAAAATCATTGCCATACTGTAAGCAAGACTATAAACGCCCGCTGCACTCTCTCCAACCATTTTTTGAATCATGATTCTGTCTGAATGATTCAAAATCACCTGTGATAAAAAGTGCGGAACCAGCGGAAGATTAAACAACAACGCATACTTCCAGTACTTTTTATTATAGTATTCATGCCCACGGGACATGATTTGAATATATAGAATAACTCCAACCGCCAGTTCAACCAATGCCAAGGTCGCAATACGCGCTTCCACTTTGTAGGCATCATTTGTCAGTAGAACTGCAATGATTCCGAGCACTGGCTTCATAACAACAATGAACATTGTCACTTTTACCAGTGTTGCGTATTTGAATTCATTTCGCTTTCTTGCCGACCAAAAATCCAACGCTACCGTTGAAATCACCATAATAAACATACAGACCATCATAGGAGTTTCCAATCCCAGAAGACTGTTGAATGTTTTATGGAACAGTAAGTAAATCAGAAAAACTCCGCCGCACCAAGTTGTTGCCAATCCCAAAAGCGAAGATGAAAATCTATCCTGATCATCGTTGAACTTTACAAGTCCTTGGATATAAACACCATAACCAAGCTTCAACGATGCAAAAATTGTAACGATTTCCAGCCATGAATTAAATACGCTGTAAACGCCATACTGTTCTGTTGTCAACAGCCGTGTAAAAATTGGCGTTGTAAGTAGCGAAACACCACGCGTCATGAAGCCACAGATTACAAACCATAGCGATGCACGTGCTACGACTGGCATTTTTTCATATTTTTTTATAAACTGTTTGATTTTTGTCATTTTTTCCTCCACGGAAATTATCGTCTCTTGATTTTACGATATATGCTTCTAAGCATAATTTCCGTTCGTCCCTGTTTGCATGCTTCTACAATAGTATCAAAGGACGTGTTATCCTCTTTGAGCATCCTCATAAACTTTTCACTCTTACGGTTTTTCTTCGCATTCAGGCAGAACAATGGATGAACTTGCCGTAATGTATCCGCATCAATTTTGAGACATTCAATCGTACCCTCTTGTTCCAGAACTCGAATTGCTTCCATTCCCTTTTCTGTCTGCGGAAAAAGGATCCCTGTTCCGTGTCCATCGTTCTTTTCCGGCATAATCTTGTCAATATCCCAGAAATCACCGATCGTTACATCACTTTTTCGTGGAAACGCTTTCAAATCGCAGCTATAACATGCCGGACGAATGAAATATCCCTTGCTATATGTTTTTGCGTACAGATCTGTTTGCTTGTCCGCTACATAGCTTGTGTTATCGCTAAAGTCGATTTTTATCGAATAGTTTTGCCAGCTATCGCTTTTATCGCGCATATTGACTGCACAGATTTTCTTTCCTTCTGGTACAATGAATTCTTTGTATTTTTCCCACGCCTTCGGTGACTGTATTCCATAGCACAAAAGGTCAACTACAAAAAGATTTTGATAATCCTTTTTCAAATAGGAACACAAACCATGTGCCTGACAAGGTGTCCCACAAAAAAGCACTTTCTGATCAGCTTTTAGGAGCTGCTGTATTCTCTCAAAGCAATCTCCCAAATTGCTTTCAGCATACTTAGAACCTACAAGAGGTTTCAGTTCCGCTTCCGTATGTATAATCGTATGGCAAACTTCAAACTTTTCATTGTAAATAGCGGCACATACATATCCGCCTGCCCCAAGCGTCTGCATGGCCAACGGATAGAAAACTCCACCGGAAGAACTTTCAGACAAAATCTCCGGATCCCTATTCACCACGCAGTAAGACTCTGCTACGGAATGACACACATTACGCGGCTGTTCATTCGGGCAAACTGCATTACATTGATTGCAGTGAATACATGCTTCTGGCCTCACAAGCCGCGGATAGTAAAAGCCAGTTCCCTCTTCTGGCTGCATTTCAATGCATTTTTTCTGACAGACAGATGCACATGCTCCGCATCCACAACAATCCGCCTGCTTTTTCTTATGCAATGCAACCTGTACTTGCTCTTCCTTTGGCACATCTTTCAGAGCATTTTGCAGATACTCTGTTGTCTTTTTTCTCAAATCCAAAAGAATCCGCTCTACCTCTGAATAGTTAGGCAATGTATCTTCCTGTATTGCAGTCGTTTTTTCTGACCAAATATGTTCCAGCAAATTCAACTGTCCCAAGAGAGAGTAGATTCTTGAATTTGCCGAATTGACCGACGTTGATTTAAATCGTTCAAACGTCATAAATCGCTTGTGGTTTAAAATCGAAAACACCGTTGCGTGAAAAGAATCCGTGCACACATAACTTGCATCACGAATCATTCTTAAAAAATCACTCGGTGTCACGTCATACAAGCATACGTCCGCACAAGCTTCATCCGCCGGAACATATTCCTTGAAATGCGGCATAATCACGAGTTTCAGGCCAAGACGATCCGCAATTTTTCTAGCTTCCGTACGGTGCTGTTCCGTTCTCCCTAAAAAGTAGCAAAACATGTATGGTTCTTGAACACGACTACGCCCCTCATCAGCCAGTTTACTCCAAACGGATGGCTCTACAGATAATGTAGGATCCAGAACAACCGGCACATCCATACCAGTAAGTTCTTTCACAATCTCCGCACCTTGAACCTCTCGAACCGACAGAGCATCAAACTCTTTTAAGAATTTTGCATATTCTTGTTTTCGATTATCGGGCACATTGCTTATTCCAAAGCTCGGTGCAAACGCAATGCGCTTGCAGTTCTTAGGCGCAAACTCCAGAGTGGTTGTCGGATTATTGATGCTGCCCGGCAACCAAATCTGATCGCTTCCGCAAATCACTGCATCATACTGTTCTGCACAGTGACAAAGTTCATGGTATCCCTTGATTAACGGAGTCAATTTATAATGCGACTTATCAAAACTGTTGATCGCATCTTTTCGAACTATAAGATTTGCCCGCATCAATGCGCTGTTCTTACGAGCATCGGTCTTTTTTCTCAGTTTTCCCTGAAGATATTCTTTGTTTGCGTAGCGCTTCAAAAGCTTTACAAAGCGATGATCACTCCTACGGTCAAAATTAACGATTTCAACTTCATACCCAAGACTTTTTATTTTTACCTGCACAGCGTACGCCTGTAACTTCGTACCATAATTATCAACTTTATATGGTGTGCATAAGCCTACTTTCAAAATTACTTCCTCCACTTATCTTTTGTTCAAAGAATGTATCTCTTCTAACTAATATCTGAATTGTAAATATCAATATCCAGTCATTTGCAACATTCATAACACTGGTAGCAACAAGCAATGTCATACAAAAATACAATGATGCTAAATATAAGCCTACATTGTTTGTCTTTAGTGATTCTTTTTGTATAATATAAAACATAAGCACCATAAGGAAAAGTATTAGAAGTCCATATTCTAGTCCGACTCGTATATATCCCATATCTAGTGCACTATACTGACCCTTTGCTGCATCATTATTAATATATAATTGTTGTCCAAATATAGACAAATCATAGCGTGATAGATATAAATTCGAAAAAGCTATGCGTGTAGAAGAAATGAGATTTAACACCTGCATAATCTTATTTCCGCTGTCATACGCGAAAGAGATTCCATAGGATCCTATAGCAAATATAACAGAACTGACTGAAAAAAATGAGCAATGATCTTCAACAAATGCCTTTATTTTTCTATTCTCAAGTATGATAGATAAAACTATTATGACTGTGCTCGCATATAATCCAGTCCTTCCAACACCAACGAGAACCTGAACTGCACAAATTGCTATTACTAAAAGATACATTCTTCGTGTATTCTTCTTATCATCTCTAAACCATGCAATAATCTCCGTAACTAAAACACCCATATTCATTCCAAACATATTGTAATGAATATATCCTAGTGTAACCTTTTCATTACCATAGACAACAATCGAATCATTTTTCAAGATACCTGTAAATGCACAGACTAAAACAAACAGATATAAAAGAGTTCTTGCCGGTATATCAATTCTCAAGAATTCACGATATTCAATATTGTCAACAGCGGCTAATGAAAACAATCCCCAAAACAAAACCGTCCACGAGTCTGCAGTAAAATACGCCATCAAAAAAATTGCGCCAACTAGGCTTCCAAGTTTAATGAATCTTATAGAAACGCTTCTCCGTAGAAAAATACAAATCAGTAATAATATAACAACAAAAGCTTTTATTCCTCTTGTAAAAGTACCACTACCAAGTATGTTTTTAAACTGGCTCTGCTCAAAAAGCACATAATTTATTATATATATTATCCAAGCACTATAAAATGTACATTTTTTTATTTGAACCTTCATAATTTCTTTCTCTCTTGTACAGTCACTTCTAGATATATTTTCTCAAAAAGCTCTATTTGCTTCTCAATATCAAACGCCTCAATATTGTTTACAATACTTTCATAGAAGTGATTGATATAATCTCGGTTTAAATACAGCTTCATTCGTTTCGTCAACTCTTCTATCTTATCACAATCGCACAAATCGCCGCCATGCGTCACTGCATGAATTTCGGGAATTCCACCGCAGTCGCCCGCAATCACCGGCATTCCATACATATTGCCCTCAATAAAAACGCGGCCAAACGGCTCCGGCCATACAGACGGGAACAGGAGGACGTCACAATCCTGATACTGTTTTGCAAGTTCTTCACTATTCAGTTTTCCGTGATAGATAATTCTGGAGTCTTTTTGTGCCTGTTCCTTTACATAATCCGCCATATCGCCTGTTCCGCAAATATGTAATTCACAGTTTTCATTCTCTATTCTAGAAAACGCTTCCAGCATCTGACGGATGCCCTTCAGATAAATCAATCTACCCGCGTACATAAATTTTATACATTGTGATGTTCTAGCTTTCCGTTCTTCCACCATGCGCTGAAGCAGATCGTAGTCAATCTGTACGCTATTGAAAACACATTCCTTGACCTTTGATTTATCAAAGGCCCCCGTAGCCAAAGAAGTTCTAAGGGTATACTCCGATGGTGCTGTTACCGCATCCACATATTTCGATACACTGCACATATATTTTTGATGTGCTTTTACCACAAGTGGGCTTACTTTATGTCCGTGCTGTACAGGAGAAAGAATCGCCGTATCACGAATTGTATGAACCACCGCAATTTCCTTTTTATGGGCAGCTTTCCATACGGAGCAAGGTATTCCATAAAGCGTATTGGTATGAATAACATCCGGTTTGAACCGATTACAGATTTCTTCAAAATCTTTCACACAATCCGGATTATAGTAGCACCTCAATTTTTGTGTCACTTTTTCGAGTGCACTAACACTATTTTTCTTATAACTATATTTATAGAGATCAAACTTCCCGGTTGTGCAACGATAAACTGTAATGCCATTGATTTCTTCGACTGTCTTTTGTCCCTCCTTCGCATCGGCACAGTAAATGGCCACAGTGTTGCCATGCCTCAGAAGATTTTCTGCAAGTAGTTTTACACTTTGCTCTGCGCCACCTTGCATATTAGGATAATAAAATGTATTTACAATAAGTACTCTCATCTAAATTCCTCTACGCCATCTTATTCGTTTTATTTTGTAATTGAGATATTATAATTCATATCTCCCCCGAAGAATTTTCGTCTTCAGAAGGAATGCTTTAATCCGTTGCTTTACACATTTGAATGGCAAACAACAAAATGTTGCATAGTTAAAACTTTTGCTGGGGTACTTCTCAAAAAATAAATCGTGTTTTTTCGTTTTAAGAGAAGGCTCCCTTAGCTGATCGTTGACAGCTACCGCATGTTCCAAATTTACTGGGAACAGTTTCACATCCGACTTTTTTAGCAGCTGCTCACCTTTTTCTGTTTGGCACAGCATAATTGAAATTCCACGTCGCTGTTCATCTTCGGCTAGGTCGCTTTCCCATGAATCACCAATCGTGATGTCACTTCCCCGATTGATTCCTGCATATTTGCATTCATAGCAATTATCTGTATAATCCAGCCCACACAAGAATGCAAGTAAATAATTATCACACGACCCCGGTTGTGAAAATGGAGTTCGATCCTGTGCAAGGCCAAACACATCCTTATAGCGAAAAGAAATACTGCTTACTTCTTCCAAATTCACATTATGCAGTTCAAGGTAATCTCGCAGAAGTTTTGGGGATGGCGTTCCATGACAAATAAGATCCACTGTATACAAATTATCGTTTTCTTTAATAACCGTTTTCAATGCTCCTACCTGACACGGCAAGCCAATAAACAAAACCTTTTTCTTTTTCTTTAAAAGCTCCTGCACTTTTTTATATGTTCCACTCGGATTGCTCTTTACATATTTTGATCCTGTAAATTTTTCAAGCTCTTCAAAACTCGCCGCACATTCAAAACCAAATACTCCGTTTTTGAAGCAGCAACTGACAACCACGCCGCCCTCCGAAATAAATTGCCTAGAAATTGCTTTTGCAGCGCCACCAGAAGATGATTTCCTCCGCAATTTTTCATCTTCAATCCATCCCTGATACCATGTTTCTGGGTGTTTTAATGTAGTCTCTTTATTATTTTGGCAGACATTTGTACAAATACCGCAATGAATACATTTTTCTTCATCTATTACAGCATTATAAGCCTGCCTTGTATCTACAATCGTAATTGCACTTTTCGGGCACATATCAAAGCACGCCATGCATCCCACGCATTGATTCTTTGCACAAACCGTCTTTACATCATTTTCCATTCTTTCATTCCTCTTTACATAAATAGCGCCTGCTCTAAATATCGCTCTGAATCACATCGCGCTTTTTGAATTTTCTTATCTGAATTGTTCCAATCAATCTCAGCATCCAAATCCGCTTCTTTGTTATCAAAAAGAATTCGATTCTTTATTTCCGCAAGTTCCAACAAATCCGTCATTCGACTGATCTGGCTTTCTTTCACTTTTCCATTCGCACCAACTTTCGGAAAAACAAAAAACGGCCGATGGTACAGAATACTAAAAACAATACAATGAAACGAATCGCAAAAAACATATTCTGCGTGTCGAATCGCACTAATAAATTCTGCCGGATCTGCATCCCAGAGTTTATAATCTCCAAATTTTAAATCATACAGATCTATTTTTTCATAATCCAAAAATGGGATCGACACAATTTTCAGGTTCTTTTCTCTTGCGATATTTTCTATATATTTTCTCTGCGTGGCTGTTCCTCTTAACATATAGGCAAAAATATATTTTTCATTATAGATTTTATTTTCAGAGATTGTATCCCAAAAGCCTCTTTCAATAAGCATTGTTGGATCAAGAACAGCTTCACATTTTTTTTCATCAATAATTAGGTTAATTGTTCTTGCTCCAGAGCTCTCACGACAAGACACGGCTTTGAATGTGCTTAAATTTGCTTTGATTTGCTCTTTTTGCTTTTCTGAGACAGTACTGGCTCCAAAACTAGGCGCATACGCAATTTTATTTTTACCCTTTTCCACAAATGGAAGCCAATACATACTATCCGTTGGAACTAAATCCGGATTCCAAATCTGATCACTCCCACAAATATAGGTATCATAGTATTTATTACTATCCGCAATATCGTGTTCATTATATTGCGGATTTGATACTTTTAGGTTTTCGTCCACAAATTGTTGCATTTTTTTATTTCTTAAACGCAGTCCTTTGAATGCAACTTTCCAAAAAACTCTCTTGCATGTTTCTGCCAATCCAACACTTTTTATCTTGTCAAAAACATTGTCCACCGACGTAGCCTTTTTCCCAAATTGGCAAATGATTTCATACTGTAAATCATTATACTGATTTAATTTTTGTTGCAATGCAAGTGCCTGTAGAATCGACCCATAATTATTTCTCCACCAGGTAATGATTCCAACTTTCATATCATTATCTCTCCATCAAATTCTCATAATATCCTTCAATTTTCTTTGAAATCTCTGTTATATCGTATTTTGCGCATAGCATTGACTCAGTACGGTTTACTTCCTGCATTTTATTTTTGCAATTCACGATTGCCTTCGCCCAAAGCTGTCCACTTTCCTTCGTATCAATCGACAAATATTCAACATTCTGTGTTATCGCTGTTTCCTTTGGGACATTTTCTGAGCACACAACTGGAAGGCCACTCATCTGCGCCTCTATCATTACAATCCCAAACCCTTCAAAATGTGACGGAAATGCAAAAACATCAAACATGGAATAATAATCCTGTGGATTATTTACTGCATCAATCACCGTGACAAATGATTCAAGATGTTTATCCTTCACTTCCTTCAAAAAATCATTTTTTGTTTCTCCCGTTCCCACAAAGAAATAGCAGACATTGGGAATCTTTCTGCACACATCTTGAATGGTCTGCAACAAAAAAGCCTGATTTTTTTGGTAATTAAAGTGTCCGATATGCCCTACAATAAATTTATCTGTTAATAAATAGTATTTCCTTAATTTATTTCGTTTCTCCATATTATAAAGAAACTTGCGTTGATCTATTCCATTATAGATCACATGATAATTTTCCTTTCTTTCTATACCTGTACCAAACGTCCACTTTCCCGCTTCCTCTGAACACGCCAAATAAAGATCTGGTATGCTTCCAAACACCCCTATTGATATAATCCTCAGCAGCTTTTTCAGTGCCAGATTTCCTGCTCCAAAAGAATTATTGTGTGTGTGTATAACTACTCTTTTCACCCCTGCACGCTTCGAGACAGCCGCAAAAATCAACCCTATCGCATTGTTCACATGACAATGTACAATATCATATTTATTTTCCTTCAAATAGTTGTGCAGTCCTTTTACACAGTCTTTAAAACTGTATTCTCTGTTCTGATAGAGTGTAGTGAATTTTATTCCTCTTTTTTTCAAATCATCAACTGCAAATTCAGATTCAAGAAATGCCGTACAAATCTCATAAGTACATGTTCCCTCAAAATGAGTGACAATATCTAGCGCTGCATGCTCCATGCCTCCATTGTCCCAGCGAGGCAAAAAGTGAAGAATCTTAATGTTGTTTTCGCTATCCATTCATTCTTCTCCTTTTTTTGCATACTTAAAAATCAATTTCACAATCTTAATGTCATCCACAAAATATCGTTTAAACATTCTCTTTGGTTCCTGCAAAAAACGGTAAAACCATTCCAACCCATGCTCACTCATCCAACGAGGCGCACGTTTTACATTACCCGCAAGAAAGTCAACTGTAGCACCGGCACAAATTGATACCTTGGCATCATATTTTTCGATGTTCTCATATATCCATTTTTCCTGTTTAGGGCAACCAAAACAAGCAATCAGCAGATCTGGATGCATCTCTGAAATCATCTGATTGATTTTATTTAATTCGCCATCGTTTTTTTCAAACTCAAATGGTGGTGCATAGGTTCCAACAATTCTAATATTGGGATGTTTAACTTCAAGTTTCTGTTTGGCCTGTTCTGCAATACCATCCTTACCGCCAATAATAAAAATCTTATATCCTTTTTCAGCAGCCACTTCACAAAGCAAGGGGACTAAATCAGAACCAGAGATTTTTTCTTTCAGTGGTTTACCATGTAATTTTGAAATCCAAACTAAAGGTTTCCCATCAACTAAAACCATATCTGCATCATCCACAACTTTTTTCAGATATGAATCGTCTTCTATTTTCATCACAACATCGACGTTAATTGCGACCACATACGATTTTTTATTACCTTCAATCATCTGCTCAATATCCGCAATCGTTTCCGTCATTGTTACATTATTTATATATGTATTAAGCAGTGCCTGTTTTTTCATCACATCAGTTCTCCCCAAAAAATTCATCTTCTAGCATCAAACACAAGCAATGGTAAACTGGCAAATGCAATTCCTGAATCATATACGTTTCAGTCTGCGGAACCTTAATACATACATCGCTCATCTGCGTCAACTTACTATCTTTTGCACCGGTCAAACCTATTACTTTCATGCCTTTCGCATGTGCAGTAGTAGCAGCATACAATATATTTTTACTGTTACCACTCGTAGAAATGCCTAAAAACACATCTCCCGCTTTACCATAGCCATTTACCTGCTGTGCAAAACACAGAAGCGGTTCACAATCATTCATGTACGCAGTAGACAATGCAGGATGTCCATCTAATGCAATAGCAGGCAGCGCGCCTTGCAAGCTTTCTGCCAGAACAGTCCCAAGCTCTTCATTTTCACTAATAAGCTTATCTGTGAAATTTTCATTTAGTTTTCTAGGGAGTTTAAAACCTTTCATCAACTCTCCAACAATATGTTCTGCATCCGCAGCTGATCCACCGTTTCCAGCAATCAATAATTTGCCTTCATTCTTATATGACTCGACAAGCAAAAAATATGCTTCTACAATTTCATCTTTGACAGAGTTTAATACTGGGTATCTATTAACAAGCACTTCAATGTGTTTATAAATTTCTGTTTTCATTCTTCCCTCACAACTTCTTAATTATTGCTGGAACACCTACCGCAAGTGAATTTTTAGGTATACTATGTGTAACAACAGCGTTTGCACCAATAATAGAATCATCCCCAATTGTGATATTTCCTAGAATTACGGCACCCGCACCTATCATTACATTATTTCCAATGCGAGGTGCTTCACCCAAGCAACTTGCTTTAGACCATTTGCTTCCGATTGTTACACCCTGAAATATTTTACAATCTTCACCTATAACGGCTTTTGGATGTACCACACAACCAATCCCTCTATGGTAAAAAATTGTCCGATTACCTATTTCGGCATCAATAGATACTGAACAGGCACAAATCAGATGATTTATTAATTCAAGAATCCTTGATATTTTTCGTGGCACCCACCCCATTTTTGAAAGGTGATTTCCAATCCTCCATAATTTATTCATCTATGTTTTCTCCTCAAAACAAAGATTTTGTAAATTCATCCAGAGACTTCATCGTTTCTGTCTGACCATAGTTTTTATCATCATCACTCAAAAGCACCGTCTTGCATCCAGCATTGATACCAGCTATAACATCGTTTTCACCATCACCGATCATCCATGACTGTGACAAATCTATGTTAAACTCTTCTGCCGCTTTCAACAGCATTCCTGGCTTTGGCTTACGACACTTACATTCAATTTTCAGTTCCGGACGCTCCCCTTCATATCCCTTATGAGGGTGATGCGGGCAATAATAAATAGCATCCAAATATGCGCCTTCTTTTCCAAGGAGTGTTTCCATCTTATTATGAATTTCTTCAAGTTCATCAAAAGACACTTCTCCACGGGCAATAACTGGCTGATTTGTCACGACAATAGCTAGATAACCAGATTCATTAATCTTCTGGATTGCCGGTGCAACACCATCAATCAATTCAAAATCATCTATATTTCTAAGGAACCCAACATATTTGTTAATGGTTCCATCCCGGTCAAGGAATAATGCCTTTTGTTTGTTTCTTAGATTCTTTCCAGAGACTCTGCCCTCTTTATAATCCGAACAAACGGAATAATATCGATCTGGAGTGCCCATATCTTTGACATACTCTGGACTGTCATAGCAGAACATCTTTCCTGTTCCTGCTAACGGTTTTAACAACTGACGATCCAAATCAACTTTTACAGGCTTACCATCCTCGCCAATCTTCCCTACCGAATCGGCATCAATACCGGAAATCTCCAGTACTTTAGGATTAATAACATGTAAACCTGCATTCACACGATTTCTGTAGTACTGTGGCCGTGCATCCTCCTTGGCCAACCACTTTTCAACTGCGCCATTTTTATCCGCAACAATTAGTCCGCTATCGTAGGGATGACTATTCGGATGCGTAAAAAGTGTAACCAATCCGTCACGCTTCCGGTGAAAAGCAACAAATCGATTAAAGTCCACATCAAACATCGCATCTGCATTTAAGAGCAAAAAATCAGATGTCAGCTTATCCTTAATTTTAAACAGCGCACCGGCATTGCCGAGTGGCTCTTTTTCAAAATAGTACTCAATATGTACGCCAAACGGCTTTCCTGTTGCTGGAGAGTTTTCAGAACCGTCACCAAAGTAATTCATAATGATATTTCCCAGGTGACTTACCGTCATAATAATGTCATCAAATCCCTGATCTTTCAGACATTTGATTTCTCGTTCCAACACCGGAATGCCTTCAATTTTTATCATCGGCTTAGGAATATCACTCGCTACAGAGGAAATACGAGTGCCTTTTCCGCCTGCCATAATCACTACTTTCATGTTTTTAATCCTTCGGTGTATAGTCTTCCGGTGTATAATGGATTACACGTGTTCCACCATCTTCAAATTTGAACGGAATATAGAGTAGGTCGCGCATCGCCAAACGAACTGCATCTTGATGTTCTGGCTGTACATAAAATACAAGGAACCCACCACCACCAGCGCCGAGAAGTTTTCCGCCCAACGCGCCGGCAGCAATACCTTTTGCGTAAAGTTCATCAATGCTATTTGTAGAAACAGCAGATCCCGTCTGACGCTTAAGTTTCCATGTGTGATCCAACAGTCTACCAAAATCATCAAGATTCTTTTCCTTATCCGTTAAAACTTTCTCTGCATCATCAACCAATGACAGCATTTCTCTTAACTGTGCTGTTTTATCAACCTTACCTGCTGCATTCGCTTTCTGAATCTCAGAAGAAAAACGAGTAAAACCAGTAAAAAACATCATTAAATTTTGATTTAGCTGCTTCTTTCTCTCAGGTGAAATGATCACAGGTAGGACTTCATATCCATCCGCATTAAAGTTGATACGATTAAATCCACCAAATGATGCTGCAATCTGATCTTGCCAGCCACCTGCTTCCTGACACAAATTTCGCTCCAGATAAATTGCTTCATCTGCCAATTTTTTCTTATCAGCATATTTTCCTTTTAGCGCATAAAAGGCATTCAGCATTCCTACTGCAAAAGAACTTGATGTTCCTAACCCAGAACGTGCAGGAAGATCTGCTTCATAGGTAAGTCGTATTTCATGCATGTCCAACATTTTCATTGCATTACGGATTGCCGGGTGCTGAATAGCATCAATATTTGTCACGCGCTCAGTCTTTGAGTAAGACAACTCAGTAGAGTAATCAAAAAAACGAGGCAGGTGTCTTACATTCACATAACAATACTTATCAAATGTGGTAGACAAAACAGAGCCACCATTTTCTCTAAAAAAGCTTTCCATATCTGTTCCGCCGCCAAAAAAAGACATACGAAACGGTGTCTGTGTAATAATCATAGTTTTTCCCACCCTGTTAATCTCTCTGAAAAATATCTCTGGTGTAAACCTTATCCTTCACATCATCTAGGCACTTGTCATAGCGGTTTGCGATAATGGCATTGCTCTTTTCCTTGAACTTAGCCAGATTATTAACCACTACTGATCCAAAGAAAGTCTCACCGTCTTTCAGAGTTGGCTCATAGATGATCACGGTTGCGCCCTTGGCCTTAATGCGCTTCATGACGCCCTGAATGGAGCTCTGGCGGAAGTTATCGCTGTTGCTCTTCATGGTCAGACGATACACACCGATGGTCACAGACTTTTCCTGCTTCTCATCGTATTCGTTGTCCTCGTCATAGCCGTAGTAGCCAGCCAGCTTCAGGACACGATCAGCAATAAAGTCTTTACGAGTTCTATTGCTCTCGACGATAGCTTCGATCAGGTTCTCCGGCACATCAGCGTAGTTCGCCAGCAGCTGCTTGGTGTCCTTGGGCAGGCAGTAGCCGCCATAACCAAAGGACGGGTTATTGTAATGGCTACCGATACGCGGATCAAGGCAGACACCATCGATAATCTGCTGGGTATTCAGCCCCTTGCTCTCTGCATAGGTGTCCAGCTCGTTGAAGTAAGCCACGCGCAGGGCCAGATATGTATTGGCGAACAGTTTAACAGCCTCTGCCTCGGTGAAGCCCATGAACAGAGTGTCGATGTTCTCCCTGATAGCACCTTCTTGCAGCAGACCAGCGAACTCGTGTGCCGCCTCTACCAATCGCTCATCGTTCAGATCAGTGCCAACAATGATACGGCTCGGATACAGGTTGTCATATAGAGCCTTGGACTCACGCAAGAACTCCGGGCTGAAGATGATGTTCTTACTGTTAAACTTCTCACGCACACTTGCGGTATATCCCACAGGAATAGTAGATTTGATGACCATGATGGCGTTCGGATTATATTTCATAACCAGCTTGATCACAACTTCAACTGCAGATGTGTCAAAGTGCTGAGTGTGGCTATCGTAGTTTGTAGGGGTCGCAATTACAACAAAGTCAGCATCAGAGTATGCAGCCTTTGCATCAAGTGTTGCGGTCAAATTCAGTTTCTTCTCTGCAAGGTACTTTTCAATATAATCATCGTGAATTGGAGACTTGTGATTGTTGATCATCTCAACCTTCTCTGGAACAATATCAACTGCAGTTACCTGATGATGCTGAGAAAGCAGTGTGGCAATTGACAAACCTACATAACCAGTGCCCGCAACGGCGATTTTGTAATTCTTCATGTTATTTACTCCTCCGACCCTCATCGGGCATATCCTCTAATTTTTTATGTACACATCAGCTATTCACAGATAGTATTTCTCTCTAATTTCAGCAGTGTAATAACCGCACGCGGCTAAGTGTTTTCTTATGCTGTCGTATCCAATTACCCCGACAATCATATTGCCCTTGATAAAATATCAGTTAAGTACACTCGTCTCTATTTCTCTATAGTCGAGGTGTTGCTTTATATAATCGAACCCCATATACCCTGCAAAGACATTTTTTCTAAGTGTTGGATTGTTGAATAGAACACTGTCAGTGTATGAATCTTGTTAAAACTGTATATATCATTCAATCCGGTTTTACAACTTCTTCAAAATCGGTAATATCACTTTGTCGGCTTACCTGCCACATGGCGGATAAAGTCGGGCACCCGACCCGCCTGCTAAAATTATGCCTTTCATATGTACCTCCCAAATCATCTTCCTTGTTTAGTAAGAACTACGATAATTGTTTTAAATATGATTTTCCAATCCACAAGAAAACTGCGTTCACGGATGTACTGTATATCCATCTCGACCCATTCATCAAAAGAAATGTCATTTCTGTTTGGCTGAATTTGCCAATAACACGTAAGACCAGGTGTAATAAACAATCGCTGGGCTTGATAGGCAGAATATTGCTCAACCTCTCTGGGCAAAGCTGGACGAGGCCCCACAATGCTCATATCTCCTTTTAGAATATTAAAAAGCTGTGGAAGCTCATCAATACTTGTTTTTCTTATAAATTTTCCAACTCTTGTAATTCTCGGATCATCGGCAATTTTAAAAACAGGTCCATCCATTTCATTTTCTTCCAGCAGTTCCTTAAGCCTGTCTTCCGCATCAACAACCATTGAGCGAAATTTATACATTTTAAACTCTTTACCGTTTTTTCCCACTCTTATCTGCGAAAAAACAGGACCTCCTTTGGGATCATCAATAATGATAGAAATAACTGTAATCAGCATAACGGGAGAAAGAATAATAATAGCTATCAGAGAGAATAAAATATCCTGAAATCTTCTTAGCCACCGGTAACCGCGTCTTGTTTTTAAGGTTGCATAATAAATATTATTTTCAGGCATAACCTTTTTTTCGAAAATATTGTTTTTTCTTTCATTTGCATATATTCTTTTCGCCAAAACTACACCCCTCTAGCAAAAAAATTAATAGCCGTATTCGCCGTAGTAACCATATTTGTATCCTCCGCCGTATTTGCGTTTACCGACAGGCTCAACATCATTAAATATAACACCGATAATATTAGCTTCGGAGCGTTTGAGAATATCAATTGTTTTTTTGTAGTCCCTGATGTCGGTAACATTATCTCTGACTATAACAACAACACCGTCAGTTTGCTTTATTATAGGTAAAGCGTCAATTACTACGCCAATTGGCGGAGTATCAAATATAATATAATCATATTGTTTTGAAAGCTCTTTGATTAATTCTTTCATATTGTCACTTGATAAAAGCTCCGACGGATTCGGAGGAATAGTACCGCAACAGATAGCGTCAAGATTGTCCAATTTAGAAGTGTAAACTATATCAGATACCTCACATTCAAAATTGAGGTAATTTGTAATTCCCTTGTCAACAGGTATTTCAAGCACCGATTGAATTCGAGGTCTTCTCAAATCACAATCAATAATCAGTACCCTGGTATCAACCTGCTGTGCAAGTGCAATAGCTATATTAACTGCAGTAATAGTCTTTCCTTCGGATTTTGAAGAGCTTGTAACAGACACCATTTTACAGCCTTTTTTTACAATTGAATAAGCAATATTTGTTCTTGCTTTTTTATAAGACTCTTTAATCTGAAAGCCGACAGCTTCTGCATTGAGTTTTACATCTTGAAAAGAGCCTCTTTTTGGATATTTTTTCATACTGACTCCCTCTTATCTTTTTTTTTGTTAGATTTATTTACTGCGTCAAATTTTGGAATAGCTGCAAGAATTGGAATATCTCCAATCATAGTCATTTCCTCGTTGTATCTCATCTTTTTATCAAGGAACGCTCTGAGCAATGAAATTCCGACAGATATAACAAGTCCTACTATCATTGCAATTATTACGTTCTTTATTTCATTCGGAGATGAAGGAGCAGTAGGCAACTGAGCATAATCAACTATTTTTAGCGTTGCTTTGGATTTAAGTCTTGAAATAGCCTCAGGTGCAACCTTTCCAACCGCATCAGCTATAAGCTTTGAATCATTTGGAGAAGGAGTAGTAACCTTAGCGTCAAATATCTCCGTCTTTTCGTCGCTGCTGAAAGAAACCATTTCGCTAAGCTGTTTAGCGGTATATTTGTCGTTTATATGCTCGGAAAGCTCTGTGTAAAAAGTATTTGTGTTCAGCATTTTAATATATGTAGCAACAAGATTCTGTGCATAGGTTTGCTCAGAAAGTATATTGAGATTGTTTTTATTTTCATCATCATTTGACGTATCAACATATAACTGAATTGAAGACGTGTATGACTTTGGAATAAAATATCTTGTTATGAAAAAGCTTCCGATAGCACAAATAAGCGTAACTACGATAATAAAAGCTGCATTTTTCTTAATAATATTCCATACATCTGACAATGAAATAATAATTTCATCCTTTTCTTCCATAGAACTACCTCCGTTTTACATATTCATTCGTTTTCTGCATTATTGGTTATTATTATAATCCAATATCCAATTTATTTCAACAACAATATTTTATTTTTTTCCACTCTTGACAAAGTTTGTGTGACTTATTTATTATTGTACACTAAGATATCATGAAATTAGTAATTATCACATAAACACATAAAGGCTTTTCAGAAAGAAAGTTATGTAAGTACAGTTGCCTTGCTTTTTGATCCTTTTGAATGCGGTGCCTTGTCGGGCTTTACTGTCCATATTTCGGCACCGACCTTTGCCTGCGCTGTTTCATCAATATCGCTTAAATCCATAAACATAAACCGAGCCGAAAACAAACCATATTGAAACAAGCTGTGTTGTAAAGCCTTTGCATAGCAACATAAATATTGTGCAAAGCCTATCCACACTATCGGCATATGAGGATTTTTGTATTTATATTCCGTTATGCCATTCCGATTTTATGTAAAAAGTGCATAAAAACACCGACAAGTATTAGCATAGAACACCATTACTTGTCGGCAATAATTTTAATATCACATTTCTTGTTCAAAAATATAGCGGCAATACCGTCAAGTCTGTTTGAAGTATCGATAACACCGATTACTTTACTGCCAATTCCGTTTACAACAGGTGTAACAGCCTCTGCGACCGCATAGATAATTACCATCTGCATTGCCCGTGCCATAAGCTGAAATTGCTGTGTTAGATATGCCGACACTTTATCTTATGCAGGCTTTTAATGATATGGGCTATTACAAGGGCAACGGCTTTTTCTGTTTATTCAGACGCAACTTTTAAGGTTTTATCTGACGAAGTGCTGTCTTTTGTTGCAACTGACGATGTTGAATCCTATGAATCGGAATTTCCGGAACAACCTGCAAATAATGTTGCTGTCATTGCAAGTGTGAGGAACGCACATAGATTTTTTTGCCCGGGCATTGTCAATAAAAGTTTGTAAGTTTTAAAGAAGATTGAACTTTTTATTGTTCAATCTTCTTTGTTGTTTATTACAGACTGCATATCTTCGGGGATCTCGGCAGTAACCGTAATGTATTCATTTTTTATCGGGTGATAAAATTCAAGTCTTGCACAATGAAGTGCCTGCCTTGATATTTTATCAAGCTTTCCGCCGTACAAGTCATCTCCCATAAGCGGATGCCCTAAATAAGCCATATGACAGCGAATTTGATGTGTTCTGCCGGTTTCAAGCCACAATTCAAGCAATGTAAAATCTTTTGTTGCAACAAGCGGTTTATAGTGCGTAACTGCTTTCATTCCGTCATCACGGACAATTCGCACCATTTTGGAATCATCACGCAAATCCATTGGCTTATCAACTACACCTTCAATATTTATTTCACCCTCGCATAAAGCGTAATAGACTTTATGCGTTTTATTTTTTACGGCATTGGCTGTAAAACGGTTTTTAGCTATGAGAACAAGCCCTGAGGTATCCTTGTCAAGTCGATTAATCGCCCGAAATACAAACGGCTTGCCGTTTTGAATGCAATAGTACGAAACAATATTTGCAAGCGTATCGCTTTGGTGCTGCTTTACAGGATGAACAGGCATGGAATGCGGTTTGTTTACCACAAGAAAATGTTCATCCTCATATCTTATATCAAGTGTCCCCTTTGTCGGTTCAATTTCACATTTTTCATCGGGAATTGCAATTGAAACGGTTTTTCCACTTTGCACACAGTCAATTGTTCTTAAAATTTTCCCGTCCATCAAAATACCGTCTTTTTCTCTTTTCAGTCGTGTTATTATTCTTGCAGAAAGCCCGCATTTATCACGCAGAAATCTTTGAGCAAGCATATTGTCACATTCGTCAGGTACGGGAAAATACAGTCTGTCAGACATAAATCATCCTCCAAACAAAAAGCAGAATTATCAGCTGAATAATAAATATTATCGGTATGCCGAGCATAAATTTAATGTGTCTTGTTTTGTGTCTGATTAATTGCATTGTAATGTACATTGCAACACTTCCTCCGAGTGCGGAGAGAATCAGCAATGTGCTTTCTCGTACTCTCCATTTGCGGTGAATTGCAAAGTATTTGTCACAGACTGTTACGATAATTGATATCAGGCTGATGATGCAAATGTATATGATGAAAATTTCCATGAGAACTCCAAAGGATGATTTGATTGAAAAACAAAAAGATTGTTCCGATTATAGTATCTGTAATAGCTATGTTAACCGTTATCTGCATAAGCTCATTTACAAGAGAAAAACCGCCCAAAAAGCAGAATGATATCAACAATATTGCAGCTTTATCATCAAAGGCAACCGCCGACACATCCGAAAGTGATGAAGAAATGCGTGGTGTGTGGGTATCATATATGGAGCTTTCTATGGAAAATGAAAGCTCAAAAACACAAAAAGCGTTTGAAGATAAATTTACCGAAATAGCACAAAAATGCCGTAAAAGCGGTTTTAACACGCTTATTGTACAGGTACGCCCCTTTTGTGACGCATTATATAAGTCAAGTTATTTTCCATGGTCACATATTCTCACGGGTACGCAGGGTGAAAATCCTCAATATGACGCACTGCAAATTATGTGTGATATATGCAAAGAAAACAATTTGAAAATTCATGCGTGGATTAATCCATACAGAGTCAGTTCAAATGAAACTCCGAAAAAACTTTCAGACAACAATCCTTACATAAAGAATTCCGAAATAGGCATAAAAACCGATAACGGAATTTTTCTTGATCCGTCAAATGAAACTGCACAACAGCTGATTTGTGACGGTGTAAAGGAAATTGCGGAAAATTATGATGTTGACGGGATACAATTTGACGACTACTTCTACCCTACTGAGGATGAAAGTTTTGATAAAAAGCAGTATGAGGTTTATATTGAAAAATACGGTAAAGAAAACTCTATGAGTCTTGATAATTGGCGAATGCAAAATGTAAATACGCTGATTTGTAAGGTTTACAGAACAATAAAAAGTGTGGATTCGTCAGTTGAGTTCGGCATATCACCGCAAGGCAATATAGGTAACAATGATGGATTGTATGCCGATGTAAAATCGTGGTGTACCTGTAAAGGCTTTGCAGATTACATCTGTCCGCAAATTTACTTTAGCCTTGAAAACCCAGCTCTGACTTTTGAAGACTGCCTTGACAGCTGGACATCTCTTGATTTTGACGAAAATGTAAAACTGTATGTAGGTCTTGGCGGTTATAAGGCAGGTAACGGCGAATATAACGAAGAAACATGGCTTTTAAGTGACAGTATCCTTGCCGATGAATACAATATTTTGTGTAACAACAAATCTGTCAGGGGCTTTATGCTTTACAGCTATAGTTGCCTTGAGGATGATACTGCAAAAAAAGAGATTAATAATCTGATTAACGCTTTAAACTAATTCAGCATCGCAGTAGTCATCAAATGATTTTGTGATTTTTACATCAATAATTTTACCGCAGAGACTTGTATCTTCACAATTAATATGAACAGGCGTGTAGTTCTTTGTGTAACCCTCAAGATAACCGTGACGAAGTCTTTCAACGAGAACAGATTCACAAAGGCCAACCTGATCTTTAAGAAATTCCCTTCTGGTTTCATCGCAGACCTGCTCCATAATTTTGGCTCTCTGCTCTTTGATTTGGGGATCAATTTGATTTGGTGCTTTATCGGCAACAGTGCCTTTACGGCGTGAATACGGGAAGATATGCACCTTTGCAAAGCCGATTGACTTTACAAATTTAAGAGATGCGTTGAAATCTTCCTCAGTTTCACCGGCAAATCCAACCATTACATCTGTTGTCATAGAGCTGTTTTCAAAAGCGTTTCTGAGATTTGTAACAATTTCAGCGTATTCGGAACAATTGTAGTGACGGTTCATTGCTTTGAGTGTGTTATCGCAACCGCTCTGCAGTGAAAGATGAAACTGCGGACAGAACTTTGGCTGTGCGGCAAGACGGGCAATCATTTCTTTATCCATTCTTTCCGGTTCGATTGAACCGAGTCTTACACGGTCGATTCCGTCAACGGAACAAGCACATTCTACAGCATCCGCAAGATCAAAATCTTCGTCAAGTCCGTAGGCGGAAAGGTTAATACCAACGAGAACAACCTCACGGTAACCGTTTGCGGCAACCTGAATAAGCTCTGCCTTTAAATCTTCAAGAGATTTTGAACGCACTCTGCCCCTCGCATACGGAATAATGCAGTAAGAACAGAATCTGTTGCAACCGTCCTCAATTTTAATGAAAGCTCTTGTATGCTCTCCGAGTGACGATACGGAAAGGTTTTCGTATTTTTCGCCTTTTCCGATATGCTCTGTTATATGAACAAATTTCTGTTTTTCTTCGAGAAACTTGTAAATTGAAGGAACGAGTTCGGCTCTCTTTGCGTTGCCGAGTACGATATCGCAATTTGAAAAGTTCTCGCTTTCTTCGGGGAAAGCCTGTGGCATACAGCCGGTGAGAATAACAATTCCGTCAGGATTTTCACGGCGGACACGGTTGAGAATCTTGCGGTTTTTTGCGTCACTTACGGATGTTACCGTACAGCTGTTAACGATTGTTATGTCTGCCCTGTCCCTGTCATCCGAGAGAAGAAATCCGTTCTTCAGCATATCTTCACGCATTGCCTGTGATTCATACTGATTAACCTTGCAGCCGAGTGTAATTATATTAAAATTCATTCACTAACCATCCTTTTTTGGGTAAATAGTTGAAATTGCAAAAATTCATTAATTCGTTGTTGATTTAGACAAAAATTAATGATAAAATGTAAACAAGATGAACAATGGAGGTGAGATCTTGTTTTCTGTACCGGTTTCCGTTAAAAATAAAAAAGAAATGATCGATATGTTTGAAACTCTTGCTCACTTTCCGGATACAGTAATGATGCTAAGAAACGGCGATAATACTGTTGATGCTCATTCGTTGATGGGATTTTTTGCAATTGACGAAAAAATTCCGATTGAACTTCTTCTTGAATCAGAACCTGATGATAATCTCAAACAGGCGATTTCTAAATTTGCTTTTGTTAATGCATAAAAATAATATATACATACTGTTAAGCCCTATGACCAAAGTCATAGGGCCTTTTTGTTTGCGCTTTTAGTTATGAATTTTTGTCAACAACATGGAACTTTTTAAGGTTTCCTGTCTTTTCGCTTCTCTTGTCAAGTTCGGCAAGAACATCTTCAAGCGGAATGCCGAGCTTTACCATCATTACAGTAAGATGATAGATAAGGTCTGCAATTTCATAAACAGTTTCGCTGTTATCATCATTTTTTGCCGCAATGATTGTTTCACTGCACTCCTCGCCTACTTTTTTAAGAATCTTGTCAATTCCTTTATCAAGAAGGTAGCAAGTGTATGAACCCTCTTTTGGATTATCTCGTCTGTTTTCTACTGTAGCATAAAGTGCTTCAAGAACTTCTCTGTCGTTCATATTAAAATTCTCCTCATTTTAATTTTTTAAAAAAGCAGGAATGATTTCCCGTGTGGCAGGCCGCACCTGTCTGTTCAACTGTGATGAGCAATGTATCGTCATCGCAGTCAGCATATATATCAATTACCTTTTGTAAATGACCTGATGTTGCACCCTTGTTCCAAAGCTCCTGACGGCTTCTTGACCAGAACCATGTGTAACCGGTTTCAAAAGTTTTTTGCATACTTTCACGGTTCATATATGCAAGCATAAGCACCTCACCCGTTGACTTTTCCTGAATAATTGCGGGAATAAGTTCGGATTTTACAAAATATTTATCAAGATCCATAATTACCTCAGATTTTATTTGTTACTTCGATCGCCTGTTTCAAATCGAGCGAACCTGTGTAGATAGCCTTACCGCAGATTGCACCGTAGACATCGAGTTCTGCAAGATTAATGATATCTTTGAGAACTGCAACACCGCCGCTTGCGATAATATTACAGCTGACTTCGTGAGCAAGGTCATTAAGCTGTTTAAGGTTAGGACCTGCAAGAGTACCGTCCTGATCAATGTCTGTGAACACAATAGTCTTTACTCCGACATCTTCCATACGCTTTGCAAGCTCAATGTAGTTGATTTCCGAATTGTCAATCCAACCTTCTGCACGAACCATGCCGTCCTTTGCATCAATACCAACTACAATTCTCTCGCCGTATTCTTTTACGGCATCAATAACAAGCTGCTGGTTTTTAACTGCGGCTGAACCGAGAATAACACGGTTTATTCCTCTTGAAAGATAATATTCAACCGCTTTCATATCACGGATTCCTCCGCCAACCTCAACAGAAAGTCCCGAGGCTTTTGCAACATCTGCAATAAGATCGGCATTAACAAGCTTTGCATCTTTTGCACCGTCAAGGTCAACCATATGCATCCACTCTGCACCTGCGTCAGCAAAGCCCTGAGCGGCAATATACGGGGACTCTGCTACCTTCTGAACAGTTGCATAATCACCCTTAAAAAGACGGACGCAATTGCCGTCTTTTATGTCAATAGCGGGTAAAATAATCATTATAACACTCCTTTAGTAGAAAGAAGTACATTTGAAGAATTTTGCTTTACTGCAAGGCGGAGTGCGTGTGCGCAAGCCTTGTACAAAGCCTCTGTGATATGGTGAGAGTTGTCACCATAAACAGATTTGAGGTGAAGTGTGATTTGTGCGTTAAATGCAAATGCACGCATAAATTCTACTGTCATTGAACAGTCATAGCCACCACATCTTTCCTGCGGGAAATCAGCGTCGAATACAAGATAAGGTCTGCCGCTGATGTCAACAGATGCAAACGCAAGCGCTTCGTCCATAGGAACATAAAAACTGCCGAATCTCTCAATTGACTCTTTGGTTGAAAGAGCCTCTGCAAATGCTTTGCCGAGAACTATACCTGTGTCTTCAACGGTGTGGTGTTCGTCAACATAGAGATCGCCTTTTACCGAAACCTCAAGTCCGAATCTGCCGTGAGTGGCAAACGAATTGAGCATATGGTCGAAAAAGCCTATGCCTGTATCAATTTTAATATCGCCGCCGTCAAGATTTAGTTTTAGCTTTATGTCGGTTTCCTTAGTTTTACGCTCAACATATGCACTGCGCATATAATCACCTCGATAAATAAGTTTTAATGCAACTTATCAGTTCTTCGTTTTCTTCTTCTGTGCCAACGGAAATTCTGATGTAATCGCCCATAAAACGGATTACAATTGAATTGTCCTTGAGATAGTTCCACAAGTCTTTGCCGAATGATGTTTTAACAAAAACAAAGTTTGCACAACTGTTGTAAACCTTAAAATCATCGGAAAGAGCGGACAACTCCAATAAGTCATTATACAGCTTTTCTCTGTTCCTGACAATTGTTTTTTGTCTGTTTTTGAGATAATCTTTATTTTTATATATTATACTGCCGACAACCTGAGAAAATGTGTTCACATTGTACGGGGATTTTACCGCTTTTACAGCTCTTGAAATTGTTTCATTTGCAACGGCAAAACCGAGTCTGAGTGCCGCTGAGCCTACTGCCTTTGATGCGGTTCTGAAAACAATGAGATTTGAATACTTTTCAACCTCATTTATAAGACTCTGATCCCAGAAATCCATATATGCTTCGTCAAGAATTACAAGTGCATTTACGCTTGTAACAAGCCTGCGTGCATCTTCGGCGGTCATACCCTGCCCTGTCGGATTGCATGGGTTTGAAAAAAGCAGAAGTTTGATATTGTCACGATTTACCTTTTCAATAAGTGCATCCGTATCAATTGAAAGGTCGTCGGATTTGATAAATGTGTCACATTCAACCTCACAGATTGATGAATAGAATTTGTACATTGAAAAATCGGGAGCAACGCAAAGCATTCTGTCCCCTTTTTCCATAAATGCGGCTTCAATCAAAAAGATAAGTTCATCTGAGCCGTTGCCTGCGGTTACATATTTTGGATTGATTCCGTAATAATCTGCAAAAGCCGTTACAACCTTTTCCGCAAGCGGATCGGGATAGCGGTTGAAATCAATTGTATCAATTGCATTTTTGATTTCTTCTTTGATGAAATCAGGATAATTTTCGGGACATTCGTTTGCATCAAGCCGAATTTTATATGTACCGCTGATTGGTTCATACGGTTCAAGTTCACGAATTTTTTTGTTTAATTCATAAGACATTGCATAACTTCCATTCTTATTTCATATCAAAACGCACTTTAATTGAATTTGCGTGTGCTGTAAGTCCTTCTGTTTCTGCAAAGCGAACTACATCTTCGGCATCTTTTCTCAAAGCGTCTTCCGTATAGTAAATAAAGCTTGATTTCTTTACAAAGCTGTCTACCGAAAGAGGTGAGAAAAATCTTGCCGTGCCGCTTGTCGGAAGAACATGGTTAGGACCTGCAAAATAGTCGCCCAGAGGTTCGGGACTGTAGTTGCCGAGAAATACAGAGCCGGCATTATCAAGCTTGCCGACATACTCCATTGGGTTTTCACAACAAACCTCAAGATGTTCTGGAGCAAGCTCGTTAGCAAATTCAATCGCCTGTGACATATCACTGCATACAATAATTGCACCGAAATTGTCAACCGATGAACGGATAATATCTTTTCTTGAAAGAGCGGTCATCTGCTTTTCAAGCTCTGTTTCAGTTTCTTTGGCGAGCTCTTCGCAGTCGGTAAGCAGAATTGCAGACGCAAGCCTGTCATGCTCTGCCTGACTCATAAGGTCTGCGGCAAGGAATTTTGGATTTGCAGACTTATCGGCAATGATGAGTATCTCACTCGGACCGGCAATCATATCAATGTCAACTGTTCCGTAAAGAAGTTTTTTTGCTGTTGCAACAAAGATGTTGCCGGGTCCTACGATTTTATCAACCTTTGGTACGGATTCTGTACCGTATGCAAGTGCGGCTACTGCCTGTGCACCGCCCATAAGGAAGATTCTGTCAACACCTGCTACCTTTGCGGCGGCGATGATATTCGGATTTGGTGTACCGTCCTTCTGAGGAGGTGTACACATAATAATTTCATCAACACCTGCAATTTTAGCGGGAACTGCGTTCATAAGAACTGATGAGGGATATGCCGCAGTGCCGCCCGGAACATAGATACCTACTCTTTTAAGGCCTCTGATTCTCTGTCCCATCATTACACCGTTATTCTTTGTTGTGAGCCAGCTTTGCTGAACCTGTCTTTTATGGAAGTCTGCAATATTTGCGGCTGCCTTTTTGATTGTTTCGAGATAATCCTTATCGCATTTTTCAATAAGGCTGTCGATTTCATCGGAAGTGATTTCTACCTTTTCAGGTGCTTTTCCGTCAAATTTAACGGTATATTCCTTTACGGCTTTATCACCGTTTTCTGCAACATTTTCGATGATTTCCGAAACAATCGGAACTACATTTTTATCTGAATTCTGCGCTCTCTTTTTGAGCAAATCAATAAATTCATATTCGTTTTTTCCGTCTGCTACAACAGTCGTAATCATTTTGTGACAGCCTCCAGTTTCTTCTGCAATTCTTCAATTTCAGCCTTGCGCAGTTTTAGACTTGCCGTATTGGCAATAAGTCTTGCTGAAATATCACATACCCATTCAATTACTTCAAGTCCGTTAGCCTTGAGCGTTGAACCTGTTTCTACTATATCTACAATACCGTCTGCAAGACCTACAAGAGGAGCAAGTTCAACCGAGCCCTCAATCTTAATGATTCTTACATCCATATTTTTATCGTCAAAAAATGCCCTGGTTACATTGGGATACTTTGACGCAATTGTCTTTGTTTTGTAACCGCCGTAAAAATCGGAGTCCTTTTTTGTAGCAAGAGCAAAACGGCACTTACCGAATCCTAAGTCGAGAAGTTCATAAAAAGATGAACCGTTTTCAAGAATTGTATCCTTGCCAACGACACCAAGGTCACACACACCGTGCTCAACATATGTAATTACATCTGCGGCTTTCGCAAGCACAACTTCAAAATCATTGTTGCCGATCGGAAGAATAAGCCTTCTTCCCTTATTTTTTACTTCATCACAATTATATCCGATTTTTTCAAGAAGTTCAATTGTGGTCTTTTCAAGTCTGCCCTTTGTCAGAGCAATTCTTAATGGTTTCATATTTAATCCTTTCCGACAGCTTGATTATATACTTTCAACTTCTGCAATTCCTCTTGATTTTGCAAACTGTTCTGTTTCTTCAAGAGTTTCAAGTACGCTGAACTGTGCATTTATTCCCTTTTCGTTAAGCTCGTCAACATATCTGAGAGCCTTCATTTCATGTCCGTTTTCTGCAAAAACGAGAACATCGGGATTATCTGAATAATTTACATCATCATCGGAAAGATGTTTCATTGTAATTGCGTCTGTATCAATCGCAAAGCCTGCCGCACCCATAGGAGCGTCAAATTCGCTGAGAAGATCGTCATATCTTCCTCCCGAAATAACAGCGTCACCGATTCCGTTAATATACCCTGAAAATACGATTCCCGTATAGTAATCGTTTCTCTGAACAAGTCCGAGGTCGATGATAAGCTTGTTGCCGAGCTCAAGCACGGAAAGTTCTTTATAGATTGTGTGGAGATAATCAAGAGCGTTTTCGGCGCCTGTACCTTTGCAGATGTCATATGCCTCATCAAACACTTCTTCACCGCCGAAAAGTGACGGGAGCGAACGGATTGCGGAAACAGTCTTGCAAGGCTTGAGTTTGTCAAGAAGATTGTTAAGCGCCGAGTAGTTTTTACTTTCAATTGATACCCTGATTTTTTCTTTGTAATCGTTATCGATATCGAGTTCTTTTGACAGAGCATTGAATACTTCGGCGTGTCCGAGTTCAATTCTGAAATCATCGGCAACAGCTGAAATGCTTTTTATTGCCGAAGTGAGAATTTCAAGGTCGGCTCTCTTTCCTTTTGCCCCGAGAAGTTCAACACCCATCTGAAGAAATTCGTTTCTTCTTCCTGCAAGTGACGGATTGTTGCGATATACTGCCTGCTTGTAGTAAAGTCGAACAGGAAGTGTATTGTTTTTAAGTCTTGTAGAAACCATTCTTGCAATCGGCAGAGTGGAGTCAGGACGGGCAACAAGAAGTCTGCCTTTGTTATCGGTTGTCTTGAACATTGACTCCTGCGAGATTCCGCTTGACGGAATTGAGAACACATCATAGAATTCAAGAGCAGGAGTTATTACCCGTTTAAATCCGCCTTTGACAAATACCTTTTCAATGCTTGTGCAGATATAATCCATCGCGGAACATTCAGCGAACAAAAAGTCCTTTGTTCCCTCGGGAGTCATTTTTAAATTCTTTTTCATAATTACCTCTCAACGCTTTAGTGTGTTAATACGGTAATATATTAACATACTAAATTTGATTTGTCAACACTATTAAGATGAAACGAAAATTTTACGATTATTCATTTGTATTATCTGAGGATTCGTCTTCATCATTTGTTTTGTTACGGTTGATGAATTTCATAAATTTTTCTCTTTGCAGCATTTCTTTTTCTTCACGAAGTTTTTTCTGCTCTGCGGCAATTTTAGTATAGTTAAGCACTTCAAAATCAAGAGCCTCCTGAGCAATTCTACCCTTTGAGTCAATTTTGTTTTTAACTCTCTTGCCGACAAGAGCATAGATTACGGCATAGATTGGTGTTCCGAGAATAAGACCGAGCACACCGAACATTCCTCCGCCGACAATTACGCTGAACAGTACCCAGAAGCTTGAAAGACCGACCTGACTGCCGATAATCTTCGGCTTGAAAAGATTACCGTCAAGCTGCTGAATTATAACTATAATGATTATGAAAATAATCATGTAAATCGGATCAATAAGCAAGAGGATAAAAGCACTCGGAATTGCACCGATGAACGGTCCAAAGAACGGAATAATATTCGTTACACCGATAAGAACCGCAATAAGCGGTGCGTACGGTAATTGACAAATTGACATTGTAATGAATGTGAGAACACCGAGAAAAGCCGCATCAATGATATCGCCAACTAGAAAACGACCGCATTTTGTATCTGTAATATCAACAATTTCATAAATCTTAGGAAGATACTTTATCGGAATAAAAGCAACAGCAAGCTTTTTTATCTGACGGCAAAGTGTTTCCTTTGCGGCAAGGAAGTAAACTGAAATAACGATTCCGAGCAGGAAGTTATACACACCGTTACACGTAGACATAATTGCGCTGAATACGGCATTTGTAGAGTTGCCGAGAAAACTGGTGATATTGCCTGCCGAAATAAGGTTTGTAATATACTTGAAAAAGTTGTTTATTACTTCACTTGCATCAATTTCCATACTGAATGTATGGTTAATCCAATGTACTACTGTTTTTGTCATGTCAGAAAGTACGCCTGCATACTGCGGCAGGCTGTTAATAAGACTGAACAGGCTGGCTGCAATCTGCGGAACTACAATTGAGATTATAACAACAAAAATTGCTACTACAATTGCATAGGTTATAATAAGCGCAAGGGGTTTTCTGAAGTTAGCAAGGAATTTTCGCTTTCGCCCCATTCTGCCGAAAACTTTGGAGTAGAAAAATTTGTACGGATAGTTAAGGATGTAAGCAAAAAGGAATCCGATTGCAAACGGAGTGATTATGCCTGTTATCCAACCGATTGCCGACCACACAACATTCATATTATCTTTTACAAGTAAAAGAAATACTGTAAATGAAATGCAAATCAGCAAAGTTTTTAGCGAAAGCAGTTTTTTCATTTAGACAACTCCTTAAAATAATGACATCTGTGAGCTTTCAGGCAAATCCTTGAGAACTCCGACATCTTTCAGTGTTTCAATAACAGCCTTAGTAACCTTTGTTTTAATCTGCATATCTTCAATTGAAAGATATTCTGTGTGCTTGCCCGTTTCTGCGAGTGAATCTGCGGCGGCGCCGCCTACACCGGGTAAGGATGAAAACGGAAGTCTGATTTTTCCGTCCTCTACCTTGAACATTTTAGCCTCGGATTTGTAGATGTCAACAGGAAGAAATTCAATTTTTCTTGCCATCATTTCGTTGACAATCTGCAAGGTCTGGAACTCTGCTTCATCCTTGGCTGTGGCTTCGTGAACACTCTGTTTTTGTTTTATATTGTTCATCTTGTCACGGACAGCCTGATGTCCCTGCATGGCAATTGCACCGTCAAGATTTTCACTTCGTACGGTAAAGTATGCTGCATAATATTCAACGGCCTTGTGAACCTTGTACCAACCGAGTCTGAGCGTTGCAATCATATAGGCTGCGGCATGGGCTTTCGGGAACATATACTTAATTTTCATACATGAATCAATATACCATTCGGGAACATTGTGTTCACGCATAGCCTTGAAGTGTTCTTCCGTAAGAAGTTTTGTTGCGTTACCTTTACGGACAATCTCCATTATTTTGAATGCCATGCCCGGTTCAAGACCTTTGTGCATAAGATAAGTCATAATCGAGTCACGAGTACCGATTACTTCCGAAATTGTACAGGTTCCGTTATGAATAAGCTCCTGAGCGTTTCCGAGCCATACATCGGTACCGTGCGAAAGGCCTGCAATCTGCAAAAGGTCGGTAAAGGTTTTGGGCTGTGCCTCAACAAGCATTCCTCTTACGAAAGCAGTACCGCATTCAGGAAGGCTGAATGTACCGGTTTTTGAGTCGATATCTTCCTCAGTAACTCCGAGTGCTTTCGGAGAAGTAAACAGCGACATAACCTCGGGATCACTCATTGAAACCTTCATTACGGGAATACCTGTGTAGAGTTCGAGATAATGATAGATTGTCGGAACATCGTGTCCGAGCTCATCAAGCTTTGTGATTGTATCATGAATTGAATGGAAGTCGAAGTGGGTTGTAATGTTATCTGAGTTCACATCATTTGCAGGATGCTGAACAGGGCAGAAATCGTAAACATCGTTTGTTCTCGGAACAACAACCATACCGCCCGGGTGCTGACCTGTGGTTCTCTTAACACCCGTACAGCCGATTGCAAGACGCTTTTCCTCAGCCTTGTGCATTACAAGACCTCGCTCCTGTGCAAACTTCTTAACGAATCCGAGCGCTGTCTTTTCGGCTACGGTTGAAATTGTTCCCGCTTTGAACACATTATTCTTACCGAAGAGCTCTTCCGTGTAACGGTGAGATTTTGACTGATACTCACCGCTGAAGTTAAGGTCGATATCAGGCACTTTGTCGCCCTTGAAGCCAAGAAATGTTTCAAACGGAATTTCGTGACCGTCCTGATCCATAAGAGTACCGCATTCCGGACAGTTTTTTGGCGGCATATCAAAGCCTGAGCCGTAACTGCCGTCTGTAATGAACTCGCTGTGTTTGCAGTTTGGACATACATAGTGCGGACAAAGCGGATTAACCTCCGAAATACCGGACATGGTAGCTACGAAAGAAGAACCTACCGATCCTCGTGAGCCGACAAGATATCCGTGTGCCTCACTGTCTGCAACAAGCTTTTGAGCAGTCATATAAAGCACCGAGAAGCCGTAGGTTGTGATTGAATTAAGCTCCTTATCAAGTCTTGCCTTTACGATTTCAGGCAACGGATCACCGTATTTCTCTTTTGCTCTTTTCCATGTAATATCAATAAGCTGTTCCTGTGCGCCCTCAATGTTAGGCGGGAATGTACCCTTTGGAATAGGTCTGATATATTCGCACATATCGGCGATTTTATTGGGATTTTCTACTACATACTCATAGGCTTTATCCTTGCCGAGCCATTCAAATTCCTTGAGCATTTCAGCGGTTGTTCTGAAATAAAGCGGAGCTTGCTGTTCGGCATCTTTAAAGCCCTGACCTGCCATAAGAATTTTTCTGAATTCGGAATCTGTCGGATCCATAAAGTGGACATCGCAGGTTGCGCATACAGGCTTGCCGAGTTCTTTTGCAAGCTTAATTATTGTACGGTCAATTTCATGAAGTTCGTCAACAGAATTAAATCTGCCGTCACGAATCATAAAGCTGTTATTGCCAGCAGGCTGAATTTCAAGATAATCATAGAATGACGCAATCTGTTTGAGTTCGCCCCATGGCTTGCCCTCAAGAATTGCCATATAAAGCTGACCTGCACAACAAGCTGAGCCGATTATGAGTCCCTCTCTGTACTTCACAAGCTCGCTTTTCGGAATTCTCGGCTTTTTATAGAAATAATTAAGATGACTGTAAGAAATAAGTCTGTAAAGATTTTTAAGACCTGTTTTATTCTTTACGAGAATAATCTGATGATAGGTCGGAAGTTTTTTAAAATCTCCGCCTGCTATCTTTGTATTAATGTCGTTTGTTTTTGTTATACCGTAATCATCTGTAAGTCGCTGACAGAAATTTATAAAAATTCTCGCAAGCATTTCGGCATCATCGGTTGCTCTGTGGTGATTGAAGTCGCCGAGCCTTAAAAATTTTGCAACCGTATCAAGCTTGCAGTTCTTGATATCTGTAAGGATCGCTCTTGAAATTGCAACCGTGTCGATTGAAGTATAGTTATATTCCCTGCCCATATCTTCACAGGCTTTTGCTATAAAGGATGTATCAAAGGGAGCATTGTGAGCAACAAGCACATTGTCACCGGCAAATTCGAGAAATGCACCGACCGCCTCGCTCTGTGACGGAGCATCCTTTACCATATCATCGGTAATGCCTGTAAGCTGAGTGATTTTCTGCGGAATCGGCATTTCGGGATTTGCAAAGGTTGAAAAAGTATCGGTGATGACACCGTTTTCAACCTTGACTGCGCCGATTTCGGTAATCTTGTCACGGGCGGCTGAAAGACCTGTTGTTTCTATATCAAAGCAGATGAATGTGCCGTCAAAACCTGTGTCGGCATCACCTTTTACGGACTCTACAAGGTCATCCATAAAGTATGCCTCAACACCGTAGATAATTTTAATTTTTTCTTCGTCTTTGTTGATTTTATCTGCGGCTTTCATTGCATCGGGAAAAGCCTGTGCGACACCGTGGTCAGTAATTGCAACAGCTTTGTGCCCCCACTGATAAGCACGGTTTACAAGGTCACCTGCCGATGTTACGGCATCCATCTGCGACATATTTGTATGCATATGGAGTTCAACACGCTTTTTCTCGGCATTATCTACTACTTTTACTTTTTGAGCCGTACCGATTGAACGGGCATTTACAACAAGTTCGCCTGCGTATTTATCGTACTCAACATCACCCTGAACAACGATTGTATCGCCTTTTTTAATATTATCAATTACGGCTGATTCCTTAATTGAATTGAATACTTTAGCTGTTGTTGAACCGGTATAATCGGTTATGTCGATAGTGAAAATATTTTTGTCACCGCTTTTGGTAACTTTCTTTTCAATATCAAATACATCGCCCCATACCACAATTCTGCCTGAATCACCGGAAATTGAAGAAATGGGAATCATCTTTCCCCTGATTGAACGACCGTATAACGGACGGATTGAGGACTGGATAATCTGCGGTGTTGCAAACTTGCCCTCACGAACTTCAACTTCAACAGTAGTGTTTTCAGCGTGTTTTTCTTCTCTTTTTTCTGCTGTTTCAACCTCTTCCTGGTAGAATTCAGCGGCTTTCTGAAGATTTTCTCGGTTGATTTTCTCCTGAGCGTCCTGAATAGCGGCTTTGTATTCTTCGCTGTTTTCTTCAACCTCAAAAGTTCCCGTATAATTCACGGAAATGTAAAGATTGAATTCTTCCGAAATGAGCTTTATAAGTGCTTTATCAAAGCCTTTACTGTCAAGGAGAGTTTTTCCGCCGTTAAGAAGATTTATCGTAAGCGTATTGTTTTCAAACCTAACCTCAGCATTGTTGAGAGTTCCGTTAATACTCGGAATATCTCGCCTTACGGCTGCGTATAGCTGAGGAAAATAATCAGCAGAAAACAACTCTGTCGGAAAATGCGGTTTTATTACAGTATGATACGCAAGTGTCTTTGTAATCAGCTTTTCCGTGTCAAAAAGCGTATTACGCTCAACGAGCCCGTTGAATTTTACTGCTAAAGTAATCAAACGGGCTTGTTTGTTAATATTAAGTTGTGTCAGTTCTCCCTGTGAAATCTGTTGCGGCAGATTAATGCCGAATTGGGAGCCAAAGACTTCTCCTAATGTTTTCATATATATCCTTCTGTTAAATTACAGCAAATATCTTTTGACTGCTGATAGGGTTATAATTTTTCTACTTCTTCCAAAAGTGCGTCAACGAGTTTATCTTCCGGAACCTTGCGAAGAATTTCGCCTTTTTTGAATACAAGCCCGCAACCGTCACCGCCTGCGATGCCGATATCAGCTTCTCTTGCCTCTCCGGGACCGTTTACAACGCAACCCATTACCGCTACTTTGATATTCTTTTTACAGTTTCTGAGCTTATCTTCAACCTCGTTTGCAATCTTCACAAGGTCAATCCTTGTTCTTCCGCAAGTCGGACATGAAACAAATTGAACTCCGTCTTTCTCAATATCAAGAGCCTTGAGGATATCATGAGCGGCGTAAACTTCCTTTACAGGATCGGCTGTGAGGGAAACTCTGATTGTATCGCCGATACCATGGAGGAGCAATGCACCGATTCCGGCAGAAGATTTGATAATACCCATTCTTTCTGTTCCCGCCTCTGTAACACCGAGGTGAAGCGGATAATCACACCTTTCTGCGGCAAGCTCATAGGCTTTAATCATAGTAGAAACGGTTGAACTTTTCATTGAAAGAACAATATCGTTGAAATCAAACTTTTCAAGAAGTGATGCATGGTACAAGGCACTGTCGCAAAGTGCCTCGGGTGTGGGATGACCGTATTTTGCAAGGATTTCCTTTTCAAGAGAACCTGAGTTAACACCGATTCTAATCGGAATGCCACGCTGTCTGCATGCGTCTGCCACAGCTTTTACCCTATCATCTGATCCGATGTTACCCGGATTGATACGGATTTTGTCGATGCCTGCCGCACATGCCTCAAGCGCAAGCTTATAGTCAAAATGGATATCGGCTACAATCGGGACGCTTACAGCCTCTTTGAGGGCAGGAATAAGCTTTACTGCATCTTTATTAGGAATAGCTGCACGAATGATTTCGCAACCGGCATCTTCAAGCTCTTTTGCCTGTCTTACGGAACCCTCAATATCGGTTGAGGGAATATTGAGCATTGACTGAACGCTTACTTTAGCACCGCCGCCGATTTTTACATTGCCGGCAGTTACCTGAATTTTGCTACCCATAAAAATTCCTCCGTTTGTCTACATTCCCGGGAATGTTCCCGTTACAAGTTGGAACACATCTTTCACCGAAATAATAAGCATAAATGCAAGCAACAGAACAAGACCGACTGTATTCACAATCTGTTCTGCCTTTCTCGGAATCGGCTTTTTGAATATCCATTCAATCAGCAAAAATAAGAATCTTCCGCCGTCAAGCGCCGGGAACGGCAGCATATTTACAATTCCGAGGTTTACTGTAATGAGAATCATTACAAAAAGAATGTTATTGACTGCATCTCCGAAGCCTGTTTGAAGTCCCATTGATGCAACCTGAGTGACAGCTGTAGCAATACCAACAGGGCCTGACATATCGTTGAATGTAAATCTGCCTTGAACAAGCCACACCAGAGATGTCCACACAGTTTTTGCCATTGAACAGGTCTGTGTGAATGTTTCACCGAGAACAGTACCGACATTCTTCTCAATCGGTTCTACTGCAAAGTCAAACGCTACAGTAGGTTTGTTTTCCTTTTCGGCATCCTCATCAGCGTAATAGGTGAAAAACTGTACATTTTCAAGTGTTATTTCTTTGCCGTCACGAACAACTTTTACATCACCCATGAATCTCGGTCTTGATGTAGTTGTATCTATTTCGGGTGTTTTATACTTTGACATATCATATGATTTGTCAAGTGCATAAATTGACTTGCAAGTTTCATCAAGAAGTTTTTTAGCCTCGTCTTTGCTTGCAGCCTTATTTATTTTTGAACAGCCCTCAGAAAGAGCATTGTAGTATTTTTGAAGTTCGTCTTTTGAAAGAGACTCGTCTTTTGCATACTTATTATATACACCGCAAGCGGCAGATGCAGCCCTTTCTTTGTATACCTCAAGTGTATTGCCTTCTACTGTTTCATATGGAAGAGTTGAGATTGCAAACTGCAAATCTCGTGAATTCCAAATTGAATAACCGTTCACTTCAACAATCTTATCCCCTGTTTGTAAACCTGTGTTTGCGGTAAATGCATTGGGTTGAAACTGAGATATTGTTGTTGAACTGTAGCTGTCTGCCTGAACGGTAAAGGCAAACATCATAACAAAACCGAGAAGAATATTCATAACCGCACCTGCGATTATGATAATCATTCTCTTCCAAACTTTTGCGTTATTAAAAGCACCTTTTTCTTCACTGTCTTCATCCTCTCCTTCCATGGCACAGTAACCGCCTATAGGAAAAAGACGAAGTGAGTATCTTGTTTCGCCTTTAACAAAACTGATTATTTTCGGTCCCATTCCGAGTGCAAATTCATTTACCTTTACACCTGAAAGCTTTGCGGTAATAAAATGACCGAATTCGTGAGAAAAAATTATAAGCTCAAAAAGTAATATTCCTATCACTATAAGAGCCGCAACTGTTAAAATTTGCATTAAAATAAATCAACTCCAAAATATTCATTGCCGTCACAAAGACAGCAGTGGAAAATATTACCGCAAATTATAGCTTAGAGAGCACATACTCTCTTGCAAGTTTGTCTGCCTTTAACACATCATCAACGCTTAAAGGCTCAAAATTGTCTATGTTATCAATTGCACCCATAACAAGGTCACCGATTTCAAGAAAAGTGATTTTACCTTCTCTAAAAAGTCGGTTAGCCTCCTCATTAGCACCGTTGGCAATTGCTGTTGCAACACCTCCGAGTGAAAGAGCTTTTTTACAGGCTCTCAAACATTTGAAAGTATCATAGTCAGGTTCAAAGAAAGTCATTTTGCCGATTTGAGCAAGACTTAATTCGCCGACAGGTGACTCATATCTTTCCGGATATGTAATTGCGTACTGTATCGGAATCCTCATATCGGGAAGTCCAAGCTGTGCAATTACGGAATTATCTACATATTCTATGAGAGAATGTATGATACTTTCACGATGAACAACAACATCAATGTTTTCGGGCTGAACATCAAAAAGCCATCTCGCCTCAATGATTTCAAGACCTTTGTTCATCATTGTAGCAGAATCGATGGTTATTTTTGCACCCATACTCCAATTTGGATGATTGAGAGCCTCATTAACTGTTACATTCTTTAAGTCTTCGACTGTTTTGCCAAAGAACGGGCCGCCGGATGCTGTAAGAATTAGCTTTTTAAGCATTTTCTTTTCAGGCATTCCCTGCAGGCATTGGAAGATAGCGGAATGTTCACTGTCAACGGGAAGAAGCTTTACACCGTTCTTCTTTACCGCATCACATACAAGCTTACCGCCTGTTACAAGCGTTTCCTTGTTTGCAAAAGCAATATCTTTTTTAGCGTTTGCCGCTGCAAGTGTAGGCTTTAAGCCTACCATTCCGACAACCGAATTTACAACAAGGTCAGCATTCTCAAGCGTTGCCGCCTCAATAAGTCCGTCCATACCGCTTAAAACACGGGTGTTTGTATCTTTTATATTATCTTTGAATTCTTTGGCTTTTTCTTCGTTAAAAACTACCGCAAGTTCAGGTTTGTATTTTCTTACCTGTTCTTCAAGCAGCTTTATATTTGTTGACGCCGTGAGTGCGGAAACTTTTAAATTAAGTTTATCTGCAACATCAAGCGTCTGAGTTCCGATTGAACCCGTCGATCCGAGAATTGAAAGTAAATTTACCATTTTAGTTTACCCCACTGTTATGAAAGGTATGAATTGATTGATTGCCACAAGAACAGGGGCAGTAAATATTATGCTGTCAAACCTGTCAAGCATTCCGCCGTGACCGGGAAAAATTGAACCGTAGTCCTTGATTCCGTAATTTCTTTTGATAAGTGAAAAGCTCAAATCACCGAGAATTGATACAGGAGCGTCAATCACACCGAGAAGAATCAATGCCCAGAAATTAATGTTAGCATCAGGCATAACACAAAAATGAAATATAAGACCTATAATTACTGCTGTGAGGTCGCAGAAAAGTATTCCGCCGATTGCTCCCTCAACAGTCTTTTTAGGGCTGATTTTCGGGCAAAGTTTGTGCTTACCGAACGATGCTCCGATAAAAAAGCCGCCTGCGTCTGCCATCCACGGCAATGCGAAAATACATATATAGCAGAAAGTAATTGATACAGATGATGCACAGGCAATCGGTACGGCACTCATTCCAAAAGAAATTAAAAAAGTTCCGAACACTGAATATGCAACATCGGCATAGTTTGTCTTTTCGTGTTTAAAAATCATTACGGCAAAGACTGTCAGTATAAAAGCAAAAATCAAAACATACAGATACTTTGTCGTAACTAAAACCGAAAGCAGAAAAGCAAACAGCATACAAGGTATTGAAAGGTGAAATTTATAAAGCATCTTTCTTGCATGAAGATACTCGCCTATCATAAATGCCGAGAATGCTCCTATGATTATACCTACAAATGGGCGCCAAAGTTCCGAAACAAACAGAACAATCAGCAGTATTGGTATTCCTATTACGGCTGTCAGCAGCCGTGGCTTGAGGGATTTCATTTTATATCAACTCTCATCAGACTCCACCGTATCTTCTGTTTCTGGAGGAGTATATTTTTAACGCTTCGTCAAGGTCTGATTTCTGAAAATCAGGCCAAAGCTTGTTCATTATAACAAATTCCGTGTAGGCTGACTGCCACAAAAGGAAATTTGAAATTCTGTATTCACCGCTCGGTCTGATAATAAGGTCGGGATCGGGCTGACCTGCGGTATAAAGATAATTTGAAAAAAGATTTTCTGTTATGTCATCGGAAGAAATTTTTCCGTTTCTGACATCCTCGGAAATATTTCTGACGGCTCTGACAATTTCGTCACGACTGCCGTAATTCATAGCTATATTGAGAACCATACCGTCACGGTCTTTTGAACTCTCCTCGTTTTCAATCATAAGCTCACGGAGTTCATCGTTAAAACCCGACTTGTCACCGATGAATTTTACCACAATACTGTCATCCTTAAAATCTTCAAGTGCTTCATTAAGATATGATTTAAAGAGCGACATTAGTGCATCAACTTCCTCCTGCGGTCTTTTCCAGTTTTCGGTTGAAAAAGCATATACGGTAAGGTACTTTATTCCGATATCGGAACAGTATCTTGTTATGGTTCTGAAAGTTTTAGCACCCTGACGGTGACCTGCTTTTCTCGGAAGTCCTCTTTTCTTTGCCCAACGGCCGTTGCCGTCCATAATAATTCCGATATGTGAAGGCAGATTGAGGTCTGTAACCTCAATCTGCTCATCTTTTTTCTTTGAGAAAAAAGCCATATTACATCTCCAAAATTTCTTTCTGCTTTACTGCAGAAATGCTCTCAACTTCTTTGACATACTTATCTGTAAGATCCTGAGCTTTCTTTTCGCCCTGCTTGAGATCGTCCTCTGTAAGCTCGCCGTCCTTCTTCATAGCTTTAAGCTTGTCGATAAGTTCACGGCGGACATTACGAATCTGAATCTTTGTTTCCTCAGCAATCTTCTGAACATCTTTTACGATTTCTTTTCTTCTGTCCTCTGTGAGAGGCGGGAAAATAAGACGAATAATCTTACCGTCATTCTGTGGGTTGATGCCGATATCGGAAGTCTGGATAGCCTTTTCAATCTGTCTTAATACAGACGCATCCCATGGCTGAATGGTAAGAGTTCTTGCCTCTGTAACAGATACTGCGGCAAGCTGGTTTACGGGTGTGGGTGCTCCGTAATAATCAACCTTTACCTTATCAAGAACTGCGGGATTTGCTCTGCCTGCTCTGATTTCTGAAAATTCCGTGCGCATATGCTCAAGTCGTCTGTCCATACTTTCGCCGGCTTTTTTTAACTGTGTCTGCATATTTATGCCTCCTGTGAAATAATTATTGTTAAAAAGTCAGTAAAAAATTCAAATTAATTGTTGGCTGTTACGATTGTACCAATGTTTTCACCGCAAACAGCTTTGTAGATATTTTCGGGATCTTCAATACTGAATACAAGAATCGGAAGATTATTGTCCTTGCAAAGCGATGCTGCTGTGCTGTCCATAACAGCGAGATCCTTGTTGAGAACATCATGAAATGAAATTGTATCGTATTTCTTTGCATTTGGGTTTTTCTTGGGATCGCTGTCATATACACCGTCAACCATAGTAGCCTTCATTACGATATCAGCCTCAATTTCTGCCGCACGAAGAGCTGCTGCTGTGTCTGTGCTGAAGAACGGGTTGCCTGTTCCGCAACCGAATACTACTACTCTGCCCTTCTGAAGGTGAAGAACTGCTTTGTTTCTGATGTACGGCTCTGCAATCTGATGCATAGCGATAGCTGTCTGAACACGAACATTAACTCCAAGCTGTTCGAGTGCATCACAAACACCGAGTGCGTTGATTGTTGTTGCAAGCATACCCATATGGTCGGCTCTTGTTCTGTCCATTTCACCTGAGCTTCTGCCACGCCAGAAGTTGCCGCCGCCTACTACGATGCCGACTTCTACTCCTGCGTCAACACATTCTTTAATAGGCTTGCAGATTTTGAGAACAGTTTCAAAATCAATTCCGTGTTTCATTTCGCCTGCAAGTGATTCGCCTGAAAGTTTTAATAATACTCTTTTATATTTCGGTTTCATACATAACACCCCATGGTAATTTATAATTACTAATATAATACAATATCTTGTAGGGTTTGTAAAGGTTTAGTGGCAGTTTTTTGAATAAATAACCGAAAACTGAATGGTTATGTCATATGAAATGCTAAAAAATTATTAAAAATAACCGTAAATGCATTGTATGTGCTAACTCTTCACCGTAAATCCGTTGACAACAAATCTTGCCATACGATACAATTATATATATGAGAAACAACACCTTTTATTAAGAAAAACAGGTCAAAAAAATAACGCTGAACCTAAAATAAAGTTCAGCGTTTGTGGCGGAGAGAAGGGGATTCGAACCCCTGATACGGTGTTCACCGTATACATGATTTCCAATCATGCTCCTTCGGCCAGCTCGGACATCTCTCCAAACGACCTGTTTATTATATCAAATGAAATCAGAAAAATCAAGTGAGATTTTGAAATATTTTAATTTTATGTGGCGAACTATGAAAAAACTATTTTCTATTATTTTAATTTTGGTAGCTTTATTGCAAATATCTTTAACAAGTGCATTTGCAACTGCAAGCGTAAGTTTTGAAATGCAGAATGCAGATATGAAACCAAACAGACTTTTCAGCGTTGCGCTTTCCGCAAATTCCGGCAATCGACTTTCTGCCGCAACTTTTGAATTTACATATGACCCCGATTATATCGAATTCAGAAAGGTTAAAGCAGTGAATAACGGCTCAAAAATTCAGGTCAACAAGAAAAGCGGCAAGGTTAAAGTTGTTTTTCTTAATTCTGAAGGACAGAATATTTCCGGCGGAAGCGATGTCTTAACGCTTGATTTCAAAACAATAAAAGAAGGTACTGCGTATATTGACTACACGGTGAATCAATGTGTTGATTCCGATGTGAACTTTATGGATGTTGGAAGTTGCACTGCATCGTGTATCAGAATATATAAAAATGCATCGGGAACGGTTAGCGGCGGAAGTTCCTCGTCAAGCAATAAAAACAGCACGCAAGCTACAGGAAAGGGCGGTAAAAGTAAACACCCGACCGAGCCTACAACTGTTAATGCATCAGATGACGAATATATTGATTACAATCCCATTAAAGATAGGCAAATAAAATTTTTCCTTGCCGGAATGGGCATAACTGCGGGATGCTTAGCTATATTAGCTGTTGCATATGCAATCGGTAAAAAAACAGCTCAAAAGAAAGCTGAAAAAGAGAAAAATCACAACGACAATACTCTTGAAAACAAGACTTCCGATGATTGATTCGGAAGTTTTTTACTTTGCCTTTCTTCCCTGCGTGATATCACGCTTTGCAAATTCACGGTTGATTGAGTTTAAAACACGCTTTTTGTCGGCACTCCACATGGGTGCAACAAGCAGTTTTTTATCCCCGTCACCTGTTAAACGGTGAATTACAATATTTTCAGGCAACACTTCAACGCAATCGCAAAGAATATCAATATAATCTTCCATTAAAAGCACATCAAATTTTCCGCTTTCATAGTCATCACACAAGTCTGTGTTTTTTAAAACATGCAACAACTGCAGTTTGATTCCGTCGGTTTTACTGCCTGCATATTTTACAGATTCAAGCATCATTTCTTTAGATTCGTTCGGAAGTCCCAAAATAATGTGTGTAATTACATTGATTCCGATTTTATGAAGATTTTCTGTAGCTGAGTCATAAACGGATAGCGGATACATTCTTCTTATATAATCTGCCGATTTTTCATGAATTGTCTGCAATCCGAGTTCTACCCAGACAGGTTTTATCTTATTTAGTTTTTCAAGAAGACCTAACACATTATTTCCCAGGCAATCGGGACGGGTTGCAATTGAAAGAGCAACAATGTCGGGTTCTGAAATTGCATCTGTAAATATTTTTTCAAGATATTCAACAGGCGCATAGGTATTTGTGAACGGCTGAAAGTATGCAATAAACTTTTTACAGTCGGATTTCTTTTTTATTCGCAGTTTAGCCTGATCGATTTGTCCGTGAATAGGAAGAAGTGCATCGGAGGCAAATTCTCCGGAGCCTCCCCTGCTGCAAAAAATACAACCCCTTGTTCCGAGGGTTCCGTCACGATTCGGACAGGTCATATTACCGTTCAGCGAAATTTTGTACACCTTTTCACCGAATGTATTTTTGAGATACTTATTAAGGGAGTAGTAATTCATAATAAAACACCTGATAAATTAAAAAGGTCGGCAGAAAAGCCGACCTTTGTGTCTTTCGACATATTAGAGAGGAAATCTATGAAAAGTTCTTGTAAGCATTATCTATGTGAAGTTAAAGTGTTTTTTTGTTTATCTTTAACTTACAAGCATATAATAACTGTCTTATGTGACAGAAAATTGAACGCTTGTGTAAAGTAATGTGAAAGTTTAAAAAGATTATGAGAACTTTTTGATATATTCAAGAAACTTTGCATAGAGCTTATCCTCAAGCTCTTCAAGAGTATCATCTATACCGCCGTTAAAAAACATTTTATTGTGCTTTGAAAGTGAAAGGTATGCACCAATCATACTCTTTCTGACTTCATCCTGCAAATCCTCTCCGAGTTCATTGCCACAGGAAAGTCCGAGAAAGATATTGCCGTCAACAAGCTGTGACGCAACAGCTGCATTTTTCAATTCAAAAGAATTGAATTTGCCAAGTCCGGTTGCAAACTCACGGAGCGAGAACTCCTCTTCACCTTTCTTGTATTCTTTTTGTTTTTCTGAAATTTCATTTTCACATACTTCAAGCGAAAAGTTTCCGCCGGTAATATATTCGTGCATATAATCCGGATTTGTAGCAAGGACATTGTAAAGTCGCATTGAGTTCACGGCTGTTTCAAGACAGGAAAATGATGCAAACTGCATATTGCTGTCATTCAGCTTGATGAAACTGTACATATTTTGAAAAACAGATTTGTTGACTACAAGCAAAACAAGTCTTTCGCTCTCACGCACATCTGACAAAAGAGGACTCGTTAGATACGACATGGTAAATTTATACGACTTATTTACATAGTCACTCAATAAATCCAAAAATCCGTTTAAAAAATCATTTTCTCGTATTGTAAATTCAAACATATATTCACCTATCTAAATAATTCCATATCTGCGTTGTAGAGGTCATTTCTTGTGATGTCGATATCACAGGAAACCAAAAAACGGTTTTCAAAAGCCGATATAAGCAGATTCGGATTCACATTATCTGAACTGCCTGCCGACAAAACAACATCAAGTTCTGCAAAGTCGAACTTCTCGGTTACTTCAAAGCTCTTTATGCCTTGCTTTATGTCAACGGTTTTTATGCCTTTTTTAGATTTCTTTTCAACTTCAATACTTTCGCTTGTCAGCAGTTCATTGAGTTGTTCGCATACTGTACGGGAGTTTTCACCGTCACAGGAAATCTTGATTGTAAATGATGCAAAAGCAATCTTTCCGGCTTTCATAACGGGTTCCGTTACATCAAACACACGAAGTCCTCTGGGCAGACAATCGTTAAGCCTTGAGATGATTTCTTCAAACGGAAAGCTTTCATCCTCAAGCTTGACATCCATACATTCGTTTACACCTCTGAAACCAAGCGAAAGCGGCAACGGAAATGTTGCAAACGGATGCGGGTTAAATCCTTCTGTATGCCAGATAGGGATTTTGCTCTTGTGCAATGCACGGAGCATGCATCGATTGAGGTCAAGGTGCGAAATATAGCGACATTCAAAATCTTTTTTAAACCATATTCTTACGCTTTTCAAAACACACACCCTTTCCGTATTTAGCCGCACCGCAGTTGTTGCATTTCAGTCTGCAATGCGGTGTTGTTGTATCTGCGTACGCTTTTTTACATTCTCTGATAAGGAAATCCTTAGTTACACCGTAGTCAATATGATCCCACGGAAGAATTTCATCAAAACTTCTGTGTCTGTTTGCATAAAATGACGGATCAACACCGCATTCATCAAAGAGTTCAAGCCACTTTTCAAGGCTGAAACAATCATTCCAGCCGTCAAAATGAAAGCCTCTTTCACATGCAAGCCCCATTACCTTACAAAGTTTTCTGTCACCCCTTGCAAATACTGCTTCAAGGTAGCTTGTATCGGCATCGTGATAGTTAAACTGAATTTTTCTTGTTGTAATACTGTCCTTGATGTGCTGTTGCTTTTCATGAAGAACAGGGATTGTATCCTGAGGTTCCCATTGAAACGGGGTGAACGGTTTTGGTACAAAAGAGGATGCAGACACGGTTACACGCACCGACTTGCCCTTTGGCTTGTCGGGACATTTGTAATATGCATCAACTACAGACTGACCAAGGCCGGCAATTGCGGCGACATCGTCCATTGTTTCGGTAGGCAGACCAATCATAAAATAGAGTTTTACCGTAGTCCAGCCGCCTGCAAATGCAGTTGTGCAAGTCTGCAAAAGTTCATCTTCACGAACATTTTTATTGATAACATCACGCATACGCTGACTGCCTGCCTCCGGAGCAAAGGTAAGTCCGCTCTTGCGTACGGTTTTAATCTTATTCATAATGTCATCTGTAAAGCCGTCAACACGCAGTGACGGAAGTGAAATGCTGACTTTTTCGTCTTTGCTCCACTCATTTAGCTTGTCAAGCAACGGTACAATCTGACTGTAGTCACTTGAACTGAGTGAAGATAGCGAAACTTCATCGTAACCCGTGTTATCACATAATGCTCTGCATTGTTTATTTATAGTTTCGGGAGATTTTTCACGGACGGGACGGTAAATCATGCCCGCCTGACAGAAACGACAGCCTCTTATACAGCCACGGAAAATTTCCTGAACCGCTCTGTCATGAACTATCTCAACGAGCGGAACTACAAAATTATCGGGATAGAACGACTTGTCCATATCAAGCATAATACGCTTGTGGATTTTAGCGGGAGCATCTCCTTTTGGAGTGAATGACTTGATTGTGCCGTCCTCGTTATATGTTACATCATAGAGTGCAGGAACATATACACCCTCAATTTTAGATGAGAGTTCAAGAAACTCCTGTTTTGATTTACCCTCGGCTCTGCACTTTCTGAAAAGTTCAATAACCTCAAGGTCAACCTCTTCACCCTCACCGATGAAGAAAATATCGACAAAATCTGCAATCGGCTCGGGGTTGCAGGCACACGGTCCGCCTGCAACTACTATGTTTTTAAGTTCTTTTCTGTCACAGCTTTTAATCGGCACACCCGAAAGCCTGAGCATATTGAGCATATTTGTAAAGCTGAGTTCATACTGGAGAGTGAAACCGATAAAGTCAAAATCGGACACGGGATCTCCGCTTTCAAGCGCATAAAGCGGAATATTGTGTTTTATCATCTCTTCTTCCATATCAACCCATGGGGCAAAAACTCTTTCGCACCAAATGTACGGCACAGCGTTCATAAGACTGTAAAGAATTTTCATTCCGAGATGGGACATACCTACTTCATAGGTATCGGGAAAGCAAAAGGCAAATCTGCAATCTACTTTCTTTTTATCCTTGATTACTTCGTTGAGTTCACCGCCGACATATCTTCCTGGCTTTTGAACTTTCAGAAGTAATTTTTCAACTTCTTTGCTGACCATAGAAATCCTCCGTCAGTAGTACCTGTTGTTTTTACATAAAAGTGACGCAATGAGATACGCACACACAAACAACAGCGAAAAATTATATTTTGAATTTAGCAAAACCATAAAGCCGAGTACCGTCAGCGGAAAAAGAATTATAACAGCAGTTATATTTATGATCCTTTCGGCTGATTTTTCCGAGAATTTTCTGCACAGAATAACATACATAAGCTGTCCGCCGTCAAGCGACATAACCGGCAGCATATTAAAAAGTCCCGTGCAAAGGTTCGCCATGGCAATCGGCAATAAAAACTCACTATTACATAAGTATAACAGATAAAACAGAATAAAACAAATGAAATTGACTAAAGGTCCGAAAAAAATTATAAAAATGTTCTGACGGGTTGTGTTTAACTGCCTTGAAGAGTTGGTAATCTTGATTTCGAACAGCGAAATTTTGATTTCATCAGGCGGAGATTTGCAAATGAGCATTGCAAAAAGGTGACCGCACTCATGAATAATCACAGCCATAACGCAACATAGAAATCCTAAAAATATATTCAGTATCACACATATTGCTCCAAGACAAACGAGTGAATACGAAACCGTAAAATCAATGTTCAGCAGACGAAACTTCATCGCTTGTTGCAGTAAACAGATTTGATAAATCTATTTTATTATCGCCCGTATCAAAAACAACGGATTTTTCAAGGTTTGAATAGTACCATTCCCGTGTTGCGGCATAGACCTCACCGCCGAATAAATTAAGCAAAAAAGCCGCAAGAGCTATAAGAATACAACACACAAGCTGAATCGTTATCACAAGCTGTTTCGGAGAATTTTTCTTTTCATCACTATTTTCAGCCGATAAAGAGTTCACATCCTCCTCATCTGAATCAAGCTCCTCCGATACCTTAGGGTATTCCGAATATGAAACAGATTTCCAGTCATCGTCATATGTAATGGTATTTCTGTTATCATTATTTTCTGTCAAAAAAATCACCTCAATGCAATATATGCAATGAGGTGAACAAATTTAACTGTGTCATTCAATCTTTTGGTCAAGTCTTTTAAAATCGCCTTTTGTAAGGTTGACAAAAAATGCAATTGCAAGCATTAACGAGAAAAATTCCGCAATCGGGAATGCATACCATACGGCTGTATAATCAAACACCATAGAAAGCACCCACGCAATCGGAAGAATGAGTACAAGCTGACGACAGAATGACATAATAAGACTGCGCAGTCCCTTTCCGACTGCCTGAAAAAGTGTTGTAAAGATAATGCCGGCAGCGGCAGGAATAAAGCAAAGACTGATGATTCTGAATGCAGGGACGCCGATATCCATAATATCCTGTGTGCCGCCAAACATAGCAATAAGCTGTTCGGGGATTGTCCACATAAGAATTGTTCCGACCGCCATAATAATTACGCCAATGATGATGCCGCGCTTTAAAGCGGAATACATTCTCTTTTTCTTTCTTGCACCGTAGTTATAACCGATAATCGGCATTACGCCCTGATTGAGTCCGAAACAAGGCATAAATACAAAGCTCTGTAATTTATAATATATACCGAGAACAGTAACGGCAGCCTCCGAAACAGCAAGAATCGCATTGAGTCCGATAATCATAACCGAACCGATTGACTGCATAATTACAGACGGAAAGCCTACAACATAGATAGATTTCAATGTGGAACCGTTCAATTTGAAATGTTTGAAAGAAACTTTAACTTCGTTATTCTTAAAGAAAAGAATGCAAAGGCAGAAAGCCATACCGCAAAATTGACCGAATACAGTAGCAATTGCCGCACCGAGAACGCCGAGCTCGGGGAAAATTCCTATACCGAAAATCAGGAGCGGATCAAAAATAATATTTACAATTGCACCGAAAAGCTGGGATAACATCGGGAATATCATATTGCCTGTTGCCTGAAGCGTTTTTTCAACCATAATCTGTACAATTGAAAAGAACGAGAAGCAAAGTACAACCGTCAGATACTGGATTCCGTAATTTAGAATAGCCTCATTCTGCGTGTACATTGCCATAAACGGGCGAACCGCAAAAAGTCCGAGCAATAAAAAGATTACATAGTTAAAAACGCAGGTTACAAGACCGTGCGTTGCACCGTCGTTTGCCTGAACAAAATTTTTCTCACCTAATTTTCTTGAAACAAGCGAGTTTACACCGACTGCCGTACCGACTGCAAACGCAATCAAAAGCATTTGCAGAGGATACGCAAGCGAAGTTGCGGTCAGTCCGTCTGCGTCATAGTTGCCGATAAAAATACTGTCAACAACATTATACATTGCCTGAATTGTCATTGAAAAAATTGCGGGCAGACTCATTGTCAGAATGAGCCTTGTCATTGGCATAGTTCCCATTTTATTTTCATGGGGCTTTACTGAATTTTCCATATTTTCCATACTGATTCCTTTCTTATTCGCATACATATAGTTAGTTGATCTTTCGTATCTTCCTGTAAATCCAAAATGCAACAAGCATTACAGCCGTACCGAGCAACACACCGAAAAAGTCAATCCACATATCGCTCACCTGTCCCGATCTTCCCTCAACCCCAAGTTGGATTGTTTCATCAATAAAACAGGTAAACAGTCCGATAGAAACGGTGTAGGGTACAAATTTTATCGGCTTGATTCGGTCAAATGAATAGGCACATGAACAGAGCAATGCTCCCAGAACGGTATATTCCGTAAAATGAGCAAGCTTTCTGATTATGTGGTCCGAAAGATTCGGCTCAATTCCGAATAATTTTAAAATTACTGTGACAAAATCAAGGACGCTTTCACTCTCTTGTGCCGACTCAACTGACGGCATTGAAGAATGAATAAACGCAAATGCAATCACTGACGCGGTCAAAACAAACATAATTATTCTGAATCGCATTGAACAGGAATTCGTTTTCATCAAATCACTCCAAAATATATTTTACTGATTATTCAGTCAATGTCAACTTTTGAATAATTATTTATCATAATGTATAAATAAATCAAATTTTAAGGCTTTATTATGGAAGATTTTATCTTGCTCAAATATTGAAAAAAACTTTTAAATCTGTTATACTTATCAGGTATTGGCAAAATATAATTTCTAAGGAGCAAATATGTGGTATTTAATAGTATTTTTTATTTCAATGGTTCCGATAGTGGAAATCAGAGGTGCTGTGCCTGTTGCGGTTGCAAATGACTTAAATCTTTTTTGGACATATGTAGTCTGCATCTTAGGCAATATGCTCCCGGTTCCGATTATCTACCTCTTTGCAAGAAAGGTTCTTGTTTGGGGTTCTGACAAGAAGTTTATCGGCAGATTCTTTTCTTTCTGTCTTGAAAAAGGCGAAAAAGGCGGCAGAAAACTTGAGGCAAAAGCAGGCAACGGAATGTTTGTTGCACTTATGCTTTTCGTAGGCATCCCTCTTCCCGGCACAGGTGCATGGACAGGTACACTTGCGGCAAGTATTCTTGACCTAGGGTTTAAGAAAAGCGTTATAGCCGTTATGTGCGGTGTTGTTATCGCAGGTATTATAATGGGTATCGGTTCGGTACTTGTTGCAAACGGAATCAACTTTATTTTTGCTCCGTAAATAATTTTGGGCAGCACATCGCTGCCCTTATTTTTTGGTGAATTTAAAAAATGGAAAAGAAAAATATATATGATGCAATTATAATCGGCGGCGGTGCATCGGGACTTATGTGTGCAATCACAGCAAAGAAACATGACCGTTCAAAGAAAATTGCAATAATCGAAAAAAATGACAGATTAGGCAAAAAGCTGATGTCAACAGGCAATGGCAGATGCAATCTGACAAATCACTGTATATCTCCCGATAAATATGTCGGTTCTTTCAAAAAGCAGAGTAAAAAAATTTTTGAAAGATTCAGCGGTGATGAAATGGCGAATATTTTTAAAAACTTAGGTCTTTTAAGTTTTTACGATAACGAGGGCAGATATTACCCGATAAGCAAACACGCCGCATCTGTTCTGGATGTTCTGCGCTTACAGGTTGAAACACTCGGAATAGATGTTTTCACGGAACAGAATGTCAATTCTATAAAAAAAGTTTCAAACGGTTTTAAAATTTCGTCTGATGACAGCGAAAAAAAGTACGATTTCATATGTAACAAGCTTGTGATTGCAAACGGTTCAAAAGCCGCACCTAAGCTTGGTGGAAACGCAAGTGCAATTGATTATCTTAAAAATTTCGGTCATAAGGTTGTTTCGTTCTCCCCTGCTTTATGCCCTGTTAAGGTTAAAAGCGATGTTCTGAAAACATTAAAAGGTCTGAGAGTTACGGGCAAGGCACAGTTATACGGTGAATACGGTCGATTAATCAAGGAAGAAACAGGCGAAATTCAATTTACCGAGAATTCGCTGTCGGGAATTTGCGTGTTCAATCTTTCATTGTTTGCAAAACCGAACGACAAAATAGTGCTTGATTTATTGCCCGATTATTCGGAAAATGAGCTGATTAAAATAATCAGACAACATATGTCATTGTTTTCTGATTTGCCGTGCGAACAGCTTTTGACAGGGATTTTTCAGAAGAGAATCGGACAGGCAATTCTGAAAATCAGCCGAGTTGATCTGTCAAAGATTTGTTCCAAGCTTTCAAAGGACGAAGTATCAGGAATTTGCAAAACAATAAAATCGATGTCATTTACAGTAAGCCGAAAAGAAGATTTCTCACACGCACAATGTGCTTTGGGCGGTGTTTTAGGCAAAGAAATTGACGAAAACACTATGATGAGTAAAATTGTGAAAAATCTTTTTATATGCGGTGAGGCAATTGACCTTTGCGGTGAATGCGGAGGATTTAATCTTCATTTTGCATTTGCCGGAGGAATTATTGCAGGAGAAAATTTATGATCAGAGTGAACAATATACATTTAAGCCTTGACTACGATGATAAATCGGTTCGCAAGGCAGTTGCCCAACAGCTGAGGATTGAAGAAAAATCCATAAAAAGCTGTAAGATTTTTCGCAGATCGGTTGACGCAAGAAAAAAGGACAGTATCTACTTTCTTACAACCGTTGACGCTGAACTTAATATCAACGAGGATAAAGTCTGCAAAAAGTGCGGTAATGCCCAAATTGCGAAAAAGTATGAATATAATCAGATGAAATTTGGCAATGCGCCCTCCCCCGTTGTTGTCGGAGCAGGTCCGGCAGGATTGTTTGCGGCACTTATTCTGGCAAGGAGCGGTGCAAATCCTATTCTTATTGAAAGAGGTCGTGATGTTGACAGACGAACTGCCGATGTAAACAGGTTCTGGACAAGCGGTCAGCTTGACACAACTTCAAATGTTCAGTTTGGCGAAGGCGGTGCGGGAACATTTTCTGACGGAAAACTGAATTCAGGTACAAAAGATATAAGACAACGCAAGGTGCTTGAAGAATTTGTAAGCCACGGCGCACCTGATGAAATTCTCTATAACGCAAAGCCGCATATCGGAACGGATATGCTAAAAGGAACAATAAAAAATATCCGCAACGAGATTATTGAACTCGGCGGAAGGGTTAAGTTTGAAACGAAGCTTGTTTCAATGGCTTTTAGTGATAACAAGCTGAAATCTATAACCGTTGAAACGGCTAACGGCAATGAAATTATAGAAACAGACAATGTTATTCTTGCAATCGGTCACAGTGCAAGGGATACTTTTGAGATGCTTTATGATTTAAAGTTGCCGATTGAGGCAAAGCCTTTCTCGGTAGGAGCAAGAATTGAACATCTTCGTGAGAAAATAGACAAGGCACAATACGGCAGGTTTGCGGGCAATAAAAAACTCGGCTCGGCAAATTATAAGTTGAGTACGCACCTTGATAACGGACGGGGTGTGTATACATTTTGTATGTGTCCGGGAGGCAAGGTTGTCAATGCGTCAAGCGAAGAAAACAGACTTTGCACCAACGGTATGAGTGAATTTGCTCGAGATGCCGAAAATTCAAATTCAGCGTTGCTTGTAGGAATAAACCCGGATGATTATGAATCCGACCATCCGCTTGCCGGAATGTATTTACAGAGAAGGCTTGAATCAAAAGTATTCGTTGCCGGTGGTGAAAATTATAATGCACCCATACAAAGAGTTGACGATTTTCTTAATAACAAAAAATCCACACATCTCGGTGATGTAAAGCCAAGTATCGGTCCGAATTATGAATTTTCAAACTTAAACGAAATTTTGCCGGAATATATCAGCACTTCAATGGCTCAGGGTATTGTGAAAATGGGCAGAATGTTACACGGATTTGATGACGGTGACGCTGTTTTGACTGGCGTTGAGAGCAGAAGCTCTTCCCCCGTCAGAATAATGAGAAAAACAGACACACTCGAAAGCATACTTATTGAGGGACTTTATCCGTGCGGTGAAGGCGCAGGCTATGCAGGCGGAATTATCTCCGCCGCAGTTGACGGCATCAAATGTGCCGAAAAAATCATTGAAAAATCGAATAAAAATTGAATAGATAATTAATGCTGGTTATCACCATACGGTGATGCAAATATTATTCAAGGAGTTTTTGGTATGAAAATTCTAATCACAGGCGGAACAACATTTGTAAGCAGATATGCAGCCGAGCATTTTGTGAGTAAAGGCGAGGAAGTTTTTGTTCTAAACAGAAACAGCAGACCTCAATCACAAGGTGTGCATCTGATTAACTGCGACAGATTGAATCTTGGCAACAAGTTTGCTAACGAACACTTTGATTTAATTCTTGATATCACAGCGTACACTGATGAGCATATAAAGGCTCTTTTAAAGTCAGGTATTTCGTTTGATGATTACATTTTCATCAGTTCAAGTGCAGTTTATCCCGAAACTAATCCCCAGCCGTTTGCCGAAAATCAAACTTGCGGTAAAAATTCTGTCTGGGGCAATTACGGAATTAACAAACTCAATGCAGAAAAATACTTACTTGATACTGTCCAAAATGCGTATATTCTTCGTCCGCCGTATTTTTACGGTATTTATGAAAATTTGTACAGAGAAGCATTTCCCTTTGATTGTGCTATTCTAGACAGAAAATTTTATATTCCTGAAAACGGAGATATGAAATTGCAATTTTTCAATGTGTCAGACCTTTGTAAATTTATTGAGATAATAATAGAAAAGCACCCAAGTAATCATATTTTTAATGTTGGAAACAAAGAAACCGTTACAATAAAAGAATGGGTTGAGCTTTGCTACAAAGTGGCAGGCAGAGAAGTTGAATTTGTAAGCGTGTCGAAAGATATTCCGCAAAGAGATTATTTTTGCTTCTACGATTACGAATATGTGCTTGATGTAAGAAAACAAAATGAATTAATGCCAAATACAGTATCTTTGTATGATGGATTGAAAGAAGAATTTGAATGGTATAAAAATCACCAAGACAGCATTTATAATCGCAAACCGTACATAGAATATATAGATACAAAATTAAAGTAATAAGTAAAGAATTAACAAAAGCAATGTTTCCGAACAAATGGAAACATTGCTTTTTTACCCTCATTACGAAAAAATGTGGGATAGTCAAAAGTAAGTATTGAAAAAGAGCACAGAAAGCTCCAGAATTGTAGTTAGCAAGACAAACAATGGAGGAAAGAAAGCTATGCTCTATTTAGATGATATCAAATCAACACCGGCAAGTTCAAAGGTTTCAACAACAGGATCGGCTACGGTTACCGTGATGATGACTTCTTCTTTACCTTGATCCGCTATCTATTTCTTCTGTCCGTTCTCCATCCCACAAAAAATCGTGATGAACCAAACAAATAACAGTACCGCCCCGACAGTAAAAATCAAAACAGCAAAATGTGCTTGATTGTGCGGGGCGGCTCTTAGATAAACTTGTTAAATTTTACTTGGAGTATTTACTCCACTGTCCGTTTGAGTAAATCATATTTACATCGGGGATTTTTAAGTCACCTGTCTGTGCTGAACCGTTATTGAATATAGCATATTCTGCACCATTCGGAAGTTCAAATCTGTATGTGTTATTACCTATACTTTCCATAGCCTTGCCGGGCCAGCTCATATAAGTCGAATCTGTTGAACTCCATACATAGACATTTACTGTTGACCAGTTTTCCGTATTATTGAAATAAACATAATTTTTCGTCTGAATTGAAGTCGGTTCGGTTGTTGGCTCTGTAACATTTGTTGTAGGCTGAGTGGGTGCAACATTTTCTGTGTAAGTACCGCAGTATGAGTCTTCACCAATAAGCTTAACGACATAAGCCTGAATCATAGTTGCGTCTTTTACAGAAATAACAGAATCCTTGTTTACATCTGCCGCAATGAGAGCCTCATCGCTTAAAGTCGATATGTGAACAATGTATCTTTGAACCTCTGTTGAATCACAGACTGTAATTGTTCCGTTTAAATCAACATCACCGATAAGAATTCTGTTTGAAGACTCTGTTACCGGCTGAGTTGTAGACGGCTGTGTTGTAGCAGGCTGTGATGTGGTAGGCTGAGTTGTAGACGGCTGAGTTGCGATTGTAGTAGGACGGACTGTCGTGGAAGGAGCTGTTGTCGGCTGAGTGGGTTTTACAGTCGAATAGTTCTGCCAAGAACCGTTGCTGTAAATTTTATTACCGTCTGCAATCCTGAGGTCATCTGTCTGACTGTCACCGTTGTTGAAGATTACATATTTTGCACCGTCAGGCACTTCAATATCAAAAATATTATTACCCTTGTCGGTCATTTTCTTGCCCGGCCACGATGTCATTTCTTTATTATCATCACTCCAGAAATATGCATTGACCTTAGACCACTTGGTTGATGAGTTATCATAAGCAACAACCTTTACGGCATTCGGGTCTACCTTTGTGTATGTATATGTTTCCGGATCGGATGTTGTCTTGCCGTCGCTTGCTTTTACTGTTACTGTGGTTACAGTATCGTAAGCAAGGTTAGTACCGATTGTAATTTGCTGACCGTTTGTGTAGTTTACAAATGCACCGTCATCAATTGAATACTGAGCATTTTTTGCATTCTTGCAATTGAGCGTAAGTGTGAGCTCATCTGTATTGTAGTTTGTTGAACCCGGAGTTACTGACGCTGAAGGTCCTTCGGGTTCGGCATCATAGACTACTGCTATACCTGATGAACCTATTGTACCTGAAATGGTGCTTGATGTAATTGTAAATGTGTTGCCAGAAACAGCGTCTGTGTATGTACCCGGTTTTGCGTAACCGCCGCCGTTTTCTACCGATACCTCGCCGCTTCCGCTGCCTTTTACGATAACAGCACCGCCGTCTTTACGGGTAATTACAGAACAACCGTCTGACACTGTGTAGTAATCGGCTTTGCCGTCCATTGCATTATGGAACTTATTGATTTGGGCAACCTCACTGCTGGTGAAATGAGTTGAGCCTTTTTCTCCCATTTTGATACTTTCTTTGTTGGTTGAAGAAGGACGGGAAAAATAAAGAGCAGTAACTTTATTACGGCTTGCCGCAACCGCATAGGCACGGTCAATAACATTCTGACTCATTTCATTTGAAAAGCCCCAGTCTTTGTTGTTTGACCATGTATCATGGCTTTCACCCCAATAAAGAAGCTTATCGTTTGAAATGCCTTTTTCACTCCAGTTTCCGCTTGAAGCAGGTGCTTTGCCTGAGTTAAATGAATCACGAAGTTCTTTACCGTAGTTACTGTCTGTAACAGAAATATAATCGGTATACTCTTTCATAATGTCTTCATTGCCTGTCGAACGGTCATCGGGACCACCGAGAATTTCGCCGTAATTATAAAGACCGTACTGTGTTACCGATTTCCAGAAATCGTCACCCTCGCTCGGAACGCCAATGTGTTTTGCAGCGTCCCAACGAAGTCCGTCAACACCTACCGACTTGAGTTCCTGAACATAGTTGCAGACTTTTTGCTGAACATATGGATTTTCGGTTGCAATGTCCGGCATACCAATCGAGCCGTGTGTTACCTGCCAACGGTTTTTCCAGTCAATACCTCCGCCGAAGGTATGCCAATACTCGGATGGCTTTAAATCGTTGTCTATGTTGTTGTGATCGCCTCTCAAATGGTTAGCGACAACATCGACAATAATCTTAATCCCGTACTTTTCTGCCTCATCACAAAGCGACTGAAGTTCAGCCTTTGTGCCGACACCATTTGTTCCGATACTGAATGAAATTGGCTGATATAACCAATACCAAGTACCTGTTCCGTTTGGCTGTGCCGGAGAAGTCTGTATACTTGTAAATCCGGCTTTTGCAATTTTAGGCAATTCAGCCTTAATATCGTTATAAGTCCAGTCGAAACAATGTAAAATTACACCGTCCTGAATATTATCTTTGAGTCTGTACTTATTAGCCGATACGGTTGGCGAGCTTTCTGCCGCCTGAACACCGAGTGAACCGGATACAAAGGCAGATAGGCTTGCCGACAGGATGCTCACGCTCAATATTGCGCTGAGTATTTTTGATTTTGTTTTCAAATTTTTACACACCTTTCAAATTAATTTCAAAACTCTACTATGTGTCGAATCAGTCGACTGAAACAAATCAAATTAAATCAATTTCAATAGATTTCAGCATAAAGCAAAGTACAATAAATAGCAGCATAAATGCAATGCATTTTTAAATTAATTGCAAATGTGCATAATATTTGTACAAATTGCTAAAATTCGACAATAATATTAAAGCACCCATAAAAGGTGCCTTAATATGCGACTGTGTCTGTAAGCCGGGTTTTGTCGTGAACAGCCATCTATCTTGGCAGACCGTTACCGAATCTGCTCGATGCCACCTCCTAAGGACACGCCGAGCAAGCGTATAATGTCCTACCACGGTGTTGCTTCAAATAGGGTTTACACGGCAGAGCAGTCTCCTGCCCTCCGGTGAGCTCTTACCTCACCTTTCCATCCTTACCATATAATGGCGGTAATTTTCTGTTGCACTATCCCTGGAGTCGCCTCCGGCGGCCGTTAGCCGTTATTATTGCTCTGTGAAGCCCGGACTTTCCTCGCACAGTACCTTTCGGCAGCTGCTCGCAGCTGTTCAACACACTCGCACATTTATTTTATACCTTTTTTGTACAAAAGTCAAATGAATTTTGTGATTTTTACTTGATATAACGGCTTTTTAGGGGTATAATGAGAGGGAATTAATTATAAGGAGTTACCGATATGGATATCAGAAAAGAATCACTCAAAAAACACTATGAGTGGAACGGTAAGATTGAAGTTGTTTCAAGAGTTCCGATTAACTCGGCTGAAGACCTCTCTCTTGCCTATACTCCGGGTGTTGCAGAACCGTGTCTTGAAATTCAGAAGGACTATGACAAGTCTTTTGAACTCACAAGAAGAAACAACCTTGTTGCCGTTGTAACCGACGGTACAGCTGTTCTCGGTCTTGGTGACATAGGTCCTGAGGCAGGTATGCCTGTTATGGAGGGCAAATGTGCGCTTTTTAAGGAATTCGGCGATGTTGACGCATTTCCTATTTGCGTAAGAAGTAAGGATGTTGACGAAATTGTAAACGCAATTTACCTTATCAGCGGTTCATTCGGCGGAATCAATCTTGAGGATATTGCCGCTCCGAGATGCTTTGAAATTGAAAAGAAGCTAAAAGAGAAGTGCGATATTCCGATTTTCCACGATGACCAGCACGGTACTGCTGTTATTGTTGCCGCAGGTCTTATCAACTCACTAAAGCTTGTTCACAAGAAGCTTGACGAAATCAAGGTTGTTATGAACGGTGCAGGTGCGGCAGGTATTGCAATTGCAAAGCACCTTCTTAATATGGGTGTAAAGGACATTACACTTTGCGACAGTAAGGGCATTATCTGCAAGGGTGATCCGAGACTTAACGCTGTTAAGCAGGAAATGGCTGAAATTACTAACCTTTCTCACCTTGAGGGTTCGCTTGCAGATGCAATGAAGGGTGCTGATGTATTCCTCGGAATTTCTGCCGCAGGTTGCGTAAGCGAAGAAATGGTTAAGTCAATGGCTAAGGATCCTATTCTTTTTGCTATGGCTAATCCGACTCCCGAGATTATGCCTGACATTGCTAAAAAGGCAGGTGCGGCTGTTGTCGGTACAGGCAGAAGTGACTTTCCTAACCAGATTAACAATGTACTCGCTTTTCCGGGTATTTTCAGAGGAGCTCTCGACTGCCGTGCAAGCGATATTAACGAAGAAATGAAGGTTGCCGCATCTTTTGCAATTGCTTCACTCGTGAGCGATGAAGAGCTTAATGCAGATTATATTCTTCCCGAGGCATTTGACAAGAGAATCGGTAAAACTGTTGCTGAGGCTGTTAAGAAGGCTGCAATTGAATCAGGCGTTGCAAGAATCTGATAAAGATTTGCAAATAAATATTTTAAGAGAAAGAAAAAGAGGAAAACAATGAAAAAGACAGTTACTTTATTGGTACTGATTTCAATGCTGTTCTCCACTGTTTTTCTGTTCACCGGATGCGGTGATTCATCGGTTAAGGAAATTAAGACTGCCGATGATATCAAAGGAGCGTCAGTAGGTGTTCAGACAGGTACAACCGGCGATACTTTTGTATCTGACTATGAGGCTGACGGCACCAAGGTTATGCGTTACAGCAAGGGTGCCGACGCTATCGTAGCTCTTACACAGAATAAAATCGACTGTGTTGTAATTGACAGTGAACCGGCAAAGGAATTTGTAAAAGCAAATGCAGGACTAAAAATTCTTGATGAACCTTTTGCGGAAGAGCAGTATGCAATCTGCATTTCAAAGGAAAATCATGAACTCACCGAAAAAATCGACAAAGCTCTTGCAGAGCTTAAAGACGAGGGCGTTCTGGACAAAATCAAAAGCTATTACATAGAGGGTAATACTGATACCGTACCCTATGAATCACCTAAGGATATCAAGTATGACGGTGAACTTCATATGGCTACGAACGCTGCTTTTCCACCGTATGAATATGTTGAGGGCGGTAAAATTGTCGGACTTGACCCGATGATGGCTACAGCAATCTGTGACAAGCTCGGTAAAAAACTTGTTATTGATGATATGGAATTTGATTCTGTTATCACTGCTGTTCAGACCGGCAAAGACGATTTCGGTATGGCGGGTATGACCGACACACCGGAAAGAAGAAAAAATATCGACTTTTCAACTTCATATGCAAACACAACTCAGGTTATTATCGTAAACGACAGTGCATCGGGCAGTTTGTTCGGCAATCTCGGTGAAAGCTTTAAAAACACATTCATCACAGATAACAGATGGCAGCAGCTTTTAAGCGGTTTGCTTGTAACCCTTGAAATCACATTGTTTGCAGGTATTATCGGTGTTATTATCGGTTTTGTCATCGCTCTTGTAAGAGCTACTCACGATATTCAGCTTGACAAGAGAAAATGCAGGAGCTTCGGTGATTGTGTTCTGAAATTCTTTAATGCGATTTGCAACATCTACATTACTGTTATCAGAGGCACACCTGTTGTAGTTCAGTTGATGATTATGTATTACATTATTCTTGCATCTGTAAGAAACGGTATCTTTGCCGCAATCATTGCATTTGGTATGAACTCTGCCGCTTATGTTGCAGAAATTGTTCGTTCGGGTATTATGGCTGTTGACATCGGTCAGACTGAGGCAAGCCGTTCACTCGGTTTTAACAACAGACAGACAATGACAATGGTCGTTCTTCCGCAGGCAATTAAAAATGTTCTTCCTGCACTCGGCAATGAAATTATTACACTTCTCAAAGAAACTTCGGTTGCAGGTTATGTTGCACTTGCAGATATCACATATATTGGTAATATGATTCGTTCAAGAACTTACGAGGCATTCTTCCCGCTTATTACGGTTGCATTGATTTACCTTGTAATTGTACTTGTGCTTTCGTACATCCTCAGAAGATTTGAAAGGAGATTGAAAAAGAGTGAAAGATAACGCATTAATCTCCGTAAGAGGACTTGAAAAATCATTTGGTAAGGATATTCAGGTTCTTAAAGGTATTGATATTGACATTTTTAAAGGCGATGTAGTTGTTGTTCTCGGTCCGTCAGGCTCGGGTAAATCAACTTTTCTCCGTTGCCTTAACAGACTTGAAGAACCGACAGGCGGACACATTTTCTTTGAGGGTACAGATATTACGGATCCAAAGGTTAATATAAATGTTCACCGTCAAAAAATGGGAATGGTGTTCCAGCAGTTTAACCTTTTTCCCCACAAGACTGTTATTGATAACCTTACGATGGCTCCTGTCAAGCTTCTTGGCAAGAGCAAAGATGAGGCTGAAAAAGACGCTATGGATCTTTTGGAGCGTGTAGGACTTGCCGAAAAGGCAAACGCATATCCAAATCAGCTTTCAGGCGGTCAGAAACAGCGTATTGCAATTGTAAGAGCGCTTGCGATGAATCCCGATGTTCTCCTCTTTGACGAGCCGACATCTGCACTTGACCCCGAAATGGTTGGCGAAGTTCTTGATGTTATGAAAGAACTTGCCAAGGCAGGTATGACAATGGTTGTTGTTACTCACGAAATCGGCTTTGCAAAGGAAGTTGCAACCGATGTTGTATTTATTGACGACGGTGTTATCAAAGAAAAGAACAACCCGCAGGAGTTCTTCAATAATCCGCAGGACGACCGTTTAAAGGAATTTTTATCAAAGGTTCTTTAATTTTAAAGAAAAAATCAGAGGATTTCAGTTTTCGCTGAAATCCTCCTTTTTATTTTTAATTACTTATTTATTTGATTACCGTAAATATATTCTTTGGCTTTTGATATGAGTATTGATTTTTTGTTTGGAACATTTGCATCTACTACAAGCATTAGCAGATAATCGAGAATATTTCCGACATCTCTTCCCTCTTTTACGCCAAGGTTTAAAACATCTTTACCGTTGATATCAAGCTGACTCAGCTTAAAACATTCGTTGTCTTTGATTATTTCATTAAGATGTGTTTTAGCCGTTTTAAGATATCCGAGCTTTTCTTCTCGCTGATATTCAGACTGGGCAGATATATCGGCGTATTCAACCTCTAACAACAGCTTTGTAAGGTCTGTACCGAGTACATTCATAACCTTTTTCATAAGCTTTTTACTGCCGTTAAAACGGACATCATGATATTCAATCAGCAGAAGAGTTTTGTTAATAAAATCAGACGGTAATCTTAGTCTGTGCAGAATTTTGTCTGCAATTTTTTTACTTTCAAGCTGATGTTCCTGAAAATGCGATTGACCGCTGTTGTCAGTAGTTTTAACAAAAGGCTTGCCGATGTCATGCAGGAGCATTGTCATACGAAGTATGGGATTCGGCTCAATTGTACCGAGTGCAGTCAGGGTATGTTGCCATAAATCATACGAATGATGAATGTTGTTCTGATTGAAATTGAACATAACGGTAATTTCAGGGATAATAACAGCAATAGTTTCTCGGTAAGCGTCAAGAATTTTTACGGCATCCTTACCGCAGATGAGCTTTAGAAATTCCGAAATCACACGCTCTGTTGCAATGTTTTTTAGCAAGTCTGCATTTTTAAATATAGACTTTGATGTGTTCTCTTCAATTGAAAATCCGTAAACAGAGGCAAAGCGTAATGCCCGCAAGATTCGCAGAGCATCCTCGTTAAAGCGTGTATCGGGATTTCCGACACAACGGATAATTTTATCTTTAAGATCATTTTTACCGCCGTACGGATCGACAAGACCGTATTCAGCGTTATATGCCATTGCATTTACCGTAAAGTCACGGCGTCGCAAATCTTCGTTTATGTTTCGTGTAAAGCTTACGCTGTCCGGATGACGGTTATCGGAATAATCGCCGTCAATACGGTAGGTTGTAATTTCATAGACTTCACCGCCGCATACAACGGAAATTGTGCCGTGTTTGATACCTGTGTCAAAGGTATGATAAGCCTCAAAGCATTTTTTTGTCTGCTCAGGCAATGCGTTTGTACAAATATCTGTATCATGCGGAGTCAGACCAAGAAGATAATCACGAACACAACCGCCTACTATAAAAGCCTCATAGCCTTGATTATTCAGTTGTCTGATTAATTTTTCAGCGTTTTTGTTTATTTGCATTTCTTTTTGCAGTCAGTTTAAGATGACTTTCCTTTTTGAATTTTTCTATATAGTGCTGTGCTATATTGTAGAATATATTAAATACAACAAATGTGCCTACAGCAAAGATTACAAGCAATATGATGTTTTCAAATGTAAGCGGTGCAAGTGAGAACAATCCGCCGAAGAAGATTGAACCGATTATTATTCCTGCGGAACATCCGATGACCATAACGGCTCTGAGCGGATTGAACGGGATTGATAATCTGATTACAAGCAGCATACATGAAAATGCCGTAAGATATACGCAGAGAGTTGAAAACTGTGCCTGCGGCATATCTGTCATATACTTTAAAATTGCGAGTAATATTGTATCTGCCGAAATACAAAAAGCTGTTGGGAGTGATCTTGCTATTATATTTACGGTGAAATTACCTTTTACTATATCTTTATTCGGTTGAAGTGCGAGAACAAATGATGGCAGTCCAACCGTTAATGCACCGACAAGCGTAAGCTGTATCGGTTCAAAGGGATATCCTGTGCGGAAGAATATGAAGAAAATTGAGAGTATAACCGAATAAATCGTCTTTACAAGATAGAGTGCAGAGCTTCGTTCAAGGTTATTGATTGTTCGTCTGCCCTCTGCCACAACACTTGGCATTGCACCAAAGTCATTATTGACAAGTACAAGCTGTGACACATTTCGTGCGGCATCACTGCCCGACGCCATAGCTACGGAGCAATCCGCCTCTTTGAGTGCGAGAACATCATTTACTCCGTCACCTGTCATAGCAACCGAATGTCCGTGCTTTTTAAGGGCAACCACAAGCTTTTTCTTTTGAGCCGGAGTTACTCTGCCAAACACATTACAACGCTCTGCCGCATCTTCAAGCTCTTCATCTGTTGTTACGGTTGACATATCGATTGCATTTTCTGCACCCTCAATTCCTGTGTCAAGTGCAATATTTTTAACAGTTTTAACGCTGTCGCCTGAAATTACCTTTAAGGTGACACCCTGTTCCTTAAAATATTTTACCGTTTCATTTACATTATCACGAAGTTTATCCTTGATAAGAATGAGTGCAAGCGGTTTTAAATCATCAGGCAATGAATCTTTGTCCGGTTCACTATCGCTTTCGGCAAGAACAAGGATTCTGACGGTTTGATTTATCTTTTCAATCTCAGAATACACCTCGGAATACTTTTCTCTGCTTTTTAAAATACATTCAGTCGCACCGACTATGTAGGTCTTGCCGTTTTCAAATGTACCGCCCGACCATTTTGTTTCGGACGAAAAATCGCAAAATTTACTGCACTCATACGGTGAAACGGAATCCGAATAGTCACGCAGTGCATACAAAGTTGCATTCAGTTCATCGGACGCTTTTACAATTGAAGAAAGTACTTTCTTGATTTTATTTTCATCAGCCCCAAACGGAATAACACCTGTTACCTTCATTTCGTCTGTTGTAAGCGTTCCCGTTTTATCAAGACAAAGCACATCAACTCTTGCAAGTGTTTCAATGCAATACATCTCTTGTACAAGAACCTTTTTGGATGAAAGCCTGATAATTGATACTGCAAGAACGGAACTTGTAAGAAGAATCATTCCCTTTGGAATCATACCGACAAGCGACGCAACAGTGCTGATTACAGCAGACTGCAATGTCGCATCGGGCAGGGTGAATTGTCGAATAAAAAATGCAATGCCGATTGGGAAAAGTACAAATGTACAGATTTTGATTATGAAATTGAATGACTCCATAATCTGGGAATTTACTTTTTTAATATATTTAGCTTCGTTATTTATCTTTGCGGCATAGCAATCGGCTCCGACCTCTACAGCCTGAGCATAGCATTTTCCTGCCGCAATAAAACTGCCCGAGAGAAGTTCATCTCCGACATTTTTTTCAATGAGATTTGATTCGCCTGTAAGCAAACTTTCGTTGACTCTGCAGTTGCCGTCGCATACAATGCAGTCGGCAGGAATCTGGCTTCCTCTTGAAAGCACAAGAATATCATCAAGAACAATCTCATCTTTACTTATTTCTGCAATTTTACCGTTTCTGAGAACATTGATTTTTTTCTCAGACAAAATAGTCAGCTTGTCAACGCTTATTTTGGAACGAATTTCCTGAACTATACCTATAATTATATTTGCGATAACAACACCGATAAAAAGCATATTCTTGTGTGAACCCACAAAAATCAATGCCGCAAGCAAAATTACATTTATCAGATTGAAAAGCGTAAATAAATTATCACAAAATATTCTTTTGATTGATTTGGTTTTAATATTAGTTGAAATATTTACCTTTCCCTCATTTACACGCTGTTGAACTTCGGAATCGGTAAGACCGACAAGGTTAGAATTTATGTTTTCCATATATACCTCATAATAAGAAAATGATATAATTTCAGAAAATAATTTACAATGCACGGCTGTTTATCGCCTTTTCGGAAAATCCTCTGCCAGTAACATTTTTAATATTTTCATCAACGCACTAATCTATATTATAAATGCAAATCATAATAAAGGCAACGGAAAGAAGGTGAATTTTTTGCGAAAATTTAAAGAAATTATATCAGTTGCCCTGATTTTCACATTATTATTTACTGTTTCGACTTTTTCGCCTTATGCCGCTGATGATAAAAATGAGGTTTACATTGGCGGTGAGGCTTTCGGAGTTAAATTTTATGCTAACGGAGCAATGATAATCAAGCTTGAAAGCTACTACGACGGTGAAAAATATGTTTGCCCCGCAAAAGACGGCGGACTTAAAGTAAACGATATTATAAAGAAAGTAAATAATACAAAAATCAGCACAAATGAAGAATTAAAGTCTGAAATTGAAAAATCTAACGGCAATGAAATTACTGTTGAAATTGAGCGAAACGGCAAAGCCGAAAAGAAAACCGTTTTGCCGATTAAAAATACCGTGGGAGTATATCTCCTCGGTGCGTGGGTTCGTGACAGCTGCGCAGGCATCGGAACTATAACCTATTATGATGACAGCAATAATTATTTTGCCGCACTCGGTCATGGAATATGCGACTGTGACACGACTGCTTTGTTACCGTTAAAATCGGGAGAAGCGGTTCGGGCTGAAATCAGCGGCATTGAAAAAAGCGTCTGCGGTAAAGCCGGCAGTTTCTGTGGATATTTTACCGATGTAAAGTTTGGTAATTTGAGCGTCAACTCACCTTTAGGAATTTTCGGAGATTTAACAAGTGAAAATTATAAAAGAAACAAGAAATATCTGATTGCAAATGACGATGAGGTAAAAACAGGAAAGGCTGTTATGGTAACAACGCCTGACGGAGATACGCCGCAGGAATATGAAATTGAGATCAAAAGAATATGCAACCGTGATATGACATCAAATGAAAATTTTGTCATAAAAATAACCGACAGCAGATTGCTCGAAAATTGCGGCGGTATTGTACAGGGTATGAGCGGCAGTCCGATAGTTCAAAACGGCAAAATTATCGGCGCTGTTACCCATGTTTTTCTGAATAATCCTAAAGAGGGTTACGGTGTGTTTGCACAATATATGGCAAATCGCTACAATAATCAACACTAAATATATGATCGTTTGTTCATTTTTGATTTTGTAACGCAAATTATAAAACTTTTTTCTCAATTTTTCAAAAAAGTTTTATGGAAGGTATTGCCAACTTTGCCATTTTGTGGTAATATTAGTACAACAAAAATTACTGGGGGAAATCACAATGAACAACAAAATAAAACTAATCGTAACCGATGACGCTTCCGAATTTACGCAGGAAAATCTTAATATCTTACAGAGTAAGAATATTTCCGTTATTTTCTGTGCAAAAGACGGAGAAGAATTGTGCGACAAAATTAAAAGAGAAAGCCCTGATGTTGTACTGATGGATTCTTTTATGACAAGGCTTGATGCGATCGGTGTTATGAGAAGCATTACACGAGAAAGCACGAAAGTGCCTGTGTTTATGGTGTATTCGTCATTTCACAGCACTGTTCTTGAGCGTGAAATTATGAATTCGGGCGCATCGTATTTTGTGTTGAAGCCGTATAACATTTCCGAATTAAGCACCATTATCAGCGATTTGTCGGATTTGAGCAAGAAAAACAATTTTGGCAAAGGCAGAGTTATTGACGCTTTCGGAATTGAAATGAAAGTGACCGATATTCTCCATGAAATAGGAGTTCCGGCTCACATCAAAGGCTATCACTATCTGCGTGATTCAATCATTATGTCTGTTGAGCATCCTGAAATTATCAATGCCGTGACAAAACAGCTCTATCCGTCGGTTGCCAAAAAGTACGAAACAACTTCTTCACGGGTTGAAAGAGCTATAAGACACGCAATTGAGGTTGCATGGGATCGAGGTGACATTGATGTTCTGAACTCATATTTCGGATATACAATTCACAACGACAGAGGTAAGCCCACAAACAGCGAATTCATTGCCATGATTTCTGACAAATTAAGACTGCAGATTAAAAATGCAGGCTGAAAAAAGAGCCGCTCGTTAAGAGTGGCTCTTAATATATTATTTAGTTTTGCCGATATCGTGTCTGTAATGAGCGCCTTCAAAGGAAATTTTTTCTACTGCTGCATATGCCTTTTCAAGTGCCTCATCAAGTGTATCCGCTGTTGCAGTAACACCGAGAACTCGTCCGCCGTTAGTATAGAACTTTCCGTTTTCGTACTTAGTGCCGGCATGATAAACGATTGCACCATCGACACCGCCGTTATCATTAAGACCGAACATCTCTATACCCTTTTTATATGAAACAGGATATCCGCCGCTTGCCATAACAACACAAGCCGCAGCACCGTTGTCCCATTCAATGTCAAGGTCGGAAAGCTTTTCGTCAATAACAGCCTCACAGATATCTACAAGGTCAGTTTTAAGTCTTGGAAGAACAACCTGAGCCTCAGGATCGCCGAAACGGGCATTGTATTCAATAACCTTTGGACCGTTCGGTGTAATCATAAGTCCAAAGTACAGACAGCCCTTAAAAGGTCTGCCCTCTTTATTCATCGCCTCAATTGTGGGGATAAAGATTGTATCCATACATTCCTTGGCAATCTCATCTGTATAATACGGGTTCGGGCTGATTGTGCCCATACCGCCTGTGTTAAGACCTTCGTCATTATCAAAAGCACGCTTGTGGTCTTTTGAACTGACCATAGGTTTTACGCACTTGCCGTCTGTAAATGCAAGGACAGATACCTCGGGACCTGTAAGAAACTCTTCGATAACGATGTTGTTACCTGAGTCGCCAAACTTCTTGTCCTCCATAATTTCTTTGACTGCTTCAATTGCCTCATCAACAGATTGAGCAATAATTACACCCTTGCCGAGCGCAAGGCCGTCAGCCTTTACAACAACGGGAGCGGTATTTTCGTTCTTTATATAGTCAATTGCTTTCTGAGCGTCATTGAATACTTCATACTTTGCAGTAGGTATGCCGTATTTCTTCATAAGATTTTTTGAGAAAACCTTTGACGCCTCAATAATAGCGGCATTTGCATTAGGACCGAATGCTCTGATTCCAGCCTCCTGCATAGCGTCAACCATACCGTCAGCAAGCGGATCATCAGGAGCTACAAAAACGAGGTCAATTGCATTGTCCTTTGCAAACTTAACCATATTTTCTTTATCCATAACTCCGATATTAACAAGCTCTGCATCTCTTGAAATACCGCCGTTGCCGGGAGCGCAATAAAGCTTTGTGCATTTAGGACTTTCAAGAAGCTTTTTAATTAAAGCGTGCTCTCTGCCACCCGAACCAATCATTAAAATTTTCATAACCGCACCTCTATCAGTGATGGAAAAGACGAATACCCGTAAATGACATTGTCATATTGTACTTATTGCAGGTTTCAATAACATTATCATCACGAATTGAACCGCCCGGCTGTGCAACAAATTTAACACCTGAACGCTTTGCTCTTTCAATGTTGTCACCGAATGGGAAGAATGCGTCAGAACCGAGTGAAACACCGTCAAATGTTGCAAGCCAAGCCTTTTTCTCTTCCTTTGTAAGAGGTTCGGGCTTAGTTTTGAAGAACTGCTGCCATATACCGTCAGCAAGCACATCCTCATAATCGTCAGAGATGTAAACATCAATAGTGTTATCTCTGTCAGGACGGCGGATGTTGTCAACAAACGGAAGGTTCATAACCTTCGGATGCTGTCTGAGATACCAGATATCAGCCTTATTGCCTGCAAGTCTTGTGCAGTGAATTCTTGACTGCTGACCTGCGCCTACACCGATTGCCTGACCGCCCTTTGCGTAGCAAACAGAATTAGACTGAGTATATTTAAGAGTAATAAGAGCAACAAGAAGGTCACGCTTAGCTTCCTCTGTAAAATTCTTATTATCTGTTACAATGTTCTGAAGGAGCATTTCTTCGTCAATTTTGAGTTCATTTCTGCCCTGTTCAAATGTAATTCCGAAAACATCCTTATGCTCAATAGGAGCAGGAACATAGTTCGGGTCGATTTTTACGACATTATAGTTGCCTTTCTTTTTTGACTTGAGGACTTCAAGAGCCTCGGGAGTATAGTCAGGAGCAATAATACCGTCAGAAACCTCTCTCTTGAGGAGGATTGCAGTCTGAACATCGCAAGTATCGGAAAGAGCCACCCAGTCACCGTATGACGACATTCTGTCTGCACCTCTTGCCATTGCATATGCGCTTGCAATCGGAGAAAGTTCAAGGTCATCTACAAAATAGATTTTCTTGAGTGTGTCAGAAAGCTCTGTTGCAACTGCCGCACCGGCAGGACTTACATGCTTGAATGATGCAGCTGCAGGAAGACCTGTTGCCGCTTTGAGTTCCTTTACGAGCTGCCATGAGTTAAATGCATCGAGAAAGTTGATGTAACCGGGTCTGCCGTTGAGAACCTCAACAGGAAGATCTTTGCCGTCCTGCATGAAAATTCTCGAAGGCTTCTGATTCGGGTTACAGCCGTATTTTAAAGCAAGTTCGTTCATTGGATTCATCCTTTCCGAAAAATAAATTACTTGTTTTTATTGATAATTCTTGACTCTGCCTTATTTGAAGCAATGTCAATATAGCGTACAAAAAGTGAAACCTTGTTATCCTCATTGAGAGAATTCCAAATTTTCTCGGCAAATGTGTCAATATCATCGTTACCGATTTCTACGAGTGTAGGTTCACCCTCAAAGCTCGGAAGCGGATTGCCGTCACTCATATATGTGTGAATGAATCTGCCAAGACCGTTTATCGGCTTGTCATATGTAAATGTGTATCTTTCGCAACAATCGGGATTGCCGTCTGCACTTTTGAGAATTGACATTGCATAGTTCATCTTGCCGTTTTCGCACTCAACGATACCTGAAATTCGTGGAGTGTAGTTAGGACCGTCAGGCTCAAATTCTCTTGTTGTGAGTGACTGTTCAAATGTCTGACCTTCATTCATAAGATCATAAACAGTATCTGTCTGGTCACCGTTAGTAACGATAGTTTTGTTGCCGAGAACTCTTACGGGAGAATAGATGATAAGTGACGGATCAACAAGCTTTGACGGATCAAAAGCCTGAGTTTTGATGCCGTCCTCGGTTTCTGCAAACACTCTGTTCCTGCTGTTTTCGCTTCTGCCCATAATGAAGTATGCAATAACAGCCTTTGAGCCGTCTGCACTTTTGCCGATTACAATGCCTCTGCCCGGATATGAAGTTGAAGCAATGTCATTGTAAAGTGATACAGGTTTCATATTTTTCCTCCGTTAGTCAAGAATTTCGGTTTTATTGTCTTTTACTATAATTTTATCTTCGCAGAAAAGCGAAACCGCCCTTGGAAGAATCTTCCATTCAGCCTGTTCCATAACTCTTTTCTGAAGAATTTCGGGTGTGTCACCGTTCTGAATTTCAACGGCTTTCTGAATGATAATGGGACCGCCGTCGCACACTTCGTTTACAAAATGTGCGGTAGCACCCGTTACCTTGACGCCTCTGTTAAGAGCCTCCTCATGAACTCTGAGTCCGTAATAGCCCTCGCCGCAGAATGACGGAATAAGCGACGGATGGATATTGATTATTCTGTTTTCAAAAGCAGAAATAAACTGCTTTCCGAGAATTGTCATAAATCCCGCAAGAACAACAAGGTCAACATCCTTGGATTTCAAAAGCTCGGTTACAGCAGAATCATACTCATCAAATTCGGCATAGTCTTTTCTTCTGATAACCTCAGTTGCAATCGAATTGTTTTTTGCTCTTTCAAGTGCATAAGCGTTTGGATTTGAGGACACAACAAGAGAGATTTTTCCGTTTTTAATCTCTCCCCTGTTCTGAGCGTCAATAAGTGCCTGAAGATTTGTGCCGCCGCCCGACACAAGAACTGCGATATTTTTCATTATTCAAACACTACTCCGTCATTACCGCTGATTACTTCACCGAGTACAACAGCGTCTTCACCGTTAGCCGCAAGAACCTCAAGAGCCTTGTCTGCATCTTCCTTGGCAACGGCGATTATCATACCTACACCCATATTGAATGTGTTGAACATATCGTGCTCGGGGATATTACCTACTCTCTGCATAAGCTTGAAAATAGGAAGAACAGGAATGTTGTCCTTTTTGATTTTGGCTGAAAGACCATCTGTAAGCATACGGGGAATGTTTTCATAGAAACCGCCGCCCGTGATGTGTGAAACAGCCTTTACATCAACCTTATCCATAAGAGCAAGAAGAGGTTTTACATAAATTTTTGTAGGAGTGAGCAATGTTTCACCGAGAGTTTTGTCAAGCTCGGGATACTTGGCATTGATTGTTTCCTCGTTAATATCAAAGATTTTTCTGACAAGTGAAAAACCGTTCGAGTGAACGCCTGAAGAACGGAGTCCTAAAAGTACATCACCCTCGCAAAGCTTTGAACCGTCAATCATCTTTGGCTTGTCTGCAATGCCAACACTGAAACCTGCAACATCATATTCGTCAACAGGCATAAGACCCGGATGCTCTGCTGTTTCTCCGCCGATAAGAGCACAGCCTGACTGAACACAGCCTTCTGCAATGCCTGATACAATTTCAGCTACCTTTTCGGGATAGTTCTTGCCGATTGCGATATAATCGAGGAAGAAAAGAGGTTTTGCTCCACAGCAAATTACATCGTTTACGCACATTGCAACTGCGTCAATACCGATTGTGTCATGCTTGTCAAGAAGAAAAGCAAGCTTGATTTTTGTACCTACACCGTCAGTACCGCTGACAAGTACAGGCTCTTCCATATCTTTGAAATCAGGGGCAAAAAGTCCGCCGAAACCGCCGATGCCTGAAATAACACCGTCAATTTTTGTGCGTGCCACATGCTTTTTCATAAGCTCTACAGACTTATATCCTGCTGTTACATCAACACCTGCCGCTTTGTAGCTTTCGGAAAAGCTGTTGTTCATTGTAATCACTCCGTCACTTTCTGTTAATTTTTTTAGCGTATTTATCTACAAAGATTGTTCTCGGAATTTCAGCGTCATAGCTGCCCGTGAAACAACCGTCACAGAATTCTATATTTGCACCCTCAGCAATTTTTCTGAGACTGTTTATACTGAGATAACCAAGTGAATCTGCACCGATATATTCACAGATTTCACTTGTTGTCAACTTGTTTGCAATAAGACTTTCTTTATCGTGAATGTCCACACCAAAGTAGCACGGACATACAAACGGCGGTGAACTGATGAGCATATGCACCTCGGCAGCTCCTGCCTCACGCATAAGACGAACAATATGCTTTGAGGTTTCACCTCTGACGATTGAGTCGTCAATAATAACAACTCTCTTGCCTTTAACATTAGCCTTCAAAGCGGTAAGTCTTGTTCTGAGAAGTCTTTTCTTTTTATCTTTACCCGAGCCTACTGTTCTGCCGATATATTTGTTCTTAACAAAACCTGTGCTGAACGGGATACCCGAAGCCTTTGCATAACCCTGTGCGGCAATAAGTCCCGAATCGGGAACACCACAAACCATATCTGCCTCAATCGGGAACTCGTCATAAAGAAGTTCACCGGCTCTGAATCTTGCATTATGTACGCAGACACCGTTGATTACGCTGTCCGGTCTTGCGATATATACATATTCAAAAAGACAGAAAGATGTTTTATCGGGCAAAAGCTTTGATTTGTAGCTGTGAAAACCCTCTTCGTCAACTACTACCATTTCACCCGGCTCAACATCACGGACAAATTCACCGCCGAGGCTGTCGATAACACAGCTTTCGGAAGTGAAAATCCAGCTGTTTTTGAGTTTGCCGATACAGAGCGGACGAAAACCGTGCATATCACGAAAGCCGATAAGACGGCTCGGTGCGCAAATTACAGTTGAGTAAGCGCCCTTGAGCTTTCTCATTGAAGAAAGAACAGCATCTTCAAGCGTGTCTGTTACACATCTTTCGGTTGCGATGACATAAGCCATAATTTCAGCATTAGAATTGGACTGAAAAACAGCACCGCCTGTTTCAAGCTCCTGCCTTATTTCATTGAAGTTTGTAATTGAGCCGTTGCTTGCAATACCGATTGAACCCTGAATATATCGCATAACAAGCGGCTGGTTAGATGCACGGTCGAGTGATTCCGATGAAGTATAACGGACATGACCGACTGCAATCTTACCGTTTGGAAGTTTTTCAAGTGCTTTGGGTGTAAAAATCTCGGACACCATACCGAGTTCCTTGACAGTTGTAAATTCACCGTCTTTATTCACGGTGATACCTGCGCTCTGCTGTCCCCTGTGCTGAAGGCTGTAGAGTGCGTCATTTGCGGCGGCAACAACATCGATATCGTCATCATTACGGTAAATACCGAACACACCGCACTCGTCATTTATTTTGTCAAGTTTTGTGTCAATATCTACATAGTTCTTAATCAAAGCTCTGCCACCTTAGCCTGCATTGCCTTGTCTTTTTCGGCAACGCCTTTTTCCATGTCAGCTTTCATATTTTCAAGCTTCTCTGCAAGAGAATCATCGGAAAGTGCGAGCATTTCAACAGCAAGAATTGCAGCGTTAGCCGCACCGTCAACTGCTACTGTTGCAACCGGAATTCCTGTAGGCATCATAACTGTTGCAAGAAGAGCATCCATACCGTCAAGCTGAGCCGACTTGCATGGGATTCCTATTACAGGGAGGGTTGTTTTTGCCGCAAGAACACCTGCGAGATGTGCCGCCATACCTGCTGCGGCAATGATTACGCCAAAACCGTTCTTTTTAGCCTCTGCCGAAAACTTAATTGCCGCATCGGGAGTACGGTGTGCGCTCATTACATGAACCTCATACTCTACGCCAAATTCTTTGAGTTTACTGACAGCCTTTGATACTACGGGAAAATCACTGTCGGAGCCCATAATAATTGCAACCTTTTTCATAATTACTCATAGCCTTTCCGCCCACTTGATAAATTGCCGCAAAAACCGTGCCGTGGGCAGACAAAGTCAGGACAAATATGCCAATTTATGCTTTGAATCGACATAAATAAAGCATTACTAATTAATTATATAAAAAAATCGGTTAAAATTCAATAGTCAGGCGAAATTATTTTTAAAATACCGTCAAAAAGCAAAAAGTGACTGTGCAAAGCATAGCCACTTCATGATATTAATTAATCTCGGAAACATCTTTTCCCTGTTCGATTTTCATGCCGTTATCGGGATCTGTAGCATCAAGATACGGTCTTTCGTTGGAAATTATGCCCTCGGTTGTAACTCCCGCCTCTGCAGCCTTTTTCATACCGGGAAAAAGAAATTCCATCTTTTCATTATCGAATTTTTCATCGAGATATTCTTCAAAGCTGTTTGACGCAGGTACTCCCTCTGTTCTCTGAGTCCATCTTGCTGTAGCTGTTACGGACATAAAGCCGTTGAATGCCATGAATACAATCAGAAATGTTGTAATAATTGCACCTGCTCTTTTAGGGATTTTTTCAATAAGCTTTGCTGTCCACGGATACAGATAACGCACCCAGACAAGACCGAGGAATCCCCAGATAAGGGCATACATAAGATTAGTTCTGCCGTCAAGGTTAAACGGAGTGTCGCTGTAGTCCCATGAAACCGTGCCGAACATCTGCTCCTGCAACCACGAACAAAAATACTCAAAACCTGCTCCGACAAAAGCACTTATCACAAAAACAAGCGTATCATTAAGCTTGTAAAGCTTATACAAAGCGGCTGTCAGAAAACACGCACCGCCGCCGTAAACAGGAATAAACGGACCGTAAACCATACCGACACGCATTTCAAAATGTCCGTCAACGCAGAACGCCCATATTGTTTCAAGAATCGTGCCGATGAAAGAACCGATCACAAACAGATAAAAAAGCTTTGTAAAACAGAATCCGTAAGCAAACGGCTTGTCCTCTTTGCTTTCAAAGGTTTGTGTATATTCTTTCATATTATCCTGCTTAATCTCCTCGATTTTAGCATTAATTTGCTTTACATAAGCCATATGAGTGAGATCGGGATAAGCGTGTGCAAGTCTTTTTCTTAAAATATTCTCTGTAAAAAGTCGGTTATAGTTTTCTTCAAGTTCCTGAATTTCAACCTCTGTTGCGCCTTTATCCATAAGCTCGGAAGAATTTTTAAGCTTTGCAATTCTTCTGAGCAGACGGATTGTTGTTATCATTGAAAAAACATAATCAATTACAATAATTCCGCAGAAGCAAAGAACAAGAATAAGACTTACCCAGAAAGGAATTGCTTCAACGGCTGTGCGAAGCACCGGAATTATCAATCCGACAAGCAGCATACCGAGCAATCCGAGAAAAAGTGCATAAGGAAAAGTTATATAATTGCCTATGCTGAATTTCGACGAAGAAAAATCCCATGGCTTGAATTTGAGAGTTTTTTCTACAAGCACACCGACCACAACCATAAGTGCAGATAATATCAGAGTTGAACCGATGAATAAAATCAGCTTGCTGTTTTCAAACGGTTTGAGTGCCGTATAACAAATAACCGCCGAAAATCCGTACATAGGACAAAACGGCGATGTCAGAAAACCGTTGTTACTGAATTTTTTCTCAAGAAGAAGCGAACGAAAACTGCTCGCCACCCAGCCAAAAAACGAGAAAATTACGAAGTACCACAACAGGTCGAGTAAAAATTGCATTTCCTATCCCCCACAATTTTATGCAACAAATCGGACACAGAATTCTGTGCCCGAAAAATTGCCGTAAATTTCACATTCTTTATGCCTTTGGCACATCATCTTTCCAGAGTTCTTTAATTGCGGTAACATTACCCGCAAGTCCCTGAATATCAGACGGAATGATAATCTTTGTAGCCTTGCCGTCAGCTGCTTTACCGAACGCCTCAAGAGATTTAAGCTGAATGATTCTATCGGTAGGAGCAGCCTCATTGAGCATTTTAAGTGCGTCGGCATTAGCTTTCTGAACTGTGAGAATAGCCTCAGCTTCACCCTGTGCCTCACGGATTTTCTGCTCCTTAACAGCATCGGCTTTAAGAATTGCAGATTCTTTCATACCTTCTGCAACAAGAATCTGACTGCGTTTTTCACCCTCTGCATCAAGAATTCTTGCACGGCGCTCACGCTCTGCCTTCATCTGCTTTTCCATTGCATCCTGAATTTCACGGGGCGGAAGAATGTTTTTAAGCTCAACACGGATTACCTTAATGCCCCATGCGTCGGTTGCCTCGTCAAGAATCACTCTGATTTTACCGTTAATTGTATCACGGGATGTGAGTGTGTTATCAAGTTCAAGATCGCCGATGATATTACGCAATGTTGTTGCAGTAAGATTTTCAATAGCGCTGAGCGGTCTTTCTACACCGTAAGTATAAAGCTTAGGATCGGTAATTTCAAAATACACAACCGTGTCAATCTGCATTGTAACATTATCTCTTGTGATCACGGGCTGTGGAGGGAAGTCGATTACTTGCTCTTTTAATGAAACCTTTTTTGAAATTTTGTCGATGAACGGGATTTTTACATGCAAGCCTGTTGACCATGTTACATGATATGTTCCGAGTCTTTCAATTACATATGCGTGTGCCTGCGGGACTACCTTGACATTGCTTACAATTACTATAAGCAGGATTAAAAGAATAATTCCTAAAATAATAAGTCCTAACATTATTTACCTCTCATTCTGTTACGGGTTCTACTATGAGCTTTACGCCCTCGATTGCAAGAACCTTAATTTTTGTTTCTTTTAAAAGCGGTGCTTTGTCGGATTTTACAGTCCATGTTTCCGCACCGACCTTTGCCTGTGCTGTTTTGTCAATATCGGTTAAATCTGTGAGCATAAACCCGACTTGACCGATGTGGCGGTCTGCGTTTGTTCCTGTTGTCTTGTTACGCTTTTTAAAGCGTTTTACAAGCGGTCGTGTCACAATAAGCGAAACAAGTGACACAACAAGGAACACCGCCGACTGGATTGTTATGTCGCTTGTGAATATAGTTGTTATTGCGGCACAAACCGAACCGAGAACGAACCATATTGATACAAGCTGTGTTGTAAAGCCTTCGCAAAGCAACATAAATATTGCAAAGCCTATCCACACTATCGGCATATACTGCTCCATAGAGCTGTCACCCCCTTTTCGCATAATTTTAACACAATATTATATATTAGTCAAACTATTTTATGCATTTTCTGTTAGATAAATTCATTTGCCTAATCGCTAAAAATGTACAATAAAATCGCCACCTATGATAATAAGCAAATTACCATAGGTGGCTGTCATAAGTGTACTTGTTTAGAAGCTTACCGTCTGCATACTCGTGATCGGTAATTAAATACCAAGTGCCCCGAGACACCACTATTGATGTCCTGCGTTAACGGGAACTTGTCGTTCATTTTTGACGTTAATGGAAACATATCATTCACTGTCCCTTCTTGCAAAGCTACTCAGCTTAAATTAGCCTTGATATAGTTTTTGAGAAGTGTGATTCGATCTTCAGTATCAATTCCATCCTCATTCTGCAGAATGACTATGGTGTCTACAATCTCATCTCCAACGTTCTTTCTTCTCAAATATGAATTGTTTGTACAAATAATATGCTCATCTCCAAAGATCAACCTCTGTCCCATATCGTCCTTAGACAAGTGCGCTTCTGAAGCAACCTTCAAATAAGGATAATATGAGTTCTGTGACAGCTGAGTACTTGTCTGCATAACCAAGAATATATATGGATTTGCTGCAGCTGAATTGTTATACATCTTTCCATATGCGCCTGGGCGGTATTCACGATACTTGATGTAGTAGTATCTGAATGGATACAGGTTGTTACTCTCGCACTCCTGTAAGTAATCATCTGCTATCTTCTTAAGTACCTCATTTGTGAATTCTTCATTGGTATCCAACAACGAAATCAGAATACTCTTTGTGTTATCAAATCCAGAATTCGCACTCTTATGGAATAACCCGTCCCATGCAAATTGATATGTCGATCCATACTGGTAACGCCACTTATTTCTCTCAACCTGTCCATAATCTCCTAGTGCCATCATTGCACAGTCAATTCTATCAAGGCTGCACTTAAAACAGAGATTCAAATCGCTTCGTGTATGCAAGGTTCTCAAGACCGACGATACTGATCTGTCCGTTAAGCAAGAAATGATATTCCAGTTCAAACATGGTTTCTTGCATAGCTGGATTGGCATCGATAAATGTAATCTTCTCTTTTTCTTCTGAGAGCTGACTTACATTAAAGTTATTCTCGATCGAATCATCAATAGCACCATTCATGATGATAGCATCTGCTTCCACCAAAATAGCTGGCATTCTATTTCTATCTGTTCTGTCTGAAACCTCATCCTCAGAATTCCGGATCAGGTTATTTACAATACGAATTCTTCTTCTGAAATCCGCCTCTGTAACCTTATCAACGTTCTGCAGATATGTAGTAATTGGATATAACAGCACAATTCTATTTAACGGGAACCGTCTGATACAGCTGGTTTTATCGGAATATGCATGTAAGCAATCCTCAAATATATTCAGGTTAAATCGGTTCTCAACAAGAATTTTACCACTCTCATGTTTGTTAGCCATGAAGGACTTCAAGAAGTCTGTCGGAAAATCATATCCAGGAATATTGCACCAGCAATCGAAGAAGCTCTCCATTGTTTCAATGTTCTTAATTGCATCAGGACACTTAGCTGAGAAGTATTGTTGCAAAAGATCAAACTCATCATTGCTTCTATCCAGTGGTGACTCATTCTGGCGATAGCAAATTACATCACAAATAAACTTGAAGTAACGCAGAAATTCATCATCGATAATATTATCGTCAGAAGAACCACTGCCGCTATTACGATATTCCCATAATAGGTCTGTCCAATCACGGTCAATCTTACCCATGATACGATTTGCTCTTTGTTCATCTATGCTACGAATTTCACGCTCAAACTCTGCTTTGAAATGCTCAAATAAAGTAAGTGGCTTACCACGTGAATTCATTTTTATGTAGAGTTCATCAGTCAGTCCCATATCCTTAATAGGAAGGAAGTAGAATGTAACGCAGTTTTCTTTGAGCTTATCCCAGAGATCAGTAACAACCTTGAATTTGTCATCGCATTACAAGCATTGAGCTAATTGTAGGATCATTCTCCCAATCGAGCGGGAACCATGCCTGGTTTACAATTTCCTTTGAGATTGCTGTTTTGAATTCAGGTTTATAATCTACCAGATCAATACAGAAATATCTCGCACTGTATCTGGTTTCATAGCTAAACTTCTTCAAAAACTCGTAATTTTCTTCCGATATGTTACTTTTTTTTGCTGCATACCAGTGAAGCAAAAATAATGTAGTAAGGCGCTGCTGGCCATCCAGCGGTGTCATATTTCCTTCATCATCTATATCGCCACAAACGAAATCGAGCGTAATTGGTTTCTCTGTTACTGCCTTATATAAAGACTCAAGAAATCTACCTCTTACGCGAGTTACATCAGATCCTTTTCTGCCCTGTGCATAATCTCTTTGGATAATTGGAATGATGATCGTTTTAAGCTGCACAGCCTCCGGGCCTTCTCCAAATGTTGTATCAAAAATGTCTATAAAGGAGTGAAGTGTAGTCGCCATATTATTCTTCCTCCTTTTCCAGAACGATTGGCTCTTCGAGATAATTTACCAGCACTGTATTCATTGCATCAACGTAAGCAACCCTATCTGCGTGTCCCCAGAAATGGAGCTGATTATCTGCGGACGGCGTGTAATATTTCAGGGACACCATTCTTGTACAGAATGGAATATACTGGCCAGCCTTTTTCTTGGGAGCAGGGGGTGGCTTCCAGTCCGCCATCGTCTGTCCCGTGAGAATTTTCACGGCTTCCACAAAGTCATATTCCTTGCCCTTGATAAGATAATCGAGGGCAGAATAGCCGCCGAAGCCCCTTGACCACCAGTACCATTTGCCGTTGGATATCTTCAAGCTGTCGTGTTTCCTCGTGCAGTAGACATTGCCTGCCACACGCTTTAGGTTGCTCGGCTCGTACCGTTGCAGGTAGGAAAGTAGGTCGATTTGCCGTGCCTGTTTAATCACGGCGGGGTCAAACTGCACATAGCCGTTACTTCCCATTCAAATAAAATCACCTCCAGAAATGAATTTAGCCGAGGGGCTTTCGGTAAAGAAAACCTCTCGGCTATGTATAAAATCATCAATTATATTTTTTAACAGGTCGAACAATACTATCATCCTCATTTATGAGCTTTCCCTCGATATACTTTTCAAATATATTAAGAGATAAAAATGTAACAACTCCATCCGTATCTTGAATTTCCAATTCGATTGGTTTCGATGAGAGAAATATTAGATGAACCGATATTTCATCTTGTACTCCAATGAATTTTTTGACCTTATCGGGTTCAGATAAAACAAGGTCATATCTACGCCTACAATGGTCATAGTATCCATTTTCTTCAAATAGCTTTTTGTAGTCAGTAACCATACCACTGGAATTTAAAGAATCCGAAAAATACTTTGCTTCAATCAAAAATAATTCTTTGGTTTCTTCTGTATAGTAAACAACATCAAAATCTCCATAATCTATTTCACGCTCTCCAAAAATTCTCTGATATTTTACATCCTTTTCATCAAATTTTGGAGTGTAATGCTTATTAAGTGCCTCTCGTATTTTATCCACTAAAATATTCGAAAGTTCTTGATTTCTTTCATTCATGGCATTAGAAAGATTGTCTGAAATATTTGAATAACACATCCCTCCATTTCCAAAATATGATACCCATAAGTGTTTTGCTTGCTCTGTTGCCCCATAGGAAATTAAAACATTACCATCCTCAAGACCGATAAAAGGTCTAAGTTCCAAGCGTTCTTTGTTTGTTCCTATTTTCCAGACAATGTTTTCTTTTTTTCTTAACTGTTTTTTAATCTTGTCCTTAGATAAAACGAAGCTATCATAAAACTTATTTCCATCAATTTGAGGTTTAGTATAGCCTTCTACTAAGCTAATGAAAAAATCTTTTTTAATTACTGTAAGAGCCTTTTCATCTCCCCGCAAAAGGTCATCTTGAAAGTTCTTAATAGCTGCCAAAAAAAGCAGAAGCTCTACGCCATATTCATTAAAAAAACCTTTTCCAAAAGCTGTATTATTCGCATCTGGAGTTAATGCTTTGGGGCTTAAAATATCTTGATTGCCAACAAGCACCGTATTGAAAAAGATTATAGGATGATATCTTAATATCTCTGCTGGTGTATTTTCTTTAGGTGTAACTTGAAGCCCATAGAATAATTGTTGTCCCATATTTCCTGATAATGATAATAAGGATATTCCTTGTGAAGCGAAACCATATAAATACAAATCAATCATCAAATCAATATCCATAGAAAACCCTCTGTCCCTCACATGGGACATTGTATCAACATCATGCTGATACAATGTACAGTTTTCAATCCAGATATTGCAAGCATCAATTATATTTCGCATTATATTTCTGTTTTCTTCAAATGTGTTGAAAACACTTTGATTATCTATATTTATTTTTGAAAGTTCTGCTCTTGCTTCTTTTTCAGCCAAATAAAATGCATGAACTTCATCAAAAATGTAATACAGCTTCATAAACATATCATATGAATTTTCACGCTGTATTCTATCAACCATTTCATTTTGAATTGTAGTAACAATATTTAACAATAAATTTTTGGCATCATTGCGATTGCTTATCTCTATGTTTTTTGCACCAAAGAAAAACTCAAATCTATTATTGAGCTTATTTGTCGGAACTTGCATACATTTCCAAAATGCTCTTGTTTGAAACATGAAACACATCTATACCAATCTCCTTTCGTGAACGGCGTCACTCAAATACACTTTAATAATACCATAAAACTGTAATTGTCTCCATCTCTCGGCTATGTAGTATCAATTTTATTTTACGATGACCTTATAATAGAAAGTTCTAAATATATTGATGTAACGCAATTTTGCAAATCTTATGCATCTATATTGGAGCAAAATTGCAAAGCATACTGAGATGATTACTAAGATAATCTTGACTGTTGATGGTTGAAAAAAGCTGTTTATAAGGACTACAAACGCTAATAACGCAAAATATAAAGAAAGACTTCTTCCCATAGAACTAATTGATTGGTCTTTATCTATTCGGGTCGTATCACCATTTTCCAAAATGTAGAATTTACAATAATTGTAAACAACATTGTCGTTGTCCTCATCAGGATTGAGATTTAGCTTCTCTATAATATAAGAATACACTCCACTTTTCTCAATATCGGTCAAGTATATATGTGAATTGCTTGATGTTTTTAATGCTGCTTTTAATAAACGGTTATTTTTGTGTGTGCTTTTTTTCTGAATAAAAGAGCTAATTTCTTGAAAAATCAATCCCAAAAAATAGCTTAACACGAAAAATAGCAAAGTTTCATTAACTTGCAAGTTCGTATCTATTTGAATTTTATAAATCAATTGCAATACCAAAATTGTAAAAGTAGAAATACTAATTCCCGACAATAAAACTGCAACTAAATCATATATTCCGAGTTTATCTAATATTTTGCTCATTTGTTTCATCTGCTTTCATATTTTTGCCTAAATTATACCACAGAGATATGAATTTTTCTACCTCTCGGCTATGTAAAAAACGGCATCAGCTTCATGCCAACGCCGTCTTTTTCTCGGTCAGTCCGTTATAAAACCCCTGCTTTTTTCAGATACCCTACGCTGTCATAGCAGCCACGGAAGTACACCGCCTGCATCTCCATGTCCGTGAGTTTATTCTTTAACTCCATTACCTCAATGAGAGCCGCACATTCTTTCTCGGTCAGCTCGCTTTTGGTTTCGCTGTCAAATACGGCTAAAACCTTGGGATATTCCTCATAGATGCCCTCAATCTTTTCTTGCAGGGCTTTGTATTCCTCGTCCTCTTTCGACAGTCTGGCAACGACAGAGCTTAGATATTCGTTAAAGATATTGCCGTGGACATCTACAAAAGTTTCAAATATGAACGCATCAGACACCGTTATCACCTCCGACATTTTCTAATCTACACCTTATTATACTGCCCAGATTTCAGCAATACAAATGTGCAAATGGGATTTAACGCTCCCTATCCTGTGTTCTTTTTTCGGGCTGTTAGTTTTCCTGCTCTGGCTCGGTATCCATAACAGGGGTGTCTTTCTCGTCTAAATTCAGCTCAATATTGAGGGCATTCAGCCTGTCGGTCTTTTCTTTCAGCTCATCTTCAAAGGCAAAGGACTTTAATACCTCGGTTTTTGCATTGGCAAGCTGCTGCAAGGTTTCCACCTTTCGGGTCTTGGCGGCTTCCAGTCTGGCAGGGATTTTTCCAATCTCGTTTTCAATACGGGTCAGATTTCCCAGAGCATCAGAGCCTAAATCAACCTTGTGTTTTGCCTTTCCGCAGAGGTTAAGGCAGTAATGGGTATTGAAGCTGTCGTAATAAACCTCCATCTTGAAACCTCGGTAGCTGCCGATTTCCACGGGATTTGACAGCGGGTTTTCCTTGCAGACGGCAAGGAGCATCTCGCCTGCGTCCGCTTTTTCGGTATAGGTCATGCCCTTTAAGGTCATGGGGCAGAACTTGTCCTCGCCCTGCGGCTTGTGCTGTTCGGCAAGGGCGGCATCGCTTTCATAGCTGACGATGCGTTCCTCAAGCTCCTTTATCTCCCTCGGAAAGTATTTCAGTATCCTGTCCTCAAGGTCGTAATGCTCGGAAAGGTAGCTCTGCTTCAATACTTTCAATTTCGCCACCTGCATATCCAAGTCCATTTTTTCTTTGAAACGCTCATCGCCCGTGGCAAGCATTTTTACCTCCGCAAAGGAAAGAGCCACCTCGTCCACATCCTCGGCGGAACGCACGGGGCTTTTGCTCGTCATTATCTGGGAGATAAATTTCTGCTTCGATTCCACAAGCTGATAGAGGTAGGCATCAAAGGTCTGCTCCGTCACATAGTGGTAAACCTCCACCTCTGGGAACATATTTCCCTGTCTTTCAATCCTGCCTTGCCGCTGTTCCAAATCTGAAGGTCGCCAAGGGCAGTCCAAATTGTGGATGGCAATCAGCCTGTCCTGCACATTCGTACCTGCCCCCATCTTCGGCGTAGAGCCAAGCAGCACCCTTACTTCGCCGCTTCTTACCTTTGCAAACAGCTCCTTTTTCTGTGCATCGGTGGTCGCTTCGTGGATAAACCGCACTTGTTCGGTGGGGATGCCACGGGCAATTAGCTTTTCTCGGATGTCTTCGTACACATTGAAAGAGCCGTCATTTTTCGGTGTGCTGAGGTCGCAGAACAGGAGCTGTGTTGCCTTGATGTCGGCGTGTTCCTCCCAGATACGGTACACATTATCCACGCAGGCGTTGACCTTACTGGTGGGGTCGTCTGGCAGCATGAGGTCAATCAGCCTCTGGTCGAGGGCAAGTTTCCGTCCGTCATTGGTTATCTTGAGCATATTGTCGATGTTCGGCTCGACAAGCCTTGCCCGCACTTTCTCGGCTCGTTTGGCAAGCCCCGCCACCATGTCGGTCTGGATTTCGCTCGGCTTGGTCTTGATATTGTGGTAGTTGACCTTGGGGACGGGGAGCTTTAACATATCGGCGGTCTGAATATCCGCCACCTCTCGGAACATCTGCATCAGCTCTGCGTAATATCATTATTGTCAGAAAATATTTCTTTTACAACCGAGGGGAAATTTCGCCCCTCGGCATCTTGATTTATGCGGTTTTAATCTCTTTATGCCATACATTAAGCTGTTCCTTGCGCTCAACGGTGAAGTAAATCACAATATCATTTCCGCATTCTGTTGAATGCCATTTTGCCTTTTCGTGCACCTCAATTCTGCTGATGAATGCTCTGAGAATTTCAGGCGTCAGTTCCTGAATGTCAATGTACTTCTTTGCATTTTCAATAAAGTCCTGAACCAACTGCTCTCGCTTTTCGTTCTCATCAAGAAAGGCGTTCATCTCATTAAGCTTAGTTTTCAGTTCTGACTGCTCGGTTTCATATCCTGATGACAATGATTCGTAGCGTTCAACAGAAATTCGTCCGAGCACTCGGTCTTCGTACAGACAACGGATGATACTTTCAAGCTCTGCTATTCTTTGTTCTGCCGCTTCTTTTTCCCTCAGATAAGTTTTCATTTCACGCTCGGCTTCGGCTCTTGCATTACGGCTTGCTATTTCATAAAATTCTTCGGGATTCTCACGTACATATGCCGTTACCTCTCTCAGTTTTTGAAGTATCACAGCGTGTAAATCCTGTTCGCTGATTCTGTGTGCCGTACAGTGATTATTACCGTATCGCTGATAGGTTTTGCAAAGGTAGTTGTTTTCTTTAGGATACTTAAGCACTCGGCGAAGATACATTCTGCTTTTGCAATCGGCACAATAAACTAACCCGGCAAACACATCTGTCTTACCTGATTTATTCGGTTTTCTTCTTCCTGCAAACCACTTCTGCACCATTTCAAAGGTGGATTTATCAATGATAGCCTCGTGGGTATTTTCAAATATTAGCCAATCCTTGCGGTCGTTGTGAATTTGCTTTTTCAGCTTATTTGATTTGGTGGTGGTTTTGTAGTTCGCCGTTGTGCCGATATATACCTCGTTTACAAGCATTCCTCTAAGTGTAACATCACTCCACAGATAGGGATTATTCAGCTTCAAGCCATTTTCTTTTCTGCCGTATTTGTAGTAGGCATATGCGCTTGGCGACATAATTTTATCTCTTTCAAGAGTCATTGCAATCGTACGGGTTCCCACTCCGTTGACATACATATCAAAGATTCGTTTTACCACGGAAGCAGTGTCGGGATCGGGTACTAACCTGTTATCTTCGGATTTCATATATCCGTAAGGAAGCTTAGAGCCTATCCTTTCACCACGCTCTGCCTTTGCTCTTTGGACTGCCCTGATTTTTTTGGATGTGTCAGCAGCAAAGAAATCATTGAAGTAATTACGGATTCCGATAAATTCATTACAGCCTTTTTCGGAATCAACACCGTCATTTACGGCAATATATCTCACATCGTTCTGAGGGAATATAATTTCAATATATGTACCGGTTTTAAGGTAATCTCTGCCGAGTCGGGAAAGGTCTTTTGTGATAACAGTTCCAATTTCTCCTTTTTCCATATCGGCAATCATACGCTTGAAGTCAGGGCGTTCAAATAATGAGGTGTGATAGCGATAGCGGCAAAAAGCTAATAAAATCAATGGTTTTG